>Ga0247805_1000004_pt1 | contig 982823 bp, 821 predicted proteins | sample UWRJL044104R1_FD_180930 | JGI IMG/M metagenome (GOLD analysis project Ga0247805, IMG submission 180930) | Plant litter microbial communities from Arlington Agricultural Research Station in Wisconsin, United States - UWRJ-L044-104R-1 | ecosystem: Environmental > Terrestrial > Plant litter >... | reverse complement strand
TTGGGAGTGCAAAAGTGGCAGCTTTTTTTTTAATACGCAAGTACAAGGCAAAAGTATTTTTAAACTTTTTTTGAAATAATTTGTAAGAAGCTCAAAATGAGGAAAATCCACCCCAAAGTTTTTTTGAAGTTTTTTCAGCATTAGTGGTTAGGAAGGAAAATTGGACTTGAAATGGGTGGCTGACCCGCGGGATTCACGTGTATAGGGGTGCATTGGGCAGGCGTTTCTCATCCCATACTCTGAAAAGTAATCAGAAAGCTCCTGGAGCAGGGTGCTGTTCGAATTTCTTTGCAGTTACTCCGGTCGGAGACCGGTAACACTTGGGCGTAGTCTGGAGACTACGCCCAACACGGAGTATTTTCAATACGTCTTACCCACTTCTTATATGTATATAAGCAGTGGATTTGTATTGTTTATGATGATCCTTCGTTTTAAAACAACAGGTGATGAACTTTGTGCAAAAAGTCCGTCGCCTGTTTAGCTGACCACAATAAGATGATCTAAATTCTACCCAGCCCTTCAATATCTAAAACGGATTTAATCAGCGGCTCTCCCAGCAACTGATATCCACTATTTGTTATCAAAAAGTTCTCCTCCACTCTTGCTCCGCCAAAGTCACGAAACGCAGATAGTTTGTCGTAATTTATAAAATCCCTCAGCTTTCCCTGCGCTTGCCACTTATCCATTAATTCCGGAATGAAATACAACCCCGGCTCAACAGTTAAGACAAAACCTGCTTCAAGTTCCCTGCCCAGCCTAAGCGATTTTAAACCAAACTCTTTACTTTTAACAATAGCTTCTGTATAACCTACGTATTGCTCACCCAGATCTTCCATATCGTGAACATCAAGCCCCATCATATGCCCCAACCCGCATTGAAAAAATAACGTATGCGCTCCTGCATTTACCGCTTCTTTGGCATCACCTTTCATTAAGCCCAATCCTTTGAGTCCGTCAACAAGCTTTTCACAAGCAATATAATGAACGTCAAGAAAACGAATTCCAGGCCTCAAAGCATTGGCAGCAGCCTCTTCTGCTTTCAATACAATTTCATAAACTTCCTTTTGAAGCGCAGTAAAATTTTGGTCTACTGGAAAAGTTCGCGTCAAATCTCCTGCATAATGCATAGCCGTTTCGGCTCCTGTATCACACAAAACCATTTGTCCTTTTTTTAATTGGTTGCTGGTCGGGTGGTTATGGAGTGTCTGGCCATTTACCGTATAAATAACAGGGTAAGCAATATTTCCACCTGCACTTAAAGCCATACCTTCGAGAATTCCCGCAACATACTTTTCCGAGACACCTTCCTTAGAATAGCGTATCGCAGCCAGATGCATTTCGTTGCTGATGTTAACAGCTTTATTAATTTCTGCAATCTCAAAATCTGATTTGTAAGAACGCTGGGCAACTACTGCTTTTATTAAGTCAACCGAAGCCTGCTCCTTTACTTGACTAAACGGAATTCCCAAAATTTCACTTAGCCGGATGATTGTTTCGGAACGATACGGCGGTAAATAGTGAATTGTCTGTCCAATGGTTAACTGCTTTTTCACCAAATCTCCAAGAACACCCAAAGCCTCAACCTTATCGATTCCGGTTTTAGCCGCAACTTCTTTAATCGATAGCTGGGTTCCCATCCAGACGATATCATCAATCGTCGGTTCGTTGCCTAACAAAATTTCAAGATCATCATCGATATTAATTATCGCTGCCAGATTTGGTTTATCCAAACCGAAGAAGTATAAAAATGAGCTATCTTGTCGAAAATGATAGGTATTATCTTTATAGTTCATACCTACTTCTTCGTTTCCAAAAAGAACGATCAGCCCCTTTCCGACAGCCTTCTTAAGGACATTTCTTCTTTCCTTATATATATCAATATTAAACATCTCTGAATCTTTATATACTTAATAAATACTTTCCCTTTTCAACAACATCCTTTACTGCTTTTCCAACATTAATTCTTTAATAAATTTAACCGGTGCACTTCCATAACTCAGGAATTTTTCATGGAAAGATTTAAGGTCAAACTTGTCTCCAACTTTGGTTTTGTAAGCCGAGCGTAGATCAATAATTTCCTTGTATCCGGTGTAATAACTTGTCAATTGAACATTGCTTACGCTTACTCTGCGCCACTTCCCTTCCGCTTCCGCTTGTTGCTGAAATGCTTCTTTGGTCAAAAGATGCAAAGCTTCGTCCTTTGTCATGGCTCCCGAGTGAACGCTGTAATCCAGTATGGTATTACAAACTGCACGCAAATGCCATTTATACCACATCAACCACATTTCCGGCTCATTGTTTCCAAAACCATTTTCAAGCATCATCTGCTCGGTATAGACTGCCCAACCTTCAACCATAGCACCATTTCCAAGAAGAGATTTAATAAGACTGGGAGATCTATTGGCGTAAACCAACTGTGTATAATGTCCCGGGATAGCCTCATGGATATCCAGGATCTGCATAATGTAGTAATTGTATTCTCTAAGATAACTTTCAGCCTTTTCTTTTGGCCAGTTCGCAATGCTACCCACATTATAATACGTATTTCCACCTTTATCGTACGGACCTGGCGCGCTGATCGAAGCACCTGCGACACCAGCCATATAAGCAGGTTCTTTGCGAACGATGAGCGGTTTTGTCGGATCAAGCTCAATCAGTTTTTTCTCATTGATAAATTTAATGAGGCTTGGTATAATATCAGAAATGGCTGTCTGAAAGTCTGCTTGTTTAACATGATTCACAGACAGCGTGTCAATCATTTTACCTATTAATTCCAGCGAGTCAGCAGGCATGGGTTTGCTACCGAAATACTTTGGCCACAATTGTCTGCTAAGCACTGCCATTTTTAACTGCACTTCTTCTTTTCTTGCTACCGCGGAATCGTAAATCTGATCCGCAGTGTAGGCAGACTGAATATTATGCGCAAATTTTCTGGCATACAAATCCTTTCCAAGCCGGAAACTGCGTGGCTTTTCACTTTTAATTTCTTTGAGCCATGCAGCATAATCCTTAATTGAAGCAACCGCAAGTGTTACTCGTTCTGTTATCTGATTTTTATCGGTTCTGCTAAGCTTAGAAACTCTCACAGAATCCAACAGGTCCTTTTCGAAAACAGAAAGACCTCCCAGATTTTGCTCTATTGCCAGGGTAGTAAGTTCCGGAACGGGATTAAAAATAGTATTTTTCGCGGCTTTGTAATAATCCGGTACATTGATAAGCTTTCCTTTGATACTGGTCAGTCTCTCTTCCAAAGGCGCATATTTCTCATTCAAAATAAACGCGAAAGAACTGCTTACATTATAACCCGATGGATCCCATTGGTATGACTTTAAGGTGTCTAATGTCCAAAGGTTTTCTTTCAGTAGGTTTCTTATCAGATAAAAATCAGTCTTATTGGAGGCCGATAATTGATCCGGATTTAAGCTTTCCAAAGAATCAAGATGTTGCTTTGCAAATGTTAAGGATGACTGAATCGATTTTGAATCCGGCACAATCAAAATGCTGTCGTACTTATGATACCCTGCGTTCGTCGCCCAGTCCGGATTTTGCTTCCATAGCGCTTCAATAAATGATGCTGAATATTTTTCGAATAATTCATTCGACTTTGTATCCGTTTCATCTGACCCGGATTTGCAACCGGTAAGAAATAGAAGCAATAATATGCTGAAACATAATAAAGCTTGAGCTAAACTTTTTTTCAACATAGTCAGGAAGTATAAATTCATACGAAAAGGATTAAGGGGAATATTCGAATTCAAATTTAGAAGGAACTGTCAGAATATTTTCTTCTGTAATTAATAAGTTATTACCCGATTTTAACTTTCATGTTATTCCCGGACCGGATAACAATAATTTTCGGTTTCTCAGTAAAAACAAAAACGGGTAAGCCATCGATGACTTACCCGTTTTCCGTTATATGATTCGTCAATACTATAACACTACCAATTGTTTTTTGACGTCTATATTTGCACCTTTGATCCTGACGATATATTTTCCCGAAGGCAGATTTCTTACCAAAATTTTCACTCTGCTTTTCATATCCTGAATTTGTGTAACTACCACTCTGCCATACATATCGTAAACAATGATCTCTGCATTCGCTATATCATCACGGGATTCAACATATACATTGTCCCTCGCACCAGGATTTGGGAAAACAACAATATCCGACTCGCCTTCCGTTATAACCTGCAATTGATTCGAATAAGGCGAATAACAGGTAAGCAAATTGCTTCCCAGCACATAAGTTACGTTAGCTCTCGCTGAATATAAACCCGTCTGAGTAGTTCTCAACGTGTTGGTTACAGAAGTGGTAAGTGCTTGCTCATCCCTCCTCCAATCATATTTTTCATTCAGGCCGGTCTGGTTAACAGACGCTTGCGCAGTAAAAGGACCTACTTTTTCAATTAACGGTGTAGGTACTTGCGGCCTGTATAATAAAGTCGAAACATCAGAATTGTCAGACAAACATCCAAATGCGTTTTCGCTCCTTACATAATAAGCTCCTCCCTCATTCACAGTTAATGACGTTCCTGTCAGCAAAGAATTATTAGCTCCCTGGCGATACCAATTGTAAAGATCACTTCCACCGTTGATAGAAAAAGTAAACGAAGAATCTGCACAGGCCTGCTGTGAACCGATCTCGCGTATGGTAGGTTTCGCAGGTTTCACCGTCGTATTGATAATCATGGTCTGAGTCCGAAGCGTGTTTCCGTTGGAATCTTTCACTTTTCCTGTATAAGTGCCGGGACTTGACACAGTTATCGATCTTGCTCCGCGGTACTGCGTATTCCCATTGACAGATAGCGACCATTCATAATTTAAATACCCCTCCGGCAATGACAAATTCAGCGAGCCATTATCGGTGGCACAAGTACTTGTAATTTTTGGTTCCTGGCTAACCGGAACCGGATTCGCCGTTGAGAAAAAATTAAGACTAAGCGCTTCACCCCAGGCATTTGCAAGCGTATTTAGCTGCACGGCTCCATAAAAGTGTGTCCCGTCTATCCTTTGTACGGGTAGATTATCCGTTTCAGGTCCTGCGAAAGCAATTCCCGGCAAATCACTGATTACCGAGTTTTGAGCAGAAATAATCGTTGGATTGCTGCGGTAATCAACATAAGAAGTACGTGCAATAACCCAGGGAACTTGTCGGTTGATGTCTGAATTTAACTTGCCGATTAAGGATTGCAAGCTATTTTTGTATTCACCAAAACTCATATTCAACGGAGAATTATCCGTTTCTCCCTGCATCCAGAGGATCGCACGAACCCCATACTGTTTCGCATAATGCTGAGCAGACAAACGCAAATTAGCATAAGGCATCAAAGTTGGATACGGGAGCTGTGGATTGCTGTAAACACTCGCTGTCGGAATTCCCTGCGCGCTTTGCCACCAGTTCCTTATAGATGTCCCGTCCCAGCCTGTGTTCACAAACATGACGGGAACGTTTAATTTTTGAGTTAGCAAATCGCCCAAAATTCCCCAGCACCAGGTACCGTGGCCCCTAAGCCCCATGGTAATATTAGAATTATTCATACGGGAAAAAGTTGGCGCAGGAAGATCGCCCAAACCATTTCCTATTTCATTATTATAGCTAACATAATTTACCCGGTCGTCGTTGGCTACCGGACTCGAATAATCCATTCCCTGAGCATTTGATTGTCCGGAAATAATAAAAACTTCTCCGACTCCAAGCCGTTGTACAGAGGGAATGTTACCTACCATTACTCCCCCTCTGATTCCGCGAACTTCAATTTTATACCACCCGCCTTTAAGACGGAGTGTGCCGCTAAAAACACCTCCTGTTGGTTTATCCTGCAATGTTTTCCAGTTCACAGGCTCACCCTGATTCTCAGCAACAGGTGTGGCCTGCACCTCTATTTTATCAAGGATGATGGAGTAACTTCCGCTAATGGTTACATCCGCAGATCCACCATTTTCCCGTTGATAAACGGCACGTTCCAAAGGAGCAGTAAGATTGATCTGTGCATACAATCCAATAGGGATGAAAAGTATTAACAGACAGACCTTTAAAGAGGTCGAAACTGGATATTTCCTAGAAGTATTAAGTAAATTTTTTACAGCGTATTTCATGTAATGTGAAAAATCAATTGGTATCGTTGTGTAACTTTCACGACACAAATTATGCGAAAAGCGTTGTAGCGTGCAATAAAAAACTATTAACCGGATAGAAAGCTACCCATCGGTTTTCTAGAATTATTACGACGAAATTATACATTAAGTTGCATTATATCTTCACTAAAGTCATAAAAATAAATAAACTCCTGTCTACTAAAACAAGAGTTTATTAGATTTAAGCAAGGTTTAATCAGATTTTTCCGGCTGTTTCAGCATTCTTCGTTTTGCTTTTCATTTGTGCATCAATTACGGCTACAAGTGCCATATTATAGATACTGCGCACAGAACTTCCCAGCTGCAGAACGTGTACGGGCTTTTTAAGACCCAGCAAAATCGGTCCGATCGCGTCGGCATTACCGACTTCTTTCAATAAGTTGTAAGCGATGTTACCTGCCGCGAGATTTGGGAAAATCAACGTGTTGACATCCTGATTAACCAGCTCACTAAATGGATAACTATCTTTAAGCATTTGCGGATTTAGCGCAACGCTTGCCTGCATTTCACCATCCACAATCAGCGAAGGATATCTTTTCTTGATCAGTTTTCTAGCTTCCGACATGACCTTTGCTTCCGGCGAATCACTGCTTCCAAAATTGGAATAACTCAATAATGCAATACGCGGAGTCAGGTTGAAGTTTTGTACTTCTCTTGCCGCAAGATTTGTGATATCCGAGATTTCTTCCGGTGTCGGATTGAAATTAACGGTTGTATCTGCCAGGAACAACGGACCTTTTTTCGTGATCAAAAGATACATTCCGGCAATTTTCTTGACACCTTCTTCGGTTCCTATAATTTGTAGAGCAGGACGGATTGTGTCAGGATAATTTTTAGTAAGGCCTGAAATCATCGCATCGGCATCACCGGTTTCGACCATCATGCAGCCAAAATAATTCCGGTCGTTCATAGCCTTTATTGCCTCATATTCATTGATCCCTTTACGCTGACGTTTCTTGAAATAAAGGTCTGCATATTGTTTTCTTTTTTCTTCCTGCTCGTCACTTCTTGGGTCGATGATCGTGATACCATCCAGATCAATTCCATTTGCTGCGGCAACCGATTTTATTTTACTTTCTTCGCCCAGCAAAATCGGATAAGCCACTTTTTCATCAAACACAATTTGCGCCGCTTTCAAAACCTTCCAGTTATCGGCATCCGCAAATACCAGACGTTTCGGATCAAGGCGTGCCTTATTTCCAATCACACGAAGAAGTTGATTATCAAGGCCAAGACGATGATCCAGTTCTTCTTTATACGCATCCCAATCCTGAATCCCTTTTTTCGCCACGCCACTTTCCATTGCAGCGCGAGCCACAGCCGGTGCAACGGTCGATAATAATCTTGGATCCAATGGTTTTGGAATAATATAATCCTTCCCGAATGATATTGTTTTTTCGTTATAGGCAAGGTTAACGATATCAGGAACGGCACTTTTCGCAAGATCAGCCAAAGCTTTTACCGCAGCAAGTTTCATCTGCTCGTTAATTTGAGTCGCGCGCACGTCCAGAGCTCCTCTGAAAATAAATGGGAATCCGAGTACATTATTAACCTGATTTGGATAATCACTGCGTCCCGTAGCCATAATCACATCTTCCCGGGCGGCAGTAGCAGCTTCGTAGGAAATTTCAGGATTCGGATTTGCCATCGCGAAAACGATCGGTTTTGGCGCCATACTCTGAATCATTTCCGGGCTTACTACATTTCCTACACTTAATCCCAGAAATACATCCGCATCTTTCATCGCTGAAGCAAGTGTCATTTCCGGTGTCGCCGAAACAGCAAATTGTTTTCTGTCGTCGTCAAGATCCGTACGAAGGCTATGCAGAACGCCATCCTTATCAAAAAGTGTAAAGTTTTCAGCGCTTGCACCAAGCGATTTATATAGCAATACGCACGACATCGCCGCTGCTCCTGCCCCACTTACAACAAACTTTGCAGTCGCAATATCTTTTCCCTGCAATTCCAGTGCATTTAATAACGCAGCACTGCTGATAATCGCTGTTCCGTGCTGATCATCATGCATTACAGGAATTTTCATTTTTTCCCGTAGCTGTTTTTCTATGTAGAAACACTCCGGCGCTTTGATATCTTCCAGGTTAATACCCCCAAAAGTTGGTTCAAGCGCCAGAACAATCTGAATGAATTTGTCAGGATCCGTTTCGTTAATTTCAATATCAAAAACATCGATATCAGAAAAAATCTTGAACAAAACCGCTTTTCCTTCCATTACCGGTTTACTGGCATCGGGGCCAATATTTCCAAGACCAAGTACAGCGGTTCCATTAGAAATAACCCCTACCAGATTCCCTTTGGCTGTATATTTATAAACATCTTCTACATCTCTGTAAATTTCCATGCAGGGTTCAGCTACGCCCGGCGAATATGCAAGCGACAAATCGCGTTGTGTTTTTGCATCTTTTGTTGGGATCACCTCAATTTTTCCCGGCCTGCCTTTGGCATGATAATCCAGTGCCTGCTCTTTTCTTAACTGCTCCTTCATAAAATTTAATTTCACCTCATTACCCAACCACCTTATAGAAAAAATTCTGGTCGGAACTTTATTTATCGATTTAGTTAATTTGTTTGACGCCTCAAAAGTATCATACTTTGCAGGGATTCCATCAGACTATTTACTTGTTTTGCCAATTATTGATGAATATCGGTTAAAAAAGGCAAGTTTAAGGCAGATTTTTTATTGCCGCGGCAAGCATTTCGATATAATCATCCCGAACAATATCGTAGCAAACTTCTGCATTTGGAGTTCTGTTCAATACGTTGTAAAAGTCGACAACCGTGGCTCCTGAAGTCAATTCCCCTTTTGTCTCCACTTCAACGAAACAAGGCTTGGAAGTAAACATGTGCGGATCAATCAGCCAGGCAATCGCGCAGGGATCATGCAGTGCAGCCCCACCTTCCAGTTCGATTCTGTTTTCGCGATAAAAAAGAGAGTAAAATTCCAGCAATCCTGCCGCCGCTTCCCCCGTTTTATTTCCTATTGCTCTAAAAAGGTCTATATCTTTCTGGTAAATAACTGCCTTGTGCGTAACATCCAGTCCACACATGGTAATAGGTATTCCCGATTTAAAAACGATAGATGCCGCTTCGGGATCAACATATATATTGAATTCGGCCAGTGGTGTCATATTTCCTCTGAAAATCCCCCCACCCATAAGCGAGATTCTTTCAATCTTTTTTTTCAGGTTTGGAAAAGCTAAAAGTAAAGCAGCAATATTAGTCAGAGGACCTGTGGGAACAATCGTGATTTTCTCCTCACTTTCAGCCAGGATTCTGGCAATCCCTTCAACCGCCGAAATAGTCTCCGGTTTTAATGTCGCCTCTGCAAAATCTACTCCGTGCAAACCGCTTTCGCCATGCACATATTCCGCAATTACTAAATTTCTTAAAATTGGAGATTCTGATCCGCGGTAAACAGGAACGTTAGCGCCAATCAGAGAAAGAATTTTGAGCGTGTTTGCCAGTGTTTTTTCCTGCGTCTGATTTCCCGCCGACGTTGTGACTGCTTTTATGTCAAATAATCCGCTGCCGAAGGCAAGCATTAACATCAAAGCATCATCGTGCCCCGGATCACAATCAATTATAATGGGTAGTTTTTTCATGGTTATTTTAGTTCATGTTGATAAGGCGCTGAACTTTGAGCGCCCATCCGTGTGACGGAAATTCCCGAAGCCTTGCATGCAAACTGACAAGCTTCGACCCAATCTTTTTTCTCAGAAAGTGCCGTTACGATTGCTCCATTGAAGACATCACCCGCAGCGGTAGTATCGATGGCCTCCACTTCCTCTGCGGGAATAATTTGGTTATAGTTATTATTGGATAGAAAAACACCTTTTTTCCCCAGCGTAATAATTACGTTTTCAATACCGTTCTTATGAAAAAATGAAGTCGCCTGTTTTAATGTTTCTTCATCTTCCGGAAAAATCCCGGTCAGAATTTTTGTTTCGGTTTCGTTAGGTGTAATCAGATAAATACCTTTTAATAAACTGTCCGGCAATCTCTGCGCGGGTGCCGGATTCAGCACTACTTTCAAAGTGAGCTCCCGACATTTTTCAATAACATAGGTAATGGTCTCAATTGGAATTTCCAGTTGAACAAGAACCAGTTCAATATCCTGAAAAATCACGTCGGGCAAATCGGCGGGTTTTAAATCCATGTTTGCCCCGGAAGCCACAATAATCTGGTTTTCTCCCTGACTGTTTACAAGGATCGAAGCAACTCCCGAAGGAAAATCCGGGGTTTCCAGAATAAATTCCGTGTCCAGATTTTCTTTTTTAAAACCTTGCAAAGCCTGTTTTCCAAAAACATCATTTCCGGTTTTTGCAACAAAGCGGACGTGCGCTCCCAGTCTCGCCGCAGCCACAGCCTGATTAGCACCTTTTCCTCCCGGATTCATTAAAAACGTTTGACCAAGTACCGTCTCTCCCGGCTTCGGAAAGTCTTCTGTTTTTATAACTAGATCTGTATTTGAACTTCCGATAACCAATATTTTACCAGACATATTATCATATTTATCCATGTATGCTTACTGAAATTTCGATGATTCCTTTTTTCAAAAAACCAGGAACGAAGTTATTGATTAAAGGAAACTAAACATGACCTGAAACTTCTTTTAAGTATTTTTTAACCCAAACTGGTTGAATTTTAACATCAATTTTAACATTAATACTCTTTAAGGTTAAAATTCTACTTATTGCATTGCCTTCACACATTGATTTCAAAGATTTCTTTCATAATTTTCGACTTTAATTGCAGATTTTCCACAAATCCTGAATCCTATTATCTATAAACAACCTCATGTTAAAAATTACTTTTAGCCTTGTTTCTGCTTTTCTGATGCTTATGTGGTTTGGCCCACAGCATATAGACTCCGGCAAACAAAACAATTCAGAATCCCTCTATCGTGCTGACTCGCTTCCCAACGCAAGCAGTTGGCCAAGTGAACTTAAAATTAACCATTTTGCAGGTTCCGATCTGACCCCAAGCCCATCTTGCCTCGCTGTTGCTGCGACGGGTGAAGTTTTTGTGGGCGTTGATATGATCGGCTCGCTTGGAAAAGATCCTGGAAAGGGCAGTATTATCAAACTTGTCGATACTGATAACGACGGCAAAGTTGACAAACATACTGTTTTCGCGATGGCCGATAATCCTCGCGGAATCATTGCGATGGGCGATCAGGTTTTCGTTTTGCATACTATTTTTTCCCCTGAAACCAAGATCGCAACCGGAATGGATCTTGTTGTTTTTGAAGATAAAAACCACGATGGCGTAGCCGACGGGCCTTCAAAGCCTTTAATCCAGCATATCAGCTCTCCGAAATTTTTGCAGAGCCGCGGAACTGACCACGCGACCAATGGAATCCGGATGGGAATTGACGGATGGATTTATATCGCAGTGGGAGATTTTGGTTTTCATGATGCCGTTGACAGAACGGGTAAAAAAATGACAATGCTCGGTGGCGGAATTGTCAGAGTAAGACCAAACGGAACTGAAATGGAAGTTTACACACACGGAATGCGTAACATCTACGACGTCGCCATTGACCCTTTCATGAACATTTTTACGCGTGGAAATACGAATGACGGCGGCGGTTGGAATATTCGTTTCAGCAATCAGATTCAATCGGGAGAATATGGATATCCTGTTTTGTTCCAACATTTCACCGATGAAATTATTCCTGCGCTTGTTGATCTTGGCGGCGGTTCAGGAACAGGCGCATTGTATATGGACGAAGCGACTTGGCCCGAAAAATATAATAAGGTGCCAATGATGGCGGACTGGGGAAGAAGCCAGTTATTCATCCATCGCGTTACGCCCGACAAAGCGACTTTTACGCAGAAGGACGAAGAGTTTATCAAGTTGTCTCAAATTACGGATCTCGACGTTGACGGTTCGGGAAGGTTATACCTTTCAGCCTGGGATGGTGCGGGATACTCAGGAAGCCCGGCCAAAGGATTTATCGTCCGCGCGGTACCCCAAAACTGGAAGTACAAGGCCTACTCAAATGTAAAAAAAGCCTCTGTTAAAGAACTTGTCGCATTGCTGAAATCGGGAAGTGCAGTTGCCCGTCTGGACGCGCAGCAGGAATTACTGACCCGTCCGGCTAAACAAGCGGCCGAAGTTTCCTGGAAAATAGCTGCGGATAAACAATTGCCGCTTCAAAATCGTGTTGCGGGAATGTATACTTATGCACAAATCGCAGGTGCGGAAGGAACAGCAAATCTTTTGAAATTGTCTGAAGAAGATGCAATGCGTGAATATGCTTTGCGCGCAGTGTCTGACCGCAAAGGAAATCTTAAAAACGTACCCACTGAACCATTTTTGAAAGGTTTGAAAGACGCCTCTCCCCGTGTTCAGATTGCATCAACGATCGGACTGGGACGTTTGGGACGCGTTGAGGCTGCGACAGCTTTATTGCAGGTAAAAGTCCCTGCCTCTTTCGTTCCGCCGGCAAAAGACGTGGAAGGACCGCATGCAACGCCTAATTCGGCGATTATCCCTCCGCATATTGCTGTGCGTTCGCTGGTCAGCTTAAATGCAGTTGACGCATGTGTAAACGCAATTGGTACTGAAAATTCTACAATCGCGTTATGGGCTTTGCGCTATATGCATGACCCGAAAGCAGTTAACGGACTGATCGCCGCTTTCAAACAATCGAAAGATGAAGCTTTGAAAAAACAGATTTTGGTTACACTTTCCCGGCTTTACAAGAAAGAAGCCGACTACGACGGTTCGTGGTGGTGGAGTACAAGACCAGATTCGCACGGCCCATATTACAAGGCAATCACTTGGGAATCTTCTCCGGCAATCAAAGCGATTTTAACAGAAGAATTCAATAAATCTGATGCTGCCGGAAAGCAATTTTTCGCAGACCTGAACAGCAGACACCGGATGGAAATTACGGAATTTGGTGGTGATGAAGTGATTGCTGCGAAAGAAGAAGTGAAAGTGGATCTTGATAAGATAAGAAATAAAAAAGGCCAGGTTGGTGAAGCATCGATTGAAGACGTGATGTTGGCGATGGCGAAAATCAACGGAGATCCTGCTTTGGGAAAAACACTTTTCACTAAACAGGGATGCGTTGCCTGCCATAGTATCACAAAAGGCGAAACGATGAAAGGTCCGTTCATGGGTCAGATCGGGTCGATTATGAACCGCGAACAAATCGCTGAATCGATCCTTAAACCAAACGCTTCGATTTCTCAGGGTTTCGCGTCGGTTGTGATTGAAGCGAAGGGTGACAAAACTTATATGGGTTTTATTACCCAGGAATCAGCTGCAAAGGTGGTGATGCGTGATATCACAGGGCAGCTTTACACGATTAAAACTTCGGACATTATTTCCCGTAAAGAACTAGAAGATTCAATGATGCCAACCGGACTTGCGAATGCATTATCATATGAAGAATTCGCCTCTCTGATAACTTTCCTTTCTCAACAGAAAAAATAAGAATTTCAGATTTTAAAAGAACTTAAAAAAGCAGGCCGCAAAGGTCTGCTTTTTTAGTTTTGCCCCAAATTTAAATGTCTAATTCTAAGAAAATTCCCACCTGTGAAAAACTTTTTTTCCTGAAAAATTCCTAGCTTCAAGATCACTTCCTGTCACCAACCACCTTTTTATGAAAAATAAGATTACTCCCACATTATTTTTTGTTTTAACATTTTTGATTGCTGCAAATCCACTTATTGCGCAACAGGATGTATTGAAACAGCTGCAAGAAATAGCGGTCATTGAGCAAAAGATCATGATGCCGATGCGCGACGGTGTTCGTTTGGCAACAGATGTTTACAGACCAAAAACAGATAAAAAAGTACCGGTTATTTTTTCCAAAACTCCTTACAATTTTAATTCATGGGGCGACGGAGAAATGAAATCGGGTACGTATCAGGCTGCTTTGGATGCTGTTAAAAGAGGTTATGCCTATGTTGTACAAAATGAACGGGGCAAGTTTTTTTCGGAAGGGAACTGGGAAATATTAGGTCCGCCAACGACCGACGGATATGATGCATTTTCCTGGATGACTGTACAGCCCTGGTGTAACGGAAAAATCGGAACGCTCGGGTGTTCATCTACGGCGGAATGGCAAATGGCGGTTGCGGCTTTAGACCATCCTTCGCATGCCGCTATGGTACCCATGGGTTTTGGCGCAGGCGTTGGAAAAGTTGGTGAGTTTGTCGAACAAGGAAACTGGTATCGCGGAGGGGCGCAGCAAATGCTCTTCACAACATGGCTATACGGCACTGAAACTGACAACATGGCCCGTCCGCTTTTTCCGAAAGAAGCAACAAGCGAAGATCTGACTCGAATTTCAAGATTTTATGATCTGGCACCCGAAATGCCAAAGGTCGATTGGGCACAAGGATTGAAACATTTACCGGTTCAGGATATCATCCAGAATGTGAATGGACCGAAAGGAACGTATGAAAAAATGATTGTGCGGAAACCATCTGACCCGGAGTGGTACAAAGGCGGTTTGTATCATGATAATATGCCTTTTGCAGTACCAAGTTACTGGTTTGTTTCCTGGTACGACGTTTCCACTGGTCCCAACCTTGCGCTGTTTAATCATGTCAGAAAAAACGGTACAGATCAACAGGTTAAAGATGGGCAGTTTTTAGTGATAGCCCCAACGCTTCATTGTGCCTACAAACGGGCCACGGAGAATACATTTGTAGGTGAAAGAAGTGTCGGCGATGCGCGCCTTGACTACGACGGGCTGATCTATGGCTGGTTTGACTATTGGCTGAAAGGGGAAGATAATAACATGCTTAAAAAAACTCCCCGTGTTCAATATTATACAATGGGCTCAAACAAATGGCAATATTCTGAAACCTGGCCTCCTGCAAATGTTGAGCCGACTACTTATTATTTATCTAGTAAAGGCAGCGCAAACAGTTTGTATGGCGACGGAAAGTTAACAACAAAATTATTGGGAAAAGACGAAAAACCGGACGCATTTACCTATGACCCGGCGTTTCCGGTTCCTTCATATGGCGGAAATGTCTGCTGCACTGGAACCGCAATTCAGGGAGGCTCATTTGATCAGCACCAAATGGAAACCCGCCAGGACATTCTCGTATATACAACGGAAGCTTTTAAGGATGGTGTGGAATTGACCGGCTCGATTGAAACAACTTTGTATGTAGGATCGGATGCAAAAGACACTGATTTTACCGTTAAATTAATCGATGTATATCCGGACGGACGTGCCTACAATCTTGATGAAACAATCCTTCGGGCACGCTTCCGTGAAGGTTTTGACAAAGAAGTAATGATGGAAAATGGTAAGGTTTACAAGCTGACGCTTAGCCCGATGTCCACAAGCAATTTCTTCGGGCCCGGGCACCGCGTTCGTGTGGAAATTTCCAGCAGCAATTTTCCAAGATTCGAAAGAAACCTGAATACAGGCGGCAATAATTATGACGAATCCAAAGGAGTCATTGCTCATAACAAGGTTTTTCATTCAGGGCAGTATCCTTCAAAAGTGGTATTACCGATCGTGAAAAAATAAAATCAAACCCGGATCAGCCTTGACTGATCCGGGCTTGATCAAAATTTTTTCATGTATTCCAATGCCGGACCTACCCGCTCAAAACCATGTGCCTTTCGAAAATTATCCTGTTCCTCCACGGACATCTTCGCCAGTTTCCCTTCGCTTACCGCCTGGAAAAATGCTTCCATCTTCCCGGCTGGTTGAAATAATATCAACATTTTCGCTTCCCCATCCGTCGTTTTAGAAAAACTGTGGGGCACTCCTCTCGGACCAAAAACACTGTCTCCCGCTTTTGTCTGATAAGTTTCTTCTCCCACTTTGATCAAAAACTCTCCCGACAAAATATACCACCATTCATCCTGCTCGTAATGATAATGAAGCGAGGGGCCGCCTTTTTTAAGACGTGTCGACTCGAAAAGATACATGTCCCCATCTGTATCTTTTGAGGCTATTTTCGTGAAAAACGTATCGCCTTCAAGCAGTGAAATACTTTTGTCGAAACGGTCTTTGCCGTTATCAACCTTTATTCCCTTTGTGGACCGGTCTAACTGCCAGCTCTTAGCTTTAATTTCAGACACAGATAATCCCGGAATTGCTCCCAGGGATATTTTTAGAAATGTATTTCGTTTCATAAGTTGAGATTTACATTATAAACAACTAATTTAATATCAAATACTTACATAAAATACAACAACTTATTTAACGCAAAATGTCACTGAGTCTTTATTGCAGACTCAGTGACATTTTTATAAAAATCGCCTTTAAAAAGTATTGCCCGACGCTACTTCTTTTCCATAGGGACAATGATAAAGTTCAGCAATTCGGTATGGCGGAGCACTGAAATATTCGTGATTGAAAGCACTTCGCGATGTGTCAATTGTTTGAAAAGCTCATTGCTGCTGCTCACCGGTTTGTCATTAAAAGAGATAATAATGTCGCCTTCCTGAAGCTGGGAACGGGAGGCCGGCGAGTTCGGCTCGATATGCGTCACGAAAACTCCCTTTTGGTTCTGCAACTTATAATGCTGCCGAATTTTGTCATTCACAGGGACATCCTGTAACTGCAATCCGAGATAAGCTTTAAAAACTTTTCCATCCTTAATAAGTTGTCTGGCTATTTCCTTTGCCGTATTGATATCAACAGAAAAACTCAGCCCCTGAGCGCCCTGGATCACTGCGGTATTCACGCCTATCACTTCACCATCAGTATTGATCATCGGGCCGCCAGAGTTTCCGGGATTCAAGGCCGCGTCCGACTGGATTACATTGTCCACAAATCGGCCGGATTGCGTTTGCAGCGAGCGACCTAACGCACTGACGACACCCGTTGTCACCGTATGCTGATATCCATATGGGTTTCCAATCGCAATCACAAACTGCCCGATCTGCAATTCGCTTGCGTCGCCCAGCTTTGCGACCGAGTAGCCCTGGGTGTAAATTTTCAGAACAGCGATGTCCGTGTCAGGATCTTTGCCTATAAGTTCTGCTTCAATTTCATTGGTATTCAGCAAACTCACCATAATTTTCTCCGCACCGTCAACGACGTGGCAGTTGGTGAAGATAAACCCATCGGAAGAAAATATAAATCCTGAACCGGAACCGGCCTGTCGAAGCTTACCCTTATCTGATTTAAAAATATCTATTTTAACGACTGCGTTTTTCGTCTTATCCACAGCGCTTATGATCATACTCGAAAATGTATCCATGTCTGTATCTTTTATATACCAATGGTCATATCAAATACTTAACCAGACAATTTTTGATGCCAATATGGCAAAAAAGAAATTCCTTCATGCCAAAAAGCCATAAAAAAAGTCTCTCAACTGCAACCAATGCCGTCGAAAGACTTCTGTGTTTTGTTGATGAATTATATCTTACAAATTCAATTATCCTGCCATTAACATTCTCCTGCTCAAATCTGTCAACCTGATTCCTCTCAACGTTTTTACCCTTTCGGCAACATTAATTGCATCACTAAAAACATATCCTGCTCCAAAAAACTTCTTGAATTCTTTCACTGCTTCGTCCAGATGTTTTTTAGAAAGACCGCTGTAAACAAGTTGCATCAACTGTGACTTTTCAGGTGTCAGTCTTTGAAGTTTCCAATATTTCGGATGATTTAATCCGATTGGAACTCTGAAAAACTTGTCATGTTTTTCCTTTATCAAAAATTCAAAGTCAATATGAACTTGTCTGTTGTTTTTGCCGGCATTGCCTTTCATTACAATTTTTGCCTCTCTGTCTACGGCTAGAATAAATGTTTTTTCGTGTATCATCGTCGCTAATAGTTTTGAATTGTTGAATGAATCAGGTAGAATTAGTTACTAAGATTATTATTTCATTATAGTACTATTTACCCCAATAATATTATGCCAAATTCATATATTTCGATATATTCATTTCTATTATTATACGTATAAAAGGATAAGTCCTATTAAAAATTCCTTAGAACGTAAAGATGGTTACACATTCTGGCCAAGAAGTACATTTCTTATGTTCTCAGCTCACTCCTAAAATACTCTGACAAAGTTGTTTGCCCCTTTTTCTCAACAACACCGGTTTTCTGTGCTTTGGCTTTTCCTTCGATTACGGCTTCCGTCATCTCAATAAATTTTTCAATTCCATCTTCCGAAAATTTCAGACTTTCCAGTGTTTTACTCCAATCTTTTGGTGGAATTTGCTGCGCTTTTACCTGGGTGTTTAAAATTTTGGAAAATTCGCTGGCAACATCGTCAGGAGTATATTTGGCAGGTCCATATAGTTCATACACCTTACTCGTTAAGGATTCATCGGCTATCACTTCAGCAATAAACTGCGCAACATCTTCGGGAGAAATCATGGAGATGGCGAAATCTTCCGGGAAAAATGTAGGTAGCGTTCCGGTCTCTTTAACCGAGTCAGCATATGGAAGCCAGTTACTCATGTAGTATGCTGGACGGACAAATATCTGTGGAATGTCTAGATCCGAAAACGCATTTTCCAGCATGTAAGACATTAACAAATTTCCTGTTCCTTCTGAATGTTGCGCGCCGATGGAAGAAAGCCCGACCAAACGTTTTACGGATGACGATTTTAGTGCATTCATAAAATTTTCGAGAACGAGCTTATTTTTACCTAACACATCTTCGTCTGCTCCACTTTCAGGCGTCAGCAAAAAAACGGTATCAGCTTTTTCAAATGCTTTTTTAAGCGCGTTTAAGTCAAGATTGTCGGCGACCGCAACTTTTGCACCTGACTGTATGAGGTTTTCAGCTTTTTTCTCATCACGGATCACCGCTGTAACCGGTTCACCTTTACTCAGCAGATTGGCAACGATTTGCGATCCAACTTGTCCGGATGCTCCAAGAATAATATTCATAAATTAATCTTTTGAATTTCTCAAATTGAAATTTCAGAAAACTTCAAAAATTATTCCACGAGCTTTATTTGGCGAAAGAACAATGCCCTCAATGTCAGGCAGATAATCAATGAAAACACAGCAAAGAAATTGATCCTACTTGCGATCGAAGACATTACCGGGGGAAACTTATCCAGGATCTGCTCAATTATTCTTCACTTCTCAATCATGAAAAACTTTTCCCTTCCTTTGATCTGGATGAAACGGTGAAAGACATGTAATAGCCGCCCGGATAAATCTCCTGTACAGAATTTACTTGTACAGACTATGGTTTGTATCGTAAAATTCAAAGATGATTCTTCCATGTCGGGCAAAGAAATGTCCAATAGGAAATCTGACCGTAGTTTCCGGCATTGGGTATAAATATCATCTAAATCCCCAACACCAGGCTCTCAGTACTAATTTCCATTTTTTTCTCCTGGGTAATGTTTAACGATACAAAGTTATTTAAAACATTCATTCTTAATATAATACAAATCTTAGCAGCTTATCAGGGCAAACGCCAAAGTCAATGGCAGGAATTTTACTACGCATTAGGTAGTTAACTACATATGAATACTATTAAAAATTAATCCCAATTACTTTGAAAACTTTTTCGCAACTAGTAATTCTCCTTCTGGGGATTTCACTTTCCTCATGCGACGGACTAATTCAGTATAACCCGAATGAAATTGTTCTGAAGGAAAGTCAAAGAAACCTTACCGGGAAAAATATTGAAAAAATCGCTAAGATTCCCGTAAAAGATACCCTTCGTTTTATTTTCATGGGCGACTCGCAGCGCTGGTATGATGAAACCGTAAAATTTGTCGAAAGTGCTAATAATCAGCGCGATATTTCTTTTGTCCTGCATGCAGGGGATATTTCTGATTTCGGGATAACCCAAGAATTGAGATGGATCGACGATATCATGCAGAAACTAAAGTACCCCTATCTAACGGTAATTGGCAACCATGACATTGTTGCCAATGGATCTGATGCGTACGTCAAAATGTTCGGCCCACTGGATTATTCCTTCGGATACGGCGGTTACAAATTTATTTTTATCAATACCAATTCTCTTGAATACGGCCTGGATGGTAGTACGCCTAATATCCCCTGGCTGAAATCTCAGTTGGCCGACAATCCGGATAAACAGCAAACCATTGTCATTGGACACGTACCTCCGTTTGACGCCGACTTTGACCGCAATCTGGAAAAGGATTATGCAGCGACACTGGCAGCGGACCCAAACCTGAAATTTACATTATATGGCCATCAGCATGCTTTCAAGGAAGGTGAATTCTACGACGACGGCGTTCCCTATTACCTGACGACCAGTATGGGTGGACGGGGATATTTGATTGTTACGACCTGGAAAGATGGATATAAAGTTGAGCGCGTTGAATTTTAATTGTTATGAAAAAAATATTATTACTGATTCTTTTACTACTGAATATTACTGCTTTCGCGCAGGATGATCAGCCCGGACTTCACAGCCGGAAATGGTTTATCCCTGATCATTTGAAATTGCACTTTGCAGGGAACATTGGATTTCTCTCCGGCGGTCCCGGTTATGTATCGAGAAACAAAACTCTTGAAACGGATCTGTTGTTTGGATTTCTCCCTAAGAAGTTTGGTGGAGACGCCCTGATTACGATTTCAGCAAAAACGACGTATTCGCCGTGGAAAATACCACTTAGAAACACGTACTACATCCGTCCGTTTTCCATTGGAGCTTATTTGAGTTATACCTTTGGTCCTCAGTTTGATACCAAGTGGCCGTCGTATTATCCAGCCGGTTACTACTGGTGGGCAACTTCTTTCAGACCCGGTGCTTATATCGGTGGTAAAGTGGGGCGCGACTTCAAGGTTAATAACAAAATGAAACAATTTGAATTTTACTACGAATTGGGGAGCTACGATCTGCTGATGATCAGTTATGTTCAAAACATGGAATATCTCAAACTTTCAGATATTGTCAACCTATCCTTTGGAATCAAAATGGCATTATAGTTTCAGATCGTGTTAGCGAAAATTTGAATTCAACTCGTGAAGATATTTTTCTATGAGCCTTTCCGAAAAATTGTTGAAACATTTTGAAGAAATCATCCGCTCAAAAACCGGAACACAACGGACTATAATCAGTTCTGAACCTTTCACGGGTGGAGATATCAATCGGGCTTTTCGGTTATTTACCAAATCCGACTCGTTTTTTGTTAAGCTAAATAACGCTGCTTTTGAACCGGACATGTTTTCTGCCGAGTCAAAAGGATTACAAACATTAGGCGTCTCTACTCCCGGAGTTCTTGACTTCGGCGTTTTCGGCCACGATTCATTTCTTATCATGGAATGGATTGAGAGAGCAGAAAATGTGAAGGAAGGACAAGAAAACCTTGGCAGGTTACTGGCCGGCATACATCGTAAAAACACCAAAAATTTCGGGCTTCCGTATAACAATTTCATCGGAAGCCTGAAACAAATCAATACCACAGATACCAACTGGGCACAGTTTTATTCCAGACAACGTCTTGAAAATCAACTTGATCTGGCTAGCCAAAAGCATTTAATTGACACCACCATACGGCAGCAGTTTGAAAAATTATATTTAAAACTGGATACGCTCTATGAACCGGAAAAGCCGGCGCTTTTGCATGGCGATTTATGGAGCGGCAATTATATCATCTCAAAAGACAGCCAGCCGTTTTTGATTGATCCTGCGATCTATTATGGCCATCGGGAAATGGATATTGCGATGAGCAAACTTTTTGGTGGTTTTGAACCGGCATTTTACAATGCCTACCATGAAAACTTCCCACTGGCACCGGGTTGGGAAAGACGCCTTTCACTATGGCAATTGTATCCGCTTTTAGTCCATCTGAATCTGTTCGGCAAAAGTTACTTGCCCGGAATTCAGGCTAATTTAAGGAACTGGCTTTAAAGTCAATTAAACCTGACGAGCGAATTTCTTAGCGACTTGTTTTTTTTCTGTCAAGCCAATTAACGAACGAATAATATTTCAGTGCTTCGAGCTCTTTGGCACCGGAAATCTGATGTTTGTAGTTAACCTTCGAAGTGGAATTTACCGCAACTGCACTTAATGCTGACAAGCCAACGGTGGCGACGGGAACAACAATAAAAAACCCTACAATGGCCCCATCCAGATCCGGATCAGTGCTCATCACAGCAAGGCACGAAATGGTAAGTCCTACCGCAAACCCGATCACAGCGGCAGGAGCACCGATAAATCTGCTTCTCAGCCGAATCTGATTTATATGATTATTGAGAGGAATTGTTTCTAATAAATCAGGCTGATCAGCGACCTTGAACAGATCATTGTGTTTCCGGGTAATTTGAATGGTAGAATCCGTCATTTTATACAGATACCCTTTTTCATACTTGGCACCATCGATCTTGACGAAACACTTGAAAGGATAGATCTGAGCTTCTGCTGAATGGCTTTTAACTAGACACACAACAAAAAGCATAATAAATACGCAGGGCACTGTAAATTTCATACGTTGAGAAAGGGTATATTTTTCCCAATTTACTTATTTGTCGCAAAGTCTGATAACCGAAAAATAAAATTCATTTTATTGGTCAACTACATACTTTCCTTTTGATAATTCTGAACAAGCCCTGACTTACAGTGATACATAGCATCAAGAATGCTAACAATTTAACTTTGAGATTCTTAGCATAATTAATTTACACAATTCATCATATAGTCAATATTAATTATCTAACGGTTTCGAATATACTATTTGAAATATTTATATTTATTCTAGAATTGTTTATTCTCCACTTAAAGTTTTTCAGCCATGCAAAATCTTTACAATCTTTGTAAATCGATCACATTATGTATCCTGCTGGTCGGTGTGTCCTGCACTGATCATGACATTCCGGAGCTGCCCGATGTGGAAGCGCTTGCTTATCTTCCGAACTGTAAATTTCCGTTTCCATTTAATGTCGATATTCACCGTACAGGAAGTGCTACCGTTTTAGAATATGGCATCGTTTATGCGCCGAGAAGTTTGCCGGCAGACGTGTTTCCGGATGTAATAAATGATTACAAAGTAAAATTTGATGAACCGTTTTTAATAGGAAAAAAAACGAAAAATTCTCTGGGTGCCTGCGCGCCTTTCGTTTATTACCGTTCGTATGTTATCGTTGAAGGTGGTGCCGTGATTTATGGACCCGTACAGCTTTTCAGGATTACGGGCTGATATTTTGACACTATACCCCTCATCAAAAGTCTGGATTGAGTCCTGATTTTTGGTGAAGGGTTTTTATTTGCACCATATTACGCAACCAGTTGAGCATAAAATAATCTCCCGAACACGTTCTGCAAGACCTGGAAAATTGACGTGTTCTTCCCGTGTTATGATTCACATTTTCAGATCTGATTTCTAATGCTGAAAATGAAAAGCCAGACAAAAATTCAATCCGTAATGTTAATCTGTTTTCAGGAACGTGTTTGATCCGGCACTAAATATTTCGCCATTACCTCTTCTGTTAGCTGCCGTTCATTGACCAGAGCCCAGTCTCCGGTATTTTCCGGAAAACCATCTCTGCAATATCCGGCTCTCAGGCCAAAATCAAAGATGGCGTGGTAGTGTTTATTAATAATCAGAAAAGCAATACAGCCATCTTCACTCCAACCGATTCGAAGTTCCGTAGGCAATGTTTTTTCAGTAATATCGGCAACGTCGTAAATATGCAGGCCATCCAAAACTTCCGGCCGTTCAGATTTATTAATTGCGTAGAAAAAGCTCGTCGTCATATCATCCTCAAAAGCTACGCCGAAGTTTTGAGTTGGGGAAAAGCTATGGATGAAGGTGTCGTGGCCGATTTTGTAGGTTTGGGTTATGTCTAATTGCACTTTTGATATCATTAAATTTGGAAACTAAGTCTTCTGTTTGGCACTTTTCTCCAACCCAAACATTGCCTTTTTTTACAAAATATGCGTTATATTTTTCACCATCGGATATAATTTCTTCAATCCTGGCTTTTCCACTTTTCAATTTTGTTAGATATTTTTGATCATGGATGTAATCGCTATTTGATTTATATAGATTTCTTTCAAAATCGTCATCCGTAGTAATTTCTTCATCCAGATGCGATTCAAAGCAAAATTGAGAGATTCTTTCAATTTTTGAGAAATTATTTAAAGGAAAAGTTCTTTCCGTATTATCCGAATAAAAAACGGAATCATAAAAATTTAATTTATGCCCAATAGCACAGACAATTTGAGATTTAATAAAACGAGGATCAAAAAGCCAAATTTTAAGATAATAGGGTTCTCCGTTTAATTTTAACTGATACTCCCAACTTTCGTAAATATCAATAAGTGCGTTTAATATTTGATCTTTCACCTCTTTCTTTGGAGTAGCTCGATTTCCATCCAAATACCTCAGATTTTGCCAAGGAGCTATCCAAATTTTTACATAGTCGTCACCCAACTTTTTCAATTGATCGAAGTCAATCCTCAGATAATTAATCCTCCATTTCTCAATTTCTTTCGAACGCCGTTTTAAACCTCTTATTGTTTTATCCTTCATATGACATTTTCAAAGCTTTATTATTACTGCTTACTTTAAGTTATAATTGTATTAGTAGCAGACCAAGAAAACTGTGATTCCCTCTGTAACTTAATTTTGTCCCAACCTAAATCTTCAATAAACCAAGCTGTTAATATATTTTCTATCTCATTTTTATTTATAGAATTTGAATTAAGTCTTGACTTTAAATAATTTTCTCTTGTCACCTTGACCGCAAGTTCACCAAAAGTCATACTTAACAGGTCCTCTTTTGTCCTAAACCAAAACCATAATATTAAAGTAGATAGCACAAGTATTGAAATGCCTGATTTCCAAAAGAATACGGATAGTGGAATCTAAGAAATTAATATAAGCCACAAGAATTTATTAAAATCTTTTGATGGGTATAATAGATTAAATTTTATATCGAGTGATTTTTCTAAAATTTTAAGCTATGAACTATAATATGTTCTGGAAAAACTTCTGAAATGACGGTGGTTGGCGAAATTTGATCAAACTTTGAATTAGTTATTTCAGCAACGACTTTACTCAATTTATAAAATACTTGCTGGGTCGTACAACTTTCCTCATGTCTTAAATTAATTTATTTAATATACAATCGCAAAGTTCGCCGAAGGTTTCCACCGCAATCTCTGCGGTACCAAACCTAATATTGAAAGACTTTTCAATTGTCAAAAGCATATCTTCCAAATCTTCTGAATCAATGTCTTTAAGTTCCACCCTATCAATATAAAAGGTTAATTATGTAGAAAGTGCTAATATTACAAATCTATAAAATATGATAAGATTAAAAATTAACTAAAATGATTATTTGAACCTGACCCCTTCACGAAATCCTCAAAGAAGACTCGCGAATAATCAACTCCGTAGGCAACACAATATTCTCATGCACAAAATCTCCTGATCCATTTAACTGGTTTAAAAACAAGCGGGAAGCCTCCATTCCAATCTTTCTTCCTGGACGATGAATTGTCGTGAGCGATGGATAAGTGTAAGCTGATATCGGAGAATTATCAAAACCAACGATCCCGATATCTCCCGGAATTTTTAGTCCACGGTCCAGAATAACCCGCATCGCTCCAATCGCTACTTGGTCGTTTACACCAAAAATCGCGTCAGGCGGAGAATCCAGGTCCAGTAACCTTTTGGTTGGTACAATGGCGCTTTCAACCTGAAAGTTTGTATTGATGATCAGTTCTTCACGAATCGGAACATCATACTTTTTCAGACAGTCACGGTATCCTTTAAAACGCTGCTCGGAAACGGTCAGTCCGTTTGGCCCCTTTAAGTGTGCAATGTTTTTATATCCAATCGTGAGCAGATGTTCTACGGCTGCAAACGCTCCATGATAATCGTCAACCGTTGCTCTACTCGTTTCAAAATCTTCATATTCCCGGTCTATAAATATCAGTGGCGTTTTTCGCTGGATTACACTTTCAAGGTGTTCATAATAACCGGCATCATAGGTTTCCTGCGATACGGAAAGGAAAATTCCTTCGGTACGGTTGGACAGCAATTTTGATAAATATTCTTTTTCGAGCAGGTAATTTTCGTTTGTTACACAAATATTCAATGTATATCCTAGCGGCTGCAAAACGGTGTGAAGTCCCTCTATAACAGCCGTTTCGTAGTAATTGCCGATTGTTGGCACCACTACACCCAATGTCGCAGTTTTCTTGTTCAACAAACTCAAAGACACTTCGTTACGCTGGTAACCAACCTCTTTTGCGTATTCCTGAATGTTTTTTCTGGTGTCTTCATTGATTGCCGGATGATCATTGAGCGCTCTGGACACCGTCGATGGAGAACAACGAAAGCGGCGGGCAATGTCTTTTATAGTAACCGGGCGAGAGGAATTCATGAGTAGGATAATTACAATTAAATATTTAAAATTTTTTCAAACGTTTGCATTCGATATAAACATATTTACACTTTGTATTTAATTTATACCACGCTATCATTGTGCAAATGTAATAGAAAAGCAACAATGAGCGACCTACTGGTAAAACCAAAAACCGATCAAAAAACCTATCATTCCCTCACAAGTGAACAAGCCGGCTGGACTTATTTAAACTTCGAAGCCAAAGTTCTTGACCTGAACGAACAATATACACTGAACACGGGAGATTACGAATATTGCATCGCGTTGTTGGGTGGAAATTTCAAAGTGGAAACCGATCAGGGAACTTGGGAAACAGTTAACGGCCGCAAAGATGTTTTCAGCGGAATTGGTCATGCCATGTATCTGTCGAGAAATACAGCATTTACTTTAACAGCTCAAACGGATAAAACAGACATCGCCATCTGCTGGGTTGCTACCGACGAAGATCACCCGCCTTATATGAAACGGCCGGAAGAAGCTGCTATTGAATTCCGTGGAGGAGATAATGCTAACCGTCAGATTAACAGCTTATTGCAGCCAGGATTTGACTGTCATAAAATTGTTTGCGTTGAGGTATATACGCCGTCAGGAAACTGGTCTTCTTTTCCTGCCCACAAACATGACGAGCGAAAAGTAAATGCAGACGGGACGCTGATTGAAGCAAATCTGGAAGAGATTTATTTCTATAAAATTGATAAGCCGCAGGGATATGCCATTCAGCAGGTTTATACGGAAGACCGCTCGCTGGATGAAATTGTACGTGTACATGACAATGAAGCTGTTCTGGTACCCAAAGGATATCATCCCGTGTCAGCTGCGCATGGCTATAATGTGTATTATCTGAATTTTCTGGCAGGAAGTGATCAATCACTGGCTAACACTTCCGACCCGGACCACGATTGGATTTATGGCTCCTGGAAAGGTCAGGATCCGCGACTTCCGATTGTCACCCTGGAAATGAATAACGCAAAGTAGATATCGTCTGAAAACGAATAATTCTAGTATCAAGTAAACTGGCTAACATTTTTTTCCATGCCTAAACACGATCTTTTAACCATCGGGCGCTCTTCCATTGATCTGTATTCTGCGAATATTGGAAGTCCGTTCGAAAAAATAAGTGCCTTCAACGCGTTTGTTGGCGGTTGTCCGCTAAACATTGCAACAGGCGCACAACGGCTTGGTTTAAATACCGCCATCCTGACCGGAATCGGAAACGATCAGGTAGGAAATTTTATCAAACATTTTCTGGATGAAGAAGGAATTGCTACTGAATACATCCCGACTATTGAAGGAACACGAAGTTCTGCGGTAATCTTAGGTATTGAGCCACCAGACAAATTCCCGTTGGTTTATTACCGGGAAAACTGCGCCGACATCAACCTGACAATCGATCATGTAAACGCAATTCCATTCGAAGAATTCAAAGCCGTCGCCTTTTCAGGAACCGCATTCAGCAAAGACCCAAGCCGTACTTCTATGTTTTACGCCCTGGAAGTTGCCAGAAAGAATAATCTGAAAACACTTCTGGACATCGATTTCCGCGCCGATCAGTGGGACGATCCCCGCGCTTTCGGTGTAACGCTGCGTGCCGCACTAAGCAGTTTTACAATGGTTGTCGGAACGGAGGAAGAAATCCTGGCAACCTATCTAACTGATAAAGAACAGCTTTTAATTAAACATCAGCAGATTTCTGCTCCTGAAATCAGAGGAAACATTAATATTGCAATCGAGGAAATCCTGAAATCCGGCGTTGAAACTTTGGTAGTAAAACGCGGAAAAGACGGCGCTTCAATTTTCCAGCCCGGAAAAGAAGAAGTGAAAGTCCCCGGATTTCCAGTCGAAGTATTAAACGTTTTAGGTGCCGGAGACGCATTCTGCGCAGGCTTCTCTTACGGAATTCTAAATGGATGGGATTTATACCGAAGCGTAAGAATGGGAAACGCCTGCGGCGCCATCATCGTAACAAGAGAAGGCTGCGCGAACTTCATGCCGACTTTCGAAGAAGTAAACGCGTTCGTAGAAAGCCGGGGCGGGTTTTAAGGTTACACAGAGGTACACAGAGCGGCCGTCGCGCGGTTAAAAGGAGGTACACAGAGTTTTTTCTTTTGACTTTGAGATTACTAAATAAAATCTCTGTGTCCCTCTTTTCACCTCTGTGGTACTCTGTGTAATCTACCAAACATAACCAGATTTTAATTAAAATATCATAATGGAGAAATTACAGAATTATATTAATGGTCACTGGGTGGATAGTCATTCCACTGAATTTACGAATGTTCTGAACCCTGCTTCGCAGGAAATTTTGATGCAGGTTCCTACCGGAAATGCGCAGGATGTGGCGGATGCGGCGCAGGCGGCGCATGAAGGATTCCAGGAATGGAGAAGTACGCCGGTTTCAAAACGTGTGCAGTATCTTTTCAAACTGAAAACTTTGTTGGAAGATAACATCGATGATATCGCTAAAACGATCACGCTGGAATCCGGAAAGACATTTCTGGAAGCAAAGGCGGAAATGGTCCGGGCGATTGAAAACGTGGAAAACGCTTGCGGAATGCCGGCTTTGATGCAGGGCGAATTCTCCGAGGATATTGCCAAAGGAATTGATGAATATATGATTCGCCAGCCACTAGGCCCATGCGCTTGTATCGCTCCGTTCAACTTTCCGGGCATGATCACATTCTGGTTTTTGCCTTATGCCCTGGCTTGCGGAAACAGCTATATCATTAAACCTTCTGAAAAAGTACCCTTGACAATGACGAAAATCGTCGCTTTGATGGAAAAACTGGATCTGCCAAAAGGCGTTTTAAATCTGGTTCAGGGCGGTCGTGAGGTTGTGGACGCACTTCTGGAACACCCGGTTATTAAAGGGATCAGTTTTGTTGGTTCTTCCAACGTTGCCAAATATGTTTATTCCAAAGGTGCTGCGCATGGAAAACGTGTTCAGGCACAAGGCGGAGCGAAAAACCCTGTAATTGTGTTGCCGGATGCGGATATTGACATGACCACACAGATTGTGATCGACAGCGTTTACGGTTGTGCAGGTCAGCGTTGCCTTGCCGCTTCGACGATTATCACGGTTGGTGAGCATAAGGATATTACAGAGAGTCTGGTCGAATCAGCTAAAAACCGTAAAACAGGTTTCGGACTAGAAAGTGATGTTCAGATGGGCCCGGTGATCAGTGCTGAAAGTAAAAACCGTGTGAATCATTTAATTGATAAAGGTCTAAGCGAAGGCGGAAGATTGTTGGTTGACGGCCGCAATGCAAAAGTACCGGGTTTTGAAAATGGTAATTTTATCGAACCAACGATTATTGAAGACATTCCATTAGATGGCGAACTGGCTGCGACAGAAATTTTCGGTCCTGTACTAAGCCTTGTCCATATCAACACGATTGAAGAAGCTATTCGCTTTATCAATTCCGGTCGCTACGGAAACATGGCTTGCATCTTCACAAGCAGCGGATTGAATGCCAGGAAATTCCGTCACGAAGCCGAAGCAGGAAATATCGGTATCAATATCGGTGTTGCTGCACCAGTAGCACAATTCCCGTTCTCCGGCTGGAAAGACAGTTTTTACGGTGATTTGCATGGACAGGGAAATCACGCCGTAGAATTCTTCACCCAGACAAAAGTGGTTATTGAACGCTGGTTGAAGGAGTGGAACAGGAAATTCTAATGAGGCTATCGGCAGTCGGCTTTCGACTCTTTTCGGGCAACTGAGATTGACAACATAACGATTGAAATAAGAAACTAACTAAGCTTGGTTTTGCAAAAGCTAAAGGCTAAATGCGGACCGCTAAATCTAAAAAATATGTCAAAGAAATTAAAAATCGGAGTGATTGGATTGGGGCGTATCGGGCAGATACACCTGAGCAATCTGCTGCATCATATTCCTGGTGCGGAGGTAGTTATTGCGTCGGATCTTTCGCCGGAATCGCACGCTTTTGCTAAAAATCTGGGTGTGGAAGAAGTGACGACAGACGCTTATGATGTTATCAATCATCCGGATGTGGAAGCCGTTATCATTTGCTCCCCTACTCCTTTTCACGTCCCTTACACCGTGGCAGCTGCCAATCAGAAAAAACATGTATTTTGCGAAAAACCATTGGACGTGACTTTGGATGCAATTTATGCTGCACAAAAAGCAGTTAGCGACAATGGCGTTAAGTTGATGCTGGGCTTCAACCGTCGTTTTGATGCAAACTTTGCAAACGTGCGTCATATCGTTGCTGATGATAAAATTGGTGATCCGCAGATTCTTCGTATCACCAGCCGTGACCCGGGACCACCTCCAATTGAATATTTGAAAACATCAGGAGGGATTTTCCTTGATATGTCGATCCATGATTTTGACATGGCGCGTTACATCGTTGGCTCCGAAGTAACTGAAATTTTTGTAAAAGGAGATGCTTTGATCAATCCTGAAATTAAAGAATTCGGAGATATTGATACGGCAGTGATTGTGCTGACTTTCGAAAACGGGGCGATCGGTGTGATAGATAATAGCAGAAAAGCAGTGTATGGCTACGATCAGCGACTGGAAATTTTTGGATCAAAAGGAATGGCCAAAGCAGAGAATAATACTGCTGATAATCTGGTACATTTCGACAGCGATGGCGGTCATATCTCACTTCCGCTGCACTTTTTCCTGGAAAGATATGAAACAGCTTATCGTGTTTGTCTGAAATCATTTGTTAATTGTGTGCTCAATGACACTCCTTCTCCTGTCGACGCGCATGATGGATTAATGGCTACGGCAATTGGAATTGCAGCCATGAAATCACTGCAGGAAGGAAGGCCGGTGAAGTTGGAAGAAGTTATTAGTCATACATTGGTATAAGAAGATTATACCCTAAACCAACCCCATGAAACAAGGCCTGCATTTGCTTGATTATGTCGTATTTTTCATTTATTTTATTGCTGTTTCGTCATACGGTTTTTGGATTTACAAGAAGAAATCAAGTAACGAATCAAGTTCTACCGATTACTTTTTAGCAGAAGGCTCTTTGACATTCTGGGCCATTGGTGCTTCGTTGATCGCTTCAAATATTTCGGCAGAGCATTTTATTGGTATGTCGGGGTCAGGATTTGCAATCGGCCTTGCGATAGCATCTTACGAATGGATGGCGGCAGCTACGTTGGTTGTCGTTGCGATTTTCTTTGTTCCGATTTATTTGAAAAACAAGATTTATACCATGCCGCAATTTTTACGGCAGCGGTACAATCCGGTAGTGGCGACGACGATGGCGGTCTTCTGGCTTCTTTTATATGTGTTCGTTAACCTGACTTCGATCCTGTATCTTGGAGCGCTTGCTCTGGAAGTTACCGCCGGAATTGACTTTACTTGGGCGATAGGTGCACTGGCAGTTTTTGCGATCATCATCACCGTCGGCGGAATGAAAGTAATTGGTTATACAGATGTAATTCAAGTAGTTGTACTCATTGCAGGTGGTTTAGTGACAACATATCTTGCCATGGATCTTGTGGCCAAACAGTTTGGAAATCCTAATGTTTTGAGCGCCTTTGGTACATTGAAAGCACAGGCAGAACCGCATTTCCACATGATTCTGAAAAAAGACAATCCGTATTACAAAGATCTGCCTGGATTATCTGTGATTATTGGGGCAATGTGGATCAACAACCTGAACTATTTTGGTTGTAATCAATACATTATCCAACGTACTTTGGGAGCAAGTCTTCCTACTGCGCGGAAAGGACTCTTGTTCGCTGCGGGTTTAAAACTGATCATTCCGATTATTGTAGTAATTCCGGGAATTGCAGCTTATGTACTTTTCCAAAACGGTATGTTTCAGACAGAAATGCTGGATGTAAATGGTGTTGTAAAACCAGATCACGCCTACCCCGTTTTGCTTGATTTATTGCCATCAGGATTGAAAGGAATGGCTTTTGCTGCACTTACCGCTGCAATCGTAGCTTCGCTGGCAGGAAAAGCGAACAGTATTTCTACGATTTTCACACTTGATATTTACCGGGAATACATCAAACCCGACGCCACAGAAAAACATCTGATCCGCGTAGGACGATACGCCATCTGGATTTCCATGGGTATTGCAGCTTTGATCGCGCCTCAGCTCCGGGTTTTGGAACAGGCCTATCAATTTATTCAGGAATATTCAAGTTTTATTACACCGGGTGTTTTCGCCATTTTCTTCCTTGGTTTTTTCTGGAAAAGAACGACAGGAAATGCAGCTTTGGTTGCAGCACTTTTGACAATTCCACTTTCGACAGCTTTCAAATTCTGGTATGAAGAAATACCGTTTTTGAACCGTATGGGAATTATCTTCCTGATACTCGTGGCCGTTATTGTCTTGGCAACATTACTAGATCCAAAGAGTAAAAATAATCCGAAAGGACTTGAAATTGACCGTTCTATGTTTAAGGTGAGTACCGGATTTATGATTACCTCAATCCTGATTTTTGGTATCCTTGGCGCTTTATACAGTGTGTTCTGGTAAGATGTAATTGCTGAAAATCTGAGGATCTGCTAATTGATTTATTATGCTTTTGACAACCAAACAACTTTTTGATCAATGCTACGGCCGCTATGCAATTCCCGCAGTCAACGTATTTTTCATGGAAGAAATACATGGATTATTTGCCGCGGCGCAGGAAGCAGATGCTCCGTTTATCGTGCAAACGACGCCTTTTGCAAGAGATTATGCCAAGGCTGACATGCTGCTTTCCATGATCCAGTCTGCCTCCCGGTTATATCCGCAAACCGTTTTTGCAGTTCACGTTGATCACGGTGTTGAAGAACATATCTGGGATGCGATTGGAAGTGGTGGATACAGTTCGGTGATGATCGATGCATCGCATGATGATTTCGAAAAAAATGTTGCCAGAACGAAGGTAGTTGTGGACAGAGCACATGCGAATGGAATTAGCGTAGAGGCTGAATTAGGAGTTTTGGCAGGCGTCGAAGATGATTTAACAGTGGATGCTGAACATTCTTCTTATACCAATCCTCAGCAAGTTGTCGATTTTGTCAACGCCACGGGTTGCGACAGTTTGGCCATTGCCGTTGGAACAAGTCACGGCGCTTATAAATTTTCTGGCGGACAAGGTTTGCAATTCCATATCCTTGAAGAAATTCAAAAACGTTTACCAGGATTTCCGCTGGTTTTACACGGCGGCTCCAATGTAAGTTCGGAAGTCGTTGCGCGAATTAATGCGGCCGGAGGAAATCTTAAGACGGACGCGAAAGGTGTTCAGGAAGATGAAATTCTCAAAGCGATTCCGCTGGGAATCTGCAAAATTAATATAGCGACGGACACCCGTTTATTATGGACGATGGTGAACCGTGAATTTTTGCGCGATCACCCTGATGAGTTCGCACCGACAACGCCCGGCAAGATTTTCATGGAAGAATATAAGCGTTTTATGTTGCAGAAATTCGAATTATTTGGGTGTGTTGGGAAAGCGGATGAGTTTTTGTATTAGATTGATATAAGGAATCGCTAGCGTAATTTATTACGGCGCTCTGCACCTAATCGCTAACGGTACGGAGCACAGAAATATTTGCAGAAATCAACAATGTTTATCCATTCGACAAGTTGCAACGCACCGCAATAATTGTTGATTACCGATAGCAAAAGCCAATATTCCACTATTCCAACACTTCGTAAAATATCATCAAAAATATTCCTATAAACCATGACCAGAAGATTAACCGTAGCCCAGGCTACCATAACATTTCTAAAAAATCAATACATCGAACGAGATGGTATTGAAGAACCTTATTTCGGTGGATGTTTCGGAATATTTGGTCATGGAAACGTGGCTGGATTAGGTCAGGCATTACAGCAAAATCCTGATTTCCGTTATTATCAATCACGTAACGAGCAATCCATGGTGCATGCTGCCGTGGCTTATGCTAAATTAAAAAATCGCCTTGGCGCTTTTGTTTGCACAACATCCATTGGCCCGGGTGCTACAAATATGATCACTGGTGCCGCCTTGGCGACGATAAACCGTTTACCTGTGTTGTTACTACCGGGAGATATTTTTTCAACACGCGAACCAAATCCGGTTTTACAACAATTGGAAAGCGCATCTTCACAGGACATTTCTGTAAATGACTGTTTCAAACCGGTTTCAAAATACTGGGACAGAATTAACCGTCCGGAGCAGCTCATTTATTCATTGCCGGAGGTTATGCGAGTACTTACCTCACAAGCTGAAATGGGCGCGGTTACCCTTTCCATGCCTCAGGACGTGCAAACACATGCGTACGATTTTCCGGAAGATTTGTTTAAGAAAAGAGTCTGGCATGTAGGCCGCCCGAGACCGGATTTACCGACTTTGCAAAAAGCAGCCGAATGGATTCGTGCGTCTAAAAAGCCTGTAATCGTTGCCGGCGGCGGTGCGATATATAGCGGTGCAGATGGAATCCTTCATGATTTTGCAATCAAAACGGGAATTCCAGTTGGTGAAACCTTTGCCGGAAAAGGTGCGGTTAAATTTGATGAACCTTACAGCATTGGAGGACTTGGCGCAACCGGAACTAAATATGCCATTGAAATTTCAAATGAAGCTGATGTTGTAATCGGCATTGGAACACGTTACAGCGATTTCACAACTGCTTCGAAATCAATATTTAAAAACCCGAATGTTAAATTTATTAATATCAATATTAGTGAGTTCGATGCATTCAAGCACGCGGCATTGCCTGTGATAGGCGATGCAAAAGTGATTCTGGAAGAACTTTCTGAACTGCTTGGTAACTATGAAGTTGATGCAGATTACCGTAAAAAAATCTCAGATTACAACCACGCATGGGACGAAGAAGTGACCCAGATTTATATGCAAGGTAACAGCACCGTCGCTCCTATTGATCAAGCGATTGTGATAGGTACGTTAAACAACTTTATGGGTCGACGGGACGTCATGATTAACGCATCCGGAAGTGCGCCGGGAGATTTGCATAAACTGTGGCGTGCAACAGACCCTAAAAATTTCCATCTGGAATACGGTTTCTCCTGCATGGGTTACGAAATCGCTGCCGGACTGGGTGCGAAAATGGCTGATCCGACACGTGATGTTTATGTAATATGCGGTGACGGCGGCTATTTAATGAATAATCATGAAATCGTTACTTCGATTCAGGAAGGTGTGAAATTCACGATTTTGCTGTTAAACAATAATGGATATGCCAGTATAGGCGGACTTTCAGAAAGTATCGGTAGCGAGCGTTTTGGAACGATGTATAATTATCGTGACGAAAATTCAGGACAATTATCTGGTGATTTCTTGCCGGTTGATTTGGCAAAAAATGCAGAAAGTCTGGGCGCTATTGTGATTAAGGCCACAGACCGAACGTCTCTTGAAGCAGCTTTGGAGCAATCTAAAATCAATACTACCACAACGGTGATTTATATTGAAACGAGCTTGTATCGTACTGTTAAAGGCTATAATGCATGGTGGGAAGTTCCGATTGCAGAAGTTTCGGAATCTGCTTCTGTTCAGAAGGCTTACGACACTTATCTTGAGAATAAAAAAACGCAACGGATTTTTCTGTAACGGCTAAATCAGGCTTGATCTTTGATTTTTCCAGCCACGAATACACGAATTTTCACTAATCGTATTGAACGAATTAATTCCCAAATCTGACTAAAATGAATTTTGAAAATATAAATTTAGGCGTCGCTCCTATCAACTGGACAAACGACGATATGCCGGAACTTGGTGGCGAAAATACATTCGAGCAATGTATCAGCGAGATGGCTCTGGCAGGATTTACCGGCTGTGAAGTTGGAAATAAATTTCCCCGCGATACGGATGTATTGAAAAAAGCATTAGATCTTCGCGGTTTACAAATTTGCAACCAATGGAACAGTTATGAACTGACTACCAAATCGTTAGAAGAAAATATTAAAAATTTTACCGGGCTTCTTGATTTCTTGGAAACAATGGGAGCAAAAGTCATTGGCGGCGGTGAAGTTGGAAATAGCTGCCAGGGGCAAATGACCGTACCGGTTTTTGAGGGAAAAGGAATGCTGAATACCGATGAAGAATGGAAATCATTCACCACCGGTTTAAACGAATTAGGCAAGATTGCCCGTGCGCGAGGAATGAAACTGGCTTTTCATCACCACATGGGAACTTGCATTCAAACCATCGCTGAAACGGATCGCCTGATGGCAGAAACTGATCCTGAAAATGTTTATTTAAATTATGACTGCGGTCACTTTTATTTCGCAGGAGAAGATCCGGTGGAAGCTTTGAAGAAATACATTGGAAGAACGGCCCATATTCATTTAAAGGATATCCGTCCAAATGTACTGCAACGCGTTCATGATGAAAAACTAAGTTTCCTGACCGCTGTAAAACAAGGCGTTTTCACAGTTCCCGGCGACAAGGAAGGTTGTATTGATTTCCCATCGCTTTTTGAAGTGATTAAGGAAAGCAATTATCAGGGTTGGATCGTGCTGGAAGCCGAACAAGATCCTGCGGTTGCAAATCCGTTGGAATACGCGATTATTGCCCGAAAGTTTTTCAGGGGACTTACCAATATTTAATAAGGTTGACCACGGCTTAATCACTGTTACCAATAAAACGTATTCAGGTATACCAAAATAGGGCTGTCTTTCGACAGCCCTATTTTGGTATACTATTAAAATCGGCTACTCCTTATTTCTCCGATGTTTCAATCCATTTTCTTGCATTCACGAAAGCTTCGATCCAAGGTGAAACCTCGTCGTTTCTTCCAGCCGGATAGTTCGCCCAATGCCACTGGAACAATGAACGCTCGATGTGCGGCATCATAACCAAATGCCTTCCTGAATTATCACACATCATAGCTGTGTTGTATTCAGAGCCGTTTGGATTGGCAGGATAGGTTTCGTAGGCATATTTCGCCACGATCTTGTATTGATCCTCAGCATATGGAAGTTGGAATTTTCCTTCTCCATGCGAGATCCAGACACCTAACGTACTTCCCGCCAAGGTAGAAAGCATCACAGATTTATTTTCCTGAATAGTCAGCGATGTAAATCCACTTTCGTGTTTTTTACTTTCGTTGTGAAGCATTTTAGGTTTCTCTTCATGATCTGGGTTGATCAATCCTAGCTCAACAAATAACTGGCACCCATTACAGATCCCAACCGATAAAGTATCCTCCCGTTTGAAGAAATTTTCCAGCGAAAGTTTTGCTCTCTCGTTGTACAAAAATGCACCGGCCCAGCCTTTCGCAGAACCCAAAACATCTGAGTTTGAAAATCCGCCAACTGCTCCGATGAACTGGATATCTTCCAGCGTTTCACGCCCGGATATCAAATCCGTCATGTGAACATCCTTGACATCAAAACCTGCGAGATACATTGCATTGGCAAGTTCTCTCTCCGAGTTACTTCCCTTTTCACGAAGCACTGCCGCCTTAGGTCTTGGTTTTAACTCATCAAAAACTGGTTTTTTTCCGTCAAATTGCGCTGGAAAATTGTATTGAAGTACGTGATTTTTGTAGTTCTCAAAACGCTCCGTAGCTTTAATTTCTCCACTTTGTTTTTTATCCAAAAGATAGGAAGTTTTGAACCAGACATCACGAAGGTGGTCGATATCAAAATTCCAGTTTCCTGATGCGTCCTTAACCGAAACATATGAAGTAGAACTCACCGTTCCGATTTTATGGAAAACAACACCATTTGCTTCCAAAACTGCCTCGGCAGATTCATCGGCCTGGAAAACAATACTTATGTTTTCTGCAAAAAGTTTTTCAATAATATCCTGATCGCCCAGCGAAGAAAGATCAATATCAGCTCCAAGATCACGATCTGCGAAACAAAGTTCCAGAAGTGTCGTGATCAAACCACCACTTCCTACGTCATGACCTGCCTGGATTTTGCCAGCCTTGATCAGCTGTTGAAGTGTGTCAAATGTATTCTTAAAACCATCAGCATCGACCACATCCGGTGTTTCAGTTCCGATTTTGCCAAGGATCTGCGCAAAAGAAGAGCCTCCTAATTTATATGTATCGCCCGACAGGTTGATATAATAAATTGATCCGCCGTCTTTTTGAAGAACAGGTTCCACAACCGCTCTGATATCATCACAATGTCCGGCCGCTGAAATGATCACTGTACCTGGTGCGATAACTTCTGCATCCTTGTACTTTTGTTTCATTGAAAGCGAATCCTTACCAGTCGGGATATTGATTCCCAAGCTGATAGCAAATGCTGAACAAGCTTCCACAGCACGGTAAAGACGAGCATCCTCACCCGCGTTTTTACAGGCCCACATCCAGTTTGCCGAAAGCGAAACGCTTGCAAGACCATCCTGAAGAGGTGCCCAAACGATATTAGAAAGTGATTCAGCGATCGCATTTCTGCTTCCTGCTGCCGGATCAATCAGCGCTGAAAGAGGTGCATGACCAATGGAAGTCGCGATCCCGTCTTTTCCCTGAAAATCAAGAGCCATCACACCGCAATTGTTCAACGGCAATTGCAACGGACCTGCACATTGCTGCTTTGCAACGCGGCCGCCCACACAACGGTCAACCTTGTTAGTAAGCCAATCCTTACTTGCAACAGCTTCCAGTTGAAGAACCTGTTCCAGGTATTCGGCTAATTTTGCTTTGTCATACGCAACTGGCGAATAAGATCTTTCAACAGTCTTATCGTGCATAATTACTTTTGGAGAACTTCCAAACATATCATCCATTTCCAGATCCATTGGTTTTGCTCCGGTCGTGGCCGATTCAAATGTAAAACGGTGGTCAGAAGTTACCTCTCCTACCGTATACATCGGCGCTCTTTCGCGGTCAGCAATTCTCTGCAGCGTATCAATATTTTCTTTGCTGATCACAAGCCCCATACGTTCCTGCGATTCATTCCCAATAATTTCTTTTGCTGAAAGAGTTGGATCCCCAACCGGCAATTTATCAAGATCGATTTTCCCTCCTGTTTCCTCAACAAGTTCAGAAAGACAGTTTAAGTGTCCGCCTGCGCCGTGATCGTGGATTGAAACAATCGTATTGTTATCACTTTCTACCATACCGCGAACGGCATTGGCAACTCTTTTCTGCATTTCAGGATTTGAACGCTGAATTGCATTTAATGTAATTCCTGAACCGAAAGCACCGGTATCCGCAGAAGAAACCGCAGCACCACCCATTCCGATTCTATAATTTTCGCCGCCTAAAACGACAATTTTATCTTCAACTTCCGGTTTTTCTTTTTTTGCCTGATCGGACTTACCATAACCGATGCCGCCGGCCTGCATAATCACTTTATCAAACCCTAACAACCTTGCGTCCTCTTCGTGCTCGAAAGTCAGAAGTGAGCCTGTAATTAATGGCTGACCAAATTTATTTCCAAAATCAGAAGCTCCGTTAGAAGCTTTGATCAGGATATCCATCGGCGTCTGGTATAACCATTTTCTTTCCTGAACACCTTGCTCCCAGGGACGATTTTCTTCCAGTCGTGAAAAAGAAGTCATGTAAACTGCCGTTCCGGCCAAAGGAAGCGAACCCTGTCCTCCGGCAAGTCTGTCCCTTATTTCTCCTCCTGATCCCGTCGCCGCGCCGTTAAAAGGCTCAACGGTTGTCGGGAAGTTATGAGTTTCGGCTTTTAAAGAAATAACCGAATCAAAGTCTTTAATTTCGTAATAGTCAGGAACATCCGGACGCTTCGGGGCAAATTGCTGAACACGGGGCCCCTTAACAAACGCTACGTTATCTTTATATGCAGAAACAATTCCGTTAGGATTTGTTTCCGACGTTTTACGGATCAGCTTGAACAAGGAAGTTGGCTGCTCCTCTCCGTCAATGACGAAAGTACCATTGAAAATTTTATGACGGCAGTGTTCCGAGTTTACCTGAGAAAAACCGAATACTTCTGAATCAGTCAGTTTACGGCCCAATTTGTCCGATAATTTATTCAGATAATCCACCTCTTCCTCACTCAGCGAAAGGCCTTCTTGCTTATTATATTCAGCAACGTCACTGATTTCGATGATTGATTCCGGTTGAAGGCTTATAAGGTAAATATCCTGATTAAGCTCAGTATATTTTTGAGATAACATCGGGTCAAAACCGTTAAAATCGGCAGCAACCGGCGTGAATTCTTCAATCCTTACAATACCTTGAATATCCATATTCTGGGTAATTTCTACGGCGTTGGTACTCCACGGCGTAATCATAGCAGCGCGCGGGCCTACGTAGAAATCAGTCAGGACAGTTTCAGGCAGCAGTTTTGCACCGCCAAATAGCCAGCTCAATTTAGAAATATCCGGCTCGGTGAGAGTTCGCTCTATCTGTAAAGCAAAAACGGTATTGTGGTCGTTGGAAAAGAAATAAATCATGGTATGTTATTATGGCGCAAAGTTACTTTGAAATTTTCGCGATGTCCATACGTAGCGTAAAATAGTTCTGATAAAAATAAAAACCTGAAAGCCCCTGATTGGTTCCCAGCTCTGCATTTTGTTGCCAGTAACTACTATAATTGACATGCAATTCACCCATTTTAACATGTGTATCAAAAATTGCATTCAATTTGCGGTTTTGGAAATCAGCAGTATAACAGCTATTTAAGCTCAGGTCCAATCCGCCTGGGATGACCAAAGAAAATTTGGATCATAATTTTTGAACGATTATTCAACTATCCGCTGCGTTTTGTTGTTAATACCTATTGTTACACGTAACTAAACATTGTTTCTTTTGGTTACATGTCTGAATTTTTTCGAAATCTGAACTTCTCAACAAGATGTTCATTGATAAAAAGCTGATACAATGAATTCAAAAGAATCTAAACCTGTTGCTTATTCCGTACTTGACCTGGCTACGGTAATTGAGGGCAAAACACCCGCAGATACATTTAAAACAAGTCTTGAACTGGCAAGAGAGGCTGAAAAACTTGGCTTCACGCGTTACTGGCTTGCGGAACATCATAATATGATCAGTGTTGCCAGTTCGGCGACGTCTGTGCTGATCGGTTATATCGCCGGAGGAACTTCGACGATCCGGGTCGGTTCCGGTGGAATCATGCTTCCAAACCATGCTCCGCTTGTGGTAGCTGAACAATTCGGAACGCTTGCTTCTTTATATCCTAACCGGATTGATCTGGGTCTTGGAAGAGCGCCGGGAACAGACCAGGTTACCGCCCGGGCAATTCGGGGAGAAAATTTCAACGCAGTCCACAATTTCCCAAGTGATATTCAGGCACTTCAGAATTTCTTTTCTGCTGATAATCACACGAGTAAAATCAGGGCGATTCCGGGAGAAGGACTTGATATCCCGATCTGGATTCTTGGCTCCAGTACAGACAGCGCGCGCGTTGCGGCAGCGATGGGCTTACCTTATGCTTTTGCCAGCCACTTCGCTCCTGCCTATTTTCTGGAAGCGATCGAGTTATATAGAAAAAATTTCCGTCCGTCTCAATACCTGGACAAACCTTACGTGATGGCTTGCGTGAACGTCGTTGCGGCTGATACCGATGCGAAAGCAGACTGGTTATCGACATCTGTATTACAGTTTTTCCTCGGCGTTGTAAGTGGGAGGAGAAAACTGCTGCAGCCGCCAGTTGAAAACATGGATGAGATATGGGGAATTCAGGAAGAACACGCCGTAGGACAAATGCTGGCTTATTCTTTCATCGGAGGTCCTGAGAAATTGAAAAAAAGAATAAAATCGTTTCTGGAACAAACCCAGGTGGATGAGATCATGGCCACATCTCATATTTTTGACCATAGTGCCCGCATCAGGTCTTACCAGCTATTCTCGCAGGTCGTTCAGGAAATCACGTCGGTTGAAGCTTAATTTTAAATACTATTTTTTAAAGAAAGGTGAGGAAATCCTCGCCTTTTTTTGTGTCCTGTTTAAGTAAAAATGATAATATCGTATACAACGAACACTAACATTCAGGATGCGGGTTGTTTGATAAAATCAGAACGCGTACAAATATTATATATATGTTGCCTGCAAAAGCAAAATAACTTTAACGTTTTTCCCGGAAAAAGCTATTTTTACAAACATTCCGCCTTACTTAGTTTAAATATAAATAATATCCAAAAGAAAAAGCCAAACCTACCATTTTCTGGCAGGCAGTAATGCTATGTCTTTAAAATTTAAAGCGATGAAGAAAAAATACACTTTCCGGAAATTCATTAACGACGTCCACCTTTGGCTTGGGCTACCCAGCGCCATTATTCTGGTAGTGATGTGTTTTACCGGAACGCTTTATGTTTTTCAAAAAGAAATCACCCAGTGGGTTGATCGCGATAAATACACTATTGAAGCGGGCGGAAGATATTTGGCAATTGCGGATTTGACAACTAAGGTAGAAACAGAAAAAAAGGGAACTGTAACTTCGATCCAGATTCCACAACTTGCAAATGAAGCCTGGACTTTCAACGTTGCCAAAAAAGGTAATGCTGAAAGCAAAACGGAAAAACCAACGCTAACAAAAGACTCGAAAAAAAATAAAGAGCTTGCCGGCAGCACGCCTAAAAAAGATAAAGACAAATCGTATTGGGTGAATCCTTACAATGGAAAGGTGATTTCAGATGCGCAAACCCCTACTTCTGAGTTTTTTGCAACTGTTTTAAAACTGCATAGATGGCTGTTGATTGAAAATCATGACATCGGAGGTGCCATTACGGGAACAGCTGCGCTGATGATGCTGTTACTGCAAATCACTGGAATTATTCTCTGGGCACCGGCAAAATTAAAGAGCTGGAAAAAATTCAATGTCTGGGAACCCGGTTTTAAAATAAAGTTCGACGCCAAATTCAAGCGTGTCAACTTTGATGCGCATAAAGCATTAGGTTTTTACGCATTTCTGTTTGTGACAATTATGGCGATAACCGGGCCTTACTTCGCATTCAACTGGTACAAAACTTCCTTCGCTTCGCTGATGGGTACCAAACCAGTCAGTAAGGAAATTTCAGATCAATCTGTACGACCGGGAGCTGGAAGCCAACGAATTGATTTAGAGACAGTATTAAAAAATGTGAGAACAGAATACCCTTACGCAGGAACAACCCGAATTACATTTCCCAAAGATTCCGCCGGCGTTTTTGCCGTTCAAAAATATGCATCCGGGTTCATTGCTTCCTCTGCCGTAGATAAAATGACGCTGGATCAGTATTCCGGAAAAAAAGTGGGAGCCACACGTTTTGATCAAAAAACGCTGGGAGAAAAAATAATTGCCTCCGCAAAACTCCTGCACACCGGCGAGTTGTTTGGTACCTTTTCTAAAATACTATATTTCCTTGCTTGTCTGATAGCCACCAGCCTTCCCATCACAGGCTTCCTGATCTGGTGGGGAAAGAATAATAAAACAGAAAAAACGGTGAGCCCGGCAAGAAAGCAACGTCCAGTTATAAAAGTGACTGCCTGATGTAAGCAAAGAATTCTGCGGATGGACAAAATAATAAAACCATCTCTCCGCAATGCAGTGAGATGGTTGATCTGAATACCCCGTAGCAACACAATTGATGTCGCGTAAATTATGCTGCCGGCTTTTAAGGTTCGAGGAAGGTGTTTTTTTGACGTTGACTTATAAAACGTGGATAGCTAAACAGGAATCAATACCAGTAATGGACTTGATTTTCTGAAAAAGAAATGAATAAATCTGCTTCCAGTTGCAGCTGTTTCCACCTGCCGATCGCGGTATTGATATCCAGGTTCTGTAAAAAATGCATTGTAATTGCAGGTTTCACATCCAAGATCCCTTGCATCGTATGTGCGAGGGCAAACCAATCGCCGGTGGATTTTTCAACCGCAGAATCAACTTTTAGAATAGTTTCGCCTAACGGCTCCCAGTAAATTCCTAGTTTGCTGGTATATCGGGCGATCCTCATGTCAACTTCCTGGTTAACATACAGGAAATCTGAAATACTGACACCGACCGAAGAAACAATTTTACTCAACGCAACGGTCGATTGATTGAGGTTATCAAACTGCAAACAGGCAAGTTGCCTGATCTTGTCAGGCACTTTGTCTGACGATCCTTCCAACTGACTCATCGCTTTTAATAATTCCTGAAAGCCGTAAATTGCATTGCCCGCATACAGGCTTATCGCTGCCGACTGATCTATCAAGCTTTCAAACGTCTGATCCTGCCAAAGTTTACAAACTGTAACCAGTACCGGAAATTCCGGAATATACTGGGATATGTATTCGGCAGCTCCCGCTCCGGCAGCAGCTTCACCCACCCGTTTGTTGATAGCCGTCCAATCATCCTCCGGTACCGTAAGCAATCTGCCAAGTGAGTTGCATGTTAGTGCTGTCATAAGCTGGCCTGTGGTTCTCCTTCCGGCTGCCAGGCCCGCCATTCCATTGAAATACCTTTCATATACTTGCAATTTCAACATCTGAATTTTAAATGCTAAGTCGTGTTTGAGCATATGCCCGGAAACTGATTTTTCATTAGTTAAGAGTATGGTATAATAAAAACGTTGAGCATTTCTTTTTTTGCGAAACAAAGTTCTGACTAAAAAAACGCATCCGGAAGCCGTAAAACACGTGTTTGCTAAACCACGTGTTTTACGGGGGGTATACAACCAGGAAGAAGAACAATTTTACTTTTTTGTGTTCTATTGAATTTACTCTACATTAGCCCGCGAATTTTTGCTGCTCATACTGAGCGGCAGCGTTCCTTATTTCTCGCCTTTTTTGCACCTGTTGTATAAATACTTTTCTTGCTTAATTATCTATTTTTAGCAGTAGAAACATTGCCAACCCTTTACAATTATGAGCAATAAACCTTTAACAGCCCACCTGATTTCACAACAAACATTTGAAAACTGGTCGTACGCATGGCAACAATTGGAATTTAATTCCAAACCCTTCGATTTTTTTAAAGAAGGTGATGAGTTAATCGTCAGTATGCTGTTTGACAGTAAGAGCATGAGTTCGTTGTTGTCCACCACCGGCGTAAGCACTATTAAAATTCGGTTTGGATTAAATAGTGAGAAAAATGATTTTGAGATTATTCTTTTTGGTACCGATACCACAGGGCAAATCCTTACACCTTATTATATTCCATTCAGGAAAAATTTCCAAAAAACGTCTCTGCCGATAGAACAGGGAGATGGAAAAGTACCTATTGAATTAATTCGGCAATGGAAAAATAACTGGCTGGTCACAGCTGGAAAAGGCGCCGTGACGAATAATAATTTTCTGACGCCTTACGGATTTACAAGGGGCTACAACTATGCATTAAAGGAATTTATTGAGACACTTTTTACATTTGACAAGGCTCCAAATATCAACGTTGTTTTCGTACTTCACGAATATTACGGTGTCAATTATCTGACCACACAGCAGGTCACCTCAACCTTTGGTGTTGTTCTCCAGGCACAGAAATCAGAAAAGGATATCGGTCTTTCGGCTGATGACGAATCATACTACGATCTGACGGCACCTTGTCCCAGAACTTGTTAGTTGTAAGGAACTGAGAATCGTTTTTGCTGTAACTCTGTAAGAGTTTCAGTAACCCGACTTATGTTTTTCAGCGAAAACAATTCAACTTTGCGACGTATTTTTTCTATAACCCGATCATGCCATATTCGAGCGAACAGCTTATTATTTTCTTTGCATTTTTACCGGTTTTACTGGCTTCCGTCATAGGTGCCATCCGATTAAAAAAGCTGAATGAAACGCTGAGAATCCTGACTTATCTGATTTTTTTCGCACTCATTGTTGAGTCCGTTTCCCGGATATTATGGCTTTATAAAATTTCAAATTTGTTTCTCTGGCCGGTTTACGTTACCGTTGAATTCGGATTTTTGATCTGGATATACAGCATTGAGCTTAGAAGCGGTTTTTTAATGAAAGCCAGAATTTGGCTGATCACAATTTTCGCAGTTTATCTTACCTACAAAACTTTTCAGATTTCAAGCAGGATAAACCTGATTGATAACAGCGGCAGGTTAGTTGAAAGCGTTTTTCTGATCGTGATCATTCTGTTTTACTATTACAAGATATACGTCGAACAGTCGACTGCGAATTTATGGTCTATACCAATGTTCTGCGTGTCCACGGGGCTACTTATTTTCTTTGCGGGAAACTTTTTCATTTTCCTTTTCATAAATTTCATTTTGCAATATTCCCAAAAGCTCAACTACCAGATCTGGCTCATTCACGCCTTTCTAAATTGTATTCTTTATCTAATTTATTCGTTTGTTTTATGGAGACGCCAGGAGAATTAGAATTTACACAGCTTTTGTATGGCGGACTTGCGTTTGTTTTGTTCCTTTCCCTTGCCATCGTTGTTTTCATATTGCTGTATCAGCGAAAATTGCATACGCAGCTGCAAAAAATGCACGATCAGGAAATCGCGTATCAAAAAGACCTTACCAGCCTGGTCGTGCGGTCACAGGAAAGCGAACGAGACAGGATTTCCCGCGATCTTCATGACGAAATCGGGGTGTCGTTGTCAGCTGCAAAACTGTATATCAATCAGATACAATATGAAACTTCGCCGGGAGAAATGGTTCAGCTTGCTACCAATGCCAGTGAAATTATCGGAAATATTGTTCAGGATATCCGTCATATAGCACAGAATCTTTCTCCTTTGATTTTAGAAAATTTCGGATTTTCACAAGCCATTCAGATGTTGCTCACACGAATTCAGTCAGGGGGTATCCGTACGAGCTGCCAAATTGATTTTAGCGCTGCACTGGACAAAGAAACCGAACTTGGCCTGTACCGAATCATTCAGGAGGCGACAGGAAATGCGTTAAAACACGCCAATCCAAGCCTTATTGAAGTAAATATTCATCAGGAAAATGAGTTGCTGAAATTATCTGTTTCCGATAACGGAGATGGCTTTGATTATCAAAAGACAGCCTCCGGAAAATCTCAATCCATGGGACTTAGCGGCATAAAGGCAAGAGCTGGCCTTTTGAATGGAAATCTTGAAATAACTTCGTCAGCCCACACCGGAACAAAACTTGAACTCACATTTCCGGTAAACTCCTAGATAAAAAGCATAAGTTACCATGAGCACTTTAAAATTAGCCGTCGTCGATGACCATAAGTTGTTTCGTCAGGGTCTGATTCAGATCTTAAAAAAATTCGACACTTATGAAGTCATTTTTGAAGCAGCGTCGGGAGAAGAGCTGTTGGAAAAAGTGGCTGTCACACAACCTGAAATTGTGCTGCTGGATCTGAACATGAAGGGGATGAGCGGACAAGAGGCCAGCGTAATTTTGCGCCGCGAGTATCCGGCCTTGAAGATTATCATTTTGTCCATGAATTATTCTCATGACTATATCCGCCAGATGATGAAAATCGGTGTTCACGGTTATTTGCCCAAAGATATTGATCAGAAGAAACTCGTTGAAGCCATAGATCAGGTTTATACGAAAGGACATTATATGGACGACGAGATTGCCGCCGTCCTGCGCGAAGCACTTCAAATCAACGAAAAACGTAATGCAAGAAAAAGTACGGTCATTAAATCAGAAAATATCGTGCTGACCGAACGCGAGATGGAGGTTTTAAAACTCATCTGTAAAGGATTTAATACCGGGCAAATTGCAGAAGAACTTTTCATCAGCTACCGCACTGTCGAAGGCCACAGAAAAAACCTGCTGCTAAAAACGGGCGCGTCCAACTCCGTAAGTCTTGTAGTATTCGCGGTAAAACACAGTCTTATCGATATGTGATCCAGGTGACTATTTATATAAAATCTGCTCGTCTGTGTAATACGTTATCCTCCCGCCAATCTTGCTGTTATGTATTTCCTTGCCACCCGGGCTGGTTTTCTTTTTACTGTTATGGACAACCATAAAGTCTCTGACCTCTCCGCTGATAATGTCCGGGCGTGCTTTTAAAATATGTTTTATGGCATTACCAAAAACGTCTTTTATTGCTTTGACCAGTTTCTCAATTTCCTTTTCAGGAATTTTGTTCGTGATGGATTCAGGATGAATTTTCGCTTCCCACAAAATTTCGTCCGCATATGCATTACCGATACCGCCAACAATCTTTTGATCCATCAACACAGCTTTGATGGAAGCCCTGCTTTTTTTGATGCGCTCAAAAAACCATTTCCCGGTCAAATCATCTGATAAGGCATCCAACCCCTCCAAAGGTTCCGGATTTAGCGTTATGTTAGCTATTTTCTGATAATCACTCAAAAAAAGCGTTTTCTCCTTTTCAAATTCAAAAGAAACAATTGGATACTTTGGCGGCTCTTCTTTTTGAAATTCCAATTTCCCGTTCAACATCAGGTGCATGGAAAAAACGGCATCTTTTCCGAAATCAAAATATAATTGTTTGCCCCGTCGATCTACCGCTTTCAATGTCTTTCCTGACAGCGCATCATTGAGCTCGTTTTCAGAATTGTGAATTTTTTCTTTTTGATATACTTTCACATTTTGAAGTTTTTCCCCCTTCAATTCTTTATTCAGCGTTTTGCTGAAAGCTTCCAAATCTGCTAATTCCGGCATACGATTGGTTATTTAAGTATTGCACGTTTTTTTTAAAGGTAAAAAATCATGCTAAGATCGTGATAGCAAGTCTGGTAATAAACATGCAAACGACGTTCTCATGATTATAATCTTACCGGTTGACAAAATTTCACCCGAAACAATTATTTAAATAATACAATTTAATAACCGTTAATTCTTACTTCAAAACTTATTCACCTACATTCTCTACTAAAATAGTATAGAATTGCTCTATTTATTTATATTGCAGTTACTTACAACAGGTTACAAATTTCGTACGCTTTAACCCCTATCGATTTGTGAAAATGACATTTACAAACAAACTTCTTATTGCGCTCGCTTTAAGCATTGAGTGCTTGGCGTCGCCGGTTCGCGGAGAAATTATTTCTCATTCTTCAATTTTAAAAACATCAAAAAAAGCAGCAGCCGAAATCTCGGGAAAAGTCACGGACCAGACAAACCGGCAAGGTCTTCCGGGAGTAAACATCCTGGTTAAAGGGACGAACTCCGGAACGACAACAGATGCGGAGGGTAATTTTAAAATTGCGCTCACTGATAATAATGCAACTTTGGTTTTCTCATTTATCGGGTACGTTACCACCGAGATAAAAACGGGATCTCTGCAAATTATCAATGTCGAGCTGGTCCCTAACGCGAGCAGCCTTAATGAAATTGTCGTCGTTGGTTATGGAACACAGCAAAAACGTGACATTACGGGTGCCGTGGGTTCTCTTTCTGCGAAAAACATTAAGGATGTGCACGTTACAAATTTTGAAAATGCGATACAGGGACAAATCGCCGGTGTGCAGGTACAGGAACCGAGTGGCGAACCTGGCGCGGGCACCACAATTCGGGTTCGTGGTCTTGGATCAATTTCTGCCGGCAACGAACCGCTTTACGTAATCGACGGCTTCCCGGTTTCAAAAAATGTCGATCCAGGTGTGCAGGGCGATGTTTCGAGAAGAACCCAGGCTTTTGCCTTGCCTATTTCCAATCCTTTGGGCACTATCAATCCTAATGATATCGAATCGATTGAAGTTTTAAAAGATGCATCTGCCGCTGCCATTTATGGTTCCAGAGGTTCTAACGGAGTGGTATTGATCACAACTAAAAAGGGCAAAAGGGATAGCAAACCGGTCATTTCGTTCGACACTTATTTTGGCATTCAGACTGTTGCCAACAAAGTGAAATTAATGAATGCAGCGCAGCTTACGGATTATGTAAAGAACGCGAAAAACAATGCGTATATACAGGATGTTAAGGGCGCAAATATTAATGACGATAATCCTGCACGTTACACCAAAACGACTAATACAAGTTATTACATCGGCGATGATTTTCAGAATCCCGATGGAACGGATACGGACTGGCAGAGCCTAATCTTTCAAAATGCGCCTGTACAAAGTTATAACGCGGCGTTGTCCGGTGGAGGTGACAAAGTAAATTACTATGTTGCCGGAGGATATTACAATCAGAAAGGTATCATAGACAAAAGCGGTTTTGAACGTTATAGTTTTCGGGTAAATCTTGAAGCAAATCCGACGAGCAAACTGAAACTTGGCGTTAGCGTAAATCCTTCATTTTCAAATTCAAAAAGGCTTCCGGCCGGTGCTCCTTATTTTGCTGATCCTCCGGGAATTGTATATTCCGCACTCGTTTCCTCTCCTACCGTGAAACCTTACAATGCGGACGGAACCATCAACCAGCGAGATAATCAGTCGCATCTTTACACCGAAGACGGCCGAGGAACCAGTATGACTGAAGCCAGTAATCCGCTGGCAATTATTCAGGGCGTGACAGATGGCCTGAATCAATTCCGCACTTTTGGAAATATTTTCGGTGAATACGAGATTTTTAAAGGCCTGAAATACAAATTATATACCGGCATAGACGTCAATACATACAACAGAAACTTTTACCGCGCCAATTCCCTGCTTTTCAGACAGGCTACAACGGGAGATCCTTACGGCCAGTCTAACTCGTCGCTCAATACCAACTGGCTTGTTGAAAATACTCTTTCGTATGACAAAACTTTTGGAGTGAACCATTCCATTTCAGCGGTTGCGGGTTATAGTGCTCAAAAGGACAAAATTAACGCAAACCAGGTTTTAGCTCAGAATTATCCTAACGATCTGGTTCCGACTGTGAGCGGCGGACAAGTCATCGGCGGCACTTCTACGACTGAGGAATGGTCGCTTGTTTCCTATCTTGCCCGTGCAAATTATGCTTTCAGGGACAAATATTTGCTTACCGCAACGATCAGAAGCGACCGCGCTTCCCGATTTGGACAGGGGAATAAAACCGGAACATTTCCATCTGTTTCGGCAGGATGGAGACTTTCCGAAGAAAGCTTTCTAAAACCGGTGACGTTTATCAGCGACCTTAAAATTCGCGGAAGCTGGGGAAAAACCGGTAACTTCCTGATCCCGAATTATGCGGCCATCGGTTTGTTAAATCCCTATAATTATACTTTTGGCAACACAGTTGTAAACGGTATTGCCCCTTCAACGATCAGCAATAAAAACCTGACCTGGGAAAAGACAAATCAGCTGGATATAGGCCTTGATTTTGGTGTGATCAAAGACAGAATTTACGTCTCTCTGGACTGGTATAAAAAGTTAACTTCAGATCTGCTCCTTAATGTTCAGGTTCCAGCCTCGGTTGGTTTCACGAACGCGCTGCAGAATATCGGAGAAGTTGAGAATAAAGGTTTTGAAGTGACCATATCCAGTAGAAATCTGGTCGGTGCTTTTGGCTGGACAACAGATCTGAATTTTTCAACAAATAAAAATAAAGTGCTGAAACTGGGTCCGACGGGAGATCCGATTTTGAGTACCGGTGGTGCTGGAATTCGTCATATTACAAGAATCGGCGACGCTATCGGAAGTTATTACGGTTATGTGGTTGAAGGAATTTACCAGACACAGTCCGAAATTGATAATGCACCGAAAGACGAGCTGGCTCCTAAACCGGCTCCTGGCGATTTTAAATTTAAAGACGTAAACGGAGATGGAAAAATCAATGCCAGTGACAGAACGGTGACAGGAAATTATATTCCGGATTATACCTGGGGGCTGACGAACCGGTTCACTTTTAAAGGCTTGGACCTGAATGTTTTAATTCAGGGTGTTCATGGCAACGAAATTTTAAATCTGACCAGAAGACACCTGGGAAATGGTGAAGCCGGAACAAATTCTTATGTACAATGGACCGAGAGATGGATTTCGCCTGAACAGCCAGGCAACGGAAAAATCCCTCGAGCGGACAGACTTTCGGATTCTCATGGAAACAATAACCGGCCCTCTTCATTCCAGGTTGAAGACGGGTCCTATATTCGACTCAGAAGTATGACACTGGGTTATACTTTTCCAAAATCTCTTCTTGGAAACCGCGTTCAGGCGCTGAGAGCTTACGTTTCGGCAACCAATTTGTTTACGAAAACAGATTACTTAGGCTACAATCCCGAGGTGAACAATCAGGCAACTCAGTCGGGTGTTCAAGGGGAAGATTATGGTGCTTATCCGCTTTCTAAAAACTTTACTTTTGGTCTGAATTTTAGCTTCTAAACCGATTTTTCTGCATTCGTTAAAACAGTACATGACATGAAATTACAAAAACTATATATACTTTTTACAGCGGGATATCTTACGTCCTGCAGTGCCGGTTTTACAGATCTTAATCCTATTTCACAAAGGAATGTAAACGGGTTTTATAAAACTTCGGATGATATGGTTACCGCCATTAACGCAACTTACAAGGCGCTCCAGCTGAACGGAACTTACAATCAGAGCTACTGGATCCTGCAGGAAATGCGTTCAGACAATACCGATCAGGGAAGCGACGGAACAGGGCTGGGTGCTGAACTGACCGTGCTGGATAATTTTACAGAAATAGCTACGGCAGAAAACGTATCAGCCGCTTACAACGACTCCTACCTGGGCATTGCCCGCGCCAATATCGTTTTAAGCCGTATTGAACCGGTTGAAATGGACGCGAAACTTAAAGACCGGATCAAAGGTGAAGCGATATTTATCCGTTCCCTGTTGTACTATAATCTGGCAGTTGCTTTTGGGAATATTCCGCTCCCGTTGACTGAACCTCAATCGGTTGACGAAGGAAGAACCTTGCTCCAGGTTCCGGCGAGCGAAGTATATAAACAAATCAGCGCGGATTTAATCAGCGCTGAAGCGCTACTTCCTAACAAGAAAGATTACGACGCCGCCAACATTGGCCGGGCGACTAAGGGCGCCGCAGCAGCACTTCTTGCGAAAGTATATCTTACTAATGGCGATAAAAAATCTGCTGAAACCGTGCTTCGAAGAATTGTTGGCACCTACGGCTATTCGTTACTTCCCGATTATGCAAATTTGTGGGGTTTAACTAATAAAAATAATGCAGAATCCATTTTTGAAGTGCAGTTTAAAGGTGGCGGTACCAATACTGGAAACGCGTTTACGAATGCATTTTCTCCCTTATTGAGAAATAGTGTTGGCGCTTATAAAAACCGTCCGACGCAGGATATGGTAAAAGCCTACGAGCCAGGTGACGACCGGTTCAAGAAATCAATGGATACAACCTATGTAAATGCCCAGGGAATTGTTTTGACAAACACCAAAAATGATGCGCGTTTTATTACAAAATATGGAAGAGAGAACGCATTTAATGAAGGGGATGCTTCTAATAATTTCGTGGTGTTGCGCTATGCAGATGTTTTGCTGATGCTGGCGGAGGCGATCGGGGAAAACGAGGAAGCTTATTCGTTGATAAATCAGGTTAGGTCAAGAGCAAAATTGCCCGCCCTAAATGCTGCGTCGCCCGGAACATTCGCGGAAAAATTATTGCATGAAAGACGTGTGGAACTTGCGTTTGAAAATCATCGGTGGGCCGATTTGCTTCGCTTTGGAGTGGCGGAACAAACCTTGAAAGCTCAGGGGAAAACTACCGTTCGAACCTTGTACAGAATTCCCCAGCGCGAGCTTGATATAAATGTCGGATTCAAGCAAAATCCGTAACAAGCGGCTTTTTATTTTAGCTAGATTTAATGAAGAATGACTGGTAGGAAACAATCTTACCAGTCATTCTTTTATCTTGGCACTTTGAAAACGATTCAATTTCTACTCATCAGTTATTATCAAATGAACGCTTACCGATTATTTAATACGAATGAAGGCCATTCTGCATTTCAAAAAGGGACTGTTGAAGACCTGTTGCAACTGGAAGCTGCGTATTTTTTCTTTCAGGAAGATGGCCCCGAAAGAAAAGGATTCGACTGGCATCCCGCTCCAAGGCCACAGTATGTGATCACTCTTCGTGGAAAACTTGAATTTACCGTGACCGACGGAAGTACTTTTATCGTTGAACCGGGAGATGTACTAATTGCACAGGACGTAATCGGAAGAGGCCATAAATGGAAAGTGTTAGGTGAGGAAAGTTGGGCGAGGATCTATATTGTCCTGAGGGACGGTGAAGAAGATGGATTTACATCTAATAACTTCGTATAGTATCTGACGAACTACATTCCCTGATTGTAGGAAAATAGGACAAACACGAAAAAGTCAATTTATTTTACCATATCAAAAGGATTTAAATATTTTAATTAATTGATTTACAACACTTTATAAAGTAAATTAAATTATGTCATTTCATTTAATGTCGAAATAATTATATATTATCTCTCTTCAAGTACTCTTTAAATCTCTAATATACTCCCTGGAGTTGTTAACTGGATTGTTGTAAGCTGTTGGCATACAGTTAATACGTGCGGTTGTACCACGGAATTTCTAAATAATGGCGAATGAATCTGATATTAAAGATTTATGCCTTACCATGTAATTCTTAACCAGCACTTGTAACTCAACAAAACACATCAACCCTAAATGAAAACTAATTCTGTTAACCCTGAATTTGCGCAAGAATACGAGCTAACCAACAATTCCGAAAACTTCAACTACTTTTTAAATGACATTCAAAACGCTTACTGGGCTGAAAATATCCAGTTAAAAACTTTTCCCAAATGGGCACTGCTGGCAAATTCCCAGGAGCTCAGAAAGTCAGTTTTGGATTACATTTTATTGACGGCGGGACACGTTCAGCACATTGAAAACATCTTTGAAATTCTTGCTCAGAAGGCTAAAGGTAAAATTGATAATGCTTTGAAGGACGTTCTGCACCGAAGCGAGATTCTGGCGGAAAATACGGCATTGCTGGCAACCACAGCGGATTCTGCGATCATCAAAGCGTTATGTGAAATTGTATCTTATCAGATTGAGATTTATGAAAAGCTGAACTCTGCGGCTAAAACGTTCAAGCAACAAAGTATATCAGAATTGATTGAAAAGACATTGAAAGAAGAACACGAAATTTTCAAATACTTCGTAAAACTTCGCGACCGGATCAGCAAATGATTTGTCAAAACTCCGCCCTAAGTAGCGCTATACACACAAAAATCCCCTTGTTGAATCAACAAGGGGGAAAATAATTTTAACCCTCAGGCAATTCTGGCAGTTTTATAAATCCCTATACTACCTTCGATGAGTTCAGGAGCCAATGCAACAAAATCTGTGATATAAGGGCTCGCATTATGCAGGTCAAGCCCAGCCTGGCTTTCCCATTCTTCATGAAAAATGAAGACATTCGGATCTTCCTGCGACTGATGCAAATCATATTGCAGACAAGCTGCTTCTTTGGTCGAATTGGCAACTAAGTTCAAAAGCTGTGTTTTTAAAGCTTCCGAATTTCCCGGTTTGCTCTTAACGAACGCTGTCAGATAAATACTCATTTTCTACGGATTGATTGATAAAAACTTTGATAAGATGATCCTGGTACCGTTTCATGTCGCCAACAATATCCGCATTCTTTTCCACATCATGAAAATGGATTCCCTCCACCGGCTTCATTCCGGTAAAGGCGTTCATACGGTGAAAACCAAAAAGAGGTCCTTCGTCAACACTTTTTTCATTGAAAAATTCACCCGGCAAGGTGAAAGCAGTAGCGGGAGCATTCCATGAAGTCGTTACCATATACCGACGTCCGTGCAAAGTTCCGCCTGTCCCGTAATTGATTTGAGGATTAGCCGAGGAACGTCCGTCACTGTGATAGATTCCTGTCTGATGACCTTCCGTAAACACTACATCGATATACTTTTTCAATCCGTTTGGCACCTGGAACCACCAGATCGGCGTATGATAAATGATGACATCAGCCCAGACAAAATTCGCGACTTCCTGTTTTGGATCGTACTCTTCGTTTATATCGGTTGAACGCACTTCAAAGCCTGGTTCTTCGTTAAAAAATTTAATCGTTTCATCGAAGATTGTTTTATTAAAACGTCCGCCGGAATGTCCAAAGATCTGACCGCCGTTAATGACAAATATTTTTTGAGTTTCCATTTATAAAACACTTTAATTTTTTTTGTACCACAAAGGTATACCTCGACTGACTATCATAAAAATAAGATAATTCATAGCCTGTTATTATAATTATGATATATAAAACAGGTATTTAATGTCTTGCTAGTAACATCTGTCAAATTGAATTACTTTTGCAGACGAACAACAAAAGACCGTTTTTGTTGTCCAACACTGTTTAAAGATGTTTTGTACTGAATATGGCCGAAGTGACAAATGAACAAAAGGCTATCAAAGCGACGTATTTCAGTATCATCGGAAATACTAGTTTAGCTATAATAAAAGGACTTGCGGGCTATTTTGGTAATTCCTATGCCCTGATTGCGGATGCGATCGAATCAACTTCCGATATATTTTCATCCTTCCTGGTACTATTTGGGATCAAGTATTCAAACAGGCCTGCCGATGCAAATCATCCGTACGGACATGGGCGTGCCGAACCTTTAATCACATTTTTGGTGGTAGGTTTTTTGATTACCTCTGCAACGGTGATTGCATACGAAAGTGTCGAGAACATCAGGACCCCGCACGGACTCCCTAAACCGTATACACTTATTATCCTGGCAGGCATCATTATCTGGAAGGAAATATCTTACCGCCTGGTCATCCAGCGCAGCAAGGAAACCAACAGCTCTTCACTGAAAGCGGATGCCTGGCACCACCGAAGCGACGCTATTACTTCTGTGGCAGCATTTATCGGTATATCCATCGCGCTCGTGATGGGCGATGGGTACGAATCTGCTGATGACTGGGCAGCACTTTTTGCGTCGGGTTTTATACTTTACAACAGCTACCTGATTTTCAGACCCGCGTTGAGCGAAATTATGGACGAAAATTTGTATGATGACATGATCGAACAAATTCGAAAAGTTTCAGCAAATGTGGATGGGATTCTGGGTACCGAAAAATGTTTCATCAGAAAATCAGGTATGCGCTACCATGTTGATTTACATGCTCTGGTAAGTGCCAGTATCTCCGTAAAAGAAGGCCATTATTTGTCTCACAAATTGCAGGATACACTTAGAGAAAAAATTCCTGAGCTAGGTAACGTGCTGATTCATATTGAACCGGTTGAATAAAATTATTCAGCTGAAAAGAATACGAAAAGTCCAATTGCTAAAATAAGCAATTGGACTTTTTTATGTATTCACCTCTCCGATAAATTCCCAAAAATCCGGATTAATCCTTCTTCATGCTTTGTAAGGCACAGTTATTGTATTAGAATGTTACAATCAGAAAAATATCTGACACATCAGCAATCAGTTTAATAACAACCTGAACTAAAAATAATAATGGAAAATTTTACGATGCTTCAATTCTTCGAATGGTATTATCCGGCAGATGGAACTCTTTGGAGCCATTTTAGAGATGAAGCGAATCGCCTGAAAGCAATTGGAATCGATTCCGTCTGGCTTCCTCCTGCCCACAAAGGAATGGCAGGCGATCAGGCCTCGGGTTATGATTCCTATGATCTTTATGATCTGGGCGAATTTGACCAAAAGGGTTCCGTAAGAACAAAATACGGTACAAAACAGGAATTGATCGATGCAATCAAGGCTGGAAAAGAAGCCGGACTTCAGGTTTATACTGACATTGTTCTGAATCATATGGGCGGCGCTGACGAAAAAGAATTGGTAACGGTAAAAAAAGTTGAACCTGAAAACCGTAACGAATTTATCAGCGAGCCAATTGAGATAGAAGCTTATACCAAATTTACTTTCCCTGGCAGAGCTGGAAAATACTCAGATTTCGTTTGGGACTACCAGTGTTTTTCCGGTGTCGACTATAATGCATCAACACAGGAAACTGCAATTTACAGTATTCAAAATCAGTACGGTGAAGGATGGCAGGATGTGCTGGATCTCGAAAATGGTAATTATGATTATTTGATGTTGTCTGACATTGAGTTCAGAAATCCACATGTAAGAGAAGAGCTGAAAAGGTGGGGTGAATGGTTTTATGAAACACTCGGCTTCGACGGCTTCCGCCTGGATGCAATTAAACATATGGATCCGGAATTTTATAATGAATGGCTTGATCATTTAAGAGGAAAATACCAGAAGGAATTCTATACCGTCGGTGAATATTGGGCGCCTTACGATCTTCCATCCATGCTCTCGTATATAGAAGCGACTGATAAGAGAGTTTCCCTTTTCGATGCGCCGCTTCAGGGAAATTTCTTTAAAGCTTCCAAAGAATATAACGAATTTAATCTTTGCACCATTTTCGACAATACGCTTGTGCAGGTAAATCCGGAACTGGCTGTAACCCTTGTTGAAAATCATGATACCCAACCTCTTCAATCCCTGGAACAAACAGTGGAACAATGGTTCAGACCACTCGCATATGCTCTGATCCTGTTCCGGGAAGCTGGTTATCCATGTATTTTTTACACCGATCTTTATGGTTCTAAGTACAAGGATACCGGAAATGATGGAGAGGAACATGAGATAACGCTTGCCAAACTGGAAGGATTGGAGAGCATGCTGTATTGCAGGAAACATATTTCATACGGAACACAGACCGACTATTTCGACCATCCAAATTGCATTGGCTGGACAAGACAAGGTGACGATGAGCATGAAAATTCCGGTTGCGCGGTAGTTATTTCTAACGGAGAAGACGGGTCGAAGCGGATGGAAATGGGTGCGCAACATGCCGGAAAAATATTCGTCGATTATCTTAATAATGTTCAGGAAGAAATCACTATTGGTGAAGATGGCTGGGCTGACTTCAAAGTTAACGGACGGTCTGTCTCACTCTGGGCTATTAAAACAGATTGATCTTAGTACCGGAAAATAAAGTCTTTTTAATTTAAGAAAAATCCCGACAGGTATTATTAACCTGTCGGGATTTTTCTTGCGGTCTTTCCTGCGCGTATAACTGAAATAATATTTTTCAAAATTTAAAAAATGCTCCTTACTGTTACAGCAAGGAGCAAAATAATGAGTTAAAATGAATTAACAAAAATTATTCAGGGGTGAACAAGTTTTCCCTCAATCGAGTCATCTAAGGTTTTTCCAAGTATTGCTCCCACAACGGTTTTTGCCAATGCAACCGCATTTCCATGTTTGTTATCCCAATAATATCCCTCTGTCGCCTCAACCTTTATCACTGTAATACGCGGATCATCTTCGCCTTCTGTGAACCAGGTTTTCAGGATCGGCTCCCAAAGTTCTTTTATTATTGCTTTATCTTTTGAGATTGATGCGGTTCCGTAAATACTCAAAAAATCCGAGTATTTCGAGCCCTGAAAGAGCAGTTGAACATTTGGATCTTCCTGGATATCTTCATTTTTATGGCTATCGTCAGAGCTTAGAAACCAGAAATTACCATGCTCATCCACTTTCTGAATTGACATCGGTCTGGTCTTTAATGCTTGTCCGGAAGTTATTTTAGAACAAAAAAAGCAGGTGTTTGCAGCTTTCGCGAGTTCTCTTATTTTTTCACCCGCCTCTTTTCCGAAAAGATCTTCATGATTTTTTTCAGGTTGTTGCTCATTTATGCTGTCCATAAAATCTTGTTTTAAAGTGTTTTAGTTACAGTCCCACAACAAAGATCGTTCCAGAGAAATAATGAAATCAGTTTATTTCTGAGCATTAGTCCCTTAACTGATGATATCAATCATCCATGAAATAGCATCAGGGGAATGCAGTGCTTTTGTTGAGTCAAGCGTATCGCTTGCAGTCGACGACGCGCGAGCGCGCATTTGTTTTTCATAGGTACCAATAGCAGATCTTGTATCCCCGAACCTATCGCTTAGCAGACAATCACTCAATTCCAGCGCATCCAGCATCGCCATGTTCACACCTTCGCCGGCATACGGCGGCATCAGGTGCGCAGCGTCACCAAGTATTGTCAGGTCAGGCAAAGCCTCCCAGGTTTGGCCCAGCGGCATACAATATTGCGGTCTCGGGATAAATGGCGCACTGGCGTTTTCGAATAGCTCTAACCAAAGATCATCCCAGCTCTCGAACTGGTTTTTGAACCAATCAATCACTTGTGATTTGTCAGAAAAGTCAATACCTGAACCTTTCACCCAACTTTCTTCCGTTTTGCATCCAGTGTAAAACACGAGGCTTCCGTCTCCTTTGGAACTGACAATCAGTGACTTTTCATGCCCAAGCGCAAATATTTTTCCACCGTTTAAAAGTTTATGGACATTGGGGCTTCGTAGTTCTGAATCATGTACCGCTCCTTCGACAATCGTGATGCCTGCATAAAAAGGTTTGATGGGCGTGATATGCGGCCGAATTTTGGAATTTGCCCCATCCGCTGCGATCACAATATCGGCCCATACAACTTTCCCGTTTTTGAATCCAATTTTCCACGACTCATTTTCCTTTGTAAGCGAAACAAACTGGCTATCCCAGACCACAGTTCCAGGCGCAAGGGAATTCAGCAATATGTTTTGAAGCGGTCCCCGGTCAATTTCGGGCCTTGAAGTATCCCCGTTTGTCTGTAAACCATCATCGAATCGGATATTTCCATTTTGGTCTACAATTCGTAACTTATCTGCTCCCGGACGATAATTTACATTGAACGCATCCATTAAACCTGCTTCCCGAAGCGCTTTTAATCCCGATTCTTCATGTAAATCAAGCGTCGCTCCCTTCGCTCTGGCGTCTTTGTGCTCATCCCGTTCATAGACTTTAACATTCGCACCATTCATCTGTAGAAGTCGCGCCAGGGTCAGTCCTCCCGGTCCACCGCCAACGATTGCTATTTTCTTATCTTTTAGTAATTTCATTTTAACCCTCAATTTTAAATTTTCTCTCCTTCATTTTTTTATCATTCCTTCGATCACAGCTTCGCAGCAGTCCATAAGAAGGTTTTCAGTGATGATTTGCTCGTCGCGTTCCTGATAATCGAAATATTCATTTACCAAATCAAACACGGGCGAAAACAGCAGCGCCCGGCTCACATCAAAGGGAAATTTCTTTATGATTCCCTGATCCATATTTTTTGTTAAAAAGCTGTGAACCGGTGAAAAAAATTGGCCTTGTTTTATATTCGCTTTTTGATAGGCCTTGTTTAGTAATGGAGAAGCCTTTCCATGTTGCAGTAATGCAAAAGCATGCTTGTTGTTTTTCAGATACCCGAAAGTATTCATCCACAGCTTTTTTATACCTTCCGAAAAACTCATTTCCTCATTAAAGTCTGCTAAGACGGCAGTTTCATACGCACCCAGAACTTCTTCAATAAATAATTTGATAAGCAGATCTTCCTTGTTTTCGTACTTGATATAAATTGTCCTGGGAGATATTTCGGCTTCCTTCGCCAGCTTTTGCATCGTAAGGTTTTCCAATCCTTCCTCTGCTATGATTCGTAGCGCAATGGAGCGGATAGCCTCTTCTTTTTGCAGATTTTTTGGTCTCATGACATTGATGACTTGTAAGATTAAGTTTTATAAGTAAATAAACATTTACTTATAAAATAAGTTCCGGAATGTCAGATTTTTCAGATCAGTATCGCTGTCGGTTTTATTCTATTTTCTAAAAACTAAGGCCGATAATTTTGAAGAAAAAAGCTATGAAAAATACAGACAAACAGATTTTAGTGCTCGGTGCAACTGGAAAAACAGGTCACAGGATTGTCAACAGGCTAAAAAAATTAAATTATCACGTCAGATTAGGGTCTCGCAAAGCAGAGATACCTTTTGACTGGGAAAATGAAGAAACCTGGACAAGCGTCCTGGACGGAGTTTCGTCTGTTTACATTTCTTTTCAACCTGACCTGGCCATTTCGGGAGCCGTGGAAATTGTAGAAAAGTTTACCAGAATGGCCGTTGAAAAGGGAATTAAACAACTTGTCCTGCTTTCAGGTCGCGGTGAAAAGGAAGCACGGGACTGTGAAGAAATCATCATTAATTCAGGAGCAGCCTGGACGATACTGCGAGCGAGCTGGTTCTTCCAGAATTTCAGTGAAAGTTACCTTTTGGAACCGATCCTGTCCGATCACGTTTCACTACCTGTTTCAGACATTGGCGAACCTTTTATCGATGCGGAAGATATAGCAGATGTTGCAGTCGCTGCACTTGCTGATCCGTCGCATAGTCAACAGATATATGAATTAACTGGCCCTCGCCTGCTCTCTTTCAAGGAAGCTGTTCAAGAAATTTCTTCGGCTTTGAACAGAAAAATTTATTTTGAAAATATTCCATTAGCAGAATATTCAGCACAATTAAAGGCGTTTGAAGTCCCCTCTGAAATTGTAAGTCTTATGGAGTATTTGTTCACGCATGTTCTGGATGGCAGGAATGCGTGTCTCGGGGATGGTGTTCAGAAGGTACTTGGACGGGAGCCTGCTGATTTTAAAGATTACATCCAAAAAATGATTTCCAGTAAAACCTGGGAAAAGTAATTTCCAGCGAATTATTCAATTCTGGCCGTGATAAAATTTTTCCAGGTAATTTCATCACGGCTCATTTCAAGGATCGGCGGCAAGTTTGTCAGAGTAAGAATTCTGTCCCCAAAATTTTTTATTTCCAATAACATAAAACCGCCTTTTCGCTCTTGTCAGCGCAACGTTGAGCATATCAGGTTTTTGCGCTGCCCATTGCCGACTTGCAGGTTTGTCGGGAGTGCTTATTAATACTAAAAATTAAACCAAGAAAATCTCTTCGCAGCTGATCGCTTGAAAAAGGTTATTTACGATATCGAGGTACTGATTTTCAGTCTAACTGACGCTCTCCTATTCGAAAGGCATCCATAAAAGGTTCCAGTCCATGACTTCCGCCATTGACCAGCCTTCGGGCTCGTTTTAAGTCATCTTCCATTAATGCTTCCTTGATCCGCAATTCTTTGCGTTTGATGTAAACGGCAAGAATTCTGGCTGCAATCAGCGACTCGTTCGCTGCGGCTGGGTTGTCGGTTAAATTGATCTTTAATTCTGCTCCAATTACCTCATAATTACTTCGTCCTGTAAGCTGAATAAAGCCTCTGCCCTTAAACGATGCGCCATCCGAAGGACCTTTATTTCCAAGATCCCTGCGGTTATCATAAAGATCAAAAGGCTTACCGCCGGGAGATGTATTAAATCGGGATTTTCCTTCATCAATAGGTTTAAAACTTGCTGTCTCGGCACGGATCGTTGCCAGTGCCATGAGCACCATATTTTTGTCTGCAAGATCCCTTTCAGTGAGCGCTAAAAGAACATCCGGCAAATGGTTTTTAATGTTATCAAGTGGCGTAAACGGAAACATTTTAGAAACCAGGTTCACTGAAATTTTATCAATCACAGAAACAGCCCTGATTGCAGCCTGGGCGGGTTCGATACCCAGCGCCTTCAATGTTTTCACACCGGCAATGCCATCAGCCAGAATTCCTTCACTTCGTTGAAATGCGATAACTGCCGCCTCTGTTCCCGGGCCGAAATCACCATCTATTTTCCCGGGATTAAAGCCCAGAGTTTTTAACTTTTCCTGTAATTGCACAACGTCAGCGCCTGACGAATCACGTTTCAAGGGGTCCATAGCTAGGATATTTTGACATGAAAATGGAAAAAAAATAATCTGTTCTGAGAGCATATTTGGTATCGTAGTCACGCCAATGTCATGAAACAGACTCGCGCCTGGGAATATTCAGAGGCTTATACTCTTTAACTTTTTCCATGCGTTCATATACAGAACTATGGATATTTTCGTGAGAATCGACATCAGTGATAACCTGCCTTTCAAATTTACCGACAAGTGAAAAAGGGAAATTGAATGAATTGTAAAGTTCCCCGGTAACAGTCGGTTTGACATTGTCGGCCAGGTATTGTTCTTCAAAGGAAAGCCCCGCTCCTTTTGCGTTATTGATCATCCAGTCAAGCGAAATGTCACTTAATCCCTCATCCGGATATCCGCCTCCTATATTCGAATGCACACCTGGAAACCATCTTTGTTCCAAAATCTGATATTGCCCGTCAAGTCCTGCATTGCTGCTTTGTTTCCAAATAGCAGGTTCGAAATTTTTGCGTTTCTCGTCGAGGGCAAGCGCCTGGTAAGCGAAATCGACGTAACTGCTCAAAGTTGTGTCATGAAACTCGTATTTCTTCTTATCGCCAATAAATTTTAGGGGTATCCCGAGCGATCCGACGGTGTCCCAGACACCGATAAACTTTATTCTGAATTCTGGCTGGCTGTGCTGAACCCGGAATTTGCTTGCGACATCTCCTTCCGGATGGGTGGAAGGATCAGATCTGTCCCGGTAGATTTTGTAAGCCTCATTGATTAACGTCAGGTTATTGCTCTTGACCAGTCCGGCAGTACGGATCAATCCTGCCAGACTTCGGGCTGTATATGCGCCACGGCTGAACCCGAACAGATAAAGCTCGTCACCCTGAGAATAATTCCAGCAGATAAACTTGTAGATATCCAGAATATTCCGGTCTATTCCTCCTCCGACCATGCCGTTGAACATACGCTTCAATTCTGTACCTTCCACACCAACTCCCTCGTCATAATATTTGAGCTGATGTATACCGTTTGAATCTTCATTACAGATTCCTTCAAATATTTTCTGGATGTTAGTCCGGACAGGTTTACCCTGGTAACTGTCGCCCGGAAGATTCCAGGTACCGTCACTGCATGTAATGATTCTTTTCATTTTAAGGGTTGGAAATTTTTCGTTGAAAGTCCGTATTAATTATATAACTACTCCAAATTAATGAGAGCTAATGAATTAATATACAGAACATTAAAAAATCTAGTTAACGGTTAAATTGCTGCCGATAACTAAATTTTTTCTGTTAATTCTGAAAAAATATTTCCGATGACTGCTATCATTTCTGATGAAGAAATATTCGGATGGTCTGCTTTTTTAGCTAACATTAGAGCATAAACGGTCAGGAAAAAGTTAGCAGATATAGGATGGTACAGGACAGTAAACAAGCAGTCAAAAAGTCATAAGGAAAAATGAAATCTATGATTGAATATCAAATTAAACAGGTGAGCCTTTGTGTGTTTCTGATTATGTATCTGAGCTGTTGTGATACAAGATCGAACCAAAAACAGATTTCAGATTCTGTCGACATTGAAGAAACCAGCCTGGACAGTCTGACGATTCAGAAGAACGAAAAGGATTGGCTCCTGGTCCCGGGTGTTTCTGCCGGACAAACCAGAATTAATCAGAATACCGAAGAGGTGTTTAAAATGCTTGGCAAGCCCGATGACGGTGATGCTGCGATGGGGAAATCTGTTGCGATATGGTTCGCGAACCATGACAGCACTTCCTTTGCCACTTCAATTTATACGGTTCGTGATATGGGTGAAAATCCAATTGCAAGAGTGAAGCAAATCCGGGTCACTTCGCATCGTTTCAAGACGAAGGAAGGGATCGGGCCGTCTTCTTTTCTATACAAAATTAAATCGGTTTATGATTTAAAAAAAGTGGAAGATTATGAAGATTCCGGCCTTACATATACCGTCTACAACAATGATAAAGGAATTGCTTTTGAAATTTCCTCTGATGGAAAGTGTGTCGCTGTCATTATTTTTAGCCAAGAAAAAGATATGCCGGGAACCTATCTTCCATTGAGAGTGACAAACCGGCATATCTTTAAAAAATAAAAATCAGAGCTTTTCAGCAAAGGCCAGAGCCACGTCTTTATCTTTGACTACGGCCATGAAACCAGATGCGTGCCGAAAAACAAAACCGTCACAATTGGATATATTTTCCGGCACTTTCGCAACTGTCGTATCGATGGATTGTATTTGCCAGCCGTTTGCATGAGGAAGCATCGCAAAAGTATGTTCATTCTTTTCTTTCCAGACGGTAGAAAACTCATCAAAGACGGCAACGTTGTTGGGAAGCACTTTTCGCTTTGCATAATCAGTTTCGGATTTCGCCTTTTTGACCGCTTTGTGGACTTCATTTTTTATAATTTCCAATGTAAAATCAACTGCTTTCTGGAATTGTTCATCCTGAATTGCAGCGTCCGTCACCTCCCTGTTGAAACCTCCGATAATACTCGAAGTATTGCGAAATCCTCGCGGTAATGTATTCCAGACAGCAAAAATATTATCGCGGTTTGTATCAATGGCGTCAATTGACGCGATGAAATTTGCAAAGAATGGCTGAGCTTCGCCAGGGCAAATAGCATCTTTAAACTGATCGTAGATAAGTCCTGCTGCAGACATCATTGTAGCATCCTGGTGATGGTCAAAATTCAGCATCAGCGGATTATATATGCCTCCCACGTCCAAAACGAGAATTTCGGGATCTGCAAGCGAGTCAGCAAGCATAGCCGGATTTCTTGAACGGGTCACTTCAAACTGAAAACCTGCATGACGGAGTAAGGCAACAGCCATTACATCGTCGGCGTGAAAAGCGGTATCGTGGGTAATTACTTTCGAAAATTGCATGCTAAAAGAATATTGATTCGCTCAAAATTAGCCGCATATTTCCGTTGTTTTGAATTGGGACGATCCTTTTCTTTTTAATTTCCTTCAAAAAATATCTTTCCAATCACTTTTCCCCGCTCCATAACAAGATATATCCCACTTTTCAAACCCTTCATACTAATCAGCTGATCACTTTTTGTTATCAATTTTGTCACAACAATTCTGCCGGATTGGTCCAGAATTTTGACAGTAGCCAGAAAGAAATTGTCTTTTGCTTTAATAATTACAAAATCATGAGACGGGGATGGATAGATTTCAACGATGAATGCATTCTTCCGGACAATTGATGCAATACGGGAGTAAGCAAAACTTCCGTCGTGATCAATCATTTTCAGGCGATAGTAATATTTATTTTCTATTAAATCCCGGTCATCAAACTCGTAACGATTGGAATTTCCGCTCGTTGGCGGATCAATTCTGGCAATGGGCTGAAAGCGTTTTCCATCCTCGCTCCTTTCCAGCTCAAATTGCTCAAAATTAACTTCATTGCTGGTTTTCCATTCCAGATGAATAAGATGTTCATTGGTTTCGTATGCTTTGAACGACAACAAAATGACGGGTAATGGTGTATTCAGACAGGATGCCTGCATTTTTACAGCCCGATTTGCCAGACCAAAATCCGGATTATTAATGATGGTATTTCCGTAGGTAGAGAGATTGCTGAAACTTCCGTTTATGCTTATTCGCCTTCCATCCGTTCCCGTACAATGATCATCGGTCCAAGTCCAGGCGAGCCACCCGATATTATGATTCTGACAACTTTGCAAAAGGTTTGTATAAGCCGGAATCGTATTTGAGCATGGACCTGTTGCATCCTGAATATTGGCTATTTCTCCCAAAACAACCGGGAACGGCGCATTTGCTATCTGCTGAACACGGCTTTCCATCACTGCTGCATTATCGCCATACCAATATGCGTGTGCGCTCATGATAATATTGTGAAGCGGATCGTGGTTTTTTAACGCTGTGCCGGCCTGGATCGCTATATCCAGACTTTGGCCGCAATCAGGCGCATCGATCATAAACGGTACCTGAATTCCAGCTGCCCGAAGTTCAGTGATGGCTGTTTTATAAGCATTTAGCCAGTTTGTATAGGCGGCCGACTGGTCAGCAGACCAGCGAACCGTTCCAAATTCGTTTGCAATATTGACAATGACAAAACCCTTATGATTCGTTAACATATCCAATACGGATTGCTGTTTCCACCACGGAAGAATTGTGTTGTTAAATTTGGTATAGTCGTTTGAACATGTCAGATCATGCAAATCAATAACCGACACAATGCCAGCGTTTTGAAAACGGGAAACTACAATTTCCAGATCGGCGACCGAGTATGGCTTCCAACCCGGTTGTCTGTTTGCAAACCATTCAATCCGGACAATATTTGGTTTGGCTTTAATAATTTCTGCGGACATTTCGTCATTAACGTTCGTGGGATCTCCATTCATATTGGCAGGAAATTCCCAGTCGTCCGCCAGAGAATAATTGACGCCCCTTGGGATAAAAACCTGATCGCAAGGACTTACTATTTGATTCCCCAGCGTATGGATCGTCCCTGCCATATGGGTTGGCACTTCTGGAACCCAAGCGCATGATCCAGCAGTTTTTATGGAATAATTTTTCACAAAATTCCATATCGCTTCTGCCGGATTGAAACCTGCCACGGAAGGCCATCCATGTCCTGCCCCGACAACGCGGATCAATGCGATTTCTTTTCCGTTTGCCGCTTTTCCGTCACAAAAGCTAAGCCTGGTAACGTTGGTTGCAACCGGTGTGCTGGGAAGTGTGTAAGTCGTTTTACCACAGCTGTAATAAGCAAACTGTGTCAGCGGCCATTCGCTCCAAGCATCCGGTGTATGATTAGGATCAGGATATGCTACGACCGGATCAGGGTCTCCATGAATATGAAATATTGGAACCGGCTTAAAATCAGCACTTGAGAAATAGGAAAAATTGTTATTCGTTGCATACATATTCCCTGCCACCGGCGCAAAAGCAGCAATTCTATCCGGCAGTCTTACCGCAAGATTATAAGTCATAAAACCACCCGCGGAATGCCCGGATGCATAGATTTTCTTTGCATTGATATGATAAGTAGTGCAGAAAAAATCTATAAGATCAGATACAAAATTGGCATCCTTTGATTGGTCAATCGCTCGGTTCCACCCTTCGGAATCTGCGTTTGGATAGACGACGATAAAGTTTTGAGAATCCGCAACGGCATCAAATCCGGCGTAATTTTTGATACCCGCTCCTGTTCCGCCGTACCCATGAAAAACAAACAAAAGCGGAAGATTCTCTGCAACTGAATTGCCGGGAGCGTGGAAAACAAAAGTACGTGTCCTGCCGCCGGAAGTTATCGTTCCATTATTATCAAATGCCCATGTTTGTGTGCAGAAAAAGCATGAAAGCAAGGTGAGTACTACTTTTACCCTTTTCATTATCCATTGATTATCTGATATATAGATTGATAAATTCTATACTAAGGTATAAATATGTAATATTTATTCTATATGCTATTGTGAAATAGTTTTATAACTTAGTTAACGGCAACTTGTCTTTGCCATTTAGCTAACTATAATTTTTGTCACAATACAACCTTTCTCTACTTTTTACACTCTGTTAAATAAATCTTTTCTATACAACTTGATGAAAAGCAAACTTATCCTCTACGGTTTTATATTACTATGTTCCAGCTTCATTACAGGCTGCCGGTGCGATTGCGGAAAGGGTCCTAAACCCGATGTTTTGTCAGGAAAATGGAAGTGGGTTAAAACCACCACACCAACCAGAACGCTGACTCCCGGAAGTGAAGGTTACACAAAAACACTTGACCTTACCATGGATTACAGGGCTAATGTTATTTCAATTAACGACAGCCTGGAGAAAGAAATATTCTATATTGCAACACTTGAAGAAGAAGTAGTTGACGGCGTTTTAAAATCCAGATTGGTACAATACTACAACCAGATTTATATCAAATATTATTTCAAACCAGAGCATCATAATGGCAGGCCTGGTATTGAGCTAAGCGAAATGATGAAAAGTTACGATCCTGCAGCGGATACTGTACGTCATCATTATGAATTTGCAGAAGAGTGGTAATTTTGTCTCAAATATTAATTCAGGATATCCAGTTCCACACCAATCGGACAAACAATATAACGAATCTGTACTGTACTATTTTTTAAAATCTGCATCTGTTATTTCCAGTTTACATTCGCAAACTTTGGCCACAAAATAATCGACCAAAACTGAATTCCATAATGGACATATCAGCAAGCACGTTCTCAGACATTGACGACATATTTACTTTGTATCAACAAGGAACCGAACATCAGAAAAAGGTGGCAAAAAAGCACTGGAAAGGATTTGAACGTTCCTTGATTGAAAGGGAAATTTCAGAAAAAAGGCAATATAAATTTGTCATAGATAATACCATCGCCTGTGTTTTTGCGATTGATTACAACGATCCCTTTATCTGGGGAGAAAAAGATCAGGACCCTTCCATTTACATTCACCGGATTGCAACGAACCCCGCTTTTCGCGGACAGTTTTTTGTTCGAAAAATTGTTGACTGGGCAAAGAAACATGCAGAGAAAACCGGAAGAAAATTCGTCCGGATGGATACCGGCAGCGGCAATGAGAAACTAAATAACTATTATGTAAGCTGCGGTTTTACTTACCTTGGCGTGGTAACACCTGGAAATTCCGACGGTCTACCTGCTCACTATAAGGATGGTGCTTCGAGCTTATTTGAAATAAAACTTCCTGAATTTGATCATTAATAACATCCGCTTCGTCAATTCTGTTGATAAAGCGAATTCTGGTTATCCATAATTCATTTCTATGATTTGCCACAGATGCCGTTATTAAGCCGTATAACCAGTTACGTCATTCATCAAACAATGATTTGGCTGTTTATATTAACTTAACTATTTCATCAATGATGCGATTAAAATCAGCTGTTTTGTGTCTTTCCATTTTTACATTAACCAGCACAACTTTAACATTTGCCCAGAGAAACAGCCCGGGCCATTCGGGTCAGAATGAAAAACAGGTTCCCAAAAAAGGAACGAATGCAAAGCAAGGAACCAAACCGGAATGGGGGACTTCGGTGAAGACAGCCCCGGCAAGAACGACCACGATAAAGTCTAAACAGAATATGGCTTACCATTATCGGGAAGGAGTTTATTATCAGCCTTCTCAGGGAGGCAGTTATAAAGTTGGACCGGCGCCCGTAGGCATACGGATCAAAACACTTCCGAAGGGCTTCACGAAAGTATTTCTGGAAGGAATTTCTTATTTCTACTACTATGGGACCTTCTACCGCAACGCCGACCAATCTTCATACGAGGTAGTGATTCCCCCGATCGGAGCCGTTGTATATGATTTGCCAAGCGGTTATGAAAAAATCTCGCTTGAAGGTTTTACCTATTACACATTTGAAGGAATTTATTATAAAACAATTATCGATTCCAATGGCGAAGTTGCTTACCAGGTAGTTGGTGATATCAGGGGTTAAATTTTGAAAATCAAACCAAAGTTTTAACAAATAATGCCGTGCGTTCAGTACTTGAATGCACGGCATTATTTGTTAAATTTTACTGTTCAACGAGTCTTTTTTCGGTACGATACCTGGATATAAATGAGGGTAATTTCGTTTTATAAGATGCTGCAGCAAAGCTCTTGCACGGACATAGTGCGACCTTACTGTTGCTTCATTAATTCCCAAAAGATCTCCAACTTCCCGGTGATTGTATCCATCAACTACGTATAAGAGAAAAACATTCTTGTATACAGGTTTGATGTGCTGTATCAGTGATAGAATTTCTTCCGCCGTTATATAACTCACGATATCTTCCTCAAAACCAAGATACGGAGCATCTTCCAACGCAATCCGGTCTTCGCTGTGCTTCTTTTGTTTACGGTAATTACTAATCGCCGTATTTACCATGATTGTTCGAAGCCATACCTTGAAAGGATAAGAAGAATCGTAAGCTTCCAGATTTTTGAAAACTTTCAAAAATCCTTCGTTCAGAACCTCCTCCGCTTCCTCTTTTGTTGAAGTATAGCGCAAACAAATGCTTTTGGCGTATCCAAAAAATTGTTTGTATAAAAAACGCTGCGCCTGATTGTTACCAGCTACACAGGCATCGACGACCGTTTGAAAGTCGTCTTCAGTATACGATATTCTTTTTCCGAACAGCACAGTAAAAGTATTTAGATATAGGTATTTGTCTTCCCGAAAAAACCACATAAGATCCGGAGAACTTCATTCGGGTGATTTTTCTTAACAAAGGGAATAATAAGTGATTATAAAAGAAAACGGGCTAGATAAAGAGCAGGAAAGTCTGGACGGAGAGGCAAAATTTCCCGTTAAACCGGCAAGACGTCTTTTAGAAATCATCCACTGAACAGAAAGAGGGTTAACGGTCAAAGTTTTTGTTTTTAACCCGATAAATGCGGTTTACGTCGAAAGTCTTTTGATGTTATTCCAACTTCTTCTATTCTTGCAGCTTAATTTACAGACATGTCAAAAGAGAAATCAAGAGGTTGGGTAATCGTTGGAGTGCATATACTTGCGTGGGCACTTCTGGGATTTGTGTTGATGTTTTATCAGCCGCTTTCCTGGGGCGTTAAACTTCCGTTTGCATTTTGGGCGAAACAATCAATCAATATTGCCTTTCTGGCTGGCTTGTTCTATTTCAATATGCTCTACATGGTGCCGTCCTTTTTATTAAAGAACAGGGCTTCTGCCTTTGCATTATGGGTTATAGTGTCTGTCGTGGTCATACTTGTGATTAGTAAATTAGTTGATCAACAGCTTCATGTGCATGATCAAATGGACGCACTTATGCCGCATCCCGGCCCAAGCCGGAGGCCTCGCGGAACAATCGACGGAATTCTTTTGATGATCGTATTACTTGTACTTGGAGTGAGCACCAGTCTTTCTGTACTTCAACGCTGGCAGAAAGATGCACAGGTACGGGAATCGGTTGAAAAACAAAACATTGCGACAGAACTTGCACTTTTAAAGGCGCAGATCAATCCGCATTTCTTTTTTAATACCCTGAACAATATTTATGCACTTACGTTCACAGACGTTCCTGTATCCAGAGACGCAATTCTGAAGCTCTCGCGGATGATGCGTTATCTGCTTTATGAAACCCAACAGGATACTTCTCTCCTTTCCCAGGAAATTTCGTTTGTAAAGGATTACATGGAGTTGATGAAGCTAAGATTACAAAGTAACACGACGATCTTTTACACCGAATCAAAGCCGGACAAAGAGTATTCTGTTGCTCCCATGCTTTTACTTCCATTCATTGAAAATGCTTTCAAGCATGGAATCAGCGTAATGCAGCAAGCTGATATTCAGGTAGATCTGACTATCAGGGATGGCTTTCTTACCATGTTGGTGAAAAACCATATCTTTCGCGACAGGGATGCGCTCGATATGGAAAGTGGTGGCATTGGGCTTGTTAATACGCAACGCCGACTGGATCTTTTATATCCGGGAAAACACGAGCTATTGATCGAAGAAAATTCCAACGACAATACGTATCAGGTTTTGTTGAAAATAAATCTGGTTTAAAAAAGATACCATGACGACATTAAACTGCATAACTGTTGATGATGAACCACTTGCACTGGGACTGGTAAGTGCCTTTGTCGAACAAACTCCGTTTTTGAATTTAAACGGAAAATATGGCAACGCTGTCGAGGCTTTGCAGGCCATTCATTCGCAGAACATTCAACTAGTTTTTCTGGATATTCAAATGCCGGACCTGAACGGTATGGAATTGGCGCGCGTATTAAGCAAAACTGCTTCGTCAAGTCAGGCAAAAATCATATTTACAACTGCGTATAACCAGTTTGCGGTAGAAGGCTATAAGGTAGACGCGCTTGGCTATCTTCTAAAACCTTTCGGCTACGAAGATTTTTTGGAAGCAGCGATGAAAGCAAAGAAATATTTCGATCTTATAAAGGAAAACAGTACTCCGCCCGAAGTCGAGGTTAATGAGGATTATCTGTTCGTAAAGGCCGATTATAAACTTGTAAGAATTGATTTCGAATCCATTCTCTTTATCGAATCGCTCAAAGATTATGTAAAAATTCACCTGGCTCCTCCCGCGAAGCCCATTATGACACTAAGCAGCCTTAAAGCTATTGAAGAGAAACTTGCACCAGGCAAATTCTTGCGTCTTCACCGGTCTTTTATCGTGGCAGTTAATAAAATTGATTCGATCAGCAAGAACGCTGTGCATGTTGGCAACGTGGATATATCTGTCGGCGATTTATATAAAGATACCTTTAAGGAGCTTCTCGCAAAATGGAGTTAATAATTGATTTACAGTACGTTAAAACTTTAATATTTGAGTAAGTTTATAAAAAAACAGTATCTTTAATTCTGTTAAAAAATCTTAATTACTTTGATTGCCTGCCACATAAACAATACCTTTCCGGTAATTATAAGCAAAAAGAAAATCTTTTAAATCATCAGCTAAATCCCTTTCAGTCCGCGTGCGGCAGTATGAAATAATCTTTACTGGAAAAATTACTTTACTCTTTACCAAAATTGATTTTCATATGAATGAGCAACTTCGTGCCTTACTTGCTGCCAACAGCGGACTTCCTTACAACGCCATTACCGAAGAGGCAAACCTTTCAAAAGACCTTGGGCTTGATAGTCTTGATACAGTGGATCTCGTTCTGCAAATGGAAGACTTGTTCCATATTTCAATTCCTGACGAAGATTATCAGCAGCTTCATACTGTGAAGCAATTTTCTGATTATCTGAAACGAAAAACAGTAGCTCAGGCCTAGTTTAACCAAACTGATATAATTCCCTCATTACCAAAGATAAAAGCTCGTCAAATTCAATCATTAAACTTCAACGTGCCGAACGAATAGATCCAGGTTTACTCCATAACGGGATTTAATCCTTCACACCCAACTCAGCGAATCTGACCTTTACGGAAAGCAGCAAATAATAAGGTTTGCCAATGTGACAAACAATATTTTAAAAAATCTGAGAGAAGAATTACTTCTGATGAGGCGCGAAAATTCTTTTGACGACGAAGCTCTCCGCAAGCGGGAACGTCAGATGGACCTGGACGAAGCGAGGATATTTCATCAAATCAAGTAGTTGTTATTTAATTTAACAGCGGAAGATATTTCACATAACATTATGATTTAAAGCTACATAGGTGATAATTAAGTTTAAACCGCCCGCGCGTACTTTGCACTCCCGCACCGTCGTAAGGCACGGTTAAACCTTCTCTTGTCAAATAAAATAAAAAAACGTGACAGCATCCGATCAATAAATCCCGAGGCCAGCTTATCTGATCTTTAATCTTTAAAACAGCGACCTTTTAAAATATTTGCAACAACGTTGCGAATAAAAAAGAAATATTGACTTTATTTGCAACATCGATGCAAATAATTTTTGATTCAGAAAAAGAAGTAAATCCTCATGCATTTCAAATTTATAGGGATTATTGCCAGGCAGGAATGGCTCTCTGCCTTCCGCAGCAAGACGCCGCTCGCTCTTTATGGCGTCTTACTGTCCGTGATGCTGCTGGCGACGCTTACAGGATGGCAGTATGTGAAAGAATTCAATAAACAACAAGCTGAGGCTAGTCATGAGGTTCGCGACCACTGGATGAATCAGCCCAATCGGCATCCCCATCGAGTTGCACACTACGGCTACCTTGTTTTCAGGGAAAAATCACCGCTCAGTTTTTTCGATTTTGGACTTGACAGTTACGTTGGAAATTCAGTATTTCTTGAAGCCCACCGACAAAACACAGTCAATATGAGCGAAGCAGGTTTTTCGAATGGAATGCTGCGTTTTGGTCAGTTAAGTATGGCTTCTGTCTTTCAGCTTTTGATCCCTCTCTTCATTATTTTCATAGGTTTTCAGACCGTTGCGAGCTTAAAGCAAAATGGAGTACTTAAAATTTTGCTTTGCCAGCGTGCTTCTTACTTTGATATTCTTATTGGCAAAACCCTGGGACTTGCGGCAGTTAGCTGGGCCTTATTCATACCTGTACTATTGATTGCCTTAACCTTAGGAATTTTTCTTCTCTATGGGCAAATAACTTTCCAGACTACGATAAGTATAGCTGTACTGCTTCTTTGCTACGGAATCTACCTTTTCATTGTGTCTGTTGTTGTAGTTGCTGTTTCCGCGGTCAGCAAAAATGCCGCAAACGCGCTTGTCCTGTCTGTGTTAATCTGGATCTTGTGTTTTATTGTCATACCAAAAGGCGCGCAGACATTTGGTAATTATTTGTTTCAGGCGCCGGATAAAATCGCATTTGAACATGCGATTGAAGAAGAAATCAGCAAGCAGGGAGACAGCCATAATCCGGATGATCCTCATTTTGCACAGTTAAAAGCCAGTACATTGAAAAAATACGGCGTTGATTCGGTCCAGAACCTGCCTGTAAATTACGGGGCGCTGGTGATGCAGGAAGGGGAAAATATTAGTTCAGGCATTTTCAACAGCCATTTCGACAAACTGATCCTGGCCTACAAAGCACAAAATTCCATCGCAACTATATTGGGATTTGTTGATCCCTACCTTGCAATCCGAAATATTTCGATGACCCTAAGCGGTGTAGACTTTGAAACTTTTTCCGAGTTTCAAAAACAAACAGAACAATATCGTTTTGCTAAAACGAAAAAACTCAACGAAATCCATCTTACCCAAATTAATTACAAAACCGACCGGGAACAGAAGGTTGATCAAAGCAACTGGCAGCAACAGGAAGATTTCACTTTTAAACCACTGTCACTTTCTCAAACATTTAAAAATGCTGCCTGGGGATTTACTTCGCTGATCTTATGGATACTATTCGGCTGCTTCACATTAAAATATATTTCAAACCTCCGCAAGTATCAGTTATGATTTTTTACAATAAAATATTGCGTCTTGAAGTAAAAAACTTCCTCCTAGGAAAAACAGTTTTATGGGGTTTCCTAAGCCTTATGGCATTCGGACTCTATGGATTTTTCCACGGATACAGTGTCATCAACAGACAAGAGCAAATACTGAAAAAAATTCCCTACGTACAGGCAGAACATATTCAAACGATTGTTGAACATGGAAAAGGAAAAACGGTTGGTTCAACGGCTTACTATCCTTTTTTTTATACCACCAACCCTCCTTCTCCCTGGGCAAAGTTTTCGATTGGACAGCGAGATGTCAACCCGTTTAACCTGAAAGTTAAAATGCTTGGAATTGGAGGTCAGCTGCATGATTCCGAGCTTACAAATCCTTTGACCCTGCTGGTCGGCAATCTGGATGCCTCGTTCGTATTCATCTTTCTGTTTCCGTTGCTGATTATCGCTTTTACCTATAACACACTCTCCGAAGAACAGGAGAGCGGCGTCTGGAAAATAGTACGGATCAGTTCTTCACAAACTTTACGCGTAATTGGCCGAAAACTTTTCATCAGGCTGGCAATTATTTTGCTCACTTCCCTGACTGTTTTCCTCGCAGGTATTCTCTGCCTGAATTTACCTTTATCCCTTCCTACTTTGCGGCTGGGGAGTGTTCTTATCTGTTATGAGATTTTCTGGTTTGCACTAGCACTGATTGTCATTTCGTTTGGCAAAAGTTCATCCTTTAATGCCACAGCGCTGGTTTGCCTGTGGATATTTTTGTGCATTCTATTTCCCGGAACCGCAAACATTGTTATTGATAACAAAATACCGGTTCCGGAAGCTCAACAAACGGCCATTAAGCAGCGCGAGGGATATCACGAAAAGTGGGATATGCCTAAAAAACCAACGATGGAAAAGTTTTATGCCGCCTACCCCCAATACAGAAAATACCCGATTCCGGAAGATAAATATTCATCAGGATGGTATTATGCGATGCAGTACGCGGGCGACGCGGAGTCTGCCGAATCGTCTGATGATCTATTTAAAAAATTAGAGCAAAGACAATCCTTATCTGAATCTTTTGGCTACATGAACCCGGTCATTGCGGTCCAGCAGCTGGTCAACAAAATTGCAAACACGGATCTGGCAAACCATATTCAATATCTGCAATCCGTCAAACGGCATCATAAATCGCTTCGGGAATATTTTTATCCAGCCATTTTCGAGGAAACTTTAACCGAAAACCTGGATTGGAACGCGTATCCCCGGTATGAACCAGCAGGATATAATTGTTCCTCGCTGACCTCAGGTATTGTTTCGATTCTGCTATGGTCAGCAGCAATTTTACTGGTTGCTGTGAATCTGTTCAAAAGAAATTTCATTCATATTACTGATAAACAAAATGCTTAAAGCGAAAAATCTTGGTAAAAATTACGGAAGCCATGCCGCTCTCAATAATTTGAACCTGACGATACAACCGGGTGAAATTTTCGCTCTGTTAGGTCAAAACGGCGCAGGAAAGACAACGACGATAAATTTGTTCTTAGGTTTTATTGAGCCCTCAACCGGAACCGCGTCGATCAATGGAATTTCTGTGGCGGATAATCCCGAAGAGACTAAAAAACATCTTGCCTACATTCCCGAAACGGTTATGCTGTATCCAAATCTCACCGGTCTGGAAAATCTTGAATATTTTGCATCTTTGGCCGGTTTTGATTATTCGAAAACGGAATTGTATGAACTACTTTCAACTGCGGGGCTTCAATCTCAGGCTTTTGAAAAAAGACTCGGTGGTTATTCAAAAGGTATGCGGCAAAAAGTTGGAATTGCCATTGCTGTCGCGAAAAAGGCCAAGGTGCTTCTTTTGGACGAACCTACAAGCGGACTAGATCCAAAAGCATCGAATGAATTCTCGGAAATACTCAAAAATCTGGCTGCAAAGGGAACGGCAATTTTGATGGCCACCCATGATATTTTCAGAGCGAGAGAAATTGCTTCCAGAATTGGGATCATGAAGCAGGGAAACCTAGAATCCGTAATCGATGCAAGCAGCATATCAGCCAACGAACTCGAAGATTTGTATCTAAAAACCGTCTGAAAGATGTCGCTGGCCTGATTATTTAAAAGCGGTTACCATAGGTAATCACGCCGGCACATTTATAAACAATTCGGATGCAGGAGAATAATAAAGGCTACAAACCCATTGAGGATTATGGATTAATCGGAAATATGAAAACCGTCGCGTTGGTATCGATGGAAGGTTCAATAGATTTCATGTGTTATCCCGATTTTGATTCGCCCTCCGTTTTTGCAAAACTACTCGATCAGGAAAAAGGAGGGAGTTTTTCCATAACTCCTCAGATCAGCGATTTTAAAACCAAACAACTATATCTACCCGGCACGGCTGTGCTTCTTACAAGATTTTTCTCGGAAGAAGGAATCGCCGAACTCACTGATTACATGCCGGTGAATTCGCCTAATGGTATTAAGACTAACACGATTGTCCGGATGATAAAGACTGTGCGTGGCTCAATCACATACCGTATCAATTGTGATCCCGCCTTCGGTTATGCCATGGCAACCCATACAACTGAATTAAAAAACAACGAACTCCGCTTTACAACCGAGGAAGAAGAACCTACGATCATGCGTTTGATTGCGGATATTCCTTTACAGCTTCGTGATAACGCGGGTTACGCAGAATTTACATTAAATCAATCGGAGCTTGCTTTTATTGTTTTAGAGTGCGGTCAGGATGACAAACCGAATGCCATCGATTTTTATAAAAACCACACCTATGAGCATACCATCGATTTTTGGAGGGACTGGACAAAAAAGTCTACCTACAAAGGACGCTGGGGTGAGGCGATCAACCGATCTGCGATAACACTTAAACTTCTTACTTCGATTGAACAGGGTTCCACCGTGGCCGCTCCAACTTTCAGCCTGCCGGAGACACTGGGCGCTGGCCGAAACTGGGATTACCGCTATACCTGGATCCGGGATGCGGCTTTTACTATGTATGCATTTTTACGGCTTGGCTACACGGACGAAGCGACGGCATTTTTAAAGTGGATTCATGCGCGGTCGAGTGAAGACAAGCTTTATCTGATGTATACGATAAACGGCAAACACAATCTGGCAGAAAAGGAACTGGAACATTTTGAGGGATATAAAAAATCATTACCTGTACGTATCGGAAACGCAGCGCAGGATCAGTTGCAGATTGACATCTATGGCGAGTTGATTGATACCATTTATATTTACAACAAACAGCATTCGGCTATTACCTATGAATTCTGGGAAACGATCGTCACGCAGATCGAACAGGTAATAGAACACTGGCAGAAGGCTGATCACGGGATATGGGAAATCCGAAATATTGAAAAGGAATTTTTACATAGCCGGCTGATGTGCTGGGTGGCCATGGACCGAGCTATTAAAATCGCTGAGCACAGATCGTTTCCTTATCCTGTAAAAGAATGGGAGGATGTTCGTAATGAAATTTATCTGGACATTTATCATAACTTCTGGAATGAAAAACTGGGAGCCTGGGTTCAGTACAAAGGGGCTGAACAAGTAGATGCAAGTGTATTACTGATGTCACTGATGCATTTTATTTCTCCTTATGAGCCCCGGTGGCTATCTACCATGAAGGTAGTTGAGCGTGATCTCGGACTTGATGTTTTGTTGTACCGATACCGTAACGGTCCTGACGAATTTGACGGATTACAAGGTGACGAGGGCACTTTTAATATGTGCTCATTCTGGTTTATTGAATCGCTGGCAAAAAGCGGGGAAGTGACCAAAGCTCTGGATAGTTTTGAGAAAATGAACGGCTACGCCAATCACCTGGGGCTTTTCAGTGAGCAAATAAGCCATAAGGCGGAACATCTTGGGAATTTTCCCCAGGCCTTCACGCATCTCGCCTTGATCAGCGCGGCTCTGGAAATAGACAAACAGCTCGACCGATTGTAAAATGATAAAGAGTAAAATAAAAGTGGCTCAAAACAGTCTTTGTTTTGAGCCACTTTTATTTTACAGATTGCCAGGTACTAAATAATCAGAATTCGTCACTAACTCATTCCGGTGCTGCTGCCGTGGCCTTCTGGACAATCGGCCAGACACCCGGTGTTGGAACGCTGACACCTTTCGTCAAACCTCGCGTTGCGTTATCAGGACCAAAATAATATAATGGCCAACCCTTGTAAGTAACTTGCTTCTTACCAAAAACATCAATAGATCCAAAGAGTGATTTATCCAGAGTTGATGGAACATCTTTCAAATCTGAAACCCAGATAGGCCATGTAGCATCGTTACTAAAATCGGATTTGGTGTAATTATTTTTGTTCTTTTTGTCTTTATCAAAAGCATAAAGTGTCCGGCCGTTAGCATCTACGAAATATTGAGTATCTCCAACTCCTTCTTTGTAATCCGCTGTGTAATTTTTGCCATCATTGCCAACGAGCTGCGTGTTTGCAAGCATAAGATTATAAGACTTTTTCGCTACGAACCATACACCACCCACATTCTCACCTTTTACATCACCTGCCGCAGCATCCGAGGCATAATAATACAATGGCCAGCCTTTGAATGTCACCTGCGATTTGCCGTCTGCCCGTGTTATGGAGCCAAAATCTGTCGCCACCAGACCAGTATCCAGCTTTGGCGCAGCTACCGTAAAAATGGGCCAGACATCCAGGCATCCGCTCGTGCAAGCTGATGTTCCATTGACATCTTTCGTGAAAAAATAGAGCGTTCTGCCTTTTTGATCCGTCAGCACATTTCCCAGTGAGGTTGATTTTTGGGAAATGTCAAACGTTGGAGTTGGCGGCACCACCACCGGAGGCGCATCTTCATCGTCGGAGCTGCATGACCAGCCAGCAACGGCCAGACATCCCATCACGACGATGGAATTAATAAAGTTTTTAGCTTTCATCTTTTATTTGTTAGGGGTAAGTGTTAGTTACAATAGCTTATACGGGTTGCCTGGATGGCTGGTTGCGTGGCTATGAAACTAATTATTACGTCCCGGAAAAAAACTTAAAAAGCCAGGCTAGCAGAATTGAAGTGTCTGCAGCATGCGTCGAAATTCAGGCTGATATTCAGCACTGATGCAGATTTGTTGATGTGTAACGGGGTGTAAAAAACTCAACTCGATTGCGTGCAGAAGCATCGAGTTCATTTCAAATTTTTCAAGAAAAAATTTGTTCTGTTTATTACATCCGTGCGGTCGATCACCAATGATCGGGTGAAGGATATGCGCCATATGCTTTCTCAACTGGTGCATTCTGCCTGTTTTGGGAGTCAGGTCGACAAGAGAATAGCGCGAGGTCAGGTGTTTGCCGAAAGGCAGATCCAGCTCGACTTTTTTAATAGTTTTAAAAGAAGTAAATGCTTCCTGGACAACCCCGTCATCCCGTTTTAAGGGATAATCAATTTCCAGTTCATCAGGGGTAAAGCCACGGACGATTGCGTGATAATGTTTTTTAACTTTTCCCTCCGAAAACTGAATTTGCATCTGACTGTTCATTTCATCGCTTAATGCAAACAAAAGAACTCCCGACGTTTTACGGTCGAGGCGGTGGACAGGATGTACGCGCTGCCCAATCTGGTCACGAAGAATCTGTACAGCAAATTCAGAGGTATCAGATGCAATATGAGAACGGTGGACCAGCAATCCGTGTGGCTTGTTTATCGCAACCAGATTTTCATCCTGATAAATTATTTCCAAAGAACGTACTGGCTCCGACAAGGAAGATAAGGATTTGTTTTCCAACTTATATTTTAAAATATCGAAAGATCTTTATCTGTTTTCGAAGTCAGGACTACATAAGCACTTGGCTTAATTCCCAGAAGAAAGGGAGACATTTTGAGAAAGAACATTTTTAACTTGGTGAGATAAAAACCGGTTCTATTGTGCTCATAAAGCGGTTTTAATACGTCATCGGTAAACAGATAACATTTATCCCTGACCACATTGAAATTTTCTGATTTCAACAAAAAACGGAACAATGCTGGTGTATAGATATTGATATGCCCGTACGCCAGGAAATGCTGTACCTTTTTGTCCACGTAAAAAGAAAAATCGATCGGCACTTCAAAAATCTGGTTTTTGGACACTCTTTTTATTTCACGCAAAAGTATCCGCTCATACTCAACATGTTCCATCACGTGAGAACAGATTACCAGGTCAAAATGATTATCAGGAAAAGGAATTTTGTAGCCGTCAAACAAGAGAATACTCTTAAGATTCTCAATTTTTTTTGATTTGATCAATTCGATACCGCTTTCTGAAATTTCTACACAGTTCAAATCCATGGAAAAATTCCATTTGGAAAGCCAGGAGAGAATACTCCCCTCACCTGCCCCAACTTCCAGTACATTATTGAATGTTATATTTTTAGCAAGTTCGACAATATTCTGCGCCTTGTATTTCGCACCCATATTTCTCCAAGCCACTGATTTTTCATCATACTGACTTGAATAAGAATCTTTTACTTTTTCTGATACATTCATTCTACACACGTAGGTTGGTATACTTCGGAACTTGGAAGAATTAGAGATGCAAATTAACAGATAAAAGTTTCAATTATCTGCCTCTGTGATAGAATTACAGCGTTAAGACATTGGTCGCAAAGAATTCTTCAGGCCTCTTTTTTTCCATAACGGACCCGGAAACGGATAATCGCCCAAAGTACCAGATACAGCATCCCAAGTAAAAGGCCAATTTCCAGACTGATCACAAGCGCGGTACGGTCAATGAGACTTTTCAGAAGATTTTCCAGAATGATTTTGGGATCATGAATGATATCCCAGCTGTTCATTCTTCGGATTCTTCCCAGATAAACCCCGAATCCGGCCAGCGGAAGGCTTGCGAGCAAAAAGCTGGTACTTACTTTTTTGGAGAAAACCCTGCGCCATGTCTGATGAATCCAATACAAAGAAACCAGACCGTTGAACAAGCTGACTTCGGCATAACAAAAAAGCATGATCGTATCATGCCAGGTAAGATCGCGCTGATAATCAACACTTAAATGGGCAAGATCCGTAATCATATACGGCGCATTCGGAAAGAAGGCAAGCCAGAACAGGCTTACCATTATAACCAGAAATGGTAGCCTGCCGAAGCGTCTGGTTATATTATTAATAAAAAAGGCAGCGATAAGTGGAATCCAACTTAAAAAAAGATTCCAGTCCATCGAAAAATCGACCGGCGCATTGAAAAGAATCCGCACCAAATGAAAGAATACTGCAACCAGACTCAAAACAAGAAGCAACAGGAGCGGATATAGTCCTTCCATTGAAACAATGGGAGGCTCGGCTATGCTAAAACGATAATTTTTCCACCATTGAAGGATACGTTCCAAGTGTTTTTAATTTAAATATTCATAACGTCTACAAACAGACAATGGGTAAAGCAACTTGAAAAAAGTTCAAAAAAATTATACCACTTCTGTCTCTAAACGTCAATTAAGCACATTATTTTTCCAAACATAAACCAAGTATGTAACCGCTAATTTCTGTTTTTCAGACCGCAAGATAAGCGCAATTAGGTTTGCAAAGGACTTTTTTCATCTTTCTTTTGCTTCGGTCTTCTTTTTTTAGACGATGTGCTCTGGGTTTTGCGGGGTCCATTCGCTCCCTTGTTACGTGGTGCCGAATTACGGAATTTGGCTGGTTCAAACTTTGGAGCTTCGCCTAAGCCAAGATCTTGTGTGATGGACTGTTTCTCAACTTCTTTTTCGAAAAGTCGCTCTATTTTAAGCACATACTTCTGGTCATGCTCATTGATAAACGTAATGGCTGTTCCCTTGGATTCTGCTCTGGCGGTTCGCCCGATGCGGTGGACGTAATCTTCCGGATCGCGTGGCACATCGTAATTTACAACGTGACTTAAATTATCGATATCAATTCCTCTCGACAATACATCGGTTGCAACGAGAACGGGAAATGCACGGTTTTTGAAATCACGTAAAACCACTTCCCTATCCGCCTGATCAGAATCTGACGAAATTCCTCTCGCATCAAGCCCAAGCTTTTTCAATGCGCGAACGATCGGTTCCACAGTTGATTTTCTTGAAGTAAATAAAACCATACTGGTATTATTTACCTGGCTCAGAAGGTGCGCAAGCAAGGGAAGTTTCTGCTCGTCGGTCGTCATATAAAACTGCTGGTCAATCCTTTCCGCAGGTCTGGAAACGGCAAGCCTGACTTCTTCCGGTTTCTGTAAAATCCTTTTCGCCAGCTCTCCTATTTTTGGAGGCATTGTTGCGGAAAACATGAGTGTCTGACGTTTTGCAGGTAAAAAACTCATGATTTTCAAGATATCACTTAAGAATCCCATATCCAGCATCCGGTCAGCTTCATCCAGCACCAAATGGCGAATTGAGCCGAAACTCACGTAACCAAGCTGCAAATGAGCGATAAGTCTTCCCGGCGTAGCAATAATTATATCAGCGCCCTGCGTCAGAGCACGTTTCTGTTGATCCCATTCGGGTCCTTTATTTCCTCCATATACCGCAATACTGGTAGCTCCGACAAAATAACCCAGTCCTTGGATTTGCTGATCAATCTGTTGGGCCAACTCCCGTGTAGGAACCAGAATGAGCGCCCCGATTTGTCCCGTTGGAACTGTTGCAATTTTATCCAAAATGGGAATCAGGTATGCAGCTGTTTTTCCTGTACCTGTTTGTGCGCAGGCCAGAAGGTCCTTTCCTTGTAGAATGTAGGGAATTGCTTGCTCCTGGATGGGTGTTGCTTGTTGATAGTTCATAGAATCCACGGCGTTAAGTACGTCTTCGTGGAGTTCAAATTCGTTAAAATTCAAAGTTCAGCTTTTTTAAATTCAAACTCTTCCGAGGCATTTTACTAGCCTATTGATCTGAGAATGAACAGTTAATAGATAAGAAGCTGACTTCGATTTCACCAGTCAGCAAACCGCTTGATTCAAAGCAAAGATACGCAAATTAGTTAGAAGTAGTTATATACTCATAATTTCTTAACAATCAGTTAATTGCAATTCCACTTCTTCGGATGTAGTCTCACTTGACCAGCTTCCGACTGTTTTGGCAAAAAATTTAGAAAATAAACGCAAAAAATTTTAATAGTTAGGATTCCTTACTATATTTGTATCGATCATTATTTTTTAACATAAACGAAGAACGAAATGGCAAATTCAGTTTTTTATCACGCAGGATGTCCCGTGTGTCTTAGCGCAGAGCACGATATTCTTAATCTTATCGATCCGGCAACCGTTGAAGTAGTTCACCTGGGAAATGAACCTGATAAAATTGGTCAGGCAGAGAAAGCCGGGGTGAAATCGGTTCCTGCTTTGGTAACTCCCAATGGAAATGTTTTACATATCAACTTTGGTGCTTCTATCGAAGACGTTAAAGGGTAAATTTTTAATCTTCATAGTTAGGATTCCTTTTAAATGACGGGTATGAAAATATCCGTCAATAAAATAAATAAAACCATGAAAGTAGCAGTTTGGGACACCTATGTGACGCGTAAAGATGGCGCGGTTATGCACTTTGACATAATCGCCCCCGACCATGTCAGGAACGCAGAAATAATTCATACTTTTGGTAAGGATTATTTAAAAGTAAAAAAACAGGAAAATCAGCCTTTGACCTCCAAAGAATGCAGATTTTGCCATATAGCTCAGGCATCACCGGAAATGGTCGAAAGCATTAATGCCAAGGGATATTATATTATCGAAATGCAAGGATGTGAATAATATTCTGGAAAATATTGAGTCCATCCGAAAGAGGATCAAGGCAGCCAGTATCAGGGTTGGACGCGATCCGGAAGATGTCCGGATTTTACTGGCAACGAAAACGGTGCCGGCCGAAATTATTCGGCAGGCACTTGTTTTCGATCAAAATCTTATCGGTGAAAATAAAATCCAGGAACTTAGTCAAAAGTATCCATTGCTTGAAAGTGAGAATGCGGAATTTCATTTTATAGGCCACCTGCAAACCAATAAGGTAAAGGAAGTTTTGAAATATGCATCATGCATTCAATCTGTCGACAGGCTGGAACTAGTTCAAAAATTGGATCACAGACTTCAATCTGAAGGAAAAAGTATAGATGTTTTTTTACAGGTTAATACTTCTTATGAGAACAGCAAGTTCGGAGTCAGCCCGGAAAACGCATTAAATCTGGCGCGCGAGATTTCAAAATATGATACTTTAAAGGTCAAGGGACTGATGACAATCGGATTGTTCAGCGCAGAGGAAGGACGTATCAGAAAATGTTTTCAGCTTCTGAATACACTAAGATCCCAGATTGAAAATCTAAATCTTCCTAACTTTGCAGTCCGGGAACTTTCAATGGGTATGAGCAATGATTTGGAAACCGCTATTGAAGAAGGTGCAACGATCGTACGGGTTGGCACGGCCATTTTCGGCGGCAGAATTTATCCTGATAGTTATTATTGGAATGAAAAAAATCCATCCTAACGGCGGATACGGCGTTTTGTAATTATTTACTTTTCTATTTAGTATGTCTATTTTCAATTTAAACGAGCAAAATTCAAATCTTGACAATAAAATCGTAGCGGGTCTTGAACGTTTGTCGCAGGTTTTCAGGATTTTGCTTTGGGAAAAAGCGAAAATACATAGTCTGAGTCCGATACAAATTCAGATTCTTATTTTCATCAGGTATCATAAGGCTGAAAGGACGACGGTGAGTTATCTGGCAAAAGAATTTAATGTAACCAAACCGACAATCAGTGATGCGGTGAAAGTTCTGGAGCAGAAGCAGCTGATTACGAAGTATACGGATAACAGTGATAGCAGAAGTTACACGATCCAACTTACCGAAGCAGGCGACAAAGTGGTATCTAAGTCTGAAAATTTCACTAATCCTCTAAGTGAAATGGTGCAAAAAACACATGAGCACGACAAACTGATCCTGTGGGAAAATATATCAAATCTGATTATCCTCCTAAATAAAGCGGACGTTATTAATGTGCAGCGGACATGCTATAACTGCAAATATTTCTCTATTGACACCGGAATAAAATACTGTAATTTGCTAAATATAAGGCTAATGCCGGAAGACATCCGAATCGATTGCGGAGAGTTTGAAACTGTTTGATATAGATATGCTGTTTAAGTATAGAACATGCTGATATCAACAATAAGGGTGTTCAGAAAAGAAATAGCTGACTGATCTGACTCGTTTAACTAATTGCGTTAGCTGTAAAACTTTCTAAATAAATACTGATCCTGGTATAGATTTTATAGCTTGATTAGTACACAAATTATAATCAGAGCAATTAGTATTGAACATGACGATCACAGTTTCGGAAAGTGGCAGGTGGTACCGAAATAATGGCGTATTGATAGTATTTTTTTTAGTTTTCGCTTTCCTCCCCTATTTGCTTTTTGCTCAAAGCCCTGGCAACGTTCTCGAAAGAGATTCAACTGTTCGGGGCGATACAAGCAAGCTTATGGATTTGATTGATGTTGGTAAAAAACTTTTTAATATCAAGCGTCCAAAATCACCTGACAGTACCGGGAAAACCATATACTTTTCGGTCCTTCCGTTTTCTACCCAGGTTCCGGGTGGTGGAACTGCGATTGTAACATCTACGACAGCAGGTTTTTATCTTGGGGACAGGAAGGACACCTACATGTCGCGAGTCACATTTACACCGTACTGGAATTTTAAAAAACGATTTGGCCTTCCTATACGCTCATACATTTGGCTGAAACAAAATCAGTGGGTAATCAGTGGCGATACACGGTTGATGGTTTACCCGCAATATACCTGGGGGTTGGGAAGGCAATATGGCGAGGATGACAAATTACTGGTAAATTATTCCTATCTACGGCTATACCAAACTGCTCTTAAAAGAATTTCTCATGGTTTTTTTGCAGGTATCGGCTATCATATCGATTACCGGGTTAATGTGAGAACTCGTGGAGAAGATCCTCTTTTGCAGGAATATACAGGATATGAGTATGGTACTTCCCAATCGTTAAACAGTTTTTCATCGGGTTACAGTTTTAACTTGCTTTTCGATACCCGGAACAATTCGTTGAATCCGTGGGATGGCTATTATGCGAGTATTCAATACCGTGTCAATCCAACCTGGCTTGGAAATGATAATTTATGGAAATCGGTATACATCGACTTCCGAAGATACATACGATTTAACCCAAGTCTGGAAAAGCAGAATATGCTGGCGGTCTGGGGGTATTTATGGAAAGTTTTTGATAAAAAAATCCCTTACCTCGATCTGCCAAGTATTGGATGGGAAGACTACAATCGTTCCGGGCGCGGATTTGACCAAAACAGATACCGTGGAAGAAGCCTGCTGTATCTGGAAGCAGAATACCGTAGGGATATAACCAGCAACGGGTTTCTTGGATTTGTAGTATTTGCAAACTTCAATACGGTCAGCGGTCCCAAAAGCACATTTCTGATCAGCTGGAATCCGGGCGCTGGTGCTGGTTTACGTATTAAAATGAATAAACGTTCTGGAACCAATATTGCATTAAATTATGGGTTCAGTAAGGATTATTCTGGCATCAAACTTACTTTGGGAGAAGTTTTCTAAACGTTTTATCTCAAATCCCTCACCTCTTTCACCTTAACTCTGACAAATAAAAAAGCCATCAAGCCACCCAGAAAACCTAGACTGGCCGAGATTTTCATAATAATCGAATACGCGTGAAGAAAACCCTGTTGATACCATTTTTGAACCTTCACTTTTCGACTTAAACTAATGCTCCCTGGAACCTGGGCATTGCCAAGATTACCGGATTCGTTCAAAATCTCTGTTTTTTCACTACTGGAAAAATCGCTGGAACTTAGGTTGTTTGATAAAGCTCCTGAGAAAAATAACACAGCCAGACCTCCGAAAATAGCATTAGCAAAGACAGAAGCTACGCGCGTCATCGCATTGTTTATTCCCGACGCGGTTCCCGACAAATGCTCGTTAACAGATGCCATCACAGCTGTCGTGAGCGGAGCAACGGTAAAAGCCATACCGGCACCCAAAACCAGTATCCCCGGAAAAAAAGTAATCCAATAGTCTTGCGGACCGTTTGTCTGGTCAACAAAAGATAAAAGTAATAGTCCCGTACCAGCGGTAACCGGTCCAAAAATCAAAAATAACCTGGGCCCGAATTTGTCAGCAAGTTTTCCCGCAAACCTTGCGAGAAGGATCATGAGCACCGTGAAGGGCAAGAAAGTCAAACCGGATTCAAGCTGGCTGTATCCCTGTATCTGAACCAGGTTTAGGGAAAGAAACAGCATTCCACCGCCGAGTCCGGCATAAAGAAAAAAGGTTAACAGATTAGCTCCGCTGAACGTCTTTTCAGCAAACAAGGCCAGCGGCATCATAGGATGTTTGCTTTTGTATTCTACATAAACGAATAATATGATTAGCAGAAAACCTGCACCAAGGGTCAGGTAAGTTTGAGCGTTATGCAGACCGGTTTCCGGGATTTTTAAAAAACCGAATGTTAACAATCCGAGAGCAACCGCAACCAGTAGTGCGCCCGTATAATCCAGTCGCTGATTATGGATCCCTTCTTCCGTGGCCTCTACTTTAAACCATAAAACGGTCAAAGCTGCAATCCCAATGGGAACATTGATAAAAAATATGTAACGCCAAAGTCCTGCATCTGCGAGAGCTCCACCTAATATAGGACCTCCGAGGGTTACAAAAGTCGTAAATGCCGACCAGGTGCCGATTGCTTTGCCTCTTTCCTGTTCGTTAATCGATGAGGAAATCAAAGATAAACTACCGGGAATCATCAATGCGCCACCTATTCCCTGGATAATTCTGGAAATTATGAGCCCTCTTACATCCGCCGCAAGACCGCAAATTCCAGAACCCGCGACAAAAATAAAGATGCCAATTATAAAAATTTTCTTGCGGCCCAAAGAATCTCCGAGTGTTCCACCTATCAAAATCAGTGAAGCCAGCATAAGAAGATAAGAGTTTAAAATCCAGAAAAGATCAGCACCGCTCGCGTTAAGATTTTGTTGTAAGGCAGGCAAAATGACGTTTAGTGCGGTTCCGTCAATAAAAGCCATTGAAGAAGCTAATATTGTCGATGTCATCAACCATTTACCTTCGGAACTCGCCAGTGAAACAGTAGCCATGGAATGATGATCTTTTTCCCCTATGAAAACAAAAACTTCATGATAGGCAAATTACTGATATTATCTGGCAAACAAATGGCGCCAGATAATAATACCTGACGCCATAACTTTGAATTTTATCTAGGGTTACTTTTTTTGTAAGCTTCCCCTTTATAATTCCCGGTCTTGCCGGTTTTGTCTTTCATATTTTTAGCCCCTGCACCACTTCCATTTTTGAGCACAGTATCGGGCGCTGTGCGCGTGACGGCACCCTTTTGGTCATTTGCAATTTTTTGAGCGGCCAATCCTTTTGAAGTCGCCGCTTCACTTGCCGGTGTCGACTGCGTAGTGCTCTGACTTGTGTTTGCCGTGTTTCCACCTGCTGCTGTCCCTGCTGCCGGTTGCGCTGCGGGAGTTGCCTTTGCTGCCGAACCATTCGCTTTTCCGGCAGTACTGTCTGGTTTACTACCCGTGGCCGCTTTTGCTCCGCCAGAGTTAGCATTTTTACTGGTATCGACCGTGGTCTGGTTCGGATTTGTGGAAATAGTCGTACTCTGTGCAAATGCCCCAGCCGATAAAGTCAGCATAAAGATTCCTATATTAATGATTGTCTTTTTCATGATTCAAATCCTTTCGGTTGTTTATTTTTGATGAATTGCTTTTAAGCCAAAAAGAATTGTTCCAGAAGTGTCCCGGTACCAGAAAAATCAAAAATCTTCTAGCAATTGTGGGGATGCAGACAGGATTTCCAGTAGTTGATTATCAAATTGATATAGACCTTGAAAAGCTCATAATCATGTTCTTTTTTGTAGAAACCTTGTATTGTAGAAGCATATGCCTTGCTAATGAGACTTTTGTTGGCAGAGGTGCTCATAAAGACAAAAGGGATTGCTTTTTTCTTTAAATACGGATTTTCGTCAATCGTATCTCGAAGTTCAAGCCCATTCATTATTGGCATGTTGATATCGCAAAGAATTATCAACGGTTTATCTTCTGTGACCAGTAAGTAATCAATTGCCTGCTGACCGTTTTCAAACAGGCGGAGTTCATTCCTTACATTTAAATCTTTCAATATGGAGCGAATCAGATACTGGTCATCCTCATCATCATCGATTAACATTATGGGCCCATTTGTTGCCATACTATTCAAGTAATTACATTACTGCCCGATTATTTATTCTTAAGTAACTTTAAATAAAAAAAGCGAGCCAACGCACTCCGGTTATTTCATAATTAGGTTTGAAAAAAATGATGCTGAGAATTATCTACATTCTTGTTCTGCCTTGCTGTGGATATTAAATAAATTGTACTACTAAATTAACGTCGGTATTGCTCCTGACCATTGGTAATATACATGAAGATATAGTTTATTTACAAGAATAACTTATTGATAATCAGCAATAGTTAAGATATATTATTACTATATGCTGATGTATCGCCCCATCATTGTGAAAGAATTTTTACTTAACCTTCATTTGTTAGTTTTACCCAAACCAACTTTGTTTTATTTCTTACTGAATTGGATATTATTCCCTAATGAATCTTATCTTAGATGAACTGCTTTTAGCAGCTTCCATTGTCCAAATCCATACGCCGATCAATGAAAAACTTTACGTTTGTTTTATTATTTCTGGCATCTGTCAGCTTTGCCCAACCCTCAGCGGTGCAGAAAATTGCAGCGGAAATTTCGATCACAAATCTTCGAAAAAATCTTTTTTACCTTGCAAGCGACAAAATGGAAGGAAGGATGATGGCTACCCGAGGAGATACCCTGGCGTCTGTTTTTATTGCAGACTGGTATAAAAAAAATAATCTGTCGGCACCCTATAAAAATGGAACGAGCTATTTCCAGGCCATTACTTCTTACCTGGTCAATTCAAAAGACAACTTAACGATCAATGGAAAAAATTACGAAAAATCAGGTAACTGGATGAGTTCGAAGGATTTCTTGGCTGTAAAAAACACCGGAGTCCTTTTGCCTTTCTGTTCTGATCTAGATAGTTTATTTCACATTTTGTCCACTGCTGACTGTCAGGGAAAAACCCTGGTTATTCCATCAGTACTTTTGGAAAAAGTTGCGAACAACGAGCCTTTCCTCTCCCGGCTGTCTGCGAAAGGAATTGCGGCCACGATGAACTATGGTCCACTGGTCGATCAGTTTACGGAATATTCTAAAAAGACTTCTTTTCTCCCGCAGTATACAGATAGCACGGGAGCATTTGGCAAGCCTGCTCAGCTGACTTCCTTTTCTCTGACAACGGAAAGAATGAATGAACTACTGGCTACTGATAAGCTTACCGTTAAAGATTACAACGAAATTATCAAAACAAAGAGCCGCTCCGGGATTATTGAATTAAAAACCAAAGTAAGTGCCGAGGTTAAAAAGTCATATCAGAAAACTCAGGCTCCGAATGTGATCGGCATTATAAAAGGTACCGATCCTGATGCAGAGTGCATCGTGGTTTCCGCCCATCATGACCACGACGGTAAAAACGGCAAAGAAATTTATTACGGAGCGGTCGATAACGCAAGTGGAACGGTGGCCATTATGGAGATGGCTGCTTTAATGAACAAAGCATCTAAAAAAGGATTCAAGCCTAAACGCACGATTATTTTTGCCTCCTTCACTGGTGAAGAACGTGGTCTGCTAGGCTCATATTATTATGTGGATCATCCGGTTATTCCAATTAGTAAAACCCGCGCGATCATGAACATCGATATGATGGGCAGGGTTGATACTATTTATAGCGGTAAAAAAGCGGATAGTACCTATGCTTATATTCTCGTGAAAGATTCATTAAATCTAGGACTACGAACAGCTCTTTACAAGGCAAACGAAAATGTAAAGCTGAAACTTGACACAAGGTATGAGCAACCGCAATTTGCGCAGCGAAGGATCAGAGGCTCCGATCAATTCCCGTTTTATAAGAAAGGAGTTCCTTTTGTAAGAATTGACTGTGGTTTCGCCAAAGAATATCACAAGCCCGACGATACGCCCGACAAGATCAATTACCCTTTGCTGGCCAAACAAACACAGCTCGCCTTTCTGACTCTCTGGAATATGGCTAATGATTAACGCAAATAAACCAGGCTTGAAGACCAGTTACCTTTGAGCCTGATTTACTTTGAACTTTTGATAATACCGGCGGGATTTTTCACTACTTCCGCACGTTTGCATATCGCACCATCTCCTTCGGTGATTTTTTGTTTTGTCCAGAAAAAGCCACTCGCAGGCACTGCATTTTTTGATCAGATGCTGATCCTCGTTTTTCAAAAGTTCATAAGCTGAAAGGCTGAATGCCCAAATGGGAAGCATAAGATTTGACAAAACATCTTTCCAGCTAAAAATCAGCTCTGTTTCTACTATAATAAATATTCTGTTGTTCAGTGCTGATTTAACGGCGTCATTGAAATCATTTAATACTTCCTTACTTAAATCTTCCGTTTTTCCGTTCGCCAATGCGGTAAACACGTGAAACATACTCTGTCGAATTTTTCTCGCGACTTTAAGAATATGGTCTGCTTCCAGCGTATTTTTTTCTGCCTTTATTTTTAAGTTTTTCAGTACATTTTCATCCAGCAATTCCAGCCGGCCTGCCAGGATGAGAATATCGGAATAAGTATGAAGCCTTTCAACGATGACTTCTTTTTCCGTGTTGTAGGCTGAATTCACAAAATCAAGACACGCGATTCCGCCGTCAAGATGCATTTCACTGATGGTTGTTGCTGCTGACATACATTAAAGTTACAGACATATATACCAATAAAAAACATTTAGACGGTAATAACCGAAATTTTTTTTCTTACCTTTAAAATTATTTTTAATGGTAAGAAAATTTATTATGGAAAATCCGGGAGAAAACCGGTTGATGCTTGGTTTTGCTTTTTTCGCCATCTATTTCGTATGGGGCACAACCTATCTCGCCAACCTTTTTGCATTGGAAAGTATAGGACCGTTTATACTTTCCTGCCTTCGGTATATCATAGCGGGTCTGTTGCTGGCCGGTTGGTCAGTTCTGAAAAAACTTTCATGGCCGGATTTAAGCATGATTAAAGTTCTGGCAATTAGCGGAACGATTATGCTTGTGGGCGGGTCAGGCCTTGTCGTTTTTGCTGAACAATATATCAGCTCAGGTTATGCCGCGGTAATTATTGCGACAGAACCGTTGTGGTTTGTAATTCTGGATAAAAAACGGTGGAAGTTTTATTTTTCAGATACCCGTGTGATTTCAGGGCTGCTCATTGGTTTTGCTGGTGTGGCGTTGTTTTCATATTTATCGCCAGTTGGTACTGCGGCGGAGGAAAACAGTCATAAGCTAATGGGGACGATAATCGTTCTGGTGAGCGCTGTTCTCTGGGTTTCAGGAACCCTATATGCCAATAAAAGAATTAAGTCAGGGAGTGCTAATTTCACTAATACGTCCATTCAATTGCTTTCAGCAGGTCTGGTGTCTGGCCTCATTGCCATAGGAACCGGCGAGTGGAGCACTTTTTCTGTCAATGAAGTTTCTGCAAAAGCCTGGGGAGGGCTTGGATTCCTGGTTATCATGGGATCTCTGGTCGCTTATCTGGCTTTCAACTGGCTCATAACAGTTAAATCTCCTGCGATCGTCAGCACCCATACATATGTAAACCCCATCGTAGCCATTTTTATAGGTTGGCTGCTTGCAAACGAGCATATAGCATTTAACCAGATTATTGCGTTAGGAATTGTTTTGATAGGGGTAATATTGACTCAGCTTAGCAAGGAAAATGTTGCAGGAAGAAAAAGCGATTTAGCAGAAGAAGCAATATATTGAGTGTTTTGTGGCATCGCATTTCTAAGGTTTTGTAAATAATTGACCCCATCTAAAAATTAAGCACGAGACGATGGCCCCGTGCTTGTGAGATTTCAGTTTTGAGAAGAATTCAGTCCATGTGCATTCCCGAAACAACCTCAACGAGATTGTTTTCTTCCTCGGCTGTATACATTCTCGATCGGGTAATAAAACGAACGCCCATCGGTATTTCCAGTGAAAAACTTGAACCCCGGCCCGGTGTGACATCTATCGTTAACTGTGTGTGCTGCCAGTACTCAAATTGATCGCGGCTCATAAAAAATTCGCATCCGGAAATTTCTCCTAATAACACATCGCTCTCTCCCGTTTTGAAATCTCCTTTTTCGAAACACATAGGTTGCGAACCATCACAGCAGCCACCGCTTTGGTGAAACATCAGATCGCCGAAACGATCTTTAAGCTGAGCCACCACTTTTTCAGCTTCGGACGTGATCAAAACGCGTGGTGTTTTCATATGATTGTTATTCACTTTACTTGTTGATGAAATAAATCCTACATAAAACCACAAATGCACGAACCCCTCCGTGCATTCTGTGGCAAAAAACGACTCACTTATCAGAAAAAACCAAGCTTGTTGCGATCATAAGAGATCAGCATATTTTTAGTCTGGCGATAGTAGCCAAGCATCATTTTATGGTTTTCACGCCCAAACCCAGACTTTTTATAACCTCCAAATGGTGCATGCGCCGGGTAAGCGTGGTAGTTATTTACCCACACCCTACCCGCCTGAATGGCGCGTGGCACCTGATAAATTTCATGCGCGTCCCGCGTCCAAACCCCGGCACCTAATCCATACAGTGTATCGTTGGCAATTTCAATAGCCTCTTCAACCGTTTTGAAAGTCGTCACACAAGCTACCGGACCAAAAATCTCTTCCTGGAAAATACGCATTTTATTATGGCCCTTGAAAAGAGTGGGCTTGATGTAATATCCTCCTGAAATACCGTTTTCAAAAGTATTTGCCTCCCCTCCGCAAAGAACTTCGGCTCCTTCTTCTTTACCTATTTTAAGGTATGAAAGAATTTTCTCATATTGATCATTCGAGGCCTGAGCGCCCATCATCGTGGTTCCATCCAAAGGATGTCCCAGCTTGATAGCTTTCGTACGCTCAATCACACGACTCATAAACTTGTCGTAAATACTTTCCTGAACCAGGATTCTGGATGGACAAGTACAAACCTCTCCCTGGTTTAAAGCGAACATGACCGCACCTTCGACCGCTTTATCAAAAAACGCATCATCCTGATCTGCAACAGATTCAAAGAAAATATTTGGAGATTTTCCACCTAATTCCATCGTTACAGGAACCAGGTTTTCAGAAGCATACTGCATAATCAAACGGCCAGTTGTTGTTTCGCCAGTAAAAGCAACTTTGGCTACTCTTGGCGAAGTCGCAAGCGGTTTTCCCGCTTCGGGACCAAACCCGGTAACAATATTGAGAACACCGGCAGGAAGCAAATCACCGATCAGTTCCATTAAACACATGATAGACGTCGGCGTTTGTTCGGCTGGTTTTACGACCACGCAACATCCGGAAGCAAGTGCAGGCGCAATCTTCCAGGTCGCCATTAAAAGCGGGAAGTTCCATGGGATAATCTGCGCGACAACACCGAGCGGCTCATGAAGATTTATAGAAACTGTATTTTCGTCATGCTCTGAAATCCCGCCTTCTTCTGCGCGGATCACACCGGCGAAATACCGGAAATGGTCTACACATAACGGAAGATCTGCCGCTCTGGTTTCGCGTATGGCTTTTCCATTGTCGATCGCCTCCACAACAGCCAGATATTCAAGATTATCTTCAATGACCTGGGCAATTTTCAACATGATATTGCTTCGATAAGTTGCCGCCGACTTGCCCCAGGTTTTAAATGCCTCATGTGCCGCATCCAGAGCAAGCTCGATATCTTCTTTTCCCGAACGTGCCGCTTTCGTAAATACTTTCCCATCGATCGGTGAAAGATTATCAAAATATTCACCCTTTACCGGCGGCACAAATTTCCCGCCAATATAGTTTTCGTATTGCGCCTTAAAAACGGGTCTTTGGGCAAGGGTTGAATTAACATCTGATTTGTTTTCTACTTCCAGCGTATCCATAGATATATCAATTTTAATTCGTGAATGACTGATACAAACTTACAATTGATTATGCGTCGGGACTGGAACTATTGTTTCAAATAATAGGATAATAATCTCAAAAAAAATAAAATTTCTTTTATATTTATACCTGATTGCAGGACGTTAGCTTTGTAAGGATTTAGAATGGACACACTACTTTTCTGATATTTCAACCAGTCTCTTTTATCATTTCCAGAACCTATGTCATCCGGATTCAAGTTAAACCAAATTGCTGTTTCTCCTCAAAAATCGATGAAAACGCTCGTGGAAAACCGGCGTGCTTTTACACTTCAAAACTGCGAGTTGAATGTATTTGAAACCTTGCAGGAATCTGCCCGCGTCCCGTTGACTTTTTCGGATTTTGTAGTGACCAGTATGCTTAGAGGAAAGAAGGTAATGCATTTATTTGACCAGCCAGGTTTTGATTATATGCCAGGAGAAACTGTTTTGGTTCCTGCTCACGTCACGATGAAAATTGACTTTCCGGAAGCCACCGAATCGAACCCTACTCAATGTATCGCACTGGCGCTTGACCAGGCCAAAATTCAACAGATCGTTGACCGGCTTAATGAGCAATATCCGCGCGCAGGGCAGGATCAATTCTGGCAGTTGCAGCACACACAGTATCATTTTCTGAATAATCTTGATTTGGCTCAAAGCATCAATAAACTTATTCATATCTGTTCAGGAAATTCTCTTGGAAAAGATATCCTCGCCGACCTTACGCTTCAGGAATTAGTAGTTCATATCATCCAGACACAAAATCTTTATTCGGCTCAGGACAATTCCTATCCGCATCACGACAATCCGCTTGCTTACGTCATTCATTATATCAGGACCAATATCGGAGAGAAAATTCAGGTTGATGATCTGAGCGAAAAGGCGTGTATGAGCCGTGCGTCTTTTTACCGTGCTTTCAAACGTGAATTTAGCATCAGCCCTGTGGAATTTATATTAAAAGAAAAAATCAAAAAGGCAAAGTCACTTTTATCCGATTCCAGAGCAACGATTTCCGATGTCTGTTACCAACTGGGTTTTTCAGACCTTAATTATTTTGGCAGGCAATTTAAAAAATCCGAAGGTATTTCACCTTCTCAGTACCGCCACGTAAGCGGAAATCAGGATGAGAAATAGTCTTTTATACTGATCTGAAATTCCGGTAAGAAAGACCGCCGACAACTCTGTTATTTTTTCAACGATTTTATATACAAAGTTACGGACTCAATATCTGTATCGGTAAGTATGCCGACAAATGACGGCATCTCTTCGTTGTAGCCTTTTACGATTTTAGCAGATGGAGTCAAAATGGATTCCCTGATGTAATTTTCATCTGCAACGCCCGTCGAACCATCTTCAAAATGCCGCTCGGATTTATAAAGATTTTGGAAAGGTGGCCCATACATTCCTTTCGTAACAAGACCAGCAGAATGACAGCCAGCACAAGCCATTTTCTGGAATATATCCTTGCCCTTTTCCGCAGAAGCAGCCAGTTCTTTTTCAGGTTTTAATTCAGTCTGAACCTTTTTTCTTTCCAGTAAGGAAAAATCAACATTAGAAAAGCCTTTCTCCTGAGATTTCAACTCGGATAAGTTGTTTACGGTAAACCAAAAACGGTCGTTTATATTTTTACCATCGGCCGCTTTGATTTTATAGGCTACTTCCATCTGCATCACGTCTTGCATATCCGGAACAAGGAGAAGTATTTTTTTTCGGTCAGAAGACAAATATGCACCGGAAACTTCGAGAGTCTCTTCGCCTGATGTTCCGTCCAGCTTAAAATGGCCCGATCCGTATTCCTCAGTACGTTTGTAATTCCACCTTTTGACAGCAAAATCGGAAACCCTCAGGCCCGAACTTTCAAGCGCTGTATCAAAACCAAGAACAATTCCCTGCTTAGCTGCCTGAAACTGGCTCGGAAGGTATATCGGTTTTCCGGTATAACGCAGTCGAAGCAGCGCGCTTATTCCTTTTGAACTTGAACCCCAGAGATTAAATCCGGTAACATATAGCTGTCCATCGACAGGGTTCATCGCTCCTTTTGACGTTGGTGCGGGATAATCTGCCTGAATAAAACTGACGCCACCCTGCGTGATACTCGCTGCACTGTCGATCAATACGCGGAAAAGGCCGGGATGCGCGAAAGAAAAATGAATTAAATTCCCATTTAACGGCCCCATTTTATTTCCGGTAATCCATGCCTGACTAATACTTGACCGGTCAGCTCTATGCGGAATCCAGGTCAGTGGCGGAGCAATCGTTGGATTATCCTTACGGTGTGCAGAGGCTGGAACGCCATAATAATCTCCTTTTTTAATCAGGTAAATCGGCGTCGAAGGAACAAAATTTCCCTGTTGATCGGAAGCTGTCAAAGTTCCCTTTTCAGGATGAATACCAATGTACGGGCCTCTTAAACCGGTAGCGATTACTTCATAACTGCGCCCGTCCGGCGAGATTTTCAGGATAGTTCCGTTATGTTTAGAGCCGGCACGAAAGCCCTTTGTTACCTGAGAAGTAACCCCCGGGCCGTTGCTCTGTGTTCCACCTTTTGCCACATAAAAACCACCGTCGGGCGCATACACCATATCAGCAGCCCACTCCCGGGACTCAGGAGACTGGATAATTACGTTCGAAAAGTTTTCATAATAATCCGCTTCGCCGTCTCTATTCAAATCATGCAAACGCACGATCCCTTCTCTGCCAAAAACATAAACGGTATCCCGAACCACCTCGATACTCATCGGTTCATGCAAGCCGGATGCAAACCTTTTCCAGTGAATATTTTTTAGTTCCTTATCGATTCCATCAATCATCCAGACGTCTCCTTCAAACGTTACAGCAGCGGCATGGCCATTGTCGTAAAACGAAATATCAGCGATACGCACATTTCTTTTCCAGGGATTATTAAGCGGAAGTGTCAGCTTATCAGTAACGTAAGCAGCAGTATCCGGCGCTAACTCGCCAGCAGTCGTGACCGTTTGTCCCCAATGTGGCGGTCCACCCTTATGAAAATCAGGAAAAGCAGTATGTTTCTTTTTACATAACTTCTCAAAAGCGGATTTTTTGCTGGACGGGCCTTTCCAGATGAGAATGGTGCCTTCGCCTTTCTTCGACACCGGGGCGATCCGAACGGCCATATAACGACTTGATAAAACCTCTGGCAGCATATCCAGACTTCCTTTTCCCAGCACGGCAATCGCAGTCACAGTGTCCTTATTTATACCTTGATAGACATATGCGATTTTGCCTTTGCTTTCGAAACCTGAAGCATTTTTCACTTCCGCCGCAGTGAGATACAATTCTGTTTTAGCGCTTTCAATCTGTATTTTTCTTACAAAAGCAGTCTGATCCTCAAAACGCATGCTTTCAGGCAGTTCAAATACAGGAGTATTGCCAACGCTGTAACTCAGCACCGATTTTCCTCCATATATGTAGACACCGTTCCATCGGCCTTTCCCGGCAGGCATCGCTCCCCATTTAATTTCTCCGGCAATTTCCGGTTCTTCTCTCGGATCCTTAAAATCAGGTTTTCCTTCGGACCATCCTGCATACAGACCTGTTGCAATTTTCGGATCTCCGGTAACGGTTGTTACCTTATTGTTTTTGTTAAAAAAATCTTTGTAAGAAATCTGGGCCATTAAAACCATTGGAAGAAACTTGCCCGTCCAACCAACTGACCAGCGAAGCAAGTCAGTATCAAAACAAGCATAGGCACTGTCGCCAAGCTGCAAGGCAAGTGACCTTGCTGAAATATTATCATCAGGGAAATGAACTCCCAGTTTTCTGGCGTCGAGTGAAGTGGAAATAAATGGAAAGCCCTGCTCGACGAAAGGATTCAAAGTCAGGGAATCCGCTGTAAGGTAGCCGCTATTTTTTTTATCCGTGTAACTTGTAAGAATAAAGCCTGAAACAACAAAAGCAACGAGCAAAACCAGCGCTCCAATATATTTTCTACCCAAACCCGAAATATCGAACATACCTAAAAGCCTTTAATTATTTCATTTCATGGTGAAAAGCCATTTGTCTGTTGAAAATTACTCGCAGCAAGCTTTTATCACGACGAAATTTTCTCTTCTCTACATGGACGAAATCCTTATTTTTATTTCTGTCAGGTTCGTTGGTTTGCTTCGGGCAGTTAGGTCGAAAATTCTTTAAGAGTTCATAAGTTTGGAAAGATTTTGTCGTCGAGGCAGGCTCCGTATTTATCTTTTTTGGAGCGTTACCGAAGCATTCGAATCAAGGTCGGAGATGGTATCAGCCAGGTTTCAAAAACCAGATAAAACGGTTGCGTCGCTTTTTTTCTTCAATGCGAGAATCGGCTCAGTTTTCTGACTGTCTGGGCGCAAAAGATTCCATTGAAATCTTGCACTGACGGGGTGATGGTCTGATAGCGGAAGGCCATTCTTACTTGTAAACAACCGATTTTCAAGATGATAATCCTGAATTCGAAGTGTCAAATCCTTACTGCTTCGGAAAAGAATCTTATCAATGGTTTCGCAGGAATCAGTAACCGATAAAATGTTATCATCCGGAAATTGATGGGAGATCACCGGAAATTTCCCACAACTTTTATTCGCCAGCCAGGCATCTTCAAGGTTGTTTTCGGTATTCAAAATACCAACGTTATCGTAAAAATAACTGTAATGCGCATTGAGATCACCCATCAAGACGACCGCATTTCCAAGTGAGTTTTTTTTGATATATGCCGACAATTGAAGCATATTTTTTCGTCGTGCCCCGGCGGCTGAATGGTGGTTGTAGGCATTCGCATGGAGGTTGTAAAAATCTATAAAAACGTTTTTTGCGACTTCAATGCTGCTGTACGAAAAACCTTTGGGCGTAAAACAATCAGCTCCGGTGCAGTCTTTCCATTTTATTCGGCGTACGTCACGAACCGGATATTTCGAAAGCGTATTCAAGCCGTCCCCAAACGGAATCTTGCCTTTTGTACTGGTACGGTAAGGATGCAGATTTCCCTTTTCGTAAAGATATTTATTGTAGTTAAAATCTTCCTGCACGTGTGCAATGTCAAATTGATTCAGTATCCTACCTATTTCTGCAATACTTGAAGATCGTTCAGTCACCGCGCTGGAAATAATTCCTGGCAGTCCGGCCACGTTATACGTTATCACCGAAAACTCTCCCGCCCCGGTGATTTTCAGCTCAGTATTTTTCAGGGAATAAATGGCTGCTGATCCATTGGTTGGTTCTGTACTTGTCCAAAAGAAAACTAAAATTAACAAAGCGCATATTGTCAGCCTGTTATACCTGTTTCTCGTAAAATAGGAAAGCATTTTTCTATTCTTAGGTGGTCCACGAAAGTACAATCGTGATATGAACAGCATTGTGCGTAAATGTTATTGAATTATTAAATATTGCGCTGAGGAGTATATAAGCAGCAATTCAAAGTATGATTTGAAGTATCTTTTTTGTTAAAACATGGCCGATACTCACAGTAGGAATTGTTATCCCGAAGGCTTTTGTCGGTATACTATATTTTTGTTTCCCAATTTTTTCACCGAAAGTTTACATTTAAATTTCCCTACATGAGAAACGTAAGAGTTCCGACTGCTTCCGCTTATTTTCTTTTGTTACTTGTTTCCCTGCTGGTTCTTCCGGCGATGGCTCAAAATAAAATCACTACTCCGGCAGATAAATCCGCTTCAAATTTTGACCTGAAGGATGGAGACCGCGTTGTTTTTCTTGGAAATTCAGTTTTTGAAAATGACTTCGAGTTCGGGTATCTCGAACTTGCACTCACCACCCGGTTTGCCGATAAGTTTGTGACGTTCAGAAACCTGGGCTGGACAGGCGATAATGTGTTTGGCGACGCCAGAAGTACATTTACCAATCCGCCAACAGCTTATCAGCATTTGATTCAAAATATAGTTAAAACACAGCCATCTGTTGTTTTTCTGGCCTATGGCGGCGTAGAAGCACAGGAAGGCCGTGAAGGACTTTCACATTTTAAAGAGGGTTTGAATAATCTTCTCAACAAGATCGATTCCCTGGGCGCAAAAACTATTTTGCTTTCTCCCATACCGGTAATGACCACAGATTCGTCTGTCCGGGCAGACAAACGCAACGCTGATATTGAGCTTTATAGTTCCGAAATCTCAAAAATCGCAGAGCAGCGCGGAAAGCAATTTATTGACTTGTATAATCCTGTTTTAAAAATCAGTAAAAATTCAGTTATCACAGAAAACGGCGTACACCTTAATGAAGCAGGTTACTATTACCTGGCTGAAATTCTGGAAAACGGTTTGGGTTTGAAATATGAAAATCAGCCGGTTACGATTAATGTTACCAAGCAGTCGGTTGAAACTTCTGCAAACATCAAAAAATTGAAAGAAACAAAGGATCTCCCGGATCTGAAATTTACAATCGCCCAGAGTTATCTCCCTTTACCAACACCAAAATCGGGTGAAAAAGTAAACAGCACTCCTAAGATATTTAAAGTTACAGGTTTAAAAAAAGGATTTTACACGCTTAAAGAAGATGGGTTTGATCTGATTACGGCTTCTGCAAAAGATTGGGAAAATGGTGTTGAAATAAAAAATGGCGCTTCATTCAATCAGGCAAAGCTTGTGAGGGAAATGATCCTGAAAAAGAATGATCTTTTCTTTTTTCAATACCGCCCGATCAATGAAACCTACATTATCGGATTCAGGGCTTACGAGCAGGGAAAACACGTAAAAGATCTGGACGACCAAAGTATCCTGATCAAATTCCTGGAAAGCCAGATTGCTCTGGAACGTGCTCCAAAACCGCACGTATACCAACTTTCTGTTTTGAAATAATCTTTAATTTTTGAGATACAGGGTTCCGGGAGAAAAATTCAGTTTTATTATCAATCAGCGCAACGCAAGGACGAATAGTCATAGTCAATAGCCAATCATATGAGGCCATTCAAATTCACCAAAGCACTTTATGGAACCGTCATCATTCCGATGGTTCTTTTAACAACTTCTTCTGTTCACCAGGCAACTGTAAAGGAAGATCCCGATCCTGATGTTCAGAAAGAGCTTGCGTCTTTTCATGTTGCGGACGATTTCGAAGTCAGCCTCTGGGCCGCGGAGCCACTTGTTGCTAAGCCGATTCAGATGAACTGGGACGCTGACGGCCGTTTGTGGGTTGTAAGCAGTACGGCTTATCCGCATTTAAAAACGGGGGAAGAAGCGAATGACAAGATTTTTGTCGTTGAAGATACTGACGGTGACGGTAAGGCTGACAAAACGACGATTTTTGCAGAAGGACTGCTTACGCCTACTGGTATTCTTCCTGGAGACGGCGGTGTTTATGTCGCCAACTCCACTGAGATTTTGCATTTTTCCGACACAGATGGTGATGGAAAAGCAGATAAAAAACGAAGAGTTTTGAACGGCTTTGGAACAGGAGACGCCCATCATTTGATCCATACCTTTCGCTGGGGACCGGAAGGAAAAATGTACTTCAACCAGTCTATTTACATTTTCAGCCACGTCGAGACACCGTTTGGTGTAAAGCGCCTCGAAGCTGGCGGTGTGTGGAAACTGAATCCTAAAACATTAGAGCTGGATGTATATGCCCGCGGAGGAATTAACTTCTGGGGATTACAATTCGATCGCTGGGGACAGTCGTTTTTAACGGATGGAGCTGGTGGTGAAGGAATTAACTATGCCTTTCCCGGTGCGGCATTTGCAGCAACCCAGGGTGCTGAACGGATTATTCGCGGTTTGAATCCGGGACAACCAAAACATAGCGGACTAGATGTCATTTCGGGAAGTCACCTACCAGACGACTGGCAGGGGCGAATGATTACAAACGATTTCCGGGCGAACCGAATCAACAGTTTCAAGCTGGAAGAACAGGGAAGCGGTTACGCATCAAAGCAGATGGAGGATTTGATGTGGACCGATAATGTTGCCTTTCGTCCGGTGGATATCAATGTTGGGCCGGATGGTGCCATTTACGTTGCCGACTGGTATAACCCTATTATTCAGCACGGTGAAGTTGATTTCTTTGATCCCCGGCGCGATCAGGAACACGGACGGATCTGGCGTATTACGGCAAAAAAACGCCCGTTGTCGAAAGTACAGAAGCTGAATAACGCTTCTATCCCTACCCTTTTAGAAGCTTTGAAGGCCTCCGAAGATCTGACTCGCTCGAACGCAAAACAGGTATTGAAAGAACGTGGTGCGAAAGAAGTGATTCCGGGCTTGCAAAAATGGGTTAGTGCTCTGGATAAAAAAGATGCAAACTACGAGCATAATTTATTGGAAGCCTTATGGGTCTTCCAGGCACTTGAAACAGTAAACGAACCGCTGCTTGTCAGTCTGTTAAATGCTGAAAGTCATAATGCCCGGTCGTCTGCACTGCGTATGCTGCAAGCATGGAGTGATAAAATTGCGAATGTCCCTGCTATTCTTGAAAAAATGGTAAGTGACAAACATGCACAGGTTCGCCTGGAAGCTGTTATTGCGCTTCGGAAAACGAAAACCGCCGAAGCCTCCCGTACCGCGTTAAAAGCCCTGGACCTTCCTATGGATGAGTTTTTAGATTTTGCCCTCTGGCAAACGATCCGCGAACTTCAACCGCTTTGGATGGCCCGGCTAAAAGCAGAACCTGATTTTTTTGCAGATGCTAAAAAATCTGTTTTTGCTCTAAAATCGGTCAGCACGCCGGAAGCTGTTTCGCTTCTGATAAAAATATATCAAAAAGGACAGGTTCCTTCTGAGTATCAAAAAGATGTAGTTAGCGCCATTGCTAAATCAGGTACCGTATCAGATTTAAATATGCTGCTGGATTTTGCAGTTCAGAACAAAGATAAAAGTTTGATATTACAACTAAATGCACTCGAAGATGCTGCCCGTCAGCGAAAGTTAAAACCTGAAAATAATCCGGAACGCATTGCAGGTCTGATCGGTAATGAAGATGAAACGGTAAGCCTGGCCGCTATTCGCCTTATCGGATTGTGGAAACTCGAACCGCTTAGCGACCGTTTAACTAGTCTTGTCAAAACAGGTAATATTCCAACTAAGAAAGCCGCACTTTCTTCTTTATCCTCCATTGATCAATCAAAAGCACTCAAATTGGTAACGGATATGACCGGGCCAAAAAATGCACCGGAAGTAAGGATCATATCTACGGCTCAGTTAGCCGCTTTTAATCCTGTCGAAGCCGCGCGTATCGGTACGGATCTAATGCGCACTTTACCGGCAGAAACAGATATGTCTGATATTTTCGTTGCTTTGATTGGAAACAAAGCAGGAACCGAAGCGCTAACTGCCGCCATTACCGCGAAGAAAATTCCTGAATCTGTTGCTAAAAAAGGAAGGCAACTTGTTCAGACACGTGTGATGTGGACGCGCCAAAGACAGACTGACGTGCTTGCACTTAAAGCGGCTCTTGAAGAATCTGGCGGAGCAATGCCAGCCGCAAAAATGTCACAGGAACTCAATGACCGTGATATCGCTGGTCTTGCGAAAGTGATCAGTGAAAAAGCAGACCCGGAAAAAGGCGAATTGATTTTCCGAAAAGCAGAAGTAAATTGTACTTCTTGTCATGCAATCGGTGGCGCCGGTGGACGAATTGGTCCGGATTTAAGCAGCCTTGGTACGAGCTCGCCTGCTGAAACGATCATCCGGTCTGTTCTTTATCCTAATTTGTCCATTAAAGAAGGGTATGATTTAAAACGGATTTTGAAAAAAGACGGGAGCGAACTGCTTGGATATCTTGCCAGTGACGGAGCGTCGGAAATAGTAATTCGTGACGTTACAGGTAAAGAAATTTCAATACCAAAAAACCAGGTAGAGCTGATGGAAAAAGTGCCGGGTTCGCTAATGCCTCCCGGACTGACGGCCAGCCTGGATCAGCAGGAATTTATTAACCTGATCGGTTTTCTTTCAAAATTGGGTGAGTCAGGCAGTTTCCGAGTGCCTACAACACGTTTTGTACGTCGTTGGAGTACAGCAGCTTCTAATAAAGACCTGGTAAGGAAACTTTCGGCAGAAGGTGTTAATTATGCTGTAAAAGAAAATGCAAAAGTTACTTTTGATCCTATTTACAGCAAGGTTGCCGGAGATCTGCCACTCAATGAAATTCCGGTTATTGAAGTCAATGCTGCAAAAAAATACAGTTTCATCCGTTTCGAAATTGAAGTGGTAACAAAAGGCCTTGTAAATCTATCGCTGAATACTACAACCGGTATTCAGGCCTGGGTAGATGGAAAACCCGGAAAGTTATCAGAGAAAAATTTAGCCGCTGATCTTTCCCAAGGCATTCATACGGTAACACTGGCAGTCGACAGGAATCTGATTAAAGAATCAAATTTAAAAATACAGTTACTGGATTCAGAAAATGGCGGAGCCCAGACCAGGTTAGTGATGGGCAAATAGTAGGATTTGCCAGATTGCTTCAATGATAACCTAAGCCCAGTTCCGATTTATATAAACCTGTAAGTATGCAGATTTATTTGAAATTAGTACATTCAGACCCGTTTAGTTCACATAAAATTAAATTTAAAATAACGATGCTTAAAAAAACACTGGCCCTGCTCTTTGTAATTGCCTCTGCTGCATACGCCAACGCCCAGCAATTCAAGGTTCTACTTTTCACAAAAACCGCAGGATTCCATCACCAATCTATTCATGAAGGAGTTGATGGTATTAGAAACCTGGCTGCGAGACATAATTTTACTGTCGATTGGCAGGAAAATGCATCTGTTTTCAATGAGAAACAATTGAAAGATTACGCAGCCGTAATTTTCCTGAATACCACAGGGGATATCCTTAACGATGAACAGCAAGCGGCCTTTGAAAAGTATATTCAGTCTGGCAAAGGATGGGTTGGCATACATGCAGCTGCGGATACGGAATATGAATGGCCATGGTACACCAAGCTGGTTGGAATGATGTTTAAAATTCACCCGGCTCAGCAAACTGCTTATCTGGACGTGGTTGACAGCAATTTCCCTGGCCTGGAAAGATTTCCAAAACGAATGTTATGGACCGATGAGTGGTATGAATACCAAAAGCCATATAAATCGAACGACCTCAAATTCCTGATTACGCTGGATGAAAAAACGTATGATGCAAAGACCAAATGGGGAGATAATGAAGGAAAAGGGATGGGAGATATTCACCCGATGGCCTGGTATCACAAATATGACGGCGGCAGGGCATTTTATACGGGCCTGGGTCACATTGGCCTTGTTTACTCCGATCAGTCATTTCTTGACCACCTGTATGGAGGTATTTACTGGGCTGCAACGGGCAAAGGAATTAAATAAAATTTCACAATATCCAGTTTAAAGTTTTTCGCCTCTCCTCGTACCGATGAGAGGCGAAAAACTTTATATCCATCTCAAAATGACACGTCTCTTTTTAACCTTAACTATCACTTTTTACTGGACAACAACTCTTTTCGGCCAAACGGTATCTACTTTGACAGAAGACGGTGCATGGTGTTGGTTCAGCGATCCAAGAGCTATTTATACCACGAAAAAAAATGGTCAGATCGTTACAGGGTGGGTCACAAAGTCCGGCGATATTGTGGCTGCGTCACTGGATTTGAAAACAGAAAAAATTGAACAGAAGAGATTGTATGCCAATCTTGAAATTGACGATCATGATAATCCATCTTTTCTGCAACTGCCGGATAAAAGAATTCTCACGCAATATACCTGGCACGGCGGCAGCGCTAAAGGCATGGGCATTATCCAGAATGAAACCCTGCAAGGAACAAATATCCTAAGCTTTTCTGACTCAGTTATTTTCAAACCTCAGACCAAGGCGCTGCTGGAAAAATTCAAGCGGGAAACTTACACCTATGCAAACCCCTTTTTACTCAGTGCCGAGCATAATAAATTATATAGTTTTGGTAGATGGATTGGCTTTAAGCCTAATTATATCACTTCGTCTGACAATGGGAAAACCTGGTCCGACCCGGTCGTCATTATCACTTCCAAAGAGCTCAATACAAATAACCGACCCTACGTAAAATACTTCACTGACGGTAAATCCAGAATTCATCTAATATTTACAGACGGTCATCCCAACGCTGAACCGCTGAATTCGGTTTATTACTGTTACTATGAAAATGGGGCTTTTTGGCGTGCCGACGGTTCTAAAATAGCAACGATCGCACAACTCCCGTTTCACCCATCCGACGCGACTGTGATTTATAAAGCGACTGAACAGACTGGAAAGGCCTGGATCTTTGATATTGTGGCGGACAAAAAAGGAAAACTTATCGTTGCTTATACAAGATATCCAACCAATAAAAAGCACCAATACTATTATGCTGTATATGATGGTAAAAAATGGCACGATCATCATTTGATTGATTCGGGAAAATGGTTTCCACAAACACCGGAAGGCAAAAAAGAACGGGAGCAGAATTATTCAGGGGGGCTTACGATCGACCCGAAGGATCCTTCCGTCGTTTACTTTTCTCATGAAATTAACGGTGTGTTCGAAATATCGAAAGGTATCACGAAGGACTTGGGGAAAACCTGGAAAATAAGTCCGATTACAAGAAATTCGTTGCTCGACAACGTGCGTCCGATTGTACCGAGGTATAAAAAGCCTGACGACAAAACGATTTTGCTATGGATGGAGAATAAGAAATATATTCATTATACGGACTATGATTCGCGTATTAAATATAAGATTTTTGAAAATTGAAGGATTCTAATTATCAGACATTTTCCTTCCAACTTGGTTGCCCGCCTTTGTTTGTGTCCCTTCCCGCCTTTGTCTGTGTCCCTACAAACAAATTTTCCCGCCATTGTTTGCCTCTTCATAAACGAACTTTCGGCCTTCGTTTGTTCTTCACAAACGAAATCTTCGAAATATGAGCTAATCGGTTTGTGAGGACACAAACCGAGGCGATGAGACACAAACCGGGGGCCATGGGCGATGGGCGATGAATAAGAATTATATTCATTATACGAACTGTGATTCGAGTATTGACTATAAGATTATTAAAAATTGAAAGCTTCTAATTGTCAGGTATTTTCCCTTCCGCCTTGGTTCTCCATCTTTGTTTGCCCGCCTTTGTTTGTGTCCCTACAAACAAATTTTCCTATCATTGTTTGTGTCTTCACAAACAATTTTCAGCCTCGGCCTTCGTTTGTGTCTTCACAAACGAAATCTTCGAAATAAGAACTAATCGGTTTGTGAGGACACAAACCGAGGCGATGAGTTTGTAAGGACACAAAACCGAGGCGATGAGACACGAACCGAAGCAACTGAGATAAACCGGGGTGCCCCCCACTTACCTTCTTATCAACAGAGTCGCATAGGCCGCCTTCACTTACCTAACCGGTCATAGATGTGCGTTATAAAACCGAAGTCATCTTTACCTGTAAGATAGTAATTTGCAGAAGAATAAAAATACAATTCAGGAGCCTCGGCCAGTAACCATTTTTCTTGCAAAGGGTTATTATGGATGTATTCCAACATCTGAAAAACCACCTTTGGACTATATAGATAAATGGGTAAAGAATTTCGCTGCCAAAAATGATATTTTCTGGTATCAAGGTCTACTTTAAAGAGTTCAAGTACGTTCGGATGATGTATGCGCAAATCCTTTTGAATTTCATGGCTTGTGTATTTCATAAAACTCGCGTTCGGAAATTCTTTTCCATTAGTTTCCAGCAATTCCCATATCACATGTATATGATTCGGCATAACTACAAAACCATAAACAGCTATTTTTCTTCTTTCCACAAGGTATCGTAACGAGCCTAAAACAATATGTTTATATTTATCAGGCTTCAATAAATGACGCCATTTCGTAATTGTCGCCGTATAAAAGTACATTTTGCCAAGTTCCATAAAGCTCCGATGAATTTTAGAGCTAATACGCTATCTTAGTACGTTGGTAACATTTTGATTCGAACACAATCTCATGAAACAGCATACCACAAATTACCAAAATGCCTTCATAGAAGTTGCGGAAGACACTCCTGCAATCGAAGGTGAAATCCCGCCTGTAAAAGACGATAAAAAAACTGTTGCGAATATCCAGTTTGAGATGCTCAGCAAGCATCCCTACAAATTCACTTCGGACGACGTTTTGTTTCATGTCTATGCTGAACGAAAGGATCTGACCGAAGGTGAATTGGAAAAAGCAAGGGAAGATTTTTTTTCCAAGGGCCAAGCTTGCCTGCGCGCTTCACCGCTTACCAAGCGATATGGATGGGGGATCCATCATGATAAGGAGGGTAAAATCGCCATGTACGGGTACGGCACAGATCAGTATAAAAAATTCGCTACGGATACGACACTTAAAGTTGTAAAAGCTATGAAGTCGGGAAAATGAAGTCTGTAAAGGTTTCTGCTTCGATATTTCATACTTTTGAGGCGCATATAATTTAAACTATTTGATGAAGATTTTAGCAGCCATTCTTTTTTTCATTTCCCTTTCCTCTGTAAGTTATAGTCAGACCGGCGCTCCGGCTCAAAGCAGCAAGCCGTTCGTACTGGGCATCATTGAAGAAATACAATCTGTTGCCTTATCAGAAAAAAGGATTCTGAATATCTATCTTCCGCAAGGTTATAATAAAAATGACACGACCAGATATCCCGTTGTTTACTTACTGGACGGTTCGGCGGATGAAGATTTTATTCACATCACAGGTCTCTATCAATTCAATAATTTTGCCTGGATAAACCGTGTTCCCAAATCGATCATTGTCGGTATCGCTAACGTAGACCGTAAACGAGATTTTACTTTTCCGACGACAATAGATTCAGATATCAAAAGATTTCCTACGACCGGACAATCTGAAAAATTCATCACTTTTTTAGAACAGGAATTACAACCTTTTATTGATAAAAAATTTCATACAAACTCTTCAGGAACACTTATAGGACAATCCTTGGGTGGGTTGCTGGCTACGGAAATTTTATTAAAAAAACCAACTCTGTTTGATAAATACATCATCATAAGTCCCAGCCTTTGGTGGGATAATGGCTCAGTTCTGAAGCAATCGTCGATCTTGTTACAGGAAAATTTCAAGACAAAAACAGACATCTATATTGCTGTCGGCAAAGAAGGCCTCGCTCCAAGCGAAACTCCACACGTCATGGAAGTTGATGCAAATTTGCTCGCGGAAAAACTGAAACAAGGTAAAAGTTCCAAGGTTCAGGTCTTCTTTGACTACCTCCCGCAAGAAGACCACGCGACGGTCACACACCAGGCGGTTTTTAATGCGCTGAGAACATTATATCCTGTACCAGCAATGAAAAAATGAAAGAAATCATTTAATCAATAGTTATCGGAAATCACAGGCGGATGATGCTTTGGACTGCGAAAAAATGCGGCAGAATATGACAGGAAGGCATCTCCGAGCCGGGAGGTAGAGGACGAGTGGCAAAAGAAAAGATTGTCTGAATACCTTACGCAATAATTTCTTCTTCCGCCATCTCAGGTATATCAGGCACCTTATTTAAAAGGCTAAGTAAGTGATCCACAACAGGTCTGCATGTAAACAGATATTGATGATGCGTCATAAGAGAGTGCCTGTTCCAGAATGTATTCAACAATGCCATGCCTTCATAGTTGGAAGTCTGCCTGATATTACGAATTATCTGCCTTGTATTTTCATCCTTTAAGTTCTGAAATGGGTAGTATAACGGGTCATCCGGGGTTTCTGTCTTTAACAGATCCTGGACGTCAAAAAAATTAAAGCCAACTTCCGAAATCAGACCAGAATCCGGTGAGTTGAATAGCGTATTTCCATAATTTCCCAGATTACGATAATCCGTTGTGATGCCTTTCGAATCAGGTTTTGTATCAAATTTTCCGATTGATTTGTTCCCGTTGAATTTCTGTGTACTTAGGTATAACAGATAGTCCAGCTCGTTATAATAGATATGGACATTTGAACCCATTCTTTTCAAAGGTGTGTAATTGTACAAATAATGTTTGCCTTTTATGGTTTTTTTCTGATTTCTGAGTACCACTCCATTTTTCTGAATTGCCAGATGGGTTATGTCCGGAGCCATCAGAAATATATGCTCAAATATCTTTTCAGGAACCTTCTCAACATGATCTTCGCCCGGATTAATCATTCCATTCAACAATTGGTGTCCGAAAGAATGTACAATCAAATTAAGATATTTCCCTTCCGCTTTTAATGCGTCAGACAACTGTTTGAAGTAGCTAAAAAAGTTCATTTTCGTAAAATGCTCCCCGGCCTGAATGGCCTTATCATCAGCTTTGGTTCTCCAACCGGTAGAGGGCCATCCAAAATAAATGATTTTTGCAATGGAGTTTGCCGGATGATTCATATAGCTTTGAACGAACGAGGCGGGAAGATCCAGTTTAAGTCCGGGTTCCCAGTCAAAACCATGAATATAGATAAACACATGCTTTCTTTCTATTGAAAGCTGTCCAACCGACTGCATTACAGCGTTAACAAACGTGTTTTGATCCCAATGGTTTACCATAAATCTGTGGGAATCGCCAGGTGTCGTAAGTTGGGAAAAATACAATTTGTCTGGCGGCGTCTCTTCGTCCAATGAAGGATTATTATTCGCATCAAGTTTTCGATAACACAGGAAAAACTGATTTCTGTCCACTTCGTCAACACCCGAATAAGCTTCGGTATCAGCAAAATGCGAGTCAACCATGATACCATTTTCAAGAATATACCATAGCTTTTCATCCTGATATTTTGCGCTGGCGATGTGTACAATATCGCCTTTCCTGTAATATCCTGAAATATTTGGATTTACAATGGGTTGCTGGGAATTGTGATCCAGGTCGAAATTGATGATTGCCTTAATCATACTCAGTTTGAAAAAAAGATTATAAAAATGACAGGTTACTTTTAAAATCCGGATCAAACAACTTTGCTCAGCCACAGAGAATTCCGGTTCTGAAAACCAGCAGCTTTAAGACGGCTGATGTATTAAAATTTTATCAAAAGAAACAAGAAGTTTTTACAATACCTTCGGCAATCGATACAACTTATTTACCGTATGATCAACTACTTACAACTAAAACAAAATTTTCAACTCTGTCTTAATCTCCCCTTAAAAAGTCCTTTTATCCCCCCATCCATTCCATAAAAAGTCTTTAAACTTGTAGGCATAAAATAATTAATTGAACTTAAAATTTTTCAGTATGAATAACCAGATATATCCCTGTTTATGGTACGATGGCAATGCAAAAGCAGCAGCCGAATTTTACTGCTCTGTTTTCAAAAATTCGAAAATCATCGACGATACTCCTATGGTGGTAACTTTTGAATTAAATGGAAACCGCGTTATGGGTCTTAACGGCGGACCGCACTTTAAGTTTAGTGAAGCCGTCTCATTTGTAGTGAATTGTCAGGACCAGCAGGAGATCGACTACTACTGGGATGCGCTTACGGCAGATGGAGGGGCAGAAAGTATGTGTGGCTGGCTTAAAGATAAGTTTGGCTTTTCATGGCAGATTGTTCCGGCCATACTTTCCCAACTGATGTCACACCCGGAAAAGGGACAGCGCGTGATGAAGCAAATTATGGGGATGAAAAAACTCGAAATTGATAAGTTAGTCAATGCATAATGTGAATGCAGGATGTGTAAATAGTTTTATTCCGCGACCAATCAACGTGCGATTGCTTTGGGTTGGCATGATTTTAGGACTTATTGTAGATTATTGAGTAACCTAAAATCTATACTATGAAATCGATCGTCTTAATTTTTAGCGCAGTTTGTTTTCTATTCGCTTGTAATAGTGCATCTAACAAAGAATCTGAGGCACTAAGGGCAAAACAGGCAACCATTGATTCCATGCAAGCTGTTTTGTCAAAAAAAGCAGTTGTAGACTCCATGAACGCCGTTATGGCGGATCGCGAGGAAAAACTGAAAGAGCAGAAAGAACAGGAATTGAAGGCTCAAAATGAGGAAAAGAACAGACAAGTTGTAGCAAATAACAACGCGGCGCCCGTTGCAGCTCAAAGGAAAAAAGGATGGAATCATACAGCGAAAGGAGCTGTCGTTGGTGCAGGAACAGGAGCAGTTACAGGAGCACTTATAAACAAGAAACGTGCAGAAGGCGCAATTGTAGGAAGCTTGATCGGTGCCGGTGTTGGTGCTGGAACGGGCGCTCTGGTTGACCGTTCTAAGAAAAAGAAAAACGGATCGAACTAAGCGATCACGAAATATAAATATTAAAATAAACAGACCCCGGCACTAATTTGCCGGGGTCTGTTTTTGCTTTGCAATTGAAATACTTAATTCTATTTAACGGGCTTTGTAAAAGAGGCAGCAACTTTTCTTAAACTTTCCGAAAAATCCTTGTCTACTTTTTCCGGAACAAATTTCAGCTTCGCAGGGGATTCATTAAACAGAATTCCATACCATACAAGTCCACCCAAATAGCACCCTGCCTCGTTTGCATGATTTGCATCAAAAGCTATTTTCCCGCCATTATCCCACCGGTATCCGGCATGAAGCGAGTTGCGTTGATCTGGCAGATTGGGGGACACAGCCTTCTCGAAATCAAAAGAAGCATCTGGCTTGTAAGCCGTTTTTGGATCTGAGTTAATTTTCCAGAATGCGTCACCGACAGGAATTAATGGAATGCCCAGTTCCCTGGAAACGGCATGATATGATTCCCTGGATTTTTCCCACATTTCCTTCGCGGTCGAAGCATATTGTTTTTCTGCTATCTGCGTGAACTGCTTGGCATCAACACGATACGCCCACGTCTGGTGCATCACAATCTTTGCATTAGGCTGGATCGATTTAATCAAGTTGAAAAGTTTCTTTGCATAAGGCAAATAAGTCGTCGCATCTCCGGAGTTCATCGAATTTTGCTGAATCGTAATCACATCCCACGTCCCTGCCGACAATAATTCCCGGAGAGACTTTCCATCATACGCTTTTCCCTTTGGATCAGCCGGATTTTTTTCAGCAGCTTCTGCAATTTCCCAGTGTCGCTGCAAAGAGCAGCCGCCCAACTCCGCACGACCGATTTTTAAGGGACGACCTCCTTCTGCTGCCAGTTGAGGTAAATACCGAGTTGCATTCTGCGAAAAACTATTTCCGATCAGGAATAATCTCAGCGTATCGTTTTTTTCGGAATAATCTTTTAAAGCCGCTCCAAAGGCAACATTTGAGAGAAATAAGAGGATTACAAATGTTAGTGATCTTAACATCCGGTTTTTACTTTTTTTGTCAGGATTCAGGTTCATTCACTTTTTTATTTAGGTACTATAATAATTTCTTTCGAAGCGGAATAAGATGACAGCTAAGCTACAACGCCCCTTGCCATATTACAAAAAAACATAAGGAGACAACAGAAAAAAGGCCCAAAATGGGCCTTTTTTTTTACAATTTAATTGGGAAGTTACTAAATCGGCTAATTAGTACCCGTCTGTGAGTTTGACTTCGTCCTCAATTTTTTTACCGTTTAGATATTTTTTTATATTATTTACAAACACCTCAATTTTATCTCGGTCGCGGTCTTTATGTGCTGCTCCGGTATGCTGCGTTAAAATTACATTGTCCATTGTCCAAAGTTTACTGCTTTTTGGCAAAGGTTCAACTTCGGTTACATCCAGGACAGCACCAAGCAAGCGGCCGCTTTTAAGTGTTTTTATCATTTCCTCCTCGTCTGTTGTATTACCTCTGCCGACGCTCGCGTAAAGACTTCCTTCCTTCATGGCGTCGAAAAATTCGGCGGAGACGTAATCGTCGAGATTACCGGGCAATGTATTAATCACCAGATCAGTTTCCGGCAATTCTTTTAACAACTCTTTAAAGGAATGAATCTCGGCATCCGGATCACTTTTTGCAGTCGTCTTAACCTTGCATCCAAAAGCTTTCAATACTTTTTTTGCATGCTCTGCGATAGCACCCGAGCCTAATATAATCACCTGTTTTTCTCCAAGAATATGAAGTGAAGGTTCCGCTTTTTCCGCTACCCATTTCTTTTCGAGCTGATTTCTAACCATGCTATGGACGCCTCGGTAAAAAGCCAGAACTCCGCTTATAATGGTTTCAGCGACTGGTACAGCCGACATATCGCCAACGTTGGCTACTTTTCCCTTGAAATCAATATCTTTATATTGTTCAAAACCAACATTTTCAAGCTGCCAGAATTTTAGTGAAGCAGGAAGTTCTTTCAACAACTTGACCGGCGGATTACCTACCAGTATTTCTGATTCTTTCAACAAGTTTCCAAATTCAGAATCAGAAATTTCAGATTTGTAAATTATTTCTGTTTTATCAGGTAATTGTTTTTCAAGTTCCTTTTGATACTTTTCGTCAAAGTCGACGTACATTAAAATTTTCATTTTCAACTGATTTAAATCTTGATGAAGTGTCGCCGGGGACGTAAAACTCCTCGGAACGCAAAGCATTCCCAGCTTAAAATATTGTTCCAAACCTGAGAAAGTGACACCAAAAGCGCCTTTTTTCAGAATGCTTCGCCGGTGAAAAGATAAATTCCCGGCCCTTCTTTTGTAAATCCGACATCCATACGAAGGAAAATATCTTTCTTTGGAAACAGCAAATACCGCAACCCAATACCACCAGACGGACGGATGTGTTTCCAGCTGAACTCATTTATTCGGGGAGCAACCACAGCCGCAGCGGCAAACACAGTTCCTCCTATTCGTTTGCTGAACCGAAAGGGAAGCCAGCGATGTTCCGTCTGAAAAGCGAGCATATTTTTGTCACGGTACCGACCGGAATAATAGCCTCGCATGATCATTTCTCCCCCCATCAGCGCAAGCTGATTAAAAGGGACATTTCCGGATAAAAAATTTCCATACAATTGCCAGGCAAGCACATTCCGGGTATTGGTAGGATGGGAAGAACGGATATCCAGGTTCACTCCGTAAAATTTATAATCACTACCCAGTTTTGTGGCGTACTGTAAAAATGAAATCTCACCGAAGAGCCCTTTGCGTACATTGAGCACGTTATGGCGGTTGTCATAAACAAGTGCAGCTCCAAGCCCGATATTTCTGGTTCCATCGCTTCCGAGGGGTGCCTCATACTCATGATTTCCTTCCGGCTGATTAAAACTTGTATTATATAATTGCTGATAATCAATTTCGGGTCCTATAAAAAGATTAGGAACGATTTTTCGTAGCACGCGCTGTCTCAAAAGAAGATAATTCGCATCGATCAGAGCCGGTTCATGGCCTGACGTCTCCGGTCCTATTCCGTAATACAAAAGTGGAAACCGCTGAAATCTGGTTCTTCCCAGGAAAAACCATTTGTCTTTATCTCCATATATAGCGTTGTCGAGCCAGATTCCGTACTGCGCTTCAAGTGTTATAAATGTAAAAGCCTGAATTTCACTGAGTCGGTTAAGTGTGTCGTTCTTCGCCTGAAAAAGAAGTAACGAAGAAAATCCGAACTCAAAACTTGTTTCCGGCGAATAAGCCAGCGTTGGGTAAATCCGGAAACTGGGTTTGCCGGGAGAGGTTGTATCGGAAATCGCCTTTTGAATTGCTCGTTTAATCCAGCCGGGTTTTTCCTGGGAAAAAGCGGCGTCCACCGGAGCTAGTAATAAAAGAAGCAGGCAAAAATGTCTTGAATTCAAGAGATTGATTTGTATAAAGTTTAGACATTAAAACTAGATTAAAAAATCACGCCAGCTCACACTGCCCTTCCAACTGCAAACTCATTGACCTCACCGGAAATCTCACAGATTATTGCTTACCCTCAACCTCTAATTTTAATAACACCAGAAAAAATTGTATCTTAATGATCGTCAACAGCTCGTACTATTGGAATTTGAAAGATGTTTAATTAAATTTAGTAACCAATAGGCACACAATATTTGCGTTTTTCTATTTCGTTAAATTAAATATTTGTGAAAATGAAAACGATCCTGATTCCCGTAGATTACTCGTTCACTTCGTCAAACATATTGAAATTCGTTTCATCCCTTAGCGAAGACGTCGATATTGAGCGCATCATTTTACTTAAAACACATAACGTATCACTTTATTCGCATTTTGCGTATACCTCGGAGTACGGACAATCCAATGCGGAGTATATTTTGCAGGAACGAACGGAAGTTGAAGAACAACTCACTTCCACGGCTTTGGATATGCTAAAAAAATGCAAGATTGGTGTAAAGATTGAAACTGCGATGAGTGACCTACCGATTATCCGCGCGATCAATCAGGTGGTTAAAGAGCAAAAGCCTGATTTGCTTATACTGGGGAGCGATCCGGAAGGATATGAAAGTCCGATTGGAGAGTATGTCATTGAGATCACGCAGACAAGTCTTGTCCCGGTTCTTATCATTCCAGCGACGAGCAAGTATCAAAAAGCTGAAAACGTCCTTGTTCCCTGCGATCTGAAAGCAGTTTCACAATTAGCCTTACTTCAAAAACTGCATAAAATACAGCTGATCCTTCATCCGGAACTGATCTTGCTCAATGTCGATCCGGAGAGGAAATATGAAGAAAATGCTGAATTTTATGAAAAGCAGCTTGAAGAGCAACTAGGAAGTTTTAGCTACCGGCTGTTTTATGCTGAAGAGAAGAATACCGCAAAGGCGATACTTGATTTCGCCCGGCAAAATGAAGATATTCAACTCATTGTAGCACTTCCCGGAAAACATAGTTTTTTCTATAAGCTGACGCACCAAAGCATTACAGAAGTGATCGCTTTAAATTCGAATATACCCGTATTAATATTGAAAAATATCCATGTCTAAGTGTTCTGACGGTAACAATATAGATCTAAAATTACCTGAATATGTCACGAACCACAAACAGGACCAGAAATAGTCCCGTTTGTGGTTCGTGATAAAAAAACAAAAATTCAGATTCAGTCTTTTTTCTTCTCAATAGATTTAAGCCTGCTTCCTGCAATGTCTTCCCAGCGGTATAGATGAAAAGTTTTATCATCGCTCATGGCTACAAAAAGACCGTTCTTGAAATCATCATTCAAGGGGACAGAAACCATTTCGGAACCATCACTATGGGATGCCTTTACCTTTACTGTTTTTAAAAGCGGATGACTGTGAGGATTACCTGCTTCTCCCTCCCTGCTGAATATCTGGAACTGATTTGCACCCTGATCGGACACCAGAATGTATCCCGCAGTACCGTTTAGTTTGTAGATAGAAATTCCCTCGTGATCTTCTGTAAAACCCGTTGTGGCAAAAAGAGCAAGTTCCTTATTTCCTTTTTCAGGATCGGCGTAATATTTGTGGACACCTTTTCCCTCATCAGAATAATAAATGAAGCCGAGCTCATCGTCTACAACAATCGATTCAATTTCTTTCATCCCGCTGTACGTCCCGAATTTACGCGCCAACGTTGCCTTAACCTGTCCGGAACCGTTATCTTCCAGCAAATACTGCCATAGATAAGTACCATCGGTCGGGCCATTTTTCCGGCCGGCAATTGCATAGATTTTGCCTGACTTATTTTTGTAAAGCGCGATGCCCATCAGATCTCTCCCACCGTCCGAAGTTTCGCCCTGATATACTTCGATGCCACCGCCGTCAACCGGCTTCATGTCCGGAAGCGAATAAATTCTCAGTTTGTGCGTAAAACGTTCGCTGACAACAGCAACATCGGTTGGCTTTCCTCCCAGCATCAGGTCATACTCAATATCTACATTGTTTGGCCTTTTCAGCCCACGGATCACTTTGTCTTTCACGATTTTTCCTTTCAGGTCAAAGACATACAATCCACCGTCTACATCCTTATCAGTACCTAAAATGAGACTTTGCGACGGGTCCTGTGGATTTATCCAGACTGCCGGATCGTCCGAATCATGTGCGACGGTATCAGAAATATACAAAGGTTCAAGAATTTTCACAGAGTCTGTTTCAGAGGCATCGGAGACCTGCTTTTTCTCCTGACACGATATAAAAATTATGCTCAGAACAGTGAAGGAGCTAATCAGTAGTTTCACAGAAATAATTAAAATAGATCAAAAAAATTAAGCTTATTTGGTTCCGAAAGCACCGATAAAATTAGCCGGAGCGGGTGATTTATAGGTCACGCCATTCACAACAATTCCGTTCGCAAATAAACGTGTGAAATCAGTTTTTCCTTTTGTTAATGCCGGCGAACCTGCTTGTAAATGAAAATCCCAGCTCGTGTTGAAAGAAGCGTTCTGCATGTCAGTTGTTAACGGATAGCTTACGAATTTAGGATCATTCTCAGCCGCCTTTGCTGAAATGATGTCGTTAACACCTTTCACTATTTCATCCGATGGCTGAAATTGATCCGTCGCAGTCTGGTTACCCCCGTAATAAAAAGTATTGCTGATCACCGAGCGTGCATCTTCCGGCGCTCCTTTATCTCTCTTGATTCCGTAACGATCGTTCGCCAGCAGGTTGTTGTAAAGATCAGCGCGAACCGATTTTTCCAACCATATCGATCCACCTTTCGTAGTTGGTCTTCTCCATCCTGCATTGATAATGGTGTTGTTATAACCAACCACGTAAGCCTGAGGGGTACGATCTCCGGAATTTGATAACTTCAATGCATTTGTATTTGGGCTATAAACCACATTAAAAGCAACATCAGCCTGAACACCCGACTTGATATTGATTGCGTCACCGCCTGAAACGCCGGTTGTGTAAAAATAATTATTCGCAATAATTACCTGTCCGCCCTCAATATAAAATCCGTCCTCGTTAAAGTTGCGAATCGTGCTATTTGTTACGATCAACTTCCCGCTCACGTTTGGATAGTAAAGTACAGGTACGTGCTCCCCTGCTGCTGCCTTGTACAGACCCGCCTTCACGGATGGAGATTCTTCGGTAGTAACCGCGCCACCGTATTCAAGGATTGTGTTACTCAAAACAAATTCGCTTGACTTTGGCCCGGCGATAAGTCCTCCCCAAAGATTCCCAAACTGGTTTTTCGCCGTTTTCCAACTATCAGGAACGGTAAACTTTACTGGCGCTTCGGCCGTACCCAGACTATACAAATTTCCTTTAACAACGACTTCCGGTTTAACAACAGAATCACTGAAAAGAACCGTGACACCTTCCTGAATTGTAAGTGATTTTCCTTCTGGAATCTGGATATGGCCTGTTATTTTATACGTTCCGCCTTTTGTCCACGTGCCGGAAACTTCGCCGGAAACCGATTCCTGAACAACAGGATTTTCAACCGAAGGAGTCGGTTCAGACTTATCACTATCGCAGCCAGCCAAAGCAAATAAAGCCAGGGACGCACAAGCAAGTAAATTTTTCATTTTGAATTCGTACATGAGATAATTGTTTAATTAAATATTGTTTTAGAATTTATACCGGATTCCTATAAGATAAGAGCGCTGGTAATAGTCGCGGCGCATCAGCGTTCTTTTTGCACTGGTCTGCTCAGGAACATTCTGATTAACCGCACTCACATTTTTCATATATACTTCCATGGGAGTATTAAGCAGATTATTAGCTTTTACAAAAATTCCAAGGCCGTTGGTAAATGTCTTTTCAACCGAGGCGTCCATTTGCACAAAACCTTTCTGCCACAAGTCGTTATCCAGAAACTGAGAAACTGTATTGATCCTGTCACCTGTGTAACCGGCTGCCAGTTGCGCATCCATTCCCTGCTTAGTATTCTTATACAAAAGTGAAAGATTTGCTACATGCGCCGACTGTCCATAAAGCGGTCGGGACTGATCTACGTTAATCGTTTCAAGGTCACCACTTTCGTTTCTGATCCGTTTGGATTTTGGCGTCGTTATCTGCGAATGTGTGTAGGTGTAATTTGCTTTTACACCAAACATTTTAAAGTAACGGATATAATCAATCTCGATCCCGTAATTATTGGCATTACCAAAATTTCCCGGAGCGTAGTAAATATCCTGGCCGCGGAGTACATCTCTCTGCAAAGTATATTCGATCGGATCTTTGATATGTTTGTAAAAAAGACCCACCATAAACTGATCCGATGAATTTGGAAAAATTTCATATCGAAGATCAATATTATCCGCAATAGCTCTACGCAGGTCAGCATTTCCACGTTCCTGATATTCCTCCTGCACAATACGGTATGGCACAATTTCAAAAAATCCAGGCCGGTTTACAGACCGAAAATATGAAGCCCTCAGATTGGTATTTTCCTTTGTTTTGTATTTGAAATGAAGACTTGGTAAAATATCGGTATACACCTGACTTTCAACCGGACGATCCTCACCGATTGGAAAAAGCATGCTGTATCCCTGATCGGTTGCCTCTATACGAACCCCGCCAAGCACTTCCAGATTTTCAGATTCCGCTTTGACCTGAACGTAACCGGCCCTGATCTGCTCAGAGGCGTCATAATTCAGGGCTGTCGCCACAGCACCCCTTGGATTCTGGATCGTCCACTGAATTTGGGAATATACTGTAAAATCACTCCCGAACTGTGCGAATGGATTCGACGGCCTTAATTGATAATTATTGTAAAAATTGGTTCTGACCTTATCTCTGAATAAACCGCCCGCCATGTATTCAAGCTGCATATCCCCTAGCGGCTGTACATAAGTCAGATTTAAATAAGCAGAAATATCGCGGTCAGAATTATGCTCCCATCTCCTCGACGCATCACCAACGGTTGTTTTGGTGTCAAGGAAATTTTTACGTATTCCCAACAATGGTACCGTCACATTATCAGGTACTTCGTTGGTTGCTTTTGAGTAAACCGCTGACCACTGCAACCCCAGCTTTTCTGTTAGCTGGTGCTTCCCCTGCAATGTGCTGTTGAAAATTTGCTGCCGAATCAGCCTCGATCTTGTTGAATAACCCAGTGTTGCATTTCCCAAAACCGGATCATATCCTCCGATTGTAAGCTGCGTCGATTTCACATCCCTGACCTGAACATTGGTCAGATTCATGAAGGCATTATAAAACTGAATTTTGTGTCTTGCGTTGAACCCGTAGTCGATTTTAGAGTGCAGGCCATAACGGGTTTGCTGTTCCGAATACTGGCGTTCATTCATTTTGGTTAAAGTTTCACCGCGCAGGGTATCCACCGTTTCAGAGTCAAAAAATAAGCTGTTGCTTCCTCTGTACGTATTCTGATAACTTCCGGCCAGAAGAACGCCCAACTTTCCGTTTAAATAACGATTTCCGATGGCAACGCTTCCCAGCAAATTTGGCATTGGCTTTTTTGAATGATAATCAATCGCAGCTTTTGAGAAATCAGCAGGCGTTGCATTGTACTGATTGCCATTCCTTTCATAGGGAGATTTTGACTGAATATTCTTAAAATCATAACTCATGAAATCCCGCTGCATAAACAGTTCATTATAACCGCTGGAAATATTGGCCGAAAAAGTAAACCTGTCCGGGGCGTCTTTCATCACCATGTTCACCGCACCACCGACAGCATCACCTTCCATGGACGGCGTCAGTGCTTTGTATACTTCGAGACGGTCGAGCAGATCGGATGGAAAAATATCCAGGGGAACGTAACGGTATTTATTATCAGGACTCGGGATTTTCACACCGTTAACGAGCGTGTAGTTATACCGCTTATCCATCCCCCGGAGAATTGCATGTTGCCCGTCGCCATTGCTGTTGCGTTCCAAAGTAACTCCGGAAACGCGCTGGATAACATTCGCTACGGTTAGATCAGGAGAAATCTGAATGGTTTTTCCGGAAACAATATTCATGACCTGGTCCGCATTTCGCTCCATCGAACGCGCCGTCTGGTCTGCTGCGCCGTCACGCTTCCCAACGACTGAAATTTCGTTCAGTTTTAAGTCCTCGGCTGTTTCCAGGGCCATTTCAAAGTTGACTACTTCATCTTCGGAAATGGAGAATTCTTTCTGAACGATCGCGTAAGAAATATGGCGCACGATCAGTTTATAGGTTCCTTTCTTCACATTGCGAATAGTAAAACTGCCATCCAATCCGGAGACATCCTGAAACCCGGTTCCTTCCAGCATCACCACGACGCCAAGTGCCGGTTCGCCGCTTGCAGCTTCGGTTAGTTTCCCTTTTAATGTTCCTGCAAATACAATAGAAGAGCTAAAAATAAATACGGCCAGACACAAACAAAATCTATAACGCATCTTTCAAATTCGAATCAGTTAAAGTATGAAGACAAAATATTTTCATCTTTTTAAAACAACGATACGAAGGTGAGCAAAGAATTCGGGGGGATGCAAATATGCACCGTTAACAAAAAGGAAACAGTAGGGTTTCAGGCGTTACAAGAAGGCAACAAATTAAATTTTTAATCCATAAATAGCTATAAATCAAACACTTGAAACACAACCGCAATCCATTATCTTTGTGTTATGTTAGTATTAACTTAATGTTAAGCGACATCAAACCGACTGAATGTAGTTTGAGAGGTTCTCTCCCTGAGGCAGGCTGAGTTTCTTTCTGAGCCTGTGACGCATCACGCGGAGACTATCCTGTGACACACCCAAAAGAGTAGAAATATCAGAAGAAGTATGGTTCATTTTGATCAAAGCGATCAGGCGAAGGTCGTTCGAAGTCAGCGGACCCGACTGCTGCTGCAACCGGTCAAAAAAGGACTGATGAACCTGCTCAAAAATCCCGCGAAACTCTTCCCAGTGCTGGTCATCACTTAGCCCCGCACTGATCTGTTCAGACAGTTGTCTGATCTGTTTTTTCTGATCACGCTTGTCATCTTTCACCAAAGCTTCCAGCTGGGATTGCAGGTCTTCCAGCTGCTGGTTTTTCCGGATTACGTGTAATGTGTAGCTGCTTAATTCCTTAGTCTTTATTTCCAGTTCTTGTCTGAGATTTTCTTCCTGCAACTTTTTGTTTTCAAGTTCGACTTCCATAAGCTGGTTTTGGGTTTGATAAACCTGCTTGTTTTGTTCGTGAAGTTTCTGCTCATTTTTAATTTTTAAACGTTGTCTGCTAATGATTAGTCCGGCGATAAGAATAACCAGAACAATGACTACGCCCGTTGCGATACTTATAAACAGATCTGTTTTTCTGGCAAGCGTCAGCCCTTCAATTTCTTTATCTTTCTTTTCAATTTCATATAACGTCTGTAAAAGTGCGAGCTGTTTGTTACTCTCACGGGAATAAATATCGCTAAGATATTTCCTGCTCAGAGACAAATAATAAAACGCGCTATCGTTTTTAGCCAGGAAGTTATACCCTTTCCCGATGTCGTTATAAGCCCCGGAAAGTTGATAATATTCTCCCGTTTTCTCAGCCATTGCCAAAGCCTGCTTACTGAAATTCAGCCCATCCCGGTATCTGCCGGTTTTTCGCAGTACATCTCCCAGATTATTCAATACTTCAATCTGCGCACGGTCATTTTTTTGCTGTTTATTAAGGATATACGCCTTGTTAAAATACCAATGGGCCGAATCATATTTTTCCTGATCTTCGTAAATACTACCTATATTTTCATAAATTTTGGCAGCTCCCTCCTTCTGATTAATACGCTCATAGGCCTGTAAGGCTTTTCTTTGAAAGTAAAAAGAACTATCATAAAGCTGCCTTTTTTCATACAAGTGCCCAATGTGTCCGTAAATATTGGCCTTGCCCGACTCGTCCTTTAAATTTTGGTAATGTATAAGTGCTTCTGCAAATTGCTTGCCGGCCAGATCTGTCTGGGTTGTGCGGTAATACAGCTCGCCAAGTGTTCCCAGATTTTCAGCCAGTAATTTTGTTTGTTTCTGATTGCGAAAAATGTTGTCAGCCTGTAAAAGGTAGTCCAGTGACTGAGGATAATGACCGGAGCTAAAAAGAAGCTCGCCGATTTGATGCAGATATTGAGCCGCCTGTATCTGGTTATCCTTTTTAACTGATACGTTATATTGCTCTTTTAAGGCAAGCAAAACAGAATCCGGTCTGCTGAAATTATTGCGGAACTGCTCACTACTTTCCTGCGACTGTTCGTTTCTGACAGGTTGAGAAAAAGTATTATTACAAAAAAATCCTGCGCTTAATAACAGAAGAAAAATAAGAAACCTGAAATCCTTTTTACAATGTAGCAGGGCCGCGTCATCCATAACAATTTACCAACGATTGAATCTGACCGCAAGTTAGTGCCATCCATTTAAAATTCCGTTACCAAATTGCTACGGGCTTTTTTTTAACTTTTTGAAAATTGCCTTTTCACAGATTTTTATCTGCATCAAAAGTTTGCATCCGGTTTGTTTTCAAACAGAACCGGATGCGGTCTCCGAACAGGATAAGTTTATCCGTTCTACCGATTCTCTGACGCCGGCTCTGCCACTTTTTCCGGTTTCTTGTCCTTCTTCTTCTCTTTAACTTTTTCTTCCGCTTTTTTCAGCGCCCGTTTTTCTTCTTTTTCAAATAATTCATTAAGCTTTTCGCCAAGTTTTTCCGCCGATTTCCCAATTTTGTTCTTCGCTTTATCAGACAAAACATAAGAAGGTTTAAGTGCTGATTCGATAGCCTGGGCAATGGCGGTTTCCAGTGGTTCTTTTTTAGAATTCATATCCGGGATAAATAATGTTAGACGTTGCAAGTTGCTTTATTTCTAAAATACCGGGATGACGAAATTGTAAACTTTCCGTTGTTAAAATGATTTAAGTGTTCGAGCTTGTCCAGAAAAATATCAGGTAGAAATAACGGCAAGATGCACTTTACTTAAAAATGAATTCATGTTATCTTCCTATGCAAGACAGACGAGATTTTTTAAAGAAAATGACTGCCGCCTCGGTCGGTGTTACGATTGGCGGATCTGCTTTTGGGTTCAGTGCCAAAAGTTATAACCGAATCATCGGCGCCAACGAGCTGATCCGTGTGGCAACAATCGGTGTAAACAGCCGCGGGAACAGCATGGGAGGAACTTTCGCTTCACAAAAAAATGCCGAAGTCGGCGTTGTATGTGATGTGGACGAAAGAGCGATTCCCAAAGCGATAAAATCCATTATGGATGCGAAACAGACTCAGACACCAAAACCTGAGAAAGACTGCCGCAAGGTTTTGGAAGACAAATCCATCGACGCTATCTACATTGCCACTCCTGATCACTGGCATGCGCCGCTGACAATCATGGGCTGCCAGGCGGGGAAACATGTGTATGTTGAAAAGCCTTTAAGCCATAATCCACGCGAAGGAGAATTGGCTGTCGAGGCCGCCCGCAAATATAAACGGGTCGTCCAGATGGGTGCGCAGCGCAGATCAGCGCCGGTTCTAACGCAGGGAATCGAAGAATTGCATAAGGGAATTATCGGCCGGGTTTATCTTGCAAAAACCTGGTATACCAACAAACGAAAGGCAACCATTTTGAAGCCGGGAACAGTTCCTTCCTGGCTGGATTATGAATTATGGCAGGGGCCGGCGCCACGAATGCCTTACAAGGACGGGCTTATTCATTATGACTGGCACTGGTTCTGGCATTGGGGAACCGGCGAGGCGCTGAATAACGGTACGCATGAAGTCGATGTTGCCCGCTGGGGACTTGGTGTTGATTTTCCAACACGCGTCAGTTCTGTTGGCGGTCGGTATGAATTCAAAGATGATTGGGAAACGCCTGATACCCAAATTATCGCTATGGATTATCCCGGACGCGTTTCTCTTATCTGGGAATCAAGAAGTTCGAATGGGAGAAAAATTGAGGGACTGGACCGCGGGATTATTTTTTATGGAGAAAACGGAAGTCTGGATACCGGGGGCGACAGCTATAAAGTATATGATCTGGATGGGAAACTATTGAAAGAAGTAACATCCAAAGATGAAGGAAGTGTGCAGGGCCGTAATACTGCGAGCCCAAGCTTAGGTATGGACAATCTTCACGTGCTGGATTTTCTGGATGCAATAAAAAACAACCGTCGGCCAAACTGCGATGTTGAGCTTGGTTTCAAAAGTGTTGTAGCGATGCAGCTTGGAAATATAGCCTGGCGCGTTGGCAGAGATTTAAAAATCGACCCGGCAAACGGACATATTATTGGCGATAAGGATGCGCAGAAATTGTGGTCGCGGGAATATGAAAACGGCTGGAAACCGATCGTTTAACATCTTGATTCGGCGTTGGAATTCTGACTCAACGCCGAAATTTCAAGGCCTTATAAAACTAAGGCCCATTGCAGTACCGGCGCCCAGCACCGCGCCTGCTACCACATCCGAAGGATTATGAACCCCTAAATACATGCGGGAATATCCCACAGTACCCGCCCAAAGAAATGAAGGTGCTGCTACATACCACTTGGGATAGGCCAGGGTCAAAGCAGTTGCCGTACTGAACGACGACGACGTATGACCAGACGGAAAAGAATACTGCGAGGGCCTTGTAAGAGGTGTCAGACTTACATGTACAAGAAATGGCCTGGGTCTTTTAAAAATTTTCTTAAGAGCAAAATTCAAGATCGCAGTCGACGCTGTGCTGCTTGCGACATATAAAGAGTTTTGCCGCATATCTTTATTCTTATCAATAATACCGCCGATCAAAAGACCAGCAGGCACAGCGATATTGACATAATTGTTGGCATCCGAAATACCTTTCAGGATCCTGGTCTGACTTTCTGAACGGCTGTCTTCTATTTTTTGCAAAACGCGCAAATCAAATTTGTCAACGCCGTTTTGCGCCCTCACTGAGAAAAAGCAAAACATGTAACAGATTAGTAAAGTATTTTTCATGACCATTGAAAAGGTAAATTGGTAACTCCGAAATAACCCTGCGGCTACTCTTACAATGATACAGTCATTTAATAATCTTTGTTCCCACTGTTAACAATTCAGGCACTGTTGATTTTAATTTTCTAAATCTGATAATAATCATAATCACGAAGAGGCTGCATCATATTTTCCCCTGCCCCGTTGCGTCAACTTTACAAAACTTTATTTTTCCAAATCACGGATGCATGACTGTATTATGATAACAAACGAACGGCGTATGAAAATATCACTTTTTGCATTTCCCCTACTGACGGCTTTTTTCCTGACCTCATGCAATTCGAATCCGACGCAAAATTCAGCGTTGAACACGAAAAGATCTGATGCGGACAGCACTTTCAATATTTGCTACTCTTCGGTACTGAAAAAGGATACGGTTTTAATGAATGCGCTTATGTATGGCGATAGTATCAAGGGCAGCCTGGGTTATAAATTGTATGAAAAAGACGAGAATAACGGATCGTTTTTTGGCAAAATGTTTGGCGATACGCTGAAAGCTATATGTACATTCAAAACAACAACTTCGGAAAGTGTGCAGCAGGTTATTTTTCTTAGAAAAGATACTTTGCTCATTCAGGCTTCTGGTGAACATATCGAACAAAACGGGAAAATTGTATTCGCGAAACCGGAACAAATTCGTTTTGACGGCCTTGTTTTGGCGAAAGTTCCGTGCAAATAATCTCAATCCGGCACTTTTATTCTTGGGTACGATTCTATTAAGTCAGGCTAGCAAAAGTAAATCTGCTTTCGCCAACCTGACTGTATGTTTTCAAACCATTCTGATTTTGACGCAATTTTACGCTGTATAAAGCGACATGCTTCGCTTAGCGATACGGATGGAAATTTCCCGACAGACGAATTTAAAGCGATTCGTCAGGCGGGGCTATTGTCGCTACCTATTGAAAAGTCTAAAATATCATTTAAGTCAGACAACCTGATCGATAATCTTACTTTGCTAAAATCGATCGGAAAGGCAAGCCTCCCCGTTGGCAGGATTTTCGAAGGCCATATGAATGCACTGCAATTAGTAGATATTTACGGAACGGAGGGGCAAAAAAAGCGTTGGTTTGAAGAAGTGACGTCAGGACAAAAACTTTTCGGCGTATGGAATACACAAGATCAGGATGGCGTTTTTGCCCATGAGCGTGCCGATGGTAATTTTCTGTTAAAAGGTTCAAAAACTTTCTGCTCGGGAGGTGATCAGATCCAGCGCCCGCTTATTACTGCCGAGCTTAAATCGCCCAGTGTTAAAGGCTGGCAAATGTGTATCATCCCCACAGAAAAAGTTGCAGCAATAAAACAGGACAAATCATTTTGGCAGCCTTTGGGAATGCGCGCTTCCGCAAGTTTCAGAATGGATTTTACAGGAATAATTCTAAGTAGAGAAGATTTGCTGGGCGCTCCGAACGATTATTATAAACAACCCCATTTTTCGTCCGGAGCCATTCGGTTTTGTTCTGTACAACTTGGTGGCGCAGAAGCAGTACTGGAAGAAACACACCAGTTATTAAAGTCTATCAACAGAACCGAAGATTCCTTCCAGAAAGCCCGTATCGCAGAAATGTCGTTTTTAATTGAAACAGGAAATCTCTGGATCAGACAGGCAGCAGATAAAATCCAATCCGGCCAACATGGTAATGAGCAGATTATTGCCTATATCAACATGGCCCGAAGCATGATCGAAGAAACATGTCTGCGCTGTATGGCCTTATCCGAACGCTCTGTTGGTGCACGAGGATTGCTCCGCCCGGAAAATCTGGAAAGGATCCACAGAGATTTAACCACCTATCTTCGCCAACCCGCTCCCGATGCGTCACTGGTTTCCATAGGAGATTTTGTCTTTAAACAACCCGATACCCGCCAACTCTGGGAATCACAAATAGTTAAAAAATTGAAGTGACCGCCAGAGCAATGTTGTCAGACTTCATCTCAAACGAAACATTTAATAAGGTTTCCGTTTTGGTCACGAGACGATTTTCAATTAATCCTGTTTTAGTATCCCAAAGAGAAATGCTGTAATTCCCGTTGGCCTGATCAGGGATTGAAACAATAGATAAATCCTGATTCTTTGTCCCTGACTTTCTTTTCGGACGTTGCAGGAGCCAGACAATTATTTGTGAAGAATTACCGCAGGAAAAAACAGCAACAGACGGGTCGTCCACACGTACCAGATCGACCAGATTTTTCCGGTCAAATTCTTTCCACCGGATTAGCTTAACAAATTCTGCAAGATTTTTCTGAGCGCAGCGCATACCATGCGTCAACGTGTGTGGGTGCCGATAAGGCCAGCGCATCCCGCCGCCCGCCGCACCTGAGGCTAGATGTGCCCACTGAATAGTAAGAAAATAAGCATCATCACAAGCTTCGGGCAGATTTTTGCGATTCCGTCTGAAATAATCAATCGGCCCATGTTCACTGTCTAAAAAAGGCTTGGATGCTGGCGTATGTACCAATGCCTCCCTAACCATTTCTCCCGTTACGCAGGCCGCGTCAAAACTATTTCGTGGACTGTCGATCTCTGGTTTTTTGTATAAATGAGTACTTGCAAAATCCAGGGCAGGATGTTTGAAAACGATATCATGCATATCATAATGATGCAGGTCAGGAGCGAAAACTGAAACAGTTTGAAGATGTCTTTTCCCAAACAATTCCAACTCAAGATTTTTGACATAAGTCCCTACGTCAGTTATAAAATCAGATAGTCCTTCAATCCTTTTTTGATTATGCCGGGGATGCAGTTCGTTCCAAAGATCCCAGCCAAAAATCACCCCACTTCCACCCCATCGCCTGATTACGAAGGAAAAACGATTTTTAATTGCACTCCGGGTTTCATCAGAGCTGAGCCATTGCCACTTGCTTTTACACGGACCGCCATTTTTTACATTGTAAGGATGGAAATTCCATCGTCTGGCCATCCAGAATGTATCAAACGGAGTCAGCAAAAGTCGAAGTTTATATTTTTCGCAAAGCATGAAAAGATCATCCCAGAACTGGACCATGTTTCGCTGAAAATTCCCTGCCGGACGTTCAAGATACCGATTCTCGGTCTGACAATATTCCAGCATAATCCGCAGACATGTTACGCCGTTAGCTGAGAGATATGCCAGATATTCCTCGGCTTCCTTGATATTTTTCCTGAGAAATATTCCCTGTAGTTCAGGCCAGGTAAGAGCATCATTCTGGCCTATGGGCGTCCAGCTCTGGCCGTCCTCATCTTCAAAATAGGGAGCCTGGGCGCATACCTTTATCCATTTCAGTTTTTCCATAATTTCAATTGCAACTTCCCGAAAATTACTGGTTTCAGGGTACTATTTAACTCAGAAATAACGCCGCAACTGAAACCAGAACAAGAGATAGCAACGCAGAAAGAAACACCAGAAGCGACGATTGTTCTTCCTCCGTTTTTAAAAAAGAAGCAAAAACAGTGACATTGGCTGCTACCGGAAACAGCGATACCAGAAATAACATCTGATAATCTGTGTCGTCAAGGATCTGGAAAATAAAATGCTCTGCGAGCATAAGCACACCAAGGATCACGACTGCTGCAAGTGTCCTGAAACCGAGAATTTTTCCAAAATAACCCCATTTCAAATTCCTGAAATTCACATCCGAAAGCTGAAAACCGACAATCAGCATACCTGCGCTGGAAACGATAAAGCTGATGACTTTTAAGATCGGCTCCATAAAATCCGGCGTTTTAGCATCAAAAATCTTACTGATCACTGCTGCTATCAAAACATATAAAAACGGAATTTTCAGCACTTCCGTAAGTGCTTCTTTCGGAGAATGCTTCGTTTTTGCGACCTGATAATAACCGATGGTATCACCATAGAGCGCCGAACCAAGGTAAATACAGATCAGCGCACTGACCTTTTCTCCACCATACAGTGCGGTAACCGTCGGAATTCCGAAAAAGGCGATGTTAAAAAAGGAAAAAGAACTCCTCAGGAGCAGCGGATTTGAATCTTTTGCAAAATTCTTATGTGCGAGATTTGCCGCAGGGATCATGGCCAGTGCCAGCAAAAATGTAAAAACAGGAAGTATGTAAAGCTTCTCCGCTTCTGCATCCAGAACATTAAAAAATACCAGAAGTGGCAGCAGAACTTTAATAAGCGGCCCGCTGACATATTCTGGTTTAACATTAATCCATTTTTTGACAAAATATCCTACCGGAATAAAAGCCATAACCGGCAAAAGCTCTGAATATAATTTAAAGAGAATTTTCACCCGTGATGCTGTTTATAAGATGCTGGCTAAGATTACCAATTGTTTTGACGTTGAACCAGACCGCATTTACATCCAGTAAAAGTCCATTGGTAATATGGCCAAGTGCGTAAAAGTTCGGGCAGGATTTCCCTTGATTTATCACCTGCATCGTCTGCGTGTTGATTTTGATTCCACCCGCTTTTTCAGGCTCGATAAGTTTTTTCTTTTCCAGATTTTTAATCAGATCAGACTTCATATCCTTCACCGCAGATGCTGGCCCTGTTGCATTGATGAGGAATTTCTCTTTACTTTTCTGATCCTGACAGGTCAAAACAAACGTCTCATTGCTTTCATCAAAAGTAACATCTTCAAGCTTCGGGATCACTTGAAGCTGACCTGTTTCGAACAGTTTTTCAATTCTTTTTGCGTTAACAAGCGGCATGCAGTGCCGGTTTACGGCCCAATAACTTCCAAGCCAGCGCTTAAATCGGAGCTTGTCCGTTTCATCCAGAAGTTTCCACATCTGAGAACTTTCATACCGGAGCGCATAAGGAATATTCATCAGTGCGTCCCCGCCTTTTTCCGCAATCCTGATGTCCTTTTTCAAGAGCTTATCGGCTTCAATATCCAAACGGCCGGTTTCCTTCCAATTTATTTTCCTGCTTTCGTAGTTTTCTGCTTCCTTTTTAAATAATCGGAACACTTCAAAAATTGTCGGACTTCTTAACTTTTCGCGCTGAATCTGATGCAAATTACTTACTGTCAAAAACTCGCAGGTGTAAGGCTCCGGCTTTTCAACCTGTACCCTGGGCATTAATCCGTCCAGCGAGTAGAACGTGATTTTTCCCTCGTGATCATTATCCGCTAATGTCATCAGCGCATCAATTGCGCTTAAACTGGATCCTAAAATTCCGACATTTTCACTTCTGGGAACATTCTCGAGAATCTTTGAAGATGGCCAGGGAGAGTCGAAATAATTCTTTTTATCGCTTAATTCCTGGTACATGTCAGCAACTGGAGTTCCGACTGCCAAAATCACATAATCACATGATTTGCTTTTCCCTGACGATAATTTAATCTCGAACCTATCCTTAACACGTTCTATTTCCGTTGCACTTGCCTTGATTAAATCAACGGACGTTCCCTCTTTTTTTGCCAATTCGAAATAATATTCAAACTGCTCTTTCAGATAATCACCATATAACCTGCGCGTTGTGAATGCCTGATCTTTTCCTTGATTGTCAACAATTTCACCACCAACTCTGGAATCGTGCTTTTTAAGCCATTCACTAAAATGAGCCGGTTCTGCAAAATGAATTCCCATCAGATCAGCCTGCGTATTGAGAATATGCCCTGGCTGCTTCGTGCCAAATGCAAGCCCTTTTCCGACTTCCTCGTTTTCTTCGATAATGGTAATAGAAACTTCTCTATGAGAATTAGCAATTCTTAATTGAAGAAACAGCTCAATGAACAGTGATATGCCACAGGCACCTCCTCCAACAATCGAAATATTAGTTTGTTGCATATACGGGTTAAATAAATCAGGCCAGCCGAACTGGTTTTACAATTTCTGACTGGCCTAAAACAATCATGCTATTTAAAAACTTACTGAGCGATTGATTACCGGCATCACTAACTCACAACTTCTTTGGGTGCATCCTCCGGCATCTTATCACCAAGCAGCTTACCCCACGGTTTCAAACCATCAATTCGATCAAAAATTATTTTCAAAACCGCGACAAACGGAATGGATAAAAACATACCGCTTACACCCCACAGGTTTCCACCAAGCAGAACTATAATGATTGAAATCAACGCATTAACAGAAACTTTTGAAGAAACTACGCGCGGAACGATGATGTTGTTATCAGCGAATTGGATCAGTGTATATGCAGCTACAATAAGCAAAGGCGTAGTAAGGCTGTCGCCTGTGATCAGGGACATCAAAACCGGTAAGCCAATCGCAACGATCCCGCCGATATAAGGTATCAAATTCAGAATCGCGCCGATAACACCTAGAAGTACCGCATATTTCACACCCAAAAGCAATAGTGCAGCAGAATTTAATACAGCAATTATGAGGGTTTCGATCAGCAAACCAACAATATAACTTTGTACCGCGCTTTTTGTTTCCTGTAAAATTTCTGCTACCTGTTCCTCATTATCTTCCTCAAAAACTTCATATATAAAGTTAAGGATCAGCGGCTTGTAGAGAAGCAACAGAAATATATACAAAGGAATAAGCACAAAAAATGTCAGCATGCCCATCAGAGTATCCAGCGTCTTGCCTATGTACGCCTTACTTCCATTCATAGCATCTTTCGCCATGCTCATCTGTTTTTCCGTAGAAATCCCGAATTGCGTGGTTAACCACTCCTGAAGATCATGGACCAGAGACAATGATTTTTGTTCCAGCTGAGGCAGCATTTGTCCAAACTGAGCGATTTGTGCAGAAAGAAAAAACATGACTACCGCAAGCACTAACACAGCCAAAAGAATGGTCAGTACGATCGAAACAATTTTGTTGATTTTCCTTGTAACGAAAAAATTAAAGACCGGATTAAGCAAAATGGCCAGCAAACCGGCAAATGCAAACGGAATAATTACATCCTGCAAAAGCCAGGCGATATAAAACAATAAATAAAGGCCGATGATAATGATCGGCGCTTTGATATAAAAAGGATAACGGACTTCTCCCTGCAGCTCAGCACCGTCCTGGCCGGTGGTTCTACCCCTGAAAATATTACTCATTAATTGATGGCGTATTGATTAGTTGCATTTCCGGCAACGACGAATAAGGTTAAGTGCTATTCTCAGTTTTGATTGACCGGCTCAGCTTCCAGCAGGTTTACTTCAACATGAAGCGACTGCAAGGTTGCATTCCCAAATTGTGTAATCATCGCCACGTCTGCGGCGTCACGGCCATGCGCGATTTCGATACGGTATCCTTCCGTAACTTCCTGAACGGCGTCAAAGGTATACCACTCGCCGCCAATGTAAACTTCAAACCAGGCGTGCAGATCCATTTCCTGAAGCTTGTCCAGATAACCAACTGTCATTCGCGCAGGAATGCTGAGAGCGCGGCACAACGAAATAGCCAAATGCGTAAAATCACGGCAAACGCCTATACGATTTCGTGCGGTGTCCAGAGCAGTAGTGGTCGAATCGGAAACGCCGTACTGATATTTTACATTCTGATGAACCCACTTTCTGATTTCTTCCACCTGATCATAGCCAGGCACAAAGTTCCCGGCAATTTGAAAAGCAAGATTGCTCAGCTCCTGCAAATCGGACTGACAATATCGGCTTGGAAGAATGTAATACATAATTTCGTCAGGAAGATCTCCGACAAGTATATAACCCGGCACCGGAGACGGGATCTGCTTTGTGGCGTTCACCTGGGCCTGAACTTCTGTTGTGATGGTAACCTGGCCATTGGGCAGAACAAAACGCTGGCAGGCATTTCCATACAGGTCGGTATATTCGGAAAAAGGAACGGATGGCTCTATATTAAACCCTTCTTCAATGATGGATTGCCCGTTTTGACGCCGCGGGCGCAGCATGCAAATTACATTCGTTGGCGCGTAAACATTATAAGTAATTTCGCTTCTGCCTTTCATTTTCATAAGTATAATGGATTTTAGTCTGGTTATTTTTTCCATTAATACAATTATGCCAGTCCGGTCTGCGGGATAAAAAGCAGCATTTCCGGTAAAGAGGCGGTCACAACTACTACTAATTTACACGAATAGTTAGTGAACGGTCTTATAGAATAATTTTAGCTACATATTTATAATTAATTTTACGGTTAATTATACCTCTGCAATTTAACAACACACGAATTGATATGGAACAGAACCTGTTTGGGCAAGCGTATGCCTCGGAATCGGTGTCCGGCCAATTAATCACACAACTGAAAGGAGTCGAATTCTCTGACTCCTTCATAGAAATTTTACGAACAACGGAACAACGTGCGGTCGCTTATTTACGATTATACAAAGAAGAAAATCTGGAAGAAATACAGCTGCAAAAATTTATTCAGGACGTTCAACAAAATGCGGAGCAAATTCCTGCTTTCAGAACTGCCCGGGTGAATTATGTTTTTGATGAAATTTGGCTGCAAAAAAACAAGGCTGTTCTTTTGACGATGCTTGTTCAGGAACTTTCAGCGGAAGTGCTGGAAAACGCTACTCCCGATTACGGCCCAACAATTGAAATCGAGTGTCATTTTCTATCCCGGAAATTGGAATTTATCTATTCTATCCTGGAAACAACCAGACCGATTAACCAAATTCTATCCAATCGGAGTATGCGTCTGATCGAAGCAATAGGCAAAATGCTTCATGCCGACATTACATTTAAAACTCAAAATGAAAACAAATTTGTTTTAAGCTTCAGAAATTGTTTTAACGACGTTTAAATTTCCAGAGCAATTTCCTGCAACCGTTCCACTGTTATGGGTTTGACAATAAAATCTTTAACCGTATGGAAAGTCTTCGCTTTCAAATATTCGTCTTCATCAACCGAAGAACTCACAATATATACAGGAATTAATTTGGCGAATTTGTTTACCAAGGCTTCATACTTATCAAGAAACTGCCAACCATCCAGAATGGGCATATTTAAATCGAGGAGAATTACATCCGGCAGCGAGGCCACGTCAGTATGGTTTTGCTGGAAAAAATCCAGCGCCGCCTGTCCATTCTTAAAAAACAACGTGCTCGTCGAAATTTCAGAACGTTTGATGATATGTTTAACGGCAATACTGTAAATCAGATCATCGTCGATAACACAAACCGTTTCAAATTTAGTCATTAAAAAATATTTTAAAAGTAGAACCTTCACCCAACGTACTCTCTAACTCAATTCGGCCTCCTTGCGATTCCACCTGCGTTTTCACTAAAAATAAACCCACCCCGTGTGCATCTTTGTGGTCGTGAAAAGTTTTATAGAGCCCAAAAATTTTCTGTCCATGCAAGTTCAGGTCAATGCCCAATCCATTATCCCTGCATTCGAGAACGGTGCTGCCATTTATGTCCCGGTACGAGTTGAGATAAATAACCGGAGTAACATCCGGTCTTCGGTACTTGATTGCATTTGATATCAGATTAAGCAATATGCTTTCAAGATAAATCCGGGGAAAGGACACCCGTTTAACCAGAAAATTGCACTCAATCCTGGCATGGTTTACATTAATATCCGATTCCAGAATTCCCGTTGTCTTATTCGTAATCACAGAAAAATCCAGTAATTCAGAAACCACAATACTCTCCTTGATCTTTAATGCCTGAGAGAGATCTTCCAGTGTCGCATCCAATCCCTGAGATACATTTTTTATCATTCCGAATAATTCTGCCTGCTCGTCGTCCAGCGTTTCAGTGTTTACCAGCGAAGAAATTAATTGCAGATTGCTCGCATGGTTTCGGATATTGTGCGAAAGAATATGGGTGAAGTTCTTCAACTGCCCATTGCTTTTCGTAGTGATTTCCAAAGATTTATTTAAGGCAATTTCAGTCGTTTTGTATTTGTCGATGTCCATTAAAATACCTCTGACCTTAACAACCTTCCCGGTTTTATCATAAAGTGGTTCTCCGGATAAACGTACCCAGATCTTTTTTTCTGTGTACGTGTTAAGAACCAACTCAATATCCCATTTGACACCATCAACCCTCCCGTTTTCAAAAACCGCAGACAATAAAGGCTTGTCCGATTCATCAAAATAATCAAATAGTTTCAGATGTTCCGTTGAAACAGTCACCGGAAGCTCCATGATATCCAGCGCAGTTTTTGACCAGGTGCTCTTACCGGTGATGAGATCGGTTTCCCATCCCCCAACCCGGCTGATCCTCTCCGCTTCTGACAGTAAAAATTCGCTTGCCGCAAGCTTTTCTTCTACTACCCGTCTTTTCTTTATTTCAGCTTCAAGTTCCCTGACAGATCTCAGAGACAAAACCAGTGGAAGATTCTTGTAGAGTTTATATACTGTGATGATTGAAATTACAGCCGTAACAAACCGGAGCAGAGCACTTAATCCGTAAGCAGGCCACCAGAAAATGATGGCATCCATTAAATGCGTCAGGCCGCAAAGCATAATGAATGCAACAAAGAGCAGAATTATTTTATAAAAGGGAGTGCCTTTAATTTTTCCTACCAACCGAAGCAGCAAAAGGGGAATTGCGAAATAGGCAGCCCAAATCGCCAGGTCAGAAATAATATAAAGCCAGCCATGAAAGTCGGTCCACTGTCCGCAATACCACCGCGGTGGCCAGGAATTTATATCCAGAAGGTTAGTCAAAAATCCCTTAATCTGCTCCGGCAAAGAAGATTTGTTTGTAACAACGTTATGCACCTCGCCACAGACTGCAATACAGACATGCGGCTTGGTTTGTACAAGCGCGGGAGATTCCAAAATAATGATCAAGTATGGGTTAAAATGGCATTAAATGAATAAGAAAAGAAACTTTTAACCGATCAATGACAAACTAATTTGCCGGTTCTCACTTAAATTCAATTTCAAAGTCAACTAATTGCAACACTAAGATAGAAAAAATTCTATCTAATTTTAAAAGGAAATTTGATAAGCCGACAGGAAAATTAAAAACGACCAGATCAGATACTGACTTTCGCTCAGAAACTGTATAAAAATGATATGTCAGATATCAGGTTCGGGTGCTTTAAAAAGAAAAAGACTGTCACAGTATTGATGCGACAGTCTTTTTCAGTAAAAATTGGAAAATTCAGTTTCTATGATTCGATATTGTCAGGTTCCTCACCATTATCCGTCACGTTCATCAACGATTTCAGAGGAAGTTCTGCTTCCATAAAATCAAATTCCTGAGGCATTTTGCAGGCGGCAGTCGTTTCTAGAATTTGGGATACCGTCCACACAGGCCCGCCGGAAGAAAGTCTTACGTTGGCGTTTTCAATAATAATATTATCAGGACTTGAATATAGTGTCTTTAATTCACTGGCTTTGAATTCTTTCTCATGTCTTTCCCAGTCATCATCGTAACGGAAACAATTTACAGTTTCTTTGTCAACTTTCTGAACATTCCAAATACCATCGAATGAAGACTCTACAAGATCACCGGCTTCCAGATTTTGTTCCATTTAAACGTCTCTCTTTATCGTGAATAATTTTTAGTTTTCAGAACTTACCAAAACTATTCCAGCACTTTTTTCAGGCTTTCAATTTCAAACGGTCAATCATTTTAATGGCTCTGTCAATTCTTGTCTGCACAACTTTGGAAGACGCTACATAGTGGATAATCCCGCGCTGATGACTTGGCAATAATTCGTGAAACAGTTTGTTACCTACATCGTCAATGGCCAGAAGCTCCGAAAGCTCTTCCGGCATATCCCGGCCATATGTGCTTTCGTCCGGCCAAATCCTGGCAGAAAGTTTGCATCCCAGATTAAATTTTCCTTCTGCACGAATTGGCGTACCCACATTAATAAAAAAACCACCACCACCTTTCGGCCTGATGGCGCAATGAAATTCAACCTGATTATTCAATAGGCAAACCATTCGGACGGGCCTTCTGTCCGGCATAAACCGATGCGCGACTTCCTCGGGCACGGCCATGTAAAAAAGTCCGCCTTTGCCTGGCAAGCGTTCCAGCGCTGATTCGAATTGAACAGATTCTTCCAAAATTTGTAATATTAAAAAGGGCACAAAAAAGCCTTTCCTTCTAAATGACTAATTTAAAAAAGAAAGGCTTTTGAAAAAACTTATTCTGTCAACGGTTTGACCTGTATATCTTTGAAAAGTACTACACTTTTTGGATCATGCGCTTGCAAGGCAAAGGTACCGCTGCTTAAAATCCGGTCTTTTTCTCCGCCAGATCTCTTGTCGGTATCCGTTTCCTCATAATCGACCACCGTTTTATCATTGATTTTAATCGTAATATGCTTGCCTTCTACTTTAATATACTCAGTATACCACTCATTATCTTTCACATAAGTCTCTTTCACATCCTGAATATTGTAAAGGCTTCCCGTTCTTTTCCAGTCCGTATGGGAATTGTTCACCTGAACTTCATAACCTTTTGAAGGCCAACCAGTTTCCTGGTAGGCGGTATGAATATAAATTCCTGAATTTGCACCCGGCTTGGTCATCACCTGCGCTTTAAACTCGAAGTTCTTAAACATGTGATTTTTAATGGGGCCCTCGTAAAATAAATGGGCTGTCGGACCTGCGACCTGAATGGCGCCATCAACGACGGAGAAAGAGCTGGCATTATTTCCAACCTTCCATCCTTTCAAAGATTTTCCGTCAAAAATTGAAATCCAGCCATCCTGTTTCGTATCCGAAACGGCACTTCCCATAACAGTGAGCAGCACAAACGCCGCTACTACGTTTATTGTTTTTTTCATAATAATTCAAAAATATCGAAAATTAAATAGTTTGTTCGTATGGTGCAAAAAGTGCAGAGGTACCTGAAAACTACTGTTTTTATGAAAATCTATTCACCGTTAACACAAATCAGAATCAAAGAATCAACTTATCTTTGTACCGTCACAATGATTTTTTGAATGCAGAATCCCTACATTTCCCTCCTAAGAACCGCATGGCGCTACGCTCGCCAACAGAAAAAACGTTACCTTTTGACCTATGGGATGTTTGTGATGGCCAACCTTGTGCTGGCACTTCACCCTTTGCTGTACGGCTGGTTTGTTGAATCCATACAGAAAGATAGTGACGCCGTTCTAAAAAATGTCTGGTGGTATGCCGGCGCCTATATCGGCTTAACACTGTTGGAATGGGCGTTTCATGGTCCGGCGAGAATTATGGAGCGAAAACTGGCTTTTGATCTAAGCAAAAACTTCCTGGATGAACTCTATCATCAGTCACTTCATTTACCGATCCGGTGGCACCAGGATCACCACAGCGGCGCGACCATAAACCGGATCAGGAAAGCTTACGAAGCCTTGAAAGATTTTTTTCAAAATGGATTCATGTTCCTTCATGCGTTTTCAAAATTCGTTTTTTCGTTTGCCGCGATTGTTTACTTCTCACCACTTTTCGGATCCATCGGTGTACTGATCGGAATCGTAACGGTTTGGGTGATTTTCAAATTTGACAAACCATTTATCAAAGCGCTGGACGAAGCAAACGAAAAGGAACACATCGTCTCTTCTACTCTTTTTGACAGTTTATCGAACATCATCACCGTAATCACCCTTCGGCTCGAAAAAAGAATGGAGAACAGCTTGATGAAAAAAGTACTGGATATATTTCCTCCTTTCAAAAAAACGGTGCTCATCAACGAATGGAAATGGTTTTCCGCAAGCCTTTTTATCGGACTGATTTACATTGTCGTCACAGTTGGCTACGTCTACCAGAATTATACACCGGGAGCGGTCTTTTTAGTCGGCGGACTTGTTACGCTTCTGGGTTATGTAAATCAGTTTACCAGTGTTTTTCAGGATATTGCCTGGCAATACACCGAAATCATCCGATATAATACCGAAGTCCAGACCGCCAGAATGATCGGTCAGGCCTATCACGAACACCATCGTCCGGACACGACGGAAGAATTGGCGGAAAACTGGAAAGAAATCAAGATCCGCAATTTAAGTTTCTCGCATTCAGATATTTATCAGGCCGATACAAAAGCGCACAGCTTGCATAGTCTTAATCTCAGGATTCGCAGAGGTGAAAGAATTGCATTCATCGGTGAGAGCGGGAGCGGAAAAAGCACGCTTCTTGCATTGCTCCGCGGCCTTTATGACGCTGAGAATGGTGCAACACTAACGGTTGACGATTCAGAAAATTTGCCGTTGGACATTCTGGCCGAAGCGGTAACACTTTTCCCGCAAGATCCGGAAATATTTGAAAATACGATTGCCTACAACATAACACTGGGCTTGCCCTTTGATTCAAAAGAGATTGATCATGTTTGTGAAACTGCCCAATTTAAAAGTGTTGTAGAAAAACTGCCTAACGGCCTCGAATCCAACATACAGGAAAAAGGCGTGAATTTATCGGGTGGGCAAAAACAGAGATTAGCTCTTGCAAGAGGCGTTTTAGCGGCCAGAAGTAGTGAAATTATTCTTTTAGACGAACCGACAAGCAGCGTCGATCCGAAAACGGAAGCCATGATTTATGATAATATGTTTGAGGAATTTAAAGACAAAGCAGTGTTATCTGCCCTTCACAGACTTCATTTACTTCCCAAGTTTGATTACATCTACATTCTGAAAGATGGACGTCTTATTGATGAAGGAACTTTTGGCCATTTAAACAGCAACAGCAGAATATTTCATGATTTGATGGGAAGAACGGATGATGCAATCATTTGACGGGACATCAATATAGGAGAACAATCATCCTTTCCATTTTATTTATAAACCGCCATCTTCTCCTCGATTTTACTTTTGGCCAGAAACTTTTTGTAGTCTTTGATATTGAGCATTTCAAAAACAGCTTTCTTTTTATCGGCAGCTTCTTCAAAATATGCTTTACAAATCTGATAACCAACCCAATAGCCAAGATCTGCCGGATGTTCAGGAGTTTCCTGGTTGCTGTTTGCAATCCAGTTTGAGTAACGGTTTAAATACATCTCTTTCTTAAAATCCGACCATACCGATTTCTCTTTCCCTGTGGCCCATACATGCAGTCTATGGTTCGCCGTTTTTCCACTGATCAACTCTCCGAGAAAGTCTGCCATTCCCTCTATGATAACAGAAGATAATAAAGTCGTATCTCCCGCCATTTGCGTTTGCTGAACATGAATGAGCTCGTGCGCAACCACATGTTTCATTTCTTTAAAAGGAATCTGATTCTGTTTTTGCCATGGATTCAGCTCACTTAGAACCGTTTTTTCGTCCGATGACTGCATATCAATTCCCACCAACGCACCATATTCTTCGGTCACAGTACCGCCCGAGCTCCATGCGCCAACCACAAAGGTTGTGTTCGGGAACGTGCCGGGTGGATACCAACTTTTCAGCTGCTGAAAAACGGCATGGATACTGTCTTCTAAGAATCGCGTTTTAAGAGTGTTTTCCCTGATACTCTGATAGTATAATGGCATCGTTCGGATATTATTTACAAATCCTTTAATGCCGCCAATGTTCGGAGTTTTGATCCGAAAATATTCTTGCAAGGCTATGGTTCCTTTCTCAAAATATTCCGTCAGAAAGCGCTTTTCCGCATTTGAGGTATCCACTTTGTACCGATCATATACCTGCCAAAAAAGATCTATATCACTCGTGATCAGGGCCGCATTTCGGGGATCTAGTTCCTTTTTCTTTTGTTCAATAATAAATTTTCGCAGGTCCGGATATCTCCGGTGTTTTCTTAAATCCGCCATTCCTTCGTCTGTATCCAGCCAGTCAATATTTTTGAAACCAAATTTGCGAACGGCATTTTCTATACAGATCATGGCACTATCCTGCATTTTTGCCTGGACATAGTGATACGAAGCGTTGACATTTGCCTGTCGCTTGAACGCATCCATATGGCGTTGATCCGCTTCTGCCAAATATGCCTGTGCTGCCGGTTTATATCCTTTGGCATCACTCAGACTATCCGCCAATTTCTTATAATGATCCGCCACAGCCTCGTATTTTTGACTGTATGCACCGGTTGATACGATGATTAAAACAAATGATAAAAAAAGGAGGAATATTCGTTTCATACAACCTTACAAAATGAGACTATTCAAATATTTTCTATTTCAATCCCAATTTATATTTCTTTTCCAAGGTTGCAAAAAGAAAATAAAAATCGTCAAATTATTGCGCAACCAAAAAGTTGCATATATATTTGCAACTGATTGATTGCTAATTATAATAACGGAGAGATGAAAAGAGATATATTTCAAGCGATCGCGGACCCGACCAGGCGAGGAATTTTAGTTTTGCTTGCTGCGCAGCCTATGACTCCAAATGCTCTGGCGGACCATTTTGACACGACACGGCAGGCCGTATCCAAACATATTCAGATACTTACGGAGTGCCAGCTTTTGACACAGAACAAATTAGGCAGAGAGATCACTTACCACTTCAACGCCGAAAAAATGAAAGAAGTGGACAAGTGGCTGACCCAATTCAAGAAGCATTGGGAAGACCGTTTTGATCAACTGGACCAAGTATTAATCAACCTAAATTCAAATAAAGATGAAAAGTAACCTGTTTGTGAATTTTTCCGTAGACAAGGAAAATAAAGTAATCAATGTTGAAAGGGCTTTTGCTGCCCCGATTTCAAAGGTTTGGTCTGCTTGGACCGAGCGTGAAATTCTTGACCAGTGGTGGGCACCAAAACCCTGGAAAGCCAAAACAAAATCTCTTGATTTTTCTGTTGGAGGTTACTGGTTATATGCAATGGTCGGTCCGGAAGGCGAGGAACACTGGGCAAGAGCTGATTACGATGCTATTGATGAATTAAAAAGTTTTTCAGCAACGGATGCTTTCTGCGACCAGGATGGAAAAATCAACGATTCGTTTCCCAAATCGAAATGGACGAATAGTTTTCAGGAAAAAGACGATTTGACGACAGTTTCAGTAGTTATTCATTACGACAAGCTTTCTGATCTGGAAGCAATCATTGAGATGGGCTTTAAAGAAGGATTTCTTTCAGCACTTTCCAACCTGGACGACCTCTTGTAGAATACCGTTTTTGATCCTTGCCGTCAGGGTTTAAAAGTTCCGGCAAGGATCAAAAAATTATTAAAAAGTGTCCGTTATTTAGAAGAAAATAGAAAAACGCTGACAAAGTATTAGTTTCGGGACTTCATTAAAAACCATGGACAACGAGCTAAAACCCTTCTGGCAGCGATTTTTCGATTTTAACTGGAAATTCGGACTTTTTCTGATTTTCCTTTTTTGTATACCAAGATTCGTCCTGGTACTTGAAGCCAATGCTACGGGCAATTATGGCTACATTGGCCTGGTCATGCTTGCTTCTGCCCTTGCTCCCTATTTATTTCTGACTAAATCCGGGCGCGTTAACATTGGTATGGTTCCGACAAACCGTTATGGCTGGCTCCTGACGGCTTTTTTGGGTGGACTGGCAGTAAGCCTTTTATTACATTTTCTCGGCCAGGTTTTTTATGGAAATACTTATGAAAACTGGTATGTCTACATCGGCAAGTCTTATAAAATTCCGTCTCAGATTGATCAGAAAAGCAAATTGATTTTATTTGCTGTTATGGCCGTTACAGGAATGACATTCAGTCCTGTTGGTGAAGAATTATTTTTCAGAGGAATTGTACATTCAAGTTTTGCCAAATCTATCGGAGATTCCAAAGCATCCCTCGTTGACAGTACAGCTTTCGCATTCACCCACATCTCGCATTTTGGATTAATATTTCTTGATGGTCAATGGACTTTACTGACAATACCTGCACTGGTTTGGGTAGTGTCGATGTTTTTAGTCAGCATGCTGTTTTTCTTTTTCAAAAAATACTCTGGCTCTGTTCTTGGAGCGATTGTCTGTCACTCCGCTTTTAATCTGGGCATGATCTATGCCATTTTTTATCTTTTGTAAGGTTACTTGGCAACCGGGATTTTTTGAGTACAATAACAGATCAGTTTCAGGACTACTGCGATACTTTCAGCGACAACAGGCCCGCAATATGCTTTCAGTAAAAATTTGGTGCATTTTACTTTTGGAGATAATGGCAGTTTTGCAAATGCCCGACATATCCAGCTTCGACAATGAAGATCAACATAAAGGTTTCATACTTCCTGTTTCTGATTTTTATAAACTGCCATCTGCTGAAAGCCCAGAACTATGACGAATCAAAGGTTCCTGCTTACACGCTTCCTGAACTTCTGTTATCAAAAAACAGCCAAAAAATAACTTCAAAAGAGCAGTGGGAAGATATCCGTAGACCCGAAATTATTTCACTTTTTGAAGAACATGTTTATGGAGTGATGCCTAAAACGTATGACCAAATATCGTTCAAGATTAAAGGGGAAAACCCGGTGGCGATGAATGGTATGGCCCATCTGAAAGAGGTTGAAATTTTAATTAAAAATCATCAGGAATCAGCGACTATTAATCTTATTCTTTTTACTCCTAATGAAACCAAAAAGCCCGTCCCCGTATTCCTCCTGATAAACAACCGCAGCCGAAGAAATACATCAGCGGCAAGAGACACAGTTAGTGAATTCTGGCCAGCAGAACAAGTTATTAGGTCTGGCTACGCTATCGCAGCTTTCCATTACAGCGATGCCGCGCCCGATCATAAAAATACCTTTCAAACCGGTGCCTTGCGCCTCTATCCCGAGCAGTTTAAAAGTGATAATGGGATGAAGGCTGTTGGCGCATGGGCCTGGGCTGCCAGCCGGGTGATGGATTATTTTGAACACGACAAAACTATTGATGCGTCCGGGGTTACCGTTGTTGGTCATTCCCGCGGCGGGAAAGCGTCGCTCTGGGCTGCTGCGCAGGATCAGCGTTTTGCCATGTGCGTAACGAACTGTTCAGGAAATACCGGTGCGGCCTTATCGCATCGCCGCTTTGGGGAAACCATTGAACGAATCAACACGACCTTTCCGCACTGGTTTAGCAATAATTATAAAAAATACAACAACAGCGAGAACACCTTACCATTCGATCAGCACATGTTGATTGCTTCGATCGCGCCAAGACCGGTATATGTGACCAACGCTTCCGAGGATCTTTGGGCTGATCCGAAAGGAACATTTCTGGCAGAAAAAGAGGCGGAAAAAGTATATGAACTTTATAAGCTGAAATCCAGCTTGCCTGACGCTCCGCCAGCTCTGAATACACCATCAGTGAAACCTCCCCTGGCCTATCATATCCGGCAGGGTATTCATGACCTGACAGCATATGACTGGCAGCAATTTGTCAAAATGGCCGACATCTATTTCAAAAAATAACGGACCGCAATACCCAATCTACCCAGACTTTTTTCACATATATCACTGCTTCGCCGCCGTATTACTTCGCTTAAAACAGGGCATTACCGCATATTCTTGCTAACTTAGAAGAAATCAATCCATCAACAATATGAAGTTTTCGTTTATAGGAACGTTTCCGCCCAGGGAATGCGGGATTGGTACATTCACTCAAAATCTGTTTCATTCTGTTGTCGGTTCATCCGGTTCTGCTGCAAGAAATGAAGGTCTGGTGATAGCAATCGATGATAACGGCCAAAAGTATGATTACCCAAAAGAAGTAAAACTAACGATCCGGCAGGAAGAACAAGCGGATTATCTGGAAGCGGCCAATTTTATAAACCTCAGTGGCGCAGACATCTGCGTGCTTGAACACGAGTTCGGGATTTTTGGAGGCCAAAACGGAATTTACATTCTCCCGCTTTTATACCGGCTTCAGATTCCCCTGATAGTTACCCTGCATACGGTACTAAAAACGCCCTCCCCCAACGAACGAACCATTACGATCGAGATCTGCAAAATTGCGCAGTCCATCGTAGTGATGAGCCAGACGGCTATTGATATCCTGACAAATGAATACAAAATACCTCTCGAAAAAATCAGAAAAATCGATCACGGTGTACCTGATATTCAGTTTGATCAACTTTTATCTAAAAAAGAATTTAAGCTATCGTCAAAAAAATTACTGCTTACTTTTGGTTTTATCGGACGGAACAAGGGGATCGAAACCGTTTTAAAAGCTTTGCCCGAAGTGGTAAGCAAACATCCCGAAGTAGTCTACATCGTCCTTGGCAAGACACACCCGAATGTAATCCGACATTCGGGAGAAGAATACAGAGTATTTCTTTTGGGACTCGTCAAAAAACTCGAGCTTGAAAAAAATGTCATTTTTCTAAACGAGTTCATCGATCAGTCTGAGCTTTTTAAATATCTTTCTGCTTCCGACATTTATATAACACCCTATACAAACGAGGCGCAAATTACCAGCGGAACGTTGTCTTACGCGATCGGTGCTGGCTGTGCAGTGGTTTCAACTCCTTACTGGCATGCTGCCGAATTACTAGCCAACGGACGCGGGAGGTTATTTGGCTTCAATGATTCAAAAGCACTTTCGGATATATTTCTGGATCTGCTGGATCATCCGCAAGTGATGCTGGACCTGCGAAAAAATGCTTATGATTATGGCAGAGAAATCACCTGGCCAAAAATCGGCGAAAAATACGCGGCACTGGCTGAGACCATTGTCAGTGAACAGCCGGAGGTTTTTGTAAAAAAGGTAACAGTTCTGGATCCTTTGATTCTTCCGCCTTTCCTTCTCGACCATATTCAGCGCATGACTGATGATACGGGTATTATCCAACATGCAAAATACGGAATTCCTAATCTGAAAGAAGGGTATTGTCTGGACGACAATGCGCGGGCGCTGCTAATGGTTCTGATGGCTTATAAACGAAATAAACATCCGATGGCCTTGAAGTTATCGCCCACATATCTGAGCTACATCAACTACATGCAAAATCCGGATGGCGCTTTTCGGAATTTTTTGAGCTTTAACCGGAATTTTCTTGACGAAGTGGGTTCAGAAGATTCTTTTGGACGAGCCATCTGGTCGCTCGGATATTTGCTTGGAAATGCACCAAATACTGCTTATTATCAGACGGGCAGCGAAATATTCTTCAATGCAGTTCCTAATTTTACAAAGCTTAAATCGATCCGCAGCATCGCAAATACGATCGTCGGTATTTGCCATTATTTAAAAAGCAATCCGTCTGATGAGGCCATCACCGCAGTTCTCAGACAGCTTACAGAGCAACTTATTTTGCAATATGAGCTTAACCGGAGTGAAAACTGGCACTGGTTTGAATCTCTTCTTGCATACGATAACGCATTTCTGCCTCTTGCACTTTTACACGCGGCCGAATTCCTGCAAGATGAAAAGATTAAAACAGTTGGCCTGGAAAGTATGGAATTCCTTTCCGGAATTACGCTGAGAAACGGAAATTTATCCATTATCGGTAATGAAAAGTGGTATGTAAAAGATGGTGAAAATTCCATGTTCGCACAGCAGCCACTCGACGCGCTTGCGATGGTACTGATGTTTCAACAAGCCTTTTATCTGACAAAGGACAAAATTTATGTTCAGAAATTATATACCTGTTTTATGTGGTTTTTGGGAGAGAATGATCTCAAAACCACGCTCTACGACTTTGAAACCAAAGGTTGCTGTGATGGTCTGGAAAGCAATGGAGTAAATTTAAATCAGGGCGCTGAAAGTACACTGGCTTATCTCATTTCGCACCTGATTGTACTGGAAACCTTTGAAGACGTCACCAAAATGGAGGAAGAATTAGTATGAAAGTAGCTATTCTTTCTTCTATTGCATGGCGAACACCACCCCGGAAGTATGGTCCCTGGGAACAAGTTGCATCACAACTTACTGAGGGACTGATGGAAAAAGGTATTGATGTCACGCTTTTCGCAACCGCAGATTCAGTAACAAATGCGAAGCTGGACGCCACTTGTAAAAGTCCCTATGCCGAAGACAGCGAGGTTGATCCCAAAGTGGCCGAATGTCTCCACATCAGCAACCTGATGGAAAAAGCGGATCAGTTTGACCTGATACACAACCACTTTGATTTTTTACCGTTAACCTATTCAAATCTGATTAAAACTCCGGTAGTGACGACGATCCACGGTTTTTCTTCATCAAAGATACTGGATGTATACCGGAAGTATAATCTGAAAACGACCTATGTTTCGATAAGTAACGCGGACCGGGCACCTGATCTTGATTACGCAGCAACAGTATACAACGGAATTGAAAGCCCGGATTTCCCTTACGTAGATTCCCCGGACGATTATCTTCTTTTTTTTGGAAGAATTCATCCTGACAAAGGTACCAGTGAAGCGATTGAAATTGCCGGAAAGGCAGGTCGCAAACTGATCATCGCCGGACTTATACAAGATCATGCTTATTTTGAAGAAAAAGTAAGACCACATATCGATGATGATCAGGTTATTTATTGTGGGAACGTCGGATCAGCGGACAGAAAAAACCTGCTGGGCAACGCCTCTGCTCTGCTTCACCCGATCAGTTTTGAAGAACCTTTCGGACTGAGCGTGGCCGAATCCATGTTTTGCGGAACACCTGTCATCGCCTTTTCCCGAGGCTCAATGCCAGAACTTATTCTTGATCAGAAAACAGGTTTTTTAGTCCATACAGTACACGAAGCCATTTTAGCGATCGCTCAGATTCCAAAGATAAACAGAAGCGATTGCCGAAAATGGGCAGAATCCATGTTCACAAAAGAAAAAATGGTTGACGGTTATCTGGCGGTTTATCAAAGGATTTTAGGAATATAAATTTCCATTATTTGTCAGCTCATAAAGAAGCTCCTTTAAATCCACGACGGCATAAGTAGAAGCATAATCAGACATCGCGTATGGAATCACAACACTTTTGTTATGAATAAATGCACCGCAGGAATAGACCACATTAGGAACATAACCCTCTCTTTCTTTGCTGTTTGGAACAAGCAAAGGCTGGTCAAGCCGTCCTATTTCATTTTGCGGATTGTCTAATTCGAATAGCGATGCTCCAAGGACGTATTCACGCATCGGCCCAACGCCGTGCGTGAGTACGAGCCAGCCCGCACTGGTTTCCAAAGGTGATCCGCAGTTTCCGATTTGAACGAATTCCCAGGGATATCGTGGCGACTGAATCATAACAGCCTTTCTCCACACATTGATATTTTCCGAAAAAGCGATGTAATTATTGAAGCCGTCAATCCTGCACAACATGGCATATTTCCCATTTATTTTACGGGGAAAAAGTGCCATACCTTTATTCTGAGCAATTTCGCCATTGATAGGCATCACGGAAAAATGATAAAAATCCCTGGTCAGCAAAAGTTTTGGGAGAATCGAGCTTCCGTCATATGCCGTATACGTTGCATAATAGGTTTCTTCGTTATTCTCATTACGAAACTTGACAAACCGTGCATCTTCAATTCCCTTTTTTTCCGTGTCAGCGATCGGAAAAATAACACGTTCGGAAATATCTGTGTCCAGAGAAAAATCCATTTCATAATGCGAGGAAGCAAGCCACATCATCTCCTGCAAAAAAACCTGGCTGGGAAGATCCAGAGCAACAGCCCTGCCGGTTTCATCAACATAACGTTTAAGTTCTTCGTATGTAAAAGTGTCTGTCAGCTTCTGTTCAACTACCACATATGCCGCGCATTCAAACGTCTGCATCTCGCCGAGTTTTGCAAGAAATGACTTTTTATTATAGACGTGATTACGAACATGTTCAGGAGAATTCAGCATTCTTCCCGGAGGCTCCACGGTTATCAAGTTATCATTGTCAATGACCGCCGACCTGAAAACGATCGACGAGATATGACCCTCACCCGTAGCACGAAAACTCAATATAATTCGCTTTTCGCCTTTGCTTAAACGCGATTGATCCGGATCTTCAACAATGGAGGGATTAAAAAAAGCGGCAGCTTCTATTGAATATTCCATCGTAAAATAGGAGCCGATTAACATTTTTGAGGTATCGCTCAATGTGCCAGGATCAATTTCCATCAGATCAAGCACGGACGTCAGCCGTTGAAAATGTTTTTGAAATATCTTCAGAATATTCCGATGTCTTTTGGCATATTTTCTCAAAACCCGTGTGAGTTCCTGCTGCTGACCTACCTCGGATAAATTTAGAATTGATTCTATAAGACTGCGACTCCGTTCATCGGTACTGTAAAGAAATCTTGCAACTACGCGACTTGAATCGGGATGAAAAATAATATCCTTCCGAACAACATTTACTGCCATGCTAAGTTTTTCTAACAAGATGAGCCTTTTAATCTGATAAATAGTACTTCGAGAGTTTTTATTCTCACATTCAGAAAGACTTAACTGGCTTATTCAGATAGCTTTTTTAAAAAAAATTCTATAAATCCGGCTGGTAATATCACAAACTGCACTGTTATTAAAGCCAACCTTTGCCAGACCTGGTTTCACTATACAAAAAAAGATACGAGCAAGGAAATTTAGACAACCCGAATTTCCCGTATCTGATGGGATTTATTTTTAAAGCTTGTGAGTAACAACGAAGAGGTAATCGATAATCTCAAAAACATAAAAATAGACCCTAAGGGTTATTAATCTGCTTTTAAGGGCATTTCAATTATTTTTTACGAAAGAATGAAAATCCGGGTTAAAAATATTTTAATCGTTTTATTTGCACATCAAGGATAAATTATTAATTTTCAAATCGTTAGCGATTCATCAACCAATTCAACGTTATGGAAAATTTACAAAATGAAAATCGTTCCGCTCGCATATCAAACGAAAACACTTCTGCCGAAAATGTAAAATCAAAGGTTGTTGAAAGTTTTTTTGACCCGGAACCTGATACCGAAGTTCCTCCGGCAACAATTGCAAATCAGTCTGAGATCAATGAAAAAGTTTTGCGCCTGAGCATAATTGAGTCAAACCGACAGATCATTCGCAACGAAAGCGGTCAAACAATACACAAGCCCTATCTCGGATCGTATGAAGAAAAGCCGCTGAAAGACTCTTCCTCAGCAGACATCAATCCGGAGAAAAGGACGCCCTGGTTTGCTATATCAGCATTTGTTTTTGCCGTCGTATTGGCCATTGTAGAATTATTGGTTATTGTATTTTAACATATCATTATATGGATACTAATAACGAAAAATCCCAATCCAGTAAACGTTTCTGGAAAAAACTTAAACAAGGAGGTATTTTTCTGGATCTGCTGCACGGCATACTTTCCTTTATACTTTAATAAAATACTTTCATGACGTTCATCAATAAATCATTCAAATTATGACAGGCGCATTGATTTTATCAGGGATTATTTTTCTTTATTACTGTATGAAAGAAGCCCGTCAAAGCAAACCGAACTGGCCAAGAGCAATCAATTCCGCAATTTTCTGGCCCTTATCTATTATTTCGAATTTTTTTTCCAAAACCGACCAGAAAAACTAGTCTGCAATTTGGGGAGCAGGCCTGAACTTATTCTGGCTGCTCCAACACTCCTTCCTGTTAACTTCAATCTGCTTACCAGCCGACGATCAGCGGCATTTAATTACCATCTTTCTTCTCTGTGTTGATCTTCATCTCCACTCTATAAAGTCTGCAATTTTTATTTTACTGAAATATTAAAACACCGAAGATTAGAAGGCTTATAGCAACAATTGCCAAATCCATTCCAAACTTATGTTAAAATCGGTAAATCAGTCGCTAATTCTAATAAAGTTAGTATATCCGCTTAACGGTAATTTTACAAAAAGATAATAAAAACCCGGTTTAGTGATAGTATTTGAAAACCCGAAAGCAAATACTTGAACAGAAAATGATTTATTTAACTGATAAACAATCACTTAGATTATTCTCAATTTTTAACCAAAATCATTAAAATCCAACATTAATACAGTCTCGGTTATTTCTGACAATAAGACTTTCAGATAACCATTTTTGGATTAAATCCTGACACATTTCTATAACTGCCTCCATTTGGCAGCATGACTTTTTACTGCCCTTTACTCACTATTAACATATCAGAATCAGGCCATGAAATCCCTTACATTTAACGTTAAAACTTTACTTCTTTCTGTATTTTTTCTTGGCAGCTGTCAGCAAATTTTGTTTGCCCAAAAAAACTCGTTGTCCGCTTACAAACCATCGGCGGCAGAAATCAATGCGGCGTATAAACGCATGGAACTGATGGACTCGCTGACAAAAGGAACTGTTTTAAAAACAACGATCCAGCCAGGATGGCAAGCCGATGGCAGCTCTTTCTGGTATAAAAATATTCTGAAAGACAGCCTGACCGAATATTTCTACGTAAATCCGTCACAGGGCAAAAAGGAAAAAGCTTTTGAAAATGAAAAGATGGCCAAAGCACTTTCTTCGGCAGCCGATACCGCCCTTAAGGCAAACAAACTGAACCTTCAAGACCTTCGCTTCGACCTTGCGAACAAGACTATTTTTGTAAAGGTAAACGACAAATGGTTCAGCTATGATACTGAAAATCAAACGGCAAAGAAAATTGACAAGCCGGGTGTTCAGCCGCCTAAAAGCATTGGCTGGACGAATCAGGTGAGCAGATGGCGTCCATTCCGGGCAGACAGCATTTCTCCGGATAAAAAGCAGAAAGCCTTCGTGCGCAACGGCAATATTTATTTGAGCACTCCCGGCAGCAAGGACAACAAACAACTGACATACGATGGAAACCCATTAAAACCTTACGGAGAAATTAGCTGGTCGCCGGACGGAACATATCTGGTTTGTTACCGCATAACGCCGCAGGAAGAAAAACAGGTAAGTATCATTTTATCGTCGTTGCAAAACACCACGCGGGGCGAAGTGAAAACGCGGGGTTATGCCCAGCCCGGGGACGAGTTTACAAGCTATGAGATGCATGTGATCAATGTAAAATCCAAAGTGTCGGTCAAGGTGAAATCTGAGGTTATTGATTTTTTTCAGGCTCCCGTAATTCGTTGGCGGAGTGGAGACAACACACATTTTACTTATGAAAAAGTGGACCGTGGACATCAGAGATTCAGAGTGATCGAGGTGGATGCATCGAATGGTGAAACGAGAAATGTGATTGATGAAAAAACGGAAACGTTCATTTATCAAAACCTGATCTATACGCATTACCAGCCTAAAACACACGAAATAATCTGGTCGTCAGAGAAAGACGGATGGCGGCACCTGTATCTGGTTGATGAGCTCACAGGTAAAATTAAAAACCAGATTACAAAAGGCGAATGGGTTGTCCGTGATATTGACAGCATTGATATTGAAAAACGTGAAGTCTGGTTCAGAGCCAATGGCATGAACCCTGACGAGGATCCTTATCATCTGCATTATTACAGAATAAAATTTGACGGAACCGGATTGGTAAAATTGACCGATCATGCCAAAGCGATGCATACGCTTACTTTTTCGCCTGATCGTTCGTATTATATTGATACGTATTCCACAATGGAAAAACCGCCGGTAACCGAACTGCGTAAAACGTCTGATGCTTCCCTGGCCACAAAACTGGAACAGGCTGATATTTCGGAATATTTGTCTCTTGGCTTTAAACTTCCGGAAATTTTCAAAGCAAAAGGACGCGACGGAAAAACAGATATCTGGGGCATAGTATACCGTCCAAGCAAATTTGATCCAAAGAAAAAGTATCCGATCATTGAAAATATTTATGCAGGCCCGCAGGACTCATTTGTTCCAAAATCCTTCCGTCATTACGGAGAAATGCAGAGCATGGCGGAACTCGGTTTTATTGTAGTGCAGATGGACGGCATGGGAACGGCGAACCGCTCAAAAGCATTTCATGATGTGTGCTGGAAAAACCTGGCAGATGCCGGATTTGCTGACCGGATTCTGTGGATGAAATCATTAGCGTCAAAATATGCCTATGCCGATACAAGCCGCGTCGGAGTCTACGGAACCTCCGCCGGTGGCCAGAATTCTCTCGGCGCACTGCTTTTTCACCCGGGCTTTTATGATGCTGCGGTTTCCGCCTGCGGCTGCCACGACAACCGTGTCGACAAACAATGGTGGAATGAACAATGGATGGGATACCCTGTCGGCAAACATTATGATGAGCAGTCCAACATCACCAATGCCGCCAAACTTCAGGGCGATTTGCTATTGATTGTTGGAGAAGCTGATACCAACGTTCCGCCAGAATCCACGTACCGGGTCGCAGATGCACTCATAAAATCCAACAAAGATTTTGAGCTGCTGGTCGTTCCGGGCATGGGTCATAGCGACGGGGGGACATATGGCAGACGTAAGAAACGTGACTTTTTTGTAAATAAATTATTAGGCGTAAATCCTCCGAACCGGAATAAAGGCATCTGATAGCCGCCGGAAAATAAACATGGAATAAGTCAGGCTGGAAACAGCTTCAATGGATTACCCGGAGGTAATTTCCAGACAGGAAAATTATGCCCGGCCAGTACAGCTCAACAGGATTTTAAATACTACTCACAGATACCATGAAAAGAATATTACTCACGCTGATTTTTTTGGCGCTGCTCGCCGGCTGCAGCAAAAAAGCAGGTTCCGGCCAGAGAACATATCCTTCGGATTCGCGCAGGATCGAAATATTATTTCTTGGCCACGACAGCAGACACCACAACTCCGAGAAGTTTTTTCCAATGCTGGCTTTACCCCTTTTTCAGAAAGGTATCAATCTCACATACACTTCCGACTTGAATTCGCTGAATGCAGAGACGCTTGCCAAGTATGACGGACTTATGATTTATGCAAATCACAGCACCATATCTGCCAGCCAGGAAGCCGCTTTGAAAGATTTTGTGGAAGGCGGTAAAGCACTGATCCCGCTTCATGCAGCATCTTTTTGTTTTCAGAATTCCGAATGGTATATCAGAACAGTTGGAGGACAATTCCATACGCATAAATACGGCACTTTCACGGCACCGATTGTCAAAAAAGAACATCCGGTTATGGCTGGTTTGCAGGAGTTTGAAACCTGGGATGAAACCTATGTACACACCAAACTCAATCCGGATATTACTATTCTTCAGGAGCGGACAGAAGGCAATCATCACGAACCATGGACATGGGTCAGAACACAGGGAAAAGGGAAAATTTTTTACACTGCATACGGTCACGACGAGCGGACCTGGAAGCAGGCAGGTTTTCATGAGCTGGTGACGAACGGAATCTTATGGGCCGTTGACGATAAGACGAAAGCACAATTTGCCAAACTGGAAATCCCTAAACCTGTTTTTAAAGATGCCGATGTTCCGAACTATGAAAAACGCGACCCTGCTCCAAAATTCCAGCTACCGCTGTCTCCGTATGATTCACAGAAACTTATTCAGGTACCGGTCGATTTCGATTTAAAACTATTTGCTTCCGAACCTGATGTGGTTAATCCGATCGCGATGGCCTGGGATGAAAAAGGTCGATTGTTTGTGATCGAGACAGAAGATTATCCAAATGAAATAAGGACTCAGGACGGTGGTGGAAAGGACAGGATCAAAATATGCGAGGATACCGATGGAGATGGGAAAGCAGATAAATTCACAGTTTTTGCATCAAATCTGAATATTCCAACCAGCCTCACCTTCGCTAACGGCGGCGTGATCGTCGCCCAAGCGCCACATTTTATTTTTCTACAAGATACCGACGGAGACGACAAAGCGGACATACGGGAAAATATTATCAGCGGCTGGGGGAAAAGCGATACACATGCCGGTCCGTCCAATCTGAAATATGGTTTGGATAATAAAATTTGGGGCGTGTTGGGTTACGCGGGCTTCCGTGGTGTCGTAAATGACAAGCCAGTCAGTTTCAGCCAGGGAATTTACCGATTTGATACTGACGGGAAAAATCTTGAATATATCGGCAGAACTTCGAACAATACCTGGGGCCTTGGTTTTTCGGAAGATTTTGAGGTTTTCATTTCGACCGCGAACGGGAATTACAGCGGGCATTTTGCCATGCCGCTAAAATATGTGAAACGTTCTGTGGCAGAAGGTTCAGGAAATACAGTCTACAAACTCGACTCACATTACGACATGAGCTATCTGACGCCGGCACTTCGTCAGGTCGATTTTCATGGTGGCTTTACCGCAGCTGCTGGTCATAATCTTTATACGGCAAGAAGTTTCCCAAAATCTTACTGGAATTCCACGGCTTTTGTCTGCGAGCCTACCGGAAGGCTTCTCTACCAGGCAAAGTTAAAGCCAAAAGGAGCCGGATACACAGAGAAAAACGGATTTAATCTGCTGGCCAGTTCGGATGAATGGTTCGCGCCGGTTCAGGCGGAAGTCGGACCAGACGGCGCTGTCTGGGTCGCCGATTGGTACAACTTCATCATTCAGCATAATCCTACGCCCCGTGGTTTTGAAAATGGCAAAGGCAATGCCTATATCAATCCGCTCCGTGACAACAAACATGGACGTATATACCGGGTCGTTTACAAAAATGCACAAGCTTATAAACCTTTAAAGCTGGATAAAAATGATCCTGCCGGGCTTCTGTCAGCCTTGAAAAATGATAATATGTTCTGGCGCACGACTGCTCAGCGTCTGATCGTGGAATCGCAGAATAAGACGCTGGTTCCTGAGCTTTTAAAAATGGTCAATGACCAGTCGTTTGATGAAATCGGGCTGAATGCTTCTGCTGTGCATGCACTTTGGACATTGCAGGGCCTGGGTGCTCTGAATAGTGAAAATGAGGAAGCCTATCATACTATCGTCCGCGCTATGAGGCATCCTTCGGCTTCGGTTAGAAAAAATGCCGTAAAACTGCTCCCAAGAAACGAAAAAACACTTTCAGCTCTGAAATGGACCAAGTCACTGGATGATCCGGATTTGAAGGTAAGACTTGCCGCAATTCAGGCGCTCACAGACCTTCCCGAATCGGAGGAAATTGGAAAGATGCTTTTTCTGGCAGGACAGGACTCGCAGAACGCGGCCGATGAATACCTTGCACAAGCCATTTTTTCGGGAGTGATCAAACACGAAAAAGGATTCAAAAATGCAGCCGCAAACCTTAAAGATTCTACGTTGACCGCACGAATCGAACGAGGGCTTCTCAAAGAAAACTATACTTTGAATCTCTGGTCCCCTCCTATTTATCCACCGGATGTTACAGGAAAAGAGATTAAAATTACGGCATTGGTTACCAAGGCAGATCAGCCTTTGTCCGGTGTAATTGTTTCGCAGGGAAATAAAGAAAACGGATTTAGTCTTTTTATTGAAAATGGCAAAATTAACTGGCTGATCAAACAGGATGGTGAATCCTTTGTTTTATCATCAGCACAACAACTTCCTGATGAGCGCTTTACTATCGTATCCACACTAAACGAGAATGGAATAATAACACTTTCGGTCAGCGACGAAACGCCTCTGACCGGCAGAGCAAAGAGTCTATTCACCAAACCGTTCTCACCCGAAGATATTCGTCTGGGACGTGATTTAAGAGACGCAAACCGCGTCGGCGATTATCCTGAAAACTTTACACTGAAAGGCTGGCTTGATATAAAAAGCACTATGCAGGTAAGTCAAATTGTAAAAGGTGAAAATAAGGCAGCTTCGGTTCAACCTTCGAAGAAAATGGAACCTGTTAAAAATGGGATCGGCCAGCCGGTAACGATCAATTTGAAAGTAATTGAGCACGAAATGAAGTTTGACAAAAAATCTTTTACGGTCAAAGCCGGACAAAAAGTAACGATCCGGTTTACCAATCCTGATTTTATGCAGCATAATCTTCTGATAGCCTTGCCCGGAAGTCTGGAAAAAGTGGGCGCTGCCGCTGACCTTCTGGCGCGTGAACCCAATGCAATCGAACTGAATTATGTGCCCAAAATTCCCGAAGTCATCCAGTCCACGGAGTTGGTTAGTCCGGAGGGAAACGCTACCCTTGTCTTCATCGCTCCCGAAAAGCCAGGCCATTATCCATTCCTATGCACAGTGCCGGGCCACTGGAGAATTATGAACGGGATTATGAAAGTTCAGTAAACACTTAAACAAAAAGCCTATGGAAAAATAAGTAACTAAATCTCACGTCAAAAAATGAATAATACCGCCTGAAATTACAGAATCTGCATTTGAAAAATTACTACCACCGTCTAACATTCAGAACATGAAAAGAAAATTATCCAAGTTTAACCAGGGAACGCGAGGCATCTTTGCCAGTATCGCCCTGCTGTTTTGTCTTTCCACGCATGTGCTTGCACTGGCGGCAGACCGTCAAATAACCGGCGTTGTCACCTCATCCGAAGATAAAACTCCACTGCCGGGCGTGACCATTATCGTAAAAGGAAATAATACTAACGGAACGTCAACCGACTCAGAAGGGAAATTTAAACTGACGGTTCCGGAAAACGCAACATTGATTCTTAGTTATATCGGTTACGTAAGCCAGGAAATTGAAATCGGTGCGCAAAGCAGTCTGGCCATCGAACTTGCACCGGATCAGAAACAACTGGAAGAAGTCGTCGTCGTCGGATACGGAACACAGCGCAAAGCAGATGTGACCAGCTCGGTTGCCAGTATCAAACGTGAAGATTTCATCAAAGGAACAGTTCGCGATGCTGCTCAGCTTGTGCAGGGAAAAGTGGCCGGTTTAAGAATTACTACGCCAAGCGGCTCGCCTACCGCAAATACCCAAATTAATCTTCGCGGGATCAATTCGATCAACGGAACTTCTGATCCTTTGATTTTAATTGATGGTATTCCGGGTAACCTGAATACCGTTGCTCCCGAAGATATTGAATCTGTGGATGTGCTGAAAGACGGGTCAGCTGCTGCGATTTACGGAACGCGGGCGACGGGCGGTGTAATTTTAATCACAACGCGTAAAAATCGTGCAGGTTCAAGATCGACGGTTGAATATTCGAACTACGTTAATATTCAAACGATTGCCAGCCGCCCAAAACTTTTGACAGGAGACGATTACCGGCAAAAAATAGCGGAAGGGATTCCTTATCAGGATTACGGCGGGAATACGGACTGGCTGTCGGAAATTATGCAAAAACCGGTAAGCCATAACCACAATCTCACTTTTTTTGGCGGAAACAGTACGACCAACTTTACGGGCTCAGTCAATTACAGAAACTGGGAGGGAATTTTCCTAAGATCAGGACAAAACCGGTTCACCGGCCGCGCAGATCTTAACCATGCGATGTTTAACAACAAACTAAAAACCAATTTACAGATCATCAACCGTATTACGAAGTCAACCGGCGCGGTAACTCCGGCCGATAACGATGCTGCATATGGATATATCTATCGTCAGGCAATGATCAGAAATCCGACGGACCGCGTTAAAACAGAAGATGGAAAATGGCAGGAACGAGATGGCTATTTCTATGAAAACCCTGTTTCCAGAATCTATGAATCCAATTACGACGCCTCTTTCAAGGAAATGCGTATGAGCGGAAGCCTGGATTATGAACCGATCAATGATCTTAATTTCAAGCTTCTGGTTTCCAATGTTCAGAACAGTAATCTTGAAGGCGGTTCGACAACCTTTAACCATACCAACACGATTCTGAGCAACCAGAACGCAACCGCATACCGGAACACCTATGCGAACAATGAAAACCTGCTGGAATTTACCGGAAACTATGCCAAATCTTTTGGCAAAAACAGGTTCACTTTATTGGGAGGATATAGCTGGCAAGATGCTACGTATGAAGCGTTTTCAGCGAGCAACTGGGATTTCCCGACCGACGCCTACGATTGGAATAATCTGGGAGCAGGTGGCGCGCTTCAAAAAGGACAGGCAGCGATGGGAAGTACCAAAAACAAATGGCAGCTAGCCGGCTTCTTTGGCAGATTGACATACAGCTTTGATGAAAAATATCTTTTCATGGCCAGTGTTCGCCGCGAAGGATCTTCACGTTTTGGTGTCAATAATCAGTGGGGAACATTTCCGGCAGCTTCTGTAGGCTGGAGAATCAGTAAGGAAAAATTCATGCAGGGATTATCCGGCGTCTCAGAGATCAAACTTCGGGCCGGAATCGGTGTGACCGGAACCATTGCCAGCAGCCCTTATTTGTCTCAGATCAGTTATAATTTTGACCGTGCGCAAGGCGCATTTATTGGTGGGAAATGGGTACCTGGATTTATACCTGCACGTAACTTTAACCCAAACCTTCGCTGGGAGAAAAAAGAGGAAGTCAACGCCGGTATGGATTTCGGTTTCCTGAAAAACAGGATCAATGGTTCGGTTGATTATTACAGCCGCAAGGTGAAAGATCTGTTATATAATTTCCCGGTTCCTGTTCCTCCCTATCTGACGAGCTCGATGCTTATCAATGCCGGAACAATGCAAAATTCAGGGTTGGAAGTTCTTTTGAATATCGTTCCGGTCCAGACTCCCAACCTTCAATGGAATACGGGTTTCACTTACTCGACTAACAAAAATAAACTGGTAAGTCTTTCCAACGACCAGTTTGAAGCGGCCAATGATTTCTTTGATGCAGGTTATACGGGCGAACCGATTCAGGTGAGTACTCACCGCGTAAAAGTCGGCGAACCGATCGGACGGTTCTTTGTGTTGAAAAGCGTCGGTTTGGATGACAAAGGTGCCTGGCTGGTTGAAAATAAAGATGGAGAAATCATCCCGATTGCTGATGCGAAACCGGAAGATCGTCAATATTACGGCAATGGAATTCCCAAACATAATGTGGGATGGAATAACTCGGTGCGATTTAAAAACTTTGATCTCGCTGTGAATATGCGTGGCGCGTTTGGTTATGACATTCTCAATTTCCAGAGCATGTTTTATAACAACCCGAAAAACAAAGCCTACAACATGCTGAGCACGGCCTATGATCCGATCGACGGAAAAGTACTGAACAATGATCTGGTTTATGTTTCCCATTATATCGAAAATGGAAATTACTGGAAAATCGACAATGTAACTTTCGGGTATTCACTTCCGGCAAATCTGATCAAAGGCATGAAAAACGCCCGTGTTTTTGTTTCCGGACTTAATCTTGTAACGCTAACAGGTTATACGGGAATCGATCCGGAAGGAGTTTCGATGACTGGATTTTTTCCTGGCAGCGACCAGCGTGACAAGTATCCGACTACGCGCACCTTCACAGCCGGACTTAGTGTGACATTCTGATCTTTAAAATTATTAGACCGATGAAAACTAGCAATACAAAACATATCATACTGGCTTCCATGCTGAGCGCAGCCGCTTTTTATTCCTGTACCAATCTGGATGAAGAAGTATACTCGGAAGTTCTGGCAAGCAATTATCAACCCACGGAAAAAGATCTTCCTGCCATCGTCGCACCGGTTTACTCTTCCCTGCGCGGACTTATGCTCGGCTGGCAAGGCTACTTTGATTTACAGGAAGAATCTGCCGATGCGATCATTACGCCTGTTCGCCCGAATGGCTGGGACGACGGAGGAACGTACCGCAGAATGCACCAGCATACCTGGACTTCTCTTCAGTGGCAGCCGGAAAATGCCTGGCAAAGTTCGTTCAGAAGTATTACGACTGCGAACCGCGTTTTATCCCAAATTGCAGACGGAGAAATTCCGTTGACTACGGGAAAACAGGAGATTGAAGCCGAACTTAAAGCGGTGCGTGCGCTGGCATATTACCTTCTTCTGGACAATCACGGGAATGTTCCAATTGTTACGGATTTCAAAGATGTGAATCTCCCCAAGCAAAGTACGAGAAAAGAGGTCTACGATTTTGTGGTGAAAGAGCTGCTAGACGCAATGCCATTCCTGAGCGAAAATGCTACGACCACTTACGGACAGTTAAACAAATGGGGAGCCAAGGCGCTGCTTGCCAAAATTTATCTGAACGCACAGGTATATACCGGAACACCGCAGTGGGAAAAAGCGATCGAGCAGGCTGATGAAGTGATCAAAAGCGGTAAATACGTCCTTGATGCGAACTATTCTGATATTTTCACCTGGACTAATTTTAATTCCAAGGAAATCATTTTTGCGATTCCATACGATGAGATCTATGGAACGGGCAACCAGATCCATATGAAAACGTTGGATCCTTTAAGCCGAAGTGTATATCCGATGAATGCTGGCCCTTGGGGAGGAAACTGCGCCGTGCCTCAATTTATCGACAGTTACGACGCTGACGACAGCCGCCTTACAGACACGTGGATTATGGGTGCGCAAAAAAGCGCAGCCACCGGAGCCGTGGTGATTACCTATTCGAAACTGGTTCCGGGTATCGAAAAAACAGCTTCCGCAGATGGTTACCGGATTGGCAAATACAAAATAAAACCAAACGCCACAGGCAGTCTTGATAATGATTTTCCTTTTCTCCGCTACGCAGATGTTCTGATGATTAAGGCAGAGGCACTTTTAAGAACCGGTAAAGCGGACGATGCAGCGGTGATTGTGTCCGAAGTGCGAAAAAGAGCTTTTAAAAATAATCCGGCAAAAGCAGTTGTAACCGGTGCTGATCTTGCCAAAGGCAGCGGCTACAATTATGGCTACCAGGCAACAGACGGAAGTATTACAGAAAGACAAGGTGGAGACGATGTGAAATTCGGAAGATTTTTCGATGAGCTTGGATGGGAATTTGCTGCCGAAGCACATCGTCGTCAGGATATGATCCGGTTCGGCGTATATGAAACGAAGAAATGGTTTAATCACCGTCCGCAGACGTCGCAACGTGCGCTGTTCCCTATTCCGCAAAACGAGATTGACAAAAATACCAATCTGAAACAGAATCCGGGATACTAAAATATAAATTAGAATTAAGATAGGTAGTAGTATAATCTTGCTCATTGACGAAAAGTCTGATGAGCAAGATTTTTTTTTATTTGAAGCTATAAAATTTCCATTGGGTTTTGAAATCTGGTTTTAAAGATTGATTGGTCAACGTAGCCCGGACCATCTCGATCGGAATATTATTTTCTTTGAGAACCGCCTGATGAAACTGCTTATAAGTCATCTTGCCTGAATCCACCAATTCTTTTTTCAGGCTAAAAATCTGTAAACCACCGATCAGATAAGCCACTTGATAAAGAGGACTGTAACTTCCCTCGAAAGATCTCCTTACCTCACCTTCTGCATTCGCTCTTTCATGCCCTACCCGATCAACCAAAAAGTCGATGCATTGTTGTGGTGTCCATTTGCCCAGGTGATAATTAAGAGAAAAAATGATCCTTGCACAACGATGCATCCGCCAGAAAAGCATACCGATCCGCTCCTCGGGAGTCTTGGCAAATCCTTTGTCATACAGCAGCAACTCCCAGTAAAGTGCCCATCCTTCCGTCCAGAAAGGCGTGCGGAATTCACTTCGGTAAGTTTTGTATCGGCTGCTCATATAATATTGCAAATGATGCCCGGGAACAAGTTCATGATGCACCGTTGAGCGGGAGAAATATGGATTATTGCCCCGCATGCTCATCAGCTTGTCTTCATGCGCCATCGTATTGGTTGGATATGAGATGATAATATCACGGCCTCCTAGAAAAAAAGGATTGACAAGCTGCCGTTCCGGCGTCATCATCTGCATTCCCCAGGTTTCATCTGCTATTTCAGGATACTCAATCAGGTTATTTTGAAGTATAAATTCTTTTGAATCGTTGTAGAGTTTCATGATCAGCTCTGGCTGCGTACCGGCCGGCACGTAACTATTTTTCACCTTTTCCTGTGCTTTTTTCCAATCATTGCCAAATCCCATTTCGTTTGACGCTTTTAGAAGTTCTTTGTCGCACCATGCAAATTCTTTATTCGCAAGCTCGATGAGTTCATCCGGAGAATAACTGATCATTTCTTCTTTCAACTGCCTTAAAAGTTCCTGGTTTCCAATAGGTATACCCTTAATTCCGCTGATGTCCTCCTTTTGGGTGGTATTAATTTTACCTTTACTTTTAATAGCTTTCGCATAAGCTGTCAGTGTACTGTCCAGTGACTTATAAGGCTTGGGAACCCACCAGGTAAAAAGTGGATCATAACCGTTGTAAAAATCAAATGTGCCTTTCAATCTGGCCTGTAGACCCGTTATCGCTTCCTGACCGCGTGAAGCCAGGGCCATATCAATCTGACCGGATTTTTCAAATGCTTCGAAGCTGGATTTTACATCTTTTACAACTTGATTTAAAGTGACCGCAACTTGCTGGCCATCCATGGTAGCACCGCGCCTGCGTCTTTTTTCCAAATCATATAGCTTACCTGCAAAGGGAATAAATTTTTCGATCTGGACATACTCCTTTTCCTCCTGGTCAAGTGTCAGCAAATGGTTATCCAAATTGCTTTTCAACAACAGATAATCGACTTTACCATATACACTCATCGCATTGAAATTAAGATCCGACAGCCTTTTAAGAAACTTTTTGTCAATGGTTATTAGTCTCAGACGTTGCTCGGGAGAATTGAGCACATCTGCATTTTGTCCAAAACCGCGGCCCTGAATCAAAGGAGAATAAAAATGTTGAATGGCTTTGATATCCTGGCCATACTCGATGATCAGGCCTGCGACTTCACTGGTTTGCTCGTAGAGATTAAATGCGCCTTTTTCGGACTGTGCATTGGCCAGCGTTCCCGCGAAGCAAAATGTCAAAGATAAGAGTATACGCCTGGTGTACCGTCGGATCATAGAATTGGATTTAGGGATTTTAGTTGGATAAAATCAAAAATAACCAATTCTATTCAGGCAAACATTTCTGCATTTAATCAATCCTTTACAGATATTGATTAGGTCAGGCCCGTCGAAGTCAGTTGCTCGAAGATAAACCGGGGCAGATGAAACAAATTATATAAACAAATCCAGAAATCTGATGCTTCAAAACTTCAGATTGAGAAGCAATATTTCCATAAAACTAATCAAGACACAGGATTTGTGCTTTCTTTATCACGTTCGTCCTGCTTAATTTCCTGTATGGCAGGTCGGGATTCTGGCTTGCTGTCATCATCTCCAAGAACCATCCCCCAGGATTTTAATCCATCGACGCGGTCAAAAATTACCTTAACAATAGCAATAACCGGAATCGAGAGGAACATGCCCGTAATTCCCCAGATCATTTCACCAAGCACCAAACCGATCAGAGCGATCAGCGTATTGATTTTCACTTTTGATCCGACAATCTTGGGCATAATATAGTTTCCGTCGACGAGATGTATCAGAAAAATAGCTACGACGACGAATAGTATGTGTGTGGAACTGGCGGTAGCAAATGTGATCAAAACGGCTAACAGCAAGGCTGTTAAAATTCCTACATAAGGAATCAGGTTGAAAATACCCGTGATCAGGCCTAAAAGGAATCCATACTTTACGCCGATAATCCAGAAGGCGATACACGCCAAAGTGGTCACAATCAGCATTTGAAGAAATAGTCCTGCGATGTATTTTTTTTACAATATATTGTATCTGGCTGACAACATCATACACGATCACACTATCTTTCTCATCAAAAAGGGACACCAGAAACCGAAGCAATAGCCGGCGGTGAAGGAGAATAAAAAACGTGTAAAGAAAGATGAAGAGCAGAAAGAAAACGATAGATGACACCGATAACAATGTGTGCCCAAGCAAGGTGGTACCTGTGTTCAGCGCCTCGGTTGCTGAATCCGTTATGTAGCTAACCTGTTGGTCACTATCCACATGAAACCTGACGGAAATCCAGTGCTGTAATGCCGAAGTAGCTTCCAGTACCTGTTTTTTAAACGCTGGCCAATCCTGTGCGAGAGCGGTCAACTGGGAGCCTAAAACTGTCATAATCCCTCCTATTGCCACGATCAAAGAAATCAGAGCTAAAAAAGAAGAAAGGGCCCGCGACATCTTGAAACGAGTTTCCAGGAAAACCGAAAGCGGCAGGAGAAGCAGCGAAAAAAGCAGGGCAAAGATTAATGGTGCGAGTAGTGCTCTTCCTATAATAGCAATATAAAACAAACAAATAATGCAAATTAAAATATGCGCTAATCGCGTGTAGAACGGTGTGATGCGTATCATTGGAAGCTTTCGGTTAGTTGCTGAGGTTATATGTAAAGTAAGAAAAATTACGCTTATAAAGCCGGGTAGCATGGACCTGTCTCAGCAAAACGTATGAGTAACAAAACTTATCAGGCCGTTCAAAATTATATCATTATCAACGAATAGATAAGCGACAATTTATAAAAGTGATTCGATAATTAGAAGGGGTAAAATAAAAACAGCACAAGTTCTGAAACCTGTGCTGTCTAATCTGATATTAAATTTATTTAACCAATGGAATGGCCCAGAAAAGACTGGCCTGAATCACACTGTTTTTAAAATCAGGATCAATATTTGAACCAGAAAAGTCTCCTACCTTAGACAGACCTGCGATATAGCGAAAGCCAACACCAAGCCCGATCGGCGATTGATACCCTATTCCCGCACCTGCTGCCAGATCCAGGTTTTTAGCGAAATTGTTGATCGTCTGATCAGGAATGTCAGAAGAAGTACGGAATCCAACCTGCGGCCCGAATTCTACAAAAAACCCTCCTTTTGCCTTGAATTTCAGCATTACCGGGATTGTCACATAACTGATCTTAAAATCAGATTTGTTTCCGTTGTTCTGAACCTTTGCTCCCTGAGTAGAGAACAAAACCTCCGGTTGAATTGAGAAAACCTCACCGAAGCCATAATTTAAAAGACCGCCCAAGTGATAACCAACCAAAGCGTCCGATTCGATATTGCCGCCTGTATAATTGCTGATGTTAAGACCAGCCTTTGGGCCTATGCTGAAAGATTGAGCGAATGAGAATTGTGCGCACAGAAGTAATGCCGCCGAAAATAACAATTTTTTCATGAGTCGAAGTATTAATAAATGATAATTTTAATAACCTGATTAAGAAAATTCGCTTCTTTTTTATATGAAAGAAAATATTCATGCCCAGGTTTTAGAAAAGAATAAAATATCATACCAAACGGGATGGCACCTCAACAAATGGTCAAAAATTGTTGAAAAATTCTTATTTCTCATTTAAAAATCCTTCACATCAACTGTGATCTCATTCCACGAGCGCATCAGCGTGACCACTGAACTCACGTTAATCTGATCAGGTGTTTCCAATGTTAATATTCCTACAACATCTCTTCCTGTACTTACAAGATTAATGCCCTGGATATGAACTCCCTGAACTGATTTTACGAGTGAAGTTATCTGATTCAGACTTATAATTTTGGGGTAAGTTATTTCTAATCTATATGTATTGTTCATCTGAATTTTATATTTCAAGTAATTTTAAGTGGTAAAGGTAAAAAAAATATAAATATAATACCATTACTAAATAAAATATTTTAATATCTGCATTTGATTCTTTAAGTATCCGATATGACAAAAAACAGGATTTCACTTTCAAGCCAGACTTGTGTCTTGAAAAATGAAAATGTAATTTTTCCGCTGACAGCAATCAGGAAATTTTTCCACAGGCTTATGATCACTTCCAGTATTTTCGGGAAAAATATATACCTGCTACGACACAGATTAAAGATATCAATTATGGAAAAGTACATTTATACGATTGGGTCACCGCTACTTTCCATTGCATAAATGACCCTCGCATGGTATTGACATTTGAAGTTTTTTAGCAGAGACAGAGTGTACGGCTCAAAATCTTTATGGGCAACCGTGTTGTTGAGTTGGGGATTGGCTTTTTTTGAATACTGTTCCAGGTGCCTGCAAACCAAATAGGATCATCAGAAATGGGTGGTCTGTTTTCAATGGTCAATTAATTAGTTGCAGTACAAGTTTGAAGATTTTGTCGTACTTTTACTACAAGCCTTCGGGCTGTGAGAAATATTTAGATAAAGGCCTGGGCTTCCGGGCTCTTTATTTTTATGTTCCATACTTACACAGTTTCGGCAAAAAAAATGAACTTCTATCCGCAAAAATCATAGAAACCTGACTGAAACATTTATCTGCTTCCGCCAGGTTTTCTAATGCACCGGGTAATGAGATTCGATCAAACGGTTAAAGTTTCACAATCCGTAGGGAAGAAATTGTTCCATTTAAAGCTGTAATTCGGGCCAGATAAACCCCTGCCGGATAATTTTTTACATCAATCTGATTTTTCAGACTTTGCAAACCTGCTTTTTGCTGATCATACAGCGAATTTCCTGACATATCGATTAGCTGTATACGTTGTACTTTTTCTATATCTTCAACCCGAAGAGTGAGATTATTTATCGTTGGGTTCGGATACATTACCAGAGAGACTAACGGAAGAAATTCTATGCTGCGTATTCTGCTGTATGTATAAGTCTGATCCTTGTCGATCATCTTCAAACGATAATAATTTGAACCTCTGGCAACATCCAGGTGCGGAAAAGAATAATTTAAAATTGCTGCACTTTCTCCCTTTGCCGCTACTACGCCAAGGTCTTTCCAAACTTTACCCGTAATACTGTGCTGAACTTCAAACCGGTCGCTGTTCTTCTCAGAAGCCGTGCTCCATGTGAGTAAGACGGATTCATTTTCATAGCGTTCGGCGTTGAATTTTGTCAAAACCACAGGAAGAGGAGTCTCCGCACTATTTACCAGATTATTGTGGAGTGTTATCGCACCTGCCGTCGTATAAGCTTTTCCCTGGAAGACAGCTCCTTCAAGAAATTCGATCGCACCGGCCCCCACAACTATCCCTCTGAAAGTTGAATTCGTGCCCGTTGTCAATGCACCGTTAATCTGCCAGTACACATTTGATACCTGCGCTCCATTTACAAGAACGATATTGGACGAGGCAGCTGTTGACAGCGCTCCCCCAATTCTAATAATGAAGATAGCATTTGTGTTTAATTCAGCATCCAGTATTAAGTTACCCGTTAACGTTGCTGCTTCTCCCAAGCAATGGATACCTGCTTTTAAAACCTGGTCGTTTCCCAGAGTTACAGGTAACACAGGGGTACAAGTGTTAGCGTCGAACGAATCATATGCTGTTTCTACCTGGGCTACCGCGGCAGCGGATACTTCGTCTGCGATATGTGAATTGCCAACGAGCACCGTTGAATTAAAACCGGAATAGTCTCCGGAATTCGTGCCGATATCGCCCGTTACAGTAGAGGCTCCGGCATTTGTCAGCGCACCGGCCGAAGTAAACAGCACAAAGGGGCTAAGGGAAGAGCCAATAACAGGGGCTGTCTGAGCTTGGCTTCTTGCAAAGAAAAAGGATAACACAAAAATTAAAACAACACGGTTTGAAAAGTTTTTCATAATAAATGGATTGACTTTGTTGAGCTTGTAAATAATCACGGTAATCGGATGCCCCCGGTGGGACAACACACGATGCTTAGCAAATTCAGGTTGAAGGGCGTAGTTTGACCAGCCACCGTAATGCATACGGCACGGCAAAAATTCCAATCAAAGATTTAACTAACGTTGATAAAAAACAGGATGGATTCTGTTTAGAATATATTGAGCAATATTAAAACCAATTTAACAGAAGCATCTGGCAGCGAACAAGAGAGGAGCTTACATCTAATCAATCAAATCAATACTACAAGAACCATGCCACATTGTAGCAATTTTCGTAGAACTACCTGTATATATGATATACTAATTAGATATATGTGCAGTAAAGAGAATTTTAATGTAGGAAAGTGAAATAAATAAACAAAAAAAGTCCGGAACTGGCTTGCTTTAAAATTGCAAACCAGTTCCGGACAACTATACTTCTATCGGCTACAATTTCAATCCGATAGTGGCTCTCAAAATATTATTTTTCATATCACTGTCTTTGAACAAGCGTGTTATTCCCCATTCATGTGAAATGTCCAGGGTGATAAGTCCAAATTCCAACCCGATTCCAGCATTTACGCCATAAGAAAATTCTTCAATATTGTCTTTGTCAAATCTATTCTGGTCGTTATTATCAATGGCAAGCAGATAAGATCCTGTTGCACCTCCTTTTATATTCATTTTGAAGAAACCTTTGTTTGCTCTGGTCAGGTACAAGCCAAGCAATAGAGGCACGCGCAAAGACTCAATTCTCGGCCCGGTTAGTAGTGGTGCATTAGACACTTCGTCTTCACTTGTAAAGCGCATGGAAGAGCTAAAATAATGAACACCCGGCTGCACAAAAAATCTTTTTGCATGAATACGGAAATCCAGACCGGCATTCCATCCCACACGACCATCCGCTTCGCCATCTTTAAGATCTGCTTTGAAGTTGGAAGCATGTACACCCACGACAGGAATTACCCATAATCCTGAGTTTCTTGCCGGTTTCTCCCCAAATCTTTCTTTAAAAGTCAACCGTTCGGAAGAGTTCGATGTATTTTCTGCTGAGCGTTCCTGGCGGACCGCCCGACTGTCTCTTTCTCGTAGCCAAGCTCTGTAATCTTCATAATCCTGGTCGCGAACGCGTGCGGCACGGTCAGACTGTACTGTTTCTCTTGCTAATCCCGGATTTGGAGTTTTTTGATAATCCGATGGGATAATAATATTATTGATAATAATGGAAGGCTGACCCTGTTGCGGCGGATAATTTTTGTAGGTCGATTCCAGTACTTTTTCGGTGATGTTTTGAGTTGATCCGGAAGCAAGCAGCGAATCAACATGAATGTTTCGCTGAACAACTTGGCTTGATGAATTTTGTGGTACACCTGGAATTGCGGCTGCTGCGTTGGTAGTTCCGGCATCATTCAAACTGGTTGCCCCGGCATTGCCCGCATATACAGGCATGGCCGTTACTTCAGATTCGGACTGAGCGATCTTTTCTTTTAAAGATGCGATATCCTTTACAAGCTGATCCTGACCTGAGGCAGTTTTATTTGCTGATCTGGCTAATTTTTCTGCTTTGCGAGCTGATTTGCCTGCCCTGTCAGCCGCGCTTTTATCCTTGGGATCTTGACTGAGTTTTTCTGCAAGATCCTTGTTTTCATTGGCAGCCTGCTGCGCTTCTTGGGAGATTTTTTGAACATCTGCCGTTTTCTCAGCAAGTTCATTTTCTAGTTTTGCTAGCTGTATTTTCTGATCATTGAGTTTTTTATTCGCCTCAATATTCTGTTTCTGTTCATTAAGCGTTGTTACCGATTGAATGTTTAAATCCTGGCCAAAACCATAATTTGAAAGAAAGATAAATGTTGTCGTAATAATTATAGATTGCAGTTTCATTGATATTGATTTAGTGACTAGGACGAATCTGTATAAAGAATCGTGCGTTCACCGCATTCTGCGACAACTTTCTGATTTTTAAATTTCAGTACTAAACACTGTAATTTGAAAAAGAACGTTTTAGCGTGATAAAAAACCCAAAATATAATGCTCGTCATCAGTTTGTAACCGCTGCAACAATGAGCAGAATTTTATTCCCCAAATAAATATTTCTGGGTAGTTTGATTCTCGTAAATAGGAAAATATTGCTATCGGGCTTGAATTATATTTCTTGCAGATAGCTGAAAACAAAGAGATTAAGTAACCGAACACTCGCCTTGTGACTATAAAATATACTAGGTAAGCAGAGAATCCAAACGGTTCGCAATGGCTTTCAGCAAACCAATACTTAACTCACTTTTGTTCAAATCTTCCACTGACATAAGTGCCCGATAATTCCTTTCCTCGTCCGGTTCGAAGTATACCTTCGTCCCTTGTACGTCAAGTTCTATCTTGTGCAGATAACCGCTGATAATCAGATTACCTTCAAATTCATACGTTTCACCATTAAAATCTACATCGAGCTCAAAAGTATTATCCATAAACGTTGATAATTAATTATATTTCTAAAAATTTAAAGGTAGGTAATAAATACTCTGCCACCCCCGATAAAGTTCAACGTTATATAAATTTACAATAATGACAAAAGCAGAGCTGGTATCCCGCATTTCAGAAAAAACCGGAATCCAAAAAGAGGAAGTAGAAAAAATTCTTGAATCTTTTTTCCTGACCATCAAAGATTCCATGAGTGATGGCGAAAACATTTATTTTCGCGGGTTTGGGAGTTTTATCAATAAACAAAGAGCAGCGAAAACAGCGCGTAACATCAAACTTAAATCTACGGTAATTGTACCTGCACAAGTAGTTCCTTACTTCAAACCTTCCGACGATTTTATCAGCCAGGTTAAAGACGGGAGTGTCAGCTTTTGATAGTAAAAGACAGGAAAATATCTGCTAAAAACTTAACGAATCGATTCGTTAAGTTTTTCGGCTTTGATATGTATCGAGTTTACCCTAGAAATAATTTCGTCTAGCAAAGCTGCGTCCTGGTTGCTCTGATAAGCTGCCAATTGGTTTTTAGTAGCTTTTAGTTCATCCTCAATGGAAGCCAGGGATGGCTTAATATCATTTTGAATTGATTTTTCTGCTAGCGCAAGTTCCTCGTTTCGATTTTCCAGAAGTCGTTTGACAGTGTTTAAAGCCTTATTAGACTTTCTCATTTCAAGCAGATTCACAACATGCCTCGCCAAAACTCGCAGCCCAATAAGCTGTTTATCCGAAAGTTCTTTTGCATCATTATCAATGACACAGAGGGATCCCAGCGGAAACCCATTTTTATCCACCAAAGGGACACCTGCGTAAAATATCACATAAGGTTCACCTGTGACAAGCGGGTTTTTCGAAAAACGGGGATCTTTTCTCGAATCCGGAACGATAAAAATTTCGTTCGGATTTATAATTGCGTGAGAACAGAATGCAAACTCGATCGGAGTTTCCCTGACTTGAAGCCCGTGATTAGACTTAAACCATTGTCTGCTATCGTCCAGAAGACTGATCAATGAGATCGGAGTTTGGCAAATTTCTGACGCAAGTCTGGTAATATCATCGTACTCTTCCTCTGGCAGAGAATCAAGAATATCATAGCTTTTAAGCGCATTTAATCTATCATTCTCCTTGTTTACTGCCAATTCAATCTGCATCTGGATTTTTCTTTAATATGATCCGTACAATTTACGGGTAATTTTTAATTAATTTTAATATCGTCAGGATTAGCTTATCGGAAAGCTTGTAGTCCTATTACGTAACTTTACATAAGATCAGATCCTGAAACCGTTAAATAAGTTTCTCTAGCGGATCAAAAATCTATTAACTAGTTTTGCATCTAGATTACAGAAATATTTTTTTGTGATGCTAATTATTAAAATAATACAAAATCTCCTCGACGTTATGAAACAATTTTCTACTTCCCAAAAACAGTCTGTACCTCGGCATGAGGTGTTAATTGCTGCTAAATCTTTTCCTCGCTGTCTGCGGCTTTATTCTCAACTACTCCATTAAACGGGTAACAAATCGATTTTAAGCAGGTCCGAATAACTACCATTTCATTGAAAACTTTTCAGTGATATCGTCAGCCTATTGTCAGACAAATAAGCTATCTGGTCGCCTCCGGTTTAAGTAACGGGAACGGACAGAAATCTTTGTAACTGGGGACCTTCCTGCTAAAATACTTCTGGAATGAGATATTGAATCTCTCACTTCGGGTGAAAATCCTATTGAAAAGTAAATAATTTATCCTCCTCATCATATTTCCTTTATGCAATCGAAAGCTATTTTTTTAGCATTGTTTTTCTGTGTGCTCAATCTAACCAGAGTCGTTGGCCAGGCCGACCCCGGTTCTGCCGGAATTACTTTCTCAAAATCCATATTCCAGATAAAAGAGCCTGGTACATTACGCGTTCTCATTGGCAATTATACCGATGGAATCTCTTCCGGAACTGCTTTAAAACCCTATGATGCTACTTTCACAATCACTATCCCCTCGCTTTTTAATGTGACCGGTGACACTGATTTCAAAGGTGTGCCATTTCCTCTAACCATTGTGAGTCAAATGATGAATGCATTTGGATCAACCATTATTGTTCTGACAGTTCCAAAAGGGATACCGAAGGGAGCAAGTGGCGCTGTCGTAATACCTGTACAGGCCGTGGCAGGTAACGCGAATATTCTTTATGCAACCGTAAAAACGGATTGTAATCTGAGCTATCCCCCTTCCGGAAATATCTTGCCAGGTAACGACTTACTCTCAGCACCGATCGTTGTTGTTACGCCTTTACCAGTAACCTTATCCTCCTTTAAGCTATCCAGAGAAAATTTACATATAAATCTTTCCTGGACAACCACAAGCGAGGAAAACAGTGAAAGATTTGACATTGAACGCAGCCAAAACGGAAAGCAGTGGGAATTTATTGGAACGGTTGCGTCGGCCTCTGAAAGCAGTGTGAGAAAAAATTATAATTTCTCTGATTTGAACCCGGAAAATGGCACAAACTATTACCGATTGAAAATGATTGACAAAGATCAATCTTTCACATACAGTACTATTCGTCAGGCAGTTTTTCAGGATATCAAGCTTGAATTATATCCTAACCCTGTTGCGGAAACCCTGTATGTTCGTCTTGGCGACTGGTCTGAGGTAAGTCATATCCAATTGCTCAATCCCGACGGAACAACAATTTATCATTCGGGCAATGTCCTTTCTAAAACGATTGATGTCAGCTTATTGAACACCGGTACTTACATTTTCAAATTGCAGAAAAAGAACAGCAGTGTCATTACGCAAAGGATCTTTGTAGCGAAGTGATGAGTTTAGGTTCGGACGGGTAACCTTATTTGAATTGTACGGTTCCTGTATTATAGTTGACGCTCCAATTTGGGATAATCAACTTTGATACAGAAAAATCTGCAGTGTTTAATTCCAGATGCGGGCATAATGAATTATGCCCGCACAACGTACCTTACTTTTCATTTACTTACTTTTTACTATAAAATGTACGGTTCAGAAAAGCATGGACGAAATTCAGCGTTGGCTCAAACCAAGTCGTATAAAACATAAAACAATGTGGCGCTTCCGGAAAAGTCTTCACTTCTGAATAAACACCAAACGCATTCAATTTTTTGATCATATCATCTCGCCCTGCATGCATACGACTGACCGAACTATTGATAAATAAAACGGGTGGCGTATTTTTTCCAGCATAGTTCAGCGGTGAAGCCTGCTGCCAGAGTTCCGGTTTTTCTGCTTTGGAATAGCCAAACCAGTACGTTGCTGCCGATATTGATTTTGAATCATTGCCCTCGCCTGATTCGTGGTGAATAAAAGCCAACGTGCCGTCAATATCAATCACAGCCTGCACACGGCTGGAAATGCCTTTAAACTCGTCGTCTTTTTCAAACAGTGCGTTACCGTTGGTTGTCCCAACCAATGCGGCCAGTTGCCCGCCGGCAGAAAATCCAAGGATAGCAATTTTTGACGTATCGATATCAAATTTTTTCGCGTTAGCCCGCATCCATCTTACTGCTGTTTTCAAATCATAAACGGCTTCGGGATAAAGCGCGTGAGTAGATAAGCTGTAACTGGCCGTCACCGCAACAAATCCCCTGGCGGCTAGTTGCCTTGCGAGTGTATTATTATGGGACCTGTCACCCGATCGCCATCCTCCTCCATGCACCATCAAAACGGCGGCAGCAGGTTTTTCACGTTTTTCAGCCGGTGTATAAACATCCAGTGCCAGATTTTCAGTAGCTTGTTTTTTATAGATAAAATTTTTAAAAACATGTATACCTGCCGGCATTGAAGAATCTGCCAGGGTAAGCCCTGGGAAATGTTTCTTATCATTACGAAAAGCGCTTTGAACTGAAAAACTGGTATCCGTGACGCCAGTGGGTATAATCTGGCTTAAAGCAGCCGAGCCGTGCAGGCAGATCAGTAACGCAATCCCTATGCTTAATTTCATGCTTTCATGTTCTAAAATGAACTGAGATTATTTTACAGCTTCAACCCTGAACCAGTCAAAATCAGCATAACCGGAATCATTGATCTGCGTGTCTCTTGAACAGAAAATTCCCATTTTGGCTCCGATCCACCGGCCGGGCTCTGCCTTAAAAGTATCACCGGCAGCCTTGTAATCCTGCCCATCGGTACTATAACTGAACTGGCAAATTCCATTTTTCCGTACTTCGACCCGCATGTAAATTGGCTCCCCACTCTTTATCTTAGTGAGTACCGTCTCCTTTTCCGGTTTATCCTCAGAGGCTTTCTGGCAAACAGCATGGATTAAGTCCATACCGTTTTTTGAATTTTTAATATACAGACCGGCATAACTCAGGCCCATGATAACCAAACCCGTCTTTTCATTTTCCAGTTTTGGATTTGGTGTAAACAGTAGCTTTGTTGTGGCAACAAACTCCTCAGCTGGAAATTTTTGCAGTAAAATATTAGGAGTATTCCATAAATTTTTCACTTCCCAGGCTGGCTTGTAAGAATATAACCTCAGAAAACCCTGCGCACTGGTAGTGAACCAAATTCCCTTCGGATTTGCCTGCCATTGCCACTGCTTAGCCAAAGTCAGCGCGTTAAATTCATCGGATTCTTCCGGCGTTTTTACAGCCGACCTCTGCCCTACATTTGGCTTTTTATAAGAAAGCACGGGTTGTCCTTTCCCGTCGCCATCGGTATCCTCACCAATAACAGGCCAGTCATTAACCCATTTCATCGGTTGTAAGTGCACAACGCGGCCATATTCCATTTTATCCTGAAAATGAAGAAACCAATCCTGAGATTTTCCATTCACAGGTTTTGTATCCACCCAAGCACCCTGATGCGGACCGTTGACAGGTGAGCTGCCTTGATCCATGACCACCCGCCGCTCGTAAGGGCCGTAGACATTTTTTGATCTTAATACCAGCTGCCAACCAGTAGATACACCTCCGGCCGGAGCGAAAATGTAGTAGTATCCATTCCGTTTATAAAATTTGGGACCTTCCACAGTCGCGTCTGTCAGATGCCCATCGTAAACCAGGGTTCCTTCGTCCAAAACTTTATCGCCCGAAACATTCAGTCTTTTAACTGTCAGGATGCTTTTAATCCCGGCACGGCTTCCTGCCCAACCATGTACTAAGTATACTTTCCCATCGGAATCCCATAGCGGACACGGATCAATGAGTCCTTTACCCTCTTCCACCAAGACCGGTGCACTCCACGGCCCTGTCGGATGGCTGGCTTTGGTCAGGTAAATTCCGTAGTCAGGATCTGGATAATAAATATAAAATTCATTCTTATGATAACGGATTGCGGGTGCCCAGACTCCGTTCCCATGCTGTGTTTTCTCAAAATGTTCGATGGGAATCTGTCTTTTCAACGCATGACCGATCAGTTCCCAATTGACAAGATCCTTTGAGTGCAGGATCGGAAGTCCTGGAACGGCATCGAAGCTGGAAGAGGTCATATAAAAGTCATCCCCCACCCGACAGACATCCGGATCCGAATAATCTGCATGTAAAACCGGATTTTTATAGGTTCCGTCGCCCTGATCGGCTACCCATGCTTTTGATATAGCCTGAGCTTGAACGGCCACTGACGGAGATAAAAGAAATGCCGCCAGAATAAATTTTTTCATACGCTTTGATAAACTGTCAGAGAAATTTTCATGCCTTTTATTTTGAGATCACCAGACTTTTCTCTGCTGCACCTTTGCTGAACTCAGATTTTTTTCTGGCTTTGGATACATCGGTATGGTCCATTTTAATAGTACCTGTTTTATCACCGGTAACCGCTACCAATAAATCACTATCAGCATTATATTCAATTCCGCTAAACGTAATTGCGCTGCTGTTATCGACCAAAAGCACAGGATTAGTCTGCCCGGTAATGAACTTCACATTTTTAACCACAATGTCATCTGCGTCGATGAGCTCGGCTCCTTTATCTGCTTTGAGCACCATATTTTCCATATGAATATTCTTCACACGCATTTCGGGAAGACCACGAACAAAAATTCCTTTTTTAGCGCCGTTACAAACGATATTTTCAAAACGCATATTTCTAAAAACCGGCGTACTTTCGCTGACCACAGGACTTTGATCGCGTTCTCCATCGGTCGCAAATTTGACGAAGTAATACAGATCAAAGAAAATCGCTTCCTGGGCAATGTCTTTCATGAAAATATTTCTGGCAAAAATATTTTCCACCACACCTCCACGCCCGCGTACCGACTTGAAACGAAGTCCTTTGTCCGTTCCCATGAAGGTGCAGTTCTCAACAAAAATATTCCTGGCGCCCCCGCTCATTTCACTCCCTACCACAAAACCGCCGTGTCCATTGTAGACAATATTATTGCGGATAACACCATTTTCAGTCGGTATACCACGTTTTCTGCCTTCTTCATCTTTGCCAGATTTGATACAAATGGCGTCATCCCCAACATCGAGCACACAGCCTTCGATCAGAAAATTCTTGCAGGATTCGATATCCATACCATCTCCGTTATGAGCATACTCAGGATTTTTTACGCGTACATTTCGCAACGTCAAATCCTGGCACATCAGCGGATGCAGGCACCATGCCGGTGAATTTTGAAACGTAACGCCTTCCAGAAGAATCTTTTTACAGTTTGTAAAAACAACAAGATTAGGGCGCAGAAAATCTTTCATATCTGCGAAATCTTTCGGTGTTTTTCCCGGTGTGATCAGCATACTTTTGCCTGTCACGCTGGCCGTCTTAAACTGCTCGGAAGGATACCAGACCATCCCGTCATCTTTTAAAACACCTCCGCTGGCCACTTTTTCCCTCCATTGGCTTTCGGTCAGCTGTCCTTTGTTAACGGCCCTCCAAACATCCCCATTCCCATCCAGAACGCCTTTTCCGGTTATGGCAATATTTTCAATATTTGATCCCGAAACCGGAGACTGATTTCTCGCCGCTGTTTTTCCCTCATATACCCCTTCGGTAAGTGCATACTGCGATTTATCTGGTGTAAAAAGCAACGTTGCCGATTCTTTTAGATGCAGGTTTACATTACTTTTCATCACAATGGGCCCGGTCAACCAAAGTCCTGCCGGAACCAAAACAACACCGCCACCTTTCTTACTTACCTTTTCAATTGCCTCGTTAATGGCTTTTGTATTCAAGGTGACGCCATCGGCCTTTGCACCTAATGTAAGGATATTGATTGTATCTTTTTTGAAAACCGGCTGCTGGATTTCAGGAAGATTCGTCCAGCTATATACCGTGTTTTGCGCACTGACACCGAAGGCTGAAAAACTAAACAATCCAGCCCAGAATAACTTCTTTTTATAATTCATCACGAAATAAATTCATGGTTTAGAAAAAACGGATAGAAAATATGCCGGACAGAAGAAACTGTACCGGCATAAGAAACTTAATAACCCGGGTTCTGACTAAAATCCCCCTGATTCAAATCCAGTGCCCGGTTTGGTATAGGTCGTAAAATTTTTAGAGCCCCGCCTACTCCGGCAAACGGATCAATACCGGAAGTAAACCATTTTTTGACATCCTTATTATATACTTTGCTGCGCTCAACAAGTGTCCCGGTTCTTTTTAAATCGAACCAGCGATGATACTCGCCGACCAGCTCGCGTCCCCTTTCATCCAAAATAAAGTTGATATTGACCGCGCTTGGCTGAATGCTCAGATCAGCACCCGCTTTGGCAGCACGTTTTCTCACGGTATTAATTCTTTCCGCAGCCAAAGCACTGTTACCCGATTTAAAATAGGCTTCCGCAGCAATCAGATAAGTCTCCCCTAATCTGGCCAGAAAGAAATCACGGGTACTTGTATTTGCACCAAACTGAGAATTTGGATCATCGAATTTTTTCACCGAAGGCGTGTAATTATCAAGTACTACGGTACGGCTGGCCTCCCATTCATTCGAGTAAGGATACACAATCGTTTTTTCTCTGCGCGCCGGGTCCGCTGCACGCCATGCAGCGATATCAGCAGGACTATTTACCCATTTCGGTGCGTAATAGTACTGGACAACAAGTGAATTACGCTCCGTACTTTTGGTGTAATAATCATAATAACGTGCATAAAAATTGATCATAAAAGTTGCATCAAAACGTGCATCTTCTTTGGTAAAAAGATCAAATGTATACATCGTAGGAGTCAGTGCATAGGTACGATAAGGATAGCCAAGAACGGCACCTTGTCCTCCGAAATAAGGGCCGAAATATGCTGCCTGCGTATTTCCTCCACTTGTTTCGGTTGGCAGAGATCCCGGAGCGAACTGGATTGAAAACAACACTTCGCTGTTGATGTCTTTTCCAGGGTAAAAAAGATCCTCAAAAGAAATGGTGAGTCCCTGGCCGTTGATGGCAGCATCGGCAAGTGATGCAGCTGTTTTAAAATCATCAGCTCCCGCGAAGGCTTCATAGCCACGTGTGAGGTAAACTTTGGCAAGCATATGGCGCGCCGCTCTTTTTGTAACACGTCCAAATTCAGCATTCGAAACGGTTTCCGGAACCAGATCAATAGCTTCTTTTAATTCATTTATGACAAACTCGTAAACCACAGAAGCGTCCTCTCTTTTGAATACATCGACAGGTTCAGTAAAACGGTCAGTCACAATGCCGACGCCGCCGAAAGTCTGCACAGCCAGAAAGTAGTAATATGCTCTGAGAAATTTCATTTCTCCCTTTCTTGCATTTAAGCTCGCGGTCTGCGCCGTTTTATCATTGAAATAAATGGCAGTATTAATCAGCTGAATTCCTTTGTAAAGACTTGTATAAAAAGTCAGTACCTCGTTGTCGTCAGCAATCAGGTTACGGTATTCGCTAAGGCCGACCGGCTGTTGCGTACGGCCTTCCACGTACATATCGGTACCCGCACAAAAAACCCACGGATCAGCGTAAACAGTTCGCAGTGAGGAATATGCAGCGTTAATCAGCTTTTCATAACCTTCGGCGGTCGCATAATACTCATCAGAAATGATATTGGATTTGTTTTCCTCTTTAAGAAAATCGCTGCATCCGCTCAGAAAGAACAGCGCGAGCATAAATGCGGTGACGTTTGATATTTTCATTGTTATCTCAACGGTTAAAATTTAAGATTCAGACCAAATTGATATGTTATCGTCGACGGGCCTGTATTGTTGATATTTCCTGTCGTTGTGTTGCTTACGTTCGTGTTGCTTGAAGCATCAATCCCACTGGCAGATTCCGGATCAAAACCATCAAATTTTGTCCAGACAAAAGGATTCAGCACATTGACATAAGCTCTCAGATCCTTAATGCCGATCTTTTTGACAATACCTGAAGGAAGTGTGTAACCCAGCGATATGTTCTGCACTTTGACGAAAGAAATGTCTCTGTAATAACCTACGCCATTCACACCAGCCCAATACGGCCCGACGTTATTTGGCTGCGGATAGGTGTTCGAGCTTCTTGCCGGTGTCACTTTGTTCACTGGCATATAATAATCGTTGTAGATTTTGTTTGTTCCACGGTCACTATAATTTATGAAGTTGCTATGAAAGGCACTATAAACCTGCATTCCCTGACGTGCAAAAAGTGAAGCGGATAAATCAAAACTTTTGAAAGTAACCTGGGTAGAAAATCCGCCAGTCCATTTTGGATCTTTTTGACCAATAATCTGACGATCGTCCGAACTGCTGATCTTTCCATCATTATTCAGATCTTTCACTTTCGCCTGCCCCGGGAGCTGACCATATTTTACCGCATCAGCACGTTCGCTTTCCTGCCAGATTCCGTCAAATACATAAGTATAATTTACATTGATCGGCTGACCGATAAACCACCAGTTTCCTACCAGATCCTCTTTTTTATCAAGAAGATTCACGATCGAGTTCTGATTTCTGGAAAAATTCAAAGAGGTCGTCCACGTAAAATCTTTTGCTCTGACATTAAGCGTACGAATTGAAAATTCGATCCCGCGGTTACGCACAGAACCTACGTTATCTTTAATCGATGACCAGCCCGTTTCCAGGGGAATGTTCCGGTTCATCAAAATACCTTTTGAGAGTTTATTATAGATATCAATCGTCCCGCTGATTCGGTTACGGAAAAATCCGTAATCAAGTCCAAGATCAAATTCTGTCGTCCGCTCCCAGGTAAGTCCCGGATTTGGAAGCCGGCTTGGACCATAACCCAATGCTGTATTTCCACCAAAATCGTAAAATGACGGATCGGCCAATGTCATATTACTTTCGTAAGCGCTGATATTGTTATTGTTACCAGCCACCCCTGCGCTAAAACGAAGTTTCAAGTCGGACAACTGATTAACTTGTTTCAGAAAATTTTCTTCCGACAGCTGCCATCCAATTGCCGCTGATGGGAACGTTGACCACTTTTGGCCTTCCGCCAGTTTTGAAGAACCATCCCAGCGCGTTGCCACGGTTACATAGTATTTGTTTTTCAACACATAATTTAACCTCGCCATGTAAGAAAGGATAGAAAACTGGCTGAATGAACTCGTTGCTGACTGACGATTCGTCGACGATCCAAGATTGTAATACGACGAATTAAACGGAAGGTCATTCACGCGAAGACCGTCGCTTTCATACCGGTTTTTTTGCATACTGTAAAGCCCTGTGAACGTAAAATTATGATCACCGAACGTTTTACGAATTGTAGCAATATTGTCAAAAATATAACTCATTGACTGCTCGTTTCCTCTTTCCGCATCCGGCAAAAGTCCTGCACCAACACCCGTAAGTGATCCCCAGTAACGTCCGTTGCGCTGAAAATTTAAACTTGGCGAGAATGTAGAACGGATATCAATCCAGCTTACCGGAGAATATTGAAGGAAAATATTTCCCACACCGAAACTGCGGCGGGTGTTGTTTTCAGAATTCGGTATTTCCAAAAGCGGATTTACTGTACTTGTATAACTGGAAACAACAGTTGAATTGGGAACCGGTATTTGTCCGGGACGAAACATCAGGGAGCCATCAGGATTATAAGGACTGAAAAACGGCGCCATATTAAAAGCGTTTCTTACCGCATCATCACTACCTCTTTCGGTATCTGTTAAAGAAAAATTAAAGCTCATTCCTGCCGACCAGTTTTTACTGATTTTACCATCAACACTGGCTTTGAAGTTATATCGATCCATCGTTTCATTCAGCAAATTTCCGTCTTCGCCCTGATAACCGGCTCCGATCAGATACTGGATGGATCCGTTGTCGCTCATACCTGAAACTGTCAGCCAGTGGTTGGACTGCTTGCCATCTTTTAGCACAAGTCCCGGCCAGTCGGTATAATTGTTATTATTGATTCTTTCCAGCACCACCGGGTTGTCGAGCGATCCGATCGTGTTGGTATAATTTTCGCGTCCTGCAATAATTTCCGGAGAAATGAACGTATTCTGGCGGTATTCCCAAAATTCCGGTCCAGTCATAAAGTTGGGTAAACGCGCGATTTTCTTTACACCCATATACCCGTCGTATGAAATGGTAGCACCTCCTCCTTTGATAGATCTTCCATTTTTTGTGGTAATTAAAATTACCCCATTCGAACCTCTGGAACCATAAATCGCTGTGGAGGCAGCGTCTTTAAGTACGTCCATTTTTGAAATATCCTGAGGGTTCAAAAAGTTGATATCCGAAACGATCACTCCATCTACGACAAACAAAGGCTGGCCACCTGCAAGCGAATTCTGGCCACGGATCTGCACGGCAAACCCTGAACCGGCACGGCCTGAGCCAGCTGAAATATCAACACCGGCAATTTGTCCCTGCGCGCCTTGAAGCGGACTTACTGTTCCTCTTTCCGCGATTGATGCACCTTCAATACTTCCCACAGCCGTTGCAACTTCCGTCTTCCGCTGTGTACCATAACCAACAACAACCACCTCTTCCAGCGATTTGTCTTCCGGTTGAAGTTTTACTGTAACCACACTTTGGTTTGCGGCAATTATTTCCTGCGAAACATATCCTACGAAACTAAAAACCAACGTAGTCTGATCATCTGTGATATCGATCTCATATTTTCCATCCACATCGGTCAGTGTTCCCTTCTGCGTTCCCTTGATCACAACGCTGACGCCCGGCAAAGTGGCATCCTTTTCATCTGTAACCGTACCAGATACTTTTCTTACTGCAGGTGCTTTCGGAGCAGTATCTGCATTTTGTGGCAAAGCTATATCAAGGACGATCTGGCCGCCAACAAGTTTGTATGTAAGATTTAGTGGCGTAAGAATTTCTGTAAGCACCTGCCCCAGCTTTTTGCCCGCAACAGAAATGCTGACAGGCTGATCCACGTTGATTCTTCTGGAGCTGTACACAATTCTGGCACCCGTCTGATTTTCAATGTTATTTAATACTTGCTCAAAACGTTGCTTCTCTGCTTTAACCGTAACCAGACGGTCTGTTACTTCTTGTCCGGAAAATGCCTGTGCCTGCGTACTGCCCAAACAGCAGCTTAGAATCGCCAGACTTAAAATAAACCCGAATGCCTTTTTAAATCGCGCTGTTTTCAGATAAATTCTAAAAAGTAAAGGTTCTGTTTTTTTCATACCTTTAAAAGTTTTATTAAATGGTTTCTTGATAAAATGAGCTTTCCCATGCAATGGATTCGCTGTCTGTCGCAGGGAGTTTTGATCGCTGGTTCATGTTCGCTGCATGACCAGCGTTTTCTGATTTTGTGAATTGAGCCTTACATAGATTTGCTGGTTAAGTTTTATTGATAATGTGATGGTCCTTGCAGCCTTTGCCTTCAACCAGGATTGAAATACCGGTAATTTTATAGCTGGCATTCAGCGCCGCGCAAATAATATCAAGCTGTGTGTAAAGAGGCTGTCCGGTAAGATTCGCTGTCAGTGGACAAGCCGCCATTTGCCTGTTTTGAAGTATAATGTCAATACCATAGGAAGTGTGCAGATTTTCTATGACCTTCGATAGCGGCGTATTGTAAAATTTGAAGCGATCCCGGTTTCCTGCATCAGCAATCATCCGAGGCGTTTCGACAAGGCCGGTTACAAACCTGTGCGCACCGGGGAAAAACTTAGTCTGCTGATTTTGCTTTAAAACAACATTATTACCTGTCGCCTTATTCTCCTTTGAATTTTCATAAACTGCAACGGCACCCGATACAACTTCTACCTGCGGGGCTTCAATGCCTTTCTGCTCTTCCACATAAAAGCGGGTTCCTAAAACCCGTGTCACCATATGATCCGAATAGACAAAAAATGGTCTTTCCAGGCTTTTTGCTACGTCAAAAAAAGCTTTGCCTTTCAAAAAAACAACTCTTTTTTCGGAGCTGAAATGAGCTGGATATTTAACAGAACTACCAGGCGACAGATCGACAAAACTGCCGTCTTCCAGATTAATTTTCTCAATCAGACCGGAGGTATTCTCTCGCTGAAGCCAGACTTCGGCGGCAATTGCCTTCTGATCAAAAAACAGAGACATCACCTGATGGCGGTATAGAATAGCAACCGAGGCGATTGCTACCACCGAAGCGGCAAGCCCCATCCAAAAAAACCGTATAATTCCCGAAGATCCTGCACCGGGCTTTTGATTTTCAGACTCCTGAATTTTAGTATGAAGCTGTTCCCATATCTTTTCTTCCAGATTTTGCCAATCCGGTTCCTGTTCATTTCCCAGTGGCTCATCACCAAGCAAACCAAACCAGTTCTCGACAAACTGTTTTTCCTGCGGGGTGCATTCTCCCCTGTGATATTTTTGAAGCAGGTTGGAAAACTGTTTGCGGCTCATTCGTTCTGGTTATGAATTACATGTTCTAACTATACAGTCAAGCAATCACCTAAGACACCGCAATAATTTTATAAAATCAATAAATATTTATATCAATAAAGATGGAATTATAAGATTTTCTTTAAATTTTACTATTTAAATTCTGATATGTATGATGATTGGCGGGAGAAGAAAATTCACCTAATTATAAATAATCGTCCAGGTAGATCCGAAGGGTCTGGACAACTTTACTTAAACGAAGCTCTACCGTTCTCTGGGGTATACCCAGGTGAAGAGAAATCTCTTTTGCCGAATGACATTCAATCCGATGCATCCGAAAAATTTGTTGAGAGCTTTCAGGAAATGATTTCAATACTTTTTCTACGCTATCCATCAGATCTGTAAAATCCATCTGTTCTTCTGTGCAGCTGATATCCTGCGGATAATGGTGATGGACATGCAGCTCAAACTTTTCGTGCATCATGGAAAGCCGCACGTGGTTGACACAACCATAACGCACCGCCGTCACCAGATAAGCTTCCAGATTATCAATGTCCAGCAATTCTTTACGCTCCCAAAGTTTCAAAAATATATCCTGAACGATTCCTTCTACAGCAGCACTGTCACCAATCTTTTTAAGGGCAATCGAAAAAAGCTTTTTCCAGAATCTGGTATAAATCTCCTTGAAGGCAATTTGATCACCTTTTCGAAGACGCTCAACCAAAACTGTATTACAAGATTGTAAAATGCTCATTTGCTTTGCGAGGTGAAGTTTGACAGCCGATCAAGAATTGAAATATTCCGGGAATCCCATTCAATACTACAATTAGCCTGAGAGTAAGTAAAACAGCTTTTGAAATATAAACAAGGTGCTTACCAAGTTTTTCTATGCAACCGTTATCGGGAACGTTGTCAATCCCGAAAAATCTAAATTTTAGATTACTTTTTTCCACTAAATTTACATTTTAAGCAATAAAAGCACCACAAGTGTAGGTTTGACAATTGAATTTTTTGAAGAAAATTAAGTTAATTTACAAGTGGGATTATCGCGTTTTAGGTTACTATTAATGATGAATCTCGCTGTAAGGAAAGTATTATTTTAACCAGAGTCTTATGCTTGTCCGTTGAATTTTTCTTGCCGGTTTTCATCCTTTTGCATACGTGTCCAGGCATAAATCATTACTAAAATTTGTTTCCATGAAATACAATTGTAAATTTACAACTGTAAAAAATGAAATGTTATGACATACCTAAGTGCTCAACCATATGTAACTGATTCCTGGGATGATATCTGCTATCCTGTCAATCCTGTTTGGCTTTCAGATATTCTACCGGACTATGACATTATTGCGACGGATCGTCAACAGCTTGTCGTTGGAGAGCCCGCGGGTGGCCGGAAGACTGTATTTGGTATTCAAAGTGCCGACTATGCCATAATTCCCAATGTTCTTGTCAAAGAGGTCGTCGACAAGTTGTTTACCAATTATACGCTTCAAATTAAACATACGTCAACCGGCGAATTTAGTATCAGCGTTATTTTCCCGCAGCAGATTTCCATTGGCGGCGAAAGTGTTCAGCGCAGTATTATTTTGACGAATAGCTATAACGGAAAAACTCCTTTTACGATTCAGGGGCAAACTTTGACGTCTATGATGGATCATACTGCAGCAGTCGGCAGCAGCATATACCGGGATTTATGTAAAAATGGATTGATGGGATGGGCAGATTCGTTCCTGGAATTATCCGTTTATCAAAACTGGCTGACGCAGACCCCTTCCGGAAAAGAAAAAAAGAAAACAGTCAAAAATGCACCAGCAGCAAAGCAGCAAAAAGCGGATGGCAATTTCCGAAAAATTCATCATAGCCGGCTAAGCCCTGAACTTTTTCAAGAGCAACTGCACCAAATGCTGATCAGCCAGGTTCCGAATCAACCCACGCTGACCGAAACCGTATACGAGCATTTACAACAACGAACGTTGAAAAAGGCTGACGAAAACATTTTAAAAACGCTTCCTATTCCGGTTCAGTTGGCTAAACAGGCTCACGAGCGCCTGAGGTTTGAGCAGCGTCTGCTAGGTACGAATCCTTCTTATTGGCTCATGTATAACGCGGTCAATCATGCACTTTTTAATGCACGCAGCAGCCTAACCTTGAACGATCGCTATAAACTGGACGAACGGGTTTTTCATCAAATTGCCGCGAGCTCTTTCGCATGAATATTTTTCGTGCTCATCGAAAACGATGTCAACGCTTATATTGAATCATCAGCAACTAAAACCGTTTTAAAATTAGACATGTCAACCGTATCTTCCGCCATTCACAATGCATTATTAAAAGTTGAAACCGTATTACAAAAGTCTGAAAGGCAAATAATAAACCCCAATTACCAGAAATCTGATTTTTCAGTTTATGTCAGTTTTATTCTGGAAAATACGGTGTTACTGGACCAATTGTCGCGGATTTACCTAAACTCGGACACCACAGCAAAATCTCTGCCTGTTGACGACAGAACAGTTACCCGCTTTTTAAAAATTCTGTCTCGTGTGGCGAAAGGAAACGAAGGTGTGTCACGACAGGAACGCATATTTATCTACCAGTTCTGGTCAGCTTTTCAGAAATTTTAAGTGATGTTTTGAGCTTGTTAAAAATAAACGGGCTCTGCGAAGAAAATCATGTCAGTGAAACAAATTGATAACCTACTGACATTCAATAACTTTTAATGAAATTCAGATTAAATTAACTGATTATGAATAACCTGAAAAACAATGTCATATTAGGAGAAGACGATTTTCGCATGCTAAAACAGTATGCAGAAAGTTTTTCACGCAGTGCCAAAGAAAATGAAATGTCGCTGTCCTACGAACTCAACAGAGCAATTGTGGTTGAAAACGACGAATTGCCAGCAGACAGTATCCGCTTGAATTCCTACGTGAGGGTAAAAGAACTGACGTCCGACAAAGAGATGGAATTTTCAATCGTAATGCCCGCTTTTGCGGATTTTAAACAAAAGAAAATTTCCGTTCTTACCCCCATGGGCTCGGCCTTAATTGGGTTGTGTAAAGGTGAGACGGTAGAATGGAAAATGCCGGCCGGTATGAAGAAATTCGAAATACTTGATGTGATCCAGTCTCACGAATTAGATAATGTAGAACAACAAGATTAGTTGCTCAGAATTATTAGCCATGAAAAAAACATATCTATGTACAGAAGGCAAAAAAAACACGGAAAAAGGTCTTCAGAAGCGATAGGATCCGCTTTGATGTGCGCCATATTTATAATTGCCCTTTATATCACCTTTTGTTTGTTCACTTCCTCTTTTTAGAATTGATATTCTGAAATCTTTTTGGCTTAAAGAAGGTAAGTCACTCAGCTTTTATCGTGAAAGCTGAGTGACTTACCTTCTTTATTTAAACCAGAATAAAAGAGGAAATAAAAAGGTTACAATGACCGCCCAGATAAAGTAAACGGGAAGGTATTGTGAAATAACTTTCCCGACACCGGATATCGGAGCTTTCGTTGAAATTACTTTAAATAGTTGGCCAGTGACAAGAATCAAATTTATTAAAATGAAGACGTTTCCGCCGAGCACTGCGGCTCTGTTGGGCGTAATTCCCCATGTCGAGATCCTGAACAAAATTGCTGAAAGTGCGATACCGTTAACCACAGCGGTAATAACCGATAATAGAAATAGTACCCACACTCCTACCCGGTACGGAGCGATTTTGGAAGTTTCGGCAACTGAAAAGAAGATGATAGCCATTACTCCAACCAGCAATGCGTTAAAAACAATTAAAAATTCTCTGTCGCTGTAAGGATTTTTTCCTGAATATATAATAGCTGCGAGATAAATGATCAACATGATCAATACGAGCGGACTGAATATTTTAGCAATAACCGGCGACACTTTTCCAACTAACTGGGGATTCGTTTGAGTCAAATAAGTTGCTACAATCGGAGCCGACGAAAGACCGAATATAGCTACGTAATCAAAATAGTATTTGTTGATATTAAAGCCAATAACCTCAAAAAGACCAATGGTAATAGCACTCATAAGTCCTCCCGCAAGTAGAATAAGTGCTGTCATGACGACCAGATCTCCACTATAACGCAGAAAACCGAGCCTCTTCTCCACGTTATTTTTGGTTCCTCCCACAAAAGCATAACCAAGCGTAGACCACAAACACAACGGCAAATGAATACACGAAAGGACGAGCGTATCACTGGTTTTTAAGTCAGGTAGAAAGTTGATAAAAATTGAACCCAGCAATGTCACACCTGCTATATAGACAATGCTCCCGGTTGACAATTTATTTCTCCAGGCAAAATAAGCAGAGAGTGCGGGAAAAATAATGAAACCTATATTCCTCGGATAGAAAAAATCCTCATTAAAAGAAAATAACACCGGCAGTTTCGAGATCAAACCGGCTAGCAGACATGCTATGACCACAAAAATCAGTTCGCTTCTGCTGCCCCAGAAGATTTCCTCACCTGTAAAACTGAGGCGTTCGTTCCAGTAAGTCAACAGCATATTCCCCTGCATTTCCGGATACAGCGTTTTGAAAGTACGCTTAAAAGTTGACTTGTCTGCCCGGTACAAGCGTTCGAGTTGAGCAGGATTTTCGAGATTCGATAAAATTTCCTCTTTCATTGCATAAGACGATAAGTGGTTTTCTATAATTTAAAAAGTACTTTGTGATACAAAGTAAATGAATTAAAATTCGATAATCCAATAGATACTCATTTTAATTTACCGACACGCCCCTTTCACTGACAACCACTCAATCCTGTTCTTTACATAAGGAGTACTGAAGAATATGTTTATCTTGATGCTTGTAAGTTCTTCTCAAAATTCATAATTATTCTTACTTGTTATGAAATTATCCTTCACCGTCCTTTTGTTTCTCATAGGTCTTTCTGACTCGTTCAGCCAGGATGGTCTTTTGAAAACCCACCCGCAACTCGCCTACTGGAAACTTGGTGATCAGTCTGATGTCGTGATTGTTCTTCACGGCGGACCGGCAGCACAACACGAATACTTACGTCCGGAATTCGACGGATTGACAAAAAGCGCCACGGTCATTTATTATGACCAGCGTGGCTGCGGTAAAAGTGAGCGTGCGGATTCCTATACATGGCAAGACCATGTCAAAGATTTGCACAGACTGATCAACACGGTTGCTCCAAAAAAGAAAGTATTTCTCGCCGGTTCATCCTGGGGCAGTCTTTTGGCGATTCTTTATACGTACTCATATCCTGTTAAGATAAAAGGCGTGATTTTATCGGGTACCATAAAATGGCTCGGCCAGGGTTTACCTTACATCAGAGAAAGTGATTTTGTATACAACAACCCCCATAAACAGCCTTTGTATGAAAAAAGTCTCGTCAAAACTGTTGGAGCTGATAAACCGGATACCATTAACATTTCGAAAATGATCGAGGTTCAGTCTGGTATTCAGCTTAGTGAACCTGTGGCGAGTTTAATTTCGGCTCCGATTGCAGATAGTCTTTCCAGGATTCGGACACCCATACTATTATTTAAAGGATCCCACAGTCGAAAGTTTGATTGGGTCGACAATTATATGACGCTACTTCCCCAGACTGAACTACATACCTTCGAGGCGGCAGGACACGATCCCTGGTTCAGCGATCCAGTACGGTTTTCAGAATACTGCAATACATTTATTAGTAAACACAAGTAGACTACTGGAATAAGAATTGCACTGAAGTTTACTGAACGCAGCTCCTTACCATTTTTCATGAAAACACTTTGGAAATATCTCAGGCCTCAGCAAAAGCTTATTGGCATATCTCTTTTTCTTGCAGGAAGTGCTCAGCTATTGACATTGCTGGATCCTTTAATTTTTGGTCGTATTGTCGATGATTACGCCGGGAATCCTAAAAATCTGACAGAAAAAGAACTCGTCAACAGCGTGTTGTACTGGTTGTTGATTGCAGTAGCAATAGCAGTTGTTGCCAAACTAGCAAAATCTTACCAGGAATATCTGACAAGAAAAGCCGTTGCCCAATTCGGTATGAGTATTTTCAACGACGGTCTTAAACAAACGCTTCGGCTGTCCTTTCAGGAATTTGAAGAAAACCGGAGCGGCACTACGTTGTCCGTGCTGCAAAAAGTAAAAACCGATACAGAACGTTTTGTTAATTCTTTTATCAATATCCTTTTCTCATCCATCGTCGGCGTTGGATTTTTGCTTTGGTATAGTATCAACAAAAACGGAATGCTTATTCCTGTTTTTCTTGTGGGCGTTCTGGTCCTCGGATCGCTGACAGGATTATTATCAAAAAAGATAAAAAGTATCCAGCGAAGCATCAATAAACAAACCAATGCACAGGCTGGTATTATCACGGAAAGCCTCCGCAACATTGAGCTTGTAAAAAGTCTCGGTCTGACATTTTCTGAAATCAGAAGGCTTAACAAACAGACACTTGAAATTTTTGAACTGGAAATGTTCAAGGCACGAAAAGTCGGGATGCTCACATTTCTGCAAGGCGTGACGCTAAACCTTCTCAAACAATCCATTCTTTTCATCCTGCTCTGGCTAATTTTCCGGAAAGTACTTACCACGGGTGAGCTGATCGCGATGCAATTTATTTCTACCGCCATCTTTGGCCCGTTGCAGGATCTTGGCAATCTTATTTTACAGTATAGGGAAGTGGATGCGTCGGTCAAAATTTTTGATCAGCTTATGCACAAACCTATCGAACAGCGGCCGGAGAATTCTGTGGAAGTAGGCCCGCTAAGCAGTCTTGAATTCAGTCATGTTATTTTTAAACATCAATCAGCGGACTATATTGCTATTGATGACATTTCATTTGGCATAAAATCCGGACAAACCGTTGCTTTTGTGGGTCCTTCCGGTTCCGGAAAATCCACTCTCGTCAAGTTGCTGATTGGATTATATCTTCCGGTCGAAGGCAACATATATTTTAATGATGATGATTCATCGACCGTTCGCTATAATCCATTAAGAAGGCAGATTGGCTTTGTGACCCAGGATACGCAGTTATTCGCCGGTACGATCCGGGAAAATTTACTATATGCCAATCCCTCGGCAACCGACGGGGAAATTTCGGAAGCCTTGGGAAAGGCGTCCGCTACGGCCTTGATTGCCAAAGCGTCCAAAGGAATTGAAACCATACTTGGCGAAAACGGGATGAAGCTTTCTGGTGGTGAAAAACAGAGAATCTCAATCGCCCGGGCACTTTTGAGAAGACCCAGACTCCTGATTTTTGACGAAGCCACATCCGCTCTTGACTCGCTGACCGAGCAGGATATTACGGCAACGATCCGGGATATCTCGACCAACCGACAGCAAATGACAATCCTTATCGCTCACAGACTTTCGACAATCCTGCACGCGGATGTCATTTATGTTCTTGAAAAAGGTAAAATCGTGGAGAGCGGATCACACCCGGATTTGCTTGCCCAAAAAGGTTTGTATTATGCTATGTGGCGTCAACAGATTGGAGAAAGAAGAATCGAACGTTAATAGCAGAATAGTTAAACTGTACCAAACAGATAAGTTTAATAAGAAGGTTAAAGCCAGGGGCAGGCAAATTTTTTCTTTTTGTAAAAAAATAGAAATTTGCAATGACGGCCGTCACAGCGGAGAGAATACAGCGTTGTATGGATACCCGTCATAATGTGAATTAACTAGTTCTAAAGGTTACTTTCAATTTTGCGGAGAAGAATCGTTGGTGATATGCCCGTCTGTAACTTTGATGCTCCTGTTTGCTATGTATTAAGAATCAAATACTTGGAAATATTCAATTTGCGGAAAATTCCATGTTTATTCCCTGATCTGTACAGTACCGGTTAATCATTTTTTTTCGAGAGTATATCATATTGGCTTATCAGGTACACTTTAAGTCTTTTTAGAGTTATTTAATTCACTAAAATTGTCAGTCTTAAAACTCAACGTTGTAAAAAAGTTAAAGTGGTGCCTGGAATCCTTGGTTATGGATTCCCGAAATGCATTACAATTTTCATGAAAGAACGATTTCAAAAGGTAATCCTTCGGAGGATGGAGCCTTTGCAATATGTCAAGTGCTTACAGAATGAAGCCGTAATCACTTCTTCGATGCAAAAAGATTATTCATCTGATCCTCACTATGATCAGTCGGAAATCTATTACGAACAGATTAACAGCGGCTTTTGGGTCTTTTCCCTGAAAACAGAAGAAAAAACGGACACCTGTTACGCTTTTCAACCAAAGACTGCCAAAAACTCCTATTATTCCATTAATTACTATGAAACCCGCAGTACCATTGGGTATCAGCTTGGAAATGAAATTAAATGGAGCAAAAATGTTACGGTGTTCAGCGGTCCGACGAGCACATATGAAATTTATGTCCGAAAAAAAGCACCTGTAATTTGTTACAGACTCATTTTTTCCAGAAGCTACCTGAAAAGACTTCTGAATTTTTCAGCAGGGAATGTCCCTTATTTCCTTACAGAGGAAATTGATAATAAACTGAGTGATTGCCTGGTTCGAGGTACTTCCGAGACTGAGACTATGGCGATTCAAAAACTTCAATACCTGCTAAGATATTCACGTTCCGATTTCAGCAGCCTTCTTTCCCTGACCGCCAGTGCTTTTGAATTAACCAATCTCTTCTTTAAACTATCAGTACCAAATCCGGCGGTCTCGAAAATCCCGAAGGCAGATGAGGAGCTGATGGCAAGAATTATCCACGAACTTGAAGGACAAATTCAGGACAAATTTCCTGGTATAAATGCACTTGCTGCAACGTTCTACATTTCCCCCAGCAAACTGAAAAATACCTTTAAGATGATATACCAGATGACCCCGCTGGTCTATTTCAGAAAGCTTCAGATGATCTATGCCCACGATGTCTTGACGCGACGGGAAATGACCATTAAAGAACTTGCTATTGTACTGGGTTTCAAAAAGTCCAGCACCTTCTCGGTGTGGTTTAAACGATATACGGGTAAACTCCCTCACGAAATTACAAATTCAACGATCTCATGAAAAATCCCATCTATGAAGTTGCCATTGTCGACGATAACGCGCTAGTCCGGCATGCAACACGTTATATGTTATCACAGAATAATATTACCATTTCCTTTGAAGCGGAGAACGGACAAGACTGCATTGATAAAATGCATCAATCCTCACAAAAACCGGACGTAATCGTTCTTGATATGGAAATGCCTATTATGACTGGCTTCCAGGCCGCTGTGATTCTGAAACAAAACTGGCCGTTAACAAAAATAATTGCTTTCTCAGGAAGAGATGACTCAGCCAGTATTAACGACATAATGGCTGCGGGTGCAGATTATTTTTTATCAAAACAATCAGAACCTGCTGCATTTATTAGTCTGGTTAGAACTGCTTCCGGAAAATAAAAGAGCTGATTTGCAGATATATTATTATTCTATTCGTAATGCACCTAACTTATTAGTCTCCTGCAAGAACATAGCAGCGAACCTATAAAAATTTTATTTTGCTTACCCTCAACCATAAACTCCTACCCTATGAAAACCAACGCAGAAACCCTGTCTGTCATTGAAAATTTGCTGTTACGCTATAAGCAAGAAATTGAGGCTTCGGCAGCAAAGCCGCTGACCAAGAAGATTTACATTAAAAATACCCAGAATTTTGTTCGCTGGATAGCTGGAAATTTCCATCCGGGAAATAGCCCGCATCTCAATCTAAAAAGTAAAACTGAATAACATCCGGTTTCTGCTCCATTAGGCTAAAATTTGTGAATGTGTAGAATGCGATAAAATGCTTCTGTGCAAAAGATTATTGAAAAGTTGAGTAAATATTTTCTTATTTATTAGTAATAGAAACAAAAAGCAGTAGCAAACCGAAGTCTGCTACTGCTTTTATGGAGTTTAATTATAATATCAGTACGTAAATCTCACCGTTACACCATACGTACGCTGATCTCCTACGATACCTGCATACTGTCCGTAACTTCCCGGAGCAGCCAAAAGTTGTTCGTAATAATTCTTATTGAAAAGGTTTCTTCCCCATAAGAAGAATGAAAGACCATTAGATGCTCTGAAACCGATACGCGCATTGGTAAGACCATAGCCTCCGATATTCAAATACTCGGACGGAGAAGGACTTGACGAAAATTCTGAACGAAGAAATTCATCAACCGCTGCGAAATAATTTCCTTTTAGTCCCACGAAACTTCCTTTCACTACAACTTCTCCACCAATCGAACCAGACCATTTAGAGATACCTGGCAATCTTCCTCCTGAAATATCTTTAAAGGCCTGAGCACCTCCAACTTCTTCCAATGGCACAGGAGCATTTGCAAAACGTACGTATTTACCGTCCGTGTAGGCAACAGCTGCATTCAGGGTCAAATTCGAGAAACGAATATTTCCGTCTAGTTCAGCGCCCTGTACACGCACTTTTTCTGCATTTGCAAGATAACCGCGGTTTACACCCGGCTCCGGTGTTTGTACCTGTGTCTGGTAATCCTTGATATCCGAACGGTACACAGTCAGATTCAAAACAGAATTGCTTGAAGGTTTTGTTTTCAAACCAAGCTCCTTGTGGTCCACGTATTCAGGTTTTACATTAGCAAGGTCAATAAGTACCTGGCCATTTGCAGTTGGCAAACCACCTACGTTAACACCGATAGGCTTATACCCAATAGAGTAAGTTGCATATGCATTTAAATTGCTCGTAGCCTTGTATTGTAAAGATACCTGGCCTGAGAAATTTCCTTCCGAATAGTCCGTATTGAAAGCCTGATTACTGTACACCCCGTTTTTCAGGGCAAGCAAAGCAGGATCTGTCGTCTGCAATCCACCATAAGCCACTCGATCATAATCAACTACTTTTTTGTCGTAGTTGTAGCGAATACCTGGCAGAAGGTGTAATTTATTTGTGATAACCCAGTCAGCCTGCGCGAATACCGCTAAACTTGTGCTCTTGATACGGTTTGTTGTACGAATACCAAAATTGTCAAAAAGTCCAGGCGTCTTCCAAAGAGCGCTCGTTGAACTTTGTGCAAATCTCCACTGCGCAGAACCGGCTTCTTCCGTTTGAACAGGATCTGATGTTAGATCTTGCCAAAGACCAAAGACACCAACTACTCCACTTAATTTTGGTGAGATTTTTCCCGAATAACGGATTTCCTGAGACCACTGATCATGTTTGGAATTTCCAGATGAAATAGTGAACACCGGCAAACCGATATAGTCCCTGTCATTCAAAGGAGTCCATTTCCAGTAACGCCATGCCGATGTAGACGTCAGTGTTCCATTGCCAATTTTAATATCGGCATTAACAGAAACACCACCTAGCTGGTTATCAGCTTTGGAAGGCGTATCCAGATCTAGTTTCCGTTCGAATGCACTTTTGTAAGGAAGTGTATATCCTAAATCAGCAATAATTGCATCAAACTGCCTGTATGCAGCTCTTTTCGTCGGCACAACTCCGGCTACCGGCCATCCATAACCCGTAGGTTTTTGATCCGAAATGTCACCGATGACGGTAATGTTTACGTTTTCACTGGGAGTATAAAGGATCTGCCCTCTTACACCAATGTTGTTGATATCGTTGATCGGCAATTGCGTATGAACATTGAAGAATGTACCATTACGCTGCGTTCCTGTAAAAGAAACACGAGCCGCTAATTTTTTGCTGATCGGCCCGGTCACCGAAGCTTTCGCCTGGATGAAACCAAGATTACCATAGCTCATCTCAAAGTTCGCCCCCGGAGTGAAACTAGCTGATCTTGTGGTGATGTTGAAAGCTCCTGCCGTTGTGTTTTTACCAAAAAGGGTGCCTTGCGGTCCGCGAAGCACTTCCACTCGTTCAATATCAATAAAATCCAGGGCAGTGGCAGCAGGACGCGCATAATAAACTCCGTCAACATAAAATCCTACACCCGGATCAACACCGTCGTTGGTCAAGCCGAAAGTTGATCCCAAACCACGAATATTTAATGTTGTATTTCTCGCATTTGAAGCATATAACTGAACTGTCGGCACTAATTCTTTAAGACGGTTTACGTTAAAAGCACCGGCATCTTCCGCTCTTGTTCCGCCGATAACGGAGATAGGAATTGGTACTTCCTGTGCAGATTCCTGACGACGACGGGAAGAAATAACGACATCTTCCAACTGCGTGTTGTTAGGGTCAAGCTTGATTTCAACTTTGCTATCCGCAATCTGGACTTCCTTTTTTAAATATCCTATATAAGATACGACTAGCGTAAAAGGTAACTTTTGACCTGTAACAAGGCTAAATTCTCCGTTTGCATCCGTCACATCGCCGTTGGTTGTTCCTTTGATGGTAACTGTTGCACCTATCAGGGCCTCGTTGCTGCCTGAATCCAGGACTTTACCGGAAACTGTTGCATTGATGGTGGGATCTTGTGCTGATAATAATAGAGGAAAGAAGATCGCAACTAAAAGGGTGGCTGATTTTAAAAATTGTTTCATGCTATTGTTTTTGGTGGTATCTGAGTTTTGATTATTGTTTATCCGGGTAAAAGAAACAGCGTCGTGTCTCTTTCGGACTAATGGTTTGCTTCAACCCCATTAGTCTTTTACATCAGGATCGGACAACAACCTTGCATTACTGATCGGAAAGGTGATTTCATAAAATGATGTTTTTGTTAGTGTCAGGACAAATGTATAAACTTTTATATAGTATATAGACTTGGTAGGGTATAAAATTTATTCTTCCGCATTAAAATATTCCTAAAAACTACTTTGGCAATTTCAGTCACTAAATTATAATAAACTGATTTATAGAAGTTTATATCAAGATAATGTAACTAAACATAGCTTTTCAGTTATAAATTTTCAAAACAAAGAAATATGGCAAGTGGTGTAATTTTCGGAGTGTAAATCTTTTGACTCGTCAGATTCGCTGAAATATTTAATTTGATTAAGGGCATACTTCAAATTCCAACGTCGGAAAAACTGTACATCATATAGGATTAAAGTTAGAATTCAATAAGCCGAAATGAGTAAACGTCTCATTGATAAATCTATATAAAAACAATTTTTTCATGAATAAAATAAGTATGATTATCAATAGCACACTTGCACTGTTATTGACCGGCAGCCTGGCTAATGAAACGTTCGCTCAGAACAAGAACAGCACAATGTCCAAAGCTGTATCCGAAGCGAAAGTTTTGAAAATGATAACTGAACACAACGGGCCTGTAATCGACGCAAACAATGCCGATGTGGTGGCGACTGACAACCGTTCCGGTTTTGAAACAGGGCAGATTGTCAAGGTTAATAATACCTACCATATGTTTGTAAACGAAATGTTTGAACGTCCGCACAGAGATCTCCGCATTGCTTACTGGACAAGCGATGATGCTGTGAAATGGGAGCGCAAGAATACTGTCGTAGAAAGCATATCAGGCAGGACACCCACAAATCCCCGGTCAGAGGTATGGGTGACAGGCGTTGTCTTTAATGAAACGGAAAATGCATGGAATATTTTTTATGTGGCTTACCGTGGGGGCGATGATCGTAAAGGAGAAATTGCGGGTAATGATTATGACGGTAGAATTTGGCGGGCAAAATCAGTTAAAACAGGACAGGATGGAATCGCAGGTCCGTATGCTGACATGGGAATTGTTATGCAACCCGATGAAAATTCACAGCCCTGGGAAGGCCAGCAAGCAGTGGCTTGTTTCAATCCTTATAAAGTCGGCAACACATGGTTTACGATGTATGACGGACATTATCACGTTCCAAAAGGTTCGTGGCCTACGGGGATGGCTTTTTCAAAATCGCTGGAAGGGCCCTGGACCCGTATGCCGGAAGGTTTTAATCCTATTCAGGTTGCAGACGTTTTTATGGAAAACGAGATCGTAACCCGGCTTAAAGATGGTCGTTATCTCATGATCTTCGATTCTTTCGGAGACCAGGAAATTGGATACAGTATTTCAGAAGACGGGATACAATGGAGCAAGGAGACTCGTATAAAAGTTCAATCTGGCAAAAATCTTTGGGCCGCCGTAGGAGATCATAGCACCCGAACTCCGTTGTGCGCAATAGAAGAAGATAATGGAACTTTTACCGTAATTTATACTGCGCTTAAAATTCAGGGAGACAAAAAATTCTACGCCATAGGTAAATGTACGATTGGCTGGACAGAAGGACAGAAATAGCATGGCAGTTTCTTTCGTTTGCTGTTTTTATATTTCCATTTCCATTTAAAAATGGAAATGGAAATTTTGACAGGGACATAATATTTTTTGTTCACCTACCTCGACAATGACGCCATACCGATAATTTCCTGACAGTATGTTGGGGCCAATAATTTTAAAAAAAGTGTTCCTTGTGGTTTTAAACTTTGCAACGATATTGGCAATAAATGTCTGAAAATTAGCGAACAAGGTTGACAACATCCAGGAACTGCACAGGTTTTCCGGGCGAATCCAGGGTTACGTTTTTCAATACTAAATTGTCAATGTGCTGAAAAACTCCTGCTTCATCAGCCTGTATAGAAACATCCTGTAAAATTACATTTTCGGCGTGAGCAAGTGGCCAGCCGAGAAAACTAACTGCTTTTTTTATATGCGTTGCTTTGACATCCCGAATTGTAATGTTCCTGTATCTTGGCGTAGCTTTTTCAAAAGGCACTGGTATCTTTTGCCACTCATCAACATAATTCTCGCCATTTACTTTCCGCAGGGAATATTCGATCGCAACATCGCCGTTTTTAATCTCCCAGCCCTGGTGCGTAATATTTTCGATCACACCGCCTCTTCCGGGCCTCGGTTTGAATTTGATAGGCACATTATTACCGTCCGCTTTACAATTTCGAATCAAAATATTTTTTATACCGCCGGCAGTCTCGGTCCCTATGGATACACCACCGTGACCTTTCTTAAAGATGCAATTCTCGATAAGTACATTTTGGGTAGGAATGTTTACACGAAGCCCATCGGAGCCCCTTCCGGATTTTACTGCAATACAGTCATCATCTACCGAAATTGTGCAATTACGAATCACAATATCGCTGCTTGAATCCAGATCAATCCCGTCGGTGCTTGCGGCGCGTTTTCCTTCCTCCAAAACCGGATTGCAAATATCCAGCCCGACTAGCTCGACGTTCTTGCTATAACAAATATGCACTGTCCAGAAACCTGAATTCCAAAGCTTCAGACCGCTGATCCGCGCGTCTGATACTTTATCAAAGAGGATAAGCCTCGGCCTGGGAACATACCAGTCGATCAGATCGGGCAAAACTTTTTTGGATAAGCTATCCCGTTTAATCCAGTAGGGTTCCCACCAATAATAGCCTGATCCATCGATTGTCCCCTCGCCGCTCAGGCTCACGTTCGCAACATTTATAGCGTTTATAAAGGCAGATGGCCAATCCATTTCAATACCGGCTATACGGGTATTTTTTAAAACCGGATAGTTTTCAAGTCCGGCAACAGCCCTCAATTTGGCATTTTTCTCTATTCTGACCTCAACATTTTCTTTTAAAAAAATAGCTCCTGAAGAATAGACCCCACCTGAAATCAGGACGGTCCCTCCTCCTTTCCGGGCACACTGATCAATTGCTTTCTGTATTGACCTGGTATTTAGCGTAAGCGAATCTCCTTTTGCGCCAAATGTTCTGATGTCAACCTGCGTTTTGGTATTATTCTGCTTCGTTGATTTTGTTGGTCCGTATTGTCCGTAAACAATCTTTGACCCGCAAAACACAAGGATGCCTAACAGCAGAAACTTTATTTTAGATTCCATTCAAGTAATAGCTACGCGTACAAAAGACATTAATTTTAAAACCTCACTCGCAATGTCGACGTCATACACTTTGCTTTTCACCTACATCCGCGACAAATTTGTTTTAGCAAGAATTAAATTCAACCTGAACGGAGCCATTTTTAACGCAAAAGAGGTCGCCTGTTTCCAGCGACCTCTTTTGGCTTTTATAATTTTTCTGCTTATTTCGTTTCGCCTTTTTTCTCAGTTACTTCCGCTCTGATTTCCTGAGCAAGTCCCTTTAACTGCTGCATAACACCACGAACTCTTGTTCCGGCAGCCTTGTTGCCTTTTTCATAAAATGCTTTAAAATCTCCTTCTGCTTCTGTAACAAGCTGCTTGATCTGCGCGTACTTTTCCATAGATTGGTTTTGATATTTGTTGTGAAAAATAAAATGTTTAAACAATTCCGCATGCAAAATAGTATTTTCTGGTTAACTCTTAACTATTTTTTATACTTGTTTGCACGATACCAACCTTCCGCATATGCGTTTAAGGCCAGTCTGAGCGCATCAAACTTCTCTCATCTACCTGATTTAAACTGCAATTCGACCTTCGAAAGATATTGGTTTACTGAACAGATGAGATTTGACCACCAAGCAAATTATTTGTAATTTGCCCCTTGAATAACCCACTCTGAATATGCAAAATGAAAAAACAATTTATATTGTTGAAGATGATATTGATGATATGCTTCTCATTTCCGAAGCCGTTAAGTCTGCCGATCACAACGTAAAAATCATTTCATGCGAAGATGGTGCGGAGTTAATTGAGAAAATAGAACTTTCCCCTAACGAACAGCCTTCATTAATTTTACTGGATATGAACATGCCTAAAATGAACGGCATGGAAACGCTGGAATATATCCGGTCAAGTCCTGCATTTGATCATATCCCGGTTGTTATGTTGTCCACAACAGATAATTTCAGTCTGATCGAATCAGCTTACCGGGCGGGTGTGAATACATTCTATACGAAACCCGTACACTATCAGGATCTTAAAAGTATTGCCCGCCAGTTAACGAATTTTTTTATAAACGGACAGCAAAAAGAGGGAATTTAAGTACAGCATCCCGGAGATCTGACTTGTATCATACTGTCCCGAATAAATTGCTTCCCGTTAAAAGGCTTCTAGGTAGAAGCCTTTTAACGGGAAGCAAACTTCAAAAAATACAGATACTATTTTACTCGCTTCGCAGTTGCATCAAACATACCCAGCAAGCTTCCTTTTAAATTGTCATCGTCCACCTTTTTAAGATTGATTGTCACATCATAACCTTGTGCGTTGAACGCCAGATCGATTAAATCTGCATTTTCGTCAACAGTAATCGGTGTTTTTTCAGCTGTCGGCTCGGCCGGATTTGACATTTGTCCTGTCAGCTTGCCATCAGTTCTTGCAAGATCGACGATCATTTTTGAATCTCCGTTAGGTGTCCCAATGATGGTAACTTCCCACTTCCCAACAAAAAAATCGGTTGGTGCAGCAGTTTGAGAATTACTGTTAAAAACAATACCCAGAATTAATACCAGGCAGATTAAATTTAATTTTCTCATAATTTCAGTTTTTAAATTGATTTGGATATTTATTGATTTGATTGATTCAATATTGAGATTCGGATACACCTTTTTACTTACACCTGTAATTTTTGAACATTACGATAACTAATTGCAATTGCTTCCAGAGGCGGGATTTTACATTCATCCTGTTCCACGTAAAAGTGTTTCAAGCCTGCAACTTTTCCAGCTTTCAGTATCTTGTGAAAGTCAATCGATCCGGTCCCGACCTCTGCGAATTCTCTTTTTTCAGTTTTGGCCATATCTTTAAAATGCATGAGTGGAAACCTGCCCGGATTTTTTGAAAACATATCAACCGGATCCTTTCCGGCGTAATAGGCCCAGTAAAGATCAAGCTCCATTTTCACCAGATCCTGATCCGTTTCTTTAAGTAAAAGATCATAAGGCAACTGGCCTTCTATCGGTTGAAATTCAAAATCATGATTATGATAGACAAACTGTATCCCTGATCTTTTTGTAACCTCACCTGCTTTGTTAAATAATTCAGCTATTTTTTTCCAGTCATCCAGGGTTTTGCGTTCGTTTGGAAACAGATACGCGCAAGCCATATACTTTTGGCCCAATTCCGCTGCATCAGCGACGATCGATTCCCAGTTGTCTTTTAAATTGTTGGGCATATAGTGACCGCTCGGACTAGTTAGTCCCAGTCCGGAAAGTAAATTTCTGAACTCTCTGGGCGTCTTTCCAAAATACTTCCCCGACGAATATCCGAAAGTCTCTACCTCCTTGTAACCTATCCCGGCAACCTTTTTCAATACTTCATCAGGGTTTTTACTAATCAGGTTACGTAAGGTATAAAGTTGCAGACCCACCACCTTTGGCGGTTTTGCACTGACAACCTTCGTGTTTAAAACAGGAATTGTCAGAGCCATAGCAACAGCAGACTGACGTAGAAAATCTCTGCGGTTGGTTTTATTGATTCTGGTCATAAGTTCAGTTTTTAATAGTGAATAGTGCGGAATGGAATTATTGTTCCGAATTTTCATGAAGTTTAAATTCCGCTCCTACGACAATCATCAGTGAATGTTCTTCGGCTTTCGGATTCACAAAAACGATGTACACATCATGTAGCTTCCCTTCTGGTTTTGAAGGATTTTTCACAGGCAGTGAAAGTAATGCAGGCTTGAAATCAAGTGCTTCCGACGGTTCGAGCATTACAGATTCTCCTATCAAAGCTCCCGTTGGGCTGTCCAGGTGCAATTCGACTTTTCCTCCTGCGGCATTGAGCTGTGCCTTTGGTGCCATTACCTGCAATTGCAGTTCAGCAATCGCATTGAGATCGATTTGTTTCAAAGCCATATAGGAACCTGGCTTGGAAGCTATTGCAAGGTTCATTCCATTATTAGAGACCTTCATAATATTGTCGTATCCATCAAAATTATGCACGTCTACTTTTGAATTCCTAAGTGTAAAAGACTGTTCAGACCTAACAGATGGAAGCCCGCTTGCGCCGCTGTCCTCGTAGGCTGCCCTGACAATAAAAATCCCCTTACCCTTATCTCCCGACGGAACTTTGGCAACATAGGTACCCTTCACAGGCAATGACTTTTCCTTTGGTTTTTCATTCGAAATGTTTAGAATATATTTTACCATTTCCGAAGCCTCTGCCGCCGACAATTGAGGGTGAGCTGCCATGGCTGTTTCACCCCATACTCCACCTCCACCGGAAATTACTTTTTTAGTCAGTTTTTCAACAGCTGAATTATCGCTTTTATATTTTGCAGCAACCTCACGATAAGCAGGACCAATCGATTTTTTGTCAGCGCTATGGCAGGCTTTGCAATCACTCGCTTCGATCAGTTTTTTACCATTTGCGAAAAGTGCGTTCACATCAGCAGAACGGTGCCCCTGGGCAATGGCAATTTTGTCAAACCCTTCCGCCAGATAGTCAATATTGACCGCGACCTGCTCCGGATCGATACCTTTCCCCAACGATCCGTCTTCCTTGTCACTCACTTTAATGTCGTAACGGAACGGTTTATTGGCTGCATAAAACGACTTGTTGCTCCCCGGCATTTCCAACGTTAATACTGGCGGTTCGTTTCCAACCGTTATCTCCATTGACTGAGTACTGATCCCGCCTTTTCCGTCATTTACCGTTAAAGTAGCCTTGTAAACACCTGTCCTGGTAAGTGTCAGGTTAGCATCAGGCGTGTTTACCACTTTTTGAAAACCAGCTTTTGAAGAAATTTTCCAGGAATATTTCAGGACGTCGTCATCCGCATCCGTGGTTCCTTTTGCGCTAAGTTTTAGGGCCATCGGTGCGGCTCCTCCCATTTGGTTTGCACTTATCTGCAGCTGTGGTTTTCGGTTACCTCCATTATACTCGATTCTTATCAGGCGGGCATCATTGTTTGCAGAAAACCAGCCAGTCCCATATTCCAGCATATACAAATCACCATTTTCAGCGAATTCCATATCCATAGGATTCGAAAATTTATAACTGGGCATAAAGCGCTCCATCGATGCGAAATCCCCATCCTGATCCATCGTAACCGCCATAATCCAGCCCCGCATCCAGTCATAAGCCAGTAATTTGCCGTTGTAATAATCCGGAAAAATACCAGGCGACTTCTTAAATTGGTCAGTATAAAAAACAGGGCCTGCCATAGCATTTCTTCCGCCCGTTCCGACCAACGGAAAATCGGGAGAAGCAGCATAAGGATACCAGATAAAAGCTTTTTGTGCAGGTGGCAGCACTTTCAACCCTGTGTTGTTCGGCGATGTGTTTGAGGGCGCTTTGACATCCCACTTTTCCAGTGATTTTTTGTTCGCGAAATCGTATTTATTGTATGCTTTGTTATCGCCAACAAAATGTGGCCATCCAAAATTACCAGCTTTTCGTGCCTGCCCTACCTCATCATGACCAGCGGGTCCTCTTGTTGAATCAGGTTTGGCAGCATCAGGCCCGACCTCTCCCCAATATACGTAATTTGTTTTCTGGTCAACAGAAATTCGGAAAGGATTCCGGTGCCCCATTGTATAAATTTCAGGACGCGTATCTGCTGTGCCTTTCGGAAAAAGATTTCCTTCCGGGATCGTATAAGTGCCGTCCGGCTGAGGTTTAATCCTGATTATTTTCCCACGAAGATCATTCGTATTCGCGGACGATTTTTGCGCGTCCCAGGCACTTCTCCCCTCCTGCTCATCGCTCGGACTGTACCCGTTGGAGCCATGCGGATTCGTGTTGTCTCCCGTGGAAAGGTACAGGTTACCCACTTTATCCCAGGCGATTGATCCTCCTGTATGGCAGCATTCTTCACGCTGAGTCGGCACTTCTAAAAGTATTTTTTTTGACTCTGTAAGCAGCTCATCTCCTTTCAACTCAAACCTGGCCAAAACATTCTTTGGCTCTTCAGGAACGGAATAATAAAGATAGATCCAGTGATTCTGAGCAAAATCCGGATCTTTATTCAGCCCTAAAAGTCCGTCTTCCCCCATGGATTCTTTTCCCTGTTTGTTTTTGTATTTTAAACTGACAGGAATTTTTGCAATCGTTTTCAGTTCCTTTGTTTTTGTATTATAAAGCCGGAGATCACCTTTACGTTGAATAAACAGAACTCTGTCATCATTCAAAACGCTCAGCTCCATTGGCTCATCCAGTTTTTCTTCCAGGATAACTTTTGTAAAACGGTTCTCTTCCGGCCTGGCTTTTCTGTAATCCAAAGGTTTGGGCGTGTCGCCGCCGGCTGCATATTTTATTCCTGCAAAAAGGTGGTTAAGGAACAGAGGCTCAGAGAATGTTTCATCCGTATGTCCCATTGCCGTATAAAATGAACGTCCCCCATCAAACTCCTGATACCAGCTAATCGGATGAAAATCAGGATTTTTTCCTCCCACGTAACTTTTTTCGTCAATTTTCAGGACGACATTGATTTTGGGAGAAATGTCTTTAAAGCTGTAAAATTCATCTTTACGTTCAAATTCGTCCGGCATACCCTGCGTGGACCAGTGATTTTTTTCGGTTACTAAAAATTTACCGTTCTGCACGTTGCTCGGCGTCATCGGGTGATCCAGAAAATAGGCTCCCGCCAACTTTCCGTACCAGGGCCAGCCATATTCAGTATCCGTTGCGGCATGAATACCTACGTAACCTCCCCCAGCCTGAATATATCGCTCAAAAGCAATTTGTTGCTCATCATTCAGGATATCGCCAGTCGTATTTAGAAATAAAACCGCGTTATATTTTTTCAGATTATTGTCAGTGAACTGACTCGCGTCTTCCGTGAAGCTTGCAGTGAAACCTTTTTCCCTTGCGAGCCTGGTAATTGCAAGCTTGCCAGCATCAATCGAAGCATGTCTGAAAGAAGCCGTTTTGCTAAAAACCAAGACATTGACCTTGGGAGATTGAGCGAAGGACAACTGAGTTAATAGGTAAAGTCCCAAACATAGGAACCTGATTAGTATCTGTTTTACCTGCATCCGAAAAAGCATTTGAGTGAACGATGGTCAAAAGTATTATAAATTTTTATATTGTCTATAAATTAGACAATAAATATTTTTATGTTTTACATTTGCATTATACTATTAAGGTAAATTCGCGTTCACTTGAACAGTATCAATGTTTACAACCTTGTCATATCTCAGCAATTTTTACTTTCTGCGCTAAACAGAAAGCATTAATTTCGTCACCTTATCAAAGCCATTCAGGAATGCATAATCCAAGTGAACAGAATTTCATCCAGCAACTTTCTATCGACTGTGTTATTTTCGGCTATGAGGATAAAAAACTTAAAGTGTTGGTTGCCAAGTTGAATTTCAATGGAGATTTCCGGGCACTGCCGGGTGGTTTTGTATACCAGAATGAAGATATAGATCAGGCGGCCAACAGAATTCTTCAGGAGCGGACAGGTATCAGCGAAATTTATCTGGATCAGTTTTATGTTTTTGGAAAGGCCGCCCGCAACAATCAGGATTTCATCGATGAGCTAATCAGGTTGAATCCACATATGTCTACGCCTGATAAACAAAACAAAGAAGAGTATGACTGGTTTACCAAGCGATTTATTTCTATCGGATATTACGCATTGGTGGATATCAAAAAGGTAATCCCTGCAAAAACTGATCTTGATGAATCGATTCATTGGTACAATGTCAGTGACCTTCCTGCTCTGATTATCGACCATAATGCCATCGTTAGGAAAGCACTCGAAAGTCTCAGGTATAATCTGGATGAGAAACTTCTGGCCTTTAATCTGCTGGCTGAAACTTTTACAATGAAAGAGGCTCAGGAACTTTACGAATCCATTTTCGACAAAGCTTTTGCCCGTAATAATTTTCAGAAAAAAATACTGGATCTTAATGTTTTAGAACGTCTTGAAAAAAAATTTACCGGTGCGGCAAACAAGGCCCCGTTTTTATATCGCATAAAAAAATAGCTGAACCTATATCATTATTGTAAGCACGCAGCGCCATTATCTGAAAGCTTCAGAATACTTAATTTTGTCTCAAATGCCCTCCCTCTTTTCGTAAATACCCACACTTCATATGCCTGGAAAGCAATAACTTTGGGAATAATTTAAAATTATGAAAGAATTGTTCACTGCTCTTTTAATGGCTGCAACGATGGTCATATCTGATCAAAATAAACATTCTGTCCCAATGAAAAATTTGCAAACGATCACGACTTTTGATACAACAAAATTCAAAAGCGGTTATGCTGACGTGAACGGAATAAAAATGTATTATGAAATTTATGGCGAAGGAATGCCGCTTGTCTTAATTCATGGAGGCGGCTCTACTATCCAGACGACTTTTGGCCGAATAATAACAAAACTCGCCACTTCCGGAAAGCTTATCTGCGTTGAATTGCAGGCACATGGGCGCACGAGTGACAGAAATTCCGGATTAAGTTTTGAACAGGACGCAGACGATATTTGTGAACTTCTTAAAAAACTGAAAATCGGGAAGGCCGATTTTTTTGGATTCAGTAATGGAGGCACCACGGCTTTGAAAGTCGCGATCAGACATCCGGAAATATGTAAAAAGGTGATCGCCATGTCCATACTGCTGAAACGCGACGGCGCACTTCCACAATTTTGGGAATTCATGAAAAACGGCACATTCGATCAAATGCCTCAGCAATACAAAGACGCTTTCCTCGCGGTTACTCCGAACCAGTCGAAACTGATGACGATGTATCAAAAATGCTCCCTTCGAATGACTGAGTTCAAAGATTTTAGTGATGAAGAAATTAAGTCAATCCAGTCTCCCGTACTTTTAATTAACGGCGATGCTGATGTAGCAACGTCTGAGCATGTAGTGAAAATGTCAAAACTGATCCCCCGCTGCAACCTGGCCATTGTTCCAGGCGGACATGGAGAATATATAGGTGAGATAACTACAATAGGCAGCAATACCAACAACGTGTTTAGTATACCTATTATCGAGAAATTTCTTCAGGATATTTAGAAGACACGAACCAGAGGTAAATGTCAATGATTGACAGGCAATATATTGTGAATGACCACCAAGCGCTTATTAAATTTACCTCTGATTCCCAATCTTTTCCAGAAGACAGCAGTGTCAAACGAATATACAAATTCCACTGCTAATTAAAGTATGAAATACAGGATGCCTTTTGTTCCAGAATCATTGGATTACCATCACAAACCCTCCAAGTGACGGCATCTCTACTTTTTGATCTTTCATGGTTTTGCCAGTCGTCTGGGCAAAAGTTAATGGATCATCTCCATCTTTTATCATGGTTACATTTTTCCCAAAAGAAAGCGTGTTTAAAACGAATGTCTTACCGCTTTTCTCGCTATTGATTCCTGCGATGTACCACTTTTTCCCAGCCCTGCGCGCGATGACCGCATACTTGCCCGGATAACCGTCGATAAACTTTGTGTCATCCCACTTTCCAGGCAGTTCCCGAAGAAATCCCTGCACATTTTCAGGTACATGGCTCATGCCCTCGGGAGATTCTGCGTAATGCTGAATGCCACTCACAAATAACACAGAAAGTGCCAGTTCAAAAGCACTGCTCGTTCTTCGCTGAATTTTACCGCCTAACTTGTAGAGATTCATAGGTGTATAATCCATTGGATCAAATAGGTTTCGCGTGAAGGGTGCTGTGGCACAGATTTCTGCCTGGCGGTCTGCCTCTGCCTGCTGAAAAGTTACGTTTTCAAAACCTCTTATTGCTTCAGCGGTCATCAGATGAGGATATGTGCGCGACCAGCCGCGGGGAAGTGTTGCGCCATGAAAGTTGACCATTAGCTGATATTTCTCCGCATCTTTCAAAATGTCAATGTAATACTGCATCACGGACTGTCCATCACCTGCGAAGAAATCAATTTTCACACCCTTAATACCCATTTCATGGATTCGGGAAAATTCTTTCATTCGGCTTTCCGGGTTCAGTAACAGGTTTTTGGGCGTGTACTTTACCGTATTCCAGTCACCCGCAGAGTTGTACCAAAGTAGAATACCGACATTTTTTGTTTTAGCGTAATCAGCTAATGCTTTTATTTTATCGTAACCAATTTTCTGATCCCAATCTACATCGATAAGGCAATACTCCCAGTGCATCGCCGCTGCAAAATCTATATACTTTTTTTGCTCTTCGTAAACAATGAAATTATCCTTGGAATTGATCCAGCTCCATGAAGACCCACCTGGTTTGATAAAGGTGGTATCTTTTACTTCACGCTCACCGGCAAAATCAGTACCCGCAGTCGACTCAACGATATCTCCCAAATTACCAATTGCTACAACCCTCCATGGCGAACTAATCGGCAAATTACCTTGTGGCAAATATCCTTTTCCAGTAACCACTTCCCGCGGATCAGGAAAGGCAATGCTGAACTTATCATCTGTCGGGTGAGCCAGCAACCGTGTGGCGCAATACTGGCCGGTCATACCAGCTTCGGTTACCGCGATCCAACTTTTGCCGGTATTGAACAGTGCCGGATAAACCCATCCGGTATTCAGTGAGTCCTTAATCCTGGAAACAGGAATAGCCTGAAAGTAATGTTCTTCATAGGCCGGATTAGTCTGCTCCCATCCTGTTTTCGCATACTGCATGGGTTGCAGCCAGCTTTTTGTTTCGGCCGGGAAATGATATTCTGTCAGCTCTTTCGTTATCGTTGCAGTATCGTTAGCGTTTCCCGGCAGGTTGTACTGAAACGCAAAAGCGTCATTCGTTACCCGAAATTTTATACTCAACTTCTGATTTTTCTTGTTAACCAGATTAAGTACGGCGCGGTTTTCTTTAAAAGAAACAGATGTTTTTTTTCCTGAAAATAAGGAATAATCGTTCGTTACAGCGGCCTGATCTACTGTGGACTGGATGCGCATTTCCTCTGAGAAATCTCCGATCGTACTTTTTATTCCAAGAACTGACGGCGCTATCACACGCTCAGTTCCCCGGAACACTTCGTAAAAGATCTTTTTATTTTCAGGAAAAACCTTGACTGATAACCGGCCATCGGGACTTTTTAATGTCATCTGTGCAGATGCGCTAAAAAAGGAGCTCATCAAAGCCGCCAGCATTATTATTCTATTCATAATTTATAAATGGTTAAAGCTTGCGGAAGGAGCATTACCGTTTTCATTTTCAGGTTTGCTTAAACTTTTAAAAAGAGTTTGTTCCGGTAAAGAAAATACAGGAATGCGAATTCGACGATCATCACCGAAACTGAATGTAACAAATTCCGCAGCGATTCATCTGCGAGGTTGATCAGCCCGCCGAAGAAAAATTCGGCAGTGAATCCGAAATTCACTATACCTTCTACTGCCATGTAAACAACAATGGAATTCATGCCGATAAGGAGGAAAGGAAATGTCCACTTTTTCCAACCCATCACATCAATAATCAGATAGAATAGCGCAAAAAAAGCGATGCTGTAACCACCGACAAAAAGCACGAAAGAGCTGGTCCATAGTCTTTTATTAATTGGAAAGGACATATCCCAAAGTAATCCCAGCAAGATAAGACCCAGGGAAATAAGGAGCAGAAAATAAACACTTTTCAGAGGAGGAAAACGCTGGTCCTTTATGAAAGTACCTGTAAATATGCCAAGTAAACCAGTCGCAATGGCCGGAATGGTGGACAGAATTCCTTCCGGGTCGTGTACTTTACTGTGCAGTCGGCCTGGCAAAAACAGCCGGTCAATATAAGATTCCAGCGAACCTGCCATGGTCAGATTTCCCGCTCCGAAACCCGGTACCGGAATCAGGGTCATGGCAAGCCAGTAACCTATCAGTATCACGCAAAACCAGATAACTTGCTTCCGCAGATCGAAATTCAGGTAAATTAATCCTGCAAAAAACCAGGCGAGTCCAATTCGTCCCAATACGCTTGCAAAACGGATATTTTCAAAACCATTGAATTTGAACAAGCCGTTAACTACAACCCCTAAAATCATCAGTATCAGCGTTCTTTTGAGCATACTTCTGTAAAACTGCCTTTTTACGTGAACCGGCAGCTGAAATGGCTTTTCAACACCATTGACAATCAGTTTTTTCCCGAATGAAAAAGGCATAGAAACGCCGGAAATAAAGAGAAAAAGCGGAAAAATCATATCGTAAAATGTACAGCCATTCCATACGGTATGATGCATCTGGGCAGAAAGCCAGTTAATCACCGGCCATCCCGTCAATTCGGCGAGCGCATGAATAATGTGCTCACCGCCAATGATCCAGAACATGTCAAATCCCCTCAGAGCGTCCAGCGACACCAGCCTTTGTGACTGTTGTACTTTAATTGGTGCGGCTTCGGTACGGTTACTTTTTGTAGTCATTGCTAATTTGCTGATGATATTTTGTGTGCAGTTTCACAGCTGTTTCTACGCTGTTTCCTTTTTCTTCAACCGGAAAAGTTTTCTGCTGATTGACCCACTGCCACTCCCACTGTGAAATATTTTTTTCAAAAGCTTTGAAGTCAGGTTCAGATCCGTTTTTAAGTGACGAATCAAGCATTACAAAGAATTTCTCCCAACGAACCTTATAGAAATCGCTCAATAGTCCGCTCCATTGACGGTTTGAATATTCATGTAAAGGACTATCCGCATCTCCCCATAGCGTGATCAAATCTCTGGCATTTTGTTCATACAAAGCTTTTTCCTCTGCGTTTGTCCCCCATTTCCTTGCATCTGCAATCCAGGGTCCGAGCAGAAAATCTTTTCTGGTAGCCAAGAGTAAATCCATATCGCTGATCAGATCGATGAACTGTTTGCTATGCTTTTTAAAAGCAATTTTGTCACCTTTTCTAAAAGCTTCGACCCACTTTTTCTGAACAACCAATGCGTAGTTGGCAAGAACCTGCCGGGAAACATCCACCAGATCATAGTTAAATCCATCTGCCTTTTTACCAGTTTGAGCAGACTTAATAAACAAATCCCAGGCTGGCAAAAGCTCTTCCGGTGCATAATTCAATTTCGTTCTTGTCCAGGTCGTTGTCGAATCCAGCGTTGGTCTGCCGGTCACAATCGATTCTGCACCATCACGAATTTCTTTGCCGTTGTACACTGTTTTTCTTAAAATCTGCCAGGCCAGATTAAGATCCGAATCATCCTTTCCGTAGCGATTTCTGGCATATTTTTTCAGCCAGTCGTCCAGATCAATCGGCGTTGTCCGCCAGGTGTGATCCATCGTAAGTTCGTAGATGACAGGATTTTGCTCAATGGCTTCCATCGTCAGACCGATTCCTTCAAGCCGCTTTTTATCAGGATCATTCCAGGCTTCGGCAGGTCCGCTTGCAACACCTTCCATTCGGCCAAACAGGTTGACATTACCACCAAAATTATTAAGCATATTCCATATCCAGGGTTTACCATAAAATGCACCTGTTCTTTTCCAAACCGGTTCAATTTCAGCAGCCAGATCCAGCAAGATCATTTTATCATCCGGAACTGCTTTTAATAGTGCTTCAATTTGCGGCGATTTCCAAAATTTCCGGTCACTGAAAAATAACCAGCCTTGCATAACCCAGACTGCGTCGGGATCCGCCTGATGCATTCCGTCGTAAATCCTTTCGCTTAGTTTTGATAAATACTCAGGATCATCCGTAGGTGGTTCATTTTCATTGAAAGTATCTGCTGAATACAAGTGATCGGTGCCGTAAAGTTTGGTTTGCTTGTCCAGAAATTTCTTTCCGATTTCAGCAAAAAGCGGATCTTGCGAATCCAGGATATAGGTATCTCCAAAGCCATTTGTCCAGTTTGTTGCTTTCAATTGTGCTTTCGGGAATTTCTTTTTAAAAGCAGCCGGAACGTGTCCTGTAAAAGCCGGCAAAACCGGTTTCATCCCCAGTTCACGTTCTCTTTTTACAATTTGCTGCTGCAATGTCTTATGGCTTTCCATCCATTTCAATGGCAAAGGCCCGCCCCAGCCGTCCAGATTTCCCATCCAGAACCAACCAAAATAGGCAGGTCCGCTAAAAAAATCTTTGAGCTCATTCTCGCTGAAACCCATATCCTTGTAAACTTCCAGCCAGGTATATTCTTCGCCGGTAATCGCCAGCGGCATGTTGATTCCATGCAATGCCATCCAGTCAATTTCCTTCTGCCAGCGTTCCCAGTCCCACCAACTCATGCTGTAATTGAACGTGCAGTAATTCAGGTTGTAGCGGTAGTTATAGACCGTCGCTTTATTGATTTTTGCTGGAACAACGGGCAGTTTTTCAGGAAGAGATAAATTCGTCCCGTTCCAGGTAATCTGGCAGTGAGCGTATTCTGTCAGATAATGGTAAAGTGCGGAAGCTACTGCGACGCCACTCGAACCGCGAAGTATGATTTTTCCACTTTTACTTTCGATTTCAAACTCATCTTTTCCTGATTTCGAAATTAATTCTTCAACCTCAAAATATGAAACGTGAGACGGAACAACCCTTGATATCAGAGATTTTCCGGAACTTACAATGGTTTGTGCTTTTACAGTTTGTCCAACAAAAATAAGGCAAAGGACAAGACAAAGCCGGTTGACCCTCCCCAAAAAGTGTGGAGGAGAACAACCCATTAGGATCTTATTCATGATAGACAATTATGAGATTATCACCGCCTGAGATCAATAGTCAAGCGGGCCGGAAAGGCGACAGAAAGAAAAGTTTCTCCGTATCCGAAAAGAATACGGAGAAATACGAACAGGTTAATAACCAGGATTTTGCACCAGCAATGGGTTTAACTGCAAAGCACCTCTTGGAATAGGGAAAATACGGTGATTGATGTCAGAATCGGTTTTAAAGCCCCACTTTCCTTCAAATTTACCAAAGCGGATCATGTCATTTCTTCTCCATCCTTCCCACGCAAATTCACGTGCTCTTTCAGCGTAAATAAATTCAAGATCGACAGTGGATAATGCAGCAGAAGTTGTGCGCTGCGCCCTCAGTTGATTAACCAACGAAAGTGCAGTCTGACCAAGGGTTGGCGTGCCACCACGTAAAATCGCTTCTGCTTTCATCAAAACAATGTCAGAATATCTGAAAATTGGAATATCATTATTCTGATTTCTGTTCAGCGATGATGCATCCGGATAGAACTTCATGTTACGATAGCCCATGTGCCAGGAAATTTCATCGTTCCCCGCATCAAAAGAAGAGGCATCTTGTCTCAAAACGATCTCAGGGGTCAATTTTACGTGATAAGTATAAGGAGCTGTCGGGCTGTCTCCTGTGTAAAACTGGTTATAACCGATATTTGTCGTCGTAACCGTGACAGGAGTTACTCCATCATTCATATACTGCAAGCCGGTTAGCCATTGTTTATTTCGGATATCGCCTTCATCATTAAAATTCGCGTAAAATTCAGGCAATGTACTGGCGCATCCGGCAGGCGTAAACGGCAGGCTGAATTTTTTTACCTCACTTCTCGGGATGTCGTAACGCGAGCGGTTGTTAACACTTCTGAAAGGAAAAGTATTGGTTTGTGCAGGATCGTAAGGAATTGCAAAAATAAATTCCTTCATCTGCGGTCCGTTCGTTGGATAAAACATGTTCAGATAAGTGCTTCTCGCTTCAAGCGCATAGAGTCCCGAGTTTATAACCTGATCACAAGCGGCAATCGCTTCTGTGTAGCGTTTGGTGCCGGTGTAATATTCCGCATTCAAATACATTTTCGCCAGCAAAGCATAGGCCGTCCATTTATTGGCTCTTCCGTAGGTTGAAACGCCTGACACGGCGCTTAAATTGGGGATGGCGTCAAGAATTTCCTTCTCAATAAAATTAAAAACTTCTACCCTGCTGGAATTCGTTTTCGGCGTAAAATCACCATACTGCGTGTAGATCGGTACATTGCCGAAGCTATCCATCATCATGAAATAGGCCAGCGCACGTACCATTTTAATCTCGGAAATATTAGTCGCTTTCACAGCCCCTTCCGGCTGTTTTTCTTCCAGGATAGAGATTGTCTGGTTGGTGACACCGATAATTGTCGACAGCCATGACCAATGACCATTCAGATAAGTATTGTCAACCGTCCAGTTATGGTAATGAAGCGTCTGGTTTTGTCCTCCGTCATACCAGTTACCTCCTCTTGCAGGCATAATGCCTTCATCAGTACTGTACGATGCAACCTGAAATGCTTCTGCACCAAAATTTCCTCTTAAAGCCACATAGACCGGCCCTGAAGCTGAAATGAATTGGTCAGCTGTACTTGGAAAAACATCCGTGGTCAGCTCTGTAGTAACAGGCACATCCAGGTCGTGGCAGGACACCATGGTGGCTGCCACCAGGGTTGAAAAAAATATATTTTTGTATGATTTTTTCATGATTTTACTTCAAAATTAGATGGATACATTCAGGCCAAAAAGAAACGTACGGGTCTTCGGATAGAAGTTATTATAGTCAACTCCCGGCGCGATACCACCCTGGTTAACTTCCGGATCTATACCTGTGTATTTAGTGATGACAAACAAATTATTGACGGAAGCATATACCCTCAGGTTTTTAACAAATGCCCCTAGTTTTTTGAAATTGTAACCCAGAGTCGCATTATCAAGCCTTACAAAGCTTCCGTTTTCCAGGAAGCGGGAAGAATAAACATAAGCGTTGAAGTCTTTTACAGATTCATTAGCCGCGTCAACCAGAATGTTGCTGTATTGAGCAGTACTTGGTCTGAACAGGTCAGCACGCGTTGCATTGAAAATTTTATTTCCAAATGCGCCTCTGATAAATACATTCAGATCAAAATTTCCGTATCTCACATTATTATTCCAGCCCATCAGCAATTTTGGCTGCGAGCTGCCCAGATAATGATAATCTTTACCAACAACCGGTGTCGTAGTCAGGCTTCCGTCACCCGCAACAAACTGAGAAATTCCGCTTTCATTTTTCCCTGCATATTCAAAAGAGAAAAACTGGCCAAGTGGTCTTCCGGATTTCAGGATTTGCAAAGATCTTCCGGATTGTCCACCACCCTCAGGGCGGGATAAAAGAACGGAGTCACCACCCGCAAACAATGGATTGGTCAGGCCGGTGATCACATTTTTGTTATGCGCAAGATTGATGCCACTCGTCCAGCTAAATTTTGCTTTGTCAACGATTTTCGCACTTACGTTAAACTCAATCCCTTTGTTATTAACACTTCCGCCGTTGGCAACAATGCTGCCGGAAGGAACCAGGATCGGATCAACTGTATAGGAATAAATCATCCCGGTTGTGTTCTTGTCATATACTTCCAAAGAACCGTTGATTTTATTTCCAAGAACCGAAAAGTCAAGACCGATATTAGCAGTCGCTGTTTTTTCCCATTTCAGATCCGGATTTTCAGATTTGGTCGGACCGTAAGCTCCGGTTAATGCGCCGTTGTAATAGTAGGTACCCAGGCTTCCCGAGATAAACTGTGCGGTATAAGCGTTAAAACCCGTTGCATTTCCTGTTACACCGTAACTAGCTCTAAGTTTAAGATCGTTGAAAAAATTCTGGCTCTCCATAAAACTTTCCTGGCTGATTCTCCATGCCGCACCAACAGACGGGAAATAACCCCACTGGTTGTTTGCCCCAAAAACCGAACTACCGTCTCTTCTGATCGAACCCTGAAGTAAATATTTGCTTTTGTAGTTGTAGTTAAATCTTGCAAAATCAGATATCAACTGTGTTTCCTGGTAAATACCATCCGGCCCAAAATTGATCTGGTATCCGGTTGTAGCGTAGGGATTGCTCAACGCCAGGTTGTTGTAAGCGATATTGTCGACCGGCAAATTACTTGTCGTTACCTGAAAGCCTTCTCCGATCCTGTTGTTTTGCCACGAATAACCGACCACCGCATTAAGAGAATGATCTCCAAATTCTTTGTTCCAGGTTAAATACGTTTCTAAAATTTTGTTGGTATTCTGGTACGAACTTCTGCTTGCCTGACCATTTTTTCCAAACGACTGAACGGCATGGAAACCTACACCCGGATCAGGGTTGTCGTACATATTGTTATAATTGTTCGTGAAATATTTGTTGTAATACGATCCCTGCAAAGTGGTCGAATTTAGGTATGAAATATCAAGATTATAAGTTAAACCGAACGGCAATTCCACCTGAGTTTTGAAACTTCCGATGAGATTGTTTGACTTCGTGTTCATCTCACTGTTGTTGATCATCGCTACCGGATTGTAATAATTGGTATTCTGAAAATTTTCAAAATAGCTTCCATCCTCATTCTTTATCGGTGAAACCGGCAGATAAGATGCTGATTGAAGCAAAACCGTATTGCGATATGGTATGTCGTTGGCGTTGCTGTGTGAATTGGTCACAGAAAAACCAAACTTCAATTTGTCTTTCAAAGCGCGTTGTTCAATTGCCAGACGCCCGATCACTCTTGAAAGATCACTGTTAAGCAGGATACCATCTTTTTTTACATAATTCAAACTCGCGCTGTACGTGGTATGTTCGCCCCCGCCATTGAAAGACAAGTTATGATTTGTAGAAATGGCTGTCTTTTTTTGAATGGAAGACTGCCAGTCTGTATTCGCTCCCTTGTCGTCCGCTGGACTAAAACCAACATCATTTTTTTCCAGAAAAGCTCTCAATTGATCAGCACTCATCATGTCAAGCTTGCTTGATACTTTCTCAATACCGATATACGAATTATATGAAATTTGCATCGTCCCCGGTTTTCCTTTTTTGGTAGTAACCATGATTACACCATTCGCTGCACGGTTTCCATAAATTGCCGTTGCCGCCGCGTCCTTCAATACATCAACCGAAGCGATATCGTCCGGGGCGATGGTCGAAATATCTGCACCGGGCACGCCGTCGATTACATAAAAAGGACCTTGGGCACTATTAATAGTAGACGCACCACGCATTACAACCGCGGCTGGTTTGTTTGGATCTCCGCTTGCCGTAATGTTCAGACCCGGAACTTTACCCTGCAACAACTGACCAACATCCGTAATTGCACCTTTATTCAGTTCTTCCGTTTTGATCGTACTTACTGCGCTTGTCAGGTTTTTACGGGACTGCTGGCCATAACCAACCACAGCGACCTCATTCAATGTGGTATTACTTTCCGAAAGTGTAACTAAAATATTGCTCTGTTTGCCAACAGCCACTTCTTTTGAATCAAATCCAATGTATGAAAAAACAAGCACGTCGGTATCCGCTGCGTTCACAGTGAAGTTTCCCTCCATGTCGGTCGTTGTTCCCAGTTTGCTTGCTTTTACGATAACCGTAACACCGATTAAAGGCTTCCCATCTGATCCAAGTACCTGTCCCTTAATTAGTTCCAGAACCTGTTTAACAGGAGCAATAACCATTGGTTGTTTTCTGGCCTGCAACACAACCGTCTGATCTACAATGGAATAATCAACTGGCTGGTTTTTCAACACTTTTTTAAGCGCCTCTTCCAGATTGCTGTCTTTCATGGAAACAGAAATTTTTTCCGCCTTTGACATCAGCTCTGATTTATACCAGAACGAATAGCCGCTTTGTCTTTCAATGTCTTTAAGGACTTTTTCCAGCGATGCATTTTGTGCAACCAGCGTGATTTTTTGCGCTGAGCTATTCGCGCTTACCTGCATGCAAAAAGCCAGGCAAAAAATAAAGATCAGTTTCATTACCAAAAATGTTTTGGTTGCCAGAAGGCTTCGGTACCTGTCGCCTATATACGACAGCCCCAGCCTCTTTTGGATAAAAGAGTTGTGATTCATACTTTTGTTTTGAGTTGGTACTAAACGGTTTTGCGAATAATTGTTAAGTAAATGCCGGCTCATCTGAGCGGGGACGCTCCAACGTTCCCGTTCTTTTTTAAGACAACACCTGTTTGCTTTCTGGTTGTATCTATTTTTTCATATAAACTGGGTTAGGTTATGGTGTTACGATGATCGATTTTCCTTCTATTCTGAATTTCACGCCGCTGAGTGATAATATTTTGAATATTTTTGAAACATTTCCGTTACGAGGCAGGCGGCCTGTAAAAGTTTCTTTACCCGGATTTCCCTCATAAGTCACATCCACATCATACCATCTGGAAATCTGCCGCATGATATTTTCCAGATTATCATCCTGAAACTGGAAGTAACCGTTTTTCCAGGCCATTTCTTTCTCCATATCAATATTATCCAACACACTGAGATTGTTAGAAATGGTTTTGATACGGGCTTGTTGTCCGGGAGAAAGCATTGCCGATTTCCCTGCTCTGCTCACTTTCACAGAACCTTCAAGCAAAGTCGTTTTCAGTACTTTTTCATCAGGATAAGCCATTACGTTAAAGTGTGTTCCCAACACCGCAATCTCAGTTTCGCCGGATTTTACTATAAACGGCATTTTCGCATTATGGGCCACTTCAAAATAAACCTCGCCAGTAATTTCCACTTTTCGCTCTGTGCCTCTGAATGCGGTCGGAAAGCGAAGACTTGAAGCCGCGTTAAGCCAGACTTTTGAGCCGTCCGGTAAAACGATGTGGTACTGCCCTCCTTTCGGTGTCGCAACGGTATTGAACACAACAGCTTCGTCTGTTTCTGCCGAAGTATCATAAATTAATTCTCCTTTTCTGGATTTCGTAACACTGGTATTTCCCTGACTGGCCAGACTGCCATTTTTAGCACTGTCGAGCATAATACTTGAACCGTCGCCAAGCGTTAGTATTGCTTTATTGCCACCGGGAGGAAGGTCTGCGAGCTGAACTGCCGGTACAGATTGTTGCGCAATCGGGCTGTGATCTTTTCCGGACCACCAGTATAACCCAAGTGACAAGATCAAAACTGCTGCGGCTGCAATTTTTGGCCAGAGATAGCGTGCTGAATTATCTTCTTCAAATAGTTCCTCCGCCGTAGTTTCAGGAGCCGAAGCCATAATATTCGATAAAATCCGATCCGACACATGATCAGGCATTTTCATTTCACCATCGAAACCTTCCCACTCGTTTTCCAGCGCTTCCCAAAGTACCGGGTCAGGATTTTGCTTAACCCAGACTGACAATTCCCGCTTTTCAGCCTCACTGCACGTTCCGGCAAAAAACTTATTTGTCAGGTAATTTATTCTCTCCGTATACATAAATAATATTTCAAATCCTGAATATCGCTTGCTTTACGTTCTGTCATGTCAAGATTAGACAAACGTTTTTAACAACAAATCTGCGTATCGCCAAATAAAAGACAAATGAGAAGTTGCAAAGGACTAGCCGGAGGTAAAAAAATTTAAAATATTTTTTTGACATGGCTTTCCAAAGAACGGAAATGCTGTTTTAAGCTATCAGCAAGCAAGTGTAATTGGAGCTACCAACATGTTGGTTCTGGGAAATTGTTATGGGCAGGGCATTCGCACGCCTAAAATATTACTGGTTTAACCTCGTCAGCCAAGAATCTGAGGAGTATAAACTTCCTTAATACCGGAGAGGGATGATTTTTCCAGGCCGTTATATACGGGCAGTGAATCTTCACAATTACCGAGATAGGTTTTTTCACATCAGAAATCACCATAAACAACATTGTCCTATTTTTTATAGCAATCTGGCTGCGGCAAAAAAATAGGACAAGCGATTGCTCTAAAACAAAACAGAATGAAACCTTTTGTTATAATCCGGGCGCATACACCCGGTTGCATTTGAAAGCTGTACGTTTATTCGACGGGTTGTTCCGTTGGGAATTTTGTTACGTCCATATAAAACAATTCCCAGGTATGGCCGTCAAAATCCTCGATTGTTCGTTGTTGCATAAATCCGTAGTCCCGTAGTTCCACAGGTTCAGTACCACCGGCACTCAGAGCTGCTTCCGAGATGCGGTTTACTTCATCTACACTTTCTAAAGACAGTGAAAACAATCCGGCAAGACCGGTTTTCGTGTCAGCAATAGGTTTGGAAGCAAAGGATGCGAATTTTTCGTGCGTCAGCAACATCAGGAAAATCTCTTCGCTCCACACCATACACTTTGCCGTATCGTCAGAAAATTGCGGATTATTGCCAAATCCCATTTTTGTGTAAAATTCCAGGGACCGGTTAAGATCCGTTACTGCCAGATTGATGAAAATTTGTTTTGCCATGGTTGTAAATAATTAGATTGTTAAAAGTGATCCTTTTCAGTATTCGTTGGTAACAATTTAAAAATTAACAGACACTTCCGCGAGTGTGTGTATTGTTAGTAAAATATATTATAGAATCAAAAGTAGAAAGTAAAATCTATCTCCGTCTACTCAAATTTATGGCTCTTTCTATTCGTGGTCTATTGTATCTTTGAAGGAAAATGGGATAAAGGTTTAATAGAATATTTAAGGTTAGTAACCACATGGATTTAAGTACTCCAAACCTCAATGCTACGAAAATGTTGAATCCAATGACTATAACCAGAATAATCAGATGGCCCAGTTCAGATTTTTTTGTTTTATAATGTAAATTAACCAGCACATTAGTGCTCTTTTCTATTGGGTTGGCTTTCTTGTTCAATTTTTCCCATCCGGTCCAAACCAATAATTTTCTAAAAAAATTTATTCCAAGATATTCATATAGTTTCCGTTCCCATCCCTTTTCATTGTAGTAAGGAGAAGTGAGTTGGCTTTTTAGTGATTCTGTAAAAGCAAGCGCACAAGCCATTAACAGGAAATTCAGAGTCCATGCAAATAAAAAACCGTCCATTCTGATGTAATGAACCAAGGCGAAAATTGATCCAACTGACAGTGCTGTGGTTAAGAGTAAAGATAATTTTTTCTTCATTGTTTATCGTCCTGGAAAAACCTATCAAGATCTCATTTGTGCTTTGTGCCATCGCTTTTTGAAACAATCAGCAACTATCAAAGCTTTAATCAATTCAATTTTTTATTTTTTAACAATTACCGAAAAATTCATTTTTGATAAGCAAATTGTATATTATCCTTTTGTTACTTCATTTTTTTCGCAGCCACGCTCTTACCGGTTCATCGTAAAGTTTTAAACTTATATAAGCCAGTACGATTGCTCCCGAAAATGTGAGCAGTGCATATGGCACGGCCTGCCCTAACGTAACGCCTTTATGATTGCTTACCCACGCTACGTAAAAATAGACAAGCACATAATGCGTCATGTACAATGGATAAGAAAGATCACCGAGAAACTTACATATTTTATCTTCCGTTTGATTATGCACTACACCACTGGCACCGATATATACAATGAGCGGAAAGACAATAATGATGCAAAAAGCTTCATAAAAGCCATTCATCCAAAGATGTTCCGCACCGCCTATCCTTGGCATAAGCAGAACAGCCGCGACCAGAAGGCTACACCATAAGAAAGCATTTTTAATATAAGTCGGCCGTGATACTCGCGATAAAAGCAAACCGGCAAAAAACGGAAATATCGTACGCGTTATGCCGACACGCATATGCGCTGCGTTTAGCGTCCAACCACCCGTAACGTCTCCGTTTGGGTTCGTAACTGCAAAGTGCAAAAGCACTGCACCTGCCAGCACGACAAAACACGCCAAAACTTTATTGGACAATTTCCTCAGGCCCAATGCGTAAAGAATATTAACGAGATACTCGAAAAATAAGGACCAGCCAACGCTGTTAAGCGGGTGCATTTCCTGCCAGCCTCGTATATCCATAGAGAGTGGAATAGGAAGAAGTGTCCACCCTATCAGCATGACTACGATCAGCTTCCATACAGGAACTGTGTGAATCAAGGGCCATATGGTTGAGTCAGTGAAATAGAAACCTATGGCACCGAGCGTCATACCTAACACAACGAGTGGATGCAGCCGCTCGAACCGGCGCCGAAGAAAGCCACCGATTGTTAATTTTCCCCATCTGTCGTCGTAGGCATAACCCATTACAAAACCTGACAGGAGAAAGAAAAAATCAACTGCCAGATAACCATGATTTATAACATTGTCGAGCCGGCTGCTGGCGAGTGGCTCGGTGAGGTGAAAGAATACCACGATGATGGCTGCAACACCGCGAAGTCCATCTAATATTTGATAATGCGGCTTGGTGCCAAGTTTGTTATTGTTCATTAAAAAGAGAAAATTTGATAACTAGCCGTGGCCTGGCAGGGAAACAAATTAAATATGATTTTTTTACAATGTCTTTGCCGCCAAAAATTAATCCTTTCCTTTTTGAACAGATTTATAGGTTTCCGCGTCAATCATAAGGACCAGATGTTTTTTATTCCGGCCTGAAAATAACAAATCAGTGCTGTAAAAACCTTCTTCGAAATTCATATTAATATCTTCAGGAATAGAACTCTTAAAAAATCTTTGAATTTCAACGACACAATTGGTTTGGAATCATCTGTGTGGGACAATCAAAAGTGATTTCACGAAGGGGCTAAATGTAAAAAATCTTCCCGGGATAGCTATGATCCATTCAACTGGACGGATCTGTGGAAAGGGAGTGAAGAGTTAACTCGTGAAAAATTCATCGTTTAATGAAAGGGATTGTTCAATTTTGACCACCTTTAAGTCAGTATTAAATCCGGAATCATTTTGAAAGACCAAGCCATAACATACCAGAGCAATCCACAACTTCTTTATGAGAAAACACCAGCATTATGGCAGGGAACTCCGGTCAGAAAGAACGGGCAGTTTGTAAACCTTTATCATCCCTATTTCCCGGACTGGCTTGATGTAATTCGCTGGCAAACGGAAGGTAATCCCTACCGCACTGAAAAAAGGGCAGAACATTGGATTCCTGAAATTTATACTAGACAGGAGTGGCTTGATAGCAGGGAAAATTTGATTGTCTGGCTGGGACACAGCACTTTCTATATCAGACTGGCAGGCATCAGCATACTTACGGATCCGGTATTTTTTGATATTTTTTCCGTGAAGCGGCTTTCGGCATTACCATTGGCGGCTCAGGTTCTTACCGGGTTGGACTATGTTCTTCTTTCACATGATCATAGAGACCATCTCGACAAAAAATCTCTACAAGTGCTGTCCAGACAAAATCCGGATACAACCTATCTGACAGGTTTAGGAATGGAGGCTATTATACATGATTTTACAGGTTCGGAACAGATCCAGCAAGCTGGCTGGTATCAGCAATTCAATACCGGTACCGATTTGGTTAAGATAACTTTCATCCCTACAAGGCATTGGTCAAAAAGAGGTTTAACAGATACTAATAAGCGTCTTTGGGGAGGGTTTGTAATAGAGGCCGGTAACAAGCGGATTTTATTTGGCGGTGATAGCGGTTATGACGAGCGAAATTACACAGAACTGGGAGAAGTGTTTGGCTCTATCGACTACGCAATTCTTGGAATCGGGGCCTATGAACCTGCCTGGTTCATGAGCGCCAATCATCAGTCGCCGGAAGATGCGTTGAAAGCATTCACAAAGTTGAAAGCCAAACGATTTATTCCAATGCACTACGGGACATTTGACCTGTCCGATGAACCTTTAAACCAGCCTTTAAAAAGATTGACTGCCGAAGCCAGTCGGAAAAACATGACAACAAACCTGGACATCCTGCACATTGGCAAACCGTTGGTACTTACCGATTAAGATTTCATTATACCCCGGTTAGTAAAATAGTTTGGCCTGGTCCATCTCCTATTAAATATCCCATTTAATTTTTAACGGATAAAAAGTTGCAATGCCGCAAACCAAATTGATTGGTTTTGCGAGAGGCGTCCGCTTGTGCACTACTGCGCCAAATACTGATTCTTTATTGATGAATACGGAAAATCCATATCTGTGAATGCAGAAAATTTCCGCTAGTAAAATGTACATGAAAGTTCAACTTTTGTCCATTCTCTTTCGCGGCTCCGCACCCCAATTTTGCATGCAGTAAGGATAGCGCCGGAGTGACCTGCTCAACCGGACCAGTGCAATTTAATAATTGGACGATCTTCGGCAGTTCGGTCCCTCTGTATACTTCCTTCATCATAAACCATAATTACATAATGAAAAGACATCAGAACCGCACATTAGGTGCATTCGAGAAGACGTTTTGGCTACTTGACCAAATCGATTCCAAGGATTTTTCCCTTGCCGCAGACATCTCCGGATCCGCACCCGTTGAGAAATGGCAAACTGCCCTTAATGAAGTACAAAAACGACACCCGAACCTTTCGGTAAAAATTGTGATGGATGAATTAGCAAGGCCGGCTTTGCAACATGCAGAAAACATGATCATTCCGCTCAGAGTGGTCAATGTTCAGCAAGATTACCGTTGGGAACAAGAAGTTGAAAAGGAACTCTCCGAGAGATTCAATACCGCGCAGGGCCCACTTTTAAGGGCTGTTTTAATTCAGAAGCCGCATAGCACAGTCCTGATTCTTGTGGCAAACCATTCCGTGGCCGATGGAACATCATTAAGCTATTTGATGCGGGATATAATGTTTGCCGTGAGTGGAAAAAAGCTTGATCCTATGAACCCGCAGGTGTCCAATGATCAAACTCTTGGCCTTCCTGATGACCTACCGTCTCAGACCGTCGGTCAAGTGCTCAACCTAAATATGAAGACAGTTGCTTGCAACCCGTTGGTTTCTTCGCTTCGCATCTCCGAAAATATCACGCAAAATATTCTTGAAATGGCAAGAAGAGAAAACACGACCGTTCACGGGGCTATCTGTGCAGCGGCACTGATAGCTTCCAGAAAGTTGCGCTCGCAATGGAGTGATGAAAGAATGGAACTTGTTTCACCAATCTGCACAAGAGCAGCCCTCAGCCTGGATGATAATTTTGGCCTGAATATTACCACGCAAACCGTCTTTTTCGAACAGCAGCCGCAACTATCGTTCTGGGATCTGGCAAGGCTGGCGAAAGCGGGACTCGATGGGACCAATTCGGCAGAGTATGTTACGGGCTATCTGTCTTTTTTTCGGGATATTGTCTTCGGCCATAATGATATCCAGCAAATGCTGGACGTGTTAAAAACCGCATTCAACCACCATATCATGGTTACAAACCTTGTCAAAGTCAGATATGAAACTGATTTTGGTGCATTGAAGCTTAAATCGCTGTATGGCCCGATGGTACGATCAGGGAAAGGAATGGAACAAACCATCGGAGCATTAACTACCAATGGTTCACTCAGCTTAACGAATACAAGCGATAATCCTATACCAGGCCTGCTGGAAGAAGTGGAAAAAATCATGCAGGAAGCTTGTCAGGACAATGCTGATGCTGGAATTTTTCCTGACAACCGCGGTGGAAAAAACAAATCGTGTTCTCTTGCATAAAAAGAGACAAGCCGAAGTCGTTGGGGGAAACCCAGCGGCTTTGGTTATCTGTAAAAGTAATGTGCTGAAGATTATCGTGATGGCGTATCAGGCTCGGTATTTTTCAGAATGAGGGTCCGCAAGCGCTGGTCATGCTGGTCACCCCACTGCCCGATTGCGCCGATGACAGGTATCAGTGATTTTCCGAAATCAGTTAGATAATATTCGACTTTTGGCGGAACGACCGGGTAAATTACTTTTCCAACCAACTCGTGACTTTCCAGTTCTTTCAACTGCAAATTCAGCACGCGCGGGGATGCTCCCGGAATTTTTCTGTGCAACTCGCTGGGACGCTGAAAGCCCTCGTTGATAAACCATAAAAGCCGCATTTTCCATTTACCGTAAAGCACTTCTCCGATCAGGTCGAGCCCGCAGTTCAGGTCGGGTAATATCTTTCTTTCGTACATATTGCAAATATAACCATATGTATTTTCAAGTTCAATAGGGATAAAATTATCCCTATCTGAATCGTAAATCCCTACTTGTCAATAGGTGACGTACTTCCGAAATTTGTCCTAAACAAATCAGCAAATCATGGATTTTAATTTTGAAAACGAAATGGCAGGTAAAATTGCACTGGTGACCGGAGGTAGTAAAGGCACCGGCAAAGCAATAGCAGATCGCCTGCAGAAGGCAGGAGCCAAGGTCATCATTACTGCAAGAAACAGACCTGAAAATGAAAGCAGCGGTGCCCATTTTATAGCGGCGGATCTGAGTATTCCGCAAGGAACCAGAAAAGTTGTCGACCATGTACTTGAACAATTCGGACAACTGGATATTCTTATCAATAACATGGGAGGCTCAGAAACGCCTTCCGGAGGTTTTGCTTCACTTTCCGACGAGGATTGGGAAGCCTCTATGCATACTAATCTGCTGGCGCCTGTACGCCTGGACCGCGGATTTTTACCGGGCATGATCAAGCGCGGCGAAGGGGTCATAATCCATATTGCCTCAATCCAGGCAACATTACCTTTGTATGATTCCACTCTCGCTTATGCAGCGGCAAAAGCGGCCCTGGTCAATTACAGCAAAGGCCTATCGAAGGAAGTTTCACCAAAAGGCGTGCGCGTACTTACGGTATCACCCGGGTGGATTATGACCACTGCGTCCAGCAGGATGATGGAACGGATTGCGGAGAGTTCTGGCGTCACCATAGAACAGGCTGCAAACGGGGTTATGCAAGCACTCGGTGGTATTCCTTTCGGCAGACCCGCCTGGCCACAGGAAGTTGCTGAGCTCGTTGGCTTCCTGGTTTCACCCAGAGCGGCCTATCTTACCGGCACCGAATACGTTATTGATGGCGGCACAATACCGACCATATAAACAGGCATTGAGCCATGCCTTATTTAAAATATTTTAACGAACATAAACCGTAAAACTTATGATACTCCCGAGCAATATCGAAGGCCTTATCAAGGCGCAGAACGAATCAGACAGCATCGCATTTACTGAATATTTCACAGAGAAGGCTACTGTATCTGATGAAGGATCATCCTATTCAGGAAGAACAGAAATTAAACTGTGGACACAGCAGGTTACTGAAAAATACCATATGCAGTTAAAACCTATTGATTTCAATCAAACCGGTACATCGGCTAAACTTACGGTGGAAGTTACAGGCACGTTTGATGGCAGTCCTGCCGTGATGCAATACCACCTCGAACTGGAAGGTAATTCGATCTGTTCGTTGAGAATTACAGGGTAGAATTTGATTCTATAAACTCGCAGGATTGTTCCGGGAAGGTGCGTACTTTATAACGGAGCATTCTTGCTAAAGGATTTTTAGCTTTATTTACAATTTAAATATGATCGCAAAATCGTGGTTAAAATTCAGGATTTCAGCTTTGTTCATGTTGTCTTTCTCAACACTTACACTGGCGCAAAAACTGGACTTCCCTTATAAAAACGATCCATCGGGCCGGATAGACATTGCGCCTGAAAGTGTATTCAAAAACTTCCGGGAGGCTGGAATGAATCCTGTTAACCGAAACCTGACGGCAGGTCAAAAAGAAAAAGTGAGCAAAGCTTTTGCACTACTGCCACCACTTCATCAGCGCATATTAAAACAGCATCTGCAAAGCATCAGCTTTATGGATAACATGCCGAACACGGCGCTAACCTCACCAGTTGATTCAAAGGGCGGAGCGAAGCTCTTCAATATTACATTTCGCGCAGGTCTGCTGGATGAGACGATTTCCGAATGGGCGTCCTGGAAAGAGAATACCTGCTTTGAAAAAAATGACACTACCTATAAAGTACGCGTCGAAGGAGGCAATATGGATGCGGTCATTTACGTGCTGATGCATGAGGCAACGCACATCGTAGACGCCGTTATGGAAATCACCCCCCACCCGGCTGATAAAAATTCAGTCGCTCAGTCAACAGAATTTACAAAAGGTGTTTGGCAAAAAATGAATATTCCCAACGAAAAATACATTGATCCGCTGCTGGAACAGACGCGTTTCCGAAGCGGCAAAACTTTGCCGACCAGCCTGGCGCCGGAAGTGTACCGGAAACTTGCCCAGACACCATACCCCTCTCTGTATGCCACGGCGGCATGGTTCGAAGACATCGCTGAACTTGCAACAATATATCACCTCACCACCAGATTGCGTCAGCCTTTTCAGGTGATTATTACAAAAAATAGAGTCGAACTAGCCAGATTCGAGCCAATGAACAGCGAGCTCGTCAGGAAGAGGTTAAACCAACTGGCGATTTTTTATTAAAGACGATGCAAAATTTGCTTTGCATAGTATCATAAACCTTCAGCTGCCTCTAACAGATTGACAGGGAAAAATGTACAAGGCGCTTTGCCTTTTATCCATTCTTCCACGCCATTTCACATGCCAACTTTGCATTGTCAAAATTCAATCACAATTAACTAAATGTTAGTTGATTATCTTTAAAACTCAAACTTACTGCTCAAATGAAAACAATTGCACTGGCTATCGGATTTATCCTGACTTTCATTCATAGTCAATTCGTATTCGCGCAAACGCGCAAGCCCGCATCCATTGGAAGGGAAGAGTATATTGAAGTAGAAAAAAATGTCAAGCTTCACGTGGTTGACCTCGGCGAAGGTCAGCCAGTGGTACTTATCCATGGATGGCCGCTGAATAATGCGATGTACGAATATCAATACCAGTATCTGGTTGAAAAAGGGTTTCGGGTAATTGGTATTTCTCTTCGAGGTTTCGGAAAATCCGACAGACCTTACGGAAAATATGACTTTGACACTTTCTCTGACGATATAAAAGTGGTGCTGGAAAAACTTAAAATTGAGAATGCAGTCTTAGGCGGCTTTTCTATGGGAAGTGCGGTGACTATCCATTATGTGACGAAGTATAATGGTGCGCATATCAGCAAATTAGCGTTATTTGGATCATCGGGCCCTTCATGGAAAAAACGGGATGGCTATCCTTATGGAATTTCCGATCAGGATGCTGCTTCCCTGATCCAGCAAACAAAGACTAACCGGCAGCAACTGGTGGCCGGGTTTGGAAAAGGCTTTGAAGGACAGGAAGGCGGGCTATCTCCGGATGCGATCAAATGGATTGAAAGCATTAATCTGGACGCATCACCATACGCTACCTCGCAGGCAATCACTGCATTACGCGACCTGGATCTGCGTCCTGAGTTAGCGAAAATCAAAATACCTGTCGCGATATTCCATGGTGTAAAAGACAAGTTGTGTGATTTTGCCCAGGCAGAACAGCTGCACAAAGGCATCAAGGGCTTATACCTCGTAAGATTTGAAAAAAGCGGGCACGGGCTGTTTTTAGAGGAAATGGATAAATTCAACTCAGAGCTTGAAAAATTTGCAAGGAACTAAGTACTTAGCCTGCCGGTGAGTCCATAATGTCTTCACTGGCAGGCCAAGTATATTTTTGAACGACCAAACAGCAACAATCGACAGACGTATATAGCTATGAGCACAGCCTTGTTCAACAATAATTTCAGGACTTTGGGATTACTGCATGTAAGTCAGGACCAGATGGACGCCATTAACGGCCCCGATTATAAGCAATACATCAAGATTCTTTATCTGCCAGTCGGCTACAAAGTAAGAGTAGATTTTTCTGTGTATGAAACACAGCAGCCAACACTTTTTTTTATCAGCCCTAATCAACACCTGGAAATAGAAAAAACGGGTTCTGAAAGCGGCTATTTCATTTTTTATAACCGAGACTTTTACTGCATTCAAATTCATGATCAGGAAGTTGCATGCGATGGTTTGTTGTTCAACAACATCCGAAACATGCCGATGGTAGAGGTTTCGGAAGAGGAAATTTCTTTTTTGAAATATTTGTTCATGGAAATGATTCAGGAATTTAAACTGAATGATACCTCACTAGAAGAGATGGCACGCACTTATCTCAAACAACTGCTGATCCGAGCTACGCGCTCCTGGAAAAGACAGCATTTGGATAGCTCCGTAACAGAACAGCAAAACGATCTGGAATTTTTTCGCAAGTTTACCCGGCTGGTAGAAGAGCATTATAAATCCAAACATACCGTTGCCGATTATGCAGATTTTCTATGTATGGCACCTAAAACGATCACGCACAAATTCAACCGACTGCGGCTACCGCAGCCGAACGAGGTAATCAAAAACCGGATTATTTTAGAAGCGAAACGCCTGCTGGTACATACGTCGCTTACTGCAAAAGAGATTGCCTATGAACTGGGTTACGAAGATCCGGCTTATTTTAGCAGGTTATTTATGGTTAAAACAGGTCAATCACCATCAGGTTTCCGGACGAGTTTTGTTGACCAGATGTAGCGTTACCTGAAATTATTCACCTGCGAGTACCCCGGAATAGTGCAAGTCAAATCCTCGTGTTAACTTCAATATTTAATGAGGAATCATTTACTGAGGCAAGATTTTTATGGCAATTCTTGTAACCGTAAATATTCAGATATGAAAGAATTGCCAGTAAAACACCGTGAGGTCACTTTATGTACCGAAAGTTTTGGAAACGCAGCACGGCCTGCAATACTGCTCATCATGGGTGCTACGGCCTCCATGCTTTGGTGGGATAAAAACTTTTGTGAAAAGTTGGCTGACAAAGGTTTTTTTGTGATCAGATACGATCACCGGGACACGGGTAAGTCTACCACATATGAATTGGGTGCCCCATCGTATGACCTGATGGATCTGGCAGACGATATGATAAAAATTCTGGATACTATAATATTTTACAGGCCAACTTTGTTGAAATGTCTTTGGGTGGTATTCTTGCTCAGATTGCAGCGCTGAAATATCCTGACCGCATTCTCACTTTGACCTTATTTGCCACCGGTCCTTTCGGTGAGCCCGACCCGGCAATTCCTTCTATGGACGAAAAAATCGTCAACTTTCAGGCAAAGGCCGACAAAATTAACTGGTCTGACGAAGAAGAAGTTATAACTTATCTGACGAACGGAGCACGGCTGCTCAGTGGTTCAGGTCACACTTTTGACACGTTAGCTATGGAAAATCTTTTTCGCTTAGAATTTAGAAGAGCCAATCATTTTCGAAGTATGTACAACCATGCGCAGCTTGATGGAGCAGAACAATATCTCAATCAAACTTCACAAATTAAACAGCCCGTACTGATTATTCACGGCACAGGCGATAAAATCTGGCATTATACTCATGCACTTAATATGCTGGATATATTACCTCATTCAAGCCTGGTTACGCTTCCTGGGACAGGGCATGAATTGCATCGGCAGGATTGGGAACAGATAATTAATGCCATTTCGATGCACGCGCGGTGATAAAATGATATCGAAATGGTCCGAGAAATTCAGTTGAATGCTGCTTTATAATTAGGAAGAAATAGGTCGGGCGGTCGTTAGTGACCGCCCGACCACGATTGTCAGGTTCCCCGACGATCATTTAGTCAAGAGTATAAATGATGATTATCACGGCTGACCAGAGCCGCCTGCTGCACCATACACCTGCCCTGTTGCATAGCTTGCATGATTGTCCGCAAGCTGAACAAATATGGACGCAAGTTCGGCCGGTTGACCTGGGCGCCCCAGAGGAGTCTCTTCTCCAAATACTTCAATATTTTCCTGCGTCTGGCCACCACTAATTTCAAGAGCAGTCCAAACCGGTCCGGGTGATACGCCATTGACACGGATACCCTTAGGACCCAGCTGTTTGGCAAGGGATTTGACAAAGCTGGTTGTCGCAGCCTTCGTCTGCGCGTAGTCATATAAATTTGGCGATGGATCATATGCCTGAACCGAAGTCGTGGCAATGATCGAAGAGCCTGGCTGCAAATGAGGCAACGCGGCCTTAATCAGCCAAAAAGGTGCGTAAATATTTGTTTTCATTGTCCTGTCAAATGCTTCGGTCGAAATGTCCAGAATGGATTCATTCGTTTTCTGATGCCCTGCGTTACTGACAAGAATATCAAGTCCTCCCAATTCTGATACGGTTTGCTGGACAAGTGAGCTGGAAAATTCCTCCTGCATTAAATCTCCCGGGATTGCAACCGCCTTTCTTCCAGCCTTCTCAATTAAAGCGATAACTTCCCTGGCATCTGATTCTTCTTCCGGCAGATAATTAATAGCTACATCCGCTCCTTCGCGGGCAAAGGCAATAGCCGCCGCTCTTCCAATACCTGAATCTCCTCCTGTTATCAGTGCTTTTCTTCCGGAAAGCCGGTTTGCTCCAACATAACTTTCCTCTCCATGATCAGGAACAGGATCCATTTTACCCGCAAGACCCGGAAATGGCTGGAACTGTCTTTTGAAAGGCGGCTGAGGATATTTGGTTGTCGGGTCAATAAGTTTTTGAGATGAGTGCTTTTGCTGGTCCATTTTAATTGAATTTGTTGATGGATGAAATCTTGTTAAATGCTCGTAGCTATCAGAAATGTGCCAGCTCAAAAAATCCAGCTGATCCGGGTACTTAATCTTTTTTCTTTCGGCATATCCTGCAACAACAAGCAGCTACGAGCCAGGGACATAACAATAAAAACAGACCAGATTCCAGATTCAGGTTCATCCTCATTTCGAAAACTTAAAACTGCGGGTTTTGCACCACCATTGTGTAGACAATGCTTCCGTCCGACTCACAATTATTATCTGTTGAGCATTTCTGTGCTCCTGGCCAGATTTCAAGCAGCCTATGTGTTGGCAATCAAATCAAAATATTCGTCATCCTCATTTTTACCACCATATCCTTTACCAACTGTTTTGTGCGTTTCAACAAATTCAATCCGCTCAATCCATTTTACCATTTTATACCCTAACTGATTTTCTACCCGAAGCCTCAGAGGCGCACCATAAAGTTCCGGGAGTTTCTCATAATTCATTTCCCAGGCTAATATGGATTGGGGTTTCAAACAGTTATCCAGCGTATGGGTATCGTAGTAAACATCGCCGTACAACCCTTCTCCAAAAGAATAAAATATAACAGTTGTCGCGGAAGTAAATGGCTTGACAAGATCCACGATTACCTTAATTGGCAATCCTCCCCATTCAGCTACGCCAGACCAACCTTGAATACAATGATGCATGGTGATATTCTGTTCTTTACCCAGCTGCTCCATCTGCTCAACGGATAACTCAACCGGATTTTGAACCAGCCCTCCGATTTTAAGTTTGTAGTCTGTAAAATTATTTTTTGCCAGTTCTTTCCAAAGATCACTGGTTGGCAATTTCCCGTTCGGCCAGAAAAACGGAGAAATGTCTTTCTTTTCAAAATAGGCAGTCGGCTTAAAACGATTGATTGTGAATTGCCACAAATTACCATTGAGCAAAGCACTAATCTTTTGCAGGACACGTGGATTGTTCCAGGAAATCCAATGCGCATAAAAACAAAAAAACAGGGTAAAAAGCAGTATTGCGAAACCTATATAAATACCGGTAGGATCGGTTGGATTATCAGTTCCAACCGTGATATGATTCATGTTCCGGACAAAACCGGTTGCCATAACCATTGCAACATGTATTATTATAAAAAGTACATATCCCAGCATGACAAGAAAATGGATTGACCGTGCTCCCTGCCTGTTACCAAAGATTTTCGGGAGCCAGTGGAATCGGTTTTCAATGGCAGGTGACATGCACAATCCGCTAAAAATCGCCAGGGGTGCCAGTATAAATATTACTCCGAAATAGGATAGCTGCTGCAGCGCATTGTAGTAATAAAAGCCATTGGGTTCAACGGGCATGTTAAATGTCGCGTAATGTACAAATACTGACCATGCATCCTGAATAATTTTCCACGAAGATGGTACCACTCTCTGCCATTGATCTCCGGCAAATAATAGCGAAACAAAAATAACCCCATTCAGTACAAAAAAAGGGACATGAATAAAATGCCAGCTCCTGGCGATGCCAATCGTATGCCTGTAGCCCGGCAGTCCAATAAGAGGGCTCAGATAACGGGCGTCGTCCTTGGCCGTCCAAAGTTCCGTATCTGATATCTTTTTTTTGGTGAATTTCAACCATTCCGAACCAGGTTTGGATCCGTTATTCCAATACAATCGGGGATGATCCATTAAAATCGAAAGTCCACTTCGAATTAAGATTACCAGAAAGAAAAAATTAACCCAGTGACATAGTATCAACCAAACCGGAAACCCCTTTACTGTGGTTTCGGTGGATGGCGGAAGGTTAACGGAGGGATCTGAGGGAAGACCGAATAAAAGATATTGCATCCACGCCACCCCTAACACAATAAAAAGGCCCGCTATGACGGATAAAAATACATAAGGTTTCACAACAATAGATACCCTCCTGTCATCCGGATAATGAACGGATTTTTCCTTCGTATTAAAATGAGTAAACATAGCTTATTTCAATTATTGAGTTTTCCGATCCTGATCTCTTACTGTTCGCTTCTTTCCAAGGGTGTTTCACTTACCCGACTTTATAGTTTTGTTGCCTTGGCTTTGCACGAATGAAAAAGCCGGAACACTAATACTATTTTAAAAATAGCAGGCACCTGGCCAGCTGCTTAATAAATTCTGCTCACGATTTGAAAGGAAATAATTTCAGGCATGCACGTTATCCCAGCCGTTTCAATCCTGTTATTCACCTATTTTCAAAATAGATCCAGTCCAGAAAAAAAAGACCCGTTTTGTTTTTGTCAGAATTTGAAAAAGTAAAGAAAAGATCATGGATGCCGGTTGTTTCTTTCAGGCTGATTTCAAATTCCTTCCAATCCGTTTTCACATTTTTGGGCTGCCCTGCCTGAACCTGCAAGCTGCCGATCACAGCACCTTTATCACTTCCCTGCCGAACCTGGATCAGACCGCCAGCTCCCTGCTGCTGAAGACGGATCTTTATTTTTTTGATATGCGTGAAATCAATTTGTTTGAAGCTTACGTACTTTCCGTTTTTACCCCAGATCGATGAAACATATCCTGTATTTAATGTGGCAATTACAACATTGGCACTGCCCTCCTCATAATCCTCCATCTGAACAAGTGGGTTACGTAGCACTATATGGCTGCTGCTTTTGAGCGGCTCGATGCCATGTGCTCCTTTGTCGGTATAGCTGGCCTGCAGGACATAAGCCCCTTCGTTACCCTGTCCCATATGTTCTGTCAGTTTGAAACTTCCATTCAGCGGTATAGGGGCTTTTTGTTTTCCTAGAGAAAGAATATATCTGGCAATCTCAATGGCATCTTTTTTAGATAAATCCATATGCGGTGGCATAGGATAGGTACCCCAACTCCCGCTTCCTCCCTTAATGATCTTGTCGGCAAGATTCTGATCTGTACCTTGTTTGCCATTATAGCGCTTGGCGACTTCCATCAAAGCGGGTCCAATTGACTTTGTGTCCGTTGTGTGACACGCCTTGCAGTCAAGAGACGCATACAGTTTCTCTGCCGCCGCATATTTGATATTTCCGTGACTTGCTCCCGATAGTGCCGAGGCAAGATCTTTGCCAAAAGCCAGATAGATGAATGAGGCTGTTATATCCGACTTATCGATCACTTTATCTTCCGCATCATGTATCTTAATCCTGTAATCAAAAACTGTGTTGTCCCAATAAAAACTCCTGTTGGCAGTACTGTTTACCGACACAACTGGCGGCGTATTACCCACCTTAATCTGTGCTGTTGCTACTCCCTTTCCTCCCTGCTGGTCGGAAACGGTAAGCGCAATATCGTAAACTCCCGGCTTTGTAAAAACATATTTCACTTTAATTCCGGCCAGTTTCTTCGTCCCGATTTTCCATTCAAAATTCAGATTATCTCCCGGGTCGTAATCCTTTGACTTTTCTGCCGAAAGCGAAACGGTCATTGGAGCAGCACCATATGGCTTGACTATCTGGATATCAGCAATCGGATTCCGGTTTCCTTCCGAATACTCGACACGTATTAGTCCGGCATCCGTATTTTTTGCAAACCAGTTAGTACCATAAGCCAGCATATAGATCGCGCCATCCGGTGCTAATTTCATATCCATCGGTGCAACGACTTTCAAATGTGGCAGAAAGGGCTCCATGCTCACATACTTACCATCCTTATCCAGTGTTACAGCCATAATCCACTTACGTATCCATTCGTAAATAAATAGTTTTCCGTTATAATAGGCAGGTAATTTATATTTTGCATTTGGAAACAAATCGCTGTAATAAACCGGGCCTGCCATCGCACTAGCACCACCTTTGCCTACCAAAGGCCAGCGTTTGGACTCGCCCTTGCCATACCAGATCATTGCGGACTGTGCCGGTGGTAAATTTTTTACGCCTGTGTTATTGGGTGAATTGTTTACAGGATGCAGCGGATCCTGTTTGGGGCCTTCTTTTTTTGTCTCAAAATCATATTTAGGAAACCCTTCATTATTTCCTAAAAAATAAGGATAACCGAAAAAGCCCGGCTTACGCGCCTGATTGATTTCATCATAACTTAAAAAGTTCTCTTCTGCGGGAACATTGGTATCTGGTCCTACATCGCCCCAGTATACAAAATTATTTTTAGGGTCCACTGACACCCGGAACGGATTGCGGCAACCCATCACATATATTTCCGGATAACCCATTGAGCCGTCTTTGGGAAAAAGATTTCCATCCGGAATGCTGTAAGTTCCATCCGGCAGCGGTTTAATTCTCAGTATTTTCCCGCGGTAATCTTTACTGTTCGCCGTAGTACCCTGACCATCGGACAGCTGTCTGCCTGGGCGTTCGTCGGTTGGGTTGTGGCCTTCAATCTCCTCTGCATTAGTGTTATCCCCCGTGGAAAGATACAACAGGCCGTCCATTCCGAAGGTAAGGTAACCAGCCGAATGACAACAGTAAGTTCTCTGTGTTGGTATTTCAAGCAGTACTTTTTTTGAAGCCATATTAATCTGGTCACCTACCATTTCATAGCGCTCCAGATGACTCACATTCCTATTTCCCCCGACTCCGTAATAAAAATAAAGCCAGCGGTTCTGATCAAAATCAGGATCTGCTGCAACGCCCAGCATGCCGTCTTCAATACCACTAAATACATTAAAATGAGCAATTGTTTTCAACTGCTTTTGTTTCTCGTCGTAAAGTTTTATGGCTCCTTTCCGCTCAACAATCACCACGTTCAGATTCGGCAATATGGCCATTTCCATCGGCTCGTCCAATCCCTGTGCGAGCATCATGTGCGTAAAACGGCTGCTGTCCGGCGCCGATGTGTCCGCAATTGTTTTTTGCCTGGATTTAATTATTTCCTGACTTTCAGGCCGGATGTATTCCTGCTTTCTGGAAAAGACAAATCCCTGACTTTTACCGGTGACTAGATTGCTTACGCTTGCTGAGGCTAGAATACATGTGAATAATACTCCGCTGATTACTTTTAATGAGATCAATGGGTCGATGGATTTAGGGTTTAGGAATATCTATGGCAAAAATAAGAAAACTTAATAATTTATTTTACTTAATTAAACATCGATAAAATTAAAATTTATTAAGTTTAAATTTTTCCTCTATTCCGGCTGTGAAACCAGTTCATAGGACGTGTTATCGCGTTCCACCTCCGCGATTTGCTTAGAGGTAGATAACCCTGCCTGATGTTCATCAGGAAGATTGTAAATGTTCTTTTGACTTTCAACTCGTTGCGTTATTGTTTCTAACATACAGGTCGCTTAAACCGGATGCTACGGCTAAAAAAATTGAAAAGTATATTTTAACTGACAAAATGAAAGCCCAGGTAAGTCAAGACGCGTAGCAATTTCTTTGTAAATAAGATTTTCGTTCCAGCTCAACTGGTATAGCAGATATCCCACGCTTTTTGCGAAGCATGGGCCAGTTCTTCATAGTGAAGCTGGTCTTCGATAAAATTCTTGTACTTATAACATGCAGGGTTTGCAGCTATAAAGTAAGCACCTTCGGGAATTCAGGCTTTTATTAAAAAAGACTTTAATAAAACAACATTCTGTTAATACCGCGTTGTTGCAAGTTGATATTTAAACAGCACTATATTATTCAATCTCCAACAGGCGGTTTCTTACCAGCAGACACGCACCCAATATACCTGCCCGCTCTCCAAGTTTCGACATTTTTAGCTGAGAATCATTATTCACCAGACTAAGAGAATATTTATTCAAGGCCGTTTTTATGGGTAAATAAAGATAGTCCCCCGTTGAGATAAGGCTACCTCCCAAGACAACCAGTTCCGGATTCAGAATATTAATCAGTGCAGCTATTCCTCGTCCCAGATTTTCTCCGACTCTTGCCATCACTTCGATAGCAAGTACGTCGTCATTCAGGACGGCTTCTATAATATCATCCATGGAAATATCTTCAGGGCTTATTCCCTTTATGGATGTAATCACAGACGAAGATCCTTCCGCCAGTTTTTCCCGGAACATTCGGGTCAGCGCCCAACCCGATGCTTCGGTTTCCAGACAACCTTTCTTTCCGCAATGACAGATGCGCTCGTTATCGAAAATCGGCATATGCCCTACTTCTCCTGCATAACCCGACCTACCATAATAAACCTGTCCGTCAAATAGAATTCCAACCCCGATACCGTAGTCCAGATTAAGGAAAAGTACGTCTTTTTCATCCTGGACAACGCCAGCACAAAATTCACCAAAAGCCATGGCCCGTGAATCATTCTCAAGAAAAACAGGAATACCTACTATTGCCTGAATTACACCAGCAAGCGGCCTTTCGTCAAAATGAAAAAAGCTGTAACTATGCCCGGTCCGGTAGTTGATCCGCCCTGAAAGGTTAATCCCAATTCCTAAGATACGTTCCGCCGGCACATCAAGCTGTTTTATAAAATCCTGAATACAGGCACAAAGGGATTCAAGGGACTGCTGCGTATTATCCAGTTTGAACGTCAGCTTATCTGATACCCGAACCAGATTTTTTTGAAGATCAGACAAACCGATATTAATGTGGCTTTGTTTGACATCCACGCCAATAAAGAAAGCCGAATCCGGTGCAATTCCATACAAGTTAGGCTTTCTACCGCCGGTTGAATCTATTTTTCCATAATCTTTGATGAACCCTTCTTTGATAAGCTCACTGATTAAGGACGTAACCTTTGGTACGCTCACATTCAGCTCTTTACTAAGATCTGGAATGGTCGTATTTCCATTATTTGCAAAACGCCCGAGAATCACTTTCTTAGGATCACTCTTTTTACCACTAACACCCACTAATCGAATCGTTCGACTCATATATCTTTAACTGATCATTTACCCAAACTTACTTATTAAAAAAATTAAAACACGTCTTTTCTGTATAGAATTTCCAAAAAAGGCCTGTTCCCAATTTATATAAATTAGCAAGTTTCAATCAATTACATTCACTTAATAGCTTACATCCATTTCTTTTATTCAGGCCAATGCGTCTCAATACCTTGCGATCGGATAAAACCCTGGAATTCTTCCAAAAGATCCTGCTTTTCACGTACCTTCCTGGGGATAACCTTTTTATCCAACGCATACTTCACAAGCAAACCTACCGATTCTCCAATACTCCATTCTACCGGATGCAGACGGTAACAGCCATTAGTAATATGTGTAGTACCAATGTTTTTGTTTGCGGGAAGCAGGTTTTCCATTCTTTTTGGCAGAAGTGCTCCCAACGGTATCTGGAACGGAAGCGAACCGAAATCAATATAATTGTCTCCGGCCGTACTTGGGTGCAGATCGATATGGTAATAACCAATACCAACGCTGTCGTAAAATTCAGCAGCTTTGTTTTCTGATTTCTTCCCGGTCACCATCGAACGGTTATCCGCGCCTACATGCTCTTCCCTGATCGTAAAAACAGCCTTAATTCTTCTTGATTCCCGGATGTAAGGATACTTGGCTAACCCATCCTCTGTCCCCATGATGTCTTTTCTCAACCTTACTCCGGGCCAACCCTTTCCCCCATCCGGACGAGGCGCTTCGGTCTGCAGCCAGTAAAGAAGTGACAGGCTTAATTGTTTGCCACCTTCAAAATGTTTTTTGAAATCTTTCTCACTAGCCCCCACCAGATTTCCCAAAAAATAGTCATTCTGCGGCCAGTTGACAATCGTAATATCGCCGGTGTAAAATCCTTTTTTAAAATTCTGCTTGCTGATGATTCTTCTATAATTCCAAAGATTTAGTTTTTCTCCCATATTGACCCCTTCCGGATGAAAACCCAACGTTTTGGGTTCGAGCGTTTTAGGATTCGAATATGCAAGGTCGAGTAATTTCCCTGACCAGGGTTTTGCCATTTTTGGTACAAAATTTTTCCAGAAGTCATATTCCTTCGGCTTTTTAATCACATGATTTTCACCCGGCACATAATCAATCGCGAAACAAACCGTAAAAGCCTGATTATTTTCGGGATCCGCGTTTACCGGCGCATGCAGTTCACCAGTTTCACTTTTTGATTCGGCTCCTGTGACAAATTCCGTACCTGTCAGGGGAAGCAGATCGCCCAGTTCCGTAGCGTCCACAAAATAAGGTGCCGATAAGACCACTTTATGTTTGCTGTTTAAATCAAGCGCTTCGAGCATTTCAACCTGATTACCCTTCGTATCTGCTGCTATTATCTTGTGTTCAAGCAGAAGTTTGAGCTTCCCGCTGCTTATGTACGGCGCAAAGATGTCGTTCAGCACTGCAACAGCGACTCTGGGTTCATGGCAAAGCTTGGAAACCGATCCATCGCCAGGATTCAGATTTTTGCGGGATTTTGCCTCATCTGTAAGCGGATAATTACGTTTGTAATAATCTCTTATATTGTTTCTGAAATCCCGGTAAAGCTGCGTAGCTCCATGCGTTTCGATCCAGATATGCTCATCCGGCGGAACTCCCTGCTGACTTAGCTGTCCGCCTATCCAGTCTGTTTCCTCAGTCAAAATAACCGAAAGACCGTTTCTTAGTGCCGCCATGGCCGATGCACAGCCACCCAGGCCGCCTCCCGCCACGACCATGTCAGCTGTTAAAACGACCTGTCCGTTTTCTATTTTTTTTTGTACCGGTTGCCCTAAAGACCGTGAGGTTAGTAAGGATGCCGTGGCAAAAACACCGCTTCCCAAGGTCAGATTTTCAATGAAATTTCTACGATTCATAATTCAAATTTACTATATAATGTTGATGATCTGCCAGCCATTAAAAGGCTGGCAGATCTAAGCAGCTAAGCCGGATGATTTTACCACTCCGGATTTTGCGTGAGCCCGGGATTGATGTCACGCTCCGATTGTGGAACTGGCAAAAGGTTAAGTTTGGGATACCAGAATCGAATTTCCCTAACCATCCTGACGCTTTCGCTTTCCGCATAGGTAGGAATATTATTCAGGTCATGTACTGCGGTAAGTTTGAAACCTGGACTTGCAGCCACAACAGCCGGATCCTTCGCAATACCCATTACCTTCTGTGGCATCACAATGGACGCAATATCCCAACGGCGTATGTCGAACCAGCGGAAACCTTCCATCGCAAGCTCAACGGTACGCTCCCTGCGAATCAGCTGGCGCATTTTTGTTTGATCGCCTGTTATGGCATCAGGCTGCCCTGCTCTTTTTCTAACCAGATTGATGGCATTGAATACCGATGCATCGATTTCATTCAGCTCGATTTTTGATTCTGCATAAGTCAATAAAATTTCGGCATAGCGCATCAGGATGAAATTCACGCGCGCAGAAAAGGCATTTTCCGCTGTCATCGTATACTTAGCATGAAGCAAACCCACACCGCTTTTTGAAGGACCGAACGCATTATCATAATCTGCATTGGCTTTCGTTGACCAGCTACCATCTGCATTCCTGAAAGAAGTTGTGCTTTTGTAAATATCATACACCAGCGTTACCAGGTTCATAGAGATCGTATCTCCTGGGATTGCAACCGTATACTTTAACCGGCTATCCCTGTTCAGACGCGGATTTTTGGGATCGTAAACAGCCGATTCATCGATGCGTTTTCCATCCTTTGCTTCAAACATATCCACCAGACGTTGCTGCGGAAATCGCCCTGATTGCCCACCAGCGGCTCTGGAAATACTACCCAAAGGCAGATACGTAATTGCGTTTGCATCGGCATCGGTATAGAGAACTTCAAACATAATCTCCTTCCCTGCATTCGGTGTTTGTCCCGCTTTGGTAAAAAGATCCTGGAATTTAGGATTTAGTCCAAGTCCCGCGCCGTCAATTACCTGCTTGGCCGCGTCAGCCGCAGTTTTATATTCTTTGTTATAAAAAGCGGTACGGGCTTTCAAACCCAGAACAACCGCTTTGCTCATCCGACCTCGATCAGCCGGCGCCCAGTCAAGTCCTGCTGCCGCAGCATCCAGTTCGCTATAAATAAATTTGATCACATCTGCTTTTGGTGCCCGGGTCTGATTGTAAAAATCCGAAGGAAGAAGTGGCTTGGTAATCAGCGGAACATCACCGAACATATTTACCAGATAAAAGTAGGAAAATGCACGAACACCTCTGGCTTCTGCCTGCATACGATTGTACACTGCGGCGGGCACATTGACTTTCCCGGCTTCCATACCTTCGATCATCGTATTGGCACGCTGGATGGTTGTATAAGCCAGAGACCAGATATTTTTGGCATTGGCATTAAAAACATCAAAATTACCCTCACCCAGATCTGGTGCACGCAGCAAAGCGATGTCTGTCCACCCATCAAATACCGATTGATAAGGAGTAGTGCCCGTGTTCCAGTATACTGATTTATAAACAGCGTTTAAAGCTGAATTCATTTCTGCCTGGTTGTTAAAAAACTGCCCGGTTGCCGGTGCATCCAACGGTGCTTCCTTAAGATATTCACTGCATCCAACCAGTAAATTCAGACAAAGGCACAATGCCGCTATTTGTAATATTTTTCTTTTCATTTTCTTAGAGATTAATATTAATACCAACAGTGTAGGTTTTCATGATCGGGTAAAATTCACCCCCCGTATCGCGCTGTTCAGGATCGAAGCCAGGAAAAAAGTTGCTCCATGTGATCAGGTTTTGTCCGCTCAGATAAATTCGTGCAGATTTAATCTTGATTTTCCCTGTGATTGTTTTCGGTAAAGTGTAGCCCAGAACCAGATTTTTAATACGCAGATAGGACGCTGAGCGAACCCAGTATGAAGACGTCACATAATTGTTGGGAATCGCACTCGGCGTCAGGCGTGGATAAGCGGCATCTGTGTTTTCCGGCGTCCAAAAGTCCTTTTGATGCTCATACATTGAACCCTGAAAATTGGCAGAATAAAAAGGCTGCGATCCTGTTCCTGACAAGTAATTATCCTTCTTACCTACTCCCTGGAAAAATGCAGTCACATCCAAACCCTTGTATTGTGCCGCAAGGTTGAAACTGTACTCATAACGCGGAAAATAATTACCCAGAATCGTCCTGTCATAGCTGTCAATCTTATTATCCGGCACCCCATCCGGACCGCTGATATCACGGTAGCGAATATCTCCGGGCGCGGTATTTCCATAATGAAACGGTGCATTTTTCACCTCATCAGCCGTTTGAAAAAGTCCGTCGGCTTGATACCCGTAATAAGAATCAAGGGCATAACCTTCCTGCTGAATATTCGCTCCATTGATGATAGGTGTACCTCCGTTTTTAAGTACTTTATTTTTTACATCCGAAATATTGAACTGCGCCTGATAGCCAAAATCTTTGATCTTGTCCTTCCATCCAATACCCAGCTCCCATCCTGTATTTCGCATGGATCCAATATTGACAAACGGAGATGCAAGGCCAACGTACGTGGGAATTGGAACCAGCTGTAACATATCGGTGATGTCACGACGGAAATAATCCGCAGTGATACTCATCCGGTTACGAAGCAAACCAAAGTCAGCACCAAGATCCAGGATTTTAGAGGTTTCCCATTTGATATTGGGGTTGGCAGCCGTTGTCAGCGCATAACCAGCATTGACAACATTGTTAAAATAATAGTTGTAGGCAGTCCCCGAATAGAACGTGGAGTATGTCGGGTAATAGTCTGCTGATCCGCTTCTGATTAAATTCTGATTTCCCAGGGTTCCGTAAGAAGCCCGAATTTTAGCATCATTTACGATATGACTGATACCTGACCAGAAACCTTCCTGCGACAGTCTCCATCCCGCAGAAACCGAAGGAAATAATTTCCACCAGTTTTCCTGTCGAAAACGTGATGACGCATCCATCCGTCCGTTTATTTCCAGCAGGTATTTTTCATTGTAATTATAATTCAAACGGCCGTAAGCGGAAACAATTGAATATTTGCTTATACCTCCGCTAATCGTTTGGCCTAACGGATCACCACTGTCCAAATACGGACGATCCGCAGACAGCAGGTTCTGTCGGTAGGTATTCACGTTGGAGGTCTGAAAATCTTCGGTAGTAAAACCGCCCAGCGCGGTGAAATTATGCTTACCAAAAGCTTTACTATAGGTGGCCTGTACCCGGAAAAGATTCTGGGTATTTTCTGAAGTATTGTCAGAAAGCGAATTTAAAGCAGGCCACGGCCGGGCCAATAAAAGCGTATTATTGGCAGCATCAGCAATATAGATTTTATATTGATCCGTAAAATTCCTGCCATGTGTCGTGTAAAAATTGGAACTGTAAGTGGCCAGAAGTTCCAGCTCCTCGATCGGCTTATAAATCAGTGTTCCTTTTATGATCCTCGAATTGGTAATTGCTCTGCTAAAACCGCCATCCTGTGCCTGTGCAGCCGGGTTGGCATTAGACCAGCCTTCTCCCCATTCCCCTCCGTCATAGCGCCCGGGCGCCGTTGCAGGGAATCCCAGCATCTGGCGGATAATGGATTGAGGTGTAGACTGGCCCGGCCATAAGCGGTTACTTTTGTTCAAAACCAGATCCATGGAAGCAGACAGTTTTTTTGTCAGCGAAATATCGGTATTAAAACGCAGGTCTGTGCGTTTGTAATTGGTGTTGGCCGTTAAACCATTCTGATCAAGAAAACTTCCTGAAGCATATATCTTGATACGGTCTGTTCCGCCCGAAACATTCAGGTTATGATTGTGCATCAGTCCATTACCGGTCAATACCAGCTTTTTCCAATCGGTATTGAACAGTGTATAATTGTCCGGTCCGGACGTTTCATAAGCCGCAATCTGCTGGGTAAATGCCGCAGGCAAGCCGCTGTTTGCCTGCGCGACATCCCAATATTTCATGTGCTCCAGGGCATTCACTTTATTGGGCAGATCAGTCGGGCTTTGATCCGAAACATAAGCATTGTAGCTAACATTAATCCCGTTTGCTCCACGTTTGGTAGTGATTAAAATTACTCCGTTTGCTGCGCGTGAGCCATAAACCGCGGCGGCCGCGGCATCTTTCAGCACAGAAATACTCTCTATATTATTAGGATCAATCGCATCCAGGCTCATCTCAACATTGTCAATCAAAACCAGTGGATTTTGTCCTGCATTAATAGAACCGATACCCCTTATACGTATCGTCCCCGCATCACCTCCCGGTACTCCAGACTGCTGTGTGACTGTGACGCCCGGTGCCGCTCCTTGTAATGCCAAAGACGTGGATGCCACCTGACGGTTTTTCAAACGCTCACCATCAATAACCGAAACCGAGCCCGTTAAATTTACTTTTTTCTGTGTGCCGTAACCGACAACTACCAACTCATTCAGCGTTTTGCTGTCCGAAACCAGTGACACGTTAATTTCCCCAGCACCGTTAAAGGCAATTTCCTGGCTGATCATACCCATGGAAGAAAATACTGCTGTACCCGAAGATTGAGACAAGGAAAGTTTATAATTCCCATTTGCATCCGTTGTAGTCCCGGCTGACGAACCTTTTATCAGCACAGTCACTCCGGGCAAAACTTCGCCGGTACTTTCTGTAACCTTACCTCTTAACTCTCCATTCTGCGCATTAGCCTGATAAAACTGACACAGGGTGATAAGCATCGCGAGCCACCAGCCCATGCGACGTCTTTGTTTGGAAAAATTTTTCATTGATTGATAATTGGGTTTAGATAAAGGATCTCACTTTCGGATGAAATCTGAAAGGCACGCGGTTTAGAAAAAATAAAAAATGTTTTAACGTTTTATATCAATTCGTTGAGTCGCAGGATATATCAAAATCAATATCAGCCTCGAAGGTACGGTTCCACGGCAAATCGAACCGCAGACCCGATGGCTTGCCGCACTTCACATTTTCCTGTAAACTGTTTGCCGGTTTCGCGAAATAATTTTTCATAAAATCATCCAGATGCGCCTGCAGCAACCCCAGACTGTAAACTTCTACTTTTTTAGTATCCGCATCGGACATCAGCGTTGAGCTTGCTTTTTTGTTGGTCCCGGTTAAAAATGCGTTTGCCTTCGCTCTGACCAGGTTATGGTAATAATAATCGTCCATAACACGGTTGATCATAAACCAGTTTTGCGCCTTCCATACAGCGGTTGTAATGGATTTATCTTTTAAAAGTTTTGTCTCCGCAAGCGAAAAAATCACGCCATGCGGGAGCGCAGTCCCGATCGTATTTCCAGCTGTGTTCCAGGAAGCATAACCGCTTAGTTCAGAAAAAAGATGGCGTTTTTCAAGTTCCTTTGTAAATCCCGTGTCCGCTCCCTGCACATCACCGACCGGATCAATATCCGCTACGATGATTCGTTTACCTGCCTTTATCTTCCGCTCAATTTCTCCTGCAAATTTTTCAGCCATACCCGCCTGATGACGTGAAGGGAATACGTAGAAAAGCAAATCAGCTTCGGCCTCACTTTCAACTTCCCTGGAACCTGTCGATTTTATGTGATGACTGACCGTTACATGCAACGGGCGGTCTTCGAATGGCATAGCCGTAACCCGCAATTTCTCAGAGGAATAGACAGCCTTAATTTTTGGAATATAATTAAAATAATCATTCAGTATGCGGGCCAGAAGCAGCATCGAAACCTCATCAGCCCCAGGCTGCACCGCGATCTTGTCTGCAAGACCAAGCCTGTTCACTTCTGCAATCAGATTCTGGCGATCTACCAAATGTACGCCTTTCGGGGTGGCATCGTCCTGAGATAAAATCAGATAGTCTATCAAACCATTTTTCACAAAATCAATCGCTTTCAAATTGGTTTTGTAATTACGCAAACGAGCACGCTTATAATCGTCAAGCGCCTTTGCCGGGATTTCCTGTTCCAGTTTTAAAACCTCTGCTTTGGTGCTCTCGTCCGAATCAGGTGAAATTTTCGCCCAGGTATGCAGCTTTTCCCGGTAAGCTTCATTTTTTCCATCTGAGTTTGGAGCGAGGCGCATGATCACATTTTGCCCGTAGATTTTGAGATTGGGAGCCCGTTCTCTGATCTGCTTTAAAATCTCGATCCGAGCCAAAGCTTCCGGCGATTCGATCAAAAATTTGCGGGAAGCAACCAATCCTCCGTAAGCGATCATATCGATGACAATAATCGCTGCATCGAAAGATTTCAGATCTTGCCGCAATATCCACGCATTGATGTCCCTGGATTGTCCGGGCTCCTGAAAATTTCCAAGCAGCTCTGCCGGAGGAGAGATAACTTCTGCATTGCCGATCAGACCCATTTTTTCAGTCATTTTAAGACAAGGCGGACGGGCATCCAAAGGGATAAATAATATCCTGGGCTTTAAATCCGGCTCTTTGGCTTCAGACAGGGAAATGAAGATATTTACAAATAGGAATGTAAAGATCACGCTTTTCATATGCTGCTAAATTTTGATTTATAACCGTTCAAACCATAAAACAGGATGTAGACATAACAAGCCAGCGGGAGCATAAAGGCGACGGTCCAGGTCGTATTGTCAATCAAAAGTCCCTGACAAAAAGAAATAATGGCTCCGCCTGCGATAGCCGTCGAAAGCAACCCCGAAGCCTGGGTCGTATATTTACCCAGACCATTTACGGCAAGAGAGAAAATGATGGCGAACATAATGGAATTGCACAAACCCACTGCGATCATACTCCAGACTGCGAAATACCCTGTAAGGCTTACCGATATACCGATAAAAAAAATGGCCATAGCAGCACATATGCCCAGAACCAGGGATGCCCTGACGGATTTTAACAAAACGGAACCAATCAGCCGGCCAACCAGCATCAACCCCCAGTAAAAAGCAACAAACGTATTGGCATCGCTTTCTGTGATCTTTAAAAGATCAGAAATGTAATTGGTTAAAAAAGTGCCGACCGATACCTCAGCTCCGACATAAGCGAAAATAGCAATCACGCCCAGATTCAGATTTCGAAAAGAAAAAACACTCTCTGCCGGGGACACTGCTTCGTTTAATCCTTCATCCTCAACCTGTATAGCCGGCAGATGCAATCTGCTCACCACCAACGCTATGGCAATCAGTAATCCGGCAATTCCCAGATAAGGAAATTTCACGGCATCGCTGGAAGATGCCTGCTGAAGAGGCGCAAGAATAAAATAAGCGCCAAATATAGGAGCTGTCGTTGTGCCCAGTGATCCAAAGCCCTGAATTAAAGTCAATCTGGAAGAAGCTGTTTTCGCAGGCCCAAGTATGGTTATGTATGGATTGGCAGCCACCTGTAGCAGCACAATCCCAATTGCCACTACGAACAGTGCAGCCAAAAATAATGTGTATTGATGCAAAACCGAAGCCGGAAAAAATAGCAGTGCGCCAAAAGCAGCAATGGCAAAACCAAGTACCATTCCTTTTTTATACCCTACCTTTTCCACCACCTTTCCGGCCGGTATGGAAGTAATTCCATACGTTAAAAAAAAGTAAAACTGAACCAGAGAAGATTCTGAATAGGACAGCGTAAAACCTTTTTTGAAAAAAGGAACCAGTGTATCGTTCAGACAGGTAATAAAACCCATCATAAAATACAATACCCCCAAAGAGATCAGCGCCGGGGTGTAGTTCTGTTTTCCAGAAGCAACGCCTGAAACTGTTACATTTTTGACCGGAATATTTGCCATGTTATATCGTATTATCAGATAAAATACTTTCCGATGTTTTAGCCCTTATCGCTTCGAGTGTTTTCCAACACTGGTATAGTCCGCGGGGAACGTGAAAACAACCTTTCCATTTCCCTCCCTTCAGGGGCAGTAACACTTCACCCTGCCTGTTGAGATACCCAAACCATTCTGCATTTTTCTTGTCTGCAAAATGCCCCCAAGTGTAATCATGCACTTTTTCAAACCACTGCATACACCGTTCATCGCCGGTGTGCAGATAGCCTTTTAATAAACTGATGAGCGTTTCCACATGGACCCACCACAATTTCTGATCCCATTCAAGCTGCTGAGGCGGATGGCCTTTGGCATCCAGAAAATAAAAAATCCCACCGTGCTTTTCGTCCCATCCATATTCGAGAATTTGCAATGTAATATCCTTGGCTTTTTGTGCAAGGTTTTTGTCTCCTTTTCTTTCCGCCAGATCCATAACAAACCACATTGCTTCGATACCATGACCGGGATTCAACAGCCGCCCCTCAAAAGAATCAGAAAATTCACCTTCCAATGTGACGTTTTCAAGTATTAATCCAAGATCAGGCTTGTAAAATTTATTCATGATCGTATCGATCCCGGACTCAATTGTCGATTCGACCAAAGCAGGATCCAAAAGATGCTCAATTTCCAAAACCAGATTGCAAAGGATCATGGGCAATGCAAAGCCTTCCATTGGACGTGTGCCGGGAAAGCCTTTACTATAAACACCTTTTGGGTTATCCTTTCTTTGCAATATCTTGTGAAAGGTATCTACCGCGATTCTTGCATGCTGCTCGTTCCCCGTTGATTTGTAAAGTTGCCCAAAAGCCATTGAGGCGAAACAATCCGAAAAGATACTATGCGGCTGGGTTAGCGGCCAACCTTCTCTGGTCAGCGAAAAATACCAGTTTCCTTTGGCATCTTTTCCGTGCTTTTGGAGAAAATCTGCACCCTGAATCGCGAAATTTAACCATTCCTGTTTAGGCTCGACCTGATTGTAAAGCATCGAAAAACACCAAACCTGGCGACATTGGAGCCAAACAAATTTGTCAGTATCAAATATTTTACCTTCCTGGTCCAGACAAGTAAAATATCCTCCATACTCCTCATCTCCTGATTTGTTCAACCAGAATGGAATAACATTATTCAGTAATTCGTCCTTATAAAGATCGATTAAAGCATCGATGCGGATCATATAAGCATTACGTTAAACTTTAAAAATATATCAATCTGCTATACTAATTTGACTTAATAATTTATATTATTTTGTATTAGCAAAAATAGCAAAATAAATATTAATAGAACAAATATATCGCTAGATAAATATTTTATATTTTAACATATGATCAGTAAAATATACTTATTAACAATGTAATTTAAACTCAAAGTGCTACTTTTTTGCCTTTTTAATAAGATTTTTATGGTGAGCAGATAAGAATTAGCCAACTCACCTAAATTAATAAGTAAGGAATTAAAAACTATTAAGTTTATTAACTAATATATACCATGACCAATTTTTGGCTATAAACCAACAATATGGAGTTGATACTATTGACCCACTTATTGAGAGCAAGGATAGCTCACTGGAAGCATAAGATTATTGAACCTGGATTAATTGAACACCCAGCACCGGATGGCCGCCAACTGTAACACCTTGAATTACTACGCGTAGCTCCTGTACGATGTCCGATAGCGAAAAACGCAGCAGACTGTTTTCCTGAATATCAGTTTGCATTATTGGTTTCCAGAATAGTACATCCCAGTCATCAACCGGGCCCGAAATAATGTTTCCTGTTACCTTCGGTTCATAGCGTGATACATAAAATTCACGCAGCACCTTAACCTAACCCAATGATTGAATTGGCATCATCCCCTCGCTCTGTTTCCTGCCTTCCTGCATGTACCGTGCACCTTTTGAGTAAAATGCTATCACGCCATTACTGGCCCGAATCCCATAAATACCCACAATACCAGCGTTTTTCAACACTTCGACAAGTTCAATGTCGCTTGTATTGAAGTTCATCAGAGCGGTGCCATCAGAATCTTGAATAGGCACACCATCCATAACTGTCACGCCCGCAAATCGCCCCTGAATCATTTTATACAGATTTGAGCAATTTGGCGATTTCTCATTGGACGTGATCACTGCTTCGGCCTCATTATGCAGACTCCGCATTTAATACATCGAGCCTTTCATTGTATTTCAGCACCCGAACAATAACTTTATTTAGCAATTCAACCGTTTTATCACGGTAAAGTTCGGTTTTTGCCTCTTGGCGGGTCCGGGCAGCTTCCAGTTGAGCTTGCAGCATAGGCCAGCTTAAAGCAGTCCTATTTTGTAAGAAAACTTTTCTCTGGTCGACTAACTGACCACGTTGCTGAACGACCGCTTCGAGTTATCCCTAACTGTAATCGCATCCAACATTTGTTCACTTAATTTGAGCGGGAAATTGGCTTTTTGTGGAGACGTATTTTCAAAGCGGATCTTTTATGTTGTAGAAGGGATAGATTTCTACTATTTCCTTAATGGCCGAGCCTGGCTTATTGTAAGGAATATTGTGTGAACTACCTTCCGCTAACATTAGTCTCCTGTTTTATATCCATTGACCTGATTCCGCTGATCATCTTTAAACCGCTAATCGTCCTTTGAATCGTGAAAAGGTCCCATCTCGGCCATGACGTCTAATATAGGGCTAACGCCCGAAAGTGGTACCTATCTGACATAATCACTTGTGCGTTCAATACTGTAAAGCAGGTGATATAAGCTTAAATTATCAGGTTCAATCTTTACGACTACACATTTTAAAGATCTTTTCAGCGAATTTTACACCCTGGTATGATGGTATTCCCGGGTCTAAGAAAAAAAATCCCTTTACCTGATTTGTATGCCGTTCTGCAAATACTCGGCTAGAAATAAAATCCACCTAAGAATGCACGACCAAAAGAAGTTTGCGTCCAAATAGCTAATTTTTTTTAGTGCAGCTTCGATGCTTTTAATTTCCTGAGGGACAGTGAAATTTGCTGTATCAAGGCTGCTCTTACCAGATTGACATTCAACCTAGCGCGCCTTTCGTTAGTCATTATATCTGACCTCCCCCAGAAAATTTGAGGTGCTGAAATTTACTCCCCAAATCACTCACCTCTTTTAATAATTATTGAATTTGTTGAAGTATTCGACAAAAGAAAAATCCTGCAATCTTTTGATATGCAGGATTTTAATGTCTTTTGATACTGTTTGGAGTGATCCCGCTGGGATCATATCAAATATTTTAAACACCTGTAAATCAAAACTTAGACGTCCAATGTAACTCTTAACTCACCGAATCACTCACCAATCTTGAATTTGCATTGACTAAGCGTAAATATATGGATTTGAAAAATATCTCGCAAGTAAAGACTATACACACTTTCTGGAGATAAACCCAAATTCATTAAAATGCAAGTCATTAAGTAAAAATGGAGCACATTTGGAATAACACAATGTATCTTGAATCGATTAAACCTGGTAAAATAACAATCAGATTTACAATGCATAAGCAATAATTCGACCTTGTAAAAAAATACTAAATTATTTCAGTTTTTTCAAAAACTAATATTAAAGCCAAATAGAATCTGAACGACATTCTGTATATAAATTGAAAGTAAAAGGTTATAAGATATCCAATCACAACACAATCCAAAAAAAAAATTCTGATTTGTGCTGTGGAAGTGGTATTAAAATCTGCAATTCGTTGTCGCGATTAACCGTTTATATTTCTGTTAGGTAATCTGAGCTGATTGAATCCGGGCATAGCATTCAGTTTGTTTTTAAGATTACCTGACCATCCGGGTAATTAATATCGGCTTTATTTTCTGCGGTGATAAAAAAACTTCGCGGCTCGAAGGGTGTAGCAGTAGTAAGCTCACTTCGAAGGGTTTTGGAAAACAGGCCCGTAGAATTCCTTAACTGACCAAGATTTTTTATCCCATTGTTAGTTGTGTTCGCCCACAGTACATAGGTGTTACGTGACTCAACTAGATTTTCTGCCGGAGCCAGATGCCTGACCCCTAATTTGATTCCATAATTCTTATTTTTATCTTTTTTCACTTTAACACTTCCTTCTGCTGCGGGAACAATTGCGGAGTTGCTGAAAACATATTTTTTGCTGCATGAGGTGGCAGTCAACAAGACTGCAAATAGCATTGAGTATCCAAATAAAAGTAATGTGACAGGTCTGTTCTTTTTCATTATAAATAATCTTTTGTTAACCTTACTAGTAAACGTTAAAGATATGAATACTAATTGTGTGCCTATAGGATTGCAAACTGAAGCCCAAACGCATTTAATGTTCCAATTCACAGAATTTGTTTCCGCTCGTCCGGCTGTTTTTGATCCAGAAAATATACTGTACCGAGATAGCGAAGGTATTTTTCTTAAAATCCCTAATTAACGTTCACAAAAGCCGCATGGATTCATGCTTGTTTTCTAGAACCACAATTGTTTTGAGCCAGGTTAACTTGCCGTAAACAGCCCCGCTAACAGTTTTTAAACGAACAAAATAAGAACCCGGCATTATATCATCAGTTGTAATGACGACTGCTGTTCGTTTTCGCTACCAATAAAAGTGTCCAGAACATTTCAGTTTGCTTCCGCCAGTCCCGCGGTATCGGTTTTTCTAGGGAATGATATCATCACCTTTTCCACGCCAGGATTTGGATATGGGGAAACCAGTACACCAAACTTATGGTGCTTATTGAATACCGGAATGAACTTTTAGAAGTGCTTTCTATCGCGTGGAAAACTACTACTTACAACTTACTCCTTGACAATTATTCATGGTGTCAAATTTAAATAGTCAAGCGTTAAAAGTATCTAACTGACCATTTTACAATACATTATATAGCATGGAGAAAAGGTATTATTCTAGGCGGAAGGAGCAACCTATATTTGGATGTATGATGCCCCGGATTACGTATACCAGGAGATCGAAAAGCGACGAACTTCTAACACCAGAATTTAAAATACGGTCATACCGGACTGCGGATGGACCATCGTCAATTAATAAGTGGGTTACCAGGGATATCCACTTCATATCATATTCCTTGTATTGGTTCTACATTCAAATAATTCAATTGCCCGCCAGAATCTTATATATTTTCCCTTTTTCTGTTTTAAAAGTGTTGATGTAACCTGAATCAGTTCTTTCCGTAGTTGCGACGGCACCACTCACCTTGACGGCAACATTTGTTTTGACGATACACAATTCGCCGTTTAATGATTTTATTTCAGATTCTGACAACTTCCCGTTTTTCCAATTTATACCAATCTCAAAGCCGGACCGGGCACGAAGTCCTTCTATCCGTCCATCTTTCCAGGCAGACGGTAATGCAGGTAAAAGATAGATTTCTTTTAAATGACTTTGAAGTAGCATTTCTGACATTCCGGCTGTTCCTGCAAAATTTCCATCAATCTGGAACGGCGGATGTGCATCAAAAAAGTTAGGATATGTCCCGCCACTTCGAGGGTAGCCTTTTCCTTCATTGGTATATTTCATAAGTTGCCGAATGAGCGTGTATGCATGATCGCCATCCAGTAATCTTGCCCAGAAGTTGATTTTCCAGCCCTTACTCCATCCGGTTCCTGCATCACCGCGTACCTCCAATGTCCTTTTTGCAGCCTTAAAAAATTCCGGAGTATCCTGAGAAATACGGTGACCTGGATGAAGCCCAAACAAATGCGAGACATGGCGGTGAAGCGTATCGGTTTCCTTAAAATCCTTATACCATTCCTGAATTCTACCTTTGCTGTCAATTTTTAAAGGGTATAGCTTGGCACGTTTTTCGATCAGTAGTTTCTTAAATTTCTCATCGTCCCCAAGTATATCTGCCGCTTCGATCAGGTTTGAAAATAAATCATAAACGATGGATATGTCCATCGTTGTGGCAATGGAAACAGCTGCCTCGCCACCTTGCGGATCTATAAATTTATTCTCAGGCGAAGTTGAAGGAGCAGTTACCAAATATCCATCTTTGTCTTCTATCATCCAATCCAAAGTGAATAATGCCGCTTCCTTCATAAGCGTATACCCCCTCTCCCTCAGAAATGTTTTATCGCCTGAAAATCGGTAATGCTCCCACAAATGCTGACATAGCCAGTTTGCACCCATATACCAATTCGCCCACACCGGGTCCCCGTCTCCCACATTTCCAACCGGGTTAGACTGTCCCCAGATGTCAGCATTATGATGCGCGACCCAGCCTTTTGCGCCATAAAATTCCTTAGCTGTCACCTTTCCTGTCTGTGAAAGATCCTTGATCCACGAAAGCAAAGGCCTATGCATTTCCGAAAGGTTCGCAACTTCAACAGGCCAGTAATTCATCTGAGTATTGATGTTAATCGTATAATTAGAGCTCCACGGTGGTCTGATTTCTTTATTCCATATCCCCTGCAGGTTCGCAGGTGGGCCGGCAGGTACACCGGGCAATGCTGCTCTTGATGATGAAATTAACAGGTAGCGTCCGTATTGATAATAAAGCGTTTCAAGCTTTGGATCATAATCTCCTTTCGAGTAAGCTTTTAGCCGCTCATCAGAAGGTAAATCTATGTTCGGATTACTCCCTGTGCTATCCGTTACATTGAAAACGACACGATTAAAATAGGTCCAAAAATCTTTTTGATGCCGTTTCAATAAAATAGCATACCCTTTAACCAACGCATTGTCAAGATAGCCTTTGGCCAATAGTTTTTCATCTTTACCATCTTTGTCAGGACATTTATCAAAACCGTTAAAGCTCGTTGCTGCCGACAAATACACAAATACCTCAGATGCACCCTTTACATGAATGCCGGAAGTATCCGTTAGAATCGTTCCGTCTTTGCTTACAGCTTTTATTCTGAATTGGAACCGTGTTCCGTTGCAGCCACTTGCATCCTCGTAAATAATGGGTTTCTGCCCCTCAGGATTGTAATAATTGGGATTGACATGCGCAGGTGCTTTTCCATTTACCAATAACTCTTTCGAGGCAGTTGCCTGGAGTTTGTAATGCAGTTGGCTGTTAGCCGAAACTGTGAAGTTCAGCTGCTTAGGTTTTGAAGCAGTAATCCTTATTACCAGAATATTATCAGGTGCGGAACTAAAAATTTCCCTTTTGTAATTGACTCCATCAATCGTGAACGCTGTTGTCGCGACGGAATTTGCGATATCAAGGTCCCGGTAGTAATTGGTTGATTTCTGTGCCTTGAAGTCCTGAACAATCTTCAAATCACCCATGGGCATGTATGACTCTGTGTAAAGCCCCTGCATTTTTTTTAGCAATTGATTTGCTTTCTGGTAGTTACCTTCCTTCAAGAGCGCTTCTCTGACTTGTGGAAGGTAAGATGCCGATGCCGGATTGACATTTGTTTTTACCGGTCCGCCAGACCATAGTGAACTTTCATTAAGCTGCAAAAGCTCTTGCTCAACACCTCCAAACACCATCGCGCCGATGTGTCCATTGCCAATTGGCAAGGCCTCTACCCATTGAGTGGCCGGCTGCTTGTACCACAATTTTAGATCAGTTGCTTTTTGAGCCAAAGAGCTAAAAGATAGAAGGAAAGCTGCGCAGGCTCCAATGACTTTGAAAAATGCATGCACCATAATTATTTTTGCGATTTTTTTGTATGTAGCACTGTAAAGAAACTTCTCCCACAGCGACACTTTTCTTTTTGAATGAACCGTGATCTTGAAGGACAACGAGTGAAAGTTGTATTCCAGCTTCCATCCAAGGTCATTCTAAAAATGCTCTCGACCAAAAGTAATACGATTATGATCTCTTGCAAAAGGTCATGCCCTCTTTTGTAAAGGAAAACCCAATCTTTTCGAATTTCAGGCGGTGATTACTGATTCAATCGCCCGGATTTTTCATTAAACTCTTATATTTATCGATCTCACCTTGCGGATAACGCGGTACATTTTTCTCTTTTCCAGATACCAACGAAACGCCTGCTGGATTTTGACTGCTGCAAATTTTGCGGCAGCAATCTTCCAACGTTTCAAATCGAAATACCGGTGCTCCTCCACAGCCAGTTCGACGCGTCTTCCGTGACGGATGTACGCGCGTAATGTCACCTTTGAGTTCTTGACTGTCTGATAAACTTCTGCGAAAGCGCCCTCCCGGTACGAACCTTATCAAGGGCATCGTAGACACTCACGTCAGGCTTGAAGAGCACACAGTTGGTTTTAGAGAATCTGACGCCTACAAAGATTGGAAGCGTCTGTTACACCACTGTTACGATCCATTTCCAAATGTAGAACACTTCGAAATGATATTTACGATCCCATAATGGAAAATCTGTGTACAAAAAATCACTAAACATTATAGTCTGGTGCAACAATTAAAATATTTTCACCAAAAGTGACGATGGACCGGTAGAGTAGCTGAACGGACGATTCACTCTTTAATATACAGTGTTAGGCTTAATGAGAAACGGTTACCTCTAATTATAACGTTGTTCTGCGAATCTACAATCAGTGGTAAATTGTATTGCGTCTGGAGACCCATATTCTTACCTATTCGCAAGCTCAGACCTAACCGCCCCGGACATATTCCCTCAGACCACCACGTTTCAAGCTCATCTGTCTGTGGACCCATCGGAATCTTCGTCTTGCTGTGCAAATACACTGGTAGAAGGGAGGGACCATTTTGGAGCATTATTAATGCAAAAAAAAGAATAATTCGGCAAAGACAATGGGGGAAAGCTGGCAAAAGATCGCAGGTATACTGCTCATTGTCAAATGCAGGATTGAAGCCTGTTAGTGCATGGGTATGAAAATGTTCGATTCAACACATATTAAGCTGTAACAGAATTCATTAGCTTTTCAAAAAAAAAGCTGTATGGGACTTTTACAAGTTGAGCTGTATCACATGAAGAATCCCTTACAAATCTTTATTGACCAGCCATAGTATACTATTTTACATGTCTCAAAGCTTCTTTAACCGGTGTCTGCCCTTCATGCATCAGTATCACCTTTCCAATAATGGTGTCCTCATCCAGGATTGCAATCAGTGTTTCGACAACATTGTTAATCGAATAGGATAACGGTTCTTTTACATCAACCGTGATTTTCCCTGTTCCTTCTGCTTTTTTAATGCTCCGGGTTGCAGGATCGTATAATTTAGTTTTGTCTGACTTGTAAGGTAAAGGTCAGCGTAATGCTTGGCAATGTTATAATCTGTTAATTCTTTGAGAAAAGATTCCTCCCAGTGTATCAGCTCACGAGCAAATACCGAACTTAGTAAAATGTACCTCTTAATACCTGCAACAGGTTCTTTCCCTTCGAGCCCGCTACAAGTAGTCTGCATCGATATCGACCTTCATTACCTTAGCCATTCTTAATCAGCGATGTAGGCAATTTGATCATTTTTTCATATTATTGACTCAATCAGTGAGCCCCTTTCATTCAAAACTAATCAGCCCTCTCCAAGGCTACGAATTCCTTAGATGTTTGAACTACAATACAAATGTAAAGAATACAAAGCCGCTCCATTGTTCTTTACAGGCCAAAAGTATTGTTTATTTAGCTCATGTTTATTTTTAATACTATCATATTGCTGATTGATAACCGGTCTTTACGCCGTTTATATTGGTTTGGCTTTGAAACGTGACCTATTGGTCTCCATATATTGTACCATCGGGAAAAGTGTCATAATCAATATCAAGTCCGCAGCATCTATTATTGGACATACTATTTACTATATAACTTCTTCAAGCGGCCTTATCTCTTAACTGCTTTAAGGCTGTTTCAAGGTTAGCTATTTTTTTCTTGATATTTTTCCTAATTAAAGGGTATAAAAGACGGCCTATATCTAAGCATTCTGTAATAAATGATCTCCTGTCTTCTTGCAGTTGCGACAATAGAAAATTTGTGACCTACCTTCGTATTCATTCGCCTAAAATAATTCACTAGCCAATTGTTGCTGGTTTTTAAAGTATTGGCTGCCATCCGGAATGCCTGTAATTCAACGTTCGGCTTTTTCTTAATAGTTTATTGCTAATTAATTAATCGCCGGATATTTTGCGATTTGGAAATAGATTTAGCCAGCTCACGTAACTTTCTTCACTTGCCTATTTGCTCAAAACCACTCCTGTTTCTCCCGACATTGATGTTGCTATGCCGGGGACAGGTTGGCCACGTTCCCTTGAGAAGCTGTGTTAAACTAAAAATGAGCCGGATAGCATTAACCTATCCGGCTCAATAATTTACCACCTACTTAATATTATTTTTTTAACCTACAGTCTGTTTTAAAAATCCTTGGAAGAAAGAGCAGTTATTTCTTCACAATCCTGAAATTATCGACACTTCCATTAAACGAAGCAATTTCAACGTCCGGCGTACTAAATGATACTTTCAGATCGCTAACTTTGGATACGTCAGCAATGCTGCCACCAGTAGCATTTTTGAATTCGGAGAGCTCAATTACAGCTGTTCTCCATCCGGTGGTCTGGTAACCAGTCGCAGCAAATTCTGTGGAATTCCAGGGTTGGAATGCGTATACGAATTCCGTGCCGCCTGCGGTGATGGTGATGTCGTACTTACCCGCTTTCCAAGGCTCTGCAATGTTGTGTTCAAATTTAAATTGTCTTTCGGCTGCTGGTCCGGCGACTAACTTAAAATCGAAACTGCAAGTGGAGAAAACCCAGGCGTCGGCGTAGCCGGTTGCCGGCAGTTTGGTTTGTTTAATTCTTGAATATTTTCCCGAGATCGCATCAAGATCGGTAGCAGGAACAATCGGTGCCCCACCAAAGCACACCTCTGAACCCCAGCTGGTGGCAGGCACATCAAAATTAATCATATTGCCTTCACTACCATTTACCTTGAAGTTCGTTTTCACGATACCGAACTCTCCTTCGACTGTGACAATGTCGCTCACAGCGACTGCTGGCATTTTTGCGGTGATTTGTTTTACAGTCGTGCTGAGCACCTGAAGGCTGGTAGCGCCTACTTTAACGGATTTGATATTATAAAAATAATCTCCGTTGATCACCAGGGTACCATTTGCTTTCACAAATTCGGAATAAAGACCCGAGATCACCGGCATAGGTGCTGATAATACGAAATCGTAAGTAGCTTCCCCGCCCTTAGTCTGCACCCTAATCTTATTGGAAACATCAGCATCGACAGCCTTGGTCGGCGCATTGGCAGGTATCGTTACGATCACATTGGAATTGCTGCCCAGTGCAGCATTGAAGGTGGCTTCGAAATCATTGAAATACACTTTCATTACACTCCCTAAGTTCTGTCCCTGGATCACGAGCAAACTGCCCGGTTCTGCTGCATTCAGTGAACTGTCTGCTTTGGTTGGATCCAGTAGGCGGACGTTGGTGATTGCCGGTGCGCCGTTCACATCGTCATCATTACAGCTCTGGAACGTAAGCAGCATTCCTGCTGCCAGGCATAGTACCAGTGCTGTTTTATATACATATTTGAAGTTCATTATTGGTCGAAGATTAGGGTTAGTCAACAAGTTTGCTGAAATCAAAAGGAACCGGTTCGTCTTTCAAAGAAGGCGCATTCACGAGCTCTCCCTCAGGAAATGGCAGATAAAGTGTGTTTGCCGATAATGGATAATACTCAGCCGGCGAATACGTTACGTTGTATTTCTTTGGATTAGTAGACCCAGGCACGTAGGTCATTGTGTAACTTTCCCTGTGTTGTGCAGCCGTGTAGGCAATGGCTTTGGCCGGATTAAAATAGTACCACCGCACCATTTCATTCCAGGAGTTACCTTCAAACACTGTCTCAATTCTTCTTTCCTTGAAAATATCCTCGAAAGTCAGCGAAGTTTTTGCAGGCATACCAGCTCTTTTACGCACCATGTTGTAGTACTCCAATGCTTTCGCATCATTGGTAGTAGCCGCATTACCCAAAACTGCATCTGCATAAATTAAATACACTTCGGCCAGGCGCAGCATATATGAATTAATATTTGCAGCCATAAATCCACCCAAGCCACCATTGTCCGCTGGCGAGCCAACAATGTATTTTTTAATCGCTGATAATTGCGCAGGCCTGTTGTATTTCAAACCGCCGGCTGCTTTCTGAATGTTTGGATAAACATCACTGTCAAACATAGCGATGGATTTCCTGCGAAGTGAATCCGCTGGGTTTTCTACAAAATATTTTACCAGATCCGCCGACAAACCTTGCGCTGCACCCCAGCCGTCACCCGTTGTGGTAATGTTGGCGTCGTAGGCGAAATATGCTTGAAATGAGTTGTTTACACCCCACGGACTACTAACCGGCATCCATTGAAGCGAGAACAGGCTTTCTGGATTATTTTTGGAAGAGTTGTTATTTGCACTTTCAAACAATTCTCCATAAGTCGGTGCCAGCGTTCTGCCGCTTTTGGTGATCACATCTTCTGCATAAAACTTCGCACTGTCCAGATCCGACTGTTTACGTGTTCCGTTCTGGTTTAACCCGGCGCGCATGAGGTACATTCTGGCTAGCATTCCTTCGGCTGAATATTTAGTCAAACGCCCCTGATCGGCTGTTGACGGCAGGTTTTCTGCTGCGAAACGGTAATCCTGGATTAATAGCTTCCATACATCTTCAATGCGATTTCTAACCGGTGGCGAGTTAAGCTGCGCCACGTTGTCATAAACAATTGGCACTGCCCCCCAGTTACTTACCAGATAATAATAGGCTGTAGCGCGCATAAAACGACATTCTCCCAATCCCTGTGACTTCACAGCAGCCGAAGCAGTGCTTCCCGTCGCTTCTTTAATCGCTTTGTAAGCATTGTTACTTTGCGCAATGATCTTGTAAAATGATTTATAACCCGGCAAAAGCGTATTTACATCCGTCGAAGGAACCGCATGCTTAACATAAGACGTACGGTCATTGGAGTTCAGGTTACCGGCGCGGGCCTCCTGAAAAGACATATTGGCTTTATCATTGAAATCGAACCACACAATGTTGTAAAGTGGTGCTGTTCCTGCCATGATTTCGGCATCTGTTCTATAAAAATTACCCGAAGTAAGTGCGTCCAGCGGCGGGCGGTCCAGGAATTTTTCCTTGCATCCCTGCATAAGGGTCAGTGCGCTGATAATTGCCAGGAGTTTGATGTTGAATTGCATATAAATTTCTTTAGAATTAAATGGGATCAGATCGATTAAAAATCAGCCGTCAGACCGAAAGAATACATACGAACAGACGGATAGCGCCCTGTGTCTATGCCTGCCATGACCGTTCCGCCATAACTCACCATTCCGATCTCAGGGTCATAACCTTTGTATTTTGTAATGGTAAATAGGTTTTGCGCACCTACCGAAGCTTTCAATCCGCGGACAAAAGTTTCTTTTAGCAAGGACTTAGGGAAGTTGTAGCTCAAGGTGATATTTTTCAAACGCACGTAGCTTCCGTCTTCGATAAAATTTGTGCTCATCCTGTTGTTACCATTCGGGTCACCAGGCGCGATACGCGGGATTACATGGCCTGGGTTGGTAAGCATCACCGTTTCTGCATCACCAACCGCATAGCTGCTTGGGCGCGCATAGTTGGCTACCGATTTCCACTGGTTTCCAAATACACCACCATTACCCGGCACTTCTGCGCGATAACGTGGGTAGTTAAGGATATCATTTTTGAAACTTCCGGTCATGAACGCGTTTAGTTCGAAGTTTTTGTAGGTAATATTGTTATTGAAACCTAATGTAAACTTCGGCCAGGGGTTACCGATCACGGTACGGTCTTCCGCATCAATGACGCCGTCGCCGTTCAGATCTTTGAATTTGGTATCCCCTACCCAGCTACCTGTCAGTGGGTTAATCGTCAGCTCACCGTTTGATGTCTGGATCGCATGGTTCTTAATATCGTTGGCATCCTGGTATAGCCCCTCAGCAATGTAGCCTGTAAGCATACTGGCTGGCTGGCCCACTTCCGTTTTGAAACCAACCGACGTTGCGTTCCAGATCGGCGTAATCGGATTCAAAAGTGATGTTACTTTATTGCGGTCAAATGAGAGGTTTATGCCCGTTCTCCAATAGAAGCCACCTTTGTCGATGTTCACTGTATTTAGCGTAAGACCCACACCTCGATTTTTCATAGAACCTGCGTTTACTGCCGGCCAGCTCAGATATCCTGGTGAGTAAGCAATGTCGCCACCGTAAGTAAATGGATATGAGTTAACCGTGATCAGGCTCGTAATGTTTTTGATATATGCATCCATGATCAATTCCACACGGTTACCGAACATGTGCAGGTCCAAGCCTGCATTGATTACGTCATCTTTTTCCCAGGTCAGGAATTCATTGGCAAAGTTGGAAGCCAAAAAGCCAGTTCCCCAGCCGGTTGGAACGGTTTGAAGCGTTGAATAAATGGCATTACCGCCACTTCCCTGGTTACCTGAACGGCCAATTTCAAATCTCAGTTTCAGATCATTGATTGCATTAACACTTTTCAGGAAAGGCTCTTCCGAAACGCGCCATGCCACTGAAACTGCCGGGAAGTTGCCCCAGCGACGTCCCTGGCGGAATGCAGAAGAACCATCCATACGGTAAGTTCCCTGCACAATGTAGCGTTCCATAAAGCTGTAATTCACACGTGCAAAATACGATTCCCGCGAACCTGAGCCTTTGCCGCTGTTGTTACTCACATTGGAAATAACTGATGCGTCGCCACCGGAAAGCTCCTCGATGGTATTGGTAATGAACTTCTTACGCGACGCAGTGAGCGATTCATAAGTGAATGCCTGCGCCTCGTGGCCAGCCATAATATTAACGTCATGTTTGCCCAGTTTCAAATCATAACTCAAACGGCTGTGCAAGCTCCACCAATTATTGGTGTTCACAGAACGGACGGAAGTAGCCGCATCCTGCGACACCACATATCCTCCAATTGTATAAGACGGGTGGAATGAGTAGTATTTCAAAAACTCAGCACTTCCGTTTACTTCTGTGTGCCATGTCAGATTTTTCATCAGTTTCACATCAGCGAAAAGGCTTCCCAGAATCGATGTCCGACGGTTGTAATCATTGTAAATCTTGGAGATCATTACCGGGTTCGTGAACTGGAACTGGGTAGAAACAGGCCCGCCCCAACTTCCGTCCGGATTGGTTACAGGCACACTAGGATTTTGGTCCAATGCAAGCTGGATAATGCCGCCATTGTTCGTATTTACTTTTTCCTCTGTGATACCAACGCTCATATTCGCGCCGATTTTTAGCCAGTTACGTGTCTGGTTTTCCAGGTTCAGACGGCCGTTATAGCGTTTGAAACCAGAACCTTCGACAATCCCTTTTTGATTGAAATACTCCCCTGAAAGATAATAGGTCGATTTTTCCGTACCGCCGCTTAACCCCACGGAATACTTTTGCAAGGTGGTCGGACGGAAAAGTGCGCTCTGCCAGTTGGTGCCCTCCCCTAACACAGAAGGATCTGCAAACTGCGGTTCAGTAGCCGTGCTACCCACAGCAGCCGCTTCATTCCGGAACTGCGCATACTCCCGCAGGTTCATTACATCAATATGCTTTGGCTCCGATTGCATTGTGAGCAGCGAGTTGAAAGTAATTTTCGCTTCGCCGGCCTTACCTCGTTTGGTAGTGATCATCACAACACCATTCGCCCCCACCGCACCATAAATCGCTGTTGCAGAAGGCCCTTGCAAAACGTTGATCGTTTCAATATCATCCGGGTTAATGCTGGAAAGAATGTTTGAAAAACCGGTTGGACGGTTGTTGGGATCATCCTTCATATTATCAGGCTTGATCTGCACACCATCAATCACGTATAGTGGCTGTGTCGTGCCAGTCAGCGAGCTGATACCGCGTATCAAAACTGAAGGCGCCGCTCCCGGCTGACCTGAATTTTGCTGAACCATTACATTTGCCGCACGGCCCTGCAACCCCTGTTCGAGCGAAGTATTGATAGTTTTACTCAGATCCTTGCCCGAAACAGTCACCTGTGAACTGGAAACATCCGTTTTCTTCATTTCCCCATATCCTACCACCACCACTTCGTCCAGTGCAGCAATGCTTTCCTGCAATCTGATGTCAATTTTCGTTTTGTTCCCTACTGAAATTTCCTGCGTCGCATACCCGATAAAGGAAACAACCAAAGTGTTCCCCGAAGCCGCCTCAATAGAAAATTCACCAGCAGCATTCGTAGTTGTTCCATTAGAGGTTCCTTTAACCACCACGCTCGCACCTGGAATTCCATCATCGCCATTTGCCGAAACCACTGTACCGGTAACTGTTTTTTTCGCATCGCTCTGCGCCAAGGCACCCAGCCCAGCACCCATGATCCCTAATGTTAAAAGAAGAGGTCGTAACAAGCCGGCGAGGAACTGCAGGCTACGACTTACCCGCCTTGTTTTGTAAAAATTTTGTTGCATGTTGTTTGGTTTTATAAAGTGACTATTTGTTCACATCCGATTTTATACTTTTCCGATACACCTGGGCAATGCATTGAATTTGGTATAAATCGAATGAATAATTGGACAAATGTGCCTTAAAAAAACAATCAGCAAGGGATCCAAATGTTTACAAATAGGTATTCATTTGTAAACTCAGACAAAAAATTGCCCTATTTTTTCGACTATAAGTACATTTCGAGAGGGTTATTTTGTTTATGGGACCGAGAAAATCATCAGTAAGTGAATGCCAAAAATATGCTCGTATCAAAATGATCTTTGTACTATTACTGGCTGAGGTGCTCTTTGCGGTAAGCTGTGGGCAGCATGTCAAACTCTTCTTTAAAGAGTTTCGCAAAGTATTTGGGGTTGTTAAAACCTATCTGATAAGCGATTTCGGAAATTGATAGCTGGCTCTTTTCCAGTAGACTTGCACCTCTACGGATCCGGATAATCCGGATGAATTCAATGGGCGTTTTGCCTGTCAGCGATAGTATTTTTTTATACAAATACATGCGGCTCATAGACATGGCCTCGCTCAGTTCTTCTACGGTAAACTCCGCGTTAGACAGGTTTGCCTCCACTACCTTTACCGCGCTGGTTACAAATTCCTCGTCAAGCGAACGTATCGCCACTTCACTTGGGCGGATCTCCACGTGTTGCTGAAATTGCTGCTGTAACTGCTCACGCCGACGGATCAGGTTGGCAATCCTGACTTGTAGAATGTCGAGCCGGAAAGGCTTTGTCACATAAGCATCGGCGCCAGTCTGATAACCTTGCAATTGCTGCTCTTCCTCTGCACGGGCGGTGAGCAACACCACTGGAATGTGGGAAATGCGCCGGTCAGTTTTAACGATACGGCACAGCTCAATTCCGTCCATTTCGGGCATCATAACGTCGCTCACAATCAGGTCGGGGATTTGTTCCAACGTAATTTCCAGTCCTGTTTTCCCATTTGCCGCTTCCAGGATGTCATATTCTTTTTTAAATATTTCTTTTAAATGTATTCTGAACTCGTCATTATCCTCCACAAGTAGCACGAGTGGCTTGTTTTTTACCGGTTTTTCTACCGGAAGCTCTATTTCAACCGCAGTCTCCATAGCTATCGAAGCATCTTCCGCTGGCAATACACGAATAGGCGACGGACTTTCCGGCAATGGCAATGTTACTGTGAATGTGCTCCCTTTTCCCACCGCGCTTTCCAGTTCAATGATGCCGCTATGCATCTTGACAAACTCCCAGGCAATCGCAAGTCCAATGCCGCTGCCCTGGTTCATCATATTCTTGGGCATCGGATGCTGGTAAAACCGTTCAAAAACCTTGGCCTGCGCGTCGGGCGGAATCCCAATTCCGGAATCTGCAACGCTTACTTCCAAAGCCTCGCTATTATCCTGATCCACAACACGTAAATTAACAGTCACCTGCCCATTTTCCGGCGTGAATTTAAATGCATTAGAAAGCAGGTTAAACATGACTTTGGACAATTTATCCTGGTCAAAATCGGCATAACGGGATGTTAACTCACTTTCAAACTGGTAACGAATGTGCTTATGTTCAGACAGATCTGAAAAAGTCTGTGCAATTTGCCGCAAAAACCGGACAATATCACCGCGTTCTGGCTGGAACAGCGTTTCTTCCACTTCAAGTTTTTTAAAATCGAGTATTTGGGTTACCAGATTAAAAAGCCGCTGCGCATTCCGGTGGACTAGCGACAACTGCCTGTGCACGGCGTGATCGGAACGAATATTTTTCAGCAGGTTTTCCAGTGGCGTAAGCATCAGCGTAAGCGGCGTGCGGAACTCGTGGCTCACGTTGGTAAAAAAACGGATCTTCATCATATCCAGCTCGTGCAACTGCTGAGCATATTGCCGCTCCTGTTCGAGTTTGAAATTCATCCGCTCCCGTTCTATCAGGACCCAGCGTGCGATCATCAATGCGAAGACCGCAACCAAAAAGTACAGCACATAAGCCAGGGGCGTCCTCCAAAAAGGCGGCAGGATCGTCACGCGCAGACTCCGCTCCGTGGATGCGCCGCCCTCTTTCATTTTTACCTTAAAAACATAACTCCCAGGATCGAGGTTGGTGTAAGTTACTTTCCGCGTATTATCGGCTTCAAACCAATGTTCATTGAACCCCTCTAACGTATACTGGTAATGGTTTTTTTCGGGATGCAGAAAATTCAGGGCCGCGAATTCAATCGTAAATACATTTTGGCTATATTTTAATACTATACGGTCAGTGAGTGAAACCGACCGGGTTAATAATGCTTCACCATCGAAAAGCTCACCAGGTTGTACGCTTTTGTTGAAAATCTGAAAATCGGTAAGCATTACCGTAGCTGCGCTACGCTCGTTTGTAATTTGTTTTGGATCAAAAATAGAAAATCCGTTGGCACCGCCAAAAACCATTTCGCCGGATTGCAGTCGAAGCGCTGCATTTTCATTGAATCCCCTCCCCTGCAAACCATCGACTTCATTAAAAGTACGCACCTGAAATGTTACGGGTAAGCCCGCCAAACGCCTGGAAATATTCACATGGACCAATCCTTTGGGCGTTCCAAGCCACAAGTTTTGCATTTTATCGACTGCAATCGTCAAAATCGAATTATCAGGCAGGCCAATGCGTGTATCATAAGATACAAATGCATTGCTGCGCGCATCGAAACGGTTCAATCCTTCGTGAGTTCCAATCCAGATGTTACCAAAATTGTCTTGTGCCAGCGAGGTGACTGCATCGCTGCTCAGACTGGAGGCGACGCCTGGTTTGTTTGCATAATGTACAAAACGGCCTGTCTGCCGGATCAAAACGTCGATTCCATTTGCTGTTCCGATCCAAATGTTGCCCTGCTTGTCTTGGAGCATGGCCGAAATGTAATCCGAGCTGACGGAGTTGGGAGCCAACCTTTGGTAATGCCAGAATGTCTTTTTATCGCGATCAAATAAATCGAGGCCGTCGGCAAGGGTACCTACCCAAAGGCGTTTTTGCGAATCTTCAAAAATCTCCCAGACGCGGTCATCGATCAGGCTCGTGGGATCTGTCGGATCGTGCAGGTAACGCGTGAAGGTTTTTCCGTCAAAACTGTTGAGTCCGCCAAAATAAGTGCCTATCCAAAGCACATTGCTTTTATCGAGACACATACTGACAATCACATTGTTACTCAAACTGGTAGGATCACCCGGAATGTTTTTGTATTGTCTGAATGTGTTCTTCTTTCGATCAAAATAAACCAACCCTCCACCATTCATACCCAGCCATAGATTGCCTGTCCGATCCTCCACAAACATATTAACATCGTCAAAAGGCAGGCTACGAGGATCACCAGGTGTGTGCTGGATAAGCGAGAATTTGAAAATATTTTTATCGTAACTGCAAAATCCTTTCTTAAATGTCCCGGCCCAGATCATACCGGTCGAATCCTTATATAAAGACTGAATGCTGTTTTGGCTAATGGTTCTGGGGTCGCCAGGGTTGAATGCCATCGTGGAGACAGTCCCGCGTTTCTTGTCCACCACATTAATGCCTCCGTGATCCGTCCCCATCCAAATGCGCCCGTCCGGACCGGTAACCATTGAAGTCACCGTGTTGCTACTAAGGCGGAAATCTGCATTAGAAGTCTTGGCAGTTCGTAAGGTGTTGTTTTTAAAATCAAAATAAAATGCGCCTAATGCAGCTCTTACCACATAAACCCAGGGCTCGCCGTCATCATCCACGAAAATTTTGTGATTGGACAAGTTGCCAGGGTTGCGATTTTCCAGCAATGCACTTTGCACATCCAAGGTATAGGTGCCGGTGTGCACACGGGCAAGGAAGCCATCGTCACACACGACCCAAAGGTTGCCCTGGGTATCTTCGGCGAAATCTGAGATCAGGCGTTTGGCGGGTTCTGATGAATTTTCAGACGGGCTGAATTTGACTTTTATCAGCGTTTTGGAGCCTGTAATAAATTTGAGCAGACCCAGCCGATTGTGATTGATCCAGTAATCACCAGAGCGTGTTTTGATAACGCGGCTGAAATTCGCGTCGGGTAATCCAAGCCTTTGCGCAGCTTTATCGGTATTATGATCAATGCGCTCGGTAACAGGATCATAAATATCAAAACCCACCTGCGTATTAATCCAAACAAAACCCTGTGGATCTTCGAAAATAGCATTGACGCGGCGGTCGGAAATCGTTGTGGAATCTCCCTGAATGTGTTTGAAAACCCTGAAGGAATTGCCGTCGAACCGGTTAAGACCATTTGCCGTACCGATCCAGACAAAACCTTGACTGTCTTTCAGAAAACAGTTGACTTCATTGTGGGATAATCCGCGTTCGGTATTGTAGCGTGCAAACTGATATTCATTGGATTGAGCAACGCCCTTTTCCATTCCACCCAGCACGATGGCTATGAACCAGCAAAAACTCCAAAAGTAACTTCGCATCATACAAAAAAACGAATCTTTTTTGTTACTTCATACATATGCCTAAACTGGCATGGAGATATGGTTACATTTATGCAATGATATTACGGCTCAAATGTTTCACTGTGGCAGTATTTAGTTGTAAAGAAAGAAATGGATATAAAGCGATGAAGTCTCTTTTTAAAAGAATATTTACTACCACCTATGATGACGATTACCATATGGCCCATGAAAAGCCGGCTCAGCAGTCGGCGAAAACGGATGAATTGAGTACATCAAAGTAATGTTGAGTCACTTTGGAAGTTTGGTACTTGCCGCTGTGTGAAGTTGGTTCGGGCCATGTATTACTATAAACACCATCGCCGCGACGACACATTACTAACAATGCGAATGAAGGAAATCGCAAATACCAGGGTTAGATAGGATCAAGTGAAATTCTTGGAGGGCAAGGATAAGGATTGCAGGCATAGAGCTTAGATATTCTGAAGAGGAAGAATGAAATATCCCTTACACGTCTAAAGATTGATCGAAAGGACTTAATTTTGGTCTTGAAAGACTCAGCCGAGGCGTTCGTTAAATCCATTTTGCATTGGTTTTCCAGGTTGGATAAAGTTTTGCTCGATCCGTTCTTTCTCACACCATTTAGCTAATTTCTTACTAATAAACTCCGGCCCGTTGTCTGTTCTAATAGATTTTGGTAATCCTCTTTCTGATTTCAGATGATCCAGTACTTCTATTACTTTTTGAGAACAAATAAAAAATGGCATGTGCTGCTAACACTTCTGGTTGAATCGTCAATTATATTCAGAATTCGAATACGACGACCATTGCTAAGTGCATCACTAACGAAATCCATTCCGCGCGTCCGCTCCATGTATCATTGAGCACTTTAGCTCCAATTAATGGCTGTTTCGGCCTGGTCAAAAGACGCTTTTTACGTCTCAGTCTGAGTTTTTGGTTCATTTTACGGTAAATCCGAAGAACCCTTTTTCTATTCCAGCCTAGGCACTCATTACGAAAATAGCCTTAATACCAGTCAAAACCTCTGGTCGGATAAGCTTCTGACAACTCGCTAAGCTTATCGAGAACTGCTGTATCGTCTTTAACAGCCTTATAATAAACGCTTCGACTCAGGTTTAATACTTTGCAAGCCCGTTCAATGCTAAACCCTTCTCCGGAAATTTCTGTTGCAATCGATCGCTTTTGAACAGGCTTTAAAGCTTTTTTTCGATAATGTCCTTAGCGAGTCTGTGATCCAGTGCAAGTTCGGCATACATGTGCTTTAACCGGCGATTTTCTTCCTTGAGCGCTTTCAATTCAGACAGTTCCGAAGCTCCCATGCCATTGTACTTTTTTTGGGGAAGCGTACAGGCCAGGACCACTAGTCCAGATAGTTTTTTAATTTTTTTAATAACAATCTATATAAAGCGTAGCGCCGCATGAGTTGCGTCATTGTTTAGATAACACCTTATGCTTCAAGTTGTAAAAGCAGCATCCAATAATTTAGTCGCTACTAGTCATATCATTATCAATGAGTTACACAACTTTTGGGAATATTAAAACTACATGTATGGCATGCTTTTTCTATGGAAGTATAGTATCAAACTAAAAAATCAAACTATGAAATCTCAGTTCAAAAATTTTGACTTCACTTCCAGAAACGAGCACACAGAAGGATTGATTACAGGCCTGCTGCTTGGAGCGGCCATAGGTGCCTGCTTTGGGATCCTGCTTGCCCCTAAATCCGGCAAAGCTTTGCGTGGTAAAATTAAGGATCTTGCCGACTCGCAGGCCGACACCCTAAGCAGCTCCTGGGAGCAAGCGAAAGATAAGGCGGGTAAGGTAACAGGCGATGCAAAAGATGCCATCAATTCAGCAGCCGATAATACCGGATCCAAATTAACGGAGCTTGCCAATAAGGCAGAAAACGAAATCGAGGATGGTGTAGAAACAGTCACTGACCGTTTCCAGAAAAAATATTTATAAGTCCACTCCCGGAATGCCGGATGCCAAGCATTGCTGGCTCCGGCTTCTTCACTCATTTCATCTCTACAACTAATAACCACTAATTTATGGAACGCAGTAACCTTTACGCGCAGCCCGCGTCAGCTGGCAAGTTTATTAACTTAAGAACAATTTCATGGAGTGCTGTTTTTGCTGGTGTGCTTGTAGCCATTGTCACTCAAATGCTGCTTTCGCTTTTGGGTTTCGGGATCGGTCTGGGTACGATTGATGCCGTAGAAGAAAAGAATCCAGCGGCAGGCCTTGGCATTGGCAGTGCGCTCTGGTATATTCTGTCAAGCCTGATATCCCTTTTTGCGGGAAGCTGGGTTGCGGGTCAGCTGGCCAGCGCGCCGCGCTTGTTCGACGGCATCCTGCATGGCGTGCTTACGTGGTGTCTGGTAACACTTCTGACCATTTACTTTCTGACAACAACGATCGGCAGCATCATCGGCGGAACAGGACGACTGGTAGGCGGATTGGTGAAAACAGCCGGTAAAGGCATTGCAGCAGCTGCGCCGGGGATTGGCGGTGCAGTCCAAAGCCAATTGAAGGCCAATGGTGTTGACATGGATAACCTGGACTTATCTGACTTAAAAAGTGAAGCGAATAAGCTCTTGCGGCAAACCGATATCAGGCTTGGTTAGCCGACAGACTGTTTTTTAGAACTCGTATCATTTTCGCCTATGTCCAATATCCCTTGGCGCCAGCAGAAATCATGTCAGAAGTCGATAGAAATTGTGGCGAGAGAGTTTTTCTCTATCATCGATCCTAGCCTGGTGCCTCAGGTTTTGCTACTGGGCTTCGAGCTGGCAAAACCCATAAATGAAACTTCGTTTTTTTTGGAGCCATCCGGCTACGGCCCTGCGGCTGATGGCTTTATCAAGATTCATGAACTTGCCCGGCAACTGGGCACCGCTGATAGGGTCAGCAAAGTAAAAAGCTCTCAAAAAAGAGCTACGGGAAGCAAGATTGAGCGTGCCCGCTTTGAAGATTACAAGTTGGCTGCCGAAAACCTGCTCATGGTTTCCCCAGCTTTCGAACATAAGCAGCTGCACCTCTCGGCGCCTTGCGAAATAGGCCCCTACCTGGTATTCGTTGTCTTGACCCTGCCACAAGAAGTAATTGCCCGGTATTTTACACTTCAAAAATCAGAAAATGTTGGCCAGAGCCAATCAAGCCACTCTTTTATTGAAAGTGCTATAAGGATATTTTTAACAGAATCGTGGGGCGCTTTGAAAGATTGGCAGTTCAAAAAGCGGTTTATTGAACGGTCTTCGGAAGAACTGCTTAAGAGCGCTAGTCGCAATTTCATGACAAGTATACAGCAAAACATTGAACTCGGCTCGGACCAGGTTAGCTTGTTCGATGCCGTTGACAACGTTTCCCTGCTTCGGTATGAGGGAAGCGATGCGATGGGCAAAATCTTGCTTGCTAAACACGGACATACAAATATTGTCCATAAGCTACGTTTGTCAAAACCTATCCCGTTAAAGGATTCCCGAAAAGTCCGCAAATTTTTAGAGCTCTCCGATCCAAACAGCTGCGTGGTATCTGATGGAAGCCATATCATAGGATTAGGCATGATACGTGGGGATTACAATCCAAAACAAGAATCACTGTATTGCATAAATTTCAAGGGCCATTACAAATGGGAGTTGCTTCATGATGGCAACCCGTTGCTATCGGTTTGTCACGGCTTGCCAAAAATGCGGGTTGAAGGCATTGACCGCAACTACTTTACAGCCCTGGTCAACCAAGTGTTCACGGGCCTGAGCGCATCACAAACCGACCGACTCTGGGATATTACGCTGAGTGCAACCCAGCAAAAAGCAGGTACGATGCTCGTTATTTCCGATCATGCCAAATCAGAGGCTAGACGGTTGGCTGGCCAGTCTTTTAAAGTAGAGCCCTTGGTACTCACCGAGGAGCTCGTTAGCCAAATCACCTCCATTGACGGGGCAGTGTTACTCGACCATGATTGTGTCTGTCATGCCATCGGTGTAATCCTGGACGGCATTGTCTCAGACAAACAGGGGGATGCCTCACGGGGTGCCCGGTATAATTCTGCTATCCGTTATTTTGGCACCAATCACTCAAAGCACTTGATATTGATTATAATTATTTCAGAAGACGGGATGATTAATCTGATTCCCAACGGGTAGATCAAAATTTATCCGGTTGCTATTAGTATGGCAGCTGGAATCATTTAACAGAAAAAATTTAGGTGAATAAGACCGGCAATATCATTTCAGTTGGATTAGACCTAACCAGCTCAGAGAAAAAACATAGCGGCTGGGCTGTTCTAAACAACAATATAGCTTCAACGCGCCGCATCCGCACGGATCTGGAATTGATAGATATTACCATTGCTCAAAACCCGGCGGTTATTGTCATTGACGCACCGCTGTCGCTACCGGCAGGACGCTTAAGTGTTTTTGATACAGATCCGGGCCGGCAGCAATTCGGGATTACCCGGGAGTGTGAGCGTTCGCTGCTTAAAGTGGGTATCCGGTCCTATCCATGCCTGCTACCAAGTATGCAAAGACTCACTGAACGGGGTATCCGTCTGGCGACTGAATTCAGAATGCGGGGTTTTGAAGTCATTGAAGGTTATCCTGGTGGCGCTCAGGATATCCTGAGAATCCCACGGAAACAGAAAGGTATGTCAGAACTGGCAAAGGGATTGGAAAGATTTGGGATTACCGGATCCTTTATTGAAAAGCCTATCTCCCACGATGAGCTTGATGCGATTACTGCGGCCATTGTTGGGTATTTTTATATGTCAGGCAGCTATGAGGCTTTTGGTAATGAATTGGAAGGGTTCCTGATTGTTCCAAAACGTTTGGGTAGTTAGATAGTTCTGGATAAGTGTGGCAATATTCGGCCTTGCCATTTAGCCTCTCTTTATGTAATAGTCATTTCGCTGTCTGGCATACATAATCTTGGGCCTCAATGATCAAAGGTCTAAACGTTACCTGTTGATCCTTCTTATTATTCTGGTACTGTAGTTCACTTTTCAACTGCTGTGCTCGTTGATATCAAAAGTAACAATTTAATGATAGAACCAGTACGTTTCAACGTGCATTCAAAGCGTTAAACCGAACTATATAAGCTCCTTAGGCTCTAAAATTCCATAAGACAATGTATTTAATGGATTTCAATTAAGCCACCGTTTCTTTTTCGCCTTTAATGACATAGATATTGTCCATAACCTAATAAAACTGTTCAAAATCGAACGCCAACTTGTACGCTAATGAACAGCTTGCGTTTTTAAATCGCGATATTTTCTTGTTTGACAGCTTTTATGCCCTTGGCAAGTTATTTGTCAGACATTTATATAACTAATACATTTTATGAAGGGCACTTACCTGGGTGAGTTTGAAGAATTGGTTTTACTGGCCGTTGCAATCCGGACGGGTGATGCTTATGGAGCAGCAGTAGTAAATGAAATTGAACAACAGTTGGGACGGGCAGTCAACCTGGGTGCTGTGCATACTGCCCTGCACCGCCTTGAAGAAAAAGGCCTTGTCAAATCAGAAATGGGCGGCGCAACCGCTGAGCGTGGTGGACGTAGCAAACGGCTTTATACAGTCACAGCACCAGGTCGGCGGGCGTTAGAGGAAATCAGGCAACTACGCAACCAGATGTGGGATACCATCCCTAAAATTGTTTGGTCATGAAAGTCTCAAAACATAATATCCCACCCCGATGGGCAACGGTGCTGTTACGAATGTTCTGCCCAGCACACCGGGCCAATGAAATGGAAGGCGACCTGAACGAGTTGTTCCAGATGCGGGCAAAGTCGTTGGGCCTTCGCCAGGCAAGGTGGCGATATGTGAAAGATGTGCTCAGTTTGATGCGGCCTTCATTGATGAGAAGTAAACCTAGTGAGTATCCAACCCCAAGCCATACAGATATGTTAAAAAACTACCTTAAGATCGCTTTTCGCAATCTCGCCAAAAACCGCACTTATTCCGCTATCAATATTATTGGCTTGTCGGTCGGGATGACCACAGCCATACTGATCGGACTTTGGATGTGGGACGAACTCTCATTTGACAAATATCATCAGCATTACGATCGCATAGCACGCGTCATGCAGCATCAAACCTACAATGGGACTACCAGTACGACCCCTGCCACACCGCTCCCCATGCGCGCGGCTTTACAAAATGAATATGCCAGCGAATTCACACATATTGCATCGTCATCTTGGACTGAGGATCATATTTTATCGTCTGGCGAAAAGAAAATTTCAAGAAAGGGCAACTGCGTCGAGCCGGATTTTCCTTTCATGATGTCGCTGCGGATCATTAAAGGCACAGCAACTGGCCTTAATGACCCTGCTTCTGCCCTACTCTCAGAATCAGTCGCAAAGGCTTTGTTTGGCGAGCAAGATCCCATCAACAAAACCATAAAGGTTGACAACAAAAATTACTTCAAGGTTACGGGCATATATGTAGATCTTCCTTATGAGACGGAATTTCGGGACGTATCCTTTTTACTTCCCTGGAAATATTTCTTAGAGCAAACACCTTGGGTGAAACGCTCAGAAACCAACTGGGGCAACAATTCTTTCCTATTGCTTGTGGCGATTGCACCTCATACAAGCTTTGAAAAGGTGAGTGCAGAGATAGAAAAAATCAAAGCCCGGCATGCCAAAGATGAAGCCCGCTTCGACCCGAAAGCATTTCTGCACCCAATGAGCCGGTGGCACCTCTATTCCGAGTGGGAAAACGGCGTATCCGTTCGCGGGCGTATTCAGTTTGTCTGGCTGTTTGGTATCATTGGCGCGTTTGTACTTCTGCTGGCCTGCATCAACTTTATGAATTTATCCACCGCACGGTCGCAAAAAAGGGCAAAAGAAGTCGGCGTCCGTAAGGCAGTTGGTTCCATGCGCAGCCAGCTGATCGCGCAGTTCCTAAGTGAATCTATTATGGTAGCAATGTTTGCCTTGGTACTTGCTTTGTTATTGATACAAATACTGTTACCCTGGTTTAACCATATCTCCGACAAACAAATTACTTTCCCGTGGGGCAATCTGCAAAGCTGGTTGATTGGCTTAGGCTTTACACTGGTGACAGGTATTCTGGCTGGCAGTTATCCGGCACTATACCTATCAAGCTTTCGACCTGTCAAAGTACTCACAGGCGCTGGTTCCTCATTACGGTTGCACACTGGCCGGTTCGCCGCATTGCCGCGTCAGACACTAGTCATTATCCAGTTTACGGTGTCGATTACATTGGCTATCGGAACCCTGGTTGTCCTTCGCCAAATCCAGCATGCCAAAAACAGGCCTGTAGGATTTGAGCGTTCGGGATTACTGTCTGTTGACATGAACACGCCGGATCTGCTGGCAACTTCCCAAGCACTTCGCCAGGATCTGCTACAAACCGGTGCCGCTACCAATATGGCCAAATCTTCGAGTCCGACTTCTGAGGTTTGGAGCAGCGACGCCAGTTTCAGATGGCCGGGTAAAGACCCGGATCAGCTGGGCGACCTTGGGACCGTAGGCATCACACATGAGTATGGCAAGACGGTCAATTGGCAAATCAAACAAGGTCGGGACTTTTCACGCGACTTTTCAACGGATAGCCTCGCAATGGTCATTAACGAAAGCGCCGCCAAGTTCATGGGGCTTAAAAAGGCCATCGGAACCCTCGTCGAGTGGAACGGAGCACAATATACAATCATTGGAATAATTAATGATGTGGTCACCGGATCACCTTTCATGCCCATTCAGCCTACCGTGTTCATGCTAAGAGTAGACTGGACCTCCTTCATACATATACGGCTAAATCCTTCCCTAACTGCCACAGAAGCAATTTTAAAGCTTGAACCCGTTTTTAAAAAATATAATCCTGGGAGCCCTTTCGAATATAAGTTTGCCTCCGAGGAGTACGACCGAAAGTTCCATGCCGAAGAACGGATTGGCCAGCTTTCTACAACGTTTGCATCATTAGCAATTTTCATTAGCTGCCTGGGCCTTTTTGGCCTGGCATCCTTCTTTGCCGAACAACGTCAAAAGGAGATTGGCATTCGCAAGGTTCTCGGCGCATCTGTTGCCAATCTATGGCAACTGCTTTCCAAAGACTTCGTAATCCTGGTTATAATTGCATGTCTGATAGCGACGCCAATCGCTTACTATTTGATGCATGATTGGCTGCAACATTATGCTTACCGAACTAGTATTTCCTGGTGGATCTTTGCTGCGACAATTTTCGGTGCGATGGCTATTACCCTTATCACTGTCAGTTTTCAGGCGGTGAAGGCTGCATTGCTAAACCCGGTTGAGAGCTTACAAAATGAATAATGTGTTTAATAAAAATCAGCAATTTGCTCGACGACAAGCCTGGCTGGTCATTGAGCAAATTGGTTGAACATGATTTGGTCAACCGGAGATCTCGATATTTACTCGATTTAAGTGAAGTTTCACTGATCGGCTTAAAAAGACCGTTTTTGTTGGCTTTGTCAAACAGCACATTTTTAGCCATGATATCCAGAATAGCAATGCTGGTTAATAATAGTATCTGCCTGATATAAAATTCGTCTAGAAAGTATCAAATTCCTTCAATTTCCTAACTTTTGCTTAGGAATATTATCAATACACGTGATAATAAAACAATTGAAACAATGGTATCTTGAATTATTCTTCTATTCCTTCGTTTTTCATTAGTAATGGTAGTTGTAGTTTATATTCGGAATTCGATATAGTACCCCATCTTTTCACGTACAGCCTTAACGGCGCAAGGCCCATATTTGCCCTTCGCGTGTCCACATTATCTGGATCAGCAAGAGGCAAAACATAACCTTTACCAGTACTGTCTTAACCAATCTGATTTCCATAAATCTGAAGGCGCTTTTCTACTAATGTGACACGGTCTTCAAATAGAGCCAAAGCGCCTGGCTGTGCCCTACTAGCTTTTACAGCCTCTCCAAAAAACCTCCATACGAAGAACTAAAACCCGTCTGACACCAAAACCTGGTTAGTGGTAAGTGGCTCTCAGTCGTCTGCTTTCTGTCGTCTTTTAATTAAAAGACTGTCTGAACTCCAAAGGTGAAACGTTTGTCTTTGTCTTGAAAAGTTTGCTGAACGATTGTGAATGTTCAAAACCCAATTCATAAGCGATTTCCGAAACGGATAGATTTGTCGTTGATAATTTTTCTTTGGCTTTTTCTATGATTGCATTCTGAATGTATTGTTGTGTGTTTAGTCCTGTCAATGAACTCAACATATCACTCAAATAGCGTTGCGAAAGCTTTAATTCTGTGCTGACATATTTCACGGATGGCAAACCGTTTTTCAGACTGTTTTCTTCTTGAAAATAGTTGTTTAAAATTTTGTCCAAAGAAGTTATGATGTCGTGATTGATTGCTTTCCTGGTAATAAATTGCCTATTGTAAAAACGATTGCTGTAATTCAATAACAATTCTATTTGCGACACCAAAACATCCTGGCTGAAACTGTCAATATTGTTCTGTAATTCATTGGCTATTGTAGCAAATAAACCAGCTATAATTTCTTTTTCTTTTGCCGATAAAAATAAGGCTTCTGAAACATCGTAAGAGAAAAAGCCATATTGATTTATTGTATTTCCTAACGTATAATTTCGTATAAAGTCCTGATGAAAATACAAAGCAATACCTTCATAGCTTTCTATGTCTTCAGGTGGATAAACGATTTGATTTGGTTTCAAAAATGCTAATCCGCCTTCTTCAAAATCGTAATATCCTTGTCCGTATTTTATCTGTCCTTTGAATGTAGGCTTAAAGGAAATTTTGTAAAAATCCAGACTCACTTTTTGCCCTTTTGGAAACATTTCAATGGACACATTATTGTAATCAACCAATGCAATCAATGGGTGCAGTGGCGCAGGAAATCCTAATACACGCACCAGTTGCGATATACTTTTAATCTGATTGATGTTGGATTGTTGTTGCATTGTTTTTGGTTACAATGTAATCACTTTGCTTTGATGGACATATTCTTTCATTTGCTGTGTAAGGTGTTGTGTGCAAGCTCATTAATTGTCCTGCACACACACTTTATTGTTGTTCACACTTTGTCTTACGTTATTATCTATCGATTTGTTTTTCTAAAACTTCGGGATAGCGGTCACCCACAAGAGTAATTCCATTTACTGTTGTGTTGATTTTTGCAAGTTCATCGACTGTTAATACAATATTCGTACTTCCAATATTTTCCTCTAAACGATGCAATTTCGTAGTCCCTGGTATTGGTGCTATCCAGGGTTTTTGAGCTAAAATCCAAGCTAATGCTAATTGTCCGGTCGTAACATTTTTTTGATTAGCAATCTCAGAAAGTGCTTCCACTAAAACCAGATTTGCTTTTATGTTTTCTTCGCTGAAACGCGGAATGACATTTCTGCGGTCGACATCCGCTAATTTTGAATTGATTGTACCTGTGAGGAAGCCTTTGCCCAAAGGACTGAACGGAACGAAACCAACTCCAAGCTCTTCTAATGTTGGTATAATCTCATTTTCGGGTTCACGCCAAAACAATGAGTATTCGCTTTGTAAGGCAGAAACAGGTTGAATCGCATGTGCCCTGCGAATGGTTTTTGCATTTGCTTCCGATAAACCGAAATATTTTACTTTACCCTCTTGCATCAGATCTTTTACTGCACCTGCAACATCTTCTATTGGAACATTGGGGTCAACTCTGTGCTGATAAAGCAGATCAATATAATCTGTTTTTAATCTTTTTAAAGATGCTTCGGTTACTGCTCTAATAGTTTCGGGTCTGCTGTCTAAACCTGTTGTTGGTCTGGCATCTTTACAGCCAAACTTTGTTGCTATAACAACGTCTTTTCTATAAGGCCGCAATCCTTCACCCACAAGTTCTTCATTGGTGTAGGGTCCGTAAGCTTCTGCGGTATCAAAAAATGTGATACCCCTTTCAACTGCGTTGCGTAGTAGTGTTATTGCCTCTTTTTTATCAAGACCTTTGCCATCCAAAAAGTTTAAACCCATACAGCCATAACCTAATGCGGAAACCTCTAATCCGCTATTTCCTAATTTTCTTTTTTGCATAATTATTTTTTGAATTGTTTCTAAAAACGACTTAATTTCAAGTACAAATTTCCTGATTGTCGTTCTATGAAAAGTAGTCAGGTTGGTAATTGTTGTAGTCGGATTTTCAAACGCTATAAATTAGTCCGCTACCTTTATCTAAGGATTTGATAGTTGCCATATCATCGACAGACAATTCAAAGTCAAATACATTGAAATTTTCAGTTAGCCTTTTCGCATTTGCTGATTTCGGAATAACAACAACTTCTCTTTGAATTAACCATCGGAGAACAACCTGGGCAATACTCTTATTATATTTGCTTGAAAGCACTTTTAAAAGTTTATTGTTAAAAAGATTGTTTTTACCCTGAGCAAAGGGCGCCCATGACTCCAGCTGGATGCCTTGAGATTTCAAAGCTTTTTGCATTTCTGTTTTTTGTGAAAATGGATGTGTCTCCACCTGATTGACTGCCGGTACCACACGATGCTGTTTAAGTAAATCCTGAATCTGATTCATATTGAAATTACTTACACCAATAGCCCTTACCTTACCTTCTCTGTATAATTCTTCCATTGCAGTCCAGGAGGAATTTACGTCTCCCTGCGGAAGATGTATCAAGTAGAGATCAATATACTCAAGACCTAATTTTGTTAGTGATGCTTCAAAGGCGCGCTTTGTATTTTCATAGCCTTTATCCGCTGGCAAAAATTTTGTGGTCACAAAGATTTCTTCCCTGTTTACATTACTTTTTTTAATCGCTCTGCCCACCGATTCCTCATTGTGGTATACTGCAGCTGTGTCGATCAGCCTGTATCCAATATTTAAAGCATTTAGCACAGACTGCTCGCATTCTAAACCGTCCCGAAGCAAGTATGCGCCAAAACCAAGCAGCGGCATCTTTACTCCGTTGTTCAATATTACATTTTCCATTATTAAACTGACTTAAATTTCAAGTACAAAATTCCTAATAGTCGTCCGATGAAATGTATCCGCGTTGGTATTTGTTGTAGTCAAATTGTATACTTTGATGGGGTGCCTGGTTGTCCATTTTGTCGTTTAGTTGGGTGTCTGACTTTGCTTTCTGAGAAAAACGAAGGCAGACATCAAACGCTCGAAATCGAGAATTTCGATTAATAAAGGCTCGTCTGATTAACGCTATGTACCTGAAACTTAAACCCTTTTAAAGTAATTTTATGAAAAAAGTATATCTATACTGTGATGCTCACCTTGATAGTCATCATAATTACACGGGCACAAAGAATACTCCTAAAATAAAATCCATTGCTGAAAGAGCTGTTTAATCTCTCCGTGGTTAGCCTTCCGTCTTCATTCTGTGAGATTGACAGCGCTTAAAGAGAGTTCGAATCCTAGCAGGATAACCTTATGATAAACATTGAACTTTTGAGAAGAAAACATCTCCATACTACTTATTTAACTCTATAACAAGCTGATAGAGTGAATAATTGGTTATGTTCTGAATTTTACTGCAAGTTGAAGCTAACGACTGGTTTTCGGTCGCAAAGAACTGCTATGTGACTATATACCAGCGTGATGGGCAAAAAAAATCAGCGTGATGGATCAAAAAAAATGTGACAAAAGCTTTAAAAGCTTGTGTCACATTTTGTGATCCTGCTGGGATTATATTAAAAATCGTAAAAAACTGAAAATCAATACTTAAACATTCAATAAAACTTTCAACTCACCGAATCACTCACCAATCTTGGATTTGCGTTGACTAAGTGTAAATATTTGGATTTGGAAAATATCTTGCGAGTAAAGACTATACACACTTTCTGAAGATAGCGCCTAAATCACTCCAAGCATATCATCAAATAGTAAATATAACACATTTTAAACCGTGCATCCAACGAGAACTGCCCCTTTCAAGTAATTATCTTATCTTCAACAACTTGTATGGACACCTTATTCAAACTCTCGATTTGCTCACCAAGTTTTTTGTACTGCAAATACCTATGGTAAAAATTGAAAAAATGTAGGTTATATCAAACCAAATAGATGTGGTGATTGATTCGGACACTGCATTGATTAAACTTGAGGTATACTGAAGTTTTTGTAATTTAAGGAGTTAACTTTCGCAGGGATAATGATTCCGCCTTCTATTTTCTTTGCATAAATATTTACAAAATTGTTAACACGTAAACACTCGAAATATTATGACGTTACATGACAGGAGACGGATCTCCTCCTTCGAAAAGAATTCGAATAATAACCTCTCCTTTAATTCTTCACTATTCTCTAGCTCTATCCTCTGGAGCAATGACTGAATATGACTATTCATTTAGATTGTTTTTTAATTAAAACCGTAAATCTGTATTAGTATTAAACAATTTAGGGCGAAATTATACTTGAAACTCGAAGGATAGGGTTGATTTCCGATTCAACATTGGTATTGCATTAAAAAGCTACTGTAAAAGATGAGCTGTAGTGGTTCTACAGTTCCGCTACACTTAATTAGCTTGGAAAAGTAGGACAACACTACGTTTTTTTCTGGTAGTCGTATTTATTCATTTTTTGTCACGCCAATAAGCCTGTTCTTGGAATCGCTTTTTTGTTGGATCATATTCTTTTTCAACCTCATCCCAAAATGGCGCTTTAGCGGAATGTTCACTGGCAACTTCACGTTATTAGTGGCAAATGGAAATTGCCTATTATAGCAGCGCTCCTCCGCGGCGTGAACCGGTTTAAAGACCTGTTAGACAGTACGGGAAAGATAACTCCCCGAATGCTATCAAAAGAATTGAAAGAGCTTGAAATGAACAGTATTGTGGAGCGCAAGGTTTACTATCAGACGCCAGTGCTGTTTGAATGCAGGACAACAAAGTCTGGAAAAGACATTGCAAATGTTATCGATTCAATAATTGATTGGAGGATGGTTCACAGAAGTCCAATTGCTTACGGACTGCATCTCCCAGATTTTATCGTAATTGATTTGCTTTAAATTTTCATCCATAATCAGGATAACTAAAATCATATCCCCCTGTCTTACTCTCAATGACTTTTAATTCACCAGCTGTTAGCGGTCTACGGAATACTTCTTTTTTTACCAATTTAAATTCCGCAAATGGATCACTTCGAAGCCATTTTTTCTTGACACACTCGAGGACAATTTTTTTAAAATTGCCAAGATATTTTGCCGTCGTATTTTGGTTACAATTTCTTATTGATTTAAACCAAAATGAATACTCCGTAATAAAATCGTAATCTAAATTTTTAATTGGAAGATCGTCCACTTTGTACTTCCATTGTATGAACGATCTTGTATGACTTAGGGAAGTCTCATAACGCTTATGTGTCCCTCTGGCAAAATCTTTTCCAATAAGCGCTTTCATCTTATCATTATGATATTGAAACAAGTCTATTATAATTTTACGATCTTCTCCTTTACCTGTCAAAATATCTTTCATAGCCTGAGCAGTAATATTCCGATCATTATCTAATAACAGCTTTTTTGCCTGATATGCCTTTTCCTTATATGAATCCAAAAAAGAGTTTAAGGATTTAGAGTCTTCCTTTTTCCCAGCGGCGTTTCCTGCTTCTCTTGACCATCGCGAAGGTTGCCACAGTCTCTTGGTTGAAATCTCCTTAGAATCCCCGTCAACTGTAATTTTTAAATACACATAGCGGGTTCCATCTTCGTTTTCGATTTTTGGTTTTTTCAAAAAGAAAAACAATCCAAAGCTTTTTTCTAACATAACTTAATTGTTTAAGGTGAACAAAATAAGAATTGTCAAGCTTAAAAATCAAGATGTAAATCTCTTTAACAGGTTATCCCTAAATATGTTACGAGCTTTTCAGCGCGCCTTAATTTTAGGAATATTTAAATCTTTTGGTGGTTTACCCAAACAAAAAACCCTGTTTAAATGATTTAAACAGGGTTTTAATTATCTTTAAAACGTACTCAGTGGAGACGGAGGGATTCGCACCTTCATTTCCTGAAATACCCAATTTAAGGGAAGCAAGATTCCTCACATCCTGTTTAAATATTCGCTTTTCAATGCAAGCATGTCTTTGCTTACTTTAAGGTCCAAAATTTTGGCATAAATCTGTGTAGTACGAATATTAGTATGCCCTAGCATCTTAGAAACCGTTTCAATTGGAACTCCGTTCTGTAAGGTAACCGTGGTTGCAAAGGTATGCCGGGCCACATGGCAGGTCATCGTTTTATTGATGCCACACAGCACCGCAATTTCTTTTAAATACTCATTCATCTTCTGGTTACTCGGCACCGGTAAAAGATTTCCCCTCAGAAGACAAAAAGGATGATTTTTGTATTGGTCAATAACCTTCCGGGCCTCAGGTAATAAAGGAATATTGCAGTTTTGATCTGTTTTTACCCGATTCGTGATCAGCCAATGCTCTCCATCAAAACCTACCGAAATGTCAGAGGTTTTTAGTTTCTGTACATCACTATAAGCAAGCCCGGTGTAACAACAAAACAAGAATGTATCCCTGACCTGCAAAAGACGGTCAGAAACAAACTCCTTGCTGGCAATCAACTCAATCTCTTGCTGGGTCAATATAGCCTTTTCCACCTTCTTGTATTTTCCCTTGAAATTTGCAAACGGATCTATTTGAATCCAGCTGTTATTTAGGCAAATATTAAGGATCTTACGAAACATCTTCATGTGTTTGACGACCGCATTATTCCCCATTTCACGGACGGTTCGCAGATAGAACTCATAGTCGGTTACAAAGGCAAAGTCGATTTTCTTGATATCAAAATCTGTAGCCTTAAATCTATCTTTTAAAAAGGCTACTGTATGACGTTCAAGTACTTTGTATCGTTTGAGTGTACCAGCCGCATACTCAGTACCCACAAGCGCCTCCATACGCTGATTATGGTCCTTGATAATACCCAGGAGCATTCTCGCCTTCTCAATCCGTCCAAGAAATTTACTTTTAAGAGATTCCGCGGTAACTGTGTCACTACTTCTTACAAGCTCGGTGTGTGCATCAAATAATTTCTGTTGTAAATTGGCAAAATAAGCATTTACTGAGCGAGCGTCCTCCTTACTCCCTGACATTCTCCCGGATTTAGCATTCCACCTCTTCGGATCGCATTGCCTTCCGGTCGCGTTATTTCTGCTCGTTTCGAATTAATGGTAATCCTCAAATAAACCGGCACTTCGCCGCTTTCATAGTTCTTTTGCTTTTTCAAATAGAAAAGCAGACTGAAATTTGTCTTCATAACTTTTTATTTAAAAGGTTAAACAAATGTAGTCTTGCAAATCCCTCGGCACAAGATGTCCGTTTAACGAACAAGCTGTGGTACAATTGGTTAAGTCAATTCTGGTGAGTTTGAGAATGCTGGAATTGACTCACCGAATTACTCACCTTTTTTTTGAGAATTATTGAATATTTTTAGGTGTTTTCTAAAAACAAAACTCCTGCAATCTGTTGATTTGCAGGAGTTTGATGTCTTTTGATACTGTTTGGAGTGATCCCGCTGGTACAAAACTCGAACCACCTATATAACGACCTAATTCTTTTAGGTAATTTAATTACTGATGATTATTAGTTTTCTTACTCAAACCTCAGTCACTCTATAATATGCTCATGCCAGTAACACGATGCCATTTATATAGGGTAGTCAACATTGATTTTAAGCAACTAATAACACTAAGCTATTTCTTTTAAATTAATCCGTTTTTCTGTAAGATTATAGTTTTTGAATTTATACCTCATAAACGCAGACATCATATCTTCATGTGTGGACAATACAATTTGATTGTTTATAAACTCATTTCTGAGAAGATCGATAAATCCATACATATTCAACTCATCCATTGTCTGAACAGGATCATCGATCAGCACTATGTTATTCTGCGAATATTTCTTGTGAAGAGATAATGTAAAGGCAATAATAAGAGCAGACAGTTGGCCAGAACTCATGGTGAAAATCGCATCGTATGTTTTATTAGAGTCGGCCTGAAATCTTATACCATCTTTTTCGGAATATATGAATAATCCTATACCACCTTGAAACGATTGCATAATTCTTCCCGAGTATATGTGAAACACAACTTCTATATCCTTAATAATCTGTTTTTGGTATGATTTTAGTGAAACGTTATAAATATTCTTTAATTCACTTAATTTTTTTGCAGTTTCCTTGGCTTCGTCTTTGCTTTTAGTCACCTCGAGCAATTTTTTTGATTTGTCCTGCAAAAGTTGGTTTTGAGTTAAAGACCATCTGTAAGAAAGGTATCTTTTCTTGGTTTCTATATTTTCAATCGTTATACCATCGATTTTAGTAAAATCACCATCAAAATACTCATTAAAATAGGTCAGAAAATAATCTTCAATTTGCTCCATTCCAGACTCATCTTTTAAAGGAGTGATTGCATTTTTAAATTTACTGAAGACCTCCAGAATATCGATCTTATGTTCGCTGCTTAGATATTGCGAATAATTAACTTTAAGAAAATCTAATGACTTAAGTACATTGGTAAAGCGACTGGCCTCCGTTTTTAATAGCTTATTTACAAATTCTTCATTATAATTTAGCTTGGATAAGTTTTCCTTTAAAATAACAATTAACTGCTGAACAGTTCCTGACTTAAATACATTAAAGGACTCCTCAATTCGGATGCTCTTTTCAGAATTAATAACTCTAATTTGATCAGATTTCTTCTCGATATGAGAAAATAGTTCTTCAATTTTTCCCCAGTTGTATCCACATAGTATACACTCGGCGGCTAAGGTTCCTGCATCTTTCAAATTATTAATTTCTCTGATTAATTCATTTCTCGATCTGGAAATATCTGAGTATATTTTATCCAGTCCCGAAAGCTCTTGAAAGCCGGATAGCAGTTCCTGTTTTAATGTAGCAAATGTCGCCTTGAGATCAGCTGGTAAAAATTCATAAGGTTCTAAATCAACTGGCGTTTCAAGTGTATTGCTAGTAAGAGATTCTAATTGCGTGATTAAATTTTGTTGTTGGGCTAGCCTTCTACCTAGATCACGTAATTCATCTTTTTTCGGAAGAAAGTTGTAAAATCGAAAAAAATCAAGGGTTATCACCTCATTAACCAATAAAAAATCTACTGCTCTATTTATCCTGTACTGACTAAATAAAACTCTTCGTTCAACAAATACTTTTAAACGTTCAAGAATCCCTTCGGCACTTGTCAAATCTAAATAGTTGAACGAATTAACATCGACATCTTCCTTATCCCAGTGCAGATCTTTTTCTTCAAAGAGTCTAATGTAATATGAGGGTGTTTGCTCTTCGATCAAGCCACCCTTTACCTTTTCAATTTCTTCTTTTAATTTCGTCTCCTCATTGTTTTTATTAGTTACAAAAACATCAATTCTCTTTTTCAGCGTATCAAATCTCTTAATTTTTTCCTCAAACTCTTTAAGGTCAAATAAATGACCAATATGACCCTTTCTGTTTCTATCCGAATGTTTAAGCAGGAAAAGACATTCCTCCTGTTCCACATAATTCAAAAACTGAAAATTTGAATTATAATTTTTGCCCAATATTTCTACCAGGAATAATCCTTCATTGTTAACAGGGCTCTTCTCTTCAGAGTAAAAGTTATCTTTTGTAAATAGCTTATAGATCGAAAAGTCTATATAAGGACTTATAACATCGGATTGAGCAAATCGCTCCAATATATAAACTTGATCATTTTTAACAAACTCAATTGTAATTATGATATCTCCACCCTTTGCATTTACGTGTAGGAATGGGTTCTCTGAAAAAATTTGTCTTCCATCAATCAACTTTGACTTTAAATCATCATACCGCCTTATTTTGCCAGTAAAAACTAGTTCTATGGCATCATAAATAGTTGTTTTGCCAAATCCGTTCGGACCGTCAAATACAATAATGTCCGACGAACAGAAGTCCAAAGTTATATCTTTAAATACTTTAAAGTTTTGAATTCTGATCTTGCTAATTTTCATCTGGCGATATTTTTTTTAACTTTTCAAGGATAACTTCTTCTGTCATTGCGTTGAAGTCTTCGTCAGCTAATGAAAAAAAGTTTTGCTCCAGCAAATCATTAAGCGGATTCCTTCCCACTGCTTTTTGATTGATCTCTTCTAGTGATTTTAGATTGTTGGTTTGTGTGACCCTTATTTTAATAAAGGGTATTTTGATAGCCATTCGGTATACCAACGACTCGAACGTATTAGCATCGAAATTAGTTTTGTGTTGCGAAAACACCTGGTCTGCCAAGATCAGCGATTCAATAGATGAGAGCACTGGAGAATCACCAATTTTGTTATTTAGGTTATTAAGTTCATCTTCTGTATAATAGAGAATGCTCTTTTTAAAGTGATATGGATTTTCTTCGATTTGTAACAAACTTTCTGGCTTGATATTGGAAATTTTGTCCACCTTGTTTAAAATGAGGAGGTTGGAGTTTTTGTCAAATGTAGGTTTTTTAATAATCTCCTTGGCTTTTACGAAAAGCTCAACTTGCTCATCAATAACATTCTCTACAACACCGGTGTATTGAACAACTACCCAATAGTTTTGCTGCTCTCTCAATGCAAATATTTTAAACTCCGCGCCTTCCTTTTCATCAAGCCCGGCTTCTTCGAATATTCTACTGATCAGATTAATCATTTAGTTTATTTTTTGCTGTTTCAAGATCAATCAGACTTACTTTTTTCCATTGGGTTATCCTATTCTGCTTTTCATCGTCTAAGTCTAAATCGCCAACATTTAAGTGCCCTATATTATTTGCGCAAGCCTCAATATCATCAACATTGCATTCGCTAGTGATAAGATAGTCCGAATTAAAAGGAAAATCGACCATTGTACTTAATGCTGTCTTTAATATTCTTTCGGATGCATTTTTTCGCCCCCTATCGGTATTTGAATAAGTCAAAGAAGTTGGGTAATAGTGCTTCAATTCAGGACATAGCCAACCAATTCCTTCATATTTATTCGACTTTTTAATTATCAACAAAATATTGAAGAAGGCGTCTTTTATTTCGTCTTCGGCTATACTTAAATCAGTATACTCCTTCAGATTACGGTAATTAATTTCTTTATGTGGCCTAACACTCTGTAGAAATGTCCTAAAACCAAATGACCGGTGAGAGTTGAAAAGGACTAGGTATTTGTCCATTTTAATCTTAGTATCATCCGTCATAATAGCATCATCACAACTGATACAAAATTCATCGTAGTAGCGATTCAGGTTGCTTTTAATTATGGTCTCAAAATAATTTTCATCTTGAACTAGTGTTGTAACATCAATTTTTAGTGCATCTAAGAAAGATTTCAACGGAATAGGATTATCAAATGCAGCTTTCCGTATTGCCTGACCCGCATGATTCAAAGAGTGGATATAAATTACTTTATCGTTCACTATTTTTTCTAGTATTTCACTTAATAATTGAACATTCGATGGGTTATCTGATCCACCAATGTTATATTTCTGGAGAACTAAGACAATCTGTGCTTTTATTTTGTCATCGATATCACTCAAAGTACATGATTCAGCATTATTCTCATACACATAAATTTTCAAATTGGGATGTAAGACCTCTATCTCTGCTTTTGTGTTTTGATTTTTTGTCGCGAGATGAAAAAATGCCTCAACCGTGTCAATTCCAACGGCCGCCCACTTTTGTTCAAGTTGGTCAAAATCATTCTTATAAGTAGCATAGGCCTCACTTTTTACCGCTTTTACCTGATGCATGGAAACTGGTATAGGGTTGCCGTTTGGATCTGATTTCATTATTGTGAAATCTTCTATTGAATCAACTTGAAATATTAATTCATTGATTTCATCTTCTGATTTAGAGTTAAGTTGTTTCAATATATAATAGAGTCCAACTCTACCTTGATAAATAAAACCGCTCCATGTCGGTATTGCTGTGTGTGGCAATGTATCATCGACTTCTTCTACGATCTTCATATTGAGTTTTTAAAAAATGCTAATCATATAGGTGTTTTGCATAGCGATTAATATAGCTGTTTAAGCCGCTACCATGTCGAGCTAATTGTTTCATTTGCTCCACATGAGTACTGCCAGCTCTCCTGTAGCTGTAAGTATAAGTGCGGGATGTTCCAGAAAATTTTATTTTAATATAGTCGGTACCTATTTCATAAGCCGACACTCCGGAGTCTCCTCCTGCATTTCCATATCTTTCCATTGCTTTAGGTTTTTACAATTCAGCATAAATTCTCGACATTCCTTTATCCCCGCTTTGGTAGCCGGGGCGAGGTCCATCAAACTCGTCATCCGTGTTGGTGATTCTATTGGCTTTGTCCAAACTATACATTTTCCATCCTAACTTCCCGGACGAGCTATAACCACCTATCTGGTAGGCTCTAAGCCCTTCGTTGCCAGCAGTTGTTAAGCCATAACAATGCGGTTCAACAACTCTTAATTCTCCTTCATAATAAAACTCTAGTACATTTTGGTTTTCGATTGCATCAACGATGTTCTGATTCATAATTTTTTTTGTTTTTCGTTTGGTTAATTGCATTGCTTTTATGAATGCCGCGTGAGGGATAGCAGCGGGAAGCCAGTAGTGCAGTAAGGACTTACAGCGGATAGCACGAACAGAAGGGACACGCCCGCATAAATATTTGTTTTATTGTATTGGTCAGGATGCATTATTTTTAAATGCGAATTACCTCCGATTTACTCGTTCCATTCTGCTGTTTACTCACTTTAATCTGCACTGGTATCCGCTACGTCATTTCCTGCACATGCGATATCACACCTATCTTACGTTTCTGTTTGTGCAGGCGTTCCAGCGCACCCATCGCAATATTCAACGTATTATGATCGAGCGAGCTCATAATTAATACTACCGTCTGCTTTTTTCACAACTAGAGCGATAATATTTTTGTTAGACGAATTCCACCAGAGCATTGGAGATTCCAGCCTAGAAGCGGAATCGTGGTTGCCTGTTGTTACAATAATATGCAAATCCGGATTGACCCATATCTATCTATTCAGGAAAGAATAAAACATCCTTATGGATGCGACCGATGGAATGACGGATCAAATATGACAAGTAAAACATCAGTTTGTTCTTCGTGCAAAGTTTGCACTAGCCAATTTAAAAATCGTTGATGTTCATATACACAGTCGTATTAGTGAAACACCTGACCTATATGCCAGTCTGCTGTATGCAGGATCTTCACAGAACAAGAGACAAATAGCCTGCTGGATAAGCTGCTATTATTTTTATCGCTAAAAATGATTAGTGTATTTAATCGTAGCCTGATTAGTGTCTCTCATCGTAAGCTCCCAATTGATTAGTTGTTTTTGAGTTGAAAGTGCTTTCATATTTTTTGGATAATTGATAGAGGGTTGTTTGGTTTGCCAAAAATAGGATATTTTTTTGTTATTTTTAACCTTTTACCATTTGATTAAATTTACGGATTACACATATCTGATGACTTGTGATAAGAAATACTCTCAAAGCGTTGGCTAAGGGAATTGAGAAGGAGATGAGTATTGGTTTATGAAAACTAAGTAGCAAAATCTCATTATCAATGGTTAGATTTATATTATCGAGTCATTTAAGTCAGACTTTACCTAGGTTTAATTGTGCAGAACGAAAACGGAGAGAGAGAGATGGACCTACATTCAATTTTACAGTACCCCTTACTTAAATAACTGTCAGAGGAATTCGCAGGTAGCTTTTACCAGAATGAGCTCACCTGTCTGAATAGGATGCTTATTCTTTACCATAACAGGTATGTCTTCTCGATTTATGATGATGCTGAAAATTACCTGGATGATTACGAAAGGTATCTGGAAAAACCCCTAAACCTCTGGTATCTAAAAACTTTCAAAAGAGAGCGGATTGAGATGGTAAGGAAAAGAATGTATTTTCTTCTTAAAAATAACCGGGAAGTCTTTGATCAGCTTCACGATTTAATATGGCATGAGTGTCCAGCAATTGTTGTTCAAGACTTCCGAGGTAAGCATTTATGGATTTAATAGCTTCCTTAGTGCCCACAATCCTGCCCTTTTGCCGTATTCCACTGACCCGGATCACATTCTCTTCCTGAGGCAATCTCCGATCTTTGCCTTCAGCAGTAATCCCTAGGCAAATGGGTGCCGGCCCGCTTTTGTAATTCTTAGGCTTTTTCAAATAGATAAGCAAACTGAGTTTTGTTTTCATACCCTTTCAGGTTTTAAGTTGAACAAAAATAGTCTGCAAGCTTAATCAGCACAAGATGTAAATGCGGCGAACATACTGATATACAAATAATTGTAATGATTTTGGTGAGTAAAATAAGCAGGTCTGTGCACTCATCGAATCACTCACCAAAATTTTTGAAAAAAATGAATCATTTGGGCAAAGTGATTGCAACAAAAAAGCCTGCAATAATTTGATTTGCAGTCTTTTGATGTTTTTTGTTACTTGTTCCAGTGATAGCGCTGGTACAAATCTCGAACCACTTTTATGATGATTTAGTACTTATAGGAAGTCTAGCCAGCGAGCGAACAACGATTTAAATGTTCGAATCTCCGTCGCTCTCCCTATTTTTTTGATCAATTTTTAATAGGCCTGATGAGATCCCTGTAGAACACTTGATCGATTTCTGACCTTTTTGATAGCTTGAAAATTGCTAGATGGCTGTTGAAATGCTGGAAATTCATAATAAGTGACGCGGTTCACCTGGTAAATTTCAACCGAAACGGCATGTCCTTAATTTCTGAATTGTGGGGATCTGTGGCTCCGAATTCTCCAGGTTAATATTGGCGATAACTTTCGCGGAACATTTTGGGCAGCCAGTGGATACCTTGCAATTAAAAGGGCAAAAGTTTATAAGGCGGTGCTATCGTCATTGAGCAAGAAAGTAACAAGTTGAATAAAGAAATAAAGCGATCGATACTACAAAGTTGTTCATTTTCTTTGGATCGGACGGCATGATATGATTAAAAGCAAACACTTGTTTGTAATCAGATTTTTGGCTCGTATTATGTAACTTTCGGACATGGCACGAAAAGCACCGAAACTCGCCGTTATACGGCGGCTATTTGCACTCTCTGGAAACACCTGCGCATTTCCTGATTGTTCGGCACGGCTTATAGACGAGGATGATGAGTTTATGGGAGAAGTATGTCATATAGAAGCAGCAGAGCCGTTGGGTCAACGGCATAATGAGTCGCAAGATGACGAACAAAGAAGGAGTTTCGAAAACCTAATCCTCTTTTGCTTCAGGCATCACAAAAAGACAGATGACTTTCAAAAGTATACTGTCGAGGTGCTAAAAGAAATGAAGGCGACTCATGAACAGCGCTTCAAAGCTCATCCCTATGAGCTTCCCCGACTGGCTGAAGAAAAAATACTGGAAAGAATACATGAGAAGCTAGAATTTATTTATGATCTCGCTGTTGAAACCCGCGACTCAGTGAATGAGATGAAGGAAGAACTTCGATCCTTGTCAATCACTGTCGGGGGCCAATCCGGATTCAGCAATACAACAGGCAGAATATCTGCGGTGGGCGCAGAGAATATGGTTGCTGACGAATCTAAACTATACGATAAGCAATTAGACTTTCTCCGTCGACTGCGTAAGGATAGAAAAGCTCAGACCGCCTTGGAGGAGCTGAAACTTATGGAGGCAAAAAATTGGGAAGAATTTGATCAGGAGCTGCGTTACAAGGTTGTTGTAAATATAGCTGTTGCGCTATTAAGCCTTGGTAGAACAGATGAGGCTGGTCAATATTTGGTAAAGTTAGAGCAGATTGAATTTCGTAACACCGATGTCTATGGCTTTCTAGCTTTGGGATATGCTATTTCCAATAATAAGGCCGCTTTTGATGGGTTAGCGAAAGATCAAGGGGAGCAGCTGCAAGAAGATTCGAATTTTTGGTTGGCATATTTAAACTTGTACAAAGCAATTCTTTCGCCAGAACAGCTCGACGAGATAATTCCGGAGTCACTGCGGAATACACCCGAAATACTTTTTGCAATTGGTGAGGCACTGCTGGATGCAGGTGATGAAAATAAAGGCTTTTCAAAATTTGATCAAGCACTCGAAGCCTTGGGTGAGGATATCTCGCAGCGATGGAATTTACAGTGCGTCATAGCAACAAGAAAGCTTTTAGTAATTGCTCCATTAGAAAAAATTGCTTTTCGAGCATTTACCTCATCTGACAAAGAGGAGATTCAGAAATTAGTTGATTTGCTTACAGAGTCTTGGGAATACATAGTTGGCACTGAAATGGCCAAGTCCGCTTGGCATATTTTACTTAATAGAGGGGTTGCTTATCGCGCGCTCGACAATCCAATTGCAGCAGAACTAGATTTTGAGCAGGCGTGGCAATTGGCCAACAATTTTCCCAGCTACAAGAATTTGGTACTTCAATACATTGATAGTGCACAGCTTGAAAAAGGGCAGAAACTCATCGAGCTTAAAAATGTAGAGAATCTTAAAGATTTTTCTCGCCTTGACTATTCCATGTTAGCGGTCCGACTGGTACTTGCAACGGGCGACAAAGAATCTGTTTCGCTGACCCTGAGGGATCAGCTGGGAAAATCGACAGGGGATGATAGGAGATGGATTCTCGACTTAGTTATCACTGGTCTCTTCGAACAGGGTGCTTTCGAAGAAGCGTACCCCTTCATTCAATCACTTATTGGTGAATTTGCAGAGAGCCCACACGGCTATCTTGCAATGGCCACCTATCTGAGACGTATCCAAAAAGACGAAGAAGCGAACGGCTTTTTAGAAAAGACGTATCAGATGATGGCCGAGAAACAAAAGCCTGAATGGATGTGGTATTTGTTGAGCGAGGAGTATTATCAGATACGAAATTACGATAAGGCTGTGGAATGCCTGGCTCATGTTTACAAACCGGGGACTGATAATGATGTAGCCCGAAGATTTGCACTAGCCATTTTCTATAAAGGCGATTATGCCTTTGCAGAAACTGTTTGCCATGAGATTATTGGCGTTTCGAACAACAGCGTTTTAGCACATGAAATCCTGTTTAGGATATATGAAAATTTAGGTCGAAATGACGATGCATCAAATATCATTTGGCGATATCTCGAGGTTGGAAAGGAAACAGCCCTTGATCATTTCAGATTTTTAGGTATCAAATTTTTTCACAGCCTAAACGATTTGGATAATGTCAGAAAACTGATTTCAAACGTAAATGATCCATATCGTTTTCGGCTGTCGCAAATTTTTGCCATCGCACAGATGCACCTTATGTACGGTCAGGCGTCAAAAGGATTGGATATTGCTTACGAAGCAAGAATACGCCATCTTGAGTCTGCCAAGACGCACGATTTATATGTACATCTCCTAATGAGTGGATTGGGAGAGTCCAAAGAGGAGATGTACCCGGAAGTAGTAGGTAACAACACCTCAGTCGAAGTAACAGATCAAGCCTCTAAGTCAATCACTTACTTAATCACAGAGGACGAAAGGCTAACTGGGTCCAATATTCTACGCAGGGAAAACGCACTGTCAAGGTTTTTAATCGGCAAAAAGATAGGAGATGTAATTAGCATTCCGAATAGTGTTGGATTAGGCAGTTCATTAACTGTACAGAAAATCGCAAGTAGGCATAACCATGCTTTCAATGAAAGTCTCTTCCTTTTGGAAACTAAATTTTCCGGTCATTCTCGAATTACTTTTTTTCACAGCAAAAGTGGTGAGGGCGCAAAAGACCTTCTAGCACTACTTAAAGATCATGGCACCCAGCGCCGGAAGGCACTTGAAAGCTTATTTGCAACCTACCGCGCTGATCCACTAACCGTAGGTATGCTGGCTGACTATTTGCGGAGCGACACGATCGACATCTGGCTTGAATTGATATCAGATCACTCCACCGGGCTGGTGGCGCATGATGTCGACCGATCAGAAGATTCGAGCTGGGCTCTGACTAACAATCGACCTATTGTGATCGAAACAACTGTCCTAATTACAATGTTCGCCGTCTTCGGCTCAGCGGATATCTTGAAAAATCTAGGCATAGAGTTGCATGTAACCCGGGCAACACTGGATGAAATTATTGCTCATCGGCACAAAATAGAGGTTCTTACCCAGCGAACGGAGAAAGAGGAGGCCGGAACGGAGTTTACGAGTCAGAACAAAAGTCCCAAAGATTGGTGCGACCTAATAGTTGGCTGGTGCAAAGACAATGCCGTCCTACAAACACCTAAAAAGACTATCTCTGCCGACAACCATACTGATGATTTGGAAGATCTTATCGGAACAGCACCTTACCACGCCCTTGAATTATCTCAACAAATTGGCGGATCCCTATTATCTGATGACGCAAGATTGACTTCGTTAGCGCAGGGGGAATACAACATTAAGGCGTTTTCGACCTACCAACTAATGGTACATCTTTTAAACGTGGGCGCAATTTCAGCTAATCAATTTAATGATCTTTCAAAAAGCTTGATTAGGAATAATTATATCTATATTCCAATAGGTTACGAGTTGTTATGGGAGCTTTTTGAAGAAACCACGTTCGAGCTTAAACCTCCATTCATACATGCTGTGAGAGGTTTGCGGAAAATTGACGTTCAAGTTGCTGCTACAACAATAGTATCATTTGCCAGGGAGTTATATTTATGTGAATTTCCATCTATCACTCGGGACAATACGCTCCAATTGATTCTGAGAGAAGTCAAAAGACGAAACGACTATCGATCGCTGAGAAAAGCCATTATTCAGGTTGTCGACAACATGTTCCGTCTATTGCCCAATCAGAAGGAAAATTTCAAAGCATTAATATTATCCATTTAGCGTTTTCTTTCACACCAAACAGGTGAGCGGTTTTCTATAAGAAGCTTTTCCGGACCGAATGATCAAAATCGAAAAGCTATTTGCCTTAGGGAATCTACATTTACAGCAGAAATACAAATGTCATTCCGTTAGGTCGAATGTGATTGAAAATGCGGCTGCAATTGGTCCACTACGTCGATTGAAGACAGTTTCTAAATTAAAATCCTGATCATCTTTGACAATATATCCCTCCTTGCAGGTAATTAGGTGGTCCGCTACAAAGTCTTCAAGCCTCCAACCTCCCTCATTAGCAATCTCATTGAATGGCGCATCCAAAGTATATTTAAGTTCCCCTAAACTCGGTATGTAATTTTTTGCCTCACTATCAAATTTGTCAAACAGATGGGTGGCAGGCAGCACTCTCGCCCCTAAACTAAATGAGGTAAAATTTATGTCCGTTGTCAGTGGAAGCTCTACCTCATGCGGCACTTGGCAGGGATTATAAAACAAATAGTGAACTGGTATGGTGGTGCGTTTTTGAAATTCTTTAATCGCTTCCCACTGCTCATCCTTCACCTTTATCGCTGAATATTTAGACCCATCCGAGAAGCTCAATGTCCTGGGTCGAATAATGTTTTCGAATGCCTTATCACTTTCATAAAGTCTACCAAAGCCAATTATGTAGTTTTCTTGCCCGTCTTCATCTTCTAAAATCACCTCATTGGGATAAAGCCTTTTTGACTGCAATAAGGCAATTTTAGATCTTACAGTTTTCCCATTTCTTCTAAATATTATTAAAACTCCAATGTCTGCTATTTCCCATCTTCCCCAATGCCTCATTCCTCCTAAGTAATGAGTATCAACTCGTATTATCCAATTCTTCTCAACTATCAGCGGAGAAGCATAGTTTGATAGATGCTCAATTAAGGTAATGTCGAGAGACGTCTCCCACGCGGAAGGCTGCTTGGACAGCTTGTTTGACACCCTCAAATTTGCTTCGCGAAAGATCTCACGCACAAAATTTCTAACATTCTCTGGTATAGTCATAATCTCTTAGTTGAAAACATCTACATCGCCGATGCGGATCTGTAACCGGGCTGCCCATTCTCTTAGAAAAAGGTAAGCTACAACTTGAACCGAATCAAGCCTATCCAATACATCATCAATGTATCGAATATCCACAGTTACTCCTCCATGAGCTATTTTATTCCGAATATCATTATTGATGTTAATCCATCTGTCATCGCCATTTATGAAATTCCAATTTTCTACAGGGCCCCATATTGTAATGAAACAATCCCATATTCGGTTGACTACGCCAAGCCTCGTCCTTTCATTATCATTGCAATACCCATCAGCAACTACTGATATAGAATTCCAGAAAGCTAGAAACTTATCAAAAGGATCGACTGTATAAAGGCCTTTCCTATACCAACTAAATGCCCTGAGCAACTTATTCTCTCTTAAATTCATCCATCTTGCTGTCGCAAAACTATCTTTGAACTCGTCTGCATCGACGACAGCTTTAACAATGTTCCTAACAGCAGTTTGACTCTCTCCAAGGCCAACATTAATTGGCAAATTGATTCTAACAGAAAGGACATCTAGCATTTGGCTTATAAATAACAAGGCTACCTTGTAGGCGCGATCCCTATCTACTGTATAGACAGTTGAGAAAATGAGTACACCGGAAGTGTGGCTTCTAATATCGATATCACTGCGAAATGAGTCGCCAACGTTTAATTCCTTTTCTGTATCAAATTTTATATTCGACCTTGTGGCAATGGCTCCTGACACAAGTAGCTGGACCTCATAAGTTCGCATTGAGATAATAGTTAATCGATATAATGAATTTCCCGTCGATGCGTCAAAAACATATTAAGAAACAATGGTAATACATTTTACTCATAATAAAGAATTGTTAGATCTAACTTGCAAAGTCTGATTGTCATAATTTCGCTTCAATAACAAGAAAGAGATGGTGGGAACCGGAATTTTGCGAATTTCCTATCGTCACGACCACAGGTTCCACTTTCCCATCGTCCTGAGCAAAACAGCTGCTCATAGCAAAGCCAACAGCCTGCTGTAACCTCCCTGATCATATCCAACTTTCTAATGAATGTGCAGAAGGTCATCATTCCTTTCAAACTGCCTGGGCAGCAGGTTCAATCCTGATCCAGGAATCTAGCTTCTGCTTCACCGGAGTGTCTTCGAGATATTAGCGTAGGAAGCTGGCGCAGATCGTTGAAATGTAAGGAGGCATTGCCACCGACTCAGTGACCGCAAAGCTTCACTACTTTGTAATATACGACGTTCACAACCCTGCCTGGGCATTTGAAGTGTAAGGGCGGAAGTGGGAGAATGCTATGAATATGAAGAAAAGAAAGGCGCCGGGCCCGAAGTGGTTTTGAGAGGATTTAATTGATAATTTGGCGAAATTTGCCATTGTTCATAGAGTTAAATAAAGTTGTGACGTTCATACAAACCTAAGTTTAACATTCAGTTTGGCCAGATGGACAGTACTTTCAATCGAATTATTGCCATTGCAATCGACGAATACAATGATGAAAAAATCTCAAACCTTAACAACTGTTTGAATGATGTCAATGCGATAATTCAAATTCTCACAACCAGATATGAGATAGAAGACATCGAATTGCTTGCCAACAAAGATCAAACTTCAAAGAGTTTCATTCATAACAGAATATATGACCTTTTAATTAATTCGTCTCATGAAGACAATTTGTTACTGATATATGCTGGACATGGTGAATATAATGCGAGGCTTCATACTTCATTTTGGCTGGCCTATGATTTCATAATGATCCTTCATCGTGGATAAATACGAGCACCTTAATAGAATTTATGAAGGCTAGGCCCAGCTAAACATATTAGTTTGATATCTGATAGCTGTTTTTCAGGCGCAATACTCGATAGTGTGCGCGTAGGAGGCTTATCTGCCATTGAGCAACGGAGATCACGCAATGCATTAACCTCGGGAGGTATTGAAGTAGTCAGCGATGGCGGGAATACCGGAATTAGCCCTTTCGCAAGCGCTCTTCTCAAAGTCTTGTCTGAGAACATAGAAGAGGAGCTCTCATTCACAAGTTTATCCGAAAGAACGATCATTCGTTTCAACGCAAGTAGATCTCAGACACTCCTGTACGGTGCGCTACCTAATGCAGGACACGAAGGCGGCTCTTGGATTTTAAGGCTGAAAAGTAGAAATAACATCACCGAAGTTAAGGAACTCCAAGAGTTAAAGTCATCGGTCAATATTGATCCTAGAATAAATTTTGATTATGAATGTGTAATTCCGTTGTTTCAGGAAAACCCCAATTTCGATCATGGCTTTATCAATGTCAATATTCAGTATTTAGCTTATCATACTTTAGATGAAATAAGAAAATTCTTTTTTGAAGACCGAGAATATTACATTGAGGCAAGCAAGGACCATTCTCTATTTCTTGAGATGGCCTACCTCGTACATTTATCTAATAAGAAATTTGTTAGTATTACGGTCTCCCGATTTGACTACCTGGGCGTTGTACATCCTAATAATTATATATATTCCATAAACTTTGCATTAAATCCTGAGAGGAAGATCGGCCTCTTCGACTTAATCGACGTATCTGAGTACGGATCGTATGAGATTTTTCTCGAAGAAAAGATCAAACAGCATTGCGACAGCGAAGCCCAAGAGATTTTACCTAACTACATTACTTACTTTGTCGAAGAAGAGAAAGAATTTTCGATTACGGAAGAAAGCATCACAATTTACTTCCTCAACCAACTACCATACGTTGTTAAAGCTGTTGGATTTCTAGAAATACCTCTGACCGAACTAAAGCTTAAGATAAATTAGCCAGAGTGTAGTCAGTCATCAAAGTTCAGCCTTTTTGATACCTCTGCAACATTGGTTTTGTGCTTCTCGCGCAGCATTGCTGCTTGCTCTTCTTTGTAGCGCCGAGCAGACAATATTTCAAAGTATTTTCGGTTCGCTTCTTCGACAGCGAGTTTGAGTGTCTTTTTGTGATACTGCTCTACTTCCTCAACCGTAGTCCCGTCCAAGTAAATCTTATCACCGGAGACGCTTGCAATTCCCGACCTATGCATTGTTGAGAATTCCCTTGGATAGTTGAATGCCTGCACAAATAATACAGTCCATTCATATTCAGGACGCCTGCTCAGCTGAAATGGAACCTTGTAGAGAGCACTTCCGGCTGTACCATCATTACGTGGTAGGGTTACCTCGTCTGCAACAATGCCAACAATCCTGATCTTGTCCTCATTGGATGACGGAGGAATTGCTATTTGATTAGCAGAGACTCGACTACGAAATCTCTCCGGTACGGTCCCCAGTTTCGGGGCAACAATTCGCGCATTAAAAACAGTCGCAAGTACATCTTCAAAATTCGCTTTGTAATGCTCAGGTGTTGAAAGATCGATATAATATCTGCCACCAAGCCAAGTCGGAATGGATGAACTACTATTGCCCGATTTGAGAATAGGGATAAATTTCAGTGTATGAGGATTGTTCAGTAGTTCGGCAGTCATCATATTATTTTCGTAACCTACACCACCGATTCTCCCGTTTGATTTGTTCTGGTAGGTCGGAGTGCAGATGACAAAGACGAATTGATTATCACGGATTGCACTTTCCATAAATTGTGGAACCTGCTGTCCGGGTGCTAGCTCCCATTGATCTATTACCGCATCTATTCCGTTGTTTCTAAAGTCTGTTGCAAAGTCTTTCACCCATTCTTTGAGGTTCTCACTTTCCCATGCATATGAAATAAAGACTTTTGGAGATGCTTGTATTTCTGGTTGTAGGATTTTGCGCATGTCAAATTGAATAAATCTTGAAAACGATATTTACAAAAATAAGAAAAGGCAGCCAGCTTGCAATAGATTCCCCCTCTCACACAACTACTTCGTCATCCTCCCAACATCCCAAAAGAAAAACACCAGTTCTCTGAAAGAAACAAACCGGTCGTGACCTCTCGGATGATACCCAGCTTCCTGGCTGAAAAGCGTGAAGCCTGTATACATATCCCAAAAATCCTCAATCCAGGTCTCAGCGTCACTTTGGCTGAGAAGCTCTTTGACCTTCTGCCCATAGGCGCGGTGAAGACGGTCGGATGAGGAATCTTCGGACTCATCGGAGTTTCGCAGTATGTCCATTTTGTTGATTTTAATTTACGTTTTCTGCAAAGCACAGACTACCTTGACCTGTTCCCAACACAATCGACCGGTAACATACATTGCAATGCATGTAAGATATCCGAGCATTTCCCGGCAAATTTATATAAATTGCTTTTTTTTAACCAAACACCCTTTCCACATGGCACATGCTACCTCGAATCCAAAGATCCACGAAGGCCGTAACTTGAAGCGATTCAGAAAACTTTTTGATTATAAGCAGGACGCATTGGCATTTGAGCTCGGCGAAGACTGGAACCAGCAAAAAATTTCACTATTCAAACAAAGAAAAGATTGATTCCGACATTTTGGAACAATTTGCTGCTATTCTCAAAATCCCGGCTGAGGCGATTCAGAATTTTGATGAACAACAGGCAATTAACACGATATCAAATAATACTTTCGATAATTGTGCTCATCCAGCCTCAGTTTTCAATAACTCGACAATTCATCCGATCGACAAAATGATTCAGCTTCATGAGAAGAAGATTGCTTTGTATGAGCGGATGTTGAAGGAGAAGGATGAGATGATGCGGCAGTTGGAGCGGTTGATTGGGGGAGGTAGTGCGAATTAGAATGACGAGTCAAAGCAGTTACTACTCAACTATTTTCTTGATATACCTATCTTTCCTTTTACCCATCGATTTTACTACAAATGAGAATTGTTCAATTATCGGATCTTCATCTTTCTTCCAATAACATCAATGATTTAAAGCATTACTATCTGGAAGGATTAATTTCGGACTTGTCAGAATTCCATTCGCATGTTCCTATCGATTTGATACTAGTAACTGGTGATCTAATTGATAAAGGTGGGTCTTCCCTTGGATCGGAACCATATTCTGTGTTTCAAACTGAGATTGTCGATCCCCTTATCTCGGCATTACAAATTTCCAGGCAACAAGTGCTTATCATTCCAGGAAACCATGATGTTGACCGCAATGAAATCCACGTACAAAGTGAGTTTTACTTGAAACATACCTTGGATCGGGAAAAAGCTAACGAATTAGTCAGTGAGATGAAAAAAGGTTTTACGCAAGACCACAGCCGAATTAGGAGATTTAAAGAATTCGAACGGGAATTTCATGATGGCACTCCTAACTACATTTATAGTAATGCAGAGTCGTCAATTATTATTCATACTGATCAGGGAGATATTGGGATAGCCCTCATAAATGACTCTTGGAGATGTTCGAGTGATTTACCTCGTGAAAATCATTTTGTCGGGAGCTATCAATTATTTAATACGGCAAAGCGCTTTAACGAAGCCAAAACAAAGCGTAACATTGCTGTATTCCACCATCCTCTCGACGCCATCAATGAGGAGGAGAAGGAAGAGATGGAGAACATTCTTAAGGCAAAGAATTTTTCATTTGCACTTTTTGGACACAGCCACAAGTACAAATATGAAAGTTTACTAAGTGTGACGGGAGGATATGTATCTGTTAATGGAAGGGCTGCCTTAGACAATCCAGATCAGCCTCTTGCGAATTTTCAGCCCGGATACAACATTCTCGACATCAATCTTATCAGTGACACTTTCGATTTATACGCTAGGAAGTTTGTCCGCAATGGGTTTACATTTCAGGCTGACGTGGACTCATTGCCAGCAAGTAAAAACTCGGTGGGTGGAAAGACTTCTGGAATTATTCCAAAGATAGAGTATTATGAGCTAGCCAAAGATTCTACAAATCAAGATAGGGAGTTACCCAACGGCTACACCGCAGACGTTGATAGGATTGTTACTTTATTGATTGGAAAATCCATTTATCCAAATCCTCTAATATTCATAAGGGAATTGATTCAAAATTCTGTTGATGCTTGTAACCGTCTAAAAGAATTAAATACTCATGCGACACCGAAGATAATTGTAAACATAAGTAGGAGTGAAAATTATATCGAGTTTATTGACCAAGGAGATGGAATGTCAAAATCGATACTTAAAAATCATTTTTCGGTTATCGGTAAAAGTATTAGTCAAGAGTTTAATGATAACACGGGCCATTTCAACTTGATTTCGCAGTTTGGCATTGGCTTCATAAGCACGTTTATTGTTGCTCAGAGAGTTTGTGTAACTACTAAAAGGGAAAATGATGAGGTAATTAATTTCGAAGTCACCAATGTGTTTAAGGGATTCGAATATTCAGATAAGATTCACACTGAGTTAGAAAGTGAGTCTGGCACTGCAATAAAAGTTTATTTAAAGAAAGGGAATGATTCTCAAAGTTTATTATCTCAAATTATTACCTATTGTAGGCATATAGAAAATATAGAAGTGTCGCTAGATGGTGCCAAAATTCAACTTCCTGGCAGCTGGAACATTGAAGATTGTAACTTCTTCTTTCACGAAAAGAATGATCGATTTGAGGCACACATTGGGATTGGCCAAAAGAGTCGAAATTTGTATACGTCAAATAGCGGTTTCATCATAAACTCTCACGGTACAAATACTTACCCTTTTAGATTTCCAGGAATAATTGGCGGAGAGGTGAATTTTCGACCCAAGGCCATTGATTTCGATGTTTCCAGAAACAATATAATTGACAACGAAAAATCATTCGCTTTCCGAAAACAAATTTCGTCGTCACTGCGCAAGTTATTCCGAGATACTATTGAAGGTGGAGTATCCGAACTTATTGAAAGAGTTATACAATATGTTAGTTACTACATAGAATACTACGATGCCAATAGCGCAAAAATTAATGAATCATATAACGATTTTTTTTCAAAAAAAGAGCTATTAGACATATTTGTCAGGAACTCCAAATTTATTTACGCAAATGGATCTGTAAGTCTTTATCATATTTTCCAAGAACTTGGGCGACTTGGGATATCTACGATCTATACAATCAGAGGCAGGAAATTTGAAGAACATGAAGAGGTAGTTATCGAATACTTAAAGGCAAATGCAAATTTGGTAGTTGATCTTTCAAATTTTAGTGTACAATTTCAAGATGGGGGACAAAACGTTGATATGACAAATGTATTCTATGTTGTTGCCGCTGAATACGGATTTTCAATTATCGACACTTTAAGCATCAAGGAACAAATTTTGAAGGATATGAAGAAGGACAAAGGACTCCAAGCGCCTAAACTTCTGGAGAATTTGTCGACTATCGAAACAAAGCATGGTATTTTGATAGATATAGCTGATTTCAAAAACAGTACAAAAGCGTCGATTCGCTATGACAATCAATTTCTTATTAATGAGAGTCATGAATCATTTAAATCAGTATCAAGTCAGATTGAACATTTCTCTCCTGATAAGATAGATGTGTATCTGCTAGGACTTCTAGGGCTCCAATTGTCCTAATATATGTCACATATCACAGTAAGCTTATAATATCATTATCATTAGATAAATCCATCATCTACAAACGTGTAAAACCCTTCCGCCGTCACGATCAAATGATCCAGCACTCGGATGTTCAATAACTCACCAGCCTTTCTCATATTCTCAATATTGTACTTATCAGCTTCACTCAGCACCAGCTGCCCGACGGATGATTGTGTGCCAAGATAATTCCTGTTTCAATGGCGTTACCATTTTCAGCCCGAATTGCAAAAAACTATATATGCAGATTTTGCTTTGATGGCTGTATTAAACAAAGCTATCTAAAGATTGTCAAGAAATATACTTAGTTAAAATGTCCATTGGCCCTCAGAGTTCCTGACGTCTTCCAGAAATGCAGATATTCGGTATGAAATTTGCAAGTCTTCGAAGGTATTTCGGTCATTTTCGGGTTTCACGAATGTGTTTCACCGTTCCAGAAAGAGATTACTGGATGTTCTGTAGTATTTGAAAATGAGTTATAATAGTATCCGAATAAAGTTGCAAATTTGGAAAACCAGGTAAGCGATTAGAAGCGTTGATATATCTATTCTGATGTGATACAACTTTTTAACAAAAAAGGCGACGTCCGCCTATTTAAATTATAGTAAGGTTACGAAATCTCCCCAAACTTTTTTAAATTGGTACCGCAAAGTCCTTTAAAACAGACTTGCCTAGGTTTAATTGTGAGCAGCGAAAACGGAGAGAAAGATGAACCTACATTCAAATTTACAGTACCCCTTACTTAAATACCTTTCAGAGGAATTCGCAGGAAGCTTTTACCAGAATGAGCTTACCTGTCTGAACAGGATGCTGATTCTTTACCATAACCGGTATGTCTTCTCGATTTATGACGATACCGGTAATTACCTTGATGATTATGAAAGGTATCTGGAAAAACCCCTGAACTTCTGGTATCTGGCGGCTTTCAAAAGAGAGCGGATCAAGATGGTAAGGAAAAGGATGTATTTTCTTCTCAAAAATAACCGCCAGATCTTTGATCAGCTTCTGGCCCGGAAGGATTACAGCTCCTGGGAAGCAAAAAAGCAGACGATTCTTGAAATTTACAGATGGCTTGAAGCGTTACCATCCGGAATCCAGCCGCCCTCAGATGTCGATTTCGACCAATGGAAGTTGGAGTTAGAAACGGCAATTGCACCTTTTCTATCAGCATCAACTCAGCCAATGCCTGTAAAATCTTCGAAAAAGTCTGCGTATGAACATTTCTGTCAGGTACTTTCCGGTGCGGACCAGAGAGAGAAGCGGCAAAAATTCGAGCGGTTGATTTCAGTCCTAACGCGGGAACAGTGGATCGCTCCAACAGATAACGATGGCATTTACAGATTCCGAAATACCGGCAGAGGCGCAAGGCTTCAACTGGCAGCTTTGTATTATGTGCTCAACAAACAAGGGCATATTGCCCAGGAGCTCATGGCTACACAAATTGCAGCGCTCTTTGATAGCTGGCTTTCTCATCATATTTCAAAAGACTCATTTGTCAAGGCGTTCCAATCCGAGCAGCAGGATGCTTTTAATTGCAGCGTCCGCCAGTCGAGACACAAATATGTCCAGGATTGTAAGTTGCTGATTCGGGATTTATAGTGCCGATCCGGGCCTGAAATTTCACTTTTATGTTCTTTTCATTCCCGCCGGAATCGCGGGAATGTTTTTGCCATTTGCCCGGATCAACTTTGCAGCATGTTCTACTAAAACGAGCTGCACTATGATAAACAGTCAAACCAAAGTTTCGGATCTGACAGTCGCTGATCTGGAAACCATTTTAGTCCGGGTTACTTCACCGGACACCGGACAACACACCGCTCTGCTTCTGGACACCCGCCAGGCGCGCGTCTTTCTGGGCGGGATTTCGAAGCATGCCCTTTACTACCAATGCGCTCACAACAGGATCCCGCACATCCGTCAGGGTGGACGGCTGTATTTTTTTAAAGACGTCCTGCTACGGTGGAAAATACAGAATGGCTGGCAGGATGTATCTCTATTATCTCAAACCCAGCCGGTATGAAAGCAAGCAAAGAGCAGCTCATCCGGCTTTTAGAAAGCAGGGATGTCAGAAGACGAAGGAAGCTATACGAGTATTACGAGCACTATTTTCAGCAGCAGCACTCCGCCCGGTTTACCATCGAACTGATCAATGCCGATCTAGGATTTGCATTGGTAAACCGTCAGGATGTCAAATACATCCGGGCCCATTGCAATCAGTGGAAAACAGCACAGCCAGAAACTGCTGAAACAAAGCAGCACACGGTAGAAAAGAAGAGCGTAAAGAAAGAAATCTGGACAAACCAGGAAGAACTGAAAAATCCAATTTTCACAGGATCTAAACTTGACTCATTATGAAAAAGCTTCATTTTATTGCCCAGTCCAAAGGGGGCGTCGGTAAATCCCTGCTGATGTATCTGATGGCCCTAAAAAACCACCACAAAGAAAATTGTCTGTTTGTAGATATGGACGCTTCTACGTTTACAAGCAGACGTCAGCTGAGTTTTGTAGATGAAGACAAGCTCGACACGGTAAGTCTTTTGAATGAAAGAGCAGCCATTCAACGGGACAATCTTTTTGTTTATCTGGATAAGCTATCCCGCAGCCGTTATCAGGAAATATATATCGACCTTGGAGCACCGGAAAGTGAGCAGCTTCCTGCATTGATTGAATTTGATGATGTGCAATTGCCGCTACGGGAATTTGCCGATGATATGGACATCGAATTTCATATTGTCATCGGTGGCGCAGGTGCGTATAACGCCTCGGTTGAATACCTGCTTAAAATGGTAAAAGTTGTCAGAGATGACTTTAAGATTACGGTGTGGGAAAGTGTTACCGGTTTTCGCAAATTTCCTGAACTGGCAAAGGAACTTGCTGAGAACTGTGAGAACATGGGCCTCACTTTCCGAAGGTTCGGTGACTTTGAACCGGAGACATACGTTGGTACTGAAATACTCTCGGGAGTAAGCAAAGGGCTGGCCTTGGAAAATTATGACCGTGGTCCAAGAAAAAGACTGATAAGAGAACTCGATATCAACTTTCGCTATGACTGACCAGGCTCCATTGCAGCAGAAAGAACTGCTGCTTATCAAGGCAGATTACCTCGCCCGCTACGGTATGGAGATGGATGACTGGACGGCGATCACGATGCTGGACAACCAGGTGCAGTTTGACAAAATGAATATGCAGCTGCTTGCCAACCTGAGAGAAAACAAACGGCTCAGTGAAACCTTCAAAGGCTCGATCAAACAGATTCACTTCAGCTCAAAACCGGAAGCTTTCCGCTACGGTTTTGGGCGGAGCCTTCCGTACGCTGTCTGCGCGTTGATCCTGGGTATTTTCTTTTACGTTTACATGAGTACGTACAAGGATTATGAAAATCTGAAAGACACAGTCCACAGCTACCGTAATGTCACCAGCTATGAATACCTGATCAATCAGGGGGAACTGACCCAGGATGACGGGGTTGTTTACCTGATCTTAAAGCCAGTCAAAAAGGGCAGACACATCTTCGGGCGGACCTACGAGTTTGACGAAAGGCAAAAAGTGGTGAAAGTGCCCCTTAAAAGGTTACAATGATCCAAAACCTTTCCTGTTGATCTCAAACAGTCCAAAAATTAAGCAAAAGTACATCCAGGCAGGCAACAATAAGCCAAAGTCAGCCCGAAAGGGCAATCATACAAGCCATTTTAAAAACATTTCAGCTTCAATAGAACATAGGCGTTGGCTTCCCCAAATCAAGCTATCGCCGGTACGCCGTAAAAACGGCGACCGGCGGAAGCTTGCAAGGGGCACAGCCCCCTTGACCCCCAGCTATTCGCCTCTGGGCTCATAGCTCATTGTTTAAGACTACTTAAAAATTTTTAAGATTATGGAAAAGAAACCAAAAGGCAGACCAGCCAAAAACGAAAAGATTGTCAGAAGATCCCATTTTTCGATATGGGCTACCAAAGAAGAAAAGGAGCTACTGAACCAGCACATTGAAAAAAGCGGACTTTCAGCCAGCCAGTATTTTTTAACGCTCGCGCTGAACAGCCCGATCAAAAGACCACAGAAAAAATCGCTTCCGGCAAGGACTGGCGAAACGATCCTGATCCTTGAAAAGCTGGCGGGTATTCTTTCGCTGGCTGTGCTCAAAACAAGGGATGTGGATATGCTCTCCCAGCGCTGGCAGGATAGCAGTAAAAATGTACGGATGCTATCCGATCTGATTACCAAATGGGTGTTTGAAGATTTTGAGATCTGGACGATCCGAAAGAGCCTGTTAGATATCGAGCAGTGGATGCAGCAGCTTGAAATGTATCTGGGAAAGGTGCTGCCGGAAAGTGAAAACAAAACCAGTATACTGGGAAAGACAGCCGATATTTCAAAAGTTAGCAAAGAGCTTCTGGAAAAATATGAAGGCTATTATCTGACGGAGGAAGCTGTCCATGCAGTGAAGGCTTGGAAACATACCCGGCTGGAAAATCCTCAGCTGGTGCATGAAGCAGTCAATCAATCGATGCAGGAACTATTAAAAAACAGAAAGCCATGATCGGAAACGTTAACCTGGGCAATTACCCTAAAGAGCTGCTTTATTACTGCTACTATGACAAACTTCTGACGCCGGAGCAGCGCAAGCAACTAGGTCCGGATGATGTTCGGGGCGAAATCCTTTATATTCAGAATCTATCACTGGAAAAGCTGCCGGACGGTCGTTACAATATGGATAGTCTGACAAGGCAGTTTCTGGGTAACCGGGATAAAAATAAAAAGCTAGGCAAGTTCGTATGGCACCAGTCATTCAGTTTTCCGCCTGGCGAAAAGCCGACGGTTGATCAGATCAGGGAAATCTCCGCCTCATTTGCCAAAGATTTCGGTTTTGAAAACAATCAGCTGATTGTTTTCCGGCATCTGGATAAGGTGCATGAGCACATCCATGTCGCCGCAAACAGGATCAATTACAATGGAAAAAACACCGCAGACCATTTTAATAATTACGCTAGGACGGGTAAATTTTGCCGGAGGATAGAGCTAAAACTGGGACTTCAAATCACCCCTGAAATGTATCTGACCGATCCTGAAAGACAAAAGCAGGACCATGCTAACAAAGCGATCTTAAAACTCAAGGAGCTCATCGATAATAATTTAGGTGAAGTCCGCTCTTTGCAGGAGTTGAAAGAAAAACTTCGACAGCAGAATTACCAAACCTATCTGGGTCGTGGTATTGCCTTTGTCAATATTAAAAATGGGACAAAGATTAAAGGTTCCGAGATTGGAAGGGAATATTCCCTTGCTAATCTGGAAAAACGACTGGGTGTAGCCATTGACTTGGGGCCTGCACAAACTTTGAAACAGCGACAGCACAAACAATCAATTCGTTTGCGCTGATTCTTTTGCTAATGTCTACTGCGGATTTAAAACCATCAAAAATAGAAATTTAAACCATCAGCAGGAAAGTTTCTCAGGTAATCTGTATATTAGAGGTATGTCAACATCGCCAACATATTCAAAACCCAATCTGGAACCTAAGTGGTTTTGGGACATGGACTACGAAAAAATCGATTGGCAGGCCTCTTATAAAACAGTTATAGCACGAATAATCGAAAGAGGTGGAAACCAGGAGATGGATGAACTGATCCGTTTTTATGGCGAAGAAAGAGTTATTAATGCCCTTAAAAATGAGATCGCTTTTCTGCCCGATTATGCAATCGAAGCAGCCTGCAGATACTTTCCTGTTACTAAACAGGAAATGTTATGCTACAAACGCAAACAGTCGAGGCCAGCACACTGGCTCTGATCAAAACCTTAATGTCCGACCAAAAACTTGATGATTTTTATTTGGTTGGAGGAACAGCATTATCCTTAAAACTCGGACACCGGCTTTCGATTGATATTGATCTTTTTACCGGTAAAGACTTTGACTCATCATTTTTAAACAGTCACCTCCAAAGCCAATACGGCCTGTCCAACGCATTGGAAATTAAAAACGGACTTTTCGGATTTATCGATCAGGTCAAGGTTGATTTTATCAGCCATCAATATGGCCTGATCCAACCAGTCGAAATAATAGAGGGGATACGCATGCTTTCTTTGCAGGACATCGGAGCTATGAAATTGCAGGCAATAGTTCAAAACGGAACCAGGCTGAAAGACTTTGTAGACGTTTACTACTTGTTGGAAAAGATCCCCTTCGCCCTTTTGGCAAAGGCTTACGCACAGAAATACCCGGGTGTAAATATGCAAATGGCTCAGGCAGGCTTACTTTATCAGAAAGACATTGACTTTTCCGTTCCTATTAAATTGTTAAAAGCAGAATTCAACTGGCAACATATCCACAAGCGTTTAAGTCAGGCCGTCATAAATCCTTTATCCATTTTCAAAGAGCATTCTGAGCAGATCCGTTTAAACCGGAATAAGGGAAAACGGCTTGGATTTTAGTATACCGGTCATCACAAGAAATGCAGACACCATGGTCATCCTATTTACTGTGCGAGTTATTAAGAAAGCAATTTTTATGGCGTGAAAAAAGGAGAAGCTTGGCTAGCTGTTATTTTAAGGGATATACTCGCGATACTTTGGCTAATGTCCCTCGTTAAAAAGGGCCCCACAATTATTAAGATTAGTATGTCCGACATACATCACATATTTCGATTTTGAGAAACATCCAATTTGAAACATCATGCCGAAGATAATCATATGGAAGGCATGCTTGAATATCAAGTTAACGGCGATATGGTTAAATTGCCTGCTGACGACCAATTATAAAAAAACTAGAATGAAGGAGAGGATTATAGAAAGCAATAAAGTCAGTGCCGTAACTGAGGAAATTACAGCATCTTATAATTACATAACCACAGGATTATGGCATTTGAAAGGTCAAAGTTCTGCTGTATCCAATAACCATGTTGCACTTCAGTTATTTGCATCAGGTACGGAACGGTTACTGAAAATTTTACTACTGCTTAAAGACAAACATTTAACTGGAAAGTTTCCTAACGATCAGCATGCCAAACTAAGATTCCGTAGCTATGCGAACGGGCATGGAATTGATTTGATGTTGTCTGAGCTGATTGATTACTCAGATACACTTCCCTCACCACATCATCCGCTACTTGCAGAGGCTGTTGACTACCTAAGAAATGACAAATCGTTTCACCAATTCTTAGCCATAGTGACGGATTTTGCTATTAAACAGCGGTATTTTTATATCGACACAATAATCCTTGACAAGGTCAACAATGCTTCGAATCCATTTGAACAATTTAAGAGATTTGTATACAATTTCACTGTTGATACAGATGTAAGCGAAATGTCTTTTAAGCAGGAAGAGATTCTCGTGCTTAACGCAGCTGTTGTATGCATTGAAAAAGGTATAAGGGCTATATGCCGTTTTTTTACTCATGGACTTGGTGAGGAGGGCAAACGTTATTTTGGACCATTTTCTACTCTGATTCTTTTAGTCGACCAGGACTTGGGCAAGTTATCCTATTTGGAGATTAAAACCTCACCCATGGATCTGTATCAGCCGATGAGAGTTGGCTCTTTTGCATGGCATAAACTGCTTTTACAGTCAAAATCTAAGCACATATATAGAGAAGCAATTGATGAGTGGACACTCACGGTGGATGAAGCAACTGTGTTTTACATCGCGCCGAGATATTATTTTGCGCGTATAGACGATGAAGTATTTTCTCTTACAACCAAGACAGCCACACAGTATAAGCTTCCCAACTATAACAATAGTAAGCACTTAAAACCAGGTCATCATGCTATTTTCCTCCAAAGGGAAGCAGCAAAACTATCGCAGAAGGATTCTCAGAAATTATAATCAGTTATTTAATTTTATTCCTGATCAGATTGCTACGTGTGATCCGTTGATCAATATTACAGATGACAGACGGAAGGACTAGCATATCAAAAGTGTTACCGGATGCATTCTTATCATGTTTTATGTTTTATCAATTTTACTAGCAGTAAGTTTTATCCACCATATTCAACAAAATTATTTTAATTAACTGGATTTAATTTAAGATGGCAGATTGTCGGGAACAGGAAACCTGGCAGCTCTAGAAAAATGGATCAGCATTTCAATATTTTCATGGATCATTGTCTCCTTTATCTCAGAACTCTACCTATTTAGTGTGTTTCCAAAATCTTCAGAGCCCTGTGGTCTATTCAGCCGTGTTCCGGATTTAGATAGCAGGATTTTGCAACTCGGCCATGTTAAGTAACCTTTGCTCAACAATCTGCTCCGATTTTTCCAAAAACAATTTGGCCTTTCGATGTAGCAGGCCACAATCTGTTGGATCGATAGATGACTTAATAGTAAAACGTGCACTGCTCGAACTCTTATTCAGAAGTGAGAAAATATTCTTATCCTGCTCGGTTTGACGGGGGAAAATATGATCGACCTCTCTGGTAAAATTATCACACAAGTCTACAAGATGATGCAAGGAATGCTGCTTAGGGCGATATCCCAGAAAAACGTATATTAATCCCAGGCAGAGCTGTTCAACCGCCTGACCGATCAGGGATAGAACAACGGTTTCATCCTCGTCAACCCAGATACATTCTGCTGCGTCCATGAATGCTTCCGCCCGGAAATAACGCTGTTTCCAATTCAGATCGCAGTTTAAGGACGTGGCTGCAAGGTTATGGTCTTGTGCGGCATCCAGTTGTATGCAACCTTGCTTGCTGTAAACCTGGGCGGATTGGTGCATTGACTTACAAAAGAAGCGATTGTTCAATCGTAGTGCCCGCGTGGCAGACTCTACGCTGTAAGCAAGCAACAATACCGAACACCCACTTTCGGTATCGGCATTGATTATGCTTTGAAGATCGGCAAGATTATTGACCGGTTCAGTGCTGGTTATTATCAGCAGATCATAATGCACTTCGTGCATATGATCTACCTCTACATTGGAAAATGCACTAGTGCGCATATTTGAAATTATTCTTTTTCCAAAACAAAAGATATTTTCAACTGCAAAAGCACCTACGATCTGATAGATTAAAGACTTGGGTACCTCATACTTCGAAAGATGCGGAATATGTCTAGCAACCTCTGTTCCAGAATAAGTGTTTGTCTGTGGTGAGCTGGATGTCTCAGTACACTTCTGAAATCTTGTCAGCAATTGCTGATAAGTTTTAAATGCTGCCAGTTTTACTTCGCTTGCTTTTACGCGTAGTGCTGACAGATCCAGTTTGTTAATCTGGTAACTGTTTTCATAGCGAACAGCCAGATAGGCATCGTCCAATAATCTCAGAAGTTCTATATCTCGCTCAGTGTCTGCTAAAAAGATGTTGCTTAGTTCTATACTGTAGGGTTCAAGATATTTTTGATGCGCTTTGATGCTGTGCGTTATTTTTGATCTCCCCGTTATAAAATGCTCTATGGCCCGGTAATTAAGTTCTATTGCCTGATGAAGCATAAAGGCTGATTGAGCGTAGTTTTCTTTTTCCAGATAAAAATCTGCTCCGCTGACAAACGCTTTGATTTTTTCTTCCTCCAAGTCATACTGCTTCCGGGCGTTTTCCAGCATTTCGTGCCTGTTCAATGATGTTGGAATAAGCTCATAATCTGATCCGGCTTTTCCGTAAAGCAGATTAGCTTCTGTACATATATTGTAAAAATAAAGATTGCCTTTGCTTATGGCATCCTTAATCTGATGGGCAGGATGCAGGGTGAAGCGCAGTTCCTGTTGCTCGTTAAAGAAAATATCGACAAGGGGCAGCAGTTCGGCTGGAGACTTGGTGCAGGTATTTGCAATCAGGATGGTCAGCACGGTATGGCAGATTTCTTCTTTCTCTTTCTCATGCTTATGTACATAAATCCTTTCCACATCGATCAACGCAATAATCTGACCAATGATACCCTGCAATGAACTGATTTCCGTTTGATTAGTTTCAAGCTTTTCCATGATTTCCTACCAGATTTTTATCGTGATTAGTTGACCTTCCAGTGCTATTCGCCATTTGTGACTTGCTTGAATGCTGCCAGATAAGCTTCGTTATCCTTTTGAAGCAGGTGCAGTGTATAAATGGCTTTCTGCTTTTCTTCCGGTTCTGCATCAGCGAGCACTTCCAGTAACTGGTTGATTTGGTCGTTGCGCTTCTGCTGTTTACTGATAAAATGTTCAATCAGCGCTCTCCACTCGTTACCGGAATTCGCAATAATGACCTTACCACCATAGAAATTGTTGATATTCAATATTGTGCTCATGATTTATAGAATTTAAGTAATGATTTCATGACCCTAATAATCTTTCGGGGCGCTGTCAAACAAGCTGATCTTAGCTGCAAAAGCCATTTTGGAAATTTGCATCAGCAATTGCGCGTCACCTGACAGGGCTTCGATAGCAAGAGGAGTATTTTGATATTTGGGCTGACACTGCAGACTACATGCTTCTTCAAGCTTTAAAGGTAGTTTTTTTAGTGCCGATGTAGATTTAACAGCCGGAAGACACATGAACGCAACTTTCTGGTATTGCTTTGCTGTATAATGTTTAGGAAACCTCCCGATAAAAGCGGTAGTGATGGATTGATAGATGACCAGCACGCCTTGATAAAGCAAAAAGGCAGCTGTGTCGTAACGCTCATTTTGTATGAAATTATCCGCCAGCGTCAGCAGCTCAGTGGCCTGCTCGATCAGCGTCTGGAAAGCGGACTGTGCTGTCAATTTTAATTTGGCTAATTGATCATGATCCATTTTAATAAGTTTACTTCTCTTACAGGAATAGACCTGGTACTTTTTCTGAAAATGGCAGCAGTAATAGGGATGCCCAAATGTGAGGCGAGATTCCATATCACTTTCAGTAAGCATTGAGATAAAGATGTTTTCTTTCTCCGTGAATGCAAGCTTCCCAAAAGTTCTCATTTTATCTTTCGTTTGTCCGTCAATAGTATCCAGCACCAGGATTATTTCAGTGTAGGTCTGAGTCTGGTTGGCAATATTTAATTGATGTATGATCATAAAAATCCGCATAGGAGCATAGGCCATGATAACAAGATCTAAAATTGGTTTCAGCCCGCTGTGCTTTGCGGGAATGTGAAGCAGTGAATTGATTTTCTGCATCGAATGATCAATGTCCGCCTGACCGCCGTACCTCTCGTAACTTTCGTGATTTTCCATCTTGCGTGTTTGTTAGATTTTAGACAAATGAAAACGGTTTCAGGCGCGTACCGAACTAAAAGAAGTTGTATTCTACCAATTTTGATGCGTATATTACCGGCTTAGACGAATTGCCGTTCCCTGAAAGTTTTTTATATTTGTAACTATGAGCACATCAACGAAACCCAACCATATAGGGCACAAAATAAGTCGCATCCGGGAATTGCGCGGACTTAAGCAGGAAGCCTTGGCTTTTGAGCTAAAAGTCAGTCAGCAGACTGTGTCCAAAATTGAACAAAGTGAAACTGTGGAAGAACAGATATTAGAGCAGATTGCACAAATCTTAGGAGTGCCCGTTGAAGGAATTAAAAATTTTAGCGAAGAAGCGGTATTCAATATTATTGGAAATAGTTTTGGCGATAATAGCTCAAATAATAACAACTATTTATGCACCATTAATCCTCTCGAGAAGATTATTCAGCTTTATGATGAAAAGGTAGCACTACTGGAACGCTTGCTTCAAAGTGAACGGGAAAAGGCGGAATTGTTGAAGGGAAAAAGTTGATTTATTTGGAAGTTTTCCATTCTCTTATGAGTTGATGACAATACCTAAAGACATCGTAGAGATAACGAAACAACGGTTATTGCTCCTCTTCCCTAACTAACAGCTATTTTAGTGATCAAGAAACTAATCTTACTGATTTTTATACTCCTTTTTGAACTTACAGCAAGTGCCCAATCAGGGTTTCCTAAACTGGACAGTATAGATATTTTTGCTAAAAACGGCACCTATCCTAATCTTGACGCTATTGTTGTATCTCAACACGGGAAAATTGTATTTCAGAGTTATTATAACGCACAAACAAAGGATAGCTTACACGATACAAGATCAGCTTTCAAATCAATTACGGGAATCTTAATCGGTATAGCCGTTGACAAAGGGTTCATAAAAAGCTTAAACCAAAAAGTATATGATTTTTTTCCAAATTATCAGAAACCAAAGGTTTGGGACAAGAGAAAGGATAGCATGACCATTGAACATTTGCTCACAATGAAATCGGGTTTCAATTGTGAAGAATGGAATGGAGACAAAGACTGTGAGGATGATATGGTCACTACAAACGACTGGATCAAATTCTGCCTCGATTTGGATTTAAAGAACAGTCCAGGAAGTAAATGGGATTACACCTCAATAAATACAATGCTATTAGGCGGGATTATCGCAAATGCAAGTCATATGACCGTTTCTGAATTTGCTGAAAAATACCTTTTCAATCCGCTAAACATCACAAAATACATCTGGACCAAAGACCCGCTTGGGCACGAGCTCACTGCGGGAAGTTTCTATATGCTGCCAACTGATATGATTAAAATTGGTCAATTGGTATTGGATAATGGGATTTATGGTGGGAAGAGAATTGTATCGGCCAAATGGATAGTGCAAATGACCAAAAGGATAACTCTGATAGACGATTTTTCTAATGTCAGAATCTCAAAAAATAAAAATGCAATTCCGCAACCCACTTACTACGGTTATAAGTGGTATAATGAGCAGGTGAAAACAAAAGAATTTGATTACAACATCATTTTTGCTTCGGGGAACGGAGGACAGTACATTATGGTCATTAAGGATTTGAATTTGGTAGTAGCTTTTACGGGAAATAGTTACGGCTCCGCTAAATCCAAACTGCCATTTGATGTAATGATTAAATACGTGTTGCCGACTTTTAATAAAAAATAATTGTGCCTGTCAAGATCGGGTCGGCAATATGGCGGCTGACGTACTTATGTGAATAGATAAATTCTTATGCTGAACTCGTACCGGGACGAAATTTACGACATCACTCGGCAAAACCGATTAGAAAAAAAAGTCTTAAAAAGTGACGTCAAAGATGGAATAATATTAACTTTTGATCCAAATCAACGGTTATGGATCAAAATTAAGGAGACCACATCCTTTCATTGGTTTGAAATTGAACGAACAAATTTCGAAAAGAATTACCCTGTAATAGCGATTCAAAATATTGATTTTGAAAGTGTTGCGCGTGAACTTGATATCTGGATCGAAAATATTGAGAAGTGGACCACTGAACAAGCCTACGAAGATCCCTGGGAAAAAAGATACAAAAAATATAAGCTTCCGAAAGAGCTGAGTTCAGGTATTAAAACAATCGATTTCAAAGTTGATGTACCATTCTCAGAATCTGAAAAATTATTGATCCAACATGATCTGGATATCTCCAAAAAACATGTTCAGGAAATCGGTCTTCCAACGGACCGGCTTGATAACCTGGAAAGTAAATTGGACCAATTAATTGAGTTGGTGCAGACTGAAAACAAACTTACATGGTTAAAATTAGCAAAAGAAATAGCGATAAATGCGGTGGTCAATGCCGCTACCAATAAGGAAACATACTCTATTTTGTATACGCTGTTTGGACATTTATTTCAATTCCCGCTGGCGTTTCTAAAGTAAAGAACTTTTGGATTAGCTTTTGAAGCTATGCCCAGCTCCCTTAGGTACTAAGTGTTTGACTAGAGTATATTTAGCCGTTAATAGATCCATTGAGACCAAATCCTCTGAACTGTCGGGATTGTCCCTGATAAATTCTTTTGGAGAGTTATCTTGGCGTCCCGGTGGTAAATTAAAATTATTTTAAAAAGGCTTCTCTATGAAGATTTGTGATTACTTCCGCCGCTCTTTCACTCGTCTGCTGAAAAGAAAGACCATTTGGTAGAGGCTGTTGTACTGCCGATTCCTGTTGTTTGAACAAAATTTCATCTAGGTCACTCAGAAACTGTGAATCGCCTTTAAGTTCTTCTATATCTTCAGTAGGTATGAGAAGCCCCCAAAGTCTCCCATTTTCAAATCTCATTTCCTTGACCACCATACCCTCACTTTTATGGTCATTTGAAAATTAACGATTTGATAGAATATTTTCCTTATTCATCGCAAAATCATTTTCACGTTTCGAGCTATGTTACTTTAAAACTCACCTGCCAACGACTTCGGAGTGAGAGGCAGCCGGGGCCGCCAGATAGGTTGTGATACAACCTGACATCTGGCCGATTGCGCGTAAGACAGCAATCAAAAAATATATGACGAAATTTGCCGGTAGAAGAATCTGGAAAATAATTGCTTACAAGCAAATATTTTGAGGATTTAAAACAAAGTAGTGATTGGACATTAGCCGTATTTTGCCGAATGTCGTTCAATCTTCTGATTTAAGCCTGAGATAGATAATATAAAAAGTCATGTTTAGATTTTCAACTAACTATTAGCAATATTTTGGATACTTTAATTCACTTTTTACTTTAAACAAAATGAAATCAGTATTTCGGTTTTCGCCTGTTTGGAAAATCGTTGAATTTCTGATCCTAATATTACGAAATTGCAATTTAATCAGTGTAGTTACAACACGTTATAGATTGTTGTTTGTAGGAATTATTTGTTTCCTGTGAGCTGTTCTAAGAAAGTGACGCCTACTGGCATCAACGGAATATCCACCTACAAAGGCTTTGGGAACAAAATGACCACCAAATCGAAATTTATATTGGAATTTTGTATTTTATTTCGTCAAGAGCGGCATCAAAATCGTCTCCCAACAACTCTTTAAGATCAAAAAATTTATTTGGATATCGTTTATAAACGATTGAAGCCAGATGGTGACATAGCGACCGGTCTAATTTAAACCTACTCATCAGATGAGCGTATTTCAAGTGGGGATATCGTTCTAAACGGGCAAAGCCAATGTAGGCAGAATTGTAGATATTGTTGGCGATTACTGGTTTAATATTAACTCCGCTATTGGTTAAGAAATTATAAAGCAAAAGCTGCTCAATGTAGCGATTGAGATCGCCAGACTTGCTGCACAGTTGGTCTAGATCCACACAATTAGAAGAATAAAATTTTACAAGGTGTCGATAAAATTCCGAAAATCTCCTAACCTCGGTCCCGCCTACAATACCAACATTAATAGCCATACATGACTGATTACCATCGAATTCACATGGTAGACTAATTGTTGACCGAATCCACCTATCAATCTCACGGTAGGAAAGAAAGTCCTTTTCAAAATTTTGAATTGATATAGGATTATTTAAAATTGTATCTGGTAAATTCTCGAAGAGAAACACATCTCCGTCGATATGCAAGAACGGGGCATTTTGAATTGAATATATGTACAGTTTTTTGAATACCCAAATTTTAGAACTTGGGAAGTCCATCGAATCAATAGACAAATCAATTTTTTTGTAAGGAAGTCTTAGGCTATCAACTAAGATACTTTTACCAGCGGAATTACAAAATAAACTAACACTACCATATTTTTCGTGAATTAGAGAACAGCTCAGAATCCAGCTCAGATAGTGAAATGTTGGATCTAACCACCCACCGGTAGACTTTTCTGGAGATTCAACCTCTGTATCTATCCAAAAAGATTGAATAAAATCCATATTTCCAGTCATTCAATATTTTCGATTTGAGCATTTTCGACAATTTTTAGGTTGTAGACTGTTTTGTTGAGGGATGTTACGCCAATGAACTTGACTGAATCGTTTTTGTAAATAATTTTGTCAATATCGAATCTCAAGTTCCCCAGTGTCTTGCTATAAACCGCAACTGAGGAAATTTTCCCAGAGTTCTTAAGCGTTACTACACTGCCCGAAATAATACCCTTCAATTTTGAAGTCTCCTTGCTGTAAGCCCAGTTCTCAGCAGCCCCATCCGAAATATCGTTCCTAAACGACGAGTCGCCTATATTATCTATGTCCGTATTTGCACTAATCAGTGTCATAATAACTGGAACTGTTTTAGTTTTGGGGCTTTTGTAATATCCTAAAATCGTTACTGTTGCAATGAACACCACTATCGCAAAAGCAATTCCAAAATGCGACACCCAGTACGGTAGTTTTGGCAAGTCGTCCATGAGACTATTGGCTGGGGGACTCTATAGGTTACTAATTATATTCTCAGGATCCATAAGTTCTCTAATATCGCATTGAGAAGAGACATAAGCAAGTGCTAACTTTTCTTTTATATTGAACTTACTAGGGGGACAAGCTCTCATATCCTCATGCCATGACTTAGGGCATGCTCCCCCGCAAACAGGTAGCATTTTGCAAGTTGTACATGGAAATTGACCATCTAAAATTTTCGCATTCCAATCCATAAGCGGCCTTTTTTTGTTGGCAAGCGCCTCTGGTTTAAGTACATTACCAAGGACGTATTCTGTACCCTTGTACTTATCAACATAAGAGACCTCCGTACAATTAAACACATTTCCATAGGCATCGTACATTTCAGAAGATTTAGAAACAGACAGACATACTTTTTTAACCCTCCCAGGCAATATACTTGGCTTAAATCCCTTTGAAATCATTTCGATAATCCACTCTATTTCCTTCACTGCAAACTCTTCCTTGGTTATTGATTTCTTGTGCGCATCATTTCCCCATGAGTAAACACCAATTGGATAGAAGTAGCTGATTTTATTTTGGAGTTCTTTTTCCGCCAGCAAAGAAATTAAAGGAGACACGAAATCATCATTCCGCTCATCAACGTTACATCTTATAGAAAGTGAACAAGCAAAGTCGCGGTAATTCGGTAAATTTACTATGTTAAGGATGTTATTGAATATCAGATCAAAAGTTTTTTCTTTCTCTTTCGTATACCGACGTTGATCGTGGGATTCGGCTATTCCATCTAACGTAATCTCGATATGATCTACCTTCCATTCAGTAATTAATTCTTTGAAAATATTAACTTTAAGACTTAATCCGTTTGTTACAATTTTAGACCCATATGGAATATTATGCTTATCGCACATTTCCTTAAGACGTGTTGAAATTGTTCTGATTTGTCCAAGACCCATTAATGGTTCTGCCCCGAACCAACCTATGTATAGCTTTTTAAATCTTCCAGTTGCAAGTTTCTGATCAATTCTATCCAATATCCCTTCAACGATCGCTACCGACATGCTGACCTTTTCATGTAATTGACCACAATAGTCACAGCCTAATTGACACATAGCTGAGGGCTGAATTACTTCATAGCACAACGTATCATCGTCTATTTCCCTCTGATTCTCTGCAATAATCTCCAATAGTTCATTATCATCATCATTTACAATAAACCTGGAATTAACTAGCTGCTCCTTTTCAACCAAACTAAATTGTTCAAAGTCGTTACGTAATATATTGTCATATGTACAGCTAGAGACAAGAAAGATTTCTTGAGACCTCGTTGAAAACATCACCCGGTCGTTCCTTTGATTCAGAGAGTCGGAGAATAAAGTATAGTAAGAAAGTTTCATTTCTAAAATGTGTTTGATCCCAATAACTACGAAAGAAAAAGTCAAAGAAAATCAGCCGGTAGCATGTTACCAGCTGACTCTTGCTGAAACTTAGCCAGGTAAGCAACCTGTATCTCTTGTATTGTAGCAACAATTATTAGTACACCCTGAGTTGCTTCCCCCATCACAATTGACATTGCCACAGGTGGCATTGCTAGTTCCGTATCCACCGATTAATGACATTCCAAATGAATCATTCAAGGACATAATATTTGCAAAGTCTCCGTCTTGAATGACCTTTTCGCTCGACTCATAAGATTCTAAAAGATCCTTAAGTGACAACTTTTTCATAGAAAGTATTTTTTTTAGTTTTTCAATACAATTAGCAATGTGAATTAGTACAACTGGTATTGGAATTTCCCTCACAGCCGTAGTTGTAACATCCGCCGTTTTCGTCGCCACCCCAGCAGCCTGGATTGAAGCACCCTATGTTAATTCCGCCATAGCCTCCGATCAAATTTCTACTAGTTTGAGATGATAGATTTAAGCAGTTCTGTATTTCCCCTGGGGTACCCAATGAAAGTGCTTCAATTGAGCGCAATAATTGTTTAAGTGAAGCCGACATAATCTTTATATTTAAGTACAATGAGTGTTTGAACAAGTTGTATTAGCCCCCCCAGTACATCCCGGATTGGTACAGCCGCCATTATTTCCGGCAGAGCAACTGTCGTTAGTGCATCCTCCGTTTGTACCATAGCCGCCAAAAAGTGCCCTTGCAACTTCGTTTGTCAGTCTTGATATGCCATCATGATTTAGGTCGTCGGATGAAATCAAAGCGTCGATCTGACTTAATAATAAACTTAAAGAACCCTTCATAAATCAGTATTTGTTAGCTACATGTAACATTTGAACATCCTGAGTTTACAATCACTCCACCACAACCGTTGTTATTGCAGTTAGTGTTATTAGCGGTCTGACAGTCGCCATTATTACAACTATAATTTGTTGTGTTGTACCCTCCGAATATCCCCCTCGATATATCTTCTGAAAGTGATATAAATGTTAGTACATCATTATCAGAGATACTAGAAATAGTATCTCGTTCGAGCGCACCTAGTAGATGCCTAAGTTTAGTTTTTTCCATACATCGTCTGTTTAGCTTGATTTAAATTAAAAACGTACTTCTCCGTTGTTAGAAGAAGATTTACTCTTTGGATTAAATACTTTTCCCGAGTAGAACTTGTACCTTATATTTAGCCTATAATATCGATTATTGCTTACCGGACTGGTGACCCAGTCCGCGTTATCATATCTTGAGATAAATTTCACTTGACTAGCCGCAAATATGTCATTTACGTTTAAAGCAATATTTAGTCGAGTTCGTGGCATATCAAATGAGGCCCCGGAAGCAAAGTTCATTGATGCTCCGGTAGTCATATAGCTATAGTTGTTTTTACTATTTAAATTAATTCTGTAGTCAATTTTGAAACGACTTCCTATTGAGATCTGATGATATGCAGATGCTGTAATTCCGTGACCATTCGACCTAACTCCATTTAACAGTCTCATGAAGTTGGAACTCCAATCCAAATTAACATTAACTCTCCCCCATTTTTTTAAAATGATAGGGAAGCTGAATAACATAAAAAATGTGTTACCATTTGACAAGCTAGAAATATGTTGATTAATACGCTGTGGATTTATATAATTTGAGTCAGGAACTACAACTCTTATATTCTTCGTGTTTGTGTAGGATACTAGCAGGTACCTTCCGTTATTAAACCATGAAATTTCATGTCCAGTTGTAAATTGGGGCGAAATGGATAGATTTCCAGAAAGTGATGTATTAGCGCTTCTATAGTATGAGTACGGGTTGAATTCCTCGTACGTTGGACGCCTAACTCTTCTCGTTGCAGCATATGTTATAGTATTTTTCTTCAGATTGTATTTTAGATTCAGAGTTGGAAAAATGTTTGTGTAACCTCGACTTATTTTGTGAGTCTGATTATCCGCTTCGGTGTTACTCTTCCCGCTCGAATTTGTAGTTTCGGACCTAAGTCCTGCCTGAACTTCCACTTTCCTAATCTTAAATTTTGTGCTTATGTAAGTGGCTAATATATTTTCGTCATACCTAAAAACATTATTAGTTACCGGAGCGTATCCAGAAATTACGCTATTGTCTTTATTGGCTATAATTGAAACCTTCGCCCCATAATCAAGACTAAAATTTTTGTATTGAGACGAATTATCTATTCGAAGTGCTGAAATATTTACATAGTACGATCTATAAATGTTAAACTCTTGTAAAGTTTTCTTAGGATTAAAAAATTCATTTCGGTAACTCGTATTATATCTATTTTCCACATGATTATTTTCAAAGCTTATTGCTAGCGCCTTAAAGGAGTTAGAAATGTTTCTTTTAGTTAATGATACAATAGAGCTATTATATAGATATTTCTCAGTTAAATAGTCTGCGTTAGAAATTTGTGAAGAATCATAGACAACATTGGAAACATATTGAGAGGTTGTAAAGTTATTAATCCGATTCTCAATAGTACCTGATCCATTAGTAGCTATATCCAGAGAAAGATTTTTTGAAATATCTAAATTGATTCCGGCACGATAGACTATAAACTTATTTTTTTGATTGCTTACTAGACTATTTTTATTAGAAAAAGTCTTTTCACCTATGAATCTATTTTCACTAGTACTAGCCTGATAATCACCTCGGTCAAAATAATCAATCGCAGATGTAACTTTTATTTTCCCAAAGTCGTAATTTATACTGGTTCCAACATTGTAATAAGGCTTGACTAGTGATTTAACGGCGGGACTTGGAGCCACCTGATGACCAAGAATGGAATGAATATCACTTAGCATTTTACTTTTAATAGTACTTATTTCAATAACACCTCCAGAACCTTCTGAATCATACTTGGCTGGAGGCACTGAAATAAGATCAATCTTGTCTATTTGATCCGCATTTAGACCATTCAGAAAATTGAGTACCTCGCGAGCTGGTAATCTTTGAGGCTTTCCATCAACAATCATTAAAACACCGGAACGACCGTTCAGTGATATCGATCCATTAAGCGATACCTTTACACCCGGAGCAAACGACAAAATGTCAAGAGCAGAATTCCCTTTCGCTAAAACATTGTTCCTAACGTTCATGGTTAAACGATCAATTTGTCTTTCAAGAAACGGCTTTGAACCCAATATTGTAACCTCATGCAATTCCTGCGTTTCCGACACAGAAATTTCACCCAAATCCAAAATTCCACCAAGAAAGGGTACGTCAAATACCTTAATCCGTTTTCTGAATTGCCTAACTTCAATCTTGTAGGTCCCCGGCAGGATACTGAAAAAACTAAAAACTCCAGTTGAGTCCGAAAGTACTGTCTTTAAGATTTTTTCGTTAGCTTTCAACGAAATGGCAAAATAACTAACATTATCAGCCCTAAGAGCCAACTTTCCACGAATTTCACTTCTCATGGTATCAGAGACATTACTAGAGAAGGCAATGTTCGCAAAAATCGTGATCCCAAAAGTCAAAAAAACTTTGAATAAAGTATGCATCCATTCTTGCGCTATGTGTATGAAAATACACCGTTATGAAATCCTAACAATGAATATTGCAAGGCCTTCAAGGCGAAATACATCCAGATTTAACAAGCTCTGTATTCTATTTTCAAGATGTACTTCGTCAGATTCCCCACAGAAAGATTATTATGAGCAGCTGCTATTAGTACAGCCATTATTTTGGATATTACCGCCGCAGTCGGGATTTGTACATGTTTTGTTGGTTCCTGCGTCACAACCATTATTCCAGCAGGTAGTGTTCGTTCCGTATCCCCCCATCAATCCCTTCGCAAATTCATTTGTAAGTGATGTTATCTCGAAGTCAGCGCGGATTTCCCCCTTAGTGTTTTCGATCTGACGAAGCAAAAGTGTTAGCGTTGTTTGTGTTGACATGGTAGCTAGTTAGTTTATAAATTGGACAAAGGATTATGTGTTCGCCGAAGGCGAACCATTAAAATACTTTATAGAAGTTAGAGCTATATCGATGCTATCACTACATCCGGATGACTTTTTCTACAACGATCAGCTCAAAACTACATTTTACATTATAAAATTTAACTTACCTGGTAGACAATGCGTTAAAGAGTATAATGTTACGGCGCCCTTATACAAAACTAATAAAATTAATATTATTTCAAAAATAATTACAAAACACTTCAACTTTTCGAAGAATAGGATTATATCTTGACTCGTCCCAATAACTCGCTTATATACCCTTCCGACACACCGATATGAGAGGCTATGTGTTTTTGTGGGACACGAAGAAATAAACCGCGATTGTTTTTGGCAAATGAAATCAATCTGTCTTTTGCAATATTCATTCTCAAGTCAAGTAGTGACTGTTGACTTTGTAACTTATCCGTTTCCGCAAGAATGCGTCCAAAGCTATTAATTGATGGATACGAATTATACAATTCGTATAGATCATCGCGAAGAATATATACGAATTCACAATTTTCCAATGTTTCAATAATTTCTATCGTGGGCTTTTGAAGCAAGAAACTATCCCCAGCATAGAATAATGTACCTTCCGAAGCAAACCAAGCAGTAACTTCTTTACCAGATTTATTATAATACCCCCTTACCAATCCCTTATTTACGTAGCACAGCTTATCGCAAATCTGTCCTACTTCCAAAAAGTGAACATTTTTTGCAACTGTGATAAAATGTAATTTACTTCTAAATGCTACAAGAGCCTCGCTTGCAATCTCGTTAGTCTGCTGGAGAAGAGTTAGAATTCCGTTAAAAACCATATGAGCTTGTTGTTGTTGAGTGACAAATTCTTCGAAGGTTACTATATTGATTCAGAACTTAAATTTTGATTCTAATATTTTCGTAAGTGAGTTGTATCATGGTTTAACAGCGTCTTTTTTAGCGGTTTGTATTTATCATCGATTGCTGGAGTGCTAAACTAATCGAATCAATTTCCTCTACTCGCTACACACAAGGTATCTCATATTCAGAGCAATATCCTGGCATCTATCTCAAATATGAGCTTCATTTACATGTTGTGCCCCGAGCTCCGCCGGGGGCAGCTGGCTTTTTATTAAATTGAAATACGTACCTTTTTTTGATAATAATTCGAAATGATTCCCAATTTCGCTTACCATCCCGCCCTCGAGCACGACAATTTGATCTGCATTCAAGATTGTGCTCAATCTGTGCGCCACAACCAGAAGAGTTTTACCACTGTAATAGTTGTTTATGTTTGATATTATATCTCTTTCATTCTTAGCATCAAGCGAACTGGTGGCCTCGTCCAAGACAATGAAAGCTGGATTTTTATACAAAGCCCTTGCAATTAATATACGTTGCTTTTGTCCTGCGCTCAATGAATTTCCGTTAGCAGATATCTTGGAAAGATGCTTCCTGGGCATCTTTTCCACAAATTCGGTAATATTAGAAATTGATGAGATATTCTGAAGATTACTGTTTTTATTTTTTATTCCCAGCGTGATATTGTTTTCAACAGTATCAGAAAATATATAACCATCTTGAAGTACGCATCCACAATTGGATCTCCATTTGTTCAAAGGAATATCCGCTAGGTTAACGTCGCCAATTAGAACTTGCCCATTTTCAACTTTATAGAGTCCCATTAAGATCTTTATCAATGTTGTTTTTCCGCTACCACTACTACCTACAATTGCTGTTGTTTTTCCATGGGGTATTGTAAAATTTAATCTTTCGAGAATCACCGTGTCTGAGTTTGGGTAGCAAAATGTTAAATCCCTTATTTGAATGTTCTTTTCCGAGATGTCATCATTAAATCCTATAACAGAGTTGTCAACATACTCCCCATTCTCTTCATAAATTTCAGAAAGACGTTCTATACTTATCAATAGCACATTATATTGTCTTAAAAAAGCTATGATCTGTCTAAAAGGACCACTAATTGCACCTGCTAAGTATGAAATACTTAACATCATGCCAAGCGTAATTTCGTTTGTGATAACTAAGTATGCAGAAAGAAATGCAGCAGAAATATTTTTAAACTGATCTATTAGGTCAGTTCCTAGTAACTGGTAATGATCAACTGTCATATTACGAACACTCAACTCAAATAGAGACTTTTGTGAAGTCTTCCATTTATCGAGTATACCGGATTCGTAGTTTCCTATTTTGATATCATTTATCCCTTTTACCAGCTCTATTACTTTGTCGCCACCCGCAGATATCTCCGAAAATCTATGATACTCTATCTCCTTTTTCCGATTGGCGAATATTTGGTTCCACAAAACCATCAATATAATTGCAACGAGGAAAATCAAAAATATATAGAAGTTGAAATATGAAAGAGCAGCTCCGAATGTAATTATGCTGATGGTCGAAAAAAGCAAATTTAATAAAGTTGAGGTTATAAATTCTTCAACCTTCTTCGTGTCGTGTATCCTTTGAATTATATCATTTGTCAGTTTCGATTCAAAGAAAGCTATCGGTAGACCTAACAGTTTGACAAGATATTCGGACGACAATGACAAATTAATTCTTGTGCTAATGTAGAGAATATATCGGCTTTTTATAACTTCAATGAAAGATCCGGAAGTAAAGAGAATAAGCTGAAATGTTAATAAAAAGAATATGAAATGCAAGTCATTTTTATTTATTCCATCATCAACAATTTTTTGATTTATAAACGGGAAGATGAATGATATGACTGCTCCAGTCAATGTTATAAACAAAATCTTAATATAGTGCGACTTAAATTGAAGAAAATGATCTTTGAAATGAACAATACGATTGGAAAATGTCTCCTTTGCAAATGTGCTTTCAAAAAATTTAGCTTCGGGGGTTAGAAACAGGACATAGCCATTTCTAGTTGAATCATCAGGTGAAAAATATGTACAGAATTTTGCATGGTCTACTTCAAGCTTTCCAAAACTTGGATCAACAAGCTGATAATACCAAGAGGATTGTTTAGAAAACCTTTTTCTTTTTTTCCTAACTGAGTATAATACAACAAAATGGTTACTTGACCAAAATAGAATACATGGAAACAATTGATTATCAGACTTTTGTAAAAATTCGGGCGAAACCTCTGCAAGCGCAGTATCGTAACCAAGCCTTTCAGCTGATTGTTTCAAAGAAAACATGCTGGTCCCCTCAGATGTTGTTGACGTCGACCTCCTTATATGAGAGAGAGGAATTAGTTTACCATAATAGTCTGAGACTATTTTTAGACAAGTAGGACCGCAATCTATTTTGTCAAGTTGTCGAAAGTATCGAATTTTCCTCATTTGCGGTTTAATTGATAATTTATATCCTTGATAATTTTACCTATCCCTAGCTATTGGTAAGATCCCTAGAATTAATTATTCTACTTCTCTAATAACCAAGGATACAAAGAGACAAATGGATGCTCAAACATTGCTTTTTTTAGAACTGGGCTACTGAAATGTATGTGAGCTGGTGTAGATTCTGTATTGATGTTATAAATTCTCCCACCTTCGTATTTAAAATTTCCGAAGATGTTTTCCTTATGTTGACGCAAAAGTGCCTTACTCATTTGATAGTCAGTATCGCGCGTTTCTAATATTTGTTTTAGCAGAGTCCTTTCTGATGACAATGTCTGAAAAATTGAACATTTGGCATCAAGTTTAATTGATACTGTTTGTTCGATATAGGCAATTGTCCATAAATATTGGTTACTCCACTCATATTTCTTCGAGTCCTCAGTTTCTTTGATTCCCCTAAAACTCTCGATAACTTTCATGATCGATTTAGCTGTTCCAATAAAACCACCCGAATTTATAAATCTATATTTTGAATCTTGATGTGGGTAAAAAGCCTCTAAGTCCTTATTTGGATGGCAGTTTATCTCAGCCGAGATTACAATATCACTATTAAGACTTCTATATTTTTCTACGATCTCTATTTCATCTGCAAGAAAGCATGTGTCGTAACCGTCCGAGAACAGGACAATTTCATCTTTTTTACAAGTCGAAAGAAAATCGTACAATTGAATATCCTTTTCTCTATGAGAAATCCATTTTCTCGAAATCGAGATAATTTGAGTATTTAAATCCAACTGAAAGTAATCGCAAGATTTAAGTAGTACTTTTTTATAGGCTGGATTGAAAACGTCGCTGATACAGGTGAAGACTTTCATGAGTATGGTTCGAGAAAATTCAATATTTCTTAACTTCCCACAAAAACCTTATGGGAGTTATAAATATGTAACGAGACCAAGTTAATTTCAATTGAATTTATAAATATCCACGTTGTTACCAATGGTCTTCATCGACGACATTTGGTCCATTGACGGATAGCTGATACTGGACGAAGCTTTGCCGACGTTAGATAGCTTACTTTCTGCAAACAGTTGTGCTGTAAGTTTATTTGAAACATTTACTGTTGACAAGCATAGTGTTTCCTCAATTATGTTTAACTCGGCAACATTTAGACTAGGCGCATCCAGAATGCTTTCAGTATGTAAAATAACATCTGAAGTTGAACATGAACCTGTTAAAATTGCCTTACAAGAAGTTTTCAAACTTAAATTTAAATGCTGAAAATTTAGATCTCCTTCTATGCTGGAGTTTGTTTGAAGCTTAATTTTTAATGTATCGCCTTGGAGTGGTGACTTCGCTTTGATACTTGAAACACTGCCTAATATGCTATTCAAATTTTGGTAAACAAGTCCAATTTTAGGTTCTGCAATATCACGAAGCTGTTGTCCTTTCTCAAACTGAATAATAAGGGTATCATTTTGAACTTGTGTTATAATATGTTTTATGACATTTGTTTCAGCTGTTAAGGTTATCGATGTCTCATTCCCGCGAAGAAGCTCAACATCCAGCCCAATAACTCGTAAATGATTAAATTTCGGGATTTGACGATGGGATGTTTCAATGTTTTTATTACCAATTACCCCTGTCTTTTTTGTTTGACCGGATGCCAATGTGCCAATCAAAATCAGCGACATACAAACGCAAATTGTTAATTTGTTCATTTTTATAACCGTTAAGTACATATATTTGAATTGAGTCAAAAATACAAAATATTCTTAATATTACCCAATTAATTATTTAATGGTTGCACAAGAGTTACATCAAGAATTTATGATCGTTACCAGTTTATAAATTTCTGTAGTTATTTGTTTTTAATCCATAGCTTTTTGATTAAAACTTTCGTACTATTTCCATTAGGATCATATCACGAAAACTGAATAGACAAGCGAATTAAAGCAGATTAGTTCTTCAAGCACTACCAAAGCTGTGGCAGACAAGGCAAAAAAAATTCATTCAATTGACGAAAAGGTATAGTAAATGGCAAACTTGAAATGTCAACCCGCTCATAAGCGGAAGTTAGAAAAGAAAGGATATACCAAGGCTACGTTAATTTAAAGAAGTAGTAAACCTTACGATAAAATGGATTTCAAATAAAGATATCTATAATTGTTGTATGCTGAAATTCATTATTTTCTGACCTACTTTGTTTATCGATGTAAAATTATCAAGAAAAACTCTTAGAATAATTGTAATGAAATCCGTCATTGTCTTATTAGGAAAAATTTTGCGGACATATACGGACACTACAAGCCGAATAATGCTATTAGACATCTTGTTGAAAATGTGAAGTAATTTAGAAAGGCCTATGCCTGCGCAGTGGCCGCAAACAAAGGATTATAATGAAGTAATGATTCAAGTAACTTAATTAACTTGCGTTAAAAAGTGAATATATATGGCATTTAGAAAATAGATGGCAAATAAGTCAACACAAGTAACTTATTGTTGACTTAGTCGCATAGGATCGAGTGAAGGGCAAGTCTTCAAACGTTTTTTCGGCAAAAATTATCTCATAACTATTATGAAAGTTTACTATTTTACTCCCTATGCTCAGGATAAAAAACTGGGAACTGCCTATAATCAGTCATGTGAAATTGTTCCTGATGACAATGACTGGATATGTATACGTGATGGTGACACAATGTTTTTGAATTTTGACTGGGGTCATATTGTATTAAATGCAATCACATCATATTCTCACATCTATTCTGCATTTACCTGTTATGCTTCCAGAATTGGTGGAGTTGCTCAGCAATATGGAAATATTATAAGCGAAGACCCGGACATCTTAAATCACAGAGATATTGCCTTAAAAAATGCGCAATTGAATTCTAGAAAGGTTAAAGACATTTCCTGTACACCATACATATCTGGGCATTTTATGTTATTTCCCAAATGGCTCTGGAACAAGGTGAAATTTCTTGAAGAAACCGAACAAGGAACATTTTTAGGAATTGACAACTATTTTTTTGCCCACGTTAGAATGAATGGATACAAAATTGGTTTGATTGAAGACTTATACCTTCTACATTATTATAGATTAAGAGAAGGAAAGAATTGTAAAGATCATCTAATTTAGTTTTTCATCACAAGATCATTTCACGGCCCAAATCATTACCTTAAAACAACCTGCCAAGGACTTCGGAGTGAAAAAGAAGAAGCCGGCCGCCAGATAGGACGTGATAAAGCCTGACATTTGGCAGGATTCGTGTAGACTGGACTCTCACAGATTTGATAACGTCTGAAAGGTAGTGTTCGTTGAGCAATATAAGCAATAAAAGTGTGAAGCGTTAGGGAAAGAGCCAGCCGCACAGGTTGTCAGTCAGTGCAACGAAAGTTACAAAGCAAAAAATGACCGCTTCAAGAGTAGACCGCTATTTACCGCGACTGGGCGCCCCTCGGCTTAATGTCGCTCCTTAAACCGCTGGCTACACTTGCAGCCAAGGGGTAAACCCCGTAATTTTTTCTTTGAGTGGACATAGGGATTGCCCTGAGCACAACGCCGGGGCCCAAGCTACTTTTAAAGACTTTCAATCATTAAAACATAAGAAAACGCTCCAAAAATTTATGTTGGAACTTACGGGCAGTATAACAATGGATCGCTCTTCGGAAAATGGTTTGATCTTTCAGACTATTCTGATAATGAAGTGTTTTACAAAGACTGCTACGAATATCACAGAAACGAATTTTCACCAGAGTTAATGTTCCAGGATTGGGAACACATTCCGGATTTTTTGATTTCAGAATGTAGCCTGCTTGAAGACACATTCAAGTACTTTGAGTTAACGGATAAAATGGATCTGGAACGCGCAGAAGCATTCGAGATTTACTTTTCCAGTATCGTATCATGGCCTTCAAACTGGCATGATTTAGAAGAAACACAACAAAGATTAGAAGAATCTTATCAAGGCTACTATTCAGGATCGATGAAAGAGCCTAAGCCGTCGGCCGCTGCCGTTGGATTTACATTTCAATACATTAAAAAAACAAGAATGCTGGCAAATGCTCCTGACATACGTGAAAGGTATTCTGATTACGAAGCCTTCGCAAAGGACTTATTTCTGGAAGGATATAGTGAATACGATAGTCATATTTTCGCCGACTATTGAATTATCCTTCAAAGAGCCTTATAAGTCATACACTTTCAAGGCTCTTTGAAGATAAATTGCATTACTTCCATCTGCGTTACAATAAAAAAGATTCTTTTCATTCCGGCGGGATCTTACGGAACGCTCAACAAATCCTCTTTTTCTAGTTTCCGGCTTGTTTAACTTTAAAGACATTGGGATATGGAAGAGGGGGATGAGGAAAGCAAAGGAATGACACCGGAGAGGGTTATTAAAATACTGGCAAGACATCATGAAATTATCACCGTCCAGCAGGCAAAAAGGATGTTAGAAATGGTGAATTTACTTGCCGGAATCGCAGTAAATCAGTATCTTAGAAATACCAAAAGTTAGTTTTTTTTACAATTGCTGATTTTAATCGAATAATTATTAATTCATTAATCGATTTTTTAAAGATGAGAAAGGCATGTTTATATATCCGGGTCAGTACCGATGAGCAGGCTGACAAAGGTTACTCCCAAAGAGATCAGGAAGAAAGGCTCAGGCGGCACTGTCAATCGCAATCAATCGAAATTGACGAAGTCATTATTGAAGACTATTCGGCCAAAACTTTTGAACGCCCGGCCTGGCGGCGCCTTCTTGCACATCTGAGAAAATCACGGCAGCCACGATTGGTTCTGTTTACAAAATGGGACCGTTTTAGCCGCAATACAGGTGATGCCTATCAGATGATCAGTCTACTAGGCAAATTGGGAGCAGAACCACAGGCAATTGAACAGCCATTAGATTTGTCCATCCCTGAGAATAAAATGATGTTGGCAGTGTACCTGGCGGCACCTGAGGTAGAGAATGACCGCCGGGCATTGAATGTATTTCACGGAATGAGGCGTGCTAAAAAAGAAGGACGCTGGATGGCCACAGCGCCTATTGGTTATATCAACAGAATAACACCAGAAGGGAAAAAGCATATTGCACCACACCCTGTTAATGCGCCAATTATGGTAGAAGTATTCGAACAAATTGCTGCCGGAACTTATAACACCGAACAGATTTGGAAGATGGCAAGACACAAGGGACTAAGAAGTAGTAAAAACAACTTCTGGGTCGCGATCCGTAACCCCGTCTATTGCGGTAAAATATTTATCCCTCCCTACAAAGATGAGGCGGGCTATTTTGTGAAGGGTGTTCATGAAATTATTATCTCGGAATCGCTTTTTGATCAGGCGCAGCAGTCACTCGATGGCAGAAAACGTAATCCTAATCAAAAGCCCAAAATCCGTTCCCTGGATGACCTTCCCTTGCGTGGGTTTTTGAAATGCCCAAAGTGCAGCAGAATGCTTACCGGAAGTGCTTCCAAAGGGAATGGAGGTTACTATTACTATTACCACTGCTCAGTGGCCTGCAAGGTGCGTTTTAAAGCCCAGGTAGCCAACGAAAGGTTAGTGCATGAGCTCAGGGAATTGATTCCCAGACCTGGTAGGATAGAAATATTCACCCAAGCAATCATGGACGACTTTAAGCAGAAAGTAAAGCACCAGGAAACTGAGCGCAAACAGATACTTTCTGAACTGGATAGTATCAGCATTCGCATGCAAAAGGCCAGAATCATGAAGGTAGATGGCGATTTGGAGGAATACGACTTTAAGATGATCAAAGAGCAATCAGCCCGCAAAACGGAGGAGCTGGAAAAGAAACTTAACAGTCTACAAGGCAGGGATAAGGAAATTAGTGTTCTACTTGAAAAAGCCTTAAAAAACCTTTCAGGACTCGATTTGCTATATGAAAACGGAAATATTGAAGAAAAGCGAAAGATTCTTGGTTCGATCTTCCCGGAAAAACTCACTTTTGATGGTGTGCAACATCGAACCACCAGAATTAATGAACTGCTTAACCTTATCTATCAGAAAAACAGCGAGTTATATGGAAATAAAAAAGGGACAAATCTGTTATTTTTAGATTTGTCCCATCAGGTGATCCCGCTGGGATTCGAACCCAGGACCCATACATTAAAAGTGTATTGCTCTACCAGCTGAGCTACGGAATCAAACAATTGAGTTGGAATAGCCGAAGCGTTTTCCGTAATTGCGATGCAAAAGTAGAATTCTTAATAGTCAAATGCAAGCCCAGTTTAATAAAAAGATCATATTATGGCTGATTTTAGCCTTGATATTACCTAAATGTGAAGTGTTTTCTGCAAATAGAATTGAGTTAAAAAGAGCTGATTCTCTGTTCGCTATGGCTAGATATACAGAGGCTTCAACACTCTACAAAAAAAATTTCGGAAACGACGAAAAAAATAACCAAAGCCTGCTTCTGAAGCTCGCTTTTTTGTCAGAAAAGACAAATGACTATACGGATTGCCTTTATTATTTGAGCAAACTGGCTCTCGTAACTCCTTCCAGAAGGTTATTTGAGAAAATGGATAAGTTAGCTTCCGAGCAAAATTTGAAGGGATACGAATTTGACGACTACAATTATTTTATCATTTTCTATCGTCGTTACGGCGACTACATTCCCATTTTGCTATTAACTCTTGGAGCATATATTGTCCTGATCATGGTTATGAAGGTGCGCCGGAAAGAGCCAATTTTACGAATTCATAAAATTTCCATTATTTTTTATCTCGTCGCTTTGTTAGGGCTGCTAAATATTCCGTCGCTTTATAAGACCTGTATTATCGTCAACGAAAATACTTTTCTAAGGGACGAACCTTCTTCCGCCTCGCAGGTCGTGGAAAAGGTGGGAAAGGGGCATAAACTTATCATCGTAGGCTCAGTTGATCACTGGGACCGGGTAATTTGGGATAACAAAATTGTTTATGTAAGACAAAGTGATTTGTGGCATATCTGACCGCAATGCTTAAATAAAGTAAAACGGCCCTGAAATCATGTGTTTTCAGGGCCGTTTTACTGGTAATGTCCAAGTACTTACTTCTTTTTTTTCTTCTTCTTGTTGAATTCAAAATCCTGAACTTCCTGCATCAGTGCTTTCAAGTCATCTTTCGGATCAGCACTAAAATCGATGGTTTCGGAGTAATCGTTTGCAGTGATTTTCAATACCTCGATCGGCTTACCTAAAAATCCCTGAATCTCGTCCAGCATCGGTTTTTCCTCGGGGCTGCAAAACGATACGGCGATTCCTTTCTGAGTTCCCCGACCAGTACGCCCTACCCTGTGTACGTAGTTTTCTGCCTGATCCGGCAAGTCGTAATTAACTACAAAATCTACGTTAGCGATATCTATTCCTCTTGCACTGACATCCGTTGCAATCAGGATTTTAACATCACCTTTCCTGAATTGACTCATCGCTTCCAACCTGTCGTCCTGCACCTTATCGCCGTGAATGGTAATACTCCTGATCCCCATTCTTTCCAGCGCTTTAAAAACCCGTTCTGCACGAACTTTCGTCCTTACAAAAACAAGAATCTTGCTCTCAGGATTTTCTCCAACCACACGTTCCAGGAAGAAGCGTTTATCATCCATTCCTATGAAAGCAACTGAATGCGTAATGTTTTTTGCTACTTTATCATTTGGAGAAATCTGGATACGGATCGCATTTCTAACCAGTGAGTAGGCCAGCTTTTTAATTTTTTCATTAATCGTCGCCGAAAAGAATAATGTCTGCCGCGTGTTTGGCAGAAACTTGATGAGATCCTGAATATCTTTGATAAAGCCAAGATCCAGCATATGATCTGCTTCATCTAAAACGAGAATTTCGATACGGTTTAATTTGATATATCCCTGGCTCACAAGATCAAACATCCGGCCGGGTGTCGCTACCAAAACATCAATTCCTTTTTCGAGCTGTGCAATTTGAGGCCCTTGTTCAACACCTCCGAAAACACTGAATGTTTTCACTTTGGTATACTGTCCGATCCGGTCAAACACCTCCGTGATTTGAATCGCAAGTTCGCGTGTCGGAACCATAACGATACATTTAATACCATCAGGACGGTTCGTAGATTTTCTTCGGTGTAAAATATCAATAACCGGAATAGCAAATGCTGCGGTTTTTCCAGTTCCTGTCTGCGCAATCGCAAGTACATCCTCCCCTTTCATAATGGGCTGGATCGCCTTAAATTGAATATCGGTTGGCTTTTTGAATCCTGCTTTTTCCAGGCTTCGTTTTATTTCAGGAACAATGTGGTAATCTTCGAATTTCATAAATACGGATATGATCGGGCAAAAAGTAGTCATCTGCCTTCATTTAACATACCGCAAAGATACGTCCTTATTTTGCATTCGTGTTTTTTTGATTTCGACAACAAGCAATCCGATTGGTTTTCAACAATAAAAAGAAAGAAACTTTACACTGTTAGATTATTTTACAAGATACGGATTGCGTCGTAACAGCTCCTGTCCAGCTTTTTGACGCAATTCGCATCGTGAATGAAAATCCTGTCACTAGATTCCTTCAAAAAATCTCAACCGGTTTTTCAGTGTTAAAATTTCATTCTGCATCGTCTCCACCCTTTTCAGCAAATGATGAACGACTTCGATTCCTTCCAGATTAATATCCAGGTCATCATGCAAACGAATAATACTTTCCAGCTTTTGCAGCTGCGGAATTTGGATATATTTCGTTTCCTGGATGACCACAGTCTCAATAAGTCCGGCTTCTCCCAGCGACTGCACGAATGAATATTCAACGTTATAATTAGTACAAAAAAGATCTATTGCAATCAGTTGGTCCGTTTCCATACGATCAGGATTTAGATAATTCTGTAAACAATTCCTTTTGCTTTTCAGTCAGATTTGTCGGGATCTTCACATTGAAAGTTACATATAAATCTCCAAACTGTCCTTCCTGCTTATACACAGGAAAACCCTTCCCTTTCAGCCGAACGACGCTACCATTCTGTGTTTCCGCCTTTACCGGAAGTTTGACTTTTCCGCTCAACGTTTCCAAAATGATCTCGCCACCCAGTACGGCCGTATATAAATCGATATCGGAAGTTATGTGAAGATCATTTTTAGCACGCCTGAATTTTTCATCATTAGCCACCGAAAACGTAATAAACAAATCCCCGTTCGGCCCACCATTACTACCCGGTCCGCCATGGCCCTGAATTTTTATTGTCTGTCCGTTTTCTATTCCGGCAGGGACTGTTATCCGGATATTTTTCCCGTTTACCGTTAAGGTTTGTTTGTGGGTTTCATATGCCCCCTGGAGTGACAGATGCACTTCGGCCTGATAATCCTGTCCGCGAAAACGCGTCTGCCGACCTCCACGTGACCCGCCAAACCCGGAACTGCCTCCAAACATTGATTCAAAAAAGTCCGAGAAATTATCATCTCCGCCATAATAGTTCCCTCCCTGGTTGGCAGAAGCCCTCGATTGACGCGCCTTTTCATATTCCGCTCCATGTTCCCAATCCTTGCCGTATTGATCGTATTTTTTACGTTTCTCAGGGTCGCTCAATACTTCATTGGCTTCATTTAATTCCTGAAATTTTTTCTGTGCCTCCTTGTCGTTCGGATTTACATCCGGATGATATTTTCTTGCCAATTTCCGGTAAGCGGACTTTATATCTTTGTCGGAGGCGCTTTTATCGACCCCTAAAATTTGATAATAATCAACGAAAGCCATGGTTTTATCTGACGAAGTTATTCGCTATTAAGTTACTGTAATTCATTTCAATTTTTAGACAACTGACACTCTTTGGCATCAGCGCATATCAGGATTAACGATTTTCTATTTTAAGATGTTCCTTTGATCTTCCACCAATGTTACTTTAATTAAAATAGACCAAACACCTGTCTGTCAATTATTTAAACAAGTCCTGTTGTTAAACATTAATGTTCGCAGTCCTATTTCCTTTCTAACATTTTCAAATACAGATCTTCTACTTTCTTTCTGGCCCAAGGTGTTTTTCTCAAAAATTTAAGACTGGATTTGACACTCGGTTCGTGCTGAAAACTATTGATGTTAATGTGAAATCCAAGCTGCTCCCACCCATAATATTCTACTAATTCATTCAAAATCGCTTCCAGTGTTTTCCCGTGAAGCGGGTTATTCGGTTGGCCTTCCATGCGTAAAATTTAGTATAATGTTAAAGGTAAAAGGAAATTTGATTAGAATAAATACTTATTGTGCTTACTTAGAAGTTCAATGTAAAATCAGACGGTATGGATCAGATACAATGGGGAATTATTGGCTGCGGTAACGTGACAGAAGTTAAAAGCGGACCTGCTTTCAACAAAATCCCAAACTCAAAACTTGTTGCAGTTATGCGCAGGGACGCTGCTTTGGCAGAAGATTATGCCAGGCGACACAACGTTCCCAAATGGTATAGTGATGTGGATGAGCTGGTCAATGATCCGGATGTCAATGCGATTTACATTGCAACGCCGCCTAATGTACACGAAGCATATACGGAAAAAGCCTTACGCGCGGGCAAACCGGTATATGTCGAAAAACCGATGGCCCTGAATGCCGCCGAATGCAGTCGGATGAATGCAGTGAGCAAAGAAACGGGAGTACCGCTTTTTGTTGCATATTATCGACGCTCACTACCCTATTTCATAAAACTTAAAGAACTGATCGACAGCAACATTATCGGAGATATTCGTTACATAAATATTTGTTTGCAATGGCAGCCATACGACGAAGAGATTGGAGAATTGCGTAAACCAAAGTGGCGTGTTCAACCGGCAATTTCAGGCGGTGGACATTTTCATGATTTGGCTTCTCACCAGTTCGATCTTCTGGAATATATTTTGGGCCAGATAAAATCTGCAAATGGTATCGCCAGGAACCAGGCCGGGTTGTACGACGCCGATGATATTACGGTTGCCAGCTTCGAATTTGAATCGGGAGTTTTGGGCAATGGCGTGTGGTGTTTTACCATTAATAAAGAACAGCGTGAAGACAAAGCGCAGATTGTTGGTTCAAAGGGCAGAATAAATTTCTCTTTTTTTGAAAAATTTGACATCGTTGTAGAGACCGAATCGGGTACTGAAACTTACAATATTCCTTATCCAGCACACGTTCAGCAACCACTTATTGAACTTATCGTGAAAGAATTACGCGGGGAAGCGCAAAGTCCAAGTACCGGACTTACAGGCGCTCGGGCAAACCAGATCATGGATTGGATCACAAAAGGCAATCGGTAATCAGGTTGTAATTTCTTGAAAATATTTAGGTAGCTTGCGATACAAAATATGCCGTTAATTCTGTTATTTACACATCATAAACTCTAAATCTTAATAGTCATGGCAAAGGGTAAAAATCTTGACAAGGGTAGCACTAAAAAAGAACCCGAAAAGAATCTGAAGGAAAAACGCGCTGAGAAAAAGGCGAAAAAGGATAGCAAAAAAGACTATTAATTAGTCGTTTCCCCAATCTGATATTCAATCAAAAGAGCTGCTTTACAAAGGTAAAGGCAGCTCTTTTGATTGAATCATATCAATAAATTTCCCGGTTGGTCTTATACTTGGCCAGACGTTTTCTGGATCTTACCAATTTGGAGTGAATTTTATTTTTTTCATCCGGAGTAACAACTCCATCCGCCTCTGCTTTTTCAATAGCTCCCTTAATCACCTCCTGCTCCCTTTTTAATTTCGAATATTCGGTCGCGGTCAGTTTTTTATTTTTGTATGCCAGATTTACCGTCGCTTCAAGTTTTCGCTGTTCACTCCTGAAATTCTGGGCGGAAACGTTGGATGAAAGTATAAATAAAAACAGCGCTGGTACTAGAAAATTTTTGATTGATTTCATTCTATAAGTTCGTCAGTTGCAAAATAGGTCGTTTTAGAACCCTGTCTTTGTAAAAACCGAAATAAACTTCTTTGAAATAAATTCTGAAATTTTCATACCAAACGGTTCTTATTCATATCCTTTCCCTTTCAATTCCAGTTCTTTTTCATTTTCTAAAACCGCAATAAATTCGTTATGCGTCATCGGCTGACTGAACATTGGGAAGTCGCTTTTCAGCGCATTGTCATGTTCCTCCTGACTCAAAGTCGCACAACAATCGGTGAGCGTAATCACGTTATACCCTTTATCATACGCCGTACGCATCGTCGATTCCACACAGCAGTTCGTCAGGTAACCAGCCAAAACAATATTGTTAACACCAGTGCTTCTCAGAATATAATCCAGATTTGTGCTGGCAAAGCCGCAGAAGCTACGTTTCCCTTCAATAATCACGTCACCTTTTTCAGGCGCCAACACGTCAACAATTTCAGTTCCCCAGGTATTTTTCCTGAAGGCGCCGTTATCGATCACACCTTTCATAATGCCATAGGGTTTTGTGGTAATTTCGTGATAATCTTCCGTGAAGGATATAGGTACAAAAACAACATTAACACCTGCTTCCCTCGCCGCTTTCACGGTATCTACGGTATTTTGAAGCATGTTATTATGGTCCATCACACCTTTCACGGCGCCGTAGAATATGCCTCCTTCCGAAGTAAAATCGTTTTGAAATTCAATCAAAACAAGAGCGGTTTCTTTTGGGTTTAATTCCATTGTGCTTTCTTTAATGAATTATTAAAACTTGTCTGTGAATATAACTACAATCCCTCAGGTTTCCGTATCTGCATTTTGGGTATTTTTGAAAACAAACCGCAAGTTTTGGGTTGAACCGAAGGCTTTTTACAGGCACTTTTGTACAACAAATTAATAATCACATGGATCAGGAAACATATAATTATGAAAAGATTGCGAAGGCAATTGAGTACATAACCGAAAACGCTAAAAAACAGCCGTCACTATTTGAAGTCGCCGAGGAAGTAAGCATCAGCCAGTTTCATTTTCAGCGCATGTTTACAGAATGGGCGGGCGTCAGTCCGAAGAAATTTTTACAGTATATCACGGCAGATTACCTGAAAGATAAAATCAGGGAATCCACTAATTTGGTTGAACTGGCTGAATCAGCGGGACTTTCGAGTCAAAGCCGCGTTTATGATCTGTTCACGGGGATTGAAGCCGTTACGCCCCAGGAATATAAAACCGGCGGAAAAGGGCTGCATATCAGCTACGGATTTCACCAGACTCCTTTCGGCGAATGTTTTATCGCGGTGACAGAACGTGGTATTTGCGCCATGGCGTTTGTAGATGAAAATTCGAAAGATCAGCAATTAATTATGCTTGGTAAAAAATGGCATTTTGCCACGATTGAAGCAAACCAGGTTACCACTGAAAATTATATCCACAAGATATTTTCGCCTCATCTGAGTTCTCTGGATAAATTGCCGCTGATGGTTCAGGGGACAAATTTTCAGCTCAAAGTCTGGGAAGCTCTATTGACGATTCCGCAGGGTGCCGTGACAACGTATCAGCAAATTGCCAACAGCATTGGAAATCCAAAAGCGGTCAGAGCGGTCGGGACAGCGGTGGGCGATAATCCGATAGCGTTTCTTATACCCTGTCACCGGGTTATCCGTAAAGAAGGGATTTTGGGCGAATACCGTTGGGGAAGTCTGCGAAAGAAAGCTCTGATTGGCTGGGAAGCCGCCAAAACGGACGCGGGATTGGTATTGTAAAAACTTGGAAGTTGTGCCGATCTGCCCCAGATTGATGAGAATTAGCATCGAATTACACAATTTCAGATTACAGATTGTGAGGCTCGAAATCCCCCTAAAAGCAAACATAATTCTGATAATCAGCAATTATCGGCATACTGACAATAAAATAATTCTGAGATGGATCAATATTAGTTATCTGGTTTCCAATCGTCCACATAACTAAAAATTGGAATATGAAAACTTTTTTGATTCGTTTCACAGGGGTCGCGGCATTGATGCTAATACTGAATTCGGTCAGTTTCGCGCAATTTTCTTTGGGTTTACAAGGGGGTATCGCCAAGTCAGATCTTGAAGATTCAAAAACGATAGCCGGAGGTGGGATAAATTTACGTGTTTTTGCCTCCCCTAATTTCGCAATCGGGGTTGCCGGTAAAATTTACTCAGACGGAACAGATTATACCGTTGCCGGACAGACTTTAAGTTATACAGGCAATCTGGTACCAGTTACAGGTACTCTGGATTACTACTTCGGAACCGGATTTATTCGTCCTTATATTGGGGGTGATGCAGGTGTGTATTTTTCGAAATACGATGCAAAATTTAACGGGGATAAAATTGCGGAATCGAAGAAACACAGTAATTTCGGAGCCGCTCCTCGCGCGGGTATAATCTTCGCACTGAACGATAATTTAGGCCTGCAAGTGGAAGGGATTTACCATTTCATCTTTGGAAATAAAGACAACAGCGCCAATGCAGGAAATGTAGGAAACGCCGATTTTGAATCTACCAAGCAATTTGGTGGTGTGAATGTCGGTCTGATTATTGGCCTTGGAGGAAAGAAATAAGCTTTCCGGTAATTATTTAATTTATAGCTTAAAAAATAAGACGTAGCTCCAACCAGTTGCGTCTTATTTTTTGTTTCAAACCAACAGGCTTTATACCTTGCCACTTTTTACAGACCTTAAATACCATACTATTGAATCCTGCCGGGGACTTTTCACAGCAAGTTAAACAATGGCTATTGTCATTGAATATGCACTTTGTAGCTGACCTGGTTCCAACAGATTCATTTGACCTTATTGAAGTAAAACAGAACGAACAGCTACGACTGGTGATCAGACTGATCAATCTGAAAACCTGGATATTTTTACAGGAAAAAGCCCATGAGAAATTAGCAGGTTTTGCAGGCGGCCAAAAAGAAATTCGTAATCTGGGAATATCCGTTGTTACCTTATGGGAAGATATCTGGATCAGGGAAAATGCGATTGCAAAGTCAAGACTGAGCGCTATTTTAGGAATCTCTCAGCGTATCCCGGCAAGAACGACGCAGGTCCGCAGAATCGACAAGCCAACGGCTGACAAATTTCTCAATGAAAATCATTTGCAGCATACTGTTTCTTCAAAACTGAAATATGGCTTATTCCTTCCAAATCGCTATTTCCGTGTATTAAAATCTGATTATCAATTGGATAGAACCGCACCCGAACTACTTGTAGCGGTTGCAACGTTTAGTCATCCGCGTATTTTTGAGCGCGACGAAAAACCTTTCCGGTCTTACGAATTGATCCGCTTTGCCAATTTGCTAAACACGACCGTCATCGGCGGTTTTGATAAGCTTTTAACCTTTTTTGAAGAAGATTGTAAACCGGACGATATTATGACATATGCAGATCTTGACTGGTCGGACGGAGCCAGTTATAAACGTCTTGGATTTGAAGCTGCATCTGACAAGAAACCTATGCAATTTTGGTTAAATACAGAAAAGCTTGAACGTTCTTTTAAACCAAAAAATATCGGTAATGACAATTTAATTGAAGTTTATAATGGCGGAAGTCGTAAATTTGTGAAAGAAATTTTTGCCACGTTCGCGACATTATAATCGTTAACATTCTATTTTCTATTGAATCCACTACTCGTCATTTTAGGTCCGACTGCCTCGGGAAAAACCCGTTTGGCTGCTCACATTGCTGCAAAAATTAACGGAGCAATCCTCAGCGTGGATTCCAGGCAGGTTTACCGAAAAATGGACGTGGGTACCGGGAAAGATCTCGACGAATATCAGGTTGGAGGCAAAGCGATCCCCTATCATCTGATCGATATTTTGGACGCAGGTGAAAAATATAATATCAGTCTTTTCAAAAAGGATTTTCAACAAGAATATCAGAAGATAATCCATCAGAACCAGGTGCCGATCGCTTGCGGAGGAACCGGGTTTTATTTTTATGCTTTACTAAAAAGCCAGGGTTATACCGAGATTCCAGTAAATGAAAAACTGCGCGAATCGCTTGAAGATAAAACAAACGAAGAGCTTAGAACAGATTTGATTCAACTCGAAACCTCATATCTTGACTTGGCGGATACCTCCACGAGAAAAAGACTTATCCGCGCAATTGAAATTTCGACATATCTGATCAGGCACCCCGAAACCGAAAAGTTGATCTCAGAAGCTTCTTCTTTTGAATATTCCCCGGTCATTTTTGGCCTGAATCCTCCATCAGAAATCCGTCGTGAACGTATCAGCCGGAGGCTCAGTTATAGACTTAAAAATGGCTTGATCGAAGAAGTTGAATCTCTTCTGAAATCAGGATTAGAACCTGAACAGCTTATTTATTATGGGCTTGAATATAAATACATTACGGAATATCTGACCAGCGTTCTGACTTATGAGGAAATGGCCAAAAAGCTTGAAACGGAAATTCACAGGTTCTCAAAAAGGCAAATGACGTTTTTTCGAAAAATGGAAAAAGATGGAATCGCAATTAATTGGCTTGATCACTTACACTCGGAGGAGGAAAATATTCAGCAGATTATCCAGGCATACAATTTACTTACACAAACGAACTAATCAAAACTGAACAATTTGGCCGCTTTTACAAGGCTTTTCGAATTACATTATTAACTATTATGAATATCAAATTAAGCACCGTTTTGCTTTTACTGGTTTTAAGTGTCACCGACGCCTATTTGCTTGCACATCCCAATCTTATCGGAAAAATCGGAGTACTTGTTTACAAACATTCCTATATCAAAACTTTCCCGCGAGCACTAGTTACCGTGCTATTAGTAGTTGGAATATCATTACTGATTGCCGAGCTTTTATATCGTTTTGCAGGTTATAAAAAAGCGACCTTGTCTTATGGACTGCTATTATCAACAAGCGTTTTTTGGTTCGGCTATGTGTTCATAACCTTCTCGTCATTTAGCTACCGAATCACTGGAAAAGCGTTCATTTATGGTGCTCACTTGCTCCCAATCATCCTGATCGGACTTTTTGGAAGGTATTTGGTTAAGGCACAATTACATTTGAGAAAAAAATCGGAATTATTCACACCGGACGAAAGTAAAAAAATGGCCTCCTGATCTGGAAACGCATTTTTGGGCTTATTTACTTTAAAATGGAGATTTCGGAAAACAGCAATAGAATATTCTAATTTATACTTTAAATTATTAAATTTTTTGATCCTTTTCTTGAATTCACACAAATTAAACATCGATAATAATAGAAAGTACGCGGTTTTTTAAGATATTGCGCCTCGGGTTTTACGACGGTTAGCCACGATTTTAAAATTATTTTTAATTTAACATATCGTCACAGTATATCAGAGGTATGAAGGGTCTTTGGACTAATCAACCGTCATCAACATATATATAGTAAACTAACCTTTTAATTTTATTCTTAATTTATATGTCAGAAATAGCTGAATTAATCATTGAAGGTAAAAATTACCAGTTTCCAATAATAGAAGGTAGTGAAAAAGAAAAAGCCATTGATATTGCCAAATTGCGTGATCAAACCGGGTACATTACCATTGACGCAGGCTATAAAAATACAGGGGCGACTAAAAGTGCGATAACATTCTTGGATGGTGAAGAAGGTATTTTGAACTATCGTGGTTATTCAATTGAGGAGCTTGCAGAAAAATCTTCATTTTTGGAAGTTGCTTATCTTCTTATATATGGTGAATTACCTACTCAGGAACAATTTTCAGCTTTTGAACATGAGATCACAACGCATACTCTTGTTAATGAGGATATGCGCAAAATATTCGAAGGCTTCCCGGTAAACGCGCATCCGATGGGTGTTTTGTCTTCTCTGGTAAGCGCAATGAGTGCATTTTATCCTGAAACACTTGATCTCGACAGTCCGGAAACTACCGAACTACATATCATTCGTTTGCTTTCAAAATTGCCGACCATCGCCACCTGGTCATATAAAAAATCTCAGGGACATCCGGTAAATTATCCAAAAAACAGTCTGGATTACTGTTCAAACTTCCTGAGCATGATGTTCTCGTTGCCGGTAGCTGATTACAAGGTTGATCCTGTTGTTTCTGCTGCTTTGAACAAACTGCTTATTCTGCATGCTGATCACGAACAAAACTGCTCTACTTCCACAGTTAGGCTGGTTGGCTCATCTCAGGCTAATATTTATTCATCCATTTCTTCTGGCATCAGCGCGCTTTGGGGACCACTTCACGGCGGAGCAAACCAGGAAGTTATTGAAATGCTTGAAGCGATCAAAAATGATGGCGGAGATGTTCAGAAATATGTAGATATGGCGAAAGATAAATCAAGCGGTTTCCGTTTGTTTGGTTTCGGTCACCGTGTTTACAAAAACTTCGACCCTCGTGCGAAGATCATTAAAAAAGCAGCTGACGATGTTTTGAACAAACTGGGAATTAACGATCCTGTTCTTGAAATCGCTCAGAAACTTGAAAAAGCGGCTTTGGAAGATCCGTATTTCGTGTCTCGCAAATTGTATCCAAACGTAGATTTCTACTCAGGAATTATTTACCGTGCGCTGGGTATTCCTACCAATATGTTCACAGTAATGTTTGCTATTGGCCGTCTTCCGGGCTGGATCGCGCAATGGAAAGAAATGCGTGCAAACAAAGAACCAATTGGTCGTCCGCGTCAGGTTTATGTTGGTGCTCCGCGCCGTGATTACGTTGCGATCAGCGAAAGATAATTTTCGAAAAATATTACGAGACAGGCCGCTTCAGGAAAAACTTGAAACGGCCTGTTTTATTTTTGAAAGATATTGTTTTTACGGTGAAAGTCTTTCGATTTTCCAGATATTCCCTTCCGACAAAGTATAGGCTAAACGGTCATGTAAACGGCTTGGTCTCCCCTGCCAAAATTCTATGTAGTCCGGAATGACGCGATAACCTCCCCAATGCGGTGGACGTGTAACGGTTTGTCCTTCAAATTTTGCTTCAAAATCCTTCTGCTTTTTTTCAAGAAATTCCCTGTTTTCAATCGCTTCACTTTGATGGGAAACCCAGGCACCAATCTGGCTTCCACGGGGACGAATTGCAAAATAATCATCCGAATCTTTTGCCGATGTTTTCTCGATTTTTCCCTCAATTCTCACCTGACGTTCAAGCTCTTTCCAGAAAAAGGTAATAGCAACCTGAGGATTTTCCCCGATCTCTTTTCCTTTTTTACTTTCGTAGTTCGTATAAAACGAAAAGCCACTTTCATCGACACCTTTAAGAAGTACAATTCTTCCCGTTGGGCGCCCGTTTGAAACGGTACTTAACAGCATTGCATTTGGTTCTGAAAGCTCTGATTTAAGCACTTCATCGAACCACTTATTGAACTGATTTAAAGGATTTCTGTCCAGATCTGACTCGTGAAGGCCTTTCAGACTGTACTCGCACCTGATATTTGCTATTTTATGATTCATTGTCTGTAATATATCAATGTTACGGCCCCAAAATTAGCCAATTCATAGGAAAGATTGTTAGATTTGTATTCTATAACAGGACGTACTTACGAAACATTAATCACGATGGCACAAGAACAACAAGAAGGGGTCGAAAGCAATGCGCAGGAAGACCTGACACAAAAAACGATTGACACCCTTGAAATTGATCTTAACAATGAGTTGACGGAGGAACTGGAAGAAGAAGCGCCAGATGTAGATTATAGCCAATTATCTAAGGAGCAGCTCGTTAACTTATTAGAGAACGAATTATCACTGATCAATAGTGAAGGTGTTAAGCCGTCCCTATTAAAGAAAGCAGAGGCTTTGGCTCGTGAAATCCGTCCTGTTCTGGATCATATCAAGCAAACGGACCGTGAAACAGCTTTGAAAGCTTTTGTTGCGGATTCAGGTAGTGAAGATGGATTTGAATTTAAATACGACGCGGAAACGCAAAAAATTGATGCCCTAAGCAGAGAAATCCGCGGGCTGAAAAATACCTATTACCAAAGTGTAGAAAAAGAAAAGGAGAAGAATTTTACTGTAAAAACATCTCTTTTACAACGTCTGCGCACGCTTTTGGAAGATGAAGGAACGCGGGAAACAGACGCTTCCGGAATGAAAACCAGCTGGGAGGAATTTAAGAAAATCCAGGAAGAGTGGAAATCCGCCGGTAACATTTCTTCGCCTCACAACGGTACGCTTTGGGCAACATACAATGCTTTAATTGACCGTTATTTCAGCAACCGTAATATTTATTTTGAGTTAAAAGAACTGGATCGCCGCCGTAATGCGGATTTGAAAGCAGAGCTATGCGAGAAAGTTGAAGAGCTGGTAAAATCCCTTGAATCCCGTCCGATGACGCGTGAAATTCTGGCGGAGGCGAACCATATTTTCGAAGAATACAAACACCTTGGCCCTGCTCCAAAAGAAGAGCAGGAAAAACTTTGGCAGCGTTTCAAAGTTGCCTTGGATCACTTATACGATGCACAGCGTGGTCAGTTTGCTGAACAGAAGAAATCCATGCAGGAAAATTACGATCAGAAGCTTAAAATCTACGAAGCGATCGTTCCTTTCACTGCATATAATTCAGGCAGCATAAAAGAATGGAATGCAAAAACCAAAGAGGTTATGGCTTTTCAGGACCAGTGGGTTGCGCTGAAAGGTATAATGCCACGTGAAGAAGGAAAAGAATTGAGTAAGAAATTCTGGGCTACGCTAAAAACATTTTTTCATAACAAGGGAGAGTTTTTCCGCCAGCTGGAATCGAAACGTGAACAGAATCTGGAATTAAAAAACCAGCTATGTTCAGACGCAGAAGCTATTCAGGCAACGGGAGAAGACAATGCATCAAACACACAGAAAATTATTGAGCTTCAAAAGAAATGGAAAGCGATCGGTCAGGTTCCTGAAAAATACAAGGATACGATCTATGACCGTTTCAAAAAAGCGTGTGATTCTTACTTCGATCAGAAACGTGCGAAAAACAAAGAAGTTGAAGTTGAGTTTGAAGAAAACCTGAAACGCAAAATTGATCTGATCGAACGCATCGAGATCGCCGCTGCGAATAAGGATGAGTCTTCTCTTGATCTTTTAAGCGCCTTCAAAAGCGAATGGAGCTCAATCGGCTTTGTTCCTAAGAAGGATATGCAGGCAACCCAAAAACGATATATCGCTGCTGTCAATACGTACGTGAGCGCCATTGGCAAATTGTCTTCGAAAGAGAAAGAACAGGCTGTTTTGGAGAGCGAAGTTGAACTGGTTCGCGATGGCGAAAGCAGCCGCGGACTTTTCCGTAAAGAAAACGATATCAAACGCAGAGTATCGCAGCTCGAAAACGACATTTCTTTGTGGCAAAACAACATCGAGTTTTTCGCTAAATCGAAAACTTCGGACCGTTTGAAAGCAGAATTTGAAAGAAAGATCAGCAGCGCGCAGGCGCAGCTGGAAGAGTTGAAACATCAACTATCTATAATTCAGGAAGCTATATAAGCCGACAAAAATATTTTTAAAATAATTGTTTTAAAGTTTATGTAGTACTAAATATTCTACTACTTTTGCACCACGATAACGGAATAACAAACGCTATCGCAATGCAAAAGAGGCCTCCATAGCTCAGCTGGTAGAGCAACTGACTTGTAATCAGTAGGTCGTTGGTTCGATCCCGACTGGAGGCTCTTAAAAAAAAGCACTTAACTGTAAAAGTTAAGTGCTTTTTTGTTACACAAGATTTTTCCTAATGCGCGATGCGTGGCTCAACGTCTCTTGTCCTTTTTCAGAGCCCAGGAATATTGCAACTAATATCAGCATCGCTGTATTAATACCTTCACTCCCGCTGTCTCGCAACCTACATTCAAAATAATATCTTTATCGAAACAGGAAGAACTGATTCTGGAACTAGTTAAAAAATAAATAAAAAATTCTTACCCGAAACATTCTATATATCAGCGTTTTTAGCGATTGGACCAAGAAATCAAATAAAATTTTCGAAAAATAATTGCACATAAATTTGCGTTATATATATCATTCTTCTACTTTTGCACCATGATAACGGAATAACAAACGGCATCATAAAAAAAGAGGCCTCCATAGCTCAGCTGGTAGAGCAACTGACTTGTAATCAGTAGGTCGTTGGTTCGATCCCGACTGGAGGCTCTTAGAAAAAAAGGACTTATCAGAATTGATAAGTCCTTTTCGCTTTTTAACACTTTTACAATTTCAAATCACAAAGATAATGACGAATGAAAATGCCTATAACGATGGATACTCGTATGAGACCTTCATTCGTCGTGCTTTTAAAAATGTGACGTCGGAAGGGAAAAATGGCGAACACAGTATACAGATGACAACGCTGATCGATATTGAAGAAGGAAAAGATCTGAGCAAGCTGGCAGCTTCGAATATCAAACAGTTAGACAAAGTGAAAGGTTATCTTGCGAAAGCAATCGGGAAGTTTCTTAAAATGAAATTGGATAAAAAGGAAAAGTTTGAGTTTCTCGCAATGAAAACAGCGGTTGATCAGGCAAAGACTTCCACCGATCTGATTGCTGTTGTAGAGCGTGGGTTGGCGATTACAGACCGTTTTTAATTTCACAGAAACAGTTTAAATACAAATGGCCTGCAAGTTTAATTCGCAGGCCATTTGTATTTAAACGTAAAACAATTCTTTATTAAGGGTTTTGACAATGGAATCGAAATCCTCGGGATTTGATGCAAAGTCCATTTCATTGACATCGATGGTAATCAATTTTCCATGGTCATAATTTTGGCTGAAATCTTCATAGTAGTGATTCAGATTTTGCAAGTATTCTTCTGAAATATCCGCTTCAAACTCCCGTCCCCTCTTTTTGATCTGCGAAACCAGCTTAGGAATATCCGCTTTCAGATAAATTAAAAGATCGGGCTGCGATACCGTTTTCATGATCGATTCAAACAACAAGAGATAACTTCTGTAATCCCGTTCGGTCATAATTTTAGAATCATAAAGATTGCGGGCGAATACAAAGGCATCTTCGTAAATAGTCCTGTCCTGGATGATCGTGGCATACGTGGTTGACCGGATCGTCTGGACTTGGGCAAAGCGATTGTTCAGAAAAAATATTTGTAAATTAAATGCCCAGCGTTCCATGTCTTCATAAAAATCTGCCAGATAGGGATTTCCCTCCACTGCTTCGTACATCACTTCCCATCCATAATGCTCGCCAAGCATTTGTGTCAGCGTGGTCTTGCCGGCGCCGATATTCCCAATAATTGCTATATGCATGGAATTAATTTTTTAAGAAGTAGATTAATAAGTAAGCAGCATAACGTTGATGTGCAAAAATATGTAATTGAGTGAGAAATCTAAGACTGACGAAAGTTAGTTTTTCAGATTTCCGATAAACTTCAGATATTCGTATATTTGCACTTGATTTAACGGGAAAGAGGTCAAAATCAGCTTCTCTCCTATTCAGTCCCTGAAAATTAAATTAATGAAGCCTTTCCAAGTAATACTTTACTATTATTACGCTCCCATCGAAAACACAGAAGTGTATCGCGATGAGCATCATTTATTTTGCGTTGAAAATAATCTTTTAGGTCGCATTATCATCGCTCCGGAAGGTTTGAATGGAACGGTTTCGGGTACACCGGAAGCCTGTGAAGCCTATATGAATTACGTCCGTTCGGACGAAAGATTTAAAGATGTGCAGTTCAAAGTGGATGACCACGATGAAATTGCATTTCAAAAACTGCATGTCCGAGTGAAGGATGAGATCGTTAATTCGGATTTGAACGTTAACCCGCTTGTTCGTACGGGAAAACATCTGGAACCATCAGAGTTGAAAAAGATGATGCAGGATCCTGATGTTGTGCTAGTGGATATGCGTTCCGATTATGAACATGAAGTAGGGAAATTCAAAGGAGCTATCACCTTTGATATGCATAATCTCCGGGAACTTCCGGATCATGTTCACGAGATCGAACATTTGAAAGACAAAAAAATTGTCACGTACTGTACCGGTGGCATCAAATGTGAAAAAGCAAGTGCTTACCTTCTTGAAAAAGGATTTACAGACGTTTACCAGCTTCACGGCGGTATTATTCGTTATGGCCTGGAAGAAGGTGGCGAGGATTTTGACGGAAAATGTTATGTTTTTGACAACCGGATCACGGTCGATGTGAATCAGGTTAACCCGACAGTTATTTCCAGATGTTATATATGCAATGATCCTTGTGACAGGATGATAAACTGTGCGAATGCAGAATGTAATACGCACGTCCCGGTTTGCCGCAAGTGCGGTGAAGAAATGGAAGGCGCATGTTCACCGGAATGCAAAGCGCATCCAAATAAAAGAATTTATGACGGAACAGGTTATTACGTCAGCAATAGTAACCACTACAATCCGCTGCAAGGAATGAAGAGCCTTAAAAAAACGCTGAAAAAATTAAAACTTGCGGCAAAAGCTTAGTTTCAAAAGTTAAAGTTCCAATTGTTTCAGCATGATGAAATCGTTCATCCAGTATGGACCAATTGGAACATCTACTTCTTTGATCATAACAAAATTCATTTTTTCATAAAACGATCTGGCTTTATTGTAGCGGTTAACATTTAAAGCCAGTTTTTTCCCTCCGACCGATTTGACATATTGTTCAATTTCAGCAAGTAAATATTTACCTGCGCCTGTGCCCTGCATGTTGGGAAGTACATAAATCTTGTGTAACTTGAAATAACCGGGTTCTTCCTGAGAAACTGCCGCAAAACCAACAGGAATTTCTGCATCAAACAAAAGTAAAAATTGCTGTCCGCCTTCTATCATCTGATTTTCCAGCGCTTCGGGAGAATATATTTTTTCGAACATATAGACGATTTGTTCAAGGCTAAGGATTTCACGGTAAGTAGGTTCCCAGGTTTTCTCCTGAATTGCAATGATAGTGGGTATATCTGTCACGTTACCATGCTTTATTGAGAATGAAGGCATATTGCTTAAATTTGATTTTTTAGAACCGTAAATACGTTTTTTATTCACAAACTAAATAAAATTCATCGACATATCTTCCGTAAAAAATTAGCCTCTGCGGATCAAAAGCCCGGTAAATTTTGAATTAATATATGAAACCACTTATTTTAGTTACAAATGATGATGGAATAACTTCCCTCGGAATCCGCACACTTGTTAACATTATGCAAACATTGGGAGACGTCATCGTTGTGGCTCCTAACAGTCCACAGTCAGGAATGGGCCACGCGATAACCATTGGCGAGCCTTTAAGATTATATGAAACACACATTTTTGACGGAGTTGTAGAATACGAATGCTCAGGGACACCGGCAGATTGTGTTAAATTGGCAAAAAACTATGTTCTGCATGACAGAAAACCGGACCTCATAGTGAGCGGGATCAACCACGGAAGTAACAGCTCGATCAGCGTTCTTTATTCCGGGACAATGTCTGCGGCAATCGAAGGAGCCATTGAAGGAATTCCTGCGATTGGATTTTCTTTGTCTGATTTTCGTGAGGATGCTGATTTTAGCCATGGAGTTCCATTTATCAAGTCAATTACCGAATCGGCACTTAAACATGGTATACCAAAAGGAGTTGCTTTGAACGTTAATATTCCGGTGAAGTCTGACGAACCTATCAAAGGAATCAAAATTTGCAGACAGGCTCACGCCAAGTGGCAGGAAAAATTTGATTACCGCGTTGACCCGAACGGTCGCGGATATTTATGGATGGCCGGACAGTTCGTAAATTTTGACACAGAAAAAGAAGATACCGATGTATGGGCACTGGATCACAATTACATTTCCGTCGTACCCTGTCAATATGATTTAACCGAGTATAAAGCTTTGAAAGAGCTGGAAACTTGGGATTTATAAACCCACGTTAGAAAAAATAGCTATGGCCCTTGTAGGAAGTTTGCTCAAGAGAGGAATCCGGATAAGTAATATTGTTGCGAACCGGAGAAAGGCGACTATTCATCAACAACAGAAAAAGACATTAGCAAAACTGCTAGCCAAAGCCAGGTATACGGAGTTCGGTGAAAAATACAATTTTGATGAGTTGTTATCGACGATTTTGTTCGGAGAAAAAGGCTCATTTTATGAACAGTACAAAAAATCTGTTCCTGTTTATGATTACAACGCCATTTTCAAAGAATGGTGGCACAGATCGCTGGATGGAGAAAAAGATATATGCTGGCCTGGCCGGATAAAATACTACGCGCTAAGCTCGGGTACATCGGAAGCCGCGACAAAGCATATTCCGGTTACCAAAGCCATGTCAAAGGCCATTCAAAAGACGAGTATCCGCCAGATTTTGTCACTGGGCCACTACAAAGAATTGCCGGATGACTTGTATGAAAAAGGTTTTTTGATGCTTGGCGGAAGTACGAATCTGAACAATCAGGACTCTCATTATGAGGGAGATTTGAGCGGTATCACTGCCAGTCAGATTCCTGCATGGTTCCGTCCCTATTACAAACCCGGCGAAAAAATTGCCTCTGAAAAAGACTGGGGACTGAAACTGGAAGAAATTACTTTGAAAGCACATGAATGGGATATTGGCTTTATCGTCGGCGTTCCTGCGTGGATTCAGCTTTTAATGGAAAAAATAATTTCGCATTATAAGGTTAAAACTATTCACGATATCTGGCCAAATCTTCAGGTATTCGCACATGGCGGGGTTTCATTTGAACCGTATAGAAAAGGTTTTGAAAAATTGCTTGCCAGACCGCTGATCTATATTAATACCTATCTGGCATCCGAAGGTTTTATTGCTTATCAGAACCGCCCAAATGCTCAGGGAATGGAACTGGTTTTGGATAATGGGCTTTTTTACGAATTTGTCCCCTTCAACCAGGATAATTTTGACTCTGAGGGTACGCTTCTCCCCTCACCTGAAACTTTGATGGTTGATCAGGTTGAGGAAGGAAAGGAATATGCACTTTTACTTTCAACTTGTTCAGGCGCGTGGCGTTACCTGATTGGAGATACCTTAAAGTTTGTCGATAAATCGAAAGCGGAAATTGTAATTACCGGAAGAACAAAGCATTATCTAAGTCTTTGCGGAGAACATCTTTCCGTAGATAATATGAATAAAGCGATTGACTTGATTTCTGATGAGTTGGGCTTGACAGTGAAAGAATTTACGGTTTGCGGTGTTGAACACGATTCGCTTTTTGCGCATCACTGGTATATCGGTGTGGAAGAGGAAAATGTTGATCCCGAAATTTTAAAAACTAAAATCGACGCAAAACTTGCCGAGCTTAACGATGACTATGCAGTGGAACGGAAGCATGCATTAAAAGACGTTTTCGTAACCGTACTGCCAAACAGCGCATTTTACGGCTGGATGGAATCGAAGGGTAAAATGGGAGGCCAGCACAAATTCCCGCGTGTGTTAAAAAACTTTTTAATACAGGACTGGAAGGATTATCTGAAGAGCAAAGGGTATGTTGCGGATGAGATTTTTGTGGAGAAATAAATTCAATAAGATATATTAAAAAGGGTATAAGAAATTCGTAATTTCTGATACCCTTTTTAATATATCTTACTTCAAAAAATTAATATAAGCGATCTGGCAAGCAATCAGAATAAAAACTATTCCGGTTACCTTGTTAAAAATCGTAACCACTTTGGGTGTAAAAATCCGCTTCAATTTATGTGCAAAAACTGCAATAGCACATTCTACAAAAAATACGGCGATTACACTTGCTGTAAAAAAAAGCAACACCTGATTATAGCCATAATGTAAAGTCGAGCGAATATAAGAAGCGATGGTTACCCAACTAATAAAATTCACCGGATTTAGTGCGTTCAATAGAAATCCAGTGGTGAAGTAATAAACCAGATTCCCCAATTTTGACGTCGGATAGGCAATTTTAGGCTGACCCTTAATTAAATTTGATAGACCTAAAATAAGTAAAAACAATACTCCCGCCCCGGCCATCCACTTCTGAAAATTATGAATATCGGGCAATAAGGAAGTACCGAAAATGGCAAAAAAGACAAAGATTACGTCCGAAATAAATACACCGAAAGCGATCTTGATCCCGGTTCTGTATCCGTTGTCAACACTATTTTGTACCAAGGAAAAAAATACGGTTCCAAAAGTCAGACATAACGCCACACCTGTCAGGATACCGTAAAATAGGGATTCGATCATTTTAGATTCCTTTCAGCCTTGCAGCCATTAAAATTCCGGCAATTGAAATTGCGTCGGTAATCTCCGAACGCATCACCATCTCCACCGCTTCTGAAAGATGTATTTTCTTCACCTGCAACTCTTCTGTTTCTTCCGGCTCGGCTTCGCTTTGGCTTAGTCCCTCCGCCATAAAAAGAAATCCTTCTTCATCGGTCGCAGAATTTGACGTATGGATTCTGGACAACCTTGTCCAGTTTGAAGCAAGAAGACCAGTCTCCTCTTTAAGTTCGCGTTTGGCTGCATCAAGCACGTCTTCATTAAAAGGTCCGCCACCTTCTGGAATTTCCCAGGAATACTCATTCAATGTATAGCGAAATTGCCCCACCAGATAAATATAACCGTTTCCATCAACAGGAATTATTCCAAGTGCTTTGTTTTTGAACTTGACAACACCATAAATACCATCTTTTCCGGCTGGGTTAATTACTTCGCGGTGACTGATTTCCAGCCACGCATTCTCATAGACAGTTTCCGAAGAAAGCGTTTTCCAATTGTTTTCTGTACTCATAACCCCCATTTTCTAAGTATTTCTGGTTTCTCGTTATTTATTCGATGGTGCAAATAAACCAAAAAAGTGTAAACAACACGTTACTCTCTGATGTTTTGTAGCACTGCTTGTACTTGCGTCGAATAAGTTCTCGCCATAATAACAATCATAAGCCCTTGAATAAAATTTTCATGAAATTGGCCGAAATGCTGTGAATATCGAGAAAAATCTGAAACTTTACGGAATAGCCCAATTACATGAAAATGTAGCCGATTAAAAATTCTCAATTACTAAATCTAAATTCTAACCGAAAATGTATTTTTCAAGACGCGATTTCTTAAAAAAAGCTGGTGCTACTGCGTTAGCCGCAACAACCCTTACTGACCTGTTCGCAGAACCCGCTGCAAAGAAAATGTTCTTTGACATTTCACTTGCGGAATGGTCGTTGCATAAAGAATTATTCGCAAAAAAAATCGTCAACATGGATTTTCCTGAACTTGCGAAAAAGGAGTTCGGTATTTCTATTGTTGAGTATGTAAACCAGTTTTTCAAAGATAAGGCGGAAGATAAAACGTATCTGAACGAGCTTTTACAGAGATGTAAAGACAACGGTGTGACTAACAACCTGATCATGATCGACGGCGAAGGCGGTCTTGGCGAACTGGATGCTGCTGTGCGTAACAAAGCAGTTGAAAACCATTACAAGTGGGTCGAATGTGCGAAATATCTTGGCTGCAAAACGATCCGTGTAAACGCATTTGGAAAAGGAAGCGACGAAGAAATCGCCAAAGCAGCAGTGGAAGGTTTAGGTAAACTTGGCGAATTCGCGAAGAAAACCGGAATTAACGTAATTGTTGAAAACCACGGCGGTTCTTCTTCTAACGGAAAATGGTTGTCTGGTGTAATGAAACAGGTGAACATGAAAAATGTTGGTACACTTCCTGATTTTGGAAATTTCTGTATAAAAAGAAAACAAGGGAGCTTTGAATGTGAAGAATCATATGACCGCTACCAGGGTACAAAAGAACTTATGCCGTTTGCAAAAGGGGTAAGTGCTAAAACGTATGACTTTGACGAAAAAGGAAACTGTATTGAAACTGATTATACTAAAATTCTTAAAATCGTAAAAGACAGCGGTTTTAAGGGAATTGCCGGTATTGAATACGAAGGAAGCAAACTCTCTGAACGAGAAGGAATTAAAGCAACAAAAGCTCTTCTGGAAAGACTGGGCCCGTTAGCTTAATTTCTTAGTTAGCCTATAATAAAAAAGTTGAAAGTGGACGATTGCTGACATTCGTACCACTTTCAACTTTTTTATTATACCGCATGGCGGTCAAACTAAATTACATTCCCAAATAGGTAAGAAACTCCTTTTTTGTAGCTTCTTCTTCAAATTTTCCTCCGTAATAAGCGGTCACTGTTGAACTTCCCGCGTCACGGACACCACGAGATTGTACGCACATATGTTTTGCATCAATAACTACTGCGATATCCTCAGTCTGTAAAGCCTGTTTCAATTCGTTCGCAATTTGCACAGTCAGACGTTCCTGAACCTGAGGACGTTTTGAAAAGTATTCAACGATACGGTTCAACTTAGACAATCCGATTACCTTTCCGCTTGAAATATACGCTATATGAGCTTTTCCATAAATCGGAACAAAATGGTGCTCACAGTTGGAGAATACAGAAATATCCTTCTCAACCAGCATCTGGTTGTATTTGTATTTGTTGTCAAACAATGCAACACTCGGTTTATTTTTAGGGTCCAGACCACTAAAAACCTCCTTAATATACATTTTCGCAACCCTTTTCGGAGTTCCCTTCAAACTGTCGTCTGTCAGATCCAGACCCATTATCTCCATAATATGGCGAAAATGCTTCTCAATCAATTCAATCTTTACATCGTCTTCCAGTGCAAAAGCATCTGGACGCATGGGAGTTTCAATAGAAGAAAAAAGATGCTCGTCACCAATCTCCTCAATATCAAAATTTTCAATCGACTGGGTATTCAACAAAGTTCCGTTCTGTTTCATATAATCTAATTTTCAGAGCAAGCTCTGCATCAATTTTTGGTCTGAGAATATTATAGATAACAATAGCTATATTCTCGGCCGATGGGTTTAAAAGGTGGAATTCCTCAACGTCAAGATTCAGATTTTTATGATCAAAACGATCCAGAACGTGTTCCTGAATAAGAACACTCAACTCTTTCATATCAATCACAAAACCAGTTTCCGGATTCAGTTCGCCTATTACCTGGATAATAAGTTCATAATTATGACCATGAAAATTCGGATTATTACACTTGCCAAATATCTCTCCGTTCTTTTCGTCCGACCACATAGGATTATGGAGACGATGAGCCGCGTTGAAGTGCTCTTGACGAAACACAGCTACTTTATGAGCCATATAGTATGATAACGTTAAGTAAAAATGCCTTAAATGTCGTAACAAAGTATGTGTCCAACACACTTAAAGCCGCCGGACGGGATTGTTGCTGCCCATCGGAGTGTACTTTTTTGTAAACACGATAATATCATAAAATGTTCAATAACGTTCATTATTATCAAGAAACATTCTTTCTAACCATGATTTTATAATTATTTTTAATTAATAAAAAAATTTAAAAATATGGTATTTGGTCGTATCTTGCGCGGTTACTGCATAAATACCTAAACCTTATAATATTTTTCTTAGGCTTTCTTATGGATAGACGAAATTTTCTTCAAAAAGCAACTTTGGCTGGATCTGCAACCGGAATTTTGCCCTCCATACTATTGAAAGAGGAAACCGGGGCAGTAAGGGATAAGGTTCGAATCGGTTTTATCGGTGTTGGCCTTCGAGGTCGTAATCACCTTCAGCAAGCACTTTATCGTTCCGACGTCGAGGTAAATGCGATTTGCGATATTGACTCTTCCTCGATCAACTTTGCAAAGGATCTGATAAAGAAAGCCGGAAGAAAAGAGCCTGCCGTATATTCCAAAGGAGATGAGGATTTTCTGAACATGGTCAAGCGCGATGATCTGGATGCGGTTTTGATCGCGACGCCCTGGCAATGGCACGTTCCGATGACAATCGCTGCGATGAATGCAGGGAAATATGCGGCTGTTGAAGTTTCAGCAACAGTAACCTTGCAGGAATCCTGGGACCTTGTGGATACCTATGAGAAAACAGGTTCACATTGTATGATCCTGGAAAATGTTTGTTATCGCCGCGACGTCATGGCAATCATGAAAATGATCCGCGAAGGAATGTTTGGTGAAATGACCTACGCACATTGTGGTTATCAGCATGACTTACGCGGAATTAAGCTGAACAACGGAAAAAGCAACGAAGGTTTTGGTGTGGAATTTGGCGAAAAAGGATATTCCGAGGCGAAATGGCGTACTCAGCACTCCGTGGATCGAAACGGCGATATTTATCCGACGCACGGCTTAGGGCCAGTGGCACATTGGCTGGATATTAATCGAGGAAATAAATTTGATTACCTTACTTCTACGGCCACAAAATCTCGCGGGCTCCACAAATATATCGTAGACCATGGCGGTGAAAAACATCCGAATGCAAAAGTAAATTTCAAATTGGGCGATGTGGTTACCACGACGATCCAATGCCATAATGGAGAAAATATAGTTCTGATTCACGACACAAATTCCCCCCGGCCTTACTCACTTGGTTTCCGGGCACAGGGAACGGAAGGAATCTGGATGAATGACGGGCATACGATCTACCTCGAAGGTGTTTCCCCAAAACAGCACGAAGCCGAGCCGGATGCTCCCTATCTAAAAAAATATGATCATCCGCTTTGGAAAAAATATGAAAAAGAAGCTGAAAATGCCGGTCATGGCGGGATCGACTATTTTGTTTTCCGTGGTTTCATTGAAGCGGTGAAAAGGCAAATAGCTCCGCCAATAGATGTGTATGATGCGGCAGTATGGAGTGCAATCAGTCCTCTTTCAGAATTGTCAGTTGCTCGTGGAAGCTCCCCAATCGAAATCCCCGATTTCACAAGAGGAAAATGGAAAACAAACAAACGCATTTTCGGATTAACAGATGAATTTTAATTTTTACACGAAATAACCCTATAACTACTTTTTAAATGAGCAGCAAGAATAACAATTACCTGGGCCCCCTTATCATTGTCGGTGTATTATTTTTCGTGATGGGTTTCGTAACCTGGGTGAATGGTACGCTTATCACATTTTTCAAAAAGGCTTTCAGTCTTGATAACACAAGTTCTTACTTAGTTACATTCGCATTTTTCATTTCCTATACTCTGATGGCCCTTCCGTCTTCCTGGGTTTTGAAGAAAACAGGTTTTAAAAATGGTATGTCACTTGGACTTATCATAATGGCAGTTGGAACGATAGTATTTATTCCCGCGGCCGAGATGGCTTCTTATCCTCTATTCCTTGCCGGACTATTTACAATCGGTATTGGTTTAACATTACTTCAAACGGCCTCAAACCCCTATGTAACAATTTTAGGGCCTCGCGAAAGTGCAGCACAAAGAATCAGTATTATGGGTATCGCCAACAAAACGGCGGGTATTATCAGCCAGGTTGTGATCGGCGGCCTTCTTTTGGCAGGCGTTTCTTCTACTGATCCGAAAGACGAACTAGACAAAGTTGTGTTTCCATACATCGTATTAACTGCTGTTCTGGTAGGATTAGCTTTACTGATCAAGATGTCAAAAGGTCTGGTTGAAGTGAGCGAGGAAGAAGATGTAGTTGTGGCTACTAATGAAATTGTGGTTGAAAAAACCAGTGTTTTTCAATTTCCGAATCTTGTTTTCGGTGTTATTGCCTTGTTCTGTTATGTTGGTGTTGAAGTAATTGCCGGCGATACCATCATCAACTACGGCGTTTCTCTTGGTTTTGCAGAAGAAGAAGCCCGTTTGTTTGGAACATATACTTTGGCGGCGATGATGTTTGGCTACGTTTTAGGTATCATATTAATTCCTAAATATGTTTCTCAGCAATCTTATTTGATGTTCTCCGCGGTTGTGGGAGTAGTTGTGACGATCGTTGCAATCATGTCATCAGGTTTCACATCGGTATTGTGTATTGCAGTTTTGGGCTTTGCTAATTCAGTGATCTGGCCTGCACTTTGGCCGTTGGCACTGAGTGGGTTGGGAAAATTCACCAAAACCGCTTCTGCTCTTTTAATCATGGGTATTTCCGGTGGTGCTATCATGCCATTAATCTACGGGGGTATTGCTGACTCGATCGGAAGTACGCAAAAAGCATACTGGTTAATGCTGCCACTTTACTTATTTATATTATACTTCGGTCTTGTAGGCCACAAAAAGAAAAGCTGGTAGTTCATGAAAATTTCAACACCAGGCCGAATTTGTTTTTTTGGAGAGCATCAGGATTATCTCGGTCTTCCCGTGATCGCTGCTGCCATTTCCAGACGAATAAGTATTGACGGAAGTTATAGAAATGACGATCAAATTGTTCTGAATCTTCCGGATTTAAATCAAAAAATCGAATTCTCGCTGAAGGAAACATTTCCGTATATCATTCAGCGAGATTATTTTAGAAGTACGATAAACGTTTTAAAAAGAAAAGGCCTGAACTTTTCAAAAGGTTTTGACTGTGTCATTCACGGGAATATTCCGATCAATTCAGGAACTTCAAGTTCTTCGGCGCTGATCGTTTCCTGGGCTCATTTTCTTGACAAAATGAGTGACAACCCTGCTAATTTTTCTTTGAAAGAGCTAGGAGAAATTGCCAACGCAGCGGAGGTTCTGGAATTCGGCGAGCCCGGAGGAATGATGGACCATTATTCAACAGCAATCGGGAATGTGATTTATTTGGAACCCCAGCCCCAGATTTACGTGGAAACGCTGACGCCAAAACTTGGAACATTTGTCTTAGGGGATTCCCTTGAACCGAAAGACACGTTAGGGATTTTGGCGCGCTGCCGGTATGGAATGGAAGATGTGATCAAAAAAGTGACGCAGTACGATCCGTATTTTTCTATTTTTAAGGTTCAGCTGACGCAGATCGCTGATTACAAAAAGGTTTTATCCCAGGATGAATTCAGCCTTTTGCAAGCCAATGTTGACGATCGTGATATTCTTTTGAAAGGAAAAGAATTGTTGTCTCAAACCGTTGAAAATTCGGATACCGCTGACTTTGATAAAAATCTGGGAGAGTTACTATATAAACACTATAAAAACCTCCGCGATCATAAGCGTACGTCTACACCAAAAATTGAACTCATGATGGATGCTGCCTTAACGGCGGGGGCATTGGGAGGAAAAATTAATGGTTCCGGCGGTGGAGGATGTATGTTTGTTTATGCACCAACAAAGGCAGAAGAAGTGGCGGAAGCGATCGAAAAGGCCGGAGGAAAAAGTTATATTATAAATGTTGATTCAGGAAGCCGCGAGGAAGCTTGAAGCAGGTTTTGATAAATTGTTAAAGCAGAAATCGGCTCGGGAATTAATTTCTGAGCCGATTTCTTTTATAAAGAATCTTTCTGATTTTAACTTAAATGCACGATTGTAATTCCATTTGTGTTTTAGATTTGTGTAATTTGTACTTTGATTTCGGAAAATTCTGAATCATGGAAATACGAGCATAATTATTTTGGTAATTTAAAATTGCCGGAGAAAAACAACAGATTAAGATGTCCATCCTGACAGCGCCAGAAAATAAATTGAATATATATTGCCCGTCCCTGACCGAATATAAGCGCAGGGAAACGATTACTATAAAGATTGGTGACATTCCGATGGGTTCTGATTATCCGATCAGGATTCAATCCATGACGACTGTGGACACGATGGATACGCAAGGTTCCATCGATGAAGTAATTCGGATGGTCGACTCGGGCTGTGAATATGTCCGAATTACGGCACCCAGCGTTAAGGAAGCTCAAAATTTAGAAAATATTCGTAACGGTCTGCATAAAAAAGGAATTTTCATTCCGCTGATTGCTGATATACATTTCACTCCAAACGCTGCCGAACTGGCTGCGCGTATTGTTGAAAAAGTACGTATTAATCCGGGGAACTACGCTGACAGAAAACGTTTTGAGGTGATCGATTATACAGATGCTTCTTACGCAGCTGAACTTGAACGTATCCGTGAAAAATTTATTCCACTGATTAAAATTTGTAAGGAGTATGGAACCGCCATGCGAATCGGAACAAATCACGGGTCTTTATCGGACCGGATTTTGAGCCGTTATGGCGATACTCCGCTCGGAATGGTTGAATCTGCCCTTGAATTTTTACGTATCTGTGAGGAGTTCAATTATTACAACATAGCCCTTTCGATGAAATCCAGCAACACGCAGGTGATGGTGGAAGCCTATCGTTTGCTTGTTCAAAGACTGGATGAGGAAGGACTAAAACCTTACCCGCTGCATCTTGGTGTGACTGAGGCGGGAGAAGCCGAAGATGGAAGAATTAAATCTGCTGTCGGAATTGGAACACTTTTGGAAGACGGTCTGGGCGACACCGTTCGTGTTTCGCTGACGGAAGCACCTGAAAAGGAAGCGCCGGTGGCAAGAGCCCTGGTTGAACGCTATGAGCATCGCAGCCCACACGCTCCTATCGATCCGGTTAAAAACTGCCCGATCAATCCTTTCCAATACACCAGACGGGAAACGCAGGAAGTTTATAATATTGGCGGACTAAATGTTCCGCGCGTCATTGCTGACTATTCGGATCTTTCCGTTGAGCAGCATGAAGATTTGAAAAGTATCGGACATTTCTTTTTGCCGGTTCCTGATAAATGGGCAATGAATGATCAGGGTGCAGATTTTATCTATTCGGGAAAAGCACCTATCCCTTTTATGCTTCCCAATGGATTGAAAGAAATTATCGATTTTGAACAATGGCTCGATCATAGCGATCGATCAAATAAATTTCCTCTGTTCAATGTGCAGGAGTGGGAAAACAGTGACAAATCTGATATTTCCTCACAGCTGAATTTTATTAAGGGCACAATCCACAATTTTACGACTGATTTCCTTGAAAAGATCCGTTCTGAAAAAAATATTGTACTGCTCATCCATTCCGAAAATCATCATGCGATGCCAGAAATGAGACGTTTTTTCTATCGTCTGGTCGAGATGAGAATAAAAACACCCGTTATAATTCAGCGTACCTATGAAACAGATCTAGGTGACAGCCTGACATTATATTCTGCAACTGACATCGGCGGGTTATTAGTTGATGGTTTTGGTGATGGGACACTGCTCTCGCCTGATTTTCAGTATCCAATTTCTCATAAAGAAAAACTTCAGTCTGCTGCGTCATACAACAGTATTGCCTTTGGAATTTTGCAGGCCGCCAGAACCAGAATGTCCAAAACGGAATACATTTCTTGTCCATCCTGTGGTCGAACCCTGTTTGATTTGCAGGAAACAACTGCCATGATCCGCAAGCATACCGAGCATCTGAAAGGAATAAAAATTGGTATTATGGGCTGTATCGTAAATGGCCCGGGCGAAATGGCCGATGCTGATTACGGTTATGTCGGAATGGGCAAAGACAAAATTGCCTTATATCGCGGGCAGGAAGTTATAAAGCGCTCAGTGACTGCTGCGAAAGCAGTGGAGGAACTAATCGAATTGATCCGTGAAGACGGCCGCTGGATTGAGCCGGGTCAGGACGAAACCTACAATCTTTCTTAACCGAATCTCATATTTAAAAAGCATTGATATGAAAAAGTATTTTCAGCTTGGAGATGTATTTTATTATTTCGTCCGGGTGTTTAAAAAACCAAATCCTAATGATCCAAGCTCGTTTAACCTGAGGATGATGCACGGTATTAACCGGATTTCAATTATCATGTTCTTGTTTTGTTTAATTGTAATGATTGCACGCGCTTTTACAAGATGAACTTGGAATCCCTTCGTGATTTTTGCCTGGAACTGCCCGGGGTGACAGAAGAATTGCCTTTTGGGCCAGATACGCTCGTCTTCAAAGTAATGGGAAAGGTATTCCTGTTGACTCCTATCGACGGAGCCAGGCCACAATTTAATGCAAAATGTGACCCAGAAAAAGCCGAGGAATTAAGAGAGAAATATTCTGATGTTTTGCCGGGATACCATATGAATAAAAAACACTGGAATACGGTTTACATTACCGGCAATATTCCTTCGGAAATTTTATTCGGATGGGTGAAAGATTCTTATGATCTGGTTGTAAATAGTTTACCAAAAAAAGACAAGGCTGCTTTGGAAGAGTTGTCTTAACATATTACTTAAAACACAAAAAATGGCGACCGATATAGTCGCCATTTTTTGTTACTGATATTTTTTGCCGCAAAGTTTACTTCGCAGCCTTCATTTCCTCATCCAATTTCTTACTTAATGTTTCGCAAACACCTTCAATTGCGTCAGCCATAACTTTATCGTTAGTCGCAGTAAGCAGAGTGTCTGCAATTCCGCTCATGATTTCGATATAAAAACGTTTCATTTCGAATACTTCCATATCCTTTGTCCAAAGGTCAATTTTTAATGTTCCTCTGTGATAATGATCCCAAACAGCGATGGCAATGGCGCGCGTGTCATTGATCCCTTCGTTTGGATTGTCGGTCGCGTTCCAATGAATTTTTTCAGGTATGTTTTGATTGTCAAGTTCTACGGTGAAATGTATCTCAGAATTTTTCATAAAAGGATTAATATTTTTCGCAAAAGTAAGACAAAGTAACAACTCCTGACAATTTCAGGTTCGTTACTTTCCCGATTGTCCGAAAACAGTTTTCAAAATACTGCTTACGCGTGCAACCGGGTCTTTCCTGATTTTCTTTTCTTCCTGAGCGATCAGCAGATATAATCCATCAATAGTTTTCTGCGTCGCGTATGCCTTCAAATCCGGATTTACCTTTTTAACCAATGGGATTTCATTATATGTCTTCACCATATCTCCATAATACTGAGTCGCTTTATTCAAATTCAGAGTACTGTCGACAACCGGAAAAAATGTTTTATAAAGATCCTGATTAGTCGTTTTTTGCAGATACTTCGTTGCCGCATCATCCTCGCCTTTTAAAATACTGACAGCATCCGTTATGGTCATAGAAGTAATTGCCTTTACGAAAATCGGTTTTGATTTTTTTGCAGCATCCTCAGCGGCACGGTTCAGCGACAGCGTAAATTTATCCACTTCTTTTCCCAAACCCAGTTTACGCAATGTTTCAGCAACTTTCTGTGCTTCCGGCGGTACTACAATTTTTATTAATTCATTTTTAAAGAAACCATCCGTTTTGGAAGCCTCTGCCGAGCCATTACTTATGCCGACGGTTAATGCTTCTTTCAAACCTTTAACAATATCTCCCTCCGACAATGAAGTAGTTCCTTCCGGTTTTTTAAAGGAGTCCAACACCTTTCCCAGATTGAACTGAGCCATTGAAGCACAGCTAGATGAAATCATCAAAAAGATTATTAACGTTATTTTTCGATTCATAGGAGTTACTCTGTTTAATTCACACTAAGGTTCAAACGTAATCAATAACGATTAATTTTACTTATTTTTGAAAAAATAAACGGTTCAATTCAACCTCATTCGCATTTATGAATCCCATTATAAGGGCCGAAATAATTACCATCGGTGATGAAATTCTTTTTGGACAAATCACGGATACAAATACACAATGGATTGGTGCTGAGCTTACTAATATTGGAATTCGGCCGGTTCGCAAAACTTCGGTCGGCGATATTCAGGAAGATATCATATCAGCGTTGACAGAAGCGAGCCAAAGAGCTGATGTTATAATTGTCACCGGAGGTCTCGGACCGACGAAGGATGACATTACAAAACATACTTTTTGCAAATATTTTGGTTCAGAATTAAAAATAAATGAGGACGCGCTGGCTTTGGTTACGGAGTTCTTTGCAAAAAGAGGCCGCGAAATGACGGAGCTCAATATCCAGCAGGCGGCCCTTCCAACAAACTGTACTTATATTCCCAATCTTTGGGGAACGGCGCCAGGAATGTGGTTTGAAAAAGATAATGTGATTTATGTTTCGCTTCCCGGCGTTCCATACGAAATGAAAAGCCTCATGGAACATGCGATTCTGCCGAGACTTAAAGAACGTTTTGTTTCCAACATTATTCAGCATAAAATTATCCGGACAATCGGAATCGGCGAATCATTTTTAGCCGAAACCATTGAGCATTGGGAAAATGCCTTGCCCACTCATATTAAACTGGCTTACTTACCTCATTTCGGACAAGTTAAATTACGCCTGACAGCGACAGGAAATAATCAAGAAATACTGGATTCTGATCTAAAATATCAAGTTGATACACTGTTGCCGTTGATTAAAGATTTTGTCTTTGGTTACGACGCGGATGAACTTGAATCGGTGATTGGACGGTTATTAACAGAGAGAGACGCTACCATTGGGACCGCGGAAAGTTGTACGGGCGGATTTGTAGCAAGCCAGCTGACCAATATTCCCGGTTCATCGCAATATTTCGAGGGTTCAGTGGTTAGTTACAGCAACACAATCAAAATGAATGTGCTAGGCGTTTCAAGACAAACACTTGAAGATTTCGGTGCCGTCAGTGAACAGACGGCGCGGGAAATGGCGGAAGGTGCTCGTAAAGTTTTAAATACTACCTATGCAATTTCTACCACCGGAATTGCCGGCCCGGATGGCGGAACGCCGGAAAAACCAGTCGGAACTGTCTGGATCGCCTGTGCGACACCTACGGAAACCGTAACGCAATTATTGACTTTGCGAAGTATAAGAAAAGTCAATATTGAGCTGACATCTTCCTACGTTTTAAATCTGTTGAGAAAAACGATATTGAAAACGGCAGCTGAAAAAATCTGATATTTTAATTTTATTTGTAGATATAGTATTCGTATCGAGGGGCCGGAAGTTTGGGATGAAATATAGAAAAATATGAAAATAGTTGAAATGTTAATGCCCCCGATGGGTGAGAGTATCATGGAATGCACCGTTCTAACGCGCCTTAAACAAGCTGGCGACGCTATAACGGCCGACGATTCTGTTCTGGAAGTAGCTACTGACAAAGTGGATACCGAAGTTCCCTCCCCCTATTCTGGTGTGTTAACCGAGTGGCTGGTCAAGGAAGGTGACGTGGTTGCAATCGGTAGTCCTGTTGCTAATTTTCAGGTTGAAGACGACGTTGACCAGGAGGAAAGCAGCTCTGAGCCTGTCCTGGATATTGAAGCGCCTGAGTTTGATGCGGTTGCTTTTCTTGAAAATGATCTGCACAAAGCGGTTCACAGAACAACTGAACTTGAAAGCTCTCCGGCAACTTTAAAAAATGACGCAGATTCAAATACATTTTACTCTCCGCTGGTTTTAAGCATTGCACGCGAAGAAAAATTAAGTGCCCAGGAACTTGCCAGTATTCATGGGACCGGCGTTGAAAACCGCGTTACGAAAAACGATATTATTTCTTATTTGAGCGACCGGGGTACGAAGAAAGAGGTTGCTCCAAAAAAAGCCCCTTCAATCAACGGTGCTACTGAAATTATCGAAATGGATCGCATGCGTAAGATGATTTCTTCCCGAATGGTTGAATCAAAACGCATTTCTGCCCACGTAACTTCATTCATCGAATCCGACATGACAACCGTTGTTAAATGGCGTGAAGCAGTAAAAAATGATTTCAGGAAAAAATCCGGTGATAGTATCACCTTCACTCCTATTCTTATTGAAGCGGTTGTGAAAGCCATAAAAGATTTTCCGCTTATCAATATTTCAGTGGAAGGTGATAATATTATTAAGAAAAAGGATATCAATATTGGTATGGCTGTTGCCTTGCCTGATGGAAATTTAATTGTTCCGGTTATTCACCACGCCGATCAGTATGACCTGGCCGGGCTTGCTCGTAAAGTCAATGAGCTCGCCAAACGAGCGCGTGAAAATAAATTGAAAGCCGACGATCTCGCTGGCGGAACGTACACTGTTTCTAACATCGGGGCCTTCGGAAACCTCATGGGAACGCCTATTATTGTTCAACCGCAGGTTGCTATTATGGCCTTTGGCGCAATCAAGAAAAAGCCTGCAGTTATTGAAACTCCGCAAGGTGATTTATTAGGTATAAGAAGTCTTATGTATATTTCCCACTCCTACGATCACCGCGTAGTCGATGGCTCATTGGGCGGAATGTTTTTGAAAAGAGTATCTGATTATCTTGAAGGTTATGATGCTCATAGAACGCTATTGTAATGCTGAGACTTACACTCGATATGGACGATGTCATGGCCGACACACACAAAAAACTGGTCAGCATTATCCTGAAAGATTTTAACACAACGTTATTTGAAAAAGATTTTGAAGCAACACCCATCAGGGAATTACTTCATCCGAAACAACTGGCAAGGCTGCGAAAAATAATGAACGAGCCTGGTTTCTTTGCAGATGTTGAGGTTAAACAGGACGCCAGAGAAACCATATACCAACTGTCACATTATTACGAAATATATGTTGCCACGGCAGCCATGGAGTTTCCCAACTCATTTAAAGATAAATTCGATTGGTTAAAAAAACATTTTGATTTCATTCCCTGGTCCAATATTGTTTTTTGCGGTCACAAAAGCATAATCCATTCCGACTACCTGATCGACGATCATGTCCGAAATCTGGATGCTTTTAAAGGGGAAGGAATTTTATTCTCGGCAACACACAATCTTCGCGATAAGTCTTACCGAAGGGTGGCGAACTGGAAGGAAGTTGCTGAATTATTTTTACCGAATAAATGAAATTATTACTGATAGAAGACGAGCCCAAAACGGTTCAATCCCTGAAACAGGGGCTTGAAGAAAACGGGTATGAAGTTGACATTGCGTATGACGGGCTGATTGGAAAACAATTGGCAAAAAAAGGCGGCTATCAGTTGATTATCAGCGATATCATAATTCCCGGCATTAATGGAATCGAATTATGTCGCGAAATCCGTCACTGGGGCGACGAAACACCGATTCTCATGTTGACTGCTTTGGGTTCTACTGACGATAAGGTCACAGGCCTCGATGCAGGTGCTGATGATTATCTTGTCAAACCTTTCGAATTTAAAGAGTTACTGGCACGGGTACGAGCATTAACGAAGCGAGGTTCAACAATTTCCCAAACTGCACAAATCCTTCGTTTTGCTGATCTGGAAGTTTCTATGGATGCAAAAACGGTCCATCGGTCAGGAAATAAAATTAATCTTACGGCGAGGGAATTTAATCTACTGGTATACCTGATAAGAAATCAGGGAAGAGTTATTTCAAAAGTCGAAATCGCAGAACAGGTTTGGGATATTGGTTTTGATACCGGCACTAATGTCATTGAAGTTTACGTAAATTATCTCCGTAAAAAAATCGATAAAGATTACCCTGTTAAATTAATACATACGCAGTTTGGGATGGGTTACGTTCTAAAAATCGAGTAAATCATGCAGATTCGTACCCGACTTACGATCCAATTCCTTTTGCTGGTAAGCGGTATACTTGCGGTTACTTTTTTTGCGATTTATTTTTTTACCTATTACAATGTTACCGAAGATTTTTACGACCGTTTGAGATCAAAAGCACGGTCGACAACAGAACTCTTATCGACGGTTCCGCAAGTAAACGCGGAAGTTCTCAGAGCGTTTGAAGGTTCAAACCGGGATCTTATCTACAATGAAAATATACTGATTTTTGACGAGCGCAACAGGCTTATCTATACCAATACAACGGCGCAAACCAAATCCATCCACGTATCTAATTACTGGCTTGACGAAATCAGAAAGTCCGGCCAGATACGTTATACGGATGGTGATTATAAAGTCGTTGGTCTTTACTACAAATACCCATTTACGCGTGCAGTCGTTATGCTCGGCGCTCAGGATTTGTATGGCCAGGCTAACCTATCCAACCTGAAAACATTGCTTACCGTAATCTTTTTCATCGTTGTCATTATCGTCGGGCTCGCCGGATGGGTATTTGCAAAACGTGCGCTTCGGCCCATTTCGAAAGTAATGAATGCGGTGGAGGGAATCTTGCCTCAAAAGCTGGATACACGCCTGGATATTCCTAACCAAAAAGATGAAATCGGCCGTTTGTCCACGACTTTTAACAAGCTTCTGGATCGCATCGAAACTGCTTTTCAGATGCAGAAGATCTTTGTGGCGAATGTTTCGCACGAACTAAAAAATCCCTTGACAAAAATCCGCTCGCAGCTGGAAGTCAGTATGCTGAAAGAGCGAACGCCGGAAGATTATAAAATTACGATTCAGTCTGTCTTAGAAGATATCCAGGAACTTGCTCAACTTTCCAATACGCTTTTAGAGCTGGCAAAAGTGAGCGAAGACCAGCGTGACCTCCTGACTGAAATTGTCCGGATCGATGATCTGCTCTGGGATTGCCGCCAAAGTCTTGGTCAGGCGAATGCTGCATATAATATTCAGGTTGATCTCGAAGAACTTCCTGAAGATGATACCTGGCTTGAAATTGCGGGAAACTCCACGCTCCTGAAAACAGCATTTTTAAACCTGATGGACAATGCCTGCAAATTTTCTGAAAACCAGACTGTGAAAGTAACCTTGCGGGCCTCGTCAAAAAAGCTGGTTTTACAATTTTCAGACAGCGGAAAAGGAATTCCCACACAGGATCAGAGTTTGATTTTCCAACCGTTCTATCGCGGGGATAACACGGCAAATGTCAAAGGATATGGAATTGGCTTGTCTCTGGTGGAGAGAATCGTAAAACTCCACAACGGACACGTCTCCATTCAAACAAATCAACCGAAGGGGACTACCTTCATTCTGAATTTCTTGCGACTCTAAGCAAATTCTAATTTATTGTTAAGCCCATCTTAAGTATTGTTTTATTTATTTGTATTGTTCTTTTAAGCGTCAGACAATATAATCGAACGCGTAAAATTAGATTTCATTTTTTGTGGTGTTAATAAGCAAACTTGGCAGGTGTCTCTCACACCTGCCAAAGTTTTTTTAAGGCTGTTCAGAAATACCGGTTTCCGATTACTATTCCTATCAAATGAAAAAGCAGTGAACGAGTTCGTCCACTGCTTTTCTATTTAGTACTATTTGTAATTAATTCTTCTTTCTAATCTCAATAATTTTAAGCTTGTTCAGCATTTTAATCACCGGATAGGTTGGATCTACCTCAAACCATTTTGATCCGAAATTGATATTGTTCGGACGCTTATGGTGATTATTCTGGAACAACTCTCCCATCATCAGGAAGTCAAAAATTAAGGAATTTTTAGATTTATCGTCGTTATCGAAATTCTGGTAGCCATATTTATGGCCACTCCAGTTAACAATTGCTCCATGAATTGGGCCCATCAGAAAGTGGATAGGCAATAAGAAGAAAAACGCCCAGTGCATATCCAGGTAAAGATAAGCAAGCACATAAAAAGCTGAATAAAGAATTGCCCAACCTGCTCTTGAAACCCATGAATCACCCAATTTCTCGATAAGTCTCCACTCCGGATAATTACGTTCGAACTGAGATTCAATCGCTCTTTTTCTGTTTAAGACAGCGTTATAAATATCTTTGGTTTCCCACATCATCGTAAATACGTTCTTGGTATGATGCGGCGAGTGTGGATCTTTTTCAGTATCACTAAAAGCATGATGCATACGATGTAAGATCGCGTAAGCACGTGGACTTAAATACGAAGAACCTTGTGATAAATATGTCAACAGATAAAAAAACCGCTCCCATGGCTTGCTCATGATAAACATTTTATGAGCAGAGTAACGGTGCAAAAAGAATGTTTGGCAGAATAGAGACAAATACCAATGTACAACAAAGACGGCAAGAACTATATACATGAAAAGGTATGATGGTTAAAAACGATAATTACACAAATTTAAGTGTAAGAAGTCGAAATCCCATCATAGTTACTGGTTAATTTAGCCACTTATTTATATTCATTCTAGAAAACACTTAAAGTACCATACTTGACTTGGAAAATTACAAAATTGTAAAAGCGTAGTCCAGAAGATTTGCTCCCATTTGCAGTGCTTTTCTTCTCAGTTCCTCTGGATCTTTATACACACTTTGATCTTCCCATCCATTTCCCAGGTCAGTTTCAAAAGAATAAAAGCACAAAAGTCTTCCCTGGTAAATTAAACCAAAACCTTGCGGTTGCTTTCCATCATGCTCATGTACTTTGGGAAGCCCATTGGTAAAATTATATTTGAGGTGATAAATTTGGTGATCGAAAGGTAGCTCAACAAAGGATAATTCGGGGAAAACCTTTTTCATTTCCCTGCGGATATAAGGGTCCAGACCATAATTATCATCGATATGAAGAAAACCTCCGGCCAGCAGATAGTTTCGTAGATTTCTTGCTTCTGCATCAGTAAAAACGACATTCCCGTGTCCGGTCATATGGACAAACGGATATGTGAAAAGATCAGGACTGCCAACTTCGACTACATCTTCGGCAGGATTGATATTCATCTTCAATTCTGAATTACAAAAGCTGATTAAATTTGGCAATGACGTTTTGTTTGCGTACCAGTCGCCACCTCCGCCGTATTTAAGCTTGGCAATTTTAAGAGAAGACTGAGCATGGCTGGCTGTGATAGAAACCAGCAAGAAAATCATTATATAATATGTAGTCCTGAAAATGCCGAGCGCCATAGCTGATGAATATTTTTATCAAACTTTATAATAGTTGTGCCAGATTGATTGAATGACAGCCTGCAACAGCGGCAGTTTCTGTTCGCAGCCTGGTTGCTCCCAGGGATACTGCTACAAATCCATTTTCAGTTGCCAGCCTCACCTCCTCCGGAGTAAAATCCCCTTCCGGCCCTATCAATAAAACGGTATCCGAATCTTTAATTACCTTTTTTACAACGTGTTCCGTCAGGTGATTGTCCGGAACGTATGCGATTAACCGGGTTGTTGCGCCCGTTTCTCTTATGAAAGAATCATATTCTGTAATTAACGAAATTTCCGGCATATAATACTGCTGTGATTGTTTCATTGCCGAAGCTGCGATTCTTTTCAACCTGCTTAAATTAACAACGCGCGAAACAGTCTCTTTATGCGTATGTTCGGTGACAATAAAATCAATTCGCTCGACGCCCATTTCCGTCATTTTCTCCACCATCCACTCATTTCTTTCAGCCTTTCTGGTCGGAGCGACCGCTATTGTTAAGGAATAAGATCGCTTCGGAATTGTGCTTGACTCAACGGCTTCATAGGTAACATTTCTCTTTCCTATATTAAGACGACATTTTTGTAAAAGGCCCTTTCCGTTCGTTACGTAAATAATATCACCTGTCGAAAGCCTTAATACTTTCGTACAGTGGCGTGATTCTTCTTCATCTAACTCAAAAATTCTGGTGTCCGGTTGATAAAACAAATGCATAAGAATAATTTAAATTCAGGTATGATCTGGAACCTGATAGCTTTTTCAAAAGTAGGAATTTATTATGTAATCACTTCAACACAAAAAGTGACAATACCAAGATTTATCAATCTAGAAAAAAATCCTGTTTTTTGTATTTTTTTAATTTTTTTAATTAATAACGTCAATATAAAAACCTGATTTTGCTATAAATATAAAATTGCGTTTTGAAAGGTTTATTTTTAAATCCTGGCCGAATTTATTAAAATAGTACATTATTTACTGACAATACTACCATAAACACAATTATATTCGGTAATCAAGTAAATTTTCCTAGATTTTATTTTTTAGAAATACAATTTAGCATTAATATTGTGTCGTAATATCAATTCGTCACCACTTTATCTAGTATTATTATGTCAAAATCTAAGCTGGAATACATTTGGCTGGATGGCCACAAGCCAACCCAAGGTTTACGCAGCAAAACAAAAATCGAAAGTGACTTTAGTGGTAAACTGGAAGATTGCAGCAACTGGTCATTTGATGGTTCATCTACCGAACAAGCACTTGGCGGCTCTTCTGACTGTCTTTTAAAGCCTGTTTACATTATTCCGGATCCGCAACGTAAAGATGCTTACCTGGTAATGTGCGAGGTTTTGAACGCTGACGGAACACCTCACGTTACAAACGGCAGAGCTACTATCGAAGATGATGACAATGATTTTTGGTTCGGTTTTGAACAAGAGTATTTCCTTTGGGATATTGAAACAAACAAACCTCTTGGATTCCCGGCAAATGGTTACCCGGCACCACAGGGCCCTTACTACTGTTCAGTAGGTGCACAAAATGCATACGGCCGTGAAATTATCGAAGAACACCTGGACGCTTGTCTTGATGCGGGTCTTAACGTTGAAGGTATCAACGCGGAAGTTGCAGCAGGTCAGTGGGAATTCCAGATCTTTGCGAAAGGCGCTAAAGAAGCTGGTGACCAGATCTGGTTGGGACGTTACCTTTTGGAACGTATCGGTGAGAAATACGGTGTTTCTATCAACTGGCATTGCAAGCCTCTTGGCGATCTTGACTGGAACGGTAGCGGTATGCACGCTAACTTCTCAAACACTGCTTTGAGAACTGCTGGCAGCAAAGAAGTATTCGACAAAGTTTGCGAATCTTTCCGTCCTGTTGTTAAAGAACACATCGAAGTTTACGGTGCAGACAACCATCTTCGTTTGACAGGAAAACATGAAACAGCAAGTATTCATGATTTCAGCTATGGAGTTTCTGACCGTGGTGCTTCTATCCGTATTCCTGTTCTTGTTCCTCAAAAAGGATGGAGCGGATACCTTGAAGACCGTCGTCCAAATTCAGCGGCTGATCCTTACAAAGTAGCAGCACGTATTATCAAAACTGTAAAAGGAGCTCTTTAAGAGATACATATTACTGATAACAAAAAAACCACCGAATGGTGGTTTTTTTGTTATCAGTAATAACTGAAATAAATTATTCTTCGTCTTCGGTCGTGAACGAATATACATTCGTATCTAGCTGCAAACGCCCTGAATTGAAACGGATGATAAAATCATTGATGATCTTTTCGTTAATTTCCGTTTTGTTCAAGCCGACTTCCAAACCGATACCGTAGTCAAATTTATCGTCAACTTCAACGTGTTCACGTACGGTTATCTCTTCGTTCTCCTCGATTTCTTCTATAAATTCAGTCAAAAGGATTTCTGCTTCCTCATCTTGCTCAACGTCAACAGGGTCAGTTTCACCTCTTTCATCAGGAGAAACGTAGTCAGGCATCTGGACTTTCAATCTTTCCAATGCTGCGTCGTACACCAAGGTCGAATGATGCAATCTCAAAGTATAGATTAATGCGTCATATACCACTTCTTTGTCCTTATAATATCCGACAAACTGAACGTGGGCATGTTCATTATTTTCTTCTTCGTCTTCGAACTCGTCTGTCACATACACAAAGTTCAATCGTTCAGCTTTACATTCCCGTTTAAGCTGTGCAATTTCTTCTGGATCGAATCCCGGATTCATAGTTTTAATTTGATTATTGTTCTTTTAAGCAATGGGTAAAAATTATTCTAAAAATAACATTTCGCGGTATTTTGCCAAAGGCCAGTCTTCATCGTCAATTAATAGTTCAAGTTTATCAACATGGTAACGGATCTCTTCAAAAAATCCTTTCACTTCGGAACCATACATCCGGGCACGTTCCAGAAGATCCTCCAAATTATTGGCAACTTTTCTTTTCTCAGTCATTTCATGCACCAGTTTTTTGATGACCACCACATGCGATGAAATATCTTTTATAATCTCTTTAATCGGCTCAGCCTCCTCCAACATTTCCAGATCTGTCAACGCCCGTGCTGTTTGCGCCAGTTTGAACTGATACTTTACAACCGTAGAGACGACATGATTTAGCGCAAGGTCACTGATCACGCGCGATTCAATCTGCAATTTCTTAACGTAGTTTTCAAGCTCAATTTCATAACGTGCGTGTAGCTCCCTGGATGTCAAAACTCCCGTTCTTTCAAATGCCTTAATTGTGCTTTCCGTCACATAAGCATATAACGCATCATACGTCGCACTGATGTTGCTTAATCCTCTTCTTTTAGCCTCTTCAACCCATTCCTCGGAATATCCGTTTCCTTCAAAGAGTATTTTTTTCGATTCTGTAAAATATCTTTTAAGAATCGCCACCGTAGCAACCTTTTTTTCTTCTCCTGAACTTAGCCTTTCGTCCATCTCCCGCTTGAATTCCGCCAGCTGGTTAGCCACAATTGTATTCAAAACGATCATTGGAGAGGCACTATTCAAGGCACTTCCAACAGCACGATACTCGAATTTATTTCCTGTAAAACAAAAAGGCGAAGTTCTGTTCCTGTCTGTATTATCGCGTTGCAGATTTGGTATGCGCGTGATACCCAGCTTATAATAGAAATTCTCTCCTTTTTCAAGTGTAATTTCGCCTTTATTGACCAATTCTTCAAGCATACTGGTAAGTTCGCCGCCAAGAAAAACGGAAACAATTGAAGGCGGCGCTTCATTGGCACCTAGGCGGTGCTCGTTTCCGGCAGAAGAAATGGAGGCGCGCAGTAAATCTGCGTGATCATGAACGGCCTTTACTACATTCAGCAAAAACGTCAGAAAGCGAAGATTTTCTTTCGGCTTGGTAGTCGGAGCCAACAAATTAATTCCAGTGTCTGTAGAGAGTGACCAGTTATTATGCTTTCCGCTGCCGTTGATTCCTGCAAAAGGTTTTTCATGGAACAATACCTGAAAATTATGCTTTTCGCCAATTTTCTGCATCAAATCCATCAGTAAAGCATTATGATCAATTGCCAGGTTAACTTCCTCAAAAGTTGGCGCGCATTCAAACTGTCCTGGTGCCACCTCGTTATGGCGGGTCCGGACAGGAATCCCAAGTTTCAATGCTTCGAACTCAAAGTCCACCATGAACGCATTCACACGGGGAGATATAGATCCGAAATAATGGTCATCCAACTGCTGCCCCCGTGCAGGGCTATGCCCGAAAACGGTACGGCCTGTCATTAACAAATCAGGACGGGCATAATATAAGGCTTTGTCAACCAAAAAATATTCCTGCTCAATACCCAGTGTCGGTGTTACCTTATCAACATCACGGTTAAAAAACTGGCAAACGGAAGTCGCCGCTTTGTCCAGCATCACGAGTGAGCGTAGCAATGGAGCTTTGTAGTCAAGCGCTTCACCTGTATATGAAATAAACACAGAAGGGATACATAGCGTCTTCCCCCCCGCTCCATTATCCATCAAAAATGCGGGAGAACTTGGATCCCAGCCCGTGTAGCCTCTTGCTTCAAATGTTGCCCGCAGGCCACCGCTTGGAAACGAGGAGGCATCTGGTTCCTGCTGAACTAATGCACTTCCCTTAAATTTTTCGACCGCTTTACCATCGATTGTCAAGTCAAAAAATGAATCATGCTTTTCGGCCGTACTCCCCGTAAGTGGTTGAAACCAATGTGTATAATGTGTCGCGCCTTTGGAAATTGCCCAGGATTTCATAGCTGCGGAAACTTCTTCTGCAACTTCTCTGTCAATAGTAGAACCAGAGCGGATTGCATTTGAAATTTTAACATAAGCTTCCGGAGAAAGTAATGTTCTCATTACATCGTCACTAAACGTGTTACTTCCATACAAGTCCGCAACTTTTTCATGTGGCGGAGTCAATATGGGGGCTATACGGTTTAATGCGATCTCAAAAGCTTTGGAACGAAATGTCATAAGGATATTGATTTTATAGTATTTCTTGCCAAAATTATTTAATTCGGCACACTAAGCACCAAATCTGCATGAAATTTTCTGAATTTTCACTTTATAAGTTTGTACACAACTCAAATTCGAGATATTTTTTGAATTTTTGCAAATTATTTGTCCCCTATCATGCTTAAAAGAATTCAATTTCTTGCCCTGTACGGGTTAAGCTGGATCTTGTTTTTTCAGCTTTTCCGTATCATTTTTTTAGCTTATCATTTACAAAAATCAGTAGAGCTTGGCGGAAGTCTGTTGGTGCAAAGTATGCTCCATGGATTACGGATGGATATTTCATTCGCGGGTTATATCATTATGGTTCCCACCTTGCTGATCGCCGCAACAGGTATCAGGTGGAACTGGTATGAAAAAATGCTGGTGTGGTTCTCAGGAATTGTCACGTTTTTTATCGTTATCCTTACCGTTTTTGACCTTGAATTATTCAGAGCCTGGGGTTATCGTATTGATGCATCGTCACTGATTTATCTCAAAACGCCCAAAGAAGCGCTTGCCTCCATGGGCGCTGCACCGATCATCCCTCTATTATTTTTATTAGCCGGACTTTATTTTTTAGTTTTTAGAGTACTTCTTACTATTCAAAAACGGACGATTCCTTTTTTCCAAAGATCCTCCCCTATTTTCACTGCGCTGCTTTTCATATTTCTGGCCGGTACGTTGATTATCCCGATCCGAGGAGGCTTCCAACTCGCACCGATGAATGAAAGTGCTGTTTTCTTTTCCGACAAAAGTTTTGCCAATTACGCAGCCGTAAACGTTCCCTGGAATTATAGCCGCTCGGTACTTCATGAGGGATATAACAAGAAAAATCCATTTGTTTATTTTGAAGACAGAAAAGCAAATGAAGAAGTCGCGGCATTATATAATCACAATCCCGCTCATGATCAGATCATTAAAACAGGAAAAGAACCTGTGAATGTCCTTGTCATTATCTGGGAAAGTTTCACGGCCAAAGTGGTTTCCAGATTAAACGGAGTTCCGGGAATTACGCCGCAATTTGATGCGCTGACCAAAGACGGTATCTTGTTTACAAATATGTATGCAAGCGGCAACCGCAGCGACAAGGGTATGGTCGCGATCCTGAGCGGATACCCTGCACAACCTACAACTTCCATCATCAAGATTCCGACCAAAACCGTATCTCTTCCTTCCTTGCCAAGGGAATTTCGAAATGCAGGCTATACTACGTCCTTTTATTATGGTGGAGAAACTGAATTTGCCAACATGAAAACTTATTTCCTGCAACAGGGATTTAACTCAATCGTTGACAAAAATGCTTTTGAAGAAAAGGATATGAACTCGAAGTGGGGAGCTCATGATAATGTGGTTTTGAACCGCCTGCTTACCGATCTCGACAAACAGAAGCAGCCGTTTTTTACAACTATTTTTACCCTTAGCAGTCACGAGCCTTTTGAAGTGCCCGTAAAAACAGTCATTCCGGGTAATGATCCTGAACATTTATTCCTAAATGCACATCACTATTCTGACCAGTCAATCGGAGAATTTATCCGGCAGGCTAAAACCAAATCGTGGTGGGCAAATACGCTGATAGTGATTTTGGCTGACCACGGACACCCACTTCCGGAAAAGCCCGCTTCGAAACCGAATGAGTTCCACATCCCGATGTTATGGCTGGGCGGCGTTTTAGAAAAAAAGAATATTACAATTGATACTCTCTGTTCTCAAACAGATCTGGCATCGACTTTATTAAATCAATTAAATCTTCCTTCGAAAGCATTTAGCTGGAGCAATGACATTTTCATGCCAAACCGTATTCCATTTGCTTATTTTGCATTTACAAACGGATTTGGATGGATGAAACCTGATGGATTTATTGTCAGAGATAACATCGGAGGAAACATTACAGAAAAAGGCGGTGCTCTGAAACCTGTCGAGACGGACTATGGAAAATCCTATTTACAAGCTTCTTTTGGTGATTATTTGAAGCGGTAAGAGGAAAAGGTGTAAATTTGCATCCTTATTGTCAATACTATGAAAAAAGTCGCTTTTTATACATTGGGTTGTAAACTGAATTACTCTGAAAGTTCTTCGATCGGAAGAATGTTTGAAGACAAGGGGTATTCGAAGGTAGAATTCAATGATAAGCCAGATATATTTATAATCAATACCTGCTCAGTTACTGAAAATGCAGATAAAAAATGCCGCAAGATTGTCCGGGAAGCGCAGAAAATAAATGCGGACGGATATGTTGCGATCATTGGCTGTTATGCTCAGTTGAAACCGGCAGAAATCGCGGAAATTCCAGGCGTTGATGCTGTTCTTGGTGCTGCTGAAAAATTTCGTCTCGTAGAATTGCTGGATACTTTCGAGAAAGAGCCAGTTAATCAAAAAGCTAAAATATTAGCTTCATCCATAGAAGATGCGGTAGATTACCACAATTCTTATTCACTGAATGACCGGACGCGAACATTCCTGAAAGTGCAGGATGGGTGTGATTACCCCTGCGCATACTGCACAATTCCTCTTGCCCGTGGCAAAAGCCGCTCGGATACTATCGCCAACATTGTTAAGGCTGCGAAAGAGATTGCGGCAAGAGATGTAAAAGAGATTGTTTTAACCGGCGTTAATATTGGCGATTTTGGTATTCAAAATGGAGAAAGAAAGGAAACATTTCTTGATCTGATCAAGGCACTTGATGAAGTGGAAGGAATTTCCAGATTCAGGATTTCCTCAATTGAACCTAATTTATTGACAGACGAAGTCATTGAATTTGTTGCCCGGTCGAAACGTTTTGTGCCGCATTTTCATATTCCACTACAATCCGGTTCCAATAAAGTTTTATCGTTAATGCGGCGTAGATATCGGAGAGAATTGTATGTAGAGCGCGTTGCGAAAATAAAATCACTAATGCCTGATTGCTGTATTGGCGTGGACGTTATCGTAGGACATCCGGGCGAAACGCACGAGCTGTTTTTAGAAAGTTATCAATTCCTTAATGAACTTGATATTTCTTACCTGCACGTCTTTACTTACTCCGAAAGAGAAAATACTTTGGCTACAACAATTAAACCTGTTGTCCCGAAATCTGAAAGAGCTGAAAGATCCAAAATGCTGCATATACTTTCTGAAAAGAAAAAGAGGCATTTTTATGATCAGCAGATTGGCAAAACCGGAACTGTTTTATTTGAAGACGAAATTCAAAACGGACAGATGCTGGGTTTCACGGAAAACTATATTCGTGTTGCTGTTAAATATGATCCTTTGCTGATCAACGAAACGAAAGAAGTTCAATACGTTCACCAAAATGAAGCGGGATTGATGGAAGTGATGGAATCTGAACATTACGAACCTGCGCATTGATTTGCTTTTGGGTCAGGTTTTCAGCCTTGATTTCAGTTCAGCATTTCTGTTATTAAGAAATTTTACAAACGTTATATAAGCAAAAACACCGGGCAGAATTCTGCCCGGTGTTTTTGCTTATATAATTGAATTCTTATGCTTCTACAAGAAATTCGTCGTGCTGACTGATATCCAATCCAGCTTTTTCATCTGATTCAGATACACGAAGAGGCATGATAAGATCTGTGATTTTCAAAAGAAGGAAAGATCCTCCGAAAGCGAATACAGACACACCCACCAAAGCGATTACGTGATTGATGAAAAGAGTAGTTTCACCAAAAGCAAGACCTTGATCTGTTACCAATGGGTTTATTGCGCTTGTTGCGAAAATACCTGTCATCAACATACCAACCATACCGCCAACACCGTGGCAAGGGAATACATCAAGTGTATCGTCCAATGTTGAACGTGTACGCAGGTGAGCAACGTAGTTACTGATACAAGCAGCCACAGCACCGATGAAGATCGACGAAGGAACAGTCACGAAACCAGCAGCAGGAGTGATTGCAACAAGACCTACAACAGCACCGATACAGAAACCAAGCGCAGATACTTTTTTACCTCTTGCAACATCGAACAATACCCAAGCCAAACCAGCAGCACCAGCAGCTGTGTTAGTAGCAGCGAAAGCCGAAACAGCCAAAGGAGAAGCAGTCAAAGCAGAACCGGCGTTGAAACCGAACCATCCAAACCAAAGTAAACCAGTTCCTAAAAGTACGTAAGGAATGTTTGCAGGCGGCAATACATGAGCGTCAAGAACAGATTTACGTCTTTTAAGGTAAAGTGCGCCAGCTAATGCAGCCCATCCAGCAGACATGTGAACAACAGTACCACCGGCGAAGTCAAGCACACCCATTTTAAAAAGAATTCCTTCTGAATGCCATGTCATGTGAGCAAGCGGCGCATACACGAAAACACAGAACAAGATCATGAAAAGAACGTAAGAACGGAAGTTAACGCGCTCAGCCATAGAACCTGTGATAAGTGCGGGGGTAATCACAGCGAACTTCATCTGGAACATCGCAAATAGTGCGAAAGGAATAGTTCCGAAAGCAGGACCATCCAAAACACCTTTGAACATAAAGTGGGTTGTCGGGTCGCCGATAAATCCACCGAAGTCATCACCAAAAGCAAGACTGAAACCAACAACTACCCAAAGAACGCTGATTACACCCATCGCAATAAAGCTTTGAAGCATTGTCGAGATAACGTTCTTGTTGTTTACCATTCCACCGTAGAAATAAGCTAAACCCGGCGTCATTAATAGTACCAGTGCGGATGATACTAACATCCAGGCAATATCACCTGAATTTAAGCCTTCCGTAACGATTTTGGTCGGCACGCTGGGAACAAAGGCTCCAAGAAGAGCAATGACCAGCAAGATAATTAGTGGTAGATAATTACGTTTTTCCATTGTTTTTTTTGTAGAGATTGTTTTATATAATTTAAGAAGGTATTCGAAAAATTAGAATTTGTAGATAAATGCAAGACCGAATGTAGTTTGGCTGTTTTTCGAATATACCCCTTTTGAGTCTTCGAATTGTTCCAGCTTTCCGCTCGCAGCTTTTGGATATGCATCCAGGCGGAATTCAGGTTTTAGCAAGATGTGTCCGTCTGCCAAAGTGATGTTGCCTGTTAAAGTTACAGAATTTACGTGAGTTCCAACCGGGTCCCCAGTCTCAGTTCCGTCAGGATATGCCAGCAAACCTCTCACGCCGTTGTCGTTATTAAAGTACTCATAACGAGCGCCAATTGCAAAATTATCAGAAACGGCTACGTTTGAATAAACAGCAGCACCACCCCATGATTCAGACCCCGTAGGACCGCCAGCTCCTTGATAATCACCTTTTTGAGAACCATAAGCCGCGTTCAGACCGATAAGGAATTTCTCAGTCACCTGATAACTTGTCGTTACATCAAATACGCGGTAGTGAGCACTTGGAGAGTCTCCTTCTTCGTCTGGATTTGCTTCGTTACTATTAATAAAGTTAAGATACACATTCCAGTTTGCAGCCGGAGATACGAAGAACTGAGAGATAATCCCTTTTTTGCGGTTGTTGTCGCCCAATCCGTCTACATTGTTAACCACACCGACCATTAACGAAACGCGGTCTGTAAATGCGTAAGTTGCTTTTAGACCAGTATGATAAAAAGGCCCGTTGTTAAATAAGTTTGAAAGTGAGTAGTTAAAGTTTGCAGGGGCATCAATTACTTCGTATCCGATATGGGTTCCGAACTGTCCCGCAGTCATCGAGAATTTGTCTGTAAACTTGTAAGTAAAATAGGCTTGTTTGATAGCTAATGCTGTGTTGAAAGCGGCATTACCATAGTTTCCCAGGTTTGCATTAGGACCGAAAGTCAAATCAACTACTGCCTCGGATTTTGAATTTGTGTAAGCAACTTTTGCCTGAACCAATCCTAATTGGAACTGGCCTGACTTCTGGTCAAAAACGCGGGCTGTCCCGGCCTGTCCCAAATTTGAACGAGAAGCTGGCTTGTTGAAATTAGCCATGTAATATGAATCCAGATAACCTGAAAACGCAAAAGATCCTTTTCCTTCCTCACCTTCCTTGACCTCTTCGATTTTACTTGCTTCTGTTGTTTTGGTTTTTTTCTCCTCATCCAACTCCGACTTACTAAAACCCAAAAAGGGGATCATTAAAGATAATACTGTACAATAGACCTTTTTCATAATTTTCTTCTGTTTACGTTATTGTTACTTATCCGGATTATTTACGGATCAAATATTGTATTAAAAATATATTTATCAAATATAATAGTCATTTTTTATCATAATAATTTGAATTTTCCTTCTTTTTTACTCTTTTCTATAAATATATAAACATAAATGATCCTAAAATCATTTTTTAATAAATTTTAATTTATTCTGTTTTTATACTGATATGCAAAATATTCTTAATATCTCTTGACTTATCACGTGTAGATTGTTTATTACAATTTTACCATTTAAAAAGGCTGAGGCACAAAAAAAGCCCGCTGATAGCGGGCTCTTTCAATTTCTTTAATGACTACGTATTAACTATTCACCATGCATCCATGCTTTCTTAGCAAATAAAGTCTCTTCTTCTTCTTCATTATCCGGATCAGGTACACAGCAATCTACCGGACAAACAGCCGCACATTGAGGTTCTTCATGAAAGCCAACACACTCTGTACATTTATCTGTTACTATATAATAGAATTCGTCAGAAACCGGTGACTGCTTTTCTTTACCGCTTATTACGGTGCCGTCACCAAAGTCTACTTCGTCCAAACTCGTTCCATCCCCCCAAGTCCATTCTACACCTCCTTCATAAATAGCCGTGTTGGGGCACTCTGGCTCGCACGCCCCACAATTTATGCATTCATCGGTTATCATTATAGCCATAGTCGCCGGATTGTTTATATTTGTTCCTATTTTTCTCCTTAATAGACTAACAAATATAACTATTTATAGTTTCCCGACAATCAGAAAAATAAAAACACATTTTTAAATTTAATTATTTTTAGTTACCCTGGAATGATATCAAGAAATCAACGAATAAATGCCTTTATTAACCTGGGAAAATTTCTTACAGATCCTGTCAACGCAGATTATCTGGAAGAACTAGCAACCTTCGCGAACCGAAAAAACAACTGGTTTACCCCTGAAAATACCATTGAATCTTTGAAAGCAATCGGAGAAAAATTCCTTGCTGAAGAAAATTTAATTCCTTGGCTAAATCAATATCCTGAGCCGAAATCATCCCTGAAGATTGGAGTTATTATGGCTGGAAACATTCCTGCCGTTGGATTTCACGATGCCTTATGTGTGCTGATAACCGGCCACATTCTGCTGGCGAAAACAAGCTCCGATGACCCTGTGCTTATTCCGGCTTTACTTAAAAAATTGGCTGAGATAGAGCCAGCCTATAATAACTATATCAATTTTGTTGATCGGCTTAATGAATCTGACGCTTATATTGCTACCGGCAGCGATAATACAGCGCGTTATTTTCATTACTATTTTTCTAAGAAACCAAATATAATTCGCAAGAACAGAACCTCCCTGGCAGTTATTACGGGTCAGGAAAGTGATGAAGAATTAACTGCACTGGGAAAGGATATGTTACAATACTACGGTTTGGGATGCCGCAATGTTTCCAAGCTGTTTGTTCCGAAAGGATATGATTTTACCAAGTTTTTTGAGGCAATCCAATCAGCTGATAAGCTGTATCTTAACCATCACAAATATTTTAATAATTACGAATACAACAAGTCAATTTTGCTGATTAACGGGGTTCCTCATTACGACAATGGATTTCTGATGTTGACTGAAAGTGCAGCACCGGTTTCGCCAATCAGCGTCGTTCATTACGAAACATACGATGACATTGAAACCGTAAAAAAATATCTGGACGAAAATGCGGAGAAGATTCAGTGTATCGTGAGCAGCTCCGAAGCGATTCCCAATACGGTCCCTTATGGAAAAACGCAGCAGCCTGAAATTTCGGATTACGCAGATTCAGTGGATACGATGGCCTTTTTAACCAGTTTATAAATGCGTTAAGGGTGAACATTAATTCTTTTTCACCCTTAATTATTTTTCTTCCCGAAAGCCCACTTTAAAAATTCCGGCATCGCCACAGCCCAGGTTTCCGGATTATGCTCCCCGCTCGCTACTTCGCAATAAGCAATATCGGGTCCCCATTTATATCCTTTATATTCCAGTTCCGCAATACATTCCAGAGTATCCTGAATCGAATCGATAATACCGTCCTGGTCACGATCATCCGTTTCGTCATTTGTGCCAGTTTGAAACCAAAACTTCAGATTGGGTTTAATTGGAAAATTCCGGATCTGCTCATGCATAATTCGATCAGCATCACGGTAACCTGCATCCAGTGCTTTTTCTCTCCACCACAATGCTCCTGAAAAAACGCCGGTTTTTGAAAAAACAGCGTCATGGTTCCAGGCGATATCCAGAGCCATCAGTCCGCCAAGCGAAAAACCTGCATACGAAATATTGGAATTGTCGAAAGCATAATGCTGTTCCAGAAACGGAAGCAATTCTTTCAGTACAAAATCCGTAGTACCACCAGCTTTACTTCCACGATTTGCATAATCAGGTTTATAGGCAGTTCCATATTCCTGCAAACGATCCGTTCCCGCATGAATTCCTACGACCAGGATCGGTTCAATAACTTCATTGTTTTGTAAATCAGTCAGTATTGCATTTATTTTTAAACGCTCGAAATCCTGCCCGTCATTTACCAGGAGCAACGGATAAACTCTGGAATCGTTGTAATGAATTGGCAACCTGACAGAGACAAGAACTTCACGGTGGAGAAACAAAGAAGAAATACTTTGTTCGATAGACAAAAGCTGAGGATCGGTTGAAAGCAAAACGATAAGATCAAAATAAAAAACCGCAAGATAATGTAAATGTGTATCTTATAAAAGCAAGCGAAATTTTGGCGCATAAAATTTCGCTTATCCTGGCTGTATTTTTTTTCAATTTCAATTTGAATATTCGTCCCAAAAGTTAGTTTAAAACCGAAAGTTCACTTTTATAACTATTAAAAGAAAAACCGAAAAACACATTTCTTTCATTCAAAAAACCTCTTTTGAGTATTATTTGCTTGTTATAATTTGTTTCGTATATTTCAGAACAACTAAAATTGATCACATTGGAGGAGAAGCACATAAAGTATTATTCGCACCACCTCGGTCGTGATATCGACATGTTGGTATTTGGAAACTGGGGCTACCCTATCCTGCTTTTCCCGACAACCCTTGGCCGGTATTATCAGGCGAAAGACATGGGGCTGATCGAGTCGGTCCGCGGTCTGGTTGAGTCTGGTAAGTATAAAATTTATTGTATCGATTCTGTGGATGCGGATTCCTGGTATGCCAAGCACCTGAATCCCGAGGCACGGGTATTGAACCACATTCAATATGACAAGTTTCTTGATCAGGAGCTGGTTCCTTATATAAGGCACGAATGCAATGTGGACAGAATTGGTGTAGCAGGATGTAGTTTCGGAGGATTCCATTCAGCGAATTTTGCTTTCAGACACCCTTCGGCGGTTGCATATCTCGCCAGTATGAGCGGCGCTTTCGACGTTCGGGGTTTTATGGATGGATTTTATGATGATAATGTCTATTTCAGCAATCCGGTGGATTTTATGCCCAATGAACAAAGTTGGCGTTTCAATCATATGAAGATTATTTTAGGTACGTCCGAATGGGACATTTGCCTGAACAGCAATATCAAAATGTCAGACATACTCAATACAAAAGGGATCGATCATTGGCTGGATATCCGAGGCTGGGAAAAGCACGACTGGCCACTCTGGAACAAAATGTTCCCTGATTACCTTAGTAAAATGATGTAGTAAACAAATAATAACCACAGCAACAAATTCATTAACAACAATAAATCATGAAAAAGATAGGCATACTTTATGGAATGGAAAATACCTTTCCACAAGCATTTATAGATCGCGTAAACAGTAAGGGGGAGAAAGGAATTGTTGCCGAAGCTGTGACCATAGAAAAAGTTGTTCAGGCAGATCCAACAGAATATGCGGTTATCATTGACAGGATTTCTCAGGATGTTCCGTTTTACAGGGCGTACCTGAAAAATGCGGCACTTAGCGGAACTGCGGTGATTAATAATCCATTCTGGTGGAGTGCTGATGAGAAATTTTTCAACAACGCGCTTGCAGAGAAAATTGGGGTACCTGTGCCAAAAACGGTTCTGATTCCCTCAAAAGAACGCCCAACCGATACTTCCGAAACCTCGTTCCGAAATCTTGCTTTCCCTCTGGCCTGGGAGGAAATGTTCAAATATATAGGCTTTCCAGCTTACATGAAACCACATGACGGTGGAGGCTGGAAGAGCGTTTATCAGGTAAATGATCCGCATGATATGTGGAGAAAGCACGAAGAAACCGGACAGCTGATCATGATGCTACAGGAGGAAATTCAGTTTACCGACTATTTCCGTTGTTACTGTATCGGGCAAAAAGATGTACTGATCATGCCTTATGAGCCAAGAAATCCTCATCATTTGCGTTATGCGTCAGAAATAAAAGCGCAGGGAGAAGAAGCTGAAAAACTTCTGGCGACTGTAAAAGATTATACTCTCAAACTTAATATCGCTCTGGGATACGATTTCAATACCGTAGAATTCGCCGTCCGAGATGGAATTCCAATCGCTATCGATTTCTGTAATCCTGCGCCGGATGCTGACGTGAATTCAGTAGGTGCAGATAATTTCGAATGGGTTGTAGAAGCCGCTGCGAATATGGCGATCGAGAGAGCAAAACAGCATAAGCCAGGTCAGACCAATTTAACATGGGGAACGTTTGTGAAGGATTCCGTTTCCGTTGTGATAAGTGCTCCGCAACCAACTGCTGAAATTGAAGTCGCAGAACCGGTTGAACTGAAAAAAGCAGCACCTAAAAAGGCTGCTCCTGCAAAATCGCCAGCCCCTGAAAAGGCAGAAATTAAAAAGCCAGGCGGTGTTACTACCAAAGCATCGGCTCCCGCTCCGGTTCCTTTTGAAGACATTCCGAAAAAACAGTCCACCGAGAAAAAGGAGGAACCAAAGCCAATAGCACCCGCTCCTGTGAAAGCAAAGGAGAAAGCGCCGGCTAAAAAACCTGCTGAGGCAAAGGCTATCGCTCCGGCACCCGCAAAAAAAGCGGGCACACCTAAGGCTCCCGCGACTGAGTCAGCAAAAAAGGCAGGAACGAAGGCGACAAAGAAAAAATAAGGTAACTATTTTAACCTAGGCTTCATAGTATGGCGACTTTCACACTCGGAATTGAAGAGGAATTTCAAACAATCGATCCCGATACAAGAAATCTGCGTTCCCACATGTCCAAATTGGTTGAGGATGGGAAAATAACGCTGAAAGAACGGGTAAAGGCAGAAATGCACCAGGCGGTAGTGGAAGTTGGAACCAACATTTGTCATAATATTCAGGAAGCGCGGGAAGAAGTTACCTATCTGCGTAAAATGATTCTGGATCTGGCCGCGAAGCAAAACCTGCAGGTCGCTGCCGCCGGAACGCATCCATTCGCCGATTGGGTAGAGCAGCTGATTACGCCGGATCCGAGATATGACGAGATTATTGACGAAATGCGGGACGTTGCCCGTGGCAATCTGATTTTTGGTCTTCACGTTCACGTTGGTATTGAAAACCGTAACGAAGGCATCGAAATCATGAATGCTGTACGGTATTTTTTACCGCACATTTACGCGTTATCTACGAATTCACCTTTTTGGTGCGGTCGAAATACCGGTTTCAAATCCTATCGCTCAAAGGTATTTGACAAATTTCCCAGAACAGGTATTCCGGATTATTTTTCAAGTGCTGCCGAGTATGATGAATATGTAAACCTTCTGATCAAAACAAAATGTATTGATAATGGTAAAAAGATCTGGTGGGATATCAGGCTTCATCCATTTTTCAACACAATTGAGTTCAGAATGTGCGATGTCCCCATGAGAACGGATGAAACAATTTGTCTGGCCGCAATCATGCAGGCGCTGGTGGCAAAAATTCACAAACTTCATCGTATGAATTTGAGTTTCCGTCCTTATCACCGCATGCTGATCAACGAAAATAAATGGCGGGCTGCCCGCTATGGTATTCATGGAAAACTGATCGATTTCGGGAAACAGGAGGAAGTAGAATATAAACTTCTCGTGGTAGAATTACTTGAATTTATTGACGATGTGGTAGACGAATTGGGTAGCCGCCATGAAATAGAATACATTCATCAAATTCTTGAAATGGGAACAGGGGCAGACAGGCAGCTGGCGGTTTTCGAACAAACCAACGATATGAAAGCAGTGGTAGATTTTATCGTTTCCGAGACAAAAATAGGGATTGTTTAAAATCAAATTTTTGATTTTTATATACGGAAGAAGAATTCTTTTCTTGCTTATGCAGAGAGAATTCTTCTTTTTATTGAATCAAATCCGGAAATTTGCGTTTTATTTTATAATAACACAAGGGAGTACCAAGGTTACAGTATCAGATTTTTGGGCCCAAAAAACACAATGAATAACGACAAGACACAATTCAGAATTGCTATTCTGGATATGTACAACGGCTTTGAAAATGAGGGGATGCGTTGTATAAAAAAAATCATCACCGAGTTTGGTGAGAAAGAATCATTAAATCTCAGCTACGAAATTTTTGACGTCCGCCAGAAGCTGGAAGTCCCGGGAATGAATTTCGATGCTTACATTTCCACGGGCGGACCAGGCAATCCGGCACCTGCGGGGGAACCATGGGAAAGAAAATTTTTCCGTTTTCTGGATACCATAACTGAGTACAACGCAAGCAGACATAACAGAACAAAAAAACATTTGTTTCTCATTTGTCATTCTTTTCAAATGGCCTGCATCCACTGGCAGATTGGTTCAGTAGGCAAAAGAAGAAAAACTTCTTTTGGCACATTTCCGGTACACAAAACATCCGGTGGCAGAAAAGATCCATTATTAAATCCACTGAATGATCCGTTCTGGATTGTCGATTCAAGGGATTTTCAGGTTATTCAGCCAGACCAGCAAGTGATTGATAATATGGGAGCCAAGATACTTTGCCTGGAAAAAATCCGGCCGCATATCAGCCTCGAACGCGCCATTATGGCTATTCGTTTTTCAAAAGAAATTGTGGGGACTCAATTCCATCCGGAAGCAGACTCAGAAGGTATGCTCAGATATTTTTTACGGGAGGACAAGAAAACCAGCATTATTACAAACCACGGCGAGGCGAAATATAATGACATGATCGAACATTTGAACGACCCTGATAAAATCCGAATGACGGAAGCGACCGTCATTCCAACTTTTCTAAAAATTGCCTTGGATAAAATGCCTCTGTCTGCAATAGTAGCGGAATAACAGGGTTACTGACTCACACTAACTGAACTCAGAAAATGCATAAGGAAGCGCGTCAGGCTTATAACGAGTCTTTTTCAGAAGAGAAATATAAGGCATTTTTGCAGTCAATCGAAAGAGATTATCCGGGTGAACTTGACTTTCGCCTGGCAGAAACTCCTGTTTTTGTTCCGTCCAGTTTGAAGAAAAATCTGATGGAGGCTTGTGAAGAAATCATTGCGACCATCACTTCGGATGATTTCAAAACCAAAACAGAACGTGCGATTCCGGCTGATCAGAATGTTCCCGGAGAAAACGAACATTCTTCGTTTCTGGCAATTGATTTTGCGGTCTGCAAAGATGAAAATGGCCAGTTAATTCCCCAATTAATCGAATTGCAGGGATTTGCCTCCTTATATGCCTATCAAGGTTATTTGTCTGAAAAATTTAAAGAAAACTTCCCGGTTCCGGATAACTTCCGGTATACTTTTGGAGCAGATAGTTTCGACTCCTATGTTGAAAAACTGAAAGAATTAATTCTCGGCGACGAAGACCCGGAGAATGTCATCCTGCTCGAAATATTTCCGGAAAAGCAAAAAACCAGGATTGATTTTGCCCTGACAGATAAATTGTTGGGCGTAAGAGCTGTCTGTTACACCAAACTTATCAAAGAAGGCCGGAAACTGTTTTACGAAAAGGATGGAAGAAAAATACAGGTCAAGCGAATCTACAACCGATTGATTTTTGACGATCTTCAAAATTATCCGGACCTGAAAACTAGCTATCACTTTACGGATGATGTTGAGGTTACTTGGGTAGGTCACCCCAACTGGTTCTTCAGAATCAGTAAGTTTACGTTACCATTTCTGGAAAGTAAGTACATCCCTGAAACAAAGTTTGTATCAGATTATGCCGGAGATTTCCCGTCAGACCTTGAAAATTATGTGTTAAAACCTTTATTTTCTTTTGCCGGAGCCGGAGTTCAGTTACATGTTACGAGAGAAATTCTTACCAATATTGGAGATCCTGCAAATTATATTTTACAGAAAAAAGTAATTTACGAGCCGGTGATCCAGGCACCGGACGGACTTGTGAAATGTGAGATCCGAATGATGTATAGCTGGCCTGACCACGCCTCTAAACCCGAGCTTATTACCAGTTTAAGTAGGCTGAGCCGGGGAGAAATGATCGGTGTACGCTTCAATAAAGACTTCACCTGGGTCGGTGGAACGGCTTGTTTTTTCGAAGATTAATTGCAACGACCTTACTATTATTATCAGAAGTAAGATAATTTTAAAAAGTATAAATAATATTAAATGCACATTTCGCATCGTCAACATTTTTTTGACCACATTGCCCAGACTTCTGATTACCCACTGGCTCTTGAAATTGACCGCGCGGAAGGCGTTTTCATGTACGGGACCGACGGAAAGCAATATTTAGATTTAATATCGGGAATTGGTGTAAGCAACGTAGGGCATAGGCACCCGGAAGTACTTGCCGCTCTGCACCAGCAGCTTGACAAGCATATGCACTTGCTTGTTTATGGTGAATTTGTTCAAAGCACACAAGTCCTGCTGGCAAAAGCGCTTGTTGATACCCTGAACTTCGAGGCCGAAATCTCCTCACCTTTTGGCAAAATCGACAACGTCTATTTTACGAATTCAGGAACGGAAGCAGTTGAAGGAGCGATGAAGCTTGCCAAGAGATTTACAGCACGCACTGAATTCATTTCTTGTTTTAACGCCTATCACGGCGCAACGCAAGGCGCGTTAAGCCTTTCCGGTGCGGAACATTTCAAGCAAAGTTTCCGACCGCTGCTTCCTGGTATTAAAAATATCACTCACGGAAATTTGGATGATTTACAACAAATTACACCAAAGACAGCAGCCGTAATTATTGAAATAGTCGGTGGCGAATCTGGTGTTCGTGTACCTACTTTGGAATATATCAAAAAATTGCGTGAAAGGTGTACCGAAGTTGGTGCGCTTCTCATTCTGGACGAAGTTCAGACAGGTTTTGGGCGTACGGGTTCTTTCTGGGCTTTTGAACAATATAACATTTATCCCGATATTCTTTTAAGCGCAAAAGGCATGGGAGGCGGGATGCCGATCGGAGCTTTTATGGCTTCACAAGAGGTAATGAGCGTTTTTAAAAACAATCCGGTTCTTGGACATATTACAACCTTTGGCGGACATCCGGTAAGTTCGGCCGCCTCGCTTGCAGCCTTACAGGTAACATTAAAGGAAGATCTGCCGCAAAAAGCTTTAGCCAAAGGCGAGTTATTTAAATCGCTTCTGGTTCATCCCAAAATCAAGGAAGTCAGAGGGAAGGGGTTGATGCTTGCTGCCGAAATGGAATCATTTGATGCCTTGAAAGATACTATTGACAATTGCATCGAAAAAGGCGTAATCACCGATTGGTTCCTGTTTTGCGACAACTCCATGCGTCTTGCTCCTCCTTTAATTATCACAAATGATCAGATTCGCGAGGGATGCGCTGTTATTTTAGAAGTATTGGGTTAAATTTCAGTTTATTTAAGAAACGATTCCAGCATTATTAAAAGAAAAACCATGGCTACAATAGAAAACGATATCCTCAAAATAGGCGTCAGTGAACTTGGTGCTGAACTTTGCCAGATCCAGTCAAAATCCTCGGGAAAAGAATATATGTGGGACGCGAATCCGGATATTTGGGGTAGCTATGCACCTGTCCTTTTCCCCGTCATTGGTGCTGTTAAGAATGGTTTTGTTTTAATAAAAGGCAAAGAATTTAAGGTACCGAGACATGGTTTTATTAGGAATAATCCTAATGTAAAGCTTGTTGAAGAAGCCAAAGACAGTTTGACTTACGGACTGAAATTCAGTGAAAAAACGCTTGCCATATATCCCTACGAATTTGAGTTTTTAATTACTTTTTCCTTGAAAGGTAATCAAATCACAGTGTCCCATAAGATCATTAACCACGGTAAGGAAACCATGTTTTTTTCACTGGGCGGCCACCCTGCATTTAAATGTCCGGTAAATGAAGGTGAAGTTTATGAAGATTATTATCTTGAATTTGAGACAACAGAAAATGCCGCAACATGGCTTTTAGCAAAAGATGGTTTAGTTGGAAACGAGACAAAAGCGATCATCGAAAACAGCAATATACTTCCCTTGGATTCCAGTATGTTTGATAACGATGCATTGATTTTCAAAAACCTGAACTCAAAAAGTGTAAGTCTTAAAAGTAATAAGTCTTCTCAGGTTTTACGCGTTGAATATTCAGATTTTCCATATTTAGGAATTTGGGCAAAACCAAATGCACATTTCGTCTGTATCGAACCTTGGCTTGGTATTGCTGACACAGCCGACAGCGACCAGAATTTTGAGACGAAAGAAGGTATACTAAATTTAGCACCAGGAAAAACGTTCACGGCTTCCTATTCGATTGAAATCAAAGAATAACTAATGAAGCAATCCGGCCTTTTTGTTATACTGATTTGTTTTATCACATCTTCTGTTTTTGCGCAGACCAGGCAAAGCATGGCAGATTTAAAACAAAAAACTTCAGCAGAACTTCAAAAACACAAAGGAACATATGCCGTAGCTTTCAAAGATCTTTCGACGGGTGAAGAGTTACTGATCAATGGCTATGATTCGTTTCATGCGGCGAGTACGATGAAAACACCGGTCATGATTGAGGTTTTTAAACAGGCAGCTCAGGGGAAATTTTCTTTAACAGATTCTGTCACGATCAAAAACGAATTTAGAAGCATCGTAGACGGAAGTGCATTCATGCTGGATTCCATCCAGGATAGCGACCATGAATTGTACCGCCAACTCGGGCACAAACGAGCTATCAGGGATCTGGTTTATGAAATGATTATTGTTAGCAGCAATTTCGCGACCAACCTGATAATCGATCTGGTTGATGCAAAGAAGGTTACGCAAACCATGAGAGATATCGGAGCAAAAGATATTCAGGTTTTACGAGGAGTTGAAGATACAAAAGCGTTCCAAAAGAATCTGAACAATACTGTTACCGCTTATGATCTGAAAATCATATTTGAAGGCATAGCGAATGGAAAGATCGTTGATCAAAAATCCTGTGACGCAATGATCAAGATTCTGCTTGACCAAAAATTTAATGATGTTATTCCAGAAAAGTTGCCAAAGGAAGTCAGGGTCGCCCACAAAACCGGGTCGATTTCCAAAGTACAACATGACAGCGGTATTGTTTTTTTGCCTGATGGAAGAAAATATATACTTGTTTTTCTATCAAAAGACTGGGAGGATGAAAAATCAAATAAAAAAATGCTGGCCGGAATTTCGGAAATGATTTATCTGAATTTGAAATAACGTTTTATAGCAGGCTCATTGGAGCTTCCTGTTTAAAAAAATCAAATTCCATACTTCCGGTTTACTCTGTAAGAGTCTCCTATCCCTCAGAAGAAAAACCTTTACACCTTTCACTACATCAAATTCCATAAAAAAGGCTCCTGTCGGAGCCTTTTTTATATAAATCTTTAAACTGTTGCAATTAAACAGTCGCTACGATTTGAGCATTTAATTTATCTTCCAAAGTAGTTTTAGGCACAACACCTACAACTTTATCTACCAACTGACCATTTTTAAAGATCATTAAAGTAGGGATACTGCGGATACCAAATTTAGCCGGGATAGCTGAATTCATATCTACGTCCATTTTACCAATAACGGCTTTTCCTTCATATTCACCAGCCAATTGCTCAACAACCGGTCCGATCATTTTACAAGGACCACACCACTCTGCCCAGAAATCAACAAGTACAGGCTGATCGCCCTGAATAAGTTCTTCGAAGGTGCTATCGGTAATTTCAAGTGCTTTTCCCATGTCAATAAGTGTCTATTTTTTGATATTAATTAGTTGAGTTAATAATCAAATAAGTGGTATAAAAGTTCCGGAATTCTTGAATTTCCGTTCTAATTAAGTGAAAAATCTACGCCTGGAAAACCCTTCAAAGTTTTAAATAATTCGTTGGTAGGCGAAACCCGGTAACTACGTAAAGCCATTTCAACTTCCAGATGACTTTCTGTATCTTTAACTGTCATATTTACAGGACATTGCCCTGGATTATTGCTGAATGTATTACTTAAAAGCTCAATAAACTCAGCGTCAATCTGATCAAGTGTCAGACTGATCTTGATTTTTTTACACATTTTATCCCGGATTTCGGTCAGTAACTGGATGGAAGAGATTTTAAATTCAAACTGATCTTCCTGTTTCCAGCGATTTTGAATTTTTCCTTTAATATAAAGAAAACGACCTATTTCAAGGTAATTTTTAAAGCGGACACAATCTTCGCCTCCAAGCAACATTTCAACAGAACCTTTATAATCTTCTATTTTAAAAATAATAAAAGGGTTTCCATTTTTCGACATCCGTTCCATGACACTCGTCACAATTCCGCCGACACTGATATCTTTTCCAAAATGTTTAGGAGATCTTTCGCCCTCCGGAATTACCATAAGCTCATCCAAAGTACCGTTGCAGAAGTTGTCTAGTTCAATTCTGAAAGTATCCAGCGGATGGCCTGAAATGTAGAAACCTACTACTTCCTGTTCGTAACGCAGTTTCGCCAAATCATCCCAGGGTTGAACATCAGCCGGTTTTGGTTTTACCATTAAAGCCTCGTTTCCACCAAACGCGCCAAATAAAGACGCTTGCGCCGACGCTTTTTCTGCATGATAATTATTGGCATAACGAATCAGACGTTCAATGAATGTTCCAACATCACCGCCGGCTTCGGATGTAAAATATTGTGCACGGTGATATTCTTCAAAGCAATCAAAACCACCCGCATAAGCCAGACTTTCAAGAGTTTTCTTATTAACGGTTCTTAAATTAACACGAATTATGAAGTCGAATATATCCTTAAACGGCCCGTTTGCGTCTCGTTCTTCGATGATCGATTCAACCGCAGCATCGCCACTTCCCTTTACACCTGCAAGTCCAAATCTGATTTCTCCGCGCCCCGTTGCGTTAAACTGACGATCGGATTCGTTGATATCCGGCCCTAAAACAGTAATGCCCTGACTTTTACATTCTTCCATGAAAAACGTAATTTTTTCAATATTACCCAGCGAGCTCGTCAAAACCGCTGACATATATTCAGCCGTATAATGTGCTTTTAAATAAGCCGTTTGGTAGGCAACGAAGGCATAACAGGTCGAGTGAGATTTGTTGAAGGCATAAGATGCAAACGCTTCCCAGTCCGTCCAGATCTTTTCAAGTTTTTTGAGATCAAGACCCTTTTCTTCTCCGCCCTTCATGAAATATCCCTTCATTTTATTCAGGGTTTCAATCTGTTTCTTACCCATCGCTTTACGCAATGTATCCGCCTGGCCTTTCGTAAATCCGCCCAATTTCTGCGACAGAAGCATTACCTGTTCCTGATAAACTGTAATACCATAAGTATCAGCCAGATACTCTTCCAGTTCAGGTAAATCGTACGTAATTTCCTCCTGTCCGTTTTTACGTCGGATAAAGTTTGGAATATAAGCGATCGGCCCCGGACGATACAAGGCGTTCATCGCGATAAGGTGCTCAAAACGGTCAGGAATAAGATCCCGCATGTGCTTTTTCATCCCGTCGGATTCAAACTGGAAAATCGCGTTCGTATCTCCTCTTTGGAAAAGCTCGAATACCTTTGGGTCATCCAACGGAATGTCATCAATAACAATATCGACGTTATGGTTTCGCTTAATCAAGCGGAGCGCTTCTTTAATAATGGTCAGATTTCGCAGACCCAAAAAGTCCATTTTAATTACACCGGCATCCTCAATGATTTTTCCCTGATATTGGGTAATCAAAAAGTCAGAATCCTTCGAAGTGCTCACCGGAATAATTTCCGTCAAATCACTTGGCGCAATAATAATCCCAGCAGCGTGAATACCCGTATTTCTCACCGTCCCTTCCAGCCTTCTCGCTTCCTGCAAAACGCTGGCTTGAAGATCGTTGCCAGAAATAATGGCACGCATTTTCTTCACATTATCCAGTTCTTCCGGTGCAATTCCCTCTTTCTTAGTCAAACTCCCCTCGCCTTCCAACGGTGCTGAAAAAATTCTCGACAAAGTCATGTTATAGGCAGGCTTATCCGGCACAAGCTTTGCCAGCATGTTGGCATCCTGCAATGGAAGATCCATCACACGCGCAACATCCTTGATCGCAGATTTGGCAGCCATCGTGCCATATGTTACGATCTGAGCAACCTGGTTATAACCGTATTTTTTTACTACATAATCAATTACTTTTTGCCGGCCTTCATCGTCAAAGTCCGTATCAATATCGGGTAGTGAAATACGGTCAGGATTCAGGAAACGTTCAAAAAGCAGATCGTATTTAATGGGGTCAATATTTGTGATTCCGGTACAGTACGCAACCACAGAACCTGCCGCAGAACCACGGCCCGGGCCAATAAATACACCCATTTTCCGACCAGCGTCAATAAAGTCCGCCACGATCAGGAAGTAACCCGGAAAACCCATGTTACGGATTGTATTAAGCTCAAAGTTCAGGCGATCTTCAATTTCCGCAGTTATTGTGCCATATTTGAATTTTGCTCCTTCAAAAGTAAGGTGACGCAAATATTCCCATTGATTTAAAACATCGGCCGTCAGCTCCTTATTCCCAACCATTTCAGACAAAGTATGTGTCTTAAATTCTTCCGGGATCGGGAAGTTTGGCAATAGAATATCTTTGTTAAGATTCAGCGTTTTAATCTTGTCAACGATCTCATTGGTGTTGTCTATCGACTCCGGTAAGTCGTTAAACAATTTCATCATTTCACTGGTATTTTTGAAATAGAACTGATCATTGAAAAATGCAAAACGCGATCCCTTTGGAATTCCTTTGTCATCGTCAAAGTCCTTCGCCGATGGTGTACTTTGCTTATCACCCGTATTGATACAAAGCAAAATATCATGGGCATTCCAATCCTCCTGATCCACATAATGTGAGTCATTGGAAGCGATGATTTTAACATTATATTTTCTTGCAAAACGAATCAGGACTTCATTTACGATGTACTGGTCACGGATTTCGTGGCGTTGTAATTCAACGTAAAAGTCATCCCCGAAAAGATCCAGCCACCATTTAAATTCCTTCTCCGCTTCTGCCTCTCCTTTCCGGATAATCGTTTTAGGAATAATTGCACCAATACAACACGTTGTCGCGATTAGCCCCTTATGATATTTGACAATCAGCTCTTTATCAATACGCGGATATTTCCCATACATCCCCTCGATAAATCCGAGCGAACACATTTTAACAAGATTTTTATATCCGATCTCATCCTTCGCCAAAAGCAGCTGATGATGACGAACATCTTTTTTCTCCTTCGTAAACTGACGAATATGGCGGTCTTCAACAACATAAAATTCGCAGCCAACGATCGGTTTTATGCCTTGTTTGTTACCTTCCGCCACGAATTCAAAAACACCAAACATATTTCCATGATCGGTAATGGCAACGGCCGGCATATTATCTTCCTTCGCCTTTTTGAAAAGCTTTTTGATATCAGCAGCACCATCGAGAAGTGAAAATTGGGTGTGGCAGTGTAAGTGGGAAAATTGCATATTTTTTATTTGAAGATTCGCTCAATTCAATCAATCACTAATTCTAATATTCAATCCTTACAATTGAATATCCTCCGCTTCCGGATTGGCATCGTACAATATATAATTCATAAAATCGGTATAAGGTTTCAGCAGTTTCATTCCTTTTACGATTGAATCTGCGAAACCCTTCGAAGTCACATCTTTATCCGAAAAACGATGGACGAAGAAAAGCTGTTTTCTTCTCAACAACTCAATTTCCGGATGATCTTTTGGATAACCCTTAGGAGCCGTTTTTAACGACTCGCCGGAAATTTCAGGATAATACTCACGAAATTCTTTTTCGTGGATAATACTTTTTAACTCATCCGCATTATAATCAACTTCCTGCCGATATTTTGCCAATTGCTCGGCTGTTGCGTCCCACATTCCACCACCCAGAAATGATTGTCCGTTTGGCTGGATATGCAGGTAATAATCAACACGGCCTGAACTTCGGCCGCCTGGACCAATTCCTGCACTCAAATTACTCTTGTAAGGATCCTTATTTTTTGAAAACCGGACATCGCGGTTGATCCTGAAAATGCAATCTTTCACCTGAAGATTTCCCAGATCATGGAATTTTCCAACCTCAGTAATGAGAGTTCCGACCAGTTTTTCAAGATCCGCTTTGGAATCATCATATCGCTTTCTGTTTTCCAGAAACCATTCTCTATTGTTATTTTGGACTAAGTCAGTTAAAAATTTCAGTGTTGATGGCTGAAGCATAAAATATATTCTGAGATAAGAATCTGTTTTCACGTTTCGTAAACCTTAGACAATTTACAAATATCAAATTTACCACGTTTTTCTGAATCAATTTAACGAATTTTACGAATTGAATGAACGAAGTTTCAATAAAACTCATAATCAGCTGAAAATTATGACCGTTCGATTTTTGACTAGTGAAAAGGGTGAAAAGGCAGCTGCTATACCCATTGAGTATTGGAATAAAATCAATCAGCATTGAAATTGGAGAACCCGATTTTTGGGATGACTTACCCATACATGTAAAGGATGAAATACAAAAGCCCCAAAATCAATATCTGGCCGGAGAAACGAAGTCCAACGAAGAAGGAATGGAAAACTTTAAAATATATCTATGACCTTTTTTATTAGCCGGTCCACGGAAGCAGTAGCTTTCGCCAAATCACACTAGTTGGAAGCGTTTTGTAAGTAAACAATGCTCTCTTTTTTACAAGTCGAAGATAAGGTAGTCGTACTGCTTTATTTTTGGGACAATTGTCGAAAACAGCGGACGTGAAAATCGAAATTATATTATAGTAAAGCAATCTGTTAACTAATTAAATGGCCAGAATTCTTACCGGGATACAAAGCAGCGGACTTCCTCATTTGGGGAATCTTTTGGGAGCGATCCAGCCCGCTGTCGAACTATCCAAAAATCCAGACAACGAATCATTTCTTTTTATCGCGGATCTTCATTCGCTGACAACCTTGAAAAACGGTGCTGATCGCGAACTATATGTTCGGTCGATCGCTTCCACGTGGCTTGCTTTTGGCTTTGACACAGATAAAAATGTTTTCTGGAGGCAATCGCGCGTTCAGGAACATGCAGAACTTTCCTGGTACCTAAGTTGCTTCACACCTTTCCCGATGCTGCAAAATGCTACTTCGTTCAAGGACAAGGCTGAAAAACTTGCTGATGTTAACGCAGGATTATTTACGTATCCCGTATTAATGTCCGCCGATATTTTGCTTTACAACGCCAATATTATTCCCGTTGGTAAAGATCAAAAGCAACATCTTGAAATGGCCCGGGACATCGCTTCAAGATTCAACCAGCTCGCAGGTGAAGATCTGTTGATTCTTCCTGAGGCGAGAATTGATGAAAAGATGATGACTATTCCAGGAATCGATGGCCAGAAAATGAGCAAATCTTATAATAATTACATTAACATTTTTCTTCCTGAGAATGAGTTAAAAAAAGTAATTAAAAAGATTGTTTCTGACTCAACCCCGCTGGAAGAACCGAAAGATCCGGAAACGGATATAACTTTCAAACTCTATTCGCTTCTGGCTTCTGATTCTGAAATAGAAACGATGCGCCGGAATTATTTGAACGGAGGCTATGGATATGGACATGCGAAACAGGCATTATTGGAAATTATTTTAGATAAATATGCCGAGCCTCGCCGCCTTTATAACTACTACATGGAAAACAATGACGAGTTGGAAGGTATTTTAAGAAATGGCGAGGAAAAAGCGCGATCTATTGCCAGACAAACAATTTCCAAAGTCCGCCGTGTACTCGGTTTTGGCGCATGACCTCTGCGATTGATATCCTTATTCATGGAGACCAGGAATTATTTCTTTGGTTAAATGGAAAAAACACGCCACTGCTTGATTCGATCATGAGTTGGGTGACTTTCAAATTTACCTGGATCCCAATGTATATCCTCCTCCTTTTTCTAACGATAAAGGAAGAAAAAACCAGATCTGTTGCCATTATTGTGACGATACTGGCAGCGGTTATTCTTGCGGATAAAGTGACATCGGGTATAATGAAACCATACTTTTCACGTTTCAGACCTTGTCATGAACCCTTGCTCTCGGGATTGGTTCATAATGTCGGAGGCTGCGGAGGGCTCTACGGATTTGCTTCGGCACATGCTGCCACAAGTTTTTCGCTGGCCATAGTTTGGTTCCAACTCACTAAGGATAAGATCAATAATATAGGTTGGCTGTTCGCATGGGCCGCATTTTATTCATATAGCCGAGTTTATGTAGGCGTCCATTATCCAGGTGATATTTTCGTCGGAGCTCTGGTTGGGCTTATTGTTGGGTGGATATGTGTTCAACTTTATTTAATATTTTTAAAGAAATACTATCCTAATTAATTGATTTTTATTAATTTTGCGCAAATTTTAGTTTGGCCATGGGCTCTTTTAATACAGTAAAAATATTTTCAGGAAGTCAGTCAGAATACCTGGCAAAAGACATTGCACGGTATTATGGCAAGGAGTTGGGAGGATATACACTTCGCAAATTTAGCGATGGCGAATTATCCCCAAGCTTTGAAGAATCGGTACGCGGTTGTGACGTTTTCCTGATTCAGTCAACTTTTCCACCGGCCGACAATCTGCTTGAACTGCTTTTGATGGTAGACGCAGCAAGACGCGCCTCTGCACATTACGTGACTGTCGTTATTCCTTATTTTGGATATGCGCGTCAGGACAGAAAAGATAAGCCTCGTGTTGCTATCGCGGCAAAAGTGGTTGCCAATTTGTTGACATCCGTGGGTGTAGATCGCTTGATGACCGTTGACCTTCATGCAGGCCAGATTCAGGGCTTTTTCGATTTACCCGTTGATCACCTGGAAGGAACTTCGATTTTTGTTCCTTACATCAAGTCATTGGGTTTGAAAAATCTTTTGATCGCTTCACCTGATATGGGTGGTGCTGCAAGAGCCCGTAATTTTGCCAAGTTCCTGAATGTGGATATGATCCTTTGTGATAAACACAGAAAGAGAGCTAATGAAATTGCCAGTATGCAGGTGATTGGTGAGGTTGAGGGAATGGATGTGGTGTTGGTAGATGACCTTATTGATACCGGCGGAACTTTGTGCAAGGCTGCTGAGATTATTATGGGAAAGGGTGCAAATTCGGTAAGAGCCATTAGTACTCACCCGATTATGTCCGGAAAGGCGCACGAAAATATTGCAAATTCTGTTCTTGAGGAATTAATTGTTACAGATACCATCCCTCTTAAGCAACAGAATGATAAAATACGCGTATTGTCAGTTGCAGAGTTATTTGCAAAAGCAATCGGACGTATCAGAGATCATGAATCTATTAGTTCATTGTTTATAAATTATCAGTAAATTTTATTTTTTTTAACTTTAATTATTATTCTTATGAAAACGCATGAGATTGTAGGGTTTAAAAGAGCGAATCTCGGTAAGGTGGAAGCTCAGGAGTTACGTGCTCAGGGTTATGTACCATCTGTACTGTATGGTGGAAACGAACAAGTGCATTTCTATGCACCTGCTATGTTGTTCCGCACATTGCTTTTCACACCGGATGTATTTAATGTAACCTTGAATATCGAGGGAACTATATATAATGCCATTTTGCAGGAAAAACAATTCCACCCTGTGAATGATATGTTGTTGCACGCCGATTTCCTTCAAATCATTGATGGCAAGGAAATTAAAGTTGACGTACCTGTGAAATTGACAGGCGCATCTTCTGGTGTAATGAAAGGTGGTAAAATGAACCAAAAATTGCGTAAATTGCGCGTACAAGGTTTGGCGGACAATATCCCTGATTACGTTGAAGTTGATGTAACTGAACTTGATCTTGGAAAATCTGTTAAAGTTGGAGCTATCAAGCCAGAAGGATTTGTTATCCTTACAGCAGTTAGTAACCCGATTGCCTCAGTTGAAATCCCACGTGCACTTCGCGGTACTTTGGGTAAATAATAAGTATTTTATTTTTCATGGCTAATAGATGCAAACGTGCCGACCTTTGGTCGGCATATTTGTTATACGGGTAATTTGTTTTCATAACTTACGCAGGAAATAACCTAAACTAATGTTGCCCGATGGACAAGCTTTTCAGTGTTGACTGGCATTCGATGTTTATTCCCAGCCTCTCGCTGCTTGAAATATTTTTGAGAGGAACGCTTACCTACTGGGTAATTTATTTGTGTATGCGCTTGTTCCGTCGTGGAACTGGACAGCTGAGCATTGCCGACTTGTTATTAATTACAATGATTTCAGACGCAGCACAAAACGCGATGGCCGGCACATACAATTCGATCAGTGAAGGTGCAGTATTAATCCTTACTCTCGTTTTCTGGGATTATGCAATTGACTGGATGGGGTACAAGAAAGTAATCTTCGGAAAACTCGCAAAACCAGAACCCGTTCTGCTCATCCGCAATGGAAGACTACTCCATAAAAATATGGAAAAAGAGTTGATTGACGAGGATGAACTTGTCGGACTTTTACGAGAGAAAGATGTCGACGATTATAAAAAAGTAAAAACCTGCTACCTCGAAGCAACAGGTAATATCAGCGTAATCCTGAAAGAATAATTAAGCCACTACCAGCCAGTCTTTTATCTGGCGCAGCAATACTTCATTAATTCTCACATAACTTTCATGCGTCCAGCCACCGATATGCGGAGTTAAAACAACGCGGTTTGAATTGATCAGATAATCGAAAACAGCTTGCTGCGGTTCGGTTAATGTTTTTAATTTTTCATTTTCCAAAACATCGAGGCAGGCTCCGATTATTTTCCCGGACTTCAAACCTTCCACAACAGCCGTAAGATCCGCGACCTTTCCTCTTGATAAATTCATTAGATAAAAAGGTTTTGCAAAACCTTCTATTAATTTCTGATCGATAAGATATTTGGTTTCATCCGTCAGCGGGACATGCAGACTTAAAATATCGGCTTCCTGCATAATCTGCTCTAAGGAGGCTTCCTGAGCATAATCATCTCCATAATGATCACGATACTTGTCGTAAGCTAAAACTTTACAACCGAAACCACTCAGCCTTTTTGCTGTTGCTCCGCCATTATTTCCGTAACCGATAAGACCAACTGTTTTTTTCATAAGCTCCACTCCCCTGTTTCCTTCCCGGTCCCAGATACCGCTTCTGACTTCTTTATCTGCCTTTACAATATTTGCCAACAAACCCAGCAACATACCAAGCATATGTTCAGCGACTGCATCCCGGTTTCCTTCTCCTGCATGAAAAACTTCCACGCCGTGTTGTTTAGCTACTTCCAGATCAATCAGATCAAGCCCCGCCCCTGCCCGAGCGATAAAGCGCAACTTCGGCGCATTTTCCATAACTTCCTGATCTACAAAAGTTTTACTTCTGATAAATAGCCCTTCAAATCCAGGAAGTGCCTGGATAATATCTTCCCTTTTAAATTCCGGATGATAGGCATATTCCCAGCCTTGCGACTCTAACATGGAAAAAAGAGAAGGATGCATCGAGTCTGCGATCAGGATTTTCATAGGAGCAACGGAATTTTTGTAACTTGCCGATTGATTAGTTTGCACAAAAGTAATCAGAAATACAGACAAGGGGTGCTATAAAAGCAATATTCAGAAGCAATTTGATAGTTTAAACTGCGTAAACCGAGACAAAATTATTAATATCAGTACCTTGCGGAGTAATTTCAAAAAATGAGAAATAACAATCAATACTATATCAATTAAATGAGTGAACTATCAATAGATAAACCGCTAATCGGAATTTCACTGGGCGATTACAACGGCATCGGGCCGGAAGTGATTTTGAAAGCACTGGAAGGAAATCAGTTAGCTAAATTATGCACACCAATCGTATACGGTTCCCTTCGCGTTTTGAATCAATACCGCAATCTTTTGGAAATGAAGGACTGGTCTTTACACGGTATTCAGCGCCCTGAACAGGCTAATCATAAACTTACGAATGTTATCACCTGCTGGCATGATCACCAGACAGAAATCCAGCCGGGAAAAATTACTCCGGAAGCAGGACAGGCTTCTTTATCTTCGCTGAAAAGAGCTGTGGAAGATTTGAAAGCAGGCAAAATCCATGCGATCGTTACCGGACCAATTAATAAAGATAATATCCAGAGTGCTGAGTTCAAGTTTCCGGGCCATACCGAATTCCTTGCAGAAGCCTTCGGAGCACAGGAAGGTTTGATGTTCATGGTTTCCGGCGATTTGCGCGTCGGAGTCCTTTCCGGGCATATTCCGGTAAACCAGGTGGCGGCTCAGGTGACGGCGGAAAAACTGACGGCAAAAATTGAACAGATGCTGCAATCTCTTAAAGGTGATTTTGGTATTAAAAAACCAAGACTTGCGGTTCTAGGTCTAAATCCTCATGCCGGCGAAAACGGTTTACTGGGAAGCGAAGAAATCGATGTGATTAATCCGGTTTTAAAAACGTTTAAAGAAAAGGGAAATCTCGTATTCGGGCCATTCCCGGCGGATGGATTTTTCGCAGCCGGAACCTACAAGCAGTACGATGCCGTTTTGGCGATGTATCATGACCAGGGGCTTATTCCTTTCAAAACGTTGGCTTTCAATGAGGGAGTTAATTTCACGGCAGGCCTTTCTGCGGTAAGAACATCTCCTGATCATGGAACAGCTTACAATATTGCAGGAAAAAATCAGGCTGAGCCGGGCTCACTTTTACAAGCAATTTATCTGGCCTGTGATGTTTCGAAATACCGGACAGAAAGCCAGGCTATCGATAAAAATGCACTGGTCGGCAAGCCGCAACAATCAGAAAGTCAGCATCCTGCAAAATCAGGAAAACCAAGACATAATAATTGAATTAATAATTAAGTAGAAATACCTGCGAAGGCGTATTCTTAATTTATAATTCTTCATATTTAATTAAAAAAGCTCCTACATGCTTAGATCTATGACCGGCTACGGTGTAGCAAACATCGAATCCGAATCGATCAACGTCACTGTTGAAATTAAAACACTGAATTCAAAGTTTTTAGACATATACTGCCGGGTTCCAAGAAACTACTCAGAACGCGAAATAGAAATCCGTAATCTGGTAACGCAATCATTGGAACGCGGAAAAGTTGAAGTTTCCCTGACGGTTCAACCGGTTGGAAAGGCAATTGCAACGACTGCGGTGAACCGTCCGTTAGTGAAAGCCTATTTTTCAGATCTGTCTGAAACGGCAAACGACCTTGGCTTTTCAGGCGATTCAACAGAGCTGTTAAGAATGGCTTTACAACTTCCAAATGCTTACAATACGGAATCTGTAAGTGAAACAAATCGTGAGAACGACTGGTCACAAATCAAAGAAGCAGTGAACGAGGCGTTGAGAAAATGTACTGTTTTCCGCGAGCAGGAAGGAAAAATGACGGCTGATAAATTTGTTGATTACATCGGAACAATTACTTCGCTTCTCGAAGGTGTAAAGGAACAGGACAAATTGCGTATTCCCGCAGTACGCGAACGCCTGGAAAAGCAGGTGCGTGATTTGCTTTCCGACGACAATTTCGACCCGAACCGCTTTGAACAGGAGTTGATCTACTATATCGAGAAATTCGATATTTCGGAAGAAAAAATCCGGTTAGAAAATCACTTGAATTATTTCAACGAAACGCTGCAGTCGCCCGAAAGCAATGGTAAAAAACTAAACTTCATTGCGCAGGAAATCGGCCGGGAAATTAATACCATCGGATCGAAAGCAAATGACTCAGGAATTCAGCGCCTTGTTGTACAGATGAAAGATGAGCTGGAAAAGATCAAGGAGCAGACAATGAATATTATCTAAATGACAACTGAGGAAAACAGGTTGCCACTCTCCTTTTACGAAGCTTACGATACTTGTACACTGGCTCATAAATTACTTGGCTGTGAACTCGTTCACGATAGTCCCGATGGTTTGACCAGCGGGATTATTGTTGAAACGGAGGCTTACCTGCAAGACGATCCGGCCTGTCATGCTTACCGGAAAAGAACCGTTCGCACAGAACCCATGTATTCAGCAGCAGGAACGATTTACGTTTATCTGATCTACGGAATGTATCAATGCGTCAACGTTGTCAGCAGAGAAGATGGCTGTGCAGAAGCTGTTTTAATTCGTGCTTTACAACCCACCGAAGGCATCGAATTGATGGAATTACGTCGCCGGTATAGTAGAAAAATTTCGCCTGGAATCCCGCCAAAACCAGTTTCGCTCAGAGAATTATGTAAAGGGCCCGGGAAACTTGTACAAGCAATGGGTATCGACAGAGCAGTCCACAATTCGCAATCCCTGGCAACCAGTAGCTTATATATTCGTCCTCAGATCCTTAGCGAATTCGAAACTGAAATTTCTACCCGGATCGGTATAAAACAAGGTGCGGATCTTCTATACCGGTACTCGATAAAAAACAACAGGTTCGTAAGCAAATAGTTGGCAACATCGAATTCTATCCAAAATTTATTCTACAAAAAAGGCAAAAGATATCGCTACATTTTGCCTTTTTGCCTTTTCATTATCTATCTTTGAAGTCTAGTAAAAAATACTCAGCGTTCTATTAACTCCAGCAAATTCATTATAATGGTTTAACCTCGTGTCTTGCCATACATGCTGAATATTTCTATGGCTAAATTTTACAGACTGTTACTTCTTCTTTCTATCTGTTTTTCCCTGACCGGAATTCATATTGGCTTTGCAGAGACCGCACGTGCCGATACTGATGTAGCGGTATCGAAGTATGCCAAATCATTCCCTTCCGACACGATAAGAATCCAAAAATATTACAAGCTGGCGCTGACCAACCTGTATTTTGATGCCGAAAAATCATTACTCTACTCGCAGCAAATTTTAAGACTTGCTCAAAAACACCAGTGGAATAAAGGCAAAATGATGGCCTATGATCTGATGAGCAGTTATTATGTGATAGATGGGAGTTATGACATCTTGAGAGAAGTATCTAATGAAATACTGATTCTGTCGAAGAAAACCAATATGCCGCTCTATACGGCAAATGCTAAAAGGTTTTTGGCAGAAGCCAGTGCCGAATACAAACAATTCGAGGCAGCAAAAACAAATCTTCAAAGCGCCATTGAAATTTATACCACGCTGCATCAGGACAGTTTGAAAGCTGTTTGCCTCGAAACGCTTGGAAATTTTTATCGTGAAAAGCTGGAATACCCGGAAGCACTTCGTTATTACAACCAGGCATTTTATGCGTATAAAAAAATAGGTTCGCAATGGGGGATGGCCTCAACCATGCAAAACCGAGGTTATATGTATGTGAGAAAAAACGAGCTTGACAATGCGGAAAAGGATGTAAATGAAGCACTACTTATTTTCCGGAAATTGAATAATCGCTATGGAATTTTGAACGGGCTTAACGATATAGGCAACATTTATTTTTTAAAGAATGATTTCGATAATGCCATCAAGACGGAAAAGGAAGCATTAGATCTTTCGCACCTTTATAAATCATCCCGCCAGACAAATTGGGCACTGATATGTTTGTACAAATCGTACAAAGCAAAAAACGACATTGACAAGGCACTCTATTATCTGGAAAAAGTGGATTATATCCGACGGACCAGACATATCGAGCGTATTGCCCGAGAGTATAATATGTACAAGCTGATTTACGAAAATCAGCAAATGGACTCTGAAATCCAGCAAAAAATTATCGGAGAGCAAACGACTATTCAAAGATTCCTGGTTGGATTTTCTTGTTTGATTGTAGCATTTGCCGCTTTTCTCTGGCTGAACAACAAAAAGTTGCGGCAAAAAAATGCTGCGATAAAAGAAGCCCTTATCCAGGGACAAACAATTGAAAGAAAGCGTGTGGCGGCTGAATTGCATGACCATCTTGGCGGAACGCTTGCTTCCCTGAACTGGTATCTCTACGGGATGGATAAAAAACTCCTATCTGAAGAAGAACAAAAAACTTACAACAGTGTCCATCAAATGGTGGGCGCAGCCTATCGCGAAGTTCGTAGCCTTTCTCACAATCTGATGCCCCCGGAGCTTGAAGAGCACGGACTGATTACCGCTTTGCAACGGCTGGTAGGAAAGCTAAACGAAAATAACTCGATCAATTTTTCTTTTAATATCAGCGGTCTGGAAAACAGGTTGACTAAAAAAGTTGAATTTGAATTGTACAGTATTGTTCTGGAACTGACTAATAACATCCTGAAACATTCTCAGGCGAACGTGGCCAGCATTAATCTGGAAGAAAATTTAAAAACCATCAACCTGTCCATAATCGACAACGGTTCCGGTATAAAAAACATAACAAATCACGGCGTGGGACTTGGAAACGTAAAGAGCCGGGTACAAAGTCTTATGGGAAAAATACGCATTGCAAACGAAGAAAATCCGGGAACGAAAATTGAAATTGAAATTCCGAAAAATGGTGTCAGACAGTAGTTTTGCAGCAACGGGTTATTTTCAGACGTATATAAAACAAATAAAATCCGGCGCCATAAACTGTATTGTTATTCGCTGCGTTAGCTTTAAAAGGTGAAACAAAAACCGATCGAATGAATATTTCCGAAAAAGTGCAGGAGTTCATAAATACGCTTGCGCAAACCATCTCCAATCAAACTTTCATCAGCATATCGTTTGGTAATTACAAGGGCTCAGAAGAAAATCTAAAAAATCTGTACGCCAAAAGAATATTGATCAAAAAGGACGAAAGATTAAGCTTCACTTACCGGTACAAAACCCGGGATATTGTCAAAAATTATTCCGTTGAAGAAGGCACTAAACTTATCCAGGATTATCTGAACGAAGGTTTTAAAATATCTACCTTGTTTTCAACCGAATTTGATCTTCTGTTTGAAATCCAGAATAATGGCAAGATTGTACTTAAGAAGAAAAATCCTGCGTCTAAGGCCACTCCTTCGCTCGATCATGATAAAAATAAAAAACGCCTGATCAGTACGAATGAAAAGAGTTATCTGACTGATTTGAAAATCACGGATGCAGACGGCAATGTATTTAAAAATGCACAGGATAAATACAGACAGATCAATCATTACGTAGAAATACTAAGTTCTCTGATCAAAGAAATCCCCGGCAAAAATTCACTCAAAGTAGTGGATATGGGCTCGGGAAAAGGGTATTTGACTTTCGCCCTTTATGATTATTTACAAAATGTCCTGAAACTTAAAGCAGACGTTACCGGCGTAGAGTTCAGAGAAGATTTGGTTACGCTATGTAACTCAATTGCCACAAATGCTTCCTTCACAACATTAAATTTTGTTGAAGGAACGATAGAATCTTTTGACAGTGCCGGTACTGACATTCTGATCGCACTTCATGCGTGTGATACGGCGACAGACGACGCAATTTTCAAAGGAATTAAAGCAGAGGCACAACTGATCGTGGTTGCACCTTGCTGTCATAAGCAAATCCGCCGCGAAATCGAGAAGACCAAGGCGCATAATGACGTAGACTTCCTTACAAAATACGGGATATTTTTAGAACGCCAGGCCGAAATGGTGACTGACGGAATTCGTGCAATGATCCTGGAATATGCTGGCTATAAAACCAAAGTTTTTGAATTTATTTCTGATGCGCACACACCTAAAAACGTAATGATTGTTGGAATAAAAAATCATAAATCCGCTCCCGACAAAGATCAGCTATTGAAAAAAATAAAAGACGCCAAGGCGTATTTTGGTATTGAATACCATCATTTGGAGAGAATGCTTGAAATTTGATATAATGGCACGGGAATTTATACTAATTGTTGTCTTTAAGAGACTTAGATCCGATTCGTTGCACTTGTAAACTTTTGAAGCGTTCTTAATTGACTATTAAACGGTCGAAACCGTCCATTTCCTAAACTGGCTGCGTATATTTGCAGCTTTTTGCAAAAAACCTACTGATTTAAATATGTGGAATAAATTAGCAACTTACATAATCCGCTACCGGCTTTGGTGGGTTGCATTCGTATTAGTCTCTACGGTATTTATGGCCTACGAGGCAAGCAAGATCGAGCTTTCTTACCAGTTCGCGCGTATTCTTCCTTCCAATGACCCTGTTGAAAAAGAATATCAGGATTTCCGAAAGCTCTTTGGTGAGGACGGAAGTGTGATGGTGATCGGATGGCAGGACCCGGGCCTTTTTGAAGTAGGCAAATTCCAGGCATGGTGCAAACTTTCTCAGCAGATCAAAAATACGGAAGGTATCAAGAATGTATTGTCGCTGGCAAACCTTCAAAAAGTTGTCAGAAACGATAGTCTGCAGCGTTTCGACTTTGCTCCGATTATCCGTGATATTCCCACCACTCAGACGGAAGTTGACAGCTTGAAAAAGGAAATTTTGAACCTACCTTTTTACGAAGGTCTGGTACTCAATTCAAAAACCAATGCCACGCTTATTGTTATAACTTTCAACGACAAATCGCTTAATTCAAAACGCCGTCTTACGATCGTAAGCGATATTGAAGCAATGGCAGAGGAATTTGCCATAAAATATAAAACGGATCTTCACTATTCGGGTATGCCGTATATCAGGACGGTCAATATGAAAAAGATTTCCGGAGAAATGGAGCTTTTCATGGGACTTGCTGTTTTGGTTACCTTGTTCATACTCTGGGCATTTTTCAGATCCTTCCGGCTTACGCTGCTATCGATCGTCGTCGTTCTTATTGGCGTAGTTTTCTCAGTCGGGTTATTACAGCTCTTTGGCTATAAAATTACTGCGCTGACAGGGCTTATTCCCCCACTCCTTATCGTCATTGGAGTACCCAACTGCGTATTTTTTATCAATAAATACCAGGGTGAATTAAAAGCAAACCGAAACAAAAACGACTCCATTTTTGAAATGGTACGCCAGATTGGTTTGTCAACTTTTCTCGCGAATATCACCACAGCTATTGGTTTTGGTGTATTTTATTTTACCAACAGCTCCCTGTTAGTAGAATTCGGAATTGTTGCGGCGATAAGCGTTATGGTCACCTATGTACTCTGCCTGCTTCTTTTGCCGATTACATTATATTACATGGATACGCCAAAGCCGCGACATCTAAAACATTTGGATGGGAAATGGGCATTTGGATTTCTTTCAAAAATAAATTACCTGGTTCACAACCGCCGGAGGGAAATCTACATCGCTATGGTGATCATGATTATCGTTTCAGGTTATGGAATGACGAAAATCAAGGCGATTGGATATGTCGTGGATGATTTACCGAAAAATGATCCGGTTTATACAGACCTGCGCTTTTTGGAAAAGAACTTCCATGGAGTCTTGCCTTTTGAGGTAATGATTAATACCAATGAAAAAAACGGCATTTTCGGAGATCAGGCCATTGCTTTGTATAAAATAAAGGCGCTGCAAAGTGAACTTGCGAAGTATGAAGAATTTTCCAAACCGGTATCGGTGGTTGAAGCTTCGAAGTTTTTATATCAGGCTTATCGCGGCGGTGATGCAAAATACTATGCTTTGCCAGGTGTACTGGAACTGTCAAAACTGACAAACTTTGTTCAGGGCCAGGAGACAGGTGCTTCAAAACAAATTAATTCGTTCCTTAACGAAGACAAGAGCGTGACGAGGGTAAGTTTCCAAATGGCCGATGTTGGTTCGGAACGTATTAAAGTTTTGATGAAGCAGATTCGTCCGAAAGTTGACTCCATATTCAGTCCTGCTAAATATAAAGTAAGCTTAACCGGACACAGCCTTGTATTTCTGAAAAGCAACGATTACCTGTTAGGTAATTTATATGAAAGTTTACTGATCGCCATCGTGCTGATCGCAATTGTAGGTATGGTACTTTTCCGTTCGATTCCGATCATTCTTTTGTCAAAATTGCCATGTCTGATCCCACTTGCTTTAACAGCAGGCATCATGGGATATTTCGGGATTTATTTCAAACCAACGACAATTCTTATTTTCAGCATCACGTTTGGTATTGCTTCCGACGGGACTGTTTATTTCCTGACAAGATATCGTCAGGAATTGTATGAAAAAGGCTTAAATGCATCTCAGGCTGTTACAAATTCAATTTTTGGTACGGGACTTAGCATGATCTACACCGCGGTAATTCTGTTCTGTGGATTCTCTATTTTCTCTGCTTCGAGTTTTGGAGGTACTGCTGCCATGGGAGTTATGGTTTCCATTACGCTGTTGGTTGCAATGTGTACAAACCTCATCTTGCTGCCGGCGTTGCTTCTGACTATTTCAAAATGGCAGAAAAAAGGTGAAAAACCATCCTGATTTTTTGATAGCTTTACCTGAAATAAGACACTCCTATAACCAAAAGAATGAAAAAAACCTTCCTATCCCTTGCCTTACTGGCGTTGGGTTCGACCGGCATGACATATGCCCAATCTGATTACCAGGCTGATTCTGTTTTCATCCGCCAGATTTTTAATTCCGCTTTAAGTGATGGTCGTTCTTACGAATGGCTTCGCGATCTTACCCAGAAAGTTGGTCCAAGATTGAGTGGTTCTGAAGGAGCTGCCAAGGCGGTTGAGTATACCCGAGACGCGATGGTCAATGCGAAATTTGATAATGTGTTTCTTCAGAATGTTATGGTTCCTCACTGGGTACGCGGCGCAAAAGAAAAGGCTTACATTATTTCAGGAAAACAAAAGATCAACGTTCCTGTTGCAGCACTCGGTGGCTCGGTAGCGACACCAAAAGGGGGAACAAAGGCGAAAGTTATTGAGGTAAAAAACTTCCCGGAACTTCGTGCGCTTGGTGCAGACAAGGTTAAAGGAAAGATTGTATTCTTCAATCGCCCTATGGACCCGACCAAGCTGAATACTTTTGAAGCCTATGGCGGTGCGGTTGACCAGCGCGGTGCAGGGCCAAGCGAAGCGGCGAAATTAGGTGCTGTCGGCGCGATCGTTCGCTCCATGACAACTCGACTTGATGATACGCCACATACCGGTAGTATGCGTTATGCCAGCGGAGCCCCTATTATTCCCGCAGCAGCCATCAGTACCAATGGCGCTGAATTGTTAAGTAAATTGCTCAAAGAAAATCCTGACACGGAAATATTTTTTGAACAATTCTCAGAAACACTTCCTGATGCCCCTTCACACAATGTCATTGGAGAGTTAAAAGGATCTCGAAATCCTGCTCAGTATATTGTTGTTGGCGGCCATTTGGATTCCTGGGATTTTGCACAAGGCGCACACGACGATGGTTCGGGATGTGTTCAGTCAATGGAAGCAGTTCGATTGCTTAAAGATTTAGGGTATAAGCCTAAAAATACACTACGGGCGGTTATGTATATGAACGAGGAAAACGGTTTGAAAGGCGGCGTAGCGTATGCAGATTCAGCCAAGTCAAAAAATGAAAAACATATTGCAGCGATTGAATCTGATCGTGGCGGGTTTACACCGCTTGGGTTCGGTGTTGTCGGAACAGCTGCCCAAAAAGCAAAAATCGCGACATGGAGTAAATTATTTGCAGCATATGGAATTCATGAAATCGGGCCAGGCGGCGGCGGGGCTGATATCGGGCCTCTGGCTCAGCAGGGCACAGTTTTGTTAGGATTAATTCCTGATTCTCAGCGTTACTTTGATTATCACCATGCTTCAAATGACACATTCGACAAAATCAGCAAACGGGAACTGGAACTAGGCGGAGCTGCTATGGCGGCGATGATGTATCTGGTTGATAAATATGGAGTTGAATAGTGACAATTAAATTTCCAGCTATAAAGCAAAAGGCCGAAATAAAATTTATTCCGGCCTTTTGCTTTATAGCTTATCCCGTTCAATCCTGTTTCTCTTTGATCTTGTCAAACGAGACATCCATCCAGTCTTCCGGAATTTCGTCCAGATCTTCTTTTAGCTTTTGTGCCCAAAGCTCCGACACCTTCTCCATATCTTTTTTCTCGTAACGATGCTCGACGATTGCAAAACTGTCTTTTTTGTACAATACCACATCAATCGGAAACTCGACATCATTGTTACTGACACGCGTAGAATCGAAAGAAAGAAATCCGGCTTTCAACGCTTGTTTCATACTCGAATCGTCTGCCAGCACGCGGTTCAAAATAGCTTTGCCCTGTCCTGAGTTACCGATGATCACGTAAGGTGAACCTTCATCGAGTTCCACCCAGTTGCCTTCCGAATAAAGTAAAAACAATTTGTGTTCGGCGTCATCTTTCAGCTGCCCGCCCACGATAGTATTCAGATTAAATTTGAGTCCTGCCCTTTCCAGTGCTTCCTTATCTTCAACGGCAACCCGTTTTACCTGTTCACCAAAAGCGTTTACGGCTTTATAAAGTTTATTATAAACAACACCTTCATCAATCAATTCCTCAAAATAATGTACCGCCTTATCCCTTACAGAACGCAGCCCGCTTGTCATGATAAAAAGTGAATAATTATCTTTTTGAGCAATATACATTTTCTTTTTTGTGGTCGTATTGGTACCAGCCGTAATGCGTGTGTCCGCGATGGCAACCAATCCTTCTTTTACTTTAATACCTAAGCAATAAGTCATATTCAGTTTCTACTTTAAGTAATGGAAGGATTTGTCGTCAAATTAATCCCTCCCATTTCGCAATAAATCAATTCCCCGCAAAAATAACAAATCCAAAAGTCTGCTTTAAGCTTTATCTAATAATTAATATAACAGTCCGGGCCAGGTTTGTGCCGGGGTTTTGTACATTTATGGGAGGAACCGCTGTAATCGGCATTTGACTTGCAAAAATTCCTGCCAAAAAAACTTACCTCACGAATGTCTAACAAAGAATTGATCACCGTCTTTTACACTTCTTTTCAGAAAAAAAATTATAAAGGAATGCAGGAATGTTACGCCGATCAGACCGTTTTTAATGACGAAGTTTTTAAAAATCTGAATAGCGATGAAGTAAAAGCGATGTGGGAAATGCTTTGCAAAACGGGCAAAGAGCTTAAATTAACCTTTGGCAATGTATCAGAAACAGCCAACGGTGCAACCGCCGAATGGACTGCCTCTTACCTGTTTTCCCGTACCGGAAAAACGGTTGTTAATAATGTTCAAGCCAAATTTGAAATTGTGAATGGCAAAATAACGCACCATACCGATCGCTTTGATTTTTATGTATGGGCAAAACAGGCATTTGGCATCACCGGATTTTTCTTGGGCTGGACACCCTATTTCAAAAACAAAGTTCAGGCAACGGCCCGGAAAAGTCTGGATAATTTTATGAACAAAAAGTAATTTCTATTTACCGATAATTCTTTTACTATTCCCAATTCATTACGACAAGAAAAATGAAAAAAGCAATTTTACTATCTTCTATGTTAGTCATAGGAGCACTTTCTGCAAACGCACAAACGTTCAGAAGCCTTGATAAAAGCCCTGCCGACATTGCTTACTATCCTGACAATTTTGCGCACGATCGTAAAGGCGATGAAAAGGCTCTTGTTAAAGTGACATACAGCCGGCCATTCAAAAACAACCGCGAAGTGATCGGAAAGCTCGTTCCGTTTGGAAAAGTCTGGCGTATGGGTGCCGATGAATCACCTGAGATCAAGTTTTATCAGGACGCTACTTTCGGAGGAAAAAAAGTGAAGGCTGGCATTTATTCCCTGTTTGCGATTCCGGGAGAAACCGAATGGACGATCATTTTGAACAAAGACGTAGATTTTTGGGGTGCTTATAAATACAAGGAAGAAAACGACGTGTTGCGGGTAAAGGCGCCAGCTAAAAAATCAGACGCTACGCTTGAAAATTTCTCTTTGCAATTTGCAAAAGAAGGAGCAGGTGCTGTGATGAATTTTGGATGGGAAAACACAGTGGTTTCGGTACCAATTACATTCTGATATAAATAAAACGGGCGTGTTACAGTTCTACCTGAAACACTCCCGTTTTATTTTATATTCCGTTTTACTCCATCGACGGTTTCATTTCCCAAACATTCAGATCTTTAAAAGTTGTCGCCACTTCTGTTGAAAACAACTCGTAGCTGACCTTGTTAGACATAGGAAACACAAGATCTGTTAGAACTTGTTTGCCACGATTGGCAAAAACTTCGACACTGTTATTATCTACCAGAATCCGGACCGCGATATCTCCCCCGTCATCTGGCAACGGAACAGATTCGATGCTTGGAAACTTTGGACTAAAACTCACATTTCCGCTCCTGGTTCTGTCAATTTTCAGTGTATTATCAATTTTGTTATAGTACACCAATGTTTGATAATCACCGTGTTTTAATAACTTGATTCCTGCCTGTTCTGCTGAACTTCGTTTTATCACAAATTCAATATCGAGCGCATTTCCGGCAACCGAGTTCAACAACTTACTTCCTGTTACAGCAACCGAATTTTGCGTGGCCAGAAGATTTCCACGGTAATTGTTCACTTCACGAACCGGAAAAGATTTAATCCGGTATTCTCCTTTTTCATTTTTATAAAGTGTCAATTCACGTGGGACTGCCATTTGTCCCCGAAAGCCTTTCGACGGAGTTGCAGCTGCATATTCCCAGCTATTTTCCCAGCCGATCATGATTTTTCGCTTATCAGTTTCAGGAAGATCATTAAAAATAATTCCTGCATAAAAATCCTTCCCGTTATCAAGATAAAGTGGATAAGGCAATGGATCGGCTGTGAACGTTTTTCCGTCAAAGCTTCCGATAAAATATTGCATACCAAGATTTCCGTTTTGCTGAGGATGGCCGCCGGACAGCGTTATAATCCATTTACTTACGCCCGCTTCATTTTCAACAGGCAGTTCAAAAACATCCGGACATTCCCAAATTTTACTTTTGTCGCCCAGCTTGTCACCAAATTCGCTTAATAAATTCCAATTTTTCAAATCGGTCGATCCATAGAACTGCAAACGAAAATCGAGCGGCTGCGCGACAATCATGATCCACTGCTTGGATTCTTCGCGCCAGAAAACCTTCGGATCTCTAAAATCCGTTGTTTTTAAATTGATTAATGGATTATGATCGTACCTCGTGAAATGTTTTCCATCGAGACTATACGCCATACTCTGGCTTTGCGAAATTCCTTTTCCGGCGCTATCGATATGCGCGGTATAAATGGCCACTAATGGGATATCTCCATCATTTTTACCTAATCCGGATGTATTATTTTTGTCGACAACGGCGGTGCCGCTAAAAAACATCGTGCTGGTTCCATCTCCGTTCTGATAATCCTGCAAAGCAATCGGTTCATGCTCCCATTTCATCATATCCTTGCTGGTCGCATGCCCCCAGGACATATGTCCCCAGGTATCTCCCTCAGGATTATATTGGTAAAATATGTGATATTTATCTCCATAAAAAACCAGCCCGTTCGGATCATTCGTCCAGTTTTGCGGCGGAGAAAAATGATAGATAGGCCTGTAAGTAATATCGCTTGTTGAATCCACAGCCTGCCCCTTTGCTTCTTTTAAAGTTACAAACTGACAAAAAGCAGACACCAGCGTGGTCGTTAATATCGATTTAAGTATGGTCATAATTACCGTTCTGTTAAGCAGGGTTTTAATTTGTTTGTTAGTTAATCATTTTTCGATTAATTCTGAAAGTATTAAATAACAGTGCCTGACATTTTACTTCGTCACAACACAGTGATTTTCTTAAAAGTCCATATTTAAAAATATTGATTTTTATTGAAAGGAAATCACTTCCGCTCAAGAAACACGGACCTCTTAAAAGATTATCAAGAAGAATTTCAAACATAGAAGAGGTACTGAGCTATCCAATCAATCTAAATCATCAAAAACCGTGTATATATAGAAAAGAACTGGTTGCGGAAGCGCCGGCACGAAACAGAAAAAGTATGAAAATTCATTTGGTCTTGCTCATTTTTATAAGCTCGTGTATCGCGTGTATGAAGGATGGTGAAAAAGTAATCAATAGTAGTCCTGAAACTAAAAATGGCTTAACATATCTGGCTCTCGGCGATTCTTACACGATAGGGCAGAGTGTTTCAGAAGCGGAAAGATGGCCTGTGCTCTTTTCTAAAACCATGAGTGAAAGTGGGTTAAAACTGGCAGAACCTGATATTATTGCGAAAACCGGCTGGACAACAGCGAACCTTTTAAGTAACGTAAGTTCTGTAAACGCTGAAAAACCTTATGATCTGGTATCCCTGCTAATCGGCGTGAACAATCAATATCAAGGTTTGGGATTGGAGCAATACCGATCCGAATTTGCAAGATTATTACAGAAAAGCATAAGTTTTGCAGGTGGAAAGTCCAATCGCGTTTTTGTTTTGTCCATCCCTGACTGGGGCAGCACACCGGCTGGTTCGAGCGGCAGAGAGCTGATCGGCAAAGAAATTGATCAATATAATGAAGTTGCCCGGGAGGAATGTGCAAAAGAAAAAATCCTTTTTATTGACATTACGCCGACTTCAAAAAAGGCACTGACCGATATTTCTCTTGTAGCGACTGACGGTCTTCATTACTCAGGAAAGATGCATCAATTATGGGTAAACGACGCGATATCAGCAGTCAAAAAATTGTTTTAACTGCAACTTGGTAGAAGATATCTGGCTGCTGGATATGCATGAGAGATTACGTTTCTGTAAAGTGTAAAAAAAATTGTCGTGTAAATCAGGGAAGACTTTAACTTTGGAAACTTTAATAAATCCAGCGAAATAGCGACACAATATGGAAGGTGCATTTTTACTAGAAGTAAGCCGGCGGATCAAAGAAAAAAGAATAGAAAAGAAACTTACATTGCAGGAACTGGCAGACAAATCCAGCGTCAGCAAAGGACTTATATCCCAGATAGAAAACGGCCGAAGCATACCTTCCCTGCCGGTAATGTTCAGCATTATTCAGTCGCTGGAAATGGATGTGGGTGATTTTTTCAAAGATCTTAATCTGGTCGAACCTACGATCATCGTTCAAAAAAAGGATCACTACGAAGGGTTTGAAAAAGAAAATACGAAAGGTTTTATCTACCAACGGATTTTCACTAAAAATCTTCAGGCTACAACGATCGATTTTGTTTTACTTGAATTATTACCGGATTCTCACCGTGAAGAGGTTTATACCGAGGCTTTTGAATTCAAGTATATTTTAAGCGGAAAAGTGGATTATCTCATCAACGGAGATCTTTACAGCCTCGATGCCGGAGATTCACTGTTTTTTGACGGAAGATTACCGCACGTTCCTAAAAACAAATATCAGGAAAGCTGCCATATGCTTATCGTTTATTTCTTTCATCAGAAATAGCTATTTCAAAATAATATAAACCCATCAGTACGATTCAAACTGTCATGCTGATGGGTTCTCATTTATTATTCCTGGACCAGAAATTCAAGAATACCCGGCAATATTTCGACCGTTATTTCGGTTACCCTGTCCAATTTCAATATTTCATCATCTGCATGAACATCCTTTCCTTCCCATGATATCTGGATTTTCTTAGCCTTCAACGTCGAAAATGAATAATTATCTTCTTTTCCATTGATACGATTCAAGAGAAATTCTTCAAATTTTTTCTGGTGACCTTCTGAAATCAGTACTACTTCAAATTCTCCATCACCCGGATCGCCTGAATTTGACAAGCCAAGATTCGGCCCGATCGAAGTTGTGTTCATGACCTCCACCAGAATGTATTTTCCGGAATGATCTACGTCGTCCGCAATGATTTTACACTCCCGCGGCTCGTAGGATAAAACCACATCATACAAAACCGCTCGTGCTGTTTTGATCTTTTCATCGCGGTTCTCGCTTACCTGATCTTCCATTTTCTTCATAACTTTCATCAGTTTGGGGAAAATCCCGAAACCGAATCCTTCCAGAAAAAAAACATCCTCTCTGAATCCGAGAACCTTCCCGATATCAAATTTTTTCGGGCTGGCTTTATGCCAGGATTGAATGATGTCGGACACCTCGCCTGAAATGTTCAGGGTTGTTGCAATGTTATTCGCTGTTCCGTGCGGGAGCAGCGCGATAGGAAATTGTTTGTCTAATACCTTCCTTTTCACAAGAGCTTTGGCCGCTCGGCGGACCGTACCATCACCACCTGCAACCACAAGGAAATCAGTTTCGTCTTCAAAATCATCCCAGCCATCTTTCTTCACTGACGAATAAGCAACTTCAAAACCTTCGGCCTCTATGAGCTTCATAAGCTCTTTTTTGGAAAAATCTTTTTCTCCGGCACGCGGATTATGTAATAGCTGAGCACGTTTCATAGCATAGATTTAAGTTAAAATAACTCTAATAAAAATATACCAGGCACCATTTTTTTATGACAGAAAGAAAAAATCATACGCTTATGAGAATCCTGGTAACAAACGACGATGGAATATATAGCCCGGGCCTTGCGGCCCTGGCAAAAATCGCTTCCCGTTTTGGCGAAGTAAGGGTTGTAGCACCTGACATTGAGCAATCCTCTATGGGTCATGCCATTACAGCTTCGCGCCCGCTGTCTTACAAGAAGTCACCGATTGTTTTTGAAGGTATCGATGCCTACCGTGTGAATGGTACTCCGGCAGACTGCGTGGCATTGGGGCAGCATCTTTGGGAAAAAACAGATGTGGTATTGTCCGGCATCAACATGGGGCCAAATCTGGGGAATGCAATGTGGCATTCGGGGACACTAGCAGCGGCAAAACAGGCTGTTTTGTTTGGCATGAAAGGTATTGCACTTAGTACTCCTGTGGGTGATGTTGAGCCAGACTTTGATTTACTTGACCCTTTTGTAGAAAAAGCGCTGGATATACTTCTCAAAAATCCGGACCTGAACCTGATTAACGTAAATTTCCCGAAAAACCCGAAAGGTGTACGCTGGACAAGACAGTCGGTAAGATTATACGATAATAAGATTGTCCCGGCACTGGATCCAATGGGAAGAAAAAGTTACTGGTTTACTGTGGTACCACTTGAAGCTGCCGAAGAAGGATCAGACCGCTGGGCGATTGAAAATGATTTTGTTTCGATCACTCCTTTAAGACTTGACCTCACCAATGAGGCTGAATTGGTAAAAGCACAACTTAAGTATCCGATATCGTAAATACCAAAGACATTTCTTCGATAATATTTATCTGACAACGACTTGAATTTTGTTGTCAAAACGAAAAAACCTGTCAGGAATCATGGATTCCGGTGATAGGTTTTTTCGTTTTTCATCAAGTTATACCACGGTGACGAAAACGTTTGCGGAATCAATAAGGGGTAGAAATTAGATTTCACCGTCTTACTCCCAAAGAAGATTATTATCCCAAACCCTTTAATTCCAGTAAATACAGTTATTTCACGCCATGGACAACACCAAAACCGGTAATTACCGTTGGGTTATTTGCGCCCTCCTTTTCTTTGCAACCACCATTAATTACGTTGACCGCCAAATACTTGGTTATCTAAAACCAACCCTTGAAGTAGAATTCAACTGGACGGAGTCAGATTATGCCAACATCGTTACGGTCTTTGCCGGATGTTATGCTTTTGGCTACATTATTTTTGGAAATTTCATTGACAAAATCGGTTCTAAACTCGGATATTCTGTATCAATAATTATCTGGAGTATCGCAGCAATCGCCCATGCTTTTGTAAAAAGTACTTTTGGTTTTGGAGCCGCGCGAGCAGTTTTAGGCCTGGGAGAAGCAGGAAATTTTCCGGCGGCGGTGAAATCCGTTGCAGAGTGGTTTCCTAAAAAGGAGCGCGCTCTGGCGACGGGGATATTTAATTCCGGAACCAGTATCGGCGCCGTTGCAGCACCTATTATTGTTCCCTGGCTTCTGGGAACATATGGATGGCAGATGGCATTTATTATCACCGGAGCATTTGGTTTTGTCTGGCTGATTTTCTGGTGGTTTTTGTATGAAATCCCTTCTCGCCAGAAAAGATTATCAGCTGCGGAATATGAATATATCCATAGCGATAACGAAGCCGATACTTCTGCTACAGACAAACCTATCAAATGGGCTTCTTTGCTAAGACTGAAACAGACCTGGGTATTTATTATCGGTAAATTTCTTACAGATCCAATCTGGTGGTTTTTCCTTTTCTGGCTTCCATCCTACTTCGCAACCACATTCTCGCTTGATCTTAAAAAGCCAAGTATCCATTTGGTAGTCGTCTATACAGCAACAACTTTTGGCAGCATTGGCGGCGGATATTTATCCTCTTATCTGATTAAAAAAGGGTGGGCTCCTTTGCGGGCGAGAAAAATAACATTGCTTATCGTGGCCTTCGCCGTTTTACCGATCATGCTTGCACAATTTGCGACCAATATCTGGGTTGCTGTTGGAATTATCAGTGTTGCGGCGGCTGCGCATCAGGCATGGAGCTCAAATATTTTTACAATTGTCTCTGATTTGTTCCCGAAACGTGCCGTAAGTTCTGTGGTAGGTATGGGTGGATTTGTAGGTTCGATGGGTTCAACATTGTTTCCTCTTCTGGTCGGTGCTTTGCTTGATTACTATAAGGCTGCGGGAAATATCGGCGCGGGATACAACATCCTTTTTATCATCTGCGGATGTACTTATTTCGTTGCCTGGACCTGTATTCAGCTGCTTACGAAAAAGATGACGCCGGTGGAAGAAGCACTGAGAGACTTGTAGTTATACTATTCCTGAAAATTATACGTATTATTATTCCCCTGGCAGGTTATTTGTAAGAATCTGCTTTGCCCATTAACTGTATAATCTTAAAAATGAAAAAGTTACGTTACCCTATTTTGCTGATCGCACTGGCAGGCACCTTATTTTACTGCAAGTCTAACAAGCAAAGTGGAACATCATTATCGGCGACATCCGCATCGGAAGTTTCGAAGACTGAACCTGAACAAACAGATTTCAGCAAATCTCCGTTTTTAACCGCTGAACAATCCTTGAAAAAAATCAGGGTTGAGGACGGATTTGAAGTTAAGCTGGTAGCCTCAGAACCCCTGATCAGTACACCTGTTGCTTTTTCTTTTGATAACAAAGGCCGCATGTGGGTGATTGAAATGACAGGTTATATGCCTGACACAGTAGGTACGGGTGAGGACGTGCCAAATGGGAAAATTGTTATTCTCGAAGACAAAAATAAAGACGGCGTCATGGACGACCGTAAAGTTTTCCTGGATTCACTGATTTTACCAAGAGCACTTTGTCTGATCGAAAACGGCGTTCTTATTGGGGAGCCAACGAACCTTTGGTTTTACGAAATTAAAAATGACAAACCGGTCAGCAAGACCCTGGTTGACGATAAATATACCGAAGGTGGAAACGTTGAGCATCAGCCAAACGGCTTGCTTCGGGCCATGGACAACTGGATTTATAATGCAAAATCAAGCAAACGTTATCGTCGGAAAGGTGATAAGTGGCTGATCGAGCAGACCCACTTCCGGGGACAATGGGGAATTTCACAGGACAATTACGGAAGACTTTATTATAACAACAATTCACAAAATGTCCTCAGTGATTTCTTCATGCCTGGACTTGGCGCGACAAATAAAAACCAGCGCTATGTTGCTGGTTTCAATGAAAAATCGGTCGCGAATAACAAGGTTTATCCAATCCGTCCGACACCCGGGGTCAACAGGGCTTATATGAAAGGCGTGGTCGACGACAGTCTGCGTCTGGTAGATTTCACTGCCGCCTGCAGTCCACTTGTTTACCGTGGCGATATTTTCGGAAAGGCATATGAATCCAATGTTTTCGTGGCTGAACCATCGGCGAACCTGATCAAACGCAATATTTTAAACGATCAGGGATATGTTGTTAAAGGCGAGCAGGCTTATAAAGGCAAAGAATTTCTGGCAAGCACAGACGAGCGCTTCCGTCCGGTAAGTTTGTATAATGCGCCAGACGGCGCAATGTATATCGTCGACATGTACCGCGGAATTATTCAGCACAAAACATATCTGACACCGTACCTGAAAGGACAAATAGGAAAAAGAGATTTAACCCAGCCCTTGTCAGCAGGAAGAATTTACAAAATTGTTCCTAAAAATACTGACCCAAAAGCACAAGCTCTGGCAACGGATGCTGACGGTTTGGTGAAATTACTAAGCAACAAAAATGGCTGGATCCGTGATTATGCACAACAAGCGATAATCGATGGAAAAATGAAACAGGCGATTCCGGCGCTGGAAACTGCGGCAAAACAAACTGAAAATCAGCTGCTCGCTATTCATGCCTTGTGGACGCTTGAAGGATTAGATGCCTTGAAGACCGATGAGGTTTTGGCTTTGCTTAAACAAGCCACATGGCCGCTTCGTATGGAGGCACTTGCGGTTTTGCCTTCTGTTATTAACGAACAGACTGCCAAACAGTATTCTTCTGCACTAGGTCAAATGGTTGGGCAAAACGATACTTTATCGGCACCTTATATAGCTTTTTTAGCAAATTATATTAAGCCTTACGATAAGACTGCTGCTAATAATCTATTAGTAAGCATTGCTAAAAAGTATCCGTCTAATAAGTACGTGACAGATGCTGTGATCAGCAATTTGCAGGATAATGAGGATATTTTCAAAAATGAGCTAACCGCTTCATTGCCCGACTCAAACGTGTTGATTCAAAAACAACTAGGGAAAATTATAGCGCAGGCAGCCAATGCAAGAGCCAATCGTGACCCGAAAATCTTACTAAAAGAATATCCAAAGGGAGCCGCACTGTTCAATACCGTTTGTCAGACATGCCACGGACCAGACGGCAATGGTGTCAAGTCACTTGGTCCTCCGTTGAACCAGTCGGAATGGGTAACGGGTGATAAAAACAAGTTGATTTCCATTGTCTTGTTTGGCCTGACGGGTCCCGTCAAAGTTAATGGCCATGTATATAAAACGCCGGAAGTTAGCGGAGATATGCCAGGAATCGGCTACGACAAAGAAATGCCTAGTGAAGACGTAGCGCAGTTACTGACTTTTATCCGAAAATCATGGAGAAATAACGGCGATAAAATAAGCACTGAAGAAGTTGCCTCGACGAGACAAAAATTAAATAACCGTCAGAAAGCTTTTACCGTTGAAGAGTTGAACGGAATGTAATTTTTAATCAATACATCAAAAAGCCTGAGATTTGGAATCAAAATTCCTTCTCAGGCTTTTTTGTAATATTAAAGTTTTACGGCGATAACGATGCCCGTTGCCCATACCTGTTTCGTTAAAACAAGATCTTTGCGTGCTTCCAGATCTTTAATTAGATTTTTAGCTTTCTGCTCGTGACCTTCCGGCCAGTTTGGCTGTGGCAACATGTCATCGATAATATAAATGCCTCCTTTATTCAACATTTCCAGAACCTCATCCAGCAGCAAATATTTCCCATGCCATGTGTCTGCGAAAATATAGTCAAACCTCATTTCCAGGTTATTCTCCACCCATTCTTCGCCATCCGCAAGTACCAGCGCAAGACGCGAATCCTGAGATAAATACCGGTCCGCTATATCCAGAAACTTTTCGTCATTATCGATTGATATCAGTGAGGAATTTCTGTCCATACCTGCCAGAATCCACGAGGTTGACAATCCAGTGCCGGTCCCCAGTTCCAGAAATTTTCCGGCAGGTTTTGAAGCAGCGAGAGTTTTTAAAAGTGAACAAGTCTGAATATCAGACGCCATGTTAAAGCCGGAAGCTTTGGTAGCCAGGTCAATAGCCTCGTAAGCACTTGGTAAAGGATTGTTAATTTCCTGTGTCATCAGAAGAATGTTTCGTTCAGATGGAAAAATAGATAAAAAATAATTGAAATCACACATCCGAAGCTAGCAGGCTGAAATATTATAACAGTCTGACTCATCAGCCTGTATAATTTCAAACTAAACATTTCCTGCAAACACATCAATACTCCGTCACGAACCGTTACCTTTGCGGCTTTACTTTTGCATTGCACAACATCTTTATGTCATTATATACTACTGAATCTTCGATTATCATTACCTGCAACAAACGTCTTGCACCTTATCTCGAACAGGAAGTAAAGGATCTCGGATTTAAAATCGAAGAAGCTTTTGTTACGGGTGTCCGGGTAAAAGGGACATTAAACGACTGCATTATCCTGAACCTGAATTTATATTGCGCCAGCCAGGTTTTGTATAGTCTGGAAAAATTTCAGGCAAATAATCCGGATGAAGTATATAACCAATTGCTGAAAATGGAATGGGAAAATATTCTTCCCGATCCGGGATATTTTTCGGTAACAAGCAACGTACAGCACCCTACGATCAATAACGGGATGTTTGCCAATTTACGTGTTAAAGACGCAGTGGTAGACCGTTTGAGAGAAAAACGGGGAACTCGTCCGTCAACCGGTTCCGAGCTGACTGGTGCCGTTGTACATCTATTCTGGAAGCACGAAAACGCAGAAATTTTTATGGATACGTCAGGCGATTCGCTGGCCCGACATGGTTATCGAAAGATTCCGGGACGTGCGCCAATGCTGGAAGCGCTCGCTTCTGCAACGATACTTGCAAGCCAATGGGATAAAAAATCTCCTTTCGTTAATCCTATGTGCGGCTCGGGGACACTGGCGATTGAAGCTGCGTTAATTGCCAGCAATACGCGCCCGGGCTTGTTCCGAGACAATTTTGCTTTTATGCATATTCAGGGATACGACAAAGAAGTTTATTATAACGAAATGTATAAACTCGAAGATCAGATCGCGGAAGTTCCCGGTCTTCGAATTCTTGCCACAGATCTTAGCGAGCTTGCTGTCAATAACGCCAAGAAAAATGCTATTGCAGCCGGTGTTGCAGACATGATCGAATTCGGCGTTTGCGACTTTGCTGATACGGAAGTTCCTGAAGGCGCCAAAGGAGTCTTTTTTGTAAATCCCGAATATGGTGACAGACTCGGTGACGTCGATGAACTGGAAGAAACCTATGCGCGTATCGGAGATTTTATGAAACAGAAATGCAAAGGCTATTTTGGCTATGTATTCACCGGCAATCTTGATTTGGCCAAAAAAATTGGTTTAAAAGCAAAACGCAGAATAGAATTTTATACCAGCACGATCGACTGCCGCTTGCTTGAATATGAGCTATATGAGGGAACGCGTGCGGTAAAAAGCAGCGCTCCCGAATCAATATAAGTATTCGCGGTACATTATTTTCCTCTACGATTCGTTACTATGAAGTTTTGAAAAAGTCAGGACTTCATAGTTTTTTGTTTTGTGACTTATAAATCGGATCCGATGAAAATCAGTTTTTTAATAATCTTTGTTTCTATTTGTCTCAGTTCGTGTCAGTGGCTTGGCAATACGCCGAGTTTCGGGGACGATTATATTACCTATAAAATCAGCAAGGGCAATCACGAAATTGACAATAATTCGAACGGACTTTTTACAGGAAGTGAATTAAAATTTCAGGCGATTTTTGACAGCACGTGTATATATCAGACAGCCAATTCAGGCAATCAGCACGATATTAACAAACTGCTCGGATTCTCAGACTGTAATACACAGCATCATGAAAACAGCGCTCGTTTTGGTTGGAACTGGCGGGAAAATGCGTTGCGTATCTATGCTTATGTGTACGTCGCCGGCCAGCGTCAGGAAAAAGAACTAGGGACTGTTGAACTCGGAAAATCTTCCAGTTATAAACTCAGCACTTCAGGTAATACTTATGTTTTTGTGTTAAATGGAAATACAACCGTAATGCCTCGTCATTGCTCAGGCGGCCTGGGTATTTCTTACAAACTTCTACCCTATTTCGGTGGCGATGAGGTCGCTCCCCATGATATGAATATTAAAATAAGGAACATTGAATAAGTCAAGTTAACAGATTTGAACCGTTTTGATGTTTAATAATTCTCCAAGCTTTTTAATTTTCGAAGCAATATGACCAATGCCGACCGCGCAGTGATGTGCGGGCCCCTGATTGTTCCAGTCCTCTACAAACCTTCTGGCGCCGATCGGAAATTTATATCGGCTATTTGTATTTCCAATTTCCAATACCGGCCCTTCCACGGATTCTCCTTCCGCCATCAGCATTAACACTTTGCCGTCAAAAGTTTCTACCACAGATAGAAGTGTGACTGCACCGTGCCGGACAGACATTTCAACGGACAGCCCATTTCCTACCTTACCGTGATAAACGTAAAGCGGACGCACCTTTGTTTTTCCTTCTGCGATGGCGATATGTCCCGGGCCGTCGTGCCCCATTAATACTACATCATCTGAAAAATCCATTGCATAATATTCCGTGAAAGATCCGCCCGCACCGAAGCTGTCCATAATTTTCATTGCCTGGGCATTCTTGATCTCATATTCCCCTGCCACAGGAATTCCTCTTGCCGTAAGCAACGAATTTCCCAGAATTACAGAGCTCATGGCGTCTTCATTCATCGGATTCCCTGTTCCTTTATGATAATAGGCCATTGACCCCAGATTATGTTTTTCTACCAGCTTATTGAGTGCGACAGCGGTTTTTGCCGCTCTTGAAAGTTCCTCCGAAGAACAGTCTGATTGAATATCAAAAGTTAAACTAAATTCACTAAGCATTGCTTGTAATTCCACATCATTTACTTCCTGCTTCAAATCTGACAACTCATCAACCTCGATAACCTCCACATGTCCACCGAATGCTGCGCATTGCAGCGTCAGATTAGAATAAATATCAAGCATTCCGCTGTAATAATTTCCCATAACACCCAGACGATTATGAGACATGACGTTCGCCACGTTTGCCGCCTCGATCCATTCACGGATCTGGCCCCACGCTTCTGGATCGTTATGAAGCATGCCGGTCACCTGGAAAAATGGAATGTTTGAACGTTTGAAAACATTGGCAATTTCAGGAACCGGGCAGGCTGCGCAAAAAGCCAGCCATTCGCCGGTCATGCGCGTCCGGTCGGTTAGCTGGTTAAACCATTTATAATCAATCGCAGCTTCCGGAACCAGATTCAGCACAATCACCGGAACTTTCGCGCGGCGGACGACAGGTAGAACGGTTGCCGAAAGAGCATACGTAGTCACATACAAAAAAATAAGTTCAACGTCCTGCTGTCTGAACAGGTGACCGGCTTCCAGTGCTTTTTCTGGTGTGTCAATTAAGCCCAGATTAACAATTTCGGCACCAAAACCGGATATGTTTTTTTCAACTACTCCTAAATAGCTTTTTAAGCGACTTTCCAGCCCTTCAAACTGACTCCAATATGCCTCTAATCCAATCCCGAACAACCCCACTTTAAGCGAATACTTTACGGTTTTTGCCATATCAAAAAATACATATGTTTAGCAAGGTCAGATCAGGATTGAAAGGATAAAAACAACAAAACTTGGGTAGATTCTCTGCTGAAATACTTTATTTTATTAATTTACCAAACAAAAATAGGACAAACTGAATCTTCATTTCAATGTAGATTTTGGTTATTTACTTACACTTATTGATATATGGAATTATACCGAAAGTACTTCAATCCTCAGCAGCTGCAAGACCTGATCGATTCGGAACCGAACTGGGGTGTTTCTATTTTAAATGTAGGTCACAATGTCCATCAGGCAAAAAAAAGCTATCCGGACGGAAATCACCCGGACGGCTACTGTTTCAACTGGGAAAAAGGCAGGATTATCCATGAATTTCAGCTTATTTACATTTCAAACGGCGGCGGTGTTTTTGAAAGCGAAAACGTCCCCCCAACGATTGTCGAAGCGGGAACTGCGTTTTTGCTGTTTCCAAATGTCTGGCATCGGTACAAACCCTCAGCGGACACCGGCTGGGAGGAATTCTGGGTTGGTTTCGGCGGACATTATTCCGAGTATTTGATGCGACAGGATTGTTTCAAAGCAGGTAATCCGATCATTAACATAGGTTTCGATGCTGAGCTGCTTAATGTTTTTATACGGCTTATTGATACTTTAAAATTTGAAGGAATTGCCTTTAAACAAATTTCATCCTGCCTTGTCATACAGCTCCTTGGGCTGGTTTATGCTTCTGCGTTAATGTCTGACAATCTCCGTTCGAGAAAAGAAAAAATTGTACACCATATTCGATATCAGCTGCATGAAAACTGGATGGAGGCTTTGGATATGGAAAAAATCGCCTCGGAGCATCACGTGAGTTATGTGTGGTTTCGAAAAGCATTTAAGGAGATTATTGGTATTTCACCGGGACAATATCACTTGAAGTTGAAACTTGACAAAGCTGGTCAAATGTTACGAGAAACCACCCTGTCTGTTTCCGAAGTTGCTTACAAAACCGGGTTTGAGTCTGAATTTTATTTTTCCAGAATTTTCAAAAAAAAGACAGGCGCAACTCCTTCCGCATTTCGTGAATCCTGATCAAAATCTACTGAGTATCTACAAATTTTGGCAAAAAAAACGAGCAGCCATTTACATGACCGCTCATTTTTCATTTGGGTTATCCACTCAAATTATTCGTCTGCAATACTGACACCGGTTTTCACCCGGCTGATTTTTCTTTCACGTACGGTAAGCCTTGGCTTAAAGTAAGGCTCTTCATTTGTAGCTTTTTTTTCCCGACTGCTCGCCCCCACTCTTTCTATTTTTTTCTCCTGAGTAACTGGGTTAGTTGTTTTGGCAGTCTCACCTGTTCCTGCTTTCATATCCTCAAAAGCACGGGATGAAGTTTTTCGCCTTGTTGTCATATCAAGGCCGCTAAGATGATTACCTCTGGCCATAATTTTATTAAGTTAATAATTAATATAATTAAAACAATATTACCTAATTCGTGCTCCAGGTTTTACAAACTTTGTTCCAAAGCTTGAAAATTTCGGATCAATTTTTTGAACAACTGTGTAAATGAGGCTGGAAGCGTTCCAGTATTAGTCGGAGCTCGGAAATTTACAATTGCAAGGGAATTAATTCCCCACTTTTAACCACAACTGTTTAGAATATGCCGCAACAATCCAATTTAGAAAAGACATCCCTGGAAGAGATTCAGGCATTTTTGGCCAGAATTGGCGAAAGCAACGAGAGCACGGAATATTCCACCGACCAGGAATATATCGTAAACGGAATAATAGAGCTTGCAAGAATAAAAGGCCGGACAGCGATTGTGGAAGATTTCGAAACTCCCTATATCCATGCGATGATCACGATTCAAAAATGGATCGGTGAATTAAAACTCATTGCAGATGAAGCACTAAACGATGTAAAGTACGGAAGCCGCCATTCCCTGTTCAAGAAAAAAATTGCAGATATGAACGGTTATGACGTTACGCAGTTTATCAATTATTTGAAACAGGACGGTTTCATGAAGTAATAAAAACAGCCTTTATTACGGCAAAAACCAATATTTATCAATCGTTAATTGTTCCGGAAATACGCGTTTCTGGTACGATATTTACGTATAGTCAGCATACTCAGCTAAATTTGTAATAATTCAATTGAAAAGAATTTATCCTTATGAAATCATTGGATAAAGGTATTTACCGTTACCAAATCTTGTCTCCTGATAAATTCGTTTTCTGCCTATGATCCTTATTGTTGACGACAGATCCGAAAATATACTCCCTCTGAAAAAAATTCTTGAGCTGCATAATTTTCAAACCGACAGTGCAGAATCCGGGGAGGAAGCCTTGAAAAAAATCCTGAACAATACCTATTCGCTCATCATTATGGATGTGCAGATGCCCGGAATGGATGGATTTGAGGTCGCGGAAGCAATTTCCGGTTTTAACAAGGCCAAAGACACACCGATCATTTTCCTGTCTGCCGTAAATAAAGAGAAAAAGTTTATTACAAAAGGCTATACCTCAGGTGGCATAGACTATCTGACAAAGCCTGTTGATCCTGATATCTTGTTATTGAAAGTGAAGACTTTTAATAAGCTATATGAACAGCAGCAAGAGCTCAAAGCGATTCAGCTTTCACTTCAAAACGAAATAGAAATAAGGAAACAGGCGCAGGAAAATCTTGCGACGCATATGCAGGAATTGCAGTTCATTCTCGAATCGCTTCCGCAGATTGCCTTTACCATGTCGACAGATGGCAAGATTGAGTATGTGAACAAACACTGGTTTCACTATGCAACTGATACGCAGGATTTGCCGCAAAGCCATCCTGATGACCCAAATTGTGATCATTGGAAAGAGGCACTTCACAGCGGTTCTGAATATGCGTGCGACCTTCGTCTGAAACACCTTGAAAGTGAAGAATATCGATATTTTTTACTAAAAATTATTCCGGTTCTTCAACAAGGAATCGTTATCCGCTGGGTCGGGACGTATACTGACATCCATCAGCAAAAAATGGCCAACGAAGTATTGGAGCACAAAGTCGAGCAACGGACTAAAGAGCTGGTTGTAAAAAATCTTGAATTGGAAACGACTAACCACGAGTTGCAGCAATTTGCGTGGGTCGTTTCGCACGATTTAAAAGAGCCATTACGTAAAATCCAGACATTCAATCATTTAATAAAAGATAAGTTTCTGACCGGAAATACCGAAGCCGAATCTTACCTCGATCGGTCAATCAGTTCTTCCAAACGTATGTCCAGCCTGATCAGCGATCTTCTGGATTATTCGCGTTTATCCGTTACGGCTAATTTTAACTCTACCAATCTGAATGAACTGATAAACGAAATCCTGGGCGATTTTGAAGAAAACATCGCCGAAAAAGGAGCCCTGATTACGGTTGACTCTTTGCCCGTAATCGAGACGATTTCCAGTCAGATTCGTCAGGTTTTCCAGAATCTCATCAGTAATGCGCTGAAATTTTCAAAACCAAATGTTCCGCCTGTCATTTCCATCACCGGGGAAATTATTGAATCAAGAGAAGAAGAAGCTCCCGTCTCCGCGACAGGACAATTTTGCCGCATAACCATCAGCGACAATGGAATTGGTTTTGATGAAAAATTCCTTGACAGGATATTTGTTATTTTCCAACGCCTTAATAATCAAAGCAGTTACGAAGGAACCGGAATCGGTCTGGCAATTGCGAAGAAAATTATGGACAAACATAATGGACTGATTTATGCAAAAAGCCGCGAGAATGAAGGCGCCAGTTTTATTCTGATTTTACCCTTAACCCAAACAGATAAGCCTGTTCAAACATTGAATACCGACAAGTTTTACCAATAATTTTATGCCAAATTCTTCTACTTCCAACTCAATTATAAAGCAGTTACAAATAGTCTTTTCTTTTTCAGTGCTTTTGTTGGTGCTAAGTCTTGTCGCTTCGTTTTACAGCACCCAAAAACTTATACTGAATTCGCAACTGGTGAATCATACCAATCAGGTTTTGATTGAAGCTGAAAATATTATCTCCAACATGAAGGACGCAGAAACAGGTCAGCGCGGTTTTCTGGTGACTTTGGATGAATCTTTTCTGGAACCTTATAATGGCGCATATGCCAAAACGACAGCCAGTTATAATGCACTGACCGATCTGACCAGCGACAATGCTGCCCAGCAAAGAAACTTAGCTGAGGCCAAAAAGCTTTATGAAGCGAAGTTTGCACAGATGCAAAAAATTATTGACAAGACTAAAAAGAACGATGCATTTGCGTTCAATGTTTCCGAACGCCAAAAGGAAATGGTTAAGGGCAAAATTGTCATGGATCAGCTGCGTGTTGTCGTGGAGCGCATCAAGGTGGAAGAAAATAAAATATTGAAAGAGCGCACCGAAGCGCAACAGGTCTATATCACATACACGCCAATACTCCTTCTGATTGCGGCTTTGATTTCAATCCTGATCACAGGTTTTGCTTATATCAGAATTAAAAAAGATCTGGACGATCGTATCAGAAAACAGAAAGAGGCTGAGCAGAAATATGAAGAGACCAGACAACGGATTAACGTTATTGAAGGAATAACAAAACTGGTTTCTGAGGGCGATTATACGGTGAGAAGTACAGATTCGACAGATGACGAACTGGGCAGAATTTCCACCGCGCTCAATAGTATGACTAGTTCTCTGGAACAGACCTTCAATGATTTATCAAATAAAAACTGGCTGCAGGCGGGAACAGTGAAGCTAAGTGACGCCATTCGTGGTGAGCGGATCTTACAGAAACTTGCGGAAAATCTTATCGGCATTATCACGGAATATATCAATGCGCCTCTGGGAACAGTTTATATCCAGGACAAAGACTGGAATTATAAACTTGCAGGATTTTTTGCAGCCACAGACGCACCGGAATTTATCAAAGGTGGAGAAGGACTTTCGGGCCAGGTCATTAAAAGTAAAATTCCGGTTATCATTCGTGATCTGCCTGAAAATTACGTAAGCATCAACTCTTCAATCGGTCAGACGAAACCTGTTTGCCTTGTTCTTTTGCCGCTGGTTTACTCAAACGAGTGTATCGGGGTTATTGAACTCGGGCTGCTTCGTGAGCCAAATGAACTTGAAATGCTTTTCCTGACAAATAATCTTGAAATGCTATCAATCGGTGTGAATGCGGCGCTTGACTATGTGAAACTGCAAGATTTCCTTGAAGAAACTCAGGCACAATCCGAGGAATTGCAAACACAGCATAACGAGCTGGAAAACCTGAATGCCGAACTTGAAGCGCAGGCACAAAAACTTCAGGCCTCCGAAGAAGAACTACGCGTTCAGCAAGAAGAATTGCAGCAAACGAATGAGGAACTGGAAGAGCGCAGCGGATTGCTTGAAGAGAAAAATTTGGAAATACAGAAAAAAGCAGAAGAACTGGAATTGACGACCCGGTACAAGTCCGAGTTTCTTGCCAACATGTCGCATGAGCTTCGCACGCCATTGAACTCCATATTGCTTCTCAGCCGTCTGCTTGCAGAAAATGATGAAGAAAATCTGAACAGTGATCAGGTTGAGTATGCGACAGTGATCCAGTCTTCAGGAAATGGTCTTTTGGGATTGATTGACGAAATACTTGATCTTTCCAAAATTGAGGCTGGAAAGATGGATCTTGACTATACCAATGTTTTCATCAAAGATATTACAGCAGACCTCAAGTCGCTGTTCGGGCCAGTGGCAAATGAAAAAAATCTGGATTTCAGAATCAATATTGACGAGAATGTTCCGGCGATCATTGAAACGGATAAAATGCGTTTGGAACAAATCCTTAAAAACCTGATCTCAAATGCTTTGAAGTTTACTTCACAGGGATCGGTGGAACTGAGTATCAAACCAAATCCCGGTAATCCCAAATCAATCTGTTTTGTTGTAAAAGACACAGGTATCGGTATCCAGCCTGAAAAACAACAATTGATATTTGAAGCCTTTCAGCAAGCCGACGGTTCGACAAAAAGAAAATATGGCGGAACCGGACTAGGGCTTTCAATTAGCCGCGAACTAGTAAAATTACTAGGCGGCGAAATCACCCTGACGAGCGTTGCAGGTGCAGGAAGTGAATTTACTTTATATCTTCCTGTAACTCAGTCCGCAGGCAGTGCCCTTCCCGAAAAGACTAATTTCTTTATAAGTCCAACAGAAGAAACAGCCATTAAAAAAGTGGACGAGCAGGATTACAGATACATTAGCTCATTGATCCCTGAAAGTATTCCTGATGATCGGGGTGCGGTTTCAGAAAAAGACAAGTCGATATTGATTATTGAAGATGACACTAATTTCGCAAAATCTTTACTCGATTATACACGTAAAAAAGGCTATAAAGGCATAGTCGCCGTTAGAGGTGACGAAGGTCTGGAACTCGCGGAAAGTTTTAAACCTCAGGGAATCCTTCTCGATATTCAACTGCCGGTAATGAGTGGCTGGGAAGTGATGGACAAGCTCAAAGCAAATCCTAAAACACGTCATATTCCGGTTCACATCATGTCTTCTCATAAGTTAAAGAATGAAAGTCTTATGAAAGGAGCGGTCGATTTTATCGACAAACCGATGGCTCTGGAAAAGATGCAGGAAATTTTCAAAAAAATTGAATATGTCCTAAGCCGGAAATCTAAAAAAGTACTGATTGTGGAGGATAACCCGCAACATGCCAAAGCCTTAGCGTACTTCCTGGAAACATTCAATATCAATTCTGAACTTAGAAGCAATGTGTCGGAAGGTATCCAGGCGCTGAAAACCAAAGAGGTCGATTGCGTAATTCTTGACATGGGAATTCCTGATAAGAAAGCCTACGAGACGCTTGAAGAGGCAAAAAAGAACCCCGGTTTTGAGCATTTGCCAATCATTATTTTCACGGGGAAAAGCTTGTCGTTATCTGAAGAACTGCGCATTAAACAATATGCTGATTCCATTATCGTGAAAACAGCCCACTCCTATCAGCGTATGCTAGATGAAGTTTCTTTGTTCCTGCATGTGGTGGAAGAAAGTAAAAAGCCTGCTGTCAAAGATGGAGATTTTAAAAAACTGGGTGCATTAGAACAAATATTGAAAAATAAAACGGTGTTGATTGCAGATGATGATGTCAGAAATATTTTCTCGCTGACCAAGTCGCTGGAAAATTACAAGATGAACGTAATCACTGCTTTGGATGGAAAAGAAGCTTTGCAAAAATTGCATGACAATCCATCGATTGATGTCGTTTTGCTGGATATGATGATGCCACAGATGGACGGATATGAAACTGCGCGGCGGATCCGTGAGAATTATCAGTGGAAAAATCTGCCGGTTATCGCCGTAACGGCAAAAGCCATGACCGGCGACCGGGAAAAATGTATTAACGCCGGGGCATCCGATTACATTACGAAACCTGTCGATATTGACCAGTTGATGTCGTTGCTCAGAGTTTGGCTTTATGAAAAATTCTAGCAAATAATTAATTTGTGACTAATTCCATACCTCCATAATAAATACAGATATATGCACAAGAAAAGGGTGTTGATCATTGATGATGATGCCAGGAATATTTTTGCACTTTCAGCTACCCTGCGTGCGAAATCCTTTGATTGTATTTCTTGCTCCGGAGCAAGGGAAGCTTTGGATTTGTTGAAAAAAGATGAGGTCATTGATGCTGTACTGATCGATATGATGATGCCGGATATGGACGGTTATGAAGCAATCCCGCTGATAAAAAGTATTGATTCAAGAAAGCAAACTCCTGTGATCGCTGTAACAGCACAGGCGATGGTGGGTGACAAGGAAAAATGTCTCCGTGCGGGAGCTGACGGATATATTTCAAAACCGATTAATGTAGATAATTTATTGCAGCTGCTTAGAGATGTATAACATGACGATTGAGGATGAGGAAATAGATTTACTCTTAAATGATGTTTTCGAAATGTACGGATATGACTTCACAAGTTATTCCCGTGCTTCGCTTAAAAGAAGAATTATACGGTTGTGTGCCCTCGACAAATTCCCCAGTTTTGCTGAGTTACGTTACCGTATTCGTTCGGAAGAAGATTATTTGAAAAGATTTGTAGAGGAAATTACGGTGAACGTGACAGAAATGTTCCGGGACCCCTCGTTTTATAAAGTTTTAAGAACTGATATTTTACCGATTTTAGGTACAAAACCTTTTATAAGAATCTGGCATGCAGGATGTTCCACAGGAGAAGAAGTCTTTTCCATGGCGATTTTGTTGCAGGAGGCAAACCTGTTGAAAAAGTCACTCTTATATGCTACCGACCTCAATCCGAGCGTGTTGGAAAAAGTCAGAAAAGGAATTTTTCCACTGACACAAATGAAGCAATATTCTGAAAACTACATTGCTTCGGGCGGTATCAAAGATTTTTCAACCTACTACACAGCAAATTACGGCCAGGCCAAACTGAATCAGGAATTATCCGAAAAAATTATTATTTCGACTCATAACCTGGTTTCTGACGGATCGTTCAATGAATTTGACTTGATTCTTTGCCGCAACGTTTTGATTTATTTTGATAAAGATTTACAGGAACGTGCTTTGAAATTGTTCGACGAAAGCCTGGGTGCTCTTGGCTTTCTGGCGCTTGGCTCAAAGGAAACATTGAAATTCTCCACGATACAATCAAGATTCAGACAGCTGGATAAAGAGAAGATATGGAAGAAGATGATGTAAAAAATAAAGTCAAAGTTGTTGTAATTGGTGGCTCCGCTGGCAGTCTTACTGTGCTGTTTGAAGTTTTTCCGACTTTGCTGCCTGATTTAAAAGTAGCAATTATCCTGGTGCTACATCGAAAAAATTCGGCAGACTCTTCGTTGTCGGCTTTGTTTTCCACTAAAACACTTATTCCCACAAAAGAGGTAGAAGACAAAGATCCTGTTCTTCCGGGAAATATCTATCTCGCTCCCGCAGATTATCATTTATTAATCGAAAAGAACCTTACCTTTTCTTTGGATTATTCCGAAAAAATCAATTTCAGCCGTCCAAGTCTGGATGTGACATTTGAATCAGCGGCTGACGTTTTCGGACCTGCCCTGGCTGCGGTCCTGTTATCCGGCGCTAATGAAGATGGTACCCAGGGATTAATCGCAGTCAAAAATTCAGGTGGCCTGACGATCGCTCAAAAGCCGGAATCAGCTCAAATGCCCTTCATGCCGCAGCACGCGATTGCGAATATGCAGGTAGATAAAATTCTGGATATCAAAGAAATCGCAGATTTTATTAATTCCCTACATTAAAAACATCGCAGTCTGCTGTCAAATGTTCGCTCCACTTTTGCAATTTTCTTCTCGTCACGTAGGGTAACTTCACAATTAATTTCGTCCTTACGTTTAGGCTTAATCATTACCTCAAATTACTTTCATGTAACATGTTTAGCTATATAGGTTACTAACCCCTAGGTGATTAGCGATTACCTATATATAAATGCATATTAAACATTGGAATAGTTAATATTTAAAAATATTTTTGAGACAAATTATTAAATCGAGGCAAGAAACCAGACTTAGGAGAATAGGGTTTAATGTGTCGATTTTTATAATTGTCAAAAAGACATATAATAAATTTTAAAATATTTAATCTTACATTTTAAACCTGTATAATGGATTTTAAAACTACTTTGGAAAATCTCTTTGTCGAAGCAAAAGATGTTCCGGCAGAATTTTCGTTACCATCGGAAGTTCATCAGCGTGAATATCTAAGCAACGGAGTGATGAAGCAGTGGGACGGACCTGTGCACGAGGTGTTTTCCCCAATTTGCATTAAAACCGAAAACGGACTGGAAAGAGAACTGATCGGGAGTTATCCTGTCTGTACAGAAGCTGAGGCACAGGAATCGCTGGAAGCCGCGGTGGTTGCTTACGATAACGGAAGAGGTGAATGGCCGACCATGAGTGTTTCGGACCGTATCAAACATGTCGAGCAGTTCACTGGAAAAATGATTGAACAAAAGGACATAATAGTCAAACTTATTATGTGGGAAATTGGAAAATCATTTGCTGATTCTACAAAAGAATTTGATCGTACCGTTGAATATATTTACGCTACGATCGATTCCTTGAAACATCTGGATAGAGATTCTTCTGGTTTTGAAATTGTTGATGGGATCGCAGCACAGATCAGACGTTCTCCGCTTGGGGTTGTTCTTTGTATGGGGCCGTTTAACTATCCGTTGAATGAAACTTTCACTACCCTCATTCCGGCGTTGATAATGGGTAACACGATTTTATTCAAACCTCCGAAATTTGGGACATTGTTACATTATCCTTTACAGGAAGCGTTCAGAGATTGTTTTCCAAAAGGTGTAGTTAATGTAATTTATGGTCGTGGAAATGCCATCGTTCCAGGTTTGATGCAGTCAGGAAAGATAAACGTACTGACTTTAATCGGCTCAAGCAAAGTGGCCAACGAGCTGAAAAAGCAGCATCCAAAAGTTAATCGTCTCCGCGCAGTTTTGGGCCTTGATGCAAAAAATGCAGCCATAATTACCAAACATGCAGACATTAGTCTTGCTGTGAAAGAGACTATTACCGGTTCATTATCATTTAACGGACAGCGGTGCACAGCTTTGAAGATTGTCTGGGTGCACAAAAGCATCGCGGACGAATTTATCAAAGAATTTAACGCCGCCATCGCACAGCTCAAATATGGTATGCCCTGGGAAAAAGGTGTCTCTCTGACTCCTCTGCCCGAGCCAAATAAAATAGATTATTTGAACGACTGTATTGCCGACGCAGAGGCGAATGGTGCAAAAGTGGTAAACGAAAACGGAGGAACTTCTGCTGCTTCCTTCTTTTATCCAGCTGTGGTTTACCCTGTTAATGAGAAAATGAAGCTATACCGCGAGGAGCAGTTTGGTCCGATCATCCCGATTGTTCCGTTTGACGACCTTGAAGAAACCATTGACTTTTTGATTGAGTCGACACATGGTCAGCAGGTCAGTATTTTCAGTAATAATGCTGATGAAGTGGCCTGGCTGATAGACCCTTTGGTAAATCTAGTAAGCAGGGTGAATATAAATACGCAATCGCAGCGTGGGCCTGACGCATTTCCATTCACAGGCCGCAAAGACAGTGCAGAAGGAACACTTTCGATTCCTGATGCCATCCGTTCGTTCTCAATCCGTTCGCTGGTTGCTTTTAAAATGAATGACAGTAACACGAATTTGATCAACGAAATTGTGAAAAGTGACAGTTCGAATTTCCTGAGTACGAAGTTTATATTCTGATAAAACACAAAACCGAATCCTGCCGGTTTCTGATCTTACCAAAATTGGTATGTTTCAGAAAACGGCAGGATTTTAGCTTTTTAAGCCTGCAATTTAGATTCAGTCAAATCTTCTTCGTCCCGAATTATTTTTAGACATATTTTTTTTTCTAATTCATTGAAATAAAATATTTTAGACAGAAACTCCATGCCATTCATTTTCGAAAAGATTTGAATTAAATGCCGAATAATAAAAATTATTTCTATTTTAACTGCAAAAAGATTAATAAAAATCGCTCTTTGTGTTGTAGATATACGGGCGTTCCTATATTTGCAAATATTCATAAAATCGAAAGTCAGCTTTTTGACTCAAATGGTTTGAATAACATGAATACTTACAAGTCTAAATCACCCAAATCCGTGATAAGATTACCCCGATAAAGAAATGTTAAACAAAGCCGTTACTACCATGGACCAGGACACAAAATTGAGTGCAGATTATATTGATTCTCAGATTGGAAATATCATAGAATATTACGACCGCTGGGAATTTGGCGAAGAACCGTTTTTTGGAAAAGCTCGCATCAAAGGCCTGGCAGATGACGAGTTTGGAAAGTTGAGAATTATTTGCGAAGTTTTGGAAGGAAGCGATTTGGAATTGGCCTACGAAGAAGAAGATAATTTTGTGCACTCAGACAACCGCCCGATTTATGCCGGAGCTCCTCCGTTCGAGATTTATTCTGCCAACTGGATCACGACGGATGGAAAGAAAAAGAAACAAACCTTTATATCATTGCCTAATGAGAACGCACGTGCTTATGCAGCTCAACTGACGAATAGCAAAGTAGTCGTAAAACGTATTTATTAAGAAATAAAAAACCAGCTTCTTTCTGAGAAAGAAGCTGGTGAAATAATCTAAAAACTCAGAAATCAGGCTGGTATCAGCAGAAGATTATTAAACTCTTTTTCTACTTCAAGCAAGTGTCTACGGGTAATGCCGCTGTACGCTAACACCAACTCCCGACCTTGCTCTTTGGTCGCTTTCTGCAATTTCCAATATTTAGGGTGACTGATGCCGATAGGAATTCGGAACGTTTTTTCGCCCGGCTCCCGGATTAAAATCTCGTATTCAAATTTTAACTTTTGCGAAATCGGATTCGGAATTGATTTATAAATAACCTTAACCTCTCTCCGATTCTTTAATGTGAACACCTTCTCGTGTACCATGGCTATTTTGTCTTAGTTTTTTCTGATATAAAAATAATTTGTTTTAGAAAAAAATCGGATAATTCAATGGAAAATTATCAAAAAACTTATCTAACGTTTTTCCATTGCTTGTTTCCAATAAATTTTAGACGGAATAATAGAAAATGGTAACATTTTATTTGGCATTGAGATTGAATCTTTTTTCATAACTGTTTCGTACGTATCTGGTTAGGTCAGGTCAATTTCACCTGTAAAAAGTAGTCAAATGAAAATACTGTTAACCGGCGCGACCGGATATATTGGAAAAAGATTACTTCCGGTACTGATTGAAAACGGTCACCACATCGTGTGCTGTGTACGCGATAAAGGCAGATTTGCAGTTTCTGAACTGCATCAGGATCAGGTCAGCGTTATTGAGATTGATTTTTTAAATCCGGAAACACTTAATGAAATTCCACAAGACATTGATGGAGCCTATTACCTGATTCACTCGATGTCTTCCAACTCCAAAAATTTCGCGCAACTGGAAGATCAGTCTGCCGAGAATTTTCGAAACCGAATGAATGAAACGAATGTCAAACATATCGTCTATCTGAGTGGGATTATCAACGATCAAAATCTTTCGAAACATCTGGCATCCCGTAAAAATGTAGAAGATATTTTAAAAGCCGGGACATACAGCTTCACGACTTTGAGAGCTGGTATAATTATCGGCTCCGGAAGTGCTTCGTTCGAAATTATTCGTGACCTGACAGAAAAACTTCCAGTGATGATCACGCCAAGATGGCTTCAGACCAAATCGCAGCCGATTGGTATCCGCGATGTCATCACGATGTTGGAAGAAGTTCTTTTTAATGAGAAAACATTTGGAGCGAGTTTTGATATCGGAGGCCCGGACGTGCTTACATATAAGCAAATGCTTTTGCAGTATGCCGAGATCCGAAATCTGAAACGGTACATTATTACATTACCGGTGCTGACACCCAGGTTATCTTCATACTGGCTTTATTTTGTGACCTCCACTACGTTTTCGCTGGCTACAAAACTTGTCGACAGTATGAAGGTTGAGGTGATATGCCGCGATAACAGGCTGGCTGAAATATTAAACCTGAAACCGATGACCTATCACGAGGCGATTGCGGCGGCTTTTACCAAAATTGAACAAAACGCCATTATTTCCAGCTGGAAGGATTCGTTGATCAGTGGCAGGATTAACACCAAACTTTCACAGTATGTGCAGGTTCCGGTAGACGGATGTTTCAAGGATATCAAAAATTTTAAATTTAAAAACCGACTTGATACACAGTCGCGCATCTGGGCGATTGGCGGGCATACGGGCTGGTACTATGCAACCTGGCTATGGCAGCTACGTGGATATTTTGATAAATTGGCAGGCGGCGTCGGTATGCGCAGAGGACGAACTTCCAGCGTAGACATTAATGCCGGAGACACACTGGATTTCTGGCGCGTTTTGCTGGCTGATAAAAAACAGGGCCGCCTGCTGCTTTTTGCTGAAATGAAACTGCCTGGTGAAGCCTGGCTGGAATTTAAAATCGATGGAGACTGCCTCACCCAAACTGCAACTTTCCGGCCGAAAGGCTTATATGGGCGGCTTTACTGGTATTTGTCTCTACCCTTTCACTTTTTTATTTTCAAAGGGATGATCACAGCCATCATAAAATAAAAGCTCCTGGGCTGAACCAAAACCCGGAGCTTCTAAATACGTACACCCATTTTCAATTTATTTTTTCAGATCTTTAATTTCATGCTGGACTTCCTGTAACATTTTCAGCAGCTGCTGCATATCTGTTTGCGGCTCAGGCAATTGTTTACTATGGAAGCTATAATATTCCCAAAGTTCGATCACATCAGAAACAGGAACAGTATAAGCGAAATATTGCTTGTTAAAAGACTGAAGAAGCATAGTCCCGTCTTCATTGATCGTCACCTGTTTGAAAACAAAGTCCTGATCTCCCTTTAAAATCACAATACACGGCGTTTCTTTCTTCAACAAACGCCAGTCCTGAACATAACGGGTGATCACATCACTGCCTTCCGGAACCGGCAGCATCGAATCTCCCACTGTCGGGAACATCCGGAATGTTCCATTTTTAGGAAGATTCGGCAAGTTAAATTTAGGAAGGCCTGCAAGAAATTCAGGATCGTTATATCCCGAACGATAACCGGCTTTTGCCTTCACCGGAACATACTCAACATTTTCTGCCTCTTCCTTATCTACTGTGATCGCCAGTACCCGGATTTTACTCCCGGACATATAGGCTTCACTTCCATCTTCCAAATCCTGAATCTTCTGCTCGGTGAGCGTTGTAAGATCAATTTTAAGAAGGCAATCGATACTCATTTTAAAAAACTCGGAAGTGTTTACCAGATCCTCCACTGTAGGATTCACCGTCCGGCCACTTTCATGCGCATTGAGCTTTACACGGGAAATTCCCAGTTTCTCGGCCAATGTCTCCTGACTCATTTTTTTACGAAGCCGAAGATGCCTGATGTTTCCTGACCAAAATAATTGCTGAGCTGCCATAACGTATCAGATACTTTTGAAATCAATCAATAGATATTTTCAATATCAAATGTAGTAAGTTTTTAATTAAAACCTACCTGGACAAGAAAAAAATATTTTCAAATCCCGATTTTGAATTGGTACAAGTTCTGTTACGAACACTTTGGCAAAATTTCCACGTTGTATCCACAAGTTAGAATATACCAATCTGCTTTTTAACACAAAAAATTGATTTATATATTTTGTTTAACTATTTTTAAAAAACATTAAACAAAATTATGGCGCTATATTCCATCAAAGATCTGGAAAGAATATCCAACCAGAAGGCTCATACCATCCGGATATGGGAGCAGCGCTATGGCTTGCTGGAACCTGAACGAACCGAAACAAACATCCGGTTTTATGATGATCAACAGCTCAAAAAATTGCTGAATGTTTGTATGCTGATGACACGGGGAATGAAAATATCCCATATTAGTAAGCTCACTAAGAATCAGTTATCAGAAGAAATTGATAAGATAATTGCGGAATCATTTCAAAGTGAAAAACATGTCGGGGTTATTATCGACCAGGCTTTGATTGCCATCGCAACCTATGACCAGCCGCTTTTCGATCAGTTATTTTCCAATTCTGTAAAGCGCTTTGGTATGGTAAAAACATACCTGAAAATTGTCTACCCTCTACTCGTAAGGACGGGGCTGATGTGGATCAAGGACGATTTGATTCCGGCACAGGAACACTTTTTGTCTAACCTCATCAAACAGAAATTATTTGCGGCAATTGACGCCCTGCCCCTGCCAGAAGATCCGGATCAAACCTGGGTTTTGTTTCTGAATGAGACAGAAGATCATGAAATCGGTTTGCTTTTTGCTAATTATCTGATCAGGCAATACGGCAAAAAAGTAATTTATCTCGGTCAGCGGGTACCTTACGAAGATCTGTCAAACGTGGTTTTGCAATGCAAACCCACTCACATATATTCTTTTTTTACGCTGAATCCGACGGGCGGAGAACTGTTGAATCTGGTTACGAAGCTATCCCGCGATTTCGCAAATAGTACCATTTATATTTCTGGCGGAGACGAAACCCTTGCGGAAACGGCTCAGCATAATGGTGTAAAGATGATTTATACGATTGAAAATTTAACCCAAATTTTAACAGGACAAGATGAGTCACGGCAATAGTAGTTCCATCCATAAAAAAGAGTCAAAAATTGCGGTGATTGGATCCGGTTTTGCCGGAATGGCAGCCTCAGCAGTGTTGGCAAAAAACGGTAGCGACGTTACTATTTTCGAAAAAAATGCAACGATTGGAGGGCGTGCCCGTTCTTTTGAAAGCAATGGTTTCGTCTTTGATATGGGACCAAGCTGGTATTGGATGCCGGATGTTTATGAAAGTTACTTCAATCTATTTGGTAAGACCACTACCGATTTCTACGAACTAAAAAAGCTGGATCCCGGATTTGCTGTTGTATTCGGAGAAAATGAAGTCATTGATATTCCGGCTGATTTTGATTCCATATGCTCACTTTTCGAGAGTATTGAAACTGGAAGTGGTGCAAAACTTCGAAAATTTATCGAGGAAGGAGAATTCAAATACCGCGTAGGCATGGGCGATATGGTCTATAAACCAAGCCATTCCATCTCGGAATTTTTCAATTTAAAATTGTTTCGGGATGCCCTGAAAATCCAGATATTTTCTTCTTTCAGCGAGCATGTAAGAAAATATTTTAAAGATCCCAGATTGCTTGCCATCATCGAATTCCCGGTCCTTTTTTTAGGAGCTATGCCGAAAGACACGCCAGCCTTATATAGCCTGATGAATTTTGCAGGTCTCAAACAAGGTACTTTTTACCCCATGGGGGGATTTGGGAAAGTTGCAGAGGCTTTCAAAAAAATATCCGAAGACTGTGGCGTGAACTTTCAGACTTCACACACGATCAACTCTCTGGAAATTAATTCAGGGTCTATCAGCCACGTTCATACAAACGGAAAATCCATCGCAACAAACGGTGTGATCGGAAGTGCTGATTATGAACATATAGAGAATAGTTTATTACCCGAATCCTTTCGATCTTACAATGACGATTACTGGAACAGCAGAACATTTGCTCCCTCCTGCCTGCTTTTTTACCTAGGCGTTGACAAAAAAATCAGTAAGCTGAGGCATCATAATCTGTTCTTTGACGAGGATTTTGAGCAGCATGCCGTTGAAATATACAAGGAGAAAAAATGGCCGACCAATCCACTTTTCTACGTTTGCTGTCCATCAAAAACGGATCCGTCTGTTGCTCCTGAAGGCAGTGAAAATATCTTCGTTCTGATGCCCATCGCCATCGGCTTGTCGGAAACAGAAGAAATCAAGGAAGAGTATTACAATACTTTAATGACACGTCTGGAAAAATTCGCAGGCGAAGATGTCAGGTCTTACGTGGTTTATAAAAGAAGCTACTCTGTTTCAAATTTTGTAAACGATTATAATGCCTACAAAGGAAATGCTTATGGCCTGGCAAACACACTCATGCAAACGGCGATATTCAAGCCGAAAATGAGGAGTAAAAAAGTTGACAATTTATACTACGCCGGTCAGTTGACGGTGCCCGGGCCGGGCGTACCTCCATCCATAATATCGGGCAGAATCGCTGCTCATGAACTTATTAAATTCCTAAAAAAATAACCATGAAAGTGATTTTTGATACTTTATCTGCTTCGTGCAGTAAAAAAACAACCCAGTTGTACAGCACATCTTTTTCTCTTGGAATAAACTTTCTGGATAAAAGATTTCATGCTCCGATTTACGGCATTTATGGATTTGTGCGCCTCGCGGACGAAATCGTGGACAGTTTTCACGATTATGATAAAAGGTTTTTGATGGAAAAGATCAGAAATGATACTGTGGAAGCTATTGAACAAAAAATCAGTATTAACCCGATACTCAACAGCTTTCAGGAAGTTGTCCATAAATACAATATCGAGTGGGAGCTGATCGATACATTTTTGAAAAGTATGGAAATGGACCTATATCAAACTACCCATACGACGGATTCTTATAACCAATACATTATGGGATCGGCCGAGGTTGTTGGTCTGATGTGTCTGAGGGTCTTTACAGAAGGAAATTATGTGACTTATAATGACCTGCATCCCTATGCCATGAAACTTGGATCTGCCTTCCAAAAAGTCAATTTTCTTCGCGATCTAATGGCTGATTATCAGATACTTGGAAGAAATTATTTTCCTGATATTGACTTCCGGTATTTTACATTCAAGGATAAAGCCAAGATCCAGGACGAAATTGAAGCAGAGTTTGACCAGGCATTAATCGGGATCAAACAACTGCCGCCAGGCGCACGGCGAGGTGTATACCTGGCTTATTTTTATTACAAAAAATTATTTCTGAGAATCAAGGAATGTCCGCCGGAAAAGGTGTTGACAGCCAGAATCAGAATCCCGGATTATAACAAAATCGGATTGATGTTCCAGTCATTGTTCCGTCACCAATTTGATCTTTTATGACAATATTTTGTTGTTATATTCAGTACTATAAAAGCACCTTAATCTTTACCCGCTTTATATAAACCCTAAATCCGGATCAAATGAATAATCAGGTTGTCCTAGTCAATGAAAATGATGATGAAATCGGTTTGATGCCGAAACTCGAAGCGCACCAGAAAGGAGTTTTACATCGCGCCTTTTCAATCTTTATTTTTAATACGAAAGGAGAGATGCTGCTTCAACAGCGGGCTTATGGAAAATACCATTCAGAAGGGCTTTGGTCAAATACTTGCTGCAGTCACCCATACCCGAATGAAAGTACGCTGAACGCGGCAAAAAGACGCTTGTATGAAGAGATGGGGATACATTCTCCCTTGTATTTTTTATACTCCTTTCGTTACGAAGCAGCAGTTGACAACGGTTTGATCGAGCATGAACTGGACCATATCTTCTGGGCAGTCTCAGATGAGAAACCAAAAATAAATGTTGAGGAGGTGCTTGACTACAAGTATATTACACCGCACGACCTTCGGGAAGATATTAAAAGCAGACCGGGCATGTACACCGAATGGTTCAAGATTTGCCTGGATGAAGTTTTGAGTAAAATTAAAATATAGATTATTTTATGAGTCCAGTACTTGTCAACGTTTTGATTGTTATCGCCACTTTTGTAGGCATGGAGTGTGTCGCCTGGCTTGCTCATAAGTACCTGATGCACGGACTTTTCTGGTTTTTACATCATGACCACCATCAAAGAGAAGATGGTGATTTTTTCGAGAAAAACGACTTCTTTTTCCTGATTTTCGCTACACCGGGAATTCTTTGTCTTTTTGTAGGATTACAGAACGATTTTAACGCACTTTTCTGGATTGGAACAGGTATCACTTTGTATGGAATGGCCTATTTTCTGGTTCATGATATATTCATCCATCAGCGGTTCAAAATTTTCAGAAACACTGAATCGTTCTATCTAAAAGCGATCCGTAAGGCGCATAAGGTTCACCATAAACATTTGGGCAAACATGATGGGGAATGTTTCGGTATGTTATGGGTTTCTTTCAAATATTTCAGGGAGGCAAAAGCATCTATGAACAATCAAAAACAGATCTCAAAATCTCAGTCGAGAGCTTAGAAAGTATTTCCGTGTGTCAGGGATACCAGCTTTTTCATGACAGCCGGCATTTTATTTAAAACCCGTAAGGCTATATCTGTTGTATTTTTTTTCCCAAACAGATTTTGAAGGTAATACCCTGCTGTGATTCGCTTGTCAAAAGCGTTATTCCATGATTTGTAATAATTAGCTGTTGCCTCAGCAAGAGAAGTTTTTCCCTGAAAATATGAAACTAACTGTTCCGCTAAAAGCCTGGAAGCGCGCATACCCATGCTCATCCCGTTACCACACAATGGTGTTATAGATCCCGCAGCATCTCCAAGCAAAAATAGTTTTTCTACATTGGTTTGCTTCTTATGAAATTGGATATTACTAATAACCAATGGCTCAGTAAACAGAAACCGGGATTCTGTGAAATATCGTTTCAAATACGGGTTTTTATACAAAACCTGCTCCTCCATCCTTTTAATATTGTTACCGTTTTCCCGAAGATTTTTCGACGTTGTCAGGTAACACAGGCAATAATCATCATTGTCTACCTTTGAGATTCCACAATAGCCATCCTTGAAATTATGAAGCTCAATGCGATTATAAGCAAGGTTAGCTTTGATATGATATTTAACACCGATAAAATTCGTTGATTCTGAACGGCTTTGTCGCTCATAATAACCGTTTTTGCTCACAAAAGCAGGGGTATATTTTCCATAACTACCACAAATAATTCTGGCAGTAAATGTCCCGTTCGAGGTTTCGATCTGCTGATAAGAATTTCCCAGCCCGGATACGGAAACTACTTTACAATTTTGGATTATTCCTACTCCCTTATTAAACGCAATCTTTGCCAGATGATAATCCAGACTGTAACGGCTTATACCAAATCCTCCTAATTCAAGTTTGTGGTTTAGCATAAATCCATTCTCTGAACTGATTCCAAGCTCATCAATGCGAGGCAGATCTAATTTATCCATAGGCATTCCCAAACCCACCAGAAAGTCCCAGCTTTCCATGGATATATATTCACCGCAAACTTTGTGAAAAGGATACTCGTTTTTTTCAAATAAAACCACAGAAATGTGCTGATCAGCAAGCTGGATCGCGAGACAAAGTCCGGCCAAACCTCCGCCAATAATGGCACAATCGTAGGTTTTAGCTATTGGTTCCATAGACGATTATTTCATGCCTGAATGCCCATTTATTTCTAACGGTATAGCGTACGGCGCCCGACTTTTGAAGTATTTCCAGCCATTCTTTTTTCTTAAAACCTCTTAACACAGACAGCGGTGCGTCGTTCTTCACAAGGTAGGATTTTGAAAAAAGCCGTGTTAATATTCTGATCGCGTAATACGCTACCGGATTTCTTTCAAGATCATTGATTAATAAAACTGCCTGATGATTACCGGCGAATCTGACCAGTTCAATCAACTCGCTCTCTGACAAGTGATGACAAAAAAGACAGGCATGTATGATATCGATTTTTTCAATGTGCTGGTACATATTCCTGTAATCATCACAAATGAAATTTATCCCGGCGTTTCCAGGATTATTTCTGGCATATTGAATACAGACAGGTTTAAGATCAATTCCATGTAAATCAACATGATACCCTCCTTTCGTTCGCCACTTTTTGATTCGCTTTAACGTATCTCCTCCACCGCAGCCAATATCGACAAATGTATACTTTTGATCCGGTCTTAGTATTTGCCTGAGGCCTGAAAACGATATAGTATATCCTCCAAGCCAATGGTTGATAAAGTCGAGCTCTCGCAAGTTTTGAAATAAGTCTTCCTTAGGAATTTCCTCCTGATCCAGCAATTCCCTTTCCTTACTTCTATATTTAAACATATTGCAGCTGCATTGTTTCAATGCTCAATCCAGGCCCGAAAGCAGCAGCAAATATCTTTTGTCCCAGCTGAGCCTGATCCGCTTTTTCCAATACTTTCTTCAACACGAACAATACGGTTGGAGAAGACATATTTCCGAAATTTTCAAGTATATCGTATGTCTCGGTTAGCGATGACGGGTCAAGTCCCAGAGCGGATGCAAAATCATCGACAATCTTTTTTCCACCCGGATGGATAGCCCAATAATCTATGGATGAAGGAGATAACCTGATTTTATCTAACAATGGTAGAATATTTTCCTTGATTAACCCCGGAACATAGGAAGTCAGGTTCATTATGAAACCAGTTTCGGATAACTGCCAGGCCATATCCCGGTAACCGTTGTGAAGAATCATGGAATCAAACTTATTGACCTGGATTTTCTTATCAAAATATTCCTCATTCGGCTGTGAACTCAGAATGACAGCCGCCGCGCCGTCACCAAAAATCAGATTGGAAAGCAGATAATCATCATTGAACCTTTTCTGAAAATGAATCGTGCAAAGTTCAGTACAAACGATCAGCACGTTAGCATCTGCCTGGCTTCTGCAAATAGCATCAGCACTTTTCAAAGCAATTATTGCGGCATTACAGCCCATAAAATTAATACTGCTTCGCTGTGTTGCCGGATTCAAATCGAGATCACGTATTAGTTCAATATCCAGTCCGGGAGCAAATAATCCTGTACAGGTTACGGTGATCAAGTGCGTAATCTCATTTTTCCGGTTATTGAAATCTTTAATTTTTTGAACAGCATTTATCGAAAGTTCCGTCGCATACTTCTTATAAACCTGCATCCTTTCTGAAAGTCCGGGCTCACTGGTCTGCGATCTGTCAAACAACTCGATTAAGTCTATATCCTTTTCAAAATCCTTAATAACGGAATACCGGCTTTGTATACCGGTTTTCGCCGATACAATTTTAATCTTGCGTTTATATATTTCATCGTCCGTCGAGTCCATATAAAATGTACTCAATATCTCTTGTGAAAAACAATTTTCAGGAACTGCGGTTTCAATAGCGGTGATATAACTCAAAGGAAATGATTGATAATAATGAGTACTAAAAAACAACTGTTCATACAAATCGCTGCGATCCAGTTCATGCGCATGGTGTTCTTAAAATCGGCGTTTTCCACGTTTTTATTCACAAGATAAAACCAATAACAGAAATACATAACGATCGGCAGAAAGAACATCTGAATAATAAAAAAAACCGTTCCAGAATTTTTTTGCGCGAAGTACAGGTAGTAAAAAATGTTGCATAAGGCGAACATAATGGCTGTAAAAACGAACGTTCCTCGATAGCCCAATTTATAACTGAGCGTGACGACGCCATCACGCAGATCTTGTTTGTGCTGATAAATCTGCGTTAATGGATATGCACCGGCAATCTGAAACGAGCAACCCAGCAATACTAAAAGAGTCTTTTTGTCAAACGATAAGATATTTCCTGTGATGCCGACAGTTGACATGTAATAGGTAAACGCACCCTGAAAAACAGTTACAACCAGAAATCCCGGAATAGCATATTTTTTTAGTCTGATCTGTTTTGAGCTGTAAGCGCGGGAAGCGACAACATAAAAGGCAAGACAACAGGCAAAAAGAAAGCTGATCAGAATTGCGGCTAAAACGAGCGCCAGGAGGTCAAGAAATACCGTGACATAAAAAAGCTTTTCAGTCGGCATGGGGGGGTTTTCAATTCCACCAATACTATCCTCATCGCGGTCCACATAACTGTTATAACCATTACTGGCAGGATAAATCAGAAAATGGATAATTACAAACGAGATAAATGCTTTGGTAATGGATATTGTTTCTGCCTGGCTGAGCGCAAATAAAAACAACGGCATCAAAAAAAACGAGAATGGAATTCTCAGCAATTTTATAGTATTTCTGTCGATGAGCATACAAGTTTTTAACCTGATAAAACTATTTTACTAGTATAAACAGTATTTACGTTGGGAACAAGGCGGCTGGATGATTTAATGTTGATGACTTCAATGAGCATACGATAAGCAGAACTCTTTGGTTGCTCACAATTGCAAAAAGAAAAAGAGAAGCAAAATGCTCCTCCTTTTACTGAAACTACAATGAATGTCTTGTCTCATTGGAATAACTCTTTTGAATAACGACTATATCTTTAAAATCAGGAAGCTGATCGAGATAGTAACTGATCGCGAATTTGTCTTTTAAAAGAAGCTTGCCAATATCATCGGTGAAATAGATTTTATCCTGTTATCAATGAGACATGGATAAAAGCCTTTTCGCGAAACCAAAATTTGCATTATGATATGAACATAAATTCAAATTGATATAACTTTGTAACCAGTAATACAGAGTATACCAGAACGGATATGGAATCGAAAACAGAATTCATTAGAAATCAGCAGGAAGAAGTAAAGGCTTTACAGGATACGATTTATGTCATCGGTGGTAAATGGAAGCTACCGATTATCAACTCGATATGTAACGGAAATAAACGGTTCAGGGAAATTGAACGAAGCATTCCCGGAATCACGACCCGAATGTTATCTCGTGAGTTGAAAGAAATGGAAATGAACAAACTGGTCAAACGCACCGTTTATCCGGATTCCCCAGTCCTTGTCGAATATGAATCAACAGAATACTGTAAAACTTTCGGGAATATCATTTTGGCGATGATTGATTGGGGTAAGGAGCATAAAAAAATGATAATGGAATCTTAAAATGATTTAATCTCTAAATGAAATTGATCGTTTAGATTTATGTCTATTATTCTGGCGATGAGAAAGATTGCAGTATTATTTTTTCTAACCGTATTTTGGCACACAAACTATGCTCAGGATGTTCATGTGAATTCAGGAAGTGTCGTAACGCAGTTTAGTATAAATGAAAGCTCCCTGATTTATGACAAATCAACGGGTCAGAGAATTTCTTACGAAGAATACAACCGTCTCATTAAAGCGAACTTAAAAGCTTATCGGACTGATTTGCTATATAACGAATTGGGAGAGATCTGTGGATTCAACCTCCGCTCGCAACAGCTGCAGAGCAGGAAGATGGCAGGAGTTATGAGATGGACATCACAGAGCGGCCAAAAGCAGGATCTATTATGCCTCTGTTTGTTATGAAAGGGCTGGATGGTAAAACATACAAGTCAACAAAATTAAAAGGGAATGTGGTTATTCTGAGTTTTTGGCTTAAAACTAGTCGTCCCTTCCGGAGCCCCGACTGGATAAAGTCAATGTCAACTATGTTTTGAAGAGAGTTATAAAATAAGTGCTTCGCATTAAAAACGGCATGTACTTAACAGTATTTTTTCCAGCCCCGCATCTTTTTGTTCTTTACTAAGTATGGCTTGAAAACCCCTTAAACTTTCAAAACTATGTCCAGAGCGCCGCTTTCACCAGAAGGTTTACATGAAGAACTTCTTCAAAATAATGACAATCAGAATGTTGGAGATACTTTGCTTTTCGAAAATGACAAAGTAAAAGTCTGGCATATCGGTTTGCAACCCGGGGAGAGAATTCATTATCATCGCCACAATTACGATTATTTCTGGGTTGTTTTACAGGATGGAAAAGGTATATCGCACCAGGAAGATGGCAGTACAGTGAGTTTTACTTTTACAAAAAACCAGACTTCTTTTCAAAACATTCTGGCCAACGGAAGTGCAATTCACGACCTTGAAAACACAGGTGACGGGATTCTGGAATTTATTACGACTGAACTTAAATAACGGTTAGCTAAGCCGTACCTGCTTTTGAAATAATAACTTAAATCCGATTGCGGTAACTACGCTGAAAACAACGAGCACCATCCACAGCGTATTGTAACCCCAATGCGCTGCAATATATCCTCCGCCGGCAGGCCCGATAATCTGAGCAACCGCCCATGACATGGAGTAGGCCGCAGAATATTTTCCGCGGTTCAGCTCGGTTGCCCTGCTCATAATCATGGTGCTGATGTATGGTAGAGTCAGCATTTCACCGGTTGTGAAAAACAAGACCGTTGCTGCTGCGATAATGACCGGACCAATGCCGGGAAGCACGAGAAAAACGTAGGCAATCGCAGTGAAAACTACGCCGGCGACGATGTAAAAAGTTTCCGGTTTTCGCCCCACGAGATTTTGAATAAGTACCATTTCAAACAGTGCAATGATCACTCCATTCATGCCCAAAAGAATCCCGATCGTTGATTCGCCGATATGCAATTGTTCTTTCCAGTAAACAGGAACCAACCGAAAAAGCAACACGAAACTGATCATGTAAACCGTTACCAGGAAAATGAAACGGGTAAAAAACGGATCCCTCCACGGAGATAAAGCCGGAATATCAGCTGTTTCGTTATCCGGTTTTTTTTCTATTTTTTTCCCTTTTGGTAAAAGAAGCAGGATTAATAATCCGGCGAGGGAGTAGACAACGCCATCTACCCAGAACAATAAATGGTAATCAATGGCAGCCAGAAGTCCGCCCACGGAGGTACCAAATCCGAAACCAACGTTTTGGGCTAACCTGTTCAAAGCATAAGAACGAGTCAGATTTTCGGGTGCTGAATAAGAAGCAACTGCCGTATTATTGGCAGGTTTAAAACCTTCAACAAAGAAACTTAACACGACTGTGAGCGCGCATAAACCGTTAAAGTCATCGATATGGCCGAACAGAACAAACAATAATCCGCTGACCATCAAGCTGACGATCTGAACGGTATGGAAGCCGATTTTATCCGTCAGATATCCGCCAGCCATCGCGCCCAACACAGAACCAACACCGAATAATGTGATGATCAACCCTGCATCGGCTATGCTTCTGTGCATGCTCTGCGTAATATACATACTCATAAAAGGCACAGCCATATACCCGCACCGGTTGATGAGGATTACTAAACTTAAAAGCCATGTTTCTTTGCTGAGTCCGCTGAACGAAACTTTGTAGTTATGTAAAATTTTTTGAACCATAAACTTTGTATTCAGGATATTATATCGGGTGGCTGCCAGAGTTTTTAATGAACAGTTTGACACAAAACCCGGTTCACAGAATCAGCGGTATTTTCTTAATTATTTAGCTGAACATTCCTGGATGCAGTATGCGCATCTTCTTGATTCCGAAAGAATATGATCTACCGCCGGTATTACTCAACCCATATTAAACAAAGGATTGAATAATGCCAGACTCGCCATTGCCCAGGCTCGGCAGGAACAAGCCGCCCTCGAATTACAGAGATCTTTGCTTGTGGCAGGTCAGGAAGTTTCCAATGCACTCTTTTTGTATCAAACCACTTGGATAAACAGGCCATTCGCGCCAAACAAATGCAGACGGTGGAAAAGTCGGTCGATTTAAATATAAAACTGCTGCGATATAGTTCAGCGACAAATTATACCGATGTATTGACGTCAGAACAAAATGTATTATCTGCTCAAATCGAAGGAGTTAACGATCGATTACAGCAATGGCAGACCCTAACTGCACTTTACCGATCGCTGGGAGGCGGCGCTAAGTAGTCTGAATTTACCGTTGCTCATAATTTTATATCAGATCAGAAATTATCGTGCAACCTTTGATTTATTTATTACATCTGTTGTTCAGGCAAAAGAAACACTCCAAAAAATCAAATAGCCATGACAGGAAAACAATTATTCGATCAATACCAATTCGCTGCGCAGGTAAACGGTTTTGGTTCTAATGAATTCCAGTACGGAAACCTTTTGTATCAGGCACTGAAAATTGAAGGTGAAGAGAAAATTTTCCAGCTGTTGGAAGAAGCAGAAAAATCGGGAAAACGTATATCACTGGAATACCCGGAAGCACCGATCGAAAGCTTTCCCGAACCACACCGAGTTATCTTACTTTAAAATATAAGATCAAATACAAATGCCCGGCAGGATTCCAGATGGAAATCCTGCCGGGCATTTGTATATAATTGATATCGTTATTTGATTGCCACAGGGACTTCAGTATTATCCCAGGCTAATGTAAACCCGGTTGATGTCACTTCATACTTCAATTTTTCATTAGCCGAGGCACTTTTCGCAGGTTTTGCTTTTACGCTCAAAACATCTTTTGAAGCATCCTTGCTCGTGTCTCCGGTACGTTTTATTCCCCACTGTCCGGTTTCAGAATTGAAAACAAATGTCCATTCCTTTTCCCCCGGTATGGCATAAAGGCTATATTTACCAGCCGGCAATTGCTTTCCACCGATAGTCAAAGCTTTGTCCGTTTCGAAAATTGTTGCTTCATTAGCCCCAGCTCTCCATACTTTATCGTAGGGTACCAGGTCGCCAAATATCTTGCGGCCCTTCACCGAAGGACTTGAATAATTGATCGTGATGTTTGCGCCTCCAACTTTTCCGGAAGCCGTTTGCGGCGGGCTCGGCCTGCTTGCTTTGTCGCCCTGCGCCCATGTAACAGTCGCCATCAGCATCACTGCCAACGTCATCATAAATCCTTTTGCAATGAATTCTTTTTTCATGTTGTCCTTAAATTTTAGTTAAAAAGTCCTTTATTTTCCGAACGAAATTGAATTTCGCTGCCTAAAATAAACAAAATTTAATCATGATTAGAATCTATTTTATCAACGATTTAAAATTTAATAGATTCTTCACTTTCAGCTTTTTATGTTTTCGATTTTAAAAAAAAAATTGTGACCGGCCCTGAAATTAGAATGACTCCAAGATGATATTATAATTTAGAATGCAATGTCTGCAAAGGCTTTTTTCTTAGTGCACAGATTCCTAGTTTCGCGTCATCTCCCGGCATGTCCCTATCATCTATGTTTTCTGAACTTTTTACAGACCATACCTCCACAACATTCCTCATTCTTGGTGCGCTTGCCTTCATCGCAGGATTTATAGACGCGGTCGTTGGCGGCGGCGGATTAATCCAGATACCGGCCTTGCTGATCAGCTTTCCCAATGCACCGATTGCCACTTTATTTGGCACTAATAAAATTGCCGCACTGGCCGGAACTTCGGTCGCAGCTTTTCATTATGCCAAGAAAATTGTTTTTGATTTCAGGCTTTTGTTTGTGATTTCCTTCTGCTGTTTTGTATCTTCCTTTACCGGCGCACGGATCGTTAGTATGATCAATGTCAATGTATTGAAACCGCTGATTTTATTTATTTTAATTGCCATAGCAATCTATACATTCTTCAAAAAAGATCTGGGGTCCGTTAAAACCAAAGAACTGTCTTTTACTAAACAGCTGATTTACGGCGGACTGATTGGACTGGTAATTGGTTTTTATGACGGCTTTTTCGGTCCGGGAACCGGAAGTTTTTTCGTGCTGGCTTTCGTCGTTGTTCTCGGTTTTGAGTTTGTACAGGCATCCGCATATGCAAAAATCGTCAACTGTATTACTAATATCTCTGCCCTGTTCGTGTTCATTCGCCAGGGAAATTACATGCTCGAACTTGCTCTGGTGATGGCAGCCATGAACATTGCCGGAAATATTATCGGAAGCAAGCTCGCACTTAGAAAAGGGAACGATTTCGTACGAATAATTTTCCTCGTCGTTGTCACCCTGATGATCTTCAAATATGGCTGGGAGATATTTGCTCCTGGTGCGTGAGGTAAATTTTTTGGAGAACCGGTGGAATTAGCGTTTCCAGATGATTTTTACCTTTGATTGTTTTCGCCAGAATTAATGAATCGATAAAAACCCGCTCGATATAAAGCTGCACCATGACATCTCCGTCGATATAAATTTTTTCTGCAAGCGCGAAACATTTTCGTGCCGTTTTAAAATGTTTTGATTCAAGATTTTTTCTCGTAAAATCAGAAAGGCAATAAATTGAAGCATGTATGGATGAAAATGCCCGTGGGATTTCTGAGAAGTATGCTTTCCCGTTCATTTTTGGAAGCTCTTGTTTCAACAAACCTATGACCTGGAATTGTGTAATCATAATCAATCAAATTAAGTCTGACAATGATGTTATTATTACTGATCCATACAATGTATTAAAACTCTAACCTTCTGATCCAGAAAATCTTGCTATATTTTTAAGACAGCTTTCCATAAATCCTGCCTATCAAAATGATATGAATTTTATCAATTTGAAATTCCATGAAAATTAGTTTCTCACAATATTCTGATTTTCAAAATCTTACGGATATTAATCTAAATCTGACTGGTTGGCCTGGTTTTTGAATAAATTACATTAGTACAAAACAGAATACAGAAATGGAAACTCCAAAAGAACGGGAAATAAAAGAATTGCAGGAAAAGATTATGGCAAAAAGACAACAGGTTGAATTTGAAAAAACAGAGATCGATCTTAGAACAGAATTCGCGTCGGACAATCGCGAAAATCCTGACGTGAGTGAAGAATTTAAAAACTTTTACGACCCGGCCGGTAATGTGATTGACAGAGGTGAAATAAAAGAATTGACCAATGCCGAAGAAGATTTAATCCGTTTGATTGACCGGCTGAATAAGTTGAAGCATGAAGAAAATTAAGCGAATAAGCCTTAATAAAAATCCGCTATCAGGAATAATCCTGACAGCGGAAATATATAGAGTATAAAATTTCTACTATTCCAAAACCCTCACACCAACATAAGAAGCGTTGGCACCCGACGTATAAATTCTATGTTTTGCCGATTGAAAATCTGTCTCAGTCGCTTTATAAATATTTACAAATTTTTGCGGATTGCGGTCAACTAGCGGGAACCACGAGCTTTGAACCTGGATCATAATCTTGTGTCCTTTTTTGAAACGGTGTGCAGCATCCTGCATATCAAATTTCACGTGCTCAACCTTATCAGGGACCATCGCTTCCGGTTTTGAAAAACTGTTACGGAATTTTGCACGCATCACTTCCCCCCTGACCAAAAGTTGAAAACCGCCCATTTTCATAGCGGGATTTACCGGACTGTCATTCGGCGCATCGCCCGGATAAACATCAATCAGTTTCACAACAAAATCCGCATCGGTACCTGTGGTCGACACAAAAAGATCAGCAAAAACATTCCCTGAAATCGCGACGTCTTCTTTCAGCACATCCGATTCATAAACCAGAACATCTGGCCTGGTTGCTGCGAAACGCTGATCTTCGTACATATAATCACTGCCACGAATAATTCTGATTTCAGAAGTATAAGGAACAGGTTTCGCCGGATCACTCGTATATTCATCAAACGCAGAAGCCGCTTTTGCCACCGAAGGCTCGAAGGAAAGTTTGCCGTTCGGATGCAGATACAGCTTCTTTTCAACTGTATTTTTTGGCGGCCATTGATCATATTTTTTCCATTCATTCGACCCGGTTTCAAATATAAAAGCTTTGGGAAGATTTGGATCCTGCTTGTCTTTCAGGAAATGATTGAAATAAGGAAGTTCAATTTCTGACTGGTAAAAAGCACTTGTTTTAGAACCAAAACGAATATTTCCAAGAGACTCGCCCGTTCCCCTGGCCCAGCCTCCGTGAATCCATGGCCCCATAACCAACAAATTAGGCGACTTCGGCTTATTGTTTTCAATTCCCTGGTATGTTTTCAAAGGACCATAAAGATCTTCCTGATCAAACCATCCACCCACTACCATAACCGCTGGTTTTATGTTTTTCAAATGAGGAACGGGTGTACGCGACTGCCAGAATTCGTCATAAACCTCATGCTCCATCAACTGATTCCATATCCGGTTTTCGTTTTTAAAAATCTTCTCATTGACATTTTTCAAAGGACCAAGATTTTTATAAAATTCATACGAATCGGGCGTACCATAATTTGAAAATGCCGGTGTGCCTTTTGGTGTCGGAACCGGACGTGGCGCGCCATAGGATGAGATAAATGCAAATGTCCCCATCAGAAAAAAAGCGCCGTTGTGGTGACGGTCGTCGCCCATATACCAGTCAGTAACGGGTGCCTGAGGAGATGCTACTTTGAGAGCCGGATGCGCATCGACGGCGGTCATCGTTGCATAATATCCAGGTGCCGAAATTCCCCAGCTTCCTACTTTTCCATTATTGTCAGGGATATTTTTGATCAGCCAATCGATCGTGTCAAAAGTATCAGAGCTCTCGTCAATATCACTTTTGGTTTTTTTGTTTGGGATAAATGGACGATAGGCTTCAAAATCACCTTCGGACATATATTTACCACGAACGTCCTGATAGGCAATAATGTAACCATCTTTTGTAAAACTCATTGACGGTCCCAGCAAAGTCTTAAACGAAGTTTCACCATAAGGCGCTGAGCTATATGGCGTTCTGTTCAAAAGAATCGGATATTTTTTTGAAGAAGAAATATCTTTTGGTACATAAATCGCAGTGAATAATTTCACACCGTCACGCATTGGGATCATCCTTTCAATTTTTGTATAATGCTCCCGGATATAAATCGAATCTTCGTTCACTTTACTTCTTTGTGCGACGAGATTTGATGATAACAAGAGCAAGAAAAACAGCAGGAAAGCCTGTTGAGGAGAATTGTGTTTTTTGGTCAAATGAGGATTCGGCCTATTGAAAGAAAAGGTGGTTGTTTTCAAAATTAAATAGCTTAGTGAGTTCGCAAGCTAATTTAGTAAAAACTTGCCACGAATACACGAATTTGCACTAATCCGGTTTCACAAATACTGGTGAGAATGTACAGATTGTTTTTTTCATGTATTCGTTTTAAGCTTAAATGCCACCTTTCGTTATAGCAAGTCTCATGGATTTAAGTTTCTCGTTTGTCACCTTCTTGATAGCCGGCCGCAAAATTCTTTGAATTGCTGCCGTTTCCAGTCCTACTCCGATGAATACCAATTCTGATATAGAATCCTCATCTTCCCAGGTTCCATAATTTTCAAACGTCAATCGCTTGCCGGTTGATTGTACCAAAATTTTATCGTTGCTTCCCTCAAACTTTACAAATCCTTTGATCCGATAAATCTGTTTGTAATGAAGCATCATCGAGACATTCAGCGTATGCATCAGATAATCCCGGTAAAAAACATTTTCAGTTTTATAAGTAACGGTCTTGATTTTATGCACATTCGTATGTGTGAAATTCGGATTGATTTCTGCGATATTTTCCGTTTTCTGCACCCTCTCACCTTCCAGTGCGTCAAGAGAAATTTTACCATCTGCTGATAAAGTAATTTCAGCAAACGGATTTAGCGAAGCCATCAGACTTTCCAGTTTGGTGACATAATCCGGTGAGACAAAACCTGTTTTATTTACAATGATCAAGTCCGAAATTACGATCTGGCGAATGGTTTCTTCGGTTTCCGTGATATAATCCTCTACCGTTTCAGCATCCGTAACACAAATCACTTTTTTCAATTTGAAGACCTTTCCAACGTCCTCTCTCTTAAAAATTTCCGCAACCGTTCCCGCATCCGCCACACCTGTCGTTTCAATAAACAAATTATCAGGGCGTTGATCGTTGAAAGCGAGCATATTCAAAACGTCGTAAAGCTCTTCATCCAGTGAACAGCATATACAGCCGTTGTTCAATTCATAAAGCTGGCTATACTGTTTCGCAATCAGATTTCCATCGATGGATGCCTTACCAAACTCGTTTTCAATCACTACATTTCGGGTCCCTTCCAGACTTTTCAGCAAATGATTCAACAGAGTTGTTTTGCCGGCACCCAAAAAACCGGTAATCAGATATACATTAATTGAAGATTGCGATTCCATACGATTTACTTATTTGCATCAAAGTTGCAATATACGTCTTTCTGTCCATTGCTGTTTCTCTTGTAACATCTCTAAGCAGGAAAAATTCACGCTTTTGATTCTTTTGCGACATTATTTATCTGTAAATATTTTTAAGATCTTTCTCGAACATAGTGTACGGATCATTGTAAAAACGCATAAAATCCGGCACGCTAACTTGCCCCGGAAACGGCGCGTAATAATGCGTAGGACTTTTGGTATCGTTCCGCCAAACGAGCACATAAGCTAGATTGATCTTTTCCGTTTTCAATGATTTCAAAAGCGATTCTGTCCACCAGTTTTTGTCAGGAATTGATTCCAAACCGGTTTCTGTGAATGCGGCGAGCTTGTTTGCTTTTTTTGCATAATCAGAGATAATCTTCAATTTTCGTACACCTGCTTCCAGATTATATTTACCGTCGCGGCCAAAATCTGCATAATTATCCATACCTACCATATCGGCAAATTGATCGCCGGGATATCTTTCAAGAAATTCCTGTTCAGTATTGAATTTGCAGTCGGGCGAAAAAACGTAAATAAAATTATGTACACCCAAGGTGTCACTCAGATAAGAAACAGTGAACTGCCAAACGGAAATAAAATCTTCCCGGGAGCAGTGACTTTTGCCCCACCAAAACCAGTCGCCGTCAAATTCATGATAAGGGCGAAATAACATAGGTACCAGCACTCCATCTTTTCCTTTGGCAGATTTCGCAAAATCCGCTACCGTTTTTAATATCTCCTTATACTTTTCATGATGTGATCCACCCGGTTTGATAAGCTCAACCGCGCGTACAGATACAGAATCTTTCCAATAAAACCCTCCGCCTGAAGCTGGATTTGAGAAATGCCAGGCGACAGTTGTTATTCCTCCCCTGTTGTAAGTGTCAACGACATTTTTCCGGAGTGCCTCACTGTTCTTCAAGATTTCCTCAGCCGGGCGACCAGATAATCCGCTTAGATCGACACCGATGACAGCAGGGTGCGAGCCCGTAACAGATTTCACATCAGAACGATCTTCATCACCCGACCACCCATGACCATATTCCGTCGCGTGCTGATGTCCAAACAAAATATTAGTCCTGGCTATTTTCCCAAGATTACGATAAAGTGCCTTGGTTTCCTTTGTTGCTTTGGTGTCAATTTGTGAAATACTGCTATGGCTTAAACCCAGGGCAAACACGGCAATGAAAAGAAATTTCTTCATGAAATTGTATTGATAAATCTTTGAGTGCTGAAAAAGTTTATTGAAAACGAAGGACCGAATCCCTATCAGGATCCAGCGCTTAATCCCGCCGTTTTTTAGATTTCAAAATTATGCACAATTAAACTCATTCAACTAGTACTATTTTATCAATCACTGAATCGATTAAATCGCGCTAACATGTATATTTAAATTTATAATTGAAGAATAAAAAGTAAAAAGTCTTGTGCATGTACTTATTGTTAAGATAACTTAATAATTTATATTATTATTTCAATAAGCTGTACATCGAAATTTGTGATACTATAAGTCACGATTAATGTTTATATTTGATCCCATTTTTTATTTATAATTCTGACATGATCGAAGTTTACCGGGAAATTACACCCTTGACGCAGTACGATTGTTTTACTGTATTTTCCAGAAAAAAGAAGACCTTCGATTTCCCCCTTCATAATCACAATGAGTTTGAACTCAATCTGATCATGGGTGGAAAAGGTGTCAAGAGAATTGTTGGCGATCATACAGAAGTGATCGAGGATGCAGAGCTTGTTCTGGTTGGAAATAACCTTCCGCATGGCTGGTTTACACATCAGTATAAATGGGAAGAAGGTATGCCTGAAGTGGAAGAAATAACGCTGCAATTTCACCGTGACTTATTTGATGACAAACTGCTTCGTCGCAACCAACTGTTTTTTATTCGCTCTCTTATGGAAAAAGCAGTGAGAGGAATTTCCTTTTCCAAGGATACGATCGAGAGAATTATGCCGCGATTGAAATCACTGAATCAAAAAAGTGGATTTGATTCTATCCTGGAACTCATGTCTATCCTGCATGATTTATCAATTTTCCGTAATATGCGGATTCTTTCAAACAGCACATTTACGGATGATAATATCAATTTCAACAGCAGAAGAATTGAGAAAGTTTTTGCTTACATGCGCGATAACTATGACAAGGAAATCACATTGGAAGGCGTCGCCAAACTGGCTGGGATGACCGAAGTTTCGTTCAGCAGATTTATCAAAAAAAGGACCGGCAAAACATTTATCGAAAGTTTGAATGAGATCAGACTTGGCCACACTTCCCGCTCATTAATTGATACAACAAACACTATCTCTGAGATCGCTTACAAATGTGGTTTCAATAATCTTTCCTATTTCAACAGGATTTTCAAAAATAAAAATGGCTGTACGCCAAAAGAATTCAGGGAGAATTATGCGGGTACAAGGACATTCGTTTAGTTGAATGTCCTCGCTAAATCATTTAAACTTCTTTGACTAGCCATTTGTCCAATGCAGCCTGAAGAGTTTCCTTTAATACAGGCTTAGTCAAATAATCGTCCATTCCTGCCTCTACGCAGCGTTCGCGTTCTCCCTTCAGCGTTCCGGCCGTCAGCGCAATAATGGGTACCCGCTTTTCATTACTCTCATTTTTCCTGATCTCTAAAGAAGCTTCGTAACCGTTCATTTCAGGCATTTGCACATCCATTAAAACAAGATCGGGCTGATGCTGCTCAACAAGTGCAACAGCTTCTTTCCCATTCAACGCTTCAATCACCTTCACATTGGTAAGTATTTTGGTAAGAAAAGTTTTGACCAGAATCATATTGATACGGTTATCCTCGGCGACAAGGATCGTGATTTCGCCCCTATTCAATTCAGGAATCTCCATAACTCTTGTTTTTATTACTGGCACTAATTCCGGCTTTTCGCTAGTATCCAATTTTTGCAGGGCATTAAAAAGTTTCTGAATTTTAACTGGTTTAACAAGCTGGTGGCTGATATTAAGCTCCTTGGCTGAAACGCTAATATCTTCATCGTCAGAAGAACTATACATCAAAATCACACGTTGGTTCCGCACCGTCGGGTTTTCACTTGATCTTATTTGGCGGATGGTTGCAATTCCATCTATTCCGGGCAAATGGTAATCCATTAACACGACATCAAATTTCTTTCCAAGGTTCAACTGGTAAATCGCCTCATCCCCGCTGTGAACGATCTCCGCCCCGATCTGGCGATTTGCCAGCATACTTTTAAGTATATACCCGTTAGTTACATTATCATCAACGATGAGCACCTCATGCACTGTTTCGATATTTGACCAGTCGGGAAGCGGGCTTTGGTATGATTTAAAAGTGACTTCGAAAAAGAATTTACTCCCCTGTCCCGGCTTGCTCACCAATTGCAACTGGCTATCCATCAGTTCCAGAAGTTTGTTCGATATAGGCAAACCTAGTCCGGTCCCTCCAAATCTTTTCGTTGTCGAAGCATCCTCCTGTGCAAATGCCTCAAATATTTTAAGCAGATTTTTCTCATTAATACCTATTCCGGTATCACGCACAGAAAAGCAAAATCTTGTATCACCATCATCTGTTTCCTGTATAACTTCGACTTTTAGCTCAATCTCTCCTGTCTCGGTAAACTTAACCGCATTTCCCAAAAGATTAATCAAAATCTGGCGTAAACGGACAGGATCTATCCAGGCAAATCTGGGCACGTCAGGAGAAATATTCAACAGCACTTCAAGATTTTTCTGATGCGCCTGATATGTCACCATGTCGGTAACCTGTCCGCAGATTTCCAGTAAATCGACTTTCTCCACAGACAATTCCAGTTTCCCGGCTTCGATTTTAGAGAAATCAAGAATGTCATTGATGATATCCAAGAGCGAATTGGCGGACTCGAAAACCATGGTAAGGTATTGGTACTGTGTGTCATCCAGATCCGTTTTCATTAACAAATCCGTAAACCCGATCACTCCGTTAAGCGGGGTGCGGATCTCATGGCTCATATTTGTGAGAAATTCAGACTTGGATTTACTTGCTGCCTCTGCCTGCTGACGCGCATTCAAAATTTCCTGCTCGGCCAGTTTCCGATCCGTAATATCCTGCAAGTATCCATGCCATAACAGACTGTCTTCCAGATGCTCCGGCACCGCTTCGCCATTCAGCCAGCGAACCTCCCCCGCATCATCAAAAATCCGGTAGTCCAGACTCCATTTTTCAAGTGTTTCCCTCGAATTTGCGATTGAATTACTGAATCGTTCGAGATCATCAGGATGCAGTCTTTGAAAAAGATCCGTTCTGTCTTTAATTGCAAAGCCGTTAGTCAGATGGTATGAACTCAAATATTCCTTTGATACATAAGGAAAAGTCATTACACCGTCTGGAAAAACCTGAAACTGGAAAAGCGTTCCCGGAATCTGTGCAGAAAGTTTCCGAAGCAATACGACGTTTTTCTGACTTGATTCTTCTGCTTTTTTCAGCTCATCGATATCCTGGATAATTCCAAAAACACGCGTGGTTTTTCCATTCTCACGATCTGAGTTCGCGATGATCCGTATCCAGATTTCTTCCTGCGTTGCTGTTAGTATTATAGCATCAAGATTAATTGGTATACCTGACTCCAGACATGCAAGAAAGGCATTTAAAACCTTCGTACGCATCGCTTCGTTTTTATAGAAGCCAAGACCTTTTTCCACCGTAGGCACGAAATCCTGAGGCACCTGGTGAATTTCCTTTGTTAAGGCCGACCAGATAAGCAAATCCTTTTCAACCTCGTATTCCCAGGCACCGATTTTCGCAACCTTGCCGGTTTGTTCTAATAAATCCTTCGTGTATTTTAGTTCCTCATGAGCCTCTTTGAACGTCGTGATGTCACGCATGACTGCGATGAAATTCGTGCATCTGCCATATTCATCAATAACCGGATTGATATTTAAATCAATCCAATATTTCACTCCGGACTTGCTGTAATTTAATATGGTTTCATGGACAGGAACCTGTTTTCTGATTGCTTCACTTAGCCGTCTTCTGGTCTCTTCACTAGTTTCAGGTCCCTGAACCAGCTCAGACGGTTTCTTTCCAACAACCTCCGCCAGGACATACTCCGAGCGCCGTTCAAACGCCTCATTAACCCATGTAATTCTCCCTTCAGAATCTGAAATTATTATCATTTCAGTTGTTTTGGAAGCAACCAGGGCAAGTTCACGCAGTTTTTCTTCGCTCAACTTGCGTTGTGTAATATCATGGCTTGTCAGAACAATTTCTCCGTTTGAAGGATCCAGACTCGCTCTTGTGTTACTCCAGAACCATTGCCCGTTCCTATGACGGATACGGTGTTCAACCTGCGGAACATCTGCTTTTAGCTCCACGGTTGCCTTTAATGCCACAAAGCAGCGCTCTATATCATCAGGATGCACAAATTCCGTAAAGCTGTGCCCGATCGTTTCAGAGATTTCGTATCCGTATAATTTCGTCCAGCTTGGAGACATATAAGTGAATATGCCTTCCGGATTTATTATGAAAAGAACGTCAGTCATGTTGGAAACGAGTGCCGAAAAATCCCTTTCCATTTTGACCTTTCTTGTCACATCAAAACCGACGCTAAGAACCTCGGTGACCTGTCCCTTGTCATCAACAATTCCTGTAAATTCCCACTCGCTCGCCTGAATTTTCCCCTGTTTTGTATACTTATGCAGAATGATTTTATGGGGTTCGCCAGGGTTTGCAAAGCAAAACCTGCCTACTTCGAAACACTTTTGATGATCTTCCGGAACAATGGTCAGCAATGCACTTGTCCCAAGAACCTCTTCACGCTTCAGACCGAATGCTTTGCAAAAGTATTCATTAACGTAGGTATAATTTCCTTCCCAATTTATTCTTGTAATATAAATGGATTGATTGTTTAGCACAGACTGATGAAAACGAGTTTGTTCCAACAGATCAAAATCCTCTTCGTTTTCATCTGGAATAATTACAGCTCCGCAAACAAATCTGGTAAGTTTCCCCTGTTCATCATGAACGCATTTCAGATGGCAGCGCATCCAGATCGTGAACTGATTCTTATGAACGAAACGGATTGTTTTCTCAAATATCGTGTCGAAATTTCGGCAATGATTTGTAGCTTCATCGGCTAAATCATCGATATCAGACTGGTAAGCAATTGTTTGCAGATTATTTTTAAAAAGAGGAATATCCAGAGCGTTGTAACCCAAACTGCTCCATAATTTCGGGTTCGCCCATTGATTTGCAGGTTTTTCAAGGTCCCAATACCAGAAGCCGTCCAGACCAAATTCCTGAATGAAATCAAATATATCCTCCCGTTTGCCAATTAAACCGTAAAGTTCCTTTTTTAAGTAGTCCATCGTTGAGCTTACCTTTCCTGATTATACCTGGCAGTCTTCATTTTTAAATTCAATGTCAATTCCAAATCAATTCAAACACTGCTTGATACTCCCAAATTGGTTCTTCATGAGCACAATTACAACTGCCTGCCTCTTAAATGAACCGAAAAGCCAGATTTGTTGAAACAACTCAAAATTCGTGATAAATATTCCTAAAATAGCACTTTTATTAAGACACTTAAAAATATGTCAGCCGTTAAATGCGAACTAGTTTGAAATGAATTAAATGGAAATATTTTTCGCGTAACAAAAAAGGCAATCCGTATGCTGGATCACCTTTCCGAATTTGACACTCATTTTTGATTTTGACCTCAAAAATTATTGGGAAAAATCTTGCATATCTTCTCCAACCTGATGGCGAGGAAGATCTTATTTCAGGAGAAAATATTAGTAATCTAATTATTCTTTATCCCGCCACTGGCCGCAACGCTTTTTCCATTCCTCCTTTATCTTCTCCCTTTCCTCCGAACTCTTTTGCCACTTTTCCCGGAAACTCATGCCAGGACCGTCGTGTCGTTTGGCAAAACCAAAACCACCGAAAAGGATTTTACAAAGCACCAGAAGACCAGCAGATTGCCAAAATGTTATATATTTCACTCCCAGCAATTCCGGCAGGATTGCATTCCACAAAAGCATTACAATTCCGCTCACCAGACAAATAATGAGTGGAACAATCAATAAAAATTTGGCCTTATTTCTTCGAAAATCTTTGTGACCGTTATACATCTTTAATAGTTTCTTTAATTAAAAAATTCGTCATACAAGCGTTTCATCCGCTTTCGCAGATGCTTTACAGCATACCCTTTCCTCGAAATAACTGTTTTTAAATTTTCATTCGTGCGGTTTGCTATATCCTGCAAAGTAAGGTCTTCCAGTTCATTCCACACAAATACCTGACGCTGATTTTCCGGTAATTCTTCCAAAGCCAGAAACAGCTCCTTCCAGAAAGCTTCTCTTATGTATTCAGTTTCAGGAGTATAATTATCGGCGAGAAGAATTTCACCCAGATTGAACCCGTCGTCGTCGTCTTCATAGTTGAAATCTTCGATCAACTCAGGCGTCTTTTTCCGGTATTTATCGATGATTTTATTTCTGGCAACCTGATGCAGCCAACCGCTCATCTGATCAATTTCATCGATATTGATCACATTACTCAGCTGATACCAAACATCCTGTAAAATATCTTCAGCATCTTCCTCAGAGCGCACCTTATTACGAATAAAACCAAAGAGACGTTTTCCGTATTCTTTGATTGTATCCGCAATAGTATTTCCGGTGTCTGTTGTCATTCCCTGGCTAAGCATTTCCCAATTTTTTCAGGAAGACGGATGATTTTCTGGATTACTTTAAAATTTCTGAAATATTTTCAAAATAATTATAAAGGTAGATTTTTAAGGCCCCCACGATGACAGTTATACGACATTGCATGAAAATAAGACAAGCCATTGCAACCAAAGCCAACGAATAAGAAAAAGACATTATGAGCCACCCGTCCTACGTTTTTTTCACCATCGGACGAAAAAAGGCACAGAAAACTATCTCCCAAATAATTCAATTAAAACAACAAAGCATCAACCCGGTGCGACTGAACAATATTATCGCATGGCGACCACGAAAAAATCGTGAACCGGCCATCCTGAGAAGCAACCAAAGCAAGACTATCGCGCTGATCATAAACAAATTGTGCTGCCGACAAATGCCGGGTTCCTCCATTTTGAACCGGATGAACCACCGAGGCAACATTCCCGACAATCGGTTCTGTAACCATGATTTTGTCCACTCGTGAAGAAAATGTCGACCGTCCGATTTTAACCCCGAACGCCAATAATTCGAAACGGTCATTGATAATCGTTGCTCCGTCAACCGCAGTCAAACCAGCAATATGGTTAACGGCACTTGTAATTTTATTTAACCAGACAGGCTGCTCCGATTCGGTTTCATGTTTTCTGTAAAGATCAGCAAGTTCTGTATAGGTTGGCGTTACTGAATATGAGATCGGATGGATAATGGAATCGCGCCAGGTTTCTTTTTCGGAGGGAACAACGAGTAACGTGCCGCCTCGCTTGTGGTCGCGCATCGAAACCGCCAGCTGCACCATCACATTCAGCGAATCATTCCAGAGCGAAGATGAATTAAAACCGATCAGCGAAGTAACCAGGTTCGGGCAATCCGGTATTTTCCCGCTGATATCATCCACAATTTTTATCTGATCCCCTTTAAGAACCGCCACGTTAACAAACTTTCCGAAACCATCGATCCGGCGATGTTTGATGACCAGCATCCCCGGTTCAATCACTTCCAGAACGAAACATAAATTCGGGATAACCCGTGTTGTTCCCCAGATATATAACTCGCCATTTTCGATCCAGATACCTAAATGTATTCCAGAACGCTCCACAGCGGGCGCTAGTTTTGTTAGTATTGCAGGCGAAAAATTAAGTCTTTGTTCGAAAATTAACGGTTGACCAGACCGCTCAGGAGGAAGAAAAGCCAGGGAAATAGAAGGAGAATGGCCCTCTTCCCGGCGTAAACTGGCCCAGAAAGTAGTATCAATAATGGCCTCAATCACCTCTGCGCTAGGTCTGGGCGCAAAATCATCTATACTGTGTTGTCTTGCAGATTCGTGATGGTAAAGAAAATGCTCCTCCACCGTTTTTGCCACCGACTGCGCAGCCTGATAGGTAGTTGATGCAGAGATCACGCTACTCATTTTCACTTCTTCATTTAAAATATCAGCCATGAGATTGATGGGCAACTAACCATTAGAAATCCTTTAAGAAACTATAATAGAAACGAAGGTTACACAAAGAAAATTCCTGAGTTTAAAAATTTAACTTATACACAGGACTTCACCCGAATTCGAATATTATAAATTTTATTACACTATATTTTGAATATAATTCTGATTTTTGATACCTTCACAGAACAATGAACGGATCAGAGATTATATTAGACAAAGTGGATTTGAGCATCCTGCGATTGATGCAAGAAAATGCACGCATTTCAAATGCAGATTTGGCACGCGAGCTGGAAATGGCTCCATCGGCAATTTTGGAACGGGTTAAAAAATTGGAGCAGAAAAGCGTTATCCTCCAATATACAACGCGGCTGAATCCCGCAGCTTTGCAGCAAAAATTACTGGCTTTTATTTCGATGAAAGCAGCAGACGGACTTGGGAGCAATAATGCGGCGGTGGAATTGGCGAAAATTCCAGAAGTGCAGGAAGTGCACCACATAGCGGGTGAAGACTGTTACCTGATCAAAGTAAGGACAGCTGACTCTTCTACGCTGATGGAGTTGATGAGAAATTCATTCAGCAAGATACCTAACATTCTGTCTACCAGAACAACCATTGTTTTGGAAACCGTGAAAGAACAACAACAATTGGTAATACCCGAAAAATAGTAATCATGGAATCTAACCAAAACAAAAGTGCCTCAACCGCTATGGTGGTGCTGGCTTTCGCAACCGTTTACATCGTCTGGGGATCCACTTATTTTTTTATTCAAAAAGCACTTACCGGTTTCCCTCCGTTTCTGATCGGAGTTCTCAGGTTTATCGCGGCCGGTGTGCTGATGATGGGCTGGTGTGCAATGAAAGGTGAGAAAATATTTGATTTCCCCAGTATCAAAACCGCAGCAGTCACAGGTTTGCTTTTGCTTTTTGTTGGAAACGGCGTCGTTATCTGGGTGGAGCAAACGCTCCCAAGCGCGATGGTCGCTATTATGATCTCATCCTCTCCGATCTGGTTTATTTTACTTGACAAACCGAAATGGAAAGAAAACCTGAATAACAGATCCACAATTATCGGACTTTTAATAGGCTTTGTGGGCGTGATTTTATTATTCAGCGAACATCTGATCGCGGCATTTTCATCCATTCAAAGCGGCACCGAACTCATCGGTTTATCCATGCTCGTTATCGGAACAATCTCCTGGGCCGGCGGATCCCTATACTCGAAATACCATACAACCGGCGGCTCATCCATGGTCAATACGTCATGGCAAATGCTGATCGCAGGCCTGGCGTTTATCCCCGGAAGTATTGTTCGCGACGAATTCTCCTCTGTAATATGGGCGGAGATACCAACCGAAGCCTGGCTTTCAGTTATTTATCTGATTTTCTTTGGATCGATCGCTGCATACAGCGCCTACGTTTGGTTGCTTAAAGTTCAGCCATCGACAAAAGTCAGCACCTATGCTTATGTCAATCCGGTTATCGCAGTTCTACTAGGAATATTTTTTGCAAAGGAGACGATATCATCCATTCAGATCATTGGCCTCGTCGTAATTTTGGGAAGCGTTGTTTTGATTAATCTGGACAAATACAGAAAAGAGTCCAAGGCATTAAGAACAGCCGGAGCCTGACAGATTATCGGATTCAAGAATAAATTTAAAATCACAAAAAAATGAGGCTCCCATAATTTACTAGCCTCATTTTTTTGCGATTTCTATATATCATTAAACTATATATCATACAAATAATTATATTGCAGATATAAACCATTCATTCCACTCACTATGATTCGTAACTATATCAAAGTTTCTTTCCGTACACTTTGGAAAAACAAATTGTCAACTATAACAAATATACTTGGGCTTTCCATCAGTATGGTGATCGGCGTTTTGTTATTTGCTATGGTGAAAACTAATTGGGAAACTGATCATTTCCATCCGCAGATAGAAAAAACCTTCAGAGTACTGACTGAGATTCAGGGAGAGAATAATTCTGTCCGGGCCACCTCACCACCTGTGATTGCTGACAATATTTCAAGGCTGACCTTTGTTGAAAAAACTACGCTTGTCCGGCATGGAGGAGTTGCGACTATCTCGACAGAAAACGGGACAATTTCTAATGCTGTGACGTTTTCAGAGCCGTCTTTTTTTAAAGTTTTTGGTTTCCAACTATTAAGTGGAGATTCGCAGAAAGTACTTAATGACCCTAATTCAGTCTTAATCAGCGAAGCAACCTCGATGAAACTTTTCGGTACGCTTAACACGTTGGGAATGGCTGTAAAATTTGATGGATGGGGAAATTTTCTAGTAGGAGGAGTAATCAAAAAACCTGTTTTAAGAACACATCTTCCAATAGACATTATGTTTTCTTTGAAAGCCGCGCAGGTTTTGGAAAAGAAAAATCTGATCCCGGGATGCTCCAATGATTGGAAAGATTATAAAAACTACACTATATATGTCCAGACAAACGAACCAGGCGATGGAGAGAAACTAAATAAAGCACTCAAAAAAATTTCAAATGAAATTACTAAACGAGGAACAGAAAAATATAGTTTTTCTGCACAAAATATTGAAGAAATAACACCCTGGAATCCAGCTATCAAAAATGATTTAAATGCCGGAATGCATATGGAAGCTTCAATGATGTGGGTTTTTCTTGCCTTAGGTCTGACCTTGTTGGCTGCTTTCAACTACACCGCTTTATCTGTCGCAACTATTATTTCCCGGGCAAAGGAAGTCGGGATCAGAAAAACGAACGGTGCTCAGCAAAAACAGATCTTTTACCAGTTAATTATTGAAGCTGTAATGATTGCTTTTTTCGCGCTTCTAATCGCTTATCTGGTAATTTTCTCAGTGCATCAATCCGGCGGTTTACGTATTGGAAGCGACTTAAATATTAAACCTGATTTTCACTTTATCCCAATACTGCTTGGCTATACTGTGATCACAGGATTTATTGCAGGCATGATCCCTGCATTTTTCCTGGCAAAATTCAAACCGGTCGATGTTTTAAAAAATCTTAAAAATTTCAGATTTGTGAGAGGCATCGGTTTTTACAAAACGATTATCGTGGTACAGTTCTCCATTACGATTATGCTGATGATTTTCTTTGTGATCCTTAAAGATACTATGAGCAAAAATCATGACTCACTTCTGAGCAATTTACCTGATGACGTCACAATCATCCAATTAAAGAATCAGCCCGCAGCAGTTATCAAATCCGAAATAGAACAACTTGGACAAATCCGGATGGTGTCATTAACCAATATCCTGCCATTAAATATTCCTTCTGAGAAATGTACTTTAAAATTGGCAGACAATCACACAGAAGCCATTGTATATTCCGCTTTTATCGATGAAAATTTCCCGGAAATTTTTAATATGAAACTTAAAGCAGGAAGAAATTTTTCAGAGAAAACACTATCGAAAAATAAGGCCTGTGCACTTGTTAATGAATCGGCGGCACGCTTGATTGCACATAGAAAAAACCTTGAAAATGATATAATCGGACAAATTGTTAGAACAGATAGTATGAATATCCAGATTATAGGAATTCTTGCGGACAATGCTTTTCATCCCGAAACTTCTGTCCCAACTATTTATCGTTTCAATAATTTAAAAGCGAGTTTTATCGCAGTCAAAAGTCACCCGGCTTCAGCACTGAATACCGTTTCGCTTTCGCAAAAAATCTGGCAGAAAACTTTCCCTGATTTCAGTCCGGAGATTTTTAATTACAAGGAAAAAATTATTTCAGAATCCAATGCAGGAGAAGCTGAACTTAGTCTGCCTTTTGAGATTTTGTGTGGAGTCGTTATGCTAATCGCATGCCTGGGTATTCTGGGTATGGCCAATTATGCTGTGCAGTCCGACACGCTTCCCATCAGCATCCGAAAAACATTTGGCGCCGACAACAAACAGATTCTGACTTCTGTGACCAAACCATTTTTTAAGCTTCTAATACTATCGGGTATTTTCGGAATTCCCCTGGGTTGGTTTTGTGGAAATTTACTAAAAACCCGCTTCGGCTCTCATGTAGATTTGGGTTTTTCGAATCTCTTGATCGGATTTGGAATCGTCCTTGCGATTGGGTTAGCTGTTGTTATTTCGCAGACTTTCAGGATTTTGTTTATCAATCCGGTGAAAATTTTACGAGGTGAATAACCTAATCATCAAACATACCAGAAATTTTCCGAAAACTCCGAAGAAGTCAAAAGGAGTTTGTTCGATCGCGTGCTATAGAAGGGAGACGACTACTCCGTTCATACAGATTGAAAATAATCTTGACGCTAAACCAACTCTTCAATCTCCACTAAACCCGATTTTCTGGTCAATAAATGAATAATCAACCAAGCTGTTAAATAGGTGAATCCGCAAATCGTGAACAACAAATTATAACCGCCTGAAAGATTTCCGATTGCTTTGTAGGAATCAAGCAAACTTCCGACCAGCATTGGAAAAAGAATTCCTCCAACCGCACCGGCAGTACCACCGATACCAACTACCGAACTCACCGCCTGTTTTGGAAACATGTCTGACGCTAATGTAAAAACATTGGTAGCCCACGCCTGATGGATAGCGACTGCCACACTGATCATTGCCACGGCAACCCAGACATCGGTCGCAAACTGAACGAAAATAACTGATACCTCACATAGCGCAAAAATAAAAAGAACCGTTTTTCGCGCTTTCAGTGTCGGGTATCCCCGTTTGATTAATATGGATGAAAAATAGCCACCCAGGATACTGCCCGCCGTTGTGGCGCCATAGATAATCATTAATTCAAGGCTCGGTTTTTTAAGATCGAGATTGAATGTTGACGAAAAATAAGACGGGAGCCAAAAAAGAAAAAACCAGTAAATCGGATCGATCAGCCCTTTCCCCGTGATATAAGCCCAGGTCTGCGGAAGCGTGAATAATTTCGTCCATTGCACTTTTACGGTGTTGTCCTCCTTAATTTCCTGGCCGCTTTTTATATAGTCAAATTCTTCCTGAGAAAGTCTTTTTTGTGTGGACGGAACATCATAAAATATCCACCAGAAAATAACCCATACAAAACCCAGCGCCCCGGTGATAATAAAGACTTCGTGCCATCCATAATGATTTAAAATCCAGGGTACAATCATCAGCGCAACCACCACACCAATGCTTGTACCGGCGTTAAAAAGCCCGGTTGCCAGCGCCCTTTCCTTTTTAGGAAACCATTCGGCAACCGTTTTTACTGCGGCAGGATAGTTTCCAGCCTCGCCCAGGCCCAATCCTACGCGGGCGAGTGCAAAGCCAAATGCACTTCTTGCCCATGCGTGCAAGATGCCCGCAATACTCCAAAACACGATCGTGATCGCATAACCTGATTTCGTACCAATTTTATCAATAATCCAGCCAAAAGTCAGAAGTCCTATGGCATAGGCGGCCGTGAAAGCCATCACTATTCTTGCAAAATCAGTTTCGCTCCATTCAAATTCCTTTTCCAAAATGGGTTTTAACAAACCGATTATCTGCCGGTCGAGATAATTAATTGTTGTTGCCGTAAACAACAAAACGACGATGATCCAGCGATAATTTTTGACTTTGTACTGAGGCATAGGAATGAAATGCTAAGAATGAAATTAGTAAATCCATGACCGCAAAATGACCCGTCTCAAACAGGTTTAATTGAATGCTTTAAGCTTTTCAACAAATTTTTCAAAGTATGCTCTCAACCCGGCCCAATCCTTTTCCATAATCATTTTCTTATCAAAAAGCTGGCTTCCAATACCCAATCCGTCTGCACCGGCTTTTAAAAACTGGTCCATATTTTCAAGATTTATCCCCCCTGTCGGAAGCACTTTCAGTTTGTTTAACGGCGCTTTCAAATCCTTGATGTAGTCAGGACCAAGCGAAGTTGCCGGGTAAATTTTGACCATTGTCGCGCCGTAGGTCCAGGCATTATACAGTTCCGTTGGCGTAAACCCTCCCGGAAATATGGGAACTCCTTTTTTTGCGCAATGTTTAATTATTTTCTTATTGATCACCGGCGTCACAATAAATTGAGCTCCCGCGTCCAGTGCATTTTCGAGATCTTCTTTCGTACAAACGGTTCCTGCACCTATGTTTAATCCTTCGCCTTCATGGTCCAGCGCGTACCGGATCATTTCTTCCGCGCCGGGCGTATTCATCGTAATTTCGATCGTCGTTAAACCAACTTCCCGGTAAATAGGCAAAATCTCCTTCACATCTTCAAGTGATAGATTTCGGATAATACCAACGATCGGTGCTTTTTTAAATAATTCCTGCGAAAATGAATTCTGGATCATGATTTAAATTTTATTCAATTTTAATGTCTGACTTTGATAAATTTTAATTTGTCCCGCAACCGTTGCCTTATCAATTACATCTGCCGAAACGGTTGTTGTCCGCTCATTCAGATTTAATTCCTCAATTCCCAGTTTATATAATTCATAAAGATTATTTCCACTGCATAAAACCAGTTCATATTCTTCCTTTTTTGCCAGATAACCGAGCTCATTTCCGATTAATAATCCACTTAAATAATATTTATTTTCTCTTTTTCCCAACGTATTAAAAAGCTGGTTCGTCCTAACCCTGAACATACTATTCAGAATACTCGAACGGCCAGACTGGCGTATTCCCAATTTAAAAGCTTCAATTTCCTGTTCTCGAAATTCAGTTTGCTTCCCATGCTCGACAGAGTCTTTAAGAATACTATGGTTTGACATGATTTTAAATACTTCTCCGGTCATAAAAGTTTGAAAACCAACAAGATTTCCACCACTCACATACATATGTTTGGAATGCGTACCCGGAAAAATGAACACCGCCTCTTTTTCACGAAAAGACAATAATTCGTTGATAGTCAACAACCCAACCAATTGCGTCTCCTCTCCTCGCATCACATCCGTTTCACTTCTAACACCTGAAATCAGTATGATATCGTGTGGAAAATCTGATCGGGCCTCAAAATAACGCATTCCCGCCTGACTTCCATCAACCGGATAGGGAAGATTGGTATAAGGAATTTCTTCCATTCCGATCGATGATGATGCCATCCCGGAAATCACTATCATTACCATCTGTAAATCAAAAGACAACTGTGCTGATAATATATCGATCTGCCCGGTCAGGTAATTTCTGAAAAACTGATCACGATTAAGTCCGCCAAGTTCCAAATTTTTCTTCCAGCTGTTGAAAATGCTGGCGATTCCATCATCTGTAAAAACCTCTCCAACAATTTGGCTATCAGACAATTTTATCAGTCTCAACCGAAACGATGAGGTGCCCCAGTCACAACAAAGCAGATAATTTTTCATCGGTTAATCGCAGAAATAACGTTACAGAATCAAGTAAGAAAACCTAAGTTCATCAGTGCATTTGCAGATCAGGGCAAAGCAAAAGCGACATAATTGCTACCTGCTTTCAGGCCATACCGAACACCGCCGGCTGCAATCGCCAGATATTGTTTTCCATCAACCATATAGGTAATCGGAGTTGCAAAGCCTCCGGCGGGCAGCTTGTGCTCCCAAACAATTTTTCCGGTTTTACTATCGAACGCGCGAATTTTTTCATCGTAAGTTGCAGCGATAAAAACCAGACCTCCTGCCGTAGCCACCGGACCTCCATGATTTTCGGTTCCTGTTGGCGCAAGACCTCTTGCTTTCAATTCCGGATACTCCCCCAGTGGCACCCTCCACAAATATTCTCCTGTGTTCATATCAATCGCGTTCAATGTGCCCCAGGGTGGTTTGATCGCCGGATAATTATCCTGATCTCTGAATTGAACATTTCCGTTATTGAGATATGGCGGCATATAAGGAAAATCAGAGCCGGATACCGCCTTGACCTGCAAAGCGGAATTATGAATATCGTTAGGATTTCCCGTTTTTACAGCCTGCTGATTATCCAATTTTAAAAGATAATTAATAATTTCATTTCTATCTTCCTTTGAAATGTGTTGAAATGAAGGCATTCTACCCCGGCCCGTTTCCAACAAGGCAGCAATTTGTTCACGTGAAAGTCGCTTTCCAATATCAGCCAGATTCGGATACGCTTGTGCTGCTTCATTGGCAGCAGTCGTTTTTCCTGTATTTGCGTGACAGGCTGCACAATTAGTATTAAACAAAGTTGCACCTTTTGACAAAACGGCACCATTATTCTGCGCTTTTACATCCCGCATTTTCAGCCACCAAAGCATATTATTGGAATTTTGATATATAATCCCCTGCGGATCAGCAACATTTCCACCCCATTCAGCACCCCCGCCAAAACCATAATAAAGCGTTCCTTCCAGGCTAGGCGGCAAATATTTACTGCCACTTTTACTATTTTTAAACCGATCCAAAACATAGGCATGCGCTTCGGGCGTTCTGTCTGTCAGATCTTTTTCTGTCAATTCCTGGTTCGCGAAAGGCGCAGGTTTGACAGGAACTGGTTGTGTCGGCCAGGGTTTTTCACCGGGCAAAGCGGGTGAGGTCGGGACAGGTACTTCCTTTACATCAAAAAGTGGTTTTCCCGAATCGCGGTCAAATAAAAACATATAGCCGTCTTTCGTTGCCTGCGCGACGGCATCAACCATTTTTCCTTTGTGTTTTACGGTAATAAGGTTGGGAGGACACGGCGCATCTCTGTCCCAAAGATCATGATGTACGGTTTGAAAGTGCCAGACACGTTTTCCCGTTTTTGCGTTAATAGCAATGATACAATTTGCAAAAAGGTTCTTCCCATTTCTGGCTCCGCCATAAAAATCAACAGACGGCGACCCGGTTCCTGCATAGACGACACCACGTTTTTCATCCACCACCATGCCTGCCCAGCAGTTTGCACCGCCAATCTTTTTATAAGAATCCTTGTCCCAGGTTTCGTAACCATACTCTCCGGGCAACGGCACCGTATGAAAAACCCAGGCCAGTTTTCCGGTCCTGATGTCAATCGCCTGAATATATCCGGGTGGCGCATCTCCGCCTTCCGAGACACTGGATCCCATAATCAGCAAATCTTTGTAAACGACGCCTGGAGTAGTACTTCTCAACGACAAATTGGCTGTTTCGTGGCCGAAAATTTCCTTTCCGCCCAGTCCCATACGAAGATCCGCTTCACCGTTATTACCAAAAGTCAAAACCTTTTCGCCGGTTGCCGCATTGATCGCAAACAATGTTGGCCCGACCGAGTATAATATGCGTTTATCCGCGCCATTTTCCCAGTAAACCACGCCCCGGAGCGGATGAAATCGTGGTCTTTTCTCAGGGTCAGAAAACGGGTTAAATTTCCATAATTCCTTTCCTGTCGCCGCATCAATGGCAAAGAGTTTCATTCTGGGCGTCGTTCCGTACAAGATTCCGTTAACAACAATCGGCTGGCATTGAATGTCCATACCCCGCTCACCAGCCGTCTTGTTTTCACCGGTATCGTAACTCCACGCCAATTTTAGATTTTTAACATTTTGAAGGTTAATCTGTGTAAGCGTAGAATATCTGTTCCCCGCTTTATTTCCTCCATAGGTCGGCCAATCATGATCCTCTATGTCAATTTTGACAATATCCTTTTCCCTGTTTCTTACCCCGCAAATGACCAGGACGATAAGTAAAAAAGGAAGGTATCTGAATGAAAAATATTTCATTTCGTATTTTTTTAGACACAACAATACCTTGCTCACCGATATATTGGTGAGTGACTTTGAGCAATAAATCAAATCGTTACTTTAACCAGGACCGAAATATTCCGGCTTATCTATTTATTGTTTTTTGCGAAAAATTCGTAATTAATTGTCCACCTTATCTCCTTTCCCGGCTCCACATCCAGCTTGATGTAAGGTTCCGGACAAGCGGTTGTTGAACATGCCCAGTATACCAGTTTCTCAATAGGCCGATCGCTGGTAACTCTCACGCCAGCTCCTGTCTTGACATTTTCAATTTTAAGATCATAATCTTTGGCAGACTGGGTCAAACCCTGTACACCGGCTGTAAAAACGTTTTCTTTTTTTTCAAGATTTCTCGTAAAAAGCAATGATTTGTCTTTAACATTAGCAATCGTACCAAATCCTTTTCCCTCGGCGGCGGCGTCAAATGAGAATGTTGTTTTGATTCCCGGACCGGTCGGTTCGTTATCGATCATAAAAAAATTGTGGTCGTAAACGCTTGTGGAAATAGCTTTCCTGCCAACGTTTTTAAGGCTGTGTTCTAAAACAAGTTCCGGCTTTCCCTTTTTAAGTCTGACGGTTTTATGATAGATATACGAATAACCAGACTTGTCCGCCAGTTCCTGCGTAAATTCAACCACATCATTTTTCCTCTTTACCGTCCACTTGCCATTGTCAACAACCTCATAATTACTTGCAAAGGAATACGGTTTATCATCAGTTTTTTTCAGAACCCCTACGCCGATTTTTACAAATTCTGACCCGGGCTGAGTTTCGTTATATTCGAGCGGTGTGAATTCCTCTACCGGACCGCTTATCGCATCGTGAAGCTTTGGATCATAGTTATCAAACCACTTCCCGAAAAATGTATGTCCTTTATATTCAAGGCTTGGGATCACGCCGCCCCAGTCAAACCGTGTTCCCTGATAATAGCCATTGGTTACGTCGGGCAGATATAATTTAGCCTTAATAATACCATTGGTTATATCAGCTTCGGGAAAATCTGTGACTTTTAAAACAGCACTGCACAAGCTGATCGCCAAACCCAGGAATATAAATTTCTTTCTCATTCTTTTGTATTTTCTAAGTTTACCAATAAAAGTAAACAAATTATTGTCACGTAAAAAAGGCGGATCAGACAACCAGAATTTGTCTGATAGTTTGCGATATCCTCTCCGCCTTTTTGCGCTGAAAACTAGTTGAGGTTAGGATTTAACGAAGTATCAGAATAAGGCAAGGTGAACCAATAATTTGCCTTTGTGATCGGTTTGATCGGCTGAAGATCGTCCGGGCTCTTTTTCGCATTAGCTTCCTCAACTTTTTCCAGTCGGATCAAATCAAACCATCGGGTCCTTTCACAGGCAAATTCCCAGGCACGCTCCTGCACCACTTCGTCGGCAAATTGCGCTGGCGATAATCCGTCAGCCGCCGAAAGAGCTTTTGTGCCCGCCGCCCAACCTCTCAAACGAACGGCGTTGAGAGCGTCGTAGGCCGCCTGATCAGGTCCACCCGTTCCGCGTGCTTTTGCTTCTGCGTAAATCGTCAGCACATGTGCATACCGCATCATCACGGAAGGCAGAGAAATACTGGATGTGACGACGTTACCTTTGATATACCATTTTTTATAATAAGGATGCTTTGTCAAACTGTTTTGCCACGGAATTTTTGTTGCACCCAGTCCAAATTCGGTACGAAATGTCGCGTCTTTTCGTGGGCCGGCAGGAAAGTCACGAAAGAAAAAAAGTTCAGCAAACATATCATCCCAACCTCCCTCTTCTCCCGGCATAGTCGTGTTTCCATACGTTGCATTGGCAGTTCCGCTTCCGGCTGCAAAGCCACTGATCTGAAAGACAGCTTCCGCAGTTCCGGCTGATGCAGGGTCGTTCTCAAAAACTGCCGCGAAGGTTGGTAACAGTTGAAAACCGTACACGTCCTTATTGTCAATTACTTCCTTCGCTTTTGCCGCTGCAAGATCATATTTATCGGCCTGCTTTAACGGCCAGCCAGCCATTGTCAGATATACATCGGCCAAAAATGCCTTTGCCGATCCTTTATTTGGCCTTCCCGGGTCACGTTTTGTGTTGGGCAAGTTTGTTTCAGCAATTTTTAAATCAGCAATAATAAGGTCATAAACCTGCTGTGGTGTCGATTTACCTACCGTCAACAACTCATCCGAATATTCTCCGGTTGTGATCAAAGGAATATTTCCATAAAAGCGAGTCAGCCAGTAATACGAAAATGCACGGATAAAATAGGCTTCGCCAACGATAATATCGATCGTCGCTTTGGTGCCAACCGTCTTCTGGAAATTATTAATCACATTATTGGCACCCTGGATCGCTTTGTAGCAACCATTATAAACGGCGCCTGAACGTTGGTTTGTGGTCGAGACGGCAAATTGGTCAAACTCCCGCCAGTCTGCTTTATTACTTGCCGGATGTGTGGTCACATCGTCGCTTCCAATAGTCGCGGCATTAGCCGACGGGTGAATGAATCCATAACTCCATTGAGAGGCCAACCCTTTATATGCACCTGTCAACGCGGATTCTAATCCCTCCTGCGAGGTCAAAACATTGTCTCCATAGAGCAATCCGGTTGTATCTTCTTCGAGGTAATCTCCGCAGCTCGTCGTCAGCGATACGATGAAAATCAGTATAATCAGCTTTTTCATATTGCTATTTTATTTCTTTAAAAAGATAAGTTTAGACCGAAAGTATACGTCTTGGAATTTGGGTAGGAACCGTAGTCGATACCAATTGCCGTGTCAGTTCCCGATCCGACATTACTCGATTCAGGGTCCGGACCTTTGTATTTTGTGATCGTCAAGACGTTTGTGGCACTTGCAAAAACGCGCGCAGTGATCTTGTTTTTTACAAAAGCAGTCGGGATATTATAAGACAGACTCACATTTTTCAGGCGGACAAAACTTCCGTTTTCAAGAAAGCGGCTCGATTGCGTGAAGGGCTGATATGTTTTTGTAAATGCCGGTACGTCAGACGTTTCGTTACCGGGACGATAATAATCACGAATCTCATCAAGTATAAACTGGCGGGCATCACCAGATCCGGACATTGCCGCGGCGCGGGTATAGTTCAATTTATCCACACCAAAAACCCCCTGAAAAAACACGTTTGCCGTAAATCCTTTGTAGGTAAATGTGTTATTCCATCCTCCGGTTACTTTTGGGAAAGCGCGGCCGATGATCTGAAAATCGTCGGTTGTGATATTGTTGTCGCCATTCAGATCCTGATAACGTGGGTCGCCGGGAACTCTTCCCTGCTGAGCCGCAATATCTGCATCGCCGGGTTTGAACGTACCAAGATAATTCAGTCCCCAGTAAGAACCGAGCGGCTGACCCGGCATCAACATAAACTCATTGGTGGTCGACATACCTGCGCCAACTCCTGTTCCTGTCCCAAGCCTGGCCAGACCTCCCAGACTTACTACCTGATTTTTCAGCGTTGACAGATTCAGGTTAGTTTCCCAGGTAAAATTATTTCCTGAAACTGGTGTTCCGCCCAACGAAAATTCAAATCCTTTATTCTCAACTTCACCAACATTTCTGGTTTGTGTTCCGCCCCCGGCATAACTCGGAATGGCCACATTCAGCAACAGATCCGTGGTATTTTTCTTGAAATAATCAACTTCAAACCGAAGCTTTCCGTTGAAAAATTCCATTTCCAGACCTCCGTCAATCTGCGCTGTTGTTTCCCATTTCAGATTCTGGTTTCCCTGATTTCCCTGGATCACACCCGCCGTCGCAGCAGTGTTATTGAAAGCGACCTGCGTAACACTGTATGGGGATAAGGTAGCATAGGGATTAATAGCCTGGCTACCTGTCTTACCCCAGCTTCCACGCAGTTTCAGATTACTGAAAACGTTCAGGTTCTTAATAAATTCTTCTTCGGACAATCTCCATCCAACGGCCATCGAAGGGAAAACGCTATACCGATTATCCGAACTGAATTTTGAAGAACCGTCACGTCTAACAGCTGCGGACAATAAATACTTGTCTTTGAAGGAATAATTGATCCGCCCCAGCAAAGACAACAAAGTCCATTTTTGAAATCCGGACGCAACCGAGGCAGAAGAATTGCCACCAATATTGCTATACCCTAACTGAGGAAATCGAAGCCCACTTGCCGACGCTGTGAAATTCTTGTCTTGAAATTGCTGCGTTTCCAATACCGCTACGGCATTGAAAGAGTGATTTCCGAAGGTTCTGTTATAATTCAGCGAGTTCGTGTTTTGAAGTGTCACCTGCTCCGAAGAATACCGGGACGCATTTGGTACGTTGTTGGACAATCTCTTTCCCGTAAAATTCAAATTCTGGGCGTTCAGATAGTTGACCGCATATTGCAGATCAAGTGTCAGCCCTTTAATAGGCAGCTCATATTTTAACCCACCGTTGGCGTTAAAAGTGGTCCGGGTCTGATCCACAGATTGATCGTATAAATAATCGAGAGGATTTCGGTAAACAGAGCCCGTTGGATCTGTAAAAGTTGGCTGCCCGTCTTCTCCATATGCCGGTGTTGTCGGCGCCCAGGCCAGTGCCTGAATAAGTGCCCCACCCCCATTCGTGTTATGGTTTTTAGAATTACTGCCGGACAAATTCAACCGAAGGGAAAGTTTGCTGTTCAGCTGTGTATTGATGTTCGTACGAAGAATATACCGCTTAAAATCACTGTTTTCCATGATCCCTTTCTGGTTCAGATAATTTCCCGAAATCAGAAAAGTAGTTTTGTCTCCGCCACCTGAAACGGTAATTTGCTGTTGCTGACCACTGCCTTTCCGATATACAAGATCCTGCCAGTCAGTACCTCCATTTTGTTTGTAACCTTCGATTTGAGCAGCTGTAAAAGGCTGCGTTGACCCGGTAGCAGCCGCCCGCGCATTAACAATTTCGGCAAACTCACCGGCCGGAAGCACATCGTATTTTTTGATCACATTAGAAACACTTCCCTGTCCTTCGTAAGTAATTTTAATTCCTTTTGCTCCTCTTTTTGTGGTAATGATAATAACCCCATTTGCACCCCGGCTACCATATACCGATGTGGAAGAAGCATCTTTCAAAATCTGAATGGTTTCAATATCGCTGGGATTCAAAAAATTAAAATCTGCCCCGACGAAGCCATCAATTACGTACAGCGGATTGTTATTTCCCAGAACTGAATTGGCACCGCGAACGCGTATCCGTGCATCACCACCGGGAGATCCGTTCGCCTGTGTTACCTGAACTCCGGTGGCCCGTCCCTGCAAGACCTGATCCAGACGGTTGACCGGCTGCTGTGCAAATTCTTTGGTTGAAATCACCGACAGCGAACCGGTAACGTCCGTTTTCTTTTGCACACCGTATCCTACTACGACGACCTCGCTGAGTGTTTTTGATTCCTGCGTCAATTTCAAGTCAACGACTGACCGGTTATTGATGGCAACCGTCTGACTTTCATAACCAATAAATGAGAAAACCAGCGAGCCGGAAGCCGGAGCACTGATCGAATATTTCCCATCTGCATCTGTAACAGATCCTGTAGAAGAACCGCTTACCAAAATATTGACGCCGGGTAAAACAGCATTTTCAGCATCCGTGACCGTACCTGTAATCCTGATTTCTTGTCCGTAAGCGGCGCTCACGCAAAAACACAGGTTTAACAAAAAGACAACTACATGTTTTTTCATACCTTACTTTTTAAGGAGTACATAAATAGTTAAATGAATGATTGTTTCAGTTTTCATGAAGTAGGGGTTGCTATACCAATTATCTGATTACCAGTCGACAACAGATCCATCGAATGGATTGTAAGACTCCGGATTTTTCCAGTCGTGACCGATTTTTTCTTTCATCTTGTCTTCATCCAGTTCAATACCGAGGCCGGGGCCGCGGGGGATTAAGACACTGCCGTCTTTTTCGAGTTTAAAGGGCGTTTTGAGATAACCTTCGCCTAAGGAAACCTGCTCCTGAACGAGGAAATTGGGTACACTGGCCGCCAGATTTAAACCGACTGCGAGTGAGATAGGTCCCATCGGATTGTGCGGTGCGATCGGTACATAATAGGCCTCGGCCATTCCGGCAATCAGCCTGCCTTCTGTAATTCCGCCTGCGTGGCAGAGATCAGGCTGTACGATACTTGCAGCACCTTTTTCCAAAATTTCACGAAAACCCCACTTGGTAAAAATCCGTTCGCCGGTCGCAATTGGCAGATGTGTTCCGCGTGCAATGTCAACCATCGTATCGACATTTTGCGCCTGACAGGGTTCTTCAATAAACATCGGCTGATACTGTTCCAATTCCTTGATCAAAACCTTGGCTGTCTGTGGCGAAATCGCACCGTGAAAATCGATAGCGATATCCATATCATCCCCTCCTGCTTCCCGAAGCGAAGCAAAGTTATCCGATGCGTATTTTATAAACTTCGGATTTTCAACAATGTTCGCGGGGTTCTTTTTTGCGACTCCGGTTTTGATCACTGTAAATCCTTCTTTTTTACGCTGCTTCATTTCCTCGGCACTGGCAGCGCGACCATAAACCCGTACGCGATCGCGTGTTGGCCCGCCAAAAAGTTCGTAAACCGGGACATTCAAAAGTTTACCTTTAATATCCCAAAGTGCATGATCTATGCCACTTAATGCACTTGTCAAGATCGGACCGCCGCGATAAAAAGCGTGGCGATAGATGGCTTGCCAATGGTGTATTATGTGCCGGGGATCTTTCCCTATCAGGTACGGTTCGACTTCTTTTATCGCTGTCTGGATCGTTAAGGCCCTGCCTTCCAATAAGGGCTCACCCAAGCCCGTAACGCCAACATCTGTATGGATTTTGAGAAAAATCCAGCGTGGCCTCACCAGAAAAGTTTCCAGTTTTGTGATCTTTACGTTGCTGTAATCCTGAAAATGTCCGGGATTTGCCGCGTAAGATGATTGCGGTAAAACCATGGTCGTCATGGCAGAAACACCCAACACAGACTGGATCACATCTCGTCGGGAGATACCTGTTTTAGCAGAAGGTTTCATTAGTTTTTTTGGGTTTGAACATTACCATGCGTGAATCGCGCCATCCGGACTTTTCAGATAAGGATGAGGGAATTTTGTTTTTTCCTTTACCTCCATCACGAAGGTTGCCTTTTTCGGGTCAAATTTCACTCCTAAACCTGGGCTAGGATTGAGATATAATTTACCATTTTTAAAATTGATAAAATCTTCGTTGAAATAAGCCGGCCGCTCCGGCTCTCCCCCGCCCAATTCCATCAGACATCGCGATGGACTGCTTGACCCGAGCGTATGTACCAACGCTGCCGTGGAAAGTGGTCCTGTGAAATGCGGAATCATCCCCAGGTAGTGCGTTTCGCACAAACTCGCTATCTTTTTAAACTCCCCGATCCCACCGGTATTTGGCAAAGTTACCCGTGTGTAATCTATCAGCCGGTCTTCAATTAACTCATTGATATCCCACCGATCACCAAATTGTTCACCCACTGCAATGGGTACTTTCGTCATCGATCGCACCGTTTTATATACTCCCGGATTCTCGGAACGGACGATATCTTCAACAAAATACGGCTCCAGGCTTTCAATCGCATTACAGATTTTCAGGCCATCTGTCATATCAAAACGTGTGTGCAAGTCGATCGCCCATTTACCGCCACCACCGACGGCAGAGTCAATTCTCTTGCAGAATTCTATTGTCTTTTTAACATTATCATAAAAGTCGAAAGGCTCGTCGCCGTTGCCACCGGTAGGCCCTATACGATACGATCGCAGACCCGCTTCTATGCAATCCCTTGCCCGCTCCTCTTCGGTTTTTGCTTTGGAAGCGCGGAAGCCTGTTGCGTAACATTCCACATAATCCCGCGTTGCTCCTCCCAGTAACTCATAAACCGGAACCCCGAGTGCTTTACCTTTGATATCCCAGAGAGCCATTTCAATGGCTCCAAGTGCGTGTAACTTTTCGCGCCCCGGCGGATAAAACATGCCGCGGTAAACATATTGCCACAAATGTTCAATTCTAAATGGATCTTCTCCAATGATCATTTGCGCGCATTGTTCGATCATATCTTTTGATCCCCCCTCACCAATCCCGATAATCCCTCCATCGGTCTCAACTTCCACAATGCCCCGCGCCTGATTAAAAAGCGGTTTATTATAACCCGGCGCACTGTAATATCTGATTTTCGTAATTTTCAATTTGGAAGCGGCTTCGGCTTTTTGATTGGGAAAACCGGCTAAAACAGCGGCTGAACCCAAAACCGCAGATTTTATAAAATTTCTCCTTTGCATTGGATATGTTTTAGGTTTAGGAATAGCATTCAAAAACTATTAATCGATTAAGCTTAAAGAAAAATTCAGCTCGATGGCCACATAGACTTAACCATGGATGAATCCCGCGCAATTAGTTTCGCTTCCATTAGAATTTGCTTCATTCCTTCATCCGGATTTACAAGTTTTGCCAACAGAAGTTCGACCGCCGTTTTTCCTAATAATTCCAGAGGCTGCTTCAGGTACGTAATCGGGCAATAATACAGATCAAAAACCTCCGCCTGCCCAAAACTGACTATTCCAAGGTCCGACGGCACTTTTAACTTCAATTCATTTATATACTTTAATCCATTGATAGCCAAACCATACGTCGCAAAAATAATTGCATCCACAGGATCCTTTGACGATGTCATTTCATCAATGGCAATCTTTACTTCTTTTTCAATATTTTCAAACCGAACTTCTTTCAGCCAGTTATTTTTAAAAGTATACTGATGATCTTTCAATGCCTGTTTATACCCTCGGACACGTTCCCGCATGTGATACATATCCGACTTGTAAGCTATAATCCCAATCCGCTCATATCCTCCTTTAACCAGATGGACACCGGCATCATAAGAAGCTTTGTAATTGTTTGTAGCCACAAAATCGGTTTGCAGGTCAGGAAAATGCCGGTCAAGCAAAACGAACGGAATATTTCTTTCCTTCAGGTGATGAATATGAGATTCAGAATGTTCGGATGATACAATGATAAATCCATCAACTTGTCTGTTAATCAACACGTTTAATAAATCCCAGGCTTTCTCTGCCTTCTCGTCAGAACTTCCAATAATGACTGTATATCCGCTCTTTTTTGCTTCGTCTTCCACAACACGTGCGATGTTTGCAAAAAACGGATTGGATATATCCGCGATAACCAGGCCGATCGTATGCGTTTTTCCGCTTCTTAAACTTTTGGCCAGATGGTTCGGCTGATAGTTCAGCTCTCTGGCAATTTCTTTAATTTTTCGGGCGATCTCCTGGCCTACCCTGGTTTCCTTTTCTTTTCCATTCAAAACGTAAGAAACCAGTGCCGTCGACACCCCTGCTTTTGAAGCTATATCCTTTAAGGAAATCTTTTTAGCATTCATAAAGTACAACTTTAAAAGCGTATCAAATGTAAGTTTAATCGATTAAACAAAAAAGTGATAAGTAATTTATTTTTTATATTTTTTCAAAGAATAACACTAAATAATTCAACACGCACTTTTTTGTTTACTTTTAGCTACATTTTGACAACTTACTGACCTACAAATCGTTTCAGAAACCTATATGTCAGAAGTTGTCAGAGTATGATAAAATAATCAGGGACGGATAATGGTTCCGTCAAATTTTCGCACCTGCCAGTTTGATTTTGTTCCGATTGGATATTTTGCAGCTTCTTTTTCATTGATATCAACACCTAATCCCGGTACTTCATTGACGGACATGTATCCGTTTTTCATTGTCGGACAACCAGAAAATACTTCCAGCGTTTTATCGTTAAACTGCACCGCCTCCTGGATTCCGAAATTCCAAACGGCAAGGTCAATATGCGCATGGGCTGCATGGCCAACAGGAGAAACATCGCCGGGACCGTGCCATGCCGTTTTCACATTAAACCATTCCCCTAAACGCGCCACCTTCATCGCAGGCGAAATTCCACCGATCTGCGAGACGTGAATACGGATATAGTCAAACCATTGATTTGCCATAGGTTCAAGAAATTCGTTGATATTATTAAACAGTTCTCCCATCGCAAGCGGTACCGTCGTACTTGCCCTTAATTGTTTGAACCACTTCATATTTTCCGGCGAGAACGGATCTTCGATAAAAAAAGGCCGGTATTCTTCCAATCTTTTAATCATATTAATGGCATCCATAGGTTGCACCCGTTCGTGAATGTCGTGCAGCAATTCCACTTCATCTCCACAGCCTTTGCGTACGGCTTCAAATAATTTGGGAACCGATTTCAGATAAAGACGCTCATTCATAAAATTGTCCGTTTCGCCTCCGAAACCCGCCTGCTTGAAGTCAGGTTTCTGCTCAGTGCTGCCAACCGCTCCGTAGCCGCCTTGCTGAATCCGGATATACTTGTAGCCCTGCTCCTGAATTTTTTTCACGCTTTCAATCGTTTCCTCCGGCGTGCGGCCATTTGCGTGTGTGTAACAAGGAATTGCAAAGCGCGATTTTCCGCCCAACAATTGATACACCGGCATTCCGGCTCGCTTTCCCTTGATATCCCAAAGTGCCTGATCCAGGCCGCTGAGGGCATTATTTAGCGTCGGACCGTTGCGCCAGTAGGAACTTACATAAGCACTTTGCCACATGTCTTCAATATTATCGACATCTTTTCCGACGCAAAATTCATTGAGATAGGTATTAATTGCCACGACGACGACGGCGGCTCTTTGTGTAAAAGTTGCACAACCCAAACCATAAAGTCCTGGTTCGGTTGTCTCCACTTTGACAACGATAAGATTGGATCCCTGTGGCGCGGTCGCTATTGCTTTGACACTTTTAATTTTTACCGGTTTCATTGCCTTTGCATACTCAGGCGTGCCTTTTGCCTCTCTGGCCGCGGCATTTGAAATTCCTCCAAAAAGTCCCAATAAACCTGCTGATGAACTCAATCCCAGCATTTTCATGGTGTCACGACGGCTATAATCAGTTTTATTCATAATGAGTTATTGTAGGTAAAAAGAATGGATTTTGACTTCGGCAATCGGCTGTCAGTTTTCGGCATTAGCATTTCGACATTCCTCGTTTACTGACAGGCAATTTTATTTACAGTTTTTTGTCCCACCAGACACGAGAATTCAAATCGTTTGGTCCCTGACGGGCGATTGCTTCATTTACATTTTGAAGATTCACGATAATTTCGCTGTCCGGATAAGGCATTCTGCGGATGAAATCTTCCTTGATTTCTGACCCCGGATACGGATTTTTTTTCAGCGCAGGAAAGCCGCTTCTCCTGAAATTGGCGAACGATTCATTGCCGTCCAGAAAAGTAGCAACCCAATATTGCGTGTTGATCAGATCAAGTTCCTTGCCGGCCGTTAACGGATGCGCCGCCAGATATGCCTGGATGGCATCTTCTTTAATCGTGGCACTGACATCATAAAGTGCCATTTGTTCCAGGTTTGCCCTGATGCCTTTTGCATAATATGTTGAAGCATCACCTTTTACCCATCCACGAAAAGCTGCCTCAGCAAGTAATAACTGATTTTCTGCGTATGTGACATGAAATTCGGGCGCGTCCAATTTTAGAACAGTCGTAAGATTTATCTGAGTAAAATCCCATAAACTGACCACGCCGTTCTGCGAAAGAACTGAATTGATCGTCACATCATTATATCCCATTGGCATCCCGATCTGCACTTTTGGATCTGAACTGGCACGGGCAGGAACCTGCTCCGGTCCGCCTTTTGCACCAACGTACCGAACCGCAAAAACAGGCAAACGCGGGTCATTATTCTCTTTCAGGTAGTTCACGAAAGGAGCGGCAAGGTAGAAATTGGTTTTCTCACGGGCAGCCAAATGATTGGCAATGTAATTGTTCCAAATGGCTGTATGTCTGAGAACTGAATTGTCTGCATTTGACTCAAACAGACCACCTGCGACTGCTTTTGCCACATAGGTTTTTGCCGTTGTCGGGTCAACTTTTGATAGCCTCATGCCGGCTCTCAGCATGAGTGAATAACTCAGTTTTTTCCATCTTGCAACATTTCCTCCATACAAAATATCGGTTGTCACCGGTGCCTGAGAAACATCCAGAGCGCCAGAAGCTTCTTCCAGCTCTTTCAGAATATCTTTGTAAATTAATTCCTGTGCATCATATTTTGGACGAATTATTTCAGTGATATAACCCTGTCCTGCTTCAAAATAAGGTATATCTCCATATGTATCTGTTAAGATCATAAATGCATATGCTTTCCAGATCCTCGCAGCGTTGTAGGTATTTAGCTGAGCCGGATCACTCTTCGTCTGGTCCACCACGGCAACAATTTGTTTGATGACATTCCGGTAAAAATTCACCCAAACCAGCGGCGTATTGGCGTTATTAAACTGATTGTAATTGCCGCCTGAAAGTGAACTTCCATAAGGCGTGATCACCTGTTGAACAATACCAAAGTTATAGCATAACATACCGAGTGTGCTCACACCATCGAGATAGGTGGTGCTGATAATCGCTTTGTTCATCACAAATGTCGGGGCAAGTGAGGTTGGGTCAACTTTGTTTGTATTTATTTTATCAAAGTTCTCGTCGCACGCTATAAACATATTTGTAACAAACAGTAAACCAATAATATAATAAGTTTTATTTTTCATTTCTCAAAAATTTAATATTTTGAAAATTATCCGGATGACACATTCAGAACCTGACATTGAGATTAAATCCGATACTTCTTGTCGGTGGTAGTCCGGGCCAGAAATCCAGGCCCGCCGCGTTGTCCGAAGAGTTTAGAACCTCTTCCGGATCCATATTTTCAGTCCATTTTTTAATGATCAGAACATTGTTTGCAACGGCGCTTAAACGTAAGCCACGGATAAACCAGTCGTCCGGTAAAAGTTTTCCAAAGTCATAACTTAAAGTAATCTGCCGAAGCTTCCAGAAGCCAGCGTTGGATACAAAATCTTCGTTCACACCCAGCGGATTGATCGATTCGTAAAAAGGCTGAACGGCCGATTTTGTCTGGTTGATTTCTCCGTCGGGATTCACACCATTGCCGATCACATACCCTTCTGCACGTCCGGGTAATGTCCTTTTTGAAAGACCATGTCGCATGTAATTAATATTTCTACCTGCGATCATTTTATATCCCAACTTAAAATCGATCAGTGTTGAAAGCATGATTCCCTTGTATGTGAACGTGTTAGTGATACCCCCAAAATATTTTGGCAACGCATTTCCTACATTTTTCAAAGTGTTGTTCCGCATCGGCAAACCGCTGTTTTTGTCGAAAACCTGTCTCCCCTGTGCATCTCTCAGATAAGTAAAAGTATAAAGCTGCCCGATCGGTTTTCCTACGACTTCATTTAACGTCCGGCCTCCACCGCCACCAACTGTTATCACCGTGTCCTTATCCGCTAAACCGAGTTTTAAAACTTTTGATGTATTGTAAGAAACATTGAAACTGACGTCCCAGCGAAATGCCTTCGTATTAACAGGCGATGCCGTGATCAACATTTCAAGCCCCTTATTCATACTACGTCCCACGTTGATCAGCTGATTGGTATAAGAAGAAGCATCCGAAATTTGAGCTGCCAGTATCTGATCATCTGTCGTTTTGTGATAGTATGTAAAATCAAAACCAACAGAATTGTTGAACATTTTCAATTCAATACCTCCTTCCGCTTCTTTCACACGCAGCGGCCTAAGATTTTTATTTGGGACTGTCGATGCATTTACGCCGCCCACCGGAACCTGTTGCCCGGTTGGATTTGGGAACAAATTATTGTCAATGGAATAGTACAAGGCGTTCGAATAAGGTGCGACGTTGTCAGACCCTACCTGAGCATAAGCCGCTCTGATTTTCCCAAAAGTCAGCCAGGAAGGAAGTGATGAAAATGCCTGAGAAAATACGAAACTACCCGTAACCGAAGGATATAAAATACTTCTGTTTTGCGGCGCAAGGGTCGAAAACCAATCATTTCTGGCAGTAACATTCAGATAGAGAAATTCCTTATATGAAATTGTTGCAGCGCCGTATAAGGAGTTAATTTTTTTCTCCGACAAGCTGTACAGAGGATTTTTAACCCGCCCGTTCATGACGGTGTAAAGTCCGGGCTGGATAAAATCCTGCACCGTAACGCTGTTATAATCGTTTCTCGCATAACGTTCATTTCCTCCCAGTGTCACATCAACACCGATCTTCCCAAAATTATGGTTTCCACCTAAAATAAAATCCAGATTTCTTTCCGTATTGCGGCGAAAATCCTGCGTGTAGGAACCGTTTACAAAACCCACCGGCGCTTTGGCAATGGGTGCATAACCGTTCGGAATATTATAATCCTGGTTACGGACATAAAAGTCCTGGGCAGCACGGACCTGAAGATAAAGCCAACTTGTGAACTGATACCGTAAGGCGACGTTTCCAAAAAGGCGGTCGCGGGTAATATTTTCAAAATGTTTGTTGACAGAATAGTAAGGATTATTACGAACAAGAAATCTTGCAAAAGAAAACTCATCGCCATTAGGAAGTGTCTGGTTGTTTTTCAGCGCATCGAATGGCATTGAATTGGCAAGTGTAAAAATAACCGTAGGTGTGGAAAAGTCCTGCGTATCGATCTGGGGCGGATTCGTATTTTTCTCTTTCGAATAATTAATATTACCACTGGCTGTAAGCCTTTTAGAAATATTCTGAACAAACCCAATGTTAACCGTTTTGCGGTTAAACTTGGAGTTCGGTACGATTCCTTTATTGTCAGTATTGGCCAGGGACATGCTAAAACCTCCGTTTACGCCATTGTTCGAAACCGTGATGGTGTTGGTCATGTTTGTTGCCACATCGTAAAACTTGCGCACCCGATTAAAGACCGGTTCATAAGGATATTCCTGGTTATCAAACAAAATCTGTTTCATCCCGGGCTGAAATTTCTCCCCGAAACTCCATACACCGGATGAAGGTCGGGAGGTAGTCGGCCGAATTCCTCCTTCTCCCTGGCCATATTCGTATTGAAAATCAGTAAAATCAAGCGGAGTGTCGGTCGTAAAATTCATATTATAGTCCAGACCGAGACCTTTCCCTGTTCCCCTGCTTTTGGTAGTGATCATAACCACCCCGTCTTTTGCTCGCGAGCCGTATAACGCAGCCGCCGTCGCACCTTTCAAAACCGTCATGGATTCGATATCGTCCGGATTAATACTCGAAAGCCCGTCTCCTCCATCCGAACTATTTGGGGCGCGCGTACCATAATCTCCACCGCCAGCGTAGTTTGAATTATCAACCGGAACGCCATTTATGACAATCAGAGGACTATTTTGGCCACTGAAAGATGACTGGCCACGTATCCGGATTTTGGCAGTACCAGCCGGCCCGGTGGAAAGTGTAGAGATATTGACACCCGCCATTTTGCCTTGCAGCGAACTCATGACATTGGGTGAACGGTTGGTGGAGATTTGATCGGCATTAACGGTGGCGGTGGCATATCCGAGTGTTTTCGCCTCCCTTTTTATCCCCAAGGCCGTGACCACCACTTCCGTAAGATTTTTAGATTCAAGTTCCAGTTTGACATCGATAACCGATTGATTATTCACTGCGATTGTCTGACTGATGTAACCAATGTAGGAGAAAACAAGTGAGGCATCATTTGGTGCGTTCAGAATATATTTTCCGTCAGCATCCGTTGCTGTTCCCTGTGCGGTGCCGCTGATTTGGATATTTACACCGGGAAGTGCTTGTCCGTCAGGCGCTATAACCTTTCCGGTTAATTTGTTTTGAGCAAAGGCAGAGGTCTGGAAAAGCCAAAACAGCAAAAGAAATTTTACATGTTTTTTCATAGTTAAGGGGCTATTGGGTTATAAACAACTCATTGATCACACGCAGAATTTTCCGGATTCTGAATCGCCAAAGCATAAGTCTTCACCACCAATCATAAAGCCTTACCCTGGTATGTAAACCGGCATCATATAGCCAAGTTCCGGACCGTTCATACGGGTCCATATTCCATAAAAATTAAATAACTATCAAGGCTATACGCATGAAAATTCTGTCTGTCCGCAGATGCGTCAGTATTAAAGAATTATTCATGCAAAATTTATACAAGGCTCAGTATCAACCATTCGATACGCCACCGAATCTTACTAGTCAATGCAAAAGTTTCGACTTTTCAGCATCAAAAATTGTCACTCAGGCCTTCGGAAAATTTGTTTAATCGATTAAGCGACATTAAAAACAATGAAAACGCAACGTATCAAAATATCTATTTTTTTGAAATCAGTCCTTATTGTTCCGGTGACAGGGTTAACGTGTAAGAATTTTTCTGGAAGTTAGGTATGGCTTCTCTTTTGGTAGAGTTCCAAATCGATTCAAATGTATTGTTAATCGTTTAAACAACAAAATATTTAGTTACTTATTTTTATATTTTTTCATAGAATAAACCAATAATAGGCAATCTGATTTGGGAAGCAGGTTTTACATATTTTTATATGTTTATCTTTAACTCAGGAATGAAGTTTTTGATTGATTCGTTAGTGGTGAAACGTTAACTATTTTTCTATTTTGAAATTACCCTTATACCTGGACAACAGCGCAACAACGCCCATGGATCCAAAAGTGCTGGAAGCTATGCTCCCCTACTTTCTGGAAAATTTCGGTAATGCATCGAGCCGCTCGCATGTATATGGCTGGGTTGCGGAAGAAGCTGTGGACATCGCACGCGAACAGGTTGCTGATCTTATCGGTGCACATCCAGCCGAGATCGTTTTTACATCCGGTGCTACCGAAGCCATTAATTTGGCAATCAAGGGAACATTTGAAAGTTATTTTGAGAAAGGAAATCATATCATCACCACCGCGGCAGAACACCGGGCTGTTCTTGATTCTTGCGAATGGATTGAACGAAACGGAGGCAAAGTAACGTATTTGCCCGTCGACGAAAAGGGCCTAATTGACCTGAAACACCTGGAAATTGCGATTACGGATCATACGATCCTTATCGCAATCTTACACGCAAATAATGAAACCGGTGTGCTGCAACCGATTGCTGAAATCAGTACAATAGCCAAAAATCATGACATCCTTTTTTTTACAGATGCGACGCAGGCCGCAGGCAAAATTCCGGTAAACGTGGAAGATGATGGCATCGATATGCTTTCGATAAGTGCACACAAATTATATGGTCCAAAAGGTATTGGTGCATTGTATGTACGTAAGAAAAATCCGAAAGTGTCCATATCGTCGCAAATTCATGGAGGCGGGCATGAGAAAAATATGAGAAGCGGGACTTTGAATGTTCCCGGCATCGTCGGTTTTGGAAAAGCATGCGAGTTGTGCATGGAGAATCTCATGTTGGAAAGCGGAGTTTTGAAACAACTTCGTGATCAATTGGAAGAAAAATTATTGACAATCACTGGAACCAGAATAAACGGAACTGTGGAGTACCGGTTGCCACATATCACCAATATTTCCTTTGAAGAGGTAAACGGAGATAAATTGCTTTTGGAAATTTGTAAGGAAATTGCTGTGTCAAGAGGTTCAGCTTGTTCGTCTGTGACTTCAAAACCGAGTCATGTTTTGAGTGCGATGAATATTTCTGACGAACTTGCGTTAAGTTCTTTCCGGCTGAGCCTTGGAAGGTTCACGACACCTGCTGAAATTGAATATACATATAATGCTTTTGCTGAAATTGTCGCAAAACATAGGAACGCGTCAAAACTTTCCGCTGTCAGAATATAGATGAAAGAGATTACAGATATTATTGCAGCCTATCAAAAGGCACTTGGGGAAGGAAAAAGAATGGCGCTGGCGACAGTTGTTCATGTTGAGGGTTCATCCTATCGTAGGCCGGGAGCTCGAATGCTGGTCACGGAAGACGGGCAGCTGACGGGTGCGATCAGCGGCGGTTGTCTGGAAGGAGATGCCTTGCGAAAAGCTTTGCTGGCAATTTCCCAACAGAGCAATAAACTGGTAACCTATGATACGATGGACGATGATGATGATGCGAAATTCGGCGTTCAGTTAGGCTGTAATGGTATCGTACATATTTTGTTCGAACCTATCGATCCGAATAAGGAAAATCACCCGATTGAACTTTTGATCAAAGCAACAAAGGAAAGAATCAATTCGGTTTTGGTAACTTTATTTTCCATGTCGAACCGGGCAAACCAGCCAGGAACTGGAATCCTATTAATTAATGATGAATCAGAAATAATCTCGGCAGACAAATTCTCAAAATATATTGAAACTGTTGTTATCGATACCGAAACGGCATTCGAATGCCAGGAATCTGTTTTTAAAACCTATTTATCTGAAAACCAAAAGCTCACTGCGTTCATCGAATTTTTGAAACCTCCTGTATCACTGGTTATAGTCGGGGCAGGAAATGATGCAATCCCATTGGTAGGTATGGCATCACTTTTAGGTTGGACAATTACTGTTGCAGATGGCCGCGCTAACCAGGCTACTGTGGAACGTTTTCCTTTGGCGGACAAAATTCTGGTTGCTAAATCTCAGGATGTAGTTTCTCAAATCGTCTGTGATGCTCAAACGGTTTTTGTTTTGATGACGCACAATTATAACTATGATCTGGGTGTTCTCAAGGAGTTTGTTTTTACTGAACATCCTGTATACATCGGGAGCCTGGGTCCAAAGAAAAAACTGGAAAAAATGTTTCAGGAACTGAGCGAAGAAGGTATTCTTCTTACTGAAGAGCAAAAATCACGAGTTTACGGACCTGTCGGCCTTGACATTGGCGCGGAAACCTCCGAAGAAATTGCCTTGTCGGTACTTGCGGAAATTAAAGCGGTTTTGAATAAAAAACCCGGGATTTCACTTCGTCAAAAGAATGACGTTATTCACAGTCGCCCGGAAAAGAATTCAAATGTCTCAGTTGACACGAAAACCAGACATAAAGTGGCGGCGAATCTGGAAGACGAAGGTACCAATGTCTGTGGAATCGGGCCGATGTAGATAAAAAGAAAAAGCACCCTGACAATGAACGAATTCGAACTGCGGGTACTTTTCAAATCAAACTTTTTCCGATAATTAAGGACCAGAAATAGGATTGGGCAATTTCGTATTTGCTCAATTGCATCAATCGATTAACTTAACCTTACGCTATACAAAGGTTTTAGAATGCGGCGACGTTTTCCAGGCGTGTTGGATACAGCGGATTCTGAATTTCTCACTTTGGGCAGGAACGGATTCGTGCTTTCCTGAAATTGTTCGAATTCGTCGTTTGCATTAAAATTGTTTGTCTGAATATGTTCTGCTGATGATTTCATGATTTTTAGTTTTTGATGATATTTTCCTGTATTTAATAAAACCGTGCCTGACTTTTACGCGTTACAAATCCTGATTTCTTATACCATAAAATCTCCCAAACTAATTTTTCAATTCACTGCATCAGATGTCCTTTAACTATTCCCAGTTTATCCGACTGATCCCGTCCGGTAATTCACTGAATATCATATTGAAAAATACTCATTTTAAGGATGATCTTTTGGATGAAAACCGTAGGATCATGTTAAAAGTGGAATACAACGATACGGACCCAATTCTTTCGGTTGAGTTTCTGGAATCGCTTTATGATTTTCAGGAAGTGCTTAAATCAGGTGATTTTTTGGGAGATCGCGGATTGTGGTTAAAAAGCGACAATCTTGTGATCAAACTGACACTTGCTGATTCGGTCATCGGGGATAAGGTATCAACCAGGTCGTTTATGCTGGACGCTGAGGAAAGTCAAAAACTTAAAGCCTTGTTAATCAGATAGTAACTATAATATATTACATCAGGTCTTTCTGAGCCATCAACTTTTTATAATCTTCGGCGGTATCCATATCTACACTTCCCAACGGAAAATCAATGGTTGCAAGGCGATCTTTACTTTTCACGATGATTTTTCTGGCGCCGATATCGCCCTTTAATTCCATCAATTCGGAAAAAATACTTTCGTCAAACAAAACCGGAGTTCCTGAAATTTCTGAATAGGAACTGGCAACAATATTTTTACCTGATAAATCTTTCTCCCTTATCAAATTTTCCAGTAAATCGCTGGTCACAAAAGGTTGGTCGCACACCATAAAAATCACAGATTTGAGGTCTGGTATTTCGGTTTTCAAAACAGCCAAACCTCGTCTTATCGATGATGCCATTCCCTCCTCCCATTCTTCATTGATAACAATTTTCACATCAGAATTTTTGATATTGGATTGAATACGCGCGCTGTCCGCTCCGATAACCACGAAAACCTGATCGGAGACTTTTTTCGCTGTTTGTATGATATGTAAAAGCAGGCTCTTACCCTTGAATGGCAGCAATTGCTTAGGCTGTCCAAGTCTTGAAGATTGTCCAGCGGCAAGAATAACGATGGCAGTTTCTGAGTTCATATACTGATAAATTTAAAGGGTCCGGAAAGCTTCTGACTCAGATATAATTCTACAAATATTAAGCCACAATTTATGTTTTAATCATTGAGGACGCCTTTAAAAAACAAAAGGTTTCAGGTGATGTTTAAATACATCAACCTGAAACCTCAATCTGTGTGTTTTTTACTAAGAAATATTCTTAAACGCTTCCTCCTCCATAAAAGGCTGATTACGTAATCTTTTTTTCGTTGCTTTATAAAAAGCGTTGGCGGCCGCAGCACCTGCCGGTGGCAACGCTGGCTCGCCTAGTCCGGTCGGCGATATTCCGTTGTCTACAAAATGCACATCGACTTCAGGAATTTCACTCATCCTGATCAACCTGAATCCATTAAAATTGCTTTGATCTGGCGCCCCGTCTTTAAATGTCATATTGCCGTACATCGCATGGCCAACGCCATCCACGACACCGCCTCTAACCTGTTGCAACGAACCACTTTTATTGATAACAATACCACAATCAACCGCTGCAATCACATTTTTCAAAACCGGTTTCCCTTTTTCTACCACTACTTCACCTACCTGAGCGACATAGGAACGGTGAGAAAAATACACGCTAAAACCTTGATGAACACCTTTTTTCTTACCCCAGTTACTTTTTTCTGCGGCGAGTTTTGTTACGGCAATCATCCGGTCAATATCATATTTGATTTCTTCCGCCGGAGATTTTTTCGCTTTTTCAAATAATTCCAGACGGAATTGAATTGGATCTTTTCCGGCAGCTTCCGCTACTTCATCCAGAAAAGATTGCTCGGCATAGGCAAGAAAATTGGTAATCGGTGCCCGCCAGGGACCGGTTGTTATCGGAGATTTATGCTCTACCGAATCAATTAAAAGATTATCAACAGCGCCGGATGGGAAATTATCTTCCCGGGTCGGATTACCGGAATTCATACCTACACCACGAAGCTTGTAACCAATCATCTGGCCAGACTTATCCAGGGCTGCTTCAAACCGATAACGTACTGCCGGACGGTATGTTCCGCCCGTCATATCATCCTCTCGCGTCCATACTACTTTAACAGGCGCCTTCACGAGCTTAGACACGTGCGTCGCCTCGATCGCATAATCAGCAGACAATCTTCGTCCAAATCCTCCGCCTTGCCGGGTGATCTCTACCGTAACTTTTTCCGGCGGGAATCCTGTAATTTTTGCTGCTTCATTACGCGCCCGATCCGGAGTTTGCGTTGGTCCAACCAGTTCCACCCCATCTTCTCGAACGTGTGCGAAAAAGTTCATCGGCTCCAACGGACTATGCGGTAAAAACGGGCATTGATATTCTGCTGTAACTACCTTGAACGCGTTTTTAAATGCTTCCTCGACATTTCCATTTTTCCTGCGAACGGTTGCCTCTCCGTTTTCGAGCAACTGTTTGAAAATCCGGTTATGGTCGGCAGAACTTTCCAGATCAAATTCTTTTTCATATTCAATCTTCAAAGCCTCACGTGCTTTTTTTACTTGCCAGGTGGATTTCCCAACTACGGCAACGCTATTTTCAAACGTGACCACATCCACAATTCCCGGCATTTTCTTAGCCGCCGCCGAATCCACAGATTTTAGTTTCAGCCCAAAGGCTTTCGGACGCTGGATCAACGCGAACAACATGCCTTCGCGGTAAAAATCGAGACCAAAAAGAGGCTTTCCGGTAATGATATTTTTATTATCGACATTGCGGACGCTTTGTCCGATCAATGTAAAACTTTTCTCGTCTTTTAATTTAATTTCTTTCGGAACTGATATTTTCGCTGCTTCTTCTGCAAGCTCGCCGTAGGTCAGCGATTTTCCCGAAGTTTTATGAAAAACCTTTCCTTTTTCCGTAGTAATTTCCAAAGCGGGAACATTCCAGCGTTTCGATGCAGCTTCGACTAAAAGATATCTAGCAGTAGCTCCTGCCTTACGCAAGCGCTCCCACGAGTGAGGTACCGCCCCACTGCCACCGGTAACCTGACGTTCGTATTTATTGGTATCCAGATGTGCCTGAACCGTTTTTACCAGCGTCCAGTCAGCATCCAGTTCCTCCGCTACAATCATCGGGAAAGCTGTTTTTATCCCCTGCCCAATTTCCGGGTTAGGCGAACATATCGTGATCAAATTGTCCGTCCCGATGGTAAGGAAGCTATTAAAATTAACAGCATCCGCAGCCAGCGATTCCGGGTTTACAACACTTGGAAGTGCCGTGGCATTCGCCCAGTTAAAACCTAAAAATAATCCTCCACCGGTTGCAGCAGCTATTTTCAGGAAATTTCTCCTTGATGTTTGTTCTACGCTCTGCATGATTATTTAGTTTTAGACGCTGCCGATTTCACTGCTTCTTTTATACGGTGGTATGTACCACAACGGCAAAGATTACCGCTCATTGTTTCAACAATCTGTGCATCTGTCGGCTTTGGGTTTTTCTTTAAAAAAGCGGCGGCCGTCATAATCTGACCCGCCTGACAATAACCACATTGTGCAACATCGATTTCTTCCCAGGCTTTTTGAACCGGATGGTCTCCCTTTTCAGATAAGCCTTCGATGGTCGTCACCTTTCCTTTGCCTACTGCCGAAACGGGCAAGACGCAAGAACGGACCGCTTCTCCGTCAAGGTGGACGGTGCATGCGCCGCACTGAGCAATTCCACACCCAAACTTGGTCCCGACAAGGCCCAGATTGTCGCGCAAAACCCACAAAAGCGGAGTGTCTTCCTCCAAATCCGTTTCGTAGCTGCGGTTATTGATTTGCAATTTTAATAACGCCATGGTGAATTGTGTTTGTTATATCTATCAAAGTCGTTTCCGGCAAAAACTAATCAAAATTCAGGAGCCTTTTTTGAATCTGTATAGGATTCTGAAGAACGAAAAAAATGAATTCCAAGATACACAAAAAATAGATAAAAAACACCGATTGCAGCGAGTGAGAAGGGATATAGCCACTTAACTATATCGATTTTTTAACTTTAAAATCCCGGCGGCTTTGGTATATCCACCTTCGGCTCCGTCCACAAAATGGATGTGCGCTTTGTCGGCGTCCGGCACATAACATGACATAACGGATTCTTTGCTAACGAATAAACCATACCGGATTTCACCTGCATTTTCCAGTTCATTCAACTCTTTTTCCAATGCAACCCGCTGGGCACCGGTGCCTGAAATAACGGTATTTATCCTCCCGTCAATCACCAGCGTGTCGGAGAAATCCACGATACTGTTCAGATATGTTTTTCCTTCTTTTGTTCTGAAATAATACCAGCCAAACCAGGTCATAATCGTATTGTACAAACCGTAAATAAAACGGATATGACCAAATTTCACCTTCATTTCCAGGTCAAGCTTTGACATTGTGCCTTTGAGTTTAAGTCGCGCGATAGAGATCGGCTGCCTTTTTTGAGAAGTGCCGTAAATCTCGTCCAGGAGTTTTACAACTTTACCAAACGCTATCCCCTGTTCCTTTTCGCTGACCGCGACAACCAGCAAACTGATCACTTCGTCATAATTTTCCGGCGGCGCAATTCTGTCCCACCGGCATTGCATCCCTTCAAGATCAAGGCTGTCATCCTCCGATTTGATAATCGAAAGCCGGTGATCTTCGCCCTTGATTATTTTTTCTGCAAACATTAACCCGTTACCTAAAACGATCGGAATTGCAAAGGTGGCCGAACTTTTAAATTTGCTTATTCTTAGTTCATATCCTTTCTTATAAACTTCGCTGACAGACACATAACCTACTCTCAGATCAATTTCAAAATTGTTAAAAGTATTTTCCTTATGGATTATTAAAGACTGGATTACAGCATTCATGATCGCAGGCGGAATAATGCAGGTTGCTCCGTCACCGCCAAAGAAAAAAGGAATATTCAGATGATTTTTATAAGCAATGTTTAGAACGGCGACTATACAACCTGTCGCAATCAGATTTACAGTTTCATGCAAACCGTTTTGCACCGCAAGTGTTGAATTTTTTACATCAGTAACAACAATGAGCCAATCTTCTGGCACACGGTAAAACAAATGATCAGCTACAAGCAACTCGCTCAGCTGAATTTCATTTACTGGTAACCCGGAGTAGAATTGTTCATTCGGAGCGTTCGTTATCATGTATTCTATAAGCTGATTCGATACCAATTTACAAGGATTAAAATCATATTTGTCAATAATGCCAGGCAAAAATTGACAGAAACGATATTAAAAAAAGTTATGTAAATCCGTTCATTTAGCTTCCTGCAACACCATTTTTCTAAACTCCGTAGGACTTACACCTTTGTATTTTCTGAACAATTTATTTAGATGACTTTCGTCGGTAAAACTCATTTCGGCAGCGATTTCACCAATTCTCATTTCACTGTGAAGAAGTCTGTTTTCTACCATTTTAAGTTTGTAATTGATCACGTACTGCTGTAACGTTTCTCCGGTCTGCTTCTTGAAATATTTTCCGAGATAATGTTCAGAAACGCCAAAATGCCTGCTGATTAACTCTGTCCTTATTTTTTCAGGTTCAAAGATATGCTGATGTATATAATGCAGAATGTTAACCGCTCTTTCCTCCGTACCTTCTGAAACCTGTTCAGGCAAAATCTTGGCGATGTTTCTGGCGACTATGATAATCAACGTGTTGACCAGCTGCTCAATCAACTCACGGTTATATAAATCCCGGTTCACATATTCGCGGAGAATACTGTCCACCATCGGTTTTACCAATGCTTTATCTCCCGGCTGCCGGAGAATACAGCCAGGCTGATGATTGGCATTTTGAAGTATAAATTCAAGTTTTTGCACGCGCTCATTCGCTAACGGCAGACCTGTTTTGGTATAACTGGATTTAATGTACTGATCATTAAACCGGATGAAACAAAACTTCGTAGTCGTCGAAACTTCAAAAGAATGGCAGTCTTCCGGCGTGATCAGAAACATGTGCCCGGCATGATAATTAAACGTACTTTTATTGATACACTGTTTTCCGGTTCCGGATATAATGTAAACAAGTTCAAAGAAATTATGGCTGTGTCCTTCCTTTGGACTTTGATCAATTTCTCTAAAAAGAATCTCGAACGGCTGATATATATTTTCTTTCATAGCAGCCGCAATTTACTGATTAATGGCAAAATTATACCTGAAAGCACAGCTCATAACAGTATAATTTTGCATTATTAATTAAAAAAAACATAACACAACGTATGAAAGCCATCATATTAGAAACCCCCGGGGATGTAGAAAATCTGGTTTTGTCAGACATTGAAAAACCAACTATTACTGAAAATGAAGTTCTGGTTCAGGTTAAGGCGATCAGTATCAATCCTGTTGACGTGAAATCGCGGCAGGGAAAAGGTATGTATGGACGTCTAAAAGAGTTTTACCCACTGGTCCTGGGTTGGGATATTTCAGGTATTGTCGTAGAAACAGGATCGGCTGTAACAGAATTTTTAGTTGGCGACGAGGTTTTTGGAATGGTCAATTTTCCGGGACATGGACAAGCCTATGCAGAATATGTAGCAGCACCGGCATCACATCTTACAATAAAACCGGCGGATATTTCGCACGAAGAAGCCGCGGCAGCAACGTTGGCCGCATTAACTGCTTTCCAGGCACTGACGACACATGCAAAAGTGAAGGCGGGGGATAAAGTTTTAATTCACTCCGCAGCCGGTGGAGTTGGGCACTTTGCGATACAAATTGCGAAACATCTGGGTGCGTATGTAATCGGTACTTCTTCTGCGGGAAACAAATATTTTGTACTCTCGCTTGGCGCTGATCAACATATAGATTACAAAACTCAAAGGTTTGAAGACGTTGTCAAAGACGCTGATTTCGTGTTGGATACGATTGGTGGTGAAAACATGGACCGCTCGCTCGAAGCGATCAAAGAAGGTGGAACACTAATTACAATCCCGTCCGGTATGGCCGAATCTATTACCGAAAAAGCAAAAGCGAAGGGAATCAACGGATTTTTCTTCCTTGTGCATTCGAGCGGCGAGGATATGAAGTCGGTCGCGGATCTGTTATCCCAAGGAATTGTCAAGGCACACGTCTCACAAACTTTTCCATTCGAAGAAATGGGCAAGGCACATTTGCAGGTGGAAACCGGGAAAACGAAAGGCAAGGTGGTTGTTACCGTATAAGGAGTAGATAGTTCAGGATGTATAATTATCGCATCCTGAATTTTCAAAAGACTGAGAAAACTCATGCAAAAATTAACGCAGAGACAACTCACTGATTTTGTCAAATTCAGTATGCGGAGCCATTGCTCTTACGATTCCCTTTTTATCGACCAGCACAAAAAAAGGCGTTTCCGTTATTTTGTAACGGTGATTGAAACCATAGGAATTGGGTACGGGAATAAATCCACAGTTTCGCTTTGGAATGAACTTCCGGCATTCTTCGTCTGTATTGATCGTCGTGCCTAGGGAAATTATTTCAACGCCTTTTTCCTCATTCTCTTGTATGAAGTTGGAAATAATCTTCGTGCTTTCCCAGGTATACATCGGTTTCTCATACTTCACCCAAAAGCCGAGAAGAATATATTTGCCGCGAAGTTTTTCAGAATCATACGTCTTTCCATCAAGTCCGGTCATCACAAACGGTGGAAGAGGCTGTCCTATTTCAGGCATTCCGTCTTCATCAACGGTCAGGGTAATTCCCGTTTCAATTTCAGATTTAGTTTTTGGGATCAAGGCAAAAGAAGAAGCTTTTCCGAACTTGTCAAAAACCGGTTGGGTCCGGTATCTGCCCGGATTTTTTTTCAGCAATTCGTCGTAGGCATTGTAGCTGATACGTTTTCCCGTCGCCTGATTGACAATCACCGTTTCGTCGTTCATCACAAACTGCTGGTTCATTTTCCCCTTACTCCGCAACACCTGAGCCAATGACGATTGACTATTTTCAACACATAAAATGACCAGAAGAAATCCGATAAATCTGAAATTCATAGACAATTATTTTTGATATATAACTGATTTTCGTGCTTCAATATTTTAGCAAAGGTCTTTTTTTAGTTTTTGTAATTAAACATTATAAGGAAAAACAGAGCCAGGTTCTAATTCCCTGGCTTCATTTTGGCTGCACCCTTTTCTGGTCGTGAAGCCAGATTATTTTTGCATCAATTATTTATTACTACCAAGGAATTACGTCATCCAAGTAGAAAAAGCCGCCTGTTGGCCCATCGGCAGGGATTGTAGCCAGGCGTACACTGGTTTCAGCTCCGTCTTCCGGTGTTACAGGAGCAGCCGAACCTCCCAATTCTGTCTGCACCCATCCCGGATGCGCGGAATTCACTTTGATCGCCGTGTCTTTAAGCTCATACGCAAGGTGGACAGTAAACGCATTTAAAGCAGTTTTTGAAGTATCGTACGCAAACATTTGAATCGGATATATCGGCGAAGACGGATCAGAGTGATATGATAACGATCCTAACGTACTGGAAATATTTACGATCCGTCCCGCTTCTGATTTCCTGATTAGTGGCAACAGAACCTGTGTACTGAAAACCTGTGCAAAAAAGTTTGCTTCCAATGTTCCTCGCAACGTTTCTTCTGAAATTTTTGTGGTTGGATTTAAATTTGACATCGAGGTAACGGGATCACCTTCCAGCGACACGCCGGCGTTATTAACGAGAATATCTAATTTGCCGAATTTACTTTCAAAATATTCATAAGCACTTGTGTAATCCGTTTTATTGGTTACATCGAAAACAATCGAATCCGCCTCAATTCCGTCCGCTTTCAACTTAGCAACCGCCTCTTTTCCAGAGGATTCACTTCTTGATCCGATGACTGGAAATATACCAAGTTTCCCTAATTTTTTTGCAGTTTGAAAACCAATTCCACGATTGGCTCCGGTAATAAACGCTACTTTCTGATTTGACATGATTCTAGTTATTATTATGAAATGGAAAACATTTTAGTTAAATTACTTACTAATAAGTAAGTTTATTTTGCAAATTTTTTTACGGTTTTAAATCTTCTTTTAATTGCCTTACAATTCCATCGTAATGATCATTACCGATAAGACGAGCATGTTGCAACCCTCCTGCCAATGCAGAAACAATAATTGCTGCTTTATTCACAGGCTCACCTTTGAAATGAAAAACGCCTTTCTCCCGACCCTTTTCAAGTAGTTCAACAAACCATGCTTTTACTAAAACAAGATATTCGGTAGCTGCCGTCTGCATCGATTCCGGCAATTCCTGATAGTCGGAAGCACTGGCGCCTATCAGACATATTTGATTATCACTCTCTAAATGTGTGCGGTAAATTTTAAAAAACATATCAAGCTTTTCCCACTGGCCGAGGCCCGAAGCATTGAAAATAACTTCTTTAAATGAACAAATCGCATGCGTGAGAATCTCCAATCCAAGACTTTCCTTACTAGGGTAGTGATAATGGACAGCAGCGTTTTTAATACCTAACCGGGAAGAAATCTGTTGATAACTCAGCGAGGGATACCCAATCGATTTTATCAGATCTGTGCCCAGTTCCACGATTTTCTCTTTGGTCTCCGTTCTTGCTTTCATTTAGCTCTTTCCTATTGATGAATCAAAATTACTTACTTATAAGTAAGTAAACAAATTTATATTGAAATATTTTTTCTATAAATTCTGACCTTTTTAAAGATCAAAACTTGAAACAGCATTCTTTGCCCCGAATACACTAATTTTCACGAAAACTTATCAAAAAAATTTGCGAAAAATTCGTGCATTCGTGGCAAGAAATAAACTAGTAGAATTTAGGAATTGGATTCAGCGCTGTGTTTCCCCGTTGATGCCAGTAAGGATAAATGGGTGGTACATCGCTCGCCGTATCCAGTTTTTTGATCTGTTCCGCGGTCAGGTTCCAGCCAACCGAGCCAAGATTTTGTCGGAGCTGCTCTTCATTTCTGGCACCTACAACAATGTTGACAACAGTCGGGCGCTGCAAAAGCCAGTTTAACGCAACCTGTGCGACGGACTTTCCAGTCTCGCCCGCTACTTCTTCCATAGCATCAACAATATTATAAAGCAATTCAAAATTCGTTTCCGGCCCTTGCGAACCGCCCTGACTTAAACGGCTGCTCTCTGGTTTCGGCTGGTTTCTTTTATATTTCCCGCTCAGCAAACCGGCCGAAAGCGGGCTCCACACAATGGTCCCCACTTTTTGATCCAGGCCCAAAGGCATCAATTCCCACTCAAATTCCCTGTTCAACAAAGAGTAGTATGCCTGATGCCCGACATATTTGGCCCAGCCATACCGTTCAGAAATCGACAGTGATTTCATTAAATGCCAGCCGGAAAAATTAGAACAAGCGATATAACGCACTTTCCCACTGGTAACCAGATCATCCAATGCGCGAAGTGTTTCTTCCACGGGCGTGTTCCCATCGAAGCCGTGCATGTGGTATATGTCAATATGATCGGTATTTAACCGACGCAGACTTTCTTCACATGCATGTATTAAATGGAAACGCGATGAACCGTAATCATTTGGTCCATCGCCGGTTGGAAACGTTGCCTTGGTAGAAATTAAAACCTGATTACGCAGTCCGCCCAAGGCTTTTCCAAGGATTTCTTCTGCTAACCCTTTGGAATAACCGTCGGCGGTATCAAACAGATTTACACCTTCTTCCAGACAAATATTGACAAGTCTTTTTGCTTCTTCCAACTGAGTTTCACCCCAGGCTTTGAAAAATTCAGTTCCACCGCCAAACGTGGCGGTACCAAAACTTAAAACCGGAACCTTAATGCCGGAAGCACCCAATTGTCTGTATTCCATAAGTATTTAATTTTTGTAATGAAGAATGAAAATTACATTTCGATCGCCACCGATTTCAGGTAAGACCTTCACAGCAGTCTGATTTCAACAGAAAAACAAGGAAGATAATTTCTGTTAAGGCCAAGATAGGAATTTAATTCCTGTTAAAAACCTGTCGGGATATCTTACAAAAATGAGGGACCGGCAAAAAGTGTTTCACCTTTTTTGCCAGTCCCTCCGATATATCTATTTTATTTATTTCAATTCATTACCAGCAAAAGCAAGACACTGGATCGCGGCCAGTCCCCACTGTGCAACGCCGTTTGTAGAAACGCCTTCTGCTTCGTCAATTGGATTCAGCACCAAAGGCCCCGTCAGATGAGTCACTTTCAAAACCGGCTTTTTGATGCCTGCTTCTCCTCCATAAAATTCTGCCCACGCTCTTTCCGCCAGTCGCTTATCCTTTTTCCGCGCCGATGCGAAGGCTGTCAAGCGGGAATGTCCTTGTTTTAGGTTTAGTTTTGTCAGACTTTCTCCCAAAACTGCCTTTTGTTCCTCCGGCGTCGCGTTGTACAATTCGCAATACTGTACCCAGGCTTTTTCAAACTCCGGCATTTGAAAGGTTTGAATAAGCTCAGCACAAATTTCAGCCAGTCCAAAGACTGAACTCAAATGCGACACAGACAGCTGTTTTGGGTCCGCAGATACAAACTTTCCGGTATTCAGATCCATCGTCGAAACGCCTGTAAAAAATCCATGAGGCTGACCGGCGATGGTTTTCATACTATTCAGGAGTTTGGTCTTCATTTTTTCATCACCGGTCCGCTCCCATTCAGTGAGCCATGCTGCCGAGAGTGCGCCCCAGTCGGTACCAAAAGAAATACTGGCCAAATCGCCTTTTGGATCATTTTTTGGTGCTTTTTGACCAATTTTTCTACCTGGTACAATTTCTCTCAGAGTACGATCCGCGTTCACTTGTTCACGCATAAGATCTCCGACTCTTTCGTCTGCCGTCAGATAATAGTAGAACCGGCGATTAGCGGCGGTGCTAATTCGTAATTGTTTCGCACTGCACCCCCAATGCTGCACATTGTGTCTTGAACCAAGCGGACTGAACGGACCGATATGGTGGACATCCACTTCACCGGTGTGGCGCGTCATTGCCTCCGCCATTCTGAAAACTTCACTTTTTCCAGTTCTCAGAAAGTAATACCAAAGCCATAGATCGGTTGATAATTCAGAATTGTCCCAGGCATATCCGCCCACATCATAACGCCAAACGTGCCTATCCTCGTCATAAGCATGCATCACATCGCCAAAATTCCAGAAGCCATACCAGCGTCTCTGGTCAACTTGTTTTTGATAGTAATCGAAATAAAAATCCAGTTGCCTGTTGATCTTTTCCTCCTGAGGATTTTGATTGGAAACTGCGCTGAACGCTCCGCCAAAAATTCCAACTTTACTATAATAATTCGCATCGCAGATAATCTGCGCAGGATTTTGTATCGCCGAAGCTATCTCTGAAAGTTCCGCATTTGTTGGGGTCGCAGCGAGAATTTGAATGGATAATTCGCTCGTTCGGGCCACCCCGACAGGCCGGCCAAATTCCGGTTCATAATCCTCATAGGTAATTTCGAGAGCGTCACGCTGCTTTTCATACGTATCCTGCCCCATGCCGTCATGGTAAAAACGAAGATCCATGGCGGCAGCTTTGGGTGCCCAGAGCCACATCGTAACCTCTGCCAGTTCTGTTTGCGCGTTTCGTATATCCAGCTGAGCCGGATGACTTTGCCAGAAATTTCTTATGCCAAAAGAAACGCCTCCCGAAGGAGAACCCAGATAGCCCGTACCGGAAGATCTTCCCCCAAAGGCGGATTGTATCCAGCCATGCCCTGCTTTCGTTCTTTTTTGAATTTCAAATGAATCAGGAGTTGGCTGAAACAGCGTGTAATCGCCGAAAGCAGGAATGTAGTTCAATCGTTTGGAAACGGTTGCCGGAAATGTCGACACATCCGGGGTTGCCTTCCCTCCCACCTGCGCATCGGAAACCGCCTGGCCAGGATCGCGTCGCAAACCCGTAAGCCCCTGGATCGCCTCCGCAAAAACGCCTTGCTTTTCTCCTGTAAACCTTACATGCCGATTATATAATTCCTCCTTCAAAGGAACGGCAAAGCGAATTCCTAGTCCGGCTATAAAATCTTTATTCTCATCACCATCAAACACAATCGTGTGCATGATCCGGATAGCGTCGCTTCCCTCATAAAAATACAATCGGACAACAAAAGGAAGCAGATTTCTCTTTCCTGTTGTATGTTTTCCTTCAATCTTGACAACCGCTCGAACCGGTCCTTTTTGCTCAACCGTTATCGACTCAATCTTTCCGTCAAAAAGTTCTGAATTAACAGATTCTCCCGGTTCATTTTCCGGTTTATCCTGTACCAGCAAAACCAGTTTTCCATTCTCCAAACCCGGTTTCTCATTTCTCGAAACAGACTGAATAATCGTATTTCCGGACTTGTTTATTTTACAGGAAATAAGTCCGGTATTAATTTCGATTGAATCATCAGCCTCAGCGATTTTAATTTGTTTACCGGAAGCAGCTGCTTTTCCGGGTTTCAGTGTCAGACTTTCTGTCAAATTTTCATTTGAACCTATCGCATGTGCTGTCCATTTCAATGAACCATCCGGCCACTGCGCCAACGGCCAACTTTGCAGCAGGATGTTTTTTCCTTCTTTATTTTCCAAAACTAAGGAGGCGTCTTTTTTCAAAGTGCCTTTTGGCCAGGGAACTCCCCAGATTGTCCCGTTAATTTTCCCCTGTGCTTTCGAATCAAGCCATTTTAATGTAACAGGCTCAACTGCAACTACTTTTTTAATATTTGTCTGCCTGGCGAAAGAACCGGTAACCGGAATAGCAGCGGTTAATACCATGGCATTTTTTACAAATTTCCTTCGGCTTATAGAGTTCTTATACTTCATTACTTACTGTTTTACCTGAAAGTCAATTGGCGACGGCGCGTTTCTGTATCAACCTCAGATAGTTGATCCATTTTTTGGATACAAAATACTTTAACCATCATTGTAAATCTAAGGCTTGTTCTTTATCGAACTCTCCTGTTGTCTACTGTAAAGATAGAATTGATAGTGTTTTATCCAATTAACTTTTGTTATCAACTTCAAACGGAAGTTTATAGGTAGGATCTTCCAGGATATTTACTTCGATAACCGAATCAGCATTTTTGAGAAGCAGACGACAATCCTCGCTCAGATGACGCAGGTGCAATTTCTTGTTCACGTTTTTATAACGTTCCGTTAATTTATTAAGTGCTTCGATGCCGCTCATATCAGCTATCCGGCTCTCTTTGAAATCAATTACAACATTTTCAGGATCATTGGCGACGTCAAATTTTTCGGTAAATGCCATCGATGAGCCGAAGAATAATGGCCCGTATATTTCATAATGTTTTACACCGTTTTCGTCTTCGTACTTCCGTGCCCTGATTTTTTTCGCACTTTCCCACGCAAAAACGAGAGCGGAAATTATCACTCCGATCAGTACCGCCAAAGCAAGATTATGCAGCCAGATGGTGATGAGTGCTACCAAAATCCCTACAAAAATATCCTTGTTGGGCATTTTATTGATAATCTTGAAGCTTCCCCATTCAAATGTACCGATCGCCACCATAATCATTACGCCGGTCAGCGCTGCCATAGGAATTTTCTCAATCAGTGGCGCGCCAAAAAGTATTACCATTAATATCGTACAGGCTGCAATGATACCGGATAATCTTGCCCTTGCTCCCGCAGAAATATTGACAAAAGTCTGAGCAATCATCGCGCAGCCGCCCATCCCAAAAAAGAATCCGTTCAGGATATTCGCGCTTCCCTGCGCAATACATTCCCGATTCCCGTTGCCACGATTTCCAACCAATTCATCGACAAGGTTTAAGGTCAATAAACTTTCTGTCAAACCAACGCCCGCCATGATCAGCGCGTATGGGAAAATAATTTGCAATGTTTCAAATTTCAAGGGCACAGCCGGAAAATGAAAAAGAGGAAATCCTCCGCTTACGGAAGCGATATCACGCACCGTTTTGGTATCTATATCAAAGCCCAGAACCAAGGCAAAAACTACAATAATAGCGATCAGGGAAGCAGGAACCGCTTTTGTCAGCTTGGGAAGAATCAAAACAATTGCAATGGTCAGTGAGACCAAACCTGCCATAATGTAAAGTGGTGTACCCGTAAGCCAGGATACCTGACCATTCGCGACGGTTTTGAATTGCTCAAACTGTGATGTAAAAATAATTACAGCAAGTCCGTTCACAAATCCATACATAACAGGTTGCGGCACGAGACGAATAAACTTTCCCAGCTTGAAAACACCGACTAAAATCTGGAAAATGCCAGCCACAGCGACAGCAGCAAAAACATATTCAAGCCCATGAGACTGCATGAGAGAAATTAATACAATAACCGTTGCTCCGGCACCACCGGAAACCATTCCGGGCCTGCCGCCGAAAACAGCCGTTACTAAACCCATAATGAAGGCAGCATATAAGCCGGCCAAGGGAGGCAGTCCGGCCAAAATAGCAAAAGATAATGATTCGGGCATCATGGTCATCGCAACTGTCAGCCCTGCCAGAATTTCGCTTTTGTAATCTACTTTTTGTTTGAAATCAAATAAATTGAGGTAACCAGTCATTTGTGCGGAGTAAAATTGTCCGCAAAATTAAAAAATAAAAGCCGGCATCTTCCTTACTTTTTTTGTTGAGCCAAGCTCTGTTCAGATTTACGTTTAAGATGGAAAAGAGTATATCCGAAATTCAATTGATTGTAAATCTCGAATCCTGCCTTCTCATACCAGGGCAAATTTTTCTCCGTTGAAGTTTCGAGATAAATTGTCCGGCTTACACGACTGGCATCCGCGATAATTTCAGCCAGCAATTTTTTCCCGAAACCCCTATTCTGATTTTCCGGAGCAACACCGATAAACCATAAATAATAAATTCTGGAACCGGGATAATTTTTCGAGATCAATTTTTCGCGGGTAAGAACTTTTGAAATGTTGGCAACTCCGGTGGACCTCAAAATCAGCTTCATATCGAGCAAAATTGATTTTAAACCTATTTTTTTACGATCCGGAAAAGATACCAACGCACAGGCTTTTCTATCTTCCGATAAATAAATTTCTCCAAAAAGATCGCAGCTGTCAAATGAATATTCCATCAGGGCCTTTATTCTTTTCTCCCTGAACTTGTCCTGTTTAATAATATAATTGACACTTTTGTTTTCCAAAAAAGCGCTGGTCAAAATCTTTACTATTAAATCCTTATCAGCCTCCGTAGCCCTGATCATATTTTGAACATTCGATAAAATAAATACTTCCAATACGTACTCCCAAATTCCTGATATTACAAACAAAAAGACCTTAATTGTAAAATCTATCCGCATCGGGCATGTTATTTGCAGGTTTGCCGCATCTGTTAATTTTAAAAACTGATATGAAGAAATTCATCGCATTAAAAGAATCAAGTACATCCTGGCGATTTTATACCGCTTTATTTTTTTTGTTTATTATCTCTTGGAGCCTGGCATCAGCGCAAAATAAAAATACAAAAACGGATTCAAGTGCTGTCATTCCGGACACATTGCTTTTTCGTCTTGAAAAATATCAGGCGGCAATAACAGAAATGAACGGGGCTAATAAAAAGGGCTATGACGGCGAAAAAATCAGGCATGACCTGACCAAAATTCAGGTAAATGTAGCCCAGATTGATTCGGCGATGCAGGTTACCAAGACGATTCCTGACAATAAAAATCTTCTGAATTACCGGCTGATGCTCACCGATGCGCAGCTTAAAACGGCATCTTGGCGAAAATCTTTGTCAAAATACAATTCTGAGCTTCAGCGTATGTCCGAGGAGGTTATTCAATTTGGAAGGGACTCGCTGCTTATCATAGACAGCAGCGACACAACACAGCGAAAATTATATGCACAACAAATTGACGACCTGAGGGTCCGGCTGCAAAATACAGGAAAAGTTACCGTTGCCAATCTGGATACTGTGAGCCGGCTTCTGGCTGATGTCTCAACGCTTTATTTCCAAACCATTGATTTACAAACCGTTGTTGATGATTATATCAGAGAATCCGGCAGAAATGTTTTAAGTAAAGAATATCGTTATCTCTGGAATGCACCGAAGACAAATAATTCAGACAATATTGGAAAACTTATAAAAACCTCTTATTTCGGACAGGACAAGATTTTGCGTTATTTTTTCAATTCGACCTGGGATAACAGGATTTTATTGCTGATCGTATGCGCTGCCTTTTTCTGGTGGGTTTATATTAATTTTCGTCTGGCTTCCCAGCCGAAACTGGCAACTTCCATCGGCGAAATGCAATTCAATTATATCGCCAGAATTCCGATATTATCGACACTGGTAGTTTTGTTCAATCTGACGCCACTCTTCGAGCCAGACTCTCCGTCAATTTATATCGAACTTAACCAATTTCTGTTGCTGGTTACGCTCACTATATTTCTGTACCGACGGTTGCCTAAAAATCAGTTGCGCGTCTGGTTTACCATTCTGGGTCTGTACGCACTTGTGATCTTCACCAACGCATTCGTCAACGAAACACTTCTGCTGCGGTCATTATTGATATTGCTCAACGCGGTGTCAATATACTTCGGTATATGGCTTTACAGAAAGATGCAGGAAGCCAATTTCCATAAAAAGTTCATAAAACCGGTCGTGGTTATCTACGTAATTCTGAACGTTTTGGCCATATTATTGAATATCTTCGGACGAATCAGTCTTGCAAAATCTTTCCATTTGACAGCCATCAGCGGGTTAGTTCAAATTCTGAGTCTTGCTGTTTTTGTGCAAATCGTCGCCGAAGCGATGGAATTGCAAATCAAGGTTAGTTCGTATTCAGGAGGAATTTTTTCAAGAATTAACGTAGCGAGCAGCCGTGCAAAGTTCACCAAAATGCTGTCTTTTATTTCAGTTCTGCTTTGGATTTTGGTGTTTGCGATCAATCTGAACATCATTGATTCGATAGTAGACTTATTGCAGCAGCTTCTTCTGAAACCGCGGACTTTCGGGAATATTACGTTTTCGCTCGGGAATATCTTGTTTTTTGCTGTAATTATTTACCTCTCGAATATTCTGCAAAAGAATATCGGAATCCTTTTTGGCGAATCGGACAGCAGTTTTGGAAGCACAACTGTGGAGAAAAATTCAAAACTTGCACTGGTTCGATTGGTCATTATAGTAATCGGATTTCTTTTTGCCATCACAGCTTCCGGTGTTCCGCTTGATAAAATCACCGTTTTATTGGGGGCGCTGGGTGTTGGTATCGGACTTGGTCTGCAGAATATCATCAATAACTTCGTTTCCGGAATAATCCTGATTTTCGAAAAACCGTTCAACATCGGAGATTACATCGAACTTGCTGACAAAAAAGGGAAAGTTCTTGATATCGGTATCAGGTCCAGTAAAATGCTGACATCGCAAGGTTCCAGGGTGATCATTCCGAACGGAGATTTGCTCTCGGGAAGACTGACCAATTATACTCAGAAAAACTCTCAGCTTAAAAGCGAGATTATCTTTAAAGTGAATGTAGAATCGGATCTGGATCTTGTAAAAAAACTGGTTACCGAAACGGTCGACAAAGCTGAGGATATCATTAAAAATGCTCCGCGCCAGATTCTTTTCAACAGTATCGGAGCTGATAATGTCGAATTGAAAATTCTGGTGTGGGTGAAAAGCGTTTACGTCGAAGCAAGTTTTAAAAGTTATGTTTTGGAAACACTTTACCGGAAATTTAAAGAAAATAATATCAAGGTGATGTAATGATCGCCTTGATCAATTTTCAGAATCCGCAATCGTTTGTTTAAGCGAAGCCAATAAGCCGTAAACCGTATCACTGACACGGTTATTGTCCGACTTCATTTCTTCAAGTTCGTTTTCCTCTACTGCTTTTTTCTTACGACTAGACTCCGTTTTAACCAAAACCGACTTCTCCTGAATGGCGTCATTTTGCCTTTTTCCGAGACGTGTGATCGACTGGCTTTTCGCAATTCCTTCGAGATCTGTAACGGAAACCTGATATTTATTATCCTGGCAAACGATAGTCATCGTCAGGCGAAGGTATTCGTATGCGGCACTTGATATCGGCGCGTAAGTATTCAATACCAGTTTTCCAGAGGCTCTGTCTTCGCTGGCAACAACATTTTCATAATTTCCAAATGTCTTCACAACCCATTTCTGAGCATTTTGAAAAAGAACATCTTTGGTTAGCTGAACTGAGCCAACGTCAGAATATACCGCGTTGTTTTTGCTATCCAAAGGCAAAACGCCTTCCTGCCCAAAACTGAAATTAGTAACCGATAGTAGAAACAGGAAAGCAACAAAAATTCTTTTCACGCGCAGTAAAGTTGGTTGAAAAATGAAGATGGATCTGGCTGTAACTATGCCTCGGTCAGCGCATTGATTTTTTTAACAATATCCTTCAAAACGATGCTTTCATGGGATATATTAAAAACACACTCGCCGTTTTTCACAATCAGGACCTGAGGGGATTCATGCTTGACCGAAAAAGTTTTTGCAATAAGGCCTGAAACTTCACGGTCCTGGATAACATCGACGATATGGAAAGGAATGCTATAATCCGACTCGGACCCTGATTTCATGTTTCTGAAAGCCATCAGGCTTGTCATGCAACGTGGGCTGTGTTTATAAATTAATGAATATTCGTCGGCATTGAAAAGTTCTTGAACGTCCGCTTCTGATTTAACTGTTTTCCAGGTCATGCTTAAAAATTCTAATTACTTATTTGGTTTGCAAATTAACAACAAATAACTGCCGTTTGCAGTTTAAAAATGTTATAAATAAATACAAAAACCGCCTTGCCAATAATCTGTGCCAGATTTTTTCTATGGGATTGCACTCCCGCTAATTGACAGCTCTATTTCCGTAAGTATTTCTATTCAAAGATTTTCTTTAAGTATCGGTAGCAAAAAAGTGCTTGATCGTCAAGGCATTCAGTTCATTTTCAGGTTATACCCAAATGAATTCCCGGACTTTTCCGGAGTGTAAACTCGCCGATCCAACCCGTTACAAACAGATCTCAAAATCAAGATCCTAAAATATAAATACTTAAAATGAAAAGAAGAGACGCCATAAGAAGTGTTGCCCTTATGCTGGGAGGAACATTTTCAGCTCCAACTTTGCTGGCCATGAATCATTGGGAAAATCCAGTCGCAGGAAGTTCAACGGCAGCTGATTTTGTATTAACCGACAATCAGAAATTAATTATTGCGGAAGTTGCAGAGGTGATCATTCCTAAAACCAGTACACCCGGCGCCAAAGACGCTGGTGTGCCCGCATTCATTGTGATGATGTTGCGCGATTGTTACAAAACTCCGGAACATGTCAGTTTTTTGGATGGTGTTCAACATCTGGAAAAGAAAGATTTTCTGTCTTTAACAGCTTCGCAGAAAACGGAAATACTTAAACAGGTGGAAAGTGATTCGGTGGAGCAAATGAAAGCGTATCAGGTGCAGCAAACCAAAATGGGCGACAATGAAGACCGGGAACAGATGGCGACACAAGCCAAAGGTTTACCGTACTGGCGCCTGATGAAAGAGCTTACCATGCTGGGTTATTTTACATCTGAAGAAGGAATTAAGTCATCCTTCGATTATGTGCCAATTCCTGGAAAACTGGAAATGATCAAGCTGAAACCCAATCAAAAGTCTTACGCCTACTAACATCCTCCGAAACCATGAACTTAAATTTAAAAGCAGATAAAGCACATACATTTGACGCCATCGTCGTAGGTTCGGGAATGACCGGTGGTATGGCTGCAAAAGAACTTACTGAACGTGGCTTACAGGTTTTGATGATCGAGCGCGGGCGTGAAGTGAAACATATCGAAGACTATGATACGGCGATGAAAGGTCCATGGGAATTCGATCATCGCGGAAAAGTTTCAATCCAGTCCGCAGAAGAATATTGGGCGAACAGCCGTTTTGGAAGCTTGGCAAATGAAGAGACGGCAGAGTTTTTCACCGACGACAAGAAAAATCCCTACATAGAAAAACGCCCGTTTGACTGGATCAGGGCATACCATACCGGAGGAAAATCAATGCATTGGGGCCGGCAGTCTTACCGAATGAACAAAAAGGATTTTGAAGCGAACGCCAAAGAGGGCATAGCCATCGACTGGCCGATACGCTACGAAGATCTTGAACCCTGGTATGCACATGTTGAAAAATTTGTTGGTATCAGCGGACAGGCGGAAGGCTGGGAAGTGTTGCCGGATGGGCATTATTTACCGGCCATGCCCATGAGTGCCCCCGAACTTTACTTCAAGGATACGATGATGAAAAAACTCAACCGGCCAGTCACGGTTGGGCGGGTTGCCAATCTTACAAAACCGCAGCCCTGGCATACCGAGCTGGGACGTGCTTCGTGTCAGTACCGCAGCAAATGTTCCAGAGGCTGTCCGTATGGCGGTTATTACAGTTCATTGTCCGGCTCGATTCCGGCTGCAAGAAAAACGCAAAAACTAACGGTTTTGCATGACACGATTGCGAGCGAGATCATTTATGACGAAAAGACAAAAAAAGCCAAAGGTGTCCGGGTAATTAACCAGAATACAATGGCTGTCGAAGAGTTTTTTGCAAAAATTGTTTTCCTGAACGCAGGCTCAATGAACACGGCGGCGTTACTTCTTAATTCTAAATCCTCCCGTTTTCCCACCGGACTTGGTAACGACAGTGATCAGGTTGGGCGGAATATTATGGACCATCATCTGGGCGTAGGAGCTAACGCGACGGTCGATGGATTTGAAAATGACTATATTTTCGGACAAAGACCAAACGCACTTTATATTCCAAGGTTCAGAAACTGGGGAACTGATAAAAAAGATTTTCTTCGCGGATATGGCTACCAAGGCGGCGCCAGCAAAAGTGACTGGAAACGAGGCATAACGATGGATGGCTTTGGAGCAAGTTTCAAAGAAGATATGACACGTCCCGGTACATGGACAATGGGTTTTGGCGGTTTTGGAGAAATTTTGCCGGATCCTTCCAACAGAATGTTCTTAGATAAAGACAAAAAAGATAAATGGGGAATTCCAATGATCGTTTTTGATGCAGCTTTCGGAGAAAACGAACTGGCCATGCGTAAAGATATGATGGCCTCGGCTGTGGAAATGCTTGATGCTGCGGGCTTTAAAAATGTATCAGGATTCAACAGGACAGACACGCATCCTGGTTTGGGAATTCACGATATGGGGACTGCAAGAATGGGAAAAGATCCGAAAACCTCGGTTTTGAATAAATTCAATCAAATACATGACTGTAAAAATGTATTTGTTACAGACGGCGCGTCTATGGTTTCCTCTTCCTGTGTGAATCCTTCCATTACTTATATGGCGATGACTGCAAGAGCTGCAAATCACGCGGTGGAAGAATTGAAAAAACAGAATTTGTAATCTGATTTTCAAAAAAGAGAAGTCAATTTTAAAGTTGACTTCTCTTTTCACTACTACTTATTAATAAACTTAAACCTTTAATGTAACGCGTTAACATTTTTTGCAACTTCCAGCCGGTAACCTATACCATGCACAGCACTGATTTTCACACTTGAATCTTCGGCAAGCATTTTTCTGAGTCTGGAAACAAAAACATCGACACTTCTGCCAACCACGATTCCTTCATCTTCCCAAACCGATTTCAGAATAAAATCTCTTTCCAAAACCTGGTTCTTATTGTGGGTAAAAAGATGAAGAAGTTTGGCTTCTCTGTAAGTCAGCTTATAAGTTTTGCGTTCCGAGATCAGAATTAAATTGGTCATATCCAATGCCGAATTTCCAAAGTTTATCTTCTTAATAATATCATTGTCTGATGGGTCATCGACGGAATTAGTATCCTTCCTGCTTCTTCTCCAGACGACAAAACCCAATCCGGCCAGCAAGCTTCCTATCGGTAAAATCCACCAGTTGCTGGTTACAGACGCAGTTTTTATCTCCGGATAAAAACTTATTTTCAAATTATAGCAACCCGCTTCCAGTTTTCTTCCACTGCATGGTACTCCCTGCTTTTGATTTAAATCCTGAAAATTATATCCCAAAACAATCGTGCTGTTTTCGCAACGCAGAACTGAAACATCGTAACCCCGATCTATTCCGTGAATTTTCAATGACCTCTGCAACAAACCGGGGAGCTTGTCATAATCAAAAAGTTTGTCAATCCTCACTAGAAATGTGTTGGCGTCCAGTTGTTGAACCGGAGTGATTCCGGATGTAGAATCTCCATTTTCAACAAGCAAAAGATGAGCTGTACGGCGCAAAGCGAGATTTACTTTTTCGGAGAACCTGACAGAATCATTGTTACCCGTCACTTTTTCGAGCGCAGAAAATATCAGCAAAATCATCACTGGTAAAGTGACCATAGCGGTTGTTTTCAATCTGACATTTCTGAAATTCATCCTTCCAAATTTTACAATAAAATTACTAAAATGACATGAATTAACATCCTCCCTTGCTCTTATTCAAAAATGGAAACCAGTTAAATACCGGGAATAACATCGAGTATCGGACATATATTATTTTCCTGCCCGAAATATCAGCTTTGCAAGCAGGTTCAATGATAATATCATCCCCCACCCGAGCCGATTTCAAAATTTCCGTTAACTCAATACTACGGACCGAAAAATGATGTGTGTAGGCATTTACATCAACAATTTTGCCTTCCCGTTTTAGATATGCGAAAAATGGCAATCCGGTTTTAGGGCCTGATTTTGAATTGAGTTCGATTAAAGTCAAACGGCCATTTGTTACGTGAATAAAATTTTCCGGTTCTGCCGCTTTCCCATTGAGAAGTAATGCAAAGCCATTGGTAGCACTGTTTTTTGGTAGCGCCTCAGATGTCAAAAACGCAAAAGTATAAATCAGAATCACCAGGATTCTGGCTATTTTGTTTCTCATGGTTTCAGACCTTTAAATTATAAAACAATAATTTCATTATGTGGCAAAGCATACTGATTGTCGGTTGTCATCAAAACAATCAAATCGCCTTTCTTACATTTTTTCAGTATATCCTGAATGTCGATCTGCCGGAATGTATTGTCAGAATACATAATCAGCGTTTTGGATACCTTGTCACGGATGGCAACTTTGAACACAATTTTTTCCACTGGTTTAGATTTCTCCGGGCCAATTTCTGCGGTACAAACAGTTAACTCGCCGGTTGATTTTTCAGAAACTGTGCTTTTACCTTTATTACTGTATTCGGTAACAATCATTTTATTGTTAAGAAAAGCTGCTGAACAATTCGTGAAGTCACGCTGAGCAAACGACGGATTCAAACCAGACAATAAAAGCCCGCCAGCCAGATAAAGTACATTTTTCATGATCCTTTTATTTAAGTTAAACAAAACCCGAAATTGGGCATGGATCAAATGTATTAGTAGAAAACAGGCTGACCTTGAATTACATGTAAAAGATTGTAAATGATATGTAAAAGATTTATTTCCATCTTTTTCGTTGTTAACCGCCAGTTGAAAATTCTTGCCTATCAAAAAGAATCCTATCTTGCAGCCTTGTTTAAACTATAATTCCTATGTCTAAAAAAATAATTCCCCTTTTCTTGTTTGTACTTTTTTCGGTTTCGGCTTTTAGCCAAACTGCTGTTGGAACAAAAAAAATCGCACCGTTTCAGATGACGCTGACGAACGGAAAACCCTACAATTTTGCGCAGTTAACACCGGGACCGGTCGTGCTGATGTATTTTTCACCCGATTGCGATCATTGCCAGGACTTCACCAAAGCTCTACTGAAAAATTATACGGTGATAAGCAACAAACAGTTGATTATGGTTACGTTTCAGCCAATGGAGATGGTGAAGCAATTCGCGACAACCTATAATCTGGCGTCTTATCCTAATATCAAAATTGGAACAGAGGGAACTTCTTATCTTGTTCAAAAATATTATCAGATAAGATCCTTTCCATACATTGCCATGTATGATAAAAATGGCAAGCATGTCAGAACTTTTGAAGGAGAACAGCCTTACACAGAAATATTTAAGGCTTTGAAATCTTTTTAACATAATACCTTCGTTATTGCGAAAGTGCCGTATTCAGCAACTGGATACGGCACTTTTCGTTAACGATTTACCAGAATTCAACTTTAACAGATTGCCTTTTTAAAATCAGTAAAATTAATACCTGACTTATTCTTGAAGAACTTGCTAAAATGTGAGGTATCATCAAAACCAAGATAATAGGCAACTTCTTTGAGACTTCCACCGGAAAACATCACCTTTCGTTTTGCCTCCAGAACAATGCGCTGCTGAATATGATGACTGGCCGAAAATCCGGAAATTGTCTTGACTTTACCACTCAGATAATTGGGAGATACCGCCAGTTCGCTGGCATAGTCCGCAACAGTTTTCTTCGTAAAAAAATGTTGTTCTAGTAAATGTTTGAAGCGCTTCATCAAGATCATATCATGGTGCTGAGCCTTTTCCTGCTGCCTCATCACGACCTTTCTGGAAAAATAGATAATCAAAATCTTCAAGAGACCCATTAAAATTTCGGATTTCAGCTGAAATTGATTGGATAATTCTTTGATCATTCTTTTGATCAAATCTTCCATTTCACTCTTCATTTCGTTATCAATATGAATGACAGGAAATTCACCTTCTCCCATTTGCTGCTCTATGCCAAACGGCATATTTAAATTGCCACCCGTCATTATTAAAAACTCCTGCGAAAAGGAAATGAAATATCCTGTTATGCTTCCGGCTGGCTCAAAAAGATGGATCTGCCCCGGTGCAAGGATATACATGGTGTCGCCCGACAAATAATGCTCCTGCATATCAACCGTACATTTTGCGGACCCTTCGACAAGCCAGATAATCTCATATTGACATAATCTTCGTAACATATTCAGATTATTTCGTTCCAGTTCTGTTGCAAGTAAACAGGCCTCGAAAAGAAGATTTTTCTCCGTATTATCCTTCGACTTCAAATTTTGTCCGTGAAGCAAACCGGTCATTGCCTTGCTGTCTTGATAAGTAATATTGTTCATAGCACCAGGATTAAGAAGTGTTGGTTTTATATATCCGATGACCCAAATGGACAATTTACATACCAATACTCTAAATGCTGATTATCAAAATATTACAGATAATTCTCCATTATTTTTTTGTTGATATTTCAATAATTAATGATCAAAGATTTTTGATTTAACCAAGACAGGCTTCCCCGGTTCACCTTTTGTTATTCAAGTGAAGACTCGACCGTGATTTTTGCGGTCAGCACGCAGCATGAGCAGCCGCCAAAAGTTCCTTTGGATTTGTACCGACGCCGACTGTAAAGCGGCTGTTGAAAGAATACTATGTATGATTTAAAGCTGTACTCTGCGTTGTTAAATATCCATTTCCATCTTTTCCTGAGTCCTTCCAAATAGCCGTTACGTTTCATAGGAATTAGGTTTACGGGTTTAACTTTATATCATTTGATAATGCTCAAATGTAAAGTCCTTTAAAACCGGTTACAATGGATAAACAACGGCTGTTTTTGTACATTTTTCAATAAACAAATCAAAGATTTCCAACAAATTATGTATAATTCGTCAATTACAAAACCATTTCATTAAACAATTTATCCAGCGTTTCTCCCGCATTTTTACAAAATCCAGGATGAACTTTTGAAGTCTGAACGACCGTACTGCGCGTTGCTGTTAACCAACGGAAACGAGAAGCTATCGGTAAACTTCCTATTGAACCGGATTTTGTTCCTCCAATGCAAATTTTATTCAGTGAAAACAGATATTCTTCTACTTCTGAAATATCCAGAGCACCTGAAAATGCCTGGAGACGGCCAGAATCCAGATTGAATTTGCTTTGTAAAAAACCCTGCTTCTGACAATAAAGGATCACTCCAACATTTAGAAATTCTTCACGTTCGACTCTGGGCACGACGCGAATGACGGCGTACTCAAATAAGTGATGTTCTTGCATTCTGCGCTTCCTTTACAAATACTTCTGACACTGAAATTCTAGAAATTAAAAATTTGGCATATGCCTGACGATGTTCGTCTGCTGTCTCAAAAGGAGCATCGCGAAGCAACCAGTCGTCCGGAATAAGCGAACAAATCGAATCAATAAGATCATCGGTTAATATCTTCCGGAAGGCTTCATCAACGCCTTCCAGTTCTGACGCCTGTTTCAACAAAACATGATCTTTGACCTGAACGAAAGGGCGTTTGGCCTGCTCTTCCCAGTTAGTCCAGGAATGATGAAAATAAAGCGACGCGCCATGATCGATCAACCACAATTCTTTATGCCACATCAGCATATTCGTATTCCTCGCCGTTCTGTCGACATTGGTCAAAAGACAATCGAGCCACACGATCTGAGAAGCAAGTTTTGAATCTACGGTGGTTACCTGAGCATCAAAAGTGATTGCGCCAGACAAATAATGCATGGCAAGATTCAAGCCAGTGCTTGCTTTCAAAAGATCCTGAATTTCTTCATCCGGTTCGGTCATTCCAAACATTTCATCCAGGTTAGCAAACACAATTTCCGGAATTCTAAGTCCCAGGGCACGGGCAATTTCGCCGCCGATTATTTCCGCAATCAGCGCTTTTACACCCTGCCCCGCACCGCGAAATTTCAGGACATAAAGAAAGTCATCGTCAGCCTCAGCGATGGCCGGCAGTGAGCCCCCTTCACGCAAAGGCGTCACATAACGTATTACATTGACGGTTCTTAGCTGAGGTCCGTTTTCAATCATAAGTTTCTAATTTCAATTGATGCGTAATCCGCATCCCAAATGACGGAACGCAATATTTCGCAGGGCATAAAAGTAATTGTTTTTTGTTTTTATAACATTACAAATGAATGTTGATAGATTATGTGTTGCCTATTATTTCGATTCATATTCCTGTGCTCCGCACCATTTGTGTAGTTAGTTGTAACTTTTCTACAAATATTGAGGTGCAGAGCACAGCAATACCTGCAAAAGAAGATTCTAATTAAACTTCGGCTCCAACCAAAGTGCAGTACAACAGATCATTATCACCGAAAACCATACCCAATCTGGTATCCGGCTTTCGCTTAAAGGTTGAGATTTCGAATCCTGTAATTTTGCAGAATCCGGGAGATTTCCTTGCATATCTGCTCGTGACTTCACAAAATCTTCCACCCGGTTACTTTGGTAAACCTGATTAAAATTCAGACTATCACTAACCAAAATTTCAGAATCCTCTCCTAACATAAGCCACGAAGATTCCAAAGGCGTATATTGTGCATGAGCCGTTTGGCCATTGATCGCGGAATAGTTCAAAAGTAAAGTATCTTTTGCAATGGCAAGCGAACGGGGATTTTCTGTTAAATTATTGAGTCGAAGCTGTGTTTGAATGTTTTTGTAAACCGGTGCAGCAACTTCAATATTTGTTGTGTATGCAGGATGAATAGCCGCCAAAACGGAAGTCCAGATATTCCCGTAAACCACACTATCGCCGTTCAGCATGGTTGGAAATGTTTCGTTCAACAGACTCACAGCCACTTTTCCGAGAACTTTTTCAACGGCGATCGGATATTTCGGTAATGTAATATAGCCATTGGATTTGCTGAACTCAAATGGCATTTTGGTAAGTTCTCCCATGACCGGCAATACCTCCTCATTCGAGATTTTTTTCACGCGCAATTTCGTTCCCAGCGATGAATTGATCGAAGCAATTTCGGTGGAAGGAGTTGAGAGGTTTATGAATAAAATACTTTTTCCGTTAGCGAAAGCTTTTTTCACCTGCGGGTTTATTGCATTTTTCGGATCGGTTACAATAATATCCGGATTTCCTGTTTTATTGATCGTCAATTTGCTGCGAATATCTTTTGACAGATTGGTTGAAAGTTCGACTGCGTGCCCACGATTTGCCAGCCATGTCGCCAATGTCCTACTCTCAAAATCAGGATTATCAAGTATGAACTGAAACGTCAGAGGTGGCAAAGGCTGAGCAAAAAATTGAATTAGCCCCTGACTTTTATCATCCAAAAACAACTCCACTTTTGTCCTCTTTTCAGTAAAAACAGGAAACGAAAGGTTAAAAAATTGCTTGCCTTTTTCAATTATTACGCTATCCAGCGTCTGGTTGCCGAACTTAATTTTGATCGAATGTGAATCAGATAATTCAACGGCTCCTGTTACTTTTTGCATCTGTCCTTTTCTTAACAAACCTTTCCATGAAACCGATTGTATCTGATTTTCCGGGAAATAAGAAATCCAGTTAACTGTGGCATCAATGGGCAAGGATTGACTTAGTCTGGCAAAAAAAGAAGGACTAAAACCCTGTCCAACCAAAGTGAGCGTATCAAAAGATTTTCCTTTAAAATCACCTTCAGAAAACACTTCGCTTACCTTCAAGCTATCCTTTATTTTTCTGACTTCATCTGACGGTACATCCTTACCTACCACAAGAATTTTACTCGCTGGGATATTCGATCTTAAAATGGGTTGAAAAATAAAAGCTGCGACTGCCAGCCAAAGTAATAGATTGAGGCCAATTCTTACATTCAATTTTTGCCTGGAAACCTGACTAGAACTTCGCGATAAAAGCCAGAACTGCAACCCACCAAGAAGAAAAAGGAGCAGGATCAGTACCAGGTTGAGCGGTGCTGACCAGTCAAAATCGAATGCAATCATATATAATCAACGAAACCGATCGAGCCGGTTTATTTAAGTTTTTTCCAAAATATATTTTCCAGCCTTTTCTCGCTGACGTAAGAACGGCTGCTTTGTAAAGTTGCTCCTGCTCTTTTATAAAGTTCCGTTTTAAGCTGCTGTTTTTCCTTATCTGATACCCCTTTCCCGCTGATCATTTTTTGCAGCGAACCAAGTACGGGCCAATTCTGCATTCCGCCATTAAACGGACCGCTGTTTATTAATTGATTTGATAATTGAGTTCCCGCAGTCTGGAATTTTACAAGCTGTGCACTATTCAGTTTTTCATATTCCAAATAACCGAGCACCTCAGCCACCAGTTGCTCTGTCCTTATTTTATCAACCGTTTTCTCCTGATTGAAACTCTTGCTCAAATCAGTCAATTCGCCGCTTAACCGTTTCTCTTTTTCTTTAATCGGAGGAGGGTCGTAGCTGCTTTTCTTGACAAATGCCCGTGCTTTATGCTGGGCTTGTTTCAGAAATTCAAGTGCTTTATTTTCAAATGGCAACGCTTTTTCAGGTTCATACATACGTAAATGCAATTCCGATTGCCACATTTGTTCCAATGCCATTTTCAATAAACTCTTTGTAGATTGTTCGTGAAATGTATTCACTTCCGTGTCGTCATGGGCATGAACATACTGTTCCATCAATTCCGCAATAGCATCTTTCGAACCTGCGTCGGCCTGACTTTCTCCGCCGTGGTCATGATGATGTTCTTCCGGCTGGGACTTGCGATTTTCAGCTGCCTCTCCTTCCGAATCTGACTTATGAGTGAATTTATCCAGAATATTTCCACCTTCACTATGCCCTTCATCATGTGGTGCACCCCCTCCTCCTCCACCAATATTTTGTTCGAACTCTTCTCCCAGAAACTGACCGTAGCGTAATCTCAAAACCTTCTGGTCAAATCCAATCTCATTGGATGTACTATTAAATTCTTCCTTTTTAATCTTTTTACGACGGGCAATCAGCTTTTCAGTATCAATAATGATCTGCCGCTGACTTCGAAAATATTCCGGAACAGTATTAACCGACATCGTGGCAAGCTGCGATTCTTCCACCTGCGCGGTATCTTTGTAAACGATGAAATAAGTATCCGATTTTGAGAAATTTGCTTCCGGCTCCTTATTATCGATCGCGGCCCAGTAGTAGTAAAGTTCATCGCCGGGCGTAAAATTCAGCGCTTTCAAATCTATGGATTGAGTCAGTTTTGCCTCCTTAAAGTTGGCCGGAGAAAGTGGAAATTTCATTTCACGAAACTTCACATTCTCACCTGAACCACGCGCTAAAGTTGCTACGATAAACGCTTGTTTTACCTTGAAATCATCCGAAATTTTTGCCGATACCTGAATTGTTTTATTGTCTTTCAGAAAATGATACTGATACAATTCTTTCGATTCCGGCTCAATTTTTGGTGAAAGATCTGGTTGAGCTTCAAGCTTATAAAAGTCAGATTGATATACCAGAGAATCTTTCCAGTATGCTTTAATCGAATAAAGCCCGGAACCTGTCAGTTTATCCTGATATTCAAACAGTCCGTTTGCTTTCCTGAATATCAGCTCATCACCACGATTATTAGCCAGCCTCACAGACAAATTTTCCTGATGGCTAAACGTTACATCCCATTTCAAAGACGAACCAATAACAGCGCTTACATTCAAATCTTCTCTTTTTGACCTCGGCAAACCGGTATATACCGGCGGATTTATGTTAACATATGCAGTTTTAAAGGTAGGAGGAATTGACAAAACCGCCTTTTCTCCGTTTTTTGTTTTATTTAAAATATCTCCCGGACTATTTGTCGAAAAATTAAGTTGCGGGTACAGATTGTAAAAAACCAGGGACATGAGAAAAATCACCGCATAAATCATCGTTCCGTCATATAGATTTCGAAAGTGGAAACTGCTTGCGGAAACATTTTCATTAAGCCTGTCCAACTGTAATTGTTCGGCGATATTGAGCTCTTCTTTTTCAAGCAAATGCAGACTGTATTCCGATTCGTCAACCGTTTGATGAATCCAGTTAATTGCCTGAGGTTTTTTATTTTGATATAATTTGGTGAGATATACGCCAATACCAAGGCCTGCCAATGCAGCCACGACGGGCACAAGCATAGACGAATTTTCCACAACAGATGCCAGAACAAAAGCAGAAACAGCAAGCAGCATACACCGAATGAAAGCATTGGCGTAGAGCTGGGTTGTTACCGAATTAATTAGTTTTTTTAGCTCATACATAACTTTTTTGTATCGTTTTTTTCAAAGCCAGCCAGCGTTCCAGAATTAGTATGATTAGAAAAATGACTAATAACCATGGCCTCAAATTTCCTTCAACATTTCCTTCCAACGGCTTTGCGTGGACAAAAATCGCTTCTAACTGTTGCGTGCTCAACACCCCTTTGAGTTCATCAAGATTAAAATGATCGATCAGTAAATCGCCAAGATATTCTGGTAGCTGACCGGAATTTACCATTTCGGATGTCTGGATTCTGAGAGAGTCATCCAGAATAATTACATTGGGAAGGCTGGTTTTTAAAGTTTTCCCACCGTTTCCAGACACGACATAAAGCGCATGGGGACTGTTCTTTTCAATTTTTTGATCCGTTAGTATCAGATCATAATTCTTGCGAGGGTCAATTTTCTCATCAACTTGAAAAGGCAACGCATAAACTGTCGAGAGAGCGCCCAGCGCTGCTTTCACTGTCTCACGTTCTGATTTATTTTTATAATCAACTAACACACTCAGAGGTCCGGAATGAAGTGCAGTGGATGCCAGTCGGGGTTGGTTTCCCGCTTTAGAATCGGATGTAGTCAACTTTGCATTACTAACAAAGAGCTTTTTCCCATTACCCAGATCAAGGTAATTATGAATATAATTTTGCGAAGAATCAATGGCTGTGTGTATGGTGTAATCGCCTGGAATATAAACCTTAGGCTGGTTGTTTACTTTTTGATTATTCAATAAATAAATATCAAGTTTAGCTCCGGGCTTATTGATTTTATTGACCACATCCTGCAAATACATAATCCCGCTGCTTTGTTGACTGGCAACGGATGATAAATCTTTTACTTCCTCACGGGACGCGTTTATCCAATATACCTTTTCGCCTTTTTCAATAGCTTTTTCCAGTTCAAAACGATAGTTATCGGCCAGATAAACAGAGGGTTCAACTAAATGTATCCGCTCCGAATGGTCTGTTTTTTTAAACCATTCCAAAACCGGCTGAGCCATTAAAAAAACGAGAAGCAGAACCAGTATGCAACGGACAATCAGCAGCGGAAGATCGTCGAGTCGGAACCCACGGCTTTGCTGCTGGCTTTTATCAATGAGCCATTGCATAGCGGCCCAGTCCAGTTCCTTTCCTTTTTTCTGATGCCAGAAATGGATAAAAACCGGAATGGCAATAGCCAAAGCTCCCCAAAACATGAAAGGTTGTAAGAAATTCATTAGCCTTTCCTTCTCGTTAAAAACTCTTTTAAAACCATTCCCAAAGGATCACTCAATTTTGCCTGTACAAGGTTCACATAAGGAATCCGCAATTCTTCTTCCAGCATATCAAAATAAGCCTTCGAAGATTTTTTGAATTCATCGCGCACCGCCTCAGCCTGCAATTCAATTTCTTTTCCTGTTTCCAGATCCCGAAAACGGAAAAATCCTGTCAGGTTAAAATCGACTTCGTTATCTCCTAAAATCTGAAAAATGACAATTTCACGACGCGGACTTGCGATGGATTTTATCAGCGTCAGCCACTCTTCACCTACTTGGAGAAAATCGGTAACAAAAACCAGCTGTTCTTTACTTTTAGTTGCAAATTCAGGAAATTGTAATTTTCCGCTTTCCGCATTTTCTGTCCGCCATTCTCCCGACGCCACGGTTTTTTGCAGTCCGAATAATATTTTATTAAATGCCTGTTTCCCAGAAGTTGACGCGCCGCTTGCCAGACTATTCACTCTGCCATCCTGCAAAGAATAAAGGCTCATCTGATCATTTTGAATATATCCCAGATAAGCGAGCGATGCTATAAGAAGCTTCGCATATTCCAGGCGGCTCATTTGATTTTCAGTATAATTCATCGAACCGGAAAGATCAAGCAAAAACCGGATCTGGCGATTACTCTCGGCCGACGATTCTTTCACTAGGTGCTTATCCGTTCTGGCGAATAATTTCCAGTCAATACGCTTCGGGTCGTCGCCTGGTTCATAATGCCTGTATTGCTCAAATTCCGTCCCCATGCCTGATCGCTTACTCGCATGCACACCGAGCATAAGTTCTTCACTCACCAGTTTTCCAACCAGTTGAAGGTTCCCGAGTTTAATCAAATCCGCAGCAAGAAGCCCGGTACGTTTTTGGGACATAGGTTTGTGGCTTTGAGCAGTCGGCGATCGGCTATCAGATTTTGGTGCAACCCAATTAATAGCTTATTGCTCCGCCTGCCGAAGTTATTTCAGGTTTTTTATTAAATCTCCAATTACATGATCCGATGTAATATTTTCCGCTTCTGCACGGAAATTCATTGAAATCCTGTGTCTTAAAATCGGATAAGCGAGCGTATGAATATCTTCCGGAATTACTGAAAACCGTTCATTCAGAACAGCTCTTGCTTTTGCACAAAGTACAAGCGCCTGACCTGCTCGCGGTCCAGCGCCCCAATCACACCATTGTTTTACGTAATTCGACGGACTTCCGTCCGGTCGCGTTGCCCGAACCAATCGGTTGATAAAACTGATCTGATCGTCACTGATATGTACCTGTCGCGTCAGTTTTTGAAGCTGAATTATGTCGACATCAGTTAAAATCCGGTTAATTTCAGTACTCTTAAAGCCAGTAGTATTTTTCAGTACATCAAGTTCTTCCTGCTCACTTGGGTAACTCAATTTTATGTATAACAAAAAACGGTCAAGCTGAGCTTCCGGCAACGGATAAGTACCCGACTGTTCGATCGGATTTTGGGTTGCGATGATTAAAAATGGACTTGGTAACGGATAATTTGTTCCGGCATACGTAACGCTTTTTTCCTGCATTGCTTCCAAAAGCGCGGCTTGGGTTTTTGGTGGCGTCCGGTTGATTTCATCAGCAAGCACTACATTTGCAAAAATCGGCCCCTGATTAAATTTAAAAAACTTCTTCCCCGTATCGTGATCCTCTTCCAGAATTTCAGTTCCAACAATATCTCCGGGCATCAAATCCGGCGTGAACTGGACGCGCTTAAAGCTCATATGAAGAGCCTCCGACATCGTTTTTACCATCAGCGTTTTTGCAAGCCCGGGTACTCCTTCAAGCAGACAATGACCGCCCGCCAAAAGGGAAATCAGGATTTCATTAATTGCATCTTCCTGCCCTACAATGACTTTTCCAATCTCTTTTTTAAGAAGTGGCAGCTTCGCTACCAAGGCTTTATAATGGGTTAGTTCCTGTGTTTCCAATCGTTAAGCGGTTAAAGCATACATGACAATATTGACCCCGAACCTGGTGTTGTCCACGGCCAAAAAACGTTTATTTCTAAAATCATAATCCCACTCGCAGCCATAATCCTTATTGCTGTAAAGCACTCCGATCCGTCCGTTAATTGTTATTGCTTTCAGGTAATCATGCACGAGATCGTCTCCCCAGCCGTTCAGCTCGAAAGAGGTGGTCGGTGGCCCTTCTTCAAAATGGAAGAAGCTGTTATAGATCGGATGGTTATTCGGGATTTTTTGTAAAGCTTTTGGTCCAAAAGTCCTGGACATTTCCTGCTCGAAGGATTTGGCGAACAATCCGTCTATGTCGTGATTACAATCATCAACAAAAACAAATCCTCCGTTCTGGACGTATCGTTTGAAATGATCCCGTTCCTGCTGCGAAAATTCGACCAGCTTATGTCCGCTTAAATAGCAAAACGGACTCTTAAAAATTTCGTTACTGCTCAGCAATACCACCTTTTCTTTCTCATCAATCGGAATTGTCGTATACTCTACAAGCGAGTGCAGCAGATTAGACGGCATGCGCTGATCGGTATCCCAGTTCCCTGAGGTATATTGAAGACGGGTAAAGAAAAACGGTTTCATAGGTTAGGTCAATATATTTACAGCGAAAACTAATTTTTCGCTGTAAACAAAAATTTAAACGGCGTCCGAAAGCGACGAAAAAGTAAATTCACGGATTTTCATAGGCGGAATCAAATAATTCTGATTGGTCTCCGTGCTCACAACCCGTTCGGATTTTCCCAGTGTTTCAAGATTATTAAGCATAATCACAGGACTTTCGTTAAAGCGGAAGTTCTTGACGGGATGCTTGATTTTTCCATTTTCTATATAAAAAGTACCGTCACGTGTCAGTCCTGTCAGCAATAAAGTTTGCGGATCAACTTCGCGGATATACCATAATTTCGTAACCAGAATTCCCTGTTTTGTCGACGCGATCATTTCTTCAAGCGAGGCAGTACCGCCGGCTACAACCATATTATTTGGAAAAGGAACAGCTTTGACACCCTTCTTTTGTGCCCAATAACGCGAATAAACCATGTTTTTGACGACACCTTTTTCTATCCAGCTGACTTTTTCCATCGGCTGTCCATCGCCTGCCCAGGGAGAAGAAGGTAAGTCAGGATGCGCAGGATCGGAGTAAATATTAATTCGCTCGTCAACAATTTTTTCTCCCAATTTGGTTTTCCCGCCTTGTTTACTCAGAAAAGACCGCCCTTCATCGGCGCTTCGTGCATCAATGTTGAAGAAGATATTTTCCAGTAAAACAGCCGCCGCCGTTGGTTCAAGAATAACTGTATACTTTCCAGGTTCGAGCGCTTTTGCTCCCAGGGAACCTGTTGATTTCTGAATTGCTGTTTTGGTCGCAGCTTCGATATCCAGTTTGGACACGTCGCTGTAACCGCGTGCAACATATCCGGAACCTGTTCCGTCTGGCGTACGTACCGTCAAAGAAAAGTTAACATTCGTGCTTGGATAGTATGCAAAAAGCTGCCTGGAATTCAGCATCGCAGAATATCCATGCTGATCTTCCCAAAACCCGGCCGCAGCCAGATTTTGAGTTCGGGATAATTCAAGACTTTTAGCAACCGCCCCTGCGCGAAAATCGGGTGTTATGTTCGCTGTTGAATCAAAAAAACCTGACGTTTTTTTGTATTGCTGCGGCGTTAGAACACCAACATATTCAGGATTTTCGGGAGCAAGCTGCGCCAGTTCTTCGGATTTCCGAACTACTTTCGCAAAAGCTTCTTCGCTGAATTCATTGGTGGTTGCCACACCTACTTTCTTTCCAAAAGCTGACTGAACGATCAGATTCTGCGTCAACTGCGATCCGCTTGTAGAAACTTCGTTCCGGGCATACCGCAGGTTTCCGCTTTTTTCTCCCGAAATATTGATCTCACATTCGTCCGCTTTGGAGTATTTTAAAACCTTCTGCAATAAAGCTTTTGCTTCTTCTTCGGTTAGTATCACTGCCATCGTGCTGCTGGTTAAATCTTTCTGGCTGTATTGATCACATTAACACCGTTAAATCGTGCCGTAGAACTTCCGTGAGAAACCGCGCTCGATTGAGAAGGCTGGCCTTTCCCATCAAAAAACGATCCTCCAAGACGATAATCGCGGTCGTCACAAACCTTCACACAAGAATTCCAGAATTCCTGAGTATTGGACTGATAGGCCACGTCTTTTAACATTCCGGCAATTTTCCCATCCTTGATTTCGTAGAATAATTGTCCGCCAAACTGGAAATTATATCGCTGCTGATCAATCGAAAACGATCCGTCACCGATAATATAAATTCCCTTCTTAACGTCCTTAATCATCTCTTCAACGGAAAGCGGCGTCTTGCCTGACGCAAGCGAAACATTTGCCATACGCTGAAACTGCACAGAGCTCCAACTATCCGCATAACAGCAGCCGTGTGATTCTTTTTCTCCAATAATTTTTGCCTGATCACGAATTGCCTGATAATTAACCAGAATTCCGTCTTTCACCAGATCCCACTTTTTCGTGTTTACACCTTCATCGTCCCAGCCGACAGCACCCAATGAGCCTACCTGCGTTTTGTCCGCAATTAGATTTACCTGGTCGCTTCCATATTTGAACGATTTCGATTGCCATTTATCCAGCGTGGCGAAAGAAGTTCCTGCAAAGTTGGCCTCGTATCCAAGCACACGGTCAAGTTCCAACGGGTGACCAACCGATTCATGGATTGTAAGCCAAAGATGTGACGGATCCAGAACCAGGTCATATTTCCCAGCCTCAACCGACTTCGCGCTCAATTTCATTTTTGCCTGCTGAGCCGCAGACGTTATATCTTCCAGCATATCATAACCCATGTTGTAACGGGTGGTGATGCCGGTAACTTTATCTTTCGGATTTGTTTGTAAATAATCATAACCCATCCCCATCGGTGCGCTTAGCGAATTCCGTGTCTGGAATTTTCCTGATGCAGGGTCAATCGAAGTAACCGTGAAATTCGGCCACATTCTATGGATATCCTGATCGATGTATGAGCCATCTGTCGAAGCAAAATATTTCTGCTCATTCACCATGAAAAGAACAGAATTGACATAGTTTGCCCCGTTTTTCATCGCAGCATCATTTACGCCAAGTAAAAGATCAACTTTCTCTTTTACCGGAACTTCAAACGCATTTTTCTTAATCGGAGCTTTCCAGCTTACCTCTCCAAATCCTTTTTGAGGAGCAAGTTCCACCGGCTCTTTCATCAATCTTGAATTCGCTTTGGCGATGGCTACTGCGTCTTCCGCTGCTTTTGCAATTTGGGCATCGCTTTGCGCGTCCGCCACGGCCGCAAACCCCCAGCATCCATTGGCAATCACGCGGATTCCAACGCCATAAGATTCCGTATTGACGATATTCTGAACCTTATCCTCTCTCGTGATCACAAACTGGTTCAGGTAGCGCCCGATCCGCACATCCGCATAAGTCGCCCCTTTTGATTTTGCTGCGTTGAGCGCCGCGTCTGCCAGTCTTTTTTTGACGGCAACGTCGAGCCAGGGCTCCATCAGAGCTTCGGGCGAAACAGTTCTGCCACTGGCAAAACCGGGTAACATCATTGCTCCGGTACCAAGTCCGGCCATCTGGATAAAGTCGCGTCGGTTCAAGTTGAGTCCCTCCTTTTTAGTTTCGATTAATGATTGAAAAATTCACTGAATGTTGCATCAAATGACTAGACAGCATCTGATAAACTCGTAAACGTGAAGTCACGGATTTTTAACGGCGGTATCAGATTTCCGCTCGCACGCATAGGTTTTCCTGCTGCTTCAAGATTGTTCAACATAATTACCGGGCTTTCATTGAAGCGGAAATTTTTGACCGGATATTTAATTTGACCGTTTTCGATATAGAAAGTACCGTCACGGGTAAGACCCGTATAAAGCAAAGTCTGAGGATCAACCGCACGGATATACCATAGTCGCGTCACCAAAATTCCTTTTTCCGTTCCTTTGATAAGATCGGCCAGAGATTCTGTTCCACCTGCAAAAATAAATCCGGATGGGGGAGCAATCGCTTTGACTCCTTTTTTCTCAGCCCAGTAGCGGGAATAATACATATTTTTCACAACCCCATTTTCCACCCAAACTACTTTTTCCTGGGCGCGTCCGTCGCTTCCGCCACCGCCAAAACGACCGCCTCCTCCGCCAAACGGAGAGCCGGGAATTTCGAGATTCTGTGGATCGGAATAAATATTCACGCGCTCGTCAAATAACTTTTCTCCCAATCTTGTTCCGCCTCCTTTTTTGCCTAAAAAGCTTCTTCCTTCATCTGCATTACGCGCATCCATACTTCCCATCATATTTTGAAGCAGATCCACAGCGGCAGTCGGTTCAAGAATTACTGTATATTTTCCTGGCTCCAACGCTCTCGCCTTTGAAGAAGCCTGTGCTTTCTGAATCGCAACTTCGGTCGCCAGCGCAGTATCCAGTTTAGAAACATCATTATAATCCCGCGCTGCATATCCCGAACCTAATCCATCGTTTGTTCTAACGGTGATAGAAAAGTCAACAGATGTAGCTTTGTTATAACCGAAAAGCCCCTTATTATTTCCCATGGCAGAGAAACCTGTACGGTCTTCCCAGTATCCGGCAGAAGTCAGACCTTTTTTAACGCATGGATCAATACTTTTAAAAGCTGCTTCTGCTCGAAAATCCGGATTAATTGCCGCTGTGCTTTCCGCAAAAGAATTTACTTCCAGATAATTCTGCGGTCCCAGCATCGGCACATATTCCGGGTTTTCAGGCGCAAGCCGTGCGATCTCCTCTGCGCGTCTCACTGTTTTCTCCAATGATTTATCATCAAATTCGTTGATCGTCGCTGTCCCCGATTTTTTTCCGTATACGGACGTTACCGAAAGAGAAAGGTTCGTTGCTTCACCACTGGTCGAAACCGAATTTCTTGCATAACGGATATTCCCGACACGACTTCCTGCAAGTCCCGCACTTATTTCATCTGCCTTTGAAAAGGCCAGTACTTTGTCAATTATTTGCTTTGCTTCCTCCTTGGATAAGACAGCCATATTTTAATTTTTTTAATATTGAAAAACAGTCAATTAAGCACGCATTAATCATTCAATTTTATCGCCAAAACACTGATCAAACAGATCAGTATCAGATTTTTCTCGCTGTATTAATGACATTTACACCGTCAAAACGTGTCGTTGCACTTCCATGTGATACGGCGCTGACCTGAGAAGGCTGCCCTTTTCCGTCGAAAAAAGAACCGAACGTTCTATAATCGTCCTTATCACAAAGCTGAGAACAAGAGTTCCAGAATTCCTGCGTATTAGACTGATACGCAACATCGTCAAGCATACCTACAATCTCCCCTTTTTTGATCTCGTAGAAAACCTGACCGCCAAACTGGAAGTTATATCGCTGCTGATCAATTGAATACGACCCTCTCCCAATGATGTAAATGCCCTTCTCCACGCCTTTGATCATATCCAGAACGCTGCGTTTTTCAGTACCCGGCTTTAAGGAAATATTAGGCATACGCTGAAACTGAACAGAATCCCAATTGTCGGCATAACAACATCCGTGCGACTCTTTTTCGCCTATTATTTTTGCCTGATCACGGATCGCCTGATAGTTGACCAAAATCCCGTCCTTAATAATGTTCCATTCTTTTGCCGGCACACCTTCGTCGTCATATCCAACAGCGCCAAGCGTATGCGGTTGTAATCTGTCCGCAACAATGTTCACATGTTTACTTCCATAATTGAATTTTTTCGATTCCCATTTGTCCAGTGTCGCGAAGCTTGTTCCGGCGTAATTGGCTTCATAGCCAAGCACACGGTCGAGCTCGGTCGGGTGGCCAACTGATTCATGAATTGTTAATCCCAAATGGTTTGGATCCAGAACCAGGTCATATTTACCTGGCAAAACCGATTTAGTAGTCAATTTTTCTTTCGCTTGTTTCGCCGCAGTTATCGCGTCTTCAACCATATCGTAAGAATTTCGGTAACCTATTAACCCGTTTGGTCCGGCAATTTTTTCGGAAGCCAGTCCGTCCAGATATTCATAACCCATTCCCATAGGCGAACTGATTGCGTCGCGGGTTTTGAATTTTCCGGCCGCCTTGTCGATCGCAGTTACGGTAAAAGTGGGCCAGATACGGTGGATATCCTGATCAATATAAGATCCGTCCGAAGAAGCGAAATATTTCTGTTCGTTTATAAAAAACAAATTTGAAGTAACAAAGCCTGCACCATTTTCCATCGCCCTGGCATTGACTTTCATCAAAAGATCGATTTTATCTTTTGGCGGAATTTCAAATGCATTTTTCTTAACCGGAGTTTTCCAGGTTACTTCCCCCACTCCTTTTTGCGGTGCCAGTACTACCGGTTCTTTTTGAAATTTCGAGTTTGCTTTCGCGATTGCAACGGCTGTTTCAGCACATTTTGCAATTCCTTCCGCAGTCACATCGCTGGTTGCAGAAAACCCCCAGGTTCCGTTTGCAATCACCCGTATACCAACGCCGTAAGATTCTGCGTTGACAATATTTTGAACTTGTTTTTCACGCGTGAAAACATATTGCTGCAAATAACGACCAATCCGAACATCCGTATAGGTAGCGCCTTTACTCTTGGCAGCATTCAATGCGATGTCCGCAAATTTTTTCTTGATGGCAACATCAACTCCCGGTTCAAGCAAATGCTCACTTGAAACAACACTTCCAAGTACAGGCACGGATGGCAGCATTAAAGCGCCAATTCCCAAACCCGACATTTGCATAAAGTCTCTTCTTTTCATTCGTCGCGGCTGATCTTTATAATTATAAGATGAAGAATAATAATATTTTTGATAAGATGTTTTGTAATCGTATTTGTAATACGGTTAAGATGTCAAGATAAAGAAAAAGGCAAAAAATGACAATTTTACCAAATATTTTTTTGGTTTTGGTATTAAATACGCTTATCTGAAAAGACTTGGCAAATATTTAACCATACATTCTATGGAAGTGCCTAAAAGCGAGCGACTCGGGGTTTATAAATTAAAGATATTGAAAAAGTTATATTACTTATAATCGACTGACCGTTCAGGCATTATTTAACTGTATGTCATATAGGGACACGTCCGTAAGTCGTATATTGCATTATTATTTTAATTTTATATCGGTGACAACGGAACATACTAAATTTTCAGTTTTATATCTGACAGATCTTTATTTCGAAGCGAAGGGACGAAAATACTTCGAAGAAGACCTTTACCTTACTTCCAGATTACGGTCAGACTTTGAAATATTGATTTGCCATCCTTGCGATTCTCACAAATTCGAGCAAGCTGTTGATCTTGTTATTTTTAGAAATGCAGGTCCCGTGATGAATTTTAAGGAGTATTTCGACGGATTTAAAAATCGAATAAATACGCAAAATATTCTCTCCTATAATTCTATGAAGGGCAAGGCCGATATGAACGGGAAAGATTACCTGATTGAGATGACGAGTGAAGGATATCCTGTTATTCCGACCATTGAGAAATCAGAAAACCTGCACCTTTTGCCACAGGCTGATCTATACATGGTCAAACTTAAAAATGGCGCTGACTCGATAGGTATGCATGTAGTGAATTCAACTCAGCTGTCTGAAATGGATTTGACCGGGAGCATCGTGCAGCCTTTTGTAGATTTTGAATATGAAGTTTCGTTTTATTTCATTGACGAGAATTTTCAATACGCATTATATGCGCCGGACAAAAATAAACGTTGGGAGTTGGCGCTTTATGAACCGACTGAAACGGACCTTGAATTTGCTGAAAAGTTTATTAAATGGAATGCACTTTCACATGGTATTCAGCGCGTTGACGCTTGCAGATTACAAGACGGGCAGTTGCTTCTGGTAGAGCTCGAAGATTTAAATCCATACCTGTCCATTGATCTTCTTAGCAATGATTTAAGAGAAAATTTTGTTACCAATTTCCGGGGTTCGCTCTTAAAAGCGATTTCGACACACAGGCAGATTATAAATTAATTAGATATGCAGGAAGCGGATGCAGAGACGGACCGCATTTCCTGTAAATTATATACTTTTACCTTTGATTATTACCGTCAGAAGTAGCGATCAAAAATCGTAATAAGGCATAACTATTTTTGTCTTATTATTAGAAAGACAGCCACCAATTATAAGATAGACACCATTAAAGAGTATGATTTCCAGTATTTGGAGAAAAACGTGGGAAAATAAATCATATAAAACCACCATGTTCTCCGGCGTGATTACGCTAAGTATTATTTCGTGTTTTTTAAATCCGTTTTTCCAGGCGATAGAAGTAAGGGAAGGTATTCAGATCAATGATATTCTTCTTTCAATTCTCCCGGCGAAGGACTGCTCAGAAGCCATTTTCATTTTGATATGGTCCTGCGTGGCGTTAGCGACTATTCGTTTTCTAAATAATCCGATGCTGTTTATTGTATTCTTGTGGTCGTATGTGGCCTTGTGTCTCACTCGAATTATTACAATCTCGCTCGTTCCGTTAGACGCTCCGGCCGGACTTATTCCTTTACGGGATCCACTAAGCAATTATTTTTACGGTCAGATATTTATCACCAAAGATCTGTTCTATTCCGGTCACACGGCAACCTTATTCCTGATTTTCCTCTGTCTGGAAAAGAAGAATGATAAATTGATTGTTTTACTCGCTACCGGCGTAGTCGGGCTGCTTTTATTGGTTCAGCACGTTCACTATTCCATGGATGTTTTGGCAGCGCCTTTTTTCGCATATTTTAACGTTTTTTGTGCCCGAAAATTTCTTCAAAACGGGCGGCTGTACCAAACACAGGAAGAGCCAAAATGAGGTCTTCAACTGACTTTCATAACCAGCTTTTTACCAAAAATTTGATTGGATTCCAGCAATGTATGTGCCTTCTGGACCGTTTCGACGGACAGATCTCCAACTAAATTAATGGATGGAGCTGTAATTTTCCCGGATTCTATAAGTTGCGAAAGCTCGGATAATGTTCTGCCATACCATGCGAGATCGCCTTTCAAAGCATAGGCATAATTCGAAATATTCAGAATAACGCATCCTTTATCAAAAAGGACTTCTCGCGTTTTCCGGGTTCCCAGGAAAGTGATATCTACATAATTTCCATTTACTTTCAATACTTCCGCAGCAGTCTCGGAAATTTGCCCACCAACAATATCGACTGCAAAGTCAAACTGGTTATTGTCATTTGCTGATAAAATTTCATCTGAAAGATTTTCACTTTTGTAATTGATGATTTGATCCTTTTTTAATCCCAAATCCAGCAAAGCATTTTTACTATGTTCATTTCCGGCGGTGGATACAATTCTTTCGATACCGTTTGATTTCAAAATTTTTATCAAAACACTCCCCACTCCGCCTGCTCCGCCCGCTATAAAGACAGATTCACTTTCATTAACCTTCATTCTTTTAAAACTTTGCAACGCCGTTAATCCCGCAGAAGGAATGGCAGCGGCTTCTTCAAATGTGATATTTTTGGGTTTGTGAGAAATAAGCTCGGGAGACAAAGCCATAAATTCTGCGTACGTGCCATTTGACCCTCTGCTTCCAGAAGCCGCCATGATTTCATCTCCCACTCTAAAATAATCAACCTTTTCACCCACAGCGACAACAACGCCGGCCATTTCTCTTCCCATCACCGGTGAATTCATCAGGCGACTTTCCCGCCGCCCCTGTCGCATTTGATAATCGATCGGATTGAACGCAGCGGCTTTAATTTGCACTAACACCTGATCATCTTTTGGTGCCGGCTTATCTATATCAGCCAACCTGAAATTTTCAACATCTCCAAAGCCATCCAATACTACCGCTTTCATAATCGTTTATATTTGTCATATACACTAGTTCTTTCAGAACTATTCCGACAGCAAATTTATTTATCAAAATAAGGAATTACTATGACTTACTTTTTTAGAAGTAACTCATAAAAATGTGAGTAGCTGATATGATAAAAGAAACTTCTTCAAACGCGGTTAACAAAGCTTTTTTGGCAAAATCTTGTCGTATAAATGGCGCTCTGGACGTGATATCCGGTCGTTGGAAAGCACTGATTCTAATTCATATTGCCGAGGACAAAAATCGTTTCAGCTTACTGAAAGCGGTTTTGCCCACAATATCTGATAATATTCTGGGCAAACAGTTGAAAGAACTGGAAGCGGCAAATTTGATTGTTAAAACGATCATTCCTGAGATACCGGTCCGCGTGGATTATACCTTATCTGACAAAGGCGAGGCACTTTTGCCAATTTTGGTTAACCTCTCAGAATGGTATGATCTTTAATATTAACGACTTAAACTTTCTTTATGAACCGGCATCTCCAATGCCTTTTCAAAAGCGGTGATGAATTTTCCAACATGTATACCGTCGCATAGCGCATGGTGCACGTGAACCGATACCGGAAGTTTCATGCGGCCTTCGGAGAGATGGAATTTCCCAAAAACAATCTGCGGAACGGAATGCTTTGTTCCGAGCTTTTGCGCGTGCTGGAAACCCGTAAAGTTCACAAGGGGCAGCACAGAATAATGAATCAAACTGATTAACTCAAAGTCCGGTTTCAGTCCCTGGTTTTTCTTCTCGGTCGCTAATGATTTTTCAATCTCAGCCCTGAACGAATCAAAATTTGAATTGAAGCCAAAATTAGCAAAACCAAATGTTTCATCTTCACGCAAAACAGTCACCGAACCTGAAATTTCGCGATATTCAACCACATCTTCACCTTCGATTCTGTATCGAAACTCTTTCACGCCATTAGCTGCCAACAGGGATTTGTGGAGATAAAAAGTAAAAAAAGGTATGCCGTTTGCCTTACAGTAGTGATATGCTTCGGTGCAATTAACGGCTGTTGTGATTCCCCAGAATGGCTGTTCAAAATCTTTAAAAAAGGTATAATGCTCCCTCCTCTTCCAAGTTGCAAAATCAATTTTCGTTTTGTTTTTTGTATCTTTCATGCCGCAAATTACTGGTTTACAAAGAACCTGAATTTGCACAAAAGGATTAAAAGTTAACCGAAACGGATTTATGTTTACGTTGAAAGGAAATGAATTTTCCAGTCTGATAAACCGGGAGTTTGTACAGAAATTTTCGGTACGGGAAGCTTCGGGGGCGCTTGAAGGAAAATTTAGTTGCCAGAGCAAAAATGTAAGGGACGAAAATTTTGATATCCTTTTCCTTTCGTCAGACTTTCATGACGACGTCAAGATTGACAAGTTAAGGGACACGACGCATGTGAGTTTGCATTTTCAACTGAAGGGGAATTCTGTCGCTGATATTTCCGGACTAAAACCGGGAATGAACATGGGTTCCGGACAATTCAATCTGATAAACTGTGTCGATCCGGTCAGTACTTTTTTATTTCCGAGGCAGAAAAAATACGAATACATATGCGTTGGATTGAAACCGGATTTTTTTAGCGCCGTGTTGTTGGAATGCGGTACTGAATATGAAAGTTTGCTCCTGAAAAGCCAGCAGCCAAATTCATTTTCTTTATTTCAAAATAATCGAATCACCAACCCGTTACAGCTGAACGCTTTAAGGCTTATCAAAAACCCGGATCTGGCAGATTCCCTGAGAATCCCTTTCCTTAGATCAAAAGTTAAAGAGCTGGTTTTGCTAACGCTGAACGCCTGTAATGAAGATAACCAGTCTCCTTTAAGACAAATCAGTAAAAATGACGAGGCCAAATTATTCGAATTGAGAGAATATTTATCCAAAAATTATTTGCTGCCACATTCCCTGGAAAGCCTTTCGAAGGAATTTTTACTGAACGAATTCAAACTGAAAAGTGGCTTTAAACAACTTTTCGGAATAACGGTTTTCAAATATATTCAACATCTCAGACTTGAATATGCTTATATTTTGGTTGAAGATGGGAGTTTATCCATCAGTGAAATCGCTTCTGAGATTGGTTATGAAAGTGACGCTGCATTCATAAGAGCCTTCAAAAATCAGTATAATAATTCGCCTGGAAAAGCTATCAGACAGCATCGTTAATTTCTTCTATTCTTCAATGCCTTCAAAGTTTTGTTGCTGATCTTTGTGATCGTACCGTGTTTGTGATCTTTTGGAACACTTATTTGTTTTGAAATCTCGGTAAAGGTTTTGAAATTGCTCGTTTTTACTGCTCCATAGGTTTTATCGCGATATTGGTCGAAATAAATCAGCCACTCATTTCCAACTTTTGCAACCGTCGGCCCTTCTGTCAGATAACCTGTAAATGGCGCCGAGACATTTGTATACGGCCCAAGAACTTTTTTGCTAAAAGCAACTTTGATGTTTCGGTTTGGACGCGTATTATCTTTCAAAACCAAAACGTATTTATTTTTTTGCTGCTTGACAATAACCGCATCTATAATACTGAAACCGGGGTCAGAAAATAAGGCAGCTTTTGAAAAAGTTTTAAAATCTTTTGTTACCGTGTAGTACATCCGGTGATTATTTTTCTCATCCTCCTCTCCTTTCTCAAAACGAAAAGGAATTGTTGATGCCCAGATAATAATGAATTGCTGGGTATCCTCGTCATAAAAAAGCTCAGGAGCCCAAACATTCACAACATCCGCCTCATGCTCCATAACGGGTATAAATTCCTGCTTCGACCAATGAACAAGATCTTTCGAGCTGGCATATCCGAAACCTTTATCGCCTTTCCAATTGGTAGTCCAAACGACATGGTACATTCCGTCAGGTGCCCGAACGATCGATGGATCGCGCATGAGCTTGCCGCCAACTTCCGGTTTTAGAAAGGAACCGCCAAGATCAGTCCATTGATAGCCATCTTTGCTAAATGCCAGGTGCAAACCATCCGTGGCAGGCTCACGAAATGACGTAAAAAGATAATTTTCTCTCGTACAGGAAGTGAGGCTGAAACTGATCACAATAATGAGAAGATTCCGAAAATTCATTAGTCGTTTTTTGAGTTGGATTTGTCTATGATCACGGCCAGTAAAATCACGAAACCTTTCACGACCTGCTGCCAGAATGGAGACACGTTTAATAAGACCAGCCCATTATTCAAAACGCCAATGATGATCGCTCCCTGAACGGTTCCCAAAATAGTCCCGCGCCCGCCGGACAAAGATGTACCGCCGATCACCACGGCAGCAATCGAGTCAAGCTCATAGCTCGTTCCGGCATTTGGTTGCGCGGAGTCAAGTCTGGAAGTGACCAGAATTCCGCCGATTGCAGCGAGTGCACCGGCAATGGTATATACTATAATTTTAACTCGATTGACATTGATCCCGGACAATTTAGAAGCACTTTCATTGCCGCCAATCGCATAAATATATCTCCCGAGACGTGTCTTATTGGTGATTAAAACAGCAATTAAAACGATGATGCCGGAAATCCACACCGGCACCGGAATACCTAATAACCAGCCCGTTCCAAAATATAAAAACGTATCACCAAGTCCACTGATCGGGAAACCTTGTGTCCACAGCATTGTAAGCCCGCGAGCAATTGTAAGCATCGCCAGCGTGGCGACAAAAGGCGGAACTTTGAATTTTGTTATTGCCCATCCGTTGAAAGCACCGAGTGCAGAACCTGTCAGTATACCGGCGATAACAGCACCCAAAAGTGTGAATCCAAGGAATAGGTTACTCGCAGGGAACTCAATCCCGTTTCTTAATAATCCGGCTGTTATGGCGCCGCAAAGAGCGAGTACTGAGCCAACAGAAAGGTCGATTCCGGCTGTTAAAACGATCAGAGTCATACCTGTGGAAATGCAAATATTGACAGATATCTGCCGCATTACATTCCAGGCATTGGAAACGGTAAGAAATTTATCGGACATGATACTCAGTGCCAGACACAGCAATAACAATGCAATAAGTGACTGAAAACGAATAAGATTAGTCCGGTAGTTTTGTAAATTCATAATTGGTTTTCGTATACAGATTTGGGTATGGCGGCTTTCAGGATCGCATCTTCGGTGGCTTGTTTTGAAGAAAATTCAGCAGTGATCGCACCTTCGGCCATAACCAGAACGCGGTCTGAAACGGCCAGAATTTCCGGCAATTCGGACGACACGAAAATAATCCCTAAACCTTTGTCGGCCAGACCTAAAATCAGTTTATAAATTTCACTTTTTGCATGAATATCGATACCACGTGTCGGTTCGTCTAATAGCAAAAGTTTCGGTTTTGTCGCGAGCCATTTTGCCAAAACAATTTTCTGCTGATTCCCCCCACTTAGATTTTTTGCCTGTTGATGCGGTGATGACGTTTTGATTTTCAGTTCGTCGATATACTTTTTAGAAAGCAAACTTTCTTTTAAATCACTCAGAAAGCCTCGCTCTTCCAGGTCTGGCAGCGTAGTCAGGCATATGTTCGTTTTAACGTCCATGCCTAAAACCAAACCATCCTTTTTCCGGTCTTCCGGAACCAGCGCAAGCCCTGCTTTAATTGCGTCAGATGGCGAGTTGATGATAACCCTTGTACTTTCAATCTGAATTTCGCTGGTCGAAACAAAAGGATGAAGACCAAAAATCGTTTCCAAAAGCTCCGTTCTTCCCGCGCCCATCAATCCGAATACCCCAACAATTTCTCCCTTTTTGACTGAAAAGGATATATTTTTAAGCAGATCCTCTTTCGGGCGTACAGGGTGTTTTAAAAATAATCGCTTAATGGAAATCAGGTTTTCTTCCTTTTTCTCACATTCTGCTTTACGCTGTACCTGAATACTTCTGCCTACCATTTTTTGTATCAAAAGATCCTGGGTAACCCCTTCCATTTTACCGGACTCAATTGATTTTCCATCTCGCAGTACAACATAATTATCCGCGATCCGAAACAATTCATCCAGCTTATGCGATACGTAAACAATCGCTTTATTTTTCTTTTTCAAATCGTCAATAATTTCAAAAAGCACCTCAACCTCACTTTCCGTGATCGCCGACGTTGGTTCGTCCATGATGATAACTTCTGAGTCCGTCAATAATGCTTTTGCAATCTCGACAACTTGCTGCTGACCTACTTTCAAACTCGCAACCAGAGCATCTGGCTTCACTGCCAGTTTCAGCATATCCAGCAATTCCTGTGTCCGCAACTTCATTTTTCTTTTATCCAGAGTACCATACTGTGTGATCAGCTCCCTGCCAAGAAAAATATTTTCGGTAATGCTCAGATAAGGAATCAGATTAAGCTCCTGGTGTATAATAGCGATACCTTGCTCCTGCGCGTCTTTCGGATTGGAAAAACGAACGACCTGACCTTTAAAAATAATTTGTCCCTCATAATCCTGGTAAATTCCGGAAAGTACTTTCATCAGCGTAGATTTCCCTGCTCCATTCTCTCCAATAAGCGCAGTGATTTTTCCAGCTTCCAGCGTCAGACTGACGTCTTCCAGAGCAAGAACACCGGGAAATCTCTTCGTTATTTTATCTACTGTTAACATGGCCGATGGATAATGGAATGATCCTTTATTGTGAAAATTGTTTAGCTCCCCGAGGGCTATTTTCCAGTTATTTTCAGATCAATCGGGATGATTTCGATCAATCGGGTACTCAGATGTTCCTGGTTTAATTCAATCGCTCCGATGAAATTAACCTTGTCTCCGTTTTTCACTTTTGAGCGAAACGGCGGGATAACTTTTTCACGAATGATCTTATTTATTTCTGCCGAAACGTTGTTAAAATCCATTGAATTGGTAAACTCATTGATGTCGATTTCACCTGACGCATCCCTTACTGCATTTCCGAAAACGTATTCGGTCGCCAAGATTACTTCCGGTTTTTCACGCCCGGATTCAACTTTTACAGAAACCTGATTTTCATCCACAGATTGGACAGTACCGCTACCTTTTACGAGAAAATATTTCACATTACCAATTCCCAGAGCGTGGGAATAATCTGTAAAAGCCTTGTTTTTATCCGTCTGAAGCAAACTAAGCAGATCCCCGATTTCGATGGCTTTGCTGGTATGCGGCGGCAATTTTTTGCTCCAAAATTCTAAGGCGTATTTTCCTGCGTCGAAAGAAGCTGTTCCTGCTTTTACCTCATCCAGTTTTTTGAAATAAACCGAATTATAGGCAACCACAGCAACCAGCACTAGCGAACCGATATATCTGATACTTTTTTTCATTACTTTTTACCGTAAGCCGCGTAATTTTCGACATTATCTTTTTTAACCATTTCAACGGCAACAGGCATCTTTTTAGGAAAATCCCGCTTTCCTTTAAAATATTGATCTGCCATGGTTGCTGCCGTCTGTGCCATAACTTCCGGGAATTGCATCCCTGTCGCCTTGATCTTTCCATCCTGAATTGACTTGACTACATCTTCGGCACCGTCAAAACCAAAGACTTTGACTTTATCTGATTTTCCCGCAGCAACCAGAGCCTGGTAAGCGCCCATCGCCATCGCATCATTTCCACAGAAAACCGCGTCGATATCAGGGTTGGCCTGTAATATGGATTCGAGTACTTCCATAGCTTTATTTCTATCAAAATCAGCACTTTGCTGGGCCACCATCTTCAATCCCGGATAATGATCCACTACGCTGTGAAAACCTTTCGAACGGTTCCAGGTATTATTATCGCCGACTAAACCAAGCAGCTCAACGTATTTACCTTTCTTATTTAAAGTCTCTACAAAGTATTTTGCGATGGTTACACAGCCTGAATAACTGTCAGACAAGATTTGCGAAGTAGCTGCGTTGGTAGAATTAATTTCCCTATCCATACAAAAAACCGGAACACCTGCTGCTGTTGCATTTTTAACATTCACAACCGAACCGTCTGCATCGGTTGGGTTGAATAATATAGCATCATACCCAGAAGAGATCGCGTTTTCAAAATGGTCTGTTTCCAGGGATGTATTATTCTGAGAATCAAAGATTTTCGACTCGTAACCTAGTTCTTTCGCTTTTGCCGCTGCCTTTTCAGCCAGAAAAACAAACCACGGATTATTCAGCGTAGACACGACTATGGCCATCTTCCTGGGCTCATCTGCGCTTTGTCTTGTTTTACAACGGATTAATGCAAACCCGAAAAAGACAAGGATCAACGCTGTAAAATATTTTTGGCTAAATCTCATTCTGGAAGTTTTTATTGATTGATCAGAATCTGCGTTGTTAAACTGCTTATGACCTGGAAGTGATTATTCAGGAAAAACAGTCACGATAACGCGCTGGTACCTTGTCAGTGCAGGTTTTCCGTTGTCGGTAACTGAAAGAATAATATGAACGGTTTCCGGTTTTGTAACTTTGGGTGCTATAAAACTTGTATTGACCTTATTAATATCTAAAATTTTCAAAGGCTCCTTTTCCGCATAACTTCCAGGTTCAGGATAGTAGATCCATTGATAAGAAAGCGTATTTCCATCCGGATCTTTTGAGCCGTCGGCACTGAGCGTTACCTTTTCTCCACTCTTCGCCTTCAATACGTTTTCATGTTTCAAAGCAGCAACCGGCGGATGATTTGCTTCTTTGTAAGGCTTTATCGTCCAATCCATTCGCGCCGCAAAATCGTTTTGAAAAGCAGACCGCCAACGCCAGATCGTTGCCTTATTGCTCGTTTGATAACTCCCGTCTTTCCCAACAACTTCGTCGATGGCGTCGGTCCAGAGCGGACGGGTTTCCGGTTCCAAAAACCATTTTTGTGTACGTGGTGTATAATATTCATAGCGACCGCCCCAACCACCAAAATCCGGCTTTTCAGGATCATTTAATCCGTTATTAATCAGCCCTAAAAATGACGGAGTATCACCTTCCATCAGGAATTTGGTGAAGGGATATTCAGCGCCTAACGGTCCGTGATTACGTACATTTTCATCAAGCCAGGGATTATCTACAATTTCAAAATCTGCTCCTGAAAATCGCCCGTGGAATTTGTCGCCGCTGATACCAGACCAGGTCGCATAATGATAAGCACCGGCAGCGTGATATCCCGGACTTGCCACAAAAAACAAATCAGGAAAAGTTTTGCGAAGCCATGGACCTGTATCATCCTGATCAGAAATGGAATAAACCCGGATTTTTGAAATGAATTTTTTCAAATCATCAGGAGTGCGTGTCATACTGACCTTCCATAATGCCTGTGCAAGACAATTCGCCCCGCCCCAAACCGGTATCCAGACCGGTCTGTCATCTTTTTTATCAACAACGGAAATAATCCAGTCAGACCCCTCGGAATCTTTACCCTTTCCAACGGCGTTCATCCCAAATTCAGGATAACTTGCCTTGGTCACTTTCAGGAGATATTCCGTTTCAGGGTATCCTTTCTCATGCAACAGCAAATTTGCCCTTACTTTTCCATAAGCCGCAACGATTTCCTTAATCTTGCTGACAGCAATTTTGTTTCTTTGATGAATTGACGTCGTAGCAACCAGCCCTTCAACATCCCATTGATTGGAATATGTGAGAAACCGGATTAACGACTGGGTATCATCCGGTTCGTTCTCAATATCCGTCAATACCAACACCCTTTTCTTAGCAGAAGTCTCCTGTGCCTGACAAATTATGCAGAACAGATTTGCGAAAAATACAATGAGAATCTTCGTCAATTTCATAAAATCGGGGTTCGGAATTGGTTAGTGAATAATAATGTGACTGAAAGTTTCTTACTTAACCCTTACACAATTTCAAAGCAGCGTCCGCAATTCCATTTTCAGAAATGCCGTAATGATCAAAGATTTCCTGCTGAGAACCCGTCACTGTATATTCGTCAGGAATACCAATAATTTTAAATTTATTTCTGTAATTATTTTCAAACAAATAGGAAGCACAAGCCTCACCCAGCCCACCGAAAACACTATGTTCTTCAACGGTCAAAATCGGTTTCCCGTCTTCGGCAATTTCGGATAACAACTGATAATCAAGCGGCTTAATGGTGTGCATACTTATGACAGTCGCCTCGATACCAGACTCCCTCAATAATTTTTCAGAGGCTTTTAAAGCGGGCGCAACTGTTTCTCCTGTGGCAATAATGACAACATCAGCGCCTTCCCGGATCGTCCTTCCCTTTCCGAATTCAAACGTAGTTTCTTCGGTAGAAAGAAGCTGCATAGCCTTTTTCCCGAAGCGTAAATAAATTGGAAGATCTGTTTCAGCAGCAAGACGAATAGCCTGCTCGGTTTCGAAATTATCAGCCGGTGCAACGACAATCAGGTTATTGATCGTCCGAAGTACAGCGAAATCATGAAGACTGTGATGCGTAGACCCCAAAGCTCCGTAACTAACTCCGGCGCTTATGCCAATTAGTTTTACAGCATTGTTTGAATAAGCCACATCATTTTTGATCTGCTCCAAAGCCCGTGCCGTCAAAAAACAGGCGGGAGAAACTGCAAATACTTTTTTCCCGGCTGATGCCAGCCCTGCGGCAACGCCAACAAGATTTTGTTCAGCGATCCCAACTTCCACAATCTGCTCAGGAAACGATTGTCCGAACGGTACCAGTTTCCCGGAACCGCGCGAGTCGCTGGTCACGACAATAATGTCACGATCCGTTCTCGCCAGCTCCTGAAGTGTTGCCGAAAATACTTCCAGATTGGCTTTATTGGTCACAGCTATGTTCTCAATGGTAGTGTCCACTTTGAAAAAGTTTATTGATTAACATTATGGCAGTTGTCAGATATTTTTATCCTGTAAATCAAGCTCTTGCAAGGCGTCGGCATACTGCTGCTTAGTCGGGACGCCGTGATGCCATTTGAGCTGATTTTCCATATAACTCACTCCTTTTCCTTTCACGGTATGTGCGATCACCATACTGGGTTTTCCCTTCACGAACGGAATCGCATCAAACGTTTCTTTCAACTGTTTGATATCATGACCATCGACGTGGCGTACTTCCCATCCGAAAGCTTCGAATTTTTTATCGACCGGGTCAGTATTGCAAACATCTGTTGTCGGGCCAGTGATCTGTAAATTATTTTTGTCAAGAATTGCACACAGGTTATCCAGTTTATAATGTGCCGCTGATAAAGCCGCCTCCCAATTGGAACCTTCCGGCAATTCCCCGTCACCCAGCAAAGTGAAAACTTTGTAATCTTTTTTATCAAGTTTTCCGGCAATCGCAGCACCAACGCTTAAAGATAAACCGTGACCGAGTGCTCCGGTATTTTGCTCAACACCGTGCACTTTTCTGGTTGGATGGCCAATGTAATGTGACTTATACTGACACAACGTTTCAAGATCAGATTCCGGGAAAAAACCTTTGGAAGCCAGCACGACGTACAATGCTTCAACGGTATGTCCTTTGCTCTGAATGTAACGGTCGCGGTCCGGCGAGCTGAAATTTCCAGCATCCACATTTAATGTGTGGTTGTAAAGTACGTTCAGAATATCAATACAGGACAGGCTTCCTCCGGTATGGCCGGCATTTGCCTTGACAATATACTTGAGTATTTTCCTGCGGTAGTCGACCGACTTGTGAGCCAATTCCTGTTCTGACATTGTTTGTTGAATTATTTTGTTGAACGAATCCTACGCGGGATGAACAAACCGCGGATAATTCCTCCGCGGGAAAAACCTGCGGCTCAGATAATATGTCTGTTGGACTGGTAGGTAATCAATATTGAGCTGCCAGTTCATTTTTGGTATTGGCCGATTCGTTTCTTAATGACTGCTCAGTGGGTTCGTTGAAATACTGAACCTCCCAACCCATATAATTTTCAAATGCTTCCTTTAATATTCCGGCGCTTTTTGACGCATTCATAACCACGTGATGTTCAAATCCATTTCGGCAGATATACTGCATCAACCCTTGCAAATTCGGAATTTCGGCCACGGCACGGTTTCCAAATGTTTTTAAGGTATCGTCGGTCAGCCTGCCTTCGCCGATATAGGCTTTCATTATACCCTTAGGGTCGTCAGTACTGATCCTTCCGAATGTCAGCGGAGAAGCTGGTGTGCGTCCCGAAAGTGCTCCGTAGGTGTTTTCCTCTCCTACCGAAGTTCCCAGAATCGGCGCAGTGCTGATTTCTATATCCGGCAAAAATGATTTTGCCCAGTTTCCACAGTGGAAAAGCACGCACTTATTATCATCATTTGCATAGTTGTTATTCCAGTCAACAAGCGCACTCGGAGAACCGGACGCAAGCTGTAACGCATACATACTCAGTGTGCCGGTAACATCGACTTCACATCCGCTCGGCAGCATATTTTCGCTCATAATGCTCATGCTCGTGCAAACATTACAGCCATAATTCTGCTGAACAGACGTCCAGCATTGAATTGCCGTCGCATCCAAAGCATGAAGCTGAACAAAATCGGTCAGCGCAACATCAAGTTTGGCCATCTGGATAAGTGACTCATCAGGCGTACGGCCAATGGGTGCATAATCCTTTATTTTCTGTATTCTCTGCTGAACACTGGTATCGTGTTTAGTCAGTTTGTTGGCATTCCCCAAAATCTCGGAAAGGTCAACGGTCACGACAGAAATCCCGTTTCGCTGTAATATTTTTTCACTGTAACGGACCGTATTAAAGCCCCCCGGCCGTGCGCCGATAGCGCCAATTCTTACTTTCCGAAGACCACGTGTAACCCGGCAAACGCCTACAAAATTCAATAAGTCATTGATAAAAACAGGATCTGTCGGATGAACAACATGTTTTGTTGTCAGTGAATATTTAATGCCGAACTGGTAGAGATTATTACATGCTGAAATTTTCCCGCACCACGAGTCCCTGCGTCTTGCAACGTCAAGTTTATCCAGGTCGTCAGGATAGCCCTGCACCAAAACCGGCACATTCAATTCCGCAAGTTTAAGCGTCTCGGCAATTCCCCGCTCGTCGCCGAAATTTGGAAGCACAACCAGCACGCCGGTAATTTCGTCACGATGCTGCCGGAATAAGGCCGCACATTTCTGCGCATCCTGGAACGATTCCACTCCACCAAGTTTGGTATCGTTGGTATCCAGCATGATCGGCCTGATATTCAGCTTTTTAAATAACTCAATAATCTCAACTCTCGCCTCTGCCACCAGTCGGTCCGGAAAAAAATCGCGGTTTCCGATAATTACACCTAAACATCCTTTTTCGCCCATGTTGTTTTTTACCGTTGGCTGATAGCGTTAACTAACAGCTTTATTCTTAAATATTTTAACGCCTTCCTAACCAGCGATTATTAATTCTATTTCATTATCGCTGAAAAGCTGCTTATGTTTTTCTTCCACACCCGCATCCGTGATGATATAATCGATCAGTGATAATGCGCCTAAACTGGCAAATGCACTCTTTCCAACCTTCGTTGAATCGGCAACCAGATAGGTCGTGTCCGCCGCATCAATCATTGCTTTTTTCACAACCAGATCACTGATACTCGGATAAGTCAACCCTGATTTCAAGGACAAACCGGCCGTTGCCAGAAACAATTTTTGAACATTCAGCCCTTTAAAAAAATCAGCAGCTTTTTGTCCGGTCAATGATAATGTTGGCGGCTTGAATTCTCCTCCGGTCATGATCACTTCAATTCCCGTTTCCGCTCCCAGCAGTAAAGCAATATTTAAAGCATTGGTAATGACGGTTAAATGACGGTTGCTCCCTCTCAATTTTTTCGCAATTTCTGTCGTCGTAGAACCTGAATCAAGAATAATGGTATCCCCGTTTTCTATAAATTCCAGACTCTTAATTGCGATCAACTCCTTCTTATCAAGGTGTTCCTGATTTGCCAGCGAAAAATTACGAACCTGATCTTCTACATTTTTTAAAAATGCACCACCGTGTTCCTTAATCACCAGTCCGTCCTTTTCCAGTTTGTCAAGATCCTGACGGATTGTTACTTCTGTTACTTTAAATAATTTGGCCAGATCAATAACCTTTGCCGAACCATCTTCTTTTAATAATTCAAGTATTTTATCTCTTCGTTGATTTGCGAGCATCTTTTATATTGTTTGTAGTTCTTTTGTTTTTTACCTAAAAATAAAGGGAAAACAATTAACTAAGTATGTGCTGTTAAAAATATACAGATCAACGATACAAATAGATTAATTTTAATTAACAAAAGCAAATTTTAGAAAATAAAAGAAAATAAAAAATAATAATTAAAAATTAAATGATATCATTGTGTTGTCATTGCTATCTATCCGCAATCCCATTATTTTCTTATGACTTGTTTTAAGTGGTGCTTAGTAAATTTATTGATACTGTTCTCTATCGTATGTGTAAAAACCGCTAATGGTCAGGATAATACTTCGCTATCCTCGCTAAAACCTGAATCGTTGCCGGTCAATGATTTTAGTCAATTTCAATCCTCAAAATCAAAGAAATGGATCATAGCCGGAAATATTTCCGCTGACCGTAATCAGAAAAGTGAACTTGAAGTAAAAAATGGAAAGGGTATTTTGGTTTATTTACCCAAACAAAAAGGAAGTAAAACGTTACAAACAAATCGGGAACACGGTGACATTGACTTAAACCTGGATTTTTTGCTTAGCAAATCGGGTTCTTTTACGGTATTCTTACAGGGACGTTATGAAGTTAAAATAACAGACGAGTGGTTAAAAAACGGCAATAACACCATCAAAGCTCCCGGACTCTGGCAGAACTTAACGATTCGTTTCAAGGCTCCTCAATTCGATTCAAACGGCTCAAAGATTAAAAATGCAGTTTTGGAGGAAGTGCTTATTAACAGCCAACCCGTTCAAACATCAACTGAAACTTCGTTATCGCAACTCAGCACTTTTAAAGACGAAAATGAAACCGGACCTCTTATAATCCAGGGTGACGAGTCGTCCTTTGCAATCAGAAATATTCATTATAAAATCTATACAAAAGAGGAAATCAGATTAACCGATATAAAGTTTAAAGTATATCACGGGCTGCACAAAAATGTCGATACCTTACAGAATCTCAAACCGAAACGGACTGGCATCACAGATAGCATTTCTCATCTGGTTGGCGACAGGAAATCACAACTTGTTTTTGATGGCTTGGCTGATATTCCTGCGGATGGAGAATATCTTTTCAAGTTAACGGCTGGCGGTGGAGCCTGGTTTTTTATTGATGGAAAATTAATGATTGAAAATAAAGGCTCGCGGGATTTTGAAAAAGCCTTTTATGCTAAACAAACATTAAAAAAAGGAAAATTTCAATTCAAAATCGTTTATTCAAATTCTGACGAATGCCTCGTTTTACACTATGAGGGTCCGCATATTCCCTGGCATGCACTGACGACCGCCGCGTCGGTTCGTCGTAGTGAAAAATTTGATCCGTTTGAATATCAGGTAAAAAACAAACCTGTTTTGCAACGCGGATTTATGCTCAAAAATGGTACAGCAAATCCATACATAGCCGCCGTCGGCATTCCCGGAGCAACGGACCTGGAAGGCTTGAATTATGCCTATGATATGAAAAAATACAGCTTATCAGCCGTCTGGCATGGAAAGTTCATAGACGTATCCAACATGTGGACTGAGCGGGGAGAAAAGCAACTGGAAATCCCTTTGGGAGCAAAACTTGAACTTTCGGGCAAACCACTTCTAGCCAAAACTTTCAACGAAAAAACGTCATGGCCAGATTCGGTACAAGCTCCCGAAGGCGTATACTCCAATCGGGGATATAAATTAAATAAGGATGGATTTCCAATCTTTTATTACACCCTTGACAGCGTTTCCGTAGAGGATAGTTTTTATCCAAATCACGATAAAACCGGTTTGACAAGATCATTGAAAATCTTAAATCTGACAGAAAATTCTTACTGCTTATTGGCAGAAGGCAAAGTTATTGAAAAACTAAGCGAAGGGAATTTTACAGTGGATGATAAAAAATATTACATCGCAGGTTTGGAAACGGGAGCATTGAAAGCAGTGATCAGCCATGGTCCTGACGGAGATAAACTCGTTGTTTCCATTCCTGCCCGGAAAGAAAATAGTACGATTAAGTTTGATATTATATGGTAGTTCACGACGATAAGTTTGTTCATAATTTTCAGATAACAAGAAGAGAAGTCATGTTTTTAGAACCTGACTTTTCCGGCATGTTCACAAAATTTTCTCCAATCCATTTTTTTCGCAGGAATTACTTCCTTAAGTACTTCAACATCTTAATTTTAACAATTACGGCAAGCCTCCTCTCAATAAAAACTTTTGGACAATCTGACCTGTCAAATCTCGAAAATCAATACTATAAAATAATCTCAGTACCTATTCCGGACAGTGTAAAACTCGAAGTGGGAGGACTTGCTTTTACCACAGATGACAAACTTGGCGTTGCAACCCGGCGCGGAGAAATCTGGGTTATTGAGGACCCTTACCAACAGAAAAGTACGGCACCTACATATTCTCTCTTTGCCTCAGGACTTCATGAACCTCTTTGGCTGGCTTATAAAAACGGAGCTTTTTACACGACCCAAAGGTCCGAACTGACTAAAATTTCGGACATAGACGGTGACGGATTAGCTGACAATTTTCACACCGTTTACTCCTGGCCAATTTCCGGAAATTATCATGAATATTCTTACGGACCTCTGATTTTGCCTAACGGCGATATGCTGGTAACACTTAACTTATCCTGGGTTGGTCGTGGTGAGAGCCTTACGAAGTGGCGGGGATGGATGTTACAAATTACAGAAGACGGAAAAATGACCCCATTCGCAACAGGTATGCGGTCGCCAGCAGCTTTTGGATTGAATAAAGCAGGAAATATTTTCTTTGCTGAAAATCAGGGAGACTGGATCGGATCAGGAAGGATAACACACTTAAATCAAGGTGATTTTGCCGGGCATCCGGCAGGCCTGCGCTGGTCTGGCGAACCCAACTCCCCTATCGAATTGAAGCGCTCCTCATTTCCCGATTCCATCGGTTTAATGTTTGATTATGCCAAAGGAAAACCAAATTTCAAATTGCCGTCGATCTGGTTTCCGCACACGGTAATGGGGATTTCAACTTCTGCCATTCTTTCAATCAACTCAAACAAATTCGGCCCGTTTGAAGGGCAACTTCTGGTTGGAGATCAAGGACATAGTAAAATTATGCGTGCGTTTCTGGAAAAAGTAAACGGTCAATATCAGGGCGCATGTTTTCCTTTTCGTGAAGGTTTTTCATCAGGAATTCTGCGGATGGCCTGGGGGAGCGACAACTCTCTTTTTGTAGGTATGACAAGCCGCGGCTGGGCGTCAACCGGAAAAGATCTATATGGACTTCAAAGGTTAAAATGGGATGGCAATATCCCGATGGAAATTAAGGAAATGCGGATCACGAAGGAAGGATTTGAGCTGGAATTTACGAAACCAGTTGAGAAAAAACTTGCGGGTAATCTTTCTAATTATGCTATGACTGGTTTTACATATAGTTATCACAAAAAATATGGCAGTCCGATTATCAATTCCGGAAAATGCACGATCAGAAAAGCAACCGTTTCGGCCGATGGATTAACTGTAAAACTGGATATCAACGGACTTAGAGAAGGATATATTCACGAGCTAAAAATTGATAATATCAAATCAATTGAAGGAGAATCAATTCTTCATCCCCAGGCTTATTACACAATTAACTCATTTCCGGAAGGTAGCACGCATGAACATCATACGATGAATCACGGAGCCGATGTTTCTTCTTCCGGATGTGGAGAAGATCCAAAAAAATCAGTTCACGAATTGCCTGCTGACTGGAAAAAAGGTCCGGACGTAACCATCACTATGGCTACAAAACCCGGACTTAAATTTGACACGGAGCTCATCGAAGTTGCGCCGGGGGCAAAAGTAAAACTGGTATTTAACAACAATGACGACATGCTTCACAACCTTGTGATCACAACGCCGGGACAAGGCGATGATGTAGGAAAACTTGCAATGGATATGGGATTGGAGGGCACCAACGCTGGTTATATTCCGGCCACAAACTCGGTATTATTTCATACCTGCCTTATCCAGCCCGAGACTTCTCAAACCATTTACTTTACAGCTCCCAAAGCGGGAGATTATCCTTTTCTTTGCAGTTTCCCCGGGCATTCATTTGTCATGAAAGGTGTTATGCGTGTGAAATAAAATGCGATTGGATGATAATTTTTTGTTTTGCACTTACTTTTCGATCAATCTACGATTCAATGAGAAGATTTATAATTTTCATTTCGGTATTAATTTTACTGCTGACAGACACATTTTCTTTTGCGCAAACAGATAAAAATCAACCACTTCCGCCTGCTTCTGCAACGGAGGACTGGTCAACAAAACCGCCATTGGTAACGCCGGCTCCTTACGCCAAGCCGCCTTCGGATGCGGTCGTTTTGTATAATGGAAAAACTGATCTCTCTAAATGGCAGCATGTTGATGGCGAACCTGTAAAATGGAGTGCTGTTAATGACGAACTTGTGATCGTTCCTAAAACAACAGATATTGAAACAAAACAAAAATTCGGAAGTGTCCAACTGCACATCGAATGGAAAACACCTGATCCAAAGGAAGATAAGAGCAATAATCGGGGAAATAGCGGTGTGTTTTTAATGGGTCTGTACGAGTTACAGATTTATGAATCCTATCACTATGAAACCCGGATCTATTACAATGGACAAGCAGGAAGTATTTATAAACAGCAAATTCCCTTAGTTAACGCCTCTCTAAAACCACAGACATGGCAGACGTTCGATATCGTTTTTAATGCACCGGTTTTTAATGAAGACAAAACACTCAAAAGTCCAGGCTACCTAACGGTTTTTCATAACAATGTACTGATTCTCAATCACGCTGAGATCAAAGGACCAATGGTTTATCAGGGATATCCAAAATATGAGTTTCACGAAGCTAAACTGCCACTGAGGTTACAGGAGCATAACAGCCGAGTGAGTTTTCGAAATATCTGGTTAAGGGAATTGTAGCAAATAAATTTTTTTTGTAAATAATCAATTCAACCCCAACCTTTCAAGAATTTTCCCGGCTGCAACCTTTGTCTTTTCAACAATTGCATCAAAAGAAACACTCTGATCCGATTTTGAAGTGAGTGCAGCAACAGTCAGGGCGGCAATAATATCCCCTTGGGATGTGCATAAAGGAATGCATATATCCGTTACACTACGGGTCGAATCACTGTCTTTCACGCAATAACCAAGAGTCCTGATTTCGTCAAGCAAGGCCAGCGTTTGCTTCTGTTGCCTGGCAGTCTGGCTCATGTACAAATCATTTCTTCGAAGCAAATGCAATCGCTCTTCGTCCCGCATAAATGCAAGCAACACCCTTCCTGATGTTGTCAGCAAAAGCGGAAAAAGACTGCCCTCTTCAATAGAAAGCGAAATGGCACCCGGACTTCTGGACTGCGAAATCACCATGAGTTTTTCGATATACAAAATACCAAGATGGCAAGATTGATTGATGTCTGACGACAACTCATCCATGGGATATTGTGACGCGCGCCGGATATCATCGACGGGAGAATGACGGTGCGACAAATGAAAGACTTTCAGCGATAATTTGTACTTCCCTGAAACTTCATCCCTGATCAGATATCCTCTGTTTTCGAGGCAAACCAGCATCCGGTAAATCTCGTTTGGTTTTTTGCTGATTCCGGCTGCTATTTCTGTTTGCGACAAAGAAGTGGCTTTTAAAGAGAGATATTCCATAATATCAAGTCCTTTATCAAGTGCAGGTGCCTGATATTTTGATTCGTTGTCTTTCATGATCGGGTACATTATAAACATTGAGCGGGTTTATTCGTAAAGAAACGATTTATATTTAAATCGGCAATCAGCAAATGTGTCAATATAACAATATTTCAAAATTTCAATCCATTTATATGATATAAAAAGTAAAATATATGCTTTTTAATCAGGGAGTAATCTGAAAATTAAAGTCACACTATAAAGCTTTCACATAATTAATGTCAGCTATCAACGCATATCCATCAAATTCGGGAAATCAACGTCCAATACTGATCATCGGCGCCGGTGGGATTGTGAGAGATGCACATTTGCCTGCTTATAAAAAAGCTGGTTTTCCCATTTTCGGAATTGTTGATATTGTCAAGGATCGGGCGGATTTCTTGGCGAAACAGTACCAAATACCGAATGTATTTTCCAGTGTTAATGAAGCCGTGGCGCAGGCACCCGCTAATACGGTTTATGATATGGCGCTTAACCCGGACCAACATGGAGAGGTTTTAAAATTATTGCCGGATCATTCGAGGGTGTTGCTGCAAAAACCTTTTGGTACTTCTCTTGATGAAGCGAAAGATTTGACAAAAATATGCAAAGACAAAAAGCTGACGGCTACTGTGAACTTTCAATTACGGTTCGCGCCATTCGTACAGGCAGCCAGAAAGTTAATAAATTCGGGTATCATGGGAAAAATTTATGATATGGAAGTCCGGCTAACCACGCACACTCCCTGGCAAAATTTTCCGACAATAGCCAGTCAGGATCGGCTGGAAATTTTGTACCACAGCATTCATTATCTTGATTTGATCCGTACATTTTTAGGAGAGCCGGAGTCCGTTTTTGCAAAGAGTTTCGGGCATCCGTCCAAGCCTTTTTCTTCAACAAGAAGTACCATTTTGCTGGATTACGGAAAGAATCTGCGAGCAATCATCAATACCAACCATGACCATGATTTCGGGCCGGAACATCAGGAAAGTTTTATCAAATGGGAGGGTACAAAAGGTGCGATAAAAGCAAGAATGGGTGTTTTAATGGACTATCCAATGGGCCTTCCTGACACATTGGAGTATTGCACGTTTGATAAAAATGGGAAACCGGAGTGGAAAACTTACGAACTGAAAGGCAACTGGTTTCCGGATGCTTTCATTGAAACCATGTCGCAACTCATATACTTTCCTGAAGGTGCTGACGACAAACCTGAATCAACTATTGACGACGCGCTTAAAACTATGGAGCTTGTTCAAAAGTGTTTTCGCTGAGCTTATTAAATAAAATTTACAAACTGAAACACATCATTTTAATACCATATCCATGAATTTCACATACACTCGACGTAGTAAAAAAAGTGCTTTATTGGTGGTTTTTCTGCTTGTTTATTCCATTTCTTACGGACAGCAAAATCTGAAACTCTGGTATAAACAACCATCTAAACAGTGGGAAGATGCATTGCCTGTCGGTAATGGAAAACTTGCCGCCATGGTTTTTGGCGGAGTTGCGACAGAGCGGATCCAGTTTAATGAGGAAACACTCTGGACAGGCGAGCCACAAAGTTATGCGCATAAGGGCGCCAGCCAATATCTTCCACAAATCCGCACTCTTTTAAATGAAGGCAGACAGAAGGAAGCCCAGGATTTGGCCACGAAGGAATTTATGGGTAATCCGATGCGTCAGATGGCATACCAGGCTTTTGGTGATTTATATATAGATTTTGCTGGTCATGAAAATTTTTCGGAGTACAAACGTGAGCTGGACCTGAATGACGGCATCAGCCGTGTAAATTACAAATCTAACGGGACGTCATTTTCCCGGGAAGTTTTTGCCAGCTTTCCAGCCAAAACGATTTTCGTAAAACTGCAAAGTGACCAGTCACAGAAGTTAAATTTCACCCTTCGGATGGACGCGATTCATGCGAATAAAAAGGTTACAGTGAACGGAAATGAGCTGACCTTGTATGTCAAAGTGGATAAAGGGGTTTTGGAAGGTATCGCAAGAGTGAAAGTACTGACGGATGGAAAATTGAATCGAGCCGATGGAAAAATTACCATTGAAAACGCAACGACTGCAACACTGGTACTTTCTGCGGCTACAAATTATATAGATTATAAAACAGTAACCGGAAATCCGGAAGAAATCACTTCAACTATTCTCAAAAATTCTTCTGACTTTGAACAGGCAAAAAAAGTACATCTTGCTGACTATCAAAAACTTTTTTCACGTTTTAATCTAACTTTACCAGCAAATCAAAATTCGTCCTTACCAACAGATGAACGACTTTTAAAGTTTAAAGACACTCCGAATGATCCTGCATTTCTGGCTCTATATGTTCAATATGCGCGGTATCTGTTAATCGCGAGCAGTCGTCCCGGAACGCACCCCGCCAATCTTCAGGGCAAATGGAATGACAAATTGAACCCTTCCTGGGACAGTAAATATACGGTCAATATCAATACAGAAATGAATTATTGGCCGGTGGAAATGACTAACCTGAGCGAGCTTCACCAGCCACTTTTTGGGATGATACGGGATTTGTCCAAAACCGGAGCGGAGGTTGCAAAAGAACATTACGACGCAAAGGGTTGGCTTGTTCATCATAACACCGATTTATGGCGGGGAGCAGCGCCGATCAATGCCTCGGATCACGGGATCTGGGTAACAGGGGGAGCCTGGCTGAGTCTGCATTTATGGGAACATTACCGGTTCACGCAGGACAAATATTTTCTAAAACAAACCGCTTATCCTTTGATGAAAGGTGCTGCCGAATTCTTTGTGAATTTTTTGGTAAAAGATCCCAAAACAGGGTTTTTGATTAGTTCGCCATCGAATTCCCCTGAAAATGGAGGGCTGGTTGCCGGTCCGACCATGGATCACCAGATCATTCGCGGATTATTTAAAGCTTGCATTGAGAGCTCGGAAATCTTAAAAACGGATGCTGGTTTTGCTTCAAAATTAAAAGAAATTATCCCACAAATATCCTCAAATAAAATCGGGAAGGCGGGACAATTGCAGGAATGGACGACTGACATTGATGACACAACAAGTCATCACCGTCACGTATCTCATCTTTGGGGTGTTTTTCCTGGTGAGGAAATTACGCCGACACAAACACCTGACTTGCTTAACGCAGCGAAAAAATCTCTGGAATTCAGAGGAGATGACGGAACTGGCTGGAGCCTGGCGTGGAAAATTAATTACTGGGCTAGATTTCTGGATGGAGATCACGCTTACACGATGATCCGGAAATTATTTAACCCGATTATGGATGCCTCGGTTAAAAAAGGCGGCGGCGGATCCTATCCTAATTTGTTCGACGCACATCCGCCTTTTCAGATCGACGGAAACTTTGGGGGTGCTGCCGGAATTCTGGAATGTCTTGTGCAAAGTCATCTGGGTGAAATTAACTTATTGCCGGCATTACCTTCTGCCCTGCCCGATGGAAAAGTTACAGGCCTGATAACAAGAGGAGCATTTGAGTTGTCCATGGAGTGGAATAGCGGAAAACTCGTATCTGTGACTATTCTCTCTAAGACGGGTAACATATGCAGGCTCCGTTATGGAAATAAATTTGTCGAGTTTCCAACCTCAAAAGGAAAACGATATCGTCTTAGCTCCGCGTTAAAGGTCATCTAAGTCACCCAGGAATTAAATAAAAAGCAGGAATTGCAATATTTAAGTTGAAAATTTATGTTTTCTTTCGATTGTTTTGCTTTTATTTGTTTTCAGAAACAAATAAAATAATTTTTAATTGAAATCAGAATTGCCGCATGACGAATGAATCTTACGTTTTGGCTATTGATCAGGGTACCAGTAGTACTAAAACGCTCGTCTTTAATCAACACGGTGTTGCAGTTGCGAGAGGCAGTGAACCATTGAAAACGTCTTACATGGATGGAGGTTTCGTTGAGCAGGACCCGTTTGAGATTTACCAAAATGTACTTTCGTCTGTTGAAAAATGCTTGAAAGATTTTGTGGATAAAGGCGGCTCGCCTAACAATATCAAAACGTGCGGAATTACGAATCAGCGCGAAACATTTGTTCTTTGGGATATTGACGGACAACCATTGCACAATGCTGTTGTGTGGCAATGCAAGCGGTCGACTGGCATTTGTAATCGTTTGCAGTTATACGGTTTCGATACCATTATTAAAGAAAAAACCGGATTACTGGCAGATCCCTATTTTTCGGGAACCAAGGTAATGTGGCTAAATGAAAATAACAGCGAGATCGGGAAAAAGATCTTATTGGGACAAGCCTTTTTTGGCACGATCGATACCTGGCTTTTATACAGACTGACGGGTGGAAAATCCTATCTGACAGATCATACCAACGCTTCCAGAACCCTGTTCTTTAATCTAAGAACACTTGACTGGGACGATGAACTGATCAAAAGCTTCGAACTTTCAGGACTTAATCTTCCTAAAATCCAGGCATCGTCCAGCTATTTCGGATCAACAAATTTCAGCGGATTGCTTGAAAATGATATCGATATAACTGCTATGATCGGTGATTCGCATGCCGCTGCCTTTGGGGAAGGCTGCTTTTCTTCCGGGATTGCCAAAGCGACTATGGGAACAGGCTCATCCATCCTGATGAACATCGGACCCGAACCGCAAACCTCTCAGAAAGGAATGGTCACTACCATAGGATGGAGTACCGAAAGTCATGTAGAATACGCTTTGGAAGGCGTAATTGTAACTTGCGGGGCGACCATTGAGTGGATGAAAAACAGTATGGGTCTTTTTCAAAACAGTAAGGATACTGAGAAAATAGCAGTTGAAATTTCGGATAGCAACGGCGTATATGTCATACCGGCTTTTAGCGGACTGGGAGCACCTCACTGGGATATGAACAGAAAAGCGTCCATAGTCGGACTTACTTTTGACTGTAATAAAAACCATGTCATCCGCGCTGCGCTGGAATCTATTCCCTATCAGATAAAAGATGTAATCAACGCAATGGAATCAGAAACCGGGATTTCGTTGCGAGAATTAATGATTGATGGCGGCATCACATCCAATTTATTTGTGGTGCAGCTACTCGCGGATCTTCTCGAAAAACCAGTCGTTAATCTGGGATTAGCAGAGATTTCTGGCCTTGGTGCCGCCTATCTTGCCGGCTTGAAATCAGGCATCTACGAAAGCATAGATTATTTAAAAGGGTTAAATCGTGACAATTTGGTCGCTGTCGAACCTAATCTGCATAATAAAAAAGTCAAGGCGGGCTACGAAGGCTGGCAGGCTGCAATTGCTTATAAAATCTAATTTTATGAAATTAAAACATTTTTTGCCGATACTTTTTGTATCTATATTTTATTTATCCGCCAGTGCGCAGTCGGAAAAAATCGAACGCTGGGATCGATTTGAAATAATCCTTACAGGACCTCAATCGGGGAATCCTTTCGATGATGTAACGCTGTCTGCCGACTTCACCAATGGCAAGGAAAAAGTAAAAGTCGACGGATTTTACGATGGAAACGGGAAGTACAAACTTCGTTTCATGCCTGAGAAGTCAGGCGAATGGAGTTATAAAACAGTAAGTAATAACAAAATTCTAAATGGTAAAACAGGAAAATTTACCTGTGTTGACCCGAGCGGAAATAATCATGGACCGGTAAAAGTAGCTGATACTTATCACTTTAAATATGCAGATGGAAAGCGATACTATCCTTTTGGCACCACGCTTTATGCGTGGACCCATCAGCCGCAGGCTTTGGAAGAAATTACTTTAAAAACTTTGTCAAATGCACCTTTCAACAAAGTTAGAATGTGTGTTTTTCCAAAATATTATTCGAATGTCGAGAACGAACCAGAGTTTTATCCCTTTGTGAAAAAAGGAGAAACAACTGGCAAAAATGGAAAAATCAAATTTGTCTGGGATTTCTCAAAATTTGATCCCGCCTTTTTCGAGCATTTGGAAAAACGGATCGATGACCTGAAAGACCTTGGTATTGAAGCGGATATTATTATTTTTCATCCTTATGACAAAGGACATTGGGGTTTTGACAGCTTAGGAAAAGAAAACGATCTTCGGTATATCAAGTACCTGACAGCGAGACTATCGTCTTTCCGGAACGTGTGGTGGTCACTGGCAAATGAGTTTGATTATATCAAAACAAAGCCCAGAGAAATTTGGGATGTGTATACCAAAGCTGTGGTGAAAAACGATCCTTACAAACATTTGTGCTCTATCCATAATGGCAGCGTTTACTACGATAACTGGAAACCGGAATTCACGCATGTGAGTATACAAAATGGCTCAACGGTGGAAGATTTTGGCCGCGCCACTTTACTTCGGGATGTTTTTTTCCGTCCAATGCTCTACGACGAAGTGTGTTATGAAGGAGATTTACCACAGCGCTGGGGCCATTTGAGCGGAGAAGAAATGACCTCGGCCTTTTGGCATGGCGTTATTGCGGGCACTTATGTAACGCATGGAGAAACATATAAGAACAGCGGAGATACTATTTTTTGGGCGAAAGGTGGAAAATTAATTGGCAACAGCCCGGCTCGAATCGGTTTTTTACGAAAAATTCTGGAAGAAGCTCCTGGCCCTGTCGAGCTGGCTGACGTTTGGAAAGATCACAAAACGGCGACAGCAGACAGCAGTTATTACCTTGTTTATTTTGGAAAAGAAATGAACGAGGAATGGGAATTTAACTTGCCAAAAAAAGGTGGGCCGGCAGCAGGAAAGAAATTTCAGGTTGAGATTATTGATACCTGGGATATGACGGTCAAGAAATTGCCTGACACATTTGAGATCGCAAAACCTGAGGAATATCGGATTTTCGATAAAAACCGCAAAAGAATTCGCTTGCCTATGAAGCCTTACCTTGCTTTGCGTATCACGGAAATATAAGGTTTTTGTTGAGCGCGTTACAAACGCTGAACCATAAGTGCACTGATTGCAAATCAGTGCAAGCAAGCTTACCATTAAGTGTGGGGCAGACCTTATCAGCAAATTCAAAAATGAAAATAAAAGGATTCTCAATATCTTCACCATTTGAAAGGGCTTGTTATCTGAAACAAGCTCTGCAAATGTGGAATTTAAAATATGAAAACCTGTTTTTGCGGATCGGACCAGCCTTACTCCCGTTGCTGCGGACCGATCATAAAAGGCACAGTTAAAGCTATATCCGCCGAAAAGCTGATGCGTTCACGTTATAGTGCCTACGTAATGGCTGAGGTTGATTACCTTTTCGATACAACGCACATATCAAAAAGAACTGGTCTTGATAAAAAAGAGATTGAACAGTGGGCAAAAACCAATCACTGGCTACAACTGGAAATCATTAAGGCAGAAATATTTTCAGTTGAATTTAAAGCACATTTCAGAGACAGGTCGGGCAAAAAACAAGTTCACCACGAAAAATCTGCTTTCGTTTTTGAAAACGGGAATTGGTTTTACGTTGATGGCGTTTTCAACGGAGATATCTGAAAATTTATGAAACTTAACTCCTGATGTTTCGACAATTTGCAATAGCCCGGTTTATGATCGGATTCATTACGTTCGTACTAACCTACATGGTTGCCGCTTTTTCCGACGATAATTTTTTCAAATTTATCACTGTGGGCATGTTTATACTTTCACTTTATGTCATGAGTGAAGCTAAAAAAGGCCAGCTGGAAGATCTCACAAAGAAAGATGTTGAATGTCAGGAAAAGATTAACGAGGTACAAGAGCAGCTATATCAAAAACAAGAAGAATATGAACTTTTGGTTCAGGCCATTATAAAAGCAAGCGAAGGGAAAGAGTAGTTACTTTTCTGCTTTTGATCTTCTCCCTAAAAATACCGTAGTCCTCATCCTTTATAAAAAAACACTTTGCCTGAAATCGCCTGATTTCAGGCAAAGTGTTTTTTTATGTTTATACGACCTCCACCCAACTTCTTAAACTGCTCTATTTCTTTCAAATTTATCGATATAACATATTATTACTTACGAATTTCTACTTTTTGACTATTTATTCAAATATAAAGAATGATACTATACCACGATACTTCTTTGCACTAAAAGCATTTTTGACAATTTTTTATTAAAATAAGTCATAAATATTTCGAAAATGTTTGTTCTATGTAAAAATGTTCCTAATTTTCGTAAAAAATAGAATAAAATAGAAAGTAAAAGAAACGTATATGATCATTTATAACCCTGGTTACTATTTATGAAACAATTTTTCTGTATCATCTTTGCATTGCTGCTGCTTTCGCCGGCATTATATGCACAAAGTCCGACCGTAAAAGGTAGAGTGACAGGCGCGAATGACAACGACGCACTTCCGGGTGTCAGTGTTGTAATAAAAGGTACGCAACGGGGTACGACGACAAGTGCCGAAGGGACTTTCCAACTGGAAGTTCCGGATGCTTCGACAGTTCTTGTTTTTAGTTTTGTGGGTTATAAATCCGTAGAAGAAACGGTGGGAAACCGTTCAGATATTTCAGTAAAACTTTCTCCCGAAAATAAGTCACTGGAAGAAGTCGTCGTCGTGGGATATGGAACACAAAGCAAAAGAGCGGTTACCGGATCGGTAATTTCCATCAATTACGACAAATTCAAAGACCGTTCATTTAGTAACGTTACACAATCACTGGCGGGAAGTTTACCAGGTGTAAATATCTCCCAGTCGCAAGGCGCACCGGGCTCTTCTCCTGTCATCAAAATCAGGGGTGTCAGTTCGATCACGGCCGGAACAAACCCTTTGATCGTTGTGGATGGTGTGCCGCTTGAAAACTTTAATCTAAACCTGATAAATCCCCAGGATATTGAATCAGTGGAGGTTTTGAAAGATGCCTCTTCGGCGGCGATATACGGCTCGCGCGGATCCAGCGGGGTTATTCTGGTAACTACAAAAATGGGAAAGCCGGGGAAAACCAATATCAGTGCCAATGTAGAATATGGTTCACAAAAAGTAATTCGCAAGGTGGGTATGATGGATGCGCAGCAGTACATCTCAACCTATATTGATGCAAAAAACAACGCCTGGATGGCACAGGGCGGAAAAGCGAGCGACCCAAACAGCGCTCGTCCGGCTACGTTGAAAATCCCGGAAGATTTCACAAACAATCCTCAGCAGTTTGGCAAAGGAACTGACTGGCAGGACGTAATGTTCCGTACGGCTCCGTCAGTAAATGCCCAGTTATCTGTTTCGGGCGGTACTGAAAAAACACAATATTTATTTTCAGGAGCTTACCTCGATCAGACTGCGGTTTTGGATGAGAACTATTACAAGAGATTATCGCTTCGCTCCAATGTCAGAACGCAAGTGAGCAAAAAATTGGCAATTGGACTTAACCTGGGCGTTACAGCCATTTTTGACAGAACAGAAGGAACAAAAGGGAAAAGTGATGTGATCAGCCTTGGCTTGCAGAGTGATCCTATTTTTCCGGTATATAATGAAAATGGAAACTACGGATTCAGAGATCCAAATTCGACATGGTTCCGGTTTACTTCCTATGCGGATATGAATCTTTGGCACCCATATTCGCTGACGAGAGAAGTGGATAAGGGAAACAAATCTTTCAATACGCTGGGAACTGCTTTCCTCGAATATAACATTCTGGACGATTTAAAATTCAGAACCAGCATCAGCGGAAACTTATTCAACAACAGAAATAATTTCTACTGGAACGACAAGCAGAAATATGGTTATTCTGCCGTGCTCGCTGCGCAGGGCAATGCTGGTGACGCGTATATGCTTAACTGGTTAAGCGAAAATACACTGTCATATGACAAGAAAATCGGCGAACACGCTTTTACAGGTTTATTAGGTTACACCGTGCAAAAACAACGTGATGAAACCATGTATGTGGCCGCAAATAATTTCCCGAACGACCTTGTTCATACATTAAATGCAGGAACTGTAACGGCAGGAAACACGACAGCGAGTGAATGGTCTTTATTGTCTTATCTGGCACGTATCCAGTACAACTTCAAAAACAAATATTTTGTAAGCGGAGCCATTCGTCGCGATGGAATGTCAAGATTTGGGGAAGACAATAAATGGGGTTATTTTCCTTCTGTATCAGGAGGTTGGTTAATTTCAGATGAAAGTTTCATGTCGGGTGTTTCGGCGGTGAACAATCTGAAATTACGTGTAAGTTACGGTGTTACCGGAAATAACCAGATACCGAATTACGGCGCGATCAGTCTTCTTGGCGCCGCCAATTACGTTACAGGTACAAACCTTTCGAATGGTTTAAAAGTGAGCGGGCTTGCTAATTCCGGTTTGAAATGGGAAAAAACGAATCAATTTAATGCTGGTATTGATCTGGGGCTATTTAATAACCGCATCAATCTTTCCGCAGAATTTTATAACTCCATCACCCGGGATATGTTGTTGTATGTCCCTGTACCTGACATTACCGGATTCTCCTCACAGCTTTCGAATATCGGAAAAATGCGTAACCGGGGAGTGGAATTCAATATTTCGAGCAAAAACCTTACCGGCGATGGACAAGGTGGTGGCCTTACATGGACAACGGACTTCAACATTTCTAGAAACCGCAACGAAGTTTTACAGCTCGGACCAGGAAACGCACCTATTCAGTATGTTGATAATGTGGTGACTGTAAGAACAGAAGTTGGACAGCCGGTATCCAATTTCTTCGGTTATAAATTCGATGGAGTTTTCAAAAACCAGGCAGAAATTGACGCATACCCGCATCACGCAAGTACAACACCGGGCGACCCAAAAGTGAGGGATGTTAACGGCGATGGCAAAATTACCGATGCGGACAGAACCATTATCGGAAATTATCAACCCGATTTTATAGCCGGTATCACAAACACAGTTGGCTACAAAGGCTTTGAACTTTCTTTCATGTTTCAGGGATCTTTCGGTGGCGAAATTGCAAACAACAACATCCGTTATCTTGGAACCTGGGATAACGGACGGAATTTCTTCTCCAATACGTATGACTACTGGCGCTCAGAAAGTAATCCGGGCGACGGCAAACATTTCAAGCCAAACGTAAATTATCTGGGGCTTCAAAAGCAGTTTTCTTCTTACTGGGTTGAAGATGCGTCGTTTGTAAGGTTGAGAAATATCAGAATTTCCTACTCTGTTCCTTCCAAATGGATCAGTAAGCTGGCGATGACGAATGCCCGGGTTTATGTAAATGCAGAAAACGTGCATTTGTTCAGCAAATACACAGGTTATGATCCCGAAAATACGACTTACGGCACGACTTCATACAGCAGCAGCATGGAAACTTCGGGCTCTTACAGCAGTGGAAACGCTCCGGTACCGGGTGCATTTCAAGGTGTGGATTATGGATCATATCCGTTGCCACGTGTGATCACGGTGGGTATCAAAGCTGATTTTTGATTTGAACTTTTAAACGAATAGTCAAAGGTGAAAACCTTTTAACCGATAAAAATTATGAAAAAAATATCAGGATATCTGGCAATGTTTTGTCTGCTGATGGCGGGAATGAGTTGCAGCGACTCGTTCCTGGAACTGGCTCCGGTGTCTAACCCGAATGCAGAAAATTTTTATAAAACTACTGCTGATTTTGATCTTGCTGCCAACGCGGCTTACAATACATTGTATACTGTTTATAATCCCGAGGGAGCCGTTTCTTATGCCGGAGAATTGATGGGAGATAATGTTACGATTTATAATATTTCCGGGAACCAGGCTGATAAATGGCAGTTCAGGGATTATTCGCTGGCACCGGCTAATACGATGGTGTATCAGTTCTGGCAGGATTTCTACAAATCTCTATATAGTATCAATATAATCCTTTCCAAAATTGAATCTGCGGAGTTGAATGCTGATTACAAAGCGAAAATGCAGGGCGAAATGTTGTTCTTGCGGTCTCTTTATTATTATCAAATGGTACAGATCTGGGGCGATTTGCCGATCGTAACAGCTCCGGTTTCTGCTGCTGAAAGTTATAATATTTTACGTTCACCGGCGGCTGAGGTTTATGCGCAGATTGTAAAAGATTTACAGGAAGCGAAAGGGAAATTACCACCTGCCGCCTCGGTAGTTGTTGGTCGCGCTTCGAAAGGTGCCGCGCAAACCTTGCTTGGAAAAGTATATCTTTCCATGGGGGATAAAACCAATGCCGCAAAAGAATTGAAGGAAGTTTACGATAGCAATCAGTATCAGCTTTTGCCTTCTTATGCATCGTTGTGGGACGTGAAAAATAAAAATACGAAGGAATCAATCTTTGAAATTCAATACCTGGGGGGGTCTGCAATTAATCCTTACAGTAATTATTATCTTGTTTTCTTCCCAAACTCCAATGCGCTTGGGTTTTACGGAGCGGGTATGAACCAGGTAGTTAACGACGTATGGAATGAATATGAATCTGGCGACAGCCGTCGTGTTGCTTCGATTGATACAGGTTATACGGATGCAAAGGGAAATTTTACCGCCGCCAGATTTCCAAAAAAATGGACAGATAAAACTGCTCCGCTTATCAATCAGTCGATTGCTGCAAATAACAACTTCATCGTTTTACGTTATGCCGATCTTTTATTGCTGCTGACAGAAGCAACAGGTGAGGTTTCTTACATGAACCAGGTGCGTAAACGAGTAAGTCTGCCACTTTACGGCGAAGCAGGTTATCCGGCAAAATATTCAACGGTTGCTCTGGCTTTGGAGCATGAGCGTCGGGTAGAATTAGCTTTTGAATTTCATCGCTGGTTTGATTTAAAAAGAACAAACCGCGCAGTACCGGTTTTGACAGCGAAAGGAAAAAATGTTACACCTGAAAAACTGGTCTTGCCGATTCCAAATATCGTAAGGGATCAGAATAATAAAATTACACAAAACACAGGCTATTGAAATTGGTATTTATCAGGAAGTTAACAGACCGTAGAGGCCTGTTAACTTCCTGACTTTTTTGCGTCAATCCAACACAGTGAACAGAATAATCAGCGTTATGACAGACAAAAAATTTTCGTTTCAGTGCGTATTTGTTTCTCTTCTTTTGCTTTCGGCAGTATTAGGCTGCAAAACCGATAAGGAAACTGAGAAAACGGAATTGAAACCAAAACTGAATATTTCAGAAAACAAAAGATTTTTCACCGATGAAAACGGAAAACCGTTTTTCTGGCTGGCTGATACAGGTTGGCTTTTATTCAGCAAACTGGATCGGGAAGAGGCGGTTAAATATCTGGATGACAGACAAAAAAAAGGATTTAATGTGATTCAGGTTATGATGTTGCATTCCTTAAAATTCGTTGACGCTTACGGAGATTCTGCCTTAATCAATAAAAATGTTGCAACGCCTTACATCAAAAATGGAAATTCAACGGATTCAAGCCAGTACGATTACTGGGACCATATAGACTACATCATCGAGCAAGCTGAAAAAAGAGGAATTTTTATGGCAATGGTTCCTGTCTGGGGCAACAATGTAAAGTCCGGCCGGGTCAATCGTGAGGATGCGAAAACATATGCGACCTGGATTGCAGAACGCTACAAAGACAAACCGAACGTTATCTGGCTCAACGGAGGCGATATTATGGGAACAGATTCTACTGAAACCTGGAAAATAATTGGTACAACCCTGAAAGCGAACGACCCAAATCATCTGGTCACGTTCCATCCTTTCGGTCGCCGCCAGTCTTCCACCTGGTTTCACAATGAGTCATGGCTTGATTTCAACATGTTTCAATCCGGCCATCGGGATTATGCGCAGGATACAGATTTCAACAGTTTAAAATATGGTGAAGACAACTGGCGCTATTTGCAGGACGATTATGCTAAAACGCCCGTAAAGCCGACGTTAGATGGAGAGCCATCTTACGAGGGAATTCCGCACGGCCTGCACGATCCGAAGCAACCTTTATGGACAGCCGACGATGTGCGCCGTTATGCTTACTGGTCGGTTTTTGCAGGTGGAAGTGGTTTTACGTATGGCAATAGTGCAGTGATGCAAATGCGTAAGCCCAAGGATAACAAAGCTTCTTACGGCACTAAATCATACTGGTTTGATGAAATAAATGCACCCGGCGCATCGCAAATGGTGTTTTTAAAAAATCTGATGCTATCAAAATCTTACTTTGACCGTATTCCTGACCAGTCGCTGATCGCTGATAATGGAGAGAAATATGATCGGGTTATTGCAACTCGGGGTAAAGATTATGCCTTTGCATACACCTATAATGGTCGCAATTTCAAAGTGAATCTTGGAAAAATAAGTGGTGACAAGGTTAAGGCTTCATGGTATAATCCGAGGGACGGTAAGAATTCTGCAATTGGAAAATTTGATAATCAGGGCGTAAAAGAATTTGATCCTCCGGGAAACCTGAAAAATGGCAACGATTGGGTACTTGTGCTAGGTCATTAATCATTAACAATTAATTATTAAAACATGGCTTTTAATCCCTTCGGACTTGTTTTGTTTGGTCTCGTAGCTGTTTTGGGAGAAATCCAGGCGCAGGACACGATTAGCTATACCGGAAAAACCCTGGTCAATGTAGATTATCATCATGGACAGTTGAGCCCTGCAATAGGTGTTCATAACGTGCAGACTCTACGAGTTAGCCGCGACAGTAAGGAAACAGGTTATAACTGGACTTACAATCATGCGCCTATGCTGGCATATTGGAATAATACATTTTACCTGAATTATTTGAGCAATCCGGTTGGAGAGCATGTCCCGCCCGGACAAACGCTTATGCAAACATCCGCTGATGGAAATTCGTGGTCAAAACCACAAGTGATATTTCCACCTTATAAAATCCCGGATGGCACTACAAAAAAAGATTATCCGGGTGTAGCCAGGAATCTCTTTGCTGTAATGCACCAGCGTATGGGCTTTTTTGTGTCAAAAAATAACCTCCTGCTGACGTTAGGATTTTATGGAATCGCACTCGATGCGAAAGATGACCCGAATGACGGGAATGGAATAGGGCGTGTAGTTCGGGAAGTCCATAAAGACGGAACGCTGGGCCCGATTTATTTCATCCGACATAATACTTCTTGGAAGCAAAAATCAGAATATCCGCTCTATTCGACGAGTAAGGATAAAAATTTTATTGCCGCTTGTGAAGAACTATTATCCAATAAATTAATGACACAACAATGGGTTGAAGAAGCCGACCGAGACGACCCAATTATCTCATTAAAAGGAGAATATAAGGCTTTCAGTTATTATCATTTACCTGATGGACGCGTTGTCGGGCTTTGGAAAAACGCTTTGACAAGTATTAGTAAAGATGATGGTAAATCCTGGTTATATAATCCTAAAAGAGCCCCGGGATTTGTGAATAGTAACGCCAAGATCTGGGGACAAAAAACTTCAGACGGTAAATATGCAACGGTCTATAATCCATCAGAATTTCGCTGGCCACTGGCGCTATCTGTTAGTGACGATGGGTTGAATTTTAAGAATCTCTTGCTTGTAAATGGTGAAATCACTTCGATGCGTTATGGCGGAAATTACAAATCCTATGGTCCGCAATATGTTCGTGGTATAGAAGAAGGAAATGGAACGCCGCCGGATGGAAAGCTCTGGCTGACTTACAGCATGAATAAAGAAGACATCTGGGTTTCATCTGTTCCCATTCCTGTGAAAGAAAAGGCTGAGCGCCATGCGGATGATGAATTTTCAAAAATGCCGGCTGGAAAGGAACTTAATTCGTGGAATATTTATAGTCCAACATTGGCGTCTGTTAAAATTGGCAAGTCGGTGGGAAACGAGAAAGTACTAACATTACAAGATTCAGATCCTTTCGATTATGCCAAAGCCGAACGGGTTATACCAGCCACAAAACATTTACAAACTGAAATTTCTGTGACGCCAAATCAAAACTTTAATGGCCTGTTGGATATTGAATTTCAGGATGCAAAAGGTACACCTGGCATTCGTCTTTCTTTCGACTCCACCGGAGTTATTAGAACGAAAGCGGGATATCGAAACAAGACTTTGATGAAATATGAAGCAAATCAGGAATACAAAATTGTAGTTAAACTGAATACAGAAACACGTTTGTATACGGTTATAGTTAACGGGAAAAATACAGGAAATAATATTCTCTTTGCGCCTTTGGAAAGTGTTGAACGAATCGTTTTTCGCACCGGCGATATCCGACGTTTTCCAAATGCTGACACACCAACCGATCAAATGTATGATTTAAAAAATGCTGAAAAACTGGATAAAAAGGCTGAGTATTGGATCAAGTCGCTTAAAACGGGCAGCTTCTAACTAATGAAATTTATAATGCTTTCGTCTAAAAATATTTTTGTATTCACATGTCTGCTGTGCATCTTTTCTACTGAATTTGTTTCGGCGCAAAACAAGGCAACCTGGATATGGTACCCGGGAGATTATGAAATCTGGCTGGGTAATTCTATGCAAAATCGTCGTACGGAAAGAGGTTCATTTTTGCCTCCGTTCTGGAAATATGACAGTCATTTTATTATGATCGACTATTCCAAAGAATTCAATCTGACAGTGCCGGAGGAAATCGAGATTTATGCAGAAGGAGATTATAATGTTAAAATCAACAGTAATCTGATTCATGGAACACCGAAAAAACTGCTGATTCCTGCGGGTAGACAAAAGCTTAATTTCAAGGTTTACGCTCAGGACCGCGTTCCGGCATTATTTGTGAAAGGTAAAACCATTATTTCGGACGAAAGTTGGAAAGTTACGAACGAGGACAAGGAATGGATCGATGAATCAGGAAAAGTTTCGGATGTTTCGGGTACCAAATATTTGCAGGCAGGAAGTTGGAATTTTGATGATCCGAAATCTCCGCCTTCGAAATTCAGATTACCAACAGAACCACAAGCCGCAACTAATATTACCAAAAATGACAAATCATGGCTAGTTGACTTTGGCAGGGAAACATTTGGTTTTGTAAAATTGCATGGTTTAAAAGGAAAGGGGAAAGTCACACTTTATTACGGTGAGTCAAGAGAAGAAGCGCTGGGTATCAAAACCTGTGAAACGCTTGATGAACTGGAAATTAATAACGCCATTTCCAAAGACACAACTTTAACCGGCTCACGGGCTTTTCGATTTGTCAATATCCATTTTGAGGACGGAATTAGCTTTGAGTCTGTCTCGATGCAATATGAATTTTTACCAGTTGCAGATCGTGGCGCTTTCAAAAGTTCCGACGAACAACTGAACAAGATTTGGGAAGTTTCCAAATATACATTGCACCTGAACACACGCGAGTTTTTTATTGATGGCATTAAGCGCGACCGTTGGATATGGTCGGGAGATGCTTATCAAAGTTATTTGATGAATTATTACTTACTTTTTGATTCGCCGTCTGTAACCCGGACGCTTCTTGCCAATCGCGGAAAAGATCCGGTGACAAGCCACGTGAACACAATCATGGACTATACTTTCTACTGGTTTATGGGGATTTACGATTACTATTTGTATTCGGGCGACAAACTTTTCATCAAACAATTTTATCCGCGCATGCAGAGTCTGATGGATTTCTGTTTATCGCGAAGGAATAAAGATGGCTTGCTTGAAGGCCAAACCGGCGACTGGGTTTTTATTGACTGGGCGGATGGACTGAGTAAAAAGGGAGAGGTTAGTTTTGAGCAGTTGCTTTTTTGCAGGAGCCTTGAAGCAATGGCAATTTGTGCGAAACTGGCTGAGGACGCAGAAGGAGCCGCAAAATATGCTGCGTTGGCAAAGGACCTGAAAGCGAAAGTTTTTTCTTTTTACTGGAATGAAAACAAAGGAGCTTTAGTACACAGCCGGGTGGATGGTAAGCAAACTGAAAATGTTACACGCTATACCAATATGTTTGCTATTTTCTTCGATTATTTTAGTGATGCACAAAAACAGTCGGTGAAAAAGAATGTGCTTTTGAACGATAAAGTGCAGAAAATAACAACACCTTACATGCGCTTTTATGAGTTGGAGGCACTTTGTGCCATGGGAGAACAGGCACTTGTTCTGAAAGAAATAAAGGATTATTGGGGAGGTATGTTAAATCTCGGAGCGACATCTTTCTGGGAAAAATATGATCCGGAAGAAAAGGGTGCGCAACACTATGCGATGTATGGTCGTGAATTTGGAAAAAGTCTTTGTCACGCCTGGGGTGCCAGTCCGATCTATCTTTTGGGGAAATATTATCTGGGCGTAAAGCCAACTTCACCAGCATATCAGTCGTATTCCATTGAGCCGGTTTTAGGTGGATTGCAATGGATGGAAGGTAAAGTGCCAACAGGCGATGGCGATATTTCCGTCTATTGCAGTACCAAAGAAATAAAAGTAAAAGGAGATTCAGGAACAGGAACTTTGCGGTTTAAAAGCAAAAGCAAACCTACAAGTAAAGGAAATAACATCCGGGCGATCGGCAACGATGTTTTTGAGTTGACGATAGAAAAAGGAAAAGAATACGTGGTGACATATAGTGCCAAATAGTAAACAATTTCAGTTTAAAGCGATGATGCGATATAAATCAAAATATATTCTGGCCACATTTATATGCAGTTTTTTGGCAAACCAGGAAAGTAACGGACAAAGCAAAGGTCTGGTTAATACCTCCAAAAGCTCCTATGCAAAACTGTGTAGTACCGATCTGGATGCGGTGCAATGGACACAGGGTTTTTGGGCTGACCGATTCAAGGTTTGCAGGGAAATGATGGTTCCGGACCTCTGGAAAACCTATACAAATCCTGAGCTAAGCCATTCGTTCCGCAACTTCGAAATTGCCGCTGGCTTGGAAGAAGGCAAATTCAAAGGCCCATCGTTTCATGACGGCGATTTTTACAAAACCTTTGAAGCGATGGCAAGTATGTATGCTGTCACAAAAGACAAAAAACTGGATGAAACTATGGATCATGCCATCGCTGTAATTGCAAAAGCGCAGCGGGAGGATGGTTACATTTATACCAAAGCGATCATTGAGCAAAAACAAAAGGGAGATGCGAAAATGTTCGAGGATCGGCTGAGTTTTGAGGCATACAATTTTGGCCATTTGATGACAGCTGCCTGCGTTCATTTTCGGGCGACGGGAAAAACTTCGCTCCTGGATGTTGCTAAAAAATCCGCTGATTTTCTGATTGGTTTTTATAATACAGCTTCCGACGAGCAGGCGAGAAATGCAATTTGCCCATCGCACTATATGGGACTTTCCGAGCTTTACCGCACGACGGGCGACGAGAAGTATCTCACGCTCGTGAAGCACCTGATTGCCATAAAAGGAGCCACAGAAGGAACGGATGATAATCAGGACCGCATTCCTTTTTTGAAACAAACGAAAGTAATGGGACATGCGGTAAGGGCAAATTATTTGTTTGCAGGCGTTGCCGATGTGTATGCCGAAACCGGTGATCCCGCGCTTTTGTCACAGCTGAATGTGATGTGGGATGATGTGACACAACATAAAATGTACGTTACCGGCGGATGTGGTTCTCTGTATGATGGTGTGTCGCCGGACGGCACTTCTTATAAACCGAATGACGTCCAAAAAATCCACCAGGCCTATGGCCGGGATTTTCAGCTTCCGAATTTCACGGCTCATAATGAAACTTGCGCCAACATTGGAAATGTACTTTGGAACTGGCGAATGCTACAAATTACTGGCGACGCGAAGTATGCCGACATTGTCGAACTTGCGCTGTATAACAGTGTATTGTCAGGGATCAGTTTGAGCGGAGACAAGTTTTTATACACAAATCCATTAAGTTCTTCCGAAGCTTTGCCGTTTGCCCAGCGCTGGTCGAAAGATCGTCAGCATTACATCGGACTCTCAAATTGTTGTCCGCCTAATACGGTTCGTACCGTTTCGGAGGTGAGTCAATATGCTTACAGTGTCTCAGATAAAGGACTGTATTTCAATCTGTATGGCGGAAATAATCTTGAAACAAAACTGAAAAGCGGCTCCATTTTGAAACTTTCTCAAACCACGGATTACCCATGGGATGGCAAAGTGAGTATCAAACTGGAAGAGGCGCCGAAAGAATCATTTTCTGTATTTCTTCGTATTCCGGGATGGTGCAGCGACGCGAAAGTTCTGGTCAATGGAAAATCATCGGCCGTAAAATTGACGCCTGGTGAATATGCTGAACTAGCCAACACATGGAAATCCGGTGATAAAATTGAGCTTTTGCTGCCTATGCCCGTTCGTCTGATTGAGTCAAATCCTTTGGTAGAGGAAACGCGCAATCAGGTTGCAGTTAAGCGCGGGCCAGTGGTTTACTGTCTCGAATCCATGGATCTTCCCAAAGGAAAAACGATTTTTGACGTGGCTATTCCGGCAAAGAACAACTTAAAACCATCCCGTATAACAATTGAAAACAGTCCGATTATGGGCTTGGAAGGTCAGGCTGTTTTAGTCGACAACTCTAACTGGAGCAAAAAGTTATACCGCGAAATATCAACCCAAACATCAAAAACAATACCTGTACGCCTGGTCCCTTACTATGCCTGGGGCAATCGGGGCCACAATGATATGTCGGTCTGGCTTCCTTTGGTGAGGTAATCAGGCATTGTCTAGTAAAAATCCGGGATCACTGTCCAGTTTTTTGTAAACAGTCTTTAAAAAAGAAATATCCGGCTCACGTTTGCCACTCAGAATCTGCGAAAGTTTTGGTTTTCCAAGTCCCAGCATATCGGCTAACGCGGCCTGGGTGAGTTTGAGTTGAAAACGTTTTAATTCAACCATTTCACTGATAGTTTATGGCATAGGAAAAGGATAAAAGAGGATGTATCATTCAAAATTCTCTGAAGGTACGATTTGAAATAATTACCATAACTGAATTTCAAGTGTGTGTATAATAAAATATTATTTAAAAGTATAAAATAATATTTCAACTAATGAAATCTATGATATCCCGAAAATTATGTATCTTTTTTGTTGTATTAATTTCAATTTCAGGCAGATACAGTTTTGTGTCTGCACAGGAAAATTATCAGCCAAACTGGCCTTCTTTGGAAAGACACACCGAAGTCCCGGACTGGATTCGTGATGCGAAATTTGGAATTTACTGTCATTGGGGCGTATACGCGGTTCCGGCATACAACAATGAACATTATATCCAACACATGCATAACGACAGCCCGGACTATTCAAAACTGGGAACATATAAACGCCATCTGGCTCTTTATGGACCATTGGAAAAATTCGATTATCATGATTTTATTCCGATGTTCAAAGGTGAGAAATTTAACGCCGACGAATGGGCTGACCTGTTTGTAAAAGGAGGTGCCAAATTTGCAGGGCCGGTTGCTGAGCATCATGATGGTTTCGCAATGTGGGACAGCAAGTTGACGCCGTTCAATGCAAAATCGATGGGGCCAAAACGCGATGTAGTCGGTGAACTGGAAAAATCAATTCGCAGCAGAGGGATGAAATTTTTCACGTCTCTGCACCATGAATTAAACTACACCAATGTAAAAATGAAGCCAGGCTGGGCCGGAACGGATCCAAAATATGCCAGGCTTTATGGCTCCACAATGAAAAAGGAAGAGTGGGATCAGATGTGGATGGATAAATGTAACGAGCTGATCGACAAATATCACCCTGATATCATTTATCATGATGCATGGCTTGAACAAGTTCCGACGAAGAATATCCAGACCTATCTGGCACATTATTTCAACGAGGCAGAAAAGAGAAAACAGGACGTGATTGTTACATATAAAGGTGAAGATCTTCCAGCGGGCGTGGGTATGGAAGATCATGAAAATTCAAACCCCGATGGAATAATCACCAAGCCATGGCTATGTGATTATTCCATCGGAACGGGATTATCCTACTCATGGGGTTATACTGAAGGCATGGAAATCCGGCCGGCGAAAGAAATTATTCACACTTTGATTGAGGTAGTTAGCAAGAACGGGCAAATGCTTCTGAATCTTTCTCCAAAAGCCGATGGAACATTTCCCGATGATCAGAAAGAGGTGGTTTATAAGGTTGGACGGTGGATGTGGTCTTTCGGAGAAGCGCTTTACGATACGAGGCCTTTCACTGTTTTTGGTGAAACCACACAGGCAAAAAGCAGGGTCTACTACACTCAAAAAGGTAAGACAGTTTACGCAATCTTTCTGGATTGGCCTGGCGATAACGTTGCGGTGACTTTAAAACAACTAACAAAGAAAAATCTCAAAGGAAATGTAAAAGCCGTTCAATTACTGGGATTAAAGAATCTTGTTAAATGTGAAAGTCAGATCACTGAAAATGGCCTTAAATTCACAGTTCCTGTAAAAACAAGAGTTCCGTCTGACATTGCCTACGTGTTTAAAATTGAAACTGAATAGTGCATTTCCGTCTGCTGTTATCATAATATATGACCGGGCAGCTCGCTGACTAGCGCCCATTCGATTTCGCAACCTTCAATCTATCTTCCCAGGCTTTGCGTTCTTTTTGAATGTCATACCCTGCGGAAGAAAGATAATTGTTGATTCTTCCTTTGTATTTACCAAAAATCTGATGTTTTCCATCGGAGGTACCGGCGTCCATGGCGAGTTCACGCGCCTCTGTCAACCAGGTCAAAATCTGCTCCTTTTCAGATGGTTTCAATGTTGGAATCATATCACAATACGCCTTGTACGTCACGTTAAGAACTCCATAAGTCATCCCGTCTTTCACGTGCTCAACCTGTTCTTTCGTCAGATTAGATGAAAGCTGACTTACATATTCGTTATGTGAAACAAACAAATGTTTGCTTGCTTCCACTTCTATCAATTTCAGATTTCTTTCATGCTGTTCTTTTTCAATAACCTCTTTTGATTTCTCATTCTTCAACTGACTGTTTTTTTCTTCATGAATCTTATTCAAATTCAGGTATTGTGATATGATAATATCTCTTACTTTCTTGTATTTAACAGAGTCTGCCAGGTTGATAGGCGCAAGTATTTTTTCGGCTCTTTGCGTTATAGTTTTAAGATAAGCTATGTCGTTTTCTGTATTTTTTTGCCCATAAGACATGTTTAAAATCAAAAAAATTATCGCTAGTGTTGCCAGAATCTTTCTCATAATCGTTTTAATTATTGTTGAAATATAGTTTTTAGGTATGCTGTATTTGCACTAAAATTACCTGTAACGTCTTTTGGCTTCGTGGCATCGCGAGATCTTTCTACAACCAGCCACCCCTCCCAACCCATTTTATCAAGTATACTTTTTACCTTCTTCATATCGAGCCGGGTATTATTTTCCAGCCACACACCGTCTTTGTCGGTACAGTGAATTTGGCAAATCCGTTGCTTTCCAAGAATTTCCAGTTCTTTATACAAATCGCGACCGGCTTCCAATGGGTTGGAAAAATTGAAATAAATCTGAATGGATTTTGAACCTATATCTTTCAGTAATTTGACCTCTTCCGTAGCGCTGAGTGCTGTTTCGATTCCAATAATGACGTTTGCCTTTTCAGCCATTTTGGCTACCAGCCTTAACCGCTCGACAATCAAAGGCCGCAATTCCGGATTTTTTACCAAATCGCCCTGAACGCCGAGTGGCAGAAAGGCCACCTTAATGCTCATCTGTTTCATGGTTTCAATGCAGTCTCCAATCATTTTTTCAACTCCTTCACGTTTTGCGAACGACTGGGCGTAAAAACCGGTCATCGCTAACGAGCAAAATTCCAGATTAAGTTCTCTCGCTTTCGTCAGATATTCTTTCCGAATCGCAGGATCAGCTAGTTTATTATCAAAAGTTTCCCTATCTCCCAGCCCACCCATATCAATTTCCAGACCATCAGCCCCTATTTCTTTGGCCAATGGCAACGCGCTTATCTTCTGACGTTTCAAAATCATTAAATCGATAACAGCAATTTTGTAGCATTTTTTTCCTTGTCGTTTATCCTTCGCTTCGACATTTATCAGAAAAAATTGAAAAAGAAAAACGATTAATAAAGTTCCGGATCGGTTTGGACTGCACATTGATTTTGTTCTTACAATAAATGAAAAATTCAGTTGAAATTCTTTTGCTTATTTCGGTAAGTGGCACCATTGAAATCTAGCTAATAACAGACTATTTAAACAGTTTTACTCCACTTAACTTTTGCTCATTTCGGCCACAGTTCATTCTTGATTGCCTTAGTTTTCAATTTCGCCGGGTCAATTTTTACATATTTAATTCGTTCCCTCCGCCAGGTATAAACGACGTGAACCATACCATCCGCCGACTGAATAACTGACGGATACGAATACTGACCAATCTGAGAATCTTCCAGAATCAAGGCAGCGTCCCAACTTTTACCATCCTCCGAAATCGCAATATTTAAAGGCGTCCGTGACCCTTTTTTCTCCTGCTCTGGTGTTTTAACATGGTTATAAGCCAACAGTTGCCGTCCGTCTTTCAGCGTTACTGCATCCGTTCCAGAATTGTTATTTGGCATACTGGTCAGCTGCATTTCTGACCAGGTTTTTCCATTGTCTGCCGACCAGGATTCTACAATCGAACGGTTTCTGCTACGGCATAAAATCTGTAAATCACCATTCTCATGTATCAGGATACTCGGTTGAATTGCATTGATTGTTTTACCGTCATTGATCGGCCCGACTTTCCGCCACGTTTTTCCAAAATCCGGCGTTACCTCAAAATGCACTTTCCAGCCATTTCCTTCTGTACTTGACGGACACCATAACTCACTATTAGCTAACAAAACAGGTTTATTCTTAACCGGACCTAGAAGTCCATCTGGTAAGGCCTTCGGTTTCGACCAGCTTTTTCCTTGATCTTTTGAGGTTATCATATACCCTTTCCACCCAGCAACATTCGGTCCCACTTTGTAAAAAAGCAGCAAATCTCCTTTTGGTATTTGATATAAAACAGGATTCCAGCAAGCATACCTGAGCGTGTCATTCATGATACCATTGGCGACCTCAACCGGAGCCGTCCATTTGTCGTTAATCAAACGGCTCGTCCAAATACCTACGTCAGGATTTCGTTCTTTCGTCCCGCCAAACCAAGCGGCGATTAATCCGACTGGAGTTTCAGCAATTGTCGCTGCGTGGCTTTCAGGAAACGGAGCTTTTTCAAAAATAAATTCATTCCTGATAATACCATCCTTCCAGTTTTGCGCATATAAGGTGCCTGTTAAGAGGTATATAGAAGTACTTATAAAAAGTGACCAATTCAGCTTTTTCATATTTAGCTTTATTTTTTGCCGGCTTAATTCTTGACGAATATCCTTTCAATTTTTTCAGAAGATCCGGCTTTCTTTCCGTCAACAAATACTTGAAGGCCTTTCCCTTTTTTATAATGCTCACCGGTTTTATCCCAGACAATGGTCAGTATTTTTCCGTGGTACAAAACGTTATCCAGGCAAAACCAGTCCCATTTCTCCTGTGGAATCAATGGATTTACTTCAATCACCTGATCCGCTCTTGGGCGCAATCCGATCAAGCCGGAAATTATTAAATCGTTAAAAGTGGAGTGGTTATAGTAGCGGCTTCGTTCCTGATCGCCTTTAAGCCAATAACCGGTTGTCTCGTCAAGATATTCTCCGATATAAGGTTTACCACGATAATATTGTGATTCTACATACAATTCCATCAAGCGGAAATAAGTGGTATCTGTCAGAACTTTTTGCTTATCATCGTTCATCCGGTTTGCCATTCCCGTCAGTGTTTGTGAAGTCGCAAATGGCCATACCGCTCCGTCCCATTCACATTTGCAGCAGCCATGCGTACGAAAATCCGGATGTCTGCGCTCCGCTGTTGTCAACCCAAATGGTGCTTTAAAACCTTCCGGATCCGAAACTTGCTTCCATGCTTCATCGTATTTTTCGTCAGGTAAATTGAAATACCAGGGAATAAAACCTATCGCTTCACGGACGCCTGCAAAAGCTCCATTGCCCTGTTTTTTTACGGTTTCAAAAAACTGGCTGTCCTTATTCCATAACTTATTTTCAATCAAGGTTTTTAAGGTATCCGCTTTTGATTTATAAAACGACGATAAGTCCGCATTACCCTTCAATGCGGCAATTTCTGCTATCGCCTTTGCGTTTCCGAACATATAACTGTTTATCGTAGGCCTTGCATTTTGCTCTCGCCTTCCACCGCTCAGCGATTCTTCCATCCCGTCTTTCACATCACTCTGCCAAAATAATCCGCTTGCAGTTCGACGATCTTTTTCCCAGGTACTGTATTCAGAATCGAGATCCGGCAACATATTCACCAGATAATCTTTATCGGCATTAACCTTGTAACGATTAAAAAGAGCATCAGCCGTCCAGCTGCTGAATGTCAGCAACTTCTTCATTTTGCCGCCATCATTCCCACGATACCAGGTATGCACATATTCGTTTAAATAACGCTGATCATGAAGCCACCTCCCTTCATAAATGTGGTGCCCTAGTGCGCAACTGATCATATTGTATTTGTCGGCATAGTTCCTGTCAACGAGAAATTCAGTAAGAATAAAACCTTGCGGCGTTTTATGTATATGCTTCCGGAAGGTCCACCACCGGTAATAATATATCTCCTGAAAATTATCCTGAGGACAGTCAAAAAGAGGAATATTCGCTTTCATCCAGTCCCACGACTGTGCATTGGAAATCGCATTTACTTTATTTTCATCCTCCATCCGGTTGAAATGTTCGACATGATGCCGGTAGTTTTCAGGTTTCAAAACAGCAGGACCACTGCTTTTCCTGGAACAGGAGCATAAGAAAAATACAAAACAAACTAGTACGTAAAACCAATAGTTAATTTTCATAATCATTTCTTTGATAACCATAAGATGATTGGATTATCGACCGGCTTTGCGACCGACAACGATTTACCTCCTCTCACTACTGCTGCTTTCCCCAAAGCCTTTCCCGTTTTCGAATCGATCTTCGTGAGTAAAAAATTGCCTTTAAACCCTGATAAGTCAAGAGTAATAATTTCTCCTGCCGGCTGATAAATAATCATCCCCTGCCCTGGATTGACCAAACCATACCCACCATTTGTAGACGTAGAAACCTGCATTTTTAAAGCATCCGGGAGAAATGCGCTGTTGTTGATTTTGGGAATTGCACTTAATGAACCACCTGCAAAAAAAACTGCCCACGCATTCATTTCATATCCGGCAGATGAATATAAAACCGCCTTTTCCGGATGTTTTTGATGATACTCCAAAACTGAATGATAAGTTGCATCGAAAGAAGCCTTCCCAGATTTCTGGATACGCGCATGTTGTCTTGGTGCAAGATTTTCGCCCCCGGCAGGAGCATAATACGATCCGTCTTCCTTTTTGTTCCAATACCGGATATCGATAATATCAACAATTTTCGAATATGCCGGATCAGACAGAATTGCGTCCTGCACATCTTTTGTAGTACTTAATGCAACCAGCGAATTTTTCCCTTTTTCTTTTTCCCAATCCGCAATAACATCAAGCCAGAATTTTACAAAATGAAGTGGCCCCGTATATTCTGCACTGGTAAACTGAATGACTCCGCTTTGATCAATGAAGTTATCAAGACATTTCCGGATATAGGATTTGTGCAATTCTTTACGAACCGGATCACTGATGTCATAAAACTGGTCTGCCATAAAAATTCTTTTATCGCCGGCATAAGGCGGCGGCTCTGGAAAACCGGTATTGTTTATATTATTCGCCGGGCGCCAGGGAAAATCTGCATAGTGAGCACCCGCTTCCAAAATGTTATGCTGAAAATAATTTTGATGAAATAAGACCAGACCCTTCCCATCTGCCAGATCGACGAACTGATGAAGTCTATTCCAATACCAAAAATTGTATTTTGTCAGATCATACTGGCTTAAGTCGTCCCACGCCTTCCCTGCTCCGCTTCTGGCAAAAGGCTGTTCATAAAACGGCGGCCAGACTTCTGCGTCAATTCTACGGATACGTTCATGATCGTCTCTTCTCCGGTCATACCAGAGGCCGTAATTGTGATCTAAAATGGTTATGTTTTTTGCCAACAGCGAATCTGTCATTTCCTCAGGAATATCCGTCAGCCCGTTACCATTTTTTCCCGGAACAAAGCGTGTAATATGTGGTTTGGCAGCAGAAATATCATTAGGCCGGAGGCTTCCGCGCCACCACGGAACTTCCTGCCGATTGCCTGTCACGATTTCATGACCGCGAACCAGCCGGCCATTTTTTATTTCCAATGGCGGTAGATACTTTTTAACCGGAATACTTTTTATTCCTATTTCATCAATTGTCCTGACCTTGTTATGTGTGATGATAATTGGTCTTTTAGTAGTCGCTTCGTCGATCCATTCAGTGAGCTGAAGAGCTCGCTCATTGGACGCAGCTGACAATTCCGCTGCCTGTTCAACCGTTGGGCTACTTGATGCCTCTGTATCTTTTGGCATTAAAAAAGCTCTGTTTAAAACATCTTTTGAGATTCTTTCAGCGAGCTGAGCGTAGTAAAAACTTCGTGGCTGGATATGTTCGTTCACATTTTCCCAATATCCGTCTCCCGCAAATTGCGACCAGCTTCCGAAGGCATAATTACGTGCCGCTGGAGGACTGAAATTCTCAGTTTTTGAAGCAGAACATTGCCAGAAAACGCTGTTTGCAGCTGTCCAGCCAGCACCCTGTCCGTCTTGTCCTCTGTTTTTAAAACTTAACGCGTTCCCGTCAACATTGACGATATCAAAAAGAACGCCCGATGCCCAGCTGTCGATTGCTCCGCTGAAACTATAGGGCAAATGTGATTCGCACTGAACAAAAGCATTTGGTCCCGCTGCGCAAAAACCTGCTGAAAAATCGTGATAGCCATATTCGGCATAACAACGTTGAAAAAGCGTTTGCTGCCCCTGAGTGAAAAAAGTATAACGCCGCTGACCGCCTATTTCCGATACAGGATTTAACGACTTACAATCTTCAACTGTGATTTTCGAAGCTGTTTCATGGACCGAAACTGCCGATCCTGCCAAATTTTTAAAATTCACCTGACGAACCCAGCCGTTTTCGACGTTCCCAAACGTAATTGCCATCCAGCGATGATCCTCGTCTTTGGGATTTGTTGCATCAAAACTGGATTCCAGGCTTAGATTTTCAATTCCCACGTGAGTAATTCTGCCATGCCATTGATAAGTCGAAACAAATCCACCTCCATATTTCTTTTCCAGCGCAGTTGTAACCGGCGCATCGATTGTTATCTGATTTCCTGAAACCGACGTTACAACTCGATCCCAAATAAGGTCATGCTGGCCCGGTTTCCAGCCAAGCCATCCGGTCTCGCCACCAAATTCTTCCATTTTCAGGGCCTGAATCCATTCTTTTGTAGAGGGTCTTTTAACACGGAGACGGTCGCCCTTTTTTATTGATTCTGTATTTTGAATTTTAAAAGTTGTGGCATTTACGGGAACATATTCTTCCAAAATCGAAATATTTTTCCCCGGTTTAATATCATTTACCCCGGAAACGGTAATCATAGTTTCGCGGATTTTCCCTTCACCAAATACAATAGTACCGTCTTTGCCAGCGCCACTTCCCTTTAAAACGACGCCTGATTTTGATATCAAAAGATTCCCGTAAATTTTATGGACGCCTTTTTCCAACAGGACTGCTCCACGAAAATTATTTCGATCCAAAGGCAATGATGCGACGTAATCCAACGCGGATTGAATTCTCATCGTTGCGTCACCGGACTTTACCGGCACGATAACCATAATAGGAACATCCGGAATCTCAGAATTGCCTCCCTCGTAGCCACTATGAGAAAAATCAATAATTCTGTTGCCCAGCGAATCCGGTGCATAGAGAAGCTTCCCATCTTTTCCCAACGCAACCGGAGAGGGTTGTTTAATCTTTTTTTGAGCAAAAACCTGTACGTTAACAAGCAAATACAACCCGCAGATAAGCAGGGTTGTATAAAGCATGTTAGTCGTTGAAGTGTAATTTATTTTTCTCAATGATTTGTTTTTGTTTGATGATTTTCGCCTTTTGGGTTATTCGCTGGGTAACAAAGTTGGTTTAGTTCTTGTGTTGCCAGTTTTGGTTACCCGTCGGACGGCGAAAAAGCCGTCCGACGGAGCGGGGGATCATTTCCTATTCGACGAAGTTTTTGAAGAAGCCAATGTGTCAAAATTATTATTTGGATTCTTCCAGTCTGTTTTCTTTTTCGGGTCAATTCCGTTGATAAATTTCTCAATATTTGAGTATCCGTCACCACTCATGTCTTTTTGCGCATCGGAAGGATCTTTCGGATTCAACGCATATTTAATTTCCCATTCATCAGGCATTCCATCATTATCTGAATCTTTATAAGGCGTTCCTTTATATTCCGGATAACCGCCAACTTGTGAAATATCGGTAATGATTCCGTTTTTGTAAGAATCGATGGGCAAACGACGATGTTCGAACTGCGTCGTCGGTAATTTTACGCCGTCGATCGGATTAATCTTTCCTGTACGTACCTGAGTCGTGACGCGCGTATCAACCGGATCGCGTTTTGGAAGTGTCGCTCCTGCATTTGCCAGCACATAATCGAAAGATTCTTTTGCGCTCATAATCGGATATTCGGGCATTGGAAGCGGTTTGTTCCATTTAATCTGATCACGATACTTGCCTGTGCCCGCCTGCTCTTCCACCTGTACGCCGCCATCCCAATTGTCCTTGGTCACATTTTCATGCCCTTCCATAATGTTCCCATTTACATAGGCACGGCCAAAAACGAGGTGATTCAATTTGCTTCTTCCTGATTCCGGTTTCAGGATGCGGTAACCGATCGGAGAATTTTTGGGAGTTTGCGGGCCTGGCTTGAAATAGTTATTAATGATGTTATACATCGCCCGGTAATCGCCGCCGTCAATCGAGCGGTGCACCCAGTTGAACACTACATTATTGGTAAAGTTGAAGATTCCAAACCAGCCGATAGACGGATTTCTTCCTGCATTATTTGCCCAGAGGTTTCGCATAAAGGTGCAATTTTCGCCTCCCAAAGTACTTCCGAAGGAGTGATTCCACGTATCAAGCGTTTCTGAAAAAATTGAATTTTGTATCGTAATATTCACAGTGGGAAGTTTTTGTTCGGCAACGCCGGTACTGTCGTTATACATGTGACGATACATTGACATATTTTCATCCAAACCCCAGCTTGCAGAAACGTGATCGATCATGATATTTCCAATCGGATTTCCTCCGATTGAGTCGTCGCGACGCCCCACAAAAGTTTCTCCCCGGCGAAAACGCATATGCCGGATTACAACGTCGTGGGTGTTGATCCAGACTGTTTCACCTGCTACGCAGACACCATCTCCCGGAGCGGTTTGCCCGGCAATCGTGATATATGGAGCCCGGATAATTAACGGGGTTTTGATCCGGATTATACCCGCAACATTAAAAACAATAATTCTTGCTCCGCCCTTTTCACACGCGTCACGCAGCGTCCCCGGGCCGCTATCTGCGAGACTTGTCACGACATAAACTTTTCCTCCTCGACCTCCAAAACTAAATGCGCCACCTCCCTGAGCTCCGGGAAATGCAGGAATGTCCGATTGAGGTAAATCGACCGGTCTGGCCGCCCAAGGAATATAAGGTTTGCCATTTTTCGCTTCCTGTTCAATAATGGGCCAGGCCTTTTGCCAGGCGATATCAGATCTTTTATTTGCTTCTGCTAACAAAGAATCACTGGTTTTCTGCGCGGCGGCAGGGATTTTAGGGTACTGTGCCAGAGCTTGCACCCCAATTAAAACCGGAATAACGAACGTAAAAAAGGAAAAACGTTTAGCTTTCATAAAGTAACAGGATTGATTATTTTCAATTTATTTCAGTGGGTCAAAAGTGCCGGACGGCCATCCGATATTTTGCTCAAGACGCGCGTTATTAGCCAGTGCGGTCGATGGAATTGCGAAGAAATAATATTCCGGCAGCCACTTGATCGCATATTTGGTATCCAGTTGTTTTGGTACGATTTCGAAATAATTTTTATAGGCGGAATCAAGGCTCATACCGTCACGCTGTGCAGCAAAGTTTGCAGCAGAAATGGCCGAAGTTTTAAGATTAATAGTCACGCCGTTTCTTCTTTTTCCGTTAAGCGTTGATTCAAATAATTTCCAGCGGCGCAAATCCCAGAAGCGTTTTCCTTCAAAAGCAAGCTCGATCTGACGTTCGCGGAGAATAGCATCAAACATTTCAGCTCTCGTCATTTTTGCTTTCAGTCCATATAATCCGTCTGTTCCAGGTTCAATTCCTGCGCGCTTGCGGATTTCGGACAACTGCGTATACGCATCATCAAGTTTGTTGATTCCACATGCCGCTTCTGCAAAATTCAGCATCACCTCGGCATAACGCATTTCGATCCAGTCCGTTCCGCTGTTCACAACCGCACCTGTCGGAAGATTTGGGTCAATCGCTTTACGTACGTAAAATCCGCTCACGGTTGCCTTCTGTTCTACCGTTTTATTATCAACAAAATAAGTCCACAAACGGTAATTTGTATTCCCGTTAATATGCCATGTCGCTCCATTATATGCAATAGTATTGTCAAATCTCGGGTCGCGGTTTTTATAAAATAATTTCGCGTCATAACCTGAGCCTGATTCCGTAATATTTTTACCATTTTTCATTGGAAACGCCTGCGTAATTTCCCAGGTTGGCTGGTTTGAACCACTTCCTGTCCCTAAATAGGACGGTCTGGTATTGTTATCCCAGGTCTGGTTTTTATTAATCTGGTCACCTACCTTGTTATTGTAACAAGTCACCCAAACCGCTTCCGGATTATTAGCTTCGGTAAACCACAGATCTTTGAAGCTGGTATGCAGTTTGAAACCATTCGCAGTCAACAACTCGATCGCCTTTTTATTAGCATCATAAGCCGCCTGCCAGCGTTCTGCCATATCATTTGGATTAAATTGCGGACTGGCATAATGTAGCAAAATCCGGCCTTTGAAACCCGCCGCCGCTCCACTCGTAATTCTTCCCCAATCATTTGTATTTGACCACTTTCCAGGAAGGTTGGCGATGCTGTAATCAAGATCTTTTACGATTTGCTGAATACTTTCCGACGTGCTGCTCCGAGGAATAGCTGCCTCATTTTTCGCCTCATCTCCAACACCTTCCAGCGGAGTCAGTACCAGGGGGACACCCCCATAAAGCTGCACCAGATCAAAGTAACGATAAGCTCTGAAAAAGGTGATTTGCGCCTGTAACTCTTTCTTATAACCTTCACTCAAAACGCTGTTTGGCATTTTCGCTAAAAACTGGTTGATCGAACGGATCTTGCCATAATTATTTGTGGCGTTAACAGAAGTACCAAAATCCACAACCGTATTAACCTGAACTGTTCCTTCGAAAAAACGGCTTTCACCTGAGATTTCGTCTGTACATTTTAGAAAATCGCCCGTTGGCCAAACAGGTAAATTCTGGTCATACACATAGTCAACATAACCTCTTGCAAGCAGCGAATCGTTAAAAACCTGTTCTTCATTGAAAGCAGAAAGGTCCGTTTTATCCAATACTTTTTCGCATCCCGAAAGCGTAAAAGCCGTCAGCACTGCGATGATATATCTTGTTTTCATTTTTCTTGACTTTTAAAGTGTGAGGTTTATCCCAAGTGACCACGTACGCATAACAGGATAAATGTTATAAGATCCGGCGGCGTCTTTATAATCGTATGGGTTATAAAAATTGATTGGATTCATGGCGACACCAATGACTTTCAGGGAACTTACGCCCAGTTTTTGTGCCACATTTTGACCAATTGTATATGATAAATTCAGACTACGCATTCGTAGTGAAAAAGAATTTCTGAACCAGAATGAAGAAACGACTGAGTACGTATCTTCATAAAATGGATCTGGATAAGTTGCAGACGGATTATCGGGCGTGTAATGATCAGCCCAGAAAGCGGGGCGTGAAATGTCTTTTGCAGCTCTTTTCCGCGCATCGCCTTCCACCAAAGCCTGCCCTCCGAAAGAGCCGGCGGTAACCATATCCAGCTTAAATCCTTTAAAACCAATACCGAAGGAAAGACCGAAAGTGTAGTGATTATTTTCCTTATGAGTCAGCCAGTCTGCATCATCTTCTGTAATTTTTCCATCAGGAGCTGCGTAGGTTCCGTCCGTTTGTCTAGGTCCGCGAATGTCTTTATAGTAAAGCATTCCCGGCTTTGGTACCTGTCCGAAAATGGTATAATCTGCATTCGATTCCAGAAATTTGTTGACATCATCCTGAGATCTGAACATGCCCAGATAATGATATCCCTGCACCCCACGGTCACTTGACTGGCCGGTTGGATCTAGCCATGTCCCCATGTTCGTTGGCGCTACGTCCACCAGAATATTCTTGTTGTCATTCCATGCCAAAAATGCGTTGACGTTATAATTGATGTTCTTTCCAATTTTATCATTCCAACCGGCAGAAAATTCCATCCCGAATGAGTTGATTGTCTCATAATTTTCCGAAGGCATCACCGAGCCAATGGTAAGAGGAACGGACGAAGAAAGTGTGGTCAGAAGATTGTAACCATGATCGTGGTAAACATCAATGGTTGTTGAAAGTTTGTTGTTCAGAAATGACGCATCCAGACCGATATTTTTCTTTGTCACGTCGTCCCAGCGACCGAAATAATTTGGTAATTTTTCCAGTTTAATACCGACAGTCCGGTCACTGTTTCCGCCAAATACTGCTCCGTTTGACGCTTGTGGTGTATAGCGTTGCATCCACTGCCAGTTAGCAGTCCTGTCACCTCCCAGAAACCCGATCGACGCCCGGAGTTTCATAAAGTTTATAAAAGCCACTTTCTGTTTGAAAAAATTCTCTTCCGTAATCACCCAGCCTGCCGAAAGCTGCGGAAAAGTACCCCAGCGATATTCAGGCGCAAACTTGGTCGAGGCATCACGACGAAAAGACACTTCCAGCAAATATTTTTCAGCATAACTATAATTCAACCTTCCCACATAAGACAAAACACCACTTTCGTTAGCTAGGTTTGGGCCAATATCTTTGGCCCCCAAAGCGGACATCAGGTAATCATTTCCACCTTCAAAAATTCCTTCCTTCATGGTGGCGATACTTTCTGTGTAAATTTCAGATTGCTCCACCAAAGCCAACGCGCTTACAGAATGCCGGCCAAAATCTTTGGCGTAACTCAGATTAACATTCATTTGATAGCCATCTGAATATCCTGGATTAAACCTTAACCTGTCGCCGTTATTAAGCCGGGTCGCCGGATTCGGCGTTCCCCCATAAATGTGTTTGTTATCGCCCAGCATCGAGAAACCGTAGGTTTTATAATAGGTACCAAACTGTTTCCCCCAGTCATTGCCCATATTTTTGTTATAGACCGTCCGGATTTTAAATCCGGGAATAAACGGCACATTATATTCCAGGTAAGCATTAATGTTCAAAACTGTGTTTCTTGCTCTCGTATAGTTATTTAATTTTTGAGCTTCGAAAAAATGGAAACCGGTAGAATTGCTCCCGCCGGGAAGTAGCACCGGCAAACCGTTCACGTAGGGCGGAATAAATTGAGGCGTATTCAAAAGATTAGTTACATCCTTCTCAACATTTTCGCCGCCTTGTTTCAAATAAAACAGTTTATTATCGGCCAAATTTCCACTGACGCCCAAACCGATTTTAATGTTATTTGTAACTTTTACATCTGCGCTCGCTCTGAAATTCCATTTTTTATAATTGATATTATCAACGTTTCCGTTTTGATAAAAATAGGTAGCGCCAGCAAAAAAAGTCGCTTTCTCAGTTCCTCCGCTGATATTCAACGCGTGGCGCGTATTCATTGAAGGCTTCCAGGCCATATCAAACCAATCATAATTATTATTTTTGAAATGTTCCAGTTCGTCCTGAGAATAATATTCCGGATCCGTGGCAGCCAGACCTCGGGTTTTATTGTAGTCGTTCAAATAAGAAGCCAACTGAACGCCGTTCATGACTTTTGGTTTGTAAGTTGCTTCGGAAACGCCAAAAGTTGTGGTGTAATTGACCTGAGGTTTTCCTGCTTTTCCTCTTTTCGTACGCACTACGACAACACCCAAAGCCGCCCTTGCACCATAAACCGCAGCCGCCCCGTCCTTCAGAATAGACAGATTTTCAATCTCGGATGCGTCTAAAAGCTGGAAATCCGCTTCTGTTCTGATCACATCATCGATAATAAAAAGAGGCGAGTTACTCCCACCGTCTTTTGATGCTTTTGTCGGATTACGTATCACGATAGACGCAGGCGTCCCGGGACGAGCCGTTCCTCCGCTAACCGCCACACCAGGCAATTTGCCAACCAGTGCAGAAGAAATATCTCCGACAGGGAGCTCGTCGATCTGATTAATCTTGACCGTTGCAACAGCACCTGTCAGGTGAGATCGCTTTTGCTCTCCATATCCGATTACTACTACATCGTCCAAAGCTTTCACGTCTGGTTCCAGACTGATTTCCAGGAAAGTACGATTACCGATATCGATTGTTTGGTTTATAAATCCTACATAACTAATTACGATTGAGCTGCCTTCTACGGGTATTTCCAGGGCAAATTTCCCGTCCGCGTCACTTGTTGTACCTGTCCGTGTACCTTTAACCAGAACTGAAACGCCTGGTAGTTTTTCTTTCGAAACACCGTCCTTAACCTCGCCTTTCAACTGGCGGGTCTGTGCTATCCCGCTAAGCGATAAGCTCAGAAGGAATAAAATAAGTAAAACATTTTTAGTCATGTGAGCGTGTCTATTAAATATAACTTTACCAATATTTACTGCGATTTTCACTAGTAATTTGAGCTAAAACCCTTGATCAAGTCTATTTAGGCACTTGGTAGAATACAACTATTTATTAGATTTTTTTTATGCACACGTTGCCGGGAACGTTTGCGTAACCTATTTGCCTTTTTAAAAAAAATAGGAAAGTGTATAAAAGACACAATCACAGGTAGACTGATTCTTGATTTCGTATCAAAACCAACAGCGGAAAAGTTGTATTATTTAAATATGAATCAAAAAATTAAATATAAATCGTTAGAAAATTTTCGAATTCTGATTTATTATAATCAGTCGTATAGAATTCCGAAAGAAAAAATTAGCAAACAAAAGCATATAATTGAAAATAATGCAAAAATTTGTTCTGACAAGCAGTTTAACTATTTTGCCATTTCAGTAAAATATAATAGTATGCGAATCATCGTACTTTTGGGTTCACCAAATTCTGATAAAGGAGTTTTGAGCCAAATGGCGAAAAGCCGGGTGAAGGTATGTGTGTCGTTGTACGAAAAAGAAAGGACGGGTATTGTTCTGACCGGTGGATTTGGTGCTCATTTTAATACAACTGAAAAACCGCATACATATTACCTCAAACAAATGCTTGTCAGACACGGTATTCCGGAAATGGCAATTTTCGGACTGGTCGAGTCAAAGCATTCGGTAGAAGATGCGACACTTTCGAAATGGATCATTGAGGAATTCAGGCCCGAGTAAATTGTAATCATTACTTCGGATTATCATGAACAGAGGGCACGGATTATTTTTGAAGCAGTTTATGCACCGTTCAGCAATTTATCTTTTATTTCAGCATCCAGCAAGAACGTTGATCCTGAAATACTGCAACCGTTAACTGCTCATGAAAAAATGGCCGTTAAGGATCTGCTGGAAAACGGGGTTCGCTTTTAGGGATTTGATTTAGATTAAACTTTTTGAAAACAACATTTCCTGATTTTTGAATTCCGAACGGGAAAAACGAGAGATACTCCGGATCAGATGAAACGGTATAACGATGGAGAAAATATCATCTTTATCCTTTCCGTCCAGCATCATTTTACATTTAAATCCAACATTCAATAACTCAATTCGCCTGATCGAATCTTTATTTAAATGAATCGGCTCGTAGTCGTTCATTTGGGTGTCGTAGAAAAAATACCTTGCGTGGATCAGATAATGAATGGAAGCGTCGGAAAGATCTTCGATCACTTTATAAATAATGGTTTGCAAAAACAGATCTATCTTTTTCATATCATAGAATTATTCCGCTGTTGTTTTAAATTCAAAACGACTGGTGTTTAAATAAATACGACCTGACACCGTAAATAAACATTTTAAATCTGTTCCCGTGTCCCGTCATCGGGTACCAGTGAACAAAGATGTTAGCCACCCAGGCGATCTTTCCCGTCAGGTGAATATTAAATCTGTTCCAGCCTGTAACAGCTTTCATTCTGCCGGTCACCACAGAAATACCGGGATCTTTATAGATAAATTTTCCCAATTCCTTTTGTTCAGCCATTAACTGGAAATTTTTTGCCAGGTTTTCTCCCTGCTGAATAGCAACCTGGGCAACTTGCGGATGTCCATCAGGATATTCCGATGAACTTGTTTCAAGACAGTTGTCCCCTATTGCAAAAATATTATATGTGCCAAAAATCTTATGGTAAGTATCTACGTTAATCCGGTTGTCTTTTCCATACGCATCATCGGGCAGACCGTTTATCTTTCTTCCCGTTACACCAGCCGTCCAGATCAGATTTTCGGTCTGAATTACGGTGCCGGAAGATAGGATAACTTCGCCATTGACAAAATCCTGAACGTGAGTGTTCAAGAGAATTTTTACGCCCAGATCCTGAAGAAATTTAAACGAGTGCTGCCGTGATTTTTCAGACATGGCTGGAAGTAAAACCGCATCCTTTTGTACAAGGTAAATTTCACATCCTTCACCGGACAAATTCGGATAGGCATTTTTCAGGATATCCTTTTTGATTTCTGCAAGTAAAGCTGCCATCTCAACACCCGACGCCCCCCCTCCTGCCACGACAAAAGTCAGCGCTTTTCGAAGCTCGTCCTTTCCTTTTCTGAGATAAGCATTTTCCGTTTGCTGCAAAAGTTGCTTGCGCAAAGCCATTGCATCTTCAACTGTTTTCATTGAAAATGCATTGTTCCTGATATTTTTCGCGCCGGAAAAATTGGTTTCCGTACCTGTTGCCAGTACCAGATAATCGTAGTCCAGCGTTCCTGTGTCAAGTATTATTTGATTTTCAGTTTGAACAACGCTTTGCAGTTCTCCTTTGTAGAAACTCAAATTTTCCTTCCCTGAAAATAATTCCAGGAAAGGGTTACTGATTTGGAAAGGTTCGAAAAATGTCGAGGTAACCTGGTATAAAAATGGCGGGAAGAAATTGTAGCTATTTTTATCTACCAGGGTTACCTGAAACTTGATGTTATGCGCCAGTGACAGCGCGAGCTTTACACCCGCAAATCCACCGCCGACAATTATTATTTTCATTATTCCTGGTGTTGAACGTCAACGTATCAAAGTTAGCTGTCCTAAGACTTGGATGCGATAAAATTTCAGGCAGATGCCAGCTGCTTCGCCGATAAATACTGTTCGATCTGGCTCACGGTTTGAAGTTTATCATAATCTTCATCCGGTATGGCAATATGAAACTGATCTTCCATTTGCAAGACGAGATCAATTGTATCCAGACTGTCGAATCCAAGATCTTTTGTCAAATGAGAATCTCTGGATATGGATGACACCGGCAAGCCCGATGCCCTACTGAGTAATTGAAATAATTGCTCTTTCATGTTTAGTCATTAAAAAGTTATTGGGCAACAGATGCCACAGCGGTTTCCGGCTTCGATTTCGAGCGGAAAGACGCCCACTTTTCTCCTAATCTGTCGGCGAGATAGTAGGCCATCGGGACAAGGTAAATGGTCAGTACCATTGAGCTGGTAAGTCCGCCGATAAGAACCCAGGCCAGCGAGTTTTTCCATTCTGCACCTGCTCCGGAGGCTGTTGCAATAGGGATCATACCGATCACCATGGCAATTGTTGTCATCAAAATTGGTCGCAGACGTTCCTCGCCTGCATGTAGAATTGCCTTTCTGAATGGCACGCCTAATTCTTTTTGCTGGTTGGCAAAATCGACAATCAAAATTGCATTTTTAACCACCAGACCGATCAGCATCAGCATACCCAGAAGCGCAAAAATTCCAATGTTCGAAGAAGACAGGGCCAGGGCAAGCAAGGCACCGATTACAGCGACGGGAATCGAGAAAAGCACCACGAACGGATAAATGAAGCTGTCGTAAAGTAAAACCATGATGAAATAAACCAGGAACAAACCAGCCAGCATCGCCAATCCTAACGATCCAAAACCTTCACTCTGGTTTTTTGCATCACCTCCCCACGTGATCGTTACGCCAGCCGGAAGAGGATTTTTCGCAAGATCTGCCTGAATATTCGCTACCAGAGTCCCCGAACCTATACCCAACGTATTCGCAGTAACAGTCACAGACGAGCGACGATTTTTACGTTCCAGAACAGAGGGACCAGTACTCAGTGTCACGTCTGCAAATTCTTCCAAACGAACCGGGCGATTTGCGGAAGGACTGAAAAAAGTGATGTGTTTCACATCGTCCGGATCTTTACGATCAAATGCATCAAGCATAATCCGTATATCGTAATCTTCTCCTCCATCACGGAATTTTGAATCATCATTTCCCGCAAAAGCATTTTGCATCGTTGCACCAACGGTTTGAATACTCAACCCCAGACGCGCCATTTTCTCACGATCTATATCAACTCTTACTTCGGGATTTCCAGATTCTACAGAAACGTTTACGTCGTTCGCGCCGGGTGTTTTTTTCAAACGATTGGCAAGATTGTCCGCTGAGGCCAGAATTTCTTTCAGGTCATTCCCTGCCAGAAATATCTCAATCGGAGCCGATCCTGAATTTACCATACCCACAATCGCTGAATTGAATTCAATGCCTGCAAATTGCTTTTCAAGCTCTTTCCGAACATCCAGCATATATTTTTCTGTTGGAATCGAACCTTCGCGTTCTTCCAGTGGTCTCAGTTCAACGGTCAATTCTGTCCGGTTCGTTTCTCCTTGCCCGGAACTGTTCATACCCGTACTTGCCCCTCCGACGTTCGCAAAAATGGTAGTCACATCCGGTTTCTTTCTCAAATATTCTTCAACACTTCTGGCAGTCAGGTTATTTTGCTGCAGCGATGCACTTTTATCCAGTTTCATCGTCAACAAAAATTTACCCTGATCTCCCTGTGCCACGAATTCCTGACCAATAATTCCAAGCCCCATCACCCAACCTGTTACTACAAAAAGGACGATAAGTCCACCTGTGAAAATCAGTTTATGGCTTAAAACCCATTCCAGACTTCCATGATACCATGTTGTCAGCGCAGTCAATTGTTTTTCAAACCACAGTAAAAAACGCTGAAATGGATTTTTCGGATCAAGATGTTCGATACGCGCCATATTGGAAGTCATCCACGGCGTCAGCGTAAAACTTACGAGCAAACTGATCATCGTCGCAAAGGCAACCGTCAGGGAAAACTGGCGTAGAAGATCAGCAATAACCGAATTCACCATCGTGATCGGAACAAATACTACCACGATTACAAGGGTGATGGCAAGTGCTGCAAAACCGATTTCCGTCACACCATCAATGGTTGCCTGCCACCGATTTTTTCCCATTTCCAAATGTCGCTGGATATTCTCCAAAACCACAATTGAGTCGTCGACAAGGATACCAATTACCAACGAAAGCGCAAGCAATGTCATCAGGTTAAGCGAATAGCCCATGACATACATGAATAAAAATGCAGATACCAAAGACGCTGGAACAGAAACCATTACAATAAATGCATTTCTGAAACTATGCAGAAAGAGCAACATCACGGCGGCTACCAAAACTACTGCCAGAACAAGGTCATGCGTTACTGCTTCCACAGATTCAAGCGTAAAAATGCTGCTGTCATAAGCGATCGCAAAATGTACTTTATCCTTCGCGTTTGCCTTTTCGATTTCTGATAATTTCAACTGAACAAGACGACTGATTTCCACTGCGTTGGCATCCGACTGTTTTTTAATAAAAAGCCCGATACCGTTTTGTCCGTTGTAACGACTTATACTTTCCGTTTCTCCTAAACCGTCCGTAATATCGGCCACATCACCTACACGAATCTGGCTTCCCTGTTTGGAAGTTGAAATGACCAGATTGCGGATATCATCGAGTGAGCTGAATTTTCCAGCCAGACGAAGCGTCATATTTTCGGAAGAACTTTTTACTTTACCGGTCGGAAAATCAAGATTTGCCTGATTGATCACCTGCGTAACCTGCAAGAGCGACAATCCATAATATTTCAGTTTATCATCATTTACATTAACTCGAATTTCCCGCTGGTCTCCGCCCACCATATTGATCTCGGCAACACCCGCAATTTGTTGGATAACAGGCAGATATTTGTCTTCAACCTGCTGATAAAAGACTTCATTGGGAAGTGAGGAAGTCGCCAGAAGCTGCATGATCGGCTGGTCACTTGGCGAAATTTTTGACAGAGAAGGTGTTTCCGCATCATCCGGCAAATCGCTTACCATGTTGTTGATATCACGCTGCGCATCTTCCAATGCTTTGTCGATATCCGTTCCTGGTTTTAACTGGACGATGACCAGTGACGCACTTTCATAGGATTTCGAAGTGACGTCATCAATATTATCCAGGCCAGATACTGCATCTTCAATTTTCTTGCTGATTTCCGACTCGACTTCCGAAGGCGCTGCACCGGGGTAAAGTGTTGTGATCGTTACGATGGGTACTGAAAATTCCGGTAACAATTCATAACTCAGTAACCGGTAGGAAAATATACCGCCAATGGCGAGAATCGCGAAAAGCACGATAATCATGGACGGGCGTTTGATTATGGATTCAATAAATTTCATAATTAATTCTTTTGGGAATGAGGTTTACTGAGCTGATACGAGCGTTCCGTTCTGCAAATTGATCTGGCCGCTTGTAACAACCTGATCTCCTGGCTTCAAACCTTTCGTGATTTCATAAAACTCGTTTGTCGCCACACCGATCATCACGCTTTTCAAAACTGCTTTCCCATTTTCAACAACATAAACCTGAGGCTCTTTTGCAGAACCCATAATGGCCTGGCGGGGTATCGCAAGAGATTCACCTTTAAGCTCGTTCGAGTTTGCTATCGAACCGTACATTCCTGCTTTTAACGGATTATTTGCAGTATTCTGAACTGTAATTTCAACCGGATAATTATGCGCTTCATCGCCCTGCGCACCAACCATTGAAACTTTCCCCTGAAATTTTGACTCAGGATAAACCTCTGTTTGTACTGTAATTGTCTGTCCCAAACGGAACTGGTTCACTGCTTTTTCAGGAACATTGACAACCAGTTTAAGCGAAGCGATGTCTGTAATTTCGGCCATAGGGGTACCAATGGAAACAACTGACCCCTTTTCAACCAATTTGGAAGTAACAATTCCTGAAAAAGGCGCGATAATGCTCGTGTTGGCAATCTGCTTGTTCAGTTGTTTAATTTGCGCCTGCGTTCCGCGGATACTCAGTTGCGTTCTCTCGATATTTACAGCCGGAACCGCATCGCCCTTTACCAAAACCTCATAACGCTTCAAATCATTTTGATAACCTTCCAGTGTCACCTGCAAAGCCTCAACCTGAAAACGAAGCTGATCATCGTCCAGTTTGGCAAGAAGCTGACCAGCACCGACATGCTGACCTTCCTGAATATTCAGTCTTACAATTTCACCTCCAGCAAGCGGACGTATTTCTATTTGTCTGTTTGGAGAAAATGAACCCAGAAATTTTGTATCCTGAGACATGTTACGCATTTCTGCAACGGACGTTCTGACACCTACTTTCAGGTTAGGATCCGGTTGGTATACTTTGGCTTCCGTAGCTTCCTTATTATTCAAAAGCTTTGCCGCAGTGAGGCCCAAAACTGCGATGATGGCGACAAATATTAAAAGGCGTTTCATATTTTTGATATTGAGGTTGTTAGCTTACTATTTTGAATTATTTGGTCAATAAAGAACCAGTTGCTTTCTTCCATTCAAGCTCCGCCTGAAGCAGCTGAACAAGTGAAGTCAGGTAATTACTCTGGGTATCCAGCAAAGTTTGCTCCGACTGGATCACATCAGAAAGCGATACGATTCCTTCTTTGAATTGCAACTGAATCTGCTTGTAGACACGGCTTGCAAGTGCAACCTGTTCGTTTTTCGAATTGATATTTTGCTGTTCCACAGCAAATTTATTCCTTGCGTTGATCTCTTCCATTTCGATGGATTGTTCAAGTTGTTTTAACTGAACAGAGATTTTTTCATTGTCAATTCTGTTCTGAGTCCGCTGTGCTTTTCTTGCCATCCCATCGAAGACATTCCAGTTTAATTGAAGCCCTGCCCAGTAACCTGGTACCTGTTTGAAAACCGAATTTTCTCCACCCTTTCCAAAATAGGTCAGGTTTGCGACACCATATGCATTGACCGTTGGTAAATAACCCGACTTTAAATTTTTATCCTGCAAAACATTCAAATCTTTCTGACGCTCCAAAAGCGTAATGTCTGTCCGGCGAATACCGCTTTTTTCTGCTTGCGACGGAAGCAGAACATTTTTAACCTGTATGTCTATACGCAGTGAATCCGACTGAGGAATTCCCGTATAAAATTTCAGCAGATTAACCAATTGAGTATATGAATTCTTTAATGTTTTCAGCTGTGTTTCTGTAGCCGTCTTATTAATAAGAATCCTGTCTTTATCTACACGTTGAGCCAACTGATTTTGATATAATAAATCTGTAACCTTATATAGTCTGTCTGTTGAAATGAGATTGCTGTCTAAAAAAGCCATCTGCTGAACGACCGTTACCAGATTGTAATAGGCGTCGGTAACGTTGTACGCGATGTCTTCTTTTGTTTTCACAGTAGTCAGGGACGTCAGGTCCCTGTTTAAATCCGCCGCTTTGAGAGCGTATTTGACCGAAGGATTATACAGTGCCTGAGTTACTTGTGCAGAAGTTGACAGATTATAGGGAAGTCCAAAAGCAAAAGTACTGTAAGTTCCTTCCGGTCCGCCGAACGCACTGGCAGGAACAACCTGTCCCGGAATTTTGAAATAGCGCTTATAGTCTCCCGTCACATTCAGTGAAGGTAAAAGATTTGACCTCACCTCGTCAATTTTAGCATTTGTCTTTGCTTCATCCAGCACAGAAGACTGGATACTATAATTATTTTTCATGGCTAATTCTACCAGCTGGTCGAGATTATGCTGCTGGGCTTGCACACGGGTTGTCATCAGCACGACAAACAGTAGTGCATAGTGAAATAAAAATTTCATCTGTAGTAATTTAAATAAATATTTATTTTAAATGTTTGTTTAAAAATGAGGCAAAAAAAATATCAGCTATATAGATAGCAAATAATCATCTCCTTAATTCTTTCCTTATGATCTTTCGCGTAAGCATCAAACTCCTCTTCTCCAATTTCGAAAATCCTCATATGCATACTTTTGCCCATGAAAATAAACTGGATATAACCGCAAAGCATCGGCAAAATATTCTCTATTCCGATAGGCCGAATATTTCCTTTTTTTATCTCGTCTTCAAGCTGCTCGCCAAACTTGGTATGCCTTACCTGGCGTACGAAATTTATATCAGGAACGAGGCGTTCAGGTGATCTATGAACCTCATTCACAATAAAATTACAAAGATCCGGCTCTCTGCTGACCATTTCAAATGTATGGTCAATCGCCTCGTAAATCTTAGATTTGAAATCAAGATCCTTATTTAAAATATCCAGTGTGTTCTGAAAATAGAGATTCAGCAAATCTTTAAAAATCTCTAAAAAGAGCTTTTCCTTACTTCTGAAATAATAGTTTGTAAGTGCAATATTCATATCAGCCTCTTCGGCAATGTCTCTCGAAGTGGTCCCGTCGAAACCCTTTTTCAAGAATACTTTCCTTGCCGCTTCCTTAATCCGTTCTTCGCTTGGCTTACCACTGATACACTTCACCGAATATCTCCTTTTTTAACTGCTTTTGTAATTACGATTCAAAGGTGTTCAATAATATTCAAAGATGCAAATGTTTAAATACATAATTTAAACAAACATTTAAAATTACTTTTTAATGATAATAGTTACTTGCATTATTACATTTTAGTGAAGAAAACCCGCGTCCTGCTCGTTATTGAATAATTAATTCAACTTCTACACGTCTGTTCTTCTCTTTATTTTCATTGGAATCATTTGGCCCACCAGAAAGATCCGGACCTTTCCATTTTGCAGCAGTTTGTTGTGGTTTAACGCCTTTTAGTTTAAGATAATTAACGACAACCTTCGCCCGGTATTCCGCCAAGGTCATATTCAAATCTCTCCTTCCAACATTGTCTGTGAAGCCGGTAACGACGGCTAGCAATTCAGGTTTATTATATAAAACTGTTGATATCGAGTCCAGTGCTAATTTGACTTCGGGTCGTAATTCATAACTGCTTTGATTGAAGTAAAGAATTTTCCTAGAATTCGTTGGAGAATTAAACGGAACAGGCGAAGCAATTAACGAATCTTTTGCCAAACGCTTTCGCTTGTCAACATGTATAGCTTTAAAATTAATCCCAGGCTTTATTATTATCCTTTCGCTTCTTAAAAGTCCCTCTTTATCGGAAGCATCCATATCATAAACTCCGGGCAAAATAGCATTCAAAAAAAATGGGTGCAAACCCTTCGGTACACTGAAACTGTGACCGGATTTGGAAGACACCGTTTTGCTGCGCATCAAAAAACTTACATTTTCATTTTCGGTAATATCGAAGGAAAATGAGATTATGTCCATAGGTTTTATTGTGGTGCTACGGGCAGAATCTTTCAATACGAACGGTATAGCCAGATTAAATTCTGTACCCTTTTCTATTTTGCCGGAAAGATTTACGGCGATTTTTGACGAGACGTAACCGTCCGCTTCGAGCAAAAGATATCTTGTTGAATCCGGAATATGAAGCAAGACAATTCCAGATTCGTTGCTTTGACCCAGCAACTGTTGGCTTGTTTTAAAAATAGCAGTTACTTTTCCCGGAAGACCCGTTGCGTTGTGATGGTTATAACACCTTAACATAACAAAAATATCATTCTGCCCGACGGCTGAAATTTTCGGAAATGTCCATACTAAACAGAAAAGTAGAAGCTTATCCATGATATAGATCGGTTACAAAAAGACAACGAAAAAGGCTGACGTTCATACATCAGCCTTCTCAATATTTTCATTTATTTTACTCTTTCCCACCAGGCGGGGAATGTTTTATCCTCATCCAGATTAACAACTTCCCCGATCATCGGCGTAACCAAGGGAATATTTTTCAGTTTACTCGCTGCCGAAACCCGTATGATGGGCTCGTCCCAGGCATGCTGTGCGAGCTCAAATTTCGCCCAGTGGACCGGCATTAATTTCTTCGCCTTCAAATCCTCAGCTGCTTGTGCGACCTGCTCCGGCATCATGTGAATGTACCGCCAATTTTCGTTATACTGTCCACATTCCAGTAACGCCAGATCAAAAGGACCAAATTTTTCACCGATGGTTTTAAAATGCGTATCGTATCCGGAATCTCCACCCAGAAATAATTTCTTTGTCGGTGTTTGCAGAACAAAGGACACCCACATCGCACGGTTTCTTGACAAACCACGTCCTGAAAAATGTCTTCCTGGCGTGATATTAACTGTAAACCCGCCTCCAAGATTGACAGCTTCATTCCAGTCTTTTTCTTCGATTTTAGTCATATCAAATCCCCATGTCTCGAAGTGCTGGCCGGTTCCAAGACCTGTAATAATTTTTTTGACTTTTGATTTCAGCTTCATTACCGTTTCAAAGTCCAGGTGATCCCAGTGATCATGAGAAATGAAAAGAAAATCAATTTCCGGAAAGTCCTCTACTGAATAAACGTCACTTCCGGGAAAACTCCTTGTTGTGAATTTAACCGGAGAAGCGGCTCCGCTTAATACAGGATCGACGAGCATTGTCTTCCCGTCAATTTGCATAAAATAGGAAGAGTGACCGAACCAGACCAGAATATCTTGCTCCGGATTTAAGTGCAGCAAATCTGACTTTACAGAAGGCAGCTCCGAGTCCGGCTTTGCCCTTTTGCTCTTATTAAACATAAATTCTTTCAAAACTCTGTAATAACTTACGCCTTCCGCAAGATCTGGTGTGAAGCTAAGATTCTGGAATTGTCCGTCTTTATAATTCGGCGATTTTTCTATTCTCGCCTGACGCAAGCCTGACGGTGTTTTACCAAACTTTGGTTGTTGTAAAAAAATATAAACGGAAATAACGACCAGAGCCGTCAAAGCAACTATTATCAATAACATTTTTATAATTCGTTTTTTCATTGATGTATAATTTGAAGGGCAATAATCAGCAATTCGATCTTGACTGACCAATCACTCCATAAAACTACTCATTAATTTTTCAACCAAAAAAATAAACGAAACAATTATTAAATTGGTGTGAGAAATGAATTCCATACAGCGAGACTGGCAACAGTGAATTCAAGTGCCGCTTACTAATTTTAAAAGTAAGAATGCTGGTTTACATGTTTCTGTTCTCAATTTTGCATTTAGACTGAAAAGCTATGAAAATACGATCGATTTTATTCTCCTGCCTTTTATTATTGTGCATATCGGTTACACCAAGCTTAGTACCTGATTGGCAAATCGAAGATGGCGCCTATTCCGTAACTTTTAAAACGAAGGGAGCAAAAGGAAATTTCAGCGGATTGAAAGGCACAATTCATTTTGACACGACCAAACTCGCCGAGTCAAAATTTGACGTTACTGTTGAAGTAAAAACGATTGATACAGGAATTGGCATAAAAAATAAACATGCACTGGCAGAAGACTTTTTCGATGCCGAACATTACCCCGAAATTCATTTCACATCTTCAAATATAACAAAATCGGATACTGCATTTACTGTTACAGGTTTTCTGACAATTAAAGATATAAGTAAAGCAATTTCATTTCCCTTTATGTTTGAACAGACTAGTCGCGACGGCGTATTTAAGGGGGTGTTCGAGATCAATCGGAAAGATTTTAATCTTGCTAAGAAAGGCGTTGGAGAACTGGTGAAGGTAGAACTCAATGTTCCGGTAAAACACGATATGATCAGATAATTACTATTTGCTTACAACAGAAAAACTCCCGAATCCGGGAGTTTTTCTGTTGTAAGCTATTTTGATCAGAAGCTTATGCATTAACTGATTTACGAATAATATTCAAAGCAGAACCTTCTTTAAACCATTCGATTTGTTGTTCATTGTACGTATGGTTAACCGGGAATTCCTCCGTTGTACCATCGGAATGATGCAAGACAATCGTCAGTTGAACACCCGGAGCGAATGTCTGCAGTCCTGTGATATCAATCGTGTCATCTTCCTGAATCTTGTCGTAATCAGCATTGTTTGCAAAAGTCAACGCCAGCATACCTTGCTTTTTAAGGTTAGTTTCATGAATACGGGCGAAGGATTTCACAAGAATTGCGCGTGCACCCAGGAAACGAGGCTCCATAGCTGCGTGCTCACGTGACGAGCCTTCTCCATAATTTTCATCACCTACCACGATGGTGCCAATGCCATTTGCTTTGTAATCACGCTGCACTGCCGGAACTTCACCATACTCGCCTGAAAGCTGATTTTTTACAGTATTCGTTTTTTCGTTGTAAAAGTTAACAGCACCGATCAACATATTGTTAGAAATGTTGTCTAGATGACCACGATACTTCAACCACGGGCCTGCCATGGAAATATGATCAGTTGTGCATTTGCCTTTTGCTTTGATCAGAAGTTTCAATCCTTTGAGATCTGTACCTTCCCAAGCCTTAAACGGTTCCAGAAGTTGTAAACGATCCGAAGTTGGACTGACCAAAACCTGAACTTTGGACCCATCTTCCGCTGGTGCCTGATACCCTGCATCTTCCACAGCGAATCCTTTGGACGGAAGTTCCAATCCAGATGGCTCGTCAAGCATTACTTCAATACCATCGGTATTTGTAAGCTTATCGGTACGAGGGTCAAAAGTAAGACGACCCGCGATGGCAAGAGCTGTTACAATTTCGGGAGAAGCCACGAATGAGTGCGTATTAGGATTACCATCCGCACGTTTCGAGAAGTTGCGATTAAATGAAGTAATAATCGAGTTTTTCTCGCCTTTTTCAGCACCGTGACGCGCCCACTGACCAATGCAGGGCCCGCAAGCATTTGCAAGCACTACCCCACCGATCTGAGCAAAAGTATTTAGAAAACCATCGCGATCAACTGTATAACGAACCTGCTCAGAACCCGGCGTGATCGTATATTCAGAAGTTACAATCAATTTTTTATCAACAGCCTGTTGTGCCAGCGAAGCCGCACGGCTGATATCTTCATACGATGAGTTTGTACAAGAACCGATCAAACCAACTGAAAGTACCTCAGGCCATCCGTTTTCTTTAACCGCCGTAGCAAATTTAGAAAGAGGCCAAGCTAAATCAGGTGTAAACGGACCGTTTACATGTGGTTCAAGAGTAGAAAGATCCAATTCGATCAATTGGTCATAGTATGCAGCAGGATCAGCATATACTTCATCATCTGCCCGTAAATAACCCGCGATAGCGTTTGCAGCATCCGCCACGTCAGCGCGGTCGGTAGAGCGAAGGTAGGCAGCCATTTTCTCGTCATATGCGAAAATAGAAGTCGTAGCCCCGATTTCGGCGCCCATGTTACAGATGGTTCCCTTACCAGTACAAGAAAGACTTTCAGCGCCTTCACCAAAATATTCGACGATACAGCCCGTACCACCTTTAACCGTCAGTTGGCCGGCTACCCAAAGTATAACATCTTTCGCAGCAGCCCATCCGCTAAGTTTTCCTGTAAGTTTTACACCTATCAACTTTGGCATTTTAAGCTCCCAAGCCAATCCTGACATTACATCACTAGCATCAGCGCCACCTACACCGATCGCTACCATACCCAAGCCACCTGCATTAGGTGTGTGTGAATCTGTACCGATCATCATTCCACCTGGAAAAGCATAGTTTTCCAACACTACCTGGTGAATGATACCAGCGCCTGGTCTCCAAAACCCGATGCCATATTTATTAGATACCGAAGCAAGGAAATCGTAGACCTCTCTGTTTTTATCCTTTGCAGTCTGTAAGTCTTCCACAGCACCTACTTCTGCCTGAATAAGGTGATCGCAGTGTACAGTAGACGGAACAGCAACCTGTGGTCTTCCCGCCTGCATGAACTGTAAGAGTGCCATCTGTGCAGTTGCATCCTGCATCGCTACGCGGTCAGGAGCGAAATCCACATACGATTTTCCTCGCTCATAACTCTGAGATGGCGTTCCTTCCCATAAGTGAGAATACAATATTTTTTCTGCTAAAGTCAACGGCCGCCCTTCTATTGTGCGGGCAGCTTCAACTCTTTCTTGTATACGGGCGTAAACACCCTTAATCATATCTAAGTCAAATGCCATAGTAATTAAATTAATGTATAAACATTTACTTATCAAAAACCGAACCACCGACTACTGTCGAACGCGTTTTTAATAGAATTTCCGCATGCCCGGGAAGATATTTCCAGGCATGCGAGAATCCAAGACAGATTTTATCTGCTTAACTGCTTTGTAGGAGGTGCGAACTTAGTCAGATCAATACCGACGACCGCAGCTTTATATTCTTCTATATTAGGAATTCGTCCAAGGATTGCGGAAAGAACAACAACTGGTGTCGATGCAAGTAAAGATTCTCCCTTTTTACGATCCGAATCTTCCACAACTCTTCCCTGAAAAAGACGTGTCGAAGTCGCCAATACGGTATCACCTTTGGCAGCTTTCTCCTGATTACCCATGCAAAGATTACAGCCCGGACGTTCAAGATACATCATGTTTTCATACTCCGTACGTGCAGCAACTTTCGGAGCATTGTCATCAAATTCAAAACCGGAGTATTTCTGCAAAACATCCCAATCACCTTCTTTTTTCAGCTCTTCTACGATGTTATAGGTAGGTGCTGCCACGACAAGAGGTGCATGGAATTCAACCTTGCCTTGTTGATCTTCCAGATTTTTAAGCATCTGCGAAACAATTTTCAAATCGCCTTTATGCACCATGCATGAGCCGACGAAACCAAGATCAACTTTTTTATCATCACCATAGAAAGAGATTGGCCGGATCGTATCGTGCGTATATCTTTTGGAAACATCCTTATTGTTCACATCAGGATCTGCGATCATTGGCTCGACGATAATGTCAAGGTCAATAACAACCTCAGCATAATATTTTGCATTCGCATCCGGAACCAGAGCAGGTTTCTCCCCTGACTTAATTTCCGCGATTCTTTTATCTGCCTTATTAATCAATCCCTGAAGAACCTGTTTGTGGTTCTCCATGCCTTTATCGATCATGATCTGGATTCTGCCCTTCGCAATCTCCAAAGATTCAATCAGCGTATCATCCTCAGAAATACAGATAGAAGCTTTTGCCTTCATCTCTGCGGTCCAGTCAGTAAAAGTAAATGCCTGGTCAGCCGGAAGCGTTCCAAGATGCACCTCAATAATTCTACCCTGGAAAACATTCTCTCCACCAAACTTATGAAGCATTTGAGCCTGAGTAGCATGAACTACATCGCGGAAATCCATGTGATCCTTCATGTCGCCCTTGAACGTTACCTTCACAGATTCCGGAATTGGCATTGAAGCCTCACCGGTAGCCAATGCAAGTGCAACCGTCCCTGAGTCAGCACCAAAAGCAACACCTTTTGACATTCTTGTATGAGAATCGCCACCGATGATGATTGCCCACTCATCAATCGTAATATCGTTAAGGACTTTGTGGATCACGTCGGTCATCGAGTGATATTCACCTTTCGGGTCACGGGCAGTGATAAGTCCGAAATCGTTCATAAACTTCATTAGTTTTGGAATGTTCGCCTGCGCTTTCTTATCCCAAACTGATGCTGTGTGGCAACCCGACTGATATGCACCGTCAACGATTGGAGAAATAACCGTAGCAGCCATTGATTCCAATTCCTGAGCGGTCATTAAGCCCGTTGTATCCTGTGATCCTACAATGTTAACTTCAACGCGAACATCCGAACCGGCATGTAAAACTTTGCCTGGTGTTATGCCAACAGCGTTTCTGTTGAAGATTTTCTCAACGGCTGTCAGACCTTGTCCTTCATTAGATATCTCTTTTGCCGGAGCAAACACCGTTGTAGGTTCGATGCCTAGAATCTTTGCCGCTATTGTCTGGATTTTTTTACCAAATACAATCGCATAAGATCCACCAGCCCTTATGAATTCCTTTTTCTGTGGCGTAAGAGCCTTAGAAATGTCAATCAGTTCCTGATCGCCATTGTAAAGCTTTTTAGTCTGCGTGTTGATGGTAAGAACAGTGCCGGTAGCAACAGAGTAAACCTCTTCAAGAACAGGATCGCCATTTTCGTTACGGACTATCGCACCATTTTCATCCACTTTTTTAACCCAGTTTTTAAGGTCAATACCAATACCACCCGTTACATCAACCGTGGTAAGGAAAATAGGGGAAATACCATTTGTTCCTCCAACGATCGGAGCGATATTAACAAATGGAATATATGGACTTGCGCTCTTGCCTGTCCAAAGCGCCACGTTGTTTACACCTGACATCCTTGATGAACCTACGCCCATTGTGCCCTTTTCAGCGATCAGCATCACGCTTTTGTCAGGATGTTCTTCCTGCAATGCCTTGATTTCCTGCTGCGCTTTCGGGGTGATCATACAAAGACCATGAAGTTCACGGTCTGATCTTGAATGCGCCTGGTTACCAGGAGAAAGCAAATCCGTTGAGATATCGCCCTCGCCAGCAATGAACGTAACGATCTTGATTTCCTCAGGTACGTCTGGCAGTTTTGTAAAAAATTCAGCCTTGGCATAACTTTCAAGAAGTTCTATCGCAACTGCATTTCCATTTTTGAACGCCTCTTTCAGACGGTCTGTATCAGCTTCATAAAGGTAAACCTGCGTTTTAAGAACCTCTCCGGCTTCTTTTGCAATATTGACATCGTCACCAAGCGCCAAATCAAGTAAAACCTCGATTGATGGCCCACCTTTCATATGCGATAATAACTCTAACGCAAAGGCTGGTGCTATTTCTTCTACCACGGATTCGCCAAGAATGATTTCCTTTAAAAATCTGGCTTTCGCACTGGCGGCACTTGTAGTACCGGGTAATGTATTGTAAATGAAAAATTTAAGAGAGTCTTCGCGATACTCGTTGTTGACATCTTTAATCTGCGCGATGATTTCGCTTACTAATTCCGCACCATCTATTGGCTTAGGATGAAGTCCCTGCGCTTTTCTTTCTTCAATTTCCTGGATGTAATCCTTATAAATATTCATAATAAAAATCTTTTCAATGTTAAAGGTTTGCCTACTACTCTGCGAGCAACTTCTACTCGCTCTTGCATGCGGGCATAATCACCCCTAATCATGTCTAAGTCAAAAGCCATAGTAATTCAACGATTCAAATTATTTGTTATCAATAAAACGCATAAAAGTACAAAATTCCTTATTACCTAGCCTTTGACTGTTCGTTTTTTGCAATTATTTACAATCATTATGAACTAGGCGCATAGTACTATAACCTGTAAACGTCAGTTTTTGTTCTTTCTACTGCTAATTCTCAGACCTGAAAACAACAAAATATCACATTTTCGCAGTTGCCTTAAATAAGTTTCTTGCACACCTTTTGCCGAGTACTTTGATTTTTTGCTGCTTTCTGCCCTATATTTGAGCTCCAAAGAGCCACCTAGTATCTTAATTCCAAAATTATGTCAAAAAATCTGGTGATCGTAGAGTCACCGGCGAAGGCCAAAACCATAGAAAATTATTTAGGGACAGACTTCATCGTTAAATCCAGTTTTGGGCATGTACGCGACCTTCCCGAACATGATATGGGTGTCGATGTAGACAATGGTTTTCAGCCGTCTTACGAAGTCTCAGGTGACAAGGTGAAAGTCATTAATGAGTTAAAGAAATTAGCGAAGGGCGCCGAAGTGTGGCTAGCAACTGACTCCGACCGTGAAGGGGAAGCCATATCGTGGCACCTCAAAGAGGCGCTGGGGTTGCCGGATGACACTAAACGTATCGTTTTTCGTGAAATTACAAAGTCAGCATTGCAGAATGCGATAGCGACTCCGCGCGTTATCGACGTTGACCTTGTAAACGCACAGCAGGCTCGCCGGATATTGGACCGACTGGTGGGTTATGAACTTTCGCCTATATTATGGAAGAAAATACGGATTGGAAAAACAAATCTTTCTGCCGGACGGGTACAATCCGTGGCTGTACGCATTATCGTTGAACGAGAACGCGAAATTGATGCTTTCAAAGCGAAAGGAAGTTTCAAAGTAACGGCACATTTTGATCTTGGAAACGGTAAAGTTTTGAACGCAGAACTGCCAAAAAACTTTGCTCAGGAAACAGATGCGCTTACATTCCTGGAAAAATGTATAAAAGCGACTTTTTCAATTAAAAATCTTGAAGTAAAACCAGCTAAAAAAACACCTGCACCACCATTTACAACTTCTACTTTACAACAGGAAGCTTCGCGTAAACTCAGCTTCTCCGTGCTTCAAACCATGACCGTTGCGCAGAGATTATACGAAGCAGGTAAAATATCCTACATGCGTACCGATTCGACAAATTTGTCGGAAGAGGCGATGGAGAAAGCGCGTGTTCAGATCACAAAAGAATATGGCGGCGACTTCTATAATAAGAGAGTTTTCAAAACCAAGAATGAGTCGGCCCAGGAAGCGCACGAAGCGATTCGCCCGACTGATTTCTCTACTTTACAGGGGAGCAGTGACCGCAATGAACAGCGTTTATATGAGCTGATCTGGAAACGGGCAATTGCTTCTCAAATGGCAGATGCCCAACTGGAAAGAACAACGGCGACGATAGGAATTTCTTCAACCAATGAAGAATTGGTTGCTCAGGGTGAGGTTATCAAATTCGAAGGATTTTTAAAGGTATATCTGGAATCCAGTGACGATGAAGATGAGGAGCAGAAAGGTATGCTTCCCCCTCTGAATATCAACCAGATTCTGAACCTTGCAGATATGAAGGCAACGGAACGTTTCACGCGTAACCCACCACGTTATACGGAAGCGAGCCTTGTAAAGAAATTAGAAGAAATGGGAATTGGTCGTCCGTCAACTTATGCGCCGACAATTTCCACAATTATACGAAGAGAGTACGTTATTAAGGAAGACCGCGACGGAACGGAGCGTGCTTACAAAGAGATGACGCTCGCAAAAGATGAAATTAAAAGTGTAGTACTGAAAGAAGTATATGGTACAGAAAAGTCAAAACTTTTCCCAACAAGCACGGGGATGGTTGTGAATGACTTTTTGGTAAATCACTTTGAAGATATAATCGATTATTCCTTCACAGCCAGTGTAGAAAAAGATTTTGACCATATCGCAGAGGGACAATTGCCGTGGCAAAAAATGATCACCGATTTCTACACTCCTTTCCATAAAAAAGTTGGCGAGGCGGAAGAAGAAGCAATTGACAGAAGCCTTACTTCCCGTGAACTTGGCGAAGATCCTGCCACAGGCAAGAAAATCACAGTTCGGATTGGTAAGTATGGCCCTTATGTTCAGATCGGCGACGCAGAAGATGAGGAAAAGCCGAAGTTCGCCAGTTTGAAAAAAGGTCAGTTGATGGAAAACATCACGCTGGAAGAGGCTTTTGAACTTTTCAAACTTCCACGCACCGTCGGACTTTTTGAAGATTCCGAGATGATTGTGAGCGTCGGAAAATTTGGGCCGTATGTAAAACATGGCGGCAAATATTATTCACTTGCCAAAACGGATGATCCAATGGCTGTGACCGAAGAAAGGCTGGTTGAAATTATTGAAACAAAACGAATTTCGGATAGCAACAAAACGATCAAGGAATTTGCAGAAAATCCCGATGTAAAAGTTCTTAATGGAAGATATGGACCTTACGTTGCTTTTGAAAAACGGAATCTGAAAATTCCAAAAGGAACGGAACCGGCAGATTTGACTTACGAAGCAATTTTGCAGATTGCAGCGGATACTCCCGACAAACCAACGGGACGAGGCGGTTTCAAAAAAGCAGCTCCAAAAGCGGCCGCAGCAGAAAAAGCACCAACAGCCAAAAAACCGGCTGCAAAGAAACCCGCAGCTAAAAAACCTGCCGCTAAAAAAACGACTAAGAGTTAAGATTACTTTAAATGAAAGCTTAAAGCTAATTGCCAAAAGCTTGTAAAATATGAAAAAGCTCGTTGTTCTCTCCGGTGCCGGAATAAGTGCTGAAAGCGGAATTAGTACATTTCGTGACAGTGGTGGTTTGTGGGAAAACCATCGGATCGAGGATGTGGCAACGCCGGAAGCGTGGCTTAAAAACCCGGATCTTGTTCTCGACTTTTATAATGAAAGAAGAAAACAAGCGCTTTCAGTGAAACCAAATCCGGCTCATTATTCATTGGTTGAGCTTGAAAAATATTATGACGTGCAGATTATCACACAAAATGTTGATAATCTGCACGAAGTTGCCGGCTCGTCGAATGTGACTCACCTGCACGGAGAACTGTTCAAATCCGAGAGCACAAAAAATCCAGAGCTAATCTATGATATTACCTCGTGGGAACTTAAAAAGGGCGATTTGTGTGAGTTGGGAAGCCAGCTACGTCCGCATATTGTTTGGTTTGGAGAAGCGGTTCCCATGATGGACGTCGCTCTTGAAATTGCTGAGCAAGCTGATATTTTTGTTGTAGTCGGGACTTCGCTTGCAGTTTATCCGGCAGCAGGACTTGTTCATTATGTGCATGCTTACAACCCAATATACATCATTGATCCGGTCAAACCTGACATATCCTTCCGAAAGAATATGACCTTCATTCAGGAGAAAGCGTCAATTGGATTGGAAAAACTGAAAAATGAACTTAGGATTGCAAGTGACGCCTGAATTTAAAATCTCTGCTTGCTTTCATTCAAATAACGATTATTATACCTTTTTATAAAGATGCAATTACTTGACGGAAAGGCTATTTCAGCCCAAATTAAGTCAGAAATAAAACTCGAAGTTGAAAATTGGGTTTCAACAGGAGGGAAAAAACCGCATTTGGCCGCCATACTGGTCGGACAAGATGGTGCCAGCGAAACCTATGTTGCTTCTAAAATCCGCAGCTGTGAAGAAATCGGCTTTACTTCTACCCTGCTTCGTTTTGGTGCCGATACAACCGAAGTTGAGCTTTTGGAAGCGGTTGAATCATTGAACAATAACCCTGACGTGGATGGATTTATTGTTCAATTGCCATTGCCGAAGCACATTTCAGAAAACACAGTGATGGAAGCGGTAGATCCATCAAAAGACGTGGATGGCTTCCACCCGATCAATGTTGGCAGAATGTGTAAAGGTCTTCCTGCTTACATTTCAGCAACGCCTTTTGGTATTCTTGAAATGTTGATCCGCGCCGGAATTGAGACCAGCGGAAAACATTGTGTGGTGATTGGTCGCAGCCAGATTGTTGGTTTACCTATGAGTATTTTGATGCAGCGCAATGAATACCCAGGGAATTGCACGGTGACGATTACGCATAGCAAAACACAAAATCTGAAAGAAATCTGCCAGACTGCTGACATTTTAATCGTAGCCTTAGGACGTCCGGAATTTGTTACTGCGGATTACGTAAAGGAGGGTGCCGTAGTCATTGACGTAGGTATCACGCGGGTAGAGGATACTACGAAAAAAAGCGGCTTTGCTATTAAAGGTGATGTAAATTTTGCCGACGTAGCTCCTAAAAGCAGCTTTATAACACCGGTTCCGGGCGGGGTTGGCTTGATGACAATATGTGGGTTGCTGACTAATACTTTAAAAGCGGCAAGAAAAGAGATATATAAATAATTTTCTGATTGATTCAGAAAATTAGAATTGTTAACAAGCAGGATTGAAATCATTTTTCATTCCTGCTTTTTGTTTTAAATAAACATTGACCTCCGTATTGTGTCACACTTCACGGTTTGGTACCCCGCTTATAACACCCTTTCTACAATAATGTCATCCCTTCGAAATTTGGATTAGCGTCAGGATGATTGAACCAATCTTGTGGTTATTATTCGTTGGCTTAATAAAAAATAACCATTTCAGCCCGCTCAAATTAAATTTTGCTAAAAATTTTGTCATTTCTTTGTAACTTTCTCGCAAAGGTTATTTCATGAGCATCGTCAGCAACAACATAAAGTATCTCCGTAGGCTGAATGGCCTTACACAAGAGCAATTTGCACGAAAAATCGCCATTAAAAGATCTCTTTTAGGCGCTTATGAAGAAGCGCGTGCCAACCCTAATCTTACTAATCTTAAGAATATGGCGGCGGCTTTTGGTATTTCCGTAGACAATTTGCTAAAAAATGATCTGAGGAAAATCAGAGAAACTCCTGAAATGTCTTTGCCACTTAACGGGCAGCGACCGATGACGGTTTCACATTCCGGCTCTCCTTCGACTCCACCTCGTATGCCAACATATTCGGAGCCACAGCCGCTTTCAAAAGTAATGGATCATTACCAGCAGCCAGAGCCACCGATTCGTATGGTTTCCCGCCAGGTGACTTTAAAACCGGTTAACGGAGACGCATATCAGCCAATTCAGCATTCAAGGCCCACACAAACCCATTCGCCAATTCCGCAGACGAGTCTGGCAGATCATCGTATGCCGGTTTTTAATAATCAGTATGCAATAAATCCGGAGCCAGCTCCCGTTTACCGCGAAGAGCGAACTGCCAATTACCCTACGATCCAGTGGGTGGGAAAAAGTCAGTGGGTGGAGTATATAGCAAATTATCAAAACCCCGCTTTTCTAACACACCTGCCTTCTTTTCAGCTTCCCAATTTGCCTTCGGGTTACTATCGCGCGTTTGAAAGCGGGTCAGATTTCGAATATCCGGGAGCACTTTTAGTAGGATCCTTTATACGAAACTGGTATGAAATTAAGGATGATTCACACTATTTGTTTGTTCTGAAAAACCAGGGATTTCTTTACAGAAAAGCTTATAACCAGGTCAAAACAAAGGGTGTTTTACTTTTGAGTTCGGACATTGCCGAGATTCAGGCTATCGAAGCATCACTTCATGATGTTTTGGAAGTATGGGAAGTTAAAGCCTTTATAAGCCTGCAATTGCCCAATCCTTCACCTTCAATGGATCGGATCGGGCAATTGGTTGATGAGCTTCAAAACGAATTGAACCGTACTAAACCTTTCGGTGGGTTACCGTACTAATTTAGAGAAAAGAGATTCAATTTGCTGTAAATCTTTGCTTTTGGCGGTTGTTTCAACGACCGCTACGCCAAGCTGATACCAAAGCTGGTCACCAATGTAAAGATATTTACCTTTTTTTGTTGGTTTCTTTTCCTCCGCATTGTCATAAATAAATTCGGCACGATAAACCGTATCCATTACTTTCTGTAAAAATCCCCAGTCAAGTTTTTTCAAAGGCCCTCCGTTTTCACTCATCGTAAAAGTTTTGTCTGAAAACGAAGCTTTCAAGGCGACTTCGCTTTTCATTTCAGCGTCGTAATCAAGATATGTTAATTCAAAAGGAAGTTCGCGGCCGGATGTTTCCAGAATCGCCTGCATAAATTCCTGAAGGAAGTATACCCAACGTTCTTTATCAACCGGATACACCGTTACTCGCTTATCATTTTCCTCTATTTCTATTTCGACAAAATCTTCAAATTCTTTTTCTTCCCGTTGACGGATAATTTTTGAAGAACTAAAAATTGTATCAAACTCCTTGATCCAGTTTGCAGGTACCGCCCCTTTCCAGGAGAAATCATCATCCACCGTGAAGCCTTCTTCAATAATTTCTTCTTCTTCAAGATCTTCACGATCAAGATACTTGATTGAAAAATCTACGCTTAAATCATCTTCTGAAACAAGGTTCAGCTTAATGGTTTGAAAATTGGAATAAGGTGCAGGGACGACGGGAGCCGTCTGGAAACGAATAATGTATAAACCTGGTATTTGAAGATTCTTATCCATGTAATTAAAAAGTCCTGGTTGATTAAACTGTTAAGATTGGTGGCCGAAAAATTTGCTGGCAGTTTTCCTTTTATCAATCTTGTCAGTTGGTGTTTTTATAAATTGTTCTACAAAGTAAACATGTTTTGGTGTTTCATAGGCTGAAATCCGTTTTCTTATTTCTTCAATAAGTTTTGGGACAGACAATTCTCTTTCATTTTTTTGAATGATCAGAATCAATTTCTGCCCCAGTTTTTCATCGTTTTCATACCAGGAAAAGAAATTACCGGAATATCCGGACTCATAAAAAACTTCTGCAACAACCTCATCCACTTTATCCAAAACCACTTTCACACCACCAGAATTGATCACATTATCTGCCCTTCCCAGCCATTTGAATGTCCTCTCAGAAGTGATCTCAACAAGATCATTCGTCTGCACTTTTTCGTCATTGGTAACAGCTCCCTGCAAAAAAATACAGCCACGGTCGTCTAACCCAAATTTAACTCCCGGCAAAACTGTGTAACCAATTTCAGCTCCGGGAAGATTCAGTTTTTTCAGAGCAATATGCGAAACCGTTTCGGTCATACCATAACTTTGATAAACCGGTACATTTAAATCATCAATCTTTTTTTGTAAACTGATATCAATCGGTGCTCCACCCAATAGTATTTTACCAAGGTGATTCACTTTCGGAATCGTTTTTTCATCTGCTAAACATGTGGAAAGCTGTAAAGGAACCATGGAGACAAAATCAAAATCGGGATATTGAAATTCAATTAACGGGTTTGATGCAGGCTCAACAATACTCAGCTCCCAGCCCAGTTCCATACCCCGCACAAGCATCATGATCCCTGCAATATAATTGACATTGAGACAAACCAATGCGCGGGTGCCTTGCTGTAAATTTAAAGCCGCACCTGTCATTAAGGCACTGCTTAGAAGCTGTGCTCGTTTGATGACTATATCTTTGGGAGTGCCCGTTGAGCCTGATGTATGCAGAGCAAATTCCTGTTTCCCTGCCAGCCAGGACGTCATGAAATCGTAAGCCTGGCGGAAATACAGATCATCAGGAACCCGCTGCGTTTTTATTAAAATGGAGTTTGTATTCCAAATCATTAGTTATCAAATTATTCATAAACCGCACAGCAAAACGCTGGAAGTCTGATACGTCTGTTATTTTCTATTATTAATTAAAGCAAATCACACCATGAAAGCCGTTTTCCAGTACCGAAAGTTATCATTTTGTTTTTGACGGAAAGATAAACAATCCGTAATTTCGCCAATTAATTGGAATGTTACGGTTCACAAAACCGTTCATTTATATTCACTCATTTACAGATTGCTCATATGTCAAGTTCAATAAAATGGGAAACCATTAAGGAATACGAAGAAATTCTTTTCACGCTTCACGAAGGAATTGCCAAAATCAGTATCAACCGTCCACATAAACATAACGCTTTCACACCGCAGACTGTCACTGAAATGATCGATGCGATGCATATTTGCCGTGAAGACACACGAATCGATGTCATCATTCTGACAGGGGAAGGCGGAAAAGCATTCTGCTCGGGCGGTGACCAGTCGGTACGCGGACATGGCGGATATATCGGAGAAGATCACGTTCCGCGTTTGAACGTTTTAGATTTACAAAGAATGATACGTTCAATCCCTAAGGCTGTTATTGCCATGGTTGCAGGTTGGGCAATCGGTGGCGGCCACGTTTTGCACGTAATTTGTGATTTATCAATTGCTGCTGAAAATGCACGCTTCGGACAAACCGGACCAAAAGTCGGAAGTTTCGACGGCGGCTTTGGCGCTTCCTATCTTGCACGTGTTGTCGGACAGAAAAAAGCACGTGAGATCTGGTTCCTTTGTGATCAGTATGATGCGCAGGAAGCCTTACAAATGGGCTTGGTAAACAAGGTTGTTCCTTTGGAAGAGCTTGAAACGACGACAGTTGAATGGTGTAAAAAAATCCAGCAAAAAAGTCCTTTATCCATTCGTATGCTGAAAAGCTCTTTCAATGCAGAGCTTGACGGACAAGCCGGAATCCAGGAATTGGCCGGCAATGCAACGCTTTTATATTATTTGAGCGAAGAAGCGAAAGAAGGCCAGAGATCATTTCTGGAAAAACGCGATCCTGATTTCAGCAAGTACCCAAAATTCCCTTGATTTAAGTTTTCATCCGGTCGGCTAAAAATTACTTTTTAGCCGACCGGATTTTTCTGAATTCTTTATTTTTAATACTTGATTCATTCAATGAACTACTGGCTTATAAAATCAGAACCTTTCAAATATTCGTGGGATCACTTCGTTGAGGAAGGAAAATCAATGTGGGACGGCGTTCGCAGCTATGAAGCCCGCAATAATATGATGGCGATGAAAAAAGGCGATCTTGCTCTTTTTTATCACAGCAATGAAGGCAAGGAAGTTGTCGGTTTGGCGAAAGTTTCGAAAGAACATTATCCTGACCCAACTACGGAAGACGATCGCTGGGTGGTGGTGGAATTTGTTCCGGTTGAACATTTTCCCAAAACTGTTACATTAGCACAAATAAAAGCAGATGAAAATTTGAAGGATATGGCTCTCATCCGCCAGTCCCGCTTGTCTGTAATTCCTGTAAAACCAGAAGAATTTGATCATATTGTTGGATTAGCACATGCATAAAAAACATTGTTTTCTTTATCAGGCATTGCTTTCGCTTTGCTTTTTTTTAGTTTGTTATTCAGCGCCCGGACAGGTTGTCAAAAGAATTGAGTTGCCTTTGCAAAACGCAAATACCGCTTTTCAAACGATGCCGCTTGGTCAAAAAGGCGTTTTGCTTATTTCAAAGCCTGATAGAGGAACTTACAATGTACAGAAATTCGATACCAATCTTGAACGCATCTGGTCAATCGACGGCCCCGTTGAAGGAAATCTTGATTACGTAGCTTCCTGTTATGACGGCCAGGCTGTTTTTCTTTTATTCAGTAAATACAGAAGTTCTGTTTACCAGATCGTTAAAGTAAATGTCGGTCCGGGTTTTGTTGAAACTTTCACGATTAACACGGTTGACCGCTTCGAGATAACTGATTTCAAAACCCTGGGTTACTCGGTTTTTATGGCAGGAATGGTTCGTAATGAACCCGTTCTGATCCATACGAACCTTACTACATCCCAAACTCGTGTTTTGCCATCAGCAATTAAGGGTTCGAATGCGATTCAGACCGTGGAAGTTGATACTACGCACCATCTTGTCAATGTTTGTTTCGCCGTCAAAAAAGGCCGTCAGACTAAAATCGTTGCGCGCTCCTATGAAGAAACCGGCGAACTTTATGTTCAGGCCTCCATTGATCCCGAAGATGATTATTCTCTTTTGAGCGGTCGTTTGCAGATATTGAATGATTCGGTTCGTATGGTAATCGGCACATACGGTTACAGGAATATGCAGAGCACGAGCAACGCAGCTTCCCAGGGCCTTTACATCAGTAAAATTGTGAACGATGAAGTTGCTTTTACACGCTATCACAGTTTTACGGATTTCAGCAATTTCTTCAATTACATGAGCGAGAGGCAGCAGGAAAAAATGGAGAAAAAGATTCGTAAAAAGAAAGATAGCGGTGATGACCTCAAACTGAATTATCGTCTTTTGGTGCATGATATTGTTCCAAGAAATAATCAGTTTTTGTTAGTCGCAGAAGTTTTTTATCCTGAATACAGATATCAAAACCCTAATATGATGGGTGGATTTGGATATGGTTCGATGATGATGGGCGGGGGATATCCATTTGGAATGGGTCTTTATAATCCTTACCTATGGAATCCAATGTATGGCGGTCGCGGTTATAACCAACAAGTTTTTGATGGCTTTACCTACACACACGCAATCATTGCCGACGTTGACCAGACCGGAAAATTGCTTTGGGATAACAGTATCAGTTTTGATAATGTCAAAAGCATGGAACTGCGCGAAAAGATAAAAGTGCAAAGTGAGCCAAATGGCACTACACAACTGGTTTACAGCCACAATGGCGGCATTCGCAGCAAACTTATCAAGGGAAGTAAGGTGGTCGACAACAATCGAGTTATTGAAAACGGCACGACAGTTGAAGGCGACAAGGTCAGAAAAACCAGCACGGATGATATCGACTACTGGTTTGATAACTTTTATCTTTCCTGGGGCGAGCAGAGAATTGTCAATGCGCAGGGAGACGTTCAGACGCGGGGCCGGCGCAACGTTTACTACCTGAACAAAATTTCATTTTAAATTAAAGAACACTTAATGTAGGCCAATAACCTGCTTACTATCACTACCTTTGTTCTTTAAAAACTACTTACAACTTAATACATATTTGTGATACTTCTTTCACCAGAACAACATACAGAATATCAATTAATTGATAGCGGCGGATTTGAGAAACTGGAACGTTTCGGTCCCTTTATTCTTTCACGTCCTGAACCACAGGCAATCTGGGATAAATCCATGACCGAAAAAGAATGGGCAGACAAATCAAATGCCGTTTTCAAACGTGATAAAAATTCTCAGGAAAAGGGTCAGTGGGTTTCCAAGCCAGATATGCCTGAGCGTTGGGTGATGCAGTATCGGTCTGGTCCTCTGCATCTGCGTGCAAAACTTGCTCTCTCTTCATTCAAGCATGTTGGTGTTTTTCCTGAACAGGCTACAAACTGGGATTATATTGCAAAAAAAGTAAAACAGATTCCTGAGGATAAACCAAACGTTCTGAATTTATTTGCCTACACTGGAATTGCTTCGTTAGCAGCAAAAGCTTCTGGCGCAGATGTTACGCACGTTGATGCTGTTAAGCAAGTGATCAGCTGGTCTCGGGAAAACATGGAGTTAAGCGGACTTGATAATATCCGTTGGGTTGTGGAAGATGCATTGAAATTCGTAAACCGCGAAGTTCGCCGGGGCAATCAGTATAACGGAATTATTTTAGATCCACCTGCCTATGGTCGGGGGCCTGATGGCGAAAAATGGCTTTTGGAAGAGAATTTGAATGAAATTTTGAGGCTTTGCGCTTTGTTATTAAAAAAAGAAAATTTCTTTTTTATCATCAATTTATATTCTCTCGGTTTCTCTGCGCTTATTCTGGAAAACCTTATTAAAGCACATTTCGGCGATCAGATCAATCACGAGTTCGGAGAATTATTTATTCCTGATTCATTTGGCAAAAAGTTGCCACTTGGAGTTTTTTCTCGTTTTTCGGATCAAAAGAATTAAAATACGAACAGATTGCACAATTTTGCAGTTATATCACATAAGGTAAGTTCGTTCGCTTCGAAGAGAAGCAGTGTATTTTGCATGAAAAAAAGTCACTTTTTATTTAATTTTTGTCTGTTTTCTGCTTTGTTAACGCAGGGCAGCCTGTTACAGTCATGTGAAAGTGATGCAAGGAATTCTACGCGCATACCTCCGACGATAAAAAAATCCAAGGCCCAATGGCAGACTGACGCAATGAATTCGCTGTCGGATCTGATTAACCGGAATGTTGACGTCGACCTGAATTATTTTAAAAGATCACGCATCTATTTCGATCGCGAGCAGTATGTTCAGGCGATGGAAGATATTAATGAAGCAATCAACGAAAAGGATAATGTGTCGGAATATTTCCTGTTGCGAGGGAAGATAAATCGTGAACTTGGAGAAATTGACAATGCACTGGAAGACGCCGAGCGCGCAGAAGCCTTACAGCAAAACACACCCGACCTGTACGTTTTAATGGCAGATATTTTTCAGGTAAAAAATCGTTTTCGTGAAGCGAGTACCTACCTTGTCCATGCGATGAAAATGGCTCCTTATGATGGTTCTGCTTATTACGTCAAGGGAATGCTTCAGGCGCGCCAGGGAGATTCACTAGCTAGCCTGGCTAGTTTGAACAGTGCGATTGCGATGAATCCGAGGCTTGTGCGCGCATATCAGCAGAGTACCTTGATTAATCTGAAACTGAAAAATTATCCAGGTGCTCTTTCGTTCAACAATCGTGGATTAAAACGTTTTCCAAACAATCCCGAATTGTATTTTGAACGAGGAGAAATTTATAAAAATCTCGCTGTGATTGATACAGCCATTGCTAATTATCGCAAAGCAACGGTCCTCAATCCCAAATATGGAGATGCATTTTTTCAGATTGGCGCTTTGGAAATCAAGCAACGAGGATATTACAGTGCCTTGTTAGCCTTTCAGCAGCTATTGAATATTAACCCGAATCATCCCCAAATAAACTATCTGGTTGCTTTTTGTTACGAAAAGCTCGGAAATGACATTAAAGCGAAGGAATATTTCACTTACGAAACAGACAAAAATCCGACTGACCAAATGTCATTATATGGTTTGTGGCGTATCAGGCAGCGTGAGAATGGACGCATGTATCCATCTTTCTATGCAGATGAAGATATTGAATCTGGTTATAAGACACTAGATACGACAAGAGTAAAAATCGATATGATTAAACCGCGGGGAACCATAAATATGAGAATTGATTCCTCTCGAAATGCTAAAATTCAATAGATTTGTAAGAATTAAGAGTAATAGAATTATTTTTTTGAATGAAAGACGAGTCTCTAATTAAAATAACCCTGCCCGACGGTAGCGTGCGCGAATACGAAAAAGGCATTACTGCCCATGGTATCGCGTTGAGTATCAGTGAAGGTCTGGCCCGTAATGTTATCGCGGCCAAAGTAAATGGTGAAGTGTGGGATCCTACGCGCGCCATCGAAAAAGATTCTCTTGTCGTGTTGCTCACGTGGAATGATGAAGATGGAAAATCAACATTCTGGCATTCTTCTGCCCACTTATTGGCGGAAGCTTTGGAAGCACTATATCCGGGCGTTAAATTAGGTACGGGTCCTTCAATCGAAAAAGGGTTTTATTATGACGTGGATCTTGGAGAAAACACGATTTCATCCGATGATTTCCCAAAGATCGAAGCTAAGATGCTGGAACTGGCTCGTCAGAAAAGCGAGTTCAAACGTATCCCGATCAGCAAGCAGGACGCGATCAATTTCTTTACCAAAAAAGGTGATGAGTACAAACTCGAACTGATTGACGGTTTGGAAGACGGATCCATTACGCTTTATGAGCAAGGTGCATTCACTGATCTTTGCCGTGGACCACATATCCCGAATACAGGAATTATCAAGGCTGTCAAGCTAACGAATATTGCGGGCGCTTACTGGCGTAACAAGCAGGGAAACAAAATGTTAACTCGTATTTACGGGATTACTTTTCCAAAACAAAAAGAATTGGAAGAGTATGTAACCTTGATGGAGGAAGCTAAAAAGCGTGACCACCGTAAGCTTGGAAAAGAACTTGAATTGTTTGCTTTCTCGGAAAAAGTGGGTCAGGGTTTACCACTGTGGCTGCCGAAGGGTGCCATGTTGCGTGAACGTTTGCAGGCATTTTTGAGCAAAGCACAGTCAAGAGCTGGTTATCTACCGGTTGTTACCCCGCATATTGGAAGCAAAGAACTTTACGTCACTTCCGGTCACTGGGATAAATATGGTAAGGATTCGTTCCAGCCTATCAAAACTCCAAATCCGGGAGAGGAATATTTGTTAAAACCGATGAACTGTCCGCATCATTGCGAGATATATAAAACGTCACCGCGCTCTTACAAAGATCTTCCTTTACGTTTCTCTGAATTTGGAACAGTTTATCGTTATGAACAAAGCGGTGAATTGCACGGTTTGACTCGTGTTCGAGGATTTACTCAGGACGATGCGCATATTTTCTGTCGCCCCGATCAGGTGAAAGAAGAATTTATTCGTGTAATCGACCTTGTATTGTACGTTTTCAAATCCCTTGGCTTTGAGGATTACAGTGCACAGATTTCTCTTCGTGACCCTAACGACAAACAAAAATATATAGGTAGAGACGAAGATTGGGAACGTGCTGAAAGCGCAATCATCGAAGCCTCGGCAGAACGCGGCCTTCAGACTGTAACAGAGCTTGGCGAGGCAGCGTTTTATGGTCCGAAACTGGATTTCATGGTTCGTGATGCTTTGGGTAGAAAATGGCAGCTTGGAACTATCCAGGTGGATTATCAGCTTCCACAGCGTTTTGAACTTGAATATACCGGCTCTGACAACCAGAAACACAGACCTGTAATGATCCACCGCGCTCCGTTTGGTTCGATGGAACGTTTCATTGCAATTTTGATTGAAAACTCAGCCGGACAATTCCCGTTATGGTTATCACCTGATCAGATTGCAATTTTGCCGATTTCCGAGAAATATGCAGAATATGCTGAAAAGGTATTCCTGCAATTACAGGAAAGCGATATCCGTGGATTTATCGATCACAGGGACGAGAAAATTGGTCGTAAAATCCGCGATGCAGAAGTTACCAAAGTACCTTTTATGTTAATTGTTGGAGAGAAAGAAGCCGCAGAAGGCACTTTATCAATCCGCAGAAAAGGAGAAGGCGATTTGGGAAGTATGTCAATTGAAGAATTCGCCAGCTATTTTCAAAAAGAAGCAAAAATAATTGGATGATTTTGCAATTTTTGTTATTATTCCCACAATAACGCACTATTTTTGTGTCAGCATTGTTAAATTTCTGATTTCCAACTAAAAAAACAAAAATCACCAAACCAAGTAATATGGCATTAAGACCCCCAAGTGGACGTTTCAGAGTTGTCGAAGAACCTTATAAAATCAATGAACGTATCACAGCTAAGGAAGTTCGTCTTGTTGGCGAAAATATCGAAGCTGGCGTTGTAGATATCAATACCGCGAGAGCAATCGCAAAAACACAGAATCTTGACCTGGTTGAAATCGCACCGACGGCAGTTCCGCCTGTGTGTAAAGTAGTTGACTACTCAAAATTCAAATACGAGCAGAAAAAGAAACAGAAAGAAATAAAAGCAAAAGCCCAGAAAGTTGTCATCAAAGAGATCCGTTTCGGCCCTAATACTGATGATCACGATTTTGACTTCAAGCTTAAACATGCTATCAATTTCCTGAAAGAAGGTTCAAAAGTTAAAGCATACGTTCACTTTGTTGGTCGTACGATCGTTTTCAAAGAAAGAGGCGTTAATTTGCTAAACAAATTTTCTGAGGCTCTTTCTGAATACGGCAAGCTTGAAATGGAGCCGAAACTGGAAGGAAAAAGAATGACGATCATTCTGGCTCCTCTGCCTCCGAAAAAATAATTTTTGAGCTATTGTCTTTTAGTGATTGGCAGTTAGCCAGATTACTTTATTAAAGCCATAGCCAGATTCGATATATTTTCTTTATAATGAAATATAAAATCGTGTTATGGACAATTGTCCCTAACACGATTTTTGTTTTAAAAGTAAATTCACTAATTTTGCGCGCTGCTTTATATTTTTTCAACTTTTATTTTTTTGTACCATGGGTAAAATGAAAACAAATTCTGGTGCTAAAAAGCGTTTTTCGCTTACTGGTACTGGTAAAATCAAACGCAAACATGCGTTTCACAGCCACATCCTGACTAAAAAATCAAACAAGCGTAAGCGTGGATTGGTTAAAACTGGTCTTATTGATGTGTCTAACCACAAACAAGTATTGGCAATGCTTGGGAAGTAATTCCGAAAGCCAAAAAATTACCAAATACCATTTCGGTTTTTTGTTCAACCCGATAGCCGGCCTTTAAGTCCCAGGATGGGCGCCGTCAATCAAAAACAGTTAATATTATGCCACGTTCGGTAAATCATGTTGCGTCACGCGCAAGACGTAAAAAAGTGTTAAAATTAGCGAAAGGCTATTTCGGCCGTCGTAAGAATGTTTGGACCGTAGCGAAAAACGCCGTTGAGCGTGGATTGCAGTACGCGTACAAAGGTCGTAAACAAAAGAAACGTAACTTCCGCGCTTTGTGGATCCAACGTATTAACGCTGGTGCACGTCAGCACGGATTATCATATTCTGCTCTTATGGGCAAACTTAATGCAAAAGGCATTGAGCTTAACCGTAAAGTACTTGCCGACTTGGCAATGAATCACCCGGATGCATTTAAAGCAATCGTTGATCAAGTTAAATAAAACAGCAACCCGCTTCGGCGGGTTTTTTTATGTTTAGTGGTATCGTTACTTTTAACTAAATTTAAGTCATAGGTATTTACAACTAAACATACCGATTATGCTTGACCAACTTATGGGCCTTATTCAGGATCATTCCCAACAGGCCATCGTTCAAAACCCTGAAATTCCGAACAGTCAGAATACCGAAGTGATGCAGACCTTACTGGGATCGATCACGGGAGGATTGCAGCAGCAAGCTCAGGCAGGGAACGTCCAGGGGATTATGGGCCTTCTCTCCGGCAAAGAAACTGGTAACGGTTTAATGAACAATCCAATCGTGGCTTCCATTGCCGGAAACGCCATTTCAGCAATTACACAAAAATTTGGTTTAAGTAACGGTGCGGCAGGCGGACTTGTCGCTTCAGTTCTTCCCGGTGTTATTGGTGGACTTATCAGTAAAATCAGTAACCCAGGTGACAGCAGTATCGATTTCAACAGTATGCTGGGTGGTTTACTTGGCGGCGGCGGAGCGGCTTCAACGGCTGGCGCAGCGGCAAGTTCAGGTTTCGATTTTAACCAGATCGGCTATGCAATGGCCGATGGCAAACTTGATATGAATGATCTCATGAGTATCGGAGGAAGCTTTTTCGGGGGAGGAAACAAAAACGCCAATACTCCGGCAGAACCAAAAAAAGATGGACTTGATCTTGGCGGATTATTAGGAGGCTTATTCGGCAAATAAATTCCTGGCAATATTGAAAAAGCAGCAAGCCGGAATTATTTCCGGCTTGCTGCTTTTTTTGCTAAAAATGCTCTTCATTCGTTGTTAGAAAGATAACCATTTTTTAACAGCGCAGTATTCCCAAAGGATGGTACTTTTGCAAATATTTCAGGTAATACTGGAAGAATTCCCAAACCCATTAAATTCATCATGGATTCAAGAAGAGAATTTTTAAAAAAGGCCGCTATGCTTTCCGGCGGAGCTGGCCTTTTCAGCGTACTCCCTCCTTCAATACAAAGAGCATTAGCAATCGACCCACAGCCAGGAAGCACTTATCTGGATGCCGAACATGTTGTAATTTTAATGCAGGAGAACCGGTCTTTTGATCACTGCTATGGTTCCCTACGCGGTGTGAGAGGATTCAACGATCCGAGAGCAATTACACTGCCAAATAAAAACCTGGTTTGGTTACAAACCAATGCAGCCGGGGAAACTTACACCCCTTTCCGGCTGAATATGAAGGAATCCAATGCAACCTGGATGGGTTCGCTGCCGCACTCCTGGCCAAATCAGGTGGATGCACGCAATGATGGAAAGTACGATAAATGGCTGATTGCAAAGCAGGCAGGCCATAAGGATTACCGTAAAATGCCGTTAACACAAGGTTTTTACAATCGTGAAGATATTCCGTTTTACTATGCCCTGGCCGACGCTTTTACGGTTTGCGACCAAAATTATTGTTCGTCTCTGACCGGAACTACGCCTAACCGCCTTTATTTATGGACAGGTACTGTTCGTGAAAAAGCAGACCCGGAATCTTACGCAAATGTGCGCAACGAAAATGTAGATTATGATAAACCTGCGCGTTGGACGACTTTCCCGGAAAGGCTTGAAGACAGCGGAGTTTCCTGGCGCATTTATCAGAACGAGTTGAGTCTTCCGATGGGATTTAAAGGTGAGGAAGAATCCTGGCTGGCCAATTTTACAGACAATCCGATCGAATGGTTTTCGCAGTATCATGTACGCTATTCAACTGGTTTTCAGAAACATTTGAAAGTTCAGTCAGAGCAGCTACCGAAAGAAATTGCGGATCTTGAATCTAAAATTAAAACTTTGCCAGCGACGGGCAAGGAAATTGAAGCTGCGCAAAATTCCTTGAAAGAGAAAACAGCTTTACTGGAAATTGTAAAAAAAGAATTGGCTGAATGGAATCCGGAAAACTATGCAAAATTGTCGCAGCGTGAAAAAAATCTTCATCAGAAAGCTTTTACGACCAATATCAACGACGCTGACTATCACGAAGTAACAACATTTAAATATAAAGACGGAGATACTGAACGTGAAGCAAAACTTCCGAAGGGCGATGTTTTACATCAGTTTAGAGAAGATGTTAAAACCGGAAAACTTCCAACAGTTTCCTGGCTCGTAGCGCCTGAAAACTTTTCGGATCACCCCACTTCTCCCTGGTATGGTGCCTGGTATGTGTCGGAGGTAATGGATATTTTAACAAAAGACCCGGACGTCTGGAAGAAAACGATCTTCATTTTATGTTATGATGAAAATGATGGATATTTCGACCACGTGCCTCCTTATGTAGTCCCTCATCCGTACAAAGAAGATACCGGACTTACCTCCGCAGGTATAGACACTAAAGTCGAGTTTGTGACTTTGGAACAGGATATGAAGAAAAAAGCAAAAAATGAGTCGCGTGAAAGTCCTGTTGGTTTGGGGTTCAGGGTTCCTCTCGTTGTGGCTTCACCATGGAATCGCGGCGGAAACGTTTGTTCGGAAGTCTTTGATCATACTTCCATTATCCAGTTTCTTGAAAAATTTGTTGGGCATAAATTGGGGAAACCAATCAGGGAAACCAATATCAGCGAATGGCGGAGAACTATTTGTGGCGACCTGACCTCTACTTTCAAACCTTACAACGGTGAAAAGGTATCTTTACCTAAGTTTGTTGAACGCGACGAATTTGTTGAAGGAATTCATAAATCAAAATTCAAGGCTCTGCCGAACGGTTATAAATCTTTAACACCCAGTGAAGTTTTAAACATAAATCAGAATCCTGGCGGTTCACCTTTTATGCCGCAACAGGAAAAAGGAACACGGCCCGCATGCCCTCTCCCCTATCAGCTTTACGTTGACGCCAGGCTGAGTTCGGATAAAAAATCAATAGAATTATTTCTAAAAGCGGATGACGAAATTTTTGGCAAGAAATCGGACGGAGCGCCTTTCGTGGTATATGCTCCCGGCAAGTATCTTGACCAGCAAGTTAAAGTCTGGAACTATGCCGTAAAAAGTGGCGATACCTTAAAAGACTCATACAAAATTGACAATTTTGAAAACCGGAATTACCATTTGCGCACCTATGGGCCGAATGGTTTTTTCAGAGAGTACAGTGGAAATGCCAATGATCCATCCGTTGAAATAATCTGCGAATATCAGTTAGACAAGACTAAGAAACCAACTGGCAATATCGAACTACAAATAAAAAATCTGGATACAAAACAAAAAAACACCGTTCAGATCATTGATAACGCATATAAGATGGTGTCACAGACAAAAGTCCTGGATATAGCCGGGCATAAGTCTTCTTCCTTAATCTTAATTCTTAATCTTGAAAAAAGTTTTAGCTGGTATGATTTCAGCGTAAAAATTTCGGGAAATAAATTATTTGAAAAAAGATTTGCAGGCCACGTGGAAACGGGAAAGGAAAGTCAGAGTGATCCTTACATGGGACGGATGTCATAATATTACTTGCAAATACGCGATCTAATAACTGTACTTTGCTCCTAAAAATTTATAATTAATTACTAAATAAAAGTGTAGTTATTTATCAGTATTAAAAAATGTTAACTAGTTTTGATAGAAAAAATTCTATAAAAACTAGTTAACACGTTATGGGTAAACTTCTAGCTTTCGTGCTTTCACTTTTTGTTTTTTCCATACTCCCCAAATTGGCAAAAGCAAAGGAAACCCTCTTCATCAATGAAATTTTAGCTTCAAACAAAATCGGAATAACGGATAATACGGGTGTTCGAGAAGATTGGTTTGAAATATACAATCCTAATAACTACGAGATCGACCTGGCAGGATATTATCTTTCAGACAATGTAAACAATCCAACTAAGTTTCAAATTGCAACGGGCGCAGGGTCTCCCAAAGTTCCTGCAAACGGATTTCTCATTATCTGGGCAAGTAACAGCATTGCTCGGGGAGCAACCCATACCAATTTTGCTCTCTCGGCGTCCGGTGAAGCAGTTCTGATTTCTTCGCCTCAGCAAGAACTCATTGATCAGGTAATTTTTGGCGCGCAAGGCGATGATATTTCTTATGGCAGGAAGCCGGACGGCTCCGCGACGTTCGTATTTTTCTCAGCCAATACACCAGCGGCGTCAAATAACAGTGCTGCGACAGTTTTGCCAAAACTTCCCGTTCCGGTTTTTTCGCAAACTGCCGGTTTTAAAAATGCCGCATTTGACCTTACAATTACTCACCCGGAGCCAGGTGTCAGAATTCGTTATACGATTGACGGTTCTGATCCTCAGGATGACAGTAATACCCGAGATTTCAAGTATAAGAATAAATATAATGACAACGGCAGCCATCCCGATGTCGGCGGCGTGGGGGAAGGATGGTCGCTCGAATCCTACAAAACCAATCTTTACACCAGCGCCATACGAATTGACGACCGGACTTCGGCGAGCAATAAAATTTCCCGTAAAACTTCATCCATCACTTACAATCCTGATTATTTACCAACAGAGAAAATTTACAAGGGAACTGTCGTACGCGCGAAAGTTTTCAAGGATGGCTTTACACCTAGTGAAACCGTTACGAGAACGTTCTTTATCAATCCTTCCGGCACTACCAAATATTCAGTTCCGGTCGTTGCTGTCACTGCTCCCGAAACTTCGTTTTTTGATTACAATACCGGTATTTACACCCCGGGAGTAACTTTTGATCAGTTCAGAAGAGATAATCCTGGACTTCCGGCAGGTTTTTGCACAGTTGGAAATTTCACCAACAGCGGCGACGTCTGGGAAAGGCCGGGAACAATTGAATTTTTTAATAACAATAATTTAACGCTCGCTCAGGAATTTGCCTTTCGTATACATGGCGGCTGCTCACGGTCCGTTCCCCAGAAAACACTTCGCTTATATAGTAGTACAGAATTCAACTTTGCAGTTTTTCCGGAAGCTCCTACCCGTTTTCCTAAGAGACTGTTATTAAGAAACTCTGGAAATGACAATAATTCCACTCTTTTTCGGGATTCCTATTACCAGAAATTAGTTGGAAATCTATCGTTCGATACACAACTATCGAGGCCCGCAGTCGTATTTTTGAACTCAGAATATTGGGGAATTCAGAACATTACCGAGCGTTATGACAAATATTATCTCGAAAAAAAATATGGCCTGAATCGCGACAATGTTGACCTTATTGACGTGGAGGGAATTGAAGTAGAAGAAGGTGATGCTGTCAAGTATAATGAATTAATGGCTTTTGTAAACGGCAACTCTCTTGCAACAGCTTCAAACTATGCTGCCATCAAAACGATGATCGATCTGGAAAACTTCACAGATTACCAGATTGTAGAAATTTTCAGTGGCAACACGGATTGGCCTCATAAAAATACAAGACTTTGGCGCAATAAAGTAGATTATAATCCTGCGGCTAACGGACCCTATGGTTCGGATGGAAGATGGCGCTGGATGTTATATGATACCGACATTGCATTGGGATTAAATACAAAAGCTGATGTCAACTCCATTCCCAATGCCCTGACCGGCGGAGCTCCTTCTGCCATACTTAGTAAATTACTCGCCAATCCGGAATATAAAACCTACTTTGTCAACCGCGTGGCAGATCTGTTGAATTCGACATTTCTTCCCTCTCGCTCGATTCCCTTACTGAACGCCACGAAAGCGGTTTATGAGCCATTGATAGCTGAACATTTAGCACGGTGGAAATCTCCTGTCAACAAGGCATTCTGGGATCAAAGCATTACCGAAATCGCAACATTTTTGAATAATAGAACGTCAAATTTTCAGAATCATATCAGAGCAAGTCTTGGTTCTTCCTATGCCAATTTTGCCCTTACTGTAAACGTGAGCGACCTGAACCGGGGTTATGTGAAAGTTAATACCATGGATATTTTACCAACAACCGACGGAATTGCTTCCTCACCTTACCCATGGACCGGAACTTACTTCCAAAATAATGAAATCACACTAACTGCAGTTGCGAAGGCCGGATATCATTTTGAAAGATGGGAAAAGTCTGGTCTTAACTACGCAGCGACGCCTGAGATTAAGATCACTTCTACATCTAATGCAGCGGATTTTAAAGCAGTATTCGCGGACGGACCATTACCGGTAACGCTGCGTTATTTTGACGCAAAGCGAGCAGAAACTAAAATTAATGTGACCTGGGAAACTACTTCGGAAGTGAATAACGATTATTTCGAAGTGGAAAAATCTTCTGATGCGAAAAATTGGTCGTTGCTGGCTACTGTCAAGGGAGCTGCTACAACCAAAGTTATTCAACAATATCGCACTGCGGACGAACAACCTTTTCCAACGCTCAATTATTACCGTTTGAAACAAGTTGATTTTGACCGGACAACCACCTATTCCCGAATTATTTCTGTGGATATGGGAAATTTCCAGATCAACAAAGTATGGCCAAATCCTGTTGCGGATGTGCTGAATATTTCACTTGATCAATCAGTACAATCCGCTGAATATGAGATTACAGACGTAAACGGACGGGTTATCAAAAAGCGTCAAAAATTACCTGAAACTTCTGCCATCACAATTCCTGTTGGAAATCTTGCTACTGGTATTTACCTGATCAAAATTAAAACAAAAGACGGTGTTAATCATAGCAGCCGGTTTGTCAAGCAGTGAAATGAATTTTCATAAGTCATAAAAATCAAGTTTATACAAATCCTGGTCGGTTAATCTATTAACTACCAGGATTTTTTTATGCACGCCAAACAAACTGCGGAACCGGAAACAATCTCTATCATTGTGCAAAATCCACTCAGAACCAACTTATTATTCGGTATCCGGTAACGTCAGATTATAGTTAAATTTAGCTTCTATGTGAAGTTCTATTAATCTTACTGACACTAATGAATAAATTTTCTACAACTACTAATTTCTTTCTAATTTTTTGCCTGATAACTTCTCCCCTAATAGCACAAAAATCGCTTTATATCAATGAAATAATGGCGAGCAATGCTAACGGAATTACTGATGAAAGTAATAAACATGAAGACTGGTTTGAGATATATAATTGGGGTGATCAGCCCGTTGACATCGCAAATTATTATTTGACAGATAATGCTTCAAACCATAAAAAATTCCAGGTTCCGGCAAATTCCAGTGCACAAACCACCATCCCTGCCAAAGGATTTCTGATTATTTGGGCGAGTGGTGCTGTTTCCCGGGGTCCGTTGCATACTTCGTTCAGTCTCTCTGCTTCCGGAGAATTTGTTGGTATTTATTCCCCTGACGATCAGGTAATAGATGAAAAAGCCTTCGGGCCTCAAAAGGAAGACATATCGTTTGGGCGAAAAGCGGACGGCGGTCAGGATTGGGCGTATTTCTCAGTCTCGTCCCCGCGGGCCGGCAACGCAACAGGCACTGTACAGCTTATAAAACTCGCTGTCCCTGTTTTCTCTCATGCGGCAGGTTTTCAAACAACAAATTTCGCGCTAAGTATTACCTCTGCAGACAATGATCCCACTGTCAAGATTTGGTATACAACCGACGGCTCTGAGCCAGTGGATAATGCAGCGGCAACTTCCTGGTCCTATAAAAACAGGTATAATGAAAATGGGACCAGCAGCCAGCAGCAGGTTGCAAAAGGTGTTGATGACGGTTTGTCTTCCGATCTCTTTGCTTCGGTTGCATACACAATTCCTATTCCTATTGCGGATAGAAAAAATGAACCGAACCGAGTGTCTGTGAAGACATCTTCAATTGCCTTTGATCCGACATACTTACCCTTAATTCCAATTTATAAAGGTACAGTCATTAAAGCCAAGGCTTTCAAGGAGGGATTTTTGCCCAGCGAAACGGTGACGAAAACCTATTTTATAAATGCTTCAGGTACCAAATATCCAGTACCTGTTATTTCCGTCAGCACAAATGAACGCTCATTATTTAGTTACACCGACGGGTTATACACTCCCGGCCGGAGATTTGACCTCTACCGGCAGGGCAACCCGAACGTTGCGGCATGGTCCTGCACCGAAGGGAATTTTTCTGGTGACGGAGATTTGTGGGAGCGCCGTGGTACCGTAGAATTTTTTGATAACGGCAATACTTTAAATCAGGATATTGCTTTTCGTATTCATGGTGGGTGTACACGCTCACTTCCTGAAAAAACACTTCGTTTATACAGCGACACAGATTTTAATTTTAATGTTTTTCCTGAAAAACCTACTCTTTTTCCTAAGCGCCTGTTACTAAGAAATTCAGGAAATGATAATGGGTCGACAATGTTCCGGGACGCTTTTTACCAGACCGTTGTTCGGAATTTGTCTTTCGACACACAGCTTTCCCGCCCTTCGGTCGTGTTTTTAAACTCTGAATACTGGGGAATACACACGATTACCGAACGATATGACCGATTTTATCTGGCCAAAAAATATGGCGTGGATAAAGATAATGTCGATCTTATCTCCATTGAAGATTCCGAGGTCGAAGAAGGTGACAATGTCAAATTCAATGAACTGATCACTTTTGTCAACAACAATCCGCTAAGCAACACGGTAAATTATAATAATCTGAAAAACCTTGTTGATATCGACAATTTCACGGATTACGAAATTGCAGAAATCTTTTGCGGTAATGTAGACTGGCCTCAGAAAAACTCCCGCTTGTGGCGGACGAAAGTACCAAATACCGCTGTGGATGCTCCATACGGGCAGGATGGAAAATGGAGATGGATGCTATTTGATACAGATTTAAGCCTGGGTTCCGGTTTTAGCGTAAGTCATAATTACTTTCCCGAGGCCACTGATGCACAAAGAAGTATCCTCGCAACATTATTTAAAAAGCTTCTGGAAAACTCGGAATACAGAAGATATTTCCTGGCTCGCCTGGCTGATCTTTTAAATACAACATTTTTATCAAGTCGCTCTACGTCCATTTTAGCCAATGTAAAAGCGCAATACGAACCGCTTATGCCGGAGCATATCGCCCGATGGAAAAACCCAGCGACCTTCGAAATCTGGAATTCAAATGTTACCAGCATCCAGAATTTTGTAACCAATCGTCCTGCTTTTTACAGGGATAATGTACGCACTCAATTCGGATCGAGCTATCAAAACCTTAACCTGACCGTGAATGTCTCAGATCCAAACCTCGGATATGTGAAGGTCAATTCTATCAACATCGTCCCGACGACGGACGGGGTCAGTGCAAATCCATATCCGTGGACGGGTATTTATTTTCAAAATGTTCCATTAAAATTAACAGCAATCGCGAAGTCCGGAAGTCGTTTTTTACGATGGGAAGACAGCAATGGGATTGTCAGCACCAATCCGGAAGTAAATATTACTCCGGGCAACAGCACATTGAGCTATAAAGCTTTCTACGAAGAAAGCGCCTTAGCGGTCGTTCTATCTTACTTTGAAGCAAGAAAAGACAACAGAAATATCATGATTCAGTGGAAGACGACCTACGAAAAGAACAACGATTTTTTTGAAGTGGAGAGATCCGGGGATGCACGCGGCTGGACCGTAATTGCAAAAATTGATGGATCGGATTCTTCGAACATTTCAAAAAAATACCAAACAATAGATGAACAGCCTTTAGAGGGTGTGAATTACTATCGTTTAAGACAGGTTGACCGAGACAGAACCACAACGTATTCACGGATAGTATCCGTAGATATGGGTAAAATCGGCATAGATAACCTTTGGCCTAACCCGGTTGTGGACTTCTTACACGTCAAGATTGATTCTTCAAAGGAAGCTGAATTTGAAATAACTGACATAAATGGCATGTCGGTTACCAAATTTCGAAAAATGTCTGCAAATAATGCAGTCATCATTCCGGTGGGAAATTTGGCAACGGGTATCTATATCCTCAAAATAAAAGACCAGAAGGGAAGTAGGGTCAGCAGTAAATTCATAAAGCAGTAAGACAAAAATATTTCATGCAAAAAAACACTAGGAAACAATCTAAGAATATTAAAATTATGTACTAATAGTCAGCGAATTAAGCTCAATTTTATTTGAAATTTTCGTAACCGTTATTTTATCCGGACATCCCTGATTACCAACTTGGGTTTGTCCGGATATTTTTTGAAAAACCGATTCCTGCTCACCCGGTTCAGCTATTCTGCACAGAGCTGTCAAAACTGACAGTTTGTCACTGCTCATAAGGTATTCTGCTCTCTGGTACGGGCTTTTTAAACAATACCTGAGTACGACAGAAATCTTAAAAAGAATCTTCGTCACGGATTAAGAATCAAATAATTTTAACTTTTAATATATAACAATGGGAAAAATAATTGGCATAGACTTAGGAACCACGAACTCCTGTGTAGCTGTCATGGAAGGTAATGAGCCTGTCGTAATCGCAAATAGCGAAGGTGCTCGTACGACTCCTTCTGTGGTTGCATTTATGGATAATGGCGAACGTAAAGTAGGTGCGCCTGCAAAACGTCAGGCAATCACCAATCCCAAGCATACGATTAGCTCTATAAAGCGTTTCATGGGTAAAAAATATGATGAGGTTTCCAGTGAAATGAAAACCATCGCATATAGCGTTGAAAAAGGCCCAAATAACACGCCTCGTATTCCAATCGGTGATCGTTTATATACTCCACAGGAAGTTTCAGCTTTCATTTTGCAGAAAATGAAGCAAACTGCTGAGGATTACTTAGGACAAGAAGTAACAGAAGCGGTAATTACTGTTCCTGCATATTTTAACGATGCTGAACGTCAGGCAACCAAAGAAGCTGGTCAGATTGCTGGTTTAGATGTAAAACGTATCATCAACGAACCTACTGCTGCTGCCTTGGCTTATGGTCTTGACAAGCAACATATCGATATGAAAATTGCTGTTTTCGACTTAGGTGGTGGTACGTTTGACGTATCGGTACTTGAATTGGGAGACGGAGTTTTTGAAGTAAAATCAACAGACGGTGATACACACCTTGGTGGAGATGACTTCGACCAGGTTATCATCAACTGGCTTGCTGCTGAATTCAAAACGGACGAAGGTGTAGATCTTACCAAAGATCCTATGGCTTTGCAACGTTTGAAAGAAGCTGCTGAAAAAGCAAAAGTTGAGCTTTCAAGCTCAACACAAACGGAAATCAATCTTCCATATATTTTCCCGGTAGATGGTATTCCAAAACACCTTGTTCGTTCATTGACTCGTGCCAAATTTGAACAATTGGCAGATAGCTTGTTCCAGCGTATGATGGAGCCTTGCAAGAGAGCTATGAAAAATGCAGGTTATTCAAACAGTGATATTAGCGAAGTAATCCTTGTAGGTGGATCAACCCGTATTCCTCGTGTTCAGGAAGAAGTTGAGAAATTCTTTGGAAGAAAACCTTCGAAAGGTGTTAACCCGGACGAAGCGGTTGCTGTTGGTGCTGCGATTCAAGGCGGAGTTTTGACAGGTGAAGTGAAGGACGTACTTCTTTTGGACGTTATTCCTTTGTCACTTGGTATCGAAACTTTGGGTGGTGTTTCTACGAAATTGATCGAAGCAAATACAACTATTCCATCGAAAAAAACGGAAGTATTCTCAACTGCTGCTGATAATCAGCCTTCTGTTGAGATCCATATCTTGCAGGGAGAGCGTCCTTTGGCTAACCAAAACCGTACATTAGGTCGTTTCCACCTTTCTGATATTCCGCCAGCACAACGTGGTACTCCACAAATTGAAGTAACATTTGATGTGGATGCAAATGGTATCCTTCACGTTTCTGCAAGGGACAAAGGAACCGGAAAAGAACAAAAAATTCGTATTGAAGCGTCAAGCGGATTGACAGATGCGGAAATTAACCGTATGCGTGAAGAGGCAAAAGCGAACGAAGCTGCGGATAAAGCGGAACGCGAAAAAATTGAAAAAATCAACGGAGCTGACAGCCTGATCTTCTCAACTGAAAAGCAGTTGAAAGAATTTGGAGACAAATTGTCAGAGCCTAATAAAACGGCGATCGAAGGTGCACTTACCGAATTGCGTACTGCACACTCAAGCCAGGATTTGTCAGCCATTGATACTGCAATGGAAAAATTAAATGCTGCGTGGCAAGCAGCCTCCCAGGAGATGTATGCTCAGGGTGGTGAAGGCCAACAAGGTGCTCCTGGAAATCCACAGGGAAATGGAGCCAGCGAAAGCACCGGAGCAGAGGACGTAACCGATGTAAATTTTGAGGAAGTCAAATAAGGAATAAAAATTTGAAAAAATCCCCTTCTTTTAGTTGGGGATTTTTTTTCAGCTCATTTTTCAAAAGTGCGTAAATAATCTCCATCGGTATGACGTTAAGTTGGCTAAAATCCTGGCATAAGTTTTTATTATTGAGAGCAACACATTCATCAAACAACAAAACCAGTTCTACATTTATGGACAATATGATGACTTTACCGGAGATGAGATATCTATCTCCTACAACGCGTGAAAAAGCAATGACAATCGCGCAGGATTTACTTAAAACTTCCAATATTTCTCCGAAAGAGGCCATCTCCAAAGCTGTATTAATTGCTAAAAACTGGGCAGTTAAAAGCATTAACAGAAACGTTTGGAAGAAATTAAAGTCAATCGAAAAAGAAACGATATGAGTGATTCAAATCAGAGATTCAAAGGACAGACAGTAATAGTGACAGGTTCCAGCTCCGGAATCGGTAAAGCATGTGCGGTATATTTAGGTCAGTTGGGGGCGAACGTTGTAGTGAATTACAGCTCGAACGAAGAGGCTGCCAACAAAGTTTTAGAGGAAATTATAAAAGGCGGCGGAACCGGAATTGTTGTTAAAGCGGATGTGAGCCGTGAAGAGGAAGTTAAAGCCTTATTCAACCGCACCATTAGTGAGTACGGGAAGCTTGATATTCTGGTTAGTAATGCAGGCCTTCAGCAGGATGCTTCCTTTTTGGAAATGACTTTGCAGCAATGGCAAAAAGTAATCGATGTTAACTTGACAGGTCAGTTTTTATGTACCCGTGAAGCTGCACGACAATTTGTTGCACAGGAAAAAGCTGCCTCAAAGGACGGTCAGCCGGATCATAGCGAACTATCCTCTGGAAAGATTATTTTAATGAGTTCTGTTCACGATATCATTCCGTGGGCAGGTCATGTAAATTATGCAGCATCAAAAGGGGGTATTATGATGTTGATGAAATCAATTTCGCAGGAGCTGGCTCCGCATAAAATCCGTGTCAATTCTGTTAGCCCGGGAGCTATAAAAACTACAATAAATAAAGAAGTCTGGTCAGATCCGGATAAATATAAAGATCTGCTCAAACTGATTCCATATAAAAGAATAGGTACTCCGCAGGATGTAGCCAAAGCTGTTGCCTGGCTTGCTTCCGATGATTCGGATTATGTAAATGGGGAAACACTTTACATCGATGGCGGAATGACACTTTATCCTGAATTTGCAGACAACGGTTGATATTTTATCAACCGTTTTTTATTTTTCCTGTTAAGGATTATTACTTAATAACTTCAAATTCAGTTATTTTTAAGTAATAATATTTCGTTCCGGCAACCTCCGGCACTCTATTCTGATTGTACAGGAAATACTTTCCATCGAAAACAATCCTTGTTAATCCCTCCTCTTTTTCAATAACTTCCAGGTTATCACAAAGAAATCCCGCATCCACCGAATCATACGTTCCGGGATGGGATACGTACACGACATACTTTTTTTCTGTCGAGTCATAAACAATCCTCCCTCTTTGATTTTTTAAAGTTTTAAGAACTTTTCCGGTGTAACATCCTTTACCCGCTGCATCTGGAGAACCAATATTCTCTCCGCAACCAGCGGTTAGGAACAACGAGATCCACAGCGACATTGTTAAAAACCTGTTCATATCAGATTAACTTTTTAGTTATATAACCAGGACACCAAATAGTTTCTTGCGTTGGAATACCATTTTATATAAATCACTGTTTATTTCTGATGCTTTGCAACCATTTACGCTTCATAAGGGTCTTAAAATTATAAAACCTTCTGCTATGAAAAACCTGATCATTATAACCTTACTCTGTATCTCGTGCATTGCCTGTGATACCAAAAAGGGCGAAGCTCCTGATATTCAAGAACAAACGGTTAGTGCAGCTTATCGAAAAACAACGTCTGTGACCATTCCCGGACAAGCATTAATTGTCAATGTTCTGGAAGTGAATGAGAGTCGATGTCCGATAAATGCAGATTGTATTCAGGTTGGCAGTGTGGATCTTCAGCTTAGTATTTCAGATGGTACCAATAAAGTAAATATTCCCGTTTCATTCAGGAATGACAGCAAAGCTTCCGGCCACCAGACTTTTATGCTTGGAAAACAAAATTACTCCCTGGTTGTGCATGAGGTTTTGCCCTATCCTGTAACCGTTAATACAACAAATCCGGAGGAATATACAGTGAATCTGTCCATCGAAAAGATCTAGTTAAATCCTCTTTCTACGAAGTGTATAATGAAAAAGCTGTTTAAGGGTAAACCTGAAACAGCTTTTTTCCTTTTTAAACGATACTATTCAAATAATTTGATGGAGTAATTCCTGAACATTTCAGCAAAAACCATTTTTTCGCGAAAGTCAGTATAAATTTACTATGAAAACTTATTTGACTGAATCATGCAAATTGCTGTCGCACTCGAACGTTTCTTTAATTTCTTTGCAAAAAATTCATGGATAGCTATCGTGTGGACACTCGTTATCCTAACGGTCTGCACTTGGCCGGGCAAAGACATCCCAAATCCTCCATTTCCAAACTTTGACAAACTGGTTCACGGAGGAATGTTTGTAGTCTGGGCCGTTTTGTGGCTTCTTTGTTATCCGAATAAGAGTAAACTGATAATTCTTTTAGGAATGGCTTATGGACTTGGTATTGAATTTTACCAACAGATTCTGCCATTCGACCGCACATTTGACTGGTGGGATGCCGTAGCAGATTCTGTTGGTGTTTTCCTGGGTTATGGTTTCAAGACACTCGTTCTTGACCGTTATCTCCAGCGCTTGTATTGATTGATCAGGCCGTTTGTCGAACTGTCGTGGTTCGATACGGGCCAGTCATTTTGAAGTTCAGGATAAATTTTGTTCGCCAGTTGCTTACCCAATTCAACGCCCCATTGGTCGAAGCTGAAAATGTTCCAGATAATTCCCTGAACGAAAATCTTATGCTCATACATAGCAAGAAGACTACCCAAGACTTTTGGAGTGATCTTTTTCACAAGGAATGAATTCGTCGGCTTGTTGCCCTGGAATACTTTGAAAGGCGTTAGAAAATCAATTTCTTCCTGACTTTTCCCCGCCTTTTTCAATTCTTCACTTGCCTCTTCGTATGTTTTCCCATTCATAAGCGCCTCTGTCTGTGCGAAGAAGTTAGACAAAAGCATCTTATGATGCTCCCCAATCGGGTTATGACTATTAGCCGGAGCGATAAAGTCAGCCGGAATAACCTTCGTTCCCTGGTGAATCAACTGATAGAAAGCATGCTGCCCGTTCGTACCAGGTTCACCCCATATTACCGGACCTGTCTGATAATTTACAGCTTCCCCGTTCCTTCCAACATATTTACCATTACTTTCCATATCTCCTTGTTGGAAATAGGCGGCAAAACGGTGCAGATACTGGTCGTAGGGTAAGATTGCGTGTGTTTGGGCATCAAAGAAATTGTTATACCAAACTCCTAAAAGTCCAAGAATCACAGGTATATTTCTTTCCAGCTTGGTAGTTCTGAAATGGTTGTCCATATCGTGCGCACCAGCCAAAAGCTGCTCGAAATTCTGGAAACCTACGAAACAAGCGATGGACAGACCAATGGCAGACCACAAGGAATAACGGCCACCAACCCAGTCCCAGAACCCAAACATATTTTCCGGATCAATACCGAATTTTTCAACTTCTGCACGATTTGTAGAGATCGCCACAAAGTGTTTTTTAACGTGTTCATCATCGCCAGCTTTTTCTAGAAACCAGCCACGAGCCGTCAACGCGTTCGTCATCGTTTCCTGTGTTGTGAAAGTCTTGGAAGCGATCATGAACAATGTTGTTTCCGGGTTCAGCGCTTTCACCGTTTCAGCGATATGCGTTCCGTCAACGTTGGAAACAAAGTGTACATTCAACCCTTTTTTTCCATACGATTTAAGTGCTTCTGTTACCATCACAGGACCTAAATCACTTCCGCCGATACCGATATTTACGATGTCCGTAATTTCTTTTCCAGAATATCCTTTCCATGATCCTGAACGCACTTTGTTTGAGAAATCCTTCATCTTGGCAAGGACCTCGTTAACGTCAGGCATGACATCTTTTCCGTCTACAAGAACCGGCGTGTTCGAACGGTTTCTTAATGCCGTATGCAAAACTGAACGTCCTTCTGTTGCGTTGATTTTTTCTCCGCTGAACATTTGTTCGATCGCATCAGACAAGCCACATTCCTCAGCCAGTTGAATCAAATATGATCTTGTACGTGTAGTAATTCTGTTTTTAGAATAATCCAGTACGATATCTCCAAAACGGATCGAAAACTTGCGGTGACGGTCCGGATCTTCAAGGAATAAATCTTTAAGGTGTTTTTGCGAGATTGTTTTATGGTGGGTTTTCAGCTTCTTATATGCTGCTGTTTGATCAAAGGGTGTCGACTGAAGCATGAGTTGAACGTTTTTTATGTTTAGAAAATCAATTTAGTATGAAAGCAAAGAGTAAAACAATTTACTGTTAGCCCGGCACAAAAGTAGCGTTTTAAGCCACTTTTGATAATTTAAATTACCTTAAAATTCAAAGTTTTAAAGTTAACAAACTGTTCTACAACGCATTTAGGGACCAATAAAATAAAGATCAGAATGGATTGAGGAAAGAGTCAGGCAAACATTGAGTTCGCTGGCGGTCAGCTTGCCTGACAAACGCCTTTATAATAGCCTACCGATTCTGCGATTCCGGCCAGAGGATCTTTCATATCCTTCTCATATTCCAGACTGCACATCCCCGAATACTTGATTTTGCGAAGTGTTTTAACAAACAGCGGAATATCAATAACTCCCCTGCCAAGCTCGCAGGTTGTGCCTTCCTTCGTTGCTGCCGTGACGTTTTTCAGGTGTATGTCAAAAATTCTCTTCTGGTATTTTTCCAGATCCCGCTATCGGGTCATTTCCATAACGCGCGTCATGTCCCATATCAAAACAAATTCCAATTCTTGGATCTAAATCCTTAACCAGATTATACACTGTCACAGCATTCGGATACAATTTATCCCCCGGACCGTGGATGTGTATTGCATAGCGTCTATCATATTCCTTGACTTTTTTGTCAACGTAAGGCAGGTCCTCATGGTTCGGAATTCCGACGATTAATTTCACTCCTACCCGTTTGGCGTAATCAAAAGCATTGTCAATTTCCTGCGTTGATTTTGCATAAATCGGCCCGACTGCATACCCCGTAACGTCAGATTGCTTTAATTTTTCATGAAACGCGGTGATCTGCCCGGCTGTACTCGCGTAAGGCAGATGAAAATCTTTTATGCATAAATAGTGAACATCAGTCTTTTTCATCATCGCAAGCGACTGATCAAGATTGAAGTGAACAAAGCTAAATCCGGCCATTGCCAGTTTAAATAAATCTTCTTTTTTTTCTTTAACCGGAGCGACAAATCTTTCCGGCACAGAAACTACTGTTCCGGCCATCAGGCCAGCAACGCCTTTTTTTACAAAATCTCTTCTAGTATTCATCCTGATATTAAAAAAACAGATACCATTCTATAAGTCCAACGAACCAAAAATATACCAAGCCAACCCGGATCCGATTGCCATGGTATATCTAGTGCGCGTTTATTTGCTTCTTCATTTTATCTTCCAGGTGCTGGGATCTGAATTACCGCTTATCGATATACTAGTAAATCAAATAGTACCAGGATCAAAAACCAGATACTAGATTTTCAGCTTTACGCCAACTTTATTGATCACACCTGTCAACACGACCACGATCAGTGAAAAAAGCAGTGACTTGACAATTCCGATAAATCCTGTTCTTACGGACATGGGCAAACTGATTCCGGCAAGCGTAATAACTGCATACCATATGTAAGGAATCAGGTAACAGGTCAATGTTGAAGTTCCGGCGGGTTTTAGAATTTGTGCCCAGTTTTTCTTGCCATTTAAATCCGTCAGCCAGTAAAAAAATGCAAACGCCAGAAAACTGATCCCGGAACATATCCCCAACCAGGCAGGTGTTGCCCTGATTTTTGAAATTCCCCAAAAAGGCCGCATGCCAAAACCATAGATCAGGGAAAGAATTCCGAGTGCGACTAATATGCCGATGAAAGTTATCGGGGCTACGCGGTTTGAGTATTTTCGGTAAATCACCGAAGCTACAACGCCACCCATTGTAAATCCGGGCATGGACCCGCCTCCCACAATCCAAACCTGACGTTTTAGCTCATCCATAAATTTCAGCACTCCGGCAAAGTCTGCCACATTAAATAATACAAAAAACAGCCATGCGATAATGATCAGGACTGTACGGTCCAGAATGAAAAGGTAGATTGTAGCGCAAAGCAGGTAAGACCATCCAATTAATCCCAGAATTCCATACCAGTGAGGTTTCATCCAGGTGACGTCCTCTCCTTCTCCGCCTTTGTAAATCACTGCAAGCCCTGCCAGTAGCATATAGCCAACGAATTTGAGCAGCGTATAAAAAGACTTTTTGCCAGGATCTCCCGGATATACATTCCAGATTAAGAAGAAGCCGACAACCATCAATATTTGCCAGACATATTTACTGATCATCATTTCACTATGCGCATTTTCAAGATTTACAGTAAAAAAACCCATCAAAAGCAGCGCGAAAGTTCGTTCCCCGATATGCATCAAAATGGTAGTATCCGTATCGCCTTTTGACTTTCGGTTAGCAATCGCAAAAGGAATCGACAAACCGACGATAAAGAGAAATGCAGGAAATATAATATCGGAAAAACCCATGGCATCATCCGGACCAGCGCTATGTTCGAGCCATTTCGGAACGCCTTCAAGCGTCCAGAGATCGTTTACAAAAATCATCAGAAACATGGTCACAGCCCTGAAAATATCAATCGAGTCAAGTCGGTTTAGGGAAATTTTAGAAGTCATCTGGTAGTGTTATTAATCTTGTCAAAAAGTTGTGTGAAACACTCTACCTGGCCATCCTTTTTCGCAGGATCGGCTTTCATCGCGTCGAAAGCGTTCATAAAAGTACCTGCGCCAGACCAAACCGTTTGCATCATTCCTTCATATCGTCCGGCTAATTTTGGATTGACATTAGTCTTGTATGTTCTATAATCATCATATTGTTTCAACGCAACCACGGGTTTGTTCCAGACGCAGGTAATTACCTGAAAACCTTTCATAGCAAGATAAGCTGCCGAGGGTTCTGATCTCTCGTAATGCCAGTCACAGATCACGACATCTTTCGGAATTAAATCCACGGCGCGAAAAGTATTGTTTTCACTCGCTTCCCACATACCCATACCCGTCGTTTTTCCATCCAGTAAACGATCACCCCATATCCATAATTTTCCTCCTTTTTCAGCCACATGATTCCGCAAAACCGTTACTTCACCGGCATAGAGTTCCGCCTTATCTTTTCCGGAACACCGTGGACATTTATCATCTCCGATGTAAAAAACCTCATCCATTCCTGCATGAAATTCCTTTGACTCAAAGGCTTCCATAATTTCATCTACCAGATCGAAAACTACTTTGTGAACGTCCGGGTGCAGCGGACAATAACTTTTGCAATACAGACCGTCTGCATTTGGCCAGACATATTTTTCCGGCATTTTAACATGCGGTGTCTCGTCAAACTGAGGATAAACTTTCAGCAGATTGTAAACCGTTTCTGCCCAGGATTGATGCCCTAAAAGATTGATCTGCGGCATCAATTTGATACCGTTGGCCTTGCAAAGCGTGACAATTTGCTTGATCTGATCGCTCGAAAGTGCTTTCTCATCACGAAGTTCCGGATGAGATTTGAACTGGTAATTCCAGTCAACCCGGAGAATTAACGTATTCACCTTTCTTGGAACAAGCTCTTTTTCAATAAACGAAAGAAAGCGCTGATGCTCCGCAACGGACGGAGCTGCGATACAAAAACCGCGAATTTCAGACGTAGAATCGGCCATCGGAGCGTGGCCAAAGACCCGAATGCTGCAAAGCATCAGGAATAATAAAAAGTTTTTCATTTTAACGGGTTCAGGTAAGTAGTTTCAAAATCGAATTTAACGTTATTCTGATAATTATCTGCCTGAGCTCTAAGTATCAGCATAAAAAACTACGGTTACAATAGTAAAACAATCTTTATTTTTTGTTGACTGCCTTATCCTTAGTACTACTATTACTCTAAAACCAGCCAGGTATATCCTTTCGCCGGAAGTGTAATTTTCATCGAAACAGAATAGTCGCGGTCGACATGATATGTCTTTCCAACGCCTTCTTTTTCTCTGATTTTTATCGTGTTATGATTTCCTGTGTAGTAAACCGGCAACTTGATATCCCGGATAATATTTTCGTTCAACGGGTTATAGATCATTACCAGACCTTTCTCTTTCCATGACGGATTTACATGCATAATTCCGTCCCAGTCTCTCCCGTCGGCGCGCCGCAGGTGGACGACGTCAGAGTTAAGAATTTCTCTGTATTTTTTATACCACTGAATCACATTTTGTACTGTCCTTTTGGTTGTTTCGGTATCATACAATCTCGGCCCGCGGTAACAGGCCTGAACTCCGGCTCCGTAATATTGTATCATCAATTGTTCATAAGCATCCAGATGTTCGGAAAGTGGCTCTAAAATAGCTTCCGGGCCACCTCCCTGATATTTTGTCAGCGGTACAAAACCCCAGACCATCGACGGTGTTTCATTCCAGGAAGCATCGTAAATATTCTGACGGTTTAACAACATCTGCTGATCCCGGGACAGAGAAAAATTTACTTCACGATAACCCAATGCAATTTTATTGGTGCCGTCCAAAAAATACCAATCCGGCGCATTGACATAAATTCCATTGGCATTACACCAGCGATACAAACTTTTTTGCAGCTCTATTTGCTTCCATTGAGAATCGTGTAAGCCCTCATGCCCCGGATGGGTTGTCGAAGCGCAGACATCCCCCGGATACGGCCCATCATTTTCGAAAATATTGAACCCAGTATACTTCATAAAAAGCTTAAGTTTTTCCAGGTAAGCCAGTCCCCATTTACTTCCCATGCACGGTGCATTACCAAAAAATGCTCCACCCGGTTTTCCCGTTTTCGGGTCAATCACATCGTCTTCCGGACTTATTTTTCTGGAACTGAACAAGGAATAACTACCAATAAAAATATTTTTACTATGTGCATAATCGGCAAGCTCTTTCCATTTTTTCAAATTGGAAGCTGTGGTATCTTCCATGTTGCAATGACTTCCAAAACTCAGGATCAAAGCTTCATATCCAGTTTCTGCACACTGATCAACCGCCGTTTTTACTTCTGCATCAGTCTTGCTGACAAGGTGCATAAAAATCGGATTACTGGTTGTCCATGGTGCAATTGTCCTGTACATTTTACGAATCGCCAAACCATTTCGCTCCCGATCATGACCATCCTGCAAAAGCTCGTATGTACGAATGGATTCAAAAATTTCCCCGTTTTTCAGCTTAACACCCACGTTAATCTTCGGGTGCACTTCAAGCAGGCAAGGCGTTTGAAAACGATAATTTACCTGGGAAGTATAGGTTGAATCCTTTTTCCAATGCGTCGCCTGATCACTTAATTTATAGCGCATGGCATTGTTAAAAGCAAAATTATTTTCAACATAAATGCCGTTTGGTATAGCCATTTGTTCAGTATCTCCTTCCACAGCGCTCTCTTCCTCTACAACCGCGAGAATCTCATTGACAACCTGATCAAGCAGGACATTTTCGCCGGAATTATTTTGCAAAGTAACCCACTTGCTGATCAGAGGAATTCCGTCATAAATGGAATAATGGACGGCAACATTTATTCCTTTCAGCGCCGGAAGCGAAGATTTAAAATTAAATGTGATTGACTTGCCCGCAGCATTTTTCTTGTTTCCTGTCCACATGGAAGATTTCCAATTGAGATAGGGTTTAAGGTCTTCAACGGAATAACCGACATAGTGAAAGGCACTGTCGGAAGTTTTAAAGGAATCAATCCACTCGGGCAGCAGATAAGCGTTTTCCTTTTGTCCATACAACCCACCGACAGGATAAGATTTCCCGTTTATGGTTAAACGCGCTTCTGCTTTAACGGCTCTCAAAAGCTGTTGGCCGTTGCTTAAATTTTTGAAATCCGTACAAGCAAGATCAGGAGTTATCCGGAATGTTCTTTTCAGAAGCCCGTTGTATAATACAATGTCACGACCATCTTTGCTTTGGAAGATTTCTGCTTTTTCGGTGATCGGCTGAACAAGCCAATCGGCAGGCTTTTTATGTTCTAATTCAGATTTCCAGGACGGAAGTTGACGGGCAACCAGCGGGCTAAAAAAGCACAAAAAACAAACGGTGGCAATTTTGCAATGGGCAGGCATATTCTTGTCGGTATCTATGTTTAGGAATTTTCTCCTGAACATAAGATTACCGACACAGATATTTACTTTTAATCTCTTTTCAGAATGCCATTAGTCACGCTTTCTTCGATCAGATTTTCCGCATAATTCCAGATGGAAACGGAACCGTTCCTGATGATCTGTTTCTTTTCGTATACTTTTTTGTAATCCACATTATATTCCTTCCAGGTTCCGCCATTGTTTGAAACATTTTGCAGCAACGGTTCCAGACGATCCATTGATTTTGCAAATTTCGCCTCGTCCGTCTCGCCTGCTTCAAACTCCTCCCAAATCCTGATCAGTTCTTCTGCCTGTTCCTTGGGAAGCAAACCGAAAATTCTTTCTGCCGCGAGTCTTTCGTCGTCTGTATTGACATGATTTTTTACAGTATCATAAATAAAAGTATCGCCCGCGTCGATTTCAACAATGTCATGTATCAGAACCATTTTGACTACTTTCAGCACGTCAACAGCCGCATTCGAATGCTGGGAAAGAATAATGGCCATCATTGCAAGATGCCAGCTGTGTTCCGCATCATTTTCATTTCTATCACTATTGAACAGTCGTGTACGGCGCTGAATGTATTTCAATTTATCAATTTCTTTGATAAATTCTATTTGTTTGATTAGATCAGTGGTTTCCATCTAAAAAGCAAAAATTAATGTAGAGCCTTGTCTGAAAAAGGCTTACAAATTTAGTATACCGGTAAATAGTAAAAAAGCGATCAGGACCGAAATAAAAAATGCAGACTCCGAATGATCAGAATCTGCATTTTTAGAATCGAAACTATTCTAAGCCATTAAAGCCTTCCGTGCATATTCAACACATTTCGCTGTCTCCTTAACCGCATCTGAACCGGCAGGAATATCATATTCCAGTTCAATCGTTGCCGGAAATTTATAATTATTTTTCCGCATAAGTTCCAGCGCCGCGATGATCGGCGTATCTCCTTCGCCCCACGGAACATTTTGTCCTCCATTCGCCTTTGACTTTCGGTCTTTCGTGTGCATACTGACAATATGCTCATGCTTGGCTTTTATCAATTCCAGCGGATCAAAGCCGGCTGCTACATAATGTCCCATGTCAAAATTAAGCGCATTGTATTTTGACTGTTCCAGCGCCACATCCCAGGCAGTAAAAGTCTGCTGCAAGTGGCCGTGATATCCAACATAAATTTTATTTTTCGCCGCAATTTCTCCCAGTCGTTTAGTCTGTGCGGGATCAGTCGGGAGCTCAACAGTCGCCTGATTTGCTCCCAGCGCTTTCGCCGCACGAAAAGCATAGTCCACTTCGGCATCTGTATTGTTAACTCCCAGCGCAGAAGGTTTGAACGCATAAATACTCACACCTGCATCGTTGTACATTTTTCTAAGCTGAACAAATTTTTCCATAGGAGCCTTTGCCCGCCACTCTGCCATTTTTTTCGCATATTCTGCCTGCTCTGCCTTTTGTTCAGGTGTAAGTTCTGGTCGCTGACCCGGCGTACCTGCCGGGCGCGGAGGCGCAATGGGTGCTCCTGCAAAAGTCTCTCCTGCTGGTCCCATTAATTCGATCGCACTGATGTTACTGTCAATACAATACTGCAAAACCTGCTCGGCACTGCTTGGCATACTACGCCAGGAATAACTGATGACGCCGATCTGTACGCCATTAAAAAGAGAGTTGGGTTTGCCCAGATTTTTTATGTAAGCCGGCATACCAAAACCAGATTCTGATATGAGTGCCATACCCGCCATGGCCAGTGAAGATGCGCCTAAAAACTGTCTTCTGGAAATTTCCTGATTTTTCATATGTAACAAGATTTTGAAGCTGATTCCGATTAAAGTATAAAGGGAAAGCCGGATTGAATCTATCGTATTTCAGTACGGATATTTAACAGTTTCCGGCAGCGGCTCCACGACAACCTTCATCCATTTTCCATCTACCTTGATGATGACAATATTCCGGTCTTTGTCATAAAACATCGCTCCGTTTCCAGCTCCTTTTAATTCTTTAAAATTGACATATTTCGCATCGTCTCCGTAATTCTGCTCGGCATCTTTTTCCGGCTGTTTCTCCAGAATATCTTCTTTTCCAACATTACCCAAAGTCAACGCGTTAGTCAGTTTTAGCGAACCGTAAAAAACAGCCTTATCTCTGCCAAACAAAAATGAATGCTGACGCACATCCGAACCCAGTTTGAACCAGTTGTAAGCACTTTCTGAGTGATCATACACCGTGCTGTAATAATATGCTTCGGCAACCGGGCGGTCCATTTCTGAATGTTTGTTTACCAGAAACGTAATGCGGGATTTATCATCGCTGGCATACCCTTCGAATACATGATATCCCCAGCGTTTCCGATTTCGCTCATTTGCATTTCCCCGAACCTGGATCATATATGGTGTGCTTATAATGCCGTCGATCGTTGTATACATGGGCGTGATTTTCGGATTAAATCCAAAATTATACCCCCGCTCCTTCCATTTATCCCAGGTACTATCAACATCCGATGAAAGTATAATACGATGACTTTCTGAATTTTGCGAGGCAGGGATTATTTTAAAATAGTTGGATAACAGGCCAGGTTTAGGCTCAGTCTGCGCAATTACTTTTGGAGCAAAACTTATAAAAAGTAAAACGAGCGACACATGCAATCTGGTCAGATATTTTAGAGACATCTTTTATAATGCAGTAATTTGAAAGGATCTATTTAGTAACCTCGATTTGCTTACTTGTTCTCATATAACCGATCAATTCTGTAATTTCCTTGTCCGACAAGTTGTCCAGCAAGCCGGAAGGCATCATTGAAACGGGTGTCGTTTCCCGGGTTTGGATCTCAGATTTATTAATCGCCACGGCATCCTGTCCCACAATCCGAAGCGTTAGCTGACGCTCGGTTTCCTTGGCGATATTTCCGACATAAGTCCGGCCGTCCCTTGTGGTGATCACAACCATTTTATAATCATCCTGTATTTCGCCGCTCGGATCGAGAATATTCCCAAGTAAATAATCAAGATTGGCGCGATTGGAACCTGTAAGTTCCGGCCCGATTATCCCACCTTCGCCGTACATTTTATGACACGGCGCGCAAGTCCTCTTAAAAACCAGCCTGCCCTGCCCTACATTTGCCTGACTGACATTTTTATCCGTCAACAGATTCTTGTATTTTTTGTACGCATTTTCATCAAAAGCGACATGGTCAATAGGCCCCCAGACCTCGACAAAACCACTACCTACCACACGCCTCAGCTGCCTGGCAATATACGTTGGAATATCTTTCTTGGAAATTATGTTCTTAGAAAGCGCCTGTGTCAAAAGCCAGCCGGACTTCGGTCGTGATGCCAGAGTCTGGATCGCTTCTGACTTTTCCAGCGCACTGAATTTCGGATACCTTTCAATTAGCAATTTGGCGAGTGCTTCGTTATCAAAGCCAGCCATTGCCCTGATCGCATCGACGCTAATATTTTTATCATCCAGCAGGCCCGGCAATTCTTTAACCAGTTCAGGCCGCTGTCTGACAGCTAATAAGTGCAATGACTTTTTTCTCTGCTCAGTTACTGCTTTTGGATTTTTCAAAACCATAAGCGCATTTTTTGCCGCCTCCGTATCTCCAAAATGATTGGAGATTTCCGAAGCGAGCTGCGCAACCGGTTTTTCCTGCGATTTCAAACTGGCATAAACGGCGTTCCAGTTGGCTGGCGTTTTCAGGTCCGTTCTGCCTTCCAAGCCGTCCCGCATTCCTTCCAGTAAAGAAATTTGATTCGGTGTTTTTTTGCCAACCAGCGAAATCAATCTTTCAATTACATCGGCATCTACGGTCCTTCTGGCAATAAATTGGGTAACCATAGGTATCCGGCTTTGCACAGCAAGATCCAAAGCCCGCGCCGTATTTTCTTGCACCAAAGGCTCTGTTCCATACCAGATCATTTTCGGCAGATTATGATCATTCGCATCTTCCCGGTGCGACAATAATGCTTTAGCAATATCCCACCGATCGTCAAAACTTAACCGCTGCAAAGCCGAAGCCAGATATAACCGAACGACAGCAGATTGATCTTCACCTGCAAGTTGCCTGAATTTCGCAATTACTCCAGAACCCGGATTTTCATTTTCTGTCAGAAACTGAATTGCCCATGCCCGGATGTATTCATCCGTATCAGACAGAGCATTCATCAACGTTTTTTCATCCAGGCTGCCGGTCACCTGTAAAGTCCATAGCGCGCGGAGGCGCCAGTCAGGATTTGTATTTTTGGAATATATCTCAAAAAGCTGGTCGTAAATTTCCTTGGACAGGGATTTTTTAAAAGCTCTGTTTTGCAAAATAATTCTGGCTCTTCTGGCATGCCACTCACTTTTGCTGGTTTGTAAATTAACCAACTCGTTATCTGATAATTTACGGAGATCTGCATAGCGGTCTTTCCAGTTTTCTGCCAGAGAAACTTTGGGCATAATCCGGAAAATCCGGCCGGTTTCAGAATTTAAAACATCGGAACCACAAATATCTGCGTCATGCCAATCAAGCACGTAGAGTCCGCCTTCCGGTCCAATTTCCAAACTAAATCCAACCCATTGTGCATTGTTCGCCATCATGAAATCATCACCATGTTTTCCTGAAAAACCAGAGCCTTTTTTTTCCAGAATGTCTGACAAAATCCCGTGTTCATGAATATTTGCCATAAAAAGCCTGCCTTTTTCCGTTTCGGGAAAAGCGTCAGAAAGATATATCCGCGCGCCTCCATGTGCGGAGCGATGACTATGATCAGCGATGGTTTTTATGTCATTATAAACATAGGGATTGAAATGCTGCCCCCCCTGACGATGGTAAATTCCTCCCGGAATAACATGCCACAAATGCGGAATAACGCAGGCTGTCATCAGTAGCTGCCCTTTTGCATCGTAGTCAATTCCCCAGGGATTACTGAACCCGTGCGCAACTACTTCGAATTTATCTTTTGTTGGATGGTAGCGCCAAACTCCTCCATTAATGTCTGTTCCATCTTTCAAAGTATCCGTTGGGAAAGGATCTTTGTGCTTGTAAAGTCTGCCTTTGCCGTTCGGTTTTCCAACTTTCGAAGGTGTTGCAAAACCTTGTAGTCCATACAACCAACCGTCTGGTCCCCAATGAAAACTATTGAGTGTTTCATGCCTGTCGCGAATTCCCCAGCCCGTTAAACGCACTTCGATAGCGTCCATATCCGCTTTGTCGTCGCCATTTTTATCCGGCACAAAAAGAAGATTAGGAGGCGCACCAACAAACACTCCATCAAAACCAACAGCAATTGCCGAAGGAAAAGCAATTCCCTCCATGAAAACAGTTCGCTTGTCGGCCACTCCGTCGTGATCCGTGTCTTCAAGAATTAAAATCCTGCTTTCACCTGAATTTGAAAATCCTTTTCCACGCGATTCATAATCCTTGTTTTCGGCAATCCACATTCGCCCGCGATCGTCCCAGCAAAACGCCATGGGCTGCGTCATCATTGGTTCCGACGCCCACGCATTTACCTGAAAGCCTTCCTTGATCGTCATAGCTGCAACTGCTTCCTGCGCACTTAAAAATTTTGCCTCCCTACCCTCTTTTTGTGCAATCGCCCATAAGGCAGCTGTGTTGTAAGTTCCATTATTACCAATAAAATCTCCGAAAGTCTTCGTCAGCTCAACGTCATTTAACACACCGGTATAAATAACCAGCTCGTGTTTAATAATCTCGGTTTCACCTTTTTTAATATGCCAGTCCCCTTTTCTGGCTCTGGCAGGACCAGCACCCAACTGACCGTCCACACGCCAGGTTTGCGGATATCCTTTATTTTCAGGATGATCGAGAATGGCAATATGCGCCAGATCATCCCGACCTTCAACCTGCATGGCAATATCGACCCACATCGCAGGCTGCCCTTCCGCCTTCTCATTACGCTGCCGGGCGGCGTTGATTACCTCACCTTTAATCCCTTCTTTCCATGGCATTCTGACAAACAATCCGCCGTAGTCGTATTTCCCGATCGTAATATCTGTTTTTGCCTCACCATTCCATTCCAGATCAAGAAGATATTTTCCATCTTTTTGACGCATCGACCAGTTTTGTGTTTCAGTTAAAACGGCAGTTCCTGTCGAATCCAGCAAATCATAAACTGTTTGCCATTTTACTTCCAAACCTTTCGCCTCCACAACCGTTGCAGAAACGCGTCTCCAATAACCGCCGTCGGGATGATGAAAATAATCTCGTCCATTGACGCGGGTATAGCCCCAATAAATACCTGTCTGATGCTTATGGTGTCCGGGACTATATTCTGTTAAGGTACCTTTTCCGTCAGGCGCTGTAACCGGATGTAAATAAGGTCTGAAATTCGCTTTTGCATTCTGAACAAGGATGGGTTTTGTTTCAGCACCCCGAAAGATGCTAATTGTTTCCTGGGATTTGTTCTGGACAATTCGAAGAGCGGGATCTTTCGAAACCGATGATTCACTAACCTTCTCAGGATTGGAAAAGGGATACCAGAAGTTTAAAATAACAAAAAGAAAAAAGAGGGGAATTGATCTTAATGTGTTCATACCAAAATACGGACGTTTTGATTATCGTTGAGATCACTACATCTGGTATAAGCAGGAAACAGGATATAAATACTGTGAATGGTGTTTTTATGTTGCTATTAAATGTTGGATAAAGGATATTTTAATAACTGTAAAGAAAAAAACACCCGAAAAACTAATTTCAGGTGTTTTTTCAAATTAAAAATGAAGTCGTTAATTCCAATTATCCGCTATATCCTTCGCGACATTTGGATTGTAGTTTTTCTCAACGTCAGGAATCGGGAATAAGACATTTTTGTCCTGGAACGGCTGTTTGCCATCACCCGGTTCAGCTGCCCGTTCGCCATTGATGGTTTGCTTGGCAAGTCCCCAACGTATCAGATCGAAGTAACGGCTTTGTTCTCCGGCAAGTTCAATTTGTCTTTCGCGCATTAAAAGCGTCATCGCAGCTGCCTGATTTCCAAGCGTGGTATACTCAACAGCACCAGCCCGGGCACGAACCTGATTGATCAGCTTCAACGCATCATCCGTTTTTCCAAGCTGAATATCCGATTCTGCAAGCATCAGCAAAACATCCGCATAGCGAATTACCTGTCCATTAATCGGACTTGCCGGGCCACCATATGTAGCGACTTCATCATAATACTGATATTTTTTCCATACGTAATATCCCTGAGGATCATCCGCTTTAAAAGGAAATGCAATTTTTCCACTTGCGCATTTCTGGCAGTATTCGGTTTCTCCGCCTGTCGCAGTTGTACCGTAAAAGGTAGATTTGGCACGAGGATCGATGTATGCTGCCCCGGTTGCAGGATTTGCATATTGAAACGCTTTTACCAGCGACGTCGAAACATATACGTTAAACCAGTCATTAAAACCATATTCCTGCGCGCGATCGGAGTGCGTAGCTTTCCCACCCCAGGTTTCTTGTCCGCCAAAAACATAATACTGGTTTCCAATCCCCCAATCTGTCCACTTCGCATTCATCACCTGAAATATATTCTCAGGACTGCTCTGATTCGTTGTACTGAACAAATTATCATAGGAAGTATCCAGTTTATAGGTATACGGAGCAGTGGTCAGCTGTGCCAGATTAGTTTGTGCCTGAGCATATTTCTTCTGATACAAATACGATTTTCCAAGCAAAGCCAATGCGGCACCTTTCGTAGCACGCCCTAATCCGGTTGCCGCATCGTACGTCAAAGGAAGGTCCGCAACAGCCAATGCCAGGTCACTTTCAACAAAACTCCAGATCGCAGCGGAAGATGATCTTGGGAAATAATTGTTGACAACCGTACTATCGTAGGCCGTGATCAGTGGCGCTTTTCCCCAAAGGTTTACGATATTGAAGTATGCATAAGATCTCAAAAATCTCGCCTCTGCGATAAATTGCTTCTGGCTTTGCTTTTCTGCATCACTCGCAGGATTCCAGACAGTCGCCCTATCAATAACAACATTGGCACGTAAAATCATCCGGTACATACTATTCCATAACTGCCCGATCTGCGCCTGACTTGTCCCGAAAGAATAGTCTGCTAGCTGAGCCATATCCCCTTGCAGGTTATTCGTTTTCTTAGCGTCGTGCCCAAGCAAATCGAAAATAAAATAGAATTCACGAGCCCACATACCGTTATGCAAAAGTGTAGCGTACGTGGCAATGGTTGCCTGATTCAAACCGTCCAGCGAGACAAAATAAGTTGAATAATCGTAACTGCTCTGACTGGTCAGTTCAAGCTTTTTTTCGTCGCAGCCGGCCAATTGAGCGGTTGCCAACAATCCCAGAAAATATATAATTGCTTTTTTCATATCAATATCTCAATTAGTTATTCCAATAATTAAAATCCAAGTTGTAAGCCTGCAAGGAAAGTTCTAGGCTGCGGCAGTTGCGTGCGGTCGTCGATACCTCGGGAGAAAATATAACTTCCTCCGTTTTGCGTGCTCACTTCCGGATCATAACCGGTATACTTCGTAATCGTTAAAAGATTTTGCGCTGCTGCATACACGCGGATGTTTCTGAAAACTTTTCCACCGCCGATATTCTCAATGACATTTTTTGGTAAAGTATAACCCAGCGTCAGGTTTCGGAGACGCAGGTAACTTCCGTTTTCAAGCCACCAATCCGAAGGCCTCAAATTTCCGTCGCCTGTCGCGCTTTGGCCTGCTCTTGGCAGTTCTGCCACGTCACCCGGTTTCTGCCAGCGGTTCAAAATATCCGTTGTTGCATTATGACCTGTTGATTCATTGACCGTTACGAATTTGAAAGCATTCAGTAATTTCAAACCAGAAACACCCGATACGACTAAATTCAAATCGAAGTTCTTAAAGTTTGCGCCTGCATTGAAACCGTACACAACTTTCGGAATCGGGTTACCCAATACTTTCATATCCGTGGACGTAACCTTTCCGTCTCCATCAATGTCCTTAAAAATAAAGTCGCCTGGTAATAATCCTGCCTGATAAACTGCTGTTGCATCGCCGGATTTTTCAATTGCCTGGGCATTCAAAGCTGTAATTTCTGCCTGATCTTTGGCAACATGGCTCAAACTATATCCATAAAAAGAACCGATTGGAAAACCTGCTGCGGTGTAGGTAAACGTTGGCAAATTGCTAAAAGCACCTGCCTGAATTGGCGCTGCGAATTCACTTCCGAGCGAGTTCACGATGTTTTTATTGTAAGCAATATTCGCACTGACATTATATCCGAAATCGCCTTTTGTCACATCTCGATAGCCAATTGAAAATTCTACACCTTTATTCTGCGCACTGGCCGCATTTGCATATTTGCTCGGCTGGCCTCCACTTAAAGATGCTCCTGTGCTTCCGGAAACGGGCACACTTACCAGAAGACCACTACTTTTTCTGTTGTAATAATCAACGGTGATATTCAGTTTATTACGTAAAAATCCTAAATCCAAACCGATATCAGTCTGATCCGTAGACTCCCATTTGATGTCTGGATTTGATAAGGTGTTGATTGTCGTTCCGGGATTAAATCCTTCGTTGCTACCCAAAGAATAGACCAGATTTCCATTCGGATTTCCACTGAAAGTCAACACAGAAGTTACGCCTGTTGTTGGAATCGTATTATTTCCAGTCCGGCCAAAGCCTATTCTCAGTTTCCCGTCGCTTAAAAACGCCATACTCGTTTTCATAAATTCTTCATCGATAAACCGCCATGCAAAACCGGCACCGAAGAAATTACCAAACCGATTATTTGCACCAAAGTTTGAAGCCCCGTCGCGTCGGATACTTCCAGTCAATACATATTTGTCGTCATACGAATACATTGCCCGACCGAAATAGGATATTACCGAAGAACGTGCATAACCATAAGATGTTCCGGTGACCGCCTGCGATTGTGCGACGCTGATATTCTGGATGGAATTATTCGGGATATTGGTACCTGTTGCATTCAAGCTGCTGGAATTTCCCGGATCCAGATAACTGTTACCCAGCGTTGCCGAAATGGAATGTTTTCCAAAGGCCGTGTTGTAGGAGAAATAATTTTCAAGCGTATAAAATGAATAATTATTGTACCCCAAAGTAGCCTGCTGCGGCTGTGTCAGATTGTTCCCTGCGGTATATCCGTACTGATATCCGTTACTTTTTCCGCCACCGATTTCCGCCGACAACTGCGTCCTGAAACGCAAGCCTTTGATCAGATCCACTTCTGCGAACACTTGCGGGAAAAATACATAGTTCGTTACCACAGGTTTGTTCAGATTGATGGCGGCCAGCGGATTATTTCCTCCGCTAAAATCGCCAACGTTGGTCGTAATGGAGTAACCGCCAGGAATCGATGCGTCATAGATTTCTTTGTACGGCGCATACGAAACAGCTTCTGTAATGTTTGCTAACTGACCTTCATCTTTTACGTAACGCACATTTAAGATTTGTCCCAAATGAAAACGACCTAATTTTTCGTCCAGACTGAAACGACCATTTACCCTTTTGTCCGTATAGTTTTTTACAATTGCTTGCTGGTTCTGATACCCCAATGAGAAATTGTAAGTCACTTTTTCACTGCCTCCGCTGATACTCAAATTGTTTTGAGAAACCAGCGCCGAGCGGAAAATTTCCTTTTGCCAGTCAGTTCTGCTCACCAAAACGTCAGGCGTATTAAACTTTGCCGGCAAAACTGCATTTGTGGTCGCAGCAAAATCTTTCAGAAGATCAACATATTGTGCTGCGTTTAAAAGATCCAGTTGTTTCCAGGCTTTTGATACACCCCACTGCGTCGTGAATTCAATTTTCGGAGCACCTGTCAATCCTTTTTTCGTGGTAATAATTACCACACCATTCGCCGCAGCTGATCCATAAATTGCAGTGGATGAGGCATCTTTCAAAATCGTGATATTTTCGATATCCTGCGGACCAAGGGTGTTAAACATGGTCTTACTCCCCTGAATTCCGTCGATAACGTACAGAGGATCAACACCGGTAAATGAACCTGTTCCGCGAATAAGTATCTGGGCATCAGAACCAGGCGTTCCGTTTGCATGCAAAACCTGCACACCGGCCGATTTTCCGATCAGCAATTGTGAGGCATTAGTCGCCGTGTTTGAACCTGCATCTTTCGAAGCCACGATATCAACAGAACCTACCACATCTTTTTTGCGCGAAGTACCATAACCAATCACGACAACTTCATTCAACGATTTATCATCAGGAACAAGGCTCACGGTTAGCGAAGTCTTGTCCCCAACTGATACTTCCTGCGTTTTATAACCTACAAAACTGAATACCAGCACCGCCGATTTATCCACAACGTCAACCTCGAAATCTCCGGCTGCGTTGGATACCGTCCCTTGCTGAGTTCCCTTAATCCGCACACTCACACCGGGAAGTCCTTCATTTCTTTCATCTGTCACTCTTCCGCCGACTTTGAAATCAAGGTTGCTGCTCACGTCGGCGGGCAGCACCGTTTGCTCCTTTGACGGCAGCGGTTTTTCAGAAGTCAAAAGAATTCTACCTGATTTAGTGATCTGGTAGTTAATATTCAACGGCACCAGCAAAGCACTCAGTGCCGATGATAATTTTTGATTTGAAACGTGCAGAACCACTTCCCTGCCAGCTCCAATGGCCTTATTGCTGTAAACAAATTTTACATCAGCCTTTTCTTCTAGCTGGCTCAAAACATTTTTGAGTTCCGTTTTTTCAACATGCAGGGTAACATTACGTTCCAAAATTTCCTGGGCTTTCCCTGTGTGTCCCGCGTAAGTAAAAGTTGCAAACGCAATTAAAAATATCAGTTGTGTCAATGAAATTTTCATGAGCAGATAGAGACAGGCACGACTTTTCCTTTGTCGATTTTTTTTCATAGTTTCGATTGTTTTTTGTAAAAAAAATAAGTCAGGTATTTCCCCTTCGTGTATCTTGCCGGATACATGAAATCGAAAGGAGATATTTTTGGAGGCCGGTAACGTTTGCGCGTTATCGGCTTTTTTGCTGCTTTTTCAACTTGCCGGTCGAACTGACAGCGAAACGTAGATTTTATATTTTCATATGACCCTGTTTAAAAGTGTAAAATGTTACTTTCCAAATCAATCACAACCCGCACCGCTTATTAAAATCCGGGTACCTTTAATTTCATAACAGGCGGAATTTGCCTTACAGATCAAATCCAGTTTATCATAAAGTGGCATATCACTTACGTCGCCGGTAAACGTACAGTTTTCCAACTGGTCATTGGCAAGGACAATTTCAATTCCGTATTCCGTTTGAAGTGTGGAAATGATATCCAAAAACGATTCATTGTTAAAAACAAGGCTGGTTTCCAATTCTTTATGTACCGGAATAACGATTGGCTGGTCAACGATGCTGGTTAGTAAATGACCGCTTTCTTCAAAATAAGAAACACGTTGATTTGGCGTCAGCACAACGCCCTGCCCACTTTTGAATTTCTTGCCAGCTGCCGCCATTTCATGGAAATGGTTCTCGAAAACGGATACTTTTCCGGTCACCACCTCAACCTCCATAGCATGCTGATCGGGATTGGATTTTATACGAAAACTTGTTCCTAACACTTTTGCAACCAATTTTCCGCTGTACACGAAAAATGGCTTTGATGGATTTTTTGAAACTTCAAAAAACGCGTCGCCTTCAAGCTGGACTTCTCTTTTATCTGCCGGAAACTTATCCGGATAGGAAATTCGGCTTCCCGGAGCCAGTGAAACAATGCTGTTATCTTCCAGTTTAAGTTTCTTCGTTGATGAAGAAATATTATGAAATGTCTTTAAATGTCCTTGCTGAGAATATCTTTGGAGATTTTCGCTTTTGAGATGAATTTCCTGTCCTTTCTTGAATAAAAACAAAAGCCCGAGCAAAAGCACGACCGAAGCTGCAACGCCTAATCTGAAAAACTGAGACTTCCAGATTTGGGGAACAACCGGAACCTCAATGGGTATACGTAAATAAGGCTGCGAGATTTCATCATTAATATTTTCAAATAATCTTCTTTCCAGAAAATTCTTTTCGGCTTCATCAAGAGAAAATGCTGCACCCTGGTTGAGGCTTTCGTACCACAAATGAATTTTTAGCGTTTCATCCGGCGTACAATTTCCCTGACGGTATCTTGAAAGGAGTTCCTGAATTTCGCGATCTGACATTGACATTATCGTTTCAATAAATACAAATGCTGGCAAACGTTACTTGCCAATATAAAACAAGCCGCTCAATGCAGGAATCACCCTAAATGATTTTATTTATTCTTTGAAAGTTTATACATAATTGTATTAAAAGAATAAACTTTCCTGGAATATTACCACTGTATTAATTGATAAAAATATACGTCAACGCCAGAATGCCGTAGATAAAGCGAGAATGACAATCAGAATTTCCTTGAGATAAATCCGGATCGATTTGGTAGCTTTTGTAAGATGGTACTCCACCGCCTTTTCGGACAGGCCCATATGCAGTGCAATTTTTTGAACAGACCAGTTTTCCAAACGGCTCAGCTGAAAAACTTCCCTGGATTTGTCCGGCAGAATTTCAAGCCCTTTGTCAATCATCCCGATCAGATCGTTAAGCGCGACGGTATTTTCCGTATTCAAATCTTCGAAAGACCTGAAAGCATGATAATACTGGATGTAATTATTTTGTCGTCCAACGGCGCGTATCTGATCAATCACCTCATAACGAACCGCCGAAAACAGATAATAATCGAGCTGGGTTATTCGGATTGTTTCCCGTTCTTTCCAAAGGCGCGTAAAAATATCCTGGATTAACTCTTCCGCTAATTCCCGGTTTTGCAGTTTGCGCTGTGCAACAACAAACATTCTGTACCAATATTCCTGATAAATCGCAGTAAAGGCATTTCTGTCTCCAGCTCTCAAACCCTCAATTAAATCCTGCTCAGAAGTTTTCTTATAATCTACCATTGCCATCGGTTCAATACCTGTTCTTACAGTTTTGTCAAAACAACGATATGAGGATAACAAAGTTACATTTTTTATTATATTAATTCTACTTTGACAACATCATAACGTGAAGGTAGTAAGTCGCCGGGCCAAATTCCCTACTGACTGATGTGAAATAATATTTTAAATTTTATTTCACGGATGAGTAGAAATCATAGCTCCGGTCTGGTGTTTGCAAAACGCTGGAAGAGTCGTTGAGATGCACAAAATATCCGCGCGCGCCTCTTGTCCTGTTCTTTATTCGAAGGATTTGCAGGAGATGCGCCAGTGATTGAACTTACAGCGCTGTGATGAGTTTAGTTTCCGGAATCGATTTTGAATTTCTCCGATGCCTTTCAAGGTATAAATTCCCAATGATTAATAGTATCAGACTAACCGCCGCCTGTAAGTAAATGAACTGCATCAATACGTGTGACCAACTCAATTGTTTCATAAAAAACTCTTTGTATAGCAGCAATCCAACACTTGATAAATAACCGAAACTTTCACAGATATAAACAAAAAAACCTGCATTGGCCTTCAATCTGAACAGGGCGATCAGGCGATCAAAAATGGCCGACTGGATCACCGTAAAGGCCAAAAACATCCCTGTTCCTATTGTAAGCATCCAGTAAAAACCGTTGATCAGATTGTTCTCAAATAAGTAAGTAGAAACTGCGCTCATGAGAATCCCGGCAAAAATCACAAGGTTTGTCATGCGGAATCCAATAAGATTATCTTTGATAAAAGCCAGACTGCCAATCACGACCAGAACGACAAAACCGGTTATCATTTCTGTTTGAGACAAAACACTGCTGACCCAGTTGGTGTCGATTTCATTCCAGATTTCGATCGTAAAATTGTCACGAAAATCGCGGACAACGATTAGCATAATATAACAGATCAGTAAACAGAATATAGGCAAACCATATTCTGCCAGGACATTCCTTTTGTCGTGGTTGGTCATCGGAACCCGTTCCGTTCGTAAGCGGATATCTTCATCTGTTGGCGCGGGTAATACGTCAAGCATCCAGACAAACAGGAAAAAGAATGGCAAAAAGAGTAAGCCTATACTAAACGGCATCCAGAATTCCGAAATCCAGGGAAACCAATGATGGACTTCAAGATATGTTGTTTTTAGTACTCCGGATGCAATAATGATGCTGATATTCAAGCCCATCGCGATCATTTCAGTAAAACGCCTGCCTTCTAAAAAACTGAAAACGACACCGTAGACCATACCAAGAGGCAGACCGTTGATAAAGAGAAAAAGAAAATTGTAAGGATAAGGGACGATTCCGAAAAGCAAAAGCGCGGACTCGGCAATGAGAATGAGCAGGATGATAAGCCGGATGCGTGATGTTGATTTCAATTCTGAAATTATCTTGATTCCTGTGAATTTAGATAAGGTATATCCTGCAACCTGCGAAAGAATCAGTATCGTTTTATAACCAATTCCAGATAGCTCCAATCCTTCGTACAAGCCTGAATTAAAAGGTTTTCGAAAAGCATACATGCAAAAATAGGCACCAAATGAAGCCACGAGCGCCCAGGTAATAAACAGTAAATTCGAATCCAGTAATGCCTTCCTAACTCGCATGACGCTGTGATTAAGTATTTAATATTTATCTTAAACGGAGGCCGTCTCCAAAGCCGCTTCCAGTATTTGTAAAGCTTTTGTTAATTCTTCCCGTGTGATGGTCAGCGGCGGGGAAAGTTGCAAAACATTGCCCTGCGAAACTTTGAAACTCATTCCGTTTTTCAGACATTCATACATCACAATTTCTGCTTCCCGTACAGCTCTTTCCCTCGTTTCCCGGTCCCGGACAAGTTCAATTCCCCACAGCAAACCGATACCCCGGACATCACCGATCAGCGAAAATTTCTTTGATAGCCGGTCCGTTTCTGCTTTCATAAACAGTTCGTCAGCCAGAACTTTTTCCAGTATTTTATTCTGTTCTAAAAATTCGAGCATTGCTAATGCTGCGACACATCCCAGCGGACTTTTTTCATGCGTAAAATGCCCGAGTGAAACATTTCCGGCCACATTGTAGCTTTCCCGGGCGACAATCGCAGCAATCGGCATTACGCCTCCGCCCAGACCTTTTCCAAGGCAGATAATATCCGGCTCAATGCCGTAATGCTCAAAAGCAAACATCTTCCCCGTCCGCCCAAAGGCAATAGGGATTTCATCTAAAATCAGAAGAACGTTATGTTTCGTACAGATTTCACGGACTCTCGTCCAGTAAGCCTGAGATGGAATCTGCACATCAGTATTCCGAATTGTTTCAATAATAAAGGCACCGATATCTCCTTCTTTTTCAATTACATATTCAAGATAATCTGCATAAGCAATGTCACTTTCACCCGAAGATTTAAAAGGTCCGCGGTAAGTCATCGGTGGCGGAATACGTTCTACGCCGGGCATAAGGGGCCCAATATCTTTTCGAAAATCCAGCTCTCCACCGGCAGAAATGGCATCCAGCGAAGCACCGTGAAAAGAATCCCATAGCGAAATAATTTTATGCTTTCCGGTAACGATTCTAGCAAGTTTCAACGCCATACTAATCGACGAAGTACCGCCCGGCGCAAAGAGCACCCGTTTTAAATCTCCGGGCAACAGCGAACTTAATTTTTTGGCAAGTTCAATCGCTGGAACGTTGGTATATCGCCGTGGAGAAAATGGTAAAATATCTAATTGTTCTTTGATGCGGTCAATAATGTAAGGATTTTTATAACCAACCTGATGCACATTATTTCCATGAAAATCCATATACTTTTTACCCTGAATATCTGTCAGATAGATTCCCTCACAGGAAGCCAGAACATCGAGACAAGGCGTAGAAAGTGCCTGATGAAGGAAATATTCAGCATCTTCTTCCAGCAGCGATCTTGTATCCGCATCCGTAATCACAGAATACCAATTGCTCCGCTCTGATGTTAAATTAATATCCCCTTCCGTACGGTTATGTTTTTTTTCAGTCATTGCAGTTCAAAAAAAATGACGGCGTCAGTTTGTTCGTAAAATATATAAAGGGTTTAGGAATAATCCGTTATCATTTCACAAAAAGCTTGTCTGCGGGAATCAATTGCTTGGTTGTTCCGGGACCTTTATAAAAAGCATCAAGCCAGAAACCGCCACCGTTGTTGTAATATTCCACGAGAACCGGATGTTTGCCGGCTGTCAGTTCGATTGATCCTGTTTCTTCCGTCACTCCATGATTCCCGTCGTTATCTACTACCTCCTTTCCATCAATGTAAAGTTTACTACCATCGTCGGACTGTGTGCTGAAAGTATACTTGCCAGGGGTATCGATCTGAATAAAGCCGGAAAACTGTAAGGCGAAACTTTCATTTCCTTTTTCCAGTAATCCATTAATCTGATCGCGGCTGATATTAAATTCTGAACTTATCCAGGACGATCCTATTTTCAACATACCGAACTGAGGAAGTTTGGAAAGCTCATTTCCCTGATAAAAAGTAGTAGTAAGACCGTTACTCATACCGGGTTTAATCATGCGAAAATAGGCCGTTGATAATAAACTTGCATTACCTTTTTCATCGAAAGATTTCGCTTTTACAACCGTCGTTTTATTCACAGTAAAAGGTGCCTTGTACTCAGGAGAAGATTGATCAGGATCTTTCCCATCGGTCGTATAACGTGTTATTCCTTTTTCCGCTTTTGTATCTATTCTAACCGTCGCCGTTTCCGTCGTGAATAACCCTCCGGCCTGCTGATACAGTTTTCGCTCAGGGTAAATAACAGGCTGAATTACCATTTTTTCTCCAAGCCATAAATTTTCAGGCTCGGAAAATCCGTCAAACGCTGGCTTTACCGGACGTCCTGTCCAGGCATAAGGGGGAGTAATGTTTAGTGCAAATGCGATTGTTGCGGCCAGGTCATAAGTGTAAACCTGTTGTTCAATTTTATAGCCTTTTTTCACGTCTTTGCCATAAAAAATTCCTGCAATCTCAGCTTCCTGCGGCGTCGCACCACCATGTCCATACCCGATTCCACCGTGGTCGGCCCAGATAATTACCAGGGTATTTTCTTCTATTCCCGCCTCTTTAATTCCTTTCAAGATCTGTCCGATAAGCGAATCCGCTTTTGCCACGGACTGATAATATTCAGCCGAACCGTGACCACCATGGTGACCTGCGTGATCGACGTGATCAAAATGAACGAATCCTAGTGTCGGTTTTTTTTCTTTTATATAACGGATAAAATCTGTCGCGGTGGAATCCTCGGTTGAAAAATTTTTGTCATAATTGAGAGCATTTTTTTGAAAGAGTCTTCCAAAATCTCCCCAGTGATAGACCGTCCCAATTTCTGCTTCCGGCTTTGCCTTGTGCAATACACTGAAAATGGTCGGGAACCGGCCATCCGCTTCCTGAACAATGGGCGGCAGCGTATGGTCATCCATTTCCCAGTCGTTGCTGATAATACCATGCTGTTCCGGTCCGGCGCCCATAATCATAGATGCCCAGTTCTGGCTGCTGCTCGAAGTCAGTACCGTCCGCACATTCCATTTTACGCTGCCCCTGGCAATCATATCATGGATGACCGGCGTTTTTGCTTTCTGGATCCCATCCGGACTCAGCCCGTCAACGCCGATGACGATGACGTGCTCAATACCTGACGGCGACTTTTCTGATGCCTTTTTACAGGATGCGAATAAACTAATCAAGAAAAGAAAATTAAGGGTTCGGGAATTACAAATCATTATGTTATCGTTTTCTGCTATAAATCTTGATCCTGAATTTCATTTATCCCACCAACTTCATACTTCAAATGGTCTGATCGAAACAGCATTTAAAATGGCCGGACAAACCGTTCACCTTGGAACTCTGAAACCTCACAACGGCTGTCAGTTTCAGAACCACATACCTAAAAAAATTAAACGCTAATCACTATACGACAAACGATTTTGTTAACCATTTCCAACGCATCGTTTAATAAGTATCTCCAATGATCTCGTCGCACAAACCGAAAGATAGTGTCATACCTGCTCCTCCCAAACCATTTATAATGGTCACACCTTCGCTGGGACGTAATACGATTTCTGTATTTCCATTAGTCATTTTGGGGTAGATTCCGTGCCATGTCTGAAAAACTTTGGAGGACTTGAATTCCGCAAAAGTTGCCAGGTAATCAAGAATCATGGTATTTATAAATTCCCGGTCGAAGGGTTCAAATGTCAGCGCATACTCGTGGGAATCACCGACCGTTATTTCACCCAGGCCATTTTGCGAAGCCATGACATGGATTCCCCATTTCAGGTATTCTGCATATTCCGCTTTATATCTTTCCTTTAATTTGTCAAGTGAGGCTGCAGCTTTGAATCCATCGTAATGGATCAGCGATAATCCCCCACACAATGCAGGTCCGATTTTCCAGTTATCTGGCTGCGATTCCAGACGAAGCATCTGTAATTTACATTTCGTAATTGCAGTATTCGAAAATTCTTCCGGGTAAAGTGTCTCAAAATCCTGACCGCTGCAAACAAAAATCTCGTCTGCCGCCCATTGCTTTTTACCCGATCTCACGGTTGGATAACTGACTTCGGAAATGGCAGTGTCCCAAATAAAGTTAATTCCATATTTTTCAGTCAAATAGGCAGGAATTCCGGCAATTGCCTCTCTGGGATCAACAATCATTTCGTCCTCACAGAAAAGCGAACCCAATAAACCATTTTGATTGACTGCACGTGATTTGGACAGTGTTGCTTCCGGCGTGAGAACACTTACAGGCCTTTGGTCACTCACGTCTACGATCTGCTGAATGACTTCAAATTCGTCGCGATGATAGGCCATATGCAAGCTTCCACCCTCATGAAACCATAATTTCGCTCCCGTTAAAGTTTCTTTCCAGATACTTTTTGCTTTCAACGCCCGCTCATAAAGTTTTCCTTCCGGCTGCCCGATCGGCCATACCATTCCAAAATTCCTGACCGATGCCCCGATTGCCTTACTTGATCTTTCTATAACTGTAACATGATACCCTCTCGCACCTAATGCACGGGCAGTCGCCAATCCAACTATCCCCGCCCCGATCACTATTGCTGATTTGCTCATACTAAATAGTTCTTTATCAGATTTCTTTTAAGATAATGATTTGACATCGGCGGAAATAATCGCGACAACTTCCGAAATATTATCGATAACATGCGTCGGTTTATAAGGTAATAATTCCTGCCTTGTAAAAGCACCTGTCGTAATTCCGATCACGTATTTGCAGCCGCTATTAATTCCTTCATTGATATCCACCTCCGTATCTCCAACTTTTGCAACAACTTGTGATGAACTGATGCCAAGCTCCGCTTTAATTTTGTTGATCATATCAGGAAATGGGCGCCCGTTTTCAACCTCGTCGCTAGCCACCATAAGATCAATCTTGTCTTCCCATCCCAGCCGGCGTATGATTACGTCCGCGATATTTTTAGAAAAACCGGTATCCAACGCAATTTTTATTCCTGCCTCGCGTAAGACACCAAAGGTATCCTCCACATCTGGCAGCGGAACAATGTCGTCCGATGTTTCGTAAAAATGGATCATGCTTTTCACGAACTCCGTATGGATTTCGTCGATGAGCTGACTTGTAATTTTATTTTTTTCGGCTTCATGCTTATCCAGCATCATTTTGATCGCGACCGGTTTTTCATAACCCATGATCGGATTGATATTTTCAATCGCAATGTGATAACCATAGGCTTTCATCGCATTTTGAAACGCCAAACCCACAGCATTTTTATCTTTAACGGTGGTTCCGGCCATGTCAAATACAACAAGTTCAATTGACATTTTTAGATAATTTAATTGGTGAACTAATACTTAACTTTAATAAATTCAGGATAGCTTCATCCTTATAACCCTAATCTCGAATCCGACTAATGTAAAGTATAACTAAACATGACATTATAAAATTTTTAACTACAAATACGATTAGATTGATATAAAAATACTTCAAACAAGAAGTACAACCAAACAAAAACTAATAAATATTTAATATTCAGTTAAAACAAGATCCTTTTACGATGCAAAAGTAACCTGAGAATTTTGGAAATACGTTACCTAAATGTTAATTAATACTAAACAACTTGAAAAATTTCCAATATCCTCCTGGCTTCCATATACAAAGAAGTTAATGTTGCACTTCCATAAATAAATTACTGAAACAATTTTAGACCTGTGCTGTCAAGCTTAAAAAAAGACTAGCAAATGAAATTCGATTTATCCTGATAGATGTTTTCACATAGACAGTTTTTAAGGAAAATTCACCCTCCCTTATACAACTCAAAAGTTGATTACATGACGAAATTTTATTGGAAGTAAGTTTTGAAGACGCTGTTGCAGAAACTTCGCTTTTCGTAGATAACGGTGAGAAAATTCACCTTCGCCAGATTATTCTTTATCAAGATCTTTACTGGTGTATTGATCCGTAAAATGTTCGTTTCTTTTTGGTTTGGAAAACTTTTCAGCGTTGTATTTTCCCGATTCACCGCGAGGTATGGAGAGCGACTTCCAATGGTTGCCCTTCGCCATTTTCCCGATAAAAACAATTTGTCCGACGTGATAAGGATAATGCGAAAGCTGGCGGTTGATTGCTTCTGTTATGGTATGTCCCTGATTTCTAATGTAAATGATGGTATCGAAATTTTCTTCATTCAGCGAATCCAGCGCGTCAAACAAACATTTCCATCCTTCATTCCATTTTTCTAAAATATCTTTTCGGTCTTGCAAGTCATTTTCAAATTCAGAATCCCGTTCCCGCCACTCTTTCTCTCCGTCAGACGTCAGGAAACCGGTCCAGCGGGAAAGCATATTTCCCCATAAATGTTTGACAATGGAAGCGATACTGTTACTTTCATCATTATACTTCCAAAAAAGCTGATCATCAGAAAGCTGTTCGAAGGTTCTATCTCCCAGCAATTTATAATACCCGAACTGCTTTCTGACACTTTCAAGATACTCATTGACCATATCCGGTTGTAAATTTTGCAAGTGGAAAAATCCTGCACCGATTTACAATTTTTCAGTCAGAACAAAAATATATCAAAGGAAAATTTGTGATAACGCCATGATGTAAAATGAGCGAGCGACGATAAAATACGTCCTGTTACACGTCAGCCTACATTCGTTTGATGATACATTACATTTTGACTTCTATTCTTTAATATTCCAAAAAAAATTATGAGATTTAGAGGAATTTGGAATGTGATTTACTCAACGAAAAAATGAAATTTGCCCCCATCCCTGACAATGAAAACGAAAGATTAAGGGCCCTTCATAACTATCAAATTCTTGATACTCACACCGAGAAGGAATTTGACAGACTGACGGAATTGGCTTCAATTATTTGCGATACTCCGATTTCGCTGGTTTCTTTTGTTGACGAAAAAAGACAGTGGTTTAAGTCAAAAAAAGGGCTCGATGTACAGGAAACATCCCGGGATCTTGCGTTCTGCCAATATGCGATCCTGGGCGATTCGCTTTTCGAAGTGGAGGACGCCACGGAAGATGAACGCTTCAAAACCAATGCGCTCGTAACCGGTGCTCCTGATATCCGGTTTTATGCCGGTTTTCCACTTGTGGACCCAAAGGGCTATTCACTGGGGACGTTGTGCGTGATCGATAAAAAAACTAAAAAACTTACTTCCCAGCAGCGAAGCGCGCTGAAACTGCTGGCAGATCAGGCGATGGCGCTTATTATTGACCAGAGAAAAAGAGAAGAGCTGCGGCATTTTGAGAAACTTTTTCAAATGTCGAATGATTTGGTCTGCATTGCCGGAACGGACGGGTATTTCAGAAAAATCAATCCGGCGTTCGAAGAAATCTTGGGATGGGACGAGAAATTCCTTCTCAAAACAACGGTCTTTGAACTTGTACACCCGGAAGATGTTGAAAAAACATACCAGGAAATTGCACACCTTGCGGAGGGACAAACTACTATTAATTTCGTTCATCGTTTTCGTAAAAAAAACGGCCAGTATCTATATCTTCAATGGACGGCGACGCCGGAGCCTGTCACCGGAAATTTATTTGGCATTGCCCGAAATATCACGGAGGAAAAGATCAGGGAAGAAAAATTACGGGTTAGCGAGGACAACTTCCGGTCTTTTTTTGAAAATTCCCAGGGCCTGATGTGCACCCATGATATGGAAGGAAACTTCCTCACTGTTAATTCCGCCGGAGCAGAATTGCTGGGTTACACAACTGAAGAAGTTTTGCGGTTGAACCTTTTTGACCTGATTCCGCCTAAACATCACCGGATTTTGAAGGGTTATCTGCACGAGATTACGACAACAGGAAAATCAAGCGGCTTGATGACGACCGTCCACAAAAACGGAAGTTATCGCATATGGAGTTACCATAACGTGCTCGTCAAATCGGCGGAAGGAAACCCATATGTCGTCGGTAATTCCATTGACATTACGGAAAGCCATCAAATGGCCAAAAGTTTGCAAAAAACGCAGGAAATGCTGTTGCAGACAAACCGAACCGCGCGTGTCGGTGGCTGGGAAGTTGATCTTGTAAACGAGACGATTAACTGGTCAGAGGTTACCAAAGAAATTCATCAGGTGCCCTCAGCTTACAGGCCCACAATGGACTTGGCGCTGAATTTTTATAAAAATGGCGAGACCAGGAATAAACTTGAAAAAGCTGTAAATCTGGCTATTCAGGAAGGTATAGGTTATGATTTGGAACTGGAACTGACAACTTCGCGAGGTGAAGATCTTTGGGTCAGGGCCATTGGAAATTCCGATTTTGAAAATGGACAATGCAAAAGGCTTTACGGTACGTTTCAGGATATAGATGCAAAGAAACGGGCGGAACTCGAATTTATGAATTCCAAAAAACTTCTTGACGACGTCCTGAACGCAGCGTCCGAAGTCAGTGTGATTGCGACTGATACCAATGGGTTAATCACTGTGTTTAATAAGGGAGCAGAAAAATTACTCGGCTATTCGGCCGAAGAAATGATCGGAAAGTCGACGCCTGCAAAAATTCACGTTGAGGATGAAATCTCGGCCCGGTCAGAAGAATTATCCAGAACTTACCTAACGCCTGTTGAAGGATTTAAAACATTTGTTTACAAAGCAGAACGAGAGGGATCCGAAATCAGTGAATGGACTTATAGAAAGAAAAACGGAACGCTTTTCCCGGTTTCCGTCGTCGTTACCACCATCCGGGATATTCAAAATACGATTATCGGATATCTTGGCGTAGCGAGCGATTTGTCGGCCAGGAAAAAAGCAGAAGAAGAATCGGTTACACAAAGAGCAAGATTACTTGCCTTCGTGGAACATGCTCCCGCCGCAGTCGCAATGCTCGACCAAAATCTAAAATATCTGGCAATCAGCCACCGTTGGCTGGAAGAATATCGTTTGGTCGGCCGTGATATTATTGGAAAATCGCATTACGAAGTTTTCCCGGGGATTGACGACAGCTGGAAAGAAATACACCAGCGCAGTCTGAAAGGAGAAATTATAACGAAGGAAGAAGAAACGTGGCGCCCGCCGGGATGGAACCAGGATCAGTATTTAAAATGGGAAGTCAGGCCTTGGTATCAGTTTGACGGCACAGTCGGCGGCATCATGATGTTTACTCAGGACATTACAGAAACAGCACTTCGAAGAGAAGAATTAAAACAGGCCAAAATCCAGTCGGAACAGGCAAGCATCGCAAAATCGGAGTTCCTGGCTAATATGAGTCACGAAATCAGAACTCCGCTGAACGGGGTGATCGGATTTACGGACCTGGTTCTGAAAACTAAAATGACAGACACCCAAAAACAATATCTGGGTATAGTCAACCAATCTGCCAATGCGCTGTTAAGTATTATCAACGATATTCTCGATTTCTCCAAGATCGAAGCGGGCAAACTGGAACTGGATATTGATAAGTGCGATATATACGAAATCGCTTCGCAATCGGCAGATATTATTTCTTTCCCGATTCAAAGTAAGGGTCTGGAAATGCTGTTGAATATCCCTTCTTATCTTCCTCGTTTTGTCTGGGTTGACGAGATACGGCTGAAACAGGTTTTGATCAATCTTTTGAGTAATGCTGCAAAGTTTACTGAAAACGGCGAAATCGAGCTAAAAATTGAAATACTGAAATATGAGCCATCCGAAAGCGAACATATCATGTGCCGTTTTTCAGTTCGGGATACCGGAATTGGCATTCGGGAAGATAAGCAGAATAAAATTTTCGAAGCATTTTTGCAAGAGGACGGCTCTACAACTAAAAAATATGGCGGAACAGGTCTGGGATTAACAATTTCAAACAAGCTGCTAGGTATGATGGGAAGCCGGCTTCAGCTGAAAAGCAGTCCCGGCGTTGGCAGTACTTTCTTTTTTGATCTGGCCATGCGCTCGGAGCCCGGCGAAGCGATCGAATGGGAAAATCTTGACTCGATCAAACGCGTATTGATCGTCGATGACAATGATAATAACCGTATTATCCTGGCAGAAATGCTGCACCTTTTGAAAATAGAATCCGACCAGGCGCACAATGGTTTTGAAGCATTAAACATTCTGGCAAGAGGAGAAACTTTTGATGCGGTCTTGATGGATTACCATATGCCTTATCAGGATGGCCTGGAAACGATCAGACAAATCCGGGAGACTTTTCTAATGGACGCTGACGAACTTCCCATCGTTTTGTTAAATAGTTCGGCGGATGATGCGACAGTTCTTAAAGGATGCGAGGAGCTTAATATTAATTACCGCCTGATCAAGCCGATAAAACTGAATGATATTTTCCTTTCTCTTTCCCGGCTGTCGCAAAAGGAAAAGGCTGAAGAAATTGCTACTGCTGAAATCCGTGATAAAATCAGCAGCGGAAAGCTGACAATTCTGGTTGCAGAAGACAATCCCGTCAATATGTTTCTGGCAAAAACAATTATCGGCAAAATCAGCCCGAATGCTGAAATTCTCGAAGCAGAAAATGGTTTAAAGGCTGTTGAGCTATGTAAAAAACGGCTGCCTGATCTGATTTTTATGGATGTCCAGATGCCGGAAATGAATGGATATGAAGCGACCATAGCCATAAGAGACCTGATAAAATATCGCCACATTCCGATCATAGCCCTGACGGCCGGAAATGTAAAAGGTGAGCGCGATAAATGTCTTGAAGCCGGTATGGATGATTTTATTTCCAAGCCATTTGTAGAAGATTCGATCTGGCAGGTTTTTGAAAAATATACCGGATTGTCAGGTGGACAGGAATTTAGAGAAGATAAAGAACAAGAACACAAGGCTCAGAACGAACACATTGACATCGAAAAACTGAAAGAAGTTTACATGAACGACGAAGCGTTTATTGCTGAATTTCTGGAATTGACACGGGATGGATTGATAAAAAACCTGAGCGATTTAAAAACAAATTTCAATTCCGGAAATTTGACCGGGATCAACGCAACGGGGCATAAGTTAAAGGGAGCCGCCGCTGCCGCTTATCTGACAAGAGTGACAGACATTGCTGAAAAACTGGAACATATGACGTCTTTTGACAAAAAAAATATTGCAGAATTACTTGAAGACTTCGAAAGTGAAATTGAGTTTTTAAAGCCATATCTGATTAAATAAGTAAATTATTCTAAGCAATCATGCCTTATTCAGCCCTGAAAAAAGAATTTATTTTTTTTCAGGGCTGAATTTATTCGATATTCGCGCGTCATCGTTACGTACCTACGCTTTATATTAATGCACTCTTTAAAATTATCTCTTGAAATTTTGGGAGGACTGATCGTTCTCTTTTCGGTTATACCGCTTATTAAAAATGACTATTGGGCCTTTCGTGTTTTTGAATATCCCCGTCTGCAAAAATTATTTTTGAACCTCGTCATTTTTATTGTTTACACCTCGCTTTTCGCGATTTCAAACAACTTGCAGATTCTTTTTCTGGCCATCCTGCTTGCCAATGCGGGCTACCTTATTTTCCAGATTTACAAGTTTACGTTTTTGGCAAAGAAAGCACTTTTGAAAGCGGTGAAATCGGACGATAAAAACCAGATAAGCATCATTTCTTCCAACGTTTTTCAAGATAATAAAAATACCGCCGGATGCTTAAAAATGCTTCACCGGCACGATTCGGATATTATTCTGCTGCTTGAAACAGATCAGTACTGGTATAAAGGAACAGAAGAACTTAAAGAAAAATATCCGCATCAGGTACTTGTACCCCTTGAAAATACCTACGGAATGCTTCTCTATTCCAAGCTGGAACTTGTCAATTCGGAAGTCAGATATCTTGTGGATGAGGAAATTCCATCCATTAAAACAGAAGTGAAATTGCCGTCCGGGCAGAAGCTGAGATTGTATTGCGTACACCCTACTCCGCCAGTACCAGGTGAAAACATGTATTCGACCGAGCGGGATAAAGAGCTTTTGCTCGTTGCGAAAGAAGTAAAAGAATACGACTTTCCTACGATTGTCGTCGGAGATTTGAACGATGTTGCGTGGTCCTATACGACCGAATTATTCACAAAAATCAGCGGGCTGCTCGACCCAAGGATCGGGCGTGGATTTTTTAATACGTTTCATGCCAAATACCCTTTCCTGAGATTTCCTTTAGATCATGTTTTCTGTTCAACGGATTTCAAGCTGATAAGACTTGCAAGATTAGAAAATTTCAATTCGGACCATTTCCCTATTTTAATTTCGCTTCAATATGAAGCCAACGCCGATCTGCATCAGGAAGAACCCGAAGCAGACGCCGAAGATGTTGCCCTGGCGGAGGAAAAAATCAATAAGGAAACAGATCAGGATTAACGTTTGCTGATTGAGTTGCGGGTGATTATTCGTTGCAGCGACGACCTGAAGCGGCTAATTCCCGGCCCGCGCTTCAATAAATGTTTTTGACTTACACCACTATGCACTCTCTTCCTCCACATCGTAAAGCTGCTGCGTTTTAATTGTTCGCGCATTACTTTGACAACCTCGCTTTCTGATAATCCGAACTGGATTTTGATGGCTTCAAACGGTGTGCGATCTTCCCAGGCCATCTCTACAATTCGGTCTGTTTCTTCTGGTGTCATACGTTTTCTGATGAATACTCTGATAAATGATACTTTAATTCAATTCGTTATACTCTTATCCGGAAACCGACAAGTAAAACAACCGTTCCCGAAACCTTTCCATCCGCACAATTTGATTAAGAATATTTTATATTATTTAACCGTGATTAAAAGCTACCTTCACCACGCAGCGGCGATCTGTCGCAGCACTTAATCCGGCTTCTTGCTAAAAACCTTTAATACCCTCATCGACAGTTTCATAGACAACAAGGTGGGCATCGCAGAGAATTTTTTAAGCGAGGCGCTGGCGTCGCATTTAAAAGACAATCTCAAAAAACTCTATTCTGAAAAACAACTTCTCAACGCGGGCACTGGCAATGAGACTGTTATTGTGCAGGACAAATTGGTCAGAGGAGACAAAATTTACTGGCTCGACAGGAAACATAATGATCCTTACGAAAACGATTTTTTTGATCTGATGGATCAGTTCGTTATCCATTTGAACAGCTCCTGTTATACCGGCATCACGGGATATGAATTTCATTATACGATGTATGAAAAAGGTAGTTTTTATAAAAAACATCTGGACCAGTTCCGAAATAACGGAAGCCGGCAATACTCAATGATCATGTATCTGAATGCGGATTGGGAAGAAAAAGATGGTGGAGAATTATGTATTCATCACGGCGACAACCTGCAAAACATCACCCCGACAAACGGGAAAAGTGTTTTTTTTAAAAGCAGTGAGCTCGAACATGAAGTGTTACTGACAAACAAATCAAGGATGAGCATAACAGGCTGGTTAAAAATTAATTAACTGCTTCTTAATCACTTTGGGCTTCGAATCTGTTCCGGCCGTCCGCTTCTGTTTTCAAGTGTTCAATATCGAACACACAAGCTTGTGCAATCCTGCAACAAGAATCTATTAATCAATCAGTTATACTTATAAAAATTTAATGGTATATGTTTTTTAAACCTGAGCTAAATCCTGCAACCTCAGTTTAAATAACATTACGTCATGTTTCGGAACTACTTCAAAATTGCGATCAGAAGTTTATTAAAAAGTAAGCTTTTTTCGTTCATCAATATTTTCGGTCTTTCGCTGGGTATGTCTTGCAGTTTGTTGATCTGGCTCTGGGTTAATGATGAGCTTTCATTTAACCGCTTTTATCCGGATCTTGAAAATATCTATTTCGTTCGGCCCGCATCGGATTGGAAAGGCCAGAAAAATGTCGGAGAAGCGACCCCTGGGCCCTGGCTTGAAGCGATCCAGAAGGAATCCCCCGATCTGGCTGCAATAACCAAAATTACGTGGACCCGCGATTTACTCTTTAAAGTCGGAGAAAAATCGACCAAGGAAAATGGGTTTTATGCAACCACTGATTTTTTTAAAGTTTTCCAGACACCTTTTTTAGAAGGTAATCCTGAAAGTGCCATAAGTGCCCCAACTTCCATAGCAATTTCAAGGAAACTGGCAGAAAAATACTTCGGAGATGATAACGCTATGGGAAAAACAATCCAGTTGGATAATTCAACGAATTTTACCATCAGCAGTGTTTTTGAAAATATCCCGCAAAACGCCTCGGTACGTTTCGACTGGATCGTAAATTTCAAAGTTCAGGAGCAGGATTGGATGAAAACGTGGGGCAATTACAGTTTTAAAACATATGCCCGGTTAGCTGACAACGCGGATCCTATCCACGCAGAAGCGGTTATGCAGAAAATCATAAAAAAGAATTCCCCTCCTCAATTTGTAAGTTTTCCTGTACTGCAAAAAATGAGTGAAATATACCTGTATTCTGAATTTGAGAACTTCAAAGCAGTGGGTGGCAGAATTGAGTATGTTCGTGTATTTTCGATCGTCGCAATTTTTATTCTACTGATCGCATGCGTCAATTTTATGAACCTGGCAACCGCACGTTCGGTCAAGAGAGCAAAGGAGGTCGGCGTTAGAAAAGTAGTCGGAGCAGAGAAAAAATTCCTTGTCGTCCAGTTCATGGGCGAGTCTCTTATCGTTAGCGGACTAGCTTCAATTTTGGCCATAGTCTTTGTGATTTTACTCCTGCCGTTCTTCAATGAAGTAGTACAAAAACAAATTAACCTGACATTTTCCGATCCCGTTCTATGGTTTTCTGTACTAGGACTGATTCTTATAACCGGACTTGTTGCAGGAAGTTATCCTGCGCTTTATCTGTCAGGTCTGCAACCGATCAGGATATTGAAAGGCAGATTGACATTTACTAACAAAAGCGCTTTTTTGAGAAAAGGGCTAGTCGTTTTTCAGTTTTCGTTATCGGTATTTCTGATTACGGGAATGCTTGTTATCAGTCGCCAGATGACTTATATTCAAACGAAAAGATTGGGGCTGGACAGAGAAAATGTCATGTATATCTCGCTGGAAGGTGAGCTCCCGAACAAACTGGAATCCTTCCGGCAGGAAATTCTCAACTCGCCTTTTGTCGGCGCAGCTACCACCACCGGCGCTATTCCAACCAACATTCAAAGCAATTCCGGCGACCTTGACTGGGCAGGACGCGATAAAGATCTCGACAACACGGTCAGCGCTACTTTTGTCGGTTACGATTTCGCCAAAACGATGAATATTGAAATGGTTGACGGACGTGATTTTTCAAAGGAATTTGCAGCCGATACAGCGAACTATATTATCAATGAAGCCGCAGCCCGAATGATGAAAATGAAAAATCCTGTTGGACAGCAGGTCAGTTTCTGGATGGGAAAAGGTACGATTGTCGGTGTGATGAAAGATTTCCATTTAGCTTCTTTTCACTCTGCCATTCAACCGCTGATTTTTGTGAATTACAAAGGTCTGAATACTGAATTTCTGATGGTAAAAGCAAAGGCAGGGAAAACACAGGAGGCGGTTGCGCATGTTGAAAAAGTAGCAAAATCATTCAATCCGAACTATCCGTTCAATTATCATTTCCTTGACGAAGATTACGAGAAAATGTACCGTTCTGAAATGATTGTCAATACCTTAATCAAATATTTCGGCATTCTCGCCATCGTCATTTCCTGTCTGGGACTGTTAGGTCTGGCTGCATTCACGGCAGAACAGCGTACAAAAGAAATCGGCATTAGAAAAGTTTTGGGAGCCAATGTCGCAAGCGTCATCGGGTTGTTGTCAAAGGATTTTGTCAAACTGATCCTGATTGCTATTTTCATCGCCACACCAGTCGCCTGGTATGCAGTTGATAAATGGTTAAAAGGCTTCGTCTACCGGATCGAACTTTCCTGGGAACTCTTTGCGTTAGCCGGCGCAATTGCCATCTTCGTGGCCATGTTCACGGTGAGCTTTCAAAGTATTAAGGCTGCGCTGATGAATCCTGTAAAATCTTTGCAAAGCGAATAAAAAAATGCGGGCGATCCATATGCCATGGACCGCCCGCATTCTCAAATTTGGACATCTCAGTCTTCCATTAAAACCTTCTTTGAGACATTCTTACCTTCCAGATAAGGCTGGTGATACTGTTCCAAAAATTGTTTTTTAGAATCCGTGTAAGAACTTACTGCACCCAGCATATTCATGAATTTGATATAGTAAAAAGCCATATCAACCTGATGGGCTTTAAATCCGCTTCTGGCACTTTTAGGAAATAAATGGTGGTTGTTATGCCATTCTCCGGCAACAAATCCGGGCCATAACTGATTGATTGACTTATCTCTATGACTGAAATCCGTCCCCTCACGCTGCTTCTCCTCACCCTTTGCATGACCCTCATAGTTGAAAGTTCTCACACCTACCGCCCAGAACCCAGCCGCGCCAAATAATGTGCAGGCAAGCCCGTGTCCGCCAATCATGTAAAATGTAAGGTACCAAAATGACCAGTTTAAAACCCAGGCCATCGTAGCACGCCAAGGGTTGACATAAGAACCCCATTTTTGATATTGCTCATACGTGTTAGCTTTAACGCCTGTATGGCTCATCAGCAGTTTAACCCGGTTATAGTCCGCCTCTGTCAAATTCTTGGCAATGGGCTGGTGATTTACATCGGCAAGAAAACAATAGAAAAAGCCTGCTTCAGCATTGTAAGGATCACCCGGCTTATCGGATTTTGCGTGGTGTACATGATGGGACACCACATATATTTCTTCCGGTATTACGTTGATAGTCAGATTCTGGGTAAAAAATCGCCAGAATTTATTGCGAAATTTATACGCGCCATGAGTACAATAACGGTGATGCCAGATCGTCCCGTGTGTTCCCATGATTATCATGCTGTACAGAAAAGCAGCAGCAAACAATGAGAAACTGAAATACTTGAAAATAAACAGAAAAAAGAAAGGCATTAAGCAAAAAACTTTAAGCCAGCTGAAAAAAGGCAGCCAGTTTTTTCGTGTTTTGAACACATTAAGTCGAGCAAAAAACTCTTTGAAAATTTCACCAACGCTAGGTTTAATCAAATTGCCATCGTCATCCTTCCAGCCATAGGCCGGGGATTGTAATACATGATCTAGAAATGCCATCGAAAAAATTGAATATAAATTAAAGGGTTTGACAGTCTTTGGTGCTATCGACTGTCTTTTGAGAGCAGAAGATCAATAATTTATTAAAGGCTATCTATTGGTTTAAAAGCTGTAATCCGGTAAGCATTTTTTAGAATTATTTAAATACTGCTTCTCGTTTACCTGCCTAGCCGTGACTAAAACAGCATATAGTTGACGTTTCCTGAATTGAAGTTGCTAACTTCCATGCTTATAAAACTCAAATATAGACTAATTATTGTTGGACTTACTTTTATTGGCTGATAATAAAAGAGTTAATTCCTGATATTTCCCAAATCCGATTCAGGAAATGGTGACTCCAAAATATCCGATTCCTTCGTTTTCCTTCCTTCGCAAAACAAATTGAATTTTCTTAACGCTAAATCATACACGTCCAGGTTGTAATCCCCAGGAGTTACATAAAAAAAATGGGCGTAACAATAAATGGACCGGAAGAAAATTTTCTTCAAAAAATCTATTCGGTTGATCACAGCGTATGTTATCTATTACGGTACGATGTTCCACGAAATAGAAAAAGCATGACGAATCAGGAGTATTTTAGTCTTTTCTCAGAATCAATGAACAAGAAGAAGATAATCCGCTACGAAAACAGCAGCAACAGGGACGATTACCATATTTATGCAATCAGGGAAACTCAGGAAGGTTATGTTTTTTACTGTTTGGTAGAAACTTTTTTCAGGACCGGAATGAATGAAAACACATGGAAAACAGGCTCTTTGTCATCTTTCCATGAGTTGACATTCGTAAAAGGTGCTTCCACAAGTTCACTTTACCTCACAGACGAAATTTTCACTCCCCGACAAGGTTACAAGGAAAGACTTCCCCTTTTAGCACCATCAGAATCAGGATGGAAAACTGTTGATTGATGATAAAAACTGATTCATTACCTTCTTCAACCATATTTGATGAGCGACAGAAATGAAATTCTGTCGCTCTTTTTTATTTCTGAGGCAAGGTCACGATAAACGTCGCTCCTTCGCCAGGTTCTGAATTGATCCGGAGATTGCCTTTCAAACTTTCAATTAAATGTTTCACAAGGGCAAGACCAAATCCATAACCCGACTCGCCTCCTGTCCCGTCCGTAGTTCCTGATGTCCCGTTTAAAATCGCTTTTGCGGCTTCTTCCGTCAAACCTATTCCTGTGTCTTTTACAGTAATCACCAGTGTCTTATCAAATTGATTGACAGTCAAATCCAGATCAACCTTAACCTCTCCATGCTCCGGAGTAAATTTCATCGAATTGGAAATGAGGTTTCCGGCGATTTGAAGCAGTTTGTTTTTTGAGAATGGCACCGTTTCTGTTTCAGGCCTGGTATTAACCTCGAAACGAATATTTTTATTTCTTGCCTGCGGTTCGTAAAGCTTCAGGAGCTTGTCTTTAAAAACAGAAATATTGAATTCGTTGGCAGCTACGATTCCTGTTTTGAGTTCAGGCTTATGACTGCTCAGGATTTCATCTGCCAGATCGAGAACAGAATTACCGCTTTTGTGAATCAGACTGATAAATTCCAGCACTTCTTCCATTTGATTATTAGGACCCTGGTCCTGAATAATTGAAGCAAGCCCAATAATTCCTCCAATCGGTCCGCGAATGTCGTGCGCAACCTTCTTATGCGTATTGTTAGCCTCTAATAATTTCGCTTTCAGACTATCCATCACTTTGAAAGTCTTTAGCCGGCCAACTATTTCGTCAGCAATAATTTTCAGCAGTTCTATTTTTTCGGGGTCCAGCGCCCTTTGCTGGCTGTCAATTACACACAGCGATCCGATGTTCAGTCCTGCACTAAGCTGTAACGGCACACCATAATAGTAGCGAATATTTGGGTCGCCGGTAACATAAGATTTTTCTCTAAAACGCTCATCTGTTGACAAATCACCAATTTCAAGTGGCTCATTGTTCATAATCGTATACTGGCATACAGTATCTTCACGAAGCATCTGGTCGATATCCATTCCATAATTCGATATTGTCCACTGCGTCAGAGAATCGATCATGTTCACCAGCGAGATACTCGTTCCGGCTACTTTCGCAGCCAGCTTTGCAAGATCCTTGAAATTGTTTTGATGATCGGAATAATCCAAATCCAGATTTGAAAGGCTTATAAGTCTCTCAAATTCATTTTCCGGAACCGGAGCATTAATCTCTTGTAATTCTGACTGTACGTTGAGTTTCATGATATTCTTTTTGAAATTGAAAAATAAGCCGTCAACCTCTGCAATTGAATTTTTAACACGAATAATAACAAAACAAGGTTATTTTCGATTCAAATAAAAACAAAATAGCAAACTTACGGGCTTGTTAACGGACTCATCATTCACTAACTTGAATAGTTTAATTTTTTATTTTTTAAATCCAACTATTTAAGCACTATTGAGTCATAAAGAAAACGATAAGTAATATGAAGACAATGATTCCTAAAATATTCAGGTCGCTCCTTCCGATCGTCATTATTCTGGTTGCCACGAATTGTAAAAACGAAGATCCGGCGGACGAAACAAATGTAGTATGTGGCACAAGTAAGCCAATTGAAGATCTTGCCTGGCTCAACAAAAAGGTCAAGGAGTTTAACGGAGGGGAAGAAACAAACGCCGTTGTTTTATATAGGTTCGATGGAACACAAGTTATTGAAGTGCAAAACTCCGTTTTCAGCTCAACGAATCAGCATCAGTATTTTTGCAATGGTGAAAAACTGGATCTAGACGACGCGAATAGATTTAAGGAATTTAAAGATAACCGCGTGGAAGTGAAGGTTCTCTACGGAACCAAGATCTGGTATTGAGAAGGTTAAAGTTTATTTTTCATCCATAACCAAAACAGAATTCAGTAGGTCAAGATTTTTTATTGCGTCGCCCATGGTATTGTTGAAATAGGCATAAACCACTTTTCCATCCTGAGTCCATTCCCTCACATACTGGGCATATTCATATACAAAATCATCCGGATAGTGACCTTTGTAATCACCATTCGGACCATGAAATCGAAGGTATTTAAAGTCTATATCCGAGTCAATAAAAGGTGTTGCTGACCCTGGCTTATCATGTATAACAACGCCAAATTTATAGTCTTCCAGCATTTCAAAAATATCTTCGTGGTACCAGGAGCTATGTCGGAATTCGATCGCAATTTTCCATTCCTTGTCAATGTCCGCTTCGGAAATACTGATCAACAATTTTTGCAGCTGACTATGCATTTCAATTTTCAAACTGGGAGGAAATTGAACCAGAAGGCACCCCTTCTTTTCTCCGGCATTGTTGATAACCTCCATAAAGTGATTTACATCTTCATTTCGGAACTGCAAACCCTTATTGTGCGTGATTTCCCGCCACAATTTAAACGTAAACCGGAAATCGTCAGGAACCTGCCCGGCCCAGTTACGGACAGTCGGGCCCATTGGAATTTTATAGAATGAACTGTTTATCTCAATACTATTAAAAAGGGAAGCATAATAAGTCAGTCGGCTTTTATCCTGAAATTCCTCCGGATAAAAAAGTTTATTTTTCACCGGCAAGATCAGACCACTCGTGCCCGAATAAATTTCCGACTGACTTACACGTTCCATCTGAACCGGATTTAGAAGTGCAGAACTTATTTACTCAAAGCCTTGATTGCAAGTGCAGTAACCAAACCTCCGAAGACATACCACGCAACGGTCAAAACTTTTGTCTTAGTAGTTTTCGTGATCGGCTCATCATCCAGTCCCAACGGCTCTGTCAATGACAAGGCTCCAATTCCAGCTGCCAGTCCATAACCGGCTCCGCGCATTAATAATCCCTTTTTATCACCCATACCGATGGCGCTGAAATACATGGCATTACTGACCAGGTCAGCCCCCAGGGTTGCAGCAAATAAATTTTGACCTTTCGGAGGTTCGGCTCCCGTCATTTCAAACGCTTTTGCCAACGCCTCCTCTCCTACCAGGTCAATTCTTGGTGCTTCCGGATCGAGCCTTTTTACGGTTTCATGCAAAATATTCAATGCAATTGCTCCGGCCAATCCGCCTGCTATATATCTGATATCTTTCATTTCCTGAGAATTAAAAAATAAGTTTTCTAATTGATCAAACCGTTTCTTATCGGTTTTACAGGATCTATTAAAATACCATTCCAAGCGATGAAGATCGCATTCTTTTAGTTTGGTTCAGAAAATGAAGAAATAGCTCTACACCGGACGCCATTTTTAAGTTTATTGTAGAAGTTCAGAAGGACCTGCATTATTTCCCCATCCATTTTTTAAATTCATTGGATTTCTCCCGGCTTACAATTGCCTCTTTATCAAATGCAGGTTTGAGTGTGAGCGCCAGTCTGTTATTGTAGTATGGCTGAATTTGGACGACCGATTGATGTGTCACAATAAGACTGCGGTTGATCCGTAAAAAATGTTCAGGATCAAGAAATTCAGCCAGTTCTTCAATGCGGTAGTCCACCACAAATTTTTGTCCCTGATGATTTTTGAAAAAACTGATTCCTTCGTCAATGTAAAAATAAGCGATATCAGCAACCTCAATAGAGAGAAGTCTTGCCCCCTGTTTCACTAAAAACCGTTTCCGATATTCCACAACCGGCTGCTGCGTCTGGAAATTTCTCAGAATACTTTCCAAGCTGGACGGCAAGGCAACAGCTTCTTCATTTCTCTGGTGTCCGGTAAGATCATGAAATTTTTTCAAACTCCGTTGCAAATCCTCTTTCTGAACCGGCTTCAACAAGTAATCAATACTATTCACCTTAAAAGCTTGCAGCGCATATTCATCGTAAGACGTAGTAAAAATAACGGTACTTCTGATTTCGACCCGGTTGAAAATTTCAAAACTTTGTCCGTCTGCAAGTTCAATATCCATAAAAATCAGGTCTGGCTCCTTTTCTCCTGCCGACCTGTTTTCCTCAATCCATTCGACTGTGGCCGCAATACTCGGCGCAACGCCTTTTACAATCAGCTCCGGAGCAGTTTCCTCTAAAAGTTTGGTAAGTTTCCGAACGGCAAGTTTTTCGTCCTCAACAATTAAAATGTTCATTGATGTACAGGTTTTTCAGTAAGCAGTGGTAATAAAACTTTAAAATAGTCAGGTCCAAAATCTACGGTGGGCTGCCTGTCGGACAAGATCTGATATTTGGAGTGAATATTTGCGAGTCCCAGTTTCGTGGATTTTACCGGCGTGGACTTCCCCAGTAAATTGTTTTTCACTTCCAGCATATCCTGTCCAACAGATGTTATGATAATGTAAAGCGGATTTTTTTCCAGAATTGCATTGTGTTTTACCGCATTCTCAACCAAAAGCTGTAAAGTAAGCGGTGGGATATAACTCGCAAGAGCAGCCTCGTCTACATCGATCACCAATTCCAGACCTGTATCATACCGGGTTCTCAGCAAATGGTAATAGGATTGGATAAATTTTATTTCAGTGCCCAGCGTCGTCAATTCATGCTGATTTGTCTGAAGAAGATACCGGTAAACTTTTGCCATTTCGTCAACAAATTGCTCCGCTCTTCTCGGCTCGTCGGTGATGAGTGCAGACAGCGTATTGAGGCTGTTAAACAAAAAGTGCGGGTTTACCTGACTTTTTAGACTTTGCAGCTGTCCCTGCATTCCCGCTTTTTTGATCGCTTCTTTGTTCGTTTTGATCTCCTTCCATTTTTTCAAAGAATAATTGACTTCGTAAAGTCCGGTAAGCAAGAAAATGGCGAGCAGCTCAAAAAGGTAAACATAAAGCATTTTATCTAAGTTAAGCTCCGCATTCAATGGCCGGTATCGAATGATCAGCCAGCCATAAAACGTTACATAAGCTGCTGTAAGCACGAAAAAAGCAAATGCAGTCAGAAGCGCCCTTTTCGCAGATGAATGAATCGAGGGATATTTATCAGCGATCATTTGCGCTGCCCAGTCGTGTGGAATAAACGCCAGCGTCGTCATCAGCATCACCATCAGAGTTCCCAACAAAAAGTTGGAGAAGCTTTGCAGATAGGGATCGCCGATCAGCAGGTAACTGATCGTTGGCACAAACCAGGGCAGTAACAACACATACATCCACCGGCCAAAAAGGCTCAGCCAGATAAGATTCCCCAACCTATTAAAGACAGACCAATTTCTCATGTATAAATCAAAGGCAGCAAAACGGTAAAATTCTCCTCATCTTCTTTTACCTGAATCGTTCCGGCCTGGTTAAAAAGTAATTTATATCTGGATATTATCGTGGATAACCCGGCACTGGTCATCGGCATTCTTACTGCCCTCTTCTGAAGATTATTTTTGACTTCAAGCTGCCCTGTCGCAGTCGTTTTAATACTAATAAACAATGGGTGCTCAGCCGAAACAATATTATGCCTGATCGCATTGTCAATCAGAGTTTGCAAAGTCAACGGCGCCATTTGCCCGTTCTGGCACAGATCAGCCGCCTGGATTTTTATATCAATTCCCTCCTCAAATCTTATTTCGAGCAGGTAAATGTAAGATCTTATAAACCTGAGCTCTGCTTCAAGCGACACCAGATTGTTCTCCCAATCCTGTCCGTTGACCGTCAATAAATAGCGGTAAACCTGTGACATTTCATCGACAAATTTCTCTGCCGTCGAAGGTGCTTCGGAAATTAATACGGAAAGTGAATTCAGGCAATTGAATAAAAAATGAGGATTGACCTGTTGCTTAACCATTTCCAACTCACTCTGCAGCTGCCGTTCTTCCAGCTCCTTCAACTCGTTCTGGTTTGTTTTCCACTGCATGAATGTATACGCAAGCTCCGACAAGCCGGAACCGATCAGAGAAACGCCTGTAATCGTAATTACTGACCATTTAAGATGCACAATATCAAGATTATAACCAAACAAGCCAATAAAATCATAAACCGTCAAAACCAGATATAAAATAATAATATTGACAATAGCATATACAATAAACCAGAGCGTCACGCGATAAGCGGTCTGGTCGATATCAGGGTATATTCCGGCAATAAACTTGGCCGTCATCTGATTAATCTGATTTGCCATCAGACATAAGATCAGATTTATAAAACTCCCGCCGGCAAATATTCCAAGGTCTGTAAAATAGGAATTCCCCCACATCAGATATCCGATCAAGGGAACGAACCAGGGAAGCAGTAAAAAGAGAATATAGAAATAAAGACGGTTTTGCCGTACGGAATCAAAATATTGCTCTAATGAAATAAACGGCATACCGATCAGAAACAAAATGAGTTGTAAAAATAAGTAAGGGTTTTAAAGAAAGGAATAACGCAGGAGTTCAAACGTCACAAATAGTTTGTGAAATGTCAAAAATGCCGTGTCAACGTAATTTTATGTCATTTAAACACTTAAAAATCAGGTCAAAGGACTGAATAACAGATGAGCACCTAAAAAGTAAATTTCAGGAACTAAAACTCACACTTCAACCAAAATCTGTTTCCATATCGCTCTTCATGATATCAAATTTGCATCAGGTTCTTGACATCAGGTCATGAATCATTTCATCAGATCGAATTTAAACAGCAGCATGAAAATGAAACGAATTTTATCACAAACTTTTGTAATCTTATCAGCACTTAGTATCCTGTCGGTGAGCATTATGGCTTTCGATGATCCGCAATCGGTCATGGATCTTGTCCAGGTGCATTTAACAAACAACGATGCTTTTTCTTCCATCCGTGGCGTGTATGGCGGAGCGGGTTTTGCCATCGCGGTCAGCCTTATTTATTCTTTCAGAAAACATACTGAAAATGCACTTGCGTTTTTGATTCTTCTCTGGGGCTCTTATGTGCTCTCACGTATGATTACAATTTTCAGGGAAGGTCCGCTGGGTGAGTTTGGCAATTTCTGGATTAAAACAGAAACGCTTCTTTTCACTGTCTCCTGTGCACTTTATGTATGGAATAAAACATCCCGGAAACAGTCAGCAGTTATACAAAATCCATCTAACGTATAGAATGAAACGTCTATTTGTCCTGCTTTTGATTTTATTGACAATTACTTCGTGCCGTGATGAAAAAACGGTGGTAACTGAGCCGCAGGAATCTGAATGGATTATTTATACCAAAGAAAATTCCAGGCTACCTGATAATCAGGTTAATGCTTTGGCCATTGACAGTCAGGATACCAAATGGGTTGGCACAGCCAAAGGATTAGTTCGAATCAGAAATGGGGAATGGACGACTTTTACGCCTGCAAATTCTCCTCTTCCGTCGGAATATATCAGTGCACTGGCAGTGGAAAAAAACAGAACAATCTGGGTTGGCACAGACAACGGGCTTGCAAGATTTGACGGCAAAAACTGGTTGGTTTATAAAAATACAAACAGTGCTCTGACTAACAATAACATCACATGCCTTACGCATGATGCCGTACATAATATCACCTGGATTGGAACGGATGAAGGTTTGATCAAGGCGGCTAATTATACTAATCTTGAACATATCAGCGTCGCGGACAACACAATTTTGTCAATAACGACAGATCAAAACGGAGCGCTTTGGGTTGGCTTTTTTAAATCTTTTGTCTTTGCAGGACAAATCAGCAAATATGAAAATGGCTCCTGGCAACACCACAATCTGCATAATCTTGGCTATCCGTCATCTTTTCCTTATGGACTGGCGATAGATAAAAACAATGCGGTTCTGGCTGTTCTGGCAGGGACTTCTATGAAAGCGGTTATAAGAAATAACGGCGGTCACTGGGAAGAAATAACCAGACCGGAGGGAGCCAGAGGACTAAAAGCAATTCTCGTAGAAAATGAAAAAACATGGGTGGGCGGTAATAGTCTTTCCATTTTCGGAAGTAAAAGTGCGGAATGCCTGAGCATTCCCGGACAGGAAACGCACATCCAGACGATGGCTCTGGACAGTAAAGGGCGCAAATGGCTGGGAACGATCCTGGGCGGACTTGCAGGATTCAAATCAATCAATTAAACAATTCTATTAGTCATGAAAAAACAATCAAAACCAGGCCATGAAAAGGCGGTAAAACGAAGAGTAACATCGATTAGCTTAATCAGTACGGGTGCCGACAAGCTTTCAGTTTCAGTAAATCCATAACTCAATCAGTTTAACCTCAACTTTACAAAACGATGAAAACTCAAATGAACCATACTACATTTCAAAGTCTGATCCGCCCGACACGTAAAAAGCGCAAAAACGTTGTCACTGTTCATTTAGGCAGCAAAGTGCTTTTACTTGAAGCCAAAGATATTACGTACTTGCAAGGTGATGGAAATTACACTTTTGTGTACACCACAACCGGAAAAAGGTATCTCGTTTCCAAAACAATGAAGACCATACTGGCGGTACTCAATGCAGGATTTCTCCGTATCCATAAATCTCATACAATTAACCCCGACCATCTGGTTGCACGTATCGAGTCTGACCGGGTTTTGCTGAGCTGCGGTCAGCAGCTGCCGATTGCACGAAGAAGAATTGCTGAGATCCAGGAAATTCTGGCAGGAGAATATCTCAGGGTTGGCTAAAACAAAGTCTTGCCGGAACATAGAAACTGACATTCCGGCAAGCATCGTATGCCTTCTAAGAATATTCACTAGTGGAAACGAATGGATTAGATGAGTTAATGAGGAAAGGCTTTTGATATTTTCGAAAGTCTTTTTTGTCATTAAATCACTTTTTCTCTTTGTACGTAAACGCAACGATCAGCAGCAAAAACCCGACAAAACCTAATGCAATTGGCAATGAAGATGCTTCTGCAATAAAACCGATCATGGCTGGGCCGGCGAGTTGTCCCATATAACCAAGCGTTGTGACGGCGGGCAAGGAAACGGATGCGGGAATGTTGGGAATATTCCCGGCAGCGGTGAAAAACACAGGAACAACATTGGCTGCTCCTAATCCAACCAATGCAAAACCGATCAGCGCAGCGCCCTGCCATGGCACCGTAACCGCAAGCATATACCCGGCAGCCGACACCAAGGCTCCAATTAAGACAACTTTGGAAGAGCCGATTTTATGTACAATTTTATCGCCGGTGAGCCGCATAACTGCCATGGCAACGGAAAAAACTGCATAGCCTAAACCAGCCATCGACGGTTCAAAATTTCTATTGAATTGAAGGAAAACCGCGCTCCAGTCCAGCAATGCCCCTTCGGCAAGAAAGAATACAAAACACATCAACCCCAAGGCCAAAACCGGACCTCTTGGCAAACTGAATGAAAAAGAATCGACGCTTTTTTCTTCCGCTTTCGGGAAGAAATTTTGATATTGACTGCCCGCTATTAAAATCAGCAAAGTGGAAATACTTACCGCGGCGATGGTTGGCGATAATCCCATTTTGATTAAAAACCCGAGCCCGATTGAACCCAGCAAACCGCCCAGACTGAACATTCCGTGAAACGACGACATGATATGACGTCCATACCGGTCCTGAACAAGAACAGCGTGCGAATTCATAGCCACGTCAATGGAGCCAATGGATGCACCAAAAACAAATAATGCGATCGCCAACTCGTCAGCGGTAGAAGTTAACAGCAGTAACGGAAGCGTAATGGCAATGACAATCGCGGCGACGAGCATCACCCGCCGGCTACCAAATTTATTGATCAGAAAACCTGTGAAAGGCATCGTCAATATGGCGCCGGCACCGAGTGAAAGAAGCACAAGTCCCAGAGCGGCGTCATCCAGACCAAGATTAACTTTGGCAAACGGCACCATCGGAGCCCAGCTAGAAAGCCCGATTCCGCAAACTAAAAATATTAATAAACTCGCTCTTCTTGCCGCTTTTGTTTTTCCGGCGTCTGTGACCACAGCATGTTCCATCATCATTATGAATAGTATTTTGCAAACATATGCAAATTTGCATATGTTTGCAAAAACAATTTTAATATGGCCAGAGAGAAACGGTTTAATTACATCCTTGAAAAACTTCATGACAATAATGAAGTTGCTTTTAGTGAGTTAAGCAGTGATTTAAATGTCTCAGAAGACACGATCCGCAGGGATATCGATGCATTGGCGAATAATGGACTTTTGCTGAAAGTTCGTGGCGGTGCGATTCCACGGTCTCATAACCCGCTGTCGTTTAAAGACAGAATCGGACAGTTACGAGATGATAAAGAAATAATTGCCTTAAAAGCGCAGACGCTAATAAAATCCGGACAAACCATTTTTATGGATGGAGGGACTTCTGTGTATACTTTGGTTTCACTGCTTTCAACTGATATCAGACTTACCGTCATCACAAATAATACGGCCATTATCCCGGCGCTTTCTGCTTACTCCGGCATTGATTTAATTATTCTCGGTGGCAAATATATGAAACAGTCGGAAACCATTATCGGCTATCAGGCAATCAAAATGGTTGAGAATTTTCAGGCTGATCTTTATTTTATGGGTGTTTGTGCATTGGATATGGGTAAAGGTGTCACGTCCAGTTATATGGAAGAAGCCGAATTGAAACAGGCTATGCTGCAACAATCCGGCATGTCCATAGCGCTGAGCACGTTTGACAAACTCGAAACTTTTGAATCCTATCGCGTTTGTCCGATACAGTCGCTGGACTATATGATCACAGAAACGGATGCGCAAAACGAAAAATTTAAACCATTTAAAGAGGTTGGCATCAAGGTTTTGTAGCGTTATTTAGTATTAATTCCATCTGAATATTCGCACGTTCATACGGCGTTGGTCGTCCGGCAACTTTTTGAAAACCAAGTTTATGATATAAGTTAATGGCAGGTTTCAGTACCGTATTGCTTTCCAGATAAATTTTCTTCGCGCCTAGTCCCTCGGCTTTTTTTATAATGGCCTGAGCCAGCAGCCAGCCGACATTTTTTCCTTCCGCTTTGGGTGAAACGGCCATTTTCGCCAGTTCAAACTCATATTCCGGATCGTTCATTTTTATCAATGCACAAACGCCAACCGGTTCGCCGTCATATAATGCAACAAGTATGTGTCCGCCTTTACTCAAAATATATCCGTCCGGATTATCCAGTGACTTATAATCGTTTTCTTCCATTTTGAAATAGGTGGAAATCCATTCGACATTCAGTGCTCTGAATGCTTTTTGATATTCCGGCGCATAAGGAACGATTTCTACCTTCTTGCTTTCCCGCAGCTTTTTCTGCTCCTGAACCCGGCGAAGCAGCGTTTTTTGTTCCAGAAGAAACTCCCACTCTCCGATCGCTTTCCACAAATCATGGCTTGCCTGCGAAGAAACATCATCGATTCCACTGGCAACATCAATATATAAATTTTCAATTTTTGCCGTCAGCTCATTTCCAGTTTCCGAAAGCGATACCACGTTTCTACGCCCGTCTGCTTCATCCCGCTTTTCAATTACATAACCTGCTTTCGACATTTCACTGATTATTTTGCTCACGGAAGGATGCGAATGACCGATTTCTTTGGCAATGGCCGTGATCGTTTTTTCTTCGCCTTTCGAAAGAACATAAAAAACCGGAAACCATTTAGGCTGCATATCAAGGTTGTAAAGACGATAAATCTGCGCTGAATCCTCTGTGATTTTTTCTGTGAGCATTCGAAGCCTGCTTCCAAGTGCTACTTTTCCGATTTGTTCAAAAAATTCCATATCAAAAGTTAATTACGTAATTGGTTACGTAAATGTAAACATAAAATAATTTGATTGGAATTTAAATAACGATTTTTAAAACGAAAAAGTGATTAATAATATAAAATCTTTCAAAATGAATATAATTTAACTCCAATCGGTAATTATTGACAGATTGAAACTTTGATAAAAAACAATACTACTTCTCCAAAATGAAAGTTCCGGCCACAGTCATTCTTGCTATTTCTGCATGCGGCTTTATTCTGCTGAATGAAAATTCCGGGCGTGACTGGCCGGAATACAATGGAGATGGCGATCGGAATCATTACTCCAAGCTAACTCAAATTAATAAGGATAATGTCCAACAGCTAAAACTTGCCTGGACATATGCATCAGGCGGCGCGGATACCACGGGAAACCGGTTACAAATGCAATGTAATCCTATCGTCATTGATGGGATTTTATATGGCGTTTCAGCCGGAACGCAAGCTTTTGCACTTGACGCATCTGCCGGAAAGGAAATCTGGAAAACATCTTTGAAAGACAACGCTGGGACAACCAGCCGAGGCGTCACATACTGGGCTGATGGAAAAAACAAACGTATATTTTTTGGGGCGGGGAAGTGGCTGTATGCACTTCATGCGGAAACGGGCAAACCCATGTCTGGCTTTGGAGAAAATGGAAGAATTGATTTAAAAGAAGGCGTTGACCGTCCGGGTGCTGACGATTATGTATTATCAAATACACCGAATACGATCTATAAAAATCTGATCATTGTCGGCACAAGAGTCAACGAATCGGAAACTGCACTACTCGGCGATATTCGCGCTTATGATGTTTTGACAGGAAAAAAAATCTGGACCTTTCATACCATTCCTGATAAAGGCGAACTGGGATACGACACCTGGCAGAACCAACCTGCGCGACAAAAAACGGGCGGAGCGAATTCCTGGGCTGGAATGGCTATTGATCGAAAACGTGGTATTATTTACATCCCAACCGGCTCTGCGGCTTATGATTTTTATGGAGGAAATCGACCGGGCAAAAACCTCTTCGCCAATTGTCTGCTTGCTTTGAATGCATCTACCGGAAAATTAATCTGGTACTATCAAATGGTTCATCATGACATCTGGGACCGCGATCCGCCTTGTCCGCCAAATCTCGTTACCCTAAAACGCAATGGGAAAGATATCGATGCAGTCGTCCAGATTACAAAGCAAGGCTACGTTTTTGTTTTCGATCGTGTAACCGGAAAACCTGTTTTTCCAATAAAAGAAACGAAATTCCGGCAAGATGGTGTTCCCGGGGAAAAACCTTTTGCTACACAACCTGTACCGACGCTCCCCTTACCTTTTACGCGGCAAAGTTTTACAAAAAATATGCTCAATCCGTTTGTCGCCGATAAAGATTCTTTGCAAAATCTGATCAAAAAAGCCCGGACCGGAAGTGCTTACATTCCCATCGGTTTTGACATGACAATTTTTTATCCCGGTACGGATGGCGGCGCACAATGGGGAGGTGCGGCGGCAGATCCTGAGGGCATTATGTATATTCCTGCCAAGGAAATTCCGGTTTATACATCCCTTGTAAAAAAGGAAAAATCAGATGATAAAATGGTTGGTGGAGCAAAACTTTATCAACTAAACTGTGCGGCGTGCCATGGCGAAGACAAAGCAGGAAACCACGATGGATCTTACCCGTCGCTGGTCCATATCGAAAAACGTTTGACAGAAAAACAGGTCCATGAATTACTCCTGAAAGGGCGCGGAATGATGCCGGCATTTTCCCACGTTTCCGAAGGCGAAAGAAAAGCTGTTGTTGATTTTATTTTCGGAAAATTTTCGGAGAATAAAGTTGTTTCATCTCAAAATACAGAAGTCCCATATCAACACACAGGCTACAATCGTTGGTATGACCGGAATGGATATCCTGTGAGCCAGCCACCGTGGGGCACCTTAACGGCCGTTAATTTGAATGATGGTCAGCGCCGATGGCAAGTTCCACTTGGTGAGTATAAGGAACTTACGACAAAAGGAATTCTACCAACAGGGACTGATAATTATGGCGGACCGTTACTTACGGAGAGCGGTCTCTTATTTATAGCGGCCTCAAAAGATGAGTATTTCAGAGCATTGGATAAGGAAAACGGTAAAATAATCTGGTCTGTGAAATTACCGGCGGCAGGTTATGCCTCACCAAGTACATACTCCGTGAACGGCAAGCAGTATATAGTAATAGCTTGTGGTGGAGGAAAATTGGGCACAAAATCCGGCGACCGATTTGTTGCATTTGCTTTGCCGTAACCTGACAGCGCTTTTTTTATATTAGACCAATTTTTGTAAAAAGGTAAATCACATCAAATTCGACGCCGCCTGTACTTTCTTCCTGGTAAATGCTGCCCGCCAATGAATTTTTACCATCGCGTGAAAATCATCAAGCAGGACAATTTCTTTGGAAAGCATGTCCATCGAAGTAATGCCAACGGACTTGTAAAAACCGTATCCTTCCGGAATTTTATTTTTAAATTTCTCATCATTTTCCGCACATCACCCCAGGAAGGTTTTATTCAAGGAAACATTTTACAAGGCAATTTAACGTTTCTCCAATTTCAGATTCTATATCTTTTAAAGCATTGTTAAATCGCGCACCCTATTTATCGAAAAAAACTTCCAGTACCTGTTTTCGAGTTTCCATATCTGTCCATTGGTTTTAATGAAGAATACAAAATGTTATTATCAAACAAAAAAATAATATGCCAATACCGTCCAGTAACAAAAACAAAAACTCCTTGCATCGTTCCGTTTGATTTGTATAACTTTACTGAATGAATAATTCAGAAAGTGTTCAGGATTTTTATATCCGTGTACCCGCTGCGAATCCTTCGGGTTTAGCACTGAATAATGCCGGTGCGGGTCATTTCAATGTATTTTCACGCGACTCCTGTGCGATAATTACGCCATACAGCCGTCGGGATTTTTATAAGGTTTCTTTAATTATAGGAACCGGAAGACTTCACTATGCCGATAAATGGATTACGGTTGATCGACCTGCCTTGTTGTTTTCCAATCCGATTATACCGTATTCCTGGGAGGCAGAATCCGTTGTTCAGGAAGGATGGTTTTGTCTTTTCACCGAATCATTTTTACAACCAGGCGAACGAAAAGAGACCTTGCAGGAATCGCCGTTGTTTAAAATCGGTGGTAGCCCAATTTTCTTTATCGACGAATTTCAGCTGGAAGAATTGTCAGGAATTTTCAGGAAAATGACTCGCGAAATTGCATCTGATTATCCTCATAAATACAACGTGCTGCGAAATTGCCTTCATTTGGTCATTCATGAGGCGATGAAAATGAACCCGGCAGGAAATTTCGAAAAACAGGCCAATGCCTCTTCCCGGATCACATCGCTTTTCATAGAACTGCTCGAAAGACAATTTCCAATTGATACGCCGGAAGCTGCCTTGAAATTAAAAACAGCCAACGATTATGCAAGAAATTTGTCGGTACATGTCAATCACCTAAACAGGTCGGTCAAAGAAATAACAGGAAAAACTACAACGGAACACATAGCGGCCAGAATTACTTCGGAGGCTCAGGCATTGCTTCGACATACGGATTGGGATATCGCAGAAATCGCGTATAGTCTGGGCTTTGAGTACCCTGCTTATTTTACCAACTTTTTCAAGAAACATCTCGGAGTCCCTCCCGGAGAATTACGAAACACTGCTGTTTGAATTTTATAAGCAATCGTTTGAATACTGTAAACCAAAAAAGAAGCAGACATGATAATTTTGTTGCAATAAAAATCTGGTAATCATGAAATATAGAGAACTCGGAACAACAAAAGAAAAACTTTCAGCCGTGGGACTTGGCTGTATGGGAATGAGCTTTGCTTACGGCCCGACCGACGACACAGAAAGTATTGCTACGCTTCACAAGGCGCTGGACCTGGGAATCAATTTTTGGGATACAGCCGACATGTACGCAAACGGGCTGAATGAAGAATTGATATCGAAAGTATTAGTACCTAACCGTAATAAAATTTTCATTGCGACAAAATTCGGTTTTCGTTTCAAAGATGGAGTGGCGGGTCCAAGTAATTCTGCCGGAACCTACTTTGACGGATCGCCGGAATGGATAAAAATTGCTGTTGAAAAGAGCTTGAAACGCCTCAAAATCGACACAATCGATTTGTATTACGCTCACCGCGTGGATCCGAATGTGCCGGTGGAAGAAACGGTGGGTGCTATGGATGAACTTGTGAAAGAAGGCAAAGTCAGATATCTTGGTTTAAGTGAAGCCTCGGCGGCATCAATAAAAAAAGCAAATGCTATACATCCGATTGCTGCTTTGCAAAGTGAATATTCGCTGATTACCAGAGATGTAGAAAGGGAAATTTTAATCACCATACGTGAGCTCGGCATTTCGCTGATTCCTTATTCCCCTCTTGCAAGAGGACTGGTAACTGATAAACTGGATGTCAGTTCATTAGCTGATACTGATTTCAGAAAAGTACTGCCTCGTTACCAGCAGGAATTCGCTGAAAATAACGCCAAACTGGTGAAAGGTTTCGCTGAAATCGCTCAGGATAAAAACTGCTCCCCGGCCCAGCTCGCGCTGGCTTGGGTGCTGGCCCAGGGAGAAGATATTATTCCAATTCCAGGCACGAAAAAAAGAAAATATCTGGAAGAGAATGCCGGCGCGGTCGACGTAAGTTTGACTTCTTCTGATTTAAAAGTTATTGATGAATTAGTAGCGCGCTATCCGGATACCGGTGAACGATACAATGAAGGCTCCATGAAACTGGTGAACAATTAAGTTTTTACGGCACTTAAAACGCAGTCGATAGTGTATCGGCTGCGTTTTCTTATTTAAAATTTATACGCTTCGAGTTTTAGTATCTGCCTGATCACCTGGTCCAGTGTTTCGTTGAGCAGTTCGGGATTTTCCAGCATCGGATAATGCGATGTCCCGTCAATCTCTCTGACTTCAAATCCGTTCGGCACATTTTCAACAAGTGCCTCCATATTCGTCGGCATATATTTTACATTGATCAGATATAATTTCAATTGTAATTTGGGAAGCAATGCTTTTTCCATTTTGTCCATGATAAAAATTTCTGGCATAATGGCCTGTCCCATCGGCTCATAGGCATTTCGATAATCCTTAATAACCCGATCCCTTATTTCAGAAGGTGTACTTTCGGTAACGAGTACCATTTTTGCATAGTCTGCATTTGTCGTCGCAAAATCTTTTTTCAAATCGTCCAAAATTGTAACAACCTGACTGTCATAGTCCGCAGGTAACGGTGTTGCAGCATTCTTAAAATTATCAATCCCAATAAAACCTATAATCGGATCCGGAAATTTTGTAGCAACGTGAAGGATGATGCTGCCCGCAAGGGAGTGCCCGATTAGAATAATATTTCGCAAATCCAGTTGTTTGATAAACGAGACAACATCATCAGCCAATCCCTCGACAGTCCATTTTTCGCGTATCCTTCCAGATTTTCCATGTCCCGCCAGATCGAGCGTTAATACGTGGTAATCATTTTGAAAATATTTTACTTGCTCGTCAAAATAGGTCTGATCGATGTAAGAACCGTGAATGAAAAGCAAAGTTACATTCCCGCTACCGTATTGATTATAAGCAATTGACAGGTCGTTGATATTGATTTCTTTCATTACTTTCCTGATAATTTGTAAGCGATCATTTACGAATTTTACTAAAAAATTATGCCGTTTGGATATCTAATTCCGAATTAATAATTCTGCATTAACTCAAATTTTTCCGGAAATAATTTATCGTCATTAATCTAACTATCCCGGTCTTTCGTAAGTGTCGCAAAAAACAATATCAGTAATCAAACATTCATCAACATCATGAAAATGTCAAAAAACACTTCAACAAGCTTACAGATTGCATGTGCGACGGTAATCAGCTGCTTCTTACTTACATCTTGCGGCGGCTCTTCTGAAAAAGGCTCGACAACGGATTCTCTGGCGACCAGTATGGATACGGCAATGACTGAAAAGTCGATCAAACCTACCGGGGAGGCACCAGCATGGGCTCCTGATATCAAGCCTGAAATGCAGGCCGTCATTGAGAAACTGGCAAGCTATGGCGATACTCCAATTCCAAAACTTACGGCGCAAGAGGCCAGAAAAAATCATACGCCGACAGACGCGGTGATGGACCTTATCAAGGAAAATAACATTGCCGTACCTGCCCCGATGGTCGACACAATGGGAAAAGATATTCCAGCAAAAGGTGGAAATATTCATTTGCGTATTTATACGCCCAAAAGCGGCACGGCTCCCTTCCCGGTTATTGTTTACTATCATGGCGGCGGTTTTGTTATAGCAAATCTTGACGTTTATGATGCCTCTGCGAAAGGTTTATCAGAACAAACGGGCGCAATCGTAGTTTCTGTAGCGTACCGCCTTTCTCCGGAGCATAAATTCCCGACGGCACACAATGACGCATATGCCGCTTATTTGTGGACGGTTAGTAACGCTGCATCGATCAAAGGCGATCCGAAAAATATTGCGGTAGTTGGCGAAAGTGCAGGCGGAAACCTGGCTGCTAACGTGAGTATTATGGCGCGTGACAAAGGTGCACAAATTCCTGTTCACCAGGTATTGGTCTACCCTGTTGCCGGTTCAGACATGAATACGAAATCATACCAAAAATACGCGGCAGCCAAGCCACTTGACAAGCCGATGATGGAATGGTTCGTAAAAAATTACCTGAATAATATGGGTGAAGCCAAGGATCCAAGAATTAGCCTGGTTACTGCCAATCTTAAAGGCTTGCCTTCCACTACGATCATCACGGCAGAAATTGATCCTCTGCAAAGTGATGGAGAATTGTTAGCTGAAAAATTGAAGGCGGCAGATGTGAAGGTTGATTCTAAAAATTACTCGGGTGTAACCCATGAATTTTTCGGGATGGCAGCCATCGTTCCGCAGGCAAAAGATGCGCAGGGATATGCTTCCGACGAGTTGAAAAAAGCGTTTAAGAAATAATTAATCCGCTTCTATCAGTAATAAAAATGGCTGCCGGTGGTATAAAAACTAAACCGGCAGCCATTCTTATGTTAGTTTATAAACATCTCGTCAACCAGCAAAAGTGCTTTTTTACCTTTATTCTTATTCCAGTCCGGAATTTTATTTATAGGCCTCGCTACAATTTTCAGATAGGTAACGCTTTCCGGTTTGAATTTTCCTTCCAATGATTTAAGCGTGGGTTTATCTCCTTTCGAAGGCATACCAGGCTTTACTTTGGCTAACAATTTTAACTGATTCAGGTTTGGACCTCCCCAGATTTCAACAATTTCGGGCGGAAAAATTCCAGTATCTTCCTCAATCATATAGTGCATTCCTACTGACGAAACGGTCACAGGTTTCTTAAATTCAGAAACCAAGGCCATATCATTGTCCCGCACCGCTGCCCAGTTATTGGCCCAGGCGGGATTATTTGCGCCGATCACACCGAGTTTATTGTCAAAAAATGTCTTGGCTCCTTCCGCCTGATGCACACGGTTCAAAGGCAAGAGTAAATTGACACTGTCAGGTTTATACGTGCATTTAAAAAAATCAAATGTCGCCAGATCACTTCCAAACCAGCCATCCTTAAATGCTTTTGCTTTAATGGTTACGCTTTCTTTTAAGATTGTCTTCTCATCGAAAACCGGCGATTTCAAGCTATCAGGGTCGGTTCCGTCTGTTGTAAAACGAATTGCAACGCCTTTGATCGGGTGTTTTAATAATAACGGAGTAGCCTGTGAAAAAACCGTAGCACCGTTTTTTATCTGTGGTGGATTGAGTTTTAAAGGATCTTTTCCGTCATCCCGAAAACCTCCGATGAATGAAATATTTGCATGCGACTTCTGCAACTGAGCTAATTCCGCAACCGATATTTCTGTATCCCATAGGGACACCGTTCTGAGTTTCCTGAACGAGGAAATCTGGCTTTGCAAATCTTTATAATTGACTTTCGTTCCTGATAAGGTTAAACTTTGCAGATGTTTTAAGCCAGTCAATTCTTTCAATCCTTTACCGGTTACGTCTGTGAAATTAAGATCAAGTTTCCGAAGATTTTCAAATTTGCTTATCCTTTTCAAATCCTCATCTTTCACCGGCATTTTGTTCAGGTTCAAAGAAACAACCTGTATCCGAACCGCGTCAAGTTCATCCAACTGCTTGCTGTTGAATGCACTGCGATTGTAAATATTCACTGACAAGGCTGGTGATTCTTTTGCCAAAGGTGCCACAGTACGATAATCGTTGTTGAGTTTTTTCACTGTTTCTTCATCAACCTCATCAAAATCATATGCTTCATCACTTTTAGTTGCCGGAATCAGTTTCGCTGTCGCAAGTAATCGTAACGGATCATTTGCAGGCAAGTCAACCACCTTTTTTGTGAAGCCTGAATTTTCTTTTACCCATAATGTCAAAAGCTGTATTTCGTCTGCGGTTAACTGCGCCTTGCCTGTTGGCGGCATATGTTTCTTATCATCAGAAGACAAATGAACGCGCTGCAAAAGCAAGCTCATTTCAGGATTTCCCGGGACATATAATTTCCCCGACTTCCCCCCTTTTTTTATGGATTCAGGATCGGTCAAAACAAGTTCTCCTTTCAGCTTATAAGGATTGTGGCAACTCGCACATTTCTGTTCGAGCACGGGTTTGATCAGGTCGTTAAAGACAACTGCCTTTTCCAGAGGTACTGCAGCCATTTCACGCTGACTTGAAATCGGTTCAAAAATGAAGTTGTCGCCATGTGTCAGGGAAGCTCCATAATGCCCTGTTAAAACAAGCCCGACAACAGTCAGCAGCGCTCCGGATTTTGCAATTGGCGCGTTATACCAACTGCTGTTTCGAACCCAGTAAATGAAGGAAGCGATAAAAAATATCCCAACGCCGGTCCACTTATGCCATAGCAAAAGTTCACCTGAATAACCTTCTTCGCGGGACAAAAATAATCCCATAATGACTGTGACTGCCGCGAACAAAGCACCAATTAGCAATAGATTCTGAAGAAAATTCCGGTAAAACATGTTTGTAGAATTTTCAGTTTTAAACCGAAAAAATTCCATCAGCATGGCAATCAATAAAATAACGATCGGGAAATGCAGAATAAGCGGATGCATCCGGCCAAAGGTTTGGAGCCAGACCGGAATCACTAATTTGTCTTCGAAAAGAAATAAAAACGCAATCAGAATATTGGAAGCAAATAATAACTGCTCAGCAAACTTCTTTAATTTTATATGCATCACAAACTCAATTCATATTTAAATGCTTCCAACCAATTTAAATGTACGCGCAAAAATCATTTGATAATCAGCTCAGTATATCATTAATGACTTTCCCGGAAACATCTGTCAGGCGGTATCTTCTGCCCAGATGTTTAAACACCAGTTTTTCATGATTGAGCCCCAATTGATGTAAGATCGTTGCCTGAAAGTCGTGTACGTGTACCGGATTGCTGGCAATATTATAGCCCAGTTCATCGGTCTCTCCATAGACAATCCCTGGTTTGATCCCTCCACCCGCCATCCAGATCGTGAAGCAGCGCGGATGGTGGTCGCGGCCATAATTATCCTGCGTCAGTTTGCCCTGTGTATAGCTTGTCCGGCCAAATTCACCACCCCAGATCACGAGCGTTTCATCCAGAAGTCCCCTTTGTTTTAAATCTGTAACCAATGCCGCCGAAGCCTGATCCACATCTTTTGCCTGTTTTGTAATTTCAAAAGGCAGATTTCCATGCTGATCCCAACCCTGGTGATATAACTGAACAAATCGAACGCCGTTTTCAGAAAGTTTTCTGGCAAGGAGACAGTTAGCCGCAAAGGTTCCGGGAACCAGGCAGTCTGGGCCGTATAACTTTATAATATCATCAGATTCTTTTGAAAGATCCATTACTTCCGGCACGGCGGTCTGCATCCGGTAAGCCATTTCATACTGTTTTACCTTCGCTGTTATTTCCGGATCCCCAAATTCCTGATAGGAAATTTCATTCAGTTCGGATAAATTATCAAGCATATCCCTCCGCTCTTTTCTGTCCATCCCTTCCGGATCCCGCAGATACAAAACAGGATCTTCGCCCTTGCTGAACTGCACACCCTGATGTACGGAATCAAGAAATCCGTTTGACCACAATTTGGAATAAACACCTTGTCCATTCCCTACTCCACGAGAAAGCAGAACGGTAAAATTGGGCAGGTTTTTATTTTCATTTCCTAACCCATAACTAAGCCAGGCACCCATGCTCGGTCTGTTTCCCTGCTGAGAGCCCGTTTGTAAAAATGTAAGCGCAGGATCATGGTTGATCGCCTCCGTGTACATGGATTTGACAATGCATATGTCATCCACAATTTTGGAAGTATAAGGAAGAAGATCGCTCACCCAGGCTCGTGATTCGCCGTATTGTTTAAAATCAACAAAAGATCCTACCAGCGGAAAAGAAGCCTGATTGGCCGTCATCCCTGTTAATCGCTGCGTTCCACGTACCGACGGCGGAATTTCTTTACCAAAAAGATCTCTGAGTTTGGGTTTATAATCAAATAATTCCTGCTGGGAAGGTGCGCCGTTTTGAAATAAATAAATGACACGTTTCGCTTTTGGAGCAAAATGAGGCATCCCCGCGACCAGTGCTTCTTCATCCAGTTCGCCATTTTTGAAGAGATCCGGCATAAGCAGCGAACCAAGCGCAATGCCGCCGATCCCCAGACTCATAGAAGATAAAAACCGCCTTCTGTTAAAATTAAGGCCATGTTCCAAAATTTCCTTCTCCATAACTATAACTTTTTAGCAAATAATTCCCAGCAATACTATCCCACATTTCACTTAACCGTCCCTAAGACTTCGTTATCGTTTCCTCCAAATTGTAAATTGTCGATACGACTCGCATCAGAGCTGCCAGGGTTTTTATATCAATATTTTTTATCATCGGATATTCCCCGACCGCTACCATTTTCCTGGCAGCTTCCGGCTTGATCGTTTTCAATTCCTTATCGTAATAAGCTGTTAAGACACCCAACTCTTTCTCATTTGGTTTCCTGCAAACGATAAGTCGGAATGCTTTGATGATCTTATCCTTCGATTCTGTCTTTTCCTGTAATAATTTGCCCGCCAAAACCCGAGAAGCTTCCAGAACAGCAGGATCGTTCATCATGACAAGTGCTTGCAAAGGCGTGTTGGTTTTCAATCTTTTCACTTCGCACAAATCCCGGTTGCTGGCATCAAAAATCCCCATCGTCGGCGGTGGAACGGTGCGTTTTATCAGCGTATACATGCCGCGCCGGTACAAACTTCCTCCATGATCCTGATTATAAACTGACAACAACCCACGACCGGATGTTGCACCTTCCCACAGACCGGCTGGCTGATATGGTTTCACACTTGGCCCACCGATTGTCTTGTTCAGCAAACCGCTGCTTGATAACACAAGATCCTTGATAAATTCTGCATGAATCCGGTACCTTGGACCTCTTGCCAGTAAAACATTATCAGGATCTGCCGCCAGCTTTTCCTTGGTTACTACCGCCGATTGGCGATATGTTGATGAGGTAACCATTTGTTTTACAAGTCGTTTAATATCCCAATTATGCTCCATAAAATCAGAAGCGAGCCAATCGAGCAGGGCCGGATGTGAAGGAAGTTCACCCTGCATACCAAAGTCGCCCGATGTTTTCACGATCCCTTTTCCAAAGAATTCCTGCCACAAAATATTGACATACACTCTGGCCGTCAATGGATTTTTCTTATCAAAAAGCCACTGTGACAAGCCTAATCGGTTTTTAGGATATTTATCGCTGAAAGGCAAAATTGAGGTCGGCGTTCCTGGCTGCACTTCCTCGCCCGGCGCGTCATATACTCCGCGTTTCAGCACGTAAGTTTTCCGGGTCGTATCCAGATCACCCATCACCGAGACGATCAATCTGTTGGTATCCTGCTTGTTGACAAATGTTAAAATATTCTTTACATCTTCATTACTGATTTCCATCAACGGTTTTTTCGCATAAGTCTCAGGTCCGCCGATCACAGATTCGATACCAACTTCTTTCACATTATTAAAAAACGCGAACATCTGGTAATACTCCTTTTGCGAAAACGGATCATATTTGTGATCGTGGCAATGCGCACATTCGAGCGTGACACCCAGCAAGCCTTTGCCAAAAAGATCATTTCGGTCGGTGACGTACATAATCCGATATTCCTCCGGAATAACTCCGCCCTCCTCCGTGATCTTATGGTTTCTGTTAAAACCGGTCGCAAGTAATTGTTCTTTTGTCGAGTTCGGCATCAGATCACCCGCCATTTGCCAGGTCACAAAATCATTGTAGTGCATGTTATTATTGAAGGCATGGATAACCCAGTCGCGCCACGGCCACTGAGTCCGGTAACCATCGTCCTGATACCCGTGCGAATCGGCATAACGCGCCAGATCAAGCCAGTGGATCGCCATTTTTTCACCATAGGCCGGGCTTTTCAGCAACTTGTCCACCATCTTTTCATATGCCTTCGGGCTGTTATCTGCCAAAAATTCGTCCATCATTTGTAAACTTGGCGGCAAGCCATTCAAGTCCAGACTTAACCGTTTCAGCAAACGTTCCTTATCCGCCTCCCCATTAGGCTTCACACCTTTCTGTTCCTGTTTTTGTAAAATGAAATAATCAATCTCGTTTTTTGGCCAATCCGTCAACTCAACTTTTGGCACTGCCGGTTTTTTCGGAGCCACAAAGGCCCAGTGTTTTTCATATTTCGCACCCTGCTTGATCCACTTCTCAATCAGGTTGATTTCATGTTGTGAAAGTTTAAGATTCGATGATGGCGGAGGCATCAACAGTGCGGTATCTTTGGACGTGATCCGGAGATATGCAGCGGATAATTCCGGTTTTCCCGCCACGAGAGCATGTGCCTTAGGATTTTCTTTTAATGCCTGAAAAGCATTTTCAGCGAGGTCAAGCCGCAATCCCGCTTCTCTTTTATTAGCATCAGGGCCATGACATGCAAGGCATTTATCAGAAAGAATCGGGCGGATATCAAAATTGTAACTTATTTCATCCGGCACTTTCTCCTCCTTGGGCTTATCGGAAGGATTGCTTGTGCAGCACTGAAAAACAGGAATGAAGCACGCCGCAATGTATATAAAAAAAGAAGTTTTACGCATAGCAATAAGTCACCCGTGAACCAGAACTCAGTTTAATACAATATAACTAATCGACTAAATAAATGTACAATTTTTGGGCAATATAATCAAACATGTGTACGCCAACTATCCTGTGCTATGCTGTTTTTGAGAAAGTCGTTTAATTTATTTTCATTACTAATAAATCCGTTTTGTAATTTGGCAGAAAGACGGTAACAAGTTCTAAATCAATCTCAACTCTATGTCCCCTGTACCCGGCGGATCAAGGCACTTTTCTGAAAAAAATACGACTATTTTTCTGCTGTTGGTATTTAGTTTGCCTCTCGGAGCCGGGTTTCTAATTAAGGTTTTTCAATTTCAATCGACCGGCGAAGATTTTCGGGACGGGCTTCTGGCTTTACAACTTAGCCGGGGCTGGCTGGAATCCCGGCCATTTTTGTATGACGATTATTTCGGTTACCACACCAAAATCCATAATTACTTTTTCCTGCCACTTTCAGGAGTTATCACACTTTCCATGGGTATCTATGGTTTCTTCCTCCTGTATCTGGGATTATTAGCGATTTTACTTTTTGAAATTATTCTGTGGATCAGAAATTTGAGTACCCAAACAGCACTATTTTTAGTTTCAGCACTTTTTATTTTTGTTTTCGGACCAATCAACTTTTACAACTACCTCGATTTCTATGGCTGGCATGCGGAACAATATTTCTTTCCTCTGCTGACGTTAGCAACATTTTACATCGCACAGGACAAGCGAATTCCTGCTGCTGTCTTTTTAATTCTTGCCCTTTCCGTTAAGGAATCTGCGCCGGTTCTCGTTTGCGGCATTTTGTTATTCGGCTCCGTCACCAACATTCTTTTGAAAAATCCGCAGAAATCTGTGGTCCGGATAATTTTCCATAGGCGCAACATTCAAATCACGCTTGTCTGTTTTTCAATTTTTATCTTTGGTATGTGGTGGCTATCGCATCAAAATGGAGCTGAGAAAAGTCGGCTAAGTCAGGCTTTTATTCATTTTTGTTCAACCAGTTCGCAAGGTACTTTATCTGAGTATATAGTGAAAACCATATTTTTTTCAACCTTTATTTTCACAGCTGGTTACATTTGTTCCATTCCCATTCTTCAAAATTTCCCGAAAAAGAATCTGGTTATCTTCATCCTCTCGGGCTACTTCTTCGTCCTCAATCTCGTATTCTTCGTTGAGGGACTTTATTATTACCCTGATTTCCGACTTGGCATTCCATATCCTGCAAGAACTAGTGGACTTTGGACATTTCTTACTTGCTGTTTTATTTTTCTATTAATCAAAACAGTCAATAACAATCTGACCATCAATAACAAAGCTTGGAAATATATCCTTTGTAGTTTCATTTTTCAACTTCTTTTCTATCCGTATATCTATTCCTACAAAGAATTTATTAAACCCGATTTTTCAAAACTTGGCAGCCGTGCTCTCAGCTTTTTCAAAAATGGATTCGGTGTAAACCCGGATTTTACTCCCACAGAAAAACAACTTTTTTCATTGGCCGAAAAACTTCCCAAAGGGTCAGAGGTCATTGTCCCCGATCAATATCAGAATCTTTTTCAGCGGGTATATTCATACGAGTGGTTTCATAAAGATCTGATTTTGGGAACACCGAAACTATACATTTATGAAAAAGATAAACTGCTGAAATCCCGGGATTATATCATTCCCAAAAAGGGCTTTACCGTGTTGCCCAACGATCATTTACTAATTCTTGCAGATTCGACATGGCAAATAAAATAACAGGAGAAGAGCGTGAGAAATGGATCAGGCGTAATGCTTATTACTACAAATGTCTGGTGGCTTATCTCAAATTTATTATCCCGAAAGGTGCTTCAATTCTGGAAATCGGATGCGGAACAGGTTTTTTGCTTGAAGCGCTCCAACCCGCGTATGGCGTAGGAATTGATAATGCGGAAGCGCTGATAGAGCATGCCAGAAAAATTCGTGGGCAGTATACTTACCATCTTTCCAACGCCGAAGATTTTGTTGTGGACGAAACCTTTGACTTTATTCTAATCAGCGACAGTGTCGGCGATTTTCATGACGTTCAGAAAGTTTTTGAATGTGCACAGCTGGCCTGTACACCTCAAACCCGCGTCATTATTACGGCAACGAACTTTCTCTGGCTGCCTCTTTTAAATCTTGCTGAGATAATAAAGTTGAAAATGCCTCAGAAACGGCAAAACTGGCTCGATATAAGCGACATTGTAAATCTCCTTAAACTTGCAGATTTTGAAGTTATTGATAATTCCAGAAGAATCATTTTTCCAGGATATATTCCAATTCTTTCGAATTTCTTAAACAGGATTGTGGGTAATTTGCCCTTGATAAACCAGCTTGGATTGGTAACCTGCCTTGTGGCGAGAAGCGTTATACATCATAGCAAACCAGCTGTTGAACAAACAGTTAGTATCGTCATCCCTGCCCGAAATGAAAAAGGAAATATCGAATCCCTGGTGTTGCGTTCTCCCCACATGGGACTCCGTACTGAGATCATTTTCATCGAAGGGAATTCCAGCGATGGTACCTGGGAGGAGATTCAGCGGGTTGGCCAATTTTACAAAGATCAGTTGGTTATAAAATGGGCTCAGCAAACCGGAAAAGGAAAAGGTGACGCAGTCAGGAAAGGTTTTGAAATGGCAACCGGCGACATTCTCATGATCCTGGACGCAGATATGACGGTACCGCCGGAAGATCTTGTCAAATTTTATGACGCAATCAATTCGGGAAAAGGTGAATATATAAATGGTACCCGCCTGGTTTACCCGATGGAAGACGAAGCCATGCGCACGTTGAACCTTATCGGTAATAAATTTTTCAGCCTCACTTTTTCGTGGCTTTTGGGACAGCCGTTAAAGGATACCTTGTGCGGAACAAAGGTTTTGACAAGAGAAAATTATCTTAAACTCGCTGCCAACCGTGCTTATTTTGGAAATTTTGATCCGTTTGGCGATTTCGACCTGATTTTTGGCTCAGCGAAACTACATCTTAAATTCATTGAAGTCCCAATTCGTTACAAGGCGAGAACTTACGGCGAAACCAACATTTCGAGATTCAGACATGGTTGGATACTCCTAAAAATGACCTTTTTCGCGATGAACAAAATAAAATTCAAATAGTAGGGAGAGCCCGAAAATTACCTTTTCCAGTTTCTCCCTTTTAATTTCTGATTAAAGCCGACGCTCGGACTCTTCGATGGCAAGGTCGTTGATGCTGGCAAATCGTTTTTGCATCAGACCATTTTCATCAAATTCCCAGTTTTCATTGCCATAAGCGCGAAACCATTGTCCGCTTGCATCGTGATATTCGTACTCAAAACGCACCGCGATACGATTATCTGTGAATGCCCAGAGCTCCTTCTTTAACTTATAATCGAGTTCACGTTTCCATTTTCGGGACAAAAACTCAACAACATTTTCACGCCCATTGACGAATTCAGATCGATTTCGCCATTCGGTATCGACGGTATACGCAAGTGAAACCCGAACAGGATCCTGACTGTTCCATGCATCTTCCGCAAGCTGCACTTTCTGCGTAGCAGATTCAAAATTAAACGGTGGCAAAGGAAATTTCTGTTCCATTTTGTTTGATATAGATAGATTGGATAATTTATTTAGCAGTATCAACCGGCCATTTTCCCCTGAAAAATCTGATAAAACTGGATTTCCTTCCTGCGAAAAAGTTTTGAAGCTATCTCTAAAACACGTTCTCGCAGCTTGATGACCCTATTTTTTTATATACTTAGCTAAACAGAACTGTCTGTTTTTTCTTATATGACAAAGGTAGATTGATGGGAGAAATCGATGACGGTAAAAGTCAACGCTTGTGCGGTATTAATCAGCTATTTTGCATTTTGTGCAGCGTGTGATTACCGTGGCAGGCTTGGGAGATTAGCTGGATTAAAAGTAGTATTCCTGATAAATTTGTTTTGCGTCACTAACTCTGTTTACTTCAGAACATATTCAGGAAAATTTTTGACTTAAAACTTGAAAAATGACAAACTTCCCCGCCAAGCCGGTTTGCAAAACCTGCGGAACCCAATATCCTCCCGGTCAAAAATTGCCAGAAATTTGTACGATCTGTAACGACGATCGCCAGTATATTACTGCGGAGGGGCAGGTATGGGTGGAGCTTGACGATGTTTCGAAACAATACTGCACAAAAATCACCCAGGTTGGCAAGAACCTGTATTCACTAAAAATGGTACCCGATTTTGCAATCACGCAGCGTGCTTTTCTGGTAGTTTCGCCAAATGGAAATATTTTATGGGATTGCATACCATTGCTGGATGAAGCCACCATTGCTTTTATTAATTCAAAAGGCGGATTGAAAGCAATTGCTTTTTCTCACCCCCATTTTTACAGCTGTATGAACGTCTGGGCAGAGACTTTTAATTGTCCGGTTTACATTCACGAAAGGGATACGGAATCGGTCATGTATAAAAGCGATCGTTTGAAATTTTGGCAAGGTAGTTCGTTACCGGTTTTGGATTTTGAACTGGTGAATATAGGCGGCCACTTTCCCGGCAGCTCTGTTCTCAGAGTGCCCTCATTATCAGACAAGGGAGTCATTCTGTGCGGAGATACGTTATATATTTCTAGAAGTGGGCGTCATATCGCCGTCATGCACAGTTTTCCGAATCTGATTTTGTTGTCGCAACAGGAATTCTTATCTGTTTTTGAAAAAGCTAAAAATCTGGAATTTGACACGATGTATGGCGCTTTCGCAGGCCAGGATCTGGTTGGAAACGCCAGGGAAGTTTTTGATTCATCAATGAAGCGCTATATCGAAAGTTACGGAGTTTAAACTCCCTATGTGTAAAACTTCAACGTAATTTTTCCTGATACTGACCGGAAGTAATACGACGATATTCTGGCACGAAGGTATGAGCATTTCAAGACAATTCTCAAATCAGGAACTGTCCTGAAAGCCAGACATAATATTAAACTTTAACCGACAGAAGCCCTCTTTAAAGTTTCTATATCCAGTTTTTTCATTTTCAGCATCGCAGCCATAACCCGGTTTGCTTTTGCCTGATCTTCATCCAGCATCAATTCGGTCAGGATCGTCGGCACAACTTGCCACGACAGACCAAATTTATCTTTTAGCCAACCACATACCTGCGCTCTTACATCGCCTCCCTCGGAGAGTTTTTCCCAGTAGTAATCAACCTCGTCCTGCGTTTCGCAGTTTATTATAAACGAAACAGACTCACTAAATTGAAAAACAGGACCTCCGTTTAAGGCAACAAACTCCTGTCCCTCAATTTTGAATTCGATGGTCATTATGGTACCCTCCGGCATTTTATGTATTTCCTGCCCTTCGCTTCCATAACGGACAATTCTGCCTATACCAGAATTTTTAAATACGGAAACATATAAGTTTACCGCCTCCTCAGCATTGTTATCGAACCATAAATTGGGGGTCAGCTTTTGCGAAACAATTCTATTTTCCATGATGTATGTAATTTAATAATTGCTTGAAAAGTCAAATTTAACCGAAGAAAAACAATATGATGATGTGTGAAAATGACATTCAAAAGGGGTATTTGCGACAATATTCCACTTATAATGAATAAAAAAATCCGTTGGGAACATTTTATTGTTTCCAACGGATTTCATCAAGTTATTCTAAATCTAATTTTTTGTTACAGCATAAGGCAGTGACAAATTCCCAGAGAGCACGCCATAAACATTATACACACCTAAAATTGGCTTTTTTGAAGTGTCATGATGTTCACCGTGGCTCATTTGCATATAGCAGCTCACCGCATCGAACTTGAAATCTTTTTGATTATTCATCCGAAATGCAGGAACAAGGACCCGAATTTCTTTACCAGATTTGATAACATTAAATCCGGGAGAATCGAAAAACATTGGCATGTCGGGAGCAGTTTTAGGCAGGGTTACCGATTTATCTCCTTCCTTAAATTCCTTTACACTTAGTCCGCCGGGAACCCGCTCGTCTTTTGCCAGCACCACCCAGTGGGCGTGCCAGATTATTCCATCATTATCATATTTCCCATCGCTGTTTTCATCCCAAAGCGGTGTGTCATCCATGTCAGGATGAGAGGTCAAAGCCATTGCAACGATACCTTCCGTAGAAGAAAACCCGATATCGTTTGACTTCAGAGTGGTAGGAAAAACGTAGGCTAAAACAGGCGCTCCGTGCATACTTCCAACCGGTTTTGGTGTAGTATTTCCCGCCTGTCCTTCCACAGTAATTTCAAAAATCAATGCATCATATTTTACTTCATGATAAACTTTGGCAGCTTTCAACTTGAAGTCAGTGTTGTTATAATCTGCGCCGGGAACCTGGGAAAAAGCTACTGTAATCCCGACAAAAAAAGTCATAAATAAGCTTAGAAATTTCGTTTTCATAATGCGATGTGAAGGTGAGGTGTAATAATTCAGTTTAAGTTTTTACCTACTTACTCAAACCCGGTTAGGGAGGAATATTGGCGTAAGGATTTTTTTGTGCAGGCACTTGTTTTCTCATATCGAAATATACAGGACATACGGATTAATCTACAAAATTGTAACCAAATTGTAATTATCTGAAAATCAGAATTTTAAACATTAAAAAAGATATAAATCTGTTCATATTTCAACAATTATTTTAAATTGTTTCGAAATACAGATAGAGAATTGTATCCACAATTGCAGTTTTTGAAAGGATTACCAGAGCTGAATTTTAATAAATATTCCCGTATTAACGGTATTTATATCAAAGACAAAAGGGCAGGAAAACGGATACTGACGTATCTGCTTTCCTGCCCTTTTTCACATCCTTGTTTTTAGAATTTTATTGATCCGAAGGAGGTGGAATTTGTACACCCCAGGATTTATTTGGCTGGCTACCCATCCTGAAACGCAGCGTCCCTCCTTTCATCATCTCGTCGCGGTATAGCCAGCAATTATCCAGTTTCTTCCCGTTGAACTCAGCAGACTGCACGTACACGTTCTCTTTGGAATTATTTACTGCTTCGATCTTCAATTGTTTATTATTTCCCAACCGAACTGACGATTCTGAAAATAGCGGACTGCCAAATTCAATAATGGGTTTTGCATCCGTAAATCCTTTTACATCAAACAAACCCAGCGACGCAAGCACATACCAGGAACCCAACTGTCCTTGGTCTTCATCCTGACCATATCCGTAGCCATGAATTGGTTCGGTGCCATAAAATTCATCACATATCGCCCGTGTCCATTTTTGAGTAAGCCAGGGTTTTCCCGAAAAATTAAATAACCAGCTTATATGCAAACACGGTTGATTTCCATGGTTATAAATCGACTTGATTCCCGCAAAAGCATCGATCACTTTGCCGCCACCAAATCCCGACTGTTCAGATGCCGTGAAAATACTGTCGAGCCTGTTATTAAAATTTTCCCTTCCCATTGCGTCAATCAAGCCAGATGGATTCTGAGGAACGTAAAACGTATATTGGACCGCATTCCCTTCCTGAAATCCGCGCCAAGGCTGGTAAGGATCAAATTTGTCGACGAACTTTCCATCAATTCCTTTCGGATGTATCAATTTATTGCTTGGCTCAAAAATCAGTTTCCAGCCATTTGAATACTTTATAAAGTTTTCATAATCCTTCTTTTTGCCTAAGGATTTTGCCATCTGAGCGGCAGCAAAAGCACTGAAACTATATTCCAAAGTATGGGATGCGGAAAACTGTGAGCCGGTTGAATCTGTTTTTTCACCATTTAAAAATGGGACAAAACCACGCTCGGTAAATACCTTTGTGTCCATTTTCCCCGAACCTTCTTTTCTGTTTTTCCAATTCAGTTCATTTGACTTGACTGCCTCATAAGCGAGGTTGACGTCATAATTTCTGATACCTGAATGATAGGCTCCGACAATAGCCAGGCCGACAAAATTAGTCCCGACGCCAGATACATATTCACTGTTCGCAATCCCGTCCCCCAACCAGCCCTTGTCCTTATAGAGTTGAAGCTGCGTGTTTACGTAATTCCCGTACCACTCCGGATACGCCAGCGACCAAAGCTGCGTGATATTCCAAAACGCTCCCCAGATGGCGTCCGTGTTCATAAATTCCGGTCGTTTATTTTTTCCAATCGCGACGAGTTTCCCCGACGCGCCTGCATTTTTAGGATAAGAACCATTAACATCACTGGCAATACCCCGGCCCAGCAGCGCATGAAATAACCCAGTGTAAAATTTGGTTTTATTTTGGCTGTTTGTATCACTTATCATAATCTTCCCAAGCTCCTTCCGCCAGATTTCCCGGGCATTCTTTTTTGCCGTATCGAATGTGAGTCCGTTTGCTTCGGCTTGCAGATTTTCTTTTGCATTGGCAACCGAAGTATAGGATAGTCCAACTTTAATATTCACCTGTTCATCCTTTTTTGTCTGGTAATTTAAAACCAGGCCCGCTCCTTTTCCATGCGCTGATGATGTATTCTCTTTAATTTCAGATCCTGTAAATGCGGTAATATCTCCGGGCTTTTTACTAAGCTCTCCGAAAAAATACATAGTAATTCTACCCTGGGGATCATACAGTTGAACATATTTTGGATAGGTTACAACATAACCTTCAAAGTGCGTTTGATCAGTCATTTTGATACTGGCATCAGTTACTTCACCGCTTTCACCCTGCTTGTTACCAATATCCAGAATGATATGCGATTGCTTATTTTCAGGAAACGTATAACGGTGAAAACCAACTCGTCTCGTTGCGGTAAGTTCAGCAGTAATACCATAATCATCCAGTAAAACCTTATAATATCCAGGTTCTGCTGTTTGATTTTTACGATCAAATTTAGAACGGTATCCATCCGGATTTCCGTCAAGATCACCCGGTTTAACTTTGATTTTTCCCGTTGTCGGCATAAAATTCACACCTCCGATCTGCCATTCATGAAAATTTACAAAACCTTCTATCGAGTGGTGACGGGTATCATATCCTACTGCTTCCCAGCCCGAAGGATTTCCATAGTGACCATTAGTGGACGGTGCCAGTTTTGCCATTCCATATGGCACTGCGGCGGGTGTATAAAAAAACCAGCGACTATGCGCTGTTCCAATTTCCGGATTCACAAATTTAAGCACATCCTGACCGGTCGTCTGCGTGAAAATTAGAAGAAATAGAGATAACAGGCCTATCTTGAATACTATCGTTTTCATCCTCGATGTGAAAAAATTAAAACTAATCACCATATGTTCATACATACCAACAAAGTAATGAAATTTTTTATTTGTATAAAAATCATTTTTTATTTTAATATTAATGGTGCGGCAGGATGAAAGGATTTTTCTAACCTTGGCATTTTGGAAAACCGGATACTTTCAATATTTTGATAGGTAAACACTTTTGCAACCATCATGGGTTATATCCAATTTAGGCCTCATACAAAATTAGCACCCTATATTGACGCGTACTGGAAAGTGACCGGCACCGTTGCTGAATTAAAAACTCAAAAGATTTTGCCGGATGGATGTGTAGACATTATTTTAAATGTGGGTGATAGTGTTGTTAACGCTGACAAAACTATCTGCATGAAGAATGAATCAGCTTATCTTGTCGGAACAATGACAAAATTTAAGTATTCAATTCTCTTACCTCAAACTAACCTGATCGGTATTCGTTTCAAACCCGCAGGCTTTTCTTTCTTTTATCAATACGCTTCATTACACGAACTGACGGATCAAACCATTGAATTTGAAAAGAAACTGGCACCGGTAATTGGGAAACACCTTGATGATCCAGTCCCGTACCTGGACCGTTTCTTCCTGAATAAAATATCCGGATCAAATCATGGATTACTGGACGTCATCGGGAATATTGAAAGAGAAAAAGGCCGGATTTCAGTTTCTGCAATCGCTGCGAAACACTGCATAACATCCCGTCGGTTAGAACGGAGTTTCAGACAATTTATCGGAGTAGGCCCGAAGGAATTTACCAATATTATTCGTTTTTGCCATGCGCTTTTATTGTTAAAGCAAAAATCAAAAGATAGTAATTTACTTGATATTGCGCTTGACTGTGGATACTATGACCATGCACATCTTAGTAATGAAATAAAAAAATACACAGGAAACACGCCTTCTGAAATTTGATTTTGTCGGATTTTTCCAAAGATCAGATTGGAAACTGAACTTACATTTGCGGACAAGCCAGGAAATCATTCATCTTTAAAATACTACGTACGTGATCAAGTTTGCTTACACAATTCTATACGTCAAAGACGTATCTGCTTCCATCTCTTTTTACGAAGCCGCATTTGGATTTCAAAGAAAATTCATATCTCCGGATCAGGATTACGCTGAGCTTATAACAGGCAACACTACCCTATCCTTCGCCTCTATCAGTCTTGCAAGCACGAATCTGACTGATGGATTTTTAGAAAGCAGCACAGCAGCCAAACCATTTGGAATTGAGATTGGATTCACTGTCGTCGATGTAGAGACGACTTTGCAAAATGCGTTGAATTCCGGAGCCCTTCTTGTAGAAAAACCCAAAACAAAGCCCTGGGGGCAGACCGTAGCCTATGTCAAAGATCTTGATGGATTTTTGATTGAGATTTGTACATCTGTGGAAGGATGAGCGCTTATTAATTGCAATAGAATTATTTGGAAAAGAAAAAAGCACTTAGCGAAAATCGCTAAGTGCTTGACAATGTGGTGATCCCGTTTGGATTCGAACCAAAGACCTACTACTTAGAAGGCAGTTGCTCTATCCAGCTGAGCTACGGGACCTTGTAATACTAAAACAGTTGGTGGTATGCAGCAAGCAAATAAATTGCTTAATGGTACTGCCAACTGATCACTGAATTGTTGTCGGGGAGACAGGATTCGAACCTGCGACCCTCTGGTCCCAAACCAGATGCGCTACCGGGCTGCGCCACTCCCCGAGTAAATATGCCCTATTGTTGATCTTTAATTTTATCTAATTTCAACAATCCTTGAACGTGCGGATGACCGCTAAAAGAGAAACAGTGTAGAGGAAGCGGGATTCGAACCCGCGGTACCCTTGCGAGTACGGCAGTTTAGCAAACTACTGGTTTCAGCCACTCACCCATCCCTCCGTCTTTCCGTTCTGGGTTGCAAATATAGCGGGTTGTAAATCAGAAAAACAAATGTTTTAGAAAAAAAATCTTTGTCACAAGCTTCTAATGTCTATTTTTGGAAAACTTTTAATTAGCCAAAACGTTCATTATGAACTGGAATTACCCCTTTGAAACAACGGAATATTTTTTTATATTATTTTTCATTATTGCCTACGTAACCTTCATTATTCGCACAATTCGTGTAGCACGCCAGCTTAATACAACCGCCAGAACTTTAATCTTAAAACTATTTTTACGCACAATCTTCTTCGCATTGCTTATCATCAGTTTACTCGGTCCGTCATTTGGCGAAGCAGATCAGGCTTTGGAGTCAAAAGGAAAAGATATTTATGTACTGGTTGATCTTTCAAAATCGATGGATGCTACCGACGTAACGCCTTCAAGACTTGAAAAGGTTAAGTTTGAAATAAATCGTTTTGTCCAGAATCAGCGTTCCAACAGAATTGGCCTGATCGTTTTCTCAAATGAAGCCTTTGTTCAGGTTCCGTTGACCTACGATGCTGCTGCACTTGAACTTTTTATTCAAAGTCTGCAAACCAATCTTCTCCCATCAAGCGGCACCAATATATGCGGAGCTGCGGAATTGGCTTATAAAAAACTGGTCAACGGTGATGATCCGTCCGGCCGTTCCAAAATGATGGTGATCTTTACCGACGGTGAAAACAAAACGGATTGTGGAGGCTCTTTATACAATAATCTTCGAAGATTTGGCATTGGCGTGTATGTTGCAGGGATCGGAACAAAAAACGGCAGCAGCATTCCTTCGGAAGGAAAACCGTTGAAAGACAGCAGGGACAATTTGATTATCAGTAAACTGGATGATGATTTTCTGCAAAATCTGGCTGTTAATTCAAAAGGATTTTACTATCAATTAAACAATGAAAAAAATGATGTAAACCGGATAATAACCGATATTAATAACGCAGACGGCACGCTCGTCGATACCCGGACTGTGACGGTCGTAAGTAATAAATATTATTATTTCCTGGGCGCTGCGCTGTTTTTATTATTGATGGATGTTTTAATTACAATCGGAACGTTCCGACTCTGAATATCTATTCTTATTTTTGCGCATTAATCGGACTCACTATGAATGCCCTGCTACTTTATTTACTGCTTTTGCTGTGGGACAACCGTACGTTTGATTCTATTACTAAAACGAATGAACGTAAAATTGGCGCCGAGATGGCTTACGATAAAAAGCAATATGTCAATGCATCGAAGCTATACCATCAGATAACCTACGGCTCGCTTTTTTCTGATCCTGCGGCACGTCTGAATATGGCGCACTCCTATTACCAGGCCGGAAAACTGAAGGACGCGCTGTATCATTACAAGCTCTTACAAAAAGTAAATGACAAAACAATCTCTTCCATTGCGAACTGTCAGGTTGCTTTGATTCTTGTGTCCCAGAAAGATACCGCTTCCGCACTTGAAAATCTAAAAACGGCACTTCGGCTTGAACCGCGAAATACACTTGCCCGATCAAATTATATAATTTTAAAACAGCGATTTTCGGGTGTTGAACACCCGTCAAATAAAAGTGATGAAAGAAGGCAGGCTAAGAATGAGGTAAGCAAAAATCAGCCAACTCCTTCACAACCAGAACCAAAACCAGAAGGCTTTGAACAGGAAGAAGCCGCCAAGAGAGAGCAGCTTTTGAAAAGCCTGAGAGCCATGAACATGTCAGAAGAACAGGCTCGCCTGATTCTGGATGCCATGAAATCAAACGAATCCCAATATATTTACCAGCTCAGACGAAAACAATATGCGAAGAAGTCTGAGAAAAATGAGACAATAGAATGGTAATTCTTACTATATAAACTCCATGAACAGTATCCCAGAAACAAATTTTCAATTTCCAGGCCAGACAGCTTTTTACAAAGGAAAGGTACGCGATGTGTATTCCTTTGAAAATCGCCTTGTGATGGTTGCGACGGATAGAATTTCAGCCTTCGATGTTATTTTACCAAGAGCTATTCCATATAAAGGACAGGTTTTGAATCAGATCGCTGCACATTTTTTAACGGCAACAGCTGATATCGTCCCGAATTGGTTGCAGGAAGTTCCGGATCCAAATGTGAGTATGGGAATAAAATGCAATGCATATCCTGTGGAAATGGTAGTGAGAGGATATCTGGCGGGCCATGCCTGGCGTGAATATTCTGCCGGCAAAAGGTCTGTCTGTGGAGTATCCCTGCCGGACGGGTTAAAAGAAAATGATAAGTTACCTCAACCCATCATTACGCCGACTACCAAAGCGCATGAAGGGCATGACGAAGATATTTCCCGTGAAGAAATTTTAAGCCAGGGATTGGTATCACAGGATGAGTATGAACATCTTGAAAGATATACTTTGGCTTTGTTCAACCGCGGGACGGAGATGGCAGCTGATCAGGGACTTATCCTCGTTGATACAAAATATGAGTTCGGCGAACTTGATGGCACGATTTATTTAATAGACGAAATCCATACGCCTGATTCCTCCCGTTATTTCTATAAAGATGTGTATGACGAGAACCAGCGATTAAACCAGCCGCAAAAACAATTGTCAAAAGAATTCGTGCGTGAATGGCTTATTCAAAACGGGTTTCAGGGAAAAGAAGGACAAACAGTACCGGTTATGGACGACGACCGTATCCAGATGATTTCAGAACGTTATATTGAGCTTTTTGAAAAAGTTTCGGGTAAAAAATTCCAGAAAAACAATTTAGATAATCCATTACAACGAATAGAAAAAGCCATTCTTCGCGCTATCGCGTAAAAGTCCGGCCAATCAGTCAACCTATCAAATCATCTGGTTTTAACAAAAACTCGTATGAATTACAGCCTACAAAAAAAAGAGCAGTACGCCTACATCGATCTTGAAGAAGCGGCGTTTTCGAATGATGTCCCGGCTTCTTTCGAAGAAACTTCACGTGAGCTTTTCCGTGAGGGTTTTAACAACCTGATTGTGAATATGCAGGTAACAAAAGATATCGATGCAAACGGAACCTCGATATTGAAAAAAATCAACAGACTTTGTATTAACGATCTGGGTATGTTGGTGATCGTTACCAAAGATGATGATTTCATCGATTTACTGGAATCATTAAAAATACCGGATCTCAACATTCTTCCTACTCAGGAAGAGGCGATTGATGCTATTTTCATGAATAATCTTGAAAACGAATTCGGAGCTGGCGACGACGATTATGACGCTGATGATTACGACAACGTCAGCGAATCAAAAGAACCCTGATCGTTTTCTAATTTAGAATGACATTAAATCACCTCTTTTCCAGGGGTGATTTTTTTTATTTTACGGTAAATTTTAGTAGCTTGACGTAAGTAAGAATTGCCGCTTCATCTGCCAGACTAAAACCAATAATTGTACAATTCCCCTTTGGGAAATTTCCAATAAACTTATCCGATAATTGACATATTATCAATATTTATAGATTTATTGTAACTAAATAACCGAATTGATGCAGGTTGAAGAAAATTTCGTGTTTCTCATATTACACCAAATATTTTTTATCATTATCTTGCGAGGCTTTACACTATTCATAATCCAATAGCGGCGGGCAATTCATTTAATTTGCTTATTTATATAAATTCTACATACGAATTTGTAAATAAATCTACACTCTTCGATATATGTCGCAAATGTCTGAAACAATGGTAGAACAACAGGGGCTTTACCGCCCGGAATTTGAACATGATGCATGTGGGATAGGTTTCCGTGCCAACATCAAAGGTCGTAAGTCACATCAGATCGTGGCAGACGCTATTCACATGCTGGAAAGAATGGAGCATCGTGGTGCTACCGGTTTCGATCCAAACACCGGTGATGGTGCCGGTATCCTTATCCAGATCCCGCACGAGTATTTTGTTGAGGAATGCTCAAAAATTGGTTTTCAATTACCTCCGGCCGGAGAATACGGCGTAGGTATGATTTTCTTTCCAAACAATGAAACCGTTAGGGAAGAGTGCCGCGATATCGTAAACCGTAAATTGAAAAGGCTTGGATTGACCCTTCTGGGTTATAGAAAGGTACCTACGCTAAACAATACACTGGGTGAAGGATCTTTGTCAGTTGAGCCCTATGTTGAACAGGTTTTCATTAAACGTCCGGACGATGTCACAGAAGATATCGCTTTCGAACGTAAGCTATATATATTACGTCAGGTTTCTGCGAGGTTAATTAATGACACGGTGAAAGGTGCCAAAGGCTTCTTTTATTATTCATCTTTGTCATGCCGCACAATTTCCTACAAAGGACAGCTGACTACTGCACAGTTAAAATATTATTTCCCAGATCTTGAAAACGAGTCAGTGGTTTCAGCACTTGCTGTTGTTCACTCACGTTTTGCGACCAATACATTCCCGAAATGGGAACTTGCCCAGCCTTTCCGATACATTGCCCACAATGGTGAAATTAATACCGTAAAGGGAAATGTAAACTGGATCCGTGCCGGTGAAAAAGCATTCCAGTCTGAGTTTTTCAGCAAAGAGGAAATGGATATGATCCTGCCGATTTGCGACAGAGGCCAGTCGGATTCCGCTAACCTTGACAATGCCATTGAACTGCTTCACCTTTCGGGCCGCTCACTTCCTCACGTGATGATGATGCTTGTTCCGGAAGCCTGGGATGGCAATGATCAGATGGATGCGGAACGTAAGGCTTTCTACGAATACCACGCTGCAATTATGGAACCCTGGGATGGGCCTGCTTCTATTTCGTTTACCGACGGAAAAATGGTAGGTGCAACACTTGACCGTAATGGTTTGCGTCCGTCCCGCTACTGGGTTCTGGATGATGATACGATCATTATGGCATCAGAAGCGGGTGTTCTGGAAGTAGATCAGGCAAAAGTGGTAACAAAAGGCCGTCTACAGCCAGGACGTATGTTCGTGGTTGATATGGAACAAGGCCGTATTATTCCTGATGAAGAATTAAAAGCACAGGTTTGTTCAGCACAGCCTTACCAGCAGTGGCTTAATGACTATAAATTACACATTGAGGATCTGGACCAGCCGATCCGTACGTACAGACAATATGAAGATTCTTCATTGTTGAAACGTCAGATGGCATTCGGTTTTACGTCGGAAGATTTACGTATGATCCTTGCTCCTATGGCGCAAAGCGGTATGGAAGCGATTGGTTCGATGGGAACTGACGTTCCGCTGGCCGTTCTTTCCGAGCAGAGCCAGCATATGTCGAGTTATTTTAAGCAGCTTTTTGCTCAGGTGACTAACCCGCCGATTGACTCTATCCGGGAAAGAGCGATTATGTCGCTGATCTCATTCGTGGGAAGCACAGAAAACATTTTGACGGAAACGCCTCAGCATTGCCGTCAGATCGAGTTGCCGCATCCGGTATTGACGGTTTCGGAATTTGACAAATTGAGATTTATTGACAAAAACCACTTCCAGGCCAAAACAATTAATATCTACTTCCGTGCAGACGAAGGTGGAAAAGCTTTGGAACGTGCTTTGGCAAGAATCTGCCGTTATGCGGAAGAAGCGATTGAAGATGGTTTCGAAATCATTATCCTTTCTGACCGTGCGATTGATTCTGATCACGCACCGATACCAACATTACTAGCAACAGCAGCAGTTCACCATCACTTGATCCGTGAAGGTTTGAGAGGAAAAGTGGGACTTCTGGTTGAAGGCGGAGACGTCTGGGAAACGCATCATTTCGCAACTTTAATTGGTTACGGTGCTGCGGGTATCTGCCCTTACATGGCCTTTGAAACACTTTCATTCATGAATCGTAAAAACATGATTGACGGTGAGTTTACGGATGAAAAACTATATTACAACTACATAAAAGCAGTTAATAAGGAGCTTTTGAAGATTTTCTCCAAAATGGGAATCTCGACGCTTCAGTCCTACCAGGGTGCTCAGATTTTTGAGTGCGTGGGTATGAACAAAGATGTGATTGACCGTTATTTCACAGGTACTATTTCGCGTATCAGCGGTATGGGTATTTCTGAAATTGCGCGTGAAGTTTTGGTTCGTCATAAAGTGGCTTACCACGAAGAATCAACTTTGACTCCTCGTTTGGAAGTAGGCGGTTTCTATCAGTGGAAACAACGCGGCGAAGCGCATATCTTCAATCCTGCGACTGTCCATTTATTACAGCATTCGACGAAAAATAACAGTTACGCTGAATTTAAAAAATACTCGAAACTAATTGACGATCAAACACATAAGGCGCTTACGCTTCGTGGATTGTTACGTTTCAAAAAAGGGAATCCAATTCCGATCGAAGAAGTTGAGCCGGTTGAAAACATCTTCAAACGTTTCGCAACGGGTGCAATGTCCTTCGGTTCTATCTCTTGGGAAGCGCATACTACATTGGCAATCGCAATGAACCGGATTGGTGGAAAATCCAACTCGGGTGAAGGTGGAGAAGACGAACTTCGTTACAAACCACTTTCGAACGGCGACAGCATGAACTCCCAGATTAAGCAGGTCGCCTCCGGACGTTTCGGGGTGACGAGCCATTATTTGAGTAATGCTGGTGAATTGCAAATTAAAACAGCACAAGGTGCAAAACCAGGTGAAGGAGGACAACTACCAGGTCATAAAGTTGATGACTGGATTGGACGTACGCGTCATTCGACTCCGGGTGTAGGACTTATTTCTCCTCCGCCTCACCACGATATCTATTCGATTGAAGATTTGGCCCAGCTGATTTTCGATTTAAAAAATGCTAACCGTGCTGCCCGTATCAGTGTGAAACTGGTATCTGAAGCAGGCGTTGGGACAGTTGCTGCCGGTGTTGCAAAAGCGCATGCAGACCATATCCTGATCTCGGGTTATGATGGAGGAACCGGTGCTTCGCCACTGAGTTCAATTCGTCACGCCGGACTTCCATGGGAACTTGGTTTGGCAGAAACGCATCAGACACTTGTTAAAAATAAACTACGTGGACGTGTCACTGTTCAGGCTGACGGTCAGCTTCGTACAGGTCGTGACCTGGCGATAGCAGCGATGTTGGGTGCAGAAGAATGGGGTGTAGCAACGGCTGCTCTTGTTGCGGCAGGTTGTATCATGATGCGTAAATGTCATTTGAACACATGCCCTGTCGGGGTTGCAACGCAGAATAAAGAACTTCGTGCTTTGTTCTCCGGAAAACCTGAACATGTAGTGAATATGTTCACATTTATGGCACAAGAACTTCGCGAAATTATGGCGCAGCTTGGGTTCCGTACAGTTAATGAGATGGTTGGACAAGTGCAATACCTTGAACCTCGCCATGACCTTAAACACTGGAAATATAAAAATCTTAATTTCGACGCGATCTTGTTTAAAGACGCAGATCTTTCGGTTGCGCAATACAAACAGGAAGATCAGGATCATGGAATTGACCAGATTATCGACCTGAAACTGATCGAAGCGGCGAAATCTGCTTTGGAAAATTCGGAAGAAGTATATGGAGAATTCCCGGTCAATAACCTGAACCGTGCCGTTGGTACCATGTTATCGAACGAAATATCCAAAGTTCACGGCGGTGCCGGACTTCCAAAAGGAACGATCCACTTCCGTTTCCGTGGAACTGCGGGACAAAGTTTTGGAGCATTCAATACATCAGGTATCCGTCTGGAACTGGAAGGTGATGCGAATGACTACTTCGGAAAAGGACTTTGCGGCGCCGAACTTATTGTTTATCCGGACCGCGATTCCAAATTCAAGCCAGAAGAAAATATTATCATCGGTAACGTAGCATTTTACGGTGCAACTTCCGGTGAAGCCTATATCCGTGGAACTGCCGGAGAGCGTTTCTGCGTAAGAAATTCAGGTGCCAAAGTAGTTGTGGAAGGATTGGGAGACCACGGATTGGAATACATGACGGGTGGTTTGGCCGTGATTCTTGGCGCAACGGGTAGAAACTTTGCGGCTGGTATGTCGGGTGGTGTAGCTTATGTTCTTGACAAAAAAGGAGATTTCAAGGAGAAAGTAAACTTCGAAATGGTAACACTTGAAACCATTAATGAAGAAGATCAGCTGATCCTTCGTGATTCTCTTGAAAAACATTTCCAGTATACAACAAGTAATGTCGCATTCCAGTTGCTGCAAAATTGGGAAGAAGCGATCAAACAATTTGTAAAAGTTCTGCCAAGCGATTTCAAGAAAGCTCTGGATGGACGCGGCATCACACTTGCCCAGCAAATTGCCGACAAAAATGTTGTATATCAGGACATTGTTGTTGACGTAGAACATTTGTAATTATTAGTCGTTAGCTATTCGCTGTTAGCTGCGGCCGCCACAGAAAACATACAGCCCAATTGAATCACGATTAATAAGGAAATTATAAGAATGGGAAAGCCAACCGGATTTATAGAGTTTGAAAGGGAATTACCAAAAAAACGTGCTGTTGAGGAGCGTCTTCATGATTACAAAGAAATAGAGACGATGCCGGTAGAGTCGCACTCTAAACAACAGGCTGCGCGTTGTATGGATTGTGGAATTCCTTTTTGCCATAACGGGTGTCCGCTCGGAAACATTATTCCGGAATTTAACGACGCCGTATATGATGGCAACTGGGGACTTGCATATGAAATTTTAATATCGACCAACAACTTCCCGGAATTTACGGGGAGAATCTGCCCTGCACCTTGCGAAGCATCTTGTGTTTTGGGTATCAATAAACCGCCTGTTGCGATTGAATTTATCGAGAAATCAATTGTTGAAAAAGCGTTTGAACTAAATCTTGTAAAACCAAGATTACCGAAAAAAAGGACAGGTAAAAAAGTAGCTGTTGTAGGTTCAGGACCTGCTGGTATGGCTGCTGCAAATCAGTTGAACCAGGCTGGTCACACGGTTTCTTTACTGGAACGTGCTGATAAAATCGGTGGACTTCTACGTTACGGTATCCCTGATTTCAAACTGGAAAAGAAAGTGATTGACCGTCGCCTTGCTGTGATGCAGGAAGAGGGTATTGAGTTCATTACCAATGTTAATGTTGGAGTGGATATCACAGCGGACGAACTTTTGAATGATTACGATGCCGTAGTTTTGACGATGGGATCAACAGTTCCGAGAGATCTGAATATTGAAGGTCGTAACCTGAAAGGTGTTCATTTCGCAATGGAATTTTTGAGCCAGCAAAACAAACGCGTGGCTGATATTTTCCCGGAAGTGGATCATCAGGGCGCCAAGTATAAAAACGGACAGCTTCTTGCAACCGGAAAAAATGTTGTTGTAATTGGTGGTGGTGATACTGGTTCTGATTGCGTTGGGACTTCAAACCGTCACGGAGCGAAATCGGTAACACAAATCGAATTGATGCCTGTTCCGCCGAAAGACCGTGATACAAGCACGCCATGGCCAAACTGGCCAATGATGCTGCGTACATCAACTTCACATGAAGAAGGTTGCGAGAGACATTGGTCTATCAACACAAAATCATTTGTTGGCGACGAAAATGGAAACCTGACTGGTTTGAAAATAGTAGAACTTGACTGGCAAAAAGATCCGGAAACGGGCCGTATGCAAATGAAAGAAGTAGCTGGAAGCGAACAAACTCTTCCTTGCGAACTTGCTCTTTTGGCAGCTGGTTTCTTACATCCACAACAGTCCGGACTTTTGAAAGATCTGGAAGTTGAGTTTGATGAGCGTGGTAATATTAAAGTAAACGGTTACCAGTCTACAACAAATGAGAAAGTTTTTGCAGCAGGCGACTGCCGCAGAGGACAATCCCTGGTTGTCTGGGCGATTAGTGAAGGACGTGAAGCAGCCCGTGCGGTGGATGAGTTCCTGATGGGAGAATCGTTCCTTGAAGCGAAAGCTGTTTCTATGCTTAACCCGGTTTTTGCTCACGCCTGATTTAATTAGATAAAATCAAAAATAACAAAATAAGCCGCTCAATATGAGTGGCTTATTTTGTTATAAAGTTTCTAACTGTTCCAGATTGACTGGATTACCGGTGATCATCCTTATATTTGAATAAACTGTTTTCGATTTAGATTACCTGTAAATACACATACTAATGTTTTTACATTATTCTCCTTTCTGGCTAAAAGCACTATTCCCACGTTATAAATGGCGTGTTAATACGAAGGAAAAAAGAATTTTTCTGACCTTTGACGACGGCCCCATTCCAGACATAACAGAATTCGTTCTCGACACTTTGGAGAAATATAATGCGAAGGCGACGTTCTTTTGCATCGGAGATAATGTGAGGAAATACCCGGACATTTTTGAGCAAATTTTAAAACAAGGCCACTCGGTTGGGAATCATACGTTCAACCATATGAACGGATGGAAATCTGATGACTCCGTATACATGGCAAATATTGAACTCTGCGAAAAACAACTGAACCTGAATACAAATTTATTTCGGCCACCCTATGGGAGAATGAAAAAAAGCCAGTCTCGCAAGCTTCCTCTGAATAAAGAAATAATCATGTGGGACGTTTTAAGCGGCGATTTTTCTGCCGGAATAAAACCAGAGGATTGTTTACAGAAATCGATAAAATATGCCCGTCCTGGCTCGATTGTTTTATTTCATGACAGCCTGAAAGCTGCTAATAATATGCAATATGCTTTGCCTCGATTTCTGGATCATTTTACTAAAATTGGATATCAATTTGAAGCTTTGCCGATGTTATAGCAGCATTTCATTACACTCCATTCCCAGTATTCAAGTATCAGCAACCAGACTTTATGTCTAACGAATCGAACCCTGTTTTAGTAAGTATCTTGTTGGCGGCCAGGAATGAAGAAGCAAATATTGAACGCTGTTTGCGTTCGCTCGAAGCATTAAAATTTCCAAAAGAAAATATAGAAATATGTATTGGAGATGACGATTCTTCCGACGATACTGCCCGGATTATCCTTGACTATATCGCGGACAAACCCTATTTTAAATACCACAAAGTTTCAGATCAAATCCTTGGCTTGAAAGGAAAAGCAAATGTCCTGGCTCAGCTTGCGGATTTAACCAAAGGCAAATACTTGTTTTTCTGCGACGCGGATATAGCAGTCCCGACAGACTGGATTGAAAAGATGCTTGGCCATTTTGATGAAGATACAGGAGTGGTCGTCGGTCTGACACGCATGAAAAAAACAGGATTTCTTTCTGATTTTCTTTCATTGGAGTGGTTATTTACACTGAGTCTGATGCGTTATTTCGCATTGCTTAATATCCCCGTTTCAGGACTCGGAAACAACATGGCAGTCACCAGAAAAGCTTATGATGCGGTCGGTGGGTATCAGGGAATAGGGTTTTCCATTGTTGAAGATTATGCGCTTTTTATGGCTATAGCAAAGAAAAAATTCGGCTTTGTTCAGGCCTACACAAAGGACGTTATTGCGATTTCCGAACCTCTGTTGTCTTTCCGGGAGCTCGTCATACAGCGAAAACGATGGATGCAGGGAATTATGCAGTCACCGCTGGCTATCCGGCTTTGTCTTATTTTTTCAGCCCTGCTTATACCAGGAATTACACTGATCGCCATCTGGGATCCGTTGCGTAGTATTCGAATGGTTGTGTCAAACTATTTTTTTATAACAGGAATCGTTCTGATCGCCGTCCTGATTTTAAGGCAATGGGATTTACTCAAAACGGTTTTGCTTTTCTGGTTTTACTTGATTGGTATTAGCTGCCTGATGCTGATCGTTCATCTGATTCCGGGCAAAACCTTGTGGAAAGATCGGATTTATTGAGTTAATTTTGAAGGAAATAAAATATTATGATTGAAACACATGCCCATATTTATGACGAAAAGTATGACGAAGATCGTACAGAAATGTTACAGCGCGCCTGGGATCTTGGCATAGAGCAGATCTGGATGCCCAATTGCAATCATACGACAATTCCGGGAATGATGCAGCTTGCGGAAACATATCCTGATCTTTGCCTGCCTATGATAGGACTACATCCGACATATGTGAAAGACGGGTTTGAAAAAGAATTACAAGTTATCGAAGAGTGGCTCGCTAAGTATAAATTCATAGCCATTGGAGAAATTGGCATGGATCTGTTTTGGGATAAAACATTTAAGGCTCAGCAGGAAGAGGCTTTTTTATTTCAATGCGCATTAGCCCGCAAACATAATTTATGGATAGATATTCATAGTCGCGAAGCATTCCTGGAGACGGTAAGTCTAATTGAAAAATTTGGTGATTCTTCATTAACCGGAATTTTTCATTGCTTTATCGGTTCTTTGGAAGAAGCGCAAAAAGCAATCGAACTGGGTTTCAAACTTGGGATTGGTGGCGTTGCTACATTCAAAAACGGCGGACTCGATAAGGTTCTTCCATTTATTGATCTTGAAAATCTGGTATTGGAAACGGATAGTCCATACCTCGCCCCTACTCCTTATCGCGGAAAAAGAAATGAAGTTTCGTATATCGATTTGGTAGCCCAGCGCGTCGCAGACTTGAAACAAATCACTAAAAAAGAAGTTATTGAAACAACAACTAAAACTGCAAAATCTTTGCTGAACGCAAATAAATGAACGTTTCTTCAATGATTTCGAACAGATTAAATGGCTTATAATAAAATACATATAAATCCGATTTCTCCTGAACCTCCCCGTGCTTCTGTGCTGGTTATTTACACTGGCGGAACATTGGGAATGGTTTATGAAACAAAGGGAAAACAGCTGGTTCCGTTCAATTTTGAGCAGGTGATAGAGAAAGTACCGGAAATTCGCAGGCTGGATTTCGAGATTACTTTCCTGACACTCAATGAACCCATCGATTCATCAAACATGAATCCTGAAATTTGGATCGAGCTGGCAAAAATCATTGAAGAACAATATGAATCTTACGACAGCTTCGTGATTTTGCACGGAACCGACACCATGGCTTACACGGCTTCTGCACTGAGTTTTTTGCTGGAAGATCTGAATAAGCCTGTTATTCTGACCGGGGCGCAGCTTCCGATTGGTGTGGCCAGATCCGATGCGCGCGAAAATTTTATTACGGCACTTGAACTCGCGGCTTCGGTCTCCGATGCGGGGCATCCAGTACTATCCGAAGTGTGCATATATTTCAATTCGCGGTTACTTCGTGGAAATCGTAGCAAAAAACAGGAAAGTTCTGATTTCAATGCTTTTCATTCAGAAAACTATCCGCATCTGGCAAACGCAGGCGTTAGAATCGACTGGAATTTTCCTTTTATCAAGCCATATGAGCCCAGCAAAAAGTTAAAAATCAGGGAGCAGCTCGATACAAACGTCGCCTTTTTAAAGTTGTTTCCAGGAATTAATAAGCAGGTCGTGCACTCGATTTTGAATATCAACGGGTTAAAAGGTGTCGTAATGGAAACTTACGGAGCGGGTAACGCAACGACCGAACAATGGTTTCTCGATGCGATTACAGACACAATTAACAGAGGGATTATTATTTTTAACGTTTCCCAATGTGACGGGGGACGTGTTGCACAAGGACACTATCAGACAAGTAAATATTTAAAACAAGTTGGCGTAGTAAGTGGGTCCGATATTACTGCCGAAGCCGCTATCACGAAAATGATGTACGTTTTTGGAAAAGAAAGTGACCATGCCAAATGTGTTGAAATGCTGGCTAATCCGGTTTGTGGAGAGATGAGTATTTAAACGTACTATTTCTTAATTTGCAAAAAACGTAAAATATTCAGCAGGATAACCTTTACTGTCTCGTTTAAACAAAGAAACCACCCTGAGAGGATGGTTTCTTTGTTTAAACGAAATTTTTTCCGAATTTTTAATCGCTTGCAGAGAGGAAGAGATTCGAACTCTCGATACGGTTACCCGCATACACACTTTCCAGGCGTGCTCCTTCAACCACTCGGACACCTCTCTATTGGGTAATGTGGGTGCAAAGATAGCTTTTATGCTTTTATAAGCAAACTAAAAACTGGTTTGTATCCTCTTATTTTGCATTCGAAATTTTGTATAGTTGACTATCAATATCTTAACTCATTTCTATTGACCAGCAAAGAAGCATTCGATTTATGTCCGATTCCGAAACTTACTATTTGTAAGACTATTATGCCCTTAACTATTTATAAACCTGAAGAATTTATTTGTAGTTGAGTACTTTTTCTTATTTCATAACGCGATGCGAGTTATCCGCCAATATTCAAGGCGTCATGAGGTCATCAAAGAAGATCGCTGAACTTCAAAGGAGATTAATGACATACGAACTCATACTTATTGACTAAAATTGTTTGAATCTTGTAATCATTTGTTTGATTTTTCCAACTAGCCTGATAGACTAATTTATACCTTTATTCAAAATTTAACAAAACGAAACCATGATAGAAACAAAAGGATATGCGGCTCAGAGCGCTTCCGAAGACTTAGCTCCCTGGACTTTTGAACGCCGGGAGGTTGGGCCGCATGACGTGCAGTTTGACATTCAATTTTGCGGTGTTTGTCACTCTGATTTACATCAAATTAAAAATGATTGGTTTCCAGGAATATTTCCAATGGTTCCGGGACATGAAATTGTTGGAAGAGTTGTTAAAGTGGGCGATCATGTCAAAAAATTCAAAGTAGGCGATCTTGCAGGAACGGGGTGTATGGTTGATTCTTGCCAGGAATGTGAGAATTGCAAGAAAGATCTTGAACAGTATTGTTTAGAAGGCAATACACAAACTTATAATGGTTACGAAAGAGATGGAAAAACGCCGACTTATGGTGGCTATTCCAATACCATTGTTGTCAGAGAGGAGTTTGTATTGCATGTATCTGATAAACTGAATCTGGCAGCTGTTGCACCATTACTGTGCGCCGGAATTACAACGTATTCTCCTTTAAGACACTGGAAAGTTGGTAAAGGGCACAAATTAGCCGTATTAGGTCTTGGAGGGCTCGGCCATATGGCGGTTAAATTTGGCGTGGCTTTTGGCGCCGAAGTGACTGTTCTTAGCACCTCATCTAAAAAACAAGAGGATGCTAAGAAACTTGGTGCTCACCACTTTGTCGTAACAACAGACGAAGCCCAGGTAAAAGCAGCTGTCGGTACATTTGACTTTATATTGGATACCGTTTCCGCAGAGCATGATTTCAACATGTATCTTTCTCTTTTGAGAACTGATGGTACGCTTATTTGTGTAGGTGTTCCGCCAAAACCGGCAGAAATAGCGGCATTCAGTTTATTGGGAGGCAGAAAAAGCGTTGGAGGTTCAGGAATAGGTGGTATAGCCGAAACTCAGGAAATGCTTGACTTCTGCGCAGAGCATAATATTGTCTCCGAAATAGAAATGATTGACATTAAAGATATTCAAAATGCCTACGACCGAATGGAAAAAGGTGATGTCCGTTACAGATTTGTAATCGATATGGCCACTTTGTAGGATCCGAATACTGAAATCATACATGGTGCCTGGTATGGCAAAAATAACTTATGGTAATTACGGCATGCGATCGATAGCACGCCGTAATTACCATAAGCCTTAAATTTGTTCATCCGTTGTTTTAAACTTATCAACGGTCACCTTCGTCTTATCAGCGACCTGGATTACTTTATCCACCGCCTTGTCAGCATAAGCATCAACTGAATTGCTAACCCGATTCGCAGCATAATCGACCTTTTCCCTCACATCATCTACAAATCCTACTGCCTTTTCCTTAGTCTCATTCCACTGATTTTTAAGACTATCCTTTTTTTGATCAGCTAAATCTTTAATGTCCTGCCGGGTTTCTTCTCCCGACTTAGGAGCATATAGTATTGCGCCAATTGCTCCAATGGCTGCTCCCAGCAGAAGTCCGGTAACGAAACCAGCGCCGTCCGATTCTTGTTCTTCGTACTCTTCGTTATTCGTTCTCATAGCTTTAAGTTTTGATGTGAATTAAGGCATTAAATAAAAACGTGCCACTCTAAAAAGTAAAGTACAGTTCACTGGTTTCTTATCATTTTCATGAAAAGATCTTGTCTCAGGGTTTAAAGCAGATATGCCAAATAGCGTTAAAACACGATGTTGTTTAATTTTGCGTTAATCTTTATCAGCTTTTACATACCTTCTAATAGAAATACGAATCGAATTTCACCGCAATATACTGACCCCATTCAGTGCATAGACTTACCCAGTGATTTACACCGGGCGAACAAAATTTGTCAGGAAGGAAAAAATGTTTGGTAACAGATAAGCCTGTTCCAGAATTGTTACCATTCAGCAGCGCTGCCATCAGAATGCGTCCAAAGAGGATTTTTCCAGTTATGTCCTACTTGTGCCATCTTTCGGACCTGCGCCTCATCCACCTGAATTCCAAGTCCGGGCCCGGATGGTATATTGACAAAACCACCTTCGTAGCTAAAAACAGATTTATCTTCAAGGTAATCCATTAAATCATTTCCCTGATTGTAATGTATACCAAGACTCTGCTCTTGAATAAAAGCGTTGTGGCAGGTTGCGTCTACCTGCAGGCAAGCTGCCAGGGCAATGGGTCCAAGTGGACAATGTGGAGCCGCTGCAACATCGAATGCCTCGGCCATCGACAAGATTTTTTTACATTCCGTTATCCCTCCTGCATGAGACAAATCAGGCTGAATAATATCGGCATATCCATCTGTTAACAGGTTTTTAAACTGCCAGCGGCTGAACATTCTTTCGCCGGTAGCAATAGGTATACAGGTATGATTGGCAATTTCACGTAAAGCCTCATTGTTTTCCGGCAAAACAGGCTCCTCAATAAACATGGGCCGGAACTGCTCCAATTCTTTTGCAAGTACTTTAGCCATCGGCTTGTGTAGTCTTCCGTGAAAATCCACACCTATATCCAGCCCATAACCTACGGCCTCCCGAATGGATGCAACCCGCGCCAGAACCAGATCTATTTTTTCGTAAGAATCGATGTACTGCATTTCGTCTGTCGCATTCATTTTAATGGCTTTAAAACCACTTTCAAAAGATAACTTTGCAGCATTTGCCACATCTGCGGGACGATCTCCTCCAATCCAGGAATACACCTTGATTTTATCTCTGCATTTTCCTCCAAGAAGCTGATAAACAGGGGCATTATAAAACTTTCCTTTAATATCCCACAGTGCCTGATCGATACCTGCAATCGCACTCATCAAAATAGGGCCGCCACGATAAAATCCTCCCCGGTACATCGTATTCCAATGACTCTCAATATCCATCGGATCTTTGCCGATCAATGCTTCCATCAACTCAATGACTGCTGCTTTTACGGTCGCAGCTTTGCCCTCGATAACCGGTTCTCCCCAGCCAATAATACCTTCATCCGTCTCTATTTTTAGAAATAACCATCGGGGAGGAACCTGGAACAACTCGTAACTTTTGATTTTCATTTTGACCGTCTGTTATTTGAAATTTGGGAATACTGTTGACTTGTATTTTCTAAAAAAAACTATGATGTCTTTGTAAAAGGAGAAACGTACACCGTTTAAAAGAATGTCTGTCCTGAATCAGATTCTAATTTGAATGGCTGGAAAAAAACATTCTTCTATAAGGCTAGATAATTCATTAATTTATCCTAAACAAGTTCGCAGGTAAATTTACTACCAATTGAATGATACATTAGTTTAAAATAATACATGCCTTGGCGTTGATGCAGAAAGTTACCTGTATACAATTATAACCACAGCGCTGTCATTTATGCAAGGGAATTTAAACCCATGATTGATCCCAGGAAAATATTAAGAATTCAGCCTACACCAATAATAGAAATGTACAATAATGAGGAAGGAATTTGTCTGTAAAAAAATATCTGATTCGCCTGAATAATTTATAATACGATTAAAAAAAGCGTCAGGATAACGCATAGGATCACAAAATCAGCTTTTAATAAACTGAAAATAAGATGATTATTATTTTCGGTTAGAAGTACCGCCAACAAACATATCTGTAAGGCTTGCAAATTAATAATTAACGAAATATTACAAATCGCTTGCAGGATTAATGTGCACACAATACATTTGCACACCTAAGTTAATTATTCTAATTCTAAATTACATAAATGAAATATCTTTTATCATTTTCAATCTGTGTGCTTCTTTCAACTCTTTCTTTTGCCCAGACAGGCAAACTGAAAGGTGTTGTGCTTGATAACTCGAAAAATAGTCTGCCAGGTGTGACTGTTCACATCAAAAATACCAGCAACGGTACACAGACTAACGAAACAGGTTTCTTCGAAATATCCAATCTTAATGACGGGAATTACACGTTATCAATATCTTCACTAGGTTTCAAAACCAAAGAATTGCCTGTTACCATTGCCCAGAATGAAGTGGATCTTAAAACAATAACGCTTTATGAGGGTGATGAAATTTTGCGCGAAGTAGTTATTGAGGGGGAAAGAGAAAATAAATTTTCTCGCAGCAAGACAGCTTATGTTTCTAAATTACCTTTAAGTGATTTTGAAAACACCCAGGTTTACAGTACGGTAACAGACTACCTGTTAAAAACGCAAATCGTTACAAACTTCGACGATGCCTTGAAAAATGCAACGGGCGTCGAGAATTTGTGGACATCCACAGGGCGTGGCGGCGATGGAGCTGGTTACTTTTCGCTTCGTGGATTTTCAGTTCAGCCAAAATTGGTGAATGGTTTGCCAGGACTTACAAATGGTACGATCAATCCGGCGAATATCGAACGTATTGAAGTTTTGAAAGGACCGTCTGCGACATTATTCGGAAATGCAGTGAGCTCATATGGCGGACTTATCAACGTGGTTACCAAAAAACCTTACGTAGGAACAGGCGGCGAACTTTCATTTACCACAGGCTCTTTCGGGTTGAACCAGATCACAGGTGATTTCAATGCTCCGCTAAGCAAAGAAAAAAACTTGTATTTCAGATTGAACACATCTTACGCAACAGAGCGCAGTTTCCAGGATGCAGGTTTCAGAAAATCATTTTTTGTAGCGCCATCACTTTCCTACAAAGTAAATAACAAGCTAGCTTTCTCTTTCTATGGTGAGATTACGCAGGCAGAGCAAACTAACCCGATGTTTTTGTTTCTGAACAGAAGCGCTCCCCAGCATTCAAAAAACATTAAGGATCTGGGATACAACTATAAACTTTCATTCACAAGCAATGATTTGACATTGCAAAACCCGACTCAGAACTACCGCGTTGAAATGGATTACAACCTTTCAGATACCTGGCAGTCTCAGACGCTCGTTTCCAAAAGCTCAACCTCAACGAAAGGATATTATACCTATTTGTTCGATTTTGGAATTTTAGAGAATGATACATTTTCGCGATTCTTAAATAAGCAGAACGAATACACCGGTACTTCGGATATCCAGCAAAACTTTATCGGTGACTTCAAGCTGGGGAAATTGAGAAACAGGGTTGTGCTTGGCCTTGATTATTTTTCGGCTACTTCCACAAGCAATGGAACCGGTTATGCTTTTTATGGAAATGTAACACCGCAAGGCGGCGCCAATGGTGATGATCCGTTTACTGCCGACATAGTGGAAACGACGGCTTATCCCCTTTCTACCGCAGGTGTGGATGCAGTACTGGCCTCACAACCTGTATCAGATTCCAAATCGAAATACAATATTTACAGCGCCTATGCCTCTGACGTATTGAACATTACCAACAATTTGTCTGTAATGGTTGGCCTTCGTCTTGACCATTTCGATAACCAGGGAAGTGTTTCGACCTCGGATGATGACTACAATCAGACAACCTTGTCGCCTAAATTCGGAATTTTATTCCAGCCGGTTGCAGATAAGATATCCGTTTTTGCTAATTACCAAAACGGATTTACCAACGTTGCGCCGTCACTTGTAGGAAACCCGGCCGATGGTCCGCAGACGTTTAAAAGCTTCCGTCCTGAACAGGCTAATCAGATTGAATTTGGTATCAAAACCAACATCATCAAAAATAAACTGAACGCGACAATCAGCTATTACGACATCAAAGTTAAGGATCAGGTGATCACCGATCCGTCATCGCCTTTCAACAAAATCCAGGGTGGTGAAGTATACAGCAAAGGCTTCGAAATTGAGTTAAATGCAAATCCTGTCAACGGGCTGAATATCAGAGCCGGATTTAGTAACAACGATAGCAAAGTCACCAAATCGGACAATAATGAGATCCTGAACACAAGACCGCTTGAAGCTGGCTCAAAAACTCTATACAATGTTTGGGCAAATTACGAAATACCAGCTGGGAAATTGAAAGGTTTTGGTGTCGGGGCGGGATGTAACGGCGCAAGCGAGCGCTTTGCAATAAACTACGCTTCGACAGGAGAGTTCATACTGCCAGCTTATACAGTGGCTAATGCATCACTTTTTTATCAAGCCGATCAATATCGCATCGGACTTAAATTGAATAATGCTTTTGACAAGGAATATTACAAAGGATGGTCTACTATCGCGCCTCAAACCCCACGGGCGTTATTAGCTAATTTCACCTATACATTCTAAAAATGTTGTCTCCGGGCAATCTTTTAAACGAAAAGTCGGAAGGTGCTAATCTTCCGACTTTTCGTTTTTATTGCAATTCCAGATTTCTTATTCCCAGATGGATCTCACGGAATATATTTCCAGATTTTTCACTTCGATATTATTACCCCAAAAACGAAGCCCTTCCCTATTTTCCGCGTTAGGTTTTCTCATTAATGAATAGGAATAAGCACCGCCATCAATAAATACTTCAACGGATGTTTTATCAATATAAATATCTGCGGTGATCTCCATGCTTGTCATATTTTCCGGAGAATAAAAGACACCGTTGACCAGATTGAAATTCAAATCGTAATCCAGAATATTTTGACCAAAAAGACGAAGTCCGGCGTTCGTTGCGTGTGATAATTTAATTGTGGTTTTTATCCGCAGCCGGTCCGTATCCTTTACCTCTTTCAACTTCAAATCCGCATCATCTGCTTTTAATGCCGACCATTGATGTGTCCTGTTGAACAACTTTTCAGTTTCCTTAACAGGTACACTAAATAATCTTGCGCCATTTTTTGTGGATTTCAATGTCAACTCGGTCGGAAGCAACATCATTCCGTTAAAAGGCATTCCCGCGTGTTGCACTCTCCCCCAACCCAGTTGAATTCTACGGCTATCAGCCTCCGGAATGTTCGTGAAAGTTTGTGCCGCATAGATCGTTCCCGTGGTGTAATAATGCTTTCCTGACTCCGGTTTGAATGTTTTACCATCAAAGGTTCCGATCATGTAGGTGTTTGATGCGCCATACATCACCCATTTTGTTTTATTTTTATCGCCATCAACCGGCAATTCAAAGAGATCAGGACATTCCCAGAATCCGGTCACATGACTTTCCGCGTTCCAGTCCTTCAAATTTTTTGATGTGTAAATGGTATGCCCGTCCCTTTCGTTCAACACCATCACCCAATGATTACCTGGCTTATACCAGAACACTCTTGGGTCGCGGGTATCTTTGCTGTTCCATTTTGCCTTCGAATCGATCAACGGATTTTTATCATATTTCGTCCACGTCCGTCCCTTATCCAAACTATAAGCCAAACACTGGACCTCCTTTTCAGGACTATCCACGGTATAAAGTGCGACCATGGCAGGCGTATTTCCTTTATTAAAACCTGCCGAATTGGTGTAGTCAACGACGGCAGAACCTGAGAACATCGTTCCCAGATTGTCGGGACTCAGAGCGGTTGGAAGTTCTTCCCAATGCACCATATCTTTGCTGACCGCATGCCCCCACGACATATTCTCCCATTCCTTTTCATAGGGATTGTGCTGATAAAAAAGATGATATTCTCCCTCATAATAAAGCAGGCCGTTCGGATCATTGATCCACCCTCGCCTAGTAGTAAAATGAAATTGTGGCCGGTTTTTTTCTTTATAGAGCGAATCCTGTCCAGCTATTTTATCGTCCTGGTAAATTTTAGAAAGTCCTCCTCCATCACCTTCATAGCTGATCTTGATCGTCTGTCCTATCAACCTGGTCATATCACAAAAAACCCAGTACTCGGGCTCATTGGCAGCAAGCCTGATCTTGAAAGAGCGTTCCTGTTTACCATTTATTTCAAACTTCATATCCTTACGCTCCTGACTTTGAGACACCGGAAGATTAAGATATTTCTTGCTGATTTTAATAGAAATGTCAGCCGCACGGACGGAACAAAATCCACTAAGGATGAATATTATGCCAAGGAACGATGTAATAATTTGCTTCATATAAACCAGGAAACGATAATGGATAATTCTGAGCTCAACTATCAGGACAAAGAACTTAGCCTGGAAATTTTACTTTGCAGTCGATTTGCAAAACCAAAATCGTCATATTAACATCGTCTTACTAAATGGTAACAATTTAGCTTTCAGATTTGATTAATATTGAAACAACATACTGAAAAACAAGGCCTTAATCCATCGAAGCATGTCTGTTTTAAAAATAATTTTCTGGCTCTCCTGTGTCAGTTGTTTAACAGCTCAGGCACAACAAAATCAGTCAGATCCGGCTACTACTCCGGAACGGACGGTGTATACCATTGCTGAGAAACACCCTCAGTTCCGAGGCGGGCCAGGCGCGCTGCAACAATACCTTCGGAATAACTTGCGATATCCAAAAGAGGCTTTAAAAGAAGGAATTGAACGCAGAGTTTTCGTCACATTCATTGTGACAGAAAAAGGAAAAATTGAAGATGTTCATGTTTTAAAACCGGAAGTGCCCGAATTCGATGAAGAGGCCGTCCGTCTGGTTAATGACATGCCGGGATGGATTCCGGGAAAAGTAAAAGGCAAAGCAGTAGCCTGCCGATATAATCTGGTTGTCAGTTTTAGCAGAAATTAACCACAATCAGGTTAAATCCTGAATAATTGCCGAGCCTGCATCTTTTTTAATCAGGTCAATAATCTGTTCTCTTGGTGGCTCAGTAGTATAATTTTCACTTTTCGCTATGGTCTGCTGGTTGTCATTTTTTATAACAAAAGTAAAACTCAGATAACTGTCGTGCCGCTCGAAGCTGTCGTCGTTCGCTGCATTTTTCTTGACAAACTGAATTCCGGCCAGACAGTTTTGTTTAGTAGAAAACTCTTCACAGGAGAGTATAAGCTGCGAATTTCCGGTGGCCTTTAAAAGATAGTAATACTGATTTTTGGTACTGCTTTTAAAAACCTGAAAAATTGCCATAACGGAAAACTGCGTAAGATAAGCTGTCAATAACCATATTAATATGGTCGAATCAAAACGTTTCGAACAACCCTATGAATAATATTTCCCTTCTTTGCTGACACAGAATTCTTTCCCGACAATATCTTTTACAAATTTCAGCGGTGTCGTTCCCAGATAATGATGGAAATCTTTTATTAAATGGCTTTGATCATGGTACCCGAACTCGTCAACCAGGCCATACCAATCAACATTATGATTTTCCTTTTGGAGAATGCGGTTGATAACTTTTTTAAAACGAATAAAACGTAAAAGCTCCTTGGGCGAATAACCAAGATATTTTTTAAATCTCAGCTGAATCGTGCGTTCTGACAAATCAGAATCCATGGCGATCGCCCGGACAGGTTGTACGGATTCTTGCTCAAAATAGCCGATTCCGTCGAGTAATGGAACACTCGCCTCTTCTGCATTTTGGATAAAGGCAAGCCCGTACTCCTTCAATAAATCAACTTTTTGTTCCAGTTCTTCTAATTTATTCAGTTCATCCCACAAGGCAGCAAAACCTGAAATACCCAAAAGCTGGTCCGGATTTATAATACTCTCCTGATTTAAACGATCTATCGGCATTTGAAACAAACGGTAAAAACCGTCTGCATTGAACACCACCACGATCAGATTTGTATCCGGCAATACTTCATAATTAAGCATTTTCCGAATCGGCCCGATCACCGCAGTTTTCTCCATTTGCTGACCTTGGAAAATCTCGTCTCCAAAAGAAAAGCGGACGGGTTTTCCAAAATTAAAGACCAGCATCATTTCCAGATTCGGAGACAAATGTTGAATGATAGTATTGAAATTTTCGAAAGTCCGGATGCAGTACAGATGTTTTACCACTTCATTCAGCGGTTGGCCAACATCGATATGTAATTCGGCTGCGTTCATTTTCTGAGGACTTTTTATACGACATTTTATTAAAACGAATTTACGAAAGAAAGTACCCAAAAACGATCTGTCCTAAAAGCAGGTTTCAACACCTTCGTTTTCTTACAATTTTAAAAAATGCCAGGCCGATACATTTGTATTAGAAATTATTCGATCAACAAAACATTTTTCCTATGTCAATTACGCCGTCACCAAAAATTCTTATCACCGGAGCCACCGGAAATATTGGAAAAGAACTTACCAAACTGTTGTCACAAAAAGGAATCCGTTTTCGTGCGTTGGTACGCTCTGCTGAAAACGCAAAAGTATTGGCCAAACTGCCCGGCGCAGAAATTATCGAGGGCGATTTGAACAACGCTGAATCGATAAAAAATGCACTTCAAGGAGTTGAGAAAGCATTTTTGCTTACCAACTCATCTGAGCTCGCAGAAAAACAACAAGGCACTTTCGTCGAAGTTGCTGCAAATGCCGGAGTCAGTCATATCGTTAAACTTTCACAGTGGGCTGCATCCCTGGATTCACCGGTTCGTTTTCTCCGTTATCACGCCGCGGTCGAAAATCGGATCAAAGAATCCGGTATTGCTTACACCTTTTTGAGACCGAATTTATTTATGCAGGGTTTGCTTGGGTTTCGGGAAACGATCGTTGGAAAAGGGCAGTTTTATGGTGCAGTTGGCGATTCAAAAATAAGCCTGATTGATATCCGTGATATCGCTGCCGTTGCTGCCGAAACATTGACCAAACCGGGACATGAGGGAAAAATTTATAACCTGACCGGCCCTGAATCGCTTACACATTCCGAAGTTGCCGAAAAATTATCAAAGGCAACAGGACGAACAATCCAGTTTATCGATATCACGTCCAAGATGTTGCACGACACCTTATTGCAAGTCGGATTTCCAGATTGGCAGGCAGAAGGTTTGGTAGAAGATTATGCGCATTACAAAGCTGGTGAAGCCTCGGCAGTTGAATCCGGCGTGAAGGAAGTGACCGGGAAAGACCCAATTGATTTTGCTCAGTTTGCCAACGATTACGCCTCTCTTTTTACCGCATAAAATCCAGAAAAGAAAGCAGCTGTATGGCTGTTTTCTTTTCTATGGTCTGGCTGCTTCCTCAACAGGCGGATTGTGCTTCAAATTCCATTTTGTCATCATATTAAGGATTGGAAGTAATTCCAGTCCTTTTAGTGTCAGCGAGTATTCAACGCGTGGCGGCAGTTCTTTAAACGCTTCTCGTTTGATAAATAAATGCCAGATCTGCATCCTGTTCATTGTTATCTACAATTTGGGTGTCGGTTTTGCTTGCAGAAATAGTGCTGCGTAAAACACATAATTAGACTGAGAGGGTAAGAAATCAGACAACCTGTAAATTTGGTATGGGGTTTAAAAGAGAAGACCTGCTGTGAATCATAGCAGGTCTTATGTATTACACTCAACGTTTTTATATTACCAACCCGAAGCCGGGAAAGAAAATTGTGTAAATAAATACATAATTGTATATAAGAACAGGACAAAGTTACAAAGGTTACTTTTTATATCATATAGAATGTCTTTGATATTTTTGTAGAATGTTTTCTAATTTTTTGCACTTTTAGCGCAAAATTTCTTGATTTAATTCTAATTTTGTAGAAGTTCGGATTTTATGTGATTATTTCAACGCTGCCAGTGCTTTTTGTGAATGCTCGTTACCATTTAAAAATCCGCGAAAATTAAATACTATTTTTCCTGAAATATCTACAACAAAAGTCTCTCGTCCTGTTAAAAACAAGACGTTTTTTATGCCAAAAGTTTTCAGCACCTTATTATCCGGATCGCTGAGCAATGTGAATGGCAATCTGTGGTGTTGCTGAAATGCTTTGTGACTTTCAACAGATGCTGAATTTATTCCGATCACCATAGCGCCCGCATCCTCAAAAGCCGAGAAACTGTCTCGAAAAGCACATGCTTCCTTGGTACAAACTGCACTTTCATCCTGGGGATAAAAATAGATAACCATTTTTTTCTTACCAATATATTCTGCTGTCGAGAAAGTATTTCCATCCTGGTCTTTCAACGAAAAAACGGGCAGCTTATCCCCCACAGAAACGGTTTTTTTTCCTGATATATTGGTGTCACTGATTCCTGCCGAGAAAATGCCTCCAAGCAATGTCTTGATAACTGATCTACGTTCTTCCATAATGATTTGCTTTTATGTTTTGTCCTTATTTGCTGAAACAAAATTCGGCAGAAGCATTTATAAAAAATTTCACCTATGTTAAAATCGAAATTATGCTTTGCGGTATCTATTGTGAAATTTTTTAGCATTATGAAAGCGAGAATTTATACATCATCAACCATCTTATAGACATTTCTTTTCGATAGCTCTTGTCAGATATTTGTAAGGGTAATAACTAGGACACTCCCCCTAACATCAATATCCCCGAAATGGCTACGACAAAATGGATTGCGGACCCCGAAGGCAGTGAAGTACTGTTCAATACAACACATTTGCTGCTTCAGAATATCACAGGTTATTTCAGAAAAATCAAGCTGGAAGTGGCCACGGAAAACGATGATTTTTCAAAATTTTATGGCATCGTTTTTAACGCCAAAATTGACTCCGTTGACACTGCCGATAAAGACCGGGATGATTATCTTAAATCAGCCGGATTCTTTGATTCGTCCAAATATCCTGACTTAAAATTTGTCGGTAAAAAATATTTAAACTCGGAAGGAAAAGATAAGCTGATCGGGAATCTGACGATTAGGAATATTACAAAACCCGTCGAACTTAATGTTGAATTCAGCGGAAAAACAACTGAACCAGACGGATTGACAAAGGTTGGCTTCTCTGTTCAGAGAAAGATCGACCGGAAAGATTTTGATCTGCACGCAAGCACAATGGCAGATTTGGGAGGCATACTTATTGGCGACGAAGTCAAGTTCAATGCTGAAATCCAGTTGGTCAAACTGGTTGAGGAGCCGGTTTTAAAAAGTCCATGAAATATACATCATGATCCTTTGTTTGTCAATTGCCATACGCACAGTCTTGAAGTAATTTTATTACAGAAAATACAAAACACTGAAATTTAAGCTATTACAAAGACAGTTATAATGTTCAAGCCAAGCCCCCAGCCATTATTACCGTAACGATTCCCGGGATTATTCTGAATAAGAAGAAACAAAAAAAATCAACGGATTTAACCAAAGCAACGGCTTCTGAGTCGAAGTTTGGTTTCCACCGCCTTCCGAATCAGTCAGCAGATCTCTAATTCTGATTTCACACGATTTAAAGAAAAAGTAAACCACCTCTTATCAAAAGAACAGAAAGCTCCTTGCTGGTGGGAGTTTAACTGGATGACGTGGCGGCTGGTGCCGATATGTGCGAAGTCAGATGTATAACGGATCAAGGATCTTTTAATGCATCGGATCCTGTCGTATCAGCCGCGCGCATCGACCTTTGTGGCAATATCTGAATAGTTATAGATCGGAAATGGAAATTTCCTTGTAAAATCAATCCGAATGCAGACACGTTACAAACCTTTGAAATTACTGTTGTGTTTACTTTTGATTCAAGTAAATCTGGTACTCGCACAAACGACTACGATTCGCGGAGTGATCTCAGATTCAGCCTCAAAAGAAACCCTGCCCTATGCCAGCGTGATCGTACCCGGCAGTTCCTTCGGAGCATTGGCAGACGAAGACGGAAAATTTACATTTCAGATTCAGGGAAACTATACCAGATTCCAGGTTCAGTATATAGGTTATAACACCATCACGAGGACATTCACTCCAGGTAAAGATCAGGTTATTAATGTACGTTTGGGGGTAAATACTTCACTTTTAAAAGAGGTGGTTGTAAAGGGTAAAGGACGCTACCGGAACAGAAATAATCCGGCCGTTGAACTGATACAGCAGGTGATTGATCACAAAAAAGAAAATCAACCGGAAGCCAATGATTTTGTGGAGTATGAGCAATATGAAAAAATTTCTTTTGCGTTGAGTAACCTTTCCAACAAATTCAAAGACAAGCGAATTTTCAGAAATTACCAGTTTCTTTTTCAGCAACAGGATTCAGCATCGATCGGCGGAAAAAATATTCTTCCGGCTTATCTTCAGGAAAAGATTTCTCAGGTTTATTACCGCAAAGACCCGACCAAAAAAAAACAGGTCATCCTGGCAGATCAGCGTGCAGAATATGATTCGAGATTTATTGATAATGACGGATTGAGCACCTATTTCAACCGGCTTTACGAAGATATCAATATTTATGACAACAATATATCTATCGTCACCAACCTTCTTTTGAGTCCGATCGCGAACAATTCACCGACTTTTTACAAGTTTTTTATTCGTGACACGGTTAAGACAGAACAACCCTGGCTTGTGGAACTGAATTTCATTCCCAGGAACAAAACGGACCTGCTTTTTGAGGGAAAAATGTTTGTAACGCTGGACGGGCATTACAGTGTCCACTGTGCTTATCTAACAGTAAATAAAGATATTAATCTCAACTTTATGCGGGATCTGGAAGCTAAACTGGAATATGAAAAAAGTGCCGACGGACGTTACCGGCCCCTCAAAAAAACATTAGCTATGGAGTTTGCACTAGGGGAAAAAGGCGGTGGCTTGTATGGTCAGCGAATGGTTACATACAAAAATTATGCGATCAATCAGTCGATCCCTGACAGTGTTTTTAAGGGCCCGGCCGAAGTGATCGGCTATGATCCGGAAGCAAAACCGAACGCAGCGTATTGGCATACTGCAAGGCACGTTCCGCTCGAAAAAACGGAGATCGCTATTTATAAAAACGTGGATACGCTGCAAACGATCAAGTCTTTTCAGCGGACGATGGACATTATCACCCTACTTTTTGCCGGCTATAAAAATTTCGGTGCTGTGGAAATGGGTCCGGTCAATACTTTTTATAGCTTCAATCCGGTAGAAGGTTTAAGGCTCAGATTTGGGGGCCGAACCACGCCTGAATTTAGTAAACGGGTCTATTTTGAATCTTATGCAGCTTACGGTTTTAAAGATCAGAAGTGGAAATATTTTTTGAGCGGGACTTATTCGCTGAATAACAAATCGGTTTATCATTTTCCGCTCCACTACATCCGCGTCAGCTATCAGCGCGATACCAAAATTCCAGGTCAGGAATTGCAGTTTGTTCAGGAAGATAATTTTCTGCTTTCTTTCAAACGGGGAAATAATGATCGGTGGCTTTATAATGATATTTATAAACTGGAATATGTCAGGGAATTCAGAAATAAAATGTCTTACAAAATTGGCTTCACCCAATGGCGGCAGACGCCCGCCGGGTCATTAAAATATCAGTATACGGATACAAAAAATGATGCGTTGGTCAATGTCCCGGAGCTGAATAATACGGAAGTCAACGTTGAGCTTCGATATGCGCCAAAAGAGCAATATTATCAGGGAAAGTTGTACCGTATTCCGATCCCTAACAAGTATCCCATTTTTACTGTCCGCTATACTACCGGTATTTCCGGGTTTTTAAAAGGTGAATATAATTACCATAATCTGACTGGAAATGTGAACAAAAGATTTTTCCTCTCGCAATTTGGCTATACCGATGTTACACTGGAAGGAGGCTACATTTTTGGAAACCAGATCCCTTTTCCTTTGCTTTCGATTCACCGCGCCAATCAGACGTATGCCTATCAGTTAGGCTCATATAACCTGATGAACTTTCTGGAATTTGTTAGTGACCACTATGCCAGTTTGAATGTGGAATACTATTTGAACGGGTTTATTTTTAACAAAATACCTTTGCTGAAAAGACTGAAATTACGGGAAGTTTTTAGTTTCCGGGGACTTGTGGGAGACGTTCGTGATGACAATAACCCGACAAAAAATCCTTCCTTATATCGTTTTCCAACGAATGAAGATGGAACGCTGGCCACCTATACTTTACGGAAAGAGCCCTACATTGAAGGTAGCGTCGGAATTGCCAATATCTTCAAATTGCTCAGGGTTGATCTTGTAAAACGCCTGAATTATCTGGATCACCCGAACGTCTCGGAATGGGGAATCCGGGCGCGCGTCAAATTCGATTTTTAAGAAGTAACACCGCTATAACCTTCAAAGCTTTTTCTCTTTGGCGAGGCTTTGGGTTATATGATCATAGAAGGTCGGGAAAGGCAGCGGGCTGCGTTCCCCTAATTAGAAAAAGCGGATAAAACGATTGATTGTCCTCCGAAGAAGTTAACCAGCACGGTGAAACAATTTCAGCTTTGGAGCCTTCTATGAGTCGGTGTCTTTTATTTATGTATTTCATATAAACGATATGAAAAAGCACTTCATCTTCATCCTGATTCTGATGTCTGCCCAGCAGGATGTCATCCTGGCAAGGCCAGGGTCAGATATTTTTTTGCAGGATACGCTGCCTGTTCCTAACATTCCGAATTTGTTGTTTTACATTCAACGCGACCCAAATTCCAACACAATATGCTATCAATTAAATGTTGACCGACAGGGCAAGCTAGACACCAAAAATCCAGTCCACGCTTTCTGGATACGATACCCCGAAGGCGGAGCCATTAAAGAGCTAAGTTTTATCCAGAACAAATTCGCTTACGGCTTAAAAGTCACACCGATGGGTGATGGCGCGTTTGAACTCAAATCCGTGGCGTATACACGTTCTCCTCTGTATTTGAGAAAAGACAGTCTGAACCGCTATCGTGTTTACATTGCAGTTAAGCGGAAAGAACATGTTTTGAAAAGGATTTTTGTCCGTATAGAGGGTGGTTCAAAATTGTCACCTAACGTCGTTTATATCGAACTTAAAGTGATGGATCCGGATACCGGAAAAGTGGTAATTGAACGAATAAACAAGCCATCTCCAACCGGGTAAACTTCTGAATTTTGCAACCGCCATTTATACAGCACAAACCATCATCAATCCATTTTTCAGGGTTACTATACTTGGCAAATTTGCATTGGAGCAGAAAGTAAAAATTCTTAAATCAAACCGCATAACTTTTTAAAATCGAAGATATGACCATCGGAATTATCGGAGCCGGGAAGATGGCAAGAGCTTTCGCCCGGCAGCTTGTGAACACGGGCTACAAAGTAATTTTATGTAACAGCAGAGGCCCTCACTCTTTGAATTCTGTCGTTACCGACCTGGGTTCCAATGTGAGGGCGGCGACAAAAGAAGAAGTTGCCAGGGCTAAAATTGTTATGCTGGCCGTTCACTGGGATCAGCTTCCGCAGGCGCTGGCCAATCTCCCACCCTGGGAGGGGCGAATTGTTGTAGACGCTACAAATCCGAATTTAAGCCTTGAAAATTTAAATAGATCATTTGAGTTCGGAGAACGAACTTCCAGCGAGCTCGTAGCCGAACTCGTTCCCGGCGCCCGCGTGGTCAAAGCCTTTAATACATTATACTACAAGGTGCTCGAAAAATATACTCAGGACGAACATGGAAAAAGAGTAGTGTTCATGTCCGGCGACGACCGGTATGCCAAAAAGGAATTTTCGGAAGTCGTCAAAAGAATCGGCTTTGCACCGGTTGATCTCGGAAATCTTGCCAGTGGCGGTAGAATGCAGCAATTCGGCGGCCCGCTCGGGAGCCTGAATCTGTTACATCTACCACATGCCTTCTAACTCAAATTAATAAAAAGTCCCTCTCGACACAGACTAGCCGCACCCGCACTATGAAACATTTTTCAACCCTCCGGCTACGAAAAAAATTTGCTTTTCATGTCTTTTTCATTCCTGCTATGCGTTGTCAATTCGGTTTTGATCTCCACATGGTGATGAGGCCCATGCCGCCTTTTCCGGTTTAACAAAGATTGATTTTCCCAATATCCAGGTAGCCGGAACAAAAACCAACTACTGCTTACCCAAAAGGTTTATGGTCATAATGCAGGAAATATTTCGCTTTATTTTAGCTGCTAACAGTTAACCGAGCTTAGCTGTAACAAATTAATTTACCATCAAAAGTTAAAAACGTATATACCTTTTCGATAGTAAATGATTTGAAACTATTGGTTACAAAAATTTGGAAATTTTTATTATTACGCATATTTTTTATTATAAAGTAACTTTAAATTGAATTATATAAAGAAAAATAATCTTTTTTTAATATTATCTTCCACATCTGGAACGATCATTCAATAATATCGATTATGTATTAAATCCGGCCTTAAACACTTTCAAAAATCGTTGTTTGCAAAAACATGAAACGGAAGGGGCAGAATTTAAAAATAAAGTATCAGTATAACAGTACCATTTGAGAGGACATGTACCTGGCAAAATCAAATATCGACTCAAATTTCCTGAAAGGGGCGCTCGAAATCAAAAACAATGATTTCCGGCCGGCCTTGATGGAATCCACGTTGTCGTTTAAGCCGTTTGTTGCCCATTTGAAAAACATGCTCAAAGACGAACCAGCAGTAAAATCTGAATTTTACCGGTTTGTTATCGACAAGTTTGAAAATGAAATGAAAGGCAGCGGACCGGCGGTTTTAGCCAATGATTCTGTAAGGTATAAGGAGCTGATGGAACTTGTTTACATGATCCTGACCCCCTTGGCAACGAATGAGAAAGAGCATTTCTGGGCACTGAGCACGCCTATACCTGATAAGATATTTTTCAGCACCGACGGGTTTTATCATTTTCTGGCTGATCAGACGACTGCCGGTCAGGCGATAAATTTGAGTCCGGTGCAGCATTATAAAACGCAGCAGATTCAGTTTATGTACCGGCTGATACTGGAACGTCTTTATAATATTCCATCACTTATCAAGAATGAAATATTATTCGAGTATACCGACGCTGTAACGAATCTTCCGAAGTTTTATAACATCAATACGGATACCCAATTTATCGATATCCAGCTGAAAGGAAAATTGCCGGCGCTGGACTACAAAGCTATTGAGCCTTATCTTCAGGAGGGTGCCGATACCGCGATTCTTGAAAATATTCTTCCGCTAAACCGTTTTCGCTTTGAAGGTTTTTCAGTAATAACCTTGCTGGATGTGACGATTCAGCGAGCTACGGAGATTATCAAAGAAGCACTGGTCAATCACAATTACGAAACGGAATCCAACGACTCGATCATCCAGGCGTTGAAAACTTTGGCCGGGGACGACCGTGTTGATTTTGGTTTGATTCCCTCCTATCAGATTAACGGCAAGTATGTTTTTGCCAGTGCGGAGTGTTCACAAAGTATGATCGTTGAGGCTGCGAAAAAATTTGGTGTAACAGAAGAAGGTTTTAACCAGCTGGTAAATAAATATTATACAGCACCTCAAACTGCTGTATTTAATAACATTACTGATCAACAGGTTTCTGAACAGCCTTTGCTTAATATTCTGAAAGCCGAAGGCGTTTCCTCGTTTGCGCTGGTACCTGTCTTTTACAATAAAAAAGTGGCAGGAATTCTTGAAGTTTTTTCGAAACACGGAATTGCGCTTGACGATGCTTTATTTTCCAGAATCCAGACTGCGCTTCCGCTGATTGCTCAGTTGTTGAAATACAGTACGGATGAATTCAACGCAAAAATTGATACCATTATCAGGGATAAATTTACGCCGTTGCAGCCTTCTGTTCAATGGAAATTCAACGAAGCCGCATGGAATTTTCTGGAAACCAGTGTAAGTTCGCCGAATGCTGAGATTGAAACCGTAACTTTTGAAAAAGTGCATCCGTTATATGGAGCGATTGACGTACGAAATTCTACTTTTGAAAGAAATCGTGCTGTTCGGGAAGATATCAAAAATCAATTGTCACTTCTTGGGAACACTTTCCATTCAATTAAAAAAGTGATTGAACTTGAAACGACTGAGACGTTCGTTTGTGCCTGTGACCTTTGGGCAACGGAAATAAACGGGTACCTTTCCTCGGAAGATGAACTGGCGCTGAACCGCTTTCTGGCCGCTGAGGTAAATCCTTATCTGTTGAAAATCCGGGAACAGTATCCGATGACAAAAGACATGGTGGATTTTTATTTTCAGGCACTTTCAGAAACCAACGGTCTGGTTTTTGAAAACCGTAGAAAACTGGAATCTTCTTTGCAGCTGATCAATGCGACGGTGTCGGGTTATATTGATAATGCTCAAAAAGCATTAAAATCTGCTTATCCGTTTTACTTTGAAAAATTCAGAACAGATGGAATTGAGTATGACATGTATATCGGGCAGTCTATGGCTCCTGAAAAACCTTTTGATGCTCTCTATCTTAAAAATCTGCGTTTGTGGCAACTCACTTCGATGGCAGAAATCACCAGGCTCACCGAAAAACTACTGCCCCAACTGCAACGTCCGCTGAAAACCACGCAGCTGATATTTATTCATTCAAATCCGATCAACATAAATTTCCGAAATGATGAGAGAAGATTCGATGTGGAAGGCGCCTATAATATCCGGTATGAAATTATCAAAAAACGGATCGACAAAGCGCTTGTGCGGGAAAGCGGCGAACGCCTGACCCAACCGGGTAAAATCGCGCTGGTGTATTTTAACGACAGCGAAGCCGAAGAGTACCTTGACTATATCGGCGACCTAAAGCAAATGGGTTTGCTGAACGATGACCTTGAATATCTTGAGCTGGAAGAGCTGCAAGGCGTTGCCGGTCTGAAGGCCATCAGGATCGGTGTAAACTATCTGTAATACCCGAACTTTATTTTTAAATTATCACCATAATAACCAAATCAAATTCCTTTTTCCAACCTTAAAACGCTTATTGAAGCGGTTACGGGCAGATTTTAAAGTTTTTTTCAGAAAATCGAATAATTTTTGAACGATCGTTCTAAAATAAACATTATAGAGTTACCACCGCAAGAAAAGCTAAGAAAACAGGATTTGAAGTTTTCATCTCTTAATTACAATTAATACCACGTTCATGAGAAATCTAATTTTAGGCTTAGCCATCCTGCTATACGGATGCGCGCAAAAACAGGAGACACCAACGACTCCGCCACCACCAACGTTGCCAGTAGTTGAAATCACATCGGGACAGGCCACTACTTACCAGGAATATCCCGCTTCAATCGAAGGAAAAGTAAATGTTGAAATTCGTCCGCAGGTGGATGGATACCTAGATAAAGTTTTTGTTGACGAAGGCGCGTATGTTAAAGCTGGTCAGCCTTTATTCAAAATAAACGACAATCCATACCGCGAACAGCTGAACAATGCGAAAGCGAATTTGAGCGCAGCACAGGCTTCGATCATCAATACGCAGCTTGAAATTGACAAACTTACACCACTGGTTGCAAACAAAGTAATTTCTGATTTTCAGTTAAAAGCGGCCAAAGCAGCAAATTCAGTAGCCATTGCGAACGCAGAACAAGCAAAAGCTGTGGTTGGATCTGCCCAGATAAATGTTGGCTATACGACTATTAAAGCACCTGTAAGCGGTTTTATTGGCCGTTTACCCAAGAAAAACGGAAGTCTTGTTTCCCGCGCAGACGTTGAACCGTTGACGCAGCTTTCTGATGTTCAGGAAGTGCACGTTTACTTCTCACTGGGTGAGGCTGATTTTATTAAGTTCAAAGCACAGTATGACGGTGCGACGCTGAATGACAAGTTGAAAAAGTTGGAACCTATATCTCTTCTGTTAGCTGATCAGACGGTTTATCCGAAGCAGGGAAAAGTGGATATGATCGACGGTCAGTTTGATAAGAACACCGGAGCGATCACCTTGCGGGCAACTTTTGCAAATGCTCAGGGACTTCTTCGCTCAGGAAATACAGGAAAAGTAAGACTCAGCCTTCAGCACGAAGCTGCGGTTCTTGTCCCTCAATCTGCCACACTGGAACTGCAAGACAAGGTCTTCGTATATGCAGTAGCGGAAGGCAATAAAGTAAAGAAATTGCCAATCACAATTATTGGAAAAAGCGGCAACAATTACCTGATTAAAGATGGTCTGAAAGCGGGCGACAAAATCGTGTTTGCCGGACTTGACATTCTGCAAGAGGGAACTGTAATCATTCCGGAAAAAGCTAAACCGGTGATTGCCCAGAATTAACAAAAACACCCAAATTGAATCGTTATGTTTAAGAAATTCATAGACAGACCTGTCCTGGCCACTGTTATCTCCGTTTTACTGGTGATACTTGGGGTGCTTGGGCTCACGAACCTGCCCTTACAGCAGTTCCCCGATATAGCACCGCCGGCAGTTCAGGTTATCGCAAATTACCCTGGTGCGAATGCAGAAACCGTTCTACGTTCCGTAGCACCTTCGCTGGAAGAATCTATAAACGGGGTAGAAAACATGAGCTATATGAGCTCAACCGCCAGCAACGACGGATCGTTGGTAATAACCGTTTATTTTAAATTAGGTACCGACCCAGATCAGGCAGCCGTTAACGTTCAAAACCGCGTTTCCCAGGCTACGAGCCAGTTACCGGCAGAGGTTGTTCAGGCCGGAGTAACAACAGCGAAGCAGCAAAACAGTTTGCTTATGGTGGTTGACCTTTACTCGGAAAACGAAGCCTTGTATGACCAGACATTTCTGGCAAACTATGCGCAGATCAATATTATTCCGGAAATCAAGCGTATCAAAGGAGTTGGTCAGTCGATTATTTTTGGTGGAAACAAGGATTATTCGATGCGTGTCTGGCTGAAACCAAGTCAGTTGGCTACGTATAATTTAACACCGAACGAAGTAATTTCAGCAATTCGTGATAAAAACCTTGAAGCTGCCCCCGGAAAATTCGGAGAAAACAGCCAGGAATCTTTCGAATATGTGATCAAGTATAAGGGCAAGCTGAACAAACCTGAGGAATATGAAAATATCATCATACGCTCGAACGCTGATGGTTCAATTTTAAGACTGAAAGACGTCGCAAAAGTTGAGTTTGGTTCGTATACTTATGGAAACTTTACCCGCGTAAATGGCAAGCAAGGTGTCAATATTGCAACCATGCAACTTGCCGGATCCAACGCCAACGAAATCCAGATCGCCATTCAGGATCTGATGAAAAAGGCGGAAAAAGATTTTCCAAAAGGAATGAAATACCTGATCCTGTATAACACAAAAGACTCTCTGGATCAATCGATTGAGCAGGTGCAGCATACTTTGCTCGAAGCTTTTATCCTGGTTTTCATTGTGGTTTATATTTTCCTTCAGGATTTCCGTTCAACCCTTATCCCTGCGATCGCGGTGCCGGTTGCCATTTTGGGAACATTCTTTTTCATGTCCCTTTTCGGCTTCTCGATCAACCTGCTTACCCTTTTCGCTTTGGTATTAGCCATAGGAATTGTCGTCGATGATGCCATTGTCGTCGTCGAGGCCGTCCATTTAAAAATGGAGAAAAAAGGATTGCCCCCCAAGGCAGCCACAGTCTCCGCAATGAGTGAAATCACAGGCGCAATTATTTCGATCACGCTGATCATGTCCGCCGTTTTCCTTCCTGTCGGTTTCCTTGAAGGTTCAACCGGAGTTTTCTATCGTCAGTTTGCCTTTACTCTGGCCATCGCGATTGTGATTTCTGCTGTCAACGCGTTGACACTGAGCCCGGCATTATGTGCGATTTTCTTAAAAGAGCATAAACATAATGAGCATGGTGTATATGTCAAAAAGAGCTTTAAAGAGAAATTCTTTATGGGTTTCAACGCATCTTTCGACAAACTTACAAATCGTTATGTAAGCAGCCTTCGTTTCCTGATCCATTACAGATGGTTGAGTTTGGGTGCTCTCGCTTTGGTGACCATTGCAACGGGCTATATGGTTTCTACAACAAAAACCGGATTTATTCCTTCTGAGGATCAAGGATTTATTGCAATTTCTTTATCAATGCCAGTAGGTGCTTCGCTGGAACGTACGACCGAAGTTGTTCACAAGGCAGAAACAATTCTTGGGTCGATGGAATCGAAACAAACGTTGATGGGACTTTCAGGATTCAATATTCTTACGCAGTCTTCAAGTCCGTCATCAGCCGTCGCTTTTGTATTGCTTAAACCCGCGAAAGACCGTGGCGCTGTCAAAGATATTAACGGAATCATGAACGAAGTCCGTCAAAAACTGGGAGCGATCAAAGGGGCAAACTTCTTTGTATTTACCTTCCCAACCGTTCCGGGATTCAGTAATGTCGATGGTCTTGACTTTGTTTTGCAAGACAGAAATGGAGGGAAACTTGACAAATTCAGCGGCGTGGCTAACGGATTTATAGGTGAACTGATGAAACGTCCGGAAATTGCAGTGGCCTTTACAGCATTCCGTGCCGACTATCCACAGCTTGAAATGGAAGTTGATGAAGTAAAAGCAGAACAATTGAGCGTCAATGTGAAGGATATTTTACAAACGATGCAGGCTTATTTCGGTAGTGCGCAGGCTTCTGACTTCAACCGTTTTGGAAAATACTACCGCGTGATGGTTCAGGCTAATATAGCCGATCGTACAGATCCGGCTTCGATGGATGGAGTTCTTGTCAAAAACAGGTTAGGACAAATGGTCCCGATCAATACACTAGTTAAAATGAAACGTGTGTATGGCCCGGAAAATGCTTCCCGCTATAATCTTTTCAACTCGATCGGTATCAACGCCATAGCAAAACCTGGATTCAGTTCGGGAGATGCGATCAAGGCTGTTGAAGAAGTGGCTGCGAAGAATTTGCCTAACGGTTTTAAATATGAATTTTCAGGTATGACGAAGGAAGAAATTTCCTCAGGAGGACAGTCTGTTGTCGTATTTATGCTCTGTCTGGTTTTCGTATATTTCCTTCTTTCAGCTCAGTATGAAAGTTACATTCTTCCTTTCGCGGTTATATTATCGATCCCAACCGGAATTTTCGGTGTGTTTGCAGCGATCGGTTTAACGGGAATTGAAAACAACATTTATGTACAAGTTGCGCTGATCATGCTGATCGGATTGCTCGCCAAAAATGCAATTTTGATTGTCGAATTCGCGGTGCAGCGGAGAAAGGCCGGAAAGTCGTTATTATATGCTTCCCTTGAAGCTGCCAAACTTCGTCTTCGTCCGATCATTATGACCTCGTTAGCTTTTGTCGTTGGACTTATTCCGATGATGACCGCAACCGGACCGTCTGCACAAGGTAACCATTCGATCAGTATCGGAGCTGCCGGCGGGATGATCACCGGAGTTGTGCTTGGACTATTTATCATTCCTGTTCTGTTTATCGTCTTCCAATACCTTCAGGAACTAGTTACAGGAAAACCAGTTGCTGCGGTCAAAAACGAAGTAGTCGAATTGGCGGAAGCAATTTAAAGAAATACAACATGAAAAAGTACCTTAATATACTCACGTTTTTTATCTTGCTAACGGCTCTGGCTGCATGTAAGATCTCGAAAAATGTGGAAACACCCCAGACTGCATTACCTGAAACATTCAGGAATGCGGTCGCCACAACGGATACAGCCGGTATCGCTGATCTGCCGCTGGACAGTTTTTTTTCCGATGCTTCGCTTCAAAAATTACTTGACAGCGCCATCGCGAAAAACTATGATATGCAAATTGCGCTTAAAAATATCGAAGCTTCGCAGCTTTTATTCAAACAAACAAAATGGGCTTATTTCCCGGATGCAAGACTTCAGATCAGTGCCGGCTCCAGCCGCCCGTCTGACAACAGCTTAAATGGATTAAGTGCCAGTTCCTTTTTGAAAACGACCCATATTGAAGACTTCACAACCAGTGTCGGATTGTCATGGGAAGCTGATATATGGGGAAAAATTAAAAACAGAAATGGCCGCGCACTCGCTGAATACCTTCAGACGATAGAAGCGAAAAATGCCATCCAGACCAATCTCGTTGCCATCGTTTCACAAGGTTTTTACAACCTCTTAATGCTGGATGCACAACTTGGGATCGCTGAAAAAAATCTGGCTCTGAACGATAGTACGCTGCGCATTTTCGGGTTTCAGTTTACTTCCGGACAAGTTACTTCGCTGGCAATTCAACAAGCCGAAGCGCAAAGACTAACCGCAGCAAAACTAATTCCTGAACTGCAACAAGCGATTACGTTACAGGAAAATGCGCTGAGTATTCTGGCCGGAGATCTCCCTGGAAGAACAGAAAGGAATCTGAAACTTGACCAGGTTTCCTTCCCTGAAACGTTGACTACCGGTGTTCCGACGTCCATTCTGAACCGTCGTCCCGATATTCGCCGTTCCGAACTTGCTCTGGATGTAGCGAATGCCAATGTCGGTATTGCAAAAGCAAATATGTATCCGGCGCTCACGATCACTGCTTCGGGTGGTATCAATTCTTTCAAAGCATCGAACTGGTTTAACATTCCGGCATCCTTATTCGGAGCGGCGACAGGAGGACTTACCCAGCCTCTGTTTTTAAGAAATCAGTTGAAAACCCAATTCGAAGTTTCGAAAGTAGAACGTGAGAGAACGGTTATCGAATTCAGACAAACGGTGCTGTATGCAGTGGGTGAAGTTTCGGATGCATTGGTAAAAATCGAAAAACTTAAAGAGCAGCAGACCATCGCAGCCACGCGTGTCAAAACGCTGGAACAGGCAATCTCGAATTCGAATATGCTTTTTCAAAGCGGTATGGCCAATTACCTTGAAGTGATCACTGCCCAAAGCAACGTATTGCAAAGCGAGTTGGAATTAGTCGCGATCAAACGCGCTCAACTAGCAGCAAACGTAGATCTTTACCGCTCACTTGGAGGAGGCTGGCGGAATTAAAATTGAAACAATGTGAATGAATAATAGTTAAACAGGCCGGTAGATCTTAAATCCACCGGCCTGTTTTTTATCATCACCAAAAGTCTCCGCGTTTCTCCTGATTAATTTTCAAATCATTGTCTTAACCTAAAACCAAAAGCCAAGACGTAACATAATCCTTGGCGATTCTTCGGTTTTTTCTTTTGGAAAAAATGCGCCGAGTGATAATGTAGCAATATCAACCGGTGAAAACCAGATACCTCCGCCGTAGTCGTAATGCCAGTTTTCGGAAGGGTATTCTTTCAGCCAGACGCGGCCATAATCAAATCCTCCAAACACGCCGAATGTAAAAGGAAGCGTTTCGTTATAACTGCTGTTAACTTTTACACGAAGATCGGTGCTATGCCAAACACTGCTTTTGCCATAAAATCGCTGCGTCCGGTAACCGCGTAATCCCTGACTATCCTGATTTCCACCCAGCGTCGGCATTTGGAAAAATTCGTAATCGGAGCCGAAGTTCAGGCCTGTACCAATTTGGGAAGCAACAACAAATCTTTCTTTCTTATCCAGACTTTTATAAAAAGCCAGCTGCGCCCGCAATGCCGTAAAATTGTTATTTTCTTTCAAATTCCGCGTCCAACTTAAATCTGTATGGAACCGGATACCCGAATGCGGTGAAAAAATGTTATCGACATTGTTAAAATTGAATCTTGCCTGAGCACCGCCAAAATATTTCGTTTCAAAAATCTCGCTCTTATCCAGATCGCCATCCGTCGTCGTAAGATACCGTCCGGCGGTTTCCTGAATTTTTGAAACTTCAAATAAAGGTCCGAGGGCAACAAATCCATTCAATCCAATTCGCTTTTTAATTGCCGGATAAATATGGATTGCTTTCTGCCGAACCCGGTAAAAGTTCGGATCATTGACCGGACGCTGGCTGTCGTTTCCTAAACCGGAATAATTGAACGCATAAGACGGGCCGTGGTAAAATGCATCCAGATAAAAATCGAATTTTTTAAAGGTATTGTTAAAATCCCCGGTGTAATCAAGTTTTAAAGCTTTTGTCCCAAAAGAAAAACTGCCTCCTACATGTTGAATCGAGGCGTAAGGCTCTTTTTTAAAACCATAACGGATCATGGTAAGACTTCCACCGATCAAAAATCCGTCATCTGGATTATAGCCAACAATCGGAACAGGCATATTGATGTTGTAATCGCTGCCCGTCCCCCGACGGTCATAAATATTATACCGGTATAAACCGGTTCTCTTGTCGTTCGTCTCTTTACCTTCCAAAACTACGTTTTCGGCCAGGTCGTCGTAAATAACCGTCTTCTTTGCTCCACTTTGCACAAGCGAACTATCTACAAAAGTATCTTTGCCCATTCCGCCAATCAGCCGTACCCTGATACCCTTTTTAGAAGAACCTTTTGTGATAAATTCATCATCATTACCGTTGCCGTAAATATTGATTGTCTTGGTAATCTTGTGGTCAAAAGTTCTTTGATAATCCAGCCTCTTTTTTTCTCCTTTTTTCGATATTTCATGAATTTTAACCCGGGTATGATCATCATCAATTCTTTCAATCTCAAATCTCTCGCGTTCTTCTGTACCCAGAATATCAACTGACTTACTCACAAAAGCATAATGCTCTCTGGCAATTTTCAAAAGATTATCCCGCCTTGTTCTGATACTTTTTATGATCCATGGTGCCGAGAGCTCCCGCGCCTTGTCAGGCCAACTTGCGAAAGCATTTTCAATAACCTGATCCGTCAGGTTTGACTGAATATACCTTGCCTGCTTTTCCCATTGTTCCCAACCGAGTTCAGTCAGGAACGTACGGTCAAAAAGCCTCGCACTCCAACTCGTCCATTTCATACTTTTTATCTCCGGCTGATACGTCTGAAGCTGTCTTAAAAATGGCATTGTAGTCAGTTTCGCAATGGATGTAAACAAACCATCATATCGGGAAAAAGCCTGATCACGGTCACGCGGGATAGGCCGGTACAATGTGATTCCGTCACCCTGTTTTGTAGAAGACCACGTCCACTGGTCATCATGCCGGTCCCAGTCGCCGATAATAAAATCAAGCAATCGTGTACGTAGAGCCCATTCTTCATCCACTTTATATTTCCCGTCCTTCAGAATATTTTCCATCAGATCCGGTGTTCCGACAATCTTGTCAGCTTTTCCAAAAAAGTCATCATTTTTCCATCGTTTCCCATCAGGGCGTTCTTCAAACAAGCTCATACTTCCACCAAAAATTGGATTAAAAACACCCAGTGCAGGTTGCGAAGGCACATAAAATAATTTCGGATTGGTATGATATACCTGGATCGCATCGGCCAAAGGAGGAATTGCCAGCGGCGCAAAAGGGTGTGTAGACAGGAAATTATCTTCCGCGATATACTTGGCGGCAGTCATTTTATTAAACGGAAAAGGTAACAGCCGGCTCACGTCTTTCGTCATGCCACGAAGCACATATTCCTTTCCTGTAGAATCACGAACCCGAAGCGAATTTGTCTGGTTGCCCCCACCCTGCTTTACTGGCGTCAAGCCACCATGGAAGGTTGCCAGATCGAGAACAGGAAACGGATATTTTTCCTGATAAAGCTCCCGGTTATGTGACCCAAAAAAGAAATTATGCCCCTTGTTAACCTTCTTTACCGGATTCGCCAAAATGGGCTTTTCCGCCGAATTCTTGTGCTGATTATATTCTGTAAAAACCGGTTGAATTTCAACTTTCGCTTCGGCTGATCTGCCTTTTATTTTCTTTTGAAAAACCATCTCCGATTTTGTACCCTCCTCATTAACTTCCCAGAATTGCACCCACGATTCTCCGTTATCATAAAAAGCCAGTGTGCTATACCCCAAAGCTGCCGAAGCAAATTGTGAACCTTTTCCGAGTTTGACAGGCGCAGTTCTTGAACCGCTTCCGCTGACAATGAATTTCTGCGATTCGCTTTCAATAAATTGCAGGGCATTTTCGTGAGCACTTGCGAAAATAAAACTTCCGTTTTTACGAACGCCAGCCATCATCCCCGCTTTCAGATCTTTGTAGTATGGATTGGAGATATCCTGTTTCGGTCCAATACTACTGCGGAACAAGGCTGCCAAACTGCCAATAACCGGCAACGGAATGTATAAATTTTTATGAAGTGTTGTCAACGGAAAAATGTGCTGTTTCACAGTAAAATGCCCTCCATGTTCACCGTAGGTATAAGGCGGATGATGCAAAGCGATCACGACGTTTTTGTTCTTGTATTTCCTGACAAGATTTTCAAAAACAAATTTGAATGTCGCCCGGTTTTTCACATCGCAGCCGTCATTAATGGTCGGTTCTTTATCCCAATCCGTCAGCCACCACTGCGAATCTACCACCAACACCACAACCTGATCGCTGAGCTCAACCACCTCCGGACCGGAACAGCCATCATCCGGAATAAAATAATTTTCAAACTCATCCTTATCTGTCTTTCCACGGCGGCTGTTCAGGTAATTTTCAATATAATTTTCTTCACGTTTCAATCCTTTCAGCCCCCAGCCTTTCCAATCATGGTTTCCCGGCAAAAATATTGGCCGTCCTTTGTAGTTATCCAGTGTCTGCAACTCCGAATTAATCCGGTATTCGGCTTCCTTTCGTTCTACGGAATCTTCCTTCGGCGGCATTCCTTTTTCATAAATATTATCTCCAAGAAACAAGATGGAGCTGTTGGAAGACTCAGTCGGCAATTTGGTTTTCAGGTATTTCAGCACCGGCGAATGCGAAGTCGGAGAATCATCGCCGGCATTGCCTACCAGATACATGGTATGCATCAATTTCAACCCCGGATCCGGATTCTGATTTTTCCATTCAGCCATCACTTTAACGTATTGATTTTTTTTATAAGTAGCGCAGGAAGAAGCCAATACGAGCCCAAAAATCCCGAGTAAAGAAAGTAGTTTTATTTTCATTGCGACGATTTAAAAACACGATGTGATCATAAATTGCAAACTCAACAGCATACAAAATCCATCGACTCCTATCCAAGAAAAGAGCAAGCGGAACAAATAATACGGTATAGCGGCGAAATGTTACTTCGCCAATCTTTTAAATTTTAATATATTTCCATCCTTCGTATCATCTCCTTCGTTTGAGATATACAGATTCCCCGATTTATCAAAGGCAATCCCCTCAGGCTGGTTGAAGTTATTGCTGCTCAGTGGGTAAGCTAATTTTGGCTTCCAATTTTTATCTGTCACGATCAAAGCTTTATTCAAACTGGAAAGTATATACCAGTCTCCCGAAACAGGATTTTTCGCCAGCGCGGAAGGTTGAAATCCTCTTTTAACTTTAACGCCTAATGCTTTTATTTCCTCAACATTTAAGGAAAAATTTCCTGTTTTTTGGACTGGGCCTCCAATGCTTAAAATAAATCCTGACACGTTTTTCTCAGGATTATCAAGGGAACAGACTTTACAGAGAACATAGATTTTCCCAGTCGCTTCGTCTCCAAACATCCCCTCATACTCTCCTTTCGGCAATAAACCCTTCCACTCTTTTGTTTTGGCCGTTTCTTCAAACTGAGCTTCTGATACAGGAAATTTATACAAACTGCCGTTACTTTTTAAGACTACAACCTGCTCTTTCAGCAACGTTATATCTTCATAATCACCTTTCCCTGAAAATTTCGTGTGCTTATGTTTCTGGTTTTGCCAGGTCAGGCGAAAAACTTTTCCTTCTTCGTCCTGAACTGCATATACGACATCAGTTTTTCCTTTGTTAAAAGCAATTCCGGAAATTTCTTTCAGGCTCTCCGGCATATCAAAAGTCTCGGGCCTGGTCAGGTCATATTCTTTCAGAAAATTTGAATTACCGCCAGTCGTATTACAACCCATTCCCAAGAGCATGAATGAGAAAAAAAGAACAGAGAATGAAATTTTCCGATCGAACATATTTCTTTTGTTTAAAAACAGACAAAATGGTCTGTTTTACTCGATTTCAGCTGATAAAAGTTTATAAATCGCTTCCTGAGACCTCACCTGATCGCCATCTTCATTTTGCAGCGAAACATTTTTCAGGTCCTTATCGATCAGAACAGCCTGCACATTATCCTGCCACTGAATTGTCAGAAGATTGATCATCTGTTTTCTTATAACATCATTATAGATAGGAAAACAAACTTCAATTCTACGATAAATGTTGCGGTTCATCCAGTCAGCTGACCCCATATAAACTTCGTCCTTTCCATTGTTGTGAAAAAGGAATATGCGGCCGTGTTCTAAATACCGGTCTACAATTCTTTTAACTGTAATATTTTCGCTCTGCCCGGGTATTCCGGGAACGAGCCGGCAGATACTGCGAACGATAAGACTGATTTTCACGCCGGCGTTTGAAGCATCGTACAGTTTTGTTATCAAAACTTCTTCTTCCAGATTATTCATTTTTATCATGATAAAAGCAGGAAGACCGCGTTTCGCATTTTCAATCTCCCTGTCAATCATTTCCAGAAACCGGGTCTGCAAATTGAACTGTGCAACAAGTAAATGCTGAAAGAGGATATGCTGCGTTGCTTTGCCTTTCCGCTTTCTCAGAAAATCAAAAAGTGCTTCCATCTCGGCAAGCATAGGCTGATATGCAGTCAGCAAAATATGGTCTGTATAAAAGCGGGCGGTACTCTCATTCAAATTTCCGGTAGCCAGAAGCCCAAGATAAGGAGCGCTCTGATTCTTCCTTTTCACCAGCGCGATTTTGGCATGAACCTTTAATAAGTTGCTGCTGTAAATAATTTTCACCCCCGAAGCCTTCATTTTTTTGGCCCAGCGAATATTATTTGCCTCATCAAAACGTGCTTTTAACTCAACCAGAACAGAAACTTTTTTCCCATTTTTCGCCGCACTGATCAGCGCATACCCAATCCGGGAATCGCTGGCGACACGGTACATCGTCGTGTAGATCCGCTCCACGGACGTATCAATCGCAGCCTCGTTGAAGAACCGGATAATGGTATCGTACGACTGATAAGGCGCGTGGACAATCCGGTCTTCCTTTTCAACTGCCCGAAAAAGCGTTTCCTGTAAATCCGAAGGTTTGATACTCTGTACGGCAGGCCATGGTTTATACGAAAGCGACGCATTGGGAACCGGAAGCTGCGCCAGATCTTTGAGATTATGGTGTTTTCCTCCTTCAACAACCGAAGCTTTCTGAAGGTTGAAAATCTCGATCATATCCTGCAAATGCCTCAAAGGCATACCCGGCTCATAGAGAAACCGGGTGGCAAAACCGAAATCCCGTTTTCGAAGTTGTTTTTCAATTTTGGCAGCCAAATCTCCATACTCATCACGAAGGTCGAGCTCTGCATCCCTGGTAATCTTGATGTTATACGAGCCAACAATGATCGCTGATGGGAAAAGATGCTGTAAGTTCTGTCGGATTACGTCTTCAAGAAAAACGATGTAATCTCCATCTTCCTGTGTTATTTTATAGAAACGCGGCAAGTTGTTGGTCGGGATATTGACCAGATATAATTGTTCGTCGCTCGACGTATGCTGCACAATAACGGCTTGATAAAGCTGATTGTTTTCAAGAAAAAAACTGGTATTTCGTTTGATAAGAACCGGCTGCAAAAAACCGGCAACCTGCGTAAAGAAGTAATAATTTGCCTGTTCTTTAAGCTTTTCAGGGATCTTGTCATTATAAATAAGTTTGAAACAATACCTGGTGAGACCAGGCAAAACGGCTTCATTAAAAATCTGTCCGAATTCTTCCTGCTGACGATCTATAATCTGAACTGCTTTTCTGTAAACCGTCAGTCCTGTTTTGTCCTTATCCATTTTTTTCAGCGCCAAAAGTGCCGGCATCCGGACGCGATAAAACTCATCCAGATTAGAAGAAAAGATCGATAAAAATTTAATTCTTTCATTCAACGGGACAGAATCTTTGCCCGCCTCTTCCAAAACCCGTTCGTTGAAAGAAAGCCAGCCAATATCCCGGTCTGCAAAAAAATAAGCACTCATCAGTAAAGAATATTAAGATCCTAGAAACATCGAACTAACTACAAAAGCGATCACCGATGCTACTATTCCAAACATAAAAATATTATATCCGGTGCGCAGAAGCCGGTATTTCTTCCCCAAAACTACCCCCTGAGAATAAACATCTTTGGTAAGACTTCCATATAAAAACTCGCGATCGTTCATCATTTCCTGCATACCTCCGGCATAATCTTCATAACTCATCCGATAAAAATTACCGAAGAAAAGCAGGTTCACTTTCTTATTTCCAATGTCTTCCTGGGTAAAAGTGCCATGCGGAACCGAAGGGCGGGTCGCCAGAATGGAAAAAACCATAGTCGTCACACACACCGTCAGAAGCATCAGGGTCGGTATGATCAAATTTGAATTATCTTCCAGCTTCCGAAGCAGGATACTTAACAAAACAGAAATAATAATCGAATTGGTCGTAATCATGATATTCGCTTTATTATCCGCCATATCACTCAGTCGCTGATGATTGCCGGAACTAATCCGGAACATCGTCTCGATACCTTTATCCGGTCTGTCATTTTTGACCTTTTTATTTTCCGGTTCTTCTGTTTTTTTTGAAATAACCGGATTCTCTTTTTTGTCAGATACCTTTGGAATATCCGGCAACGTATCCCCTTCTTTCCGAATTTTCCTTTTCAGTTTTTCAAGATTTTCCTGTTTTCCGCTCTCTAAAAGATTTCTGCAAAAATCAGTATGATAATGATGCGATTCCAGAAACCTGACCGTCTTGATCCGCCAGGCATTCTTATCTATTTTCTCACCTGATTTCCGCTCCATTTCCTTGCGAAGGAGCTTGTTAATTTCCGAAAATTCGTCCGTCCCCAGGTGATATAAATCTGCATCACAAATTATTTCTTCCGGCAGGTTTTTGGGAGATTGAGGAACGTGCGTTGCCAGGATACAATTTTCAACTGCTGTCGTAATATCCTGCTCCACATTCAGCTCATTCAAATAAGTCGCAGCGACCTCCGACCCTCGCTGTTCATGACCGGAAGCGTCGCCCGTATAATAGCCGCAATCATGAAACCACGCCGCCGAAATAACAATAAAAAAATCCTTATCACTTAATTTATAGTGCTTTGCGAGTTGAGAAGCTTTTGCAACCACCTCTTCCGTGTGCCTGATGTTGTGGTATGGCAATTCCCCTGAAACCTTCCTGTTATTTTCAGATTTTACAAAATTCTCAACCTGTTCCAATAAGACAGAATAATTCATTTAAGGGCAGATTTAATTTAGAAATTAACGTTTTCAAACTTCCAGTTACTTTCTTCAAATATCCGCATAAGATTCCGTATTTGCATTTATCCTTGCTTAATCAGCTGAATTTCTCCTAAATATTTTACCTTATCTCCAACCACCACGCTGCCCGCTTCCGTCACAGCATTCCAGGTCAGGCCGAAGTCTTCCCGACTTATCTTTCCTTTTATCGTAAACCCTGCTTTTCTTTGTCCATAAGGATCAACAGCAATGCCGCCAAACTCGACTTTCACTTTAATATGGTGTGTAATCCCTTTAATCGTCAGTTCGCCTTTTAATTTACTTTCGTCATCTTCCACATGGATCCCCGTCCCTACAAACCTGATTTGGCTATGCTCTTCGCCATCAAAAAATTCGGCAGATTTCAGATGTGCATCGCGCTGCTCATTTTTTGTGTCAATAGAATCAATATCTGCCGTGAAAGTGACAGCGGAGGCCGTCGAAAAATCCTCCTCTTCTGTGGTAACTTCCAGATTAAATTTCCTGAAATAGCCTGTAATCGTACTTATCATCAAGTGTTTTACCTTGAAAGAAATCTCGCTGTGCGCAGGATCAAGTATCCATTTAATTTGTGCCATAGTTATAAAAAATTATTATCAGAACAGAAAATAGTTTAAAATAAAGTAGGCAAACTTATCGCAAATCTAACCGTGATAAAATGTCTAAAATCCGGGTTTTGTTGTATAAATACGGTTAATTTCGTACACGTCCCGATATCGAAAATAAAAAAGGCACACTCCGAAATGTGTACCTTTTTGGCTATCAGGATTGGCTGATTTATGCCTTAAATTGTCTATGAAGAGTAAGTAAATTTATAAATCGTGTAAACTAATAACTCAGTTTCCCATTAATTTCCTTCTTGAAATTAGTATAACTCCGACCCGACACGTTTTTGAAAAATTTACTAAAATGAGCGATATCATCGAAGCCAAGGTCATAAGCTATTTCTTTCATACTTAAATCCGCATAAGCAGCTTGTCGCTTGGCTTCCAGCACGATACGCTGCTGGATGTGATGGCTCGCCGGAAAACCGGATACTTTTTTAACAATCTCGTTCAGATAATTCGGTGTTACTATCAGCTCCTCCGCATAATCCGTCACCATTTTCTTTTTGGTAAAATTCTTTTCCAGGAGCGAATGAAATTTCTTGGCCAATTCGACATTTTTCGACTGATTCGTCTTATGAGTAAGATTTTCATATTGGCGGGTCAGGTGGATCAGGAAAATTTTGAGAAAAACCCTTAAAATTTCCGAACGAAGCAAAAACATATTATCAAATTCTTCCTTCATTTTCAATGCGGCATGTTCCAGCTCGCGCTCCATCTCTTCATGCACAAAAAATGCAGAAGAATTTGAAAATGTGTTGAACAAACCCGTATTCAAAAGCAGATCAAAGTTGTTTTCATGAAGACATAAAAACTCGGAATTAAAGGAAATTACATATCCATCCGTAAACTCTTCCGGATGAAATAAATGGATTTGTCCAGGTCTCAGACAATAGATGGTATTGTTGGTAATCTCAAATTTTTCAAGATCGATCAGATGAGTTCCCGAGCCCTTCTTAACCCAGATGATCATGTAATAATTGTGTCTTTGAGGCAACACATCGTCCTTCCATTTTTTTTCCCGCATCCAGTCAATGGTTTGTATTTCAAATGGCAGATTGCTTGCTGTTTTAAGTTGCTGCATCGGGAGCGTTGGTGTCTTGTTCAAACGAACAACGGGATTATGATAATTTTGGAAACTGTTAGTCATAACGGCAGAGTTTTTTGCGTGAGAGATCGAATCTTGAAACCAATCATTCCTGTTCGGTTACCTGTGGTATTGCCCTATAAATATGCCAAAATTACTTATCGCTTAAAAAAGTTAAAATGATTTCACAAACACCTTATAATCAAATAATTATATTTGTAAAAATATTCTTATAATAAAAAAACCAACTCCGAAAATTTCAGAGTTGGTTTCTAAATCTCCGAAAAAACAGGAGATTCATTCCTTTAATTTTGGAGAAACTATTTTCGTCGTCCTGTTCAGGATGTAAAATCTTCTCTTTTTATACCTAACTTATTTATCCTTGATTCCAGTGTTGTCGGGTTTATAGATAAAATTTTAGCCGCTCCATGGTCGCCGCGAATACGCCCGTTTACTTTTCTCAAAACAGATATAAGGTATTCTCGTTCTGTCTGATGCTGTATTTTTTTTACGTCGTCAAAAGTTTGTATCACAGGTTGCTGTAAGTAGGAAGCCGCATGTGCAACCGGAGTTGCTGCCAGGGACCGCTTCAAAACCAATTCAGATTTTCCATCGCTCAGGATGATTGATTGCTCGATAATATTTTCCAGCTCACGGATATTTCCGGGCCAATGGTAGGCATGCAGTTCAGACATCATCTGTGCCGATATACCTGGCAAATTCTTATTCATATTAGAACAGAATTTTCTAACAAAATAACCAGATAAGGCTTCGATGTCATCTTTTCTCTCGCGAAGCGGCGGCAGCTGAACAGGAAAAACGTTAAGACGATAGTACAGGTCAAGACGGAAACGTCCTTCGGCCACTTCTTTTTCCAGATTCCTGTTCGTAGCAGCAATAATCCTGACGTTAACATTGACAGAAGTTTTCCCTCCAATTCTTTCTATTTCTTTTTCCTGCAAAACCCGAAGTAGTTTAACCTGCATATCCAAAGGCATTTCTCCGATTTCATCGAGGAAAATAGTGCCCCCGGAAGCCTGTTCGAACTTCCCGATCCTTCGTTCACTTGCGCCTGTAAACGCACCTTTCTCATGGCCAAACAATTCAGATTCGATAAGATTTGCAGGAAGCGCGGCACAGTTAATTTTAACAAATGGTTTAGTCTTGCGAGGAGATAAGTGATGGACCGAATAAGCAACACGTTCCTTTCCGGTTCCGCTTTCGCCTAAAATCAGGACGGAGGTATCAAATGGAGCGACCTGTGCAATATCATCCAATATTGCCAATAACGCATGATTACTCCCGACAATTCCTTCAAAATCAACCGACTGTCGTACGGGCTTTTCAACCTCACGCAAGACGAGATTATTCCTCTGAATCTCCTGCACTTTCAGGCCAAGCATACCGTCTGCGGCGGCTTCGAGAGATTGTTTTAAGTTCGTCAGCAATTCCAGGTGCTGCGCGTTGTAGATCGCAGGACTGCGGCTGAAAAATGAAAAATTAAATACACCCCCACCCGAAAGCATTAAGGGAATATCCAGATTAGATTTCAACCCAAACGTCTTGGAAATCAAACCTTTGACCGGATTTCGAATACACAATTCCTGAAAGGCATTTTCATCGTACCAGGCGCCGACAACATTTGGAGAGGTTATTTCCTGCATTTTTTTAAGCTCCTGCATCCTGGTCTTTGACATGATCAGAAACTCTTCGATGCCAATACACTGATATTCATCAAAACCAATCCGTAAAAAACTTCCTCCGATGTAGGGAATTTTTCCGTTTGTTTTGGTCCCGATTGCAAGATAATCGAACGGAATAACGGACTGAAAAGCACGCACTATTTTCAACATTTTACTATCCCAGCCAAAGTCCTCAACAAGAATTTCTTCCAGTAAATTTTGCAGCAGAATCTCTCTTCTAAGCTTGGATTCCAGACTATGTTCATGGCGGTAACGCGCAATATCCAGGCTTATCAACACATCTTTTTCGCGAAACGGTTTCACTAAAAACCCATAAGGCTGTGTCTCTCTTGCGGCTTCTAAAATGCTTTGATTTGAATTTGCGGAGAGGTAAACGAATGCGATGTTTTTTTCATTCAGCTGTCTGGCCAGGTCAATTCCGGTTAATTTGCCCTTCAATTGAATATCCAGTAAAACCAGTGACGGATTTTGCTGACCAATAATTTCCAACGATTCGGCCACAGAACTCGCTATACCACAAACCCTGTAGCCTGCTCTTTCCAGTATCAGCCGCAAGTCATTGGCAACAATAAATTCATCCTCGACAATCAGAATCTTTTCACGCATAAAAGTCAATTTGACGGTGAAACCAAAAGTGCATTCGAACCACTTGGCATTACGGCTAACTATGTTATGATTTGTTACTTTAATTTATCACTAAAATCTGCATGATTGAATAAAGAGGTAGCCCGTTTTGTCTTGCTGATCTTGACGAAACCGAATGTGATTGATATCTTCAATCCATTTTGGTTTTCAAGATCGAAAGTTCCGGCAAGCTGCTTGCTTAACCCACGCATAAGACTCATGCCCAGCGTTTTAACTTTCCCGAAACTAAAATCTTCGGACAAACCAATACCATTGTCACCGATAATCAATTCATAACGGTTACTTGATATCTCCTTCATCGTAATACTGATTGTGCCATTTTCTTGATTTGGGAAAGCATATTTAATTGCATTTGTTATGGCTTCGTTTAATACCAGTCCGAGCGGAACAGCCTGCGTGACATCGAGTTTGATTGGCTCGATAGTATCTTCAAACCGGATTCTTTCACGCGTGGCAAAGCTGTCTTTCAAATAATGGATCAGCTCGGGAATGTAGGTTTGCATATCAATCAGTGCCACATTATCAGACTGATACAGTTTTTGATGAATTAGCGAAATTGCCTGGACTCGGTGTTTACTTTCCCGAATTGCAGTCACCGCCGCATCGCTTTCCAGAAAATTAGACTGAGAATTCAACAGACTCATTACCACCTGAAGATTATTTTTGACTCTGTGGTGGATCTCTTTCAACAGCCACTCCTTTTCTTCCAGCAACGCATCCTTCTCGTGTACCAGATTCTGAAGGGAGAGGTTTTTCTGGTTAATCTCTCTTTGCTGGATTTTCAGCTTTTTATTACTTGCCTGTTTAAGCCGGTATCGGTTATAACCCAGCACCACTATGATCAGCATCAACAAAATCCCGGCGAATGTTACGTTCCTGGACACATTGGCACGCTGCAGTTCATTTTCCTGCAAAAGACTTTTGTTCAGCAAAAGCTGAATATTTTGTTCCTTTTTCTCTGTTTCGTATTGAACCTGGAGCTCCTCGATCTGCTTACTTCGGGCCTCATTGAAAATCGAATCGTTCAGCGCTTTATGCAACTGGTAATGCCGGATTGCCGAAACGTAATTACCCGAAGTTGAGTCTACCCGGAAAAGTAACAGTTCAATATCCTTGATATTTGACAAAGTATAAATCCCCTTTGGCAGCTTCAATGCTTTGTTTAAATAAAATGCAGCTCTGTCGTATCGCTTTTGTTCCAGATAGAAGGTGCCAATCGTTTTATAAGAATCTGCCATATAAAAATTTTCCTGTTTTAAGGATTCCTGCCAGGTAATCATTTCAAGATAAAATTTTTCCGCCAAATCAAAATGCCCCAATGCCTTATACGAATCTCCAAATGCAGTAGCAACAATGGATTTATCAAAAGGTTTGCCGGGATTATAATCTCTCCGAGTTTCAAGAAGCAAATCCAAACCCGCCTGCGCTCGGTTGAGCTTAATCAAAACACGAATCAGATCTTTGAGAGAGTCATACATTTCCATAGCACCGATTCTCTTAAATTCCATAAATGCCCGTCTGAACCAGTCTGCGGCAATTTCCGTATCACCCAACTCGTCATAGATATACGCAAGGCGCCTGTAAAAGTAAGCGGCCGAACGTTTATCACCGGTAGCCTGCATACTTTTAACACAAAGAATAGCATAAGAAAGCGATTTAGTAAAATCTCCGCGAAGCCGGTACAGGGCAGAAAGAAGATCATAGGTATAATGCAAATTCTTATAACCGATTCTTTTATACATCTGCACAACCTGTAAAAACTCCATCTCGGCAGAATCCAGTTTCCCCTCATTTAAGTGGACGTCTCCAATTTCCTTAAGAGCGATAATTTCCTGTTTCTTATTTCCGGCCTGTCTGGACAACAATATAGCCTGACGGTAAAGCAATATTTTTTCGGGATAGTAATTTTCAAAAAAAGGAAGGTGGTTTCCAAGCCACAGTATTGTCAAAGCCTGCTCATTAGGCAATTTGTTTTGCGCAGCACTGTTTACAACACTTTTCAGTATACCAATGCCTTTTTTCAAATCTCCGCTTTTAATGTAATAAATTCCGAGCATCCGGTAAGATTCGTATGCCCACCTGTCTGAATGCAAGGAATCAGATAATCTTATTGCTTCTGTTATATATCCGAAAGATTGCTTCAATTTCGCCGGCGACTGATCTCCCTTGTAATAATTATAATTCGCCAATTGAACCAGTAACCTTATACGCGCAGTATCTTTTTTACTTTTCCCTAATTGTTCAGAAAGATTACCCACGTCATATACCGGCTCAGGTATCTGTTGAGCGACGGATATATTTGCAGAGAAAAGCAGAAAAAATAGAACAAAAATCGATTTCCACATGGACTTAGGCGCTACATCATTTATTTGGCAAATCTAAATGAGCTTTAAGAATCTAATTTACATCTTAAACGAGACAATTATAGTCACGAATCCTGCCATGTTTATTACAATTCAAAAGATTTTGAAATCAAACATCTCCGTACTTTCCAAATGTATCAGCTCAGACTGCATAACATCATAGGGAAAATTACCCTCCCCCGCTATGCAAAGTATGGATCCGAATGGACAAAAATCATTTTTTTCAATCCTCACCACAATTGACATTCCTTCTATTCTGTTGTACATATTATCGAAATGATGTACATATTATTTCTAGAAAGCCTTTCTCTCCCTATTCCAGATTTACCAAAACAATTACTTTTGCATTATACTTCCACTGATTCTAATTTATTAAATCTCTTAATGGATTCCGAAAAGCTAAATAACATGATTCCCGAGACTATTTCCCTCGTGGACCGGCAACTATTAATCAACCAATGCAAAATTTTGTCTGTTTTCGGCGATGCTCAGGATAAGGCTTTGTACGAAAGAAGAATTGAGATTTTGGAAAAAGGCTACACCGGACTGTACCAGAAAGTGTTCAATACCCTTTACGAAGAGGTTCCGATCAGCACATACCAGGAGGTGGAAAATATATTAAAAATGTACAGCAGAATAAATGATTCTATCCGGAATCTGACTGATGAAGACAAGAAATTATTGGATCTGGGAAGTCTGGAATTTGAGGGATTTGATGCCAGCAACGGTATGCACTACTACATGATGTCCTACCTGGTAGATCGAATGGACGAATATCACGAATATAAAGGCCGGGAATTGAAATCGCATACAACCAGCCCACTAAGCAAGTACAATAAGATGCTTCCGATCCATGCAGAGTTCGAACTTTTGAAAAAAGAGCGTTATACTACCAGTGATTTGCAGAAATTTATCGAAGCAGTAACTGTTAAAGTCAGCTAAACTCTGCTCATTTTAGAAAAAATTTGATTTTTTTTTAAAATTTTTTTTAAAAGATAAAATATTAAAATTTCAGGTATCCAAATTAATTTACGGGATATTTTACCAAAATGTTATGCGAAGAATTTTGAACAATTTGTAGTTGTAAAAGTACATAAAATACGACTTGGCTAATCCCATTCAACGATAGTGAATTGTAGGTCGTAAAAAATGAATAACCGGGGTTAAAATTAGCTGTACTAAAATATAATTAAAGCGAATTTCTACTGTAAAAGAACTTCTAAAAGTTAATTAAGTAAGAATATAAATTTTCAAAGCTTCTTCTTCATTTCGCCAATTTTTGTAGCTTTTCTTAATCGCATTCTACAAAAAAAGCTGGTGATTTTGCAAAAATGAGTTAGCTTTGTGACTGAAAACCAGTTAAATGGTTCTCATAACGTTGAGTAAAATCAGACATCCCCGGGTCCTGCCTTCGGGATGTTTTTTTATGCCCACGTTTTACACAATTATTTCAAAGGACACGGTCCCGTGTCTATACTGTTTACCCAGCATTTCGGAAATTGTAACTATTTGCAGATTAAGAAATTGAATACACGAAATATTTGGTTGCCCACAGCAGTCCTTTAATTTTCGGGTAACATCGTAATGAAGATCCTGCGAGATATTATGGAAGATTAATGGATAACAATCCTCTTAAAATTATTTCTGCTACGCTTAACAAACCATTCATTTTTCATAGAACTTTTTCTTAACTCCGATATTAACCAAACTGCACACGCAAAGGTAAATACGACAAGAATCATGAAAAAATAAGGTCCAAGGACATCCGAATATTTAAGTAATTGTACCATAACGAATTTGATTTACAGTTATTAATCAGGTTTGTCAGGTAGGTTAAATAATCATACCAAGAATCAAATTACTTCTACCACATCTTTTTTCAAGATTGCTTATGTGGAATTCATTAATAATCAGTGCGATCTGTGCAAAAATTGTGGACAAAATTCACAGATCGTGCTGATTCCGGTAGGAATTGGCACTTGACTATCACGCAGAACTGTATTCTTTAAAGCTGATCGGCTGTTTGCTTACCGGAGTTCCAGGCATACTTTTCGGCGTAATACAATTTTATTCACTTTAACTTTTACTAATTCATCCGCCAGTTTACTGCTGAAAGCAGAGTCGAGAATGACGCAGATAAAAATTTCCGCTGAGCAGATTTCTGCATTGCGACTGCCGTTTTCACAATTTCCCTCCATTTACATAAAAAAATAAAACCTCTGTAATTCATCAAAATCTAGTAGAAGAAATTGATTAAAATCAAGATATCAGCACAAGATATGTTAATGTGATAAACCGCAAAATTTTCAAAAAACAGCTTACGACATTATATTTTAATTACTTTTTATTTCTCTGCCCGCCTTATTTCAAACTTCCATAACTTTGCATCTTTTTAAGAGTGGATTGCAGATTTTATGAAAAGTGAAGCTTCAAAAACAATACGTTTAGCGCTACCCATTATTATCGGTGAACTTGCCCAAATGGCATTGCACCTGATAGATACAGCAATGGTTGGTGCGATAAGTTACAAACAACTTGCTGCTGCGGCATTGGTAATCAACACGATGAATATTCCGTTCGTTATCGGGATTGGTATGACCATATCAGTTTCGCAGATGGTTTCGCTGGCGCATGGAAAGAGGGACGCCCAGCAGGTTTCGCATTATCTGTACAACGGATTTCTCCTTTGCGCGTTGACTGCACTGATGATCTCACTGACTCTCGTTTTTGGGAAAAATATTCTTTTCCATCTCGGACAAGACCCTGAGGTGGTAACGCTTGCTCTGCCTTTCATGCAGCTAATGGGGCTATCCATTATTCCTATGTTACTGTTTATGACGCTAAAACAGTTCACCGACGGGCTGGAATTCACCAAAACGGCTATGTTGCTTTCTTTAGCGGGAATGCCGGTGAACATACTTTTAAACTGGTTGTTGATTTATGGTAACTGGGGTTTTCCACGACTGGAATTAATTGGTGCTGGTTATGCGACGCTTATCACGCGCTCATTCATATTTATAGCGCTTGCGATCACGATTTTAAAACATAAAACTTTTAGCAAATACATAGCGGTCCGTAAAAATCAATGGAAACTTCGCACGAAAACGTTGGGCGAATTGCTTCATATCGGAGTGCCCAGCAGTTTACAAATTGGTATGGAAGCCGGTGCTTTCGCTGTTTCAGGAATTATTATCGGAACGATCGGAGCGGTGGCGCAGGCTGCGCACCAAATTGCGCTGAGCAGCGCTTCATTCACTTTCATGGTTTCCATGGGATTGGCACAGGCAGGTTCTATTCGTGTCAGTAATGCTATGGGACAGGCAAACTGGCCCAAAATTGCAGTTATTGGAAAAAGTACGATGATCACTGCCCTGATTTATGGAACATTCTGCGCGATCGGTTTTGCCGTTTTCAGGTATCAGTTACCAAAAGCATTTAATGACAACGTACAGGTTCTGGATCTTGCCGCTTACTTACTATTATTTGCTGCTGTTTTCCAAATCTCGGACAGCACCCAGGCGATCAGCGCGGGACTTTTGCGAGGAATAAAAGACGTAAAGGCACCAACTATTTTAATTGCCATCGCCTACTGGGTGATCGGTTTACCAACAGGTTATATTCTGGCCTTTCATTTTGATATGGGTGCGCCCGGTATCTGGCTCGGACTTATTATCGGTTTGACACTGGCTTCGGTGTTCCTGATTAACCGTTTCCTGAAAATGTCAAGGAAAAATAATTAGAGTTCCTTGTTCAAACAATCGCAGGTTGACTCCACGATTGTTTGAATTTTGCAATCATCTGTTTGACACCCGCAATTCCTAACCCCCTGTTTCCTAATAACTTTGTTGCGACAAAAACAGAATTATAATGGAAAATCCGAAAACATGGTTTATAACAGGGGCCTCAAAAGGTTTGGGTCTTAGTTTAGTTAAACAATTGCTGGAAGCTGGTCAGAATGTTGCGGCAACATCCAGAAATCTTCCTGAATTATCCGCAGCCGTCAACCGTGAAACAGATTCATTTCTCCCTTTGGAAGTAAATCTTGGAGATGAGAAAAGTGTAGCAACTGCGCTGAAACAGACCTATTCCAAATTCAAAAGTATTGATGTTGTCATCAATAATGCGGGATATGGTATCGGAGGAAGTATCGAGGAACTGACCGATGAAGAAACTCGTCTTAGTTTTGATGTCAATGTTTTTGGAACGCTGAATGTTATCCGCAAAGTGCTTCCATATATGCGTGAGCAAAAATCCGGACATATTATCAATATCGCGTCCATTGCCGGAATTACCGCTAATACAGGCTGGGCGATCTATGCAGCCACAAAATATGCCGTCGTTGGTTTGACGGAAGTACTTGCAGACGACGTTAAGTCATTCGGTATCAAGGCAACCGTTGTTGCTCCGGGTGCTTTTCGTACCAGTTTTCTTTCGCAGGAATCTTTGGTTCTTACCGGCAACCCGATCGGAGCGTATCAGGAAGTCCGTGAATCACATAGCAAATATTTAAAAATGGACGGAAGCCAGGCAGGAGATCCTGAAAAAGCAGCCTCCGCCATGATCCGGATTGTTTCAGAAACGGATCCACCACTCTATCTTCTCTTAGGAAATGATGCATACGATCGTGCTTTTGCCAAGTTAGGAAGACTGGAACGGGAATATTCCAAATGGGAGAGCATTACAAAATCAACTGGTTTTTAATTATTCGTATCTTTCCGTAAACATCAGACTAAAAAAGCAGCCGAATTTCTAATTTGGGCTGCTTTTTAATCTGATAAACACGAGCTTGAAATCATGCCTTACATTCCTGGCGTTAGGACCGACAATATAACATTCACTGTGTCGTCTATCACACTTTTCTCAGGCCCTGCTTTCCCATATGTTTTAAGCCCCCAAAGATTGTTAACCAAAAAACTGGACAATGCCCGCGCAGATTGCCTGTCTGATATCTGACCTGATTTTTGGCCTCTTTCTACTGCCCGTAAAAATGCATCTTCCATTGCCGCCCGGCCTTCTGTGATAATTTCTGCAATTTCAACGTCGTGGGCGGCAAGTTCAATTCTTGAATTAACCATAAAACAGCCCATACCAAGCTTGTCTGCCAGAGAATCATTTCCGGATGTTCTGAAAATAGTCGAGATGACACCGTAAACATCCTGAGCATCGTCAAGCAAGGTAATCATCGCTCCTGTTTCCCTGATCCGGTAACGTTTTAAAGCCTTGATAAAAAGCGTCCGCTTATCACCATAAGTATCGTACAAACTCGATCGGCTAAGCCCTAGACCATCGACAATTTCCTGTGCAGATATCCCATTATAGCCCTTATACCAAAAGAGATCAACCGCCTTGTCCAGAACTTCCTCCTCGTTAAATTCCTTTGCTCTTGCCATAAATTATTTTTTTGTACAATTTATTTTCTTCGCTAATCCAATCCTTCAAACTTGTCGGACGGAATATTTTTCCAGTTTTGAAAGCAGTTCTTTCATTTTCCCCAAACTTGTTTCAATCTCATTTTCTCCGAAACGATATGCCGGGCCTGAGACGCAAACCACTGCTATCACTTTTCGCTGATGAAAAACCGGCACGGCCACACAATTCAAATCCGCCTCGTATTGACAAAGATCGAGTGCATATCCTTTTTCCTTGATCTGTTTCGTCTCCTTCCGTAAGGCATGATTAAAATTATCGTCGTTAAATTTGATCAGACTCGCCTGAAGATGGTCTGAATAAGAGAGAAAAACTTTCCCGATTGCTGTCGTCGTCATTTCGTATTCCTTTCCGAGATCAAGCGAAATACGGACTGAACGGTTTGGCTCACATTTCAGTTCGTGGCGAAAATACGATCCCATCTGTATTGCCAGGTAAGAAGTTTCACCGGTCGATTCCGTCAAAAGTTCCAAGACAGGCTTCAACTCCTTTTTGATCTGGAAAAGTGAAACATCAGGAGAATATAAACATTGAAACTTATAGGTAATTCTATAACGCGGAGTCAGTTCGTCCTGTTCAATATATCCAAGTTCTTTCAGCGTATTCAGAAAATTATGAACCGTCGTTTTTTTCAAGCCCACAGCATCCGCAATATCATTTAGCCTTACGAAATTTCCGTTGAACGCTATATATTCAAGTATTTCAAACGCGCGCCCTATCGATTGTATCATAAAGTTCAGTAATGATGAACAAATTAACAATATTGCTCAATTCATATTAATTAAGTTCAAAACTACTGTAAGTTTGAGCAAGAAGCAAGTTCGTTGAAAATGGCAATTGGAAATAGAAGTAGCACAATCAGGTTCCTATCGCCCGTTGCTTATAACGAACCGGCGCGAGTTGGCACAATGATTTATGCACAAAAACTATAATGAAATTTTGTACTATGGAAAAGAGAAAATTAGGTGATTCTGAAATTGAAATAGCTCCGCTTGTTTTCGGAGGTAATGTTTTTGGCTGGACAACCGATGACGCAATGACTTTCCGTTTGCTTGATGCCTTTACAGACGCAGGTTTTAATGCCGTTGATACAGCTGATGTATACTCTGCCTGGGTTCCCGGAAACAGTGGCGGCGAATCGGAAACTGCTATAGGAAAATGGTTCCAACAAAGCGGGAAACGTGATAAGGTTGTGTTGGCTACCAAAGTCGGAGCTGAATTAGGCGAAAACAAGAAAGGGTTAAGCAAGAAATATATCGTAGCTGCCGTCGAAGATTCTCTTAAAAGGTTGCAGACGGATTATATAGACTTGTATCAATCGCATTATGACGACCCGGCTACTCCAATTATCGAAACGTTGGAAGCATATGATCAGCTCGTAAAAGATGGAAAGGTCAGAATTATTGGTGCCTCGAATTTCCAGATTGATCGTCTGGAAGAGTCTATTAAAATCAGTCAGCAGGAAGAACTGGCAGTTTATCAGACGTTCCAGCCGGAATTTAATTTATTCGACCGGGAAGATTTCGAAACTAATATCGCGCCTTTTACCACGGCAAATAATTTGAGTGTTATCAGTTATTTCTCCTTGGCAAGTGGTTTTTTATCCGGAAAGTATCGTTCAAAAGACGATTTACAAGGCAGTAAAAGAAGCGGTATGGTTGAAAAATATCTGACTCCTAGAGGGTTCAAAATCCTTGCTGCGCTGGATGAAGTTGCCGCTGGGTATAACAGCAATCCTGCTACAATATCTCTTGCATGGCTGATTGCACATCCGGCTGTGACGGCACCGATTGCGAGCGCCACAACCCCCGACCAGTTAAAACAACTTATCGATGCTGCTACGTTAAAACTTAGCGAAGAAGCGATTGAAAAATTGAATGAGGCCAGTGTGTGGTAGAAATAGTTCAAGAGAAAGCGTGTCAACAAAGATTGTTGACACGCTTTCTCTTGTTTAAAAATTTGTCCTTTCAAATTTCAAAAGTTCCTGATACGGATCTCCTTTGATACCTAGTGCTTTTGCAAAAGCCGGTTCTGTTTTATAACCTTCACGTTTTAAATTTAAAATTTCGCTTCTAAAACTCTCCCCTTTTTCCAGCAGCAAAGTATTTTCAATAATCATATGCCGGTAGCCAAACTGCTTTTTTGCAGGAACATTCTGCCCAAAAATCTCGATCTCAAAACCGTTGACAAAGAAGTTAGCAACTGTGGTAAATGCATCGTTGATTGAAATATCGCGAACATCAAATAATTCGAACCCGCTGAAAGATTCGATAAGTTTTTGTCTGAATTGAACCTGATCTTTCCAGAAACAAATGATATCCAGATCACTGGTTTCAATATCGATTCCGATCGGAATCGTACCGACCAGAATGGGATCAAAGTCATTCAACTGATCCATGATCCGGTATTTAATCAGAATGTTATAGGCAGTTTTTTGTTTTAAATTTCCACTCCTCAGATAGGAAATGGATGTAAAATCAGTCATACGGCTAGTAATCCAACAGGTTATCAGGTATGCAAATTATTGTTTTTTAATTCTCTTCGATAAAATTTTAGTCTAGATTTGTCATTATGGCAAAACTTATAAATCTAAATTCTTTCCGGGAGTTTTTGAGATCGGGATCTATCGGTGGAATTATTTTGATGACTTGCGTTTTTGTCTCGCTTTTTATAGCCAATAGTTCGTTTGGACCGTCTTTTGAAAGGTTACTGGCCACTGAAATTGGTATCAATACAGAAACAATTCATCTCCGGTACTCCACCTTGCTCTGGATTAACGACGGCCTGATGGCAGTGTTTTTTCTATTGGTGGGCCTGGAAATAAAACGAGAACTTATTGAAGGCGAATTATCTACTTTCAGGAAAGCTTCTCTGCCTATTCTGGCCGCTCTTGGCGGAGTGATTGCGCCGGCAACAATCTATTTCCTGTTAAATAAAGGAACTGAAACAGCCGCTGGCTGGGGCATTCCAATGGCAACCGATATCGCTTTTGCCATAGCTATTATTACCATGCTCGGTAAAAAAGTACCTTCTTCCCTGAAGATTTTCCTGGCCGCACTAGCAATCGTTGATGATCTGATCGCGATTCTGGTCATCGCGATTTTTTATTCCTCCGACATACATTACGCTTATCTGGGTTATGCCGGAGGAATATTTTTGTTCTTGCTGGCATTAAATAAAGCAGGCATCAAAAATCTCGCCGCCTATCTGATACCCGGATTATTTATCTGGTACTTTATCCATCATTCCGGAGTTCACGCCACTATCGCGGGTGTTCTTACAGCTTTTGCAATTCCGACAACGCCGGATGCGAAGGAATCTCCACTTGAAAAACTTGAACATATTCTGGTAAACCCGGTCAATTTTATTGTAATGCCGCTTTTTGCACTATCAAATACCAATATCACTTTTGAGCCGGAAATGATTGGTGGCCTGACAACCACACTTGGCCTCGGTATCATTCTGGGACTTCTTATTGGAAAACCGCTTGGGATATTCACTTTTTCCTGGGTTGCAGTGAAACTTGGAGTCGGACAAGTTCCTGAAAAAGCATCATGGAAACATATTTTGGGGCTTGGTATGTTAGGCGGTATCGGTTTCACAATGTCTGTTTTCATCGCCTTATTATCCTTTCCTAACGCTGAACTGATTCTGGCAGAGGCTAAATTTTCCATACTGGCCGGCTCAATTTTATCAGGTATACTCGGTTATTTCTGGCTGTCTTCTCTTTCAAAAAGCAAAGTTTGAAAGCAGAATTCGTTTTCTCCCTCATAACGATACGTCTTTAATTCCTCAGCCCTTCAATAAATTTTATTATCCGGTGCTCGTCAATTCCGCGTTCAATTTCTCTGATAAAGGCAGAGCCAATAATGGCCGCGTCCGAGAACTGATGAACAAAATGGACATCGGTTTTTGTATTAATATTAAAGCCAACTGCAACAGGATTTCTCAAATTCAGAATTTTAAGTTTTTCAAAATAAGCCGTGCTGTCGGCAATCCTGGTTGCTGATCCCGTTGTTGAACTACTTGAAACTGCATACAAAAATCCTTCACCTGCCTCATCAATTTCTTTCAAACGTCCGGGACTTGTCTGCGGTGTGATCATAAAGATCGGTGCAATGTTGTTTTGCTGATAATGATATTGATAATGCAACTTAAAATCCAGCAAAGGCAGATCCGGCAACAGTAAGCCATCGACGCCGGCGTTTGAGCAGCGCAGACAGAATTCTTCAAAACCATATTGATACACAGGATTCATCGATCCCATCAAAACAAGCGGAATGGAAATTTTTTCACGAATTTCTTCGAGCTCGGAAAAAAGAATATCGGGTGTCATACCATTTTCCAAAGCGATTTTGTTGCTGTTTAAGATAACTGGCCCATCCATCACCGAGTCGGAAAACGGTATACCAATTTCAACAAAATCAACTCCGGCTTGTTCCAGAATTTTTAATAATTTCACCGTATCTGTCAAATTTGGATAACCGGCCGTAACATAAATACTGATCTTTTTCTTCTTATTTTCAAAAATGCTGCTTAGTCGATTTTTCATCAAAATGCTCATGAGACAACTTTTTAGGAGATGAATAATTGATATAAGTTTCCAGGTCTTTATCTCCCCGCCCGGAGAGGCATACCACCACAATATCCGTGGACTTTAAATGTAATTGTCCGAGCGCAGCCAATGCGTGTGCCGACTCGATCGCAGGAATAATTCCTTCATTTTTACTTAAAAAGATACCTGCATTCAACGCCTGTTCATCGGTTACCGGAACAAATTGCACTCGTCCACAATCATGGAGATAAGCATGTAATGGCCCAATTCCGGGATAATCCAGACCGGCCGAAACGGAGTGCGCCTCCAAAACCTGACCTTCCGGCGTCTGCATAAATTTCGTTTTCGCCCCATGTAAAATCCCTTCTTTTCCCAGAATAGTTGCGGCCGCGGAAAACCCTAAATCCAGTCCTTTGCCTGCGGCTTCCGCTGCAATAAGTTTTACACCGGGGTGATCCAGAAAATGATAAAAACAACCAGCAGCATTGCTCCCTCCACCGACACAGGCTACCACGTAATCCGGAAAATTTTGGCCTGTCAGCTCAGGAACTTGTAAAAGCAATTCTTTACTGATGATGGATTGAAGCTGAGCAACCAGGTCGGGATATGGATGGGGCCCGACTACCGATCCGATCACGTAAAAAGTGTCATGAGAATTATTAATCCAATCACGAAATGCTTCATTTGTCGCATCTTTTAATGTCTTGCTACCACTTTTAGCCGGTATAACTTCGGCACCTAACAGCCGCATCCGCTCCACGTTTGGAGCCTGCCTGCGCATATCCACCTCGCCCATATAAACTACGCAGGGTAATTTGAGCAATGCGCAGGCCATCGCCGTTGCTACTCCGTGAGAACCTGCACCGGTTTCTGCAACAATCCGTGTTTTTCCAAGACGTTTCGCCACCAAAATCTGCCCAAGCGTATTGTTGATTTTATGAGAACCAGAATGGCAAAGATCTTCCCGTTTAAGAAAAATATTTGCTCCAAATTTATCCGATAGAAAATACGAAGGATAAAGAGGCGTCTCGCGACCGACATACAATTTCAGTAGCCGCGCAAACTCTTCCTGAAAATCCGGATCATCAATGATAAGCTGATAATGCTGTCTCAACTCTTCAATATTAGGATACAAAATTTCGGGCACGTAAGCGCCACCGTAGGGACCGTAAAATCCGTTTTCATCAACTTGATAAGACATATTTTTTGAGGATTATATAATAAAAAAAGGCTCCCTGCGAACAGAGAGCCTTATATAGATCAGAAAAAGTTTCTAACAGGAAAGCCAGCGTTCACAATACCAGAGTTGGGTATTGTGCCACCAGAAAGAAGTTAAGAAAGATGGGCTTTGCGTTTTCATGCTGTAAATGTAAACATCAAAAGCAATACAAAACAAATAATTCGATCAAAAATATTCTAAATTGATCAAAATAATTCAACTACATCACTTCCCGAAATAATTTTTTTATCACATCGGTTTCTTCATTATACATATTTTTCTTGCGGGTTCCGAAATACAACGTGTTGATTAATTTGGTTTTACCTTCCCACAAAAGTTTTATCTGTCCATTATCCACTTCTTTTTTACAAAGAAAATCAGGAATGATAGCAAGGCCCACACCGCTGGTGAGACAGCGGACAATCGAATTCAGGTTCGGCACAATGTAGTTAGGGCGAAAATCCGGGTACTTGTTGAAATTCAGCTGCCAGAATTTTCTGAGATGCTCCATATCCCCGGTTGTGCCATACCATTTTTGTTGTTTAAGCCAACTTTCCAAAGCTTCCGGATCGTTTTGGACTAAAATCGAGTCCAGTTTTTCATGATCAATCTCATTCCCTCCTACTAATACGATGGTTTCAGAAGAAAATGCTTCGTGCTCAATATTTCCGCTTGTTCCTTTTTGAGGTGTGATGATAAGGTCCAGAATTCCCTTTTCAAGATTGTCAAGCATTTCGGGATACTGACCAAACTGGATAATAACATTGAAGGGCAATGTTGAAATATATTGTTCCAATGTGATCTGAAAGGTTTCAAAACACATACCCACGCTGATTGTCGGGGTTTGCTTCTCGGTACTTTTCTGAAAATTTTTCTCAGCCTCTTCCAGCTTCGTAAGCGGCTCAATAATAAAGTTATAGAAAACTTTTCCACGTTCTGTCGGGATCATTTTTCTGGCAGTGCGGTCAAACAATTTATAGCCGACATAACTTTCCAGCGAACTCAGATGAAGGCTGACTCCCGGCTGCGAGATGAATAGAGTTTCCGCCGCACCTGTCAGCGTACCCGTCGCATAAATTGCTTTAAAGGTTCTGTACCATTCCAGATTTACCATGCTCAATCTATCAGTTAAATAATATCAAGCTATAAAAGTACTTATTTTTATGATAATGCAATTCCACTCAACTTTGTAACAGATTCAGATAAGAGATCATTATAACTGCTTTTTCAAAGTCTGAGTTTGATAACTTTTTTAGCAACAAAATTTACATTTTCTACACCGCAGTAGATTTTTATTTATTAAAAACATGGAATACAGACAATTAGGAGCCAGCGACTTAAAACTATCAGCAATAACTTATGGAGCCTTTGCTATCGGCGGGTCGATGTGGGGAGGAAATGAAAAGCAAGATTCGATCAACGCAGTTCATGCCTCACTAGACAACGGAGTAACCAGCCTTGATACTGCTCCTTTTTACGGATTTGGACTAAGTGAAACGTTAATCGGCGAAGCCATCAAAGGAAAAGACCGGTCAAAAATCCAGATTCTCAGTAAATTTGGGTTGGTCTGGGATAAAAGCAACAATGGGAAAGGAGAATATTTTTTCGACGCCTCCGACGATCAGGGAAACCCGGTGCCAATTTATAAATTCGCTTCCAAAGCTAATATTATCAAAGAGGTCGAAGAAAGTTTGAAACGCCTGGGAACCGACTACATTGATTTGCTTCAAATTCACTGGCCTGATGCTACTACACCGATTGCCGAGACGATGGAGACAATGGAACTTCTGATCAGTCAAGGGAAAATTAAGGCCGCCGGAGTTTGTAACTACGATCTTGCCCAACTTGAAACGGCGGAGGAAAGTATAAAACTTGCTTCGAACCAGGTTTCTTATAGCATGCTCAACAGAGGAATCGAAAAAGAAATCGTGCCTTATGCATTGGAAAACAACATTTCAATTATTGCATACAGTCCCTTGGAGAGGGGTTTGTTAACAGGAAAGTATTTTAAAGATGCAAAACTGAAAACAGAAGATCACCGAAATGGCTATTTTGGCCAGTTTAAGCTTAACGAAGTAGAGGCGTTCATGAACCAAATCCGACCAATAGCCGAGAGCAAAAATGCTACGCTATCGCAACTGGTTCTTCGCTGGACAACACAGCAACCGGGAATAACGGTGGTATTGGCGGGAGCCAGAAATGCGAAACAGGCGCTTGAAAACGCGGGTGCTATGGATATACAAATTTCAGCTTCCGAACTGGATTTCATAAACCACAACTTACAGAAACTCAATCAATAAGACAGACTCTGTTTAAATAATTGATAATCTGACGCAGGAACTCATCTAACATAAATCGTTATGTCAATAAAAAAAGTCTTTATCACAGGAGCCACGGGCTACATAGGAGGTTCTGTCGCCGCCCTGCTCCTAAAAAAAGGTTATACCGTTTCGGCCTTGGTTAGAAAACAGGCCGACGCAGAAAAATTAAGTGCATCAGGTATCATACCTGTTCTGGGCACGATTCATGATATGCCGGTTTTACGCAAAGCCACCTCTGAGGCTGAGGCGATTATCCACACAGCAGATGCTGACGATGTGTATTCTGTCATCACTTTTCTTGAGGAATTAAAAGGTACGGGAAAAACTTTCATTTTTACATCAGGATCCAGCCTTGTCGGTGACAACGCAAAAGGTGAACCGAGTGATTTTGTATTTTCCGAAGATATTCCGGTACAACCCAGATTAGAAAAATTACATCGTGTGGCAATCAACGATCACATTCTGGCTGCTGCCAAAGACAATATCCGAACAATCGTTCTAGTGCCGACTATGATCTATGGAACAGGAACCGGAATTAAACCGCATAGCATCCAGATACCAATGCTGATCGAAATTTCAAAAGAAAAACAAGCGGGGGTTTACATTGAAAAAGGCGAGAACAAATGGTCGAATATCCACATCGAAGATCTGGCAGAACTCTATGTCCTGGCACTTGAAAACGCATCTGCCGGTTCCTATTATTATACCGAAAACGGAACTGCGTCATTGAAAGATATTGCCATAAGCATCAGCAAGTTGCTTGGTTTTGAAGGAAAAACTGAATCTATTAACCTTGATAGCGCAATAGATATATGGGGGCCTGATGCAGCAGCTTTTGGTTTCGCGTCAAACAGCCTTGTAAATTCTGACAAGGCCAGAAAACTATTAGGATGGAAACCAAAGCATAATTCAATTCTGAGCGATATCGAAGAAGGCTCCTATAAAGCCATCCACCAGCATAGCTAGGAAATTTAATTATTCCTAGAATGTTTATTTTAGCAATCTCTGATAACTCTTTCGTACCCGAAAGTTTGTTATCAGAGATTTTTTTTTGATCCAGATTCCGCTGGATCAAAAAGTAGAACTAATTGGAAATTTGGCTTGATTTTTTTGCAAGCTTTTTCTATAATTACTATGTTTCTCACCAATATCAACCATCTCTACCGTTATGAAAATTATTGAAAAAAAACCTTCGGTCATGGGGCTCAACAGCGACTCCTATCTGCACTATCTGGTGCTGCGTTACGTTTACAATTCCGAAGATCCAAAGTGGGAATCGTTAAAATGGCTGGACACAGAAGAGATTGCTCCGGAAACCTGGTTTGAGCTGCACAACATCGCAAAGTCGGATGTAGAAAACCAGGGAGGCAGTTTGAAAGGCTATGAATTTGTGAACGATGAGTTGGTAATTCACGAGAAAATCAACTCAGATTACTGGCCAAAAAACTGGATGTGGGTCATTGAATCTTAACTCAGAAAATATTAGAACATAGTTTACTTTACGAAACAGAGCAACGGTACATACCGCTGCTCTGTTTGATTTTAATTTATCCAAAGAATGTGATTTCCTTGTGAAGATTATTATTCCACTATTACATAATTCAAAATAGCATACCTGTCTGCGTGGTTTATTACACCATTGATAGCATACCTCAATCTTGAAATTTTTAAAAATAGCACTTGAAATGATACCAGGAAAGACGCCGTAAATACTAAAATTATTTTTTCAAAGAGAGCATCAGGGCTACCAAAAGCATCGTGTCCGCATGCCGACGCAACTGTGTGCGAATCTTTAACATTGCCTGAGCAATATGGTTTTTGACGGTATTGGGAGAAATTTTTAACAGATTGGCAATTTCGTCGTGTGTTCTGCCCTCTTCCCTACTAAGGTGGTATACAATTTTTTGTTGCGCGGGAAGTTTTTCCAAAATTTCATTGAGAATTTTTTCAACGTCTTTCAACGCAATGATATCCTGGGTTTCATTATGCCCGAAAGAATTCTGCCCATATATTTCCGCCATAATTAACGTTTCATGCGCCATTCTTTTGAAATGATTGATCACTTGATTTTTAGACATGCGGAACAGATAACTTCCAAAATTATCAATCGAATATAAGGATTGACGATCATTCCAGAGCTTCAAAAAGACATCCTGAACGATATCTTCCGATAACATTTCGGATTCGGTAAGGCGGAAAAGATACCCGTAAAGCTTATTTTTATACAAGTGAAAAAGCGTTGTAAATGCCTGCTCATCCGCCTGGGAAGCAAGTGTCAGCAACTCTCGTTCGTTATGTAGATCACGGGTTAACACACTAATCACTCATTTGTTTTAGCCGAACCAGAAAATTAAACAATATTTTATTCGGCATTTATCACAAACATATTAATAAATTATCACATTATTAAAATTTAACAAAAGTTTTAATAATACAATATAAGTATAACAAAAGTTATAAAATGAGCACTTAGATGACAGAAATATACTATTTCTCATTCTGCCCTTTCCCAATTAACACCAACAAACGTAAAGCCGGATAACTCATCGTTACCCGGCTTTACAACTTCAAATGTTTTATATAATTAAACGATTCCACCCATCAGCGGATCTGTTTTTGTGACACTTCCTGTTTCCACGTGGCCGGCAAATCGTTCTTCAAAACTCTCATATCCTTTTATCTTCACGCTGAAATCATACCAGTTATAGTTGCTGGCAAGACTAAGCGTCATCGTAGTTTGGGCACCTGCGGCAACTGTTTTGCTTTGCGTGCCCGTTTTATAACTATTATCCAGAACCGATAAAACATGCGGTTTTGTATCACTGTTTGTTATCGTAATCACCACATTTCCAGTCAGTCGTGAAGGATTCAACCGCGCCGGTTCATAATTACAGGTAACTTTGATCAAAGGATTTTTTGAATCTCCGGTAAATTCCCGGAAAAATCCATTTGGTCCGTAAACCCGGAAATGATACTGACCATTTTCAAAGTCACTGATCTTATATTCATCTTGCAGCGTATCGCCGGCTGCGACACTGTAATCCCATGATTTTAACGAATCGTTCTGATAAGGATTCATTGCATAAACACGGAATGGAGAGCCCGTCGCTTTATTGCCAAATACTTTATTGCCTGCTCTGAATGACAATTCAACACTGTTTTTATCCTTTTTAAAAACATTATGCGTGTAAAGTTCATAAGGCAGCGGACAAGCAGAACGAACGCCCTTTTCCTGTTTTGGGAAATAAGGCGATTCAGAAGGATTTGTGTTGATCTGTTTTATTTCCGCGGCAGTCAATTGTTTATAATTCGCCGGAGCATCTTTAAATTGCGCCTGATGAATTCCTTCAATAAATGGCTTACGATCCAGGAATACCGGTTTCGTGATATCTTCACCATTGTATGGACGGAAAACAGAAGTCAGATCACCGCAAATTGTTCTCCGCCACTGGGTAATATTTTCTTCCTTTATTTTTTTGCTGAACTTCTTTTCAAGGAAATTTTCCAGAAACTGTAACGACGACGTATGATCAAAAACTTCTGAATTCACAAAACCACCACGCGACCACGGCGAAGCAATAATCATTGGAACTCTGTAACCAAGTCCAATTGCCCCTTCACGGATATTACTCTCCGACATTGACGGATTTGTCTGCTGGCTGCGCGTTGCGAAATCCATCTTCGGATCGATGCCCTTTGACACCTTTCCGGTATGCTCTTTGTAAGGATTTGGCACCACATAAGGAGCCATATGATCGAAATAACCGTCATTCTCATCATAGGTTACGATGAAAATTGTCTTTTTCCAAACCTCCGGATTTTGAAGCAGAATCTCCATCGCCTCACTTACATACCAAGGCCCAAACCAGGGCTGACCCGGATGATCCGAGAAGTGAGCAGGAGGCATGAGCCAGGAAACCGTCGGCAAAGTTCCGTTTTTCACATCTTCACGAAACTGATGAAACACGTCTCCTTTGGGCACTTTCAACTCCCTTTCTTTCCCGCCATCTTCATATTTCAAAGCTTCCAGTTCGTGATAATACTGGTCGTTGATATTCGTGATGAACGCTTTATTATGTAATTCTTTCGCCTGTTCGGACAGACTATTATAGGTTTCAGCAGTAAATCGTGACTGGGCGGTTTCGATTAATCCCAACAACTTTTTCGCAGCAGCAAGTCGCTGGGCTACTTTTTCGTCGGAAGGTTGTTTTTCCAAGTCAGCAATTTGCTGTAAAATATTTTCTTTTTTAGTCTGTAAATTAGCGATCCCACCTTCATGCAGACGGACGTTATACTGCTTGTAATATTCCAGAACGTTTGTCCCGAAATTACTAAGCCACGCACTTTCTTCACCTTTCAAACCATATCCCATAGTCAGCTCATTCTGGTAAACTTTCCATGAAACGCCGTTTTCCTGCAATCGTTCAGGATAGGTTTTCCAGCTTAATTCAGGATATTCATAATTGCTGTTGTTCCATAAATGAGCCACCGCATCCACCTCGTTTTTCTCCCGAACAGTACCCGTCATCCAGTAATGACGGTTTGGGTGCGTCCCCGTTATGCTCGAACAAAAGTTATGATCGCAAACAGTGAAAGCATCGGCAAGGGAATAATAAAATGGAAAATCTTTCCGGTCGCAATAACCCATCGTCAAGGGAATTTTCGCATAATCCTTATTACGGGCTTTCTTGACATCCAGCCACTTATCATATTTCCCGCCATTCATCGCATCTGTCTGGTCCGACCAACCGTGCGGAATTGAGCCCATCCACGCTACTTTTGTATCCTTCACATTCAGCTGGAAAGGCCCATAAGTTTCTCCTTCTTTATTGGTTTGCAGCCAAACCTTGTTTTTATCCGGCAGCGTAATCGCCCGTGGGTCATTATACCCCCGGACACCCTGTAAAGTCCCAAGCTGGTGATCGAACGAGCGGTTTTCCTGCATTAAAAAAACGATATGCTCCGCGTCATAAAATGTACTGCCCAGTTCCGGATTGATGGCCAATGCCTTTTCAATTACTGCAGGCAACATATTTGCCATCGCACCTGTTCCTGATAAAAGTGCTGCCTTTTTTAAGAAATCTCGCCTTGAATTCATTATAATAATTATACTTTACAAATAAAAGAGCGAAAATTGAACGTCAGAATCCAACCTTGTTTCGCCCATTTTTACTATTGATTTATGCTTGTCAAATATATTGCAGGATATTGTCAGCCATGTTAAGCGGCCATTAACAGATTATCATTTTTACATTATTATTATACTTGTAAAAATCATTTTCCCTCCTGCTCTGCTTTGAAACAATCAGATCTCAACTGTAAAACCAGTAAGCATAATCTAACCTGAGAGCTATCAGTCAGCAAGTTCGAAAACATCACTTATCTTTTCCTCACCATTTGCAATCACAGAAAGTTTATGCTGACCTACGTAAAATTTTCTCGTCGTGATTAGGCGAAAAGATTGTTTTCTCTGGATTTTAGAAATTTCGTGTGGCTGAAAAGATTTCTCGCTGATCTTGAAAACCTTTTTGGATAATTGTCCATTCGATTTAAAATAGTAAACCGCATATTCCAACCTGATAATTTGCAATTCGCCAGTTTCATTTTTGACGGAAAATGAGAATTCCACGTTATCGCCGATTTTTACTTTTGGCGTCAGGATTTTGAAATCGGATATCAGCACATTCTTACTCTCTAATCCAAAATGTTTCAGGATTTCGGAATGTCCCTGCTTTAATAGAGTTCGACTGCCATGCTTGATAATCGCATCGGTTTCTTTACTGATTCCTTTCCATTTCGAAGCGGTATCCAAAACGATCTGCGGATTATCTTTGGCAATATCATTCAGACTATTCGCCACGCTCCTTCTCACCGACTCCGATGAATCACTCTTCAAATTTTCAAGAATTGGTAAAATAGACTCGGGATTTTTCTTTAATTCAGGTATCGCCATAGCCCAGGGCAATCTTGGCCGGCTTCCTTCACTTGCCAATCGACGAACCTTCGGGCTTTCATGCCGCGACCAATCAACCATATAACGGATCATTTGATCGCTGTACTTCAAAATAAACGGCCGAACGGCAAATTCGCAGCTTATAAACTGAGTAATAAACTCAAATGCTTTTGCTGATGTTTTAAGATCGTTTATTCCATAAACTTCCACATAATCCGGAAAGAAAATGAAAGCCAGATTGTCGTCAGTGAAATTATTTTTTCTCAGTCGCACGATGATTTTTTCGATGATTTTAACCGCTTGGGCAAAATCATCCGGCATAAATTCATGAAAAACCTGTGTGCTGTGTTTCATCCTTTCCTTCCACTCCATGGTTTTAAAATCTTCATTAAAAATGAGTTTAATGAATTTTTTCTTGTCGAAGGAAGGTATTGTTTCTGTAAGGACGTCAGCAAATTTGTCGTAGAACGCAGGAGAATATATGTCTTTGATCAAACTCATTATTTTGTCGGTTTATCGTGGTGAGTGAGTGGTGGTTTGGTTTTTTATGAACAAAAGTAACCAGTAAAATCAGTTTGCAGGCAGATGAAAAATTAATCACTTTGCAGGATAGCGATACAAACCAAATACAAGCATATGAGCACAACAAAAATAGGCTGGATCGGATTGGGAAAAATGGGAATTCCGATGTCAGACAATCTGATTAAAGCAGGATATCCACTTACAGTTTACAACCGCAGCAAAGACAAAGAAGACGAATTAACAGCGAAAGGCGCAAGAACGGCTTCCTCTCCAGCTTCCCTGATTGAGCAATCGGATGTTGTGGTTATTATGGTGTCCGATGATCGCGCGATTCATGATATTTTTCTTGGAGACGCCGGTTTGCTAAGTGCAAAAACCAGCGGAAAAATCATAATAAACATGAGCACCGTTTCGTCTGCGATCAGCAGAGAAATGTCGATACTTTGCAGTAACCAAAACAATTATTATCTCGATGCTCCGGTTTCCGGAAGTGTGAAACAAGCCGAGGCCGCTCAACTTGTTATTATGGTTGGCGGAGACGAAAATGTTTATGAAAAAGTAAAAGAAATATTGGAACACCTGGGCAAACTTACGCTCCTGGTCGGGGGCGTTGGTTCTGGAAATGCTGCCAAACTGGCTGTCAATTCGATGATCGGATTTTATACGCAAGGCTTAGCCGAAGCAGTCGTTTTTGCACAGAAGAACAATATAAAAGTTGAAGATTTTCTGACGATTATTAACAATGGCGCGCTGGCCAATATCTACACAAAAACCAAAGGGGAAGCTATCCTGAACAACAATTTCGAGCCGACATTTTACCTGAAACATATTTACAAAGATCTTGGACTTGCACGGGATCAAGGCCTCGATACTCCTTTGGGTGAGGCTGCTTATGAAGCTTTTCGCAAGGCAGAAAAGACGCTCGGAGACAAAGATCTTATCGCGATCATTAAGCAGTTTGGCAAATCCGAGTAAAAGCCCAGATATCATTTCGGGAAACCGCTTCACCCCAAGAAGCGGTTTTTTATTTTTTCGTCAAAAAACAAAGTCGCATTCGCCCCCTCATGTCGGCGTAATCACACATCGTTAGTCTGAAATAGCTGCCGTAAATTTGTATCATACAAACGCTAAATGATATAAACCTTTAAACAACAGCCAGTATGGAAACGATAATCACAAATCAGAAAACGGCCGTACCTTCAAACAAAACGGTCATTGCCGGCAAAATTATTACAGCCATTTGCGTGATGTTTTTACTATTCGATTCGCTCGGTAAAATCTTTAAGGAAATCCATTCCATGGAAGGCTCCGTTGCGCTGGGCTGGCCACAGGATCAGGTTCAGAGCATCGGAATTGTATTATTTTTGTCCACTCTGTTATATCTCATTCCACGGACCGCAGTCATTGGCGCCATCCTGCTGACGGGCTATCTTGGAGGTGCCATTGCCATTATGGTCCGCGCTGGTCAGCCTTTATATTTTGCTTCGGTTTTTGCCATTTTGGTATGGGCCGGATTAGCGCTTCGTAAAGAAAAAATACGATCCTTTTTGCTTTCGGGCATCTAGCAAAAAAATACCTTCAGGTCCGTTCTGATCGAGCGGACCTTGTATATTTCAAAAAACTAAAAAAATCAAACCCTCAGCAAACCGCGAAACCCTCTGGCGGCATAATAGGAATCTGCACCGTTGTGATAGATAAATACCCTACCGAACCGGCGGTCACCAAAAATAGCACCGCCCAACTTTCTAATATTGGAGGGAGTTTTTAACCAGCTTGATGTTTTCAAATCGAAATTTCCGAGCTCCTGCAATTGATGATATTGTTCTTCCGACAAAAGTTCGATACCCATTTCGAAAGCCAGTTCAGCCACACTGCCTTCCGGCTTATTTGCTTTTCTAGATTCAAGCGCCACGAGATCGTAGCAAAAACTTCTCCGATCTTTTGGACTTTCGGTTGAACAATCGCAAAAAATGTATTCACCCGTCTTTTCATCATAACCTATCACATCGGGCTCACCTCCAGACTCCTCCATTTTGTCCAGTGACCAAAGTTTGTCACCATCGTTTTTAAGCTTTTCCGAGATTTTCTCCCAATCAAGGCCTTCGTGACGTTTTGAGTTGTTCTCGAAACGGGATCTTAATACGTTCAATAACTCATCACGATGTTCTGGTGATAATTCCTTTTCCTTATTCTTCATGATACTTTGTGTTTTGTCAGCTGTTGGACAAATGTTTTAAAATGAAATCCTCAAACTTGATTCAGCTCAATAATCCTGTCCAATCAGATATTTTATCTAAATTCTGTTACAACACTCCGAAATTAAACATTGATTTTTACTGTTGGGCATAGTCTCAAGACTATGTCCGAGTGTCACCGGTCTCCGACCGAAATTAGGGAAAACATATTTATAATTGCTTGATTACATCAAAATGCGATCAAATACCGCTTGACACAGAGACGTAGTCTGGAGACTACGCCTAACAGTATGGACTACGCCTAACCACAACAGCTTTGTCAGATTATTAATCTTCCAACCCTTTCCCATCCAGAATTTTAGGTAGATTTTTTTCGATCCTTGCCGCTCGTGTTTTTGCTTGCTTTGGTTGAGAAAAATGCAAAAGATAACCTCTTTGTCTTCCGGGCGTTAAACTTTCAAAAGCAGTTTTCAGAGCCAAATTTTTGTCCAGTCTCGTTTGAAATTCTTCCGGGATTTCATATTCTTTCGTCTTTTTAAGCGCCACTTTCAAGCCCGATTTTTCTACTACAATTGCTTCATAAATATAAGTTTTCAAAGCCGCTTCCAGCGAGTTTATCTCCTTAATATCTGTAAACCTGACCTGCCTGGCAGCTTGTACATTTTCCGTTTGCTGAATTAAAATACCTTGTGAATCTTCCAGCAATGCACCTTTAAAAAACAGTAACGCGCAGTATTCTTTAAAAACATGTATCAGAACAATGTTACTTTTCTGAAACATGTAGCAGGGGCAACCCCATTTCAATTCCTCATTCAAGCCACAGTCAAGAGCAATGGATCTCAATTTTTCAATTTCCTTCTGCCACGTTCCGGCCTTATTAAAGTAAAAATCAACGTTTGGGTTCATATGGTCTGTTTTGTCTATTTGCTTCAAGTTGCGAAAGCGCCTCTTCGAAGTTATTTTTATTAATTAACAGAACTGCTCTTTCTGTCCAAAGGCCTCAGATACCAGGATATCACCGTCAAAATCAATAATAATAAAGGCCCAAAAAATTCCTTAGCACCATCACCAACAGCAAAATGTGAAACGACTGCTCCCGACATGGCAAAAAAGAAACCCGCATAAGCCCATTCTTTGACCAATGGAACTTTGGGGATAAGGACTGCCGCTACGCCCAGCATTTTCCAAACTCCGATGATCGTTAAAAAATAAAGAGGATAACCCAGATGTGTCATCATATCCACTTCTTCTTTATTTTTAATCAACTGCACAATTCCGCTCGATACCATACCCAAGGCAAGCCAGAGCGTCGCAATCCAGTGAATAATCTTATTTCTCTTTGACATAATCGATTCATTTAAGTTGATTAACGACTTCCTGCAAACGATTATGTGCCATATTAAGGCCGTGCGCGAACGGCATTTTCAGCATCTGATCTCTTAGCTCCACAGATTTATAGACGATCTGCATGACGAGTTTGCTCGTATCTTCAGAAAGTTTTTCAAATTCCAGAAATTCAAGCTGGACAGCAAACGGCGTGTTTTCCATCTCGAATGTTCTTGTAATTTTCTGGTTTGGAATGAATTCAGGAATGGTACCGTTTGCACGAAACACAACATTTCCCTTCGGATCCGATGTCTCAAACTGGTAGCTTCCGTGTTTTTTGCTTTCAAGTTTCAGCACTTTCGTACCCATCCATTGCTCGACTATTTCCGGCTCAACGAATGCTTTAAAAAGCAATTCCACCGGCAGATCGAATTCCCTAGTAATAAGGATTTCCTGCTTGCCGTTCTCGGCATCAACTTTGGTTTTCCGCTCCATTTTATTTTTCAGGTTTATAATTTTTCATGATGGCTTCAAGTTTATTAAATCTGTCGTCCCACATATTTCGGAATGGCTCAATAAAATCGGCCACTTCCTTCATCTTTTTTGCATTAATCTGATAGTAAACCTCCCGCCCGTTTTGCTGTTGTTGAAGCAGTTCACATTCCGTTAGTATCTGCAAATGTTTGGAAACAGTCGGTCTGGCTGTATCGAAGTTTGAAGCAATCGCTCCTGCCGTCATCGATTGCGAAGCTACCAGAATCAATATCGCTCTTCTGGTCGGGTCGGCTATTGCCTGAAATACGTCTCGTCTTAAATTCATATGTAGCTATTTGGCTACGAATATATGTGTAGTCATTTAACTACGCAAATTTTTCCGTGAATTTTTACAAAATAAGACTGGGGCATTCCGACAAGCCCGATGCCATAGGAAGCAGAATGCTAATTAATCTGTTTTGGAGACAGCCAGACAGCAAAATGCTAATCAGATTTTAATCTTTGCTAAAAAGATCGCGCAATTATTTGGACTAGATATAAATAACAACCTATATTTGCAAACCGCTGGTCTATTAATGACTTTCAACGTTTATGAATAACATTCAGTCCGACAAAATCGCTTTCAGAATTGATGAAGATTCCTTCAAGGAGATCTACAATCTGTATTGGGAGAAGGTTTTTTCCGTTTGTTATTCCAATCTTGGCGAATCAGAAGCAGCCAAGGGTATGGTTCAGGAAATTTTCAAATCACTCTGGGAGCGGAAAGAAGAACTTGAAATTAACCAGTCGGTTGAAAGATATCTTGTTCGCTCGGCCAAATTCAAGGTTTTTGAATATGTCCGCAATAAAAAAATCAGAGAGCAGCATCTTGAAAATATCGTAGCAAACCAGACCACTTCGTTGAATTATACAGAAAACGAGGTAATGGTCAGCAGCCTTTCAGAGCGGATCACCAATCTGATTGAAAATCTTCCTTCCCAGTGCCGCCGGGTTTTCAAAATGAGCCGCGAACAGGGACTATCCAATAAAGAGATTGCATCCGACCTTCTGATTTCTGAAAGAGCTGTGGAATACCATATTTCCAAAGCTGTAACTTCCTTGAAATCTCATCTTACGGAATATTCCTATTGATTTTCTTTCTTGCCAGCTTCGTAAAACGATCAGATATGCTACTTTTACTAAAAAGTACTTCTGCATATTAAAAAGAGGCTTTCATGAGGGTGAGTAAAGAGCTTATTGAAAAATACCATTCGGGAAAATGTTCACCGGAGGAATCTGCTATGGTGGAAAACTGGCTTCTTGACGATGATACCGAAATAGAAATCTCTCTGCCTGAAAACCTGGATAAAGAAAAAGTAAAAGCCGAAATGTGGGACGAAATATCTTCGTCAGTTCCGTCCGATAATCCGGGAATTCTGACTTTCGGTAAGCGTCGCTGGTTTTATTTTTCCGCTGCCGCCAGTATTGCCATTTTACTTACCGTCTCCCTTTTTGTTATTAAAACAGGTACAAAGGAAACCGCTGTCACTGTTAATAAACCCGCCTCACCGAATAAAGAAATTCAATCGCTGGACTATACCATTTCGCTGGGACCGGAAAGTAATGCGCGAATTGACTCCGAAAGCGGCCTGATCGATTTTTGCGGAGCGATATTAATTAGCCCCAAAAAGGATATTCTGCTGTCTTTCAACGACGTATGCACCGATAAGAAAACAAACAAGGCCAAGATGAACTTCAAAAAGGGGGAAACATATATTGCTCTTAACTACAAAAACAGCAATGACAATGAGTTAATTGTGATGGACGAAAAACTACTGATGGGATTGCCGCCAATGGTAAAGCGGCAGATTATGGATCAGTTTAATATTTGAAATTTCTCTTAAAATGATGCGTGCCCAAGGCAACCTGACTACGTTAAAAATCTTTGCTTTTCTTGGCTTAACATTTCTTTTCGGTTGTTCTGAAAAAAAAACTTCGGAAGCTCAGAAGTATAGTATTTATACGATGGCCGATGATTATAAAGAATACATTAACCAGGTTGACAACTTGTCGTCCGGTGACCTCGATCCTGTAAAAGACGGAGCCCGGACTTTTCCTAAACAAATCTGGTATGACTTGATTGTTAAGGATGGATTTTACTACCGCCTGGAAAGAAAAACAAATTATTTCCTGAAATATACCGTAGAAAACAACCGGTACACAGCGGTGGATTCCGTTGCATTGCCTGAAATGAGTTATTTTGATAACTATAACTGGGTTCAGACAGACACTGTTTTTCTAGCCTCTTTCGATCGCAAGACTTTCAAGCTCGAATACGCGCGGATCAATGTAAAAACGATGAAAGCAGAAACTGGGAACCTGCCGATTGCTTTACCGAAGCCACCTTTTAACTCGATGTCAATCGGATTTTCACTGCGTCGGAATAATAAACTTTTTCTCGGTTATTCGTATCACGAAATAACTTCCCGCCATTTCAAAACAGTTGATACGGTCTATGTTGACGTATTGTCATATCCGGATTTAAAAGTTTTAAGAACAATAAAAGATAGCCGGTCAGCCTATCCAGGCGGAGCAAACACGGCACAGCCTAATACTTTCACCGACGAAAAAGGCGATTTTTATTTCCTGGCCTGCCCGGGAATTGCGCTGGGAAATAATCCGGACAAACCGACATCGTTATACAGAATAAAGAAGAATGAAGATAAGCTGGACAGCACCTTCTACTGGAATATTTCTGAGACAATTAAAAATGATGCCTATGGTCTTTGGGACATTGGCGACGGGAAGGTCATTCTTCGCAGCGAAAGAAGAGATCTTTTCACAGGTGTTGAAGACCATTATAAGGTCGCCCACATTGAATTTTACGTTTTGAACCTAAAAGAAAAGACGAGCAAAAAGCTGGATCTTCCACTGGATAAGGGAACTTCACGCCAGTGCGTTCTGGTTGAAAACGGATTAGTTTATTTGTCAATCAATTCGGAAAGTGGAAATTATATCTGGATTTATAATCCGAAAGATGAGACTTTAAAAAAGGGATTGAAAATCAAAGATGACATCGATTACATTTTACGAATTGAGAAGTTGTACGAAAATTTACAGTAGCTTTTAAGTTCAAAAATCACTTCGGGACGATACTGCCTGACTTGGGATGTTACATCCCGGGTCAGGCAGTTTTGTATTTTTAGTCGCTTGAAAAAGCAGACAATCCCAATAATTCTGTCTCACGAAAAAAAATCAAAATTTTCTCGCACCCCCACCTTCGGGAAACATTCGTTTACGCTACTTCTCAACAGAAAAGGTCAGACCATTTTAAGGCCATCCTTGCATAACGCATATTTTTAACGTAATCCAATGTATCCAGGTAGGTTTTTACTCTCCATTTTTTTTGCAAGCTTGGTCTTGCTGGGCCAGGGAGCTCATGCGCAGACAGCGATAACTATTTCAGGGACAGTACAATCAGAAGATGGCGGTTCTCTTCCAGGTGTTAATGTGGTTATTAAAGGTACTTCAATAGGCACAGTGACCGATGCTGAAGGTTTTTATAAACTGAACGTTTCCAAAGCGGGCAGCTACACAATTAACGCTTCCTCAGTTGGACAAATCACTCAGACAAAAACAGTTAACGCAAAAAAAGGTCAGGGACATACTGTTGATTTTCTATTGAAAAACGATACCCGGAACATGGACGAAGTTACGGTTCATGGGAAAAACGAAACGCAGGAAATTAAAGAACAGGCATTTACAGTCAACGCCATTGAAACGAAGCGGTTTGCCAATACGACAGCCGATCTTAATCAGGTTTTGAATAAAACTGCCGGAGTCCGGGTTCGCGAAGAAGGCGGAATGGGTTCGGATTTCAACTTCTCCATCAATGGACTTTCCGGAAAAGCTGTGAAATTTTTTATTGATGGCGTACCTCTGGAATTAATGGGAAGTACTATGTCGTTGAATAATATTCCCGTAAACCTTGCCGAACGCATGGAAGTTTACAAAGGCGTCGTTCCGGTTAGTTTAGGTTCGGATGCCCTTGGGGGTGCGGTGAATATTGTTACCAACCAGAATGTAAATAATTATCTCGACGCAAGTTACAGTATCGGCTCTTTCAACACCCACCGACTTGCCTTAAACGGACAATACAGCACCGCGAAAGGCTTGATTATCAAAGCAAGTGCATTTGCAAATTATTCCGATAACAACTACATCATGCGTGGTATGGAAATCTGGGATGAGGCGCAGTATAAATATGTTAACAAAGATTTCAGACGCTTCCACGATCAGTATAAATCTGCCATGGGTCAGATTGAGCTGGGCGTGATTAATAAAAAATGGGCCGACGTATTTTTTGTTGGCTTTTCTTATTCCGGCACAGATCAGGATATCCAGACAGGTACCAGACAAGATGTTGTATATGGCGCGGTCACGAAAAATGGTCATGCCTACAACGCCTCCGCGCGTTACCGGAAAGATAATTTATTTGTCAAAGGGCTGAACGCGAATGTTTTTGCATCAAGATCGGTAGATAATTATGTGGTTACAGATACATCCAGCTACAAATATTACTGGGATGGATCGCGGGTTAAAACAAGTCTTGCCGAAATAAACGGATCGAAAGCCATCACCAACATCAATCGTCCCAGAACTTTTGTGCGGGCTAATCTTGGATATACCTTGTCAAAGGTTCATTCCTTTAACCTGAACTACACATTTGACCATCTGAAAAACGAAAATTATGATGAGCTGATTACAGATCGGGCCGAAATCCCAGGCATCCTTTCCAAAAATATTGTTGGTGCGGCATATCAGCAAAATCTTCTGAATGACCGATTGACCAATACGCTTTTTGGAAAATTGTATACTATCGGTATTCAACAATCGAGACTTGTTACGGCTTCCGGCGAATATTCAAAAGCCAATGATTCTCAGACTTATTCAGGTTATGGAATCGCGAGCCGTTTTAGAATTCTGCCTGATCTGGGCGTAAAGGCATCTTTTGAAAAAGCTTATCGTCTGCAGGAAGTTGGCGAAATGTTTGGAAACGGTTATACCGTCATCGCAAATCTTGACCTTAAACCGGAATCCAGCCACAACTTAAATATCGGTGCATATTACGGAATCACCGTTGACAAGCATAAATTATTTGTTGAAGGGTCCTGGTTTTACCGAAATGCGAATGATTTCATTTACGCAGTGGTGTATAAATCGAATTCGAGTGTGAGCCGGTATGAAAATACTTCCAAGGTGAAAGTAACCGGACTGGAAGGTGATTTAAAATACAACTACGGCGATCTTCTCTATTTCAATGCCAATGTCAGCTACCAAAACGCGATTAACAATACCAAATATTCCGTAGGCACAACCAGCGGAACTCCGGAGGCGACTTATCTCAATAAAATACCAAATCAGCCCTGGCTTTTTGCAAACGGCGATTTTAGTATTGGTAGAAATAATATTCTTGGCAAAGCATCAAGAATGCAGCTTAACCTGAGTACCCAGTATGTACACTGGTTCTATCTGACCTGGGAAGCTTATGGCAACAAAGCAGGGAAAAGTACAATTCCTGACCAATACATTCACAATGCTTCACTTTCGAATTCATGGAATAACGGACGTTATAATGTTTCCATCGAATGCCGGAATTTCACGAACAATCTGGCATTTGACAACTTCCGTTTACAGAAACCAGGCCGCGCATTTTCTGTAAAACTGCGCTATTTCATTCGGTAAGCTTAATCTCTTTTTCTCAAAACCATATACAATTATCTATAACAACCATGTTTAAAAATTTCAGACTCTACACTTTTCTGATCGCCCTGGCACTTGTTACGGTGCTGAATTCCTGCTCAAGCAGCGACGACAACGACGAGACTGTGGATCCCGTGGAGGAAACGCAGGAAAAATATACCGTTTGGCTGCAAATCGGTAGCTGGCCTAACACCACGCAATACGTTTTGGGAACTAACTCCCTGACGGAAGGTACTGTTAACCTTACAGGTCATGGAGCAGAAGTTACCGGAAAATCTGCCTATGGTATCATCACAAAAGGAGGATATTACTATTACTACAACACCACTAGCGGACGTTTTTCTAAGTTTAAATACGAAAAAGAACTTTACAACACGGTTTTAGAGGTTCCGTATACTCATATGGCTGACGTTTCAGGATTTACGTGGATCAATGACAAAACGCTTTTCCTTATCGGAACAAACGGTGATCAGAACAAAGTGCATTACTCTGTTGTGGATATCGAAACGCTGAAAATGACCAACGGAGTTTTGGATGCTCCGGCAATTGCTACGGGCTACAATTACTTCAACCTTGGAAATATCGAGTTTACAAACGGAAAAGTTTTCTTCCAGTTTGGATATACCGGCGACTGGCCTAATCCATGGCAGAACAAGACATATATCGGTGTTGTAGATTATGCAACATTGAAATATGAGAAAACACTTGAAAGCGCTACCTCTGCTGGTCCCGGAACAAATAAATTGTGGTTATCATCTTCATTTGTTGACGATAGCGGGAATACCTATTTCTCGACAAACGTAGAATGGAGCAGCATATCAGGCAGAAAATCAGCTATTTACCGAATCAAAAAAGGAACTACTGAACTGGATGCAAGCTACACGGTAAACCAGTCTACATTGGGTTATGAAGGTGTTGGTCTTTGGTATATCGGCGGAACAAAAGCGATCCTTAAATACATCGATACAGCAATTACTGGCTCAACACACATTTACGCGTTCGCTGTGATGGATCTTGAAACCGGAAAAATCACGAGAAAACTGACTGAAATTCCTGCTGACGGAGATGCTTACATCCAGAATATTATTGTTGAAGATGGGAAAGTATTCATGATCACAAATGCAGAAACCGGTAAGGATTATGTATACATCTACGACATAGCGGCTCAAACGGTAAAAACAGGGCTAGAACTGGTTGGCGGTTACGACTGGGTTCTTCGTCTTGACAAAATGAGATAATCTTTAATACAGTATAAGAAAACAACCTGTCTGGTTAAAAAACCAGACAGGTTGAAAATCACCTGCTCCATGACAATAGTGAAAAAAATTAACGCCTGGCTTCATCTGTGGCTGGGGCTTGCATCCGGTATCATCGTTTTTATTGTAGCCCTTACCGGTTGTATATTGGTTTTTGAGCAGGAATTTAAATCATGGACACAACCCTGGTTGCACGTAGAAAGACCAGAAAATGCACCATATCTGCTGCCTTCTGTCATTAAGGAAAAAGTTGCTCCCTCATTTCCAGGGAAAGAAATATCCGGGATCTGGTATTATGGACATGGCAGAACTGCCAAGCTTAGCATGAATTCAGATTCAGCGATTTATGTAAATCCATACAACGCGTCGATCGTTGGGATCGTAAATGAGGAAGATTTTTTCCATTTTGTTCTGGATGGTCATACCGCGCTTTGGGTGGAAGCCAAACGTGGAGAATTGAATATTGGTGCAGAAATCGTTGAATATGCAACGCTGATCTTTTTTGTATTATTAATTTCCGGCCTTGTTTTGTGGTGGCCGAAAAAATGGAATAAATCGAACCGTGATAAAAGTTTTAAAATTAAATGGAGCGCTAAATTTAAACGGATTAACTACGATCTGCATAATGTACTAGGCTTCTATTCCCTGCTTGTTGCACTTGTCATCACACTTACAGGCCTGACGATGGGTTTTGCCTGGGTTTCCAAAAGTATTTACTGGCTAAGTTCCGGCGGGAAAGCGCCCGCTGCGTATGTAAACTCAACTTCTGATACAACCAAAATAATACCAAATATCGGCATGCGAAATGTGGATATTGCTTTCCAGCGCGGTATCACACAGATCGGAACTTACAATAAAGACGCCATTATTGTGTCGTTTCCCGACGAACCATCTGAACCTATTGCACTTTGCACGGACATGCACAATGGTTCCTGGCGCTATGTCAACCTGGATCAATATACGCTTGCTGAACTTCCATCCTCTCAGGTACATATCGATAAGCTGAATCTGGCAGACTGGATAAGAAGGACGAATTATGCCATACACGTTGGAGCTATCGGTGGTATCACAACAAAAATTCTCTATTTCATCGCAAGTCTCATAGGTGCCACATTACCGCTGACCGGCACCTATGTCTGGTGGGGACGAAGCAAATGGGGAAAACCAAAAAAGGAAAAGAAGCTGAAAACTTCATTTCAACCGCAAGCATAACTCTAACCCAGACTTTAAAAACACAACTTATTAACGTAGCTATCAGTCATTGTTCTGGCTGGACCGGAATCTTCTTGCCTTTATTATTCCATACGCTTATCAGTCAAATTATTCTTCTTCAACAAATTAAGTTTATTTATTATGAGCATTGAAGACCAACTCAACCTTTATTTCACTAATAATAACCTTAGAAAAGCGAGCAAAAAATTACTTGTAGCGAAGTATTTAAAAGCTCATAAAAAAGAAGTTGCCGCGGAAACAATCTGGATTCAGATTAAGGAAAAACGTTTGAACATCAGCATTGCATCTGTTTACAATTCACTTAACTGGCTTGTAGAGCTGGGCTTCGCGAAAAAAATAGCGCAGGGCCGCAAGCATCTTTATAAAATGAGAGAGACTGCTACCCTGGCTGATTGACAGAGGTTGAATATCCCGCTCATTAATTTGTCATTCAGATATAGCAGCCTGATACCAAATGATTTCATCCACATAAAGCAAAAAGGGTTCTGGCCATTACGGCCAGAACCCTTTTTGCTTCAATACCTGAATAATGACTGGACAGCCAAAGCTACTTTCCGCTGTTAAACGTTTTTAATGCTTCATCATCTTTATACTGGACAATGAGTGTTTTAAGCTGTTCTTTGAGACTTTTCACAATCGCCGCGTTCGACTTTTCTGCATATACATTTTTAAGTTCGCGTGGATCCTTTTCGAGATCGAATAATTCCCAGGTATCGATTCCACCGTAAAATCTTACCAGTTTATATCGTTTCGTTCTTACGCCAAAATGCGGATAAACGTGGTGAGGTTCAGGGAATTCGTAATAATGGTAATAAGCAGCATCACGCCATGGCGTGTTTGCTTTTGCGTTTTTATCCAGCAAAGGAAGAAATGATTTACCCTGAATTTCAGCCGGAATATTTGCCCCGGCCAGGTCCAGAACCGTAGGTGCCCAGTCGATATTTGAAATCAGCTGATCCACTTTTGTTCCCGGATTGATTACGCCCGGGTAACGAATTACGAAAGGAGTTTTCAACGATTCTTCATAGATAAAACGTTTGTCGAACCAACCATGTTCTCCCATATAAAAACCCTGATCCGAAGCATAGATCACCACCGTATTTTTAGACAAACCTGTTTTATCAAGGTAGTCCAAAATCTTGCCGATATTACGATCCAGACCGTTAGCTGTTGCCAGATAATCCTTGATATAACGCTGGTATTTCCACTCGGTAAGCGCCTTTCCGGTCAGCTTTTTATCATCAAATTCTTTGGTGATCTTATCGTAGTAATCTTTGAAAATCTTCTTTTTTTCGTCCGGGAAAAACTTGTAACCCGGCACCTTGTCATAGTCCAGATGCACTTTCAAATCTTCCTTCAACCGCATCGTTTTTTCTATACTCATATCCTGGTCTTTCGCCGCAGCTCTTCCTGCATAATCGTCATAGAAAGTTTCAGGCAGAGGGAAATCAATATCGTCATATGCGCCTAAATCCTGTAAATCCGGATGCCATTCACGGTGCACTGATTTTTGACCTACAACAAGGAAAAATGGCTTTTTCTCATCACGCTTGTTAATCCAGTCCAGAGAACTTTCCGTGATGATATCCGCCACATAACCCTGTTTCCTGATGGTATCGTTTGGTGCTGTAATAAATTGAGGATTATAATAAATTCCTTGCCCGGGCAATATATTCCAGTAGTCAAAACCAGTTGGGAGACTGTTTAAATGCAGCTTTCCAATCCAGGCCGTCTGATATCCGCCCTTTTGCAGCAAATCAGGAAACAACTGCTGAGTGATGTCAAATTTGGTCCGGTCATTATTTCTATATCCATTGATATGGCTGTATTTTCCAGTCAGTAAAGTCGCCCGGCTCGGTCCGCAAATGGAGTTTGTAACAAGATTATTCTTCAATAAAGCTCCTTCTCTTGCGATCCGGTCAATGTTTGGCGTTTTGGCAAATTTATTTCCATAGGCTCCGATCGACTGATAGGCATGGTCATCTGAAAATATGAAAATGATATTAGGCCGCTCCTTCGTCTGAGCAAAAATGCCCGACGAGAAACTCAATAAACAGAGAAAAACTAAAACTGATTTTTTCATTCTTGGGAATTTAGATAACGAATTTGTAAATATAAAAAAGGTGGCTTTTAAGAAAAGATAGGCATTTGTCTGTTCTCCTCAAAAGTGTTCTTAATTGGTATATCCCTTGTTCTGCGTAAGACTTTTATTTACGTCCAGTTCGCGTTGCGGCAAAGGAAATAGTAAATGATAATCTTTGATTGCTGTATTTCCTTTGGCCTGTAAAGTGCTTAACAATTTCCCAGTGCGCACGAGGTCGAACCAGCGATGATTTTCGAAGCCGAATTCCCATCTGCGTTCTTCCAGAATTGCATCCTGAAAAGCCGTTTTACTTAAACCCTGGATGTCAACATCTGGGTTCGCAGTGGCAATTGCTTTTCCATAAGCTCTTCGGCGCACTTTGTTAACGGCTTCAAAAGAATCAGCAGATGGGCCGCCGATTTCGTTTACTGCTTCTGCGTACGTTAGCAGAATATCCGAATAGCGCAAAATTGGATAATTCAATGTTCCTTCACCCAGATTTGCGATCGTGGATGGATCGAAAAATTTATACCAATGCGGACGGAAAGTCACTTTTCCCCCACCGGCGTCATACTCCGTAAAAAACGTACGATCTTTTCTTAGATCGCCTGCTTTGAAACTTTTATAAAATTCCTCCGTCGGCACATCAGCGCTGTTCCCTGCAACCGTTCCCCCGCCCGGAAGCGGAATAGTCGACCTTGGCAAAAACAGAGCCATCGCAAAACCATTCGAAGCACCGGTATTTCCTTTGTTTTGAATGGCAAAAATAATCTCTTTGTTGAATCTGTTCTGTGGAGTGAAAACATCAAAATAGCTGTCTACCAAACCGAATTGCGTATTATCAAGAACAGACTTCGCTTTGTCTCTCGCTTTCGGATAATCCTTTAACGTCAGGTATACCTTGGCCAAAAGACCTGTTGCAGAAGCTTTTGTGGCTCTTCCCAAATTCCCCGAAGCATTTGTCGCGTCAAGATTCTGTTCCGCAAATTCCAGGTCTGCAATAATCTGCTCATACACTTTCGCTGCTTCTGTCCGTGGCACATTTACATCACCCAAAGACGTTACCTGGTTCAAAACAAGAGGAACATCGCCAAAAAGTCTGACCATATTGAAATACAAAAGTGCTCTGACAAAGCGCGCTTCAGCGACCAACCGGTTTTTCTTAGCGTCGGCAAAAGGAATCGCCGGAATCTTGTCAATGGCAACATTTGCGTTTGCTATGGTTTTATACACTGAAGTATAAAGCACATAAATCCGGTCATTCACCGGCCCGTACGTAAAGTTTTTTAACGCAAAAATATTCGCATTCGCAACACCTTGTCCACATTCGGCATTATCCGTTGTAAGCTCGGCAAGCAGATAAATTCCTCGGTAAAATATGTTCGACTGATCATTTAAACCGTCATATACAGCTACGATGGCGGCGTCGGCATCAGCTTCTGTTTTATAAAAATTGCTGTCAACCATCAGCGAGGACGGATCTTCCTGCAAAAAATCTTTACATGACGAAGTTGCCAGCAGGAAAATAACGAGATATAGTATTTTTTTCATTGGATCATTAAATTAATTATTGTTCTGCTCTGATTAAAAGCTAAGATTTATGCCGACTAGAAATGATCTTGAATTAGGATAAGAATCGGAATCGATACCACGCAAAATGTTGTTTTGCCCCGACTGATTGGTTTCAGGATCAAAACCGGTATACTTGGTGATGACAAACAGATTTTGCCCCGAAACATATAATTTCGCATTGCTGATCCCGGATTTTTTCAACCACGAAGAAGGGAAATTATAACCAAGCGAAAGTGATCCCAAACGTAGAAATGATCCGTCCTCAATCTGAGCATCAGAGAACAAAAAGGCACGGTTCAAGGTCGCTCTTGGAATAGAATTACTTGGGTTTGTCGGTGTCCAGCGATCTTTCACGCGGGCCGAGCTGTTCTTTTGGCCGGTTGGCAGATCAAGATCCGCGCGTGTGCTATTCAATATTTTATTTCCATAAACATAATTGAAAGAAGCGCTCAGATCAAAACCTTTATAACTGAAATCGTTTGTAAAACCGCCAAAAAATTTCGGTTGCGCATTCCCGATAAATTGTCTGTCTTTGGCGTCCAGAACTCCGTCGCCATTCAAATCCTTATATTTTCTATCCCCGGCAACGGCCGTTTTCTGCGGACTGTTAGCGATATCCTCGCCTGCCTGAAAAATCCCGTCACTTACGTAGCCATAAAACGCGTTGAGCGGTTCTCCCGGCATGATCACAACGGGGTCATTGATTTTCAGATATCCGTTGATTTCCCCGGTCAGGATTTGTGTTACCGGCCCAAGATCAAGCACCTTGTTTTTATTCGCAGCAATATTAAAGTTGATATTCCATTTCAGATCCTTGTTCAGAACAACTGCCTGAATCCCTAACTCCAAACCTTTATTTTCAATACTTCCAATGTTTTGCAAAGCAGTCGAAAAACCCGTTGACCACGGCACATTGATATTCAGCAGCATATCCGTCGTCTTCTTGTAATAGGCATCAAACGTCAGATTCAGGCGGTTACGGAAAAGCCCAAGATCAACGCCGAGATCCGTCTGCGTCGTCGTTTCCCACTTAAGGCTTGGATTAGGAATGTTTCCCGGAGCAAATCCTTTCACCACTTTATCTCCAATGATATAACTCGCCCCCGATAATCCCGCCAGCGATTGGTAACTATTTATTTCCTGGTTTCCGATCCTTCCATAACTCAGACGAAGTTTCAGCTCATCAATCGCATTCACATTTTTTATAAACTCCTCTTCCGACAATTTCCAGGCGATGGAACCGGAAGGGAAAAATCCGTATTTATTGTTGTTACCAAATTTGGAAGAACCATCGGCGCGGCCTGTCAGGGTCAGTAAGTATTTATCATTAAAGCCATAATTGATACGCCCGATATACGAAAGCAAGCTCCAATCTAAGACGTTTGTAACTGGCGTGCTGACAATTGCGCCCGAGCCAAGGTTATCGGCACCCAGCAAATCGTTGACAAAACCCGAAGCAGCCGAAGTCAGTAAATTGCGCGTATACTTCTGAGCTGAAAATCCTGCAAGCGCCGTGATAGCATGCCGGTTAAATGTCTTGTTATAAGTAAGCGTATTTTCATTCAACCAGGAAGTTCCGTTTGAGGTTGACACACGGCCTACTCCCTGCGCACTTGAACCGGCAAGAATTGTGCGGGGTGCATAGTACTTTTCACCCGTTGTGGTAATGTCCGCTCCGACACTTGTTCGGAATTCCAGACCATCAATGATTTTATAACTGGCATAAACATTTCCCAGAAATCTTGTACTCACTGATTTATTTGTCAGTTCAAGTGCAGTTGCTACGGGATTTCCAATCGGAATACCGCGATCATTTTCCAAAACATACGTACCGTCTGCATTGCGTACTTTCAGAATCGGATTAAAATCCAGGGCGGAAACAATGACGCCCTGCGTTCCTTCACCACCACCGGTGCTGCTTAATGCCTGATTTGCGTTTGTGTTTGCGACACTGAAATTTGATCCGAAAGACAATTTTGAAGTCGCTTGTTTTTCGAAATTAAATCGCGCAGAATATCTTTTAAAGTTGGAATTTATGATGATCCCGTCCTGATCAAAGTAGTTGAGAGACAATGAATACTTCGTTTTCGCATCTCCACCCGAAGCCGAAACCTGATAGTTTTGCATCGGCGCTGACCTGAAAATTTCGTCTTGCCAGTTAGTTCCGGCACCGAAAGACGCGATTTGTTCCGGTGTATAAATCACTTTTCCATTTGCATCATTTACAAGCTGCGCATATTCAGTTGCGTTCAAAAGTGGAAGGGTTTTGGAGACTTTCTGAACGCCATAATAAGCGTTGAAATCAATTTTCATTCTTCCTTCCTGTCCTTTTTTTGTAGTCACCAAAACAACACCGTTTGCCCCGCGGGCGCCATAAATAGCGGCAGCCGATGCATCTTTCAATACTTCTATGGAAACAATATCATTTGGATTTATCAAAGAAAGGGCATTTAACTTCGGCCCGACCGTCGCTCCGCCAGCAACGGCGCTGTTATCGTTAAAAACCGGAAATCCGTCAATTACATAAAGCGGCTCGCTTCCTGTATTCACAGAATTGCTTCCGCGGATACGAATCGTCGTAGCGCCACCTGGCTGGTTGGATGTACTCGTAACCTGCACACCTGCCGCTCTTCCGCGCAAGCCATTATCCAGAGATACCACTGGGGTTTTCTTAAACTGCGCCTCAGAAATCGATGAAACAGAGCCGGTCAGGTCACTTTTTTTCTGACTGCCATAACCGATTACAACCAGTTCGTTAAGCTGTTTGGTATCTTCCTGCAACGTTACCGAGATAGAACTACGACTATTTACGGAAACCTCCTGTGCAAGAAATCCAATTCCTGAGAAAACCAGGATTGCGTCAGGTGCAGTTTCAAGAGAAAATTTTCCCTGTGCATCCGTCGTAGTACCGGTATTGGAATTTTTCACCAGGATATTTATCCCCGGGATGACTGCCTGATCATCCTGAGATTTTACCAGTCCGCTAACATTGACCGACTGCGCAAAACCTTGAACATAGAGCAGAAATAGTACGAAAAACGAAACGTAAAAACGCTTCGCTCGAAAAGATTGTAAAACTGGTTTAGACATTAGTATAGATGTAATATAGAGAACATAGATTAAATTAATATAGAAAACGTTACCGGAGCATAAGGAGTGATTACAAGAAAACCATATACTCTATTAATTAAATAGACAAAGTAAAGAGATTTCGAATCAACAATCAAAGTTTGTAAACAATGTTTAGTGTTTTTTTATAGGGAAGAGACAAATTGCAAAAGGGGCGAGTTATATGAATCATCTTGTGCATGTTCACAGAAGTATCTTTTGATCCGATTAATAACAAATTTTAAATACAATTTTTTAGATAAATAATTGTATTTTTATTAAATCAAGATCTTCATTTACCTTTAACAACATGATGAAAATACTCTCCGTTTTACTAATGCTGATTTGCACCAACCTCAATGCACAGAGCACCGACAAAACGCTCCGTGTAAAAAATGGTTCTGATATACGGACTGTACCGGTTCGGGATCGTTATTTATATGATGGATTTAAAGAAGGAAAAGTTTATTTTCGAAATGGAAATACATCAAAATCACTTTTAAATTATAGCCTCTTTCATGGAGAAATTCAATTCATTAGCCCGCAGAAGGACACCCTGTTGCTTGGAGACAATGATTTTATAAGCAGGATAGTCATTCAGTCTGATACATTTTATTTTGATCGCAATCTTGGGCATGTGCAGAAAATTGGGACATATGGAAAAATCAAGCTGGGGAAACAGCAAAAGATTTCGATTACAGGCAATGAAAAACATACTGGATACAGTGGATATTCCGGAACAGCATCGGTTGCCAGCTATTCCAATTTCACAAATAGAAACGGAGAGTTACAGCAGCTTCAATCGAACGACAAATTAATCCTTCGGCGCAAATCGGATTACGTTTTGATTGACCAGAATTACAGAATCTCTTCTGCAAACAGAACAAATTTTATGAAACTTTTCCCTGATCGTCGCCGCGAGATTACCGCCTACTTAAAAGAAAACGAGACTGATTTCATGAACGAAAATGACGTTGTGAAACTTCTCGAATTTTGTCAGGCCCGGTAATTTTTCAAAGAACATCGGCTTACAGTGGTTTTATTTCAAGTATTTATATTAAAAATTCGCTTTTAGTTGTAACTCTGAAACGATTTAAAATAAATACGATGAAGAAATCCGTACTGCTGGTTATGGGATTAACGATTACCCAAACGCTATCTGCGCAGGCTTTAAAACAACTTACTTTTAGAAAGCAAATGATATCTTCGGAAAGCGCCGAATCTGCCGGCGTCTTCGATGTGAATGGTGATAAGGTTCCCGATATTGTCTCCGGAAGCTATTGGTATGAAGGTCCGTTATATCAAAAAAGACATTTAATTGGTCAGATTAAGAGGGTAAGTGAATATTTTGATGACTTCTCTACGGTTCCATACGATGTGAACGGTGATGGAAAAATGGATTATGTGACCGGTGGGTGGTTTAACAAAAAGTTGCTTTGGCGCGAAAATCCGGGAACAAACGGAGAATGGACAGAGCATGAATTGTTTGAAACCGGTAACATTGAAACGACGCGCGCCTGGGATATCGATGGCGATGGTTTCGAGGAAATTGTACCGAACACGCCAAAATTGCCACTGGTTTACTATACCATGGTCCGTGACCAAAATAAAGTGGCAACAGGAAAATTTGTACCAACAAAAGTAGCTGATACCCACGGACACGGTCTGGGCTTTGGTGATATTAACGGCGACGGTCGCGGTGATTTTATTGTCGCCGATGGTTGGCTGGAAGCTCCCGAGAATCGTAAAAACAAACCCTGGACGCTGCATTCGGATTTCAAGCTAGGCGACGCCAGTGTGCCCATTATTGTGGCGGACGTTAATAAGGACGGTTTTAATGATATCATTGTTGGTCAGGGACACACCTATGGCCTCGATTGGTATGAACAAAAACGAAACGGAAAAACCATCAGTTTTGTCAAACATGCCATCGATCCGTTTCAGTCGCAATACCATACCATGGCGTGGGTTGACATTGATAACGACGGAGAAAATGAGTTGATAACCGGAAAGCGATTCCGGGCGCATAACGGAAATGATCCCGGAGAATTCGATCCTGTTGGTCTGTATTACTTCAAATGGAACGGAGAATCTTTCACTAAAAACTTCATCAGTTACGGCCCCTATGGTGAGGGCAAAGGTGCCGGAATTTATTTTTCAATTGCCGATCTGCGTAACTCCGGGAAGAAAGATATAGTCGTTGCAGGAAAAGATGGCCTTGTTATATTTTTTAACGAGGGCCACTAAGTTTTGGGACGATCTGACTCCTTTGTAGAACAGCATGTTTTGCAAAGGATTTTTTAATGGCATGAACATGAACACCCATTTTTATTATACTGATTACTAATAACTTCTGATCAGAATTTAGGATATTGTACATACATTCCTTTCACGCCGCACTTTAAGGAATAAAGTCAATTTATTGGTTTTAAAATACAATCACTCCTACATTATATCCTATGTTTAATACCACTAAGACTGAAAAAGCGCGGCGGAGTTTTCTTAAAAATCTGGGTGCAGGTTCACTGGCCGCATTGGCTTTTCCATCGTTTGCCAATGTTCGCACAAATAATATTCCTGAACTTTCTTTACAATCTGTACCCGATGAAAAATATTGGGAACAGGTTAAAAAACAATTTGCTGTGCCGGAAAACAGGATTATGCTTAACGCAGCTAACTTATGTCCTGCTCCGGCCCCTGTCAATTCGAAGGTGCTGGGTATCCTTAATGGCCTTTCGAAAGATGTTTCTTTTCAATACCGGAAACAGTTTACGGAAGATAGAAAACAGGCTGTCGCCGCTTTGGCACAATTCACCAGCGTAAGTGCGGAAGAAATCGGGATAACCCGAAATACTTCCGAAAGCAACAATATTATCGTTAACGGATTTGATCTAAAGGCTGGTGATGAAATTATTCTCTGGGATCAAAATCATCCTTCCAATGGTTTGGCTTGGGAACAACGCGCAAAGCGATATGGATTCACGGTTAGAAAAGTAAGTGTTCCTGAGAATCCAGAATCGGTCGTGGACTTGGTAAAACCATTCACCGACGCGATAACGGATAAAACGAAACTTATCGGGTTTTCACATATTTCAAATACCAGTGGAATAGCTCTTCCGGCGAATTTGATCTGTAAAATGGCGCGAAATAAAAATGTTCTTACATTAGTGGATGGTGCGCAGTCTTTCGGAGCGGTCGATCTGGATCTTAAAGCGCTTGGCTGTGATTTTTACACGGGAAGCACACATAAATGGTTTATGGGGCCACTGGAAAATGGCATTTTGTATGTCAAAAAAGAAAGTATGCCAAAACTCTGGCCGAACATTGTGAGTGTCGGCTGGAAAGACGACTCTTTGTCTGTCGATGAAAAATATTGCTCGCTTGGTCAGCGTAATGAAGCCACACTCGCGGGCATTTCTGATACTGTCCAATTTCATCAAACCATTGGTAAGAAACAGATTCAGTCAAGGATTTTTCAGCTGAATAAATATTTGAAGGAGCAGATTAAATCCGAAATCCCTGCGATTACATTCATCACTCCCCTATCCGGTGAGTTCAGTGCAGGAATCACGAACATCAATTTGCCTGGAAAAAAGCCTGCGGATGTCACCCAAAAACTTTATGAGCTTCATGGAATTGCAACCGCTCCGACAGGAGGAATCAGGATATCACCGCATATTTACAATACGTTAAGTGATATGGATAAAGTTGTGAAGGCACTGGAAAATCTGGTTGTCTAAGTTCCAAATTCAACAAATGAAAACGGAGCTATCTAAACGAAAAGCTCCGTTTTCATTAATCGAGCAGCTGATCAATTTTGACAAATTGATAACCCCGTTTTTTTAGTTCTGTAATTAATTCAGGCAGATAGTTATAAAATTTATCCTTTCGCCTCGGATCGGTGCCAATATGCAATAATAAAATAAACCCGTTGAGACCACCACGATTGTTTTGTTCGTGGTTCAGGATTGAGTTATAAATTGTTTTACTGTCGACATAGCTCGCTCCCGATTCCGGGTACGTATAGTCTGCGGCGCTGCGCGTACCGGGCGTATAATTTACCAACTGCAATCCAAATTGCTGCGTCCATGCTGAGATCGAATCATTATACCACTCATAAGGCGGCAGAAAATATCTGGCCTGTTTCTTACCTATATTAAATTTTTTCAACTCCTGGAACGAGTGAGAAATATCATTTTGGAACTGTTCCTTCGTAACCAAAAGACTGTCCCGTTTTACCCAGTCGCAATATAAAAGATGTTTGTCCGAATGTGAGCCCAGATAATTCCCCTCCATTTTCAATTTCTCTATAACCGGCCGGAAAACCTGATTCCGATAAAAATTTCCTGTCAGAAAAAAGGAAGCTTTGATCTTCTTATTTTTGAGAACCCCGGCAATATATTCTCCGCCGTCTGCATATTCATCTCCGGTAAAAACAAGTGCGATTTTTTTCGCGGTCTGGTCACCACGAATGATAGCGCCCTGGATTTTGACGGGCTCCTTTTTTAGTATATAACTTTCTGATTCATGCTGTTTTGCTGCAAGTAAATAAACGAGAGAAGCAGTCCCATCCATCGTCGGCTCGTTTGTACTGTAATCACCGATGTCGTCGTGATAAACAACGTAATCAGACTGAAATGCGGCATATTTGTCTTCGCGAGATAAAGTAAGACCTTTGAGATTCCTGAAAATACTTCCATACACCGGACCATCCACGAGGCCACCGTCGAGCGGATACTGATATAAATGCGACAGCGATGAATGCGGATATTTTGGCGTATCACCGTTTTCCGGCAAACCATATACCATGGATTTTCCCCATGGATTACAGCCAAAAAGCCAGTCGAAACAAGCCTGTTCTAATTCCTGAAATTGCTTATCACCCGTTAATTCCCGATACAGGTAACACTGAATTGCAAAAGAAGCAGTTAAATTATTAGAACACCAGATAAATGGAATTCCCTGGTAAAAACCATTTTTGGAGGCTTTGTCCCACACTTTTTGAATACCGGTCTTGTAATAACGAACCAACTCCGACTTAATCTTTGGGTCTGAATTTTTTGCCAGTTCATAATGCCCGAAATTGTGAAACGGATACCACTGATAATGCCTCGCCGTATCTGCTCTCATCCATGGCGTGACTGGTTCCAGGGCACTGAATTTCAATGATTCCATAAAATATTTTTTCTCGCCGGTTAGCCGGAATAATACAGCCGCACCGAGTTCCATATCATCCGTCCAATTGTCTTCTTCGTAGAAATAAGGACTTCGGTTTGGAGCGGTCTGCGCTACACCAGGTTTATTGATCCCTAACTGATAAGACGATAAGGATTTCTCTAACAACAATTCCGAAAATCCGCGTTCCGATTTTTTATATAGCAGAGATCCAAGAGCAAATGCACTTGCAAATTTCCCTGCAATCGACGCAACGCCGGTGGATTTATTTTTATATTTCCCAAGCCCCTGCGGTTCTCCTGACGCAAAATAAACCGGTCGGCCTTTCCCCGGCCCTACCCCATAATCGGCTGAATCTTTGGTAGGCAAACGAAAACCGACATGATCCCGGTCATCCGCAAGCTGGTTAAAAAGCCAGTCCTTTTCAGGATGCATTTTCAAAAGCCAGTTGATCCCCCAACGTGCCTCGTCCAGAACATCGGCCGTTCCATTGATTCCATTCAGACCATTTGCCAGATGTTTATCGGAAAAGACCTCAGGAAAATCCTGGTAAGCTGCCAGCAGGTGGTATGTGGCGTTGGCCGAAGTTGTCGCATATTGCAGGTAATCTGTCGCATCATGCCAGCCACCGGAAACATCGATCCGTGTGGTATCCGGCATCGGACCATACATGGTATATCCGTCGGTTGTGTGGCAGGAATCTTTTAAAAACGGATTAAAACCGCTTCTCTGCTGCCGCATATAACGAAGTCCGAAATCGGCTGCTCCGGCATAAACGTCCTTATTAATCCGAAAAACCGGCGAAGAAATTCCAGCACATTTTACGAAATAGACGCCCTCTGATTTAAGGTTACTGAAATTTAGCCGGAAGACTTTTGAAAACGGGCCATACTTCCCAAAATCTTTCCCAGTATTACCAGTAAAAACTACTTTCAAAGTTTTCGATTCGATTATCTGAAAAACGGCCGCAGGATCCGAATCTGACTTTCCTGCCCAGACTGCAACTTTAATACTGCCCGGCTGATATCCGAGTTGATTAATCCTGATCCAGGAACTTTCCGCCTGAACTGATCCAACCCCTAATAACAGTATTAACAGACAACAGGTTAGCGGTTTCAAGCCGTTCCGGATTTTATCGGTTGCTTCAGGCATAGCATTTTTAACATTAGGCGAAATCATCAACAATTTAATCTAAATAAATTAACTATGGTAACGTCACAGAAATATGCTTTGATCACTGGCGCGACGAGCGGGATAGGATTGGAACTGGCAAAATTGTTTGCAAAAGATCAATATAATTTAGTGATTGTTGGAAGAAATGAAGCGGATCTTTCGGCTGTTGCTAATCAGCTGGCAAATGATTCGATCAACATTATTCCCATTGTCCGTGATCTTTTTAACCGGGAAGAAGTTTTTTCTCTTTATGAAGAAGTAAAAAGAAGAGATATTGAGATAGAAATTCTCGTGAATAATGCCGGACAAGGAGTTTATGGTGAATTCAAGAATACGGATATAAACCGGGAATTGAATATAATCGATTTAAATATCGCAGCGTTGACGATCCTGACCAAATGTTTTCTGCAAGATATGATGCTGCGAAACTCCGGGAAAATTCTGAATCTTGCTTCCATCGCAAGTAAAGTTCCAGGTCCGTGGCAATCCGTATATCATGCGACGAAAGCGTACGTCCTTTCATTTTCCGAAGCCATAAGAGAAGAGCTGAAAGACTATGAAAATATTACGGTTACAGCCTTAATGCCTGGCGCAACAGATACCGATTTCTTCAACAAAGCGGATATGAACGAGAGCAAGGCGGTTCAGGATAAGGAAGCTTTGTCAGATCCGGCGGATGTTGCCAGAGATGGGTATGACGCACTGATGGCAGGAGAAGATAAAGTTATTTCAGGATTCAAAAATAAGGTACAAATGGCTATGTCTGCGATTACTCCCGACAGTACCGTGGCTCATTTGATGAACGAACAGCAAAAACCGGTAGGTCATGAGTAGAAAAGCCGGGTATTAAGGTGATATAAACAAAAATCTCCGTCATTAGCTGACGGAGATTTTTGTTTTATGACTTTCATTAATTCTAAACTTCATTGAATTTTATTGCGGCATCATTTGTCAGAGAGGCAAGCCAGCTGTTAGACAATTTAGTCTCGCTTTCCCATCCTCTTTTCACTTCATGATCATTTCCACTTTTCGGTAAAAAACGATTTGCCAGCTGCATTATTGAATTTATTCCGCCCGGTATAAGCCCTTGAAGTGCTACAAGAACTTTGGCAGTTTGAGTAAGAATAACCTCATTCGTTCCACACTCCAATGCTTCAATAATCGATTTGGCAGCGTCGTCTGCATTCTGGGAAAGGATCGGCAAAGAATCCGCAAGCTTAAACCATTCGTATTCAGCTTTATGATCGCCCTTAACCCAGACGTTTCTTGGACTGCCGGTCCGCATTAGATTTGGAATTACCGTAGTCACGTGAATATTATCTTTTTTCAATTCTGCGCCAAGACCCTCTGAAAGGCCAACCATCGCAAATTTGCTCACGCTGTAAGGAAGCATATGGGGCACAGCAATTTTCCCTCCGATAGAACAAATATTCACAATCCGGCCTTCGCCTTGTGTCAAGAATTGAGGAAGTGCCGCTTTTATGGTATACAGTGCAGACCAGAGATTGCTGTCCATAACCTTTTTATATTCTTCGACTTCCATCACATCCTCAGCGCCTACCATCATGATCCCTGCATTGTTAATGACAACATCCAGCTGGCCGAAACGATTGAGTGTCCTCTGAATTACTCTCGTAACATCACTTTGTATGCTAACGTCGGCTTCCACGGCAAGAACCTCCGCGCCTCTGTCGAGCAGATCCATTTTTGCGTCTTCCAGCTGATCTTCGGTTCTTGCACAAATCACAATCTTTGCACCTTTGCCCGCCAACACCCTGGCCATTGCCAGACCCAGCCCTCGCGAACCGCCGGTGATCAGAACAACCTTGCCTCGCAGTTCATACTTCGTTATTTCATTATAAACGGTTTTCGCCAAGGCAAACAGCCCCACACCTAACGCGGCGAAAAGAGCGGTCTTTTTGGATATCAATGGCATTGTATTTCCTGCATTTTTCATGATGTCATGTTTTATGAAAATCTAGCTGTACTTAGTAAACCATTTTTGAAATCACATTTACTGATGTTTGTTCGGCTTATCTTTGGCCGGTGCTTTCCGGGTTGTGTCAATATCGTGCAACCTTCTTGTCGAGTCGCTGTTCAAGTTGGACTGGTTCGACGGGTAGCCCGAAACTTCTTTTTGTCTGCCTTCGTCCGTGCCGAGTGCTGCTTTACTTTCAGTTCCCGAACTATCGTTAGCTGTTGTTTGTGAATCAGATCCGCTGTCAGAGTCCGACGATTTTTCCTTACCGCATGAGCCGCAAACCAACATTGTCGCAAGCGCCAAAAGTCCAATACTATTTCTTATCGTTTTCATGTGATGTAAAGTTTGTTTGCAGCGCCTTTAAAATAATTGTTCCTGAAATTGCCGCGAACAAGATCTTCATACCAAATGAGTCGATAATTATTGATGGTACACTTTTGTTGTCATACCAAAATAGAATTCCAAAAGCTTATCCGAGAGGAGTTGATCAGCAAAACCGATCGATTTTCATATGTAAAGGATAACAATTTACATAAAATTTTCATAATTTATAAAAACCAATTCTCACACCAATTAACTACTACCTCAAATGAATGAGATACCTCTAACTGTAAAACGCTCCATTGAATTACTCGGCCTCGTTTTGCTTGGAACAATCCTCGTTATCGGCAGCGACATCATCATGCCGGTCATCATGGCCTTTTTTATAAGCCTCGTCCTGCTTCCTGTTTTCCGTTTTTTAAAGAAATATAAATTCCCCGAAGCCCTGGCGATCGTGTTACCTATATTAATGCTCGTTATCCTGCTTGCTGGAATTGTCTGGTTTTTTTCTGCGCAGGTAAGCAACCTGGTCGAAGATTTTCCACGGATCAAAAATAATGTAAGTATACACCTGAAATCGCTTAGTGACTGGATTTCAAGCATCAGCGATTATTCTGCCAAGGAACAGGTTGATTTTATAAATAAGAATACAAATGAAGTTGTCAGCTTTGCGGGAAAAAAAATGAGTGGCGTCGCTGTGACTTTAAGCTCCTTGTTTGTCTTCGTCGGGCTTTTGCCGATCTATATTTATCTTATCCTCTTTTACAAAGATATCCTGCTGCGTTTTATTTTCATGTGGTTCAGCGAAAGCCATCATCCCAAAGTGAAGGAAGCGATTTATGAAACAGAAACGATCATAAAGAGCTATCTGATCGGATTACTTATTCAGGTGACCTATATGACAATCCTTTTGGGCGGAATCCTGATGATCATCGGTATCAAACACGCCTTGTTGATTGGTGTAATTTTCGCATTTCTTAATCTCATCCCCTACATCGGCGCACTGATTGGAAACGTGATCGGCGTACTGCTCACACTAACTTCCTCCACGGAACTGTGGCCGATTGTCACCGTTTTGTGTGTGATTGCCGGCGTTCAGTTTTTAGATAATAATATTCTGATGCCTCGGATCGTGGGGTCGAAAGTTAAAATAAATGCTCTTTTTTCAATTCTGGGGGTTGTTATCGGCGGAAGTATTGCAGGTGTTTCCGGAATGTTTTTATCCATGCCGATCATTGCAGTACTAAAAGTTATTTTCGACCGGACCGAGATTTTCAAACAATGGGGTGTTCTGCTCGGTGACGAAAGGCCGGCTAAAAACCCGATGGTATTTTCAGGTTTCCGGAAAAAAACATCCATTGAAACAAAACCAGGCGTGGAAGGAAAAGGATAAAAAAATGGTAAAGGGATTCTGGCGCCAACTGTCAGAATTCCTTACCATTTTTTTCATTCACGATGATAATGAAGCAAAGTAACTCCTGACTTCGATGCCCTGATGTTATCAAGAATTAAATTAACACGTTGATCAATATCAGAAAAAAGTGGCTTTCCTGCGCCTAAAATAACGGGATGCACAGCAAGCCTGAAAATATCTACAAGCCCCAGATTTATAAACGTAGTTATCAGGCTGCCACCGCCGTATAACCATATATTTTCCCCCTCTCTGCTTTTAATTTCTTTTACCATTTCGGCGATATCCGAGTTGATAAAAGTCACCTTGTCATCCTGTTGCGCATTTCGTGAGAAAACGTATTTTTCTTTACTGTGCACCCCTTTCCAGAGATTTTTTTCAGCCTCCGAAGCACCTTCCTCGGGTTGATACTTACCCCAAAGATCATAACTTATCCGCCCATAAAATATCGTATCGATATCAGATAGAAATTCGTCAAAATTCATTTCACCATCCACGATACACCAGTCGGTTTCTCCGTTTGGACCTTCTATAAAGCCATCCAGCGTCACCGCCAAATCTAGAATTACCTTTCTCATGACTTCTTTTTGCTAAGATTAATTCAAATAAACCTATGCGAAAGTACAATTTTCATATAAAAATACTGCCAGATTTATCTTCCCGCTCGCATGTTTCAGTCAAAACCGATTTTGTTTGTTATCTTGAAAGGATATAAAAACAGTCACTCCTATGAAAATCCCTTTTACACTTGAAAGTTCGTTGTCGCGGCGCACATTTATGTCGGCAGCTGCTACAGGAACAGCTCTGACGGCATTATCACTTTTACCTTTATCCGGTATGGCAGAAGAAAACAATACAGAACAAAATTCTTCCCTTTCTGAGGACAAAAAAATGATCCTTGGAATGATAGTTTTTGAAGGCTTTCAACTACTTGACACGTTCGGACCATTGGAAATGTTCGGTGCGCTAAAAGACAAAGTAACGATCTATATGATCGGTGAAAAGTCCGGCAATATCAAAAGCAGTGCGGGACCGGCTGTGGCTGTTGACTACACGTTTGATAATTCTCCCAAACTTGATATCGTCATGATTCCGGGTGGAATGGGAACACGTCGTGAAGTCAATAATGTTCCTTTTCTTTCGTCATTAAAATCCATGGCTGAACAAACTCCCCACGTCGCATCGATCTGTACAGGTTCTGCTGTTCTGGCTAAAACAGGTTTGCTTGATGGACTGAAAGCCACAACGAATAAACGCTCCTACAAATGGGCGACAAGTCAGGGAGAAAAAGTGAAGTGGGTTGCACAGGCCCGATGGGTTGAAGACGGGAAATATTTTACATCGTCGGGAATTTCTGCCGGAACCGATATGGCGTTAGCGCTGATCGATAAATTGTTTGGAAGAGAAACAGCGATAAAAGTGGCAAACGGTGCCGAATACGAATGGAATACGGATCCGCATCATGACCCATTTGCCAAATTGAATGGCCTGGTAGATTGATTCTGCACTTGGAATTGATAGCCCTTTATCAAAGATTCGGATGAAAAGTTGATAAAGGGCTATTACTTTCTATACTGACTTGATCAGTTCACTTGCCGTTGTTCAAATGAATTTTTCCATCTTTCATTACGAAATTCACCTTATCGTAGAGAAGTTTTACAAAATCTTTTTCCAGGTCCCCATCAAAAGCGACGATATCTGCAAAAGCTCCTTCTTTAATTACACCAAGAAGGTTCTTTTTCCCCAAGGCTACGGCGCCATTATAAGTACTGATCTGCAATACATCCTCCACCGACAAGCCAGCTTCCAGATACGAAGCAACTGCATTTTTTGCCTCGGCGCCAGGTGGTTTTGGTCCATACAAATACATATCGGAACCGTAAACGATTTGTACTCCTGATTTAACTGCCAACTTCAAACGTTTGGTCGTATTAGCAACAAATTCTCTGATTTCGGCCTCCGTGATCGTACCTTTAGAAAAATCAACAATGCCTTTGTAACCCGCAAAAGTTCCGTCTGTCGGAACCAGGTAAGCACCCTTTCTGGCCATCAATTGCAACGTACTTTCTGAAATTCCATAAGCATGTTCAATCCCGTCTACGCCTGCGTTGACGGCATCTGCAATAATTTCGTCATAGGGAGCGTGAGCGGTGACTTTCAAGCTACCCTTGTGCGCAACCTCAACGATAGCCTGCATTTGTTCGGGTGATAAAACAAGTCCGTTGTCGTTCGTGGCGCAAATTTTGATCAAATCAACACCTTTCATTTTATGTTCAAGAACAGTGCTCCGCGCCTCATCGACCGTTTGGATAATCGAATATTCTTTTTCGGGAAAAGACTGATGAAAATAAGGAAGTTTGGGTCCGAACTGTCCATATGGCGGACTGATGATCGGACCGGAAATGAACATACGAGGCCCTGAGATCCAACCTTTATTGATTGCATTCCGCAAAGTCAAATCCAGATACTGACCGGAATTTCCGAGATCCCTGACCGATGTTATACCCGCATCTAGGTATGATCTTGCAATTCCTGCGCCGCGTAAAAGACGATCCGAATCTGAATTTTCTATCAGATCATTTTCCATCGGGGCACTGCTTTTTTGTTTGAACAGGAAATGAGTATGCGAGTCAATTAGTCCGGGAATGACGGTTGAAGACGACAGGTCTATGAACTGACTTCCGGCCTTATAACTTTCTGCTGATTGGGCAACTTTGATAATTTTATTTCCTTCAACCAGAATATACTGGTCTTTTAGAAATTGCTTCTTTTCCGAATCAAAAAATTTGCCTGCTTTTATGAGATACTTTACCGGTTGCTGAGCATACCCGGTTTCCCAAAAAAGGCAAAATAAAACCAGTAGAATTATTCGCATAACCTCTGTGACCAAATTGTTTTTTTCATTAAACAAAACATGACCAAAGAAGGCAGCTTTCCGACCGCCATACTCGGAATTTCAAAAATTTTAGTCTTTGAAATTCCGAAAAAAACTTTCCTACTCTGCACGAAGGCTTTTTACTGGATCCGTCAAAGCCGCTTTTACGGACTGAAATGAAACGGTAAGTATCGCGACTGCAATGGACAAAATACCTGCGAGCGAAAGCATCCACCATGAAATTTCGATTCTGTATTCAAATTCCTGCAGCCATTTATTCATTCCATACCAGGCAACGGGCATCGCAACAACAATAGCAATGCACACCAGTTTGATAAAATCTTTTGAAAGAAGCCCGACGATACCGGAAACTGATGCGCCAAGTACCTTGCGGACTCCAATTTCCCGTGTGCGTTGTTCCGCTGTGAACGTAGCCAGACCAAATAATCCAAGGCATGCTACAAATATTGTCAATCCGGCAAATACACCCAGAATTTGCCCGGTCTTTTGCTCTGCTTTATAAGTGTCGTTGAACCGCTCATCAAGAAAAGTATATTCAAAAGGGTTTTCAGGTCTGAAGCTATCCCATTTCATTTTCATTCGGGAAAGTACTTCTTTCACATTTTTGGTTTTCAGTTTAACGATCGTTGTTCCCGCACCTCCGCTCAACGTCATTACCAAAGGTGTGATGCGCTCGTGGAGAGAACGAAAGTGAAAATCCTTCACAACACCTATCACACGGAACGTCGCGACTTTACCGTCATTACCTGACCGGCTGATGGTATGGTTTAGTGCATCTTTTTTCCAACCTAACATACTCGCAGCAGTTTCATTCAGGATCACCCCGGAAGAATCAGTTCCAAATTCTTTTGAAAAATTACGACCATAAGCCATTTCCATGCCCAAAGTTGAAATGTAGTTGTTATCGATTTCGTAGCGAAGTGTTTTTACCAGTGTCGTCATATCTCCGTCGGGAAAAACCATGTAATTATTGTTATAGGAAGGGCCTGCCGGAATAAATCCGGAAGAGCTTACGCTCACAACGTTTGGATCACGAAGAAGTTCATCCTGAAAAGCCTCCTGATTTTTCCCCAGCGACCAGGTATCCATGACCAGTACCTGATCCTTACTATATCCCAGCTTTTTATTCTGAATATATTTAAGCTGCTGATAAACAACAGTGGTTCCAATCATCAACGTGATCGAAATAAAAAACTGTACAACAACCAGTCCGCTTCGAAGGCTAATACTTGTTTTATCAAAGTTGAATCTTCCTTTCAAGACAGAAATTGGTTTAAAAGACGACAGGAAAAACGCGGGATAACTGCCCGCCAGAAGTCCAATCACCAAGCCGAAAAGTAGCAGGTAAGGTATCAATTGTGGCACCGCTCTTAGCTGCAATGACAAGTCTTTTCCAGATAAATCGTTGAACAACGGGAGGGCCAGCAAACCGAAAATTATTGCCAGAATCAACGCAATAGATGTCAGCAAGACCGATTCCAGCAGAAATTGAAGTACCAGCTCTTTCTTTTCAGAACCCATAACTTTTCTTACGCCCACTTCTCGTGCTCTTTTGGATGAGCCGGCAGTGGAAAGATTCATAAAATTGATGCAGGCTATTACCAGCATAATGACTGCTACTGCGCCAAAAATATACACGTATTTAATATCACCGCTTTGGCTCAGATCGTAAACTGCATCGCCATATAGATGTATCTCGGTCAAAGGTTGCAGAAAGAGGCCGATGTCGTTGCCTGATTTCCGAAATTCGGTGAGGGTTATTCCCATCGCCTTTTCAAGCTGCGGGCCCATGTATTTTTCAACCGTCGCCGGTAATTTCGCTTCCAGTTTGTGGTAATCAAACCCTTTCTGTAAAAGCAGGTACGTAAAAAACTCTGAGGTCATCCATGAATCGGAACGGGATTCTTCCAGGCCTGCCATGGCGCCGAACAGCTCATACCGGAAATGAGAATTTACCGGAACTTCATGAATAACCCCTGTGACTTTATAAGGAACGTCCGATCCTTTAAAATTTAAAACTTTGCCAATCGGATCTTGATTACCGAAATATTTGGCGGCCGCTTCCTCCGTAACGACAATCGTATTCGGTTCCATCAAAGCAGTTTTTTCATCTCCTTTCACAAAAGGTAAAGTAAAAACCTTGAAGAAATTTGCGTCAACAAAAGCCATATTTTCATCTGAATATTGATGCCGGCCAATCAGCACCTTCGGCTTGCCGGCCTGCCGCAAACGTGTTGCCTCGATTACTTCGGGGTAGTCAGCTTTCAGCGTTGCAGCAGTCGGTGGCATTACGTGCGACTCATTGATCTTGCCGCCATGCATCGTTCCCTTAAATACGACCCGTACGATCTGATCTGCTTTTTCATTATAGCGGTCAAAACTTAACTCGTCGAGCACGTACAGACTGATCAGCATACATGAAGCAAGTCCGATTGCCAGTCCGATAATGTTAATCGCAGAAAAAACACGATTGCGCAGAAGATTCCGCCAGGCGATTTTAAGGTAGTTCTTGATCATTGCTAATTAAGTTTAACAAGGGCAAAAAGTTTTATTTCATGGCTAACAGATCTATGCAAAGTAACAAATAATTTCCGGTACATTGCATAACCTAGTTCCTTGTATAAAACATTCATACCAGACGAGCAAATCGTGCCTGACATTATGTATTCGAGGTTTTAAAAAATATGTAATGTCCGAATTCGGACATTAAAGTACAGAAACGGTCAATGGGAAGCGACGGATAAGCAATGGTATGGTTTGAATTTTGCATGCTTTGGTTTGAAAACTGTAAGTACTGCAATCTGTAAAGGAATCATCTTTGCAATCAATCTTTAAAAGATCCAATATGAAACTATCAGGAAATAAAATTTTAATTACCGGCGGCGCAAGCGGCATTGGGCTAGGACTTGCAGAGAGATTTATTCAGGAAGGCAACACTGTGATTATTTGCGGCAGGCGACAATCGGCTTTACAGGAAGTTGCTGGCAAATATCCGTCTGTAATTACAAAAGTTTGCGATTTGTCCAATGAATCAGAGCGGGAGAATTTATATCATTGGGTATCTGAAAACCATAGCGATACCAACGTATTGATCAATAACGCGGGTATCCAGCAATGGATGAGCGTATCTGACCAGGATTTTTTTGAACGCTCAAAAAGTGAAATCAACACCAATATCCAGGCTCCCGTTCACTTGACGTCCCTTTTTATTCAGTTAAAAACACTGGATACAATTATCAATGTAACCTCTGGCCTGGCATTCGTTCCACTTACAAAAGTACCGGTGTACTCGGCTACCAAAGCTTTTTTTCACTCATTCACCTTGTCATTAAGGCAACTTTTGAAGTCTAAAAATATTGAGGTGATCGAGATGATTCCGCCAGCTTTAAATACTGACCTGGGAGGAAAAGGATTACATGACTCGGCTCCGCCCGTAAGTGCTTTTATTGATACGGTTTTCCAACAGTTAAAGGAAAATAAAAATGAGTTGACATTCGGATTTAGTGAACAAATGGCAAACGCAGGCCCGGCTGACCTTAAAAACGCTTTTTCCAGAATGAATGGAGACTAAATGTTGTAAAAAGTACGAACGCTTGCTGCCGCTAGAAAAGTGGTAACAAGCGCTCGTACTTTTAATCCGGATTTTAAATATGGTCGCTGTATCTTTAATTCTTTATTAACTCTGCTAATTCTCCTGAATCAGTACTACACATGTCTTCAAATAATACACTGCAAAAGGTTTAATACCAAATGGCGTCTTACGATCTGAAATTTAAGATAGTCGTAGGATTTGTTAAGATCCTATTCTACATTTACGTAGAATATTTTCTATAAATATTTGAGACATTACTATTTATATTGCTTTCAGTTTAGGTTATTTAATCAATCAACCAATAAAACCGAAACAAAATATTAATTACAATGAACTGAGCCTGTTCACACAGTACACACTAATAACACTGATTATTAAAAGTTAATATTTTAGATACTATTTATATATACCATATTTAGAAATTAGAGTTTGAGTACTTACTAGTTCGTTTGATAAAATTTCACCGTTCCATCTCCTTCGTTCGAGGAAACGAGTAATGCCTTTCCGTTTGGACTTTTATCAGCGGATATGAAAAGAATCCCTTCCGGCGCATCTCCGGTTTTGATTAGTTGAAGGAATTTTGGAGCGAGGGGATTACTTAAATCATAAACGGCGATCGCATCTACGCGTTCAAGTGCTATAAAAGCAACCGGTTTGTTGTTTATCCATCCAACAGTAACACCTTCTGGTTCAACACCTTTATCGTCTGATCTATCGTCGTCATAAATATTGGCTTTGATTACCTCTTCTTCCAGACCTTTTCCGGATTCGTAGACTGATTGACCCGTTGCTGCGTTGTAGATACTGAAACCGCGGCCACCAAAACCATAAAGAATGTCATAGTCGCCATCATTGCCTGTATCGCCCAACGTGCTGGTTACGCGAAGCCGGCCAATATTTTCAGGTAATTTAAGCGTCGTGGCGTTAGGAAATGCTGTTGCATCCAATTTAAGAGAACTTACACGTGCCTGCTCATCGAATGCAGTATATTCCCGAGCATCGCCTTCATTAGCAGTAATAAGATATCCGGCTCCATTGACTGAAAAATAAGAAATGGCATCTGGCAAAAAGAATGATTTAACGGGCCACTGCCCCAGCGCAACTTTATTATCTCTGTCGCTTGGGTCAATCGCATTATTAAGAAGGCTGAAATCTTTGGTTCCGAGTGGATTAATTTTTGTAATCACACCGCTTTCAAGGTCTACCTCTGCAATCCCGTTATTCTCTTGCAAAGTTACAAACGCCTTTTTCGAATCTTCTGAAATGGCAACATACTCAGGTTCGACATCCTGAGCAAATGTTGCTTTGGGACCATAAATGCGAAAACCATTGACAGCCAATTGCGTGTAAGAACTCGCAAACCCACCGAACGTAAGCGTTTTTACATTGTAGTTATACTGTACATTAATGATAGATACCGATCCTTCCGGGTCAACCGTGTAATCCGCATTCGGCTCTCCTTCATTCGCAGTGACAATATACTTTCCGTCAGGACTGAAAGTAACCATATCCGGCAGTGCACCGACCGTAATTTGTTTGATTTGATCAAGCGTAGAGGTGTTAACAACGATCACGCTGCCATTCTGCTGTTTGTTAATTGCTTCGAGCGCTATGGCCAGCTTTCCATCTGAGACCGCCACACTATTTGCTACTCCACCGAGCGCCGAAACATTAATGGGCTGCAATTTTTTGATCGTGGGAAATGCAGAGAGATCAAGGACATCCACGATCGCAGTTGCTTCATTGTTGACTGTAAAAAGTCTCTTCGTCGCAGGATCGTAGGCGGAGATTTCAGAAGCGGCGGCACCTCCAAGATCTATTTGAGCGACCTCGCTGAATGTTGAAGGATTTTCAGTTCCAGGCTGCTCAATGGAATGATCTGTGCACCCCAAGGCTAGTAGCGCTAATAAAGTGCACGCTGAGATTGTAGTTTTTTGAAACATATTATTGTGAGTAGTTAGACCGTAAAACTACATCGCGAACAATTTGATCCAGCTGATTTCTAAAAGCTTAACAATTTTTTAACCTGGATAAGAGAGGCGTAAAGAAGGTGAAGGTTTTTGTTTTTGCAGGATAACTTGATACAACATTTTCTCTGGTAGGCTAACTCGTCGACCGAAACAAATTGCAGTTAGTTATGGGGAGAAATTCCTATATGTCCCGGAGATTGTCCCGTAAATAAAAAATGTCGTTCCTGATAGCAGAAACGACATTTTGTGGAGAATATCGGATTCGAACCGATCACCTCTTCACTGCCAGCGAAGCGCTCTAGCCAAATGAGCTAATCCCCCTTGTTCGGAGTGCAAAGATGTGTGAGAGAAATGGTATAAACAAGCGATGACGCGATTTTTCGAATACTTTAATTGAATAAAATAGCAATAATCTCATTGACAAGGCATTAAAAAAGGATAGAACAATCATTTCTGACTTTGCTCTATCCTGAATTTATCGTTATTGCCTTTTAGCTTTTATTGCCTCCGAGCATTTTGGTAAATAACCAGATAACTAATCCAATGACGGCGATGACCAGGATCGCTCCTACCCACATACCCCCTTTGAAGATACCTCCTGCGAGTTCGCAGCTAGTTAGGCCAATCATTAGGAAAAAGACGATGAGGAAGTTCATGTAAGCTTTCATGCGTATAATAATTTAGGTTAATTTATATACCTCACATTATTATAAAAATCATTCCACATGTATCTGAGCGATAATTACGCAATTCCTGCATAATCCATCGGAATCAGCTTTTGTAAATCGTTTCGTATAAGCATTTCGAACAGTTTCACCGTCGCAGCGGCATCGCCTTGTGCCCGGTGGCGATTCTCAATCAAAATTTGCAGACTTTCACAAAGGTTACCTAAACTGTAAGATTTCAGCCCGGGAAATATTTTCCGGCTTAACTGAACAGTACATAGCAGATCTCTCTGAAAGTACTCATCCAATGCACCGAATTCTTTTTTCAAAAATCCGTAGTCAAACTTGGCGTTATGTGCGACGAACCAGGCATCTCGTGTCAGATTACGAACCGAATCCTGTACTTCGGAAAATGTAGGGGCGTCCTGCACCATCAGGTTATCAATCCCTGTCAGGCGCGTGATGAACGGGGGGATAAATATTTCAGGATTAATCAGTGAATGAAAGAAGTCGACAACTTCAACTCCATTATGACGAAAAACAGCTATTTCAGTAATACGTGCATTTCCTCCTCCTCCGGTTGTCTCTATATCAACAATGGCGTACATTACTTAACGGATATCTGCATAGGTAAACAAATCGTGTTAATTGAAGTCTCAGACTGAGTATTTTTGAATCTTATTCTAAATACAAAAAAACGAAAAATCCCCGCAAATGGCGAGGATCTTTTCAAATATTTTCAATAAATCTTAAACTGTTTTCTAATGAAGATCTAGTCAAGCTGAAATACGATTGGCAAATTAAAACGCACTCTCACCGGAGTTCCTGACTGACGTCCCGCTTTCCAGTTTGGCATCAATTTAATTACACGCTCTGCTTCTTCGTCGCAGCCAAAACCGATACCCTTCAGGGTTTTCACATCCTCAATCCTACCGTCAGAACCAACAATAAAGGAAACAAAAACTTTTCCCTGAATATTGGCTCTTGATGCCTGTGCCGGATATTTAAGATTTTTCCTTAAAAATTCAGCCATCGCAGCATTTCCACCCAGATAGGCAGGCGCCTGCTCAACAATAATAAAAGTCTCTTCTTTTGGAGCCTCAGCTTCCACAGCCTTGCCTTTTCCAGCCGGAGCTTCTGCCGACGGAGGAACGATATCCATCAAATCCGAAGTTCCTTCAACCGTCTCTTGTCCTGGTAAGGCGTGCTCCAAATCGTCCACAGTTGGCGGCGTAGCTTCCTCCACCACCATATGATCAGGCAATACATCATATGAAGTGGATTTTACAGTGCTTGGCTGAGGTTCTGCCTTCGGAGGTTCTACGGGCAATGGCGGCGGAGTTGTTTCCGGCTTGATATCAACCGTAGTTAATTTGACTTCAAAACCAATATCGTCCTTCTCCCGCTCAGGAACCAGTCGGGCATACAAATTCGGCAAAAGCATAATAAGCAGAAAGAATGTCACGCCCAGTAATACCGAGCGCTGCATGGTGCTATTATAACCTTTCCTAAGCTGATAAGCGCCGTAAGATTTGTTTCGTCCTTCAAAAACGATGTCATTCAATGTTTTTTCCATGGCTAATAGATGATTATGTTCAACACTCAGTATATGGAGCGTATCCGGATCAGCCGTTTCAACGATCCCGCTGAAAGCACACTCAAACGAATCCCCGTCCCAAAGTCTTTCTTCTGCTTCGCACGCCAAATGGTCGAGTATTTCCGGAAGCAATTCCGGACTCAAACCACTCTTTTTCAAATAATTGCTTAGCAATTCTATTCGGTTTTCTTGAAGGCGTTTCATCTGTAAAGTAGATTAGGGTATTACAGGATTTGAATAAAAACTATTAGCCAATGGTCAGTTACTCGGTCGCCAGGCTTTTCGGCGCAAGCAATAAACGGATCGCATCTACAAAACGTTCAAGATCATCCGTTTTAACACGCGCAGCTTCGTTACCCGGTGTTGTCAGTGAATAATATTTACGTAATCGGCCATCAACTTCCACAGATTCAGTAACAAGAAGTCCTTCCTGCTCCAATTTGTGCAACACCGGATATAAAGCACCAAAAGTCAATGCAATCGCCCCACCCGTCCGCTCTTTAACCTCCTGGGTAATTTCATAACCATACATACGCTTTTCTTCAGCCAGCAAATTAAGAACAATGGTTTTCAGCGTACCACGCACGTATTCGTTACTTGTTGTGTTCGTATCCATAAGTCAGTTTTTACCTTACAAATATATATAAGTTTTTTATATATACAATAAGCAAGATTAAAATGTTATTAAAATAAATATTGAATAAACAATCAATCGTCTGTTAGCGGAATCGAGCGATTAATACGTTCCTCTAACGAAATAAATGTCTCGGTTCGCTGAATTCCGCTGACTTTTTGAATTTTGTCATGAAGGATTTCTCTTAGATGACCCGTATCCCGACAAACAATTTTAATGAATATACTATAAATTCCGGTAGTATAGTGAATGTTCACCACTTCCGGAATACGCTCCAGCTCCTGTGCTACCTGCTCATACAGAGAACTTTTGTCAAGATAAACTCCAAGAAAAGCACTGATATCCCATCCCAGTTTTGCCGGATCGATCAGTAGCTGTGAACCTTTGACGATACCGAGCTGTTCCATCTTCTTCATACGCACGTGAACTGTACCGCCGGATACAAACACGCGTTTTCCTATCTCGGTATAGGGAAGTGCCGCGTTCTCGATCAGCAGCGATAGAATTCTCAAATCAGTACTGTCTATATCTGAATATTTCTGCATAAAGAGGATTTTTATTGAATTTTTCGCAACGATTTTAAGCAATTTATAAAAATATCGTAAATTTTTCGATTTTTTTATGCAAATATTTTATAATTAAAATTTTAGGCCTTACTTTTGCATTGCCATTCCAGGGAAGACAATTTATTTTAAAATCTGGAATCGACAAAATATCACATTGTAGGGTGATGAAATTGGCAGCCATGCCCTCCTGTCTCGGGGGTGGTGAATCAGGGATAAACACGGTATAATGCCGACGAGAGTCGACTGGGGTGGACCACCAACAGTATTTTGTATCGCGGCTAACCGCACCGTGGGTGGTTCGAATCCCCCTCCTACAGCAAAAAAAACTTGACAAGCGATTTTTTTCGTAGTAGTTTTATTTGGTTTTTAGTTTGTTGATGAAGTGTAATTTGACACGCGGGTTCATTTTGAAACCTGCGTGTTTTTTCTTTTTACGGCGAGAATACCGCTTTTGAACTAAAAACGCACTTTTTCGAATCTTCCCCATTAAGATTTATCCATTGCGTTTGCCCATAGCAGTTATTACTTTTGATCACTCTTCATAGATCATTTTTCGGGTCATACCCCCATCTACGACAAAATTTGCTCCTGTTATAAAATTATTTTCGGGATTTGTCAAAAATAAACATGCCCTTGAAATATCCTCCGGCGTCCCGACGCGGCCTGCCGGATGTTGTTGATGATCACTTGGTTTCAGCTGGAAATAATCTCCCGTTTCGATCCAGCCAGGACTTATCGCATTTACCATAATTTTGTCCGGCCCGAGTGAAATAGCCAGGGCGTGAGTCAATGCAAGAATGCCCCCTTTTGACGCCGCATAAGCTTCTGTGTTTGGCTCTGACATGAATGCTCTCGTCGAAGAAATATTAACAATCGCACCTCCCCCGTTTTCCTTCATCACTTTTGCAGATTCTCTGCTGCAGATAAATGTGCCTCTTAAATTTGTATTCAACACATAATCCCAATCTTCAATATCCAGATCATAAGGCGACCTTGATCTTCCTAATCCTGCATTGTTAATGAGTATATCTATTTTCTCAAAAGTTGATTTGATTTCCTGAACCGCATCGGCAATATCACCGGCTTTTGTCAAATCTACAATTCGGGAAAAAACTTCTGCTCCTATCTCGCGGACCAGATTTTCAGTTTCTTTTAGATCTTCTGAACTTCTATCCAGAATGGCAAGTTTCGCACCTTTTTTCGCGTAGGCCAGCGCAACATTTCGTCCGATACCTTTTCCGGCACCAGTTACTATAACAACTTTATTTTCAAACATTCCCATGACATTTATTTTTGCAATAATGGCGGACAGCAAGAATTTTAAACCATTTTTAAACTTCTGTTAAACTCAATAATTTCTGCCTGATAATTTTCCTTCCGCTTACCTGATCAAGCTGTAATTATTATACCAGAGTACATTGTCAAAAATTTGTCAGCCGAAATAATACGGTAGTGTGATTTTTAAAATAGAATTCTAACCTAAAAATGCTACTTACAGGCAGATTTTCGGTCCTGCCTGCAAATAGCAACTGGGTTTCTATACTTCGATTTACTAATTACTTCAATATGGAAACTCCTCCCATATTTTCTAGTCTGGCGACAATTCCCCAACCAAAGAAAGAATTGGCAACACCAATCAGAATTTCATTTTTCCCCTGTTTGAACGGAATTTCAAAAGAGGAGTTTTCAAGTGATAATCTTCCGACTGGCTGTTTCATAATCGGCGAGCCATACAAATTTTTATCCACGTACAAGTGACGACCGTTTAAAAACACCCATACCTCATCACTGAAACCCAGCGCAATCTTTTTCTTTTGTTCAATTTTAGATTCAACTGTCACTTTAAGCCAAACGATCTTTCGCTTGCCTTCATGACCTCCGAATTTCCGGGTCAGGTTGATCAATCCCATTCTTTCTGAGTTGATCGGTTCCCAGGATTCCCCCGGCTTTGGTAAAAATTCCGCGCTGAAATCGATTCCTTTAGGCGTTTCAACTGGCTTACTGACATACCAGCTACGGATATACCGCGGATCGTGGTCCGTAAGATCTACACCAGCCAACGGAGATAAATTTTCAGTTTGACCTGCTTTGACAACTAAATTTGAAACTACGCATTCACCCTCGAAAGCAATTGCCCCTTTTGAAGTGTTGCCTTCAAGTCTCGGGATTTCAACCACCGGCCGCATCATATTGTTGACATATGCCCGCATCTGCAAACCGGAAACTACAAGCTTAACATGATTCCAGCCATCTTTCCAGAAATAGGCATTTCCCTGAAAGTGCCCCAGCAAATCCCACAAATTGACTCCGGTAACGGACGGCGCATATTGAACCGCATCTGTCACCGTAGAATCTCTGTTTTGATCCGTTCTGAGATAAAAGCATTCATTTTCTTTCGGGTTCTGCCAACGAAAGTAAACCGTAGCAAAATACGGGTCGCTGGGTATCATGTCAAATTCGATCGTCCCGTTCGCAAACTCCATGTTCTTTAATACCGCCTGCACACCATTGGCGGAAATTTTCATGGCCGGCCTTGAATCAACCTCCATAAAAGCCACCTTTCCTTGAGGAAACAGCCAGTTGTCGGCATTTAAGGGTATGCTTAAAGCGGAATTGATTTCCGCACGATCCTGTTTCTTCTTTTTTTGTGCAAAAACTGAAATAGAAATCAGGCTCAAAAGGACAAATAGTATCTTATTCATGGCTTGGATATATTATCTGGTAAGTTTTGATTAAAAATTTCATGTACTTTTCTTTCCTTTATCTTACTTTTGAAAATTCCGGCGTTGAGCTCTCTTCCGTCAGACTCACTTGCAGGATTAAGATAATCGCGCGGTAATCCATTCGTTTCTACCGCGCTAAGTATCAAATTGCCTGATCTCCTGACGTCTATTTCAGTATGTTCATTTTTGTTGGCCGGAATAGAACCGGACTTTGAATAATATCCCATAAACCCTTTCATATCCGTAAAGAGAGAGTTCCGGAATGTGTATTTCGGAAAAGTATTTTCTTCCCTTAACCAGAAATAGGTACAATTCGAAACAATATTATTGCTGAATTTAAAGTCAGAAGTAAACGGCCCGAACCACACAGCAGCTTCGTAAGCACCATAAATAATGGAATTTGTCAGCGAAAAATCTTTAATCGATTTGAACAGCAGCAGTGCGTTTTTTGCTCCGTAAAAAATACAATGATCGACATGTGTTCCTGCTCCATGTGCCCATATCGCGCCCTGGATCGGGGATGAATTTCTTTCACCGATGAAGTAACATTGGGAAACTTCAAGTCCGTTTAAAGTCTCATTTTCCCTCGTGACCGGGTAATAGTATCTGATTTCGGGATTTGTATTTCCAACGAACTTTAAACCCTGAATTCTTACACGATTCGCAGCAATCAAAAATCCGACAGCATGAGGAAATTGTGTTTGGGAGTTATTCTCAGAAACAGACTGGATTACGGGCATTTTCTCCGGTTTCCAATCAGGGTCATCCGGCATGACCGCGGCCTCTATTGTAAGCCATAAGTTCTCGCTGACCTGTTTATCAAGAGTAATTTTGTCCCTCAAAACATACAGTCCAGGTTGTACTTTTATGACTATACTGTCCTTACCGGAGAAGTTGCCAGTCAAACTGATGGCTTTGTCAAAACTTGCGACGGGTGCCAAAGCGGTTCCGGCATTTCTGTCATCCCCCTTGGAAACATCCAGATAAACGGTCTGCGCGTTCAGTCTTTGCCCACAACTCAGTAATATTATCAATAACAGCTGTGTTACTTTATGCATACTTTCAGATATTTATTTTGAAAAAATAGGTTTAGCTTACAGGTCTCCGGTTACCTTTAACAAACCTAAGCGAATGGGCTGTACCTTCCATATCAAATTCTGGTCAAGTTATTTCAAGTTATATCATACTGAGAACCAATGCCATCCGAGATTAACGAACTTTTACGGTGTAAGACAATAATTGAGCAAAAGCTTGATTGGGGTACCAGCGAAAATTGGCAAAACGTTGATTTCGAAAATCTCAGTGAGCTTATTCTGGAAAGTACCGGTGTTTCATTAAGCGTCAGTACGCTCCGAAGAATCTGGGGACGGGTTGAATACAATCACTTGCCCAGCACAACTACGTTAAACACACTGGCGAAGTTTGCTGGCTATGAAGATTGGAGGAATTTTATCAAAGCAAAAAAACCAGATTCGGTACAAAACCCAACGCCTGACGGTAGTAGTGAGCCGGTGAGAAAACGACCATTGGCCGTGAAATTAATTTGGGTTTTTACACTCCTTTTAACCATCGGCCTGATCAGTATTTTTGCTTTTGACAACAGTGAAGCAAGACTGAATTCAGACGATTTTTCATTTAGCAGTCAACCCATCACAAGAGGAATTCCCAATTCCGTAGTATTTACATATGACGCCTCTCATGCCCCCGACGATTCGGTATTTATTCAGCAGTCCTGGGACAACAACAAACGGACAGTGGTTGCAAAGAATTTACATAAACACACCTCTATTTACTACGAACCAGGTTTGTTTATTGCCAAACTTATCGTCGGGAATCAGGTTATCAGAGAACATAAACTTTTGGTCCCGACAAACGGATGGCTGGGCACGATAGATGGCAAGAACATTCCGGTTTATCTCCGGGATTCAGAATTTATGCACGATGGAATTTTAAAGTTACCCATACCTGTTATCAGCCAGAAAAATATTCCGATGCAGCCTAAGCCACCCGTCGTGACGTATTCCAATGTCGGCAACTTTGAGCCGGTTTCTCTCAAAAACTTTTCTTTCAGCAGTGAGGTTAAAAACGAATTTCGGGAAGGTGCTGCGGTATGTCAGCTGACCAGAATCACCTTGTTGACCGACAGTATACCGATTGTCATTCCGCTTTCCGTAAAAGGCTGTGTTTCCGAACTGAATCTCCTTAGCGTCGATCATTACGTGTCCGGAAAGCAGGCTGATCTATCTGCTTTCGGCGTTGATTTCTCCAAATGGGTCAGGATTTCATGTAAAAGCAACGGAACTAAAATTCAATATTTTGTCGATGATAAAATGGCAATGGAGTTTCCCTTACCCAAAAACGAAGTCAGGATTGTCGGAATATCCTATTCTTTTCAAGGAACGGGCGCTGTTCAAAAAGTAAATTTATCAAGTCAGGACCAAGTGATTTTTGAAGCTTTTTAAAACAAAATTTCCGAAAAATCAGCTCAGAATTCGACGCGGTAATTGAAGTTCGGATAAATTCCTGTTTGATAAACCGTCTTGATATTTCTTTTCCTTACATCATATGTTTGCGAAAAAATGTTTTTCGTATTGCTCACATTCTGGATATCTAAAAACCATTCGTGCGTCAAACGTTTTCGATTTTGACGAAAAGTCAACTTGACATCCGTCCTGAAATATTTCTTAAAACGTTCCTCATACGAGCGGCTTTTATCAGTCACCTCCCACCCTTTTTCTCTCGACTTTTCAAGATCCACCGGCACATATGGTCGTCCACCGGCCAGCGCAAGTTTCACATCAAGAGCAATCGTATTTTTATCGCCGATTTTCCACTCTTTTCCTCCCAGAAGATTTCCGACATAACGTCCGTTAAAGGCCGTATTTCGCCAGACTTTATCACTTGCCAGGTATTTTGATTCATAAAGTGACAGCGTGGCCAGAAAATAATAACCCTTGTTAAAATTTTTTTCCAGTGTAATTTCTAGACCATAATTCTTCCCTTTTCCATTATTGATCAGACTATCAACATCCGGCGAAGAAAATGTCGCACCCAGATTTAATACCGATATAGTAGAAGGGAAAATCTCGACCGGAACATTATAGAGATTCTGATAATAAATTTCTGTTTTCAACTTGATATCATTTCCAAAAGACCGCTCATAGCCTCCCACAACCTGATAACTTTTGGTCAAACCCAGATCTCTGTTCGTTTGCGTGAAAGTCCCGTCGCGCAGACGGCTTTTGTAAAAATATAACTGAATCGGTTGGATCTGACTATTCAGACCTCCGGCAAATGAAACCGATTGCCTGTCCGACAGTTCATACCGAACGCTAATACGTGGTTCAATCGCCGATTTCCGGTTCAGATTAAAATAAGTGAAATGCATACCGGCGTTGATTGTAAGCTGATCAACAGGTTTATATTGCCATTGTCCATATCCCTGAAATAACTCTGTTCCGCCACTTTCAGCACGTAATCTCCGGTAAATTTTTTCGATATAACTGCTGTCAAGCAGCGAATAATTTAATTTATGCAGAAAAATCCCGGCAGAAAAAAGATGTTTCACACTCAGTTTGCTGTTGTAGATACCGGCAAAAGTCAACCGGCCAGTACTTGACTTATCACGGTACCTGTTAAACGGCTGCCGATCATCGTTTAGTGAATCCAGTTTTGTTCCAAAAACTGAACCCGATGCGGCAATCGTCGTTTTCAATGACGTCTTGTCATTAAAATAATGTAGATAGGAAACCCCGGCAACACCCATTTTTGCCTTATTGAAAAGATTGTTGAAAGGATCGCTATACAAGTTCGAAGTATCCTTCAGATTGCCTCTAAATTCGATATCACTCGTCCCGCCAACTCCGTAAATATTCCATCTGCTGCCAGCCTTTTTTGTCGGGATATCAATTTTGAATGAAAGATCCTGATAATTCGGGACACTGGTGCCCGTTCCGGCATTCAGGCCAAGTTTTTGAACCAAACCAATCACCGAATAGCGGTAGTGGGCCAGATAAGTAGCTTTCGATCCCTTTTTGAACGGACCTTCCGCTCCCAGTTCGAAGCCATTAAATCCAATTTGTCCTGTATATTCTTTTTTGTCCTGATTACCACTTCGGAGCAGTAAATCAAAAACGCCGCTTAACGCATTCCCATATGCCGCAGGAAATGCGCCTGTAAAAAAGTCAGAATCTGGCGAGCACATTATTGTTCAGAATCGTGACCGGACCACCCGTTGCGCCCAGCGCTCCATAATGGCTTGGATTTGGAATATCGATTCCTTCCAGCCTCCATAACAGTCCCGTTGGTGAATTTCCCCGTATAACAATATCATTTCTCGCATCATTATTGCCGACAACGCCGGCAAAATTCGCTGCCATTCTCGAAGGATCATTCCGGCTTCCTGCGAAACGCCGCGCATGTTCAATATCGAAACTCCTTGCACTTAAAGTTCCAAATTCGTTATTCAGCACATCCTCATTCCTCGTCGCCTTGATCGTTACCTCACCGGCATTTATGACTTGTTCCACCAAACGAATTTCAAGACTTACCTCTTTTCCCGATGTTACCAGAATATTAGGTATCATTTGCTCACCATAACCCACACTCGTAACGCGCAAAGTCTGACGGCCAAGCGGAACCTGCAACAATCTAAAAACCCCATCACCGTCTGACTGTACACCCCTTAAAGGTTTACTTCCTAACAATAGGATATTCACTCCCGGCAAAGCACTTCCGGATTGTGCATCAACTATCTTTCCTTTAATGGTATTTGACAAAGACTGAGCCCAGCCCACGAAAAAGCTGAGTTGTATGAATGTTATTAAAAATAATTTTTTCATGACTGCTAAATGGTATTCGTATAGAGCCACAAGTTTTACCTGTTCGGTTTTTGAATACAAGTTTTATGACTGACTGGCATTGACAAACAAGTGGCTAACATCTAATTCCGGCAACCTCTTACTGAATTTTTGTCAAAAACGCTTTGATCGTATCCCGGTATCCACGCGTCCACTTTACCTTATGCCCACCCGTCAAATGGACAATATATTCGCCATTGAAATATGTTTCCATCTCAGAAATAAAATTGGTGTTGATAATATTGGAACGGCTTACGCGAATCATTACGGACGGGTCAAGGCGGTTTTCGAGGCTGCTTAGACTTTCGTAGATCGTATATGTTTTTGCCAATGTGTATAAGGATATGTAATTTCCATCAGCGCCGAAATGCGTGATATCTTCCACTTTTACGAGATACATCCGTCCCGCTTCTTTTACTAAAATCCGCTTTAAATAATCCCCTTCCTTTCCCTCTTTTTGTTCGTTCAATAACCGCGTAACCAATTCTTCGATACGTGGCTGCGACTGCTGGCTTAGTCGTTCTTTTAACCGTCCCAGAGATTGATGGAAACGGATTTCATCAAACGGTTTCAGTAAATAATCGATCGCGTTGACCTCAAAAGCGCGCAATGCGTACTGATCATAAGCAGTTGTGAAAACTACAAACGGCTGGTGATGAGGCCATATTTCCTTCAACACTTCGAATCCGTCCAGCTCCGGCATCTGAATATCCAGAAAAATAATATCCGGCCTATGCTGTAAAATTTTGATTACTGCCTGCGTTCCATTCGTAGCCTCGTCCACCACAAGAACGGACGAATCCGCCGATAAAAATGTGCGGATCACGTCTCTTGCCAATATTTCATCATCTATGATAAGGCAGCAATACGTCATTTTTTTCCTGAATTTTTGTTTGACTTTGGAATGACAAGGTTACAATCGTTCCACCTTCCGGCGGATGCTGGAAATCCAGATTTGCGTTTTCGCCATATGCCTGCTGCAATCTTAACATCGTATTTTTAATCCCGAGCCCTGTGCCGGACGAAACTTTACGCTGTTTATTTCCAACACCGTTGTCAATTACTTCGATAACCAGACGTGTTCGTTCGATTTTACTGGTGATGCGGATGATCGCATTGTTTGTCAGCTCTGAGATTCCATGCGTAAATGAATTTTCTACAAGCGGCTGCAAAATCAGCTGTGGAACCGAACATAATTCAGTAGCCGGATGAATTTCGTATTCAACTTTTAATCTGTCCTGAAACCGGATCTGCTGAATGGCCAGATAGTGCTGAGTCAGTTTAAGTTCTTCCTGCAAAGGAATGAAATCTGCTTTTTGGTTTACCAGAACCGCACGCAGAAGATCACTTAGTGTGGTGATCATCCGGGTCGCTTTTCTGATATCATTTTTAATCATCAAACTTACTACGGCATGCAAAGTATTGAATAAAAAATGTGGGTTCAGCTGCATTTTAAGTGATTGCAATTGTGCGGTCGCCAGTTGCCCGCGCAGTTGTTCATTAGTAAGCTCGGCCTTGAAATGTTCCTGCTTTAATGCCTGATAGCGGTAAATGTATGACACCTTATTGAAGCCAATGACCAGCAACATATACTGGCTAAAACTAGCTGTGTAAGCCATAAACAGAGAAAATAAATATTTCTCAGCCGGAACGGATTTTCCAACCATCCAGTACATAACCGGATTAGTGACCAGATAATGAAAAGAATTAAGAAAAATATTGAGAAATGTTACGATGAGTAAATGAAGAAAAACTTGTCTTACTAACAGGCTTTTACGGTCTTTAAAAGTAATCGGGATTTTTAGCGAAGCGTATAAGATCAAAGGTGTTGTCGACCACCAGAACAGTCCGTCGAGCAGCCATATGAAAGTCTCATGATACTGCATGATCAAGCCTTCCTTCAAAATCCACAACATGCTGAGCTGACCGAAAGTAATAGCGGCGAAAACACTCCAGTATCCGAGCGCATACCACCAAAACTGTCTGGGAGTCAGCGGTAGTTTTGACTGCGAAAGCAAACGTTGAACGAAGTGCATACAAAGCACAGTTTAGGACCTTAATTTAAAATAAAGTTTTAAAATATATCCTGCATCGACAACTAAATTTATTGAAGATGAGTGAATTATATCTGGTAACAAAAGTAAAAACCGAGCGATCCCCTACATATTAGATTTATCTGAACTGCGCTGTTTGTTATTTGAGTTGCGTAATCATCAAATGGCTGGATAAAGTCACCCTTGCTAATTTACAATTCAGCTAAAATATGCCAGTCATCAAAATGTTTAAGCGGTTTTTAAATATATCCTGCTAATTTTACATTCATAAATTTCATGGTTTTAGTCATTTATTTAACAAAATAATAATATTAAAATTCATGATTTTAGGATAGCATAATTTAGTCCTCTAACAAAATGAAAAAGATAAAATGGCTAATATTCGTATTAACCATATTTTATATACATTTCCCGGATAGCGTATCTGCCGAAAAGAAGCCGACAAAAGAGACTGCGAGTGGCTTTTTCTTGACTGGAAATCGTAAACATGACAGGATTCCCTTCAAATTCCGGTCGAATCTGATAATTATTCCGATACAAATTAATGGATCGGATACTTTAAATTTCATCCTCGATACCGGTGTCGCAAATACGATCATTACCGATCCGACCGCGCTTGATAAAACAAAACTCGACCTAAAACGCAAGATGATGATCGAAGGGCTCGGCGAGGGAAAAATGATCAGCGGACACACGGCGATCGGGAATTCATTATCGATGCAGCATATGCAGGTCAACCAGCATAATATGCTCGTGCTCGACGAGCCGATTACAAGCCTTTCCGGTTACGCAGGCATGCCGATACATGGCATAATCGGCTATGAAATTTTTAACAGTTTTGTAGTAACCCTTGATTTTGCCAGAAAAGAGATGCTGCTAAGTGTTCCGTCAAAATATAAATACAGCTCGAAAAGCGGAGATAAATTGCCAATCCAGGTCGAAAATACAAAACCTTACCTGACCACAGATGCGCGAATATCCGGCAAGGACTATAAAGGTCTACGGTTAATGATCGATACCGGCGCGGGAAACGCATTGCTGATTGATCATACCGCTCAAAACCAGATTTCACTGCCGGCATCAGTCATCGAGCCTCGCGAAGGGCTTGGCTTAAACGGCGCTGTGCGGGGAAGCCTGGGCCGAATTGATGGCATAAGGCTGGGAGGAAATGAACTTGCTAATGTTCTTACTTCCTTTCCTGACAGCATCGCTTACGGATTAAAAATAGAAGATCGGAATAACAGGCAGGGAAGTATCGGCTGTGATATGCTTCGTCGTTTTAAAATTACATTCAATTATCCTGAAAAATATGTGATTTTCAAACCTATTAAAAGTCGTTTGAAAGAAGGTTTTGAATATAACATGAGCGGACTCGACATATTGGCGGTTGGCGAAAAACTCGATGCATACTTCATTGATCATGTCAACGAAAACTCTCCCGGAGAAAAAGCGGGGTTAAAAAAAGGTGATCAGATCATGTTTATCGATGGCGCTTCGGTGAAAGAAATGAGTATCAACGAAGTTTATCAACTGATGAAAAAGGGCGATGGAAAGGCTCTGGATATCATGGTGAAGCGCGACAAAAAAACTTTCTTTGCTATGGTTAAACTTCAAAGGATCATCTGACTTTTTTCAAAAATTTAAGTAGCTTGGGCTTTGATCAAAGACATCGTTCTGAGAAAATTCATAAAACCTGACTAAAAATGATTTTGAAAAACATACGGGCACATGCTAAAAACAAAGCCTGGATTTTGCTGGTATTTTGCGCTTTTCTCGCCTCTTGTTCCAAAAAAGAAAAAAAGCTTCCTGAAATTGCCGTCCGCGATACAACGATTACAGTAGAAAATTCTTTCACTGAATTATTTGTCGATAGCGTGGCATTGAACCGGTTTTTAAAAACCGCCGAAAACGACAGCATCGCAAACCAAATCCAGAGTTTTTATAATCATCGGAACTATCAGTTTGCCTGGTTTTTCCAGGACGGTCTCGCCGATTTTGTCCCGACTTTTCTTGGTTTGCAAAATGACTATATCCATTATTCCGGAGACAGTTCTCTATATAATGCTTCATTGGTTTCAAAAATCGATTCGCTCAAACTGCTTAAAAAGATAAATCCGCGAGATACGTCGGTTTTGAGTACTGAGCTTATGTTGACCGAGCAGTTTTTCCGTTATGCGAGTAAGGCATATACGGGTGATCATCGCATCAACACGCAGGAACTGAACTGGTTTATCCCGCGTAAAAAGATAAATACAGAAGCATTTCTCGACTCGCTTTTAAAAAATAAAGCACAGAATCTTTCGGCTTATGAACCTGTTAACAGACAATATAACTTACTGAAAGAAAATCTGTTAAACTACTACAAGATCAGAAAAGAACAAACCTGGGATTCTCTGCCGGCCGGTAAGAAAAAATATAAGGAGGGGAGTCATTATGATATTATCCCGGAGATAAAAAACCGCCTGTTTGCGTTAGGCGACTTGCCGGAAGCTGACAGCACTGATATTCTCGATACAACCTTAACACGGGCAGTTAAGCATTTCCAGGCCCGTTTTGGATTAAAACAGGATGGACAAATGGGTGCGTCATTTTTCAGAGAATTGAATATACCTGTTCAGGAAAGAATTCAGCAGATTCTGATTAATATGGAGCGAATCCGCTGGGTTCCTGCAACGCCGACGACTGATTATTTGCTTGTGAATATTCCTGAGTATAAGCTTCACGTATATCAGGATGGCGAATTGGCTTTTAATATGAATGTTGTCGTGGGCTCTGAGGCGCATAGTACCGTGATTTTCTCGGGAACACTGAACCAGATTGTTTTCAGTCCATACTGGAATGTTCCACCGAGCATTTTGAAAAATGAAATTTTGCCTGGTATTAAGAAAAACAAGAATTATCTGGACAGACATAACATGGAATGGAACGGAAATGCGGTCCGACAAAAACCTGGTCCGCGCAATTCATTGGGCCTTGTGAAGTTCCTCTTCCCAAACAGTTACAACATTTACCTGCACGATACACCTTCAAAAAATCTTTTTGGAGAATCAAGCAGAGCTTTTAGTCACGGATGTATCCGTCTTTCTGAACCCAAAAAACTGGCGGAATTTTTATTAAGAAAAGATAGCGTCTGGACCGAAGAAAAAATTACTGCTGCTATGAATCTTGGAAAAGAAAAGTATGTGCGCCTTCGTGGTAAAGCAGAGATTCCCGTATTTATCGGCTATTTCACCGTTTGGGTTGATCAGAACGGGCAGTTGAATTTTCGAAAAGATATCTACGGTCATGACCAAAAAATGGCTGAAAGACTTTTCAGCACAGCCACCGACGAGATTGCATTAGAAGATTAATCCTAAAACAAAAAACCGGCAAAAGCCGGTTTTTTGTTTTCTACTGAAGTTGAAAATTACAGTCCAACTTGCAATACATTATATTTTTCAGCAATTCCATTTGCCAGGACTTCTTCGACTGTGGCTGCATTGCCAGAAAAAGGTCCGGAGGATCCAATTTTCAATGTAGCCATTGCTGCACCGTACTCACCGGATTCCTGAATATCACCGCCTTGTATTTTTTTACTTAAATAACCTGCCATATACGTGTCACCACAACCTGTTGCGTCAATAATCGCAGATGGTCTGTAAGCAGGAATTTCATGAAAAATGCCATCCTTGAAAATCAGGGAACCACGGCTTCCCAACGTAATGATCACTTCCCGAACACCAAGATCCGCCAGATAACGGGCGCCCTGCTGCACATCTGACCAACCTGTGACAACTTCCATTTCATGCTCATTGGCTTTTAAAATAGAAACATAGGGCAACGCTTCTTTTTTATCCGCCCAGTCATGATAAATCACTTTTTTATCTACTACCGAACGCAAAAGCCCCTGAACATCAAGCGAAACAAGACCTTTCAAGGAGAGAAAACGGATCAGATCGACAGAAATATCGTCTGACAAAAGAGGCCCTAAATGATAAATTTTTGCGTCAACCGCCGGCATTACCGAAACTCCAAAAGGAGCTGCTTTCTGCAAAACATTTTGCTCGCGATAGTCCTGGTTTTCACTGTAAATGTTTTCAAAGTATACAGAATGCTCACTTGGTAAAGTATGGATTCGGATGCCGTCATTGCGTAATCCGTCCACCACCTTCATCTCGCTTTGCGCCAGTGCCGTCACCAGCACATAATTTATATCAAATTGTTGAATTGCCTTGGAAAAATAAAACGAAGTACCGCCCGGCATGTGTTTAACAGACTTGGTCGTTACTACTTTATCCAGCGTTATATGACCTATAGTACAGATATCGTACATCATTGTAGAAATAATCGGTGTTAACAAAATGGTTTACAGCAGATTAAAAAAGCAGTGCCAGGTTTAGCTGGCTTCTCATATTTCTTTACTGTTATTTTTATGTTACGGTTTGCTCACCGCATCATCATTAGCCAACAACATTGGTTTTGTTATAGTTCTTGAAAATATTCAAATCCACTGGTAAATTAGAAAAAAATTAGATTTTTGACGGTTGGATTATTTTAATGTACCTAATGGAAACAAAAAACGTGACTGATTTTCAGATCAGCCACGCAGGCATTATTCCTTCAAAAGTATTTTCAAATCCTCTTTTAATTTTGCTGTTCCCTCCTCCGTCGTTCCGTCATACATCCCACGAATGTGTCTGTCTTTATCAATTAAAACAAAGGCTCCGCTGTGGATATAACCTCCAGCCTGACTGGAATCTTCCATCGCACTAACCATATAATGTTTCTGTCCGATGTCGTAAATCTTTTCCCGATCTCCGGTGACAAATTGCCAGGTCGTTCCAGTGACTCCCAGATCCTTAGCATATTGCTTCAAAACATCCGGATTATCATGCTCAGGATCAATAGTATGTGAAAGAATTTTGACATCCGGATTATCTTTAAATTCTTTGTAAACCGTAAGCATGTTCTTTTTCATAATCGGGCAGATGGTAGGACAGGTTACGAAAAAGAAATCTGCTACATATATCTTGTTTTTAAAATCTGCCTGAGTTACGGTTTGCTTATCCTGATTGGTAAAGGAAAAATCAGGAATGGTCGGGTAAACTGTTTCCTCCGTTTCTTTTCCATTGACCACCTTTTTCACGATATCTGGCTCACCCAGATAAGGTAATTTTTTCGTCTCACAACTTGTGGCTATCACCATCGTAATGGCTGCCTGCCAAATCCAGTTTGCTTTCATATCACTTTTTTATTTTACCAATAAATTCACTGGCATCCGATAGACTTTTGTTCATTAGAACTTTCACATTTTCAATCTTCTTTTTCTGATCGGCTACGTAAGCCTCGGCCTCTGATTTATCCAGTGATTTCAATGTGTCAAATTTAAATTCGTGCATCCAGCCCATCATTGCTTTGTCTGCGCTGTCGAGTTCAGCGTGTAATTTTTGAGCCTCTTCTTTTCGGGCTTTTAAAACATCACTGGATTTTATCGAAATCAAACTATCCGTCTTTTTAAGATCAAGACTGATCTGCTTTTTATAGTCCATAAGCTTGTCCATATGTGGCATAATGCTGTCGTGTATGGCAAGCATTTGCTGTGTTTGATCACTCACCGGACCGTCAGAATCATGGTGTGCATGACCTTCATGTGCATTTTTCTTATCGTTTGCACTATTGCATCCATATAAAAAAGTAACCGCCAAAACTGCTAAAAGATATTTTTTCATATTATTTTAATTGAATTAGTAACAGTATTATTTTTCTTAATTGATTATTTTAAACAACAGGATCATGGCTTACTGAATTCACTGTTTGTGATAAATTCCTCATCCGTCAGCGTCTTCAAAAATGCCAGGATCGCCTTCTTTTCATCGGAATTAAATTGAAAGCCGTTAGCCGGGATATTACTGTCCAGCGTCGCCGAAATCTTTATTTCACCGGAATAATGATCCAATACATCTTCCAGTTCCGCAAATCGTCCGTCGTGCATATAAGGTGCAGTCAGAGCGACATTACGAAGTGTAGGCGTTTTGAAACTTCCCAGATCAGCTGCGTTATAACTAATCCTGAAACGTCCCTGAAAAAGCCCCTCATACTTATCGTTGCTAAAATCAGCATCGATTCCATTGTTATGGTAGCCATTGTCTGTGAATAACTCGCCTGCGTGACAACTCTGGCATTTTTGCCGGACAAGTTGCAATCCTTGTAATTCCACTGACGACAAATTCCCTCCTGCTTCATTTCTTTTAAACTTGTCATAACGGGAATTTGCAGATACTAAAGTCCTTTGAAACTGAGCCAGTGCCTTCACGATGTTTTGAGAACTTACCTGGTCTTTGAAAACCAGATCAAACCGTTTCACATATTCCGGTACTGCACTAAGTTCGCCGGCAAGCTCAAATAAATCCTGGTGCATTTCATCCGTTGCCGTCAATGGCCCAAAGGCTTGTGATTCCAGATTTGTCGCGCCACCATCCCAAAACAAGCCATTATTTGCCCAGGCCAGATTGATAAGTGCAGGCGTGTGCCGGTGCAATATCGTTCCCGAAACGCCGGCGTCATTTAAGGCTTTTCCATCACTGAAAGCAAGTTTTTGATCATGACAGCTCGCACAGGAAACCTTGTTATTTCCCGAAAGACGTAAGTCATAAAAAAGCATTCTGCCCAATTCGATACCCTCTTTCGTCAATGGACTTTCCGTGTCAAAATCGGGTCGTGGAAAGTTGGACGGAACCGCAAACTGATAAATTTGCGGTTCCGGCACAACGGATTCCTTTCTACTGCAAGCAGTAAAAAGAAGGATCAGCCCAATCGTATATATAAGATTTTGTTTCAAAGAAAAGTAAATCTTCTAGTTGGAAACGCTGCCAAAAGCCACTGCTTTCGAACCATAGTTTGCAGCCAGCGCAGACATGACAGCAGACTGTGCAGCATTCACTTTTGGAGTTTTTATCAGGTCAATCCCGTCTATGATCTTAGTTACATCCAGATTTAATACAATTCCTTTCGCAGTCGAGAAATTTACCGGAGCAGCGAAATCGATCGAAACAGTTTTATAATTCGCATTCAAGCCAGTTTCTGCCAGAAACTCTGCGCTTGTGGCTCCTTCCTTCACAGTTCCTGCGACCGACGAAAAAATATAGCTGGTATGCCACATCCAGGCAATATTGCTCATGCCATTTGCGATCGACAATTCACCGGCTTGTAAACTCAGATTGTCATTATGCTTGGAATCAACGCCGACTGAAAATTTAATACTCTTATATTCTCCCGCCGGAATTTGTTCAATATCAATCGCCTCCCGTTTACGCGCCGGATAGGTCAGTTTATCCGAAATCGTACCTGAAAGGTTTAAATCCCCCACTTCTTCCATTAAGTAATAAGAATCCGGAATCAGATATTCAGCTCCTTTTGAATCCACAAGTGTTACGTTACTAACCCAATACCTCAGTTTTGAAAAGTTATACGTCCTTGTTCCGATCGTAAAATCTTTATTTAAGGCGAAGTCTGTATTACCTACACGCGCGTCAAAAGTGATTGTTGTTTTGGCATCTTCAACGGGTTGCATCTCGGTTGATTCGTCGTTATTGTCACAGGAAGAAAAAATAAAAGCAGCAAAGGCGAAAATGAAAATTCGTTTCATATGTATTTTGGTTACTAAAAAACCGGACGAAATAATTGAAATTAGGGTGAGTTCAGACAAAGAAATAGCGATCACATCGTACCCTGACCGGGAAAAGATATGTCTGAACGGAAAAATAAAGTCAAAGATTTAAAGCCGGGGCGGTCTTAGTAATCGGGATGCAGGAGAAATGTAAATGGCTAACTGATAGAAAAAACTAGGTTTTTCTAAAAACTGCGTGTAATCGAAGTCGAATTTAAATGAATCAACAGCTTGTGTAAAAAGCTGCAATACCGGAAGATTCTGTACACGATTTGTCGTTTCCTTATCCTTGTTATCTTCTTGTTGTTTCAGTTTTTTGGCAAGATAACACTGGCCGTTACATTTCAACTCCGGCCGCTGGCGATTTTCACAAAGCACTTTGGCAATATACTCCCGGTTCAAATGAAAATACGCGATCGTTCCCCACGGACTAATCGTGGGCAGCATGATTGAGAACAATAAAATGTATGCTAAAAACGAACGCATTAGAATAAATTAAAAAGCATTTCCGACACCTGGGTCGGCTAATTCTGCACTACGGATAAATTGATCGTCGCTCAAAGTCCTGAGAAAAAGGATAATACTTTGCTTTTCGGCTGCCGTCAAACTAATACCGACTTTTCCTGCTGGCAGTTTGAAAATATCATCCAGGGTTGCCGAAGATTGCATGTTATCACCATAATGATTCAGGACTTGTTCCAGAGTCACAAACCTGCCATCGTGCATATAAGGAGCCGTTAAGCCAATATTTCTCAAACTTGGCACCTTGAATTTATACCGGTCAGCCTCATTATTAGTGATCGAATATCTTCCCTGGTCATTTATTTTAATTGGCGGCAATCCATTGTTCCGGTAACTAAAATCCGTAAAAAGCTCGCCAACATGACACGACGAACACTTCTGTTTAAAAAGTGCCATCCCCGCCTTTTCCTCCGTTGTCAATGCGGCTGCATCCCCCAAAACATAGTAATCATATTTCGAACTGGCAGAAACCATGGTCATCATAAACTGTGATAACGCTTTCCTCACACGTTCGGAAGTGATTTCGGTTGTTCCGTATGCCGCCTTAAACATCTTAGGATAATCTACGGGAACCTTCGAAGTCGTATTTGGTGTCGCTCTCAGTTTTGCCAGAATATTATCCATCGTCTCATCCATTTCAACTTTATTTTGAATCGGATTAAGCGGTACTGAATCGAGAACGTGCACATTTCCATCCCAAAAGAATGACGTATTCCAAGCCATGTTCTGCACAGACGGCGCATTGCGTATACCAAGCTGATCATCAACACCATGGCTCAATTCGTGTCCGTGATGTGTAAACGCAGATAATTGCTGGTGACAAGTCCCGCAGCCAATCACATTGGTCCGGGAAAGTATACCGTCATAAAACAGGAATTTCCCTAACAAAACACCTTCTACGGTCAGCGGATTTTTGGTCAGGTCATAAACGGGATCGGGAAAATGCGCTGGCTTTTTCCATTGAAGTGCGGTCGGGTCGGTGTATTCAGGATCGGGACCCGGCTCTTCTGTGTTTCCCCCTGAGCCGGAAGAACAGGATATACCAACCTGCATAAGCAATATAAGCATACCCAAAAGTAAGCCTGCCCTTTTCAAAACGTCCCAAAAACCACGATTCATACGATACTATTTAGCCAGACTATTCTGCTTTATTTCTCCAAAACCAAACATGGATTTGTAATTGTTTGCCACACCTGACGAAAGTGTAAAGTCAAACATAATATTAGGATTTTTTGCCACGCTGACCGGATTCGGGCCATTGAAAACTTTTAGAACATCAGCGGTCAACCGAACCTGGGGAACACTATCGCCGCGCACGACAGCCTTGTTTCCGGCAAAATCAATCTTTATATTTTTAATGTTATTGACCGTTTTATTCTTGTTCTCAAATCCGCCATAAAAACCTATATGGTAATAAAATTTGCCATTCGAAGAACTCGACTTCGAAGAAGTCCCTTCCAGTTTTACAAAAATATAACCGGATGTCCAGGCCCAGTACATGCCATCTCCTGCCATATCACCAGATGGATCCAAAGCTCCTCCCCTTTTTTCGATACCTGAAACACTTCGCAAACTGTCAACTCCGACAATGTATTCGATTCCCGTATAATTACCTTTGGGAAGCCTGTTCAGGGCTATCGTTTGAGATTTTGGATCGGCTTCAACAATTCGGAAATAACTGGAATCCTGCGGGATCGTATAGGTTTGTCCATCGTCCCTTACCAACTTAAAATTCGAAACGAAATAATTGAATTTTGATATGGTCAAATCTTCGCCTGAGCTATTCGCATAGGTTTTATTATCCAGCACAAGATCCTCGTTTCCAGCGATATTATCAAATTTAAGAAGCATTCTACCTGTACCTGCCGTCAGACCAGGATCAACCGGAATCTCATCTGAATCATTACTGCATGCAACCAGGAGCGCTGCTCCAATAAACAGCATTGAGAATAAATAAATAAGTTTTTTCATATTCTTTTGACTAAATCACTACCTGAATTTTAGTTAAATTGATCAGCCGGTTACTTTCAAAAACGGCTAAACCGAACGATTCATTATATAAAACAGAACGAACTACCACATTAATTTTACGTGACATTAAAAAAGAAATCCAAGCTGTACCAGCACTCTTTCTTTTGCAACAACATGTCCTGAATTACTTCGCTGGCTAATCGGTTTCTGACCATTAACTCCCAGCGTCCAGCGATTTGAAAACAAGTTAATACCAACCGTTCCGTTCAATTGTTTTCCACCTGTTTCTTCCAAAAGAACATCACTTTTTCTGCCTTTTCCCGAATTCTCGGCATATAATCCGACGGTTGGCGTCAAAGTAATTTTTCCAACTTTGAAAGAACGGTAAAGATCCATCGTCCCGAAAAGCTGATTACCAAACTTGTATTCCTGAGAATTGGTCGTATTGAATTTTCTTGAAACATTAACCCCCAAACCCCACTGATCAAGATTTACAGTATAAAAGGCGTTCAGAATAAAATCTGTGCTGCCGGTTCCCGGCTGAAAATTGGCATTGGCTACCTGCAAAACGTCGCTTTCATCATATTTGAAACGGCCTGTCGGCAACTTGATTCCACCGCCCAAAAGCAACGTATGACTGAATTTTGAACTGCTTTCAGTATCCATCAACGTATTCAGAATATTGTAATTCGCAAGAATCGTCATATCGCCTAGCCCGTTCTGTTTTTTAGTGCCGGAAGTCGTGACTTGCTGATCCATCCGATACGGTAAAAACGCCATCACCTGCACGCGCTTGATTGGAAAAAACCTTGCATAGAGTTCGGTAACGTTGAATTTCTCTTCTGTACGCAAAACCTGACTTGCCGGATGTGTTGTGAAATTCAGATAATTATAACGGATACCGATAACGGATTTATTCGACTGCGGCATAAGCCCGAAATACGATCCGCTGTTCGCACAGCCGCAAATATCACAAGCTTGCGAAGCGAACGGGAGCAAGAAAACCAAAAGTAAAAATCGAAGTGTTTTCATTTTAAATAGGTTAAAAAGCGTTACCAATTCCGGGATCGGAAAAGGCGTTATTTTTTATAAAATTATCGTCACTAAGTGTACGTAGAAAAGCAATTATGCTTTCCTTTTCGTCATCGGTTAGATTTAAACCCGTTTTTCCATTCAGCTGAATAAATGCAGGATCTAATGTTGGCGAGCTCACCACTTTATCCGTATAATGTTCAAGCACTTCACCCAATGTTTTATAGCGGCCGTCATGCATGTAAGGCGCCGTAAAACTTACATTTCTCAAACTCGGAACTTTGAACAGATTGCGGTCAGATTCCTTCCGGGTTACATCGAAACGGCCCAAGTCCTCGTTTTTTAATGGTGCCAAACCGTTATTTCTGAAGCCGTAACTGGTAAACAATTCGCCTTCGTGACAAGAGCTGCAATTTTTGCGAAAAAGTACTAACCCGTCCTTTTCCTGTGCCGAAAGTGCAGTTACATCGCCGATCGCGAATTTATCATACCGGGATTCTGCCGAGACCATCGTGGTCATAAACTGGGAAAGCGCTTTCATCATTCGTTCCGTTGTAATATCAGGCGTACCAAAAGCAGCTTTGAACATTTTGGGATAATCGACTGGAATTTTTGCAGAATTATCAGGTGTCAGCCTCAGTTTTTCGAGAACGTGGTTAACCGTTTCTCCCATTTCAACCGGATTTTCAATCGGGTTAAAAGAAACAAAATCCATATCGCGCACACCACCATCCCAAAAGAAAAGAGGGTTCCAGGCTATGTTCTGGATTGAGGGCGTATTGCGTTTACCAAGCTGATCATCAACGCCATGGCTCAGTTCATGTCCATGATGTGTGAATGCCGACTGCTGCTGGTGACAGGTTCCACAGCCAATCACATTGGTTCTGGAAAGCAAACCATCATAGAACAAAAACTTTCCCAATTCAACGCCTTCAACCGTTAGTGGATTTTTTGTCAGATTATAAACCGGGTCCGGAAAATTGGCCGGCTTTTTCCATACTAAAGGCGTTGGAGTTGTGATTTCCGGTTCGACGGTATCTCCCGATTTACAAGCGCCAACCAATACCGTCAGCCACATAACTCCTGCCAGTAATACCAAAACAGGCATTACGAAAAATTTCCGCTGAATGATATCTCGAATTGATTTCACTGTTTTTAACATTACAATCAATGAGCATTCGATGTCGGATGGATATGATCCAGCGTGAACATCGTCGTATAATTATTCGCAAGCGGCGCGGTCAGTGCCGGCGTCGTAGCTTGTGGCAAGCCTGCGATACTGATCCTGGTGCTTCCGTCGAATATTTTTAAAATATTAATCAGCAAGTGCGCTTCCGGTGATTTTGAATTTGTTACGCTTGCCACAGTACCTGTAAACGGAATATTAATTGTTTTTATATTATTCGCCGTTTTCGCCGTTGCTCCCCCGAAACCTTTGATCTGGTATTCAAATTTTCCACTTGCTGCCGAGACTGAGGTACCTTCCAATTTTAAAAATGTATAGCCATCGTTCGCACCGTTGTACATTGAAGCACCTGGTTGCCCGGCAGTAACATCTAATACACCTTTACGCTTTTCCAAAGACGAAACCGTTCTGGCACTGTCGACACCCAATACGAATGTAACGCCCGAATACTCTCCAGCCGGAACATTTTCCAATCTTACTTCATACGAGTTTTTGTCAGACGCGTTAATCAAAAAATAACTGGAATCCTGAGGAATGACGTATTCACCTCCCTCTTTCTTTTGAAGTTTGAAATTGGATACATAGTAACTCAGACCGGTAACACGGAAACTCTCGCCGCTTGAATTTTTATATGTAGTATTATTAAGGGCAAGAAGTTCATTGCCAACCGTATTGTCAAAATAAAAAATAAGGTCCCCTTTTCCGTTAGGATTTGATTCCGGTTCAGCTTCATCCGAGCTGCAAGAGGAAAAAATGAGGATTGTAAATAAGAATATATAGATGAATGAAAAGCTAACTTTCATAGCATTAGGTTTAATCTGAAAATTCGAAAAATGATAAATACATAGCATACCCGATCTGAACGAACAGAAACGAGCTAACCGTCTGTCTTTCGGGACAAATCGATGTTTGTAATTACCTTGAAAAAAAATCAGTTAAACCAGCGGCGGATGAAAAATGTCGGCAACAGGGTTGCGCGCCGTGAAGGGAGATTTATATTGATAATGGATGGAAGTGCGGATTTCAAATGTTACTGGTGAGGCGGCATAAAGCACTTCCCGGCTGTCCATCACCTGATAAATAAGATGTGACAAATAATCGTTTTCTGCTTGTCGCGCATCTTTTTCTTTTGCATCCGCGATACGTTTTGCAAGATAACATTTACCGTCGCAATGCATCATCGGCTTATTCCGATTGACACACAAATTGGCAATAATGTAGTCCCGGCGAATTTCGAAGTCCAGATATAACAACGGAAGCACCCATGCTTTCACAAGCATCAGTGTCAGCAAACTCATTGCCACCCATTGTTTCTTAGTGCTTTTCAATATTTATAAAGATAAAATCGCCGTTTCGTCTATGACAGACGCTGCAAATATAGGCAAGAAACGATCACGACAACTTTTTACAAGGAACATATTTATGTTTTATGCACGATTAAAATGTCGTGATGTTATTCTTTTCACCGCAGAATTCGGGCTTTATGTCGCAGAATGCGGCTGAAAGTGCCGGGAAAAGATGAAATAATATTGTAGTTTTATATAAAATATCGTAGGATTGTACTCCTTAACCTAACTTGAATCGTCCGTTAATTTTTAAATGCCCAACCCTACCGACCTAAACACAGACGATTCGGAGCTATGGAACGCTTTTCGTGCAGGAGATGATATTGCCTTTGGAAAAATCGCCCGACAATATTACCGGAGCCTGTTCAGTTATGGTGTCAAATTTTCCAAAGACCGTGAATTTGTAAAAGATTGTATTCAGGATTTGTTTCTTGAATTGTGGGCAAAACGGGAAACGATTGGAGATACCAACTTTGTTAAATTTTACCTTCTCAAATCTCTTCGCCGAAAAATCCACCGCGAAAGTCAGAAACAGCAGTGGCAGTCAGACGATGAAGATCTGAATTTTGAATCCGAACATATTGGAGAAACTTCAATTGAACAGCAGATCATTGAGATTGAGACTAGTGAAGCGATGTTGAAAATGTTAAATCAGCAGATTACTTTATTAACCAAACGCCAGCAGGAAATTATCTATCTCCGCTTTTTTGAAAATATGGATAACGAATCCATCGCCCAGGTTATGTCTATCTCCAAGCAGTCCGTCGCCAATCTTCTATACCGGACAATCCAGGAATTAAAGGATAAGTTGTAATCTGTAAACCTTAAAAACGGCCACTTTATACTTTTTTCAAAAAAAAGCGAAATATTTTGATTATTTCATGTTAACCTGTGCCTATGTATAAGTAGAAGCCAATAATAACATGAATCAATACCAAGAATATAGCCTGGAAGATTTTGTATTAGATGCGCAGTTTCAGAACTGGGTTCGGTACAAACGTGACATTGACACGACTTTTTGGGAAACGTATCTGCAAAATAACAGCGAGCAGTCTCAGGATATTTTGCGTGCCAAAACTTTGCTCGAAAGCGTTTATATTCATTACGAATCCCATATCGACGACAGCGAGATTGATTTTGAGATCCAGGAATTGCTCAGCAAAGTACGTACTAACAGTGACAGGATTCTGGCGGCCGAGGCGAAAGTCGAAACACCTTTGCGAAGCATTTTTACGAGAAATTCAATTTTTTGGGCAGCAGCAACGATTGTGTTGATCCTTGGTCTGGGCTGGCTCTATCAACGAAATACCAGATCACTAACAGATTACGAGCGGCTGACCCGGGGAAAATCGCTGCATGAAGAAGAAAATAATAGTAACGCCAATAAAGTGATAACTCTGACGGACGGTAGTAAAGTAACACTGACACCGCATGCTAAAATAAGCTTTCCAGAAAAATTTCCAGCTGAGAAACGTGAAGTTTATCTCTCAGGAGAAGCATTGTTCCATGTTTCCAAGGATGCAAAGCGTCCATTTTTAGTGTACTCCAATCAACTGGTAACCAAAGTTTTAGGAACAAAATTTACAATTATCGCTCAGGATGAAGCCAAGAAAACATCCGTTGAAGTGAAAGAAGGTAAAGTTTCTGTGTTTCGGGAAAATGATTTTGTTGATACTAAAAACCAAAAAGCTTTACAATCAAAAGGTATGGTGCTGACTGCAAATCAAAAAGTGGTTTACGAAAGAGAATCCACAACTATGATTAAATCGATCAGCGATAGTCCGCAGCTTATTCCTGGCGAAAGCGAGATGAGTTTTAATTTCGTCAATACGCCTGCTTCCGAAGTTTTGGCGGACCTTGAAGATGCCTACCAGGTCGATATCATTTTTGATAAAGAAACCCTCCGCGGTTGTCCGATAACCGCATCACTGACAAATCAGTCGTTGTACAAGAAGCTGGATATTATCTGTGAAGTCATTGAAGCACGATACGAAATGCTCGATGGACAGATCGTCGTATATAGTAAAGGTTGCAAAAATTAAGCTAAAAAATTCTTTTAACCCTATCTCAACACTTATGTAAAAAAACAAGTATAGTTAAATAAAAGAGTCGGATAATGCTACCAACATATCCGACCCTCGATGAATCCCCCTAGTTGCTTTCGGAACCAACAAGACATCCTTCGCTAAAAGGATGCAGGGGACTGTTTTACCAAATCTAACCTCAATAAAACATTTCAAATGTATGAAAGAAGCGTTTAATTTTCAAGTTATTCTAAGAGCTATGCGTATCTCGCTCTATCAGGTTGTTGTTGCACTATGGGCTTTGGGTAATGCCAACGCGGCAGAAAGTAATGCCCAGACATTGTTAAGTAAGAAAGTAAGTGTAAACCTGAACAACAAGGAGGTTGAAAATGTGCTGCAAAATATTGAAAAACAGATCAGCGGAAAGTTTGTTTTCAGTACCAAAATAATCAGAGGAGACCGCAAAATTAATGTGAGTGTAAAAGATCAGCCTTTGTATAAAGTATTGGATGAAACGCTGAAACCATTAGATCTGACTTACCGTGTTACCGAAAACTTGATCATTATCAGCCGCACTTCAAAAGATGGAGCACAGTCGCTTCCGGCTGTGAAAAGTAAAGCGCCTAATTTTACCGTTTCAGGAAAAATTAAAGACAGCAAAGGCGAAACTTTGGGCGGTGTTACAGTCCTTTTGAATTATAAAAGTAACGGCGTTGTCACGGATATTAACGGTGCTTTTTCTTTTATGGATATTCCGGAAGGAAGTTATACGCTGACAATCAGCAGTATTGGTTTTACAAGTGTCAAGAAAGAAATCCAGGTGATAGGCGGTGATTTACAGATCGATGTGGAATTGAAAGATGATGTGCTTCAATTACAGGAAATCGTGGTGACAGGCGGAAATCCGAAAAAGAAAATAGAAAGCAGCGTCGCAATCACAACCATTAACAACAAGGATATTCAGACCCGTGCACCGCTGAATAGTACCGATTTATTGAAAGCAATCCCCGGATTGACAGTGGAAAGCACTGGCGGAGATGGTCCGGGGAACGTTTGGGTCCGCGGATTTCCCCAGCAAGGCGGTTATATCTTTCTTGGAATTATGGAAGACGGTTTGCCGGTATTGCCTACTGGTTACAATTCACTTCCTTCCGTTGACCAATATTATAAAACAGATCTTACGATCAAAAATATTGAAGCAGTAAGAGGTGGAAACGCCTCAATTGTTATGGCGAATACGCCGGGTGCTGTCATCAATAATCTGAGCTATACGGGAGCAGAAAAAACATATGGCAAGTTCAAGGCTACGACCGGTTTATCACAAGGATTGTACCGTCTGGACGGAAATGTTGGTGGGAAAGTGAACAGCAATATCCGTTATAATATCGGTGGTTTTTATCGTACCGACAAAGGAATTGTTTCTCCGGGCTATACGGCTAATCAGGGTGGACAGCTTAAAGGAAATATGACCTATAATTTCAAAAATCAGAAAGGTTTTGTTCGGGTTTACGGCAAATATCTGAACGATAAAGTGCAGTGGATGCTGACCAGTTTTTACCCTTATGATGGAACCGGAAAGCCAACGAAATTTGGTTCATTTGATATGGTTAACCAGTCTCTGGCAACGATTGATACGAAATTCAGTTATAAAAGTGCAGACGGTGTGACAAGGAATTACGATATGTCGGACGGAATCCATACGAAACAAGGTGCTGGCGGATTTCAGTTTAACTACACAACAGATCAGGGCTGGGAAATCAACAATAACTTTCGCTACCAGCATACCAATATGAATGTCACGGCTGGCATTCCTGCCAGTAATGTGGCTTATAACGGCACTACGCAATATTATTATCTCGATGGAACGGCGGCTTCTTTAAAATCCGGCGACAGACTTGTGAATGTAACGGGCGTAACACAACAACTTGAAGATGTTCAGATTGTGAATTATCTTGATCTGAAAAAGACTTTCGGCAATCATAGTTTTTTAGTTGGAGCAGGAATCCATCAATACAACCGTAATGACGGACCGAACTACAATTTCTCATATGTACAGGAATTTAAAGAAAAGCCAAGAAGGCTTATCACATCTCCAACAGCCGCACAAATCACACCTCTAACATTGGCAACAGTCATTGGTGATTCAAGAACTTTGTCCGCTTATGCTTCGGATGAGATTACTTTGAATGCAAAATGGAGACTGGATCTGGGTGCACGGATCGACAATCAGAATGTTGATGGGAAACGTCCTTTTTATGCCTACAAAGCAGACGGAACGCCGGATTATACGAAAGCTTCGACTTTGATAATCGCTGATTATACCAATTATTCAGAAAACGTCACGAACTGGTCAGCAACAGCTGGTTTGAATTATAAGATCAATAACGAAGCAGCTTTATTCGCCAGAGCGACAAGAGCCTACAACGCACCCAATATTGCAGATTATAACGCGACAGCTTATGATCCGGCGAAAATCAAAAAACGTCCGGTATATCTGGGTGAAGTTGGTTTTAAATATGCAAAAAATGATTTCTCGCTTTTTGCATCGGCCAGTTACTCGGCGATTAAAAATGTTTCTCTTTCCATTACGGTTCCAACAATTTCGTCAGGCAACCAGAGTCTTCTCGCTTTTGGATCTACCAGAACTTACAGTGCAGAATTCGAAGCATCCTACAAAGTTACCAAGTCACTGAACTTACGTTTAACGGGTACAGTTCAAGATTCAAAATATACGGATTATTCAGCGAGCACCAATACCAACTCAGCGATCGTAGCCATTCTGGGTGATACGACTTACAGTTTTACAGGCAAAAGAACCGAACGCGTTCCGGTACTGAATACAGAATTGTCGGCAACGTATGATTACAAAAAATTCAATATTTATCTGGCCGGAAGTTATATCGGAAGTCGTTTTACTGCTCCAAGTGACAGCTACAAATTACCGGCCTATGCCCTGATGAAAGGCGGCGCCGGTTATAGTTTTTCTAAAAATCTGAATGCAAGATTTTGGGTAGATAACTTACTTAATGCAAGAGTTTTGACAGAAGGCGACGTTCGTGGCGATCAATTCCGAGATTTTTCCGCTGTTGAAAAAGGCACAATGATGCCAGGCAGAGCTTTGCTTCCAAGAAGCCTCTGGTTATCACTGGCTTTCGAATTTTAATACTGATGGATGGAAAGAAGGGTGTCGGGTTAAAAGATCTGGCACCCCTTCGCATTTAACTATTTTTTCTTAAAATATTAGTATATTTCAAGAGTATATATTAACCTGACTATATGATTAATCCATCCGCGATGTTATCCCGAATTTTTAGTTTTACAAAATTAAGTTTAAAAGCTGCCGGACTTGCGTTTCTGGCATCATTCACCGTTCAGGACAGTCCGCCAAAACCCGATGAGAGCCGTTTTACGCCGGTTGTCGTTGCTGAAAACCTTGACGAACCTATGGTTTTCGAAGTTTTGAAAGATGGTTCTGCTTATATAATTGAAAGAAAAGGGGCGCTGAAAAAATATAACGCAGCAACAAAAACTACGGACCTTATCGCCATGATTCCGGTCAATACAAAGTATACGGGCGCCGACGGCGTAGTTAAAGAAGCGGAGGAAGGTTTGATGGGTTTCACGATGGATCCGAATTATGAGAAAAATCACTGGATTTATCTGTACTATGCACACCCTACTGAGAAAAAACACATTCTTACGCGTTGGGAAATAAAAGAGGACCAGTTGGTGGAAAGTTCTAAAAAAACAGTTTTGGAAGTGGAAACGCAGCGCGAAGTTTGCTGCCACACAGGAGGCGGAATGACCTGGGATAAGTCTGGGAATCTTTATCTGACCGTTGGAAATAATACCGGAAATCAAAAAGCTGCCCAGACTGATGAACGCGAAGGAAGAAGCAGCTGGGACGATCAGGGACATGCCGGAAATACAAATGATTTAAGAGGAAAAATTCTTAGAATCCATCCGGAAGCGGATGGTACATATACGATCCCGGATGGTAATCTCTATCCAAAGGGAACTGCGAAAACGCGTCCCGAAATTTATTCCATGGGGCATAGAAATCCTTGGCGAATTGCGATTGACAGCAAGACAGGTTATGTATATTGGGGTGAAGTAGGTCCGGATGCCAATGAAGATTCAGACATTGGACCGCGAGGTTATGATGAATTAAATCAGGCCCGTAAACCAGGAAATTTTGGTTGGCCTTGGTTTGTTGCCGACAACCAGGCTTTTCCAATTTATGACTATGCCGCCAATAAACCTCTGGAGAAAAAAGATCCGAATAATCTGGTTAATACTTCTCCCAATAATACAGGATTAAAAGAATTGCCTTCAACCGCACCAAACTTTATTTACTATCCATATGGTGTTTCTGAAAAATTCCCGTTGGTTGGCTCAGGTTCAAGAAGTGCGACAGGCGGACCGATCTATCACAAATCAGATTTTGTAAATCCGAAACGTCCATGGCCGGCGTATTATGAAAACAAATGGATCGCGGCCGATTTTTCACGTGGTTGGATCATGGCGATCTCCATGAAAGAAAACGGCGACTATGATTCGATGGAACGCGTTCTTCCAGGTTACCATCCCGTGCAGCCAATTGACATTAAATTTGGTCCGGACGGTGATTTATATATTCTGGAATATGGCAGTAACTGGTTCAGAAAAAGCGACAATTCGCGCTTGATCAGAATTGAATATAATGGCGGAAACCGCAAGCCGATCATTCAGGTTTCTACAGATAAAAAAGGGGGAACGGTTCCATTTTCTGCTAAATTATCATCGGAGGGTACAAAGGATTTTGATGGTGATGCTTTGAAATATAGTTGGAAAGTTACAGGAGCTGGTGTTGCACCGAGAACTTTTGCGACAGCAAATCCAACGGTTTCTTTTGCAAAACCAGGAGTTTACACAGCAATTTTGACGGTGACGGACGCCAAGGGGGCAAGCAATACCCAGTCTTTGAAAATTGTAGCGGGCAACGAACCTCCTCAGGTTTCAGTTGAACTTCCGGGAAATAAAACATTTTTCTTTGCTGACAAACCGATCGCATACGCGGTAAACGTGAGCGATAAAGAAGACGGTAGTTTGGCCGACGGAAAGATCAAACCAGATCAGGTTGCAGTCAGTATAGACTATACCTCAGAGGGCTTTGATTATGCGGAAGTTATTCAGAGTCAGCGCAGTGTAGATGCTTCAACGCAGTTTGCAGTTGCCCAGGTGCTGATGAGTAAAAGTGATTGTAAGGTTTGTCATCAGCCCAATACAAAATCGGTTGGCCCTTCTTTCGCAGACATTTCCAATAAATACAAAGGACAGTCGGGCGCACTGGATAAACTTGTTAAAAAGGTACTGGAAGGCGGATCAGGCGTTTGGGGAGAAGTGGCCATGGCTGCCCACCCTGCCCTACCGGTTGCTGACGCCGAAGTTATTGTCAAATATATTTTGAATAGTACTGATAAAACGCTCAGCACTCTTCCTATTAAAGGTGATTATAAACCTGAAATTCCAAAAGGCGATAATGGCAAGGGTTCCGTTTTAATTCGAGCTGCTTTTACTGATCGTGCCGTTAGTGGAGCAAAATTGATTCCTGCACAAACTTCCGAAGAAATGATCGTGCTAAGAAATCCAGAAATTTACGCCGCCGAAGCACCTATTTCAAAAGGAACAGAGCTTAAAGCACTGGGTGTGGCAGGTTTAGGTTTTAGTATGGTCACATTTAATAATAGTTATCTGGCTTTGCAGAACATCGATCTTTCGGGCATTGATAAACTTGAACTGGATGCTTCTGCACAAAGAAGGGAAGGAAGCGTTGGAGGAACGATCGAGGTTAGGCTTGATTCTCCGACAGGACCGGTCGTTGGAACAGAGAAGGTGGACATTGCACCGGAAGTTGATATTGCCAAAGTAATGGCTGAGATGGAAAGTGAAAAGAAAAATGCTAAACCGGGAGAGCCTGTGAAACAGCGAAATCCATTCGCGCGTCCGCCGGTAAAGATCAAAGTAAAGGATACCAAAGGAAAGCACGATTTATATTTTGTGTTTAAAAATGAAGAAGCCAAGGCAATTCAGCCTTTGATGTCATTCTCAAAAATCAAATTTCAGCAATAGTCTAAAACCAGTTTTAACTTACTAATTTTCTATTTTATGCGTGATAACAGAAGAGGTTTTCTAAAAAAAGCAGGCGCACTTGCCGCAGGAAGTCTGGCTTTACCGTATTTATCAAAAGCATCAGGACTGGCTGATATGTTTGCAGCGGAAAGACCCGTGGGCATCCAGTTGTTTACCGTTTTTGAAAAAATGAATAACGATCCGAAAGCAACATTAGAAAAAATCGCCTCGATCGGATATAAAGAAATAGAAACTGCATTCAGCACACGCGGAGGGTATTATGGATACAAGCCAAAAGAATTTAAAAAGCTGGCGGAAGATCTGGGTTTAAAATGGCGTGCACACCACGCACTTGGAGCGCCTTTCAAAATGCCTCCGGGTCGTAAGTTGCCGGTGGGTTCAGACGGCAAACCGATTACAATTCCAACGATGATGAACCTTCGTGACAATTATCAGCAATTGGTAGATGATGCAGCGGAAGCTCAGTTAAGTTTTTTGGTTTGTGCGAGCACGCCTGTGGGCACGATGGACGAAGTAAAAAATTCAATTGAAGTGTTTCAAAAGACGGGGGAAGCAAGCAAAAAAGCAGGAATTGAATTCGCTTATCACAATCACGCGACAGAATTTGATCCGGTTGAAGGAGGAAAAACGGCTTATGAGCTGGTTCTCTCGCAAACTGATAAGGATCTTGTAAAAATGGAACTGGACCTTGCCTGGGCGACCAAAGCCGGAAAAGATCCTGTGGCTTTATTCAAGGAACATCCTGGCCGCTTCCCGTTGTGGCACGTAAAGGATATTAAAAAGGATCTTCAGACGATTACAGAAGTCGGAAACGGAGTGGTAGAATTCAAGAGAATATTTGATGCTGCCAATATATCAGGACTGAAATATTTCTTTGTCGAATATGACCTCGCTCCGTCCTTCGATACTATCCAGACTTGCTACACCAATTTAAAGAAAGTCATCGGATAAAATTTTTCGAAACCTCCACTGAATTATTACGTCTCAGAGAAGTCAGCACTAAAACTGGCTTCTCTTTTTTATGAATAAACAACCGATCCGAAGTACAGACGACGCCTTGTGGAAAGGGTTAGTGGAAAACATTTTCGATGATTTTCTTCGATTTTTCTTTGCCGATGCTGATAAAATTTTTGATATCAAAAAAGGCTTTTCCTATCTCGACAAAGAACTTTCTGATCTTTTTCCTCATGATGAAAATAAGGCTCCGAAACACGTTGATAAGCTGGTAAAAGTCCTGACGAAGAAGGGCGAGACTAAATGGATTTTGGTTCATGTTGAAGTACAAGGCCAAAAAGACAAAGAATTTGCACTTCGAATGTTTACTTATTATTACCGGATTCTTGATCGGTATCGCATACCAATTACTGCGATTGCGCTATTTACCGATTCTCATAAAACTTATCATATCAATCGCTATGAAACGAGCTTTATGGGCACTGTCACCAGTTTTGAATTCAACACCTACAAAGTCCTGGATCAGAATGAAAAGGAACTTGAAGAAAATAACAACCCCTTTTCAATAGCCATACTTACCGTTCTCATCGGATTAAAAAGTAAAAAACTAAATGACCAACAACTTTTTGACCTAAAATTCAAACTTCTCCGTAACCTATATCGACGTAATATTTCAAAGAAAAAAATTGACGGACTGCTCTTATTCCTACAATTATATGTTCATTTTGAAAACCGTGATTATAAACTTAAATTTGAAAAGGTAATTGAAGAATTAACCGAAAATAAAAACACCATGGGAATCAGAGAATTTGTATTAGACAGGGCGAAAAACGAAGGAAAAGCAGAAGGTAGAACTCAAGGTAGAAAAGAAGGAATGTCTCAAAAAGAATATGAAAAAAATCTTGCGTTCACAAACTCTCTTCTTCGTGAAACAACTTTCAAGGATGAAAAAATTGCCAGAATGGTTGGTGTGGAAGTCGATTTTGTGAAAAAGATCAGACAAGACGTTTCCAAACTTTAATGACAAGTTAATAGTCATAGCTAAATTTCAATCAATCCCTTTTTCAGGTTGAAGAAATACTCAACTCTGCCTCAAAACAACATTGTTCTGTAACAAATTTTGGTTGAGACAGCGTTGAATATTGACAAACCGCCTTTTCGATTTACAATCACTCAATCTGGTAGGAATAAGCCATTCTACATAAATTTCTCGTCAATCAATTCTTTATTAATAGATGCTCCGGCCATGGTTCCATTTGCTGTTGCCATAGCAACGGATCGAAATGGCGAGGTTATATCCCCTGCCGCATAAACTCCGTTAATTGAAGTCTTTTTAAAAACATCTACCTTGATATATCCCATTTCGTCAAACTCACAACCAAGCCGGACAGGAATGTCTGTATGCTGTGCAAACGGAATTTTTGCATACAAGGCATCCAATTTTTGGTCGCTGCCGTCTGTAAAAACTACTTTTTTAAGGTAACCGGCTTCATGAACCAGTTCGCTTATCTCCTTTTCTACGATCTTGAATTCAGGATTTGTTATTAAACTGAATGTTGATTTATCGAATGTCGCTTCTCCATTGGTGAAAAGTGTCAATTTCTGCGTCCAGTTGTCTATCAGTTTTACAAACTCAAAAGCCATTTCATGATTCAGTAAAATTCCGGTGTTCTGGTTTCTGTATTCATAGCCATGACAATAAGGACAGTGGATCACAGAAATTCCCCAGGATTCTGCAAAACCCGGGATCGAAGGCATAATATCCTTCACACCAGTTGCTAAAAGAATTTTCTTCGCAGAATATTCCTTTTTCTGAGCTGTTATAATTTTAAAGTCATTATTTTCTCCGGATACCTGAACAACCAGATCATTTTCAAAACGGATAGTCGGATAGGCTAAAACCTGTTTTTTTGCCAAAGCTGAAATTGCAGCGGGTGTTGAGCCATCCTGGGTCAGGAAATTATGTGAATGTGGCGTCTGCGCATTACAGGGTTTCCCTGAATCAATTATCAAAACTTTGCGAATCGCGCGTCCCAAAGCCATTGCCGCAGATAAACCTGCAAAACTTCCTCCAATGATTATTACATCAAAATGTTTACTTTCCATAGTACTATTTAATTGTCACTTTAATTATATATTTTTCTCAGATATGAGACATAATTAATCAAAAAAATTTAGGCCAATATTCCTTTACTGAGTGAATGCCATGCAAATTTCTTGATATTGATCTTGGCCACGTTACCTGCTTTTTCCGAGTTGATTGCAGCGGTGACAATTCCAGTCATCAGCATTTCAATCCATTCGATCGTCAATGACTCATCCAGTAATCCGGCATTTTTTAGCTCATCCAGCGCGCTCTTAAACTTGTTGAAAGTCCGGTCATAATTTTTGCATTCCTTGTTATTCTCTGAATGGCTATGATGCTCATTATTATGCAATCGATGTAAAAAAGAAAACTTAACCCCGCAATCAATCGCGGCATACAGCATATTTTCAAAGCGCTCCAAAGGATCCTGGAAATTGTTATAAACCGCTTCCATAGCTTTTCTGCAACTTTCCTGCATCGTATTTTGACATGCGCTTACAAGATCCTGCCTGTCGGAAAAATAACGGTGTAATGTCCGACGAGTTACCTCAGCCTGATCTGCAATGATTTCCAAAGGCGCAGAAGAGTCCTCATTAAATATTGTAATTGCCGCGTCGATAATCTTTTGTTTCGTGTCTTTCATTACTTTTTTTAAAAACAAAAGTATGACATATTTCTCATATATGTGACATATTTCCAAAATTTAATTGAAGTCCTCTATACGCGATGCGTAAAGCACTCCCTTAACAGGCCTACTTCATGAGCTCTTTTCCAACCAAAAGGAAATGCTTGTTGTCACTGATTATAACAAACAACTCTTAGCTCATGAGAATCAACTTTATCCTTGTAATTACCTTATCATTATTTGTGGCCGGCTGTATAAAAGACAACACGGAAGTACCACCAATTGTCTGCGATTGCCCGCCACAGGCACAGCTAATTGGAACGGACAGCATTATGTCCGGGAGTCATCTGGGATTGGAAATAAATGCGAAAAGTGAAAGTGTTTATACTTCCCTCCAGCAATTAAGAGACACAATAGATTTACAATACGTCAATATTGTAGGCAACATTTTTACTGATGTTAACCAGCTGCAGGAGCGAATTCCTTTGTACCAATCTATCTTCCTTGATGAGCAAAAAGGTACAGACTCAGGTGTCCAGATTTCATTTAAGGAGAATAAGGTTTCAAATATTTTTCTGAACAGCGGACGAAAACTGACGCAATGGCCTTCGAGTGGTATTGCTGGAACGGTAATTAAAAACGGGGATGATGTAAATAGCCTGTATGTTAAACTGGTAAAAATTAATCAACTGAGTGCTTATCGAAACAAATTTGAGCGGATTTCGATGTTTACAAAAGATCTGTTCACTAAGTATGATCCTATTTTGAATGAATCACCAGGCTGGTATTTTGCTTATTCTTTCGGGGATAAAAGGATGGACGTTATTGATCTGGATTTTGAAAAAGGTCAATTAGTAAAAATAAAAATCAGACATTATAAAAGTTATTAATTAACTATAAATTTCAACCCTAACTCCCACTAGCCAAGCAGTCGGCTTATGGGAGTTTTTTTTATACATTACTGATATACAGATTAATATTATATTTCCGGCAGTTATATTTCTTCGTCAGCAAGCTTTTCTAAAAAGGTTAAATTCAGCTTTTGCCTCATCCAGAAGATTTTACTATTCATGGCCATGATAAAAAACTATTTCAAAATTGCCTTTCGGAATTTGTGGAAGCACAAAGCGTTTTCGCTGATCAATGTTTTAGGACTTTCGGTTGGTATGTCTGCTTGTTATCTGATTGCGCTCTATGTCAGTTTTGAATCGAGTTATGATACTTTTCATTCCAAAGCAGGAAGAATTTTCAGGATGGTAACCGATATCAAAACACCTTCCGAAACCTTGAAAGTCGATGTTAGTACCTGGTCCACGGCGCCTGCTTTAAAAAAGGACTTCCCGGAGGTCGAAGGCTTTACAAGAATAAATGCTGCTAATCTTAACATTAGAAAAGGAAGCATTTTGTTTAAAGATGAAAAGACATTTTTTGCAGATTCCAGCTTGTTTCATGTTTTTGATTTTAAACTTGTTAAAGGAAATCCTGTAACGGCGCTTAAAGAGCAGTTGAGCATCGTATTAACAGAAAAAGCAGCAAGGAAGTATTTTGGCGAAAGTGATCCTATCGGGCAAATCCTGATTCTTTCCCGAGATAATCTGCCGGTCACGGTAACCGGTGTGATGAAAGATATACCGGCGAACTCACATATCAAAGGAGACATGTTTATTTCGATGTCAACATTCACCCAAAAATTGAACAATAACCTTGACGCAGACTGGAGCGACTTCGGCGCTGTTTCTTATTTATTGTTGAAGGAAGGAACTTCACCAAAAGCACTTGAAGCAAAATTCGCTCCTTTTCTTGAAAGTCATGCAGGGAAAATGTTCAGGGAAGCAAAAGTCCAATATATCTTATCACTCGAACCGCTCCTGGAAATTTATCTTCGCTCTACCCGCGGGGATCAAGAAAAGGGTAATGCCACAAATAATTATATTTTTTCAGCAATTGCGGTGTTCATAATACTGATAGCCTGCATCAATTTTATCAATCTTTCTACTGCCCGATCGGCCGAGAGAGCGAAAGAGGTCGGGATACGAAAGTCCTTCGGGGCAGGCAGGAATTTGCTGACAGCCCAATTTATTTGCGAATCGATACTTGTCAGTTTAATTGCTTTCTTTTTTTCTGTTTTATTCTCAGCAGCATTGATCCCGGAATTTAATAATCTTGCTGGAAAAACAATCAGTCGCGGGCTATTCGAAAATGTACCGTTTTTAGCCACTTTGTTTGTTGCAGCAATTGCGCTTGGTATCATCGCCGGAATTTATCCGGCTTTCGTCCTGTCATCTTTTGAACCCGTCAAGGTTTTGAAAGGGCGTTTTTCAACAAGTTTCAGGGGAATTCTTTTAAGAAAAGGATTGGTTACCGTTCAGTTTTCAATATCGATTATCCTGATTATCGCGACACTTGTTGTTTACACACAAATGTCTTTTATGCGTACCAAAGATCTGGGTTTTAATAAAGATCAAATATTGATAATCAGGTCAGAAATTAACGAGAGCGGCGTTGCCTTCCGACAATCAATTTCAGAACTATCAGGCATTGAATCAGTTTCTTCTTCATCAAGTATCCCTGGAGACGCCTTTGATGGAGCTTATTCAGAAATAGAAAATAAGACCGGTGCTTTTCAGGTAGCTCACCTGGGTCTGTACCTCGTTGATTTTGAGTATATTCCTCAATACAAACTTAGACTTGCTGCCGGCAGGAGCTTTTCTAAAAATTACAGCACAGATTCAACAAGTGCAATGCTGATTAACGAAGCGGCTGCAAAACTTTTGGGTTACAAACAACCATCTGAGGCCGTTGGAAAGAAATTCAAACAATGGGGCCGCGAAGGTAAAATAATCGGTGTCCTGAAAGACTTTCATTTTGTATCACTGCACGAAAGCATTAAGCCGCTAACAATACGTATCGATCCAAAGGAAACACCTTTTCTATCCATAAAAGTTAATAGAAACAACATTCAGAGCACCCTGGCTTCCATTGAGAAACGATGGAAATCTTATCTGCCAGACCGCCCTCTCAACTATTATTTTCTGGATGAATTTTTTGACCGCCAGTATCGCCGTGAAGTACGTTTCGAAAAACTCTTTTTTAATTTCGCATTACTGGCCATTTTTATTTCATGCCTGGGTTTATTTGGCTTGGCTTCTTACAGCACGATCCAGCGAGGCAGAGAAATCAGTGTCCGAAAAGTTTTAGGCGCTTCTACCGTAAATATTGTCAGCCTTCTGTCAAAAGATTTTTTAAAATTGATATTGCTTTCATTTGTTGTCGCCTCTCCGATCGCATGGTTTAGCATGAATCAATGGCTACAAAAATTTGCTTATCAAACGGATATCAAATGGTGGATTTTTCCGGTCGCAGCCACCCTATCGTTAGTAATTGCTTTCGGTACAATCAGTTTCCAAAGTATAAAAGCGGCACTTAAAAATCCTGTAAAAAGTTTACAGACAGACTAGATAAATTATGACGACGAGATAGCTGCGGATTATTTAATCTGAGTTAAAAATCCCCTTATCGCAGCGAGATATGCCTCAGGATTATCTCTCACTTTATTATGTCCTGAATTTTCAATAATCTCAACCTTCGAACCCGGAATTTCCTTTTGAAATTCATACATCGTTTCGGGCCGGGCTTCGTCAAAGCGGCCTGCGATGAACAAAACGGGCTCCTTAATTTCGTGCAGGCGATCGGCCCGCTCATAATTTTTTAAGGTACCCGTTGCATTAAATTCTGTCGGGCCCCACATATACCTATAAACTTCCTTATTTGATTTTGCCGACGTTTCGCAATCCGGAACCGGAACCCGTGGACCCGACTTTCTGCTTAAATATTGAATATTAAAAGAATCAGTTGCCGCGATATAGGATTGATGATCGTACAATTTCGAACTTTCATATTTCAGAATTGTATCCTGAACCGGTTTCGAAAGTTGTGATAGAAGAATTTTGACATCGCGCATCCAGCGGGATGTACTGATAAGCGGTCCGGCAAATATTACCGATTTCACACCTTTTGGTTTCCGGGAAAGCATATATTCGACAGCCACCGTTCCACCCCAGGAACTTCCCAAAATATTAATTTCTTTCAAATCCAGCTCTTTTCGCAGCGCGGTTATTTCATCCACGAATCTGGGCAACTGCCAGAGCGTTATATCCGTTGGCCTGTCGGAATACCCCGAACCAAGCTGATCGTAAAAAATAATGGGTCTGTCATTTCCCAATTTTGAGTAAGTGGGAATGCCGTCACAACTTCTGCTGCCCGGCCCGCCATGGATCAGCAAGAGCGGAACGCCTGTTCCCGAACCAACGACTTTATACCATATACGCCCGCCTCTTACTGTTACAAAACCTTCTCCCGGCGAAAGTTTTTTATTGCTGCTCCCCGAAAGCAATAAGGCCGACAGCAGCAGGATACTAAGAAACTTCATTCGTGATTTTTTATAAGGTTGAAATAAGCTCTGCTTTTGATCGGTTCAATATCGCAAGAAACACGGACATTCTCATCGAACCATATTAAATAGTATCACTCCTGTTGCTACTATCTGCCGTCAAGTAAAACCCGGACGGCAGGCTACTTCTCAATAAAAGTTTGAAATTTAAGTGTCTTATCTTTTTCCTGTTTAAAACTAGCTCCGTTATCAACACTTAAAGCGGACACAGAATTCCTGATACCTACCGACTGACGAAGTTGAAATCCATAACACCCCGCCGTGGTTCCCGACTTTACGACGATCGTATAGCCTTTTCCCTTTACAGCTTTTATCTTGGGCGTTAAAATCAGATTTTTTGGTGCCCAGCCAATAGAATCAGCATTACATTCGGTTTCATACAACGCCTTTCCTATTGGTTTTAAAGTATTGTCTGCATTGTAAATCTCGATCTGTAAACCAGTGTCAGTTGCACCATTTTTAAATGTCGTAAAAGATACTGATGTCAGGATACCGGAACGTATAGCAACAAAAGACTGAGACCGCTGTATGTTTTTCCCAATATCACATTTTGTTACAAAACCATTTGTACCGGATGTATTATCCAGATTTTTCACATTTGCAGTCGGTTTTTTAATACTTAATTGGTCTACGGCAAGGTTGACGGTGTCTTTGCAGATCATGGGTTTTATACTTCCGTCTGCATTAAATTCCAATGGTGCCCAGTAATAATTGGCAAGAGCTTCATTTCTGGCTGCATTATTCCACAGATCACTCCCATATAGAAATACTGTATCATGATCCAGCTTGATCGTAGATACGAACGATGGCTGACCACCGCAAGAATTATCGCTGATTTTTATACCCTCTGACCACGGCCCGAGCATTGACGGTGCCGTTCGGTATGAGGTTCCGGTTCCTGCACAATAACCGCAGTTCGGATCAGAATAAGTGACATAATAAATCCCGTTTCTTTTGAACAATCCCGGTGCCTCTGTTTTACCTTTTGTGACTGCCTTGATATGCATTCCCGTTCCCGAAAGATAATCGGCGTTCAATTTTTCTATGACAATCGTACCTTTCGTTCGCCAGTCTGTGTATGCGATATAAGCTGTTCCGTCATCGTCAACAAAGGTATCATGATCGCCATTGTTCAACCCTGCCGCCGGCATATCACTGTTGACAGCCAACCTCGGTTCGGCAGCTTCTGCAAAAGGCCCTGTTGGATTTTTGCTGGTGAAAACCCTGAATCCTACACGGTTATCATAAACATTAATCCATAGAACGTACAACTTTGTCTGATTATTAAAAATAACATGAGGCCGAAAACAGCCATATGTATTTCCGTTACAGCGCGTTTGCCAAACCGGCGTCTGAGCATCGAACAAAAACCCGCAGTCCGTCCAGTTAACCATATCCTTAGAAGAATACGTTTTAAAACCACAAAACGGAGCCTTTTTGTTTTGCCATGCAAAACCGCAGTCATAACTCGTACCGTACAAATAATAGGTTCCATCGAAGTAGGCAATTTCACCATCATGTGCATCAATGGCGTTTCCAAGCGCATCAAAACGCGTCAACTGATTTCCTTTTCTATCAAAATTTATCAGCGTGGTAACAGATCTTTTTTTCTGCGCCTGTGAAAAAGTAATATTATTTATAAGCAAAATAAAAATGAATATTAACGCAAAAGAATATCGTGATCCTGAATTTGGTAATACGACTATTCGTGGGCAAATCAATTTTGCTAAGTGATATTTTTCGTTTTGCATGATCCCGATTTAAAATAATGTGATCAAAAATAACGAGGTTATTCACCCGCGAATTTATATTATTTGATAAATCATTTACACTTCATGATACCAGAAATGCGCTGATAGATACAAAATATAAACCAGAACCGTCGGGCACTTGAATTGCAGTAACTTTCCATTAAATTAGTGGCGCAAATATTCAATAACCAGATGCTGTATCAAAACATACTACTGATCGATGATGACGAGGATGATCTTGAAATTTTTCAAGCAGCTTTGCAATCTGTTACTTCCGAGATCAAGTGTATGACATTTGATAAGGCAGACGAGGCACTGGCGAAATTGTCTTCAAGGACCGTGGCCCCTGATATTATTTTTCTGGATCTGAACATGCCCTTAATTACCGGACAGGAATTTTTGGCTGAAATTAAAAAAGATGAATATTTGAGAGATATCCCTATAATTGTTTTTTCAACGTCGTCTAATTCCCGTACAGCACAGGAAGCAAAAAATCTGGGTGCGCACGCTTTTATTACAAAACCGGATAGCTTTGAGGAATTGAAAAATATTCTAAAATCGCATCTTGGATTATCCTGATTTAAGTTATTGAAATAGGGCGTGGTAGCAAAAAACAACACCTACGAAGAACCATTTCCATTTTTAAAAGGTGGAGGAGAGCTTGGTGAGCTTACCCGAACTTTTGACTGGTCCGCGACGCCTGTTGGAGCACCAGACCATTGGCCTCAAAGTCTACGGACGACAGTAGCGATGATTTTATCTTCAAAATTCCCCATGTTCTTGTGGTGGGGACCTGATCTGATCCAGTTTTATAATGATGCTTATCGTCCGAGTTTTGGTAATGCAGGCAAACATCCTCTTGCTCTGGGACAGAAAGGAGAAGAATGCTGGCAAGAAATATGGGCCGTAATTTCCCCGTTAATTAATCAGGTTATGACAACGGGCGAGGCTACATGGAGTGAAGATCAATTGATACCGATTTATAGAAATGGAAAGATTGAAGACGTTTACTGGACATTTGGATATAGCCCGATTCGGGGAGAATCTCAAAATATAGAAGGTGTTTTGGTGGTCTGTACTGAAACTACCGAAAAGATCAATACTTTAAGAATTCTTGAAGGACATAAGGATGAGCTAGAATTTGCGATCGATGCAACAGAGCTTGGAACGTGGGATCTCAATCCTGCTACTAACAAATTTCGTGGTAACAGCAGATTGAAATCTTGGTTTGGATTAAACCCGGAAGAAGAAATAGAGCTTCCATTGGCGATCGCTGTAATAGCTGAAAAAGACCGGCAACACGTAATGGATGCCATCGCTAACGCGCTACAATTCTGGTCGGGCGGGATGTATGATGTCGAATACACGATTACGGCGGATCCGACAAAAAGGGAACGCGTCGTAAGGGCCAAAGGGCGAGCCTGGTTTAATGAGGATAAAATTGCTTATCGTTTCAACGGGACGCTGCAAGACATTACTGAGCAGGCCGCGGCAGTTCAAAAAATTGAACAAGCTGTCAGGGAACGTACGGAAGAACTTGGCGAATCTAATAAAAAACTTCAGAAATCAAATGCAGATTTAGCTCAGTTTGCCTACATCGCATCTCATGATTTGCAAGAGCCGCTTCGTAAAATCAGCACTTTCGGCCAAATGCTTGCAAGTACATTGAAGGACGCTGATCAAGCGTCAAAAAACTACATTGGCAAGATTAATCTCGCCTCTGAGCGCATGCGTACGCTGATTCGTGATGTGCTTAATTATTCTCAATTATCTAAATCCTCAGATGTTTTCAAACCAGTTGACCTGAATTTGATCGTTGCTGATATTATAACAGATTTTGAACTTTTGATAGCGGAGAAAGACGCTGCCATTCAAATAGCTGATCTTCCAACAATTGACGCAGTGCCAACCCAGATGTTTCAGCTTTTTGGTAATCTGATCTCTAACGCACTTAAATTCAGCAGACCTGGAATTAAACCCGTAATCGAAATAACAGCATCTTTTTTAGATTCTGGCGACTACGAAAAATTTGGATCGCTTGACCCGGCTTTATTATTTTACCACATCAAATTAAAAGATAACGGGATTGGTTTTGACGATGCTTATGCAGAACAAATTTTTGCCATATTTCAACGTCTGCATGGCAAAAGCGAATATGCCGGGACTGGCATTGGCCTGGCTATGTGTAAGAAAATTGCACTCAATCATCAGGGAAATATTATAGCTTCGAAAGGAGAAGATTTTGGGGCCAGTTTTCAGGTTATTTTACCTGTAAAACAAGGGCAAAAATAATCGTTATACATCGTTTCAAAGTTAGTTAGTGCGAAAAAAGTTATTTCGTAAACATTGGAAGCGGCTTTAACGGATGTTTTAAGAAATTCTTTGTCGTTTCCCGCAAAAGGAACATATGAAATCCAAGATTCGCAATTTTCTTCTGGTTCTGTCTGATTATTTTTTTATCTACTCCGAATGTTAGAAAGCCAAGAGAAACATCTATCCAGTCCGCCCTTCTAAAATTTTCGGTGGTTTGTTGAAAATTCCCCTGATAAGAACTGATTTTATGGTGCCAGTAGATCATCGAATAAACTTCTTCAAATAAATCCGGTTTATTTACGCTCATCAGATAGCTTTTGGCTTGTGCAATCGAGGGTTTCAGGTAATCTATCGTATGATCCGTCCAGATTCCTATATCATGAAAAACCGCCGCAACAGCATATTTTTCCTCATTGCGGGCGTCTTTATCCATTAAAAGACAATTCAGGAATACACGATAAACATGGTTTCTGTAACGGCTGTAATCTTTCCCGATTGTAGCAGAGAAAGGTTGTAATAAATCGTCTATGATTTTAATCGATAAAACCATCGGAAAGAATTTGAAACTATTTTGACCCGGAGCTCACAAAGACAATTTGTTCTTTCATAATTCCAAGTTTTTTAATTTTGGAATTAAGTGTCCCTACTTTAAGGTTTAAAATTTCCGCAGCTCCACCTGCACCATAAATTTTTCCTTTGCAGTTATTTAATACTTCGATAATATGATCCCGCTCATTTTGTTCGTGGGTTTTAAGATTGATCTCATCGAGAATTTTATTTTCGCCACTTTTTATTTTAGGTAAATACATCTCCCGGATCGTATCTCCCGTCGTCATCAATACACTGCGCTCCATTAAATGTTCCAGTTCCCTGACATTTCCCGGCCAATTGTAAGCAAGCAATTCTTTCATTACTTTACTCGATAAGTGACTGATTTTCCTGCCATTGTTTTTTGCATATTTATTAAGGAAATGAACCGCCAGGGATGGTATATCTTCCTTATGCTTTCGTAATGGCGGCAGCGTGATGGGAAAAACATTAAGCCGGTAAAATAAATCATGACGAAATCTTCCCTCAGCAACCTCTTTTTGGAGATCGCGGTTCGTCGCAGCAATCACCCGCACATCCACCCGGATTGTCGTGTTTCCACCTACCCTTTCAATTTCTTTTTCTTGTAAAGCACGTAACAATTTCACTTGAAGATCCAGTGGCATTTCTCCGATTTCGTCCAGAAACAAAGTTCCTTTATTTGCGAGTTCGAACTTGCCTAACCTCCGTTCCGTAGCACCCGTAAAACTTCCGCGTTCATGCCCAAAAAGCTCACTTTCAATAAGATTAGCCGGCAAAGCTGCACAATTAACCTTAACCATTAATTTGTCTTTTCTGGACGACGAATTGTGAATTGCCCGCGCAATCAGTTCCTTTCCCGTACCCGTTTCACCCAACAACAAAACGGTGCTATTGGTAAAAGAGACTTGCGACAGCAGCTGAAAAACCTTTTGCATTGCGTCTCCTTCACCAATAATGTCGCTGTAAGAATAACCCGTCCCGGCCTCCTCCTGCAAATACAGCTTTTCCTCTTCCAGCTGTTCTTTATATTTCTTGATTTCTGTTAAATGCTGCTCAATTTTTTCATTCGCCCGGATGTTGGAAACAGCGGTTGCCATATGATAAGATAGCCGCTGAATAAAATTCTTTTGCTGCTGCGAAAAAGGCCAGTCATTTTCGGATAAAAAAACAATCGCACCAATAATTTGATTGTTCTGTTCCATCCTCATTCCCACCACCCTTTTTATGCCTGCCTGATAAAGAAATTCAATATGGATCATTTCAGGATCTCGGATTTCTTCAATATAAAAAGAGACCGGAGCGTCTGAATCGAGGATATGGTTATGCAGACCGTCGACGATCGGATATTCGTCAAAAGCGATTTCGTTAAAATCAGGATGCAGAATTGTTTTTTCACAACATTCCAGAAAAACGCGGTAAGTACCCGTTTCCAAGTCAAAAATGGAAATCGCGATATCGGAAAAGAGAAGATATGATTTTAACTCCCGCTGTATCATCTGGACAAAATCACGCTTGTCCCGAATAGATGCGATTGCATGACTTACCGACAACAGAAGCTCATTTTCCCTATCCCTTCTTTTGATCTCCTCGACCGATAAAATATTTGAAATAGCATTGGATAACTGATCTGTAATTCCTTTAAAAATGTTGAAATTGATATCCGAGAATGAATTTTCATTTTCAGACAAAATATTGATAAAACCAAGAAGTTCGTCATTGTTGGTCAATTTTGTCAAAAGCATTTTCTTAATCCCCGATTCATAAATAAACTGTGTGCCCTGGTGTTTGTTGGGATTTTTCATCGCATCTTCCATATCAATGATCACAGGACCGCTGGCCGCAAGGGCGACGTCATGAATTCCGTCATTCAGCGGATACTCCATGGCTACAATCGAATCGAACTCCGGGTGAAATTCTCTTTTCTGCTGTACATTATGCGCAAAGACACTGTACGTTTTGTTCAAAGGGTTATACAAGGTAATGGCAATGTCCGTAAAGCTGATCAGGTCGTTCAGTTTATTTCGAATGATATCAACAAGGTCGTTGCGGTCTCTTACTTTATCAATCGCCGCGCTCAGCGACAACAAAATCTGCGTATTTCTTTCCTTCAGTTCTATATTTTCATTGGCTATAATGTTAGCAACCGCAAAGGAAATCTGATTGGCCACTCCATGAATAATTTCGATATGATTTGCGCTAAAATTGGGTTTTCTGTCAGAATAGAAGCTTAGGGCACCGAAAACATTTTTCTCATTCCGAAGTCCGACACAGACCATCTCTTTTACTCCCTGCCGTAATTTTCCGGATAGATTTCCAGGCAACCTGCCCGACTCTTCAAGTGAATCCAGATCAAAAAACACTGGCGAATCATGATTGACCAGCGACGCTGAAATATTGTTACACGGGTAAGAACCTGGTTTCAGATTTTCTTCTTCTTTTGAATCATTCTCTGAGACAAATTTGGTAAGCCTTTTACCGTCTTCCGAAAAAAGAACAATTTCACTGCCGGAAAAATAGAATAATTTACGAAGTTCAGATTTCATTACTGCCTGCAAATCACATTTATTACGGGTCAGCGCCATATGTTTACTCAGCGAGAGCAGCACAGATTTTTCATTTTCCCGTGCTTGCACTTCGCCTGCCACAAGTAAATTAGCAAGTGCATTAGCTAGTTGAAACGATATCTTATGAAGTAATGACAAATGATCCTGAGTGAAAAACCGCTCCGTATCAGACATCAGAACTACCTGGCCGAGGGTGTCACTTCCATAAACCAGCTTCACAAGAATAACTTGCCGTACACCCATACTGTAAATCTTTTCTCCCCAATCCACACCATACCGCACAAGGGTTTCTACATCCACAAGTTCCGGAAAATGGTAAGGGCGACCGTAATTAAGGTCAGGATAATCGGCATTGTTCATGGCTTGAAAAACAGGATCTGCCAATCGTTTTTCCAGAACATCATATAAATAAATTCGATAGGACTGCGTTTCCTTGCTGTAAGTCAACACGTTGCAATCGTCATAAGGAATATACTTTTTAAGTGTGAAACGAAGGACATTCAACAGGTCCTCCTTTTCCTTAACAGCCACAATTTTGTTACTAAATTCAAATAAAATCTCATTTTCATTGTCCCGTTGCCGAATTTCTTCATGAAACAGGATATTTTCCATAGCTGTTGATATGTGAAATGAGACGCCATGAACCAGCCTGACAACCTCAATCGGGAACGAATTGTTTTTATCTGAAAAGAACGTTAAAATTCCCAAAGGCTGTGAGGTAGCCCTTCGCAAAACGACCGCAAGAAATTCCTTCGATCCGGTATCATAATTCATTTTAATGTAATCAGGAGCCGTCAAAGTCTCAGCTTCCTTTTGTATATCAATTATGACGGGATCAGTCTTTTGTAAGATAAGAGACATAATCCCGTCATCAACAGGGAAATTCCCGGCCACAATCTGTTCATATCCCGGGTAGGAAGTACTTTTGGAATTGTTATCCAGCAAAAAAGCGGTTAAAAATGTTTCATCTGCACTCAATTGCAGAGTAATGCTGTGGCCGAAATAAAAAAGCTTTCTGAATTCCTGATTAATAACCTGATACAATGAAATCCTGTCTTTAACTCTCGCGATAGCATGATTAATTGACAACAAGACCTGCTTCTCAGTATCTGCTCTTTTGTCCGTAGCATCTGTATACTGAAAGTTGTGGGCAGCTTCATGGCTTTCCGGATTTTTCATAAATCCTTTAATCAAATAAGGAATAGATCATCCATTGAAGATAAACAAATTCAATCAGAAATACAGAACTTTTAAGCAAATCGGTCATAGATATACGTCTACCTGTTTAAATGAAAATAAAATCTTTTTGAAGATCACTGATTTTCAATATCTGGATATCCAATTTAAAACGTAATCAGCATCTCCTTCCCAACCCGGCTGTGCTAAAACGTGGTGATTTCGCCCTGGAAATTCTTTATATTCCAAAATGGAACCATTGCTTTGGTAAGCTTTGAAATTGCGAAGATTCAAATGTGCCGGAATAATGTTGTCGATACTACCGGAAGTGATTAACAACGGAGCATGTTTTTTCTTAAAATCCACCTTCGCAGCAGAAGTCAGACCGCCGCGTGCAACCGTTTTTGACTCCGGCGCTGTAAATTTTTCATAAGCAAGTTGCTGTTCTTCGAGCGGCATTTCGTTCACAAAAGCATATTGCCAGTCCTTAAACGACATCATATAGGTTTTGTTGGTCGAAGTAAACAATCCAAGAGATTTCCAGCCCGCTTTCAAAAACGAAAATTCATAAGGAAAAACTCCTAGTGGCGGCACGGGATGTATCGCCACAGCAGCGGCTGCCAGGTCCCGGCTTACCAGTATCTGCGTCATCAGTCCACCCAGAGAATGCCCGATAATAATAGGTTTTTCGGGCATGCCCCGTGCAATTTCAGCATAATGGTCAACCACCTCAGACAAAGTTAATTTAGCAAGGTCGGTGTCATATGGTTGCCGGTTTCGCAAACTTTCGGCGTCGCCATCTTTGAAAGGCCAGGCGGGAGCCAGTGTTTTATACCCCCTGTTCTCAAAATAATCTTTCCATTCGTCCCAGCAATGATGTGTGACAAATGCCCCTGTTACAAACAGTACAGATTTAGTTTTCATTATTTTCTGATTAAAAGTTGAACCGGAACTGGTCTTTTTCTACTGACAATTCCGGTAATAGTGATTTCAATTCCGACTTTTTTCAAAACGAAAAAAGCCTGTCTATTTAAGATATTTTTTTAGTTCGGCAGCTGCTTGCAAAAACAAAGCTTTTGTCTGAGGAATTTCAGCGAGGCCGTTTAATAAACCAAAATCATGGATCACGTCATTATATCTCACCGTTGTTACCGGTACGCCCGCTTCTCCCAGTTTCCGCCCATAAGCTTCACCTTCATCACGTAAAATATCGTTTTCTGCTACCTGGATCAAAGTCGGGGGCAAACCTTTCAAATCTTCCAACGTGGCCTGAAGCGGTGATGCAAAAATCTCTTTCCTTTGTGAGGGGTCGATATATTGATCCCACATCCATTGCATAAGTGAGGATGTAAGAAAACGCTGAGTGCCAAATTGTTGATAAGATTCCGTTTCAAAATCTGCGTCGGTGACGGGCCAGAATAATATCTGAACTTTAAACTCAGGGCCTCCCCTTGCCTTTGCCATCAATGCCGCTGCTGTTGACAAATTACCTCCTGCACTGTTGCCGACAATGGCAAGTTTACTTCCGTCCGTATTTATTTCGGCGCCGTTTTCTGACAGCCATTTTGCCACTGCGTACACTTCATGCACAGGTTGTGGGTACTTTGCCTCCGGCGCCCGGGTATAATTTACAAATACGCCTGCATATCCGGTAAGCACGACAAGATCGCGGACCATCCGTTTATGTGTTGGATAATCTCCCAAAATCCAGCCGCCTCCGTGGATAAACATAAATACAGGTAAAACATCGTTAGCTCCTTCGGGACGAACAATATTTAAGGTTACCGTGTACCCATCCGATGTAATCGTTTTTTCAAATTCATCAATTCCTGAATAATCTACCTGAAAGGCTGCCTGAGCACCAACCAGGACGTTTCTTGCGTCTTCTTTTGATAAACTTTCAAGCGGGGGACCGCCGGCATTTAAAGGTTTTAAAAATTCTTTAACGGCATGTGAAAGATGCGGATCAGTCGCGTAGTCGACAGACTGAACCAGAGAGCTCGTTTCGGAGGCCATAAGTTGAAAAGATTTAGATGATGCTTAGACTAACTACGCTTATCTTCTAAGAAACTCATACCAATAAATAAGACACTGACAAACAATAAGTTAAATAAATGATCGGTTTAATTCATTGTCGACATTTCAACAATTATCGAAATCAATTTCGAAATGACATTAGTAGAAATGGATTCCACCACATAAAACCATCACTTAAATGAGATAAGTCAGAGCCGTACACCATACGTTCTGAAGAGTGTAAAATAACAAACATGATGGATTACCAAACATGTATGGAATACCTGCCAAATTCTTGAAATAATTAAATTTAAGAAAACTAATACAATTTAAACCTGATTTAGGATCGACTAATCCAATTATTATTAAAACAACAAATGTCAATACATATAATAAGTTTAAAATAATAATACTATTGGTTACATGTCGAAATCATTACTCTTGCTATCAAATAGACTATTATTTACTTGAAATCAGCAAGTTACATGTCTGTTTTCGCTTCGACTACTAAGTTTACAGCATAAAATAAAATCACTTGTATGGCCTGAAATAAGGAATTCTACAAGCAAGTAGAATTGTATATATTTTAATGAAAATTGTATAAAAATTTGATTGCATATCCGATTTTCTTCTTTTACTTAGTTTCAAGCAAGGCAAAACCACCTAAAAGTTCAATTATCAAACTTCTTTGTAGAATAACTTTAAATGGTAAAATACTCGCCTAAGTGAACCCAATTCTAAAAAATATAAGGTAACTGTCGAATTCCATATTTCCCTTTTATCTCTATCAGTTTTACTCAGATTATGAAAAATCTTTTACTTGTTTTTTGCTTCCTTTCCCAGGTAGTTCATGCTCAGATTGTATCCCAACTAAGTGCCCCCGCAAAACTTTCCAAAACTGAAATCCAGAAACTGGATGGAATGGTTAAGGTCTTAAATGTCTTGCAACTGGATGCTTCTTCACTTAATAACTACGTTAAAAGAAATCCCTTACAATCGAAATTGAAACTTGCTGTGTCAAATAATCTGACACTTGACCTGACTCTTCAACAAACTGAAATAAGAACTGCTGATTATAAGTCTGTTATGAGTACTGCAAGTGGAGAAGTTATCGATACGACTAAGGCAGTTTGTAATACATATTCAGGGTATGCAAACAACGATCCGGCACAATTTGTACGTTTATATATTGACAACAATCAAATTAAAGGTATCGTAAGTGACGGAAAAGAGGGATATTACGCAATTGAACCCTTATCAGATATAACAAAATCACAAGATGCAGACAACCGCTATGTTGTTTTCAATGTGGCTGATGTTCAGGACATTGATGGAAAATGTGGCTTAGATGAACCGATCAGCCAGGCGGTTGGCAAGGCACAAGCTTCGGCAAGAACTGCGGGGACGTTTACCTCAGAATGCCGCATCCTGGAAGTTGCTACCGATGCTGATTATGAATACTTTAAAAACAACGGCAAGAATACAAATGCACGTATCCTGAACGATATGAATATTGTAGCGGGTATATACATGAGTACTTTCAATATCCGTATCATGGTTAACTACCAGCACGTATTTACTACCGCTGACGATCCCTATACTTCTACCGATCCTTCCAAATTACTGATGGAGTTTACCAATTACTGGAATAAAAATATGAGGGGTGTAAAAAGAGATGTTGCGCACTTATTCACTTCTAAGTTCCTGGAAGCCTTTACATTAGGTATCGCCCATAAAGGAGTTATCGGAAAAACCCCAAACATGGCCTACTCACTTACTTACGGTACTGCCAACGAATACCTTACCGTGGCTCACGAAATCGGTCATAACTTCAACGCATCGCACCCGACCGATACAAAATCAGGTTGTGGAACAACTTCAAAAACGGTGATGTGCAGCGGACTTGAAAAAGCACTGGTATTTTCTGACTTTTCACAAAGTGAAATTAAAGACTGGATCGCTGCGAACGGTAAGGCGTTGCTAACCTCAGAATACGCATTTGAAGTATTAGGAGATTCTACATTATGCGCTGCGACTTCGACATACCGAATGAACCTGATGGGCACCCCGGCTTTATGGTCAAGCAGCAACGAATCTGTGCTTACTATCAATGAAAAAACAGGTTTGGCTAAACGGATTGGAACAGAATCCGGTGAAACTACAATTACTGCGACAATTGACGTATGTGGAAAACCGTTAACATTTTCGAAAATAGTTTACGTAGGCTTACCAAGTGTTACTACAACCCTTACCGCTGTTGATACTTATGGTATTGTCGCAATGAATTCGACAGAAATTGTTAATGCCACTTACAATTGGCTCCTTGACGGAACGCTGGTAAAATCAGGATTTGAAAATGATGTCAAAATGAATGGCGGGATGTGCGGGACCAACCACTTTGTACAGGGAACGGTAACAAATGCGTGTGGCACGACGCCGCTTTCTGAAAAACTTGAATACAGCTGGAAATGTACAAATACCGGCGCGATTGTTTACCCAAATCCGGCAACGAGTGTTATCAGTGTTGATTTTGAAAGCGAGACCGCTGAAACCGAGCTACCAAAAGAAATCTTACTTTTCAACGAAAAATCTACACTGGTTCGCTCTATATCAAATTCAGGAGATACAGCGGGTGTCATTGCCAGTAAGAAAACGCAGTTTGAGGTGGCGACACTTCCTCGCGGAACTTATTACGTGTATGTAATCCCGACGAAAGATTCGGGCAGAAAGACAGAAGTTAAAAGGATTGTTTTAAGATAATATCCGATTATTTATTTTCCGGTTACCAGTATCCCTTCAAGTTGTTTTCCGTTCAATACCGGGCAATCAAATTTAAATGCCAGCATAAAAAATATTGTTGCTTATCATTGCATTACAACAAATTCAATACCACAAAAAAGGTCATTGGCTTCGCCAACAACCCATTTTTTATCATTGAAAATATCAGGACAAAAAACTAAACGGCTTCTTCGACATACTTTTTAAAATTGTCAAGAATGGCCTGCCATCCCCCTCGTTGTAATTCGGTTGAATTCTCGCTTTCGGGGTCGAAGGTTTCTGTAACGGTTGTAACATTATCCTCGCTTTCGAAAGAAATACTCACTTTTCTTCCGTCACCGAGAACGTATTCAATTAATTTATAAGTCTGAACATCTGTGTATACACCTTCAAAGTCAAAGCTCATACTTCCGTCTTTGGCTGCCATAGTGGTTTTAAATTTACCGTCAATCCGAAGATCGTTGTCGGCATAGGGTGCATGCCAGTCGCCCGACGCGAAAGTCCACTGCGTAATATGTTGAGGTTCGGTCCAAAATTCCCAGACTTTTTTAGTTGGGGCATTGATCAGTGCTTGTACGGTAATGCTCGGTGTGTTTTTAGTTTCCATCTGACTATCTTTTGAGGTTAATATTCTATCGTTACATTTTTATTATCCGTTACAAAGGTAATCCAGCGCTAATTATTCAAAACTGTGCGATTACGACATTGAAGCGTCGGTTTGCGACAGAACTACAAGAGTAAAATGATTCGCTGAATTCGATCCCTAACCAGCATTTACTTTTTCGTTATTTATAAGTTTCCAGAGCCGACTGATCGGATTGGGCTTTCAAAATTTTCTTCAAACCGTTCACATTCATTGTAAGTCCGACTTCTGCATCCGGCGCAGTGTCTTCATTTATAATGCCAACAGGGCCGCGGTACTTACTGTCCCTGACAATTCTCATCATTTCAGCCTCGGCGTCTCCGTCTCCGATCGGCACCACTTTCACCGGATTACCCTTTTTCAAACCCATTAAATTTACAGCAAACAAATGCGGTACTATCTGAGGAAAGAATTTGGGAAACCGTTCAAGATCTTCTTCGGCATGATGGAAGTTATAGACAATTCCAATATTTGTTTTTTTGAGATACCGGATCACATCCAATTGATTTTCAGGCATTCCATACCAGCCGCCATGATTGTAAAGTCCCACTGTGCATCCTATTTCCGCCGCTTTGTCAGCAATATAGTTAACCGGTTTGGAAACGGCGATAATTTTTTCCTGCTGCGTCATTTCGTCCAAATCCTTGATTCCGCTTACCATCAGCCATATCTGCGTTTTTAAGCCATGACGTTTTAACAAATCCAGGATCACCTGAAGATTTTTGTCAGATTCCGGGTTGGCACCCGAGTGATACCAGAAAGCCTGAAGTTTAATATTATGCTTTTTCAAAGCATCCAGTTCTGCATCAAATTCCTGAATATGTTTTTCCCGCCAATCATATGCCAACATCGTAAAACCAAGTTTATTAAGCATCTCAGCGCGTGCGACAGGGCCTCTGTTTTTGACATCGTATGGAACGATACACCATGCAATCAGATTTTGCCGTGCATAGATATTCTTGCTGCGAGATGATTTTTGAGCCACCGATGCAAAAGCCGACAAAACAATAATCAGGATAACAACGGAACAGACTGGCCTTTTCATAATATGACTTGTTTCTTCAAATCGGCTGACTCTATTCCTGCTTCCAGCACTTCTATGATTTTCAACCCATCGTGAAAGTTTGGTTCAATGACCGTGTCGTTGGCAATTGCGCTGACAAAATCTGCTACGGCATGAACAAACGCATGTTCATAACCAATAATGTGACCTGCCGGCCACCAATGTCCTGCATAGGGATGGACAGATTCCGTTGTCTGGATCAGGCGAAATCCCTGCGTTCCTTCTTCGTCTGCAAGCGAATAATATTGTAATTCGTTCATTCTTTCCATGTCAAAAAGAATACTGCCCTTACTGCCGTAAATTTCAAATCGCAATCCATTTTTCCGGCCTGTTGCAAACCGTGTCGCCTCGAAAGATCCAACCGCCCCGTTTTTGAACTGCACCATCATTAATGCCGCATCTTCGACAGTCACCTCTCCTTGTTGATCCCCCAACGTTGCAGCGCTCAGATTACCGGACGTGGTTTCGTCTGCCAGTGGACGTTCTTTTATAAAATTGGTAGTCAAACAAGAAACTGTTGCGATATCGCCCACGAGATAATGCGCAAGATCCACCGCATGCGAATTAAGATCCCACTGCGGACCGGCTTGTGCAGTCTCTTTTCTTAACTGCCAGGTTAATGGAAAATTTGGGTCAACAATCCAATCCTGCTGATAGGCACAACGCCAGTGAAAAATCCGTCCGATTTTCCCATCTTCGATCATTTTTTTTGCAAAAGCGACAGACGGTGTTCTTCGGTAATTGTGGTTCAGATAATGTTTGACTTTATGGTCTTCACAAACCCGAAGCATTTCTTCCGCCTGTCTCCGGTTCATGGCAAGTGGTTTTTCGCAAAATATATGTTTGCCTTCTTTCGCTGCGGCCAGGGCAATTTCATAGTGAAGATTTTGTGGCAGGGCAATGTCAACAATATCAATATCCGGACTGCTGACCAGTTTTTTCCAATCCGTTTCTGTATTTTCCCAGCCCCATTTCTGCGCAAATTCTTTCAAAGAGTTTTCCTGTCTTCCACAGGCAGTTTTCAAAACCGGTTTGGCTGGCAGGTCAAAAAATAAAGGTGCTTTGAGCCAGGCATTACTGTGCGCGCGGCCCATAAATTTATAACCTACTATACCGACATTCAGTTGTTTTGTCATAATCTGTTCAAATTTTCAAAATCAAATTACAAGGTAGTCATACCATAAAGCATTTTTTGCACCAACCTTAATGTAATGTTTAGACGGATACTTCGAAGCCGGTCAAAATTTATTTCTTTAAATATTCCTTTATTAGTATCAATCTCACAATATCTTAGGCCCCGTTAATCAAAATCCATGAAATGAGTAAAATGAAGTTTCTTGCAGGTTTAATCGTCATTTGTGCCGGCGTGACAGGGCTTCTGGCCTGGAAAAGTGCACATTCCGGGCATTCTGAAAATCAGGCAGATAAAAAACGCCCTAACATTATTGTGATTATGGCCGACGATTTGGGGTACTCGGATATTGGCTCTTACGGAGGAGAAATTAACACACCGAATATTGATTTTCTGGCGAAGAACGGAATTCGTTACCGGCAGTTTTACAATACGTCGAGGTGTTGTCCTACGCGCGCAGCTTTCTTAACAGGACTTTACAACCAGCAGGCGGGAATTGGAAAAATGACGGAGGCCGAAGGAGAAGCCGGTTATCAGGGGCATATTGCAGATAATGCTGTGACGATTGCTGAGGTTTTAAAGACAGCAGGTTATCGTACGGCTATGTCCGGAAAGTGGCACGTTTCCAACACTTTTGGACAGAAAGATCCGAAAGAACAGCTAGCCTGGCTTAATCATCAGAAGGATTTCGGCGCCTTTTCTCCGGTCGAGCAGTATCCTACCAATCATGGATTTGAGAAATTCTTTGGTACGATCTGGGGCGTAGTGGACTTTTTCGATCCTTTTAGTCTTGTCAATGGTACAGAGCCTGTTAAAAATGTTCCCGCTGACTACTATCATACTGACGCAATCAACGACACCACCGTTTCTTATATCAAAGAATTTTCAAAGTCTGACAAGCCGTTTTTTATCTACGTAGCTCAAAATGCTCCGCATTGGCCTTTGCAGGCAAAACCGGAAGATATCGCAAAATACAAAGATATTTACAAAGCAGGCTGGGACGCGGTCCGCGAACCCAGATATAAACGCATGATAAAACTTGGCCTGATCGACCCATCCAAAACCACGCTGCCACAAGACCCGAAAAATAGACCAAAATGGGAAGACAACCCTACGAAAGAATGGGACGCGACAGCGATGGCCGTTCACGCAGCGATGATTGATGCTATGGATCAGGGTATTGGCAGGATTATTAATACCTTGAAAGCAACCGGTCAGCTGGATAACACTCTCATTTTATTCCTATCTGATAATGGAGCCAGCGCAGAAAACTGTGCAAATTACGGCACCGGGTTTGACCGTCCCAGCGAAACCCGAGACGGGACAAAAATTACTTATGCGACCGAAAAACAAGCTTTGCCCGGCCCCCAAACAACCTATTCATCGATTGGACAGCGTTGGGCACATGTTGCCAATACGCCCTATCAATACTGGAAGGCAGAATCCTACGAAGGCGGCGTAAACACGCCAATGATTGCTTTCTGGCCCAAAGGTATCAGTGCAAAAAAAGGGGGATTCAGTGATCACGTGGGACATGTGATGGACTTTATGAGTACTTTCTGTGAATTATCCGGTGCAAAATATCCTGCTACTTTTAAAGGAAAAAGCATTATTCCGACCACCGGCGTTAGTTTGGTTTCCTCTTTTAATGGAAAAAATGAAAATAACGAACGTTCGTTATTCAATGAACATTTTGGAGCCCGATATGCCAGAAAAGGAAACTGGAAACTGGTTTCTCTCGCGTCGGATACCAGCTGGCAGTTATATGATCTTTCGACAGATAAATCGGAAACGACTAATCTTGCTTCCAAATATCCCGAAAAAGTAAAACAACTTTCTTTGTCATGGAACGTGTGGGCAAAATCGCATCAGGTTTTTCCAAAACCACAAAAAAAGAACTAATAGGCTCGCTGGAACAAAAGTTTTATTCTGTGCAGAAACCGACCGGCAGCGAATTTCTAAACAGATATTATGACACAGGAAACCTACGTTATTGGAGATATTCACGGAGCTTTGAAGGCTCTGCACCAGATTATCAAATACATTAAACCGGACGAAAACAGCCGGCTTATTTTTCTTGGAGATTATATCGATGGCTTGCCGGAATCTGCGCAAGTCATTGATTTTTTAATTGAACTGGATACCCGGTTTTCCTGTATCTTCCTGAAAGGAAACCATGATATCTGGTTACAGGAATGGCTGGAATCAGGACATGCCGATCCGGTTTGGCTGAATAACGATGGTCAATCTACACTTCGGAGTTATGGTTCATACAGCGAGGAGGAGAAAAAAAGGCATCGTGATTTCTTCCGCAAGTTTCAGAATTATTATGTAGATAACAGTCAAAATTTGTTCATACATGCAGGTTTTACCTCCCAGCAGGGGCCTGCGAAAGAAATGCACGAAAACTATCTTTTCAATGACCGGACGCTTCTTGAAACGGCTATGATATTCAAGGATTTAAAACAGTTTCATACTTATAATTTCCCGGTACGCTTGAGCTTGTTTAACGAAATTTTCATTGGCCATACACCGACATTAAAATTTGGAAGCGAGGAGCCGATTCATACGGCCAATCTTTGGGATCTGGATACGGGCGTAAAGAAAAACGGAAAACTTACGGCGATGAACGTTAAAACAAAAGAATTTTGGCAAAGTGACCTGATTATTGATCTGTATCCCGAAGAAGGTGAAAAAATATATTTTTAGTAGAGCTCTGCGGAACCGTTGTTCCAATATTCATCAGGTACACGAACTGCCCTCAGGTTCAAAATCCTGAGGGCAGTTCGTGTAAGAGTTCTCATGGATTAGAAATTAGTCGAAAGCGTTATTGCTTTATTTGCTTCAATTCCCTCCTGCAACATCTGTATTTTGTACTTGGCAAATTGCAGTGCATCAGATCCCAGCAATAATCTTAGCGGTGGTTCACTACGCTGTGAAATATAAATAATTGCTTCGGCCACTTTTTGAGGATCCCCGATCTGCGTGCCCGGTATATCTTCGGAATGCTTTCTTTTTTCTTCCTGAATAGCTGTATATTCTGATATCGGATTCTCAGGATGCGCGATAGTCCCGCTTTTCAAGAAATTGGTGCGAACATAACCCGGTTCGATGATAGTCACATTGATTCCGAATGACTTAACTTCCTGCGCCAAAGCCTCAGACAGGCCTTCCACAGCAAATTTTGAACTGCAGTAAAGTCCCCATCCGGCACCAGCGATCAAGCCAAAAACAGTAGATAAATTAATGATATGTCCTGATTTTGCCGACCGCATATGGGGCAAAACGGCGCGGGTCACATTTAATAACCCGAAAACATTGATGTCAAAAATAGCCTGTGTCTCCTTTGCAGATGTTTCTTCTATGCCTCCAATCAAACCATAGCCTGCATTGTTCACCAGGATGTCGATGGATTTAAATTTCCCAATCGCTGCTTCAACGGCCGTTCCAACACTATTTTCGTCTGCCAGATCCACTTGCAAGGGTAAAAATTTATCCGAAACCGGACCGATTGCAGTTTTCACACTTTCAAGATCGCGACCCGTAACTGCAACATTGTGGCCATCTGCTAAAAGCTGTTTTGCCAGTAAAAGCCCAATTCCCTGTGACCCTCCTGTGATAAACCATGTTTTGCCTTGAATTTCCATTTCTTTGTAGGTTTAAAATTGATGCTACAAAGGAAATTGGATCGGCGCGACTAGTACTTCTTCAAATCACAGGAATAATTGTGAGTTTCAACGATTTGTTTGACCGGAGCTAATTTTTCTGAAACTGGATGGCGATATATTTTCTTTCTTCTTGAAAAATGATGTAAAAGCAGCGTGCCCCGAAAAGCCCAGGCCATAGCTGATATCGCTTATATCCCAATCCGTTTGAATCAGCAGCGCCTTCGCCTCATACATCAAACGCTCCTGGATATGTTCTCTCAATGTTTTTCCTGTATGTTCTTTAACAAGCGCATTCAGATAATTAGGATGCACGTGCAACTGCTCTGCAAACTCCGCGGCTGTCTTCAATTTAACAGCATCGTTCTGTCCCTGAACCTGAAAAGCAGATTCCAGCAGAGACAAAAAACCGTAGATATATCCGTATTTTTCAGGCACTTTCTGATCAGCCAGATTTTTACCGGCACGTTGCGCTTCCAGCAATATCAATTGCAAATGTAAGGATATCGCCTGCTTTTTATCCTCATTATCGCTCACCTCTTCCGTCATAATGGATTCAAAAGATCGATTCACAGCATCTGATTGGTTTTCAGTCAATTGAATTACTGCTTTTGACGCTTTGAAGTATGGGTAGTTTCTTAATATTTGAAGAACATGATCCGCTTCGTTTTTAAAATATCCGGGATGAAGGAGGCAGAAATGGCCTCCCGTTTCTTCGGAAGTCGTTTGCCAGGACATGATTTCGTCGGGATGTAAAAATGCAATATCTCCTGAACGCAATTCATACTGGTGCAGTCCCACGGTGAGTATGCCCGTCCCGGCGGTCATATGGAAAATCTTAAAAAACTGTCTGCGGTTTGGAGAAATGTAATCGACCACAGGATAATTCTCCCGGTTTTGTATACTAAAATAGTTTGCATCCAGAGGATAATGCTGCACATTCAGAAACGGAATTTTATAATTAACCTCGGCAAACGACTCTATTTCCAGGCGAGGGATATCTGATCTTTCCATACCCAAAATTACCGCAATCGCCTGAATTAACCTGAATCCATTTTTAGATTTCAGGTTAAGCGACTGTCCCACATTATCTTATTGTTAACTCACCAGGATATAGAGGCCGATTGAATAACTTTGTACATCAATAAAAAAATGATACATTTTAATGATGTGGATCAGCAGAAGAGAATGGCTTCTTGTGGGAGTTTCTCTCACATTATTAGTTTTTGGCGGTGCTTATTATTGCTTTTCGCCAGCTTATAAAGAATATTTAATTCATCACATCGGTTCTTCTGAAAATATTTGGGAAGCCCCGGACAAATCAGGAAACAGCGCTCTGATCATTAAGGTCGAAGGTTATGCCAACGACGATTATAAATTAAAACTGGACTTTTATCACAAAGACAACCCCAAAGCAGACACTTTCAAAAAAACGTATTCTGAAGTTATCCGCTTTCCTGCCGGCGATATTAACGGCACTTTGAAAAGGGATTTTTCCGGAGAGCCTGATGACAGTAAAGTAAACATCACTTACATCCCCGAACACGAATCCAGTTCAAAAGGAACTATTAAACTAAAGGTTGGTATTTTCTAATTCTGTCATTCTCCTGCCAAACAATTCCAAGCCCATAATTGTTATGTGAGCATAAGTCAGATCTACAAATTATCATCTTTCCTTGTCATGAATGCCCGGCAAAAACGAATTCAGGAGAGAAAACTCATTAAAATTTCTATTGGCACAGGTTCTCTTTTAACCATCTGGGCCATCGCCGTCGGTATCCTGGGTGATTCCAAATCGATTATCTTCGACGCACTTTTTTCAATGGTCGGCATCAGTTTATCCGGAGTTTCGCTGCTGGTCAACAATTTCATACGCAAACCGGACGACGATAATCTGCCCTTTGGCCGGTCCCAATTTGAGCCGTTTGCAATAACCGTTCAATCTTCTGTCATCATTTTTTTATGCCTTTATTCACTTGCGACTTCCATAATCGATATCATGAATGGAGGGAAAACGGTTGAATTCGGGATTGCACTTCCCTATCTGGTTTTTTCCATTATCGGCTGTTTCATTTTGTGGCTGTTTTTCAAGAAAAAAGCGCACGAGTTAAAGTCTGAGTATGTCCGGGTCGAATCAACGGAATGGCAGCTTGATGCATTGTTAAGCCTTGGCGTATTATGCGGGTTGTCTCTAAGTTACTTTTTAGAAAATTCCCCGATCGCTTACATCATACCTTATCTGGACCCGGCGATGGTCGTCATAATTTCTCTCGTATTTCTCCGGATACCTACGCGGACTTTCTTGAAAAATATCCGGGAATTATTACAGTTTGCACCAGACGACGAAGTGGAAGAAAAAATTCACGAAGCGTCTGACCAGATCGCAGAAAAATATAATTTCCTGGACTCACTCGTAAGAGTTGCAAAAACCGGCAGCAGTTACACGATTGAGATTGATTTTTTATTACCTAAAACGCTGTCAGACATGAAAGTTACAGAGCTGGACGCGATCCGCCAGGAGCTATATGACGAGATAAAAGGGGATTATAAAATGTGGCTGACAATATCCTTTACTACGGAGCGGAAGTGGATGATTTAAATTTTAGCAAATAATATTTTATTGATCTCTTAAAACACAAATTACATTAAGTTTTCATTAAGTACTGCCGAGTAAACTTTTCTATCAATATCTTTGCAGTCCGGAAAGTAATATGAAGAGTAAAATAATGAAACATGAAAAAGTTTTTGTCCTTGAAATGGGGCGTTTGGCAAAAGTGATTACCAGAGGGAAGTTGGCCGCAGATCTTTCAAAAGTTACAATTGAAACAGAAGTTTTGATTAAAGACACGAAAGATGACGACTTCCATCCTCCGATCCAATTAAGCCACCCAAAATATTGGAAACTAAAAAGACTGACCGCAGAACAGGCGAGAGTTTTACAGTTTCAGTATAGTGGTTTAACCGATAAACATCTCAGAAAATCCATTAAAGAATTCGAGAGAACGTTTGACCGTGAGGTTCTAAGTTAACGGAATCACAAGCCGGGCTGTATCAGCCCGGCTTTTTTTACAATTTTTACAAAAAAACAGATATCGGTTACAACCATTTTTCGCCATACAGAGTCTTAATGAGAGAGACAGGATAGTCCCGGATGATTTTAAAATTCCGATTCATTAAACCGTTAGCCAAAAATGAAAATCTCAAAAACAGTTCTTCAAGCCGTAGCTGTTGCGGTTGTCGTGAGCACTACTATCAGCGCATGTTCCAATGACAGCGTAAGTCCTGAAAAAGAAAAAGCCACGAAAGGTCAAAAGCTGGATCCTTGCCCGGCTTGCGGAATGGGTTGATTTAGAATAACCTATGTCACAAATTTTCTCATCGATTGCATGCAATCTGGATACCAATATTTTATTGGCATCACTTCCGCTTTTCGAACAGGAAAAAGTTGAGGCGATCGAATGGTCTTTTGATACACTTTTCAAATATGAAGAAATTCCCGGCTGGTTCAATGATCTGATTTCAGAATTCAGTGATCAGGGAAGACTTGTCGGCCATGGTGTTTATTTTTCCCTTTTTTCTGGCAAATGGCTTCCCGAACAAGAGGCCTGGTTGAAAAAACTTGATACTTTTTCCGGCAGGTTTAAGTTTGATCATATTACCGAGCATTTTGGTTTTATGACCGGTTCTGATTTCCACAAGGGCGCACCGATCGGAATTCCGTATACCAGAACAACACTCGCGATCGGAATTGACCGGCTCCAAAGAATCCAGCATGTATGCAACTGTCCCGTTGGACTGGAAAATCTGGCTTTTTCCTATTCTCTTGAAGAGGTTAAAAGACACGGAGAGTTTCTTTCCAAACTTGTGGAAAGCGTCAACGGTTTTATCATACTGGACCTGCACAATCTGTATTGTCAGATGCATAATTTCGGAATAGATTTTAACGATATTATTGCCTTGTATCCTGTTGAAAAAGTTCGCGAAATTCATATTTCCGGCGGCAGTTGGGATGAACGAAAAACATCCAAAGGCGAGAAAATCAGGCGGGATACGCATGATGATTCCGTTCCGGAAGAAGTTTTTCAGCTTTTAAAAGCAACGATACCCAAATGTCCAAATCTTAAATTTGTCGTGCTCGAACAAATGGGAACAGCATTGGATTCCCCTAAAAGTCAGCTAGCTTTTCAACGGGATTTTCTTAAAATGGATGCAATTACTAAGAACACCAGGTATTCTTTCTCAGAAAATTCGGCTAATGACTTTTTACCGGTTGACCAGATCGGATTGTCTCCTTTACCGCTGGAAAATCTTTTGTTATTTGAACAACAGCAACAATTATCGGCAATTCTGGAAACAGCTCAGAATTTTGAGCATGCACAGGATTTATTAACTAAGTCTTCGCTCCACAATTCAGAATGGAATGTTAAAAAATGGGAGCCATACATGCTGGAAACTGCAATGGCTATTGCTCAGAAGTGGAAAAACGGGTTTTGATACGTGTGATTTCACCTTTCTCATTTGAAAACCTCACGTTCTTCCAGGTGCTTTTCTGCCTCTTCGCGGGTAAACCATACGTCTCTCATTTTCTTGTCAGATAATAAATTAAGCTGATCGTTGTTGTGTTTTGATCCCTGCTGCGTTGCATTGCCGTAACTGGTCAAAACTTTTGCTTTCAACGGTCTGGAAAATTCGATCGCTGCAACATACGTATCTCCATGAGCAGGAAAATATTTCCCGTCGACAGGAGCACCCAATGTCATTGTCCGGAACACCCCCATCGGGCCCGGCCCACCATTTCCCGGAACATCCACATCGCCTATTTTGAAGCGAAAAACCTCACCCCAGGCTACATCCAGGCGACCATATGTTGCTTTCACATCTTTGGCTGCTTCCAGAAGGGCCGATACGGCTGCTTTTGAATCCGTAAGGCCAAAGGGTGTATTTACAGGATCATTCAAATCCCAGGGGTGTGAAAATAATTGAGAAGAGGTTCCTAGCGTGTTCAGTTTGTCGCTTCCTCCTACCCATTTTCTAACAAAACGATCAAATAGAAAAGCTCCCCGGCTTTCGTTATCGGTATTATGATCCCAAGCTTCCAAGACCTTCGCGGCCTCTTTTGCTTCCTGACTGCCTTCCGCTTCCGCCGCCGCAATCAGATCCTTACTGATTCTGTCTGCAAGCTCCATTCTGGTAGAAAGTTTCAGCCTTACAAATTCATCCAGACTGATTTTTCCGGGATTGCTTAACATCCGGACTGAACTCTGTGTGCGAAATGACATATGTGGCGCGGGTGCAAGGTATGCGGGAAAATCCTTATAGTTATTAGCCATCGGCAAGGTTGCTGTCCAAGGTGGTTCATTTGTATTTTGAAGCCATCCCGAAGCCGGATTGTAGACTTTCGGCAAATCTTTATATGGATGAATTTTCGTCCAGAGTGTGCCCGAAGTATCGCCCTTTACAACGCCGGACCAAAATTTCCAATCGCCCATAGGACGAATCGGCGCTGCTGAATTGAAGAGATTGAAAATGTTCCCTTTGTTATCTGCAAACATAAATGTATACATCGGTATTTGAAGGCGACTCATCGCAGACTCAAATGCTGGCAGATCTTTCGCCCTGTTCATATCCCAGTATTGCTGAAACATCCCCGATTGATCAAGCCCAGCAACCCGCATCGCAATAAGTTTCCCGACTTTTTCGCTTACAACAGGGCCGTGAATTGAATGACGGACAACCATCTTTTCTTCTTTTATAGTACCGTCAGGCTGCTTTATTTTTAAAATATGTTCTTTTATTTCAAAGGGCATTACTTTCCCGTCGTACCGATATCCTCCGTCCACTGCGGCGAGCTCGTAAAAATCCTGGCCATCATTTGTATTAACCGTTTGAGCATATCCCCCATCCGAATTAAACGCCATCGTCAGGACGGGAAAACCCATACGGCTGATTCCGTAACTATTCACCCCCGGTGCCACGAGCTGCGCTTCAAAATAGGTATAAAGATCCGTCCAGGGCAGGTGCGGATTCGTCAGAAGCAAAGTATTACCACTCGCAGATTTTGTCGGACCAACCGCCCATGTATTGGATCCATTCTTATCTCCCTGCAATTTCTCTGCCGCAGCAACCTGCGCTTGCGGAGCCAGAAAAACGAAATGTGTCACACGGTGAGCATTAGCAATAACGTCTGCCGCGCTGATTGGAAGCGCCAATTTCGCATCGGTGCTAATTTTGTCAGGGTTCTCCTTCGCATAATCGTTCACGCCTTGCGCAAAAGCATCGAGATTTTTTTTCATTCCGGGTTTTTGCAGACGATACCAATCCTCAGCCCGCTTATGTATCCCATTGATGATCACCCAGCGATCTGCCTGTGCATATTTTTCTCCCCAATATTCAGCAGCTTTTCCCCTGCCTTGTCCATACAACTGTAAAATCAAATTGCCATGATTTTTTGCCTGGGCCCAGCCATAGGCATAGAACAGGCTTTCATCGTTTTTTGCGTAAATATGAGGAACGCCGTAAGTATCCCATAATATTTCAGCTTGCTTATAAGATGACTTTTTTTGGGCAAAAGCGTTTTCGATACAGAAACAAAAAAGTGTAATTAGCAGGATGGAAAAATTCCTTCGCATAGTGTCAATAGTTCGGAGTGAGTTAGCTGCCAATAACCGTATTCAAATTCATACAATTATACATTTCGTAAATTAATAAATCTGCAATTATTATTTCACCATTAAATCGATAATCCGATTAATATTTTAATAAACATAAAATATAATCCTATTTATTAGGTAAATTTTCAGTTAATCCAAATATACTGACAGCCGGAGACAATTATTCAACCGGATAAATTGATTTCAAAAATGCAGGATGTCTTTGGCAGGTTCGACTTCTGCATAAGAAATTGAAGAATTGGCTCTTTGCAGGGATAAAATCGGGGAAAATCATAATACCTTGCAAAAGAGTAGATATCCTGCCCTCTTTTCCCGTAATCTTTATAATCAATGAAGAGTTTTTCCCTTGTTTTAATGCTGGTGTCCGGTTTGTTTTTAACTATTTTCTCTATATCCAAAGCCGCCGCTCAGCCCCGAAACAATACATTTACCGTTAAAGCCGACAGTTTAAATTTGTTCGACAAATCCAGGAATCGTCTTGTTCCTGTTGCTTTGTATTTACCTTCGTCAGGCAAGAAAATAACTGCACAACAAATTGTTATTTTTAGTCATGGATATTATCAGAATCTGCCCGGAGGAAATCGAAAGGCTTCCTACCTTACCGAAGCTCTTGCTTCTCAGGGCTATTTTGTTGTCAGTGTTCAACACGAGCTACCCACGGATAGTCTTATCCCGTCATCAGGAGTTCCCCGGATTGTCAGACGCCCGTTTTGGGACAGAGGAGCAGATAATATTCTGTTCGTAATCAATGAATTAAAGAAAATAAATCCTGAACTGGACTTCAAGAATATCACTTTAATCGGTCATTCAAACGGAGGCGATATGAAGGCCCTATTTCCACAAAAATACCCCGGTTTAGTTTCAAAAATTATTACTTTAGATAACAGAAGAATGCCTTTGCCAAAAACCGGCAAGCTAAAGGTATATTCGCTCCGTTCCAGCGACCAGCCAGCCGATGAAGCCGTCCTGCCGACATTGGAAGAGCAAAAACGGTGGAATATCACCATCATAAAATTGCCTGCAACCATACATAATGATATGGATAACCGGGGAAAACCTGAACAGCAAAAGGAAATTGTTAGGTATGTTTCAGAATTCCTGAACAACTGACCGTTAGCTTGTTTTCTTTCGCAGGGAACGTTATTAAATTAAGAAAAAATTGATCCAATTATAGCAACATGATTATTTTAAAACGCACCGATTCCTCTGATGAGCAGTTTATTTCTCTCGTACGAAAATTAGATGCAGACCTCGCGATCCGAGACGGAGAAGATCATTCTTTCTATTCGCAATTTAATAAAATCGACAAAATCAGGCATACCATTGTCGCTTTTGAAAACGGCGAGCCCATGGGCTGCGGGGCGATTAAAGAATTTGACCCGGATGCGATGGAAGTCAAACGCATGTACACTGCACCAGAGGGCCGGGGAAAAGGAATCGCATCTTCCGTTTTAAGGGAACTTGAAAAATGGGCATTAGAAATGTCCTATAAAAAATGTGTTCTGGAAACTGGAAAAAGACAACCGGAAGCAATATCATTTTACAAGAAGAACGGCTACACTGTTATTCCTAACTACGGTCAGTATATCGGTATAGAAAACAGTGTTTGTTTTGAAAAAAGATTGATTTAGTATCAGCACAGCTTTAAGTTCAATGAAAGGTATTAACGACATTTTACAACTTGGCAATCCTTTGCTCTATGAAGCCTGCGAACCTGTACTGAAAACAGAGTTGCCGCTTGTTAAAAACTGGGTTGAAGATATGGATAATGTCATGCGGGAGATCAGGGCAAAATACAACTTTGGCCGCGCCATAGCTGCGCCTCAGCTTGGTATTATGAAGCGATTGATTTATATGAATATCGAGAAACCAATCGTTTTCATTAACCCGAAATTCATAAACCTGAGTGACGAAATGTTCGAGCTTTGGGATGACTGTATGAGTTTTCCGAATCTGTTAGTGAAGGTTCGACGGCATAAGTTTTTAACAATTAAATATCTTGATGAAAACTGGCAGCAGCAGGAATGGAAAATGGAAGATGACCTTTCTGAACTCTTGCAACATGAGTACGATCATTTGAACGGTATACTTTGCACGATGCGCGCTATTGATGAAAAGTCATTTAAGTGGCGAAATTAAATAAATAAAGAATGAAACGATCTGCATATGGCCTGGAATCCAAATACTTATAACAAGTTTAAATCTGAGAGATTTGCCCCTTTTTTTGATTTGACAGCTTTGCTGGAATTGAAATCAGACCTTAACGTAATCGATTTAGGCTGCGGGACAGGAGAATTAACAAGGAAACTTGCCGATATGCTTCCAAACTCAAAAGTTCTTGGCGTTGACTCTTCGAAGGAAATGCTTAACGAAGCAGCAGCATTTGAAAACAAGCACGTTCGGTTCGAAACAAGATCCATTGAAAACCAATTGCAATCAGACACAAAATGGGATTTGGTGTTTTCTAATGCAGCAATCCAATGGGTAGAAGATCACGAATCACTCTTACCTAAAATTATTTCCACCCTAAATCCGGCTGGTCAGCTAGCTATCCAGCTTCCGGCCCAACATCACAATGTTACGAATGTTATGCTCAACGAACTGGCTTCCGACGCGCCGTTCGAGCCAATTTTAAAAAGCTGGAAAAGAGTAACATCCGTATTGGATATTGATTCATACGCCCGAATATTATTCGAAAATGGCGGCGAAAACATCACCGTTCTGGAAAAGATTTATCCACTCGTCCTGAAAGACTCCGATGCCTTATTTGAATGGGTTTCCGGCACCGCACTTATCCCCTATCTGGAAAGACTGGACAATGAAAACAGACAAAATTTTATTATAGAATATAAAAAAATTTTGAAAAACAGATTCCCAAAGTCGCCGGTATTTTTTCCCTTCAAAAGGATAATTATGAAAGCAACTTTTTGATATTTTGTCCTTTTCCCATCTGTATAACAGCAACTTGACTCCTGAAATTTCAGGCTTCAAGTTGCTGATTAATACTATTTTTCCAGTCCGCGGCCTGTTTTATGCTGCAACTCTTCGATACGTTTTGAAGCGTTGGCTTTGCTCAGCGTTTCATCGAATTCTTCACCCGCTTCATCTGAAAGTGTTTTCAGGTAAGAATGCTGAGCACCCGTCATCGGCTCATCGCCAGTTGTCCATTCATCCGGATCTTTCACGGTATTTGAACCCTTTATTTCCTGATTTCCGGTTGATGGATTTTGGTTTTCATCAACTGGATTTTGATCTTTAGTTGCCATATGAAGTTATATTTATTTCTTCATGTAATTAAAAAAATTGAGCCATTAAATATTTCCCAACTGGGAACATACTATTTGGGTATAATCGATTCTATTGTTTCTTATACTCTAACAATTAGCTAACGTCGTCCAGTCTTCTCCCCGATGAAAATGAAATTCAGGATTTTCCAGTTCATACTTGCGCAATTTTTTACTGTTGTGATGATCGCTACACGATCTTTTTCCCAGCCAGCTAACCAGATCATCCCGCTTTGGGAAAAGGGGCCTCCGGGTTTTGAGGCGAAATCCAGAGAACCGGAATCAGCAAAGGATTACTGGGTCAAAAATGTTAACAATCCGTCTCTGAAAGTTTTTCTCCCTCCTGCCGGCAAGGCGAACGGTACTGCCGTTATCGTTTGTCCGGGAGGAGGCTTCAGACTTTTGGTATATAATGCCGAAGGTGTAGAACCTGCTGAATATCTTGCCAAACTTGGCGTTACCGTTTTTGTACTGAAATATAGACTTCCGCGTGAGGAAGGCTCGCCCTATTCTCTTGAAAAACACCCTAGGGAAGATGCATTAAGAGCTGTCCGCCAGGTGAGAAGCCGTGCAAAAGAATATGGGATCAAGGTGAACCGAGTTGGTATGCTGGGATTTTCTGCCGGCGGTGAAGTTGTCGCGGCTGTGGCTTATGCATCAGGAAAAGGTGAACCAGAGGCGAAAGACGCCATTGATCGTCTGGACGGAAAGCCGGATTTTCAGATGCTTGTATACCCTGGCCCCTTGGGTATTCCAGACGTCATTCCGCAAGATGCGCCGCCTGCATTTTTATTGGCTGCCAACGACGATCCTTGTTGCGCAGTTACCACAGCCGATTTACTCATAAAGTATCGAGAAGCAAAAAGGCCCGTTGAAGCACATTTATTTACCAAGGGTGATCACGGTTTCAATATGGGAAACCGATCGCCGTGGCAAAGTATCAAGTCCTGGCCGCAGAGAATGGCAGACTGGCTTTCAGATAACGGCTATCTTAATTAAAAGAAAAGGCTGCCTGATAGGATAAGTCGGTTTCAAAAAATGACGGCTTATCAGTTATTTAAATCAAAATAGGTTGTTAGTTCGATGACATTTTTTACACCAAGCTTTTCGAAAATTTTCGATTTGTAGCTGCTTATGGAAGAGGGGGACAAATTAATATGTTCACTTATTTCCTTCGTTGAAAATCCTTTTGTTAAAAATCTTGCAACTTCTACTTCTTTGTCGGAAAGGTTATCTATCGCAGATTTATCATTATTCCGGGAATTAAACAAAATTCCAAACGCATTTTGAAGTACAGAAGGACTGGCATAAATCCTTTTGTTGATCACATTCTCGACGGCTAGTTTAAATTCATCCGACGGAGCTGTTTTGGAGATATATCCATTTGCTCCCGCTTTCAGGAAGGGAAGCGCATAAAGATTTTCGTCATAGCTCGAACAGACCAGAATGGGAAGATCCGGCTGCTTCAAGCGAACTGCATCAACCATTCCTACCTTATCTCCTTCCGGAAGATTAATATCCATTACGAGCAGATCGAATTTCTGTTTGTCAAGAAAATTCAAGGTTCGGGTAAAATCAGCCGCTTTAAATATCTCCGCACCGGGCACACATTCCGCCAGCATGGATACAATTCCGATGATAACAAGAGGATGATCTTCTGCAACTAATACATTTTTCGCCTTGCTTAACATTCTATCATTTTATTAAAATGCTCAAAAAAGTAGAAAACATTCGATAGTCAATCAAATTTATTTAGCTACAAACTAAATTCATTTGCTAAGATATTAAATTATAGCTGGGATTATTGCGCTTTAAGAAGTCTAATTTTGCAGCCTGATACAATAAATCAGATACCCTCCATCGAGTATACGAAAAGCTAATTCCTGGCAACGTCGGCAACAATAACGTAGTCAACCTTAGAAACTTTTTATTAAAGACTCAAAGTACTTTAAAATCATAACCAGCCTCTTTAATTTAATTACAGAAGCTCATAATAACAAGCAAGAGAGTCAAAATGATAATCGCTTCCATTGACAAGCATCCCGTACTTCGTAAAGGTCTGAGTATATTTCTTGAATGTCAATTTCCTGACGCTACCATTTTAGAGGCAGAAAATTATGAGTCTTACCTGACCAGGCATGGCGAAAATATACCAGAACTGTTTATTTGGGGATTGGAAGAAGAGTCAGAACCTCTTAATGAAAATTCGATAAAAGAACTAAAAAAACGCTTGCCGAACACAGCACTTATTGTTTACGACGGTGAGTGCCGCTACAATATGGCAGTCGCCTGCATGGTTGCCGGTGCAAGCGGTTATTTGTTGAAGAATGATGAATTGGAAGAATTAGAAAATTGTATTAACACTGTTTTACAGGGAAGACGTTACGTGAATGAAGAGATGTTAAGTATTTTGCTGAGCCAAAGCCAGGAGTTGATCAACAGGGAAATTTCACTTTCTACATTAAGTCGCGGAGAATATCAGGTTGCTAAATTCCTGAGCCAGGGAATGCAGACCTCTGAGATTGCAAACTTGCAACAATTTAAGGTAGCGACAATAAACAAACAGCGGTCAAACATTTTCAAAAAGTTAAACGTGACCAATACAATCGAATTACAAAATATACTTTTCTCCTAAAAACCCGGATACCGATCATCTGCACTTGCTGTGTGTATAAAGACCTTCTGGCTATGTCGAAAGACATAATTTTTTTGACGTTGAGTTATAGATCAGCCTCCTGGCCTTGCCGGGAAGGTTGATTATTTAACCTGAACTATCAAGGCACAGCTTAAGTACTTCACCAACTATTTCTCACAGGAAGCAAGTCGGTTAGGCGCATTACAATTGACACCCGATTCAGCGATAGCTATCGTTTCTATTTCCAAACTTGCCGGTTTATACCTGAAGATCTGAGATTTCAAATCCTTATTACCAGGACTTTTCGTTTTTTTTAATAATTATTCTTGTTTTTTATTCATAACCGGCTGAAAAGTCAAAGTTATCCGAGTACCCGTTTCAGGAAATTTATTTGACAAAATACTGATATTCAACAATATACACATATCTTTAACAATGACCAGACCTAAACCTTTATGACTTGGATAACGATAATCACGCATCCAGTGATTGTAGGATTTGAATGGTTCGTTAAGCCACTCTGAAATTTCACCCGGCAACCCTTTCCCTGTATCTTCTACAATGATCTGAGGGCGCCCTTTGTCATTTGCTGAAAGTACTTTAACCGTTGTCTGACTTAATTTTACCGCATTATCCATCAGATTTTGGATAATCAGCGAAAGCAATTTTCCATCCGTATCGACAATAAAGTCCTTCTCAACCTGATTTAAAATTTCAATATTGCGATGATTCGCCACTCCGGAAAGGACTTTTGAGGAATGCTGAACAATGTCATACACATTGATTTTTTCAAAAATGATTTCGCTTCTGTTTTCCCGGCTTTGGCTCTTGATATAGTTTAACAAATTCCGCGTATGTTCACGAGCGTAATGGATCGTATTTACCGTTTCCGTACTCATAGCCGAAACAAAAGTATCACTCAGATTATTTTTTTCAAGGTGGTTTTGAATCTGAGTAAATGAGTTACTGATGTAAAAAAGTGGCGTTTGGATATCGTGATTAATAGCAGCAACAATCTGGTTATTAATATGATACTGCCTGTAAAGGCTCTTTTCCCGTTCCTTTTTCAACAGGTAAGAAGTTCGCAAGCGAAGAATGACCAAAAAAGCCAGGCCGGTTAAAACCAGGCAAAGCCCTCTAAATATCCAGTTCTCGTACCAGGCGGGGGAAATGTGAATCTGAACCTTTTTATAAGCATAATTTTCGGACCCAAAACCGTTTTGCTTTCTTATCACGAGGGAATAATTTCCGGATGATGCGTTTGGAATGTTAATGCTAGAGTTCTCCGAAACGGGCAGCCAAACTTCTTTTTGGCCCGTTTGCTGAATTGAGTATGTAAAGTGTAAGTTATTTCTGCTATTAAAATATGGTGTCGAAATGCTAAGATTTAATTGCTTGAAGTCTCTTGGAATGGACGCCAACTGGCCCTGGCCGATCTGCTTTCCGTCAAGCATAATCTTACCGATAAAAATATCCCGGTCGGGCAATTCAATTCTGATACTATCCGGATTGAACCATACGAACCCGTTCATGGAAGGAAAGGAGAAGATGCCGTTAGCGAGCTTCAACCCGCAAGGCTGACAACCGCCATTAAATTCATTGCTGCTGAAACCGTGCCGTTTGTCGTAATATAAATAGAAAATTGAATTTTGCTTTTTGTCAGTATAATTAAGCAGATCATTTTTCAGAACCTGGAATAATCCCTTATTCGTAGTGATCCAAAAAAATCCTCTTTTGTCTTCCAGTATACAATGCGAAGTAGCCAGGTATTCATTTTTATCAAGCGGCAGTTTTATTGTTTTTCCTTTGAAATAAAGGAAAATCCCATCCCCGTAAGTTGATATCCACACATAATTATCTGACACATAAATACTTCTCACACTAACTTTCCCGAGTGACTTAATAACCTGCATATTCCTATCCCGAATATTATACAGAAAAAGGCCATTCTTTGTGCCAAGCATAAGCTCCTGTCCTGGCAGCCTCCGGATACACGATATTTCCCCGAAACTCCCTTTGAAAATGAACTTCGGCGAAGCTTGAAAATCTTTTGTATTCAGTAAATAAAGAGAATCCCTTTCTCCTCCAATCCATAAAGTATCCTGCCGATCAACATACAAAGCTTTAATTCTTCCCGGCATTTCGTATGCCCGTAGAAACTTGTCGCCCTTCGGACTAAAATGAGCCAAACTTCGGAGATTGCCTGTCCAAAGAGAAAGGTCACTGCTCTGAGCAATGAAATATTTGCTGTTCACGTCCAAAGAATTTTCCAAGCCGGATTTAAACGATTCCTCCTGCCCCTGTTCCGAGCTTAAAATCTGCCCCTGAGCTGAAAGAATAGAATGATCCGAGACTGAGACTTGCGCGTAGAAAACATTGTCAGCACCTTTTTTTGCATCTCTTTTTATAGAAAAATCTTTATGCCTAAATACAAAAAGACCATTGGTGTAACTTCCCAGAAACAAGTATTTCAACTTCTCGTCATAATACGCCGTCACGATATTGGATTCATCAAAATCAAAATTGCTAACGATAAGTTTTGTCAGCAGGAGATTCCGATCGGACGATTTTTCTATGGAGTAAAATCTTTGATTATAGTATATATAAGCGCGTTGTGATATATTATCCCAAAACAACCTGTATTTTAATTGCCTGACGTCAAATGTTTTGTCCCTTAGAAGATCTCCGGTCAAATGGCTGTACGTAGTTCTTCCTTTGGCATCAATCCTGGCAAATTCACCGGTCATTAAAGTGGCGTAAGGAGTTGTACCCAATAGAAAAAATCTTTTAAAAACACCTCTGGAAGACCACTTTTTCTGCTTCTCTATGAAATGTTCAATTTTGTCTTTATGCCAGACATAGAATTTTTTACCGCCGGCCGGATACAAAAACGGATCATGATTCAGGCTGATACTGTAAATAGAAGGAAGGCTTCGCATTATATTAATTCCGCCCCTGATTACGTCTCCATAGGGCGAAGTGGCGATGTGATAGTTCAGGAATTGCCGCTCCAAACCAGCTGAGCCGTCGTTTTTAATTTTTATGTATTCCAGATTTTCGTTTAACGCAGTAAAATTCTTGTTGTTAACCGTGTAATCTTTAAGGGAAGGAACGAAGCCGTGAATCCGATTTCCGGTAATGGAAATATTTGTTCTGTTAAATGTGTAGAATGATTGCCCGTCAAACCGAACCATACCATCTTCCGTCGCAAGCCAGACAAAGCCGTTGTTATCCTTCATAATAGCTTTTACACTATTTTGTGGTAACCCGTTTTCATCAGAATAATGTGTGATATCAAATTCAGGATTATCCATTTCCTGTGCATACAGGCCTGAAATCACAAAAAAAGAAATAATAATCAGTAAAGCTCTACTCACAACATAATCAACGTTTGTACGTAACCCGATTACGTATCACGCACTAATTTAGCACTTTATGGCAGCAAAGCGAAAAAAAAATTCATGATAACAATACAAGTAAAAACCTTATCTGAGAGTTCAAAATAAAAAATCCCGGAAACTGATTCCCGGGATTTTTGCCGATTTCCTTATGATTCGCAAGACTGGCAACTTACTAAACTCGTCACCAGCTCTTTGGAAACACTCTGACTTCTCTGGTAATAAAGCGTTTTTACTCCCAGTTTCCAGGCTTCGATAAGTAATTTATTAACTTCCTTAACCGGCAGATTGGAAGGAATATTCAAGTTTAAACTCTGCGACTGATCCACATATTTCTGACGAATCGAAGCCTGCTGAATAATTTCGAGCTGACTGATCTCTTTAAACGTTTTGAAAACATCTTTTTCCTCAGCTGTCAGTTCCGGCATATGTTGCACACTTCCGTGGTTCAACATAATCGTCCGCCAGGTTTCTTCATTATCCAACCCTTTTTCCTCCAACAATGCTTTTAGGTATTTGTTCTTGCGCATGAAATTTCCTTTTGCAAGACCTGCCTTATAGTAATTGCTGCTGAACGGCTCGATACCCGGAGATGTCTGGCCAAGAATCGCAGACGAAGAAGTTGTCGGCGCAATTGCCAGTAATGTCGTGTTTCTGCGACCGTATCCTTTCAGCAATTCCGGCTCTCCGTAAATCAGGGCAAGCTCCTGAGTTGCCTTTTCCGACTTATCCTGAATTGCCTTAAATATCTGTGTTGTGAGCTGTTTTGCCTGCATTCCCTCAAACGGGATCATATTTTTCTGCAGATATGAGTGCCATCCCAAAACCCCAAGGCCAAGTGCCCGGTGACGTTTTGCGAAGCGGTTTGCGCTGGCTAGAAAATGATTGCCTTCAGTTTTCTCAATGAATTCCTGAAGAACAGCATCCAGGAAGAAAATTGCTAATCTTACCGCGTCAGTATCCTTCCATTCGTCATACAATTCGAGGTTCATCGACGACAAGCAGCAAATGAAAGATTCATCTTCTGTCGACGGCAACATAATTTCCGAACACAAATTACTTGCGTTGATACGCAGATTTTTGTCCTTATAAACCTGTGGTTTGTTGAGATTTACGTTGTCCGAAAAGAAAATATAAGGAAGACCTTTTTGCTGGCGGCTCTGAAGAATCTTTGCCCAGATTTCTCTCTTGGCCATATCTCCGTCGATCATATCCTGCATCCAGTAATCGGGCACGCAAACTCCCGAGAAAAGATTTTGGATCGGATGACCGATGTCCTTGATCTGTAAAAATTCTTCTATATCTTCATGATCAATGTCCATATAGGCTGCGAACGCGCCGCGGCGTACACCACCCTGGGAAATGGTATCCATGGCAGTATCGAAAAGACGCATGAAACTTACCGCTCCGCTGCTTTTTCCATTGTCCGTTACAGCACTCCCACGTGCACGTAAATCACCGAAATAAGCGGAAGTTCCTCCACCGATCTTGGTTTGCATGATCACTTCACCAAGCTTGTGTGTGATACCTTCAATATTATCCGGCACGTGCACGTTGAAGCAAGAAATAGGCAAACCGCGCTCTGTACCCATATTAGCCCAGATCGGAGAGCTCAAACTCATCCAGCCGCGTTCCACCATTTCCTGAAAAGCTTCCTTCAGTTCCGGGCGATACAAACGTTTCGCCGCTGCGGCACAAACACGCTCAATGGCACCTTCAACGGTTTCGCCTTTCAGCAGGTATCCACGGTTAAGAACTTGTTCGCTTTCAGTGTTTTTCCACCAAAGTTTCTCCATTTCGTACTGGGCGGTAACTCCTTCCAGCAGGTCTAGTTCGGCAACTTTCATTTCTTTTTAATGATTTATATGTTGTTGATTTCTCCGTTTTATTTAAAAAACTTCGATAGGATTTAGGTACTTTTTAGAACAGATCGTATGCGGAAATACTTTTATCATGTTTGGTATAATCCACCGGTCTTTTTGCGAAGAAATCATCCAGACTGTTCGCAAAAACTTCTTCTTCAAACCATTGAAGCAATTTCACATCCGCAATGGCAAGGTTAAACTGGCGAGGCAAGCCGATTTTCTGAAGACTGTCATCTGCACGATATTTCATGAAATTGATCAGATCTTCCTTATTGATACTGTCAATTTCGCCTTCGCTGAAAATCCAGTCAATAATTCTCGATTCCACGTCGATGGACGCACGCACCAAACGCGTAATTTCTGCAACTGTTTCCTGATCGAACATATCAGGAAATTCTTCCTTGATTTTGTTTACAAGGTAAATCCCCGCATTTGCGTGTATCTGTTCATCTATTGAAGTCCAGGCGATAATATTGCTGACGTTTTTCATCAAACCCTTGAAACGGGCGAATGATAAAATGATTGCGAACTGACTGAACAAGCTCACATTTTCAATCAAGATCGAAAACAGGATTAAAGAAAACGCATACTCCTTTTTATCCGTAGATTTCGAATTTCCAAGTGCTTCCGACAAATAGTCGATACGCTCACGAATCACAGGAATTTCTACGAGCGACTCAAACTGGTTCGTATATCCAAGCACCTCCAAAAGACGGGAATATGCCTCAGAATGACGGAATTCGCATTCCGCAAACGTACTTCCCAAACCATTGAATTCAGGCTTTGGCAAATGGTGAAAAAGATTTCCCCAGAAAGATTTCACAGCCACTTCAATCTGAGCGATTGCAAGCAAACTGTTTTTCACAGCATTTCTTTCTGCCGCGTTCAGGTGAGAATGAAAATCCTGCGTGTCTGCTGTAAAATCCACTTCGGAATGAACCCAATATGCCTTGTTGATCGCTTCCGTAAATTGTAATATTTCGGGATATTCAAATGGCTTGTATTGTAAACGTTTGTCAAAAATGCTCATAACAAATGCTGTCTATGGAATATAATATAATAATCAAGTAAGTTTCCCCGGTGGATATCAAGTCAATAACTTCAGACTTTCAAAAAATCATCGTTTTTAAATATCAATTTCCGATAAATTCAAAATAGGATATTTTATTTGTTTCCCTCTTTCAATACCTCTAAAAAACAACCGTTGTACCCTATTTTCCGGGCAACAAACTTACAGATTAATTCGTGTAATTTTCAAAATTTGTTAACTTTTTAATTTTTACAATTTAACAATTAATTGATTATCAATGTTTTGATTATAATAATTTGCTAACATTTTTTTTTCACATAATTTTCTGTTGAAAATTATTACGATAATTAAATATTAAATTTTAATAATCTATAACTCACGCACTTGGAAAATGAAAGGGTATTATTTAGACAAAAATGGAGATTTTGTTGTTATGAAAGGACGGGCGAAAATTTTACCAATTCCGGATAATCTTGGAGGTTGAAAAACTTTAAATTAGTAACAGCAAAAAGAGGACGTCATCTTTTTAATTTTACAGAACAAATCAATATTGTACATTTATAATAATTCACAGTTGTGAAAAACAAAATTAAGAATAAGCAAATTTTAAAGTGGCGAAAGAAAGTTTAGTCGCCGGGTAACTAAAAATGGAAAAACATGTAATTAAGTATTGCCCAAAATGCCATTCAGATTTCGTCTGCAAAACAGGTGATATTGCAAATTGTCAGTGTTACACAGTTGCGCTAAATGCCGAAACCAAAGACTTTTTGTCTAAAACTTCATACGATTGCTTGTGCAGGAATTGCCTGGTAAAAACAGAACTGACGATTAAAGCTGCATCGAGATATACTTTTCCCACACATTCCATCATGTTTATCGATGGACTCCATTATTACAAAGAAAATGGCAATTGGGTTTTTACAGAGTTATACCACATATTAAGGGGTTACTGTTGCAAAAATGGTTGCAGACATTGTCCTTATGGTTTCGAGGAAGAATAACTGTTTAATACACGCGGATTTATTCTTTTCTTAAAACCTGTGTCTTTGCCAAGGTGTATGTCCAGCACCGAATTTTACCTGCTTGCCAAAGTTTGTGCTGCCCAGCAAAGTTTGTGTTCTGTCAAAGTTTTCTTTTGTATTAACAGTTGTTTTGGTTTGTGAGGACACAAACCGAGGCGTGCAAACCAAGGCGTCGCAATTTTAGGTTTGTGAGACACAAACCAAGGCGTAGTTTGTGAGGACACAAACCGAGGCGAAGCTGTTTTGGTTTGTGAGGACACAAACCATGGCGAACAAACCATGGCGCAAACTAAGGTTCACGGTGCACAATCAGCTTATGACACGAACATCAATCCTGCTCCGTACGAAAAAATTAAGGTTTCGATAAAAACGGATAGCCGTTCGTATCAAAACCTTAATTTTAATTCCCTAAGCTACTTTAACTTAGAAACTGTAACGCAAGCCTAACTGAAACTGGTATGGATTTCCAGATGGTGTAACGATACCTGCTGTGTTTACACGGTAAACAAATTTCTGGTTAGCCCTATCAAAACCTGCAACAGCAGGAGAAGTCGACGTCGCAGGAATACCCAATGCATACAATGCCTGATTACCCAATGATTCGTTCGTCCCCCAGGTTTTCTTAAGCAGGTTGGCTACGTTAAAAATATCTGCTGAAATTTCGATGCTCTGCGATCTGTAAATTTTAAATTTCTTGGTAGCGCGCAAATCCCAGACTCCGTAGAAATTATTGATACCACCATTTCTCTGAGCCATTTTACCAGAATATTTATTAATATAATCTTTCACACTCTGGCTGGCGTCTGGATTATTTATAATTGCCTGTAAACCGGTTCTTACATTTTCCGGAACGCTTGGGTCATTTCTGTCAAAAACGAAGGCAAGGTCATTGGTTCCTGAAACAAAGTCCGCATTACTGTTAGCACCCGATAATAACGTATATCTTGTTCCGCCAATTCCTGAATAACGAACGCCCACGTTTATACCATAAAAAGAAGGAAGCGATCCGTAGAATACGATTTTATGACGGAAGTGATTGTCTGAGTACGTCATGTTACTAAGGTTACGCGGGTCATCTTTTACAGGTAAAGACAACGTAGCGGTGTTAGCCACATTACCGTTATAAGAGGCGTTATCCTTGGTATCGTTATAGGTATAACTCATGGTGATTTCTCCGTCCTTGAAATACTGATAGGTCGCGTCGGCTACAAAGGCAAACTGATTCACTTTTCCTTCACTGTTCAATTCAAGAACACGTCCGAATTTCGAACTTTTGCGTCCTTGCAACCAATCTCCTGCTCCGTTTGCTGGCATTGAAGCTAATGGCACATACACGCCGCGATTATCTTCATTAGCCAGTCTGAAAAAAGGATCATCAACCATATTTCTATCCACGTAGAAATAATTGTTACGCCCCAAAGTCATATAACCAGCGATCCCAACTCTGAGTTTATCTGTGAAATAATGGCTGTATGATGCGTTGGCTTTGTACATAACCGGCACTCGTGCATCCTTTCCGTTTGTGTTAATTGTGGGCAACTGAAAGGCATCAAGACTTGGAATACTTCCATAATTAGAGCGGTATGCATTAAAATCCGGAGTTGGAATATTTGGAGAACGTACATCGACAGTAGCTAAATGTTTCCCATCGAACGTAAGGTTATTGATCAGCACATAATTATTGATATCTGATGCGAAAATCCCACCACCAACGCGAACAATATCCGTATGTTTTTCATTCACATCCCATGTAAACTGAAGACGCGGCTGCACTACAAATGATTTCAAACGCTGATCTGTACGAATCGCAAGTTCGTCGTAAAGTGTCTGGTTAAGCGGAGATGTCGGATAATGTGCATAATCCAGACGAAGACCGGCAACCATATCAAGACCCAGCGCCAGTTTCGTTTTCATCTGACCATAAATCCCTGCATTCAAAATATTTCCTTTTACAGACCAGTCATTCATCAGAGGCACTTCGCGGTAATAGCGGTAGGGCTGCAAAGCATCAAATTTTTCCAGAGCGGTTTTTCCGGCAGCGGCATCCACCGTGTAATGGAAACGACCGTTCACTTCACTTCCGTAAGTCGAATTCGAATTGGTATACATTAAATCAACACCAAATGTATATTCCACTTTGTCGGTGTTGTAATATAAATTATCTACCAGTTGCAACACATTGTTGGTAAAACCTTCCTGCGCGAAACGGTGCCCACCCATCTGAATATTCGTAGATTTTGAAGTCCCGTCATTTAAAGTCGACACTACACCCTCCACGATTGCTCGCGGAATGTTGGCAGATGGAAGCTGATCGCCAGGGCTGCTTTTCTGGTGCGTATATAAGTGCTGAACTTTTAATTCATTCGTAACCTTCGAGTTGATCGATGAACGAAGAGACGCCAAAAGGCTGTTATCGACGTTATAATCATTTCCAGTTGATTCGTAAATATTAATCGACGTGTTATCCTGAAGACCAAGTTTGTTTCTGTCGCTCGTAAAATTATCACGAACCGTCAAAAGGTTTTTCTTATTGATCTGCCAGTCGATGCGTGCGAACACAGCATCAGAACCTCTTTTTTTATCGAATGTACCATATTGAGGTGTGTTTGCAACTCCGTATTTTTTACGTGCAATGTCAACAAAATTGTCTAAAGTTGATCTTGTAATATTAAAACGGTTTTCGTCTGCCGGCGTCAGTACGTCTGCAATTACAAATGGGCGCGTATCCTGCTGGTGATCCCAGGCTACAAAAAAATGGAGCTTATCCTTGATGATAGGACCACCTAATGAAAATCCAAATTGATTCGTTGAAAAGGTAGTATTCAATTTATTTCCCCGAATATCATACGGACTTGAAAGCCAGTTTGCACGGCTGTAATTGAAAGCACTACCACTGAATTTGTTCGTACCGGATTTCGTCACTGCACTCACCGTTCCACCACCGCTACGGCCGTAGGTTACGTCATATTGATTGGTTACAACCTGAAATTCCCGTACAGCTTCAATCGAAATGGAATAAGGCGCGCCACTTCTGCTTGTTGTAGATCCGGCAGAGGTTGGGTTTTTAGCATTCATACCATCGATGGTATAATTGGTTGAAGAACCCAGCTGGCCTGAAATATTTCCTCCTTTACTCAATGGAGAGAGTTCCATCAAGGATGTAAAATTACGTCCGTTAACTGGCAGCCTTGTGATATCCCGGGCAGAAATAGCGGTGGAAGCGCCGATATTTTCAATTTTATTCTTCATACCCGAGGCTACAACCTGCACCACTTCCAGCGTCTGACCAGCTTCCATCATTTCGATTTTCACTTTAATCGCATCTCCCTGATGAAGAAGGTAACCCGTTCTTTTTTGTTCGCCAAAACCAACATAACTTACAATCACGGTATAAGGACCACCGAGCGGCAGCTCCTTAAAAGCATATTCACCTTTTGCATTGGTGGAAGTTGCAGTCGTAAATCCTGTCGATTCGTTTTTAACCTGAACTGTTGCACCTGCAAGTTCAGCATTCTGATTGTCGGAAATTGTACCTGAAATGGAAGCCTGTGTTGTTTGTGCTTTTACGGTATAAAAACAACAAAACATACAACACAAAATCAGAATTGTAGAAAGTAAAAATCTTTTCTGCATAAGTTAATTATTAAATTAAAGCGCAAAAAAGGTCTTTGAATGTGTTCTTGTTATTAAGACAATATTAACTTATCATGAACTTAGCCAAATCAATACTTAATAGTATTTTAGTCATATGAAAATCGGAAAATGAAGCTTGTTCCGCGCCAAAGTTTGTGTCTTAACAAACGTCACACTGATATTCTAATTGCCAAAGTTCGGGTCTTTACAAACGTCACACTGATATTCAAAACTTCCTTTTCAATGGAATATAAACGAAGGCAACAGACGACATCTCGATTGTGAGGACACAAACGAAGACGAAGTTTGTGAGGACACAAACCACGGCGACTGGCGACAGACGACAGACGACATCTCGTTTGTGAAGACACAAACGACGGCAAGACAATTCATCTCCAAAACTGCCATAACTCAATTTCGACTACAACAACAGTAGATACGGTTACTTCGAATTGACCTGCACTCAGCAACTTTGTATAATCAAATAAACAGAAACAAAATGAAAATCACATTGACAGGTTCGTTAGGACATATTGGTAAGCCACTGACCAAAGAATTAGTAAATAAGGGACACATAGTAACCGTAATCAGCAGTGATCGTGAAAAGCAAAAAGACATTGAAATACTCGGAGCAAAGGCGGCAATCGGGTCAATGCAGGACGCTGATTTTTTAACAGCAAATTTTGCAGGAGCAGATGCGGTGTACACGATGGTCCCGCCGGCAAATTATTTTGACCACTCGCTTGATCTGTTAGCTTATTATCAGAAAATAGGTGATAACTATGCAACAGCTATTCAAAGATCCGGCGTTACACGTGTCGTTAATCTCAGCACCTTTGGAGGAGAATTAACAAAAGGTTCCGGAATTTTACTGGGTGCACACAACGTAGAAGAGATTTTGAACAAATTACCGAAAGATGTAACTATTATACATATACGCCCGACGTCTTTTTACTACAATTTATATGGTTATGCTGAAATGATCAAACAGGCTGGCGTTATCGCAACAAATTATGGCGACGTAAAAATACCATGGGTTTCGCCGATTGATATTGCTACGGTTGTTGCGGAAGAGATTCAATCCGGCGTCAGGGAGCGGAAAGTTCGATACATCGCCAGTGAAGAACTTACCGGACCAGAAACTGCTAAAATTCTGGGATCAGCAATTGGAAAACCTGATTTGCAGTGGAAGATCATTTCGGATGAGGAGGCACAAAATGAACTGATAAATATCGGAATGAACCCAAAAATTGCTTCCGGATTGGTTGAAATGTATGGTGCCTTACAAAGCGGTTTTCTGGCAGAAGATTATCACAGAAATAAACCAGCAATTTTAGGAAAGGTAAAACTGGAAGATTTCGCACAGGAATTTGCGTTAGCTTTTAATTAATATGTGTTATCTTGTAGTATGACGAATATAGAACCCTATCGGATTAAAACCATCGCAGAATGGCATCAGTTCAGGTATTTACCTAAGCCGGAACATCCGCTCATCAGTGTTATTAATTTTGAAAATGTAAAACGGCTGCGTGAAGATGAGCCTAGAAGCATTGTCAATAATTTCTATTCCATTGCGCTGAAACGAAGTTTTAATGCCAAGATGAAATATGGGCAGCAGGAATACGATTTTGATGAAGGCGTCATGTTTTTCATTTCACCTGGTCAGGTTTTTTCGATTGAAGCTGACACAGCGATACAGCATAAGGGTTGGTCGTTGCTTCTGCACCCCGACTTTCTGTGGAACACACCGCTGGCTCATAAAATAAAGCAATACGAATATTTCAGTTATGCGGTACATGAAGCACTGCACCTGTCCGAAAAAGAAGAAATGATGATTGCAGGAATAATTCAAAATATCGAGCAGGAATATCATTCCAACATTGATAAATTCAGTCAGGATGTGATCATTGCCCAGCTCGAATTACTTTTTACCTATTCCGAACGATTTTATCAACGCCAGTTTATTACCAGAAAAATCACCAATCATCAGGTTTTGAATCGATTGGAAGAAATTTTAACGAATTATTTTAATACTGATTCTTTATCTGGAAAAGGGTTGCCTACTGTTCAATTCATTGCCGATTCTTTAAATCTGTCACCGAGCTATCTCAGTGGTCTCCTTAAAGTTTTGACGGGACAAAGCACTCAGCAGCACATCCACGACAGACTGATCGATAAGGCAAAGGAACAATTGTCCGTTACATCATTGTCGGTAAGTGAAATTGCCTATGAGCTTGGTTTTGAGCATCCTCAGTCATTCAGCAAATTGTTCAAAACAAAAACTAATCTTTCACCCCTGGAATTCAGGCAATCTTTTAATTGATCGGGGATTAAGGTTTTGCTCTTACCAGGATAAAATGTTCATCTTCCTGCCTGAATTTTATTTCAAGCGGACCAAGCAGGTTATTAAGTAAAACAGCAAGGCTTTCTTCCCTGGCATGTATGTTGACAAGACGATCTGACTTAATTAACTGCGAGCTGTACACAAAACTTACTCCAGACAACTTTTCAATTTCCGTGAGTACCGAACTCAGCTTTTCCTGTTTCAAATCCAGTGTAATTATGCAGTCCTGATATGGTCTTACCCTATCCATCTTGCAAGCAGAAAAAAATAGATAAGAACTGAGCACAACCAGGAAAAAAGCGGTAACGATAAGTTTGCGTACTATAAGTCTTATGTAAATTTCTTGCATAACAATTCAATTAAAATCGTTAAGGAATTTCATGTTTAAAACATACAGTTCCTTAACGATATTCTGTCAATGTTTGAAAAAAGCAGATTTACCGCAACCCGTTTAAATGGGTAGCTTCCCTATTCTTTTTCCAGTTCAATTCCCAACCACAATGGTCTGAGTTGGCGCAAATGCCGCTAAGCACGGGCACATGGCTACTCTGCCCCGGAATATTCATCATCGGTTACGGCCTGCAGCCAATTTACTGCACCGCCTTTACTAACATTGGGATTAATTGCGAGATGTGTAAACGGACTATCTGGCGTTGCGCCATGCCAGTGCACGATATCTGGTGCGATATTTACGGCATCCCCGCTACGAAGTAACTGGATTGTTTTCCCTTTTTCCTGATAATAACCAGTACCATCGGTCGCGATCAGAATTTGACCATTTGGATGCGTATGCTAGTTATTTCGGGCACCAGGTTGAAAAGTTACATTACTTACTGTGCAATCCGTCAGGTCATTAGGGCCTACCAGTGTTTTTATCCAGGCAGTCCCTGTAAAATAATCCGAAGGTGCCAGAGTTGCACCTTCCGGAACTTCTGTTTCATTCGAGCTCATACTATTTTAACAAAGATTTTATTTAAAACTGATATCCCAAATACGTCGTAGCTAAATCCCCATCACAGCATGCGGCTGATACAGTTCTTCCAACTGGGTAACTTCATCTTCCGTCAATTTTACAGACAGTGCTGCAACAGCATCGTCAATATGTTTTGGTTTGCTAGCCCCAACAATTGGTGCTGTGATAATTGGCTTTTCCAGCATCCACGCGAGTGCAATTTGCGCACTGGAAATCCCTCTTTTTTCTGCAATTTCAGTTACCCGGCCGGCAATTTTGAAATCGGCATTGCTATAAAGTGACTTTCCGAATGCATCCGTTCTGGCACGCTCCGTTTCATTGCGATCAATACTTCTCCCGCCAGTCAACAATCCCCGCGCCAGCGGTGACCATGGAATAACCGCAATTTTCTGATCTGCACAAAAAGGCAGCATTTCCCGCTCTTCCTCTCTATATACTAAATTGTACTGCGGCTGCATGGAGACAAAACGCGTCCAACCATTTCGTTCAGCGGTATACTGCGCCTTCGCAAACTGCCATGCTGACATAGACGAAGCCCCAATATAGCGCGCTTTGCCAGCCTTCACCACATCATGCAGAGCTTCCATCGTTTCCTCGATCGGCGTATTGTTATCCCAGCGATGAATCTGGTAAAGATCTACATAGTCCGTACCAAGTCTTTTCAAACTTGCGTCGATCGCACTCATAATATGCTTGCGCGAAAGCCCCTTATCATTCGGTCCGGGCCCCATAGGAAAGGCAACTTTTGTGGCCAGAACAAAATCGTCGCGTTTAGTAAAATCCAGCAGCGCGCGTCCGACGACCTCTTCACTCAATCCATTAGAGTATATATCGGCCGTATCAAAAAAGTTAATTCCCAGATCGAGTGCCTTTTTAATAAAAGGTCTGCTTTGCTCTTCATTTAAAGCCCATGGCCACCGATCTGTTGGCGTCCCGTATGTCATAGTTCCAAGACAAATACGCGAAACCATCATACCTGTGTTGCCAAATTTTATATATTCCATATGGTTCTATATTTAGTTCAACAAAGTCACGATCGGCTATTAAAACCAACCCAAAGATACGGCTTCTTATACGTACAATAGTAACAACATTCAAATATAAAAGTAATGATTTCAAACAATTCAAGCCCGAATGGACTTGGGCACGACACCAGTAACTTTTTTGAAATAGTTATTAAAATGTGTCGGATATTCGAATCCGAGACCGTAAGCGATGTCGCCTATACTCCAATCGGTATGCTGCAAGAGCGCCTTCGCTTCAATGATTATCCGTTCAGTGATCACCCTCGTTGTCGACTTTCCGGTAACTTCCCGAACGGAACGGTTTAAATGGTTAACGTGAACTGAAAGTCTTGCCGCATAATCCTGAGCTGTTTTTAAAGTCAGCGGTCGATCCGGACTTTCAATTGGAAACTGCCTTTCCAGCAATTCAAGAAAAAGAGAGACAATACGTGAAGACGCGTTTTTATGTTTAAAGAAATTTCCTGACGGTTCCAGTTTTAAAGCTTCGTGAATGATCAGATTTATATAATTCCGAACCAGCTCATCCTTGTATATGTAATCCGTATTTTGCTCTGCAAGCATTTTTTGGAAAATTGTAGACAAAAAATCTTTCTGATCTTTTTCAATCGTAAATATCGGTGTACCTCCCAGTTTGAACAATGGAGATTTCTGAAGACTCTCGGAACGGTCATTAACTTTTAAAAATTCTTCCGTAAAAAGGCAGGCATATCCCGTTTGCTGAGTACAGAGAACATCCGAAGAGTAAGGAATATGAGGATTGGCAAAAAACAGAAAAGTATCATCCAGCTCAATTCCTTTGTCTGCATAATGAATCAGCGTTTTTCCTGTAATCATACAGATCTTGTAAAAATCCTTTCGGCTGTATTTTGGAACTGGGCTGACCGCTGTTTCTATCTTATATACTTTAAAGCCTTTTAGTTTAAGGTCATTCGTACTAAAACCGGAAACGGAAGAAACGAGTTGATTATCCATAGCACAAAGTTATAGATTTCAAATATATAAATACTCAGCACACTTCAAAATTAACAGCGTCCAATTTTTACGCATATTGGTCTCCTGCCTTCGTCTCCTTTTATTAATACTCCATAATAAGGCCATTGTTTCCCTCGCACTTTTTCTTAAAATCACTTACACTAAATGCAACACTGTTGCGAATATGAAATTCTTTTATTTATTTGCATCAACGTTGCAATTATATTTTAACTGCGTCAATTGTAAAACTCAATTATAAGAATAATTACCATGATGATGAACAAAAAGTTAATTTGGACTTTATTGATAGGAATGAGCACTCTGTTTGTGCAGTGCAAAGATTCGGAGGATGAATTAGTGCCAGATGACGAAAATGAACTTATCACTTCTGTGACTCTGAATTTCAAAGAGGCTTCGACAGGAACTGTAACTTCTTTTTCTTACAAAGATGCCGACGGTGATGGTGGAAATGCGCCAACAAAATTCGATACTGTCGCGTTGAAAGCAAATACAGAATACACTCTGACAGTGCAGTTTTTAGATGAAAGTAAAACGCCAACGCAGGATATAACGGACGAGATCGAAGAAGAATCCGACGATCATTTACTTATCTACACGCCTTCTCCTGCATCATTGCTGACCTATACATATGGTGATAAGGACAAAAATAATTTTCCGATCGGACTAATCGGAACTGCAAAGGCAGGTGCAATCGGCTTGGGTAAATTGAAAGTTCAGCTTCGGCATCAGTCGGGCACAAAGAATGGAACGATCACGCCCGGCTCCGATGATGTTAACCTGGACTTCAACCTCAGAGTGCAGTAAATTTTTAAATTCAGACCCCGGTGAATAATGGACGACTTCGCTATGGTCTGATACTTTAACATTCAATAAAAATGGATGAAAAAATGACTTTCGAAAGAAACTTTATCCTGGCAACCGGAAGAATCGTAAAACTCTCGGCAGTGTACGAATCAAATGAAATTCCGGTTGAGTTGAATATGAAAATAGAAGTATTGATAAAAGATGAAACTCATACCGATTTCTGCGCACCGATCCATCTTGCACATCCGAAATACTGGAAACTGAAAAGTCTGGACGAAAAACGCTCTGCAGAAATGCAAATTCAGTATAGTGGGCTTAGTATTAAACAGGTAAGACGTTTTTTCAGTGAATTATCCGCACTCAGAAGATAACACTTCTGGCGCGAAAACAAAAGAGGATACGATTTGTATCCTCTTTGTAAAATCAAATATTCCTGGTTTTTTTATTTTTTTGCCTCTTTCACTGCAACAACCGGAAATTCTCCATACGGAGTTGACACAGCTCCACTCAATGAATCCCCTTTTTGAGTCAACGTGTATTTGATCAGTCCACCATCAAAATTTGTTGCAAAAGTAACTTTGCCCTGGTTAATAGATAGTTCCTGCATCGGCTGCTTGTCCTGTCCCATGAACCCTACTGTTTTGTTTTCCTTTTGCTCAAAGATCATATATCCCGATTCGTATTCGGGCGGGACATTGGAAATAGAATATTTCCAGGTACCAATTATTTCATCGGCTACTGTTTTTCGGGCTGCAACGGAAAATAAACTAACAGCCATAATCATCATCAGGAAGTATTTTGCTTTCATCATTTGTAAATAAAATTAGTATGCTCAGAAGTCTTGAATTGTTTGTACCCAAATTTATACAAATTTAATTACCAAACAATTTATATTTCATCAGAGTTAAATACTATAATAATACTCCTAAGCCAATCTATTTCAAACGAAAATTTCTTTTTCTCAAACCGGCGGACGTTATAATCTTTCCGGCATCCGTAACAATAACACAGTGATAACCAGTGTTTCTTTTAATAATTTCCAGGCCAGCCTCCTCTCCCAGAACAATTATTGCAGTACTGAAACCATTGGCCTTTTCCGCCTCCGGGCCAACAACTGTTACGCTGGAAAGGCCTGTTGCCGGGTAGCCGGTTGCTGGATTTATGATGTGAGAAAACCGCTTGCCTTCGATTTCAACAAACTTTTCATAATTACCGGAGGTAGCCACGGAAGCTTCTTTCAGATTAATTTTACCCAGTAGTTTTTTCGTATTAAAAGGGTTGGTAATTCCTATCGTCCAATCTTTTCCATCGGGCTGTGCTCCCCAGGTGCTCATGTCTCCGGATGCGTTTACGATCCCGGCCTCAATACCCCGTGCCGTCATCATGGCTCGTCCACGGTCAGCAGCATAACCTTTCCCTATCGATCCGAATCCTATTTTCATTCCATCAAGTTTCAAAAAAACAGTCGAATTCAGGCTGTCCAGAATAATATTTTTGTACCCAACTTTCGCCACCGATCGCCTTACTACTTCAGCAGACGGAATTTCCGTCATCGATCCGTCAAACTTCCATACTTTTTCCATTGATCCAAAACTGATATCGAAAGCGCCACTGGTCATTTCGGAAAACCGAATCGCCCGTTTTGTCAGTTCAAAAAGTTCCTTATCTACCTTTACAGGCCTGATTCCCGCATTTCGATTAATTTCTGACACCTGAGAAGTTTCTTTCCAATCTGAAATCAGATTTTCAATTCGGGATATTTCCGCTATGACGGTATCTATATTTGCCTCGGCTGAAAGTGTGTCGTGTGCAACAATGGAGATGTCAAATCTGCTGCCCATCAACGTCGTAGTACGCTTGCGCAGCACTTGTGCATGAACTGTAAAAAAACTGGTTGATAGAATTAATGCAAATAATATCGTGATACTGAACTGACGCTTGATACTAGCCATAGAGGCAATCCTGAAAAAATATTAATTTAAACTTACTTTTCATTAAAAGGCAAACTTGTAAAAAAGAGCTGGCAATGAATTAACGCCCAATTTAGTTCATACTCACATCACCCGAAACAATTTCACGTATAACTCTCAAAGAAATCAACTATCCTCATTGTCGCCATCATCTGATCTTCTTTCCTTCTCTTTGGAACGGTTCAGACGATAAGAAAAAGTGACGAGAAACTGGCGCGCACGCCATTGGAATTCTGATTCTGAAAAGTAGCCTGCGTTTTCAGTAATACTTCTGCGTTTCCGGCTGTTAAACAAATCACGGACGCTGGCGGTGACCGTTCCTCTTCCCTTTAATATATCTCTGGAAAGTCCCAGATCGATAGAATATTGTGAAAGTTCTTTACCCTGAGTGGTTTTTCGAGGTGCCCGGTAGTTAAGCGATGACTGAAAATCGATGTTTTTGAGAAGTGTAATTCTGGATGAAATCCTGCTGGTCCAGCTGTATGTGTCGCTTTTTAAAATAATATCATTGTAAACGCCTTGATTCATGGCTCTGAAAACATTGGCATTAGCCGCCCATTTCCACCAGTCGAAAGGGTCATAAGTGAGATTAAACTCAAATCCGTAGGAATCACCAGTGGATAGGTTAACGGGAGTGATTGTGGTAAAACCTGTTGAGTCCACAGCCGTTATATTTTCGACAACGCCTAGTCTGCGGCGATAATAAATGCTTGACAGAAGTGTTCCTTTATCAAAGTTCAGCAAATGTCCGGCCTCAAAAGAATGAGTATATTCCGGATTTAAAAGCGGATTTCCAGCTCTGAAAACGCGGGAATCGCTAAAATTTGAAAAAGGGAGCAGGCTTCTGAACTCCGGCCGGCTCAACCGGTAGCTATAACTTAATTGCAGCGTCTGACTTTCTTTCAGCTTATAGGATAAATGTAGACTTGGAAACAGATTGAAATATTTACGATGATTTTCCACGTTTTTTTTTTCAGCTCCGTTAATATATCGGAGTATTCTCCGCGAAGCCCCGCCTGAATAAAAACTTTTCCAAGCTGATTACTTGCCATCAGATAAGCCGCATGGATTTTTTCGTCGTAAGCAAACCGATTATCAAAATCAGGCAATATTTCCCAGTTCATCTGCGCATTTTGCTGATGTACTGAAAAGTCGTTGTCAAGCAGGCGGATAGAACTTTTCAGCCCTGTTTCTATTTTTCCGTTTTTACCAAAAGGCTGGATAAAATCCAGTTGAAACAAAATATTTTTTTCATCCTCCGTATTGAAGGAACGCTGTACTATACCCGCCGACTCCCCTTGTATACTTTCGTTAAAAAGAGCAGCTTCTGTCTCATCGCTCAAAATGTATTTTCCCACCAAACTCAAACTCTTGCCCTTTTTTTCATAGGTTTTGGTATAGTTCAAAGCGGCTTCGAAATTTGCCCTTGGCTCCGTTTCTTCTTCACTGCGCAAAACTGTGCGCGTCAGATTATTATTCAAGTCAAAATCCCGGTATTCCAGGAGCGATGTGTTTTTATTTCTTGATTTGCGATAAGATAAAGTACCATTCAGGGTGTTGTATTGATTCAAGAAATAGTCCATCCCAACCATAAAACTGTTAGAATATCCTCCCCGTGTCCTGGTATTTTTCTGTTCGTAAACAAAGCTGGTATCAGTACCGTTATATTCTTGTCGGGAAATTCCACGACCGGGACCTTCCCTGTACAAATGTCCGTAACTTGCGATCAGATTAACCTTCTTTTTCCGATAATTGATATTAAAAGAACCTCCAAAATTCGAAGGATAACCTGCGGTTCCGGTAAACGACCCGTTCAAACCATACCGGATATTTTTCTTCATAACAATATTCAGTATCCCGACCTCGCCCTCCGCATCATAACGAGACGATGGATTTGTGATAATTTCGATACTTTCAATCAAATCTCCCGGAATCTGTTTCAGTGCCTCGGCAGGGTTCATGCCCACCATACCCGACTGCTTGCCGTCGATCAGAATCCTGACATTTCCGCTTCCGCGAAGAGCCACATTTCCATCGACGTCAACGGTAACGGACGGCATATTATTCAAAATATCAGATGCATTGCTCCCGATATTGCTCATATCTTTGCCCACATTAAACACTCTTTTGTCCAATTGCAGCTCCATCTGGCTTTTCTCACCTTTCACCACAACCTCGCGCAATACTTTAGCATTTGCTGTCATCCGGATTATTCCAAGATTTACATCTTTTGCGATCACCTTTACATCGGGAACAATTTTCTCATCCAGGGTCAGAAATGTTATTTTAAGAAAATAATTCCCCGGTCCCGTCTGTACTTTAAAATTGCCCGTTTCATCCGAAGCCACCCCACCAACAAGCGCAGAATCTTTGACTGTGTAAAGCGCAACGTTGGCAAAAAGCACCGGATTTTTGTCCGTGTCTTCAAGTTTTCCTGTTATCGCATACCCACCATGCAGCTGCTGCGCGTTCGAATAATTATAAAAGGAAATAATCAGCAAAAAGTAAATCAGACAACTTTTCATAACGGGATGAGATTTTTGCGAATAGGTTAGTAGACAAAAAAGTAGCGTTGAAGTTTAATCCCTTTTTAATCTCGACTACAAACTATTACACAAAAATCTGTACCACAGGATATTAGATCAATAAAAATTATCCAGATCACACCACAGATGGACCGCTGCAAGCCTAAATCCGTTTTTGAGATATACTTTTTGAGCTGTATTGTTATTAAAATCTGTGTCCAGAACCACGGCATCCTTTCCGGCTGCCACTGCGATTGATTTAACATGGGACAATAACTCGCTTGCCAATCCCTTTCCACGATAAGATTCCAGGGTGCAGAGATCGTCTATATAAATAATATCTCCGCTATGCAAGGAAGTCATGAATCGATAACCCGCAAAAGCGATACATTTCCCCATATCCATTATCCCGGCAATGTAATATTTTTCATTTTGCATCATCTCCAAAATTGTTAAAAGCCAACGATTTTCATCCAGGTGCGGCCTCAATAACAAAGCAACTTCCCAGCATTGCTGGATTTCAAAATCTGTCTCGATCCGTTTAATCTGATATGTGTTTTCCATAATTTGTTTTGTTTGACACAAAACTAGCCAAAGGTATTTCTTTGAAATATACCAAATTCAAAATATGCATTAGCCCAGCAAAAGGCCGTACCTTTCCCTCACAATAACAACCTGATGAAGACCGGAATGTGTTGAATTTGATCATATCCTCAGATATCATCCATAATCTGGGCGGCAGGATTTATAAAGTTTGGCATACAGGAAGAGTCCAATCCGAAAATACCTTTGTGAAAAGTCTGAAGCTAAAAGAGAACTATTAATGAAGAATAACGCACTTAAAGGAAGCCTTTTTATTGCACTTGGCGCTTCCAGTTACGGGATGCTGGCCACTTTTGTCAAGATTGCCTATCAGGAAGGTTTCACCATCGCAGAAGTAACCATTTCCCAGTTTTGCCTGGGTTTTGCGGGACTTTTTATCCTGACATTATTTCGTAATAACAAAGCTGCATCAAAAGCAGCGCCGTCAAATACCAGGGCTATTTTGACTTTGATCACCGCTGGAACGTCCATGGGTTTAACGAGCATATTCTATTACAAATCAGTTCAATATATTCCCGTAAGTGTCGGAATTGTGCTGCTTATGCAAACCGTCTGGATGGGTGTTATTCTGGAAATCTTTATTCATAAAAAAGCGCCAGGCCTGAATAAAATTATTTCCGTTCTGATTATCCTTGGCGGTACAATTCTTGCTACTAATCTACTCAACGAATCGGCGACGATCAACTGGACCGGGCTGATCTGGGGCATACTGGCGGCAATGGCATATACTGCAACTCTGTATTCATCAAATAATATTGAACTAAATATTCCCCCGCTCAAAAGAAGCCTTTACATGATTTTGGGAGGTCTGATTATCATTTCCCTGATTTTCCATACGTCATTGGATCCGCATTTTTCTTTCCGGATATTTTGGAGCTGGGGACTTGTGCTTTCTTTATTTGGCACGATACTTCCGCCCTTATTATTCACAAGAGGAATGCCGATGACAGGCATGGGACTCGGAGCGATTATTGCCTCTGTCGAAATTCCTGTATCGGTTTTTATGGCCCATATCTTTTTAAAAGAACCGGTAAGCATTTCACAATGGGCTGGCGTCGTGCTTATTCTGCTGGCCGTTGTTATGATGAATTTAAAGAATGAGGCGCCTCAGTTAGCGAACTAACTGAGCACCGATTTCAAAATCCCGAGTGCCTTAATCATCTCTTTTTCTTCAAGTGAGGCAAACCCCATTCGCGAAGCGTTGGCCGAAAAGGATTCATTATGGTTAAAACTGCCGTCACCAATATGAAGTCCTTTTTTCATCGCATTTTCCGACATTTTTGTCAAATTGACCCCTTCTTCAAAATTTGCCCAAACCGCGAGTCCGCCCTCCGGGATTTTAAATTCAATCGTATCACTAAAATCAGATTTGAGAATTTGACAGAAAAGATTTCTCCGTTGTTTATAAATTTTCAATGATTTCCGGAAATGTCTGTCCATTTCGCCATTGTCATACATCACAGCAAAAGCTTCTTCCAGCAGCGTATCGCCTTGCCTGTCGATGAGCTGACGCAGTGACGCCGCCGCCTGAATAAAGGCCGGTGGACCGACCAGAAAACCAATTCTCAAAGCGGGTGCAAAAGTTTTAGTAATGGAACCGATATAGATTACATTTTGATTGTGGTCTATACTGGCCAGCGGCAGATAAGGTTTATTATCATAATGGTAGTCAAAATCATAGTCATCTTCAATGATTGCAAAACGATATTCCTTGGCAAGATTCAAAAGTTTCAACCGCCGCTCCACACTTAGGGTAACCGTCGTTGGGCAGTGATGATGCGGAATAATATAGACCGCTTTTATTTTCTTGCGGCTTAATATTTCTTCCAGATAATCGACATCCATCCCATTTGCATCCATGGGGATCCTGAGCAGATTTGCACCGGCAAAACTGAAAGTCTCGTCCGCTGTGCGGTAGTTCGACACGCCGACTGCTATCGTATCGGCAGGATTCAGAAGTAGTTGAGCGGCCAGATAAATCCCCATCTGACTTCCTTTTGTAAGAATAATATTATCAGGAGAAGCTGTCAGACCTCTGGTATTAGACAGGTACGCGCTTAGCGAGATCCGTAGATTTTCTGATCCCAGCGTACTGCCATATTTCAAAAAGTTTTTCCCGAAAAATTTACGGGAAAGACTGCGGTACTCTCGCATGAGCTGGTCGACAGGCGCAAGCCGGACATCCGGAAAGCCGTCATCTATTGCTAAACCGGTCTTCTGAAGATTATCGCCGACCCTGACATTTTCAAAATTGTTGGTCCACGTAAACGCCTCTTTAAGACTATCGCTTTTAACAGACTCAGGCAATTTGGCCTTCGAGCGTTCGGGCAGTTTCGATAGGACAAAAATTCCTTTCCGCTCAATAGATTCCGCCCAGCCCTGGCTGATCAGCTCATCATAGGCCAATCGAACCGTATGGCGGTTTATACCGATTAATGCGGCTAATATTCGGGAGCTTGGCAAGCTATCCGAGGGCCGCAATGTTCCGTTGGTGATCAAAGAAATGAATTTATTACAGACCTGGATATACAAGGTTACCGAGGATTTCCGGTCGACCTGGATCAGTGATTTATAGGGTAGCATCTGGGCGGTAGTTTTTATGAAAATTGGTCTACAAAGTTAACCCAAGGTGGTAATATTTTTGTATAAAAATAATCGAAATGAAGAACGTACTAGTCATCAATTCAAGCGCAAAGGCGCTTAACTCGCAAAGTAGAAAACTCACCGGAATATTTGTGGAGCACTGGCAAAGTGTGTATAACAATGCAGTTATACATTATCGGGAATTGGGAAATGCCGACGTACCCCATATCAATCAAAACTGGATCGCTGCTGCGTTCAAGCAGGAAGCGTTACGATCTGAGGAAGAAAAAGAAGCATTAAAAACCAGTGACGAATATATTTCCGAGTTACGGGAAGCGGATATTATCGTCATAGGTTCGCCTATGTATAATTGGTCGGTTCCGAGTTCGCTGAAAGCATACATCGATCAGATTCTGAGAGTCAATGAAACCTGGAAGCTTAATCCCGCCAATACGCAAAATCCTTACATCGGCTTACTTAAAAACAAAACGCTTTTTCTCTTCCTTACCAGAGGCGCCCAGGGATATGAAAAGGGTGAGTATAATGAGCATATGAATTATCAAAGCAACTATTTAAAGACCGTTTTCAATATTATCGGCATCAGTAATATCCATATTATTGCTGTGAACGGCTCAGCATTTGACGGAGAAAAATTTCAAAAATCATTGGACACCTCACATCAGAATATCAGAAATCTGATTGAAGAAGAATTATCAGCAGAAACACTATACCAAGCTGATCGTCAGCATTTATAATATACTTCCTACCATAAATTTACATCACTAATTAATTTCTAAGAAAAAATGGCATCTCGAATTAAAATTGACAAGGTTGAACCGGCCGGATACAAAGCGATCCTGGCATTGGAAAAATTCATAGAAAGTACTCCGCTTACAAGAGTTCATAAAGAGCTGATCAAGATCAGGGCGTCACAAATAAACGGTTGCGCTTTCTGCATTGATATGCACACAAAAGATGCGCGTAAAAATGGTGAAACAGAACAAAGGATTTATGCACTCAATGCATGGAGGGATACGCCGTTTTTTTCCGAGGAAGAACGTGCAATACTAGCTCTGACAGAAGAGGTTACGTTGATAAGCAACCATGTGAGTGATGCTACCTATGAGCAGGCAGCGAAAGTATTGGATGAGACTTATCTGGCGCAAGTAATCTTGGCTGTCATTACGATTAATGCATGGAATAGGATCGGTATTTCAACGCAGTTAATGCCCGCGTAAAAGCTTTTAAAGGATTTCTTTTTCTTTTGTTATTTCCTGTGACAAGTTCACGGGACGGTCCGGAATTGCGGAAATTATGACAAAGAAAATTGATTTGTTTGACGTAGTTGACAATTGCGGCGAAGCTGGTCTTTGCCGCAATTTTTCATTGAACTCCTTACCCAACCTCAACGACTTAAAGTTTAATCAAAAACAGATTTGCCTGTAATAACCTCTAATTTATCTCCGGAGCTAGGGACGCATGGCAGCTTTAAAATCGGTGATATCTTTCTTGGTGGGAGGATAAATTTCTGAAATCTCTTCGCCGGTAAGTGAATAAGGGCGCGTGAAAATCCGGGCTCTGACCGGGAGACTGTTTTTCTCTGCTGACCTGAGCATATCAATATACTGCTCGCTGTTCTTAATTTTCAAATCGAGATAAAAGACCCTCGCATTAGGATAAAGGACCACGAGAGCAGTATCATTTTTAATGTATCGAAGTTCCGGTAAAACCGCTCCGGTCTCATACGTTGCTCCCTGCTTTACAAGCGTACCAGCGGCATATTCATTTTTCTGGCATGCGTTGAAAAGTATCAAACCTGAGAGAAGGAAAAAATATTTCATAGATATTCCCGGAATTGTTGAATCCATTTCCAGTCAAATTAATCTAATCCAGTGAAAATCGGAAAATCTTTTTCAGAATATTCAGATTCTCAAGCAAATCTTACATAATCTCAAGACTTCCTGACGCGCAGTGATAAGGTTCATAGTATAGTTTTGACTAATCGAAATCTTAACCTTCGTAATATGGAATACCAAAAAATCCTTCGCCAGCTTTATAATGATTTTAATGACCGAAATATCGATGCTGTTTTAGCGCATCTGCATAGGGATGTGATCTGGCCGAATGGATGGGAAGGCGGCTCCGTCCGCGGACACGATCAGGTTCGTGCCTACTGGATCCGTCAATGGCAAGAAATAGATCCAGTTGTAAGACCTGTTTCTTTTCAGGAAAGATTAAATAAAAACATTGCCGTGGGCGTCCACCAACTTATTAAGAACCTGGATGGTAAGGTTTTAAGTGACAGTCAGATAATCCATGTATATAGTTTTGGAGAAGGGAAAATCAAAACCATGATAATTGAACAAAAATAAGAGAGCGTCTTTTCGGTCAAGAATCGAACTGAGGACCAGTCCAGAGAAAATCTCAAATTCTATTTAAAAATAACGAATATCTTATTTCAAAAACTATCCTGGCAAGAGATTACGCCTCAGAGAAGCTCAGTTTTTTATGTTTATCTCCCCAGTTTTCGAGCTGCTTTATAATTGAACCCAATTCATATCCAATCGGTGTAAGCTCATACTCTACTTTGGGCGGAACCTCTGCGTAAACAGTGCGTTTTACAATATTATTTGCTTCAAGCTTTCGCAACTGAAGCGTCAGCATCCTTTCCGTAATGTTGGGCAGGCGTCTTTTCAACTCCCCAAATCTCAGCTTCCCGCTCAATAACCAGGAACATATTACCAAAGACCATTGACCGCCTATAATATGGGCAGCATACACCTCCGGACATTCATCGGCCAATGCCGCTTTGTTGGCAAAATTCGTTGACGTTTCCTTAACCTTCGACATTACTTACATTTTTTATAGTACCTCACAATGGGTAGCTAACCTACAAAATTTATGCTGACCGCCTTACTTTTGCCTCAGAATAATTTTAAGTTTTATCATATGAAAACATTGATCATAGCGATCCATCCTGATTTTAAAAATTCGGTTGTCAGTAAAAGATGGATTGAGGAATTAAATAGATTTCCTGAAAAATATACCGTTCATTCGTTGTACGAAGCCTATCCCGATGAGAAAATTGACGTCCTGGCCGAACAAAAGTTAGTTGAACAATATGACAAGATCGTATTTCAGTTTCCATACTACTGGTTTAATTCCCCGTCACTTTTCAAAAAATGGCTTGACGAAGTACTGGCTCACGGCTGGGCCTATGGCAGCAAGAGCGGCTATAAAGTTTCCGGCAAGAAAATTGCCCTGGCTATTTCTCTCGGAGTCGATGAACAGGAACTTGGTCCGTCAGGAATTTATAAATACACTCTGGAAGAATTGACCCGACCGTTCGAGCTTTCCTTTGAATATGTTAAAGCTGATTACAGACCGCTTTTTGCCTATTACGGAATTGAATACAACTCTTCTGTTGAATGGGTCGAAAGAAGTGTGCCGCTATATCTGGATTTCCTGGACTCTTTGTAGAATAACTGTTGTTCGTTAAAGCATTGTACAAATATCGTGATCAGTCCAGACAATATGTAAATATGGAACGACAGATTGGTAAGAATACTGTCTGGTCGTTCCGTGTTTTTTTACTAAAAAAAGCATTCATCAGGTGAAAACTACGGCCGCTAATTCATTATACTTTAACGTATCTCTTCAAAACTGTGGTGAATAAAATGGCAAGCCCGCAAGCAAGTCCTATTCTTGAAGCACTTGTAAAAGTCATCGCCCAGCCTGAGAAATAGGATCCTATAACATCACAAAAATTCACCAAGGCCATGTAGGCCGTAAATTGTGAGCCTTCAATTTTTTTTTGACAAAGCAGCATCAATACCGGCATTGCGGCAACACTAAACATCGGATCAGCAAAGTTGTATAGTAACAATCCGGCCGTGCTTACTGTTTTAATTGTCCAGAATTGACTCAAAAGCGAAAAGAGTATTAAGAAAAGGGCGATTGCGAACATCACAATTTGCTGCAATTTCAGAGCTCCGATTTTATCTGCTAAATATCCGCCTGATAGCGTAACAATCAAGGTCGCTATTGTCCCCCATCCGCCCTGCAAAACAGAAAGTGAATTATCAGCCCAGTGAAGATTATGAATTAAATGAAAGGAAAAGCCCCGAATAAATATACTTAGACAGCTGTAAACCAAGGCTATTTGCAAAAAAGTCTTAATACTTTCTTTTTCGGTCAGCGCTTTGTATAATGCTGCAAACAACCATTTTAATGTCGGATTATCGGCGGTGTCTGTGACCTTATGTTTTTTCGCGGAATTAAATATCGGAAGATAGCTATCGGCAGCATCCAGCCTGATTAGAAATGTCAATAAAGTAAAGAAGAAAAGCAGTGCTGACTGTGTAGCTGCTGCATAAAAAAATCCGTACATATTCAGGATGGTAGACAGTCCAGCCGAGCCAGCGGCTATTCCCAACAAATATCCCCCGCGCATAAAAGCATTTACCCTACCCCGCTCCTCTTCCGGAACAATAGATATCGCGATCGCGTCAACACTCGCATCCTGAATACTGGCGAAATTACTATGAAGAAAAAACAATATCGAAACCAGAGAAAGCTGTTTTACCGGATCTGCCACAAACAGAAGGCTTAACGAAACAAGGAATGCTACAATCTGAGTTAGAACCACCCAGTGTTTCCGGTGCCCAATCACAGAAAATTGATACCGGTCTATAATGGGTCCCCAGATAAATTGAAATATCCAGGGCAGGCCAACAATGGCAACAAAAGAGCCAACGGAGTAAGAGGAAAGTCCCTTTGCAGTTAAGTAATTGGAAACAGCTGTGAGAGCAAATCCCGAAGGAATTCCCTGCATAACGTATAGATAAAAAAACGAAAAGTATCTTAGAGATCTGCTCTCCTTTAATACCGGCAATGCCATCCACAGTTTCATCATTACCTATATCATCCGTTCAAGCTGCATCAGGCAATTCATTCGGCATCCGGGAGATGCATGATTTGCCGCTTTGCGCGCCAATTATTTCAAGTCAGGTTAAATAATTTACTTATTAGCTCTAAATGCTGTTTCACGCTGGATCAACGGTGGATTTATAAATTTGAAACCTATAATCCGCTATCTGTCAAAAGCTTCTTAATTAAATTACCACAACAGCTATTCAAATTCCATACCTTCAAGGAAAAGGCAGGTTTTAAATCTCAATGGTTTAAACTGGGGATTTTTTGAGGAGATTTCGCAGCTATCAGCCACGCCTCCATTGATCATTAGTCCAACAATGATCTGGCTATTGATGCAGGATATTTTTTTAAAAGATTTTATTTTAAAAAAATCCAGTCTCTGCATGATAAAAACGACCACCATCAAAACACAAATTACAGCCCCGATGAGCATGACAAGCGCGTGTGATTTTCTAAAATGCCAAAAATAGATTTGGCTGATTTACTATAATGGAAGAAATCGGCTGGTTATTTTAATTCCATGTCCGACATACTAAGACGCACAGCTATAGAGTCTGCTGCCAAACAAAATATTTCGAATCTGTTTTCAGGCAAAAACAATTGAAAATCAATTTGTTTACTTTTCCTCAGGCACTAAAATTTCATGGTATTTAAAAGCGCATATACAATATCAATCAAAGCCTGATAAATTTACCAAAATATCAGTATCCAAGGAATTAAATACATTTATGAGTTCTCACAACGGCAGTCAAAAGGCGTCAGCAGCAGGTTTATTAATCGCACTGGGAATTATTTACGGAGACATCGGAACATCTCCCTTGTATACGATGCAGGCGATTGTGGGTTCTGAGCAAATTACCCTGGATTTGGTATACGGTGCAGTGTCCTGCATTTTCTGGACACTGACGCTTCAGACTACACTGAAATACGTAATCCTGATTTTAAATGCTGATAATAACGGTGAAGGCGGTATTCTTGCCTTGTATACTTTAATCAAAAAAAATGCGAAATGGCTTATTTTTCCAGCTATTATCGGGGCCAGTACCCTTCTTGCTGATGGGATAATAACTCCGCCCATGTCTGTTTCTTCCGCTATCGAAGGACTTAAAATTATCTATCCGGATATTGAGACTTTGCCTATTGTGCTGGGAATCATTACCGTTCTTTTTATTATTCAGATATTCGGTACGACCCTTGTCGGAAGGGCTTTTGGACCGGTCATGACCATCTGGTTTTTAATGCTTTTTATACTTGGAGCTGCCCAGGTCATCGACCATCCCGAAATACTGAAAGCCCTGAATCCTTACTATGCTTATCAATTGCTGACAACGCATCCACAGGGCTTCTGGCTCTTAGGTGCTGTTTTTCTTTGTACAACCGGAGCCGAAGCGCTCTATTCGGATCTGGGACATTGCGGAAAAGGCAATATCCGAGTCAGCTGGATTTTCGTTAAATCATGTCTGGTAATCAACTACTTCGGACAAGGTGCCTGGCTTGCCATGCATGCCGGCGAATTTTTATCCGGCCGAAAACCTTTTTATGAGATCATGCCCGGGTGGTGGCTGCTTGCCGGAATAAGTATTGCTACCATGGCCGCTGTTATTGCAAGCCAAGCACTGATTACGGGATCTTTCACATTGGTATCAGAAGCAATCAGGCTCAATTTGTGGCCGAAAGTAAGATTGATCTATCCCAGTAATCAGAAAGGCCAGCTGTATGTTCCCAGTGTAAACTGGCTCTTGTGGGCCGGCTGTGTAAGTATCGTCCTTTATTTTCAGGAATCTTCTCGGATGGAAGCTGCTTATGGGCTTGCCATAACCCTGACCATGATCATGACTACGCTGCTATTCAGTTATTATTTATATGCTGCCAAAACGAGCAGAGTAATAATTGCTTTATTCATAGTCGTTTATCTTGCCATAGAATTATCTTTTCTGGCCGCAAATCTGCTTAAATTCGCTCATGGAGGCTGGGTTTCGCTCTTACTGGCGTTCCTGATTGCCGCTGTGATGGCTCTGTGGCTAAAAGCGAACGAAATAAAACACCGGCTTACCGAGTTTGTTGATTTGAAACAGCATATTGCCTCGCTCAAAGAACTGAGTAACGATATCAGTATTCCCAAATATGCCACGCACCTGATCTTCATGTCGAACGCCGAAACGGAAAATGAAATTGAAAGCAAGATTATTTATTCCATATTTCAAAAGCGCCCTAAAAGAGCCGATATATTCTGGTTTGTTCATGTAGAAACGACCAACGAACCTTACACGATGGATTACTACGTCAATGTTCTCGCAGAAGATGATGTAATTAAAATTACCTTTCGTCTTGGTTTCAGAATTGAGCAGCGTATCAATTTATTTCTTAGAAAAGTTGTGGAAGATATGGTGCAAAATAACGAAGTAGACGTCACAAGCCGCTATGAATCACTAAACCGGCAAAACGTCAAGGGAGACTTCCGCTTCGTCGTCCTCGAACGTTTTTTGTCTGTTGAAAATGATCTTCCCTGGTTCGAAGAATTTGTTATGAAATTCTATTTTACGATCAAAGGCATAACCAATTCAGAAGCGAAGTGGTTTGGACTGGATAATAGTTCGGTAAAAATCGAAAAAGTGCCTCTTGTTATCCGGCCAAGCAAAAAGATCAGAATGAACCGGGTTTATCAGGATTGATTTGCTCAACAACATGTCCCGCATATTGCATACTTGATTTTGTTATTTATTCCCGGCGTTCGAAGCGACTTTCCTTTGGACGCCGGGTTCGTCTTCCTATTAATACTATGTTGAAGGGATCGGATAAATCTCATCCTGCCCGATTCTCTTCATAAATTGTCCAGAACGAATAATTCCTGTCGGCTTTTCCTTCCAGTTTTCTGCAAAAAATTCATCCAGCGTCAGTTTCGCGATGGCATATCACGCATTTGCCAAATTCGACTTACAAAAGAACGTTATCTGCCTGCATATTTATTCTTTGTTTCGGGCAACAAAATGCCACCTTGTCCTTTCTCTCAGTGAGGCGAGGCTGCTCCTGTTTACGCAGCTAACCTGGCAATTGATCAACAGTATATCCAGGTATCCACCGTTCCGGGCAGAGCTTTATCATACAACATAATTTAACACTGTATTTATTTTGGCCGCAACTACTTAACGATCAGGTAATATAGTTAGCACTAAATTTGTTGAAACTAGATCATAACAGATGAAACTTAATTTACCAGCACTTTTTAATTTAGCAACGGTTGTTTTGGCTCTTGGATGTACAGACCATAATATTGACACAACCACCTATCCCGAAATGGCAGAAGCCAGTAATCCTGTTGTACTGACGACTGCCAACGGAGTCAATGTCTACAATGGTGGCTTCGGATCGGCGCTTGTCCAAGATCCTAACGATCACTACGTTTTTTATCTTTTGACTGACCGTGGCCCTAATATCGACGGCACAATTGCCAATTCCAAAGTATTTGCAACTCCGGACTTCGCACCGCAGATCGGCAAGTTCAGATTGGCAGGCGATCAGCTTGTCCTTGAAAAAATCATCGAGCTTAAAAACGAAAACGGCGTTAAATTAAACGGCCTTCCCAATCCGGCCGGACAAGGCTTCAGCGGAGAAATTGCTCTGGACCTGGCCGGTAACACCCTGCCAAACAGCACTGATGGTCTGGACTCCGAAGGAATGGCAATGGCAAAAGATGGTACCTTCTGGGTAAGCGATGAATATGGCCCTCACCTGGTGCATTTTGACGCTAGCGGAAAGACAATCGAAAGAATCAACCCTTTTGGGAGCGGCAAAGGCGGGCGAAAAATCCCTTTGGTCTTTGCAAGCAGACGACCGAACCGCGGTATGGAAGGACTGACCATCACACCCGACGGAAAGACCCTGGTTGGCATCATGCAGTTTCCTTTGTATAATCCGTCTGCTGCTGCGGTTTCAGGATCGTTGGTAACACGGATTCTGGCATATGATATCGTTTCCGGCACAAGCAAGCAATATGTATATTTAATTGACCGGGCCAATCTTCAGGCAAACAGCGAAATCGTAGCGATCAACAGCAATGAATTTCTTGTACTGGAACGTGACGGAGAGTATGCAACCGATGCGATCAAAGCAACCGTTATCAAAAAGATTTATAAAATCAGTCTTTCAGGCGCTACCGATATTTCTGACCCTTCCGATGCTGCAACCGGCAAACTTTATGGCGGGTCCACAGTCGAGCAGTTAAAAACGGCGGCGGCACTTTCATCCAATGGCATCACGCCGGTATCAAAAACATTGGCTGCTGATCTTATGACTGACATTTCCTCGCTCTATGGACATGACAAAGCTGAGGGTCTGGCCATCATTGATGCCAATACCATTGCAGTTTCTAACGACGATGATTTTGGTGTGACAGGAACAGGGACCTATATGTCAAAAGTTCTTCCCGCAACTGGCAAGGTGGATAAAAACAGGATTTACTTTATTAAATTAAAACAGCCTTTGTGGTAAAATATATACCCGTTTCTTTAAACCACTGCCGGATTTTGTTCGGCGGTGGTTTTTTGTTTACGGAAAAATTTTAGCCGGGGTTTATCTTAATCAGATACGGATACTGCGGTTGAACAAACCTTCCGGTCAAGTCAGATTTTGATGCTGTTACCTAACAAAATTAACTAATGCTTTACACGGTAAGCAGAACTCTTTCCGTTCAGCTATTAACTTAAAGCGGTTCAGTCAGACCGCTGGTCAACATGAAAAATTACACTGAATTTGTTGAGAACATGGGGCGCATGTCCATTCTCAAAGCCAAAGCTGTCATAACGTGTAATACCCACCCAGATATTTTGATCCGGGCAAATAATCCTTCTGCCGAGCAGCGAGCCTACACAATCGCCCAAAACACACTATGTAATGGCCATGTTCACCTCGGGTCAGCTCAAAGCTGAGTGGCGCTATGTTGCAACGATCGCAACACCGGATACAGTTACCAATACCGGGCATAGCGAAACAATAGCTAATTTATAAAAATCTAAAAGAATAGACTGCAACCTGGAATCGGTTGCAGTCTGACATTTTAGATTTTGTTAATTCCGGTCCGCTGAAAAACTTAATATTAGATTCCGAAAACCAAGTTGTAGATTTACTAAGACATCAATTCGCAACTATGAAAGAGAAAGAAGCATTAGCCGAAAGCATCGCCCGAGCTATCGGGGATAAACTAAATGAATCGGGAGAGACTTCCAAAAAAGTGACAAAAGCCGTAAAAAAATCTGCGGATAAACTCGCCGGCCAAGTGATTAAAATAATTAAAAAAATGAACAAAAAGAAGAAAAGAGCTGAGAAGCAGGCGGCTAAAAAGAAAACCTCCGTTCCAGTTCCAATCACAGGTGCGCAAATTCCAGTTCTGATCAAAGAATAAATCGAGAAGGCTGCTTGAAAATATCTTCAGGCAGCTTTATTATGTCATGAGCATCTAGCTCGGAAATAAGTTGCGCCCCTCTCGGTCACCTCAACTAGTGCAGACCAACGGTTCTGTTATTTAGTCTTCCGTCTTCGCGGATAACAAATCCCTTCTCTTCTTCTCCATCTGCAACTACTCTAAGCCCGGCACGTCATTCTTGACCATTTAGGTCCGCTTTGTAAACCTCCTGGCTTTGTTACCGGGGTTTGTGGTAACACCTGCCGTTCAGGTAATTGAATCTTCAGAGCTTCGAAGTTTTAATCACCCAAAACTTGGAATAGTATAATATAAAACAAAAAAAAGTTTATTGCTGTTAATTCACTAAATTATTCACTGGCAATACCTTAAACCTCCTTCGTCAGCAGGCCGAGCAAGATTCCTCACACTCACTGTCCAAAATTATCATATTGTTAAATCAACAAGTGCTGAAAGTTCCGCTAAACCCGATTCTATAATTTTGCAGCCTTAATCCCACTTAATTTTTTCTTCATACCAAAAATCTACTCTTATGTATCGATGTAAAAAAAGGATGTCCCTCCCCGCGGGCACCTTATCCAGATCGGCTGTCCGATTGGCGTTGATCGCAATGGTCAGCAATGCCAGCTGGGCAACAACACCTTTCGAAACAGAGCTTAAAAAGGTAACTGAATCCGTAAACCGCAACCTTGCCGACAGGCAAATTAAAGGGAAAGTTACAGACGGTGATACGCCCAACGGAATACCCGGCGTGAACGTGGTCATCAAAGGAAGTCAGACAGGAACAGTCACCAATGCAGCAGGTGACTATTCTCTTGACATCCCGGAAGGCGGCGCTGTTTTGGTCTTTTCTTACGTAGGCTACATCAGCCAGGAAATGGAAACCGGCACACGCGGCACGATCAATATCGCCTTAAAAGCGGACAGCAAATCACTGAATGAAGTGGTGGTTGTGGGATACGGCACGCAAAAGAAAGTAAACCTGACTGGCGCTGTGGACCAGGTGGGACAGGAAGTACTGCAAAACCGTCCCATTCCCAATTTGGCGCAAGGGCTTGTAGGCGTTATTCCTAACCTGAATATCCGCATGTTTGATGGAAAGCCAACGCAATCACCAACGTTTAACGTTAGGGGCACGACTTCGATCGGGCAGCAGGGAAGCGCCCTTATTCTGATTGACGGAGTAGAAGGCGACCCAAAGATGTTAAACCCGCAGGATATTGAAAGTATTTCGGTATTGAAAGATGCGGCCTCCGCTTCCATTTACGGGGCACGCGCCGTGTTCGGGGTTGTGCTGATCACGACCAAACCAGCACCGGAAGGTAAGATCAGGGTTTCATACACTGCTAATTATTCGATCAAGGCGCCTACGGAAGTACCTGACAATATCGTAGACTCTTATCCGTGGGCCCAGGGTTTTAGCGATGCATGGTCACGTTGGAACGACAACGGCAGCACACCAACAGCGATTAACAAAACCATCAGTTTCTCTCCTGCTTATCTTGCCGAGATCAAAAGAAGATATGAAGATCCATCGTTGCCAAAAGTAGAGGTAAATCCTGCTACGGGCGAATACCAATATTATTCGAGCACTGACTGGTATAAAGAGTTGTATAAAAAACGCCTTAGCGCTCAGGATCATGCGCTTTCTATTGCTGGCGGTACCGACAAAGCTACCTATTTGCTGAGCGGCCGTTTCAATAACCAGGATGGTCTGTTCCGTTACAACACCGATAAATACAGCATGTATAACTTCCGCGGTAAAGGTGGAGTACAGATGACTCCGTGGCTGCGGGTAGATAACAATACCGAGTTCTCGCAGATGAAATACCATCAGCCCATCAACGTAGGTGAAGGAAGTGGTATCTTCCGCAACATTGCGGATGAAGGACACCCACTTGCGCCACTTCTCAACCCGGACGGAACCCTTTCTTTCTCTGCGGCGTACACTGTGGGTGATTACTACTACGGCCGAAATGCCATAGATCAGACCCAGCGTTTTTTGAAAAACCAGACGGCATTAAAAGCGCAGTTCTTCGAGAAGACACTGACGATCAAAGCCAATATGACTTTCCAGAGCACGGACCTGGCCACGCAGCAAAACCGGGTGCAGGTGCCTTACAGCCGCTCACAAGGAATAATTGGTTACACCGGTACAAATACTAACGATATCGCAGAGGGAAGGAACACGATCAATTATCTGGCTACCAACTTTTACGCAGATTATGTAAAGTCGTTTAACAATACGCACAATTTCACCTTGCTTGGCGGCTTTAACTACGAACGGTCAACAACTACCAATTTAGCTGCACAGCGCAACGGAATTGTGTACAGCGGCGCGGACGACATCAATCTCGCTCTGGGACAAAGCATTACAACGACAGGTGGCTACCGCAAATGGGCTGTTGCCGGCGGCTTCTTCCGTTTAAATTATAATTTCCGTGAGCGGTACCTGCTTGAAGTGAATGGACGTTATGACGGTTCTTCCAAATTCCCGACCGATCAGCAGTGGGCATTTTTCCCGTCGGTATCAGCCGGATGGCGCGTATCCGAGGAGTCTTTCTGGAAAGTGGATCCGAAAGTGCTTTCAAATGTGAAAGTCCGCGCTTCTTATGGCTCGCTGGGTAACGGTAACATTGCTCCTTACGCATTTAATGAAAAATTCAACATCGTGCAGTCTGGCCGTGTTATCAATGGTATACGTCCGCAGACAACTAGTCAGCCCGGAGTGGTGCCTGACGGCCTAAGCTGGGAAACTTCCACGACGGCCAACCTGGGTCTTGACTTCCACGCACTTCATAGCCGTCTTCAATTCTCAGGAGATATCTACCAGCGCAAAACGACCGATATGTTCACAGTAGGGCCAACAGTTCCAGCTATTTATGGCACATCCGTTCCGTTTGGCAACTATGCGGACCTGAAAACCAATGGGTGGGAACTTTCGATCAACTGGGATGACCAGTTTACTATGGCTTCCAAGCCGTTCCACTATAACGTGCGTTTCACTCTGGCTGATTACAAAGCGACGATCACCAAATACAATAATCCGGATAAAAACTTAACGGATTACTATGAAGGGCAGCGTGTAGGTGAGATTTGGGGATACAAGGTTGCCGGGCTTTTCAGATCTCAGGATGAAATCGCCAATTCTCCTTCGCAAAGCAACATTCCCAACACAAATACGCGTAAAAACTACCCTGGCGATATCAAATTCCAGAACCTGGACGGCGACAACGTAATCTACCAGGGGCTGAACCGTGTGGGCAATTCGGGTGATAAAACCATTATCGGGAACTCTGAACCTCGCTACACATACGGGGTGAATTTGTCGGGAGACTGGAATGGTTTCTTTGTCGGCGGTTTCTTCCAGGGCGTTCTCAAACAAAACTGGTACCCGTCTGCCGAGGCCCGCTTCTGGGGACAATATAACCGGCCATACAACTCCTACCCTCGCTGGCAGCAGGACAACATGTACCGCGAAGAGCTGGGTAACTTCGATGCATACCTGCCGCGTCTGGTTGGTTACATCGCGCAGGGCACTGGCCGCTCATTGCAGGTAGCCAATGACCGTTTCATGCAGAATGTAGGCTATATCCGTTTAAGAAATCTACAAATAGGTTACACTATTCCCGAGCGTATCTCATCAAAAATTCATGCACGCGATTTGAAAGTGTATGTTTCCGGGGAAAACATCTGGACATGGTCGCCACTTTACAAATGGACGCGTGATACGGATGTAACCAGTATTTACGGCTCTGACCGGGACCTAGCCAGTAACCCGACCAATCCAAGCAATTCCGGAGACGGTTACAACTATCCGATGCTGAAATCTGTGTCAATTGGGTTGTCACTTAATTTTTAATGGAATTTATGAAAACTAAAAAAATAATCAGTTATACGCTTGCTGTGATGCTGCTGGCAACGGCAAGCTCCTGCGATCTGACCGAGGTACCGGTCGATACTGCCACGAATGATGCCGTGTTCGGTTCGGAAAGCGGTCTTGAACTTTATGTAGGATCCTTTTACAACCTGCTACCCGATACCGATGTTGGTGTATTTCAGATCGACGACAACTCTGACCTGGTAGCACGCAACGGAGTGGACGACTATCTGGCAGTAAATGCATTGAGCCCGGTGACCAGCACAGGATGGAGCTGGACGCTCCTTCGCAATATCAATTATTTCATTGAAAATACTGAAAAAAGCACCGTCCCGACCAAAAACCATTACCTGGGTACCGCCCGCTTTTTCCGAGCTTTGTTTTACTTTGATAAAGTGAAAAGATTTGGGGATGTGCCCTGGGTTGACAGAACGATCGACGTAAAAGACGAAGCTACCTTGTACGGTGCACGTATGAGCCGTTACGAAGTTATGGACAAAGTACTTGCTGACCTGAACTACGCCGTCGAGAACATCTCCCTAACCTCGGATGCTTCGGTAACACGTATTACCAAAAATGTGGCCCGCGCCTACAAAACCCGTATTGCTTTATTTGAAGCATCCTGGCGAAAATACCATACGGAGGACAACAAGCAGTCAACAGCCAATGCGTGGTATGAAGAAGTGGTGAAGGAAGCTAATGCCATTACAGGTTATACCCTGCATACAAGTGTGCCTGACAGGGCTTACCGCGAAATGTTCATAACCAAAACGGCCTACACGGATGAAACGATTCTTTCCGTAGCCTTAAATGCAAGCTTGCAAGTTTACAGCTCAGCGAACCGCCGTTTTATAAGCCCTACGTATGGTAACCGCCCAAGCCTGACCCGCCGGTTTGTCAACACATACCTGAATCTGGACGGAACTCCGTTTACCAGCAAGACAGGCTACGAAACGACGCCCTTTGTGGAAGAAGTAAAAAACCGTGACCTGCGTTTGAAGCAAACTATACGCACCGGTGATTATACCCGTACAGAAAATGGTTTACCTGTGATTGCGCCGCCAAATTTCAGCCAGACCTACACCGGATACCAACCGATCAAATGGAGTTATGATGAGCGTTTTCCTTTTGATGATGAAAGCCGAAACGACAACGCGCACATTGTGATGCGCTGGGCGGAAGTGCTCCTTAATAAAGCGGAAGCATTGGCAGAGCTGGACAAAATGACCGCTGCAGAATGGACAAACACTATCGGAGCGCTTCGCAAGAGAGCAGGCATTTCCGGCCCTACATTGACAAATGTTCCGACAAGTGCCGATCCCTATATGGTTTCGTTTTTTGCGGGCAAGTTCAGCAATCCCGTCTTACTGGAAGTTCTGCGGGAAAGAGGTACTGAAATGGTTTTCGAAGGACTTCGTCCGGATGATCTGAAAAGATGGAAGCTTGGAAACCTGTTTCAGGATGCACCACTGAATGGCATGTACGTGCCTGCGCTGGGAGAGTATGACCTGAACAGCGATGGAAAAAATGACGTTTATTTCTACCAGGGAACGAAGCCGACTTCATCCACCGCAGGTATCGCCTTTGTAGACGTTTCGCCATCTACGGCTGTGGGACGAATCCAGTTGTCGAAAGGTACATCCGGTGAAATTTTGTGGAACCCGGGCCAGCGCCAGTGGGCAGACAGAAAATACCTGTACCCCATTCCGGAAGCTGACCGCACGCGTAATCCTTCACTAGGCCAGAATCCAGGCTGGTAGTATTTTTCCTGAATAAAAAAAGTGACGCGGTATTGACAAACATCAATCCCGCGTCACTTTTTTATTGGCAAGCACAATTTACAGATAGTACCCGGAAGAAAAAAGCTGCTTTGGGAACACATGCGGTTAAACACGTTGTGTTTGATTTTCAAAGGCAGATACTTTACCGTTCGATCGACATCATGTAAGATGCTGCATACCTTTCTCCGGCTGCCGCGGAAAGATTGTTGAGCTGTTCAATTTGTCCTGCACTTAGCTTAACACGTTCCGCCAATACGTTCTCTTCCACACGGCTGACCCGTTTCGTTCCCGGTATCGGGGCAATATCGCTCCCTTGCGCCAGAAGCCAGGCTAACGCCACCTGACCCGTTTTAGCATTGACCTCAGAAGCAATGGTCTCAACCTGTTTTACGATACTAAGGTTCTTGGAAAAATTCTCACCGCTGAACCTTGGGTTCTGTTTACGAAAATCATCATCGCTCAGCTGATCCGGGGAGGTTATTTCACCTGTCAGGAATCCACGGCCCAATGGGGAGTATGGAACAAGTCCGATGCCCAGTTCCCGCAAAGCCGGCAGTATTTCTTTCTCGATATCACGGACCCAAAGGGAATATTCAGTTTGTAATGCGCTGATGGGGTGCACCGCATGGGCGCGGCGAATTGTATTTACACCAGCTTCGGACAATCCTATGTAACGTATTTTGCCTTCAGAAACAAGATCGGCCAAAGCGCCTACCGTATCTTCTATCGGTATATTCGGGTCAACCCGGTGCTGATAATAAAGATCGATATAATCAGTCCCTATACGTCTCAGCGAACCTTCAACGGCAGCGCGTATGTTTGATGGGCTGCTGTCAAGCCCGCTGGACCCACCATTAGCATGAGAAATCAGACCGAATTTTGTTGCCAGCACCACCTGATCCCGTTTGCCTCTTAAGGCCTTACCGACAAGCTCTTCATTGGTATAAGGGCCGTAAACTTCTGCGGTATCGATCAGCGTAACTCCAAGCTCCAGGGCCCGATGGATCGTACGAATGGATTCCTGTTCATTTTGTTCGCCCATCGTATAATAGGCCGACATACCCATCGTGCCGAGTCCTATGCGGGAGACTTCCAGCTCCCCAAGTTTGATGTAGTTCATACAATAGTTGTGTTTTGTTTGAGGGTAGCAAAAATCATTAATTCGTTTTCAGTCAGACAACAGACATGAAAATGTCCGTGCCAAACGTCATTAATCAAACCTTAATTTGGTCAGCCATTCAGCGGTTTCAGGGTCACGGTGGTCAAAGAAAACACTTTTGCCTGTGTCCAAAGTAGCGATGGCATCCATGTCATGCTGGTTGAGCTCAAAATCCCATATACTGAAATTTTCGACCATTCTCTCTTTCCGCACGGATTTTGGAATTACGGCAATACCTCTTTGAATAAGCCATCGCAGCGTAACCTGCGCGACAGATTTATTGTATTTCCGTCCAATTGAAGAGATGACCTCGTTACCAAAAAGATTATTTTTCCCTTCTGCAAAAGACGCCCAGGACTGCGTGATGACATTGTTTTTTCTCAGTAATTCATCTTCATCATTCCTTTGGTAAAATGGGTTGATCTCGATTTGGTTTACAGCCGGAACGATCTGGTTATGCGCAATCAGGTCTACGACCCTGTCCGAAAAAAAGTTACTGATGCCGATAGCGCGGATCTTACCCTCTTTGTATAGGTCTTCCATTGCCCGCCACGAGCCGTAATAATCTCCCAATGCCTGATGGATCAGGTAAAGGTCAAGGTATTCCAGCTGCAATTCCCGCAGCGATTTTTCGAAAGCGATTTTAGTCTTTTCGTAGCCGGTATCCTGCACCCAAAGCTTAGTGGTGATAAAAAGCTCTTCCCGCGCAACGCCACTTTTCCTGATGGCCTTCCCGACTGCCGATTCATTCAGGTAAAGCGATGCTGTGTCTATAAGGCGGTAACCCGATTGTATCGCTGTCAGCACAGTCTGCTCACATTCGGCAAGGTCGCCAATCTGAAAAACACCTAAACCCAAAAGGGGCATTTCCACTCCATTGTTTAGTTTGACTTTCTGCATTTGTATGAATTTTAATTAAGATTTTATTGTGAGATATCTTCCACCATCATATCATTCTAAAATAAATTGCCAATTCGTTTTAAACCGATCGTTCCAGTATCGGGCAAAAAAATTACTGGTTTATCGATGCTATTAAAATTTCCGTAGTTTGTTTTGTGAGCTGACTGTCAGAGAACAGAATGTGTGTGTTGTAAATAGATGTCAGGCCCGACACCAGAAAGTGCGCCACGGTTCGCGGATCTCTGTCCGATCGGAGCGTTCCGTTATCCTTTGCCTGTTTTAAGAGTTTTTCAAAAAGCGATACGGCTACCAGCGTCTGGCTGGCCAGCATTTTTCCCACTTCTTTATCGGTAGTAGCCAGTTCAAAGACAGAATTGGTAAAAAGACAATTGGTATCCTGCAAGGCGGATTCGAACACCGAACGGATGATATTTTTTACTGCCTCCAACGGCTCCTCACTATTTTGAGCTGCTTTTTGGTACTGCTGCTCTTTCAACTGCATATAGTCACCCAGCGACTTCAAGAACAGCTCATGTTTATTGCCGTAAGTCAGATACAGGCTGCTCCGGTTGATACCCATTGCATCAACCAGATCATTCATGGAGGTAGCATGATAGCCTTTCTTCCAGAAAAGATTTCTGGCCGCTTTCAGCTTCTGGTCGTAGTCAAATTCCTTGTTTCTTGGCATAACATTTCAAAGGTATGAATTAAACCGATCGTTCCAAATAAAAATTGTGCGGATCATAAAAATTTCCGTAGTCAACTAATGCCTCAGTGGAATCTTCCCTTTTGACTACAATCTTGCGTCTTTTGGCTAAACCCGTTTGGGGATGTCTGCTGAACTTTGTGGTAACAAAACAGCAGACTAATGGAATTAAGAACCAGCACTGTCCTGATCACAGGCGGCACAAGCGGAATCGGTCTAGAGCTTGTAAAACAACTGACCGAACAGGGAGCCACTATCCTTGTTACCGGGCGCCATGCCGATGCTTTGAAAAAAACGAAAGAAAGTTTTCCAAACGTGCATACATTTCAAAGTGATGTGAGCAATACAAGTGACATTGAGCAGCTGCACATGGACGTTATCCGCCAGTTTCCGGAGTTGAATATCCTAATCAACAATGCAGGCCTGATGCGGCTGATCGATCTAACAGACAGCACCTTAAACCTGGAAAATATCAACAGGGAAATAGCTACCAACCTTTCGGGGACCATTCAGATGGTACATCAATTTTTGCCTCACCTGCTCAAAAAGAAGGCGGCCGGGATTGTCAATGTCTCATCGGGTATCGCGTTTATGCCCTACTCGGCAGCACCCATATACAGCGCTGCAAAAGCCGGAGTTCGTGCCTACACACAGGCATTACGTTTACAACTGGAAAATACGAACGTAAAAGTATTTGAAATGATACCACCTGGTGTAAAAACCAATCTTCAGAACGACTGGTTAGTACCACCTAATCCGGCCATGATGATGGAGGTTGATGAAATGGTACGTGTTGCAATAAAAGGCCTTTTGAAAGATAAGACGGAGCTTAAACCGCCGCTGATAAGCGCGATCAAAGTAGCCAGCAGAATTATTCCTAATGTCCTTCTAAACTTTGGCCATAAGGAATTTAGAAAAATTAAAGAACAAAGTAAAAAAGTTGATCTATGAGAAATTTACTTTTGGAAAGCTGAATTGAAAACTGCCCGTGAGCTGAATTCTCGAGGACATAGGAGCATAGCTTTTGAGGCAAAAAAAGAGATTTCAAAGAATCCAATGATTTAATTAAACATAAAACAGATGAAAATTGTATCTATAGTTCTTTTACTGGTGTCCGCATTCCTTAGCATTAAACATGGCTGGGATGCTTTTCAGCCCGCCCATGCCGACCAGGCAAAAATGATGGCCAGCCTGGGTATCCAGCAACCGGCAATGCCCTATTTGGGAGTGTTCTCGATCCTGACTGGTTTAATGTTGTTTTTCCCGCAAACCTTTTTCATCAGCAACATCCTGAATGCCATTGCCATTGTGCTGATCATGGCACTCTCCTTAAAAGCCGGTGATTATAAGACGGCTTTGATCGAAATTCCGTTTCTTATTCTGCCAATGGTTTTGATATGGCTTAAATATCCCTTTAAATTATAAAATAACTAGGTTTGTAATATGGCAAACAAATCTCCAGTCAGGATTAAATCCATCGCCGAAGGACACCGGTTGACAGGACTAGAAAAACCGCATCACCCGCTTATCAGCATTGTGAATGTGTCGCAATTCAAAAATCATTCGGATATACATGCGGTTATTTTTGACTTCTATGTCATATCCATTAAAAGAGGTTGCAATAACCTGCTGTACGGACAGCAGAAATATGATTTTGATGAAGGTCTGATGGCCTTTATGTTGCCCGGACAAATTCTGCGTGGCGAAGAAGGGGGAATTCCGCCCGACCTTAACGGGTGGATGCTGTTTATTCATCCCGACTTTCTATGGAATACACCCCTTGCGAAAAAAATCAAGCAGTACGAATACTTTGACTATGCAGCCAATGAAGCCTTGTTTCTTTCAGACAAAGAAGAAACCATGATCACAGCCCTTGTCGAAAATATCAGACAGGAGTACAATGCTAATATGGATAAATTCAGTCAGGACGTCATCATTGCGCAGTTAGAGCTTCTGCTCACTTATGCTCAAAGATTCTACGAAAGGCAGTTTATTACCCGCAAAATCACCAACAGCAAGATTCTTAACCGTTTTCAAGACGCGTTGACAGCTTATTTTAATGATCAGGACCGTGTTGGCCAAGGCTTACCCACAGTACAGTACGTAGCCGGCATACTCAACATTTCTGCCAAATATTTAAACAGTATGCTCAAACAACTGACCGGACAGACTACACAGCAGCATATCCACGAAAAGCTTATCGAGAAAGCCAAAGAAAGACTTTCCACCACGGATCTATCTATCAGCGAGATAGCTTATGAACTGGGTTTTGAGCATCCGCAGTCGTTTAGTAAACTATTCAAATTGAAAACCAACCTTTCGCCTCTGGATTTCAGAGCGGCTTTTAATTGACAATTAGCACTGATTCAACGATTCTGTTACAAAATACAGCGATCGGGTTATAAAGATGGCTACGGGTAAATCGACCTTTGCATTTGAACATTTAAACGGATGGAAAAATGAAAAAAGTACTGATTACAGGGGCCAACAAAGGAATTGGTTTAGAAATGACGCGGCAGTTAGCAATGAAAGGACACTATGTTTTTATCGGCAGCCGCAATCTGCAGAATGGTCTGGATGCGGTTAAAAAGCTGAACGCCGAAGGATTAGAAAATATTGAAGCCATCGAACTGGATGTGACCAGTCAGGATTCTGTAAACAATGCCCGGATTATGATAGGAAGCAAAACCAGTTCGCTGGATATCCTGATTAATAATGCGGGCATCAACGGTATTGAATTTGATGGCGACACACCATGTATGCACACTGCACTAGGGACAGGTGTTGACAAATTCAAGGAAGTATATGAGGTGAATGTATTTGGTGTGATCCGCACGACGCAGGCATTCATCGATTTATTGCAGCAATCATCTGAACCCCGCATTGTCAATGTTAGTTCAAGCCAGGGTTCGCTCACCCTGCACAGTGACCCAGGCTATAAATATTACAAAGCTAAGGGAGCGGTTTACCAATCCTCAAAATCAGCGCTGAACATGTATACCATTGCGCTGGCGTTTGAACTGCATGATACCAACTTCAAGGTTAACGCCGTAAGTCCGCCGTCTACGGCCACCGACTTTAATCATAATCTGGGAACAAGCACAGTCCAGGTGGGGGCAGAACACATCCTGCGTTACACGCTGTTAGGCAATGACGGGCCAACAGGCAAATTCTTCTGTGCTGATAACAATCCTGAAACCGGTGAAATTCCGTGGTAAATAAGCCAATGTTTTATAAATTTATCTGATGAAACTAAACAAAGGCACACCTTACCATTACAATTCGCTATCTGAATTACATAGGATGCTTGGGCTGCCCGGGCCCATGCATCCCTTGATAAGCCTTGTCAACAACAGTGAAAATAAACTGAACGCTGCTCATCTGCCGAGCATACATACCTCTGCTTTTTACAAAATATCACTGAAGCAAAACCTGAACGGGAAATTAAAATACGGTCAGCAGTACTATGATTTTGATCAGGGCGGATTATTTTTTGTGTCGCCTAACCAGGTGACGGCAAACAGCGACAATAACGGAGATCATTCAGGTTACACTTTAATTATCCATCCGGATTTTTTACAGACTTATCCATTGGCTAAAAGTATCAGACAATACGGTTTTTTCTCTTACACAGCCAACGAGGCACTGCATCTGTCTGCCAAAGAAAAAGAAACGATCATTATAATTTTTAAGAACATAGAAGAAGAACTGCAAGGCAGGTTAGACGATTTTAGCCAGGATGTGATGATATCACAAATCGAGACGCTGCTTAATTATAGCAAGCGATTTTACAAGCGACAGTTTCTTACCCGAAAAAAGGTCAATACCGATTTGCTACAAAAACTGGAAGTCTTGCTGGACGATTATTTCAATACAAAAAAACCTTTAACGGACGGCATTCCAACGGTTCAGTTCCTGGCCGACGCGCTGCATCTTTCACCGGGCTATCTTAGCGATATGCTCCGTCATTTGACCGGTCGGAATGCCCAGCAGCAAATTCAGGACAAGCTTATCGAAAAAGCAAAAGAAAAGCTTTCGACCACCGGATTATCGGTCGGTGAAATTGCCTATGAACTTGGCTTCGAGCATCCACAATCTTTCAGCCGGTTGTTTAAAGCCAAAACCAGGCAAAGTCCTTTGGTGTTCAGGGCAGGATTCAATTAAATATTGAGCAGCGCCTTTTCCCGTTGAATACTCGATTGCACGCATTTCCTGGATATAGAAGCAACGAGAAAGTCATTTACAAAGAAGTCAGGAGCTGCCGCAAAACAGCTTCTGACTTCCTTTGGCAACACTTTACTTCACTACCAGTTTTTTGGTTGAATCACCATCAGACGTTTTCAGCTGAAGCACGTAAACACCGCTAACCAGGCTATTTAAATTAAGCTCAGCTTTTCTGTTACCTATGTTTAAAATTGGTACTTGCATTCTCTGGCCCGACATATTAAAGACTTGGATCGAAGCGATTGAACCACTTGTTTCGATCGTTACTGCCGCATCTGTTTGGGCAGGATTTGGATAAAGACTGGCTGTAACTACTGATTCCGTTCTGCGGACTGAACGGCCCTGCTGTAAGCAAAGCTTCCATCGTTATCTACCTGACGAAGTCTGTAATAAGTAACCGGTACAGACCGATCTAACTGCGCATCCATATAGTGATAACTGCGGATAGCGCTGCTGTTTCCCGCGGCCTGAACCCGTCCAATACAAAGTATTTCTATAAAAAATGTAATAATTAAATTAAAAACTAGAATAAAACGCTGTTTTAATAATTTATTTGTATAACTAATATTATATTTTTCGACTACAATATTGATTATCAAACTTCTAAATTTAGAAGTTTGATAAAGCTTATGAAGGTCTCTGATTTTATCAACTTGATTATCAGAACTTAATAGTTAAGATTATTCGAAAATGTATCAATCTGTTTTCATACTGGCACACACCCAAATTTTTACTAAGAGTTGTCATGACAAAAAATATGCTTAGTTAAATGAAGCAGTTATTGGTAGGAAATGATATTTCGGGGCAATAATTTTCAGATAAGATATTTATTAACGGTTCTCCTGACCTTAAACCGGTAAATTAACTTTGATAAGTTCTGTTAACCTGATTATTATTCTATGATGTGATTACAAATAGTGTATGGGGACAACACGGGTCCTTTGATTGATAAAAACGAAGCTTAAAATACTCTAAATTACTAGAAAGTACAATTTTCGCCGGAGAGTAGACTTAGGATGTTATTGGTAGGACAACTTGCCTTCAATGCAGAACATACTTATGCTCAGGAGGAACGTGGACATAAAATGTATGGACAGACAATATCACGTATATCTTAATTGCTTTAATTCTAATTATACTACATACTCCAATTTCAGATAATTTTAATGCGGACCGGCCCTTTGAAATCCTTCACATCAACAGGCACTCCCTTTTGAGTTATTACTACGCTACCTTTGTTATGCAAATCAATTGCGACCTCAAGAACATCTTTCATATGCTTACGCCAGTCGTCAGGAAATAGCATGCGTGCAATTTCAGAAGGGCAAGTACTTTTCTCAGCGCCACGATCAATGGCAGTAGAAAGGATAGTTGTAGTTATATTCTCGTAATGCTGCATGCGTATGCTAAAATAGTTCGTTGGAAATATTACATCAAAGATCCAGATTTACTGCTAAACTAAATGCTGGAAACTTACTATTTTTCCATTTTCTCCACCTGGTTTAATGGTATCTCCAACGAATGTATTCTATATAACATACTGCCTAGTTATTATCCAGTGGAAATTCCCCTAAACCTGATTTCTTGGAACATTAATTCTTAATCGCAAATCTCTAAAAAATCACCTTTTTCTGGAATTTTGGTAAAAATTAGAATCGCTGATTTTGCAGTTTCAAATAAGAATTCATAACGATTTCTTAGCATCAAGGTCAACTTCTCCGAAACTAAAATGACAATCAGAATAAAGACCGTTTTAGGCAAATCTATAATGGCTAGCGTTTATGCGAACTATATTGTCTAAGCTCTCACTCTTATACAAACCACCGTTTGGATGACCCCACTGTTGAAAGATATTTCTGTTAAACGTGTGCAAAAAAGTCTTAACTAAACTCTGTTGGAAAGGTGATAGAAAATTGAAGACATTCCTAAGTTTTCGAAAAGAACGTATTTCGGGTATCCAGGACGAATATTAATAAATCATTGCCTTTTTCGAAGAGTTAGGAATGCCATTCTTTTAAATTAATATTTATTTCAAAAAGTGAAAAACACCTACCCAAATGAGCAGTATGTCAAGCTATGGATTTGAAGTTCAAGTAAATGGAGAAAAGTTGTGCAAAGCAGGTATTGATACCGATCGCCACGTAGTTACGTGCATACTCGATGCATTGCGTCGGCCAAACCAACCTGATGAACTATGTCTGTCAGTCTCTGGACTTAATTCAGTTACGGGAGAATATCCCGAATGGGTAAGAAAGGAATTGAAGGATGGAGACACTATTACGATTAAAGTGATAACCCAAGATTTTGAAGCCCCGAACAGTATACGACCAACCATTTCAAAAGAGAAGATGCTTGATAATAAGTTACAGTATTATTACAAATTGAGGGAGGAATTGAAAGAGCATCTAGAATGAAACCGTAGGTTAGACTATGAATTAACGGAGGATTTCAGCACATTCCCGATTAAAAAAACAGGTAGTGGCCCTAGTGATTGAGACCGATCTATATTCTCAGCTTTCGATCGCATTCTCAGAAAAACCAACGTTTGAGTTAATGAAAAAGCGAGGTTGTTGCTGTCACGTATCAATGTAATAAAAATCCATCGACCTTGGACTTTTAAAACATCACTTTCATCTTTTTTAAAGCGAATCAAAACAGGTGTGTTTTCTTTGTTGTATGATGCCGGGATATCAGCCCGGTACCGACACATAGTCTTATTCTGTGTTTCGTTAGTTAACATTAAAGGTAGCTATTAATTATAGACGATATCACCAAAACCTCATCGTGATACTTAGGTAGATTGCTCAATTCTATTTTAAGTCTCACAAACGTTATTCTTTTTTGTTAATAATTAACAGACTGTTTTTGAGACAATTATCAACTATTTTTAGACAAGTGCTTTTCTGATCTTCCATAATAGAGGTAAAATAGTGTCCCGAATACCGGAAGGAAAAAAATTGCCGCCATCCAAATTAATTTTGCCAAAGCCGAATAGTCACTATTAGACATCAGATCAATAATCGCCCAAATTACAAAAGCATAAAACAAAATAAGGCAAGATATTAGAAGTAACTCCTGGTTACCTAGCCCGAAGATCGATGTGTATAGATTATTCATATATATTTCTTTAAGTAACTATTTCAAATATAGAAAAAATATTTCCATCACGCAACTACCTCTATTTATAGAAGTTAAGAGCAACAATGCATGCCCAAACAATCAATGAAAACATATCGACCATATTGCACAGGAGAACGCAATAGGAGAAGTGCATTGTGTTTGTACAAAAGCGAGAACAGCGCCAAAACACAGAACAGAGTCTTGTTCTGTGTTTTGTTGTTTAACATAAAAAGGGCTGTTAGACATCGGGAATTCGTCTAAACCTGATTTCTTGGAACATTAATTATTAATCTCAAATCTCTTAAAAAAACGGCCCTTTTAATCTTATAAATCTACTCTCCGAGTATCTGATAAAAGTTATTGTAATATAGGCGCGAAAAGCCTAATTTAGAAAACCTTGCCGGTAATGTGTCGTGATTGGTCTTACCATAATTTGTTTGAAATTAACAATGTGAGCGTATATGAAAGTCTTTTCGCAAGTGCTGAGTTACGTATTTCTATTAGCGGTTCCGTTTCTTGTTACGGTATCAGCCTTTACTTTCGGACACCTCAATTATGCAGTTTATTTACCCGGATGGTTTGTAAATATCTTATTTATGTTTTTTGCGTTCCGTAAACTTGGCTATGAGAAAGAGCCGGCTATACGAAGAGCTGTTTGGCCATTAATTGTATCCTGGGCACTTATTTCTGTTTTTGCGGGAATGGGGCCGCCACCTTCAACTGCAAAAGCGTGGGTAGCATTAGCCCTTGAACAGCAAGTAAGATACTGCATTTTGATTCTTAGTGGTGTCCTGACGACAGTTGGTCTGTTTAGACTTCGCGAGACGTTAACAGGTAATTCTGAATTTCGATATGCGCAGATTGGAAAGATTATGATTTTAATAGCACTCCCACTATTCGTTGCTAATATGATTTACTGGGGATTCTTTTTAACAGAAGTGTTTATTAAATATCCAAGCCAGAGAACATTGGGCAAACCTGGGTGGATACAAACTGTCTCAGTCTCATTCACGGTCGTAAGATTGATCGAAGTTACATTAATATATTTGGGTACGGCAGCTTTCGCTTATGCGATCAAAAAGTCGGGCAAGCTTAACCCTACAGCATGCAAAATCTATGCACTCTTTTGTATACTAGGTATCATATTAAATCTACTTCCCGGCAACTTGCCCGAACCGCTCGCAACTGCAAATTATGTTTCCTACATTCCCGCAATAACTTTACTTATACCGTATCTTATGGCAGTTAATTTGTTAAAAAATGCAAATAATTGTCGCCCACCGGATTAGGGAAGAGGGTTCCCCGAATCAGACTTTCAAAACGGAGGTTACGTATTCTGCTATACGCAAAAGTTTCGTTCTGGTCTACCATTTTAAACGGTAGAGGTTCTTACTTTCAAACGGATCCACATCGGAAATGATATTGTAGTACGGACCTGCTTTCGCCGCTACCAGCCACTTGTCCGATAGCCTTCCACTCATTACCATCCTGACCGCGTTGAATTTCAAAATAGCTGCTGCTGGTTTCAGAAGAAGTGCTCCATTGCAGCAGTGCCGTTCCATTTTCCTTTTTTGGCAGTAAAACCAATTAACCTCACGGGAAGCATGGTTCCAGCTTCCACAGCACTTAACGTGTTGAAAACATAATGATTGCCCAAATCGACTGTGCTGCCCGATGTAGTAATGTAGCCGCTTTCAGGTGCGCCTAATTTTGCAATCTGCTGGTTGGCTTCCGCATTCCCGTTCAACCCGGTCGGCAAAAAGAAAATACCCATAGTTCCAGTAAAATGAAACGCCTCATTAAATGCATAATCAATCAAGCCCTGATTTCCCACATCAGAAACCGGGCGGCGTTGGATATATGGATACAATGGAAATACAGACCTTGCAAGGTTCGCATTACAAATGTATGCAGGATATATGGACAAATCGGAGACAACGGAACGCAGAACTATCTTGCTTTCAGGATTGATGGTGGAGCTTGGACGGAAGCCGTCAACCGTGATGCAGACGATATGGTAAATGCTCGCAGTCCGAAGAGGACTTTTAGATTCAATTCACAACAATGGTGAAATTGCATGGTACTTTGTCGATCCGTTTACTGATAATCTGTGGTATACCTTGGACGTGCGATTCCCTAACGGCAAGATCGTTACGACCCGAGTAGCTATGCTCCTGAATGAATCGCAATACCGAGTACGGGAAACGGTGAGGTGGTGGTTCACCACGATGTACGAAGTTTGACCGATGACTGTTCAAGTTGCGCAAAATATCATCTACTTCCGAAGAACTAAGATCACTTGGATATTTCTCATCCCATCTTTTACCAGCATTAGCTGATTGCCCCATTTCCAATTTATACTCGTTTTGATCTTGATTAGGATGATTTACAATCTCTTCCCAACTTGTCGGAGGCGAATAATCATTTATAAATTGATCTTTCCCGATAAACAATTGATTCTCTTTGTCTCAATTATTAGTACAAGGAATGAAGGTGGAGAAATCGGTAGCATCATCACCGTTCTATCTGATCTGGCAATAAATGTATGAACTACTACCTTTGTTTTGAAGTCTGGAACGGAACTTGACTTTTAGAGACATGGATTTTTGCTTAACATTATTAATTGGTGAGTTAGGTATTAAGAATTGTGAGAAATGAGAATACCTCAGATCGTACATTATAATAATACCTAAAACCAAAGTTCTAGCAGAATTCCAAGACACTCTTTTGTAACTGCCTGATAAGCAGTTTAGGAAATTTTATGTGCTCCCGACCGAATTTAATTCGAACACTTTATTGAGGGATTTAAGGAATCTTGCAGCGCTCTTTCAGGATCGCTAAGTCCCTACCCACAACCAAGCAAGTTAATAAAACCGCCCACTACAATTGAGATATCAAACATGCTATTTGTACCGCCTTATTAGTAGTGGGCGAATTTTTATTTAGTAAATCATTGAGAGAAAAACCTCTTTTTACGATATGACATTACGTACTGTTGCACCGATATATCGAAGCATACAGACATCATTATTCATAACGCTTCGTCTGCTGTGGCGATTAAGTCATTAAAACAGTCAATTCCATAATTGACGGCTTTAATGATCTGCCGGAAGTTAATCGGGCACCTAAAATTATCAGCGTTGGTCAAACTGGAGAATACGGAGCGACTGATCACCTCAATTCGGAAATTCAGGTCAGGACACTCCGGTCAATTATTTACGCTTTAAATAATTGATTGACAATTATTTAGAACATCCTAGACAGATATCTACTTATGGTCAATCCGCCACGGACTCGGATGGTCAATGCTTCCGGAATTTCCAGTCATATCACCAACACTCCAACCCCTTGTAGGAATCAGACTGGTAAAAGCACAAATCTCTGAATAGGTTAAAATGTACGATGATGCATTCAGATAAACGCTCGTATGCGGCTCAGTTCCGGTACCAATTAGAGAAACTTTGGGGAGCATTGAAAAGTAAGTAGCAAAGTAGAACTTCTCACCTACTATTTGAAAATAGACTGTGGAAGTGGTTTTGCCTTCTTCGATTTTAACAATTGTTGGTTTACCTCCAAGGCGGTAGACTTCATGAACTGCTAGAATCTGTTTTGTAGTACCAAAGCTTTTTGTTTCAACTTCATTTATAGCATATTGGCCAAGATTACAGCTTTCCTTCTTTCTGTTCATGTAATTTATATTGTATTAATAATATCACCAAATAGCTTGGTTATTTTTAACCAACGATTCGTTTTTTGAGACTTTGTCATCTAATACTGCGTTATCTGAAGTTCGTTCAAGACTGAGGATATTTGCGAAATGTCCCAATAGCAGTAGGCGGTAAGGAGCACATACGATCTATTTCAATTTTCGGCGATGTATCTCCGGTAGAACTTTATAACCTGTTCTATCACCATTGCTGGCTTATCCAAGGGAATATTGTGTGAGCTGCCCTTTGCAAAAATTAGCTTCCGATTGGGATGCCCTTTAATCAAATTTCGTTGCTCTTCTTTAAAACGTTCATTTTCAATGGGATCTTCAAAAGGTCCGTTTTCCGCCATAATATCTAGTAAAGGAATATTAGTTGACAAAGGAAGTTGTCTGACATAGTTACTGGTACTTTCCATTCTGGCCAGCAAATAATACAAACTCATATATTCAGCTTCGTAATTCTTTCGGTCCATGCTCTGAAAATATCTTTTAGCAAATTGCATATCGCCATAGGAAGGGATCCTGGGATCTACAAGGATAATCCCTTTGACCTGATCTGGGTTACGAGCTGCATAAACTCGGTTATAAAAGGCTCCTAAGGACTGTCCAACCAACAGCAACTTTTCGTTCATGAAACCAAACTTCTGCAAAGCAAACTCAAGACTTTTGATTTCCCGAAGAATCGTATAATCCAAAGTATCAAAACTACTTTGGCCAAAACCCGCCCGGTCATACGTGATAATAGTTGCTTTGAGACGTTGATGCACTATTGTCGCTATCGAATCCCATTGTGACGCATCTTGTCCACCACCAGATTCAAAAAGTATAGGGGCGTTCTCCCCTTTTATAATTCTAAAATGCAGCTTATATGAGTTAGCATCTATGATTGTATCCAATACCTGAGCATTGGAACTTACAGCTAAAAATAGAAAGATTATTATTTGCTTTAATAGCATCATCGGTTAGGTAAAATTGTAACAACCACAATATAGCATGTTGTGATAAATCATAAGTCACATCTTCTTGTACTTTCCCAAAACCGCCTATTCCCCTTTTGTTCTATTTATTATTGTTTAACATAAAATGGGAGTTATACAAAAAACTTTCAGGATTCTCGGCAATCTTCCTTTTTTGAGACTTTACCAATAAACTACCTATCTCGTTATTGTAAAAGATTTTCCTGTATGAAGGATAAATGTTTCAGATTGACTTCCATTACGCAAATTATTGCTTGCAATAAAGTATTTTTTGCGATCATCAACATGATCTAATATTTCTCTGATATCTTTACTAATGTAATTTGGTTCACAAGAAAAGTACTGGCTGATAACACTTTCAATTGCTTCTATAAACTCCGTTAACAAAGCTTTCATGATGTTTAATTTCCGAGACAGTGTCTCGGAAATCACAAGTGCCTGAATTTAATTTAAGCTGGTCACATTATTTAATGTTGACTTCAATCAAAGACATTGATGAAAGAAGATTTTATGAAATTGAGTCAATTGAAAATAACTGGAGCCTGAGGGAATTAAAACGTCAATAAAATTCCGGACTCTTTATGCGCCTAGCCTTAGGTACTGATAAAGAAGGAGTGTCTTGACCCCTTATAAGTTGGACACTTTTTCAATAATAGTTGTGTCACAAACCATGGCTTGATCCCACTTTTGTTGGGGCGTCACGAAACCGATTGAACGATGCAGGCGACTTTCATTGTAATGTTTGATGAAACGCTGAATTGTGTCTTTGGCCTCGTAATAGCTGTCAAATTGGTTACGTTTAATTACTGCACGTTCTAAAATACTGTGAAAAGCCTCGATGTAAGAGTTCTCTTCTGGCGTTGCTACATGCGTGAATTGCTGCTTTACATCCGAATTCTTTAAAAAATTGCGAACCTTGTGGGAGATAAATTGGCTGCCGTTATCATTACGTAATATTACACCTTGCAACTGATAATATTGATTAACCCGACGAAGCAAGTTTATTAAATCAAGCTGCCGAATGCTGCCTTGGAACAGCCAATCAATAATTTACGAGTATAAACGTCCAAAATACACAGCAAATAGTAATTGCGACGTTCACCATGGACCCAAACATATTTAATATCCCAACACAAGTATTCTAGTGGCTTACTAGCCTCAATACGACGAAATTGAACAAATTCACGCTTTCCGCTGGGTCGAATCATTTTGTTCAATAAAAGGCCATTGGCAAGCATAAGCCGGTACACCTTCTTCTTATTGATCAGATAATCTTTTTTTAATTCGTGCGTAGCATACTCATATCCAAACGCGTTGAATTCAGTATCAATAAGCTTTCTAATATGAATTACCACATCTTCGTTAGGTACCAAAGAGCCATCTAGCTTCATCGTTACCTGACTGGCTTTTGCTCCTGGCTTGCCATTCCGAGCTTTATAATAAGATACGCTACGGGGTAACTCTAACCACTTACACAGTTCCTTTCGCGTCGTAGATTGCTGATATTGAGTCATGACGGCTATCTTTTCCTGGGTCCGATAGGAGTTTTTTTTAGCAGTTCACTTTTTACTTCTAGTTCGAGAGCTTGCTTGGCTACTATGCGCTTCAAGCGTTCGTTTTCTTCCGCTCCGGCGGCCCGGTTCTAAGATGCGTACTTGCGGATCAACTCGTGGATAAGAATCCCGAAGGCCGTCCTTGCCGCTTGCCAAATACTTTTCCTTCCACCTCCTCAAAAG